>Ga0310822_100005_pt1 | contig 922513 bp, 851 predicted proteins | sample P4_ome_2_FD_201313 | JGI IMG/M metagenome (GOLD analysis project Ga0310822, IMG submission 201313) | Sorghum-adapted microbial communities from Joint BioEnergy Institute, Emeryville, California, United States - P4_Day56_Rep2 | ecosystem: Engineered > Bioreactor > SSF (Solid state fermentation)... | reverse complement strand
TCCATGCGCAAGCTCGTCCACACCCTCCACGACCACACCGAGCAGCCCCGCCCCGAGCTCCTGCTCACCGCCTGACCCACCCATCAGGAACAACCGCAGTTACACCACCAGACGAGACTTGACCGCGCCGATTCGCAGCATCCGCCGGTGTGTCGTAAACTGGACGACGGTGACGTGTCCGAGCGGCCGAAGGTGCAACTCTCGAAAAGTTGTGTAGGGTAACCCCCTACCGTGGGTTCAAATCCCACCGTCACCGCCAATCGAAACCCACTCACACTCGTCGGACTGATCGAGTCGAGTGGGTTTCGTTCTGTCTGGAGCCGGTTCGATCATCTCGCTGAGTTGCGGGTGCGTCTCGGCGATCAGGACGGTGCTCGGATGCTGCGGGGAAGTCGGTCGGATCTCGACCGCCGGTCTGACGAGGGCGAGCTGGAGGCCGTCGCGGTGGGCCGTGCGCCGCAGACGACCTCGAGCTGAGACAGAAGGTCCGGCCCACGGCGACGCTCGGAAAACGACGACCAGTGACCCGACCTGCATTGCGAGACAGCGACACACACCCCGCTCCTGCCGCCGTTGCTCGACGAAATGCGAAATGTATTGACATTGCGGAATTTGCGTACATGATGTAACCAGAACTGGGCATACGAAGAATTTGGCGGATGCCGTATTCAGCCTGTTTCCGTCCTATTTGCGAAATCGCAGAGACTCGGCAATCCCGGCTCGGAAGAGGAAGTGTTCCATGAAACGATCTGCTTCGGTGGCATTCACCGCGCTGTTGGTGCTCGCTGGCAGCGTCGCCTTCGCGAGCCCCGCAGCAGCAGCGGGGGCGAACAACGCCGCCGCATCCGCGTGCAAGCAAGGTGGCTGGCAGACGCTTACGGACGCCGATGGGAACGGCTTCGAGAACCAGGGGCAGTGCGTCAGCTACGCCGTTCAGGGTGGCACGCTCGTGCCTGTGGAGGAGACTGTTCCCAGTGTCGAGATTCACGCCGGCACGACCGGATTCGATGGGTACATCACCGGCACCGGATTCGCGCCGGGACAAGATCTCTCGTACTTGTACTGGCCTACCGCCGAGCCCGTGGACCAGGTATTCATTTTCCCGGAAGTCGATGACGAGGGTTCGTTCGAGTATCCCCTCGGCGTTTTCTGGTGTTACCCCGACATCCTTGAGAATCAGCCGTTGACGACGCTCACCTTGCAGGACTCGGAGCATGTCACGGTCTACAGCACGAACATCGACCTCGAGGAGTACTGCAGCTGATCGACCGGCGAAATCGACGCAGTCGCCGCCATGAGAGCCCCCGATTCGTCGGGGGTTCTCCTTTTCCTTCGTGGTCTACCGGGCCGGCGAGCCGGGGTGTGTCCGGCGCTCACGTGACGGCGTAGCGTGCGAGGCACCCAGAAGGGAGACCACCATGGCGACTGAGGGAACTCCGACAGTGGCGCCGATGCTCGCCTACGAGGATGGACCGGCGGCGATGGACTGGTTGGTGCGCGCCTTCGGCTTCGTCGAGCAGGAGCCGATCGTCAACGAGAACGGGGTGCTCGGACACGGCGCCCTGTCGTTCGGAGACGGGGTGGTGATGCTCGCGACGCCGAGTCCGGATTACGAAGGACCGCGCCGCCATCGTGAGCACTGCGAACGCGCAGCGGCATGGTCGAGGGTGCCCTACGTCATCGACGGCGTCCACGTCAGTGTCCCGGATGTCGGTGAGCATCTTGCGCGCGCCGTCGCGGCGGGCGCCACGATCCTCAGCGAGCCGACCGAGACCCCTTGGGGCCGCCAGTATCGGGCCGAGGATCCAGAGGGCCACCGGTGGACGTTCATGCAGCCGAACTGACGCCAGGCGGGCGCCCCGGCGTTGCCTAGGAGGAGAGCAGCGCTCGCCGCACCACAGCGGCACTCCACCGTCCGAGCACGGCGCCCGCGACGGTGTCCGAGATGTGGTGCTGGCCGCGGTAGACGCGCGAGAAGGCGATCGCCCCAGGTATGCCGTATCGGAGGAGCGGGCCGAGGAGCCGCGTACCAGGTGCGCCGTGGACTTCGAGCAGGTCGGCGAGGGCGCCGTGCAACGCGAACGCTCCTCCCGTGTGTCCGGAAGGGAAGGACGACGTCGCGTGCGGCCGTTCGGGCCGCCACACGCCTGTGGGTCGTGGCCGCCCCACGAGGGCCGCGGATGCGAGGAAGATCCCGGTCTCGAGGGTGAGCGCCGCCGCGGGGGCGACCGCTGCGCGTCGGTCGCGGGTCAGGAGCCACGTGATGCCGCACCACATCGCTCCGTTCGCGACGGTCTGCACCACGCCGGAGTACCACGACAGCGGCCAGGTGACCCGGTCGATCACCTCGCGGGGTCCGGTCGGGTCGCCGGGGGCTGTCCCGGCGGCGGCATCGCCGTCGCTCGGCACGTGGCCGAACCGGCGCTGGAGCGCGCGCACCGTCCGGTCCTCGCGTGGGTCGTCGCCGCCGAGGAGCCGGATCGCCCGCCCAACCGCCGCCAGCACCGCGATCGCGCCGAGCCCCGGCAGGATCACGGTTCGGAGCAACGGCATGCCCGCATCGTAACGGCGCCGCGCGGGCGAGCGTAGGCCGGGGTTCTCGAGAATCGTCCTCGAGCCGGCATCCGCCGTACGCCTCGTCAGCGGAGACGCAGCGCAGGCGCGTCCGACGACAGCGACTCGCTCTTCGACGGCTGAGTGCGGTGGATCGCGTACGCCCAGGTGGCGAGGCCGAGCAGCGGACCCCAGAGCCAGAACGGGAGGAAGAGGGCGATGGTCCAGTCGATGTCGAGCCCCGACGAGTAGGACTGGGGCGTCGCCAGCATCAGCAGCGTCTCGACGCCGGTGGCGGTGAACAGCACAGCCGCGATCGTCGCCGGCACCACGGCCAGGGGAACAGGCACAGGCCGGCCTCCCACCCCGGGCACCCATCGCGGGAATCGCTCGCCCCACGGCAGGATGAGGCCCAGCGTGAGCACGCCGCCGATGAGCATGGCGGCCCCCAGCATGAGGCCGGTGATGAGCCCCGATGTGCCGAACTGCTCGATCGCGTCACCGCCGAACAGCGGCCAGGGTGTGAGCCAGCTCAGCCGCGCGACCGCATAAGGAAGGGCGCAGCAGGTGGCGAGCACCGTGGTCGCGCGGCGGTGCCGCAGGACGAACTCGCCGAAGCGGCCGGGCTCGCCCCGCAGCTGCAATGCGCCCCACAGGATCCACAATCCCGAGAAAGCGAGGAGGAGAAGGGCGCTGAGCACCCAAGGGGTCTGCTCCGCGAGCGCTTGGAACAGCATCCGATAGAACACGACGATCGGAGCCGGACCGAAGAACGCGAACGCGACGACGGCGACGGCTGCTCCTGCGACCGCGATCCGTGCGCCCGGATGCCGCACCGTGACCAGCGCGAGCACGATGAGCAGCGCGGGGCCGATCGCCGCCAAGAGGTATCCCGCAAGGGCGACGCCGTTCAGCCCGACGAATCCCAGCGCGCCGATCCCGCCCGAGACCATGCCGATGACGCCGAGGAAGCGGATGCCCCGTGCCCGACCCATCAGGGCGACGATGCCGACCGCGGCGCCGACCGCGCCGATCAGGGCTTGCACTCCGGCGGCAGGGACGCTCCCCGAACCCGGGAGGAGTCGCTGCAGGGGCACGGGGTTGTTCTCGGTGTACGGTCCGAGCTGCGGCGCCACGATCCACACGAGAGCGACGGCGAGGACGACGACGGACAGCGCCGTCACCGTGACGGTGAGAGCACGGATGCGCGGGGGAGTCGTTGCCTGTTCCATGGCACCACGATCGCCGGACGCGCCGGAGCGGCACATCGCCCTCGCGGGCGGTTCGCGCTCACCCGGTCGGGTGACGGCGATCCGGATCCGCGGCATCCGCCTCGCCGGGCTGGATCAGCCCGCTCTCATACGCCCAGATGACGACCTGGATCCGATCGGGAAGTCCCAGGCGGGCCAGCACAGAGCGGACGTGCGTCTTGACGGTGTTCTCGGTGAGGAAGAGGCGCTCGCCGATCTCCGCGTTGGACGCGCCCCGCGCGAGCAGGTCGAACACCTCTCGTTCGCGCGGGCTCAAATCGGCGAGCGGATCGCCCTCGGGGAGCACCTGGCGGCGGACGTGGCGCAGCAGGCTCGCAGCGGCCCGCGGCGAGACGGCCGCGTCGCCCGCCGCGACGCGGCATACGGCATCCGCGAGTTCTTGAGGCCTGGCGTCCTTGGTGAGGAACCCGCTCGCGCCTGCTCGCACCGCCCCGAACACATACTCGTCGAGATCGAACGTCGTCAGTATCAGGACCCGCGTCGAGGGACTGGCGCGCAGCACCTCGGCGGTCGCGGCGATCCCGTCCATTCCAGGCATCCGCACGTCCATGAGGACGACATCGACACGGTGCGCGCGCACGTGCTCGACCGCGGCGGCGCCGTCCGCCACGGCACCGACCACCTCGAGGCGAGGATCGGCGTCGAGCACTGTCGCCAGCGCGTCGCGCAGCAGCTTCTGGTCGTCGGCGAGCAGCACCGTCACCGGGCGGTTCACGTCGCCTCCACGGGAAGCCGGGCGCGGACCGACCAACCGCGCCCTCGGCTCAGCTCGAGGGTCCCGCCCGCGCGTTGCACGCGCTCCCGCATGCCGATCAACCCGACGCCTTCGGCGGTGTCGGATGCGGCGACCGCGCCACGCCCGCCGTCATCGACGACCGAGACCATCACGCCATCATCGCGCCAGTCGAGTTCGACATCCACGGTGAGCGGCGGGCGCACGTGGCGCACCGCGTTCGTCAGGGCCTCCTGGACGAGGCGGTACGCGGCGAGTTCGGCGTCGGGGGCGAGCGGCAGGGGAGTGCCGTGGGCCGCGAACCGGATGGTGTGCTCGGGGCTGCGGGCCTGCTCGACCAAGTCCCGGATGCCGTCGATGCCCGGTGCCGGTGCGAACGGTGCTCGGCCGTCGTCGAGCACGCGGAGCATCCCCCGCAAGCCCCGCATCGCGGAGCGGCCGGTCTCCGCCACACGCATCAGAGCAGCGTCGGCTTCCGGGTCGTCGACCGACACGCGGGCTGCCTCCGCCTGCGCGATCATCACGGTGAGGGAGTGCGACACGACGTCGTGCAGGTCTCGGCCGATCCGCGCGCGCTCCTGGGCCAGCGCGCGCCGGGTGTGCTCCTCGACCCGCTGCGCGGTGGCGAGAGCCCGCTGGTGCGACAGCGCACCGAGCGCCCAGGCCGCGACGATGCCGGCGGCCAGAGCCCCCGCTTCGATGAGCAGCAGGGTCGGGTCCTCGTACTCGGCACGCACAGCATCGATCGCGGTGATGAAGCCCGCCCCGCCGAGGCCCACGAGCAGCGCCGCGAGGGACCGTTTCGCATCACCCTCCGACGCCATCCGCCACACGAGCACGAGGTAGGCGGCGCTCGCGGGCATCATGGCGGCGCTCGACAGGCCAGGGATGTGGATGAGGGCGAGCACGAGCAGGATGCCCGATCCGATCGCGAAGGCGGTCACGGGCATCCGGCCGCAGAGGAGCGCCGCCCCGTGGAGCACGACGAACAGAGCGATGATCCACGCATTCAGGGCGAGGTTCGACTCCGGCGCCCCGTACGTCAGCGTCGCCACCGTCAGCGGAAGGGTCAGCACCGCGCAGATCAGGGTGGCGACGATCGTTCCACGACTGTCCGGCCACAGCGCCCGCGAGGAAGGCGAACCGTCCGCACCCATGCGCCCCAGTATTCCTCGCGCCTCCGGCCGGGGCATCCCCCGCTCGGGCGACCCCTTCGCGTCGGATGTCGCTCTTCGGGGTGATGTCCGGCAGCGGCGCACGCGGCACCGTGGATGGTGCGAGAGGAGATCGACATGACGTGGTACTCCCGTTCCACCATCGGGGTGTCGCTCGCCGCGACAGGTGTGGTCGTGGTCGGCTGGCTCCTCGAGGCATCCGCCGTCATCGCCGCGGTCGCGGCCGGGCTGCCAGCCTGGGCCGCTGTCGCCGCGGGCGTGGCCGCCGCGATCGGCGTCGCCTGGGTGGGCGTGATCGCGATCCCGGCTCTCCGCCGCCGCACTGCACGCGGACATGCCGGTCGCCGGGTGTCCGTGATGGCCGGGCTCGTCGTCGCGACTCTTGCTGCCAGCGCACTCTACCTGCTGCCCACCGTGCCGGCGTCGAGCGCTCCAGAAGGCATCGAGCTGCGCGACGGATCTGTGATGCCGGTACGAGTGCACGAGCGACCGGGAGGGCTTGCGCCGGTGGTCGCGGTGCACGGCGGTCCTGGGATTCCGTTCACGCAGCTCGAGGAACGGAACATCCTCGATGCCCTCCCCGATCGCACAGTGGTCTTCTATGACCAGATCGGCGCGGGCGGCGCGACGCGCCTCGACCGGCCCAGCGAGTACTCGACCGCGCGCGCAGTGTCGGACTTGAGCGAGTTGCTCGATCATCTCGACTTCTCGCACGCCGTGCTTCTGGGCTTCTCCGCAGGTGCGAGCGTGGTCACATCCTTCGCCGCCGAGCATCCGGAGGGCGTCGACGCGCTCCTCCTTCTCGCTCCGGGCTCACTCCCCGTCGCGGGGCGTGAGGCGCCCCCCGCGCAACCGCCGTCGCGCCTGTCGCTCGCGGAGGCCGTGCCGCTCTACGTGACAGCCATGGCGCCGCGCAACCTGTTCATGTACCTGCTGACCCTCGCCAACCCCGACGCGGCGCACGAGCTCGGCGGCGACGCTGAAATGGACGCGCGCTTCGCGGAACTCGAGCAGTTGTCTGCGGGTGGGCTCACCTGCTCGGGCGAGCCGGCTCAGCCGCCCGCCTCCCCGCCCGGGCACTATCTGCACGAGCAGCTTCAACGGGAGTCTGGAACGGGGCTCACCGGCGAAGATCTGAAGCGACTGCAGCACGTGCCGGTGCTGCTCCTGCGCGGAGTCTGCGACTACATCCCCCGGAGCGAAGCGGAGTACACGGCCACCCAGCTGCCGCAGGCACAGCTCGTCGATGTCGCAGGCGCAGGCCACGCGCTCCTCGAAGAGCAGCCGGCGGTCGTGCACGCGGAGATCGAGCGATTTCTGGCGGAGCATCCGGCCATGTGACCGGGAGGCGGTGACGATTCTCCCGAAGGTTGCGAAGATGGGGCCGTGGTGGACCTCGTGTGGTGGGAGATCGAGTCGCCCGCGCCCGCCGTGTTCCAACGGTTCGCCGCGGATCTCTTCGACTGGCGTTTCGAGGCGGCTTTTCAGGACACCGATCTGGGCGTCGATTATTGGATCGTGCGCCAGGGCGGGCGATCCATCGGCGGCCTCCAGCGATCGGAGGAGGGAGCCGCGCCTACCCAGGTCGGCACGCGCGTCTACTTCGAGGTGAGCGACTTGGAAGCGGTCCTCGACCGGGTGATGCGGCTGGGCGGAACCATCGAGCGCGGCAGAACCGAGCTCGGTGGCGATGACCGGTGGTTCGCCACCTTCAGAGAGCCGACCGGCGTCTCCATCGGTCTCTGGACGGCGAACCCGCCGACCCCGGCTGCCGGGGAGCTTTGAACCGCGCGGCCCCGAACGGTGTGTCCGTGGCAGCGGTTACGGTTCGAGAATGGTCGCCGTCTCCGCCAAACCCGTGCTCCACGTCGACACCGTCGAGGAATGGGAGCGCTGGCTGGAGTCGGATCCCGATCCCGATGGGGTGAGGCTCCGCATCCGCAAGACCGCGTCGAAGGAGCCGGGCATCACCTACGCCGAAGCGCTGGATGCCGCGCTGTGCTTCGGCTGGATCGACGGACAGAAGCAGGCGCTGGATGCCGACTACTTCCTGCAGGTGTTCACTCCACGCCGGCCGCGCGGGGTGTGGTCGAAGGTCAACATCCAGCACGCCACGCGCCTGATCGAGGAGGGCCGGATGCGTCCCGCCGGTCAGCGCGAGATCGACCGTGCCAAGGCGGACGGACGCTGGGATGCCGCATATCGTCAGCGCGACGGCGAGATCCCGCCCGAGCTCCAGGCGGCGCTCGACGCCGACCCGGCCGTCGCCGCCGCGTTCGCCGCGCAATCCGCGCAGAACAGGTTCGCGATGGCGTTCCGCGTGAGCAGCCTCAAGCGGCCGGAGAACCGCGCGGCCCGGGTCGCCCAGTACGTCGAGATGCTCCGACGGGGCGAGACGATCCACTGAGCCGACGGGTGTGGAGGACCATAGGATCAGCGCGTGAGCAACGGCGACGAGATTCTCCTGTGCTGCCTGCTGTGGGCCCGCGAAGGCGAGGCCGCCGGGCTCACCGCGTATGAGGACCGCGTCCTCGTGCTCGTTCCCCGTCACGGTGGCGAGGTGATCCAGCGCGCTGTGGGCGACGGCGCGGAGGGCAGGCCCCACGAGGTTCATCTCTACCGATTCCCGGATGCCGCGGCACTCGACGCCTACGTGACCGACGCCGACCGTGTGGCCCTCGCGAGCGAACGTGATCGGGTGGTCGCGCGCACCGAGCTCTTCCCTGTGGAGTTGCGCTGAGAGGCGAAGTCGAATGGCAGTGCTGGAAGATGTCCTCGACCTGGGATCGGAGCTGGAGCGGTCCTACCCGGTCTCTGTGCGGAATCGTTTGAAGTTCCGGGTCGGACAGCTCGTCTACGTCGCGTTCTCTGCCGACAACCTGCAGATGGGTTTCGCGTTCCCGCGAGAGGAACGGGCCGCCCTCGTCGGAGGAAACCCGAAGAAGTTCCGGATGCCGGCGCCGTCAGACCTTCGCTTCAACTGGGTCGAGTCCGACCTCGCGGCGCTGGATCCGGCTGAGGCGCGCGAGTTCGTCGTCGACGCGTGGCGGATGGTCGTGCCGCTCACACTCTCCCGGGCCTATGACCTGGCGCATCCGGAGGGGCCCGGACCCGGGCCGAATGCTGAATGTTGACACCGCTCGACAGCGAAGGGCCCCGTGAGGGCGGGCAACCTGCCCACTCTCACGGGACCTCCTTTCGACCGGACTCTCGGCTGACGCGTCAGTCCTGGAACAGGCGCGGCAGGAAGTCGATCAGCGACTTCTGCCACACGTCCCAGCTGTGCGGGCCGGGGATGATCGGCGCGAACTCGTGCACCACACCGCGGCTCGTCAGGCTGCTGATGAGGGTCAGCGTCGCTCCATAGGTGAAGTCCTGGACGTCACCGGAGTAGATGCGCAGCAGCTTGGTCCCGGAGTTGATCGCCTCGACATCCGCGTTGGCCGGAACGTTGCCGAACGCCGACATGGCGCCGACGTAGGCGAACTCGCCCGGGAACGCCCACAGGGTGCTGAGGGCGTGTCCGGAACCCAGCGACAGCCCGGCCAGAGCGCGGTTCTCGCCGTCGCTGCTGACGTTGTACTGCGCCTCGGCGGCCACCGTGATGGCTTGCATGATCTCGTTGGGGAAGTTCACGCCGTTGCCGTTGGCCATCACGACCACCATCGGCTCGATGTTGCCCCGGAGGTAGTGGTTGTCCAGGATCTGGGCGGCGAAGCCGACCTCGATCCAGTCCGTCCACGTCTGTCCGCCACCGTGCTGGAGGTAGAACACCGGGTAGGGCTCTTCCCGCTGGGGGTCGTAGTCCGGCGGCGTCCACACGTACGCGGAGCGCTCGGGGTTGCCGGCGGCCGTGCTCGTGTAGCTCATGATCTCGACGGTGCCGCGCGACTCGGGTTCGAGCGGGGTCGTGTACTCGCCGCGGAGCGTGTCGTCGCCGGGAATCTGGAACGTGCTCCAGTTCGGCTCGGAGAAGACCGTCGTCGGGTTGGTCTCGTCCTTGTGGTCGACGCCCTCGACGATGAACTTGTAGTAGTACGAGCCCGACTCGACAGGCATCGTCAGACGCCAGCGGCCGTCGTCCTGCTTGGTCATCGGCGTGCGCGGCCAACTGCCGCCCGGGCCGAAGTTGCCCCACACCGTGACGTTGTTCGCGTCGGCGAACTCCGTGCCGGTCTCGAACGTGACGACTCCGTTCTCGTCGATCCACGGGGTCGGGGTGGTCCCGGCGGCCGGCAGCGAGTGCGGCTCGAGCGGGAGATGGCCCTCGCTCGGCCCCGTGTCACCCGGGGCGCCGAACGCGCGCAGTGCGAAGTCGTGCAGGCCCTTCTGCCACGTGTCCCACGTGCCGCCCGTCTCGGGGTCGGAGCCGTCCGACTGGAACTCGACACCCGCGCGCTCGAGCTTGTCCGCGAGCGCGACAGTGTCGTTGTAGCGGGGGTCGGTGACGTTGCCGACGTACAGGCGGATGAGGTCGGTCGCGTCGTTGATCTGCCGCGCCTTGCCCTTGCCGACGTTGCGCTCGAGGTAACCCGAGAACGAGCCGACCTTCGAGAACTCGCCCGTGGCGCTGACGAGAAGGCTGAGCGCCTGCTCCGCACCACGCCCGATCCCGGCGATCGCGCGATCGTCGGGATCGCCGGAGATGTTGAAGGACGACTCCGCGGCGGGGAGGAGCTTCTTGACGACCTCGCCGCGGATCTCATCCGTCTCGCCGTCCCCCATGACGACGACGGCCGGCTCGATGTCCCCATTGACCGTCAGGTTGTCGAGGATCTGCTTCAGCCGCCCGAGCTCGACCCATTCGCGATAGCTCTGGCCCTCGTCCTGCAGGAGATACAGCACCGGGTACGGCTCCGAGCGGTTCTGGTCATACCCGGGAGGGGTCCACACCAGGGCCGAGCGTTCGGCGCCTGCGGTGCCCTTGTAGGCGAGCTCCTCGAGGTTGCCGCCGTTCGGCACATCCGCGAGCCACTCAGCGCCCGGGCCGTCGACGAACAGCGTGTTCCATGTCGGCTTCGAGGTCACCTCCTGCGGGCTGGCGGGGTTCCGGAACGGGATGGCGTCCTCGCCCCACGATGGCCGTGCCGAGTACTGGTAGTAATACAAGCCGGGCTCGAGCGGGCCGATGGTCGAGGTCCAATTGGCTCCGCTCTGCCCCATGTTCAGGGTCGTCCAGGTCTTGCCCGGAGCGAAGTTGCCCTCGACCGCGACGACCGCGCCCGTGATGCCGGTCGCCGGCTCGATCGCCGAGTTGGGGACCGTGAACTGGTAGACGTCCGAGACGACGTTGTCGATCTCGGCCACCCAGGTGTCCTCGGCGGCTGCGGCCGGCTGCGCCGCGAGGAGCGTGGACGCGCCCAACGCGGCTGCAGCGGTCATCGCCACCACTGCACGACGGGAGTGCCTTTCGGTGCCCCGCCTTCGATCTGTCAGAATCACCTTCGATTTCCTCTCGTGTAACCTCGCGCCCGCGTCATGCGGAAGCGCGCGCTCGCCCGAGGGGCGAACCAGGGGGCGGAAGGTCGACGAAGCTCCGCATGTGGCGGTTTACAACGTCGTAAATTCCCACATCACCCATAGTGGCCGCTTTGACCATCGAAGGTCATGAGAGAATTCCAACGTTGTACATGAGCGCGGATGCCGCGGCGCGAACCATGACGCACCGGGGGCGATCCCCCCTCGGGTGAGCAGTCATCGCTCGCCGCCGACCGGGTTCCGCAGAAGGCGACATGATGGAGGCATGTCTTCTACCGCCCCACGCCGCAGCAACCCGACCGCCTGGGCAGCCCTCTGGTTCGGTCTGGCCGGGCTCGTGCTCATGCCGATCCCGCTGTTCATCGGGCTGATCCTGGGTGGCGGCCTCTCGATCGTCGCGGCCGTCCTCACCGTGATCGCACTCCTCAAAGGACTCGCGCGCGAAGGCAAGGGCATCGCGCCCGTCGTGCTCGCCGCGATCTTCGTCCTGCTCACGTGGGCCGGAATCTCGGCGGGCGGCGGCATCGTCTGGTAGCCGCATCGCGGCGCCTACGGTCCGACGCGGATCACCGTTCGGTCGAGGGGCAGCTGATTGCGCCGGATGCTGGGCTCCACCCGCTCGAGCGGCAGCAATCCATCCGACTCGAGCCCGAGGTTGTCATCCCATAGCCGTTCGGTGATCGTCCCCAGCAGCTCGAACTCGTCGAACTCGTACGGGATGCCGTCCGACGGGAAGAACGTCGGAGTGCTCTGCAGGTGGAAGTGCAGGTGAGGTGTGGTCGAGTTGCCGCTGCTCCCGATCAGCCCGAGCTCCTGACCGCGTTCGACCCGATCGCCGACCGCGACTCGCACCGACCCCGGGTCCATATGGCCGTAGAGCGCGTAGAGACCCTCTTCGATCTCGATCACGACGTGATTTCCGACCGTCTCCTGGATCGGGGGAATGGGCGGCGGTTCCGGCATCGACGTGGAGTTCGGCACACCGTCCATCGCCTTGACCACGGTGCCGGCCGTGGCCGCGATGATCGGCTGACGGTATGTGAAGTAGCTCGTGATGTCGCTCGGGTCGCCCTCCCACGTCCGTCCGTCTTCGTCGAGCAGGTAGAAGTCGATCGCGAACCGTTGCGGCACCAGGCCCTGGCCATTGACTGGGGCGAACCCGCGCCGGTGGTGGGTGTCGTCGAAGCAGCATCCCTCGCTCATGTACCAGATGCCGTCGGTGACGGGCACGCCGACCGTGGGCGCGGGTCGGTCGTCGACGGGGGAGGTTCCGACGGCTGCCTCGAACGAGACGGGGCCGTTCCGGCCGTCGATGCTGCCGATGAGCCGGTGCTCGATCTCAGCCGGGATCTCATCGCCTTCGAGCTGGACGTCCATCCACGCGATCCAGGTCTCGGACGGTCGAAGCAGCACGCTTCCGGTTCCCGGAACCCCGCCGGCGGACTCTCCGAGCCTGGTCACCGTGCGAGGCAGCTCTTCCGTGCCGACCGTGCGCAGACTCGCCTGGGTGCGAGAGTCGACGACCTCGATCCCTTCCAGCTCGAACGGCGCGGATGTGGCGTTCGTCAAGAGGAACTCGTACGCCAGGTGGAGTCTCTCGTCCGTGCCCATCACGGGTCTCGGAGTGGTGAGCATCGAGGCGATGACCGGTGTGAAGGTCGTGTCCGGGTCGAGGCCTTCGCTCGACGATGCCGGCGGTGCCGATGTCGCCGTCGGGGCGGGATTCGCGGCGGGACCCACCGTGCACCCGACGAGGGTTGCGACGGCGGCCAGAATGAGGCTCAGCCGCGCGTTGACACGTGTGGGCGTCCGGTTGTCGACCATGATTCCTCGCGAATGATCCGTCCCCAGTGCGCGGATGCGTGGGTCGCACGCTCAGTCGCAGGGTACTCCCATTGCAGAATCGGAGGTCAGGTGCGCTTCGTCGAAGACGAGACCGACTCGCAGTCTCGTCTAGGCGCCCGGCTCCTCGCGCGACGCGCGATAGCGCTCGGGCTCCTTGCCGCGCGCGAATCGCCTGCCCGAGACCTGGGTTGCGGTGATCCGCACCCACCGGTACTTGAGGGTCGGGATCCACGACTCGAGCGCGAGCGCCTCGGCGGCGTCGATCTCGCTCTGAAGCGTCAGGCGGTGGGCGACGCCCTTGAGGACGACGCTCGCGGCGTGCGTGTCGTCGTACTCGTCGACCTCGAACGCGACGCGCGGGCTCTCGGAGAGCCGCTCCAGCTTCGTGCCCGGGGCGGTGCGGAAGAGCACGTGCGGACCGTCCGTGACGTAGTTCACGGGGAAGATCTCGGGGTCTCCGTCGGCGACCACCGCAAGGCGACCCAGCTCGCACCGGTCGAGCAGGTTCCAGCACTGCTCCTCGGTCAGGATCTCGACGACCTCATCGATCCGCGACGATGCGGGGTTCGTGAACATCTCTGCCTCCTCGCACACCACGATGCGCCGCAGCCTCGAGCGCCACGGGGTCGAAGGTCCCGTGGCGGCGGGATCAGCCGTTCACGAGGACTGCGCGTGAGCGCAGCCGCCCCTGCGCGAGCAGCGTGAGGGCCTCTTCGGCGCGCGACATCTCGAACCGGTCGACCACCGTGCGCACCTTCCCCTCGGACGCCAGGCGGAGCACTTCCTCCATGTCGCGGCGCGACCCGAGGATGGACGCCTTGATGACCTGCTCCTTGTTGAAGGGGAACCCCTCGACCGAGACAGGCACGCCGCTGACGAGAGTGCCTCCCCACTTGAGGGCACGCAGCGCCTGCGCGGTCACGGCATCCGACGGGGCGAAGGTGACGGCGGCATCGAGCGAGTCTTCGAGCGCCTCCCCGGGATCGACGGCGGATGCATCGACCGTCTCGTGCGCGCCGAGCTCGTGTGCGACGGCGAGATGGTCCGCGCCGCGTGCGACGGCGACGACCTCCGCACCGGTCAGCAGCGCGAACTGCAGCGCGAGGTGGCCGACGCCGCCCAGGCCGAACACGCCGACACGCTGGCCGGGACCGACGTCGAGCTTCTTCACGGCCCCGTACCCCGTGATGCCGGGGCAGAAGAGCGGTGCGGCATCCGCCAGGTCGAGGTTCTCCGGCACGCGATACGTGTGCGCGGCCGTCGCGAGCATGAACTCGCCGTAGCCGCCGTCGACGTGCTCGCCGGTGATGAGGCGCCGGTGGCACAGGTGCTCGCGGTCGCTCGTGCAGAACTCGCACTCCTCGCACGTCCACCACAGCGGCTGGACGCCGACCGGGTCGCCGACGGAGAAGCCGGTCACGCCGTCGCCGAGCGCGGCGATGCGTCCGGTCACCTCGTGACCCGGGACGATGGGGCTGATCGCAGGTACGCCGGCAGCCACCCAGTCACCCTCGATCATGTGCAGGTTGGACCGGCAGACGCCGCAGCCGACGACCTCGATGAGAACCTGCCCTGGTCCGGGGGCGGGCGTGGCGGTCTCCCGCCAGCGAAGCGGATGCTGCGTCAGCGGTGCCGGCGTGTCGAGTTCGTTCGCGTACATGTCTCTTTCCTCATGGTCGGTCGTCGGCCGGTCGCGGCCGGGGGAGTGCAGCGCTTCAGGCGTCCAGAGGCCGGGCGACCGAGGCATCCGCCAGTGCCTGCTGCACGACTCCGTCTCGGATGAGCCACTCGCCGTCGACAGCGAGCGAGCCGCTCCCGGCAGTCGGGCGGAGGTCTTTGACGATGTCCCAGTGCAGGGCGGACTCGTTCACGCCACCGCACTGCGGGTAGGCCCGCCCGAGTGCGATGTGGACGGTGCCGAGGATCTTCTCGTCGATGAGCAGGTCGCCCGTCGGGGTCGCCAGAGCGGCGTTCGTGCCGATTCCGAGCTCCCCGACGCGCCGCGCTCCGGCGTCGGTGTCGAGCAGCCGGGTGACAAGCTCGAGCCCCTCGGATGCGGTCTCGCGTACGACCTGGCCGTTCTCGAAGGTGAGTTCCAGATCGCGCACCCGCACACCCGCGAAATAGAAGACGCCCGGGAATCGGATCGTGCCGCTCACGCCGTGCTCGACGGGCGCGGTCGCGATCTCACCGTCGGGCCAGTTCGCCTCGCCAGAGAAGGCGACCCAGCGCCGGCCGGCGACGGGGAGCTCGAGACGGCCCCATTCGTCCTCGATCACGACCGTGCGCGTGCGCGCGAGCCGATCGCACAGGGCGCCCATGCGCTCAGCCGCCTCCGACCAGTCCGCGTCGAACGAGGCGGCCCATTCGGCGAGCAGGCGTCCATAGTCGAGCCCGGTCTCGGCCGCCCACGTCGGCGTGGGAACCCGGACGAGCGCCCACCGGGTGTTCTGCCAGCGGAGCGTCGAGACGATTCCGCGACCGTGCCGGTGTGCGGCGATGCGCGCGGGGTCGGCGTCCACGACGGGCGACGTCATGGCGCGGAAGGAGACATGCACGTCCGACCACTCCATCGCCGCGACTTCGAGCGGCGGCGCCTGCTCGAGCACCGAGGAGTCCGCCCAGCGCAGGGCGCTCTCGTCGAACCGCTCATCGGTCGAGACGACCTGCGGAACCGCGCCGCGTCGCCAGCACTCGTCGACGAATCCGGCCACGGCATCCATCGCGGAGCTGTCGGTGACGAACACCGACACCTTGTCGCCCCGGGTGACGCCGACACCGTCGGCGACGAGAGCCGCGATGCGGCTCCACTCGATCGTGCTGCTGGTCATCGTGCCCGTCCGTGCTGAAGGGGAGCCACAGCGCGGTAGAGCGCCATGTAGTCGTCGTGGTCGGCGGTGAGGGCGGCCTGCGTCGCGGAGTCCGGTCGCACCGGGTTCCGTTCGCGCACCCATGCGCGCGCATCCGCCGGCGCGCCGACCGCTCCGACGCCGAGTGCCGCGAGGAACGCGTCTCCGAAGGACGCTCCGGGGGTGTCCGCGACGACCTGCGTGAGACCCGTCACGGACGACACGGTGCCGATGATGTACGGATTCTTCGTCGCCCCGCCGATCGCGACCACGCGGTCGATCGGGGCGTCGGCCGAGCGGAAGGAGAGGATCGCGGCAGCGATCGAGTGGCCGACACCCTCCAGCACCGCTCGGGCGACATCGGAGCGGGTGTGTTCGAGCCCGAGACCCATGAGCACGCCGCGGCTCGCCGGGTCCTGGAACGGAGTGCGCTCGCCTGCGAAGTGGGGCAGCGCGAGCAGTCCGCGCGCGCCGGGCTCGGATTCGGAAGCCAGCGCGATCAGTGTCGAGAACGTGTCCTCGTCGCGATCCGCCGTGATGTCGAGCAGATCCGCGATCCACCGCGTCGCGGTTCCGGCGGTCGAGGTTCCCGCTGCGAGCACGTAGGTGTCCTCGAACACGAACGGGGCCGACCAGAGGTCGTCGCCCACGCGCAGCCGGTCGCCGACGCGGATGAAGTAGCCGCTCGACCCGTACATCGCCATGAGCTCGCCCTCGCCCACGACGCCGGAGCCCACGGCCTCGGCCGGGGAGTCTGTCGTGCCGAGCACCACGGGAGTGCCCTCACGGATGCCCGTGGCCGCCGCCGCCTCGGCGGTCACGGTGCCGGCGATGTCGGCGCTCCATGCGACGCGGGGGAGGCGCGTCTCGTCGATGAAGTCCTCGCAGCCGCTCGTGTCCCATGCGCCGCGTGCGATGTCGTACAGCGGATGGAAGTAGCCGGCCGTCGCGTGATCGATCGTGACCTCGCCGGTCAGCATCGCGACGAGCCACGACTGGCTCGTCATGAACCAGCGCGCTCGGCTCCAGACATCCGGCTCCTCGTCTTTCAGCCACGCGATCTTCGGCCCGGCCGACTGACTCGTGAGCGAGTTGCCCGCCCTCCGGACGATCTCGTCGGCGCCCAGCCGAGCGGTGAGGTTCTCGATCTGCGCGGTCGCACGCGTGTCGATCCCGTACAGGATCGCGGGGCGCAGCGGTCGGAGCTCGGCGTCGGTCGCCACCACGCAAGGGCCGATCGCGCTCACGCCCACCCCGGCGATCTGCGCCGCGGCGGGGTGGGCCGTGAGCTCACGGGCGATGGCGGTGACGTCCGCCCACCACACAGCTTCAGGATCCTGCTCGACATGGCCGGGCTCGGGCGTGGAGATGCCGTGGCGCCGCCGGGCTTCGGCGATCACCGTCCCGGTGCTGTCAACCAGCACGCCCTTGCTCTCGAACGTGCCGACGTCGATCCCGAGGAACATCCTCAGCGCACGCTCCTTGCGACGCTCATGAGGTCTTCGACACGCGCCTTGTCCACGTCGTTCTCGAACTTGCCGTCCTTCTTGAAGAAGGTGCCCACGATGCCCGCGTCGGCGAACTTCATGCTCTCCGCGAGCGTGTCGGGCCGAACGCCGGTGTTGACGAACACGGGCGTGCAGCCTGCGTGCTCCTTCACGATCTTCAGGGTGGACGTGTCGGTCGGGGCGCCGGCGGTGAGCCCCGAGACGCAGAGGCCGTCGGGCACGCAGTTGAAGACGGTCGAACGGGTCAGCTGCGCGAGGTCGCGCTCCGCCACGTACGCGGCGGCCTCCGGAACGATGTTGAACAGCAGCCGCACGTCGCCGCCCGACACCGCCTGACGGTGCCGCGCGGTCTTGCCGACGTTCGTGTTCCACAGGCCGAAGTCGCTCGCATAGACGCCCGTGAAGATCTCGCGCACGAACGCGGCTCCCGTCGCGACGGCGAGGTCGATCGAGCGCACGGCGTCCCACAGGACGTTCACGCCGAAGGGAACGGAGAGCTCGCTGCGGATCTCGCCGATGACGCGCGCCATGCTGATGGCGGTGATCGGCTCGGTCTCGGTCAGGTAGGGCAGGCTGAACTCGTTCGAGATCAGGATGCCGTCGACGCCGCCCTCCTGGAGGGCCGTGATCTCGTGCCGCGCGTGGGCGATGATGGCGTCCATGCCGCCGTTCTTGTCGTACGCGGGGTCGCCCGGGAGAGCGGGCAGGTGGCACATGCCGATGATCGGCTTGGTCACGGGGAAGACGTCGTCGAGCCAGGTACTCACAGAGGGTTACCGCCTTAGGTGTTGCTTGGTTGGGGATGGGGTCTGGGATGAGGCGTGTCAGCCCGATCGGCGCGCGGTGCGCCAGGCCTCGGTGAAGCGGAGCAGCGCTGTGGCGCCCGGGTCGGCGATGCCGATGCTGCGCTCCTGCAGCCACGAGGCACGGCCGCGGCGGGACTGCAGGTTCTTGGTGCGCTCGACCGCATCCGCGGCGGCGGTCACGGCCGCGTCGACGGCGGTGTCGGCATCCGTCTGATCGACGAGAGCCTCGGCGACCGCCACGAGCCCGTCGTAGATCGTCTTGTCGCCCAGCTGGGTCTTGCCGCGCTGCGCGATGCTGTCTGCGGCGGCCGCCGCGAAGGCCTGCGCGTCGGCGATCGCGATCTCGGTCTTGTCGGCCCACACGCGCGATCCGGCGAGGAGCGCGCCCGCGACGAGCGCGGCCATGGTGGACGGGTTGGCGTTCGCGAAGGCCTTGGCGGTCGCCTTCGCGATCTCGGCGGGCGTCGCGTCGGCCGGAAGCTGCTCGAGCGCGCCGATGACGGCGGTCGAGCCGGCCGAGACCGTGATGCCGAGGTCGCCGTCTCCGAGCTGCTGATCCAGGTCGCGCAGCTCGTCGGCGGACTCGATCAGGAGCGCGAGGCTCCGGCGGATGTGCTCGTTGAGGTCGGTCGCATCCATGTCAGGCCTCCTCGAAGAACGGGGACTTCGCCGGTGCGTTCAGCAGCTCCAGCCGCTGGTCGTTCAGCTCCAGCAGCGAGATCGACGCGCCGGCCATCTCGAGACTCGTCGCGTACTCGCCGACGTAGCTCTTGGCGATCTCGATGCCGAGCCCGCTGAGGATCTGGTGCGTCTTGCGGTACAGCACGTACAGCTCCTCGAGAGGAGTCGCGCCCATGCCGTTCACGAGCACCGCGACGCGGGCGCCGGAGGTGAGCTCCAGATCGTCGACGAGGGCCTGCACGATGTGCTCGGCGATCTCGTCGGCGGTTTCGAGGGGGCCGCGGCGGATGCCGGGCTCGCCGTGGATCCCGATGCCGATCTCCATCTCGCCGTCGGGCAGCTCGAAGCTCGGCTGACCCGTCGTGGGAAGGATGGTGGGCGCGAGACCGATGCCCATCGTCGCGGTGTGCTCGACGACGTCCTCGGCGACGGCCGCGACCTCGTCGAGGGTGTCGCCGCGCTCGGCCGCCGCTCCGGCGGCCTTGTACGCGAAGAAGATGCCCGCGACGCCGCGGCGGTCCTGCTTGCGCTCCTTCGGCTGGCTCGCGACGTCGTCGCGGCCGAGCACCGTGCGCGTCGGGATGTCGTCGAGCTCGGCGAGGTCGACGGACAGGTCGAAGTTGAAGACGTCTCCGCCGTAGTTGCCGTACAGGTACAGCACGCCCGCGCCGCCGTCCACGGCCTTCGTCGCCTCGAAGATCTGCTGCGAGCTGGGCGAGCTGAACACGTTGCCGATTGCGACGCCCGAGCAAAGGCCCTTGCCCACGTACCCCTTGAAGAGGGGGAGGTGGCCGGAGCCGCCGCCGGTGACGATGCCGACCTTGCCCTGCTGGGGTGCGTCGGCGCGCACCAGCACCCGCAGATCATCGCCCGGCGTCTTCACCAGGTCGGGGTGCGCCAGCAGGATGCCCTCGACGAACTCGTCGACGAACGCCTCGGGGGCGTTGATGATCTTCCTCATTCTCCTGTGTCCTTTCTGCGACGCTCGGTGGCGATGGCGACGGTCTCGCTCGACGCCGGCGGGGCAGGCAGCGGTGATCGCCTGCGTCGCCTGAAGTTGATCTGGTCGAACACCATGACGGCGATGAGCAGGACGCCCTGCGCGATGGCGTACTCGTACGCGGACAGGCGCATCGCGGTGAACCCGCTGGAGACGACCTGCAGCGTGAGCGTCGCGAGGACGACGCCGAGGACGGTCGCGAAGCCGCCGTTCGGGTTCGTGCCGCCCAGCACCGCGATCACGATCGCGAGCAGGACATAGCTCGACCCGTAGTCGGCACTCGCCGAGGGGTTGCGGGCGAGGAACACCAGGCCCGCGAGCGCGCCGAGCAGACCGCTCACCGTGTACGTGAGCATCAGCGTCGACCGCGCGCTGATGCCGGAGTAGCGTGCCGCGACCGGGTTGGCGCCCTGCAGCTGCACCTTTCGGCCGATGGGGGTGCGATCGATGACGAGGGCCAGGACAATCGCGGCGACGATCAGCACGAGGAAGAGCACCGGGATGCCGATGAGCGTCGTCTTGCCGATGGTCGTGAGCACCGTCGGAGCGCCCGAGATCGTCACTCCGCCCGTCCACACGAGCGCCAGCCCGTTGAAGAGCTGCATCGTGCCGAGTGTCGTGAGGATCGGCGTGACGCCGACGACGCTGACGAGCACGCCGTTGACCGCGCCGAGCAGCGCACCCATGGCGATCCCCGCGAGGATGATGAGCCCCGACATCGCCTCGGCGGTCTCGGGCCCGGAGGTGGTGGCCACCAGCGTGTACAGCGACGACACGGTGATCGCCGCCATGTTCGCGATCGCCACGACCGACAGGTCGATGCCGCCGGTGAGCATCGCGATCATCATCGCGAGCGAGATCAGGCCGATCTCGGGTGCCCCGACCATGATGTTCTGCAGGTTGACCGGGTTCAGGAACACGCGCGGGTTGAGCGCGGCGAAGAGCAGGAAGGTGACCACCAGCAGGATCACCATGCGGCCGGCACCGCGCTGGAGGTGGACGCGGTCGATGACGCTGCGTACCGCGCCGTCGAGTCTGCTGTTGGCCGTGCGCAGGCCGTTCGAACCGAGATCGCTCATGCGCGGCTCACCTCCTCTTCGAGCAGGACGGGCTTTCGGCGGTCGCGCAGCGCGGCCAGCGCCTGGATGCTGACGCCGATGATGAGCAGAGCGCCGACCGCGGCGCGCTGCCACGTGCTGGGGATGCCGATGAGCACGAGGTTGTTGTTGATCAGCTGCACGAGGACGACGCCGAGCACCGTCCCGAACACCGAGCCGCGCCCGCCGAAGATGGACGCTCCGCCGAGGACGACCGCGGCGATGATGTCCAGCTCGGTGCCGACGAGGGACTGCGGGTTTGCATTCTTGCCGAGGATCACCGAGATGACGCCGCCGAACGCGGCGAGCGCGCCGACGAGCACGTACAGGAAAATCTGCGTGCGCACGACTTTGATGCCGACCCGGCGAGCCGCCTCGATGTCGCCGCCGATCGCGAAGATGCTGCGCCCGAAGGTCGTGTACTTGAGCATCCACCACACCGCGACGACGACGATCACGACCGGGATGAGCATTCCGTGCAGGTAGCCGGCCCCGGGGATGTCGACGAGGTGGGCGTCGCCGGCATCCGAGATGCTCGGGGGGAGCTTGGCCGCCGAGATGTAGGCGGAGCCGATGTAGGTGAGCAGGATCCCCTTGATGATCCCCTGGGTTCCGAGGGTCACGATCAGCGTGGGAAGCCGGAACCGCGCGATCACCACGCCGTTGACGAGGCCCCAGAGGGCGCCGATCACGATCGCGATCGCGAAGATCCCGACGAGCGTGGGGTCGAAGCTCGCCTGCGAGGACCATTGCACGGTGGTGTACGCCGCGAAGATCGCGATGGCGGGGAACGAGACGTCGATCCCGCCCGAGATCATGACCAGCAGCACGCCGAGCGCGAAGATCAGCGGCACGAGGGAGCTGCGGACGAGGCCGAAGAAGGTGCTGGGCGTGAAGAACGCCGGGCTCGCGAGCGCCATGGCGATGGCCACGACGATGATCACCGCGGCGAGCACGCCTTCGTTGTTCGCCCCACGCAGACGACGGAGAATGTCCATCAGGCGGTCATCCTCTCCTGAATGCCGTCCACGTCGATGTCGTCGCCGACGACCTCCGCCACGACGTGCCCCGCGCGCACGATGAGCACGCGGTGGCAGCTCGACACGAGCTCGGGGATGTCATCCGAGATGACGATGATTCCCATGCCGTTCGCGGCCTGCTCGCGGAGGATCGCGAAGATCTCCTCCTTCGAGCCGATGTCGACGCCGACGGTCGGCCCGTTCAGCATCAGGATGTTCGGCTTGCGATCGAGCCACTTCGCGATGACGACCCGCTGCGCGTTTCCGCCCGAGAGGCTGCGCACGGGCGCCTGCACGTTGGGCGCCTTGATCCGGAGCCGCCGGAACAGGTCGGCCATCGACCGGGCGATGCGCTTGCCGTCCAGGAGGAACGCCTTGTTGCGGTACGAGTCGAGCGACGCCGCGACCATGTTGTCGGCGATGGACTTCTCGAGGAACAGACCCTGCGTGAGGCGGTCCTCCGGGACGTATCCGATGCCGGCTCGGACGGCATCCCTGATCGAGCGGATGCGGCGGGTCCGACCGCCGATCGTCACGGTTCCCGTGTCGGCGGGGGCGACTCCGAAGATGGCCTCGGCGATCTCGCTGCGACCGGAGCCGAGGAGGCCGGTGATGCCGAGGATCTCGCCGGGCCGGAGAGTGAAGCCGACGTCGGCGAACGCGCCCTTGCGGCCGAGGCCCTCGACGACCATCAGCGGCTTCCGGCCGTCGGGAAGCTCGTCGACGAGCCGCTCCTCGCTGACGTCTCGGCCGGTCATCGCCTTGGCGATCGCGCGGCCCGTGTACTCGGATGCGAGGCCGGACTCGACCACCTCGCCGTTGCGCAGCACGGTGACGCGCTGCGAGATCTGCAGCACTTCGTCGAGCTTGTGGCTGACGAACACGACGGCGACGCCGCGGTCCTGGAGCCGGCGCACGATCGTGAACAGGCGCTTGACCTCCGAGTGGGTCAGCGCAGTCGTCGGCTCGTCCATGATGAGCACTCGCGCCTCGCCGACCAGCGCGCGGCAGATGGCGATGAGCTGGCGATCCGCGACCGAGAGATGCTCGACATCGGCGTCGAGATCGATGTTCAGGCCGAGGTCGGCGACGATGCGCTCCGCGGCCGCACGGATGCGGCGGCGCGAGGAGAGCTTGCGGCGGTCCGCGAGCTCGCTCAGCATGGCGATGTTCTCGGCGGCCGTCAGGTTGGGGAAGAGGGAGAAGTCCTGGTAGATGACCTGGATGCCGGCGCGGATCGCGCCGGTCGGTGTCGTGTGGGTGTGGGTCTCACCGTCGATCGTGATGGTGCCGGAGTCGGGCCTCTCGACACCGCTGATGATCTTGATGAGGGTCGACTTGCCGCTGCCGTTCTCTCCGGCGAGGCAGTGCACCTCGCCGGCTTCGAGACTGAGCGACACTCCGCCGAGTGCGCGCACACCGCCGTACGTCTTGACGATGTCGCGCACCTCGAGGACCGTGTGCGCGGGACTCATGAGTGTGCGATCTCCTTCGAGTCGCCGCGCGGGAGCGCATCTGCTCGATGCACTCCCGCGCGGTCGACGAGCGATCTATCGGATCAGAAGTCGTATTCCGCGACGTTCGAGGCGTCGACGACCACGCCCGCCTCACCGGCGAACACGTTGTCGTAGCCCTCGAGCTTCACGAGCGACTCGTAGCCGGGAACACCGAGGTCGGTGCCCTCCTCGATCGAGCCGCCCTCAGCGAGGATCTTGGCGATCGCCAGCTGGGCCTTGCCCGCCATGGCCGGGTCCCAGAAGAAGATCTTGTCGATCGAGCCGGACTCGAGGTAGCTGCTGGCCACCGACGGGATCGACGTGCCCATCACGCAGACGCTGTCGCTCTTGCCGGCCTCCTCGACCGCACGCGCGATGCCCGTGACGTCGGTGCCCGCCGAGCCCTGGAAGCCCTTGATGTCGGGGTACTTCGCGAGCAGCTCCTTGGCCTTGTTGTAGGCGACCTCCTCGTCCTCTTCGGACTCGATCGGGTCTTCGAGGCGCGTGAGGTTCGGGAAGTTCGCCTCCTGGTTCTCCAGCGCGCCCTGCACCCACTCGCTGTGCGAGCCGTTGGTGAGGCGACCGACGAACTGCACGTAGCCGCCCTCCTCGTCCATGCACTCCGCCAGGTTGTCCATGATCTGCGCGCCGTAGGCCTTGTTCTCGAACGCCTCGATGTCGATGTCGACGTTCTGCATGCCGGCGCCCTCGTGCGCGACGACGATGATGCCCTTGTCGCGCGCCTCGCCCAGCACGGTCGCGAGGCCCGCGACGTCGTTCGGGACGACGGTGATCGCCACCGGCTCCTGGGCGATCAGGTTCTGGATGATCTCGACCTGGCCCTCGTTCGTGGCCTGGGCCGGACCCTCCTGGCGCGCGTCGACGCCGGTCTCGTCGGCCCACTCGTCGACACCGACTTCCATGCGGTCGAACCAGCCGATGCCGGTCGCCTTGACGACGGTGACGTACGCGCCCTCGGCGGTGCCGCCGCTGTTCGCGCCACCGTCAGACGATCCGCCGCCGGCCGTGGTGCCACATCCCGCGAGTGCGAACACAGTCGCTCCCGCGAGCAGGGCGATTGCAGGACTCTTTCGCTTCATACTCACTCCTTCGTGATCGGGTCGCTCACGGTGCGCGTTTGCGACGATCTGGCGCACGACATTACACAGAAATCGCGCATCCGTGCAATCGAATTCGCGCACATCGGGCAAAGGACACGCAGACTGTGCGCGAAAACGCGCAAAGCGCGCGGTATAGTCGTTCGCATCACCTAGCGGAGGAGTCGGATCGCAATGACGCGTGAGGCCCAGATCGTCGAGCTTCTCGTGGAGCGCGGCTTTCAGTCGGTCGCTGAACTGGCAAGCACCTTCAACGTGACTCCCTCCACGATTCGACGCGATCTCGAGCGCCTCGAAGCGCGCGATCTCGTGCAACGGACGCACGGCGGTGCGCTTCCCGTGCGCCAGACCGATGCACCCTTCGACTTGAAGGAGACCCTGCACCGTCGCGAGAAGGTCGCGATCGGGAAGGCGATGGCGGACCGCATCCTCGACGGCCAGACCGTTCTGCTCGACAGCGGCACGACGACGCTCGAGGTGGCTCGGCACCTCGCCAGCTCGCGCATCACGGTCGTCACGAACGACCTGCAGATCGGTGTCGAGATCGCGCAGCGTCGCAGCGCGAGCCTCGTGTTCATCGGGGGCGAGCTGCTCCCGAACGATGTGTCGATGTGGGGTCCGACGGCCGTCGAGCAGCTGCAGAACCTCCGCGTCAACGTCGCGATCCTGGGCTGCGACACCGTCATGGACGACGGGGTCTACAGCACGTCCAGTTACGAGATCGAGCTCAAGCGCACGATGCTGTCGATCGCGAGCGAAGCGTTCTTCGTGGCGGACAGCTCCAAGTTCGGTCGGGACGCCTTGTTCAAGGTCTCCGACCTCGAACCGTTCACGGCCGGCATCACCGACGCCCGGCTCGACCCGATCCGCGCCTCGGCATTCCCCGTGCCGCTCATCCGGGCGGCCGTCTGACGCTCTCGGTGTCCCTCTCCGCGTCGTAGCCCGAGCGCTTCGCACCGCGGAAGGCGGCCACGTGCGCGATCGTCCCGCGCACGACTCCCGCCGTGCGCGCGTGCGGCGACGCTCGCCCGGCCGATCCGCGTCGGCCGCCGGACGGGCATGAGCGGATGCGGGGATGGGGCCTTTCCGCCGCCTTGCGCGGGCGCGGATCTGCGCGCAAGCCAAAAATGAGAAAGTTCTCACACTTTCGTGCGGAAGGTGCTATTTTCGCTCGTAAACGAGCCGATATCCCCACGGAGTCACGTTGTCGAACCATTCTGTTTTTTGCGCTGATTCCGACGCGCGTTCGGAATCCATCCCAACTCCTGAGCGCCTCGCGCGAGAAAACCTCCCGCTCGCGAAGTACCTCGCCGTCGAGAAGGCGCGGACGGCGCAGCACGTGAATCTGGACGATCTCATCTCCGCCGCGATGTACGGCCTCGCGCGGGCGGCGCTCTCATTCGAGCCAGAGCGTGGCATCCCGTTCGGCGCGTTCGCCCGGCACCAGATCACCTGGGCGATGCTCGACGAAATGCGCGGCGCCGACCCCGCGGGCGAGCGCGGCCGCGTGAAGATCCAGCGCGTGAATGTCGCCGCGGAGGCGGTGCGCGCGCGCACCGGACGCGACGCCACGCTCGCCGAGCTCGCCAGGGAGTCGGGTCTCGACGAAGACGTCGTCGCCGACGCGCTGCACCTCGACGCGATGGTCCGCACGGCGACGAGCTTCGAGGCCCATTTCGACGCGGAGGAGGGCCGGCAGGCCGCCGACCTCACGAGCAGCGTCATCCTGCCCGAGCACGCCGCCGAGCAGTCCGAGACGCGCGCGATGCTCCTGCGCGTGGTCGAAGCGCTCCCCGCCGCGATGAAGCACGTCATCCGCGGCATCTACATCGAGGACCGCATGGTCAAGGACATCGCCGAGGAGCTCGGGGTGAGTCACGCCTACGTGTCGAAGCTGAGGCGGAACGGCCTCGAGCTCATGCGGGAGGCACTCGAAGCATGGGAGAGCGGGGGTGAGGGCGACCGCGGCACCAAGATCAAGGCGGAGTTCTTCGAGGCGGTGTTCGGTCGCCCGCCGCGCCGCACCCACGGTCGTTCCGACGGGCTGCTCGTCGCGTCCTGACACGATACGCCTCGATCGCGGTTACGCGTTCGGGCGGTGTCGCGAATGTCGGATGTGCAGGTCCACGGACGGACCCGCATCCGACCCCAGACACGGAGGACAACATGGGTCTTCAGATCGCAACCAACATCAGCGCGCTCAACGCTTATCGCAACCTGTCGGGCACGCAGAACGACCTGTCGAAGTCGCTCGAGAAGCTCTCGAGCGGTCTTCGCATCAACCGCGCGGCCGACGACGCGGCGGGCCTCGCCATCTCGGAGGGGCTCCGTTCACAGGTCAACGGCCTCAACGTCGCCACGCGCAACGCCCAGGACGGCATCTCGGTCATCCAGACCGCGGAAGGTGCGCTCACCGAGGTGCACTCGATCCTGCAGCGCGTCCGCGACCTGCTCGTGCAGGGCGCGAACGACTCGAACAACGACGACTCGCGTGCCGCGATCGCCACGGAGATCGAGCAGCTCGGCGAGGAGCTCACGCGCGTCGCGGCGTCGACGAACTTCAACGGCATCAAGCTGCTCGACGGCACGAACGCGACGCTAACGTTCCACGTCGGCGCGGGCTCGATTGCCGCCGAGGATCAGATCGAGGTCAGCCTCGAAGATCTCTCGGGCCTGGGCGCGACCATCGGCGCGTTGACCGCCGACGACGCGGCGACCGCGCTGACGAGCATCGCTGCCGTGGACGCCGAGATCATCACGGTTTCGACCGCTCGCGCCAACCTCGGTGCGGTCCAGAACCGCTTCGAGTCGACGATCAACTCGCTGCAGGTCGCAGCCGAGAACCTCGCCGCTGCGAAGAGCCGCATCGCCGACACCGACATGGCGGCCGAGATGGTCCGCTTCACGTCGGCGAACATCCTGCAGCAGGCGGGCACCGCGATGCTCGCGCAGGCGAACCAGTCGGGCCAGGGCATCCTGCAGCTGCTCCGCTGACCCACCGCGCTTCCGGCGCACGAGGCGCCCGGGCGGGGACTTCCCCTTCCGCCCGGGCGCCTGAACACATGAAACGGTCATCCCCGAACCACCGATGGAAGGCATCCGGGCATGAAGATCGACGGCCTCGTCTCGGGTCTCAACACCGCCGAGGTGATCGACGCGCTCATGAACGTGCACGCGATCCCGAAGACGCTGCTCACGGCGAAGATCACCGACCGCAACTCGATCATCTCCAACCTGCAGTCGCTGAACACGTCGCTGCAGGAGCTGTTCGAGAAGGCGAAGGCGGCCGCGGGCGCGAGCTCTCTCGCCGCGTACACCGCGACCGCGTCCGCCGAGGGCGTCACCGTCGCCGCGGGTGCCGGTGCGCGAGCGTTCTCGACGAGCATCGTCGTCGACGCCGTCGCATCCGCCCACACGGTCGTCACGGCGGCCGCGGGCGCCGACGCGTGGGGCGGCACGTTCACGCTCGTCGCATCCGACGGCACGAAGACCGAGGTCAGCGCGACGGGCACGGGCCCGCACGACCTCGCGAAGGCGATCAACGCCGCGAAGGCCGGCGTGGTCGCGACGGTCGTGCCGGCGGGCACGGATGCCGGGGGCGATCCGCTCTCGCGGATCCAGCTCACCGCCGACAGGACCGGCGCGGCCGCCTCCTTCAGGATGTACCGCGGCACCGCCGACGAGGTCGCGGGGGGAACCGCGACCGATGTCGCTGCGGATGCCGGGGCGGCGGTCATCGCGCAGGGCGCGGACGCCCGCATCCGCCTCTTCGCAGGCACGGCGGCCGAGCAGACGCTGACGAGCGCGACGAACACGTTCACGCCGGCGGAGGGCATCGACGTCACGGTCTCGGCCGTCAGCTCCGACCCGGTGACCGTTACCGTGGCGCTGGACGCGAAGGCCCAGACCACATCGGCAGAGGCCTTCGTCAAGGAGATCGCCGCCCTGCTCACGCGCATCGACAACGGCTCGAAGGCGACGATCGGCGACGCGGGCGAGAAGACGCGGCTCGGCGTCTTCAGCGGCGACAGCACGGTGCGCTCGCTGCGGATCGCGCTCTGGAACGCCGTCCAGGCCCCGGTCGACGGCTGGTCGCCCTCGACCATCGGCATCTCGTTCGACCGGAATGGGGTGCTGTCCTTCGACGCCGAGAAGTTCGAGAAGGCGCTCGCCGACGATCCGGAGGGCACCCAGGCGATGTTCTCGCAGATCGCCGCCCGCGTTCAGGAGACAACGAACCAGTACTCGGACAAGTACGAAGGTCTTCTCACCCAGCGCATCACCGGTCAGCAGGACGAGGTGAAGAGCCTCCAGACGCAGGTCGAACGCTGGGACCTGCGTCTGGAGCAGCGCCGCGCCACCCTCGAGCGCACCTACGCGCAGCTGGAGGTGCGGCTGTCTGCGCTCCAGTCCCAGTCCGCGTGGCTGACGTCGCAGCTCGCCTCCCTGCCTTCTCCGCCGTCCTCGTCATCCTGACCGCGAGGACCTCCGCCACCGATTCTCTGGGAGCCCATGACGATGCGCACCTCACCGGAACGCGCCCGGCAGCAGTACCTCGAGCAGCGGGTCGCCTCGGCCTCACCCGAGCTGCTCGTGACGATGCTCTACGACCGGCTGCTGGTCGACATCGATCGCGCCGCCGCGGCGCAGGACAGCGCCGAGTGGATCGCCGCCGGGAACCACCTCATCCACGCGCAGCAGATCGTCGCCGAGCTGACCGCGTCGCTCACGGATGCCTGGGACGGAGCCGAGGGCCTGCGGAGCCTCTACACCTACCTCACCGGCCGGCTCATCGTCGCGAACGTCGGGCATGACCGCACCGCGACCGCGGAGTGCCGTGACATCGTCGCGCCGCTGCGCGATGCGTGGCACCAGGCCGCCGCGAAGCTCGCAGGGGTTCCGGCATCCGTCGAGTCCGCCCTCGCGTGAGCGACGTGACCGACGGGGCCGACCACCTCGCCGAGTGGCTCAGGCTGCTCGACCGATTCGAGGCCGCGCTCGATGCGGCCGACGAGCAGCTCGTGCCCCAGGAGCTCGAGCCTCCGCCGGGCCCGCCGCCCGAAGAGGTGCGCGAACGAGCCGAGGCGATCCTCGCGCGGCAGCAGCTCATGATCAACAGCGTCATCGCGTCGCGCGCGAAGGTCGCGCGTCAGCTCGCGGCGCTGCGCCGGGTCCCGACGACGCCGCCGGATGCGCCGGCCTACCTCGACGTCGAAGGCTGACGCATCGCGGTTACGCGATCGCGAACCTGTCGCGATAGTCGGCACCGAGCAGGGATCGCTCGACGTCTGGCCACGGATAGGCCCATCCCCAGCATCCGGAGTGCGCCGTGCTCGAATCCGTCACCGCCGTCGCGTTGTCCAGCGCGCTCGACGGCCTCTCTCTGCGTCAGCGCGCGATCGCCGACAACATCGCGAACATCAACACGCCCGGCTACCACGCCAAGCGCGTCCTCTTCGAGGACGAGCTGCGCGAAGCCGTCGCGCGCGGCACCGGTGCCGCCGAGGCGATCGTCGAGCGCTCGCTCGAGCCGACCCGCCTGAACGGCAACAACGTGAACCTCGACACCGAGACGCTGTCGAACATCGACACGGTGCTGCGCTTCCAGTTCGCGAGCCAGGCGTTCAGCGGCCAGGCCGACTCCATCCGCACGGCGATCGGGCAGGCATCCGCATGACCTTCGACGCGATCGGCATCGCCGGCACCGGCTTGAACGTGCACCGCAAGTGGCTCGACGCCCTGAGCGACAACATCGCCAACATCAACACCGCGACGCCCGCCGGCGAGGAGGCGTTCCGCGAGCGGCTCGTCACCGTGCAGGCGGGTACCCGGAGCCCGGGCGTCTACGTCGCCGGCGTCGTCGAGTCCGAGGCCGACGGCCGCCTCGTGTACGACCCGGAGCATCCGTACGCCGATGAGGCCGGCTACGTGCAGTACCCGAACGTCGACCTCGGCGACCAGATGAGCATGCTCATCCTCGCCCAGCGCGGGTACGAGGCGAACGCGGCCGTGGTCGACCGCGCGAAGACCGCCTACGAGGCGGCCCTCCAGATCGGACGCGGCTGATGTCCGGCCCGGTCGAAGCGATCTCTCCGTTGGGCGAGTGGTCTCTCACGCCGCTCAGCTTCGAAAGACCGGTTCCGGATGCGGCGGTCGCCGACGCCGCCGCATCCGGAGCCTTCTCCTCGACCCTCGCCGACGCCGTCGAGAACCTGCAGGAGCTGCAGTCGACCTCGAACGCGCTCGCCGTGAAGGCGGTCACCGGTGACCTGCAGGACATCCACCAGGCCACGATCGCCGCCACCCGCGCGTCGCTCACGCTCGATCTCGTGGTCGCCGTGCGCGACCGAAGCGTTGCGGCGTTCAACGAGATCATGAGGATGCAGGCCTGACATGCCCAAAGTGCTCGTGGGTTACTACGACCGTGCCAAGCAGGTCGTGTCGGGCTTCACGCTCGCGCAGCGCACCATCGCGATCATCGGCGTCGCGCTGCTCGCGATGGGCGCCGTCGCGCTGGGCGCGTGGCTCACGCGGCCGCAGATGAGCCCCCTGTTCACGGGGCTCAGCGCCGCGGACGCCTCCGCCGTCGTCGAGCAGCTGAAGTCGGCGGGTGTCTCGTACGAACTGACTGAGGGCGGTGCCACGATCCTCGTCCCCGACGACCAGGTCTACGCGCAGCGTCTCGCCGCCGCCTCCGCGGGCCTTCCCGGCGACACGAGCGAGGGCTACACGCTCCTCGATGAGATGGGCGTGACCGCGAGCGAGTTCCAGCAGTCGGTGACCTACAAGCGGGCGATCGAGGGAGAGCTCGCGCGCACGATCGGCGCCATGAAGGACGTCTCCACCGCGAGCGTGCAGCTGGCGATCCCGGAAGAGAGCGTCTTCGTCTCGGAGAAGCAGAACCCGACGGCATCCGTGTTCGTGAAGACCCGCAGCGGCGCGACCCTCGACGAAGACCAGGTGCAGGCGATCGTGCACCTCACGAGCGCCGCGGTGTCGGGGATGACGCCGCAGGACGTGGCGGTGACCGACCAGAACGGCCGCGTGCTCTCAGCCATCGGGGCCGGCATCGTCGGCGACGCCTCGAAGCAGGCGTCCGAGCGCGAGGCGAAGGTCGCCGCCGCCGTCACGCAGATGCTCGAGACGATCGTGGGCCCCGGCAACGCGACCGTGACGGTGTCGACGGACGTCACGAACTCCACATCGGAACGCCTCGAGGAGGTGTACAGCGCGCCGGACGGCGAGCTGAGCCCGACCGAGCAGACCACCACCGAGACCTACACGGGTGGCGGAGCCCCCGGCGCGGGCGTGCTCGGTCCCGACAACATCGCGGTCCCGAACGGCGGCAACGGTGAGGGGACGTACGAGTACGAGGAGACGATCCGCAGCAACGCCGTCAACAAGGCCACGGAGAAGACGGTGACCCCGGCCGGGGAGGTCACGCGGCAGACCGTGAGCGTCGCGCTCAACCGCGGCGAGGTCGCGGGCGTGACCGCCGAGCAGATCGAGGCGCTCGTGACGACGGCCGCGGGAATCGACACCGAGCGCGGCGACACCGTCGCGGTCGAGTTCGTGGAGTTCAGCCAGTCACCGGCGCAGCTCGCGGAGGAGGCGCTCGCGCAGGCGGAAGCGGAACGCGAGGCGCTGCTTCAGCAGGAGCTGCTGCGCTCGATCATCATCGGAGGGTCGATCCTGCTCGCGGCGATCATCGTCGTGGCGGCCCTCGTCGTGCGCCGGCGCATGAAGCGCCGCCTGCTGCACACGGAGGACGGGCCGATCGAGTACCTGGCCACGATGACCGAGTCCCAGGAGCAGAAGCTCAAGGCGATCAAGGGCTGGAAGGACCCGCTCGAGGTCACCGCGCCGCCCCCCGCCAAGACGCTGCCCACGGCGGTGCTCGACATCGAGGACGAGGAACCCGAGCCCGATCAGGTGCTCGTCGAACGCCGTCGGCGCGAGATCGACGAGATCGCGAAGTCGGATCCCGACGCGATCGCCGCCGCGCTCGCGAACCTCATGGATGAGGCGATGGTATGAGCCTGCTCGCGGAAAGGCCGACCGCCGATGTCGGCCCCGTCGACGAGACGGAAGACACGAACGAGACGGATGTCGCGCTCCAGCCCGCCCAGCCTGCCTCGGCCGCACCGCCGCTGAGCGGGCTGCGCAAGGCGGCGATCGTCCTCCTCAACATGGACCGCGCCGCCAGCGCCGAGGTGCTCCGCCGCATCGGCGAGGAGCGCGCCGAGCTGCTCGCCGCGGAGCTCACGCAGCTGGGCGGTGTGGACGTCGCCTCGACCGCTCGCGCGCTCGGCGAGTTCCGCCGCATCGCGGTCGGCGGCTCGGTGCCGTCGCGCGGGGGACAGGAGCTCGCGACGGGCCTGCTCGAGACGGCGTTCGGGCGCGAGAAGGCCGTCGGCATCGTGAGCCGCGTCATGTCGCAGGGCGCGGTGTCGTTCGACTTCCTCAACGCGGCCGATCCGGCTCAGCTCGCGACGATCCTCGAAGGGGAGCTGCCCGCGACGGTCGCCGTCGTGCTGGCGAACCTGCGGGCCGATCGCGCCGCGGCCGTCCTCGCGGCGCTGCAGGACCCGCTGCGCACCGACGTCGCGCAGGCCATCGCGACGATGGGCACCGCGACCCAGGAGGCGATCTCGATCGTGGCGGACTCGCTGCGCTCGCGCACGGGTGTGTTCGCGGTCCGCGACGTGCAGGAGTCGATCGGCGGCGTGCAGCCGCTCGTCGAGATCATCAACCGCTCCGACACCTCTCTCGAGAAGTCGCTGCTCGCCAGCCTCGAGGGGAGGGACCCGGCGCTCGCGGAGGACATCCGCGGCCGCATGGTGACATTCGCCGACATCGTGCGGCTCGACGACCGCGACGCGCAGCGCGTGCTGCGCGGGATCGACCTGCGGATGCTCGCACTCGCGCTCAAGGGCGCGGACGAGCCGATCGCCGAGGTGATCCGCCGCAACATGACCGAGCGCAACCGCGAGAACCTCGCCGAGGAGGCCCGCACGCTCGGTCCTGTGCGCATGCGCCAGGTCGACGAGGCGCGCGCCGAGGTCGTGCGCATCATCCGCGAGCTCGCGGCCGCCGGCGAGATCACGATCTCGCGCGACGACGAGGACGAGCTCGTCGAATGAGCCGCCCGCGGCGCGCGAGGTTACGCGCGTCGCACCCTGTCGCGATAGTCCGATGCGAGCACGGATCGCTCGACCTCCGCCACGGACCGGCCACATCCACTACCGGGAAGCCCGCCGTGCTCGATTCCGCCTTCACGCCGCTCGTGGTGCCGCGCCTCGGTGCGACCCCCGTCGATGCGCGCAGCGAAGCCGATCGCGCCCGCGCACGGGGCTACGCGGACGGGTTCGCGGAGGGTCGCCGCGTCGCGCTCGAAGAGGCGCGCGCCGAGCAGGCTCGCGAGGACGAGCGGATGCGGATGCTGCGCGAGGCGTACCTGCACGAGCGGGGCACGGCGCTCAGTGCGCTTCGGGCCTCCAAGGTCGCGCTCGACGAGCGCGCCGCACGGCTCGGCGACGTCGCCGCGGCGCGGATCGAGGAGCTCGCGACAGAGCTCGCCACCGCGATCCTCGGGGTGGAGCTGTCCGACCCGGCGCGGTCGGCCGCACATGCGCTGCGCCGTGCGCTCGATGCGATGCCGGTCGGCCTGTGGACGCGGGTCACGCTGAGCGAGCGCGACGGAGAGACGCTGCGAGAAGACGCGGATGCCGCGCACCTGCTCGACGGGATCGAGGTGGTCACGGCATCCGACGTCGATCCCGGCGGTGCGATCGTCGAGATCGAGGACGGCGCCGTCGACACCCGGATCGGGGAGGCGCTGCGCCGGGCCGCCGACGCCCTGCGCGGGGCCGATGAGCACGGCGGCGAGGTGCTGTCGTGAGCACCGCGACCGCGTCGTGGATCCGTGCGTTGAGCGCGGTCCGTCCCGAGCGCTCGGGCACCGTGGACGCCGTCGTGGGCCTGAGCGTCGAGGTGCGGGGGATCAGCGCCGCCGTCGGCGACCGCATCCGCATCGAGACGCATGACGGCCGACCCGTCGACGCCGAGGTCGTGGCGGTCGACGGCACGTCGGCACGGTGCATGCCGCTCGGACCGGTGGCCGGCGTCAGGGCTCGCTCGCGGGCGCGTCACGCGGGGGCCCCGCTGCACGTTCCGACGGGGCGGGTGCTGCTGGGCCGCGTGCTCGACGGGCTCGGGAGACCGATCGACGGCAAGGGTCCGCTCGATCCGGCGACCGCCTTCGTGCCCCTCGACCACGAGTCGCCGAGCATCATGACGCGTCGGCGCATCGACCGGCAGCTCGGGCTCGGCGTGCGCGTCCTCGACACGATGACCCCGGTCGGGATCGGGCAGCGACTCGGCATCTTCGCCGGCTCCGGGGTCGGAAAGTCGTCGCTGCTGTCGATGATCGCGCGCGGGTCGACGGCCGACGTGAACGTCATCGCGCTTGTGGGCGAGCGTGGACGCGAGGTGCGCGAGTTCCTCGAGGACGACCTCGGCCCGGCCGGTCTCGCCCGCTCGGTGGTCGTCGTCGCGACCTCCGATCAGCCCGCCATGGCCCGTATGCGCTCGGCGTTCGTCGCGACCCGCATCGCGGAGCACTTCCGGGACGAGGGCCACGACGTGCTCCTCATGATGGACTCGCTCACGCGCGTCGCGATGGCCCAACGCGAGATCGGACTGTCGGCCGGTGAGCCGCCGGCCACACGCGGCTACCCGCCGTCGACGTTCTCCGTGCTCGCGCGGCTGCTCGAGCGTGCCGGAACGGGACCCACCGGGTCGATCACGGGCCTGTACACGGTGCTCGTGGACGGCGACGATCACAACGAGCCGATCGCGGATGCCGCGCGCGGCATCCTCGACGGACACGTCGTGCTCGATCGAGGGCTCGCTGTGCGCGGGCACTTCCCCGCGGTCGACGTGCTCGGCTCGGTCTCGCGCGTCGAGTCCAAGGTCACGAGCGGAGCGCAGCGCGAGGCATCCGTCGCTCTCCGCAGCGTGCTCGCTGCGCGCCGCGCCGCGGCCGACCTCATCGACATCGGCGCCTACCGACAGGGTGCGAACCCGCTCGTCGACGCGGCGCTCGCACACGAGGGCGCGATCGACCGCTTCCTCACGCAGGGGATGGACGACCTCGCCGACGTCGGCGATTCCTGGCAGCGGCTCGCTGCCCTCACCACCGAGTTCGGAGGGCTGACGCCATGACATTCCCCCTGGCAGGACTTCTGCGCGTGCGCGAGATGCAAGAGCGCCTCGCCGCGCAGCAGCTGTCGCACGCCACCGCCGAGCGCGCCGAGGCCGAACAGGCCCGCGACCGGATCTCGTCGAGTCTCGCCGAGACCGCCGTCGCGATCGGAGACCCTCGGATGCTGCTGGCCATGGCCGCCGCCCGTTCGGCTGGAAGCAGCGCGCTGAGCGACCTCGAGGCGCTCACCGTGCTGTGCCGAGAGGCAGAGGCCCGCGCGAAGTCCGCCCACGTCGAGGCGCGCCGTGAGCTCAAAGGGCTCGAGCGCCTCGAACTCGCCCACCGCACGCGCACCTCGAAGGCGCAGCGCGACGCCGAGCAGAGCGCGCTCGACGAGATAGCCGTGGTGCGGTCTGTGCGTCGAGAAGGGAGCGCCGCATGAATGCACTGCCCGTCATGACCCTGCTCGCGGCCCCGACCGTCGCATCGGTCTCCGGTGCCGACCGCGGCCGCGCGGGCGAGGCGACCGGGACGCGATTCGGCACCGCGCTGGCGCTCGCCGCGCTCGAGCTTCCCGTGGTCGAACTCGACCCGTCCGAGAACTCTGCGGGTGCGCCAGCAGGCGAAGACGACTCGACGGATCCCGCCACTCCCGTGACGTTGCCGGTGGACGGCTTCGGCGGGGGAGCGTCGGAATGCATCGGACCGCGGCATCCGGCGCCCGCGACTGCACTCATCGCTGAGGCACCCCGGCCTGGAGTGGCCGCGCCGTCGGGCCCGTCCGCGCCCGATGTCGCCCCGCCCGCCGACTCGGGCGAAGCCCCCGCCGCCACGATGCCCGCGGCCGCCGCCCTGTCGACCCCTGCGGCCGCTCCCGCGGACCCCGGGTCGGCCGCCGGCGAGCAGGCTCTCTCGGGGCCGGATGCCTCGCCCGTGCGCGCGACCGCACCCGCGCCAGCCCCCGCCACGGCCGGCGTGCGGACGGCGCCCGTCGCTCCGGAGGCATTCCAGCCGACTGCGCCCGAGCGTCCTGCGAACCCGCCTCAGGTTCCCACCGCGCCGCCGACGCTCGCGCCCCGCGAGTCCGAGCAGGCGGAGGAGGCCGGTCCTGCCCACCGCGTGACGCACGCAGCGCCTGCGGTCGCGCCGGCGCCGACATCCGTCTCTGCGCCGGCGCCGGTCGAGGCATCCGGACCTCCTGCGGCCACGCCCCGCGCGATCGCCGCCCAGGTCTCGCCGACCGTCATCGCGATCGCGCAGCGCCCGTCGGGCACGCACCAGCTCACGATGACCGTGCACCCCGAGAGCCTCGGCCCGGTGACGGTGCGTGCGCGCATCGGCGCCGGCGGCGACGTGCAGGTGGAGCTTCTCGGGGCGACCGACGCAGGACGCGATGCCCTGCGGGCGATCGTCGCCGACCTGCGCCGTGATCTCGCGGCCGTCATGCCGAATGCGAGCCTCAGCCTCGCGTCGAGCTCCGCCGGTGAGACGGGCGCACACGATCGCGACGCGCAGCCCGGCATCGGCGAGCGCGCGGGCGATCAACCCGAAGGCGCACAGCGCCCTGACGGCGAGAGCACTCCGCGCGCGGCGAGCACCGCCGCGGACCGCTCCGTCCCGACCACCGTCCACGCCGCCTCCGGCGCCGGGCTCGACATCTTCGTCTGAGGAAGGAGCGCACGATGACCGTCGAAGCCGTCACCTCGAGCCCGCCGGCCTCGCTCTACACGGGCGGCACCACCGACCCCGCCGCGCGCAAGCAGGTGCTCGACGGCGAGGTGTTCCTGCGGCTGCTCGTGACACAGCTCACGCATCAGGATCCGTCCAACCCCATGGACACGAACGAGATGATCTCGCAGACGACCCAGCTGGCCATGATGGAGCAGCTCACCGCACTCACCGACATCGGCGGCGAGGCCTTCGCGCTCAACATGCGTCACGCCGCGACGGCCCTCCTGGGCCGCGAGGTCGGGTACGAAGACGCCGAGGGCCGACTCGTGACGGGCACCGTGACGAGGGTCTCGTTCAACGGCCCCGTCCCGCAGGTCACCGTCGGCGACGCCGACATCCCGCTCGACATGATCACCGACATCTCCTGACATCGAACCCACTCCCCACAGGAAGAGACACCCATGCTCCGCTCGCTCTACTCCGGAATCTCCGGGCTCCGCTCGCACCAGACGATGCTCGACGTCACGGGCAACAACATCGCCAACGTCAACACGGCCGGCTTCAAGGGCTCATCGGTCGTGTTCCAGGACTCCCTCTCGCAGCTCATCGGCAACGCGGGCATCCCCGACGACCAGGTCGGCGGCCGCAACCCCGCGCAGGTCGGCCTCGGCGTGCAGGTCGCCGGCATCCGCACCAACTTCGCGCAGGGCTCGGCGCAGGCCACCGGCCGCGGCGGCGACCTCATGATCTCGGGCGACGGATTCTTCGCGGTGCGCTCCGGCGGCGAGACGCTGTACACGCGAGCGGGAGCCTTCACGTTCGACTCGACCGGCAAGATGGTGACGGTCGACGGCGCCGTCGTGCAGGGCTGGGCCGCGACGAACGGAGTCGTCAACACGGGCCTCGCTCCGGCCGACATCGTGCTGCCGCTCAACGCGATCTCCCCGGCCCGCGCCACGACCTCCGCGACCGTCACCGGCAACCTGCCCTCGACGGCGGAGATCGGCGACACACTCGTCCGCGACGTCACCGTCTACGACGCGCAGGGTGCGGGCTCGACGCTGAGCCTCACATTCACCAAGACCGCCGCAGGATGGGATGTCACCGAGCCCGTCAGCGGCGCGACCGGCTCGCTGACGTTCACCGACGGCGTGCAGACCGCCCCCGGACTCACGCTCACGGCGGGCGCGCTGACGGTCGACCTCACGGCCGTCACGGGATACGCCGACATGTCGACGGTCGCCGTCACCGGGCAGGACGGCGCCGCCGCCGGCTCGCTCAAGTCCTACAGCATCACCGGCGACGGCTCGATCATCGGCATCTTCAGCAACGGCCGCACAGAGACGCTCGCGAAGATCGCGATGGCGACGTTCGCCAATCCCGAGGGTCTCGAGAAGGCGGGCGGCACCGCCTACCGTGTCTCGGCGAACTCCGGTCAGCCGCAGTTCGGCGTACCCGGCGCCGCAGGCTTCGGCGACCTCGTGTCGGGCGCGCTCGAGATGAGCAACGTCGACCTGTCACAGGAGTTCACGAACCTCATCGTCGCGCAGCGCGGCTTCCAGGCGAACGCCCGCATCATCACGACGAGCGACGAGGTGCTGCAGGAGCTCACGCAGCTCAAACGCTGATCGCACCGAAGACGGATGCCCCCGCATCATCGGCCCGCCCCGGTTACCCGGGGCGGGCCTCGTCGCGATAGTCGGGGCCAGACCCCGTCCGCCCCTCGAGACCCCTCGCCCGAACCCGGAGTGCGCCGATGATCACCGTCACTCGCCTGGACCACGCCAGGTTCGCGGTCAACCCGGACCTCATCGAGCGGGTCCACGCGGCGCCCGACACGACGCTGCACATGGTGGACGGGCACGTGTACGTGATCGAGGAGACCCTCGACCAGCTCACCGATCTGATCGTGGGCTATCGGGCCAGAGTGCTGGCCACGGCGCAGGCTCTCGTGGGGCGACCAGAGGTCTGATCGTGGATCCGGCATTCATCTTCGGCGTCATCATCGCCTTCGGGGCGCTCCTCGCGATGATCACGATGGAGGGCGCGAGCATCGACGCGCTCCTCCTGCCCGCGCCGATGATCCTCGTGCTCGGCGCGACGATCGGCGTCGGCATCGCGAGCCACACGTTCCGCGACACGCTCCTCGCCGTGAAGAGTCTCGGGCGCATGATCCGCGGCCCGAAGACCACGCCCGAAGCAGTGATCCCTTTCCTCGTGACCTACGCCGAGCGGGCGCGCAGCGACGGGCTCCTCTCGCTCGAGCGCGAGCTCGACGGCGCACCCGACGACTTCACGCGCAACGCGCTCCAGGCCCTCGCGGACGGCATGGACGCGCGGGACCTGCGGACCGTCATGGAGGACGAGACCGCCGCAGCATCCGCCCGCAATCGGGTCGCCGCGAAGTTCTACTCCTCGCTCGGCGGCTACGCGCCCACCATCGGCATCGTAGGCACCGTCGTATCGCTCACGCACGTGCTCGAGCGCCTCGACGAGCCCGACCACCTCGGCCCCATGATCGCCGCGGCGTTCGTCGCGACCCTGTGGGGCCTGCTGTCGGCGAACTTCATCTGGCACCCGATCGCCGGCCGGCTGAACCGCATCGGGGCCTCCGACCAGGAGCGCATGAATCTCGTGACCGAGGGGATACTCGCGATCCACGCCGGCAGCGCACCGCACGTCGTGCAGGAGCGCCTCGAGGCCCTGGCCGGCGTCAAGGTGAAGGCCACCTCGAGCAAGCCCGAGGAGGTGCCGGCGTGAGCGCGATCAGCGGAGCGCGCGGAGGCCGTCGCGAGATCGAGGCGCACGAGCCCGACGAGCGCTGGGCGGTCTCGTACGCCGACATGGTCACGGTGCTCATGTGCCTGTTCATCGTCCTGTTCGCGATGTCGACCGTCGACAAGGGCAAGTTCGAGCAGCTCGCGAACAGCCTCGCGAGCGGCTTCGGCCGCGACGTGACGGAGGGTGGCGCCGACACGACCGAGGGGCTCGTGATCCCGCCCGAGATGCTCGACGAGGACGGTGCCGAGGAGCTCACCGCGCGCGCCGCCACCGAGTACGAGTCGCTCGTCGAGCTCCGGGAGCGCATGCGCCAGGCCCTCGCAGCCAAGGGGCTTGAGAGGACCGTCGACTTCGTCATCGACGACCGCGGCCTCAAGGTGGGACTCATCGGAGCCGAGACGTTCTTCGCCGACAACAGCACGCAGCTCTCGGCGAAGGCGAACGCCGTGCTCGACGCGATCGGCGATGTGCTCGCGGGCGTCGACAACGAGGTGAGCATCGAGGGGCATGCCGATCATCGGGCCGCGGTGCCGCCGTTCCCGACGAACTGGGAGCTGTCCAGCGGCCGCTCGACGCAGGTCGCCCGGTTCCTCGTCGAGCACGAGGGTGTCGCCGGGGGCCGGGTCAAGGCGACCGGCTTCTCCGACACTCGGCCGCTCGCGCCGGGCGACGACGCGGCGGCGCTCGCGGTCAACCGGCGCGTGGACATCGTCGTCGAGTCGAAGGAGGAGGAGCGGGTCAGAGCGCTCCTTCCCGAACTCGTCGCTGCTGTGAAGGAGGCTGACGGACCGTGACCATCGTCGTGGAGGAACCTCGGACGACCGGAGCCCCGGACGCCGCTGTGCAGCACGTCCCGTACGACTTCAGCCGTCCGGCGCAGCTGAGTCGCGAGAGCATCCGTCACCTCGAGGCGGCATTCGAGTCGTTCGCCCGCCTGTGGTCGTCGCAGCTGACCGCCAAGGTGCGGCTCCGCGCGCACGTCGCGCTCGAACGGGTCGAGCTCGTCACATACGAGGAGTACGCGAGCACGCTTCCCGGTACGACCGCGATGGTCACGGGAGCGTTCGCCGACCGCGAGGAGCCGTGCGTCGTGCAGTTCGGACTCGATAGCGCGCTGCTGTGGGTCGTGCAGATGATGGGCGGCAGGAGCACGACGCTGCCCGAGGGTCGCACGTTCACGCCGATCGAGCTCGCGCTCGTGCGGCACGTGATGGACGGCACCTTCGAGCACCTCGGTGCGAGCCTCGATCCACTGCTTCCGGATGCCCCGGTGTTCGGCGCCGTGCACTACAACCCGCAGTACATGCAGGTGATCTCGGCCGCCGCGGCGGTGATCGTCGCGCGGTACGCGATGCGCCTGGGCGATGCCGAGACCGCGGCGACCGTCATGCTCCCGGTCTCGGTCGTCGTCGACCGCCTCGCCGAGGCTGGCGACGGCGTCGCGCCCGGGCACACGGCCGAGCACACCCTCGACCAGGTCAGCCGTGCGCCGGTGGACGTCGCGCTGCGGCTCGCGCCCATCACCATCCGCGCGGGCGAGGTGCTCGAGCTCGCACCCGGCGACCTCCTCCGCTTCCCGCACCCCGAGACCAAGCCCTTCGAGCTCGTGGCCGGCGCGACGCCGATCGCGCGCGCGACGCCCGGCGCGCGCGGCTCGCGTCTGGCCTGCACGATCACCACCGTCCACGAGGAGACCCGCTGATGAGCACCTTCCACGCGACCGCCGTCGCCGCCGCGATCGCCGGCCGGCTGCCGTTCGGGCATCCGGTCATCCCGACCCCGTCGACCGACCCCGGAGCCGTCGGCACCGCGGTCGTCGCGACCTTCACCGGTGCGACGGGTGCGCGCATCGCGATCCAGGTGAACGACCCGTCGGCGCTTCAGGACGGTTCGGATGCCGCTTCCCTGACCGACCGGCTGCACCCCGTCTTCGAATCCGCCGTCGCGGTGCTCGGGCCGGGCACGCTCGGCGAGGCCCGCGAGGTGAGCGCGCAGGAGGCATTCACCGCCCCGGGCATCCAGGTGTTCGATCTTCTGGGCGCCGACGGGTCGGTCGTCGGGCGCACGGCCGTGACCCTCGACGCGGAGGACGCCGCGCAGCCCGCGCCGCCCCAGCGGCTCAGCCGCATCGCCGGCGTCGAGATGGATCTCGTGGTCGAGATCGGGCGAACCCGGATGCCGGTGCGCGACGTGCTCTCGCTCGAGCCCGGCCGCGTCGTCGAGCTCGACCGGGCGGCCGGGTCGCCCGCCGACATCCGCCTCAACGGCCGGCTCATCGGACATGGGACCGTCGTCGTCGCCGACGGCGACTTCGCGGTGCGCGTCGAGCGCATCCTCGAGGGTGCGGGGAGCGTCTGAGCATGGAAGAAGTCCTCGTCGCAGCCCGCGTGATCGTCTCGCTCGGGGCGGTGCTCGGCCTGCTCCTGTGGCTGCGCCACCGCATCCGCAAGGGTCAGTCGGGCACAGCGGCGCCGAAAGCGGACGCGACCCACACGCGCCCGGCGAAGCTCACCGCGCTGCTGCCGGGACGACCCGGGGGGAGGCCGCGCGCGAGCCGTCCCGACCGGATCGAGGTCGTGACGCGTGCCGGGCTCGGCGGCAAGGCGCAGCTCGTGGTGGCCGAATTCGGGGGCATCCGGTACATCCTCGGCGTGACCGAGCGGGGGATCAGCGTCGTCGACACGCAGGAGGTGTCGTCGGTCGACGCCGACGCGGTGCAGTACATCTCACAGACCGGCCGGGGGGAGGGAGTCGGGCGCACGGACACCGGGGGGATCGAAGTCCGTCGCCTGACCCGCAGGGCGGCTCGCGGGTTACCGCGAGCCGCCCTGTCGCGATAGTCGGCGGGGAGCACGGATCGCTCGACACCCCCGGCTACGGATCGGCCACGCCACCATCTTCGGAGTGCCGCCTTGCCCGCATCCGTCTCGACCGTCGTGCCGACCGCGCGGGCCGCGCGCGCGAGCCGGCGAACGGCAGCGGTCGTCGCCGCGGGGATCGGGGTCGCGCTGGTGCTCGTGCTCCTTCAGGCCGCCGTCGTCCACGCGGCCACCCCGCCCGCCGACGACGGCGGCGGAAGCGTCACGATCAACGGCATCGACGGGACGCCGTCGGCGAGCATCACGACGCTGCTCGGCATCACGGTGCTCAGCGTCGCGCCGGCGCTGCTGCTCATGATGAGCAGCTTCACGAAGATCTTCGTGGTCCTCGCGCTCACCCGGAACGCGCTGTCGCTGCCGTCGATCCCCCCGAACCAGGTGCTCGCCGGGCTCAGTCTCTTCCTGACGCTGTTCATCATGTGGCCGGTGCTCACCGACATCAACGCGATCGCCGTCACGCCGTTCGTGGAAGGGAGGATCGACTTCAGCCAGGCGTTCGACCTCGCGCAGGTGCCGCTCAAGGAGTGGATGCTCGGCTACACGCGCGAAGAGGACATCGCGCTCATGCACCGGGCGGCGCAGATGGACAACCCCGCCGATCCGTCGAGCGTCCCGCTGTACACGCTCGTCCCCGCGTTCATGATCAGCGAGCTGAAGGCCGCGTTCCTCATCGGGTTCGTCGTCTTCGTGCCGTTCCTCGTGATCGACCTCGTGGTGGCGAGCGCGCTCATGTCGATGGGCATGATGATGCTGCCGCCGGTCATGATCTCGTTGCCGTTCAAGATCCTGCTGTTCCTGCTCGTCGACGGCTGGGGCCTCGTCGTGACGGCACTCGTGCAGTCCTACGGGAGCGGCGGATGAGCCCCGAAGCCGTCATGGACATCGGCCTGGCCGCCCTCGTGGTCGGCGCCAAGCTGTGCGCGCCGCTGCTGGTCACCGCCCTCGTCGTCGGCTTCACCGTCTCGCTGCTGCAGTCGATCACCCAGGTGCAGGAGATGACGATCTCGTTCGTGCCGAAGCTCGTCGCCGTCGGGATCGCGCTGCTCGTGTGCGGGCACTGGATGATCTCGGAGATCGTCGCGTTCACGAACGACCTCTTCGCGCAGCTCCCGTCGCTGCTGAGTGGGGCGCCGTGAACATCCCCGTCGACTTCGTGTGGCTCGAGGCGACCGCGCTCGCGTGCGTGCGGATCACCGCGTTCCTGGTGTTCGCGCCGCCCTTCAGCCACGCGACGGTGCCGATGCGCGTCCGCGCGATGCTCGGCGTGGGGCTCGCGCTCGCCGTGTCTCCGGTCGCCGTGGCCGGCTACGAACGGCTCGACACGGGCGCGTTCCTGCTCGCGCTCGCGGGCCAGGCGATCACGGGCGCACTGCTCGGGTTCCTCGTGCTCGTGATCTTCAGCGCGATCCAGGGTTCGGGCCATCTCATCGACACGTTCGGCGGCTTCCAGCTCGCGCAGGCGTTCGATCCGGGGATGGCGATCAACGGCGCCCAGTTCACCCGGCTGTTCCAGATGACCGCGATCGCGCTGCTGTTCGCCTCCGACGGGTACCAGCTCGTGCTCGCAGGACTGCTCCGCTCCTTCGACGCCGTGCCGGTCACCGGCATGATCGACCTCGCCCGTCCCGCCGACGTCCTCATCACCGCCGCGGGGCAGATGATGCTCAGCGCTGTGCAGATCGCAGGACCCCTGCTGATCGTGCTCGTGCTCGCCGACGTCGGCCTGGGTCTGGTCACGCGCGTCGCGCCCGCCCTGAACGCGTTCGCGATCGGCTTCCCGCTCAAGATCCTCCTGACCCTCACGCTCGTGGGACTCGTCTACATCGCGCTCCCGAGCGTCGTCGCGGCACTCGCGCAGGACGCCGCCCGGACGCTCGTGGGGGTGGCCCGATGAGCGACACCGACACCGGCGAACGGACCGAGAAGGCGACCGATCGGCGCCTCCGCGAGGCCCGCAAGAAGGGGCAGCTCGGACGCAGCCAGGACTTCACGGCATGGATCTGCATCGCATCCGCCGCCATCATGATGCCTTTCACGATCGCCGCGGCCGCACAGGTGCTGACCGAGCAGTTCCTGCGGGTCGCGCAGGTCGCTCGGCAGCCGACGAGGGCGAACGCGGTCGAGGCTCTGAGTGCTGCGATGGCCTCGATCGGCGGGGTCCTCCTGCCGATGCTCGTCGTCGTCCTGCTCGCGACCACCGCGATGGCCGTCGCGCAGGGCGGTGTCCACGTGCGCGGACTGACGATGCGGCTGGAGCAGTTCGACATCGTCGCGGGGCTCAAGCGGGTGTTCGGCCGGCGCGCGCTGTGGGAGGGCGTCAAGGCGCTGCTGAAGACGCTCGCGATCGGCGCAGCGCTGTGGATCGTCGTATCCGGCCTCGTGCCCGTCCTGATGGACAGCGGGCGCCACAACGTCGCGTGGCTGCTCGAACGAGCCGGCGAAGGGGTCGTCGCGCTTCTTCAGGTGGCGGTCGTCGTCGGCGTGCTCCTCGCGGCGATCGACATGGCTGTCGTGATGCGCCGCAACCGCAAGCACACCCACATGACGAAGAAGGAGGCGAAGGACGAGCACAAGAAGAGCGAGGGCGATCCGCTCGTGCGCGCGCAGCGCCGCTCCCGCCAGCTCGCCCTCAGCCGCAACCGCATGATCGCCGCCGTCGGCGACAGCGACGTCGTGCTGCTCAACCCGACGCACCTCGCCGTCGCGCTGCGCTACGAGCCGGGCAGGTCCGCGCCGCGGATCGTCGCGAAGGGCGCGGGGGTCGTCGCGCAGAAGATCCGCGAGCGTGCCGAGGAGGCGGGCGTCCCGATGGTCCGTGACATCCCGCTCGCACGTGCGCTGCACGCGGCGTGCGACATCGGGCAGGAGATCCCCGAGGAGCTCTACACCGCGGTCGCGCAGGTGCTCGCGTTCATCGAGCACCTCAAACGTCGCGGGTCGGCGCGCGGCACGCACACGATGCCTGCGGCGAGCACGAGGAGCCGCGGCCTATGACGGATGCCGCCGCACACAGTTCGAGGAGAGGCGAGGGGTCAGAGTCATGATCAGACAGCTGCTGTCGAAGGCGACCGTTCCCGTCGGGGTCGTGGGGATCATCCTGCTGCTCATCGTCCCGATCCCGACCGCGCTTCTCGACGTGCTCATCGTCGTGAACATCTCGTTCGCGCTGCTGATCCTGCTCACCGCGATGTTCGCGAAGAAGCCCCTGGACTTCTCGGTCTTCCCGAGCCTGCTCCTGGTGGCCACACTCTTCCGGCTCGGCCTGAACGTCGCCTCGACGCGTCTCATCCTCGGCGAGGCGCACGCCGGGCAGGTCATCCAGGCGTTCGGCCAGATCACGATCAGCGGGTCGCTCGTGATCGGCGCCGTGATCTTCCTCATCCTCACCGTCATCCAGTTCGTCGTCGTCACGAAGGGCGCCGAGCGCGTCGCCGAAGTCGGGGCCCGGTTCACGCTCGACGCGATGCCGGGCAAGCAGATGGCGATCGACGCCGACCTGAACGCGGGGCTCATCACCGAGGAGGAGGCCCGCCGGCGGCGCGCCGAGGTGGCCGCCGAGTCCGACTTCTACGGCGCGATGGACGGCGCCTCGAAGTTCGTCAAGGGCGACGCGATCGCGGGGATCGTCATCGTCGCCATCAACTTCGTCGGCGGCATCATCATCGGCATGGCCCAGCGCGGCATGGACATGGCGGATGCCCTGCAGAACTACAGCATCCTGACCATCGGCGACGGCCTCGTCACCCAGATCCCGGCGCTGCTCATGGCGGTCGCGACCGGCATGATCGTGACGCGCGAGAACACCGAGTCCGAGATCGGGCAGGCGGCGGGTCGCCAGCTCATGCAGTCGCGCAACGCGTTGCTCATCACGGGCCTCGCCGCCATCGCGATGGGGCTCATCCCAGGCATGCCGTTCCTGGCGTTCCTCGCGATCGGCGGCCTGCTGCTGTTCGCGGCGGCCCGCGTGAGGGCGAACCGCGCGCGCAAGGCGGCGGAGGCGGCAGAAGCGCAAGCGACCGAATCGGCGGATGCCGCGGCCGAGGGCCCCGACGAGCTCATGGACCGCATGCGCGTGCATCCGCTCGAGATCTCGCTCGCGCCGGACATCATCGACCTCGCCGCGGGCGGCGCGGGCGACCTCCTGACTCGGGTGAAGTCGCTGCGGCGCAAGCTGGCGCTCGAGCTCGGCATCATCATGCCGCCGGTGCGGACGCGCGACAATGTCGAGCTCCCCGCCGAGACCTACGCGATCCTCATCGCCGGCGTCGAGGCGGGCCGGGGGAGCGTGCCGCGCGGACACGTGCTCGCGATCGGCGCCGACCTGGACCAGCTGCCCGGCAGGCGCGTCACGGATCCGGTCTTCGGGCTCGAGGGCAAGTGGGTGCCGGCCGAGATGTCGCACGCGGCGGACATGGCCGGCGCGACCGTGATCGACCGCGCGAGCGTCATCATCACGCACCTCTCCGACCTCGTGCAGGCGCAGGCCGACCGGCTGCTCTCGCTCGAAGACGTCCGGCAGCTCACGGAGCACCTGAAGCAGACGCATCCCGCGACGGTCGAGGAGCTCACGCCGGCCGTGCTGTCGCTCGCGGGCATCCAGAAGGTGCTGGCGGGACTGCTCGCCGAGCGCGTGCCGATCGTCGACCTGGCCCGGATCTTCGAGGCGCTCGTGCTGCGGGGCAAGACGACGACCGAGACCCCGATGCTCATCGAGGCCGCGCGCACCGCGCTCGGGCCTGCGATCGCCGCGCGCTTCGCCGAAGAGGGGCGGATCCGCGTCGTGATGTTCGATCCGCTGCTCGAGCAGCAGCTTCTCGAGGGCATGCGGGTCGTCGACGGCCAGCCGCAGATCGTGCTGGCACCGGATGCCACGCTCGACCTCCTCGACAGCATCCGTCGCACCGTGGACGAACTGGACCGATCGGGTCCGGAACCGATCCTCGTGTGCGCGCCGTCGCTGCGGCAGGCCGTGCGCAGAATGGTCGCGACGCAGGTGCGAGGGCTGCCCGTGCTGTCGTACGACGAAGCCGCGGCGGGCGGCTTCGCCACCGACGTCGTCGGAGTGGTCCGGTTGTCGCAACCCGCGCTTCCAGGTGTCAATCCGTGACGATTCCACTCGTATATCAGCGGATATGGTCTATGGTGATCTCAGGACGAGCGCGGCGCGCTCACGCCATGGAGGGCGGACATGCTTGTACTCACGCGACGAGCCGGCGAGAGCATCCTGATCGGCGATGACATCACCGTCACGATCCTGGGTGTGACCCCCGGCGGAGTGCGCGTCGGCATCGACGCGCCGCGCGACAAGGGCATCCACCGGGCCGAGATCGTCGTGGCGGTGAGCGACGAGAACCGCGGCGCCGTGCAGTCCTCCTCCGACGAAGCGGCCGAGAACGCGCTGCTGAACGCGCTGGGACGCCGGTCGGAGACGGAGTGACGGCCGGCGGGCGGTTACGTCGGATGTGCGCTGTCGCGATAGTCGTGCACGTGACGGGCGACCCCGTCGCCAGACTTCGACCCGACGAGGTGACCGCCCGTGTCCGCTCATGAGCTGAGCATGCATCTGATGCGAGAGCGCCAGATGCTCGAGCTGCTGCTGTTCAAACTCGACGTGCAGCAGATGCTCCTGGCGACCGGGAGGACGCGGTGGATTCCGCAGACCGTGAGCGAGATCGAGCGCGTGCTCGCCGCGATGCCCGTGACCGCACTCACGCGCGACACCCTTGTGGTGGCGGTCGCCGACGAGTGGGGTGTTCCGGATGCCACGACCCTGCGCGAGCTCATCGACGCCGCGCCGAGCTGCGCGTGGCGCGAGGTGCTGAGCGGGCACCTCGAGGCCATGCTGGGCCTTGCCGCCGAGATCGGCGAGCTGAAGAAGCTCAACGAGCAGCGTCTGCGCACGGCGCTCCGCGTCACGCAGGAGACGATCGCAGGCCTGGGCGTGCCCACCGGAGAGTACGACCAGTCCGGTGACGTCGTCCGCGACGGCAGCGGCTCCCGACTCCTCGACACGAGGGTGTGAGGCGACCGTGTCCACCTTCTCCGGCATCCGTCTCGCCGAATCCGGCCTCGCCGCAGCCCGGACGGGGATGAACGTCACGGGCCAGAACATCGCGAACCAGACCACGGTCGGCTACACCCGACAGCGCGTCGAGCAGACGCCTGTTCCGGCGCCCGGTCTGACCGGCCTGTGGCCTTCGGTGCTCGCCGTCGGCGGCGGAGTCGGCGTGACCGCGATCGCGCGGCTCGGTGACGAGGTGCTCGACGCGCGTGTGCGGGACGCGCTGTCGGCCTCGGGCTTCTGGAGGGCACGCGCGACCGCTGCGAGCCAGGTCGAGGCCGCGATGGCCGAACCGACCGAGGACGGTCTGGCTGCGACCCTCGACCGCTTCTGGGCCGGGTGGTCCGATCTCGCCAACGATCCGGATGCTGCGGCCGCCCACGTCGTGATCACGAACGCCCGCGTGCTCGTGGGACAGATCGCCGCGGGATACCAGTCGGTTGCGAACCAGTGGTCCGGTCTGCGTCAGCAGGTCGACCGCCAGATCTCCGATGTGAACGCTGCAGCCGAACAGGTCGCGGTGCTCAACGGGCAGATCCGCGACGCGGTGCAGTCCGGGCGCAACGCGAACGAGCTGATCGACCAGCGCAACCTGATCGTCCAGCAGCTGTCGACGACGGTCGGCGCGACGGCCACCGCCGAGACGGACGGCACGCTCACGGTGCGCGTCGACGGCAACGCGCTGGTGTCGGGAGATCGCGCCCGCGCCCTCGTCGTGGCCGGCCCGGTCGACATCGCCGACGGGGGCCGCATCACCGTCGCGTGGGCGGATCGCCCCGACATCGCGGTGGCGGTGACCGGCGGCACTGTCGGCGGCACGATCAGCGCGCTCGCGCCGGAGTACGACGGAGGCTCGCTCGCGGCTGTGGCAGCGGCCTACAACCGGGTGGCCGGCGAGCTGGCGACGGCGGTGAACGACATCCATCGCACGGGCGAGACGTCGGCCGGCGTTCCGGGCGGCGACTTCTTCGCGCTGGACCCGGCAGGCCCCGCGGCTCTCGGATTGAGCGTCGTGCCGGACGGCATCGCGGACCTGGCCCTGGGTGCGCCGGGCGCGGGTCCGCTCGATACGACGATCGCCGACCGGATCAGCGCGCTGAGCATGTCCGCCTCGGGGCCGAGCGCGACGTGGTCGACGTTCGTCACCGGCTTCGGCGTCTCGGTCGCAGGCGACCTGCACCGCGCCGACATCGCCGACACGGGCGCTGTCGCCGCGATCGCTGCGCAGCAGTCGACCGCGTCGGTCGACGGTGACGAGGAGACGATAAGCCTCCTCACGTACCAGACCGCTTACCAGGCGTCCGCCCGCGTGCTCACCGCGATGGATGAGGCGCTCGACATCCTCATCAACCGAACCGGCCTCGTCGGCCGCTGATCGTCCTGGAGCCACGATGATCGGACGGATCACCAGCAGCACGATGACCCAGCAGACGCTTCACACCCTCCAGGCGAATCTCGCCCAGAGGGATCGGCTGATGAACCAGGCCACGTCGCAGCGCGCATTCCGGACGCCGAGCGAGGACCCCGCCGCCGCAGCGAGCGCGCTCGGAGTCCACAGCGAGCAGGCGCGCGTCGCGCAGTACGCCCGCAACCTCAACGATGCGATGGCGTGGGTGACGACCGTCGACACGGCGCTCGGCGCCGGCATCGATCTGCTCAACCGCGCTCGCGACCTCGTCGTGCAAGGCGCGAACTCCGGCGCGATGAGCCCCGCGGCCCGCGACGCGATCGCGGCCGAGCTGGAGAGCATCAGCGCCGGCTTGCTCGCACAGGCGAACACGACGCTCGCGGGGCGCAGCGTCTTCGCCGGCACGAGCGATGCGGGCCGGGCCTTCGAACCGGGGACCTTCACCTTCAACGGCACGACGGGGAGCGGTGTGCAGCGGCGGATCGGCGACAACGAGACGGTGCGCGTCGACAGCGACGGCGCGGACGCGTTCGGCGAGGGGGCGACGAGCGTGTTCGCAATGCTGAACGACATCGCCGCCGAGCTGCGAGCGGGCGGCGAGATCGGATCGAGGCTCGGCGACATCGACGCGCGCCTCGAGAGCATGATCGCGGCGCGCGGTGCGACCGGCGCGCAGCAGTCCCGGATCGAGCGCGCCTCCGCGCAGAACCTCGCCGTCTCGGTCGATCTCGAGGCTCGCCGGGCCGAAGTCGAGGACGTCGACAGCCTCGAGGTGCTCATCCGGCTCCAGTCGGCCGAGCTCACGTTCCAGTCCGCACTGCAGGTGACCGCCCGCGCTCTGCAGACCAACCTCTTGGAGTTCCTGCGATGAGCATGAGCACCGCGGCCGTCGTCGAGTTCGCATCGCCGCCGTTCGGGCTCGCGCCGCTCACGTCGTTCACGCTCGACCGCATCGACGGCGCCGAGGGGCTGTACGCGCTGCGCGCGAGATCAGAGGCGGTGCGGCTGTTCGTGCTCGACGTGCTGTCGGGCGACTTCGGCTATCGCCCGCAGCTGACCGACGGCATCCGTGATCTGATCGGGGCCGCACGCGACTCCGACGTGCGCGTGTTCGTCGTCGCCAATCCGGCCGATGACGGCGTCTGCGTCAACCTGCGCGCGCCGATCGTCATCCACCGCGAGACCGGATGCGCCGCCCAGGTGATCCTCGACGACCAGAGCTATCCGTTGCGGGCGCCGCTCGTCGCCCCTTGACAACGGATGCGGTGATAAACGAGGTAAAAACCACGCATCACCACCTTTACCAGCGAACTTTGCCATCGACGCGGTATCCTCGGAAGAGGACGTGACCGCATGCTGACGACGGCACGTCGTTCAAGTGGACAGAGTCCCGGTCTGGGTTGAGTTTTCCGGGGCTCACGTACCGCTCGCATCGGCGAGCAGCAGGGGATGGCAAGAATGAGCACGATTGCAGGGCTCGAGCAGGGGCGTGTGAGCAAGAGGGAGTTCGTGCAGCGCGTCGCGCGGCGCGGCAAGCTCCCGCTGGGGGTCACGCAGCAGGTCTACGACGCGTTCATCGAGGAGCTGATCGACCTGGTCTCGAAGGGGAACAAGGTCACGCTCACGGGATTCGGCAAGTTCTATCCGCAGGAGCACAAGGGTCACCGCGTGCGGTTCGCGGACGGTGACGGCTCCACCCAGATCGACGACTACACGGTGCTGAAGTTCTCGGCGACACGCGCGGTCAACCGGAGCGTCGCCGGTTCCTGACGACGGCACAGCCACAAGCCGCAACCACGAAGAGGCCCCGGGAGAGATCCCGGGGCCTCTTCAGCCCCCCGGCCGGTCTCAGAACGCGTCGAACGCGTAGGTGTTGTGCCCGACGAGCGTGAGCGACACGCTCACCGGCAGGTCGTCGGGAGTCTCGTCGTACTCGTCGAGGATGTCCATCTTGTGGAGCGGGAGCTGGATCGACCCGTCCTCCTCGAACACGAGGTCGCGCGGGAGGAACGAGATGTACAGCGACCGCTGCTTGTTCCGCAGCTCGAGCGTGCGGGTGTCGTGGACGCGCTCGAACAGGTTGAGCGCCGTCTCGCCGGCGAGACAGCTGCCGTCGGCGAACTTCGCCTCGACCCGGTAGTGGCTGGGCTCGATGGCCTTGATGTTGAGGTCGTGGACGATCTCGGAGAACTGCGCGGTCGGGTTGTTGAGCTCGAACGCGATCGCCCGCAGATGGTCGTAGTTGAGTCGGACGCGGCGCGAGAACAGCGCGGCACTCTGGACCTCGGATGCCGGGGCCTCAGGCGCCTGATCGGTGAGGTACTGGCGGACCTCGTCGGGTCCGGGGTAGTCGAACCGCATGTGGTAGTGGAATCGGCCCGGCCGGTTGACGATGTACTGGCTCACATCGTGCACGTCGTTCACGGTGACGCAGTAGATGCGCTTCACCTGCGACATGCCGTCGAACAGCGAGAGGAACTGGTGCTGCCGGTTCACCTCGCCGTGGTGGAGCTGGCGTCCGTTCGGGAAGATCTTCTCGAACTCGTCGAAGATGATGAGGCACTCCTCGAGGCTGTCGAGGAAGTCGGCGATGCCGTCGGCGTCCTGCGTCACGAGCACCACCGGGATGCCGCGGGCGATCGCCTCCTGCCCGACCATGCGCAGGAACAGCGACTTGCCCTGGCCCTTGTCACCCGACAGCAGCACGCCCAGGCTGCGATCGGTGCGCTCGTAGGAGCGGAAGATCTTCTCGACCTTCTGCTCGCGCTGTCCGTAGACGCGCTCGCCGCCGGCGGTGAGGTTCTCGACCCTCAGGAGGCTGAAGCCTTCCTTCCCGTCGAAGTGAACGCGGTACGTGCCGAGCGGAAGCGACGCGTGCGTCTTGACGGAGGAGTCGTAGACGCGGATGCGAGTGCCTGTCTCAACGTATGTACTTGCCACGAGCGATCTCTCTCGATTCTCATGAAACTCTCATCTACCGGTCCGGAGACAAAAGTATCGGGAGCCGAGCGAGTTTGCATTTTCCGCTGGGAGTGTTGAGGTGAACTTGCGGAAATCCTGCGAAACGAGGAGAAACAGGCGGGCCGGATGACGCCCACGAGCGGTCGTGCGGCTAGCCGCAGTTCGGGCGACAGCCTCGCTGGGTGGTCGCGTCGACGAGCACCGAGCCGATGTCGGTCGGCTGCAGCGCCTGATACGCCGCACCGTCTGTGGCGGCGGCGATCTGCTCCAACGCGGCCTGGTCGGTATCGGGACCGTAGCCGATCGCGATCACCGCGACCGGCTTCGACGGATCCCGCAGCTTCTCGAGCTCGGCGAGGAGGCCGGGCAGGTCGAGGCCGTCGTCCTCCTCGTTGTAGCCGTCGGTGTTGAGCAGGACCAGGTTCACCTGCCCGGGCACGTACGTCTCGCGCATGTACTTCACCGCCGCGAGGACACTGTCGTAGAGTCCGGTCCCTCCGCCCACGAAGCGGTCGAGCGAGTTCGCCGTGTCGATCGTGAGCTGCTTGTGCGCCGGGTCGCCGAGCGATCCGAAGGGCACGATCTCCTCCCAGTCCTGTCCGCCGCTCCGGCGGCTCGAGAACACCCAGATGGCGAGCGAGGACTCATCCGACATCGAGTCGATCGCGCGCACGGCCGCCTGCTCGAACAGGTCTATCCGGCTCATGTCGCCCGTCGCCGGCTGCGACATCGATCCCGAAACGTCGTTGAGTGCCAACATGCGCGACGGAGCAGTCAGGACCTCCCACGTGCGCAGCGCCTCGGCCTGGTTCGCACCGTCCGTGGGCTCGGTCGCGACGCTCGGGGCGCCGCCACCGTCCGTGAGCGGCGCACCCGAGGCGGCACGCAGGCCGTGCTCGGCCAGCAGGTCGCTCGCGTCGGCGACCGCCGCGGTGAGCGCGTCGACGGCCTCGAGAGTGTCGCCTGCGGCATCCGCGACCGTCACCAGCGACACCGTCACGGTGGGCTTCACGTCCACGGGGTAGATCGGCACCAGCGGAGCGGCGTCGCTGTCGGCGTACAGGGCCTGTTCGGTCGTGATGGCGACGGTGGGCGAGGCCGCAGCGGATGCCGCGGCCAGCGCGGCGCCCGTCGTGGGAACCACGGCCCGGGCGTCGAGGCCGAGTACGAGACCGGTGAACGCGCGTGCGTCGCCGCCGACCGCGGTCTGCAGCGCGAGCAGGGCCGCTGCGCTCGCCGACGCCGACGACGGGTCGGGCAGCACGGCCGCGACCGCACCCTGGGCGAGGCTTGCGAACCCGGCTTCGGCGCCGAGGGCACGCGCGGTGGGGTCGGTCGCCGCGAAGACCACCGGCGTGGTCGCGATGGGATCGCTGACGATGAGCTCCGGGGCATCCGCGCCCGCCGGCTCGCGCTGGCTGGAGACGCGCGCCGGCCACATCGAGGAGTCGGGGACCCATACATCGAACTCCAGAGCGGTTCCCTGCGCCAGGGCGGCCGCGGTGACCGCGCTGTCTTGAGTCGTGATGGTCGTCTCCGGGCAGTCGGAGCGATCGCCCGCCATATCGGCGACGATCGCCTCGAGCGCGCCGGCGACCACCGGGTCGGCCGTGATGTTGAGACTCGCGGGCAGGCAGTCACCCGCGACTGCGGGTTCCTGCGGCCGGCCGGACTCGCCGGCGGCCCCGCGGATGAACACGACGCTCAGCACGACGACGAGCGCGACGACGAGGGCGCCGGTGATGCTCAGGAGGATGATCGAGCGCCGGCGCCGCTGCTGCGCACGGGCGGCCGCGCGCGTGCGGATGCCGGCGGTATCGGTGCTCGGCTGCATTCGGACCACATGCACTCCGATGAACGGCGGGTGGGGAGCCCGCTACTGGGGAGACGGCGTCGTACCTGGGGACGGGCGTCGTCCGTCGGGGGGAGACTCCAGGGGAGTCTAGGCGACGGTCGCCGAGACCCGAAAAGACGCTCTCCCGCCCCCGGGACTCCGTGCGGCATCGATCCCGCCTGGTCGATGTGCTCGCGTTACTGCAGCGCACGCACCTCGACGGGCGACTGCACAGCGCGCGAAGCGCGAGCGGCCCACTCGATCGCGGTCGCCTCGTCGGGCGCCTCGATCACCCAGAATCCGCCCACGTACGCGGGCGCCTGCACGAATGGCTCGTCGAGCACGCGCACGTCGCCCGACGACGCGTCGACGGTCTTGGCGGTCGACGGCGGGTGGAGTCCGCCTGCGTAGCGCCACACGCCGGACTCCCTCAGTGCGGTGTTGAACTCCTCGACCGCGGCGATCACCGCGGCGAGCGCATCGGGGTCGCTCTCCTGCATCGAGGCCATGGTGGGCTCCGTCTCGGAGTCGTGGGGCATGGTCAAGAAGTACTCGGTCATCGGTCGATCCTCTCGTCGGGGCGCGGTGGACGCCCTCACTGAAGCGTCGAACGGGACCGACCGGAATCGACATGCGGTTGCGCGTTCGTCTTCGGCCGCCTGGTCGGCCCGACTCAGGGCTGGAGCGCCCGCCGCATGGTGCTCATGAGGGCGCGCACTGCGTTCTCGAGCCCTTCGTCGTCGGGTGGACTCGTGATGAGCCAGGTGTCCATCGCCTTCCCCATGCCCATGGCCAGGGCGATGATGAGGCCCGGGGGCAGGTCGGTGCGCACAGCGCCGATCGCCTGACCCGTCGCGAGCGTCTCGGTGAGCCAAGGCATCGCCTCCTGCTCGGCCTCGTGCTGCGCGGATCTCAGCGCGGGGGTCCCCGCGCCGGACAGCCAGTCGCGCAGCACGGCGCCGAGCCGCGGAGAGGCGGCGAGCCTGCGCATGAGGTGCAGGTACTGCGACTCCAGCGATGCCCAGAAGGCATCGGGGTCGGTGCGGGCGGGGAGCGGCACGCCGCCGCCCTCGGCGAGCAGTTGCTGCAGACCATCACGGATGACGTGCGTGTACAGGTCCTCCTTGTCGTCGAAGTAGTAGTACATCGAGCCTTTGGAGACCCCGGCGTTCGAGATGATGCGGTTCAAGGACGCCCCGCGATAGCCGTGGGCCGCGAACTCGTCGAGAGCGGCGTCGAGGATCCTCGTCTGCTGCTCGTCGGCGAGTCGGTGGAAGCGCGGGCGCGGCATGCGACCATTCAACCGTTCGGCGTCGGCGGGAGTTCGATCGGATCGCGCAGACTTCGTCCCATCGCGAGCCGCGACACGAGCGGGACGCCCATGAGGCCGATGACTGCCGCCCGGAGCCAGAGTTGCGCGCGATTGCGCGGGGCGAACGCCGAACCGAGTCCGATCGCCGCATCCTGTTTGTCGCCCACCACCCTCTTCAGTCGATCCTCGTAGGAGCTGAACGCCGCCCGGTGGTCGCCATCCGTCTCGTGGAGCGCGCACGCGAGGACGAACGCCTCGACCATCGCCAACGCGGATCCCTGGCCCGCGAGCAGCGACGGGCAAGCCGCCGCATCGCCGATGAGCGCGACGCGGCCCTTCGACCACTGCGGCATCCGGATCTGGCTCGCCCGATCCATGTAGAACGTGCGCGCCCGCGGCATCTGCTCGAGGACGCCGGGAACCTCGCCGCCCATTCCGCGGAGTCGACGCCGCAGCAACGACTGCTGCTCGCCCACATCGTCGATCGGGACGTCGCCCTCGTGCCGGAAGATGAAGCAGAACATGGTGGCGTCGTCGTGCAGTGCCAATCGCAGCATCTGCGCACCGACCTCGGTGTGAGTCACCGCGATGAGCTCCTCGCGCGGTCGGTAGCCCTCGAGGTCGAAGGCGGCCACGGTGATCCCGAGGTAGCGCTCGTACTGCTTCTCAGGGCCGAACGAGAGCGAGCGGATGCGGGAGTGCAGTCCGTCCGCACCGACGACGAGGTCGAACTCGCGCTCCACCCCGCTTTCGAACCGAACCCGCACGCGGGTGCCGTCGTCGTCGAGGGTCTGGACCGAGTCGCTGAAGATCGTCTCTGCGCTGCCCTCCATCGCGCAGTAGACGGCTCGCGAGAGCTCGGATCGGCCGACGGTGACGTAGCGCCCGCCCGCGGCGCCTTCGATCACGCGCACCGGATCCAGGTGCGCGATCCGTCGACCGGTGCGCGACACTTCACGCATCTCGCGGACGTGATACCCCTCGTCCATCAGTCGCGGGACGATGCTCATGCGCTCGGCCACATCGAAGCCCGTGCCCCAGAAGTCGACAACGTACCCGCCCTCGCGCAAGTGGGGCGCGCGTTCGACGAGCGTCGGCTCGTGCCCCGTGCGCAGCAGCCAGTATGCGAGCGTGGGCCCGGCGATACCTGCCCCCGCGATGAGGATCCTCACGTCACACCTTCTAGACCAACGGTCCGACCACTGGTCTAATAGTTGCACCGTCGCGTGCGTCGCGCCAGAGGTGACCGTCGACTCCTCGGCGTCGCCCGGCGTGCGAGGATGTGCGCATGAGCGGTCAGCCGGGACCCGGCGCGACTCCGACCCTGCGGTTCCTGGGCGGCGCCGACTCCGTGACGGGCTCGCGGTTCCTCATCGAGTTCGAGTCGACGCGCGTGCTCGTCGACTGCGGGATGTTCCAGGGCTACAAGGTGCTGCGCGAGCGCAATCGCGCGCCCTTCCCCGTGCCGCCCGATTCGATCGACGCCGTCGTGCTCACGCACGCCCACCTCGACCACTCGGGATACGTGCCCGCCCTCGTGCGCGACGGGTTCGACGGCCCGGTGTACGCGACGCCGGGCACGACGGACCTGGCCGGGATCATGCTGCCCGACAGCGGCTACCTCGCCGAGGAGGAGGCGAAGCGCGCGGAGCGCCGCGGATACTCCAAGCACGCCAAGCCGCTTCCGTTGTATACGGCGGAGGACGCCGAGCGGTCGCTCGCGAGCTTCGTGCGCGTCGACTTCGACACTCCGCACGACGTGGGGAGGGGCATCCGGTTCACCTTCGTGCCTGCCGGCCACATCCTCGGTGCGGCGGGCGTGCGCGTCGAGGTCGGCGGGCGCTCCGTGCGGTTCACGGGTGACCTCGGCCGCCCGCACGACCCGATCATGCAGCCGCCGCGCCCGCTCGAGCCGGCGGACGTGCTCGTCACGGAGTCCACCTACGGCGACCGCAGCCATCCGACGATCGACCCCGAGGATGTGCTCGCCGACGTCGTGGGCCGCGTGGTCAAGCGCGGCGGGGTCGTGCTCATCCCTGCGTTCGCCGTCGGACGCACCGAGACGGTGCTGTACCACCTGTCGCGCCTGATCGACAGCGGTCGCGTTCCGGATGCGCCGGTGTTCCTCAACAGCCCGATGGCGATCGACGCCGCGGGCATCTATCAGCGGTACCCCCGCGAGCACCGCGTCGACCCGCAGCGATTCCGGCGGATGTACGAGCTCGCGAACCTCGTCCACGATGTCGACGAGTCGAAGCTCCTGAACCTGCGCGGCGGGCCCATGGTCATCCTGTCTGCGAGCGGCATGCTCACGGGCGGGCGGATCCTCCACCACGTCGCCGCCTACGCCGGAGACAAGCGCAACGCGATCGTGCTCGTCGGCTACCAGGCGGGCGGCACGCGCGGATCCGCGCTGCTGGGCGGCGCGACCTCGCTGCGGATCTTCGGCAACGACGTTCCGATCCGCGCCGAGGTGGTGTCGATCGACGGGATGTCGGCGCATGCGGATGCCGACGAACTGTACGACTGGCTCGCCGCGGTCGACGTGCCGCCCGACATCGTCTACCCCGTGCACGGTGAGCGCGACGCGGCCGACGCGCTGCGCGCACGCCTGCAACGGCAGCTCGGCTGGCGCGCCCGCGTGCCCGAGCACCTCGAGACGGTGCGGATCTGAGCTCAGCGCTGCGTGTCTTCGGACACCCGCCCGTCGGACCCGGTCACCTCACGATCCTCCGAGTCCCGGCCGCCTCGCACCGCCCGCCAGAGCACGAACACGCCGGCCGCGATGACCAGCATCGGCCACACGTAGTTGAGGACGACGAACCACTCGCCCGCCCCGAAGAGGATGAGGACCCCGGCGAGAGTGAGGGCCGCGGCCGGGACCCACGCCCATGTGCGACGCCGCGCGCCGCCGGGCAGCAGCGCCACGAGCGCGAACGTGGTCGCGAGCCCGAACAGGAAGATCGCACCGGCCACCGACGCGCCCACGACGCCCGTCACGCCTGCGACGACGGCGATCGTCAGGAGCGCGCCGGCCGGGATGATCGCCCACCATCTGGCGGTGCCGCGGAGGTACACCGCCCAGAACCCGATGCTGAGCGCGCCGAAGAACGGCACTTCGGCCCCTCCGCTGACGGCGGTGTCGAGCTGCAGGATCGTGGCGACCGCCGCACCCGCCAGCGCTGCGCCGGGGAGCGCCGCCCACCACGCGGGCCGGTCGGCGAAGAACACGCACCAGAAGACCCCGCTGCCCGCGGCCAGGAGGGCGGCCCACACGACCGAGGGAGTCGTCAGCACGCCGGTCGCCTCGAGCAGGAGCAGCGTCCCCGCGACGAGGATCAGCACGCCCAAGCCGATCTGGACGGAGAGGCGTCTCATCGTCCTGCCTCCGTCTCAGGTCTGCGCTCTTTCGGCGGATGCCACAGGCGTGGCGAGCTCGTCGGCGATCGCATCCGCCCACGCGTCGATCTCATCCCACTCGCGGAAGTCGCCGTTGGGCAGCAGGTCGCGAATCGCCGGCATCCACACGACCATCCGGTCGGCGCCGCGCAGCTGCTCGTGGTCGTACGCGCCGCGGAACACCTTCTTGCCACGCGGACCCAGCAGTCCCTCGTACTCGGCGAACTGCTTCGGCTCCGCCTCCTTCAGCACGTCCTTGCCGTCCTTGTCGACGACGTCCGTGCCGAGCGGACCGCTGGCGAAGAGCCAGACGGGGTGGGCGGAGAGCTCGGCAGCGTGACGCTCGACGAACTTCCTCGCGCCTTTGCGCCAGTTGAAGGCGTAGACCGCCGAGCCCACGACGTACGCGTCGAACCCGGATGCGTCGTCGATGTCCATGCACGAGCGGACGCTCACCTCATGCCCGCGCTCGCCGAGACGGTCGCCGAGGCGCTCGGCGATGCCCTGCGTCGCGCCGTACTTGCTCGAGTAGGCCACCAGGATCTTCATGGTCGTTCCCCCTCCATCGGTCGGAACCTCAGCGATTCACGGTAGGCGGGCGCCGCCCGGGGACGAGGTACGAAGGTCCCGCGGTCACGCGTATCCTGACCGGCAGCGTCGACCCACACCGAAGGAGGTGCGCGATGACCGTCGCTCCCGCCCCGTTCACCACCGACGACTTCCGAACGCGCATGGAGCGCGCCGTGGAGGACGCCGTCGCGGAGGGGCTCGACGGCCTGCTGGTGACCCCCGGACCGGACCTGCTGTGGCTCACGGGCTACAGCCCCACCGCGATCACCGAGCGGCTGACGCTGCTCGTGCTCAGCACCGACGCCGAACCGCGGATGCTCGTGCCCACGCTCGAGCGACCTGACCTGGACTCCGCAGTGGGCGCATCGGCGCTCTCGATCAGCGACTGGCGCGACGGGCAGGACCCTTACGACGTCGCCGCCGAGCTGCTGCGGCCCGGAGCGCAATACGCCGTCTCGGATTCGACGTGGGCGATGCACCTTCTCGGGCTGCAACGTCGGGTCGCCGGCACGCGGTACTACGCGATCACCGAGCGGCTCCCCATGCTCCGTGCAGTGAAGGACGCCAACGAGCTCGCGCGCCTCGAGGCCGCGGGGGCCGCCGCGGATGCCGCGTTCGAAGAGATCCTGAACGTCTCGTTCGCAGGGAGGAGGGAGGCGGACGTCGCGGCCGACCTCGCACGGCTGCTGCGCGACTTCGGCCACGAACAGGTCGACTTCACGATCGTCGCGTCGGGTCCGAACGGCGCGAACCCGCACCACGAGGCGGGCGAGCGCACGATCGCCGAAGGCGACATGGTCGTGATGGACTTCGGCGGACTCATGCACGGGTACGGCTCCGACACGACGCGCACCGTCGCGGTCGGCGAGCCCTCCGCGCAGATGCGAGAGGTGCACGACATCGTCCGTGCGGCCCAGGAGGCCGCGTTCGAGGCGGTGCAGCCGGGCGTCGCGTGCCAGGAGATCGACCGCGTCGCTCGCGGGGTCATCACGGATGCGGGTCACGGCGACGACTTCATCCACCGAACCGGTCACGGAATCGGCATGACCACGCACGAGCCGCCGTACATGGTCGAAGGGGAGGAGCGCCCGATGGTTCCCGGCATGTGCTTCTCGATCGAGCCGGGCATCTACCTCGCGGGGCGGTTCGGCGTGCGCATCGAGGACATCGTCACGGTCACGGAGAACGGCGGGCGGCGCCTGAACAACACGACGCGCGAACTGGTCGTCGTCGAGTGACCATGCCGGTGACGCATCACTACGAGGATGTGCCCTCGGCCGGCACAGCGCGGCTCGCGACCGATGTCTCGCACTACCTCTCCGAGGGGCCGGTGTGGGACGGCATCCGCGAGAGGATCCTGTGGGTCGACATCATGAGCGGCACCGTGCACTCGGGGCGCCTGCGCGCAGACGGCACCATTCAGGCCGAGGAGCGGTACGACTTCCCGGATACGGCCGGAGCGGTCGCGGTCGCGGAGAGGGGTGAGCTCGTCGTCGCAGGAAGGCACCGCCTCTACTTCCGTTCGGTGGACGGAGTGATCCGCGCGGGGGTGGAGCTCATCTCGGGGGACGAGCGTCGCTTCAACGACGGCAAGCCGGACCCGCGGGGGCGTTTCGTCGTCGGCACACTGGGCCCGGGTGGAGAGCTGCTGATGCGGGTCGACGGCGACGAGGTGACCGTGCTCGACGACGACCTCACGCTCTCGAACGGGCTCGCGTGGTCGACGGACGGCGGGCGCTTCTACAGCATCGACACGTGGAGCAAGCGCATCCACGTGCGCGACTACGACGCCGCCACCGGAGCGACCGGCCGGCGTGAGCTCTTCGCGCGGTTCGAGCACGGCGCCCCCGACGGGATGACGACGGATGCCGAGGACCACCTGTGGGTCGCGATGTGGGGCGAGGGGTGCGTCCTGCGCATCTCGCCGGCCGGACGAATCGTCGCGCGGATCGACGTCCCGGCTCCGCACACATCGTGCGTCCAGTTCGCCGGTCCGGAGCTCGACACCCTCGTCATCACGACGGCGACCGAGCACCTGACCGCCGAGCAGCTGCGAGCCAGCCCGCTGTCGGGGCGACTGTTCACCGCCAGGCCGGGCGTGCGCGGCAATCCGCCGTACCTCTGGAACGGGCGAATTCCCGAGACGACGACGCTCTAGTGGTGGAAGACGCGCATCTCGCCCTCCGCGGGCATCGGCGCGGTGAGGCCGTCGAGGAATGCGGTCTCGGTGCGGATGTCGTCGAGCAGTTCGCCGGCGAGGTCCATGCTGAGCCCGTTGCGGACGACGATGCGCTGCACCGTCACATCGGCGAGGTCGTCCGGCATCGGGTACGCCGGGACGAGCCAGCCCTTCATCCGCAGGCGGTCCGACAGGTGGTACAGCGACCAGTTCTTCGTGTGGCCGGGCTTGAGCCGCCACGCGAACACGGGGATGTCGGAGCCGTCGTTCCACAGCTCGAACGCGCCGATCCCGGCGACGCCTTTCGAGAGGAAGAGGGCCACGTCCTGCGCGTCCTTCTGCACCTGTGCGTACCCCTCGCGTCCGAGACGCAGGAAGAGGTAGTACTGCAGCACGACCTGAGCGCCGGGCCGTGAGAAGTTGAGCGCGAACGTCGGCATCTCGCCGCCGAGGTAGCTGACCTTGAAGACGAGGTCGTCGGGCAGCCACTTCCGCTCGCGCCACACGACCCAGCCCACGCCCGGGTAGACGCCGCCGTACTTGTGGCCCGAGGTCGAGATCGAGTGGACGCGTTCGAGGCGGAAGTCCCACACGAGGTCCTTCTGCAGGAACGGCGCGATCATCGCGCCCGAGGCCCCGTCCACGTGGATCGGGATGTCGAGGCCCGTCGACGCCTGGATCTCGTCGAGCGCCTTCGCGATCTCGGCGACCGGCTCGTACATGCCCGTGTACGTCACGCCCATGATCGTCACGACGCCGATCGTGTTCTCGTCGACGTACGACGCGAGGTCGTGGCCGTCGAGCACCTTGTGCTCCTCGCTGATGGGCACGAAGCGCGGCTCGACGTCCCAGTAGTTGCAGAACTTCTCCCAGCACACCTGCACGGCGGAGCTCATCACGAGGTTGGGCTTGTCGATCGGCTTGCCCGCCGCCCGTCGGGCGTTCTGCCAGTTCCGTTTGAGCGCGAGCCCGCCCAGCATGCACGCCTCGGACGACCCGGTCGTCGATGTGCCGATCGCGCCGGCGGGGCTCGGGGCGTGCCACAGGTCGGCCAGCATCCGCCAGCACCGTTCCTCGATCGCCGCGGTCGAGGGGTACTCGTCCTTGTCGATCATGTTCTTGTCGTACGTCTCGGCGTAGAGGCGGTTCGCGTGCTCGTCCATCCAGGTCGTCACGAACGTCGCGAGGTTCAGCCGCGCGTTGCCGTCGAGCATCGTCTCGTCGTGCACGATCTGGTACGCGGTATCGGGCAGCATCTCGTGCGTGGGGAAGACATCGTGGTTCCCGATGCTCGCTTCGCCGGCGCGTGTGAACACCGGGGCGAGCTCGTCCCTGTACTCGGCCATGGCCAGACGCTACTGAACCGGGGCGGTGCGGGAAAGGGCGGAAGGCGAGACGGATGCCGCGCCGCGGCGACGAGGGGCGGCAGGCGACCCGTGTATCAGCCCCCTTCGCCGCTCCTTCCTCTCTGCATGGAAGAGAAACTCCGCGGAACAGATCCGCCACTCGACGAACGCCGGCTTCGCACCGCGAAGCTCGAGATCCGGCGGCACGAGGCCGCCGCTCCGGAACAGATCACCGCGTCGTTCGACGTGACCGCCGACGCCGACGCCAAGCCCGACATCGCGCTCGAGCAGACTGCCGACGGCCGATGGCGCGTGAACGTCTCGATCGCCGGCACCCGGGCGGCCCTCGTCGAGCGCAGCCCGATCGAGCCGGTGCGCGTGCCGAGCCGCAAGCTCACGGCCGGACTGTCTCGCATGAAACCCGAGGAGCTTGCGCCGTCGATTCCGATCGATCGCGACGACCTCGCGGTCCAGCCGAGGCTTCCGAAGGGGCAGCGCGATCTGCGCGCGTATCGCGACGACCGCGAGATCCGGCCGACGACCGTGTTCAGCCCCGACGGGCGATGGGTGTACTACGACGAGCACTATCCGTGGCGGTGTCTCGTGCGCATGACGCGCCCTTCCGGCTGGAGCGGCAGCGGCGTGCTCATCGGTCCGCGTCATGTCCTCACGGCGAGCCACTGCGTCGACTGGACGCCCGGATGGCTGCGCGTCGAGGTGCTCTACACGAACGGGCGGTCGCTCGCGACCGCGTATGGGACGCTCGCCTACTACGTGCAGAAGGTGACAGCCGCGAACTACAGTTCCACGAACCTCGACGACGACTACGCCGTCATCGTGCTCGACCAGCGCCTGGGCGACCGGTTCGGGTGGTTCGGCGCACGCACGTACTCCGACTCGTGGGACGACGAGATCCTGCCGTGGCGCAACATCGGCTACCCGCAGGACTTCAGCTGGACCGGCGAGCTCGCGACGTACCAGCGCGACTTCGCCCTCGACGAGACCGATTTCGACTCCGACGCGGGCGGCCGCGCCCTCCTGAGCGACACCTTCGACAACTGGCCCGGACAATCCGGCGGCCCCGTGTTCGGCTTCTGGTCGGACGGTCCGTACGTCGTCGGCGTCACCTCGGGCGAGAGCAGCTCGAACAACTTCATCGCGGGAGGCAGCAGGCTGACCGGGCTCGTCCGGCGAGCGCGTCAGGAGAACCCCTGAAGACCCGTCGACGCGGTGGGCCGGCGGCCGTCAGTCCTCGCCGAGGATCGCGGTGACGTCGGCCTGCACGAGGACGCCCGCGTCGAGGTCGGCCTTCACGACGTGACGGGCGGGGCGCGACGACGGATCGGGGAACAGCTCGACCCACTCGCGATTGAGCGAGGCCCGGTTGCGGTGGTCCACGAGCCACACGGTCATCTTCATGATGTCGTCGGTCGTGCCGCCGACCTCGGCCATGAGCGCGCGCACGTGGCGGAAGACGTTCGCGACCTGATCGTCGAGCGTCTCCGGCAGCTCGCCCGTCTCGGGGTCGCGGCTCGTCAACGCGCCGGAGAACACGAAGGGTCCCTTCCGGCTCGCGGCGGGAATCGGATTCCTGTGCTCGAAGCCGGGCAGGTCGACGGATTCACGAGGGGTCATGCGGATGCCTGCGTGGCGATCGTAACCACGGTCGGCGATGCGATCGACCGATCTGCGGGGCATAAACCGGATCGATGCGCGGCATAAGCGATTTCGGCTTCACCGATAGCCGGTGATCGCGGTTCGATGGCGGGGAACAAAGGAGTTCCATGTCCAGTACGACCACACCCGAGGCATCCTCCACCACCCGTCGCGCCGGAGCGCTGCAGGGAATCCTGCTGCTCGCAGGAAGCTGCATGCCCGTGCTCGGCTCGGTGCTCATCACCCCCGTCCTGCCGCAGCTGTCCGAGCATTTCGCCGGCGTCCCCGGCGCCGAAGTGCTCGTACCGATGATCGTCGCGATCCCGGCTCTCGTCATCGCGATCTTCGCGCCGTTCGCGGGGCAGATCGTCGACCGGCTCGGCCGCAAGACGCTGTTGATCATCACGATGTTCGCCTACGCGCTCGCGGGCACGGCGCCGGCATGGCTCGAGGACCTGAATGCCATCCTGTTCAGCCGAGTCCTCGTCGGCGTCTGCGAGGCGGCGATCATGACGGTGTGCACGACGCTCATCGTCGACTACTTCCATGAGCCGAAGCGCCGGAACAAGTACCTCGGCCTGCAGACCGTGACGACGACGCTCGCCGCGACCGTGTTCATCGCTCTCGGCGGGGCGCTCGGCGTCTCCGGCTGGCACACGCCGTTCTGGGTCTACGCGATCAGCATCGCGATCGCGGTGCCGATGATCTTCGCGCTGTGGGAGCCGAAGGGCGACCCGACCGACACGCACGTGGCTCAGGGCGTCAAGGTGCGCACGCCGTGGCGGCGCATTTGGGTGCGCCTGCTGGTGAGCGTGTTCGGAGGATTCAGCTTCTACGTGCTCATCATCGAAGCGAGCTATCTGGTCGTCGGCACCGGCGTCGCCGCCACCGACACCGGGATCATCGGCGCAGTCGCCGCCGTCGCCTCCCTCGCGACCGCGATCGGTGGCATCTCGTTCACTCGCATGGGCAAGCTGCCGCACAGCGTGCTGCTTCCGCTCGCGTTCGGCCTGCAGGCCGTCGGCATGCTCGTGATCTGGTTCGTTCCGGGACTGGTGGGGATCATCGTGGGCGCGATCATCGCGTCGTACGGCTCCGGCCTCCTCCTCCCGTCGCTGCTCACGTGGGTCGTGGCTCCGACTGCCTTCGAGGAGCGCGGTCGCGTGACCGGCTGGTGGACGGCCGCGTTCTACCTGGGTCAGTTCCTGACCCCGATCCTCATGGGCATCCTCGGCGGCGTGACCGGTGCGCTCGCGATCGGCGTCGGAGTCGTTGGCGTCGCCGCTGCGATCGTCGGTCTCGCGGTCGGCGCCGCCCTGCGGGCACGCTCGCGGGCGTCCGTCGAAGCCTGATCCTCAGCTGCGCGCACTGTTCGCCGCCTCGGCGAACAGTGCGCGCATCCATTCGTGCTCGGGGTCGCGGTCGTGGACCGGATGCCACCACAGCGCGTTCTGGATGGGCGTCGCGTCGAACGGCGGCTTGTGCAGCACGATGTCGCCGGGTGCGCTGATGATCGGAGCGAGCCCTGCCTGCACGAGTCCGAGCCGGTCGGTGCCCGCGACGTAGAGGGGGAGCGTGAGGAAGCTCTCGACCACGGCGGCGATCCGCGGCTCGATGCCGAGCTGCTGCAGCTGTCGGCTCGCCGACGTGAACGCCGTCCTCGACTGATACGTGAAGACCCACGGAGACTCGGCGATGAGCTGCATCGTGATGCCGTCCGCAGCGCGCGCGTTGTCGGCCGACGCCACGATCAGCCAGTCGTCCTTGCTCATATCGGCGTACGGGAGGTTGTCGAGGAATCCGTGGGGCATGAGCAGCCCGTCCACGTATCGCAGGCGGGTGTCGATGTCGTCGATGATCGCCGGGTTGTGGAGCATGAATCGGAAGCGGACGCCGGGCGCCCGCTCGGCCGCGAGGCGTGAGACCGCACGGCCGATCGTGGCGAAGCTGTAGTCCGAGCCGTAGATGGAGAACTCGCGCGTGGAGTCCTCGGGTGACCAGCCGGCCTGCGCGTCGAAGACCCGGCGCGCCGACTCGAGTGCCGTCGATGTGTAATCGGTGAGCCGGATCGCGAGCGGCGTCAGCTCGTACGCGTTGCCGCGGCGCGCGAGGATCGGGTCGCCGAAGTGCGTGCGGAGGCGCGCGAGCGAAGCGCTGAGCGCGGGCTGGCTCAGGTGCAGCCGCTGGGCCGCCCTGGTCACGCTGCGCTCGGTGAGCAGCGCATCCAGGGCGACGAGCAGGTTGAGATCGAGGCGCGAGAGCGGAGGGTGGTCGGACACGGCGTCGTGTCTCCTTCGTGAGGGAGTCGGTCGTCTCAACATATAAACACGGGTGATACTCCGCATTGTCGAATTCGGCTTCCCTGATGATGTTCGCGGACGGATGCTGGACGCAGGGATCACACCCGAACGCTTGATGGAAGGGATCGAAGATGATCAAGCTGCTCTCGCACCTCTCTTACATCGCCGTCACGTCTCCGGACGTCGAGGCGTCGGTGAAGTTCTACGAGGAGCAGGTGGGCCTCACGGTCGCGGACCGCGTCGACGGCACGGTGTACATGCGCTGCTGGGGCGACTACTACGCGTACTCGCTCGTCATCGTGCCGGGCGATGAGCCCTCGCTGCACACGATGGCCTGGCGCACGACGAGCGCCGAGGCGCTCGATGAGGCGGCGAAGCGCATCGAGGCCGCCGGCGTCCAGGGCGAATGGCTCGACGACGTGCACAAGATCGGCCGCGCGTACCGGTTCACGGGTCCCTTCGGCCACTCGATGACCCTGCACTGGGATGTCACGCGTCACCAGGCGGGCGGAGCGGAGGCCTCGATCTTCCCCGACCGTCCCGAGAAGCGGTCGAAGGTCGCCGGCGCTCCGCGCCAGCTCGACCACGTCACGGTCGCCGCGAGCGACGTCGACGAGTTCGTCAAGTGGTACGTCGACGTGCTCGGCTTCCGCTTCATGGCGCGGACCGTCCTCGACGAGGCCCCGATCTCCGTCTTCTCGGTGCTCACGACGAACGAGAAGTCGCACGACCTCGGCGTCGTCCGCGACGGCTCGACCCGCGCCGGACGCATCAACCACTACGCGTTCTGGGTCGACACGCGCGAGGAGCTGCTGATCGCCGCCGACACCCTCATGGAGAACGGCATCGCGATCGAGTACGGCCCGTCCATCCACGGCATCGGCGAGCAGAACTTCCTCTACTACCGTGAGCCATCGAGCCTGCGCATCGAGCTCAACACAGGCGGCTACCGCAACTACGTCCCCGACTGGGAGGCCAACACGTGGCGGCCGTCGCAGGGATCGAACAACATGTACCGCAACGGAGCGATGCCGATGTCGATGACGGAGTCGTTCCCCGCGGCCGACGGCCCGAGTGCGACGGAGGAGGGCGTGCCCGACGAGATCCGCGCGGCGCTGCTCAACCCGCACGCCAAGCACGGACAGGGCTGAGACCCGGACACATGGCGACCACGACACCCGCACCCTTCGCCCTCGTCCGCTTCCGCGACGGCGAGGCGATCCGCCTCGGGCTCGCGACGGGTGAGCGCGTGCGCGCGCTCACCCCCGACGAGCTCGGCGTGCCGACGCTCAACGACTTCCTCGCGGCGCCCGACTGGGATCGTCTCGCGTCGCTCGCCGAGCGCGACGGCGACTGGCATCCGCTCGCCGACGTCACGCTCACCGCTCCCGTCGAGCCGAGACAGGTGCTGCAGACGGGCGCGAACTACCGCCAGCACGTGATCGAGCTCGTCGTCGCCGGGCTCACGCAGGACTCCGACCGGACGCCGGAGGAGGCGCGCGAGTTCGCGGCGAAGCTCATGGACGACCGCAAGGCGAACGGCGAGCCGTACTTCTTCATCGGGCTGCCCGCGTGCGTGGTCGGAGACGACGTGCCGCTCGTGCTGCCCGCGTACAGCGACGTGCACGACTGGGAACTCGAGCTCGCCGTCGTGGTCGGGCGCGAGGCGTTCCGCGTCTCGCGCGAGGAGGCGCTCGACCACGTCGCCGGCTACACGATCGTCAACGACATCACGACGCGCGACCTCGTGTTCCGCAAGGACATGAAGGAGATCGGCACGGACTGGTATCGCGCGAAGAACGCCCCCGGCTTCCTGCCGACGGGTCCGTTCCTCGTGCCGGCGCCGTTCGTCGACGGCTCGGACCTCGAGGTGCGCCTCGAGCTCAACGGCGAGGTCATGCAGGAGGCGTCGACGAGCGATCTCCTCTTCGACATCCCCGCGCTCATCTCGGGGGCGTCGCAGAACATGCCGCTGCTGCCGGGCGACCTGCTGCTGACGGGCTCGCCCGCGGGCAACGGACAGCATTGGAAGAGGTTCCTTCGCGACGGCGATGTCATGACGGGCACGATCGAAGGGCTCGGCACGCAGGTCGTGCGCTGCGTCGCCGAGAGGGGCTGACCTGCGCGCCACGGGGCGTGACGACGAGACGAAACGACACCAGAACAGGGAGGTTCTGAGAAATGAGCGCAGTGAACAAGGTCGCCATCGCCGGAGCCGGCGCCGTGGGCCTGGCCGCGGCGATCCAGCTCGCGAAGGCGGGCGTCGAGGTCGACGTGTTCGAGGCCAAGCCCGAGTTGACGGCGCTCGGCTCCGGCATCTCGCTGCAGGGCAACGCCCTGCGCGTGTTCGACGCGCTCGGCGCATGGGACGACATCCGCGCGGCGGGCTTCGCGTTCGAGGGGCTCAACCTGCGCGCGCCCGGCCCGGGCGCGCCGATCGTGGCCGAGCTGCCGGACGTCAAGACCGGCGGCCCCGACTACCCGGCGGCGATGGGCATGCCCCGCCCCGCGCTCGCCGAGATCCTGCTCGACCATGCGCAGCGCGCGGGCGCGAACGTCCGGTTCGGAGCGAAGGTGACCGGCTTCGCCGAGACGGCGGATGCCGCGGTCGAGGTCTCGGTCAACGATGAGCCCGCGGGTGTGTACGACCTGCTCATCGGGGCGGACGGCCTCAACTCGACCGTGCGCGACGCGCTCGGCGTCGATACGAAGCCCGAGCCGAACGGGATGGGCATCTGGCGTGCGTTCGTGTCGCGTCCGGCCGAGGTGCAGCGCACGGAGCTGTACTACGGCGGGCCCGTCTACATCGCCGGCTACACCCCGACGGGTGAGGGCACGATGTACGCGTTCCTCGTCGAGAAGGCTCAGGACCGCTTCGGTGTCTCCGACGAGGAGGCGACGCGCATCATGCTCGAGGAGTCGCGCGCGTACGACGGTCCGTGGAACGCGATCCGCGCCGACCTCGAGAAGGGCGCGCACGCGAACTACACGTGGTTCACGAAGCACATCGTCGAGGCGCCCTGGAACCGCGGCCGCGTCGTCATCATCGGCGACGCCGCCCACTCGTGCCCTCCGACGATCGCGCAGGGTGCGGCGCAGGGCCTCGAGGACGCGCTCGTGCTCACCGAGCTGCTCACGACGCGCGACGCCGTCGACCAAGAGCTGTGGGACGCGTTCCACGCGCGGCGTCTGCCGCGCGCCAAGGCGGTGGTCGAGGCATCCGTCCAGCTCGCGCAGTGGCAGATCGACGGAGACCGCGACGCCGACGCCGGCGGCCTCATCTTCGGCATCGCCCAGCAGATGGCGCAGCCCGCATGACGGTCGTCGACGTCCACGCGCACCTGCTGCTGCCCGCGCTGCACGCCGAGGTCGAACGGCGCGCGCCCGAGGGGGTCGCGCAGGCGGCCGCGCTCGAGCTCAAGCGCCACGGTCCCGAGAGCCAGCGCATCTCGGGCGCGATGGTCGGCGCGCGCATCCCGAAGCTCACCGACCTCACCGTGCGCCTCGCCGACATGGATGCTCAGGGCGTCGACCGGCAGTGGGTGAGCGTGTCGCCGAACCACTTCTACCCGTGGGCGCCGGAGGGCCTCGCGGTGTGGATCGCGCAGGAGGCGAACCGCCTCGTGGCCGAGCACGTGGCACAGGCGCCCGATCGGCTCACGGGTCTCGGGGTTGTGCCGCTGCAGCATCCGACCCGCATCGTCGAGTGCGTCGACGACGCGATCCTCGGTCGTGGGCTCGCCGGCATCGAGATCTCCTCGTTCGCCGGCGACGTCGAGCTGTCGGACCCGCGGCTCGAGCCGATGTGGGCACGGGTCGCGGAACTCGGCGCGGTCGTGTTCCTGCATCCGTTCGGGTGCTCGCTCGACGAGCGCCTCGACCGGTTCTACCTCGCGAACACCGTCGGGCAGCCGGTCGAGAACGCGGTCGCGCTGTCGCACCTCATCTTCGCGGGCGTGCTCGACCGGCATCCGACGCTCAAGATCGTCGCCGCGCACGGAGGCGGCTACCTGCCCACAGCGATCGGCCGCAGCGACCACGCGTGGCGTGTGCGGCCCGAGGCGCGCGGCTGCGAGCACGAGCCGTCGTCGTACTTGAAGCGGCTGTGGTTCGACACGGTCGTGCACGACGCGGGCGCGCTGCGGCACCTCATCGAGGTCGCCGGCGCGTCGCAGGTCGTGCTCGGCAGCGACTACCCGTTCGACATGGGTCTCGAGGATCCCGCGGCGTTCGTGCGCGCAGCAGGCCTCGACGACGCGACGACCGATCGCGTGCTCGGCGCCAACGCCGACGCGCTTCTCGAGACGAGGGTGCGGGCATGAGGATCGCACGCTGGACAGACCCGGGCTCCCGCGGAGCGGTGGGAGAAGGCTTCATCATCGACGATCGCGTCGTGCCGTTCCCCGACGTCCTGACGGTGGCCGACGTGCTCGCGCGCGGACTGGCCGAGACGGCGGCACTGCACGAGCGGGTGACCGATGCCCCGGGCACTCCGCTGGCCGACGTGCGACTGCTCGCGCCGGTCGTGCCCGCCGCGGTCCGCGACTTCGTCGCGTTCGAGGAGCACGTCGAGGGCGTGAGCGCCGGGGTCGAGGGCAAGAGCAACGTCGCGCCCGAGTGGTACGAAGCCCCGACGTTCTACTTCACGAATCCGCACACGATCTCGGGTCCGGGCGAGGTCGTGCGGCCTCCCGTGACGGAGCGGCTCGACTTCGAGCTCGAGCTCGCGATGGTCATCGGCGCGGCGCCGGGCGTCGGCGAGTCGAACCTCACGGCGTCGGAGGCGGCATCCGCCATCTTCGGCTACACGATTATGAACGACTGGTCCGCGCGCGACCTGCAGGCGCGCGAGATGAAGGTGCGCCTCGGCCCGGCGAAGGGCAAGGACTTCGGCATGACGCTCGGGCCGTGGATCGTCACGGCCGACGAGCTCGAGCCGTACCTCGACGAAGACGGCTTCCTCGCGGTGCGCGCCGAGGCGTGGATCAACGGCGAGCGCGTCGGCGAGGACCTGCTGTCGAATGCGGGGTGGCCGTTCCCCGAGCTCGTCGCGTACGCGTCGCGCAACTCGCGCGTCGTGCCGGGTGACGTGCTCGGCTCGGGAACGGTGGGCAACGGCGGATGCCTCGGTGAGCTGTGGGGCCGCAACCGCGGGCTCACCCCGCCGCCACTCACCGAGGGCGATGAGGTGCGGCTGGTGATCGAGGGGATCGGCGAGCTCGTGAACACGGTGGGCGCGCCCGTACCGGCGCCCGAGGTGCTTCGGGCGCGTCCGCGTCCGCGCAACCGCCACCGGAGCGGAGCCGCCGGCGAGGGGAGTGGATCTTGACGAACGACGAGCCGCGCCTGGAGGAGATCGCCGATGGAGTCTGGGCGTACGTGCAGCCCGACGGCGGCTGGATGGTCAACAACATGGGCGTGATCGCCGGCGACGTCGTCACGAGCGTCGACCTGACGTCGACCGAGCGCCGCACTCGCGCTTATCTCGACGCGGTCGCGGACGTGACCCGACGCGAGCCGCGACGCGTCGTGTTCACGCACTCGCACCCCGACCACTGCAACGGCGCGTCGCTCGTGCCGGAGGCCGAGATCATCGCACACCGCTCGGTCGCCGACGATCTGCAGCGCCCGCACCGACTCGCGCCGCACATCTTCGAGCCGTTCGAGCAGGGCGACGCCCGCCCGCGCGTGCCGACGCTCGTGTTCGACGACGGTGTCACGCTCGACCCCGCGGGCCTCCGGATCGAGGTTCGGCACCCGGGCATCCGCGCGCACACTCCCGGCGACTCGTACGTGTGGCTGCCCGAGCAGCGCGTGCTCTTCACGGGCGACCTCGTGTTCAACGGCGGCACGCCGTTCGCCCTGTCGGGCTCGCCCGCGGGCTGGTTGGGCGCGCTGGAGCAGATGGCGGCGCTCGACCCCGTCACCGTCGTGCCCGGTCACGGCGAGGTGGGCGGTCCTGAGCTCTTCGAGCCCGTCGCCGCCTACCTGCGCTTTCTCATCGCCGCCGCCGAGGATGCCCGCGCTCGCGGCCTCACCCCGCTCGAGGCGGCTCGCTCGCTCGACCTCGGTGAGTTCGGCCGGCTCATCGAGCAGGAGCGCATCGTCGGCAACCTGCACCGCGCGATGGCTGAGCTCGACGGAGGCGAGGCCGACTTCGCCGCCGCGTGGGAGGACATGTACGAGTACAACGGACGCCAGTCCCTCTCGTGCCACGCGTGATCGCGCTCCCGCTGACGGGCCGGTGCGCCGGGCCGGCTACGCCGAGCGCGGCAGAACGGTGAGCACGCGCTCGATGTAATCGCGGAACTCCGCCATGAAGTCGCGCAGGAACGCGGCGGTGTCCTCGGCGAGCACCTCGCCGTCGGGCGCGAAGACCTCGGGCGTGAACTGGATGTACGCCTCGGGCGCCGTCATCTGCCGCGCGTTGCAGAAGCTCAGGACCGCCCGCAGGCTCTGCTGCGCGACCGCCGTCCCGATCTGGCCGATCGAGGCGCCGATGACGGCGGCCGGGATGTGGTCGAACGAGTTCTGTCCCCACGGGCGCGAGGCCCAGTCGATCGCGTTCTTGAGCGCCCCGGGAATCGACCGGTTGTACTCCGGCGTGACGAACAGCACCGCGTCGGACGCCGCGATCGCGTCCTTGAGCGCCGTCGCCTCCGGCGGGTAGCTGTCGTCGTAGTCCTGGCTGTACAGCGGCAGATCGCCGATGGGGATCTCCGTGAACGCGAGATCGTGCGGCGCGAGGCGGATGAGCGCCTTCGCCAGGATCCGGTTGATGGAGGTCGACGAGAGGCTGCCGACGAAGTATCCGACTCTGTATCCGGCCATGGTGGCTCCGTTCTTCGAGACCGTTGCTGCCGGGTACAGCGTCCGTCGCCGGCCGCGCCCTGGGAACCCCATTGCGCTCGACGCCCGAACGTGTTTCCGCCGTGCGCGAACTCGGGCCGCGGCCGCCGGGTCAGGTCGACACTTGTTCACGTGGACGATCGAGAGGCTCTCGACGCGTACTCGTCGACCGTGATGCGCGTCGCGCAGACGGTGCTGCCCTCGCTCGCGGCGGTGAGCGTGCGCACGCGGCAGGGCATGGGAGCGGGAAGCGCGTCGGTGATCAACGACGACGGGAACCTGCTCACGAGCGCGCACGTCGTGGACGGCGCGAGCCGCGTGGAGCTCGCGTTCCCGGACGGCGCGGTCGTGCCCGCATCCGTCATCGGCGCCGACCCGCTGTCGGACCTTGCGGTGCTCCGTGCAGAGGGCGAGACCCCGCCGCCGGTGCGGCTGGGCGACGCGTCGACCCTCGGCGTCGGCCAGCTCGTGGTCGCGCTCGGAAATCCGCGAGGGCTCTCCGGCAGCGTGACGGCAGGCATCGTCTCGGCACTCGGGCGTTCGCTGCCGACCCGCGCCGGGCGCGTGATCGACGAGGTGATCCAGACGGATGCCGCACTGAACCCCGGCAACAGCGGAGGCGTGCTCGCCGACAGCGCGGGGCGCATGGTGGGCGTGAACACGGCGGTCGCCGGCATCGGGCTCGGGCTCGCGGTGCCCATCAATGCGACGACGCGCGAGATCATCCAGGCGCTGCGCACGAACGGCCGCGTGCGACGTGCGTGGCTCGGCATCGCGGGCGCCACGGTTCCGCTCGGACCGGACGTCGCGGCGAAGGCGGGGGCGAAGGTCGGCATGCAGGTCGTGTCGGTCGTGCCGGGAAGCCCGGCGGCGCTGGCAGGAGCGCGCGCGGGCGACATCGTGCTGTCGCTCGACGGCGCCGCGATCGCGGATCCCACGGCCCTTCAGCGGCGCATGGTCGAGGCCGCGATCGGGCGGCGCATGGAGATGACCGTGTGGCGCAACGGAGCCCTGGTCGACGTCGTCGTCGAGCCTGAGGAGCTCCGCGTTTCGTGAGTCCCGCCCACCTCGTGCGCGCTCGATGAGAGGCGCATGAGAAATGGCGGGGACACGCCGTTATCGGTTTGTAACCCGCTGCGGGAACCCGTTAGCGTCGGCCGTTATCAACCCGGCCCCCGACGGATTGGATACCTCGCGCGTGGATATCGATGCGCTCAAGCGAACCTGGGCTCAAGTCTCGGCGCACGGGGACGCAGTGCCCGGGTTCTTCTATGCGCGCCTCTTCCTCGCGCACCCCGAGGTGCGCGACATGTTCCCCGTCACGATGGCGACGCAGCGCGACCGGCTGGTCAGAGCCCTCGGCCGCATGGTCAGCAACGTCGACAACCTCCCGGAGGTGGTCGGGTACATCGAAGACCTCGGCCGCGATCACCGCAAGTTCGGCGCGCTCGCGGACCACTATCCGGCGGTGGGGGCGTCGCTTCTCGCGACGCTCAAGCACTTCCTCGGGAGCGCGTGGACGCCCGAGCTCGCATCGGACTGGGCCGAGGCGTACGGCCTGATCGCGACCACGATGATCACCGCCGCCGAGGCGGCCGAGTCGCAGCCCGCGACGTGGGGGGCCGAGGTGGTCGCGACAGAGCGTCGCGGAATGGACATCGGCACGGTGACGATCCGCGTCGACGACGACTACGAGTACCGACCCGGCCAGTCGGTCACTCTCGAGATCCCGCAGCGGCCCCGGCAGTGGAGGTACTACTCGCCGGCGCACGCTCCGCGCGCCGACCGCACGATGGACTTCCACGTGCAGCTCGTCGCGGGCGGCCAGGTCAGCGGTGCGCTGCTGCGAGACGTCAAGCCCGGTGATCGTGTGCGGCTCGGCCCGCCCATCGGCGAGCGGCTGACGCTCCCACCGGATCGCGAGTGGCCCGACCTGCTGTTCGTCGCGGGCGGCACCGGCATGGCCCCGATGCTGGCGATCCTCGATCAGATCGCGGAGCGACACCGAACCACGGGAATCGGCCCGCACGTCGCGCTGTACCACGGGGTGCGGCATCCGTGGGGGTTCTACGCCAAGCCCGAGCTCGAGCGCCTTCACGGCGCGCCGTGGCTCGAGACGGAGTTCGTGGTGTCCGACGATCCGTCCTTCCCCGGACGCCGCGGGCTGGTCGGCGACGTCGCGGCGGCGGACGGGCCGTGGCACGGCCGCACCGCGCTGGTGTGCGGCTCGCCGCGCATGGTCGAGCACACGGCGGCGGCGCTCCGCTCCGCGGGGCTCGAGCCCGACCGCATCCGCAGTGAGAAGTACGAAGACCCCTACAGCCAGGACGTCAGCGAATCGGGCAGTCAGGCAGGCTCCCGAGAACTCGCCCAGCCGCGCGTCGGGATGGGCATCTAGGAGAGGGCAACATGATCATGACCGGGACCCAATCCGCGCCGATCACCCCGGAACTGCTGCGCGGTGCATCCTTCTCTCGCGAGACCGACGGATACAGCCGGGCAGAAGTCCATTCGCTGCTGGCCGCCGCCGCCGACGCCCTGGAGGTCGCCCGACGCGAGAACGAGGCGCTCACCGCGAGCCTCAGCTCCGAAGACAACGAGATCTCGAGTCGCGCGGTGCTGCTGCTGAGCCAGGCGCAGCGCATCGCCGACGACGCGGTCGCCGAGGCCGAATCGTACTCGAAGGACCTCATCGAGACCGCCCGGAACCAGTACCGCGAGATCGTCGAGCGCGCCCAGCAGGTCGCACACTCGATCGAGCGCGAGTCGGGCGTGCGCCCCTCCGCCGAAGCGACGGCTGTCGATTCCGGCGCACCGGCCGGAGCGCCCGCAACGCCCTCGGTGTGGACGTTCGACCAGCCGCCGGCGCCAGCCTTCGCGACCGACGACCTGCTCGCCGCCGGCCCGGCATCGGCGGACGAGGTCGTCAGGGCCCGCCAATTCGCGCGCATGGCGACGGCACAGGTGCACTCGCTGCTCGAGTCGATCGAACGAGAGCTCGGACGCCTCGGCACCGGCGGTGCGCGCGAGGAGACGGTGCCGCCGCCGTCCAACCGGCGCTCCTCCTTCGTGAGCAGTCCCAGCCCGAACGGCGATGGCCGACAGGGACTCTGACCCCGACCCACCGGCGCCCCCGTGCCGGCATCCCCCCACCCCACCACGATCGGAGCACCCATGACCGACACGAGCGCATCGACCACACTGTACGAACGCCTCGGCGCGGGCGACGGCATCGCCGCCGTCGTCGACAACCTGTACCGGCACATCATCGGCGATGAGACCCTCGCACCGTTCTTCGCCGGCACCGACATGGTCGAGCAGAAGCGCCACATGGCGCTGTTCCTCGCCGTCGCCACCGGCGGTCCCGACGGGTACCGAGGTCGTGACATCGACGCGGCGCACGCCGGCCGCGGCATCACCGACGCCGACTTCGACCGGGTCATCCAGCACGCCGCCACCGCACTCGCAGAAGCGGGCGTCGACGACGAGACCATCCAGACCGTCGCCGGGGCGCTCCTGCCCCTGCGCGCACAGGTCGTCGCGGACGCCTCGGCTGCCTGATCGCCGCCGCTGCGGCCGCGCCGTCACGTGACGGCGGCGCGGCGTGCGAACCTGGGCTCGCGCCAGACCTCGGTCCCGAGGATGTCTTCGAGCGCTGCGACGGCGTTCCACACATCGACGTGCGAGACGTACAGCGGAGCGAAGCCGAACCGCATGAGATCGGGTGCGCGGAAGTCCCCGATGACGCCGCGCTCGATGAGTGCCTGCATGACCGCGTAGCCGTCGGCGAACCGCACCGACACCTGGCTGCCGCGCCTCAACGGCTCGCGCGGTGTGACGACCTCGAGCCCCCATCGCGCGAGGCGCTCGTCGACGAGTGCCATGAAGAGCGCCGTGAGCCGCAGGCTCTTCTCGCGCACCCGCGCCATGTCGACCTCGGCCCAAAGGCGCAGGCTCGCCTCCAGCGCCGAGATCGCGAGCACCTGCGGCGTTCCCACCCGGAATCGCGTGATCCCCGGTGCCGGCGCGTAATCGACGGCGAAGTCGAAGGGTCGGGCGTGACCGTTCCACCCGGTGAGCGCCGGGCGGGCGGCGGCGTGGTGCCTCCCGGCCGCCCACAGGAACGAGGGGGCGCCGGGGCCGCCGTTGAGGTACTTGTAGGTGCAGCCGACTGCGAAGTCGGCATCCGCCTCGTTGAGGTCCACAGGCACCGCGCCCGCACTGTGGCACAGATCCCACACCATGACCGCACCCGCGTCGTGGACGCGCCGCGTGACATCGGCCATGTCGTACATGCGGCCCGTGAGGTAGTCGACATGCGTGAGCACGACGACCGCGACATCGTCGTCGAGCACATCGTCGAGCGTGGGGCCGTCGTCGGCGATGAGTCTGCGTTCGAGCGGGGTGTCACCTCCGAGCAGGATCTGCACGCTCTCGAGCACGTAGAGGTCGGTGGGGAAGTTTCCCCGTTCCGACACGATCGCGCGCCGATCAGGGCGCATGCGGGCCGCGGCGACCGTCGTCTGGAAGAGACTGGCCGACGTCGTGTCGCCGATCACCACCTCGCCCGGCGCGGCGCCGATGAGCGGGGCGATCATGTCGCCCACCGTGCGCGGCTTGTCGAACCATCCGGCGTCATTCCAGCTGCGTATGAGGCCGGATCCCCACTCCTCGGAGATCACCCGCTGCACGTGTGCCGCGGTGTCGCGCGGGAGCGCTCCGAGCGAGTTGCCGTCGAGATAGACCACGCCCTCGGGCAGGGCGAAGCGCTCGCGGAAGGGTGCCAGCGGATCGGCCGCGTCGAGCGCCGCGCACGCGTCGCGGTCGAGGCGTCCGGCGTCGAACGAGGGGACGGTCATGGTCGGGGCATCCGTTCGCTGAAAGTCGGGGCGGATCGACGAACCGGCGTCGTCGCCGGGTCGCTCGCCCGACAGGTAAGGATAGCTGCTCGCCACGCGCGCGCGTTCGGCCGCCGCGTCCTGGGCCGGGCGTATCGTGAAGCAGTCCCAACCGGGGCGATGGTGAGCCGGGAAGTCTGGTCGGCACGTTCGTGAACATGTGACCGAAAGGCAGGCCATGGGTGCACAGCTCATCGTCCGGGGCGATCTGCTGCCGGTGCTGCAGCAGCTCGCCGCGACGCAGGCCTCGGGCCTCGAGCCGCCGCGCGCGGTGGTGTGGGGCGCCGACCTGCGGGACGCGACGTCGAAGCGCGACGCGCAGAAGCGGCTGGTCGCTCACTGCCGTGACGTGGCCGCGGTGGCGGCGGCGCATCCGCAGCTCGCGCACGTCTTCGTCGCGTATTCGCACGGCGGGGTCGTTCCGGCGGGCGGATGCCTCGCGACGGCCGCCCGCGCGGCCGCTCGCCTGCACGCGGAGCTCGAGCGCGCGAGGGGGCGATACGTCGAGGTCGTGCTGCTGGACGTCACCGGATGCGAGGACGCCGACACGCTCGAACGGCGCGTCACGCAGGCGATCGCGACTCCGGCCGGCGTCGCCGGCGACGTCGCACTCGGGTGGACCGACATCGTGGACTCGTCCATCCACGCCGCCGCAGCGCGAGAGCTCTGCTGAGGCACCGGCGATGCGCGTCCTCATCCTGACGGTCGGGACCCGCGGCGACATCGCGCCGTTCGCCGCCCTCGCCGAGCGGCTCGCCGCCGAGGGGCATGACGTCGCGCTCGGCGCTCCCGAGGCGTACCGCGACACCGTCCCCGACGCGGTGCGATTCGAGCCGATGGCGACCGAGATGGACGACGTCATGCGTGCCAGCATGGGCGAGTCGACCGGGCCCCGTGAGGCTCTGTCGCTGGCCCGCCGCATGTCGGCGGCTATGCGCGTGTCGCTCGGCGAGCAGTGGGCGATCGCGCAGCGGTTCGAGCCGACCGTCGTGGTGGCGCACCCGAAGACCCTCGGCGGGCCGCACATCGCCGAGCGTCTCGAGGTTCCCGCCGTCGCGTCGCTCCCTCTCCCGTTCCTCACCCCCACCTCGGCGTTCCCGATTCCCGTCGTGTCGCGCCCGCTGGGCCGGCGGCTGAACCGCGCGACGTACGCGTTCAACCGCTCCGCAGGTCTCGCGTACGGAGGCATGGTGAATCGCTTCCGCACCGACATGCTCGGACTCCGGCGCACGAGCAGGTTCAGCGACTATCTGCACACGCCGGACGGCGAGCGGATGCCGGTGCTCTACGCTTTCAGCCGGCACGTCGTGCCGCGACCGGCCGACTACCCCGACTCCGCGCACATCACGGGTTACTGGTGGCGCCCGCCGTTGCGGGAGTGGACTCCGCCGGCCGAGCTCGCCGCATTCCTCGCGCAACGAGGACCCGTCGTCTACATCGGGTTCGGGAGCATGGGCTTCGCGCGAGACGCGGAGCGTCGCGGGGAGATCATCCTCGAAGCGGTGCGCCGGGCGGGCATCCGGGCCGTCGTATCGAAGGGCTGGGGTGCGGTGCGGATGCCGGCGGACGACGATGTCCACGTCGTAGAAGAGGTGCCGCATGACTGGCTCTTCCCGCGTGTGGCGGCGGTCGTGCATCACGGAGGAGCTGGCACCACGGCCGCGGGCCGGACGGCCCACGCTCATCTGCCCCGTGCTGGGCGATCAGTCCTTCTGGGGCGACCGCGTGCGCGACCTGGGCGCGGGTCCCGAGCCGCTGCGGCTGCGCCGCCTCTCGGCCGACGAGCTCGCCGCGGCTCTCGGCGACCTCGCGACGAACGAGGACTACCGGGAGAGCGCGGCGCGCATCGCCGACGCGCTCTCGAACGAGGACGGCACGGGTGAGGCCGTGCGCGTCCTCGAGGGGATCGAGTCGCGGACCTCGTCCCTGTCCCCGTAGCGTTCGCCGGGTTCAGCGGGCGCCGGCCGGCCGCCGCTGATCCAACACCCCGAGCACGACGATCACGAGCCGGAGCCCGAACGTCAGAGCCGCGGACCCGCGACGAGCATGATGAGAGTGACTCGGGACCTTCTCCCGCGGAGCTCGGCGCAGCTCAGCCGTCGGGCACGAGCACTGCGGCGCCGTCGAACCGCCCGCCCTTGAGGTCTCTGAGCGCCTGCGCTGCGTGCGACAGAGGGTACGGATGCACGGTCGCCGTTACCCCGTACCGTGCGACGCGTTCGAGGAACGCGCGCCCGTCGGCCCGTGTGTTCGAGGTGACGCTGCGCAGCTGCTTCTCGTAGAAGAGCTCGTCTTCATAAACGAGCGAGGGGATGTCGGTGAGGTGGATGCCGGCGACCGCGGCCGTTCCGCCGCGGTCGAGTGCCCGGAGAGCATGGGGCACGACGTCGCCGACGGGCGCGAAGAGGATCGCGCTGTCGAGCGGCTCGGGTGGAGGATCGAAGAAGCCCTGGGCCGACGCCGCGCCGAGCTTGAGCGCGAGCGCCCGCGAGGCGGCGTCGCGCGTTATGACGTGCACCCGGGCGCCCTCGGCGAGCGCGACCTGCGCACACAGGTGCGCGCTGCCGCCGAAGCCGTAGAGCCCGAGCCGCCCGCCCGCCGGGAGCTCCGCGCGCAGCAGGGCGCGGTATCCGATGATGCCCGCGCACAGCAGCGGCGCGATCGACACGTCGTCGGCATCCGGCAAGCGGTACGCATAGGCGGCCGGCACGGTCGCGTACTCGGCATAGCCGCCGTCCGCGTCCCACCCGGTGTACTCCGACGAGGGGCACAGGTTCTCCCGGCCCGACCGGCAGAACTGGCACACGCCGCACGTCCGCCGCAGCCACGCGATCCCGACGCGGTCGCCTTCGCGGAAGCCCGCCACCGCGTCGCCCGCGTCGATCACTTCGCCGACGACTTCGTGACCGGGCACCACTCGGGGCTTGTGCACGGGAAGATCTCCCTCGCTCACGTGCAGGTCGGTGCGGCACACCCCGCACGCCGTCACGCGCACCAGCAGCTCGTCGTCACGCGGACGCGGGACGGGCAGCTCGACCCAGTCGAGCGGGTCGGACTCCATCGGGCCCGGCCGCGCGACGACCCACGCGCGCATCGTGGCGGGCACAGCAGCCATACGCACCATTGTGCGCGCCATGCATCGCGTGAGAAAAGCGTGCGATCCATCCCACAGCGACGCCGATCGGGGCCACGATGGGAGCAGGCGACCGCAAACCCCTCGCCGGTCGCCGGAGGAGCCCGCCATGGGCAAGTTCACCTACGAGACGACCGTCAAGGTCGACTTCGACGACCGCCTCCTTCTCCACCTCCAGACGGTCATCGGAACGAAGCTGCGCCGTTCGGAGGCGTTCTTCTTCAGCTGGCGCGAGGATCCGAGCCTCGGGAGCGGCCGAACCACGATCTGGGTCCATCCCCACGCGTCGCTCATCTTCCGCTACTACGGCAGCAGGGCGCCGTCGCTCAACCGCCTGTGGCTCGAGGTCCTCATGCACGAGGCCAACTCGCCGGGTGGACTCCACGTCGTTCCGGAACCCGCCGACCACGAGCCCGACGACACCTTCACGCAGGGCCACGTGCACGCCCCGGGGTAGGCGCGGCATCCGTCTCGCCGTGTCAAGCCCCTCCGTCGACCCGCGCGCCGCGTGAGACGGTGCGAGTGACGCGAAAGGAGCGCGACATGGACGAGCGCGAAGAGGACCTGGGTGCCGGCGGCGAAGGCGCCGACGAGCCCGACACGCTGGCGGGAGGCGAGTTCCAGGACGAGCTGGCCGCGTCGAGTGACGAGGTGGACCGCGAGACCGGTCGCTACACGGACGGGCGCGGCGCCGGCGAGGGCGGCTACGCCCAGACCGAGGAGGCGTTCGGCGATCAGCCCGACACGCAGGGCGACGAACCGCTCGTGGCGGAGCTGGGCGAGGAGGGTCAGGGCGATCTCGCGCCCGAAGACCTCTGACCAGAGCTGGATGCCTCCGCCGTAGCCCCGGGCCCCGGGAGTGTCAAGGGCGTGGTGTCGGCGTGCGCGAGCGCGGACCGTTGAAGGACGGCCGCCGAGGAGGAGCACCGGTATGGGCAAGTTCATCTACGAGGGGTCGATCAAGGTCGACTTCGAGGACCGCGTGCTCGCGCACCTGCAGCTCGTCATCGGCAGCAAGCTGCGGCGCGGCGAGGGCTTCCACTTCACGTGGCGCGACGATCCGAGCATCGGCGACGGGCGCACCACGATCTGGATCCATCCGCAGGCCTCCCTCGTCTACAAGTTCTACGGAAGCCGCAAGCCCGCGCTCAACCGCGCGTGGATCGACGCGCTCAGCTACACGGCGAACTCGCCGTCGGGGCTGTATGTCGTCCCCGAGCCGGCGGAGTCGGCGGATGAGCGGATGCTGACCGATGAAGCGCATTGACATCGTCTACGGCGGGCAGCTCTACAGCGTCGGCGGCCGCGACCCGCAGGAGGTCCTCGACGAGATCGCGGAGGGCGTGAAGCGCGGTGCCCACTGGCTGCGCGTGAACGACGGTGAAGGGCTCCGCCGTGACGCCCTCCTGCTGATCACGGCCGGCGTGCCGATCGCGGTGATCCCGATCCCCGGCGATCAGGAGCCCGACCGCGGCGGCCGCACGACACCCCTCGACTGACAGGATCTCCCCTCGACGGACACGGTCATCGCCTCGGTGAGCGCGCCGGCCTGACTCCCCGCACGAGCCGTCGAGCGATCCAGCTCGACGGCTCTCCGTCGCGCCCGGCGCGCGGCGCCGCATCCGTCGATCTTTCCGGAATCGGGAAGAGACGCAGCGGTATTCAGTGTTACTACCTACCGGTACCAAGTGTTACTGAGTACCGACGGAGGGTGCGATGAGCAAGCAGGCGACCGAGATGCTGAAGGGCATTCTCGAGGGCATCGTGCTCGCGGTGCTGGCCTCGCGGCCCGCGTACGGCTACGAGATCACCGCGTGGCTGCGGGAGCAGGGGTTCACCGACATCGCCGAGGGCACCATCTACGCCCTGCTCGTGCGCATCGAGCAGCGCGGGCTCGTCGACGTCGAGAAGGTGCCGTCCGAGAAGGGCCCGCCGCGCAAGGTGTACTCCGTCAACGCCCGGGGGCACGAGTACCTCGAAGAGTTCTGGAGGACGTGGAGCTTCCTCGCAGACCGACTGGAAAAGCTCCGCAAGGAAGGAGAGTGACATGGCCGCCAAATGGATCGAGGCGCTCACGGGGTCGCTCGAGCAGAAGAAGCAGTACAAGCAGAGCCTCGCTCGCATCGAAGCCCTGCCCACCCCCTACCGCACTGCCGCCAAGGCCATCCACCGGTACTTCCTCTACTACGGCGGGCACCTCGACGGCGACACGCTCGTCACGATGTTCGGCGACCTCGCCGACCTGTGGGAGCGCGCCGCGGCTGACGGCACCGCGGTGCGCGACATCGTCGGCGACGATCCGGTCGACTTCGCCGAGACCTTCGCCCAGTCGTACACGGGCCGGCGGTGGATCGACAAGGAGCGCGTCCGCCTGACGAAGGCGATCGACGACGCGGTGAAGGAGCAGGGATCATGACCGCGACGATCACGGAAGCCCCAGCCATCCGCGTCCAGGGCCTGCGGAAGTCCTACGACGACGTCGAGGTTCTGCGCGGCGTGGACTTCGAGGTCGAGCGGGGCGAGATCTTCGCGCTGCTCGGCTCCAACGGAGCAGGCAAGACCACGACCATCCGCATCCTCTCCACGCTCGCGAAAGCGGACTCGGGCAGCGCGACGGTCGGCGGTTTCGACACCGCCGACCGTCCGGCCGAGGTGCGCGGTGCGATCAGCCTCACGGGACAGTTCGCCGCCGTCGACGAAGTGCTGACGGGACGCGAGAACCTCGTGCTCGTCGCGCGGCTTCGCCATGTCGCCGATCCGGGAGGGGTCGCGGATGCCCTGCTCGAGCGCTTCTCGCTGACCGACGCCGGCGGCCGCAAGGCCGCGACCTACTCGGGTGGCATGCGGCGCCGGCTCGACATCGCGATGAGCCTCATCGGCGAGCCGTCCGTCATCTTCCTCGACGAGCCGACCACGGGCCTCGACCCTGAAGCGCGCCTCGAGGTGTGGCAGGCGGTGCGCGAGCTCGCGCGCGGCGGCACGACCGTGCTGTTGACGACGCAGTACCTCGAAGAGGCCGAGCAGCTCGCCGACCGCATCGCGATCCTCCACGAAGGTCGGATCATCGTGAACGGCACCCTCGACGAGCTCAAGCGGCTCCTGCCCGCGGCGAAGGTCGAATACGTCGAGAAGCAGCCGAGCCTCGAAGACGTCTTCTTCGCCCTCACGGGTGAGGAGGACTCAGGAAGGAAGGAATCATGACCGCCCACGCCATCGGCGACACCGCGGTGCTCACCGGCCGGTCGCTGCGCCACATCCTGCGCAGCCCCGACACCATCATCACGACGGCGGTCACGCCGATCGCCATCATGCTGCTGTTCGTCTACGTCTTCGGCGGGGCGATCGACACGGGTGCCTCGAAGGGGTCGTACATCGACTACATGCTGCCCGGAATCCTCCTCATCACGATCGCGTCGGGCATCGCCTACACGGCGTACCGGCTCTTCCTCGACATGAAAGGCGGGATCTTCGAACGGTTCCAGTCGCTGCCGATCTCCCGGTCCGGGGTGCTGTGGGCACACGTGCTCACGTCGCTCGTGTCGATCGTCGTCTCGCTCGCGATCGTCGTCGGCGTCGCGCTGCTCATGGGCTTCCGCACGGGAGCAGGCGTCGGCGGGTGGCTCGCCGTGGCGGGCATGCTCGTGCTGTTCACGCTCGCGCTCACGTGGCTCGCCGTGATCCCCGGGCTCACGGCGAAGACGGTCGACGGGGCGAGCGCGTTCTCGTACCCGCTGATCTTCCTGCCGTTCATCAGCTCGGCGTTCGTGCCGACCGAGTCGATGCCGGGCCCCGTGCAGTGGTTCGCCGAGAACCAGCCCGTGACCTCGATCGTCGACACGATGCGGGCGCTGTTCGCCGGTCAGCCGGTCGGCGGTGAGATCTGGATCGCGATGGCCTGGCTCGTCGGGATCCTCGCCGTCGCGTACATCGCGTCGATGGCGATCTACCGCCGCCGCATCAGGTGAGATAGGCGTCGACCATGATCGGACCGCGGATGCCGCGAAGGGCGCCCACGATCCGATCGACGCCTTTGCGGCCGAGGCTCGACAACTGGAGGTCGTGCGGGCCGAGCTTCTCGAGTCTGCCCGTGCGGATCCGCACGACCTCCCACCCCGCGCTGCGCAGCAGGCGGTCCTTGCGGCGATCGGACTCCTCGCGAGGCCCGACGTGCTCGAGGCCGAACCGGCCCGGGCTGTCGTACTCGATCGCGACGCGCAGCTCCGCCAGCACGATATCGGGCCACACCTCGAGATGGTCGAAGAACGGCCGGCTCACGCGCACGGCGTTGAGCCCCTGCGTGAGCGGGAGCCGGGCGAACAGGTCGGCGCGAAGCGTGGCCTCGACGGCGGATGCCGGTGCCGGCGCGCACTCGCTCGTGAACGCCTCGCCCACGGGCAGATCGGGCGTCTTGTCGCAGACGCGTCGCCGCGGCTTCGCCCGGGGCCGTGGGACCGGGGCCGGCGGATCGTCGGGTCGGCGGATGCGCGGTGGCGCAGCCTGCAGCGAGCACTCGGGACACCACGCCGACCGCCTGCGCTTCTGACCCGGGCGGTTGCGCTGCTCGGTGGGCGTCGCCGCGAACAGGTGCCCGGCCTCGCACTGCCACAGCAGAAGCACGTCGGCCGCCGGCGGGATCTGCGACAGCACGATCCCCGCGTTGAGCTCGGGATGGTACTGGCGCACGAGCATCGGGAAGGACGCCCATGCCTCGCGGTACGTGCCCACGGCGTAGGGCACCTCGGCGCCGCGCGAGAACTGGCGGCGCGCCCACCACAGCTCGACCCTCTCCGCCATGGCGCAGAACGTAGCGCGGACCTCGGACGCCGGTGGCGGCATCCGGTTCGTCCACCGCGACGGTGTCAGAGCAGTTGACCCGCCCTCGTGAGGACGTCGCGCAGGATGCCCTCGATCTCGTCGAACTCCGCCGGGCCGATCGTGAGCGGCGGCGCGAGCTGGATGACAGGGTCGCCGCGGTCGTCGGCGCGGCAGTACAGACCCGCCTCGAAGAGCTCCTTCGACAGGAACCCGCGCAGGAGGCGCTCCGACTCCTCCTCGTTGAACGTCTCTCGCGTGGACTTGTCCTTCACGAGCTCGATGCCGAAGAAATAGCCGTCGCCGCGTACGTCGCCCACGATCGGCAGGTCGAGCAGGCGCTCGAGGGCGGAGCGGAACAGCGGTGAGTTCTCGCGGACGCGCTCGTTGAGCTTCTCCTCTTCGAAGATGTCGAGGTTCTCGAGGGCGACGGCGGCCGAGACCGGATGCCCCGCGAACGTGTAGCCGTGCGGGAAGCTCGTGTCGCCCGTGCCGAACGGCTCGTACACGCGTTCGCTCACGATGGTCGCGCCGAGCGGTGCGTATCCGCTCGTCATGGCCTTCGCGCACGTGATCATGTCGGGGACGTACCCGTACGCATCGCACGCGAACATGTGCCCGATGCGCCCGAAGGCGCAGATGACCTCGTCGCTCACCAGCAGAACGTCGTGCGCGTCGCAGATCTCGCGCACGCGCTGGAAGTAGCCGGGAGGCGGCGGGAAGCACCCGCCCGCGTTCTGCACGGGCTCGAGGAACACGGCGGCCACCGTGTCGGGTCCTTCGAAGAGGATCATTTCCTCGATGCGGTCGGCAGCCCAGCGTCCGAACTTCTCGAGGTCGTCGGTGGGCGCTCCGACGTCGGCGGCGCGGTAGAAGTTGGTGTTCGGCACGCGGAAGCCGCCGGGCGTGACCGGCTCGAACATCTCCTTGAGCGCGGGCAGGCCCGTGATCGCGAGCGCGCCCTGCGGAGTGCCGTGGTAGGCGACCGCGCGCGAGATCACCTTGTGCTTGGTGGGCTTGCCGCGCAGCTTCCAGTAGTGCTTCGCGAGCTTGAACGCCGTCTCGACGGCTTCACCGCCGCCTGTCGAGAAGAACACGCGGTTGAGGTCGCCCGGTGCGTAGTCGGCGAGGCGCGCCGCGAGCTCGATCGCCGCCGGATGCGCGTACGACCAGATCGGGAAGAACGCGAGTTCTCCCGCCTGCTTGGCCGCCGCATGCGCGAGCCGCCGCCGGCCGTGTCCTGCGTTGACGACGAAGAGTCCGGCGAGCCCGTCGAAGTAGCGCTTTCCCGACTCGTCCCAGATGTGATGGCCCTCGCCGCGGACGATGACGGGCACGCCCGAGTCCATCGTCGACTGCCGCGAGAAGTGCATCCAGAGGTGGTCGCGAGCCTTCTGCTGCAGCGCGGTAAGGCTGCCGGTCTCGCGGGCGTGGGTGTGGTCTGTCGTGGTCATCGGCACTCCCCGTGGTGCGTCCTGTGCCCACATTAGGGCCGGGGGAGTGCCGCTTCTACAGCCTCGGCGGGGCGAGCCTCACGCGGTGGGCGTGTCGGCCTGCGGGCGCAGCTGAGCCGCCGCGAGCTGGTCGAGGGCCTCGGCGATCTGCGAGATGACGGATGCCGTGGTCTTGGCGACGTCGGGTGAGAGTCCGTCGATCACCGAGACGAGCGTCGAGTGGTGCGCGCCGAAGGCGTCGTCGACGCAGTGGATCGCCGCCTCGGTCGGCACGAGGTAGTGTGCGCGGCGGTCGTGCGGGTGCTGCACACGCGTGACGTACTCGCGCTGGACGAGGCGGTCGACGACGTTCGTGACGGTCGCGCTCGACGTGTCGAGCATCACGATGAGGTCTTTCGGGCTGAGGTCGCGCCCGTCTCGGTAGCCCTGCACGAGGTAGCGGAGCGCGGTGAGGTCGAGGTTCGACAGCCCCGACACCGCGAGCGCACGGTCGGCCTGCACGCGCTCGGCGCGACGCAGATGCAGCACCGCTTCGGCGAGCGCCCGGCCCTCTGGACTCTTTGGGGGGCGCTCCGCGTAGAGGTGCTCGCTCTCATGGCGTACGACGGTCTGCGGCATGGGAATTCTCCGACTTGCTCCTCCACGACTCGGCTGGGTGCTCGGGACGCGCTCACCCATCATATGGGTTCGGCGGCGAGACGTCCAATAGATTGCACACTTGCCGAGATACTTATTTACTGGGATTGACAAATGGTTAGTTGCCTGGCTAGTAATTTACTAGCGAACAGAAAGGGCGCGGACATGACGATGAACAAGCACACCCGAGAGCGCGTGGCGGATGGGGCCGAGGTGATCCCCGTCTTCCCCCACGCGCTCGGCGTCGCACTCGTGCCGCAGCCGCGTCCGATCGGGCGAGGCGGCTTCGCCGACCTCATGGCGGACTGGCGGCACCGCCGGCGGCTGAGTCGTCACTACGACAACGCCGCGTGAGCGCACGCATCCGCGACAACGACACCGAGATCCAGCACCACCCACCAACCCAGTACCCGAAAGGAACGATCGATGGGACTGCTCTACTACGGAGCCGAGGCGCAGCCGATCGAGATGCCGGACCGCATCCTCGCTCACGTCAAGGTCGTCGCGACGACGAAGCTTCGTCGCAACGAGAGCTTCACGATGACGTGGAAGCACCCCGATGACGGCCCCGCCGGGCGCACCAGCGTCTGGATGCAGCCCGCCATCCCGCTCCGGTTCGTCTTCGCGAGCGCCGAGCCCGAGACGCTCGACCCCGACTGCCTCCGCACCCTCGCCAACGCCGCCGCCGGCTCGGGCGGAATGATGATCGAGTGGGCGAGCGAGCAAGAGCTGCGCGAGCCCATCGACATCCGATCACAGGTCGCGGTCGCGGCCTGACCTCGACCGCCCACGGCGAGTCGCCACGAAGTGCTGTGCAGGGCAGCTCGTCGTGGCGACTCGCCCTGTGCGCGGATCACGCGCGCGGAGGGTTCGCCGGCAGCCACTCGTCGAGACGCGTCTGGAACAGCTGCGCGCCGTCCACCGGCACGAGCGTGCGTTCGTCGACCGTGGCGCCGTAGTACGGCGCGCCGTCGTCGCGCACGACCGTGCGCGGGTCGCGGCGGAACGCGAGGCCTCGCCGCACCCACTCGTCCATGCCGAACTGCTCGGGGCCGGCGATCTCGATGTCGCCGTTCACCGGCTCGCCGACCGCGGTGCGGGCGATCGCGGTCGCGACGTCTTCTGCGGCGATGGGCTGCACGAGGGCTCCGGGCAGCCGCACGGTCTCGCCGTCGGTCGAGATGTCGGCGATGCTTCCGACGAACTCGAAGAACTGCGTCGCGTGCACGAGCGAGTAGGGCAAGCCCGACTCGCGGATGAGGTTCTCCTGCGCGACCTTCGCGCGGAAGTACGGGATGTGCTGCGGACGGTTGGTGCCGACGATCGTGAGCGCGACGTGGTGCCCGACCCCCGCCTCCTCCTCGGCGGCGATGAGATTCCTCGTGGAGGTCGTGAAGAACTCGAGCACCGCGCTCTCCTCGAACGACGGCGAGTTCGACACGTCGACGACGACGTCCGCGCCGGCGAGCGCTTCGGCGACGCCTTCGCCGGTGATGGTGTCGACGCCTGTGTTCGGGGCGGCGGCGACGGCATCGTGTCCGTGCCGCTGCAGTTTCGCGACGACCTTCGAGCCGATGAGCCCGGTTCCGCCGATGACGACGATCTTTGCCATGTTCGTGCCCTTCTCCGTGGGGGAGCCGTGTGCGCCCGAAAGCTAAGACAGACCGGATGCCGCGCGTGTGACCGCTTCGCCCTCATCCGTTCCAGTGCGTGAGCTTCGCGGGGTTGACGACCATCCATACGTGCGAGACGGCGCGGCCGCGCATGTCGAATCCGACGACCCCGACGACCCGCTTCTCGTGGAGGAGCATGAGCCCGGGTGCGCCGTTCACGTCGGCTTCGACGATCGAGCTGACAGGCAGAGCCTCGGTCAGCGCGACCATCGCCGCTGCGACGACGGCGGCTCCGGTCGCCCTGCGCACCGGCACCGCGACGCGGTCGCCCGCGTCGACGAGCACCAGTGCGTCGCGGGTGAGCGACCGCGCGAGCGCGACGGCGTCACCGCACTGCCACGCCTCCTGCGCGGTGCGCACGGTGGCGCGCATCCGCCTCGTGCGTATGTGCTCTCGTCCGGTGCGACGGGGCCACGGCGTCCGGCGCCACGGTCTCATCCCTCGCCGATCGTGACGTACTCGGGCATGGGTGCCGCCTTCCTGATCCAGGGCAGACGGATGCGTCGACCCGAAGCCCCGCTCGACAGCGTTGACCGGGTGGAGCGCCGGTCTGTGACACGGCGCTCCGAGGGGGCGGCTCAGTCGTCTGTCGCGTCGACGCGCGCCGAGATCGACCGAAGGACCTCGAGGGCCGCATCCGCCCTCTCGGGAGTGAAGCCGAAGGTCTCGGTGATGACCTGGTAGATGCCGGGCGCGTGGACGCGCAGCGCATCGCCGTCGGGCGTGAGCGACACCGTGACGGAGCGCTCGTCGCGCGGGTTGCGCGTGCGGGCGACGAGCCCCAGCTTCTCCATTCGCTTGACCAGTGGTGTGATCGTGCCGTAGTCGGACTGCAGGCGTGCGACGAGGTCGCCGACCGTGAGGTCGCCGTACTCCCACAGCATCGCGAGAACGAGGTACTGCGGGTACGTCACTCCGAGCGGTTCGAGCAGTGGGCGGTAGACCGCCGTCACGGCCCGGTAGGCGGCGTGCAGGTTGAAGCACACCATGTCGGCGAGGGGCACGGTGGGTGGGGCTTCGGTCTTGGCATCCGTCACCCTTCCAACGGTATCAGGAAGTGACGAGTGCGCTATTCACTAGCGCGCTAGGTACTGAATCTCGGTGGTGCTCGTGGGCGCTCACCACTTCGGCGAGCTTCGCCGGATTCATCATCCACATGATCTGACTGACGGCGTTCGCCTCGATCGTCACCGTCAGCACGGCGAAGATGCGATCAGCGCGTCGGAGCAGCGCGGCCGCGAGGCCGTTCACCTGGATCATCTCGATCGAGACATCGCCCCAGAACCAGTGCGAGACCCCGAGGAGGAATCGCACGAGCTTCTCCCTGCCGAGAATCGGCCGGCGCGCCGTGCGGCGCACGACGCCGCCGCCGTCGGTGTAGCTCACCGCGTCCTCTGCGAGAAGGACCTCGAGCGATTCGGCGTCTCCGCCGCGTGCGGCGCGCAGGAACGCTTCGAAGAACCGGCGATGAGCGGATGCCGCGACCGCCCGCCCGCCGCCGGCCGCGAGGCGCTTGCGGGCGCGGCTCACGAGCTGCCGGGCGGCGACCTCGGTCGTGTCGACGATCTCGGCGATACGGGCGTACGGGTAGTCGAACGCTTCGCGCAGCACGTAGGCGGCCCGCTCCGTGGGCCCCAGGCGCTCCATGAGCAGGAGCGTCGCGAGGCGCAGGGCTTCGCCGCGCTCCGCGCCGAGCGTCGGGTCGTGGGCGGTGTCGACGGGACTGGGCAGCCATGGCCCGATGTAGGTCTCGCGGCGCACGCGCGCGCTGTGGAGGACGTTGATCGCGATCCGGGTCGCGGTCGTGGCGAGGAATGCTTCGGGCTCGCGCACGGCGGCGCGGTCGCACTGCTGCCAGCGCAACCACGTCTCCTGCACGACGTCCTCCGCGTCGGCGGCGCTGCCGAGCATGCGGTACGCGATGCCGAAGAGGCGACCGCGTGCGTGCTCGAACAGCCCCAGGGCATCGGCGTCGATCTGGGCGGCGCCCCCCGGTCCGGTGTTCATGCGATCAGATTACATCGTGTGCTAGCTAATAGAAAGAGGGGAAATAGTAGTCGAGCTGATCTGCCAATCGGCGAAGCGCATCCGGGCGATGCGCGCGTCGGCGTCCGGCAGCAGATCGTCGGGCCCGAGCCACGCTCCGAAGTAGGTCCCCAGGGCATCGGCGACGACCTCGCGTTCGTCGTGCCGGAACCGCAGTTCGCGTCGCGCGAGATCGGCGAGGTCGAAGATCTCGGGGCCGCCGTACTCGACCGTCCCGTACACCGGTGACCCGAGCGCGACCTCCGCGACGGCGGCCGCGACGTCGTCGGCGGCCATCGGCTGGATGCGCGTGTCGGCGAGCCGGATGATGCCGCCTCGGCTCGCGTTGTCGGTGATGCTGCGGATGAACTCGAAGAACTGCGTCGCGTGCACGAGCGAGTACGGCCGCCCTGACTCCACGATGAGCCTCTCCTGCGCGTCCTTCGCCTGGAAGTAGCCGCCCTCCGCCCGCGCGAGCCGGTCCGTGCCGACGACCGAGAGGGCGAGGTGGTGGCCCACACCCGCGGCGGCGCCGTAGGTGAGCAGGTTCAGCGTCGACGCGTAGAAGAACTCCCGCGCGGCGGCCTCGTCGGTGTATGACGAGTTGGACACGTCCACGACGACGTCCGCCCCGTCGAGGGCCTCTTCGAGGCCTTCGCCCGTGTACGAGTTCACGCCGGTCGCACGTGCCGCCGGCACGACCTCCAGTCCGCCTCCGCGCAGCTGCGTCACGATGCGCGACCCGATGAGGCCGGTCCCTCCGATGACGGTGATCTTCATGATCTTCTCCTTGCTCGGTCCGGTCCGGTGGCGGGGAGCGCACCGGCTCATGCAGGGCTGACAAGACAGCGGACCGTTTCGTGACGACGACGCGCGGTGAGGGCCGACATCGGCCGCATCGGTCACACGCACAGCATCCGTGCGGTCGTCTCTGGTGAACGCCGGACCGCAGCGAGCTGCACTCCAGAAAGGGAATCGACATGCCCGAACACACTCTCCAACCCGAGGCGCGCGCGTTCGCCGACGCCGCCGCGCAGCCGCCGTCGCTCGTGGAGCGGGGCGTCGACGGCGCCCGCGCGCTGCTCGATGAGGTCCAGGCGGGTCCCGTCGACAAGCCCGGCGTCGACGAGGAGTGGATCACGGTGCCCGCCGACATCGGCGACGTGCCCGTCCGCATCGTCAAGCCCGTCGGCTCGGCGGGAGCCCTGCCGGTCGTGCTGTACGTGCACGGCGGGGGCTGGGTGCTCGGCAACGCCGGCACGCACGACCGACTGGTGCGCGAGCTCGCTGTCGGAGCCGACGCCGCCGTCGTGTTCGTCGAGTACACGAGATCGCCGGAGGCGCGGCATCCGGTCGCGATCGAGCAGGCGTACGCGGCAGCCCGCTGGGTCACGACCGACGGCGAGACGAAGGGGCTCGACGCGTCACGACTCGCGATCGCCGGCGACTCGGTCGGGGGCAACATGGCCGCCGTCGTCGCGCTCCTGGCGAAGAAGCGCGGCGACGTGTCGTTCGTGCACCAGTCGCTGTACTACCCGGTGACGGATGCGGCGATGGACACCGCGAGCTACCGCGAGTTCGCCGCGGGCTATCACCTGCGTGCCGACGCGATGGCGTGGTTCTGGGACAACTACCTGCCGGATACCACGGCCCGCCGCGACCAGACGGCGTCGCCCCTGCGTGCCCCGATCGACGAGCTCAGGGGGCTTCCCGAGACGCTGCTCATCGTCGATGAGAACGACGTGCTGCGCGACGAGGGCGAGCAGTACGGGCGCCACCTCATCGAAGCCGGCGTGCGCACGACGCTCGTGCGCTACGACGGCACGATCCACGACTTCATGATGCTCAACCCGCTGCGCACGTCTGCGGCGACGACCGCGGCGATCGAGCAGGCGATCCACGTCCTGCGAAAGGCGTTCGCACGCGTGATCGTCCCCGCGTGACCCGACTCATCCCATCCCCATCACACAGAGAGAAGAGAACCATGTCCGAAAGCAAGCCCACCATCGTGCTCGTCCACGGCGCCTTCGCCGAGTCGGCGTCGTGGAACGGCGTCATCGAGCGGCTCCAGGCCAAGGGCGTCCGCGCGGTCGCCGTCGCGAACCCGCTGCGCAGCCTCTCGGGCGATGCGCAGTACGTGCGCGACGTGATCGCGTCGATCGACGGACCGGTCGTGCTCGTCGGCCACTCGTACGGCGGACTCGTCATCACGGAGGCGTCCTCCGGCAACGAGCAGGTCGTCGGTCTCGTCTACGTCTCGGCGTTCGCACCCGACACCGGCGAGAGCGCGTTCACGCTGTCGACGAGCGCCCCGGGCAGCACGCTCGGCGACGCGGTCGCGGCGTACCCCGTGGCAGACGGCGGCCCCGAGCTCGTCATCCGGCCCGAGGCCTTCCACGCGCAGTTCTGCGCGGACGTGCCGGAATCCGTCGCGGCGCTCATGGCTGCCACGCAGCGTCCGGTCACGCAGGCGGCGCTGGCGGAAGGGCTGCCGGGCGAGCCCGGGTGGAGGCGCATCCCGTCGTGGCACGTGTTCGGGGATCAGGACCGCAACATCCCGGTCGCGGTGTTCCGCACCGGGGCGCAGCGCGCCGGATCGCAGGGCACCACGGAGATCGCCGGCGCGTCGCATGCGCTGAGCGTGTCGCAGCCCGATGCGGTCGTGGCCACGATCGCCGCCGCGGGCCGCGCGTACGTCGAGAGCGTCTCTGCGAGCGCGGCGTAGCCCCAGGCCCGGCGGTGTCCCGGGGTACGGTCCGGCCCCCGGGACACCGCCTTCACCGCATGCGCCTTGTCCAAGACCGGACCGAGCGAGAGGACCACTCATGACCACCCCGCTCATTCAGCCGCCGCGGAGCGTGACCGCCGGCGAGCTGTCGGTCGCCTACCGCGACCATGGAGACCCGCACGCGGAGCCCGTCGTGCTGCTGCACGGGTTCCCGTATGACGTCCACACCTACGACGACGTGGTGCCGCTGCTCGTGGAGGCCGGCTTCCGCGTGCTCGTGCCCTCCTTGCGTGGTCACGGCGCAACGCGGTTCCTCCGCGCGGACACGCCGCGCTCGGGACAGCAGGCCGCGCTCGGGGCGGACCTCCTCGCGTTCCTCGACGCGCTCGCGCTCGAGCAGCCGATCCTCGCGGGGTACGACTGGGGAGCGCGGGCGGCCTGCGTCGTCGCGGCGCTGTGGCCCGAGCGGATCTCGGGACTGGTGTCGGTGAACGGATACCTCATCCAAGACATCGCCGCTTCGGCGACGCCGCTCGCGCCCGAGCTCGAAGCGGGCTTCTGGTACTTCTGGTACTTCGCGACCGAGCGCGGCCGCGCCGGGCTCTCCCGTGATGCCCGTGGTATCGCCGAGGTGATCTGGAGACGCAACTCGCCGGAGTGGCGCTTTCGCGACGAAGATCTCGATCGCACCGCCGAGGCCTTCGCGAACCCCGACTACGTCGACGTCGTGATCCATTCGTACCGCCACCGCCTCGGCCTCGCCTCCGGGGCGCCGGCGTTCGCGGAGCTCGAGCAGCGGCTCGCGGACCTTCCGCCCATCGCGGTGCCGACGATCACGCTCGACGGCACCGCGGACGGCAACTTCCCGGCGACCGACGGCTCACAGCATGCGCGCTTCTTCACCGGGCCGCGCGAGCACCGACAGGTCGAGGGCGCGGGGCACCACCTCCCCGCCGAGGCGCCGCACGCGTTCGCCGAAGCGGTGCTCGACGTCGCCGAGCCGCCGGGCGACGGGGCCGGGACGCCGTGAGGTTCATGCGCCGCGAATCGACGGATGACGACCGTCGTCCAGATGGCGGGGTACGTCGTCATGCGGCTCGCCCTCGTCGCGCCATGGGTGCGGGCCGCCGCATCCGATCCCGCCTCACGCCCCACCGCGTTGCGCTACGCCGCCGGTGTCGGCGCCACGCCCCCCATCTGTGCGGAATCAGGACATCTGGCGAAGACAGGTGATCCGCCCGGGGATCCTCCTGCGCCCGCCAGATGTCCTGATCTCGGCCGTCAGCGCGTGGCGCGGGCGAGGTTCGCGCGCAACTCGTCGGCCGTCTGGGGCACGACGTACGCGGGCTGGTCGCGTTCGACGCGCCAACTCTCCGAAAGCGGACCGACCACGACGGTGTCGAACCCGAACTCGTCGTAGATCTTCGTCACGAGCTCGATCGCGTCGTCGAAGTCGCTCGCGGTCGGCAGCGCCCGGCGGTTCGGGGTGCCGGCGGGCGACCCCGCCGTGAGGATCTCGGTCGAACGGATCGAGTTGAACGCCTTCGCGACCTTCGCGCCGCGCAGGTGCTCCTGCAGAAGGCCGCTCGTGGTCGCCTTCTTCTCGTCGAGCTCGGCGATGTGACCGTCGCGCTCCCAGTAGTAGTTGTTCGTGTCCAGCACGATCTTGCCCGCGAGCGGCTCGACGGGGATGGCGCGGTACGCCTTCAGCGGGACGGTCACGATCGCCCAGTCGGCGGCGGTCGCGGCATCCGTCGCCGTTCCCGCCCGGGCCCGCGGGCCGAGCTCGGTCACGAGGCTCGCGAGCGTCTCGGGCCCGCGCGAGTTCGCGACCACGACGTCGTACCCGCGCTCGACGAGCCCGCGGGCGAGAGTCGATCCGATGTGTCCTGCTCCGATGATTCCGACGGTCGTCATGCCGGAGTCAATCGCCGTGGAGCCGCGCACATTCCCGGATCGCGCCTCACGGATGCTCCGGCGCCGCGGTCGAGTGCCGCACGATGAGGTGCGTCGGGATGGGCGTCGCCTCGGTCGTCGTGTCGGGCTCTTCGGCCGCGAGGAGCACCTTTTGCATCATGAGCTCGCCGAGCGCCGCGAAGTCCTGGCGCACCGTGGTGAGGGGCGGGTAGAGGTAGCCGGCCTCGGGGATGTCGTCGAAGCCGACGACGCTCACGTCCTCGGGAACGCGCAGTCCGCGCTCGCGGAGCGCCGAGAGCACGCCGATCGCCATCTGATCGTTCGCCACGAAGATCGAGGCGCCCGGCCCGATGTCCCACGCGGATGCCAGGCGGTGACCGCTCGCGGCGGACCAGTCGCCGTACGCCGGCTCAGTGAGCTCGAGCCGGTGGGCCGCGAGCTCGTCGCTCCAGCCGCGCGCGCGTTCGATCGCATCCGGCGCCGTTGCGGGTCCCGCGAGGTGCAGGATGCGCGTGTGACCGAGCTCGGCGAGGTGGCGCACCGCGGCGCGGGCGCCGCGGTACTGGTCGATCGACACGATGAGCGGGCTCCGACGCGCGGTCGACGCACACGCGACGACGGGGATGCTGAGGTCGAGCGAGCGGACGAGCTCCAGCACCGCGACGTGGACGACCACCAGCACGATCGCGTCGACGCGCTGCCGCAGGAGCCCTTCGATCGCGGAGCGCCACGCCTTCGGGTCATCCGGCGGTGCGCTCACCGTGTCGACGCTGTAGCGGGACTCGCGTGCGGCGTAGTTGAAGTTCAGCGCGACCGACGTCGGACCGTAATCGGAGATGCCCGGAGTGACGAGGCCGATCGTGCGCGTGCGACGCGTGACGAGGGCGCGCGCGGCCGGCGACGGACTGTACCGCAGCTGGGCGATCGCCTGCTCGACTCGCGCACGGGTCGCGGGTCGCACATTCGGCAGGTCGTTGATGACGCGCGACACGGTCTGGTGCGAGACGCCTGCCAGCCGGGCGACGTCGAAGATGTTGGCGGCCCGCGTCGAGCCGTCTTCGGAGGTCGTGCGCGTGTCAGCCATCGATCTCCTCGGGCCGGGCCACGAGGGCGAGGAGGGAGTCGACGGTGAGCATGCTCGAGGGGAGCGTGTCGACGATCCGGCCGTCGCGCAGGATCGACACGCGATTGCCGACGCGCAGCACCTCCTCGAGCTCGGCCGAGATGAACATGACGGAGAGCCCGTTGTCGGCGAGCTCGCCGACGAGGTTCTGCACCTCGACCTTGGCGCCGACGTCGATCCCGCGCGTCGGCTCGTCGAGCACGAGCACGCGCGGCGACAGCGCGAGCAGTCGCGCCAGGAGCAGCTTCTGCTGGTTCCCGCCCGACAGGGTCCCGGCCGGTCGGTCGAGATCGGGCGGGCGGATGTCGAGCGCCTCGACCCAGCTCATCGCGAGCTCGCGTCGGCGATCGGGACGGATGCGCCGGAACACGCCCTCCTCGGCCTGCAGCGCGAGCGTGATGTTGTCGAGCACGCTGAGGTCGGCGATGATCCCCTCGGTGCGGCGGTTCTCCGACGAGTAGACGACGCCGAGGTTCATCGCCCGTCGCGGATGCAGCCCGGGCTGCTCGCGCCCGGCGATGCGGATGATCCCGGCGCTCACGCGGTCGGCGCCCGTGATCGCGCGCGCGAGCTCGGTGCGGCCCGAGCCGAGGAGGCCGGCCACCCCGAGGACCTCGCCTTCGACCATGTCGACGTCGGCGTCGCGGATGCCGTTGCCCACGGTGACCCCGCGGGCGCTGAGGTAGGGCTCGCGGGGCGTCTTCGGGTCGACCTCGGCGCGGGTCTTGGCGTCGAGGGAGGCCGCGGTGCGCCCGAGCATCGCCTGCACGAGCTCGATGCGCAGCAGTTCGTTGGTGAGGTACTCGCCCACGAGGCGCCCGTCGCGCAGGACGGTCACGCGGTCGCACAGCTCGTACACCTGATCGATGAAGTGCGACACGAACAGCACCGCGACGCCCCGTCGCGTGAGGTCGCGCACGACGCGGAAGAGCTCCGCGACCTCGTCGACGTCGAGGCTCGACGTCGGCTCATCGAGGACGAGCACCTTGACGTCGGTCGAGATCGCCCGTGCGATCGCGACGAGCTGCTGCACGGCGAGCGAGTGCGTGCCGAGGAGCGACGCCGGGTCGATCTCGAGCCCGAGGTCGGCGAGCACGGCTCGCGCCTCCGACCTCATGGTGCGCCAGTCGATCACACCGAGACGCCGCGGCTCGCGCCCGAGCGCGATGTTCTCGGCGACCGACACGTTCGGGAGCAGGTCGATCTCCTGGTAGACCGTGCTGATCCCGGCACGCTGGGCGTCCTGCGGCGACGAGAAGCGCACGTGCTCGCCGTCGAGTGTGAGCTCCCCCTCGTCGAGGGGCAGCGCACCGGTGATGGCCTTGATGAGCGTCGACTTTCCTGCGCCGTTCTCGCCCATGAGCGAGTGCACCTCGCCGGGGAACAGGCGGAAGTCGACCGCGTCGATCGCCGTGTCGGCGCCGAACCGCACGGTGGCGCCCGTCAGCTCGAGCAGCGGGCGCCTTTCCTCCATTCCGCCATTATCCCGTCGGACGTGCGCCGTCCAGGTGGCGCGCGGGGCTGTCATCTGCCGCGTCGCTGCGACCTCGCGACGATGAGCCGCTGCACGACGATGAAGACCAGCAGAAGCGCACCGATGATGATCTGCATCCAGGACTGCTCGGCGCCCATGAACGAGATGAGCTTCTTGATCGTGCCGTAGACGAGCACCCCGATGAGAGACCCGAGCACGTACCCGGTGCCGCCCGTGAGCAGTGTGCCGCCGATGACGACCGCCGCGATCGCGTCGAGCTCCGTGCCGATGCCGTTGCGCGGATACCCCGCCCCCGAGTAGGCGGTCAGCAGCAGACCCGCGAGACCGCCGCACACGCCGCTGATGACGTACACGAGGATCTTCGTGCGCGCGACGTCGAGACCCATGAGCCGCGCGGACTGCTCGCTCCCGCCGATCGCGTAGACCGTGCGTCCGAATCGGGTCCAGTGCATGACGAAGAACGCGATGGCGACGACGAGCAGCGCGATGATGCCGGTCGGCGTGATGTACCACCCGCCCACCGACCACCGCGTGCGCTGCAGCCACAGGATCGCGGGATCCTCGACACGGATCGACGAGAGGCTCACGACGAAGGCGAGCCCGCGTGCGAGGAAGAGTCCCGCGAGTGACGCGATGAACGGCTGCACGTTGAAGTACTGCACGAGCACGCCTATGAGCAGCCCGATGAGGGCGCCTCCGGCGAGCATGATCGGGACCACGAGGAAGGCGGGGAGGCCCTGTGCGAGAAGGCTCGCGCACAGGATGCCGGTGAACGCCATGACGGATCCGACCGACAGGTCGATGCCGCCCGTGATGATGACGAGCGTGAGCCCCACCGCGAGCACGATGAGGTACGCGTTGTCGAGCAGCAGCGCCGACAGGTTGCCGGGTGAGAGGAAGTTCGCGAACCGCACGCGCGCGCCGATGAGCAGCGCGATGAGGATCACGACGGCCGACAGAGTCGGCATGAGCGACGCGTGGCGGCGCAGGAAGGTCGAGTACCGCGACGCGAACGTCTCGGCCGGCTTGGGGCGGGTGTCGATCGCGGTCATGAGGCCACCTTCGCCTTGTCGATCGAGGAATCGGATGCCGCGCCTCGCGCTCTCGCCCGGACGGCGCTTCGCGCCCACGCGTGCAGCCGTGGCGACTGCACGATGACGACGACGATGACGACGATCGCGAAGAACACCGGGCTCTGCGCCGACGGGACGCCGAGGAAGAGGATCGTGGATTCGAGGGTCTGGATCGTGAGGACGCCGACGACGGTGCCGGCGATCGTGAACTTGCCGCCCATGAGGGACGTGCCCCCGAGGACGACCGCGAGGATCGCGTAGAGCTCGATGAACAGGCCGGTCGCATTCGCGTCGGCTGCGCGGATGTTCGCGCTGTAGATGATGCCGGCGATGCCCGCGAGCAGACCCGTGACGGCGTACGCCGTGAACACGATGCCCCTCGCGCGCACGCCCGCGAGGCGGCTCGCCTCGGGGTTGATGCCGACGGCCTCGGTGAGCACGCCCAGCGCGGTGCGCCGCTCGAACAGGGCGATCACGATGATCGCGGTGAGTGAGATGAGGAACGCGACGGGCAGCCCGATGAGGTAGCCGGTCGCGATGAACGAGTAGGGCGGGCTGTTGACGGTCGTGATGAAGCCGTCGGTGATGAGGAGGGCGACCCCGCGGCCCGCGAGCATCAGCACGAGCGTCGCGATGATCGGCTGGATCCCGACGACCGAGACGAGCAGGCCGTTCCACATGCCGAGAGCGAGCGAGACGCCGAGCGCGGCGAGCACGGCCACGGCGACCGTGCCGACGCCGGTCGGATCGGACGAGGCGTCGATGATCGTGAGCGCGACCGCACCCGAGACGGCCATGACCGCGCCGACCGACAGGTCGATGCCTCTTGTCGCGATGACGATCGTCATGCCGAGCGCGACGAGCATGAGCGGCGCGCTGTTGCGCAGGATGTCGATGAGCGCCCCGTACAGCTGGCCGTCGCGCACCGTGATGCCGATGAACTGCGGCCGCGCGATCGTGTTGATCGCGATCAGCACGAGCAGCGCGACGATGGGCCAGAACAGGCGATGACGGATGACTCTTCTCATGCCGCTGTCTCGCTCCCGTTGTGTGCGATGAAGTCGATGAGCCCGTCGAGGTCGATCTCGCTCGAGTCGAGGTCGCCGATCTTCCGACGATCCCGCATGACGACGACGCGCTGGGCGAGCCGGAGCACCTCCTCGAGCTCCGACGAGATGAAGATGACGCTGAGCCCCTTGTCGCTCAGCTCGGCGACCTTGCGCTGGATGTCGGCCTTCGCGCCGACGTCGATCCCGCGCGTCGGCTCGTCGAGCACGAGCAGTTCGGGCGCGGTCGCGAGCCAGCGCGCGAGCAGCACCTTCTGCTGGTTCCCGCCTGAGAGGTTCCCCGCGAGCATCGTCGGGTCGGCCGGTCGCACCCCGAGCGCCTGGATGAGCTCGGCGACGATCGCATCCGCCTCGCCCTTTCGCAGCCGACGGACGGCGCCCCGCTTCGCCTGCACGCCCAGCACGATGTTCTCGGCGACGGTCAGGTCGGGGATGATCCCCTCCGCGCGGCGGTCTTCCGACGAGAACGCGATGCGGTGATCGATCGCGTGCCGCGGCGTGTGGATGCGCGCGGGCTTGCCGTTGACCTGGATCGCGCCCGTGTCGGCGCGATCCGCGCCGTAGAGGAGCCGCACGAGCTCGGTGCGTCCCGATCCGAGAAGCCCCGCGATGCCGACGACCTCGCCTTCGTACGCGTCGATGTCGACCGGCTCGAGCGTGCCGCGGCGGCCTACTCCGGTGGCCCGCAGAACCGGGGTCCTCGTGCGGTCGATGGTGCGATCGGCGACCGACGACAGCGCCGCCAGCTCATCGAGCTCGCGGCCGATCATCTTCGAGACGAGCTGCGCGCGCGTGAGCTCCGAGGCCGCGTACTCGCCCACGAGCCGTCCGTTGCGGAGCACGGTGATGCGGTCGGAGATCTCGAACACCTGGTCGAGGAAGTGGCTCACGAACAGGATCGCGACGCCCTTCCCGCGCAGGTCGCGGATGACCGCGAAGAGTCGCTCCACCTCGCCGCGGTCGAGGCTCGACGTGGGCTCGTCGAGCACGAGCACCTTCGCATCGAGGACGATCGCACGGCTGATCGCGACGAGCTGCTGGATGGCGATCGAATGCGTCGACAGCTGCGAGCGCGTGTCGAGCTGGAGTCCGAGGCTCTCGAGGTGCGCGGCCGCCTCGCTGTGGGTCGCCTTCCAGTCGATGCCGCCCGCGCTGCGAGGCTCGTGGCCCAGCATGATGTTCTCCCCGACCGAGAGGTTCGGACAGAGGTTGACCTCTTGATAGACGGTGGAGATGCCGGCCCGCTGCGCGTCGGCCGTCGTCGCGAAGACGCTGCGGCGCCCCGCGACGGTGATCTCACCGGCGTCGATGGGGTAGACGCCGGTGAGCGCCTTGATGAGCGTCGACTTGCCCGCGCCGTTCTCGCCCATGAGCGAGTGGACCTCGCCGGGGCGCAGCGCGAAGTCCACACCGTCGAGCGCGAGCACACCGGGAAAGCGAATGGTGATGCCGGTCATCTCGACGACCGGAGGGACTTCGACGTCCGCTGGCATGTGTGGTGGCCTTTCCGCCCTCATTGTGGACACACGGCCGGGGGAGTGCTCGGATGACCCCCGGCCGCGTGTCGCGTCGTGCTCGTTTCCGGATCAGTAGGCGCGCGAGTCGATGACCTCGGCTGCCTGCTCCTGCGTGAAGCTCTGGTCCTCGACGTAGTACGCCTTGTCGACGCTCTCGCCGTTGAGCACCTTCTTCACGAGTTCGGCCGCCTGCTCGCCCAGCAGCGGGTTGCACTCGACGATGAAGTTGATCTTGCCGTCGACGAGCGCCTGCATTCCGTCGTGGACCGCGTCGATCGAGATGATCGCGATGTCCTCGCCGGGAACGCCGCCCGCGGCCTCGATCGCCTCGATGGCGCCGAGTGCCATGTCGTCGTTGTGCGCGTAGAGCAGGTCGATGCCGTCGATGCCGTACTTCTGGATGAAGCCCTCCATGACGGTCTTGCCGCCGTCGCGGGTGAAGTCGCCCGTCTGGGAGTCGATCTTCTCGATCTGCGTGCCCTCGATCGCCGCATCGAACCCTTCGGCGCGGTCATTGGCGGGCGCGGAGCCGGTCGTGCCCTCGAGCACGACCATCTTGGTGGGTGTGTCGCCGAAGTTCTCGGCGGCCCATTCACCGGCGATCTCGCCCTCGCGCTTGAAGTCGAGGCCGACCCACGTCGCGTAGAGGTCCTCCGAGGCGGTGACCGTGCGGTCCTCGAGGATGACGGGGATGCCGGCGTCCGCCGCCTCCTGGAGCACGTCGTCCCAGCCGTCCTCGACGATCGGCGCGATCACGATCGCGTCGACGCCCTGGTTGATGAAGTCGCGCACGGCCGCGATCTGCGCCGCGGGGTCGTTGTCGGCGGCGTTGAAGACGAGGTCGAACCCGTTCTCCTGCGAGAACGCCGCCTTCATCGACTCGGTGTTGGCCGAACGCCAACCCGACTCGGAGCCCGTCTGGGCGAAGCCGACCGTGATCGTCTCGTCGCCGGCGGCGTCGCCGGCGCCGGCGTCTCCACCGGATGAGCTGGCGCAGCCCGTGGCTGCGATCGCGAGGGCGCCGATGATCGCGACGGCGCCGAGGGACTTCTTCTTCACTTCCAAAACCTCCTCGTCTTGGTCCGGCGTCGATGCCGGATCGTGGTGCGGGCGCTGACGCTTGGGTTGCGGCCCGTTCGCCAAATGTTAGCCCTCACATTTCTGGTTCTGGCAATGTGTGAGCGATAACATTTCCGTAACAGACCGCGATCTCGCGTGTCGGAGGCGGGTCTCACCGTGAACGATCTCACGACATGAGGTCGGGCGGGGAGCGCCCGTCGGTCGCCCGACCCGCCTGTTATCGGTAACATCACCCTTACAACGATGTAACGCGTGGAGGAGCGCATGCCCGCGGGGAGCAACCCAAGTCCGAGCACGCCGGTCGAGACCGATGCGATAGCGCGCACGCGCGCCGACGTCGCCCGTCTCCACGCCGAGCTCGTGCGGTACGGCCTGGTCGTCTGGACGGGCGGCAACGTGTCGGGTCGCGTCCCCGGAGCGGACCTTTTCGTGATCAAGCCCTCGGGCGTCTCGTACGACGAGCTCGCCCCCGAGAACATGATCCTGTGCGATCTCGACGGCAACGTCGTCCCAGGCTCCCTGGGCAGCGAGCGCAGCCCATCGAGCGACACGGCGGCCCATGCATACGTCTATCGGCATATGCCCGAGGTCGGCGGGGTCGTCCACACCCACTCGACGTTCGCGACGGCGTGGGCGGCTCGCGGCGAGGAGATCCCGTGCGTCCTCACCGCGATGGCCGACGAGTTCGGAGGTCCCATCCCGGTGGGCCCCCTCGCGATCATCGGCGACGACTCGATCGGCCGCGGCATCGTGGAGACGCTCAGTGGGCATCGCTCGCGTGCCGTGCTCATGCAGAACCACGGCCCGTTCACGATCGGGGTCACCGCCAAGGACGCGGTGAAGGCCGCCGTCATGGTCGAGGACGTGGCGCGCACCGTCCACTTCGCGCGTGAGGCGGGACCCGTGATCCCGCTGCCGCCCGACATCATCGACCGGCTCTACGACCGGTACCAGAACGTGTACGGCCAGAAGGAGGACGATCGCCGATGACAGCGACGGACGAGTCGACGGATGCGGCGACCCGCGCGATCCTCGAAGGCCGCACGTCGCTCGGAATCGAGCTCGGGTCGACGCGCATCAAGGCGTGCCTCGTCGGCGAAGATCCGTCCCACGTGCTCGCCGTCGGCAGCCACGAGTGGGAGAACGAGCTCGTCGACGGCCTGTGGACGTACTCGCTCGACGCCGTCTGGTCGGGGCTGCGCGCGGCGTATGCCGATCTCGTGACAGACGTGCGGCGGCGGTACGACGTCGTTCCCGAGACCTATGGCGCGGTCGGCGTCTCGGCGATGATGCACGGCTATCTCGCGTTCGACGCGGAGGGCGAGCTGCTCGTGCCGTTCCGCACGTGGCGCAACACCAATACGGGGGCGGCCGCCGAGGCGCTCACGGACCTCTTCGGCGTGAACATCCCGCTGCGGTGGTCGATCGCGCACCTGTACCAGGCGGTGCTCGACGAGGAGCCGCACGTTCCGCGCATCCGGTTCCTCACGACCCTCGCCGGGTACGTGCACTGGAAGCTCACGGGCCGGCGCGTGCTCGGGGTCGGCGACGCGTCGGGGATGCTGCCGATCGACGCCGAGACGGTCGACTACGACGAGGTCATGGTCGCGCAGTTCGACGCGCTCGCGTCGGCCAGCGCGCTCGCCGCCCCGCTGCGCGAACTGCTGCCGCACGTGCTCACCGCGGGTCAGTCCGCGGGCGAGCTCACGGCCGAGGGCGCCGCGCTGCTCGATCCGACGGGGACGCTGCGCGCCGGCATCCGGTTCTGTCCTCCAGAAGGCGATGCCGGAACGGGAATGGTCGCGACCAACGCCGTCGCACCGCGCACCGGCAACGTGAGCGCCGGGACGAGCATCTTCGCGATGGTGGTGCTCGAGCGGCCGCTCGAGCGCATCCACCACGAGCTCGATGTCGTGACGACGCCGGCGGGCGACCCCGTCGCGATGGTGCATTGCAACAACGGCGCGAGCGAGCTCGCCGCGTGGGCGCGCGTGTTCGGGCGCTTCGCGGCCGCGGCGGGGCACGAGCTGAGCGACGACGAGGTGTTCGAGACGCTGTTCCGCGAGGCGCTCGAGGGCGACGCCGACGCGGGCGGCGTGCTGGCGTACAACCAGGTCGCGGGAGAGCCGGTCGTCGGCCTCGCCGAGGGCCGCCCGCTCGTCGTGCGCACCCCCGACAGCCGGCTCACCCTCGCGAACCTCATGCGCGCGCACCTGTACGGCGTGTTCGGCACGCTCGCGCTCGGCATGCGCGTGCTCGAGTCCGAAGGCGTCGGGCTCGACCGCATGCTCGCGCACGGAGGCATCTTCCGCACGGCCGGCGTCGCCCAGCGGTTCCTCGCCGCCGCACTCGACGCGCCGGTCGCCCTGGCCCCCTCCGCGTCGGAGGGCGGGGCGTGGGGGATGGCGGTGCTCGCGGCGTACGCACGGGCCGCAGGCGAGGGGGCCGGTGAGGCATCCGGTCTCGCGTCGTTCCTCGACAAACGTGTGTTCGCGGACGCGACCTTCGAGACCGCCGACCCCGATCCGGCAGACGTCGAGGGGTTCGCCGCGTACCTCGACGCGTACCGTGCGGGGCTCGAGGTCGAGGCCGCCGCCGTCCGCGCCCTGCCGGCCAACGGACGCTGAAGATCGATTCGAAAGGACACCACGGATGACGCTCTCCACCTCGCTCGACGGGTACGAAGTCTGGTTCGCGACCGGCAGCCAGACCCTCTACGGAGAGGAGACGCTGCGTCAGGTCGCCGACCAGTCGCGGAGCGTCGCGGAGGGCCTCGCGGGTCTGCCCGTGAAGGTCGTGTGGAAGCCGGTCCTGACCGATCCCGACGGCATCCGTCGCCTCGCACTCGATGCGAACGCGCGCGACGACGTGATCGGCGTGATCGCGTGGATGCACACCTTCAGCCCCGCGAAGATGTGGATCGCCGGACTCGACGCGCTGCAGAAGCCGCTGCTGCACCTGCACACGCAGGCGAACGTGGAGCTGCCGTGGGCCGACATCGACTTCGACTTCATGAACCTCAACCAGGCTGCGCACGGCGACCGGGAGTTCGCCTTCATCCAGACGCGTCTCGGCGTCGCGCGCAAGACGGTCGTCGGTCACGTCTCGAACCCCGACGTGCTGCGGCAGGTCGAGGACTGGCAGCGCGCTGCCGCGGGATGGGCGGCCGCCCGCTCGCTCAAGCTCGCGCGGTTCGGCGACAACATGCGCTACGTCGCGGTCACCGAGGGCGACAAGACCGAGGCAGAGCTGCGGTTCGGCGTGCAGGTGAACACGTGGGGCGTCAACGAGCTCGCCGACGCGGTCGCACAGGCGACGGATGCCGAGATCGACGCACTCGTCGAGGAGTACGTCGACTCGTACGACGTCGTGCCGGAGCTGCTCCCCGGCGGCGACCGTCACGAATCTCTGCGCGACGGCGCGGCGATCGAGGTCGGCCTGCGCTCGTTCCTGGAGGGAGGCGGATTCGGCGCCTTCACGACGTCGTTCGAGGACCTCGGCGCCCTCAAGCAGCTACCGGGGCTCGCCGTGCAGCGGCTCATGGCCGAGGGCTACGGATTCGGCGCCGAGGGCGACTGGAAGACGGCGATCCTCGTGCGGATCGCGAGCGTCATGGGCGCGGGGCTGCCGGGCGGCGCGTCGCTCATGGAGGACTACACGTACGACCTCGTCGCGGGCGACGAGAAGATCCTCGGCGCGCACATGCTCGAGGTGTCGCCGTCCCTCACGACGAAGAAGCCGCGGCTCGAGATCCACCCGCTCGGGATCGGCGGCAAGGAGGATCCGGTCCGCCTCGTGTTCACCGCCGACCCGGGACCTGCGCTCGTGGTCGCGATGAGCGACATGCGAGACCGGTTCCGCCTCGTCGCGAACGTCGTCGAGAACGTCGAAGCACCCGATCTGCCGAAGCTCCCCGTCGGGCGTGCGGTGTGGAAGCCCGCCCCCGACTTCGCGACGTCGGCCGCGTGCTGGCTCGCGGCGGGTGCCGCGCACCACACCGTCATGACGACCGCGGTGGGGATCGACGTGTTCCGCGACTTCGCCGACATCGCGAAGACCGAGCTGCTCGTGATCGACGACTCGACGACGGTCCGCGGGTTCCAGCAGGAGCTGCGCTGGAACCAGGCGTACTACCGCCTCGCGCAGGGCTTCTGACCCGAGCCGGGCGGTCACCCTTCGCGGCGCGCGCCGTCGGAGGGCGTCACGGTGAAGCACCGCGGTGCTGCGAAACCGGATGCCGCGAACGCGGCGGTCACGGCATCCGTCACGTCTTTCGAGCTCTCGCTCGGCACGAGGGCGATCGCGGCTCCGCCGAAGCCGCCCCCCGTCATGCGCGCGCCGATCGCGCCCGCGGCGACGGCGGTCTCGACCGCGGTGTCGAGTTCGGGGATCGAGATCTCGAAGTCGTCGCGCATCGAGGCGTGGCTCGCGAGCAGCAGGTCGCCGATCGCGCCCGGGCCGTGAGTGCGCAGCGCCTCGACCGTGTCGAGCACGCGCCGGTTCTCGGTCACGACGTGGCGGACGCGGCGGAGGGAGACGTCGTCGAGGGTCGCGGCGGCGCGCGTGAGGTCGTCGCCCGAAAGGTCCCGCAGCGCGGTCACGCCCATGACGGCGGCTCCGTGCTCGCAGGTCGCCCGGCGCTCGCGATAGCCGCCCGTGGCGTGCGCGTGGGTCACGCCGGTGTCGATGACGAGCACCTCGAGCCCCTGCTCGCGGAAGCCGAGGTCGACCGCCTCGGCTTCGAGCGAGCGGCAGTCGAGGAACACCGCGGAATCGGCACGGCCGAGCATCGCCGCCATCTGGTCCATGATCCCGGTGGGCGCTCCGACCGCCTCGTTCTCGGCGAGGCGGCCGGCCCGGGCGAGCGCGACGCGGTCGTGGCCGAGGCGCCACATCTCGTCGAGCGCCGCCGCGACGGCGCACTCCAGCGCGGCCGATGACGAGAGCCCCGCTCCCACGGGAACGTCAGACGCGATGGCGAGATCCACTCCCGGCAGGTCACCGTCGCGCTCGGGCAGCAGCGCCCACGCGACGCCCAGCGGGTAGCGTGCCCATTCCGGCACCGCCTCGCGGCGATCGGGGAACACGAGGGCGAGCTCGTCGAGCCGAACCTCGACCGTTTCGGCTTCGAGGGTCGACGCGACGCGGATGCGCGGTTCCGCGCTGCGGGTCGCGGCGGCGTACGTGCGTCGGTCGATCGCGAACGGCAGCACGAACCCGTCGTTGTAGTCGGTGTGCTCGCCGATGAGGTTCACGCGCCCCGGCGCCGACCACACTCCCGCCGGTTCGCCGCCGATCGTCGCGGCGAACAGGTCGCGTGCGTCGCGCGCCGCTTGAGGGAGGGTCACAGGATCACTCCTTCGACGGCTTCGCGCAGGCGTACGGCGGCCTCCTCGGGCGGGACCTCGACGGTCCATGCCCACATCGCCGACTCCGAGCCGGCGAGGTACTTGAGCTTGTCGGCCGCGCGGCGCGGGCTGGTCAGCTCGAGTCGCAGGCGCACGACGTCGCGCCCCACGTGGACGGGCGCCTGGTGCCACGCCGCGATGTACGGCGTGGGCGTGCCGTACAGGGCGTCCACGCCGCGCAGCAGCCGCAGATAGAGGGGCGCGAGCTCGTCGCGCTCGTCGTCGGCCAACTCGGTGAGATCGGCGGCGTGCCGGTGCGGCATGAGGTGCACCTCGATCGGCCAGTGCGCGGCGAACGGCACGAACGCCGTCCAGTGCTCGCCCCGGAGGACCACTCGCTCCGACGCCTGTTCGAACGCGAGCACGCGCGCGAAGAGGTCGCGGCCGGCGTGCGCGATGCGCTCGAGCAGCCGGGTCGTGCGGGGCGTGATGTACGGATACGCGTAGATCTGACCGTGCGGATGCGGCAGCGTCACCCCGATCGCCTCGCCGCGGTTCTCGAACGGGAACACCTGCTCGACGCCGGGCAGCGCCGACAGCGCCGCCGTGCGGTCGGCCCACGCCTCGATCACGGTGCGCGCGCGGGTGACCGTCTGCGTCCCGAACGACCCCTCGTGCTCCGGGCTGAAGCACACGACCTCGCAGCGCCCGACCGACGTGCGCGTCCGCCCGAGCCCCAGTTCGTCGAGATCCTCCAGGCCCGTAGGCGGGTCGTCCGCGGGCGGGGTCCCCTCGACCGGCTCGCGCAGCGCGGGACCGAAGGCGGGAGCGCGGTTCTCGAACACCGCGACGTCGTACCGCGAAGGCACCTCGGACGGATTGTCGGGCGACTGCGGGGCGAGCGGATCGGCGTCGGCGCCCGGGAGCATCACGCGGTGCTGACGCGCCGCGGCGACCGTGATCCAGTCGCCCGTGAGCACGTCGAGGCGCATCGTCGCGGTCTGTGGCCGAGCCTCGAGCACGCGCGCATCGACGGCCCGCTCGGGGCCGAGGGTCGTCCCGGGATCGTCGTAGTAGAGGAGCTCCCGCCCGTCCGCGAGGCGTGCCGACCGGCGCACGACGCCGGCGCCGAGCGTCACCGGCGCGTCGGTCGGGGCGTGCTGCCTGGCGGTGTCCACGTCGCCACGGTAGCCCGAGCACGTGGCATCCGTCGCCGCCGCGGCACGTGTAGCCCGCCGTGCCCCCGGAGTCAACCCCCGCGGGATATCTCCCGCTGTGGGCGACGATCGGTTCAGAAGGAGAGGTGGTGTCGAGTGGACAGCCTGACGGTGCCGCACGAAGAACGCCGCTCGGACGCCTCGGACGGCGACGACGAGAGCGCCGAACAGACGATCGTCCTCGATGACGGAGGCCTCCTCGATGAGGCCGACCTCTTCGAAGAGGCTGCTCTCCGCGACTGGATGGAGCGCTACAGCGCGACCTGAGCGGGGGGACGCATGAACGGCCGGGGGGCCGCTCGGTGCACGACGGCGGATCGCCGCGCACCGAACGGACCGTGGCCGCGGTCACGATGCTGATCGCGGCCACGGTCCTCTCCGGCTGCGGCATCCGGATCCCCGCGGATCCCGACGCGCCGCCCGGCGATTCGTCTCAGCCGGCGCCTACGACATCACGATGACCGCGCGCCCGGTGATCTCGCCGCGCGAGAGCGCCCGGTAGGCGGCATCCGCGTCGTCGAGGCCGTACCGGCGCGTGACGAGGTCGACCGTGTCGAACTCCCCGCGACGGGCGAGCTCGACGACGGCGGGAAGGTCCTCGCGCGTGCGCGCGCCGAACGAGCCCGTGATCGTGTAGCCGCGGCGTACGAGCGGCGTGATCTCGACCTCTGCCGCGGCATTCCCCGCCCCGATCCCGATCGCGACCATGCGGCCGCCGTCGGCGAGCGTGCGCACCGCCTGCGCGAACGTCGCCGGGTGTCCGAGTGCTTCGAACGCGACGTCGACCCCGCGCCCGCCCGTGAGCTCGCGGACGGCGGTGGCGGCATCCGTCTCCCTCGAGTTCACGATGTGGGTCGCGCCCAGTGCGCGCGCGGCCTCGAGCTTCTCCTCCGACACGTCGATCGCGATGATCGGGTCGGCGCCCGCGGCGCGGGCGACCTGCACCACGCCGCTGCCGACTCCGCCGACCGCGACCACCGCGACCGACTCGCCCCGCTCGACGTGCCCCGCGCGATGCACCGCTCCGTACGCCGTGAAGGCGGCGCACCCGAGCACGGCGGCGGTCACGGGGTCGAGGGCGTCGGGCAGACGGGTGAGCGCCGACAGCGGCACGACGGCGTACTCGGCCAGTCCGCCCATCGAGTACATCGCGAGGAACGACCCGTCGGCCAGCGACAGACGGCTCTCGCCGTCGTACAGCGTCCCGCGCAGGCGGTTCTGCCCGAAGAAGTCCGCACACAGGTCGTCGCGCCCGCGGCGGCACGCGTCGCACTCGGTGCACGGCATGATGAAGGCGCCGACCACGTCATCGCCCACGTCGAACGCGGCATCCGTCGCTCCGTCGCCGAGCTCGACGATCGTCCCGCTGATCTCGTGGCCGAGCACCGCCGGACGCGGGAACGCGACCTCGCTCTTGATGACGTGCAGGTCGGTGTGGCACACCCCGCACGCGCGCACCTTCACAAGCGCCTCGCCGCGCCGCGGCCGCGGCACCGGGATCTCGATCACCTCGAGCGCGGGCCGGTCGTCGCGCAGGACGGCGGCCTTCATCGTCTCGGGAAGCGACTCAGGACGGGCGGGCGAGGCGGGCTGGGTCATCGGCGACTCCTCTGTCGGACGGTCCTCGTGGGCGGTGCCGTGGTGGCGTGCGTTCCAGGATCGAGGCGACCGCGACGGGCGGCAACCGCGCGTGTCGCTCGGTGGAAAGCGCCCGTGACGTCGGCGGGGGTCAGCGGGGCCCGGGGCGGACCGTCACGTCGCTGATGACGGCGTCGCGCGGCAGGTCGAGCACGGTCAGCACGGTCGTGGCGACCGAGTCGGGATCGATGAAGGCGCTCGGATCGTACTCGCGCCCCTCCTGTTCGTGGACGCGCTCCTGCATGGGTGTCGAGGTGCGGCCGGGATAGACGGTCGTGACGCGGATGCCGTACGGCGCCTCCTCGCCGCGCACCGCATCCGCGAGGGCCTTCAGACCGTGCTTCGACGCGCCGTACGCCGCCCATTCCGGATGCGCGGACAGTCCTGCCCCCGAGTTCACGAACACGATCTGCCCGCGCGCGGCCCGCAGGCCGGGGAGCAGGAGTCGCGTGAGCTCGGCGGGGGTGATGAGGTTCACCGTGAGCTGCTCCGTCCACGACGCGACCGTCAGGTCCGCGACGGTTCCGAGGTCGACGATGCCGGCGGCGTGGACGACCGTGTCGATGCGATTCGGCAGATCGGCGGCCGCGATCGCTTCGGCGAGGGAATCCGGATGCCGCAGGTCCGCTGCGAGCGTCGCGGCGCCGTCGAACCTCTCGGCGAGCTGCGCGGCGCGGTCGGTGTCGCGCGCGACGAGGATGAGCCGGTCGCCGCGGTCGGCGAGGCGGCGGGCGATGGCCTCGCCGATTCCCGAGCCGGCACCGGTGAGCACGTGCGTTCGAGTCATCCGGCCATCCTCTCTCATGTCGTCATGTTGCATCGTGTGTCGTCATATGGAGCCGCGCCCTCGCGGCCCGGGTGACCATGACGACATGGCCCCGCTCATCTCCCCCGCTGAGCTTCACGAGCTGCTCCTTCGCGATCCGAATGTGCGTCTGCTCGACGTCCGCTGGCGCCTGGACGAGCCCGAGGGGCGCCCCGCCTATCTGGACGGGCACCTTCCGGGAGCGGTCTACGTCGACCTCGAGCACGAGCTGGCCCTGCGCGGCGACCCGCGTGAGGGAAGGCATCCGGTCCCGCCTCGCGCCGTGCTGGAGGAGGCGGCACGTCGCTGGGGCCTGCGGGCGGGCGACCCCGTCGTCGTGTACGACGACCTGCACGCCGTCGCAGCGGCGCGCGCGTGGTGGCTGCTCACCCACTCGGGAGTGCCCTCCGTCCGCGTGCTCGACGGCGGTCTGCGCGGGTGGATCGCAGAGGGGCTGCCGCTCGAGACCGGAGATGTGCAGCCGCGCCGCGGCACGATCCAGCTCGACGACCTCGATCCCGGCGCGGTCGCCGACATCGACGACGTCGAGGACTGGCCGTGGCGCGGAACGCTCCTCGATGTGCGCGCGCCCGAGCGCTACCGGGGAGACACCGAGCCGATCGACCCGGTCGGCGGTCACATCCCGGGAGCGGTCAACCTGCCGACGACAGTCCACGTGCACGGCGGGAGGTTCCGGTCGCCCGACGAGCTGCGCGCGGCCTTCGCATCCGTCGGCGCGACCGAGGGCGTGCCGGTCGCCGCCTACTGCGGCTCGGGGATCGCCGCGACCCACACCGCGCTCGCGGGCGCCGTCGCCGGCGTCGAGGTGACCGTGTATCCGGGCTCGTGGAGCCAGTGGTCGAACACGCGCGGCAGGCTCGTCGCCGTCGGAAGCACACCCGCGGCCGAGGTGGTGCCGTCATGACCGGGCCGCTCATCATCGGCGCCATGGTGCGCACGCTCGGCGCGTATCCGTCGGGCTGGCGGCACCCGGGCGCGCACGCCGACCCGCAGACGGATGCCGCGATCCTCCGCCGCATCGCGCAGCTCGGCGAGGACGCGGGGCTCGACTATCTCTTCTTCGGCGACTGGCTGGCGACGGGCCCCGCCCTCGAGTTCCGCGACCCGTACCTGCTCGCACGCATCGATCCCGTGAGCGCGGTGCTCTACCTCGCGGGCATCACCGAGCGCATCGGGCTCATCGCGACGGTCAACACGACGTACGCGGATCCGTATGCCACGGCCCGTGCGACCGCGTCGCTCGACCTGCTCACGGGCGGCCGGGCCGGCGTGAACCTCGTGACGGGGGCCGAGCCGCGCGCGGCGGCGAACCACTGTCGCGACGCGCATGCCGACAACGCGACACGGTACGACCGTGCCGAGGAGTTCGTACGGGCGCTGCGCCTGCTGTGGGAATCGTGGGACGACGGCGCGTGGATCGCCGATCGCCTCACCGGCACGCTGATCGACGAAGACGGACTGCGCGCGCCGGAGTTCCGCGGCGATCACGTGCGCGTCGAGGGTCCGCTCAACGTCGCGCGGCCGCCGCAGGTGCATCCGCCGATCGTCCACGCGGGCACATCCGACCGTTCGCGTGCGCTCGCGGCGACCGAGGCCGACCTCGCGCTCATCGCCTCACCCGACCTGCACGCCGCGCGCGAGGCGCGGGCCTCGCTGCGGGCGGCCGCGTCGGCTGCCGGACGTTCGCCCGACGCCATCAAGGTGATCGCACCGGTGCTTCCGGTGGTCGCGGAGACGGATGCCGCGGCCCGCACGATCGTCGATCGCCTGCTGGTGCTCGTGCCGATCGACGACGGCGAGTCTCCGCACGTCGGGCGGACGGGATTCCCGGCGAACCGCTCGCTCGCGGCCTTCCTCGACGCGGCCGGCGTCGCCGCGGACGACCCGTCCCGTCGGGCGGGCGTCGACGAGCCGGTGGACGCTGTCACCGCTGCGCGGTTCGGCGGGGCCGCTGCGCGGACCCTCGCGCTCGTCGAGCAGCGGACGGGTCGCCGTGTCGGGGGAGAGGCTCCGGTCACATGGCGGCACCTCATCGCGGCGCACGCCGTTCCGGCCGCGTTCGTCGTGGGTGATGCGTCGACGGTCGCGGACCACTTCGAGCGCTGGTGCGACGAGCACGCGGCGGACGGCTTCAACGTGCTGTCGGCGTTCCAGCCGGATCAGTTCGAGGCGTTCACCGCGCTCGCCGTGCCCGAGCTGCGGCGCCGCGGTCTGCTCGGTCGCGAGGGTGACACACTGCGCGAACGGCTCGGGTTGAGTGCGCCGCGGCTCCTGCATGCGCCTGTGGCGGCATCCGCTTCCTCCACCGGCCCCTGAGCGAGGAGCAGCGACGAGACGAACGGCGTCTGAGGGTGCGTCGTCTCGCTTCGCCCGCTCAGCGTCCGGCACCCCGCGCAGCGGCATCCGTGTTACCCACTGTGACCCTGTGTGAACGCGTCTTGCGAGCGGTGACGGGCCGTTTCGTCACACTCTGCGGCACCCGCCGCGACATGCGTAGCGTGGCCGCCAGCTTTCCGAACCATCCCCCCGACTCCAGGAGACCCGACATGTCCCGTCCCGCAGTTCGCGCCGTCGCTGCACTCGCCGCGATCGCCACCGCGGCCACTCTCGCGTCGTGCGCCTCGAGCAGCGCGCCGAGCGGCTCGGGTGAGCCCGCCGGCGACCCGGTCACCGGCGGCACCCTGACCTACCTCGAGCACCAGACCTACACGAACCTGTACCCGCCGCAGGCCGGGTTCTACCCGAACGGCGGCATCGTGAACAACATCACGGCGCGCCTGACGTGGCAGAACCCGGAGACGCTCGAGATCGAGCCGTGGATCGCGACCGAGTGGACCGTGAACGAGGACGCGACCGAGTACACGTTCGAGCTGCGCGACGACGCGACGTTCTCGGACGGCACGCCCATCGACGCGGCCGCCGTCGCGAAGAACTTCGACACCTACGGGCTGGGGAACCCCGACCTCGGGCTGACGATCTCCGAGGCGATCAACAACTACGAGTCGAGCGAGGTCGTCGACGACGACACGGTGACGTTCCGCTTCTCCGCGCCGTCGCCCGGCTTCCTCCAGGCGACGTCGACGATCAACTCGGGCCTGCTGTCGCCCGACACGCTCGACCGGTCGCTCGAGGAGTTCGGCGCGGGCAACGCGACGGAGATCGTCGGCTCGGGGCCGTTCGTGATCACCGACGAGAAGCTCGGCACCGAGCTCACGTTCGAGGCGCGCGAGGATTACGACTGGGCTCCGCCGAGCTTCGAGCATCAGGGCCGTGCGTACCTCGACGGGATCCACCTGATCGTGGCGCCCGAGGACTCGGTGCGGATCGGGTCGCTCCTCGCGGGCCAGGCAGACTACATCCGCTACGTGCAGGCGTTCGATGAGGCCCGGGTCGAGTCGGCCGGCTTCGAGCTGCACGCCCCGCAGACGCGCGGCGTCAACAACTCGATCGGCCTGCGGTTCACGAACCCGCTGCTGAGCGACATCCGCGTGCGCCAGGCGCTCGTCGCGGGGGTCGACGCGCAGGAGGTCGTCGACACGATCTTCACCGCGAACTACCCGAAGGCGACGTCGGCGCTCAGCTCGACGGCCCTCGGCTACAAGGACGAGTCGTCGTTCTACGAGTACGACCCCGAGAAGGCGCAGGAGCTGCTCGACGAAGCCGGGTGGGAGCCGGGCTCGGACGGCATCCGTGAGAAGGACGGTCAGCGACTGTCGCTCACGGTCTACGAGGCGAAGCCGCAGCCCCTGTCGAAGCAGACGCTCGAGCTCATCGCGCAGCAGCTGAAGAAGATCGGCGTCGAGCTGAACGTGAAGTCGGCGGACGCCGGCACCTATGCCGAAGACATCCAGGACCCGCTCAAGACTCCGCTGTACCACTCGATGGTCGGGCGCGCGGACCTCGACGTCATCAAGAGCCAGTACCACACGCAGAACCGCGACACGCTCCTGTCGGACGACGCCGAGCTCGACCGGCTGCTGGAGGTCGTGGCCTCGGAGCCCGATCCCGCCGAACGCGTCGAGGCGTCGCAGGCGGTGCAGGACTACCTCGCCGAGCAGGCGTACGTGATCCCGCTGTTCGAGGAGCCGCAGGTGTACGGCACGGCTCCGTACGTGCACGGCGTCGAGTTCGAGTCGGTCGGCCGCCCGCTGTTCTACGACGTGTGGCTCGACGAGTAGGTCACAGGAGCTGAGCCGATGCGCTACGCGCTGAGACGGGCCGGGCAGGCCGCGATCGTCCTGATCGCGGCCTACACGGTCACCTTCCTCCTTCTGCAGCTGATGCCCGGGGATGCGATCCTCATCCGCTACGACAACCCCGAGCTCGGGCTGACGGCGGAGCAGATCCAGCAGATCCGGATCAACTACGGCGTGGACGCACCGTGGTGGCAGCAGTACCTCACGACGCTCGCCGGCTATCTGCGCGGGGAGTTCGGGTACTCGACGCAGTACGGCACCGGCGTGCTCGAGCTGATCGGCGAGGCACTGCCGTCGACGATCGCGCTCGCCGGCATCGGATTCGTCGTGGCGGCGATCCTCGCGGTGGCGATCGCGTTCCTCTCCACCCTCTCTCCGTTCGGGTGGCTGCGCCGCGGGCTGCAGGCGATCCCCGGCGTGTTCGTCTCGATCCCGGTGTTCTGGCTCGGCATCCTCCTCATCCAGGTGTTCTCGTTCGGCCTCGGGTGGGTGCCGATCGTGGGTGCCGACCCCGTCGTCGGCTTGATCCTGCCGGTGCTCACGCTCGCGGTGCCCATCTCGGCGCCGCTCGCGCAGATCCTCATCCGGTCCATCGACGAGGTGCGCCTCCAGCCGTTCGTGACCGTCATCCGCGCGAAGGGCGCATCGGAGTCGCGTGTGCTGTGGACATCGGTCGCGCGCAACGCGATCCTTCCGACGCTCACGATCGCGGGCGTGCTGTTCGGCGAGCTCGTCGGCGGCGCGGTCGTGACCGAGACGGTGTTCGGTCGATCCGGGATCGGACGGGTCACCGAGCAGGCCGTCGCCAACCAGGACATCCCCGTGCTGCAGGGCATCGTCGTGCTCGCGGCGTTCACGTTCATCGTCGTGAACCTCGCGGTCGACCTGCTCTACCCCGTGCTCGACCCGAGACTTCGGTCGGGCTCGCGCCGCGCGACCGCAACGGCAGCCCCCGAGTCCGCCCCGACGCCGGTGGAGGCATCCGCATGACCGCTCCCGTCCTTCCCCCCGATGTCGACGCTGTCCGCAAGGCGGCCCGCGACGAGGCATCCGGCGTCGTCACCGATCCGATCGAGGCGGATGCCGCGGCCGAGCCCGGCCGCCCCCGTCGGCGCTCGTCGATCGCACGCCTCTTCGCGCGAGGCCGACGCCCTTCGTGGACCCTCGTCCTCGCCGTCGCGGTCGTCGTGATCGCCGTGCTGTGGGCGCTCGTTCCGTGGGCGTTCACCGGATACGACCCGATCGACGGTGTGCCCGCCGAGAAGCTCCAGCCGCCGAGCCTCGAGCACTGGTTCGGCACGGATGCGATCGGCCGCGACCTGTACGCGCGTGTCGTCTACGGCGCGGTGCACTCCCTGTCGGGGGCGCTCATCGCGGTGACCGTCGGCCTCGCCGCGGGCACGATCATCGGTGTCGTCGCCGGGTCGGTGGGAGGACTCGTCGACGACATCCTCATGCGGATCGTCGACGTGCTGCTGTCGATCCCCGGCCTGCTGCTCATGCTGTCGGTGATCATCCTGCTCGGCTTCGGCACGGTGAACGCCGCCATCGCGGTCGGGGTGGTGAGCGTCGCGTCGTTCGCGAGGCTGTCGCGCTCCGAGGTCGTGCGCGTGCGGCGCAGCGACTACGTCGAGGCGGCGTTCGGCAGCGGCGGCACCTTCTTCTCGGTGCTGCGCCGCCATGTGCTGCCGAACTCGCTGACCGCGGTGATCGGCCTCGCGGCGCTCCAGTTCGGCACGGCGATCCTCGCGATCTCGACGCTCGGGTTCCTCGGCTACGGCGCACCGCCGCCGACGCCCGAGTGGGGCCTGCTCATCGCGGAGGGCCGCAACTACGTCGCGACCGCATGGTGGCTCACGACGCTGCCGGGCCTCGTCGTGCTCGTCGTCGTGCTCAGCGCCAACCGCATCAGCCAGTCGCTCGGAAGGAGCTCGCGGTGACCGTGCTCAGCGTCGAGGGCCTGCGCGTCTCGTACGCAGGCCGTGCCGGTCGCCGCGAAGTCGTGCACGGCGTGGGTTTCGACGTCGCCGAGGGCGAGGTCGTGGCGCTCGTGGGCGAGTCCGGATCGGGCAAGTCCACCACCGCGCACGCGCTGATCGGCTTGCTCCCCGAAGGCGGTCGCGTCGACGGCGGTGCCGTGCGCCTGGGCGGCGTCGACATCGCGGGGTGGTCGTCGCGCCGCCTGCGGGCCGTGCGCGGCGTGAGCGTCGGACTCGTGCCGCAGGACCCCGTCGCATCTCTCGACCCCGTCCGGCCGATCGGCGTGCAGGTCGGCGAGATCCTCCGCGTGCACGGGGAGCGCGACGCGCGCGTCGTGAAGGCGCGCGTGCTCGAGCTGCTCGAGCGCGTGGGGCTCGACGACCCCGAGCTGCGGTCGCGGCAGTACCCGCACGAACTCTCCGGCGGAATGCGTCAGCGCGTGCTCATCGCGACGGCGATCGCGCTGCGCCCGCGCCTCATCATCGCGGACGAGCCCACGAGCGCACTCGACGCGACCGTGCAGCGGCGCATCCTCGATCTCATCGACGACCTGCGCCGCGAAGAGGGCACATCCGTGCTGCTCGTGACGCACGACCTCGGGGTGGCCGCCGATCGCGCGCAGCGGATCGTCGTGCTGAAGGACGGTCGCGTCGTCGAGGAGGGGCCGGCGGCCGACATCCTCGACGGTCCGCGCGATGCGTACACGCGGCAGCTGCTCGCCGACGCCCCCGCGCTCGCGACCGGATTCCGCCGCGCGCCCGCGCCGCTCTTCCTGCGGGATGCGTCTGCCGCTGCGGCCGAGAACCCGTACGCGATCACAGCCACCGGGCTCGTGAAGGAGTTCGCCGTTCGGGGGCGCGAGCCGTTCCGCGCCGTCGACGACGTGTCGTTCCGCGTACGTCGTGGCACCACCCATGCGCTCGTGGGCGAATCAGGGTCGGGAAAGACGACGACCGCGCGGCTCGTCACGCGATTCCTGCATCCGGATGCCGGCACCATCGACCTCGACGGCACCGACGTCGCCGGGCTCTCGCGCTCCGAGGTGAGGGAGCTGCGCCGTCGCATCCAGCTCGTCTACCAGAACCCCTTCTCGTCGCTCGACCCGCGCCAGAGCATCGCGCAGATCGTCGCGGAGCCGCTGCACAACTTCCGCGAGGGTCGCCGCGCCGACCGCGCCGCGCGTGCGGCCGAGCTCATCGACCGCGTGGCGCTCCCCCGTGACGTGCTCGACCGCACGCCGCGAGAGCTCTCCGGCGGTCAGCGTCAACGCGTCGCGATCGCGCGGGCGCTCGCGATCCGCCCCGATGTCGTCGTGCTCGACGAGGCGGTTTCGGCGCTCGATGTCACGGTGCAGGCGCGCATCCTCGAGCTGCTCGAGTCGCTGCAGCAGGAGCTCGGACTCACGTACCTGTTCATCTCGCACGATCTCGCGGTCGTCCGGCGCATCAGCCACACCGTGTCGGTCATGCGGCGCGGCCGCGTGGTCGAGCAGGGCGCGACCGAGGATCTCTTCTCGAACCCCACCCATGACTACACGCGCGAGCTGCTTGCAGCCGTGCCCGGACGAACGGAGGTCGCGGCATGACCACCGCCCCCACTCTCGCCTTCTTCACGAGACTCCTCGACGACGCGCCGCCTGCCGAGCGCTACCGCCTCGCGACCGACCAGATCCGGCACGCGGAGCGCTTCGGCATCCAGCGCGCGTGGGTCGCGCAGCACCACTTCCGTGCCGCGGAGGGCGGCCTGCCGTCGCCCTTCGTGTTCCTCGCGCACGCGGCGGCGGCCACGAGCGAGATCCGGCTCGGCACGGGTGTCGTGACGCTGCCGCTCGAAGATCCGGTCCGCGTCGCGGAGGACGCGGTCGTCGCCGACCTCCTGTCGGGCGGCCGCATCGACCTCGGCCTCGGCAGCGGCGGCACGCCGTCGTCGTTCATTCCGTTCGGCCAGCACGTCTCCGACAAGGCGACCGTCTACGACGAGAAGCTCCGCAAGCTCCTCGCCGCACTCGAGGGTCAGGACGTCGGCGGGGGCAACACGCTGTATCCGGATGCCGGCACCCTCGGCGGCCGCGTGTGGCAGGCGACCTTCTCGGCCGCGGGCGGCACGCGCGCGGGCGTCCACGGGCACGGCCTGCTCCTCTCGCGCACGCAGCCGCGCCCCGCCGACGACCCGCACGCGTCGCTCGCCGCGATCCAGCAGCCGATCATCGACGCGTACCTCGAGGCCCTTCCGGCGGGCGTCGCGCCCCGCGTCACCGCATCGCGCACCGTGTTCGTCGCCGACGACCGCGCCGACGCCCTCCGCTTCGCCGAGGTCGGCCTGCGCCGCGCGGCCGAAGGCTTCCGCCGGGCGGGGCAGACGATCCCCGGCGACTCGCTCGACGAGCTCATCGTCGCCCTCGACACCCATCTCGGAACGCCCGACGAGGTCGTCGCGTCGCTCGCCGCCGACGAGACGCTCGCGCGCGCCGACGAGATCGCGTTCCAGGTGCACTCGGTCGACGCGCCGCACGACTTCGTGCTGCGCTCGATCGAGCTGTTCGCGACCGAGGTCGCCCCGAAGCTCGGCTGGGCGACGAGCGACCGGAGCCTGGCATCCGCCCTCGAAGGATCCCTCGGAAAGGAGACCGCATGACCGCCCCCACCGTCGACGTCGTCGACACCCTCACGGGCGCTGCGTCCGACGGCGTCGTCACCGCCGTCCGCAGCATCCGTCCCGTCACGCGCGAACAGCTGCAGGCCAGCTACGACGCGCTCTTCGACCCCGTCGACGACTCCGACGTCTCGCTGACCGAGCGCCTGCTCATCGCGGCGTTCGCGACGCGGCTGACCGGGGCGGATGCCACGGCCGACCACTACGCGCGACTCGCGGCGGAGGCGGACGCCGGTGCGGCATCCGTCATCGCCTCCCTCGCGGACCGGGCCGGCACATCCGGTCCGTTCGGCCGGTACCGCGAAGCGGGCCTCGCCGCCGAGAGCACCGACGGGCTGCGGTTCTCGGTTCCCGACGACGCACGAGGCCTGCTCGGCGACCGCCTCGCGGCGGCGCTCGAGCACGCCCATCTGCTCGTCTACCGGCCGCGCGAAGCGGCGGATGCCGCGCTGCAGAGCCTGCTCGACGCGGGGTGGACCGTGTCGGGGATCGTCACCCTGTCGCAGCTGGTCGCGTTCCTCGCGTTCCAGCAGCGCGTCGTCGCGGGACTCCGCGTGCTCGAGGAGGTCGGCGCATGAGCGAGACGTTCGCCACCCAGGTCCAGACGTTCGTGTACGACGAGCCGCATCCGCATGCGTTCACGCGCGGCGAGGTGGGCTGGCTGCCGTGGCTCGAGCCGCTGCCCGTCGACGAGCTCACCGACCGTCACTACGACGGACTCGTCGACCGCGCACGGGCGTCGAGCGACTACTTCCGCCTGCTCGCGCGCGATCCCGAGATCCTGCGGGCGCGCACGCTCGTCGACAAGGACATCTTCTACAACACCGCCGAGGGTCTTCCGCGTGCGGAGCGAGAGCTCGCGGCCGCGGCGGCGTCGCGCGTCAACGGCTGCGTCTTCTGCGCGTCTGTGCACGCGAGGTTCGCGGCGCACTTCTCGAAGCAGCCGGAGCTCGTCGACACGCTGCTGGCCGAGGGCGTGGGAGCCGACCTCGGCGAGCGCTGGAACGCGATCACGGATGCCGCGGCCGCCCTCACCGCGACGCCGATCGCCTTCGGACCGCATCACGTCGCGCGCCTGCGCGAAGCGGGTCTGGGCGACCTCGAGATCTCGGACGTGATCCACGGGGCGGCGTTCTTCAACTGGGCGAATCGCCTCATGCTGTCGCTCGGACGCCCCGTCGCACCGGCTGACGAAGCCTGACGGCGACGACGACGCCCGGAGCGGCACAGCCGGTCGCTCCGGGCGTCGCGGTTCGCTTGTGCGCCTTGCGCCGCCTATGCTCCTGGCATGGGCAGGTTCATCTATGACGCGTCGGGCAACTCGGTAGAGATCGAGGATCGCACCCTCGCACATCTGCGCATCGTCGTGATGAACAAGCTGCGCCGCTCCGAGGCGTTCATGTTCGATGTCGACATGGGCGACGGCAGCGGTCGTCGCAGCTTCTGGATGCACCCGTCCGTGCCCATGCAGTTCCACTTCTACGGCGGCCGTCAGCCGCGCATCAACCGCATGTGGGTCGAAGAGCTCATGCAGGCCGCGAGCGGCCCCAACGGGCTCACGATCGTGCCGGAGCCCGCCGACGAGCCGATCGTCGAAGAGGGCTGATCCGGCCCCGTCCGGGGGGAGCCGTCAGGCGAGACTGCGCGACTTCCCGGCCTTCACAGCGGGCGCGGGCGAGTCGCTGGCGTCGCCGTCCGCCGCGGGCCCGTCGCCGGGCGCGGCGGCCGTGTCGAAGTGCTCGGCCACGAGCATGATGCCGCCCGACGAGTTGGCCGAGTTCGCGAGGTCCTCGATCCACTCGCGGCTGAGCTGAGCGGGCTCGGGGTCGTCGAAGACGAAGCGCAGCGGAATCGAGGGGTGCAGCCAGAGCGTCGTACGACCCCGCGGCTCGCCCTCGGGGTGGCGCCACGACACGGTGAAGCTCTCGTTTCGGCGCAGCTTCGTCGCGATGACCACCTTCAAGTGCGCGAGGGCGCGGTCTTCGATGTGGATCGGGGTGCCGGCTCCGCCGTAGTAGATCGTGCCCATTCGTTCACCCTAGGCGGCGAAAGCCGGAACAGACGAAAGATTTCACCTGGTGAGCATCCGCGTCACGTCGTGTCCACAGTGTGGACGCGGTCGCGAGTGCGTGAATCCCGGTCAGGACGCCGTCGCCGCATGAACCTGACCGCCCGCGGCGTCGCCCGTCATGGGATCGCGCAGGAGGTCGCCGAACGCCGCCTCGGCGGCCCCGATCAGCAGGCGGTCCTCGGCGAGAACCGCCGTGCGGATCTCGAGGTCTTCAGCGGATGCCGGCATGCACTGCGCACGCACGGATTCGTCCAGCGCCGCCGGGTCGCTCTCGGCGATCGTCGCGAGGAAGCCGCCGAGCACCACGACCGCCGGATTGAGCACGTTGACGGCGTTGGCGAGCGCGGTCGCGAGGATGCGTCGCTGACGCGAGAGCTCCGCGGCGACGTCCGGTGCTTCCGACGCGAAGATGGCGGCGGCGAGCGTCGGCTCGTCGGCGGCGGAGAGACCCACGGCGGCCAGCAGGCGTGCTCGGCTCACCTCGTCTTCGAGGACGCCGTCGGCCGCGCGCCGGTCTGCGGGGGAGAGGATGCCTGGCCGGTTCTGTCCGAACTCACCCGCGTAGCCCGAAGTGCCGCCCACGGGGATGCCGTGCACGATGAGCCCGCCGCCGATGCCGCTCGCGCCGCCGTTGAGGTAGACGAGATCGTCGATGCCGCGACCCGCTCCGAACAGGTGTTCGGCGATCGCGCCGAGCGAGGCGTCGTTCCCGACCGCGGTCGGCAGCCCGGTCGCCTCCTCGACGAGCGTGCGGACCGGCGCGTCGCGCCAGTCGAGGTGCGGTGCGATGCGCACGAGGCCGTCGGCGGCGCGCACGAGTCCGGGAACCGCGACGCCCGCGGCGACGATGCGCGCGTCGCGCAGGGTCGTGCCGCGCCATTCGTCGGTGACCTCGGCGATGAGGCGGACGGCCTCTTCGGGCGACATCAGATGGTCGACATCGATGCGGCGCCGTGCCGGGATGCCGCCGTCGAGGCCGACGGCGGCCATCGTGAGTGCGTCCACCTCGGGGTTCGCTGCGATCGCGATGACCCGTGGGTCGGGGGCGACCACGGGAGACGGGCGACCCACCCGGCGGGACGGGTCGGGCGCGCGCTCGACCGTGAGGCCGAGCGACGTGAGCTCGGCGACGAGGTCGGCCACGGTCGACCGGTTGAGCCCCGTGAGGGCGGTCAGCCGCGACCGCGAGAGCGCGCGCTCGAAGTGGGCGAACTGCAGCACGCGTGCGAGATTCGCACGTCGCACCCCTTCGACGGTGCCTGAGCGGTCGGCCACCTGACCACTGTAGGGGCGGTCGATGCGATCGGACGCCGCCAACCGCCGAATATGTTGGGCTTGACTCGAAATCCGCCGACTCCTATCCTTGAGCCGTCCAGATCACTTTCGACATCACCGTCGAAACTTTCGAGAGGTTCGAAGATGAACACACGCAGCACGTTGCGGATCGCCGCAGGCGTCGCCGCGACCGGCCTGGCGATCGGCGCCCTCGCCGGCTGTGCGGCCGGCGGCGGAGGCACCGACAACGACGGCAACGGCGACGAGGTCACCATCACGTGGTGGCACAACGGCACGGGTGAGCCGCTGAAGTCCTTCTGGGAAGAGGTCGCGGCGGAGTTCGAGGCCGACAACCCCGGAGTCAAGGTGGACGTCCAGGCGTTCCAGAACGAAGAGCTCCAGCGCACCCTCATCCCCAACGCGCTGCAGGCGGGCGGCGACGCCGCTCCCGACCTGTTCATGGTCTGGGCCGAGGGCGAGATCAAGTCGCAGGTCGAGGCGGGCTACCTCAAGGACCTCAGCGGTCTGACGGACGTCATCGAATCGATCGGCGGCGCCGGCACCGGCTGGAACGTCGACGGCAAGCAGTACGGCATCCCCTACCGCTTCGGCATCGAGGGCATCTGGTACAACGCCGACCTCTTCGAGCAGGCTGGCATCACCGAGACGCCGACCACGTTCACCGAGTTCAGCGAGGCGATCAACAAGCTCGCCGACCTGGGCGTCGCGCCGATCGGCGTCGGCGCGGGCGACGGCTGGCCGGCCGCGCACTGGTGGTACCAGTTCGCGATCAAGACGTGCTCCGAGGACGCGCTCAAGGAGGCGGCCGACACCCTGACCTTCGACGACCCGTGCTTCGTCGAGGCGGGCGAGAACCTCAAGGCCTGGATGGACGAGTTCGACGGCGACCTTCCGTTCCAGCAGAACCCGACCAGCACCCCGGCGCAGAGCGTGCCGAACAGCTCGGCCGGCCTGCTCGCGGCCCAGTCGACGGCGATGGAGCTCATGGGAACGTGGCACCGCGGCGAGGTGGCGAAGCTCGTCCCCGGTGCCCCGGCCGACAACCCGCCCGCGCCCGAGTGGCTCGCCTGGATGCCCGTGCCCGACATCGAGGGTGCTGCCGGTGCCCCCGGCGCCGCGCTCGGCTCGGGTGACGCGTGGGGCGTCTACGTCGACGCGCCGGAGGAGACCCTCAAGCTCCTCGAGTACATCTCGAGCGTCGACGTGCAGACCCGCTTCGCCGAGACCGGTGAGATCCCGACGGTCGCGGGTGCCGAGGCCGGCATCACCGACCCGGTGCTCAAGCAGATCGCCGAGGGCACGGTCAACGCCGAGCTCGTGGTGACGTGGCTCGACACGCAGTACGGTCCCGTCATCGGCAAGGCGATGAACGACGCCATCGTCAACCTGATGTTCGGCAACGGCTCGCCCGAGGACGTTCCTCAGGCGATGAACGACGCGGCCGCGACCCTGTAGTAAGGCGACACCGCACCTCATGACCGCAATCAACGAGGCCGGGCCCGCGCTTGACGCGGGCCCGGCCCCCGTCGGGACCAGGAAGCGCTCCGCGCGCGCCCGCAGGCGCCAGTGGGGCGAGGTCACCCTGTTCGCAGGACCGGCGGTTCTCGTCTACCTCCTGTTCGTCCTCCTCCCCGTCGTCCTGGCGGCCTACTACAGCTTCTTCAATTGGAACGGGCTCGGACCCCTCGAACGCTTCATCGGCTTCGACAACTACGCCCGGGTCCTGACCGACCCGGTGTTCCACCGCTCGGTCGGCAACAACTTCTTCATCCTCTTCCTGTCCCTGCTGATCCAGGGACCCCTCGCGATCCTCGTCGCGCTCCTGATGAACCGGCGCCTGCGCTTCCGCGGGCTGCTGCGCGCGCTCATCTTCGTGCCCTACGTGCTCAGCGAGGTGACCGCCGGTCTCGCGTGGCAGATCATGCTCCAGTCCGTGCCGCCGGCGCGGTACGGGCCCATCGACACGTGGCTGCGGATGATCGGCATCGAGAACCCGCCCGCCTGGCTCGCCGACCCCAACGTCGTCATGTGGACGATGTTCGGCATCCTCACGTGGAAGTACCTCGGCCTCGCGATCATCCTCATGCTCGCCGGACTCGCGGGCATCCCCGAGGACCTCTACGAGGCCGCAGCGCTCGACGGCGCCGGCTGGTGGAAGATCCAGTGGCACATCACGGTGCCGCTCCTCGGGCCCACCATCCGCATCTGGGCGTTCCTGTCGATCATCGGCTCCTTGCAGCTGTTCGACCTCGTGTGGATCGTCACGGGCGGCGGACCCCTTCATGCTTCTTCCACGATGGCGGTGTACATGGTCGAATACGGCCTCAACGTGACCCAGATCGGCTACGGCAGCGCCGTCGCGGTCGTGCTCTTCCTCATCTCGCTCGTCGTCGCCCTGATCTACCAGCGCTTCGCGCTGCGTCGCGACCTGCAGGGCGCCCTCACGACGGGGGTGCGCTGACATGACCGCCGCACTCGAGCACCGCGCCGGCAAGCGCGGCATCGACTGGAGCCAGCCCGTCGTCTACGTCGTGGCGCTCGTGGTCGCCGCGATCGCGATCGGCCCCGTGCTGTACGTCACGATCGCCGGCTTCCGCACGAACCCCGACTTCTTCGCCGACCCGGCGGGACTCCCGGATCCGTGGGTGATCGACAACTATGCGCGCATCCTGAGCGACCCGCGCTTCTGGAACCAGGTGCTCGCGAGCACCGTGACCGCGCTCGGCACGACGCTCGGCGTCATGCTCCTGGGCGTCATGGCGGCGTTCGTGATCGCGCGGTACGACTTCCGCGGGCGCAACTTCCTCTACGCGCTGTTCACGACCGGGCTGCTGTTCCCGCTCACGATCTCGATCCTGCCGCTGACCGTCCTGCTGCGGCAGCTGAACCTCTTCGGGACGTGGTGGGGCCTCATCATCCCGCAGGTCGCGTTCGCGCTGCCGACGACGATCATCATCCTCGTGCCCTTCCTGCGCGCCATCCCGGGCGAGCTCGAAGACGCGGCGGTCGTCGACGGCACGTCGCGCATCGGGTTCTTCTGGCGCATCATGCTGCCGCTGTCGATGCCCGGCCTCATGACGGTCGGCGTGCTCGCGTTCGTCGGCAGCTGGAACGCGTACCTCCTGCCGCTGTTCGTGCTGCAGGCCGGCGGCGCGCGTCCTGAGGAGTACACGCTGCCGCTCGGCGTGCAATTCTTCTCGACGGCATACGGACAGGACACGACGGGCGTGCTCGCGTACACCTCGCTCGCGATGCTTCCGGCGATCCTGTTCTTCACCCTCGCCGAGAAGCGCATCGTCGGCGGTCTCCAGGGGGCGGTGAAGGGATGACGACGGATGCCTCGACCGAGGCTGCGACCGACGCGTGGCGTGACGCCGCGCTGCCCGTCGACCGGCGTGTCGACGCGCTCGTCGCCGAGCTGACCCTCGAAGAGAAGATCGCCCAGCTGTACGGCATCTGGATCGCCGCCTCGAACGACGGGGCGGAGGTCGCGCCCAACCAGAACGAGATGACGGAGGACGTCGACCTCGCCGACATCGCGCCGCTCGGTCTCGGGCAGCTCACGCGCACGTACGGCACCGTCCCGGTCGATCCGGCCGCCGGTGCCGTGTCGCTCCTGCGCACGCAGCAGCGCATCGTGTCGGAGTCTCGCCTGGGCATTCCCGCCCTCGCGCACGAGGAGTGCCTGGCGGGCTTCGCCGCATGGGGCGCGACCGCCTACCCCGTGCCGCTGTCGTGGGGCGCCACCTGGTCGCCCGACCTCGTCGAGCGCATGGGCGCGCGGATCGGCGCCGACATGCGCAAGATGGGCGTCCACCAGGGACTCGCCCCCGTGCTCGACGTCGTGCGCGATGCGCGCTGGGGCCGCGTAGAGGAGACGATCGGCGAGGACCCGTACCTCGTCGGAACCACCGCGACCGCCTACATCAGGGGGCTCGAGTCGGCGGGTGTCGTCGCGACGCTCAAGCACTTCGCGGGCTACTCGGCCTCGAAGGCGGGCCGCAACCTCGCGCCGGTGTCCATGGGCCGCCGCGAGCTCGCCGATGTGATCCTGCCGCCGTTCGAGATGGCGATCCGCGAGAGCGGCGTCCGCAGCGTCATGAACTCGTACACCGACATCGACGGCGTGCCGTCGGCGGCGGACGAGTCGCTGCTCACGGGTCTGCTGCGCGACACGTGGGGCTTCGAGGGCACCGTCGTCGCGGACTACTTCGCGATCGCGTTCCTCGTGACCCAGCACGGCACCGCCGCGGACTGGACCGACGCGGCGCACCAGGCGCTGAAGGCCGGGATCGATGTCGAGCTCCCCGGTCGGAAGACCTTCGGGCCGGATCTCGTCGCCGCCGTGCGCGACGGCGTCGTGCCGGAGGCGCTCATCGACCGTGCTCTGCGTCGCGTGCTGGCACAGAAGATCGAGCTCGGGCTGCTCGACGGCGAGTCGGGGTACGTCCCGCCCGTGCTCCAGGGGCGGGAAGGTGCGACCGCCGACGAGGTGCGCGGCTCGGTCGACCTCGACCCCGCCGAGAACCGCGAGCTCGCGCGCGAGCTCGCCGAACGCGCGATCGTGCTCTTGCGCAACGACGGGACGCTGCCGCTGCGCTCTCCGAAGCGGATCGCGCTCGTCGGCCCGAACGGCGATGACCCGTACGCCGTGCTCGGCTGCTACTCGTTCCCGCTGCACGTGGGCATCCACCACCCCGAGTTCGGCGACGGGATCGAGCTTCCGACGCTGCTCGAGTCGCTGCGCGCGGAGTTCCCCGACGCCGAGATCACGTACGTGCAGGGCACGAGCGTCGACGGCGGCGAGCGCGACTTCGACGAGGCACTCGACGCCGTGCGTGCCGCGGACGTCGCGATCGTCGCCCTGGGTGACCGAGCCGGGCTGTTCGGCCGCGGTACGAGCGGCGAGGGCTGCGACGCCGCCGATCTGAGCCTCCCCGGAGCGCAGCAGGACCTGCTCGAGGCCGTCATCGGCACGGGTACACCCACGATCGCCACGCTGCTCTCAGGCCGGCCTTACGCCCTCGGCTCCGCGGTCGACCGTGCGGCCGCCATCGTGGCGGCGTTCTTCGCCGGGGAAGAGGGCACGCCCGCGATCGCAGGCGTGCTCTCGGGCCGTGTCAACCCGAGCGGACGCCTGCCGGTGAGCATCCCGGCCGATCCGGGTGCCCAGCCGTCGACCTATCTCGCCGCGCCGCTTGCGCGCAAGACCGGTGTGTCGAACATCGACCCGTCGCCGGCCTTCGCGTTCGGCCACGGCCTGGGCTACTCCCCGTTCGTGTGGTCGGATGCCGCGGCATCCGCCGCAGACCTTCCCGTCGACGGCTCCGTGACGGTGTCGATCCACGTGGGCAACGCGGGCGACCGCGACGGCGTCGAAGTCGTGCAGCTCTACCTGCACGACCCCGTGGCGTCCGTTGTGCGGCCGGTCCAGCGGCTCATCGCATATGCTCGCGTGCCGCTCGCCGCCGGTAAGCGCGTGAGCGTGTCGTTCGACGTTCCCGCCGACCTCGCCTCCTTCACCGGCGTCGACGGACGCCGCATCGTCGAACCGGGCGAGCTCGTGCTGTCGTTCGGACGGTCGAGCTCGGAGCTCGTCGCATCGCGCACCGTGCGCGTCGTCGGCGAGACCCGGGTCGTCGACCACACCCGCGCCCTGCACGCGACGGTCACGGTGGTGCCCGACGCCTGACCGACCGCAGCGGGGAGCGCAGGGGCGCGAGCGGTCAACCGCTCGCGCCCCTCTCTACGTGGGCGCGGTGGACTTCCGGGGGCGCACAGTGGTGGGAGCGCCACGGTGTGCGGTCACGAGTGCCGCGACACTCACTCCGAGCGCGGTTCCCAGCGTGTTCGCGATCACGTCGGACACCGCGGGGACCCGCGACGGCAGCAGGAGCTGCACGAGCTCGATCCCGGCCGATGTCGCAAGGCCCAGAGAGATGACGGCGATGGGCCGCAGCCGCGGCACGGCGAACGGCCAGAGCACTCCGAACGGGACGAAGAGCACGACGTTCGCGAGGAACTCGAGCACCGCGTACGCGTGGGCGAAGCTCAGCAGACCGCCGTCGGCCACGAAGCGGGCGAGAGTCGCGACGATCCCGGTCACCTGCGACGCATCCGATGCGGGCGCGAAGACGACCCAGCCGAGGGCGACCAGGTAGGCGCACAGCAGAAGGCGGATGATCATGGGTTGCGGTCCGTCGTGAAGGCGCCCGGGCGGCAGGCCCTCGCGCCAGCGTAGTCAGTCGCACACGAGAATGCGGGGGCCGCCGCGGACCTGCGCCCGCGAGGCCCCCGCGGGAGATCCGTCGCATTCCTTCTTCGCGCCGACGGGGGCGGTCGCGAACGAGGGGATTTGTCGTTCTCGAAAACTATTGGACAGCTCGCGGATGCCGGAGGCACCGATACGCAACCGTTACGAAACTCAGGCGCAAGTTTCGTTCGTGGTCGTCGTCGGAGCAGAACCGAGGGGTGCGCTTCGTCTCGCTTCCGGCTCGCTCAGCGACCGGGTGGCCGGACCCCGCCCCCGAGCGCGGAGCGCAGCGGCGCAACCTCCGGTCCTGAGCGCGGAGCGCAGCGACGAGACGAAGGGCGTCACCGACCGGAAGGGGGCGCAGCCGTGCTCCCGCGCACGACGAGGTGCGTGGCGAGGTCCATGCGCAGCGTCTCGACGCTCGCGCCCTCCGAGAGCCGCAGCACGAGACGCGTCGCCTCCTCGCCCATGCGCCGCAACGGCTGGTGGATGGTCGTGAGCTGCGGACTCATCCAGCGTGCGAGCGCGATGTCGTCGTATCCGACGACGGAGAGATCGTCGGGAACGCGGAGCCCCGCGTCCGTCGCCGCGGCGATCGCGCCGAGAGCCTGCAGGTCGCTGCCCGCGAAGATCGCGGTGGGCGCGTCCGGCATCGCGAGCAGCTCGCGGGCGTGGCGCTCGCCGCCTCCGGGGTGGAAGTCGCCGAAGCGGATCCACTCGGGGTGGATGTCGAGCCCCGCGGCGTTCATCGCCGAGCGGTAGCCGTCGATGCGCGCGAGCGAGCACATCATGTCTTCGGGGCCGGTGATCGCCGCGATGCGCTTGTGGCCGAGCTCGATGAGATGGCGGGTCGCCATGAGCCCGCCGGTCCAGTTCGCCGAGCCGACCGACGGGACGTCGGGCGACGGGTCTCCGGCGGGGTCGACGATCACGAACGGCACACCGCGCGAATGCAGCTTCTCGCGCTGCGGTCCCGAGATTTCGGAGAAGACGAGCACGACGCCGGCCGGACGCCGCCGGAGCACGCCGTCGATCCAGTGCGGGTCGGGCGAGTGCCGGTCGCCGCTCACCGTCAGCACGACCGAGAGTCCGGCTGCGTGCGCGACGTCTTCAACGCCCTCGATGACCTCCATCGACCAGCTGCTCTCGAGTTCGTGGAACACCAGCTCGACGAACTCGCTGCGCCGACTCACCTTGCGCCGCGTGTAGCCGTGGCGGGCGAGATGCTCCTCGAGTCGCGCGCGGGTCGCCGGCGCGACATCGGTACGCCCGTTGAGGACCTTCGACATCGTCGCGAGCGAGACCCCCGCCTCTGCGGCGATCGCGGCGAGGGTGACGCGCTGCTTCTCTGCCATGGGCTCTATTCTGTGCGAAGGGTCTCCGCGCGCGAGGGTGCGCGCATCACCTTCGATTCTGCCCGACTTTCGGCAAACATGTCGATACTTTCGCGGTGAGTGGGATGGATGCCGCATTCGCGTCGTCCCCGCCGCCGGCGATGCCCGCGCGCCTGGTCGCCGGTGCTCATCGGAGCTCGCCCCTCGAAGGCGCATAGCGGCGCGGATTCGGAGTGGACGCGGCATCCGGATTGATATAGGTTGTTAGCCGCAACAATTACCCGCGCCGCGCAAAGGAGCGACATGCCCACCCCCACTCGCGAGGACAAGTTCTCGTTCGGACTCTGGACCGTCGGGTACGCCGGCAACGACCCGTTCGGCGGCCCCACCCGCAAGCCTCTCGACGTCGTGCACGTCGTCGAGAAGCTCGCCGAACTCGGCGCCTACGGACTCACCTTCCACGACGACGACCTGTTCGCGTTCGGCTCCACCGACGCCGAGCGTCAGAAGCAGATCGACCGCCTCAAGGGCGCCCTCGCCGACACCGGCCTCATCGTCCCGATGGCGACGACGAACCTCTTCAGCCACCCCGTCTTCAAGGACGGCGGCCTCACCTCGAACGACCGCGGCGTCCGCCGCTTCGCGCTGCGCAAGCTGATGCGCAACCTCGACCTCGCCGCCGAGCTCGGCGCCAAGACCTACGTCGCGTGGGGCGGTCGCGAGGGTGCGGAGTACGACTCGGTGAAGGACATCCGCGTCGCCCTCGACCGCTACAAGGAGGCGTTCGATTTCCTCGGCCAGTACGTGCTCGACAAGGGCTACGACATCCGCTTCGCGATCGAGCCGAAGCCGAACGAGCCTCGCGGCGACATCCTGCTGCCGACCGTCGGTCACGCGCTCGCGTTCATCAGCGAGCTCGAGCACCCCGAGCTGGTGGGCCTGAACCCCGAGGTCGGTCACGAGCAGATGGCGGGCCTGAACTTCCAGGCCGGAATCGCGCAGGCACTGTGGCACGGCAAGCTGTTCCACATCGACCTCAACGGCCAGCGCGGCATCAAGTACGACCAGGACCTCGTGTTCGGCCACGGCGACCTGCACAACGCGTTCGCGCTCGTCGACCTGCTCGAGAACGGCGGCCCCAACGGCGGCCCGACGTACGACGGTCCGCGTCACTTCGACTACAAGCCGTCGCGCACCGAGGACGAGGAGGGCGTGTGGGAGTCGGCCAAGGCCAACATGCGCACGTACCTCCTGCTCAAGGAGCGCGCGAAGGCCTTCCGCGCCGACCCCGAGGTGCAGGAGGCGCTCGCCGCGGCCCGCGTGCCCGAGCTCTCCGAGCCCACGCTGAACGAGGGCGAGACCGCCGCCGACCTCGTGGCCGACCGCTCGGCGTTCGAGGACTTCGACCCCGGCGCCTACTTCGACGGCAAGGGCTTCGGCTTCGTGCGCGTGCAGCAGCTGGCGACCGAGCACCTGCTCGGCGCGCGCGGCTGAACCCGCCTCACACGGACATCTCCGTCGACCGCGTGACTGCGCGGCCGGCGGAGATGTCCGACTATGGGGCATACGGACTCTGAGAGGGGAACAGCGATGGCGCTCGTGATGGGAGTCGACTCGTCCACCCAGTCGTGCAAGGTCGTGATCACGGATGCGGCGACGGGCGAGGTCGTGCGGCAGGGCCGCGCGGCGCACCCGGACGGCACGTCGGTCGACCCGGCGGCGTGGTGGACCGCGCTGCAGGACGCGATCGCCGCGGCGGGCGGTCTCGACGACGTCGAGGCGTGGTCGATCGGCGGACAGCAGCACGGCATGGTCGCGCTCGACGCCGACGGGCGCGTCATCCGCGACGCGCTGCTGTGGAACGACACGCGCTCGGCGGGCGCGGCGGCCGACCTCATCGCGGAGTTCGGCGCCGACGACCTCGCGCAGCGCACGGGCCTGGTGCCCGTCGCGTCGTTCACGATCACGAAGCTGCGGTGGCTGCGCGACCACGAGCCCGAGAACGCAGCGCGCGTCGCGGCCGTCGCGCTCCCGCACGACTGGCTGACGTGGCGACTTCGCGGCTTCGGCCCCGCGGGCGAGTCCGAGCGCGGGCCGGTGCTCGAGGAGCTTGTGACCGACCGGTCCGACGCGTCGGGCACGGGCTACTGGGGCGAGGCGCCCGACGGATCGGAGGGTTACGACCGCGACCTCCTCATCGCGGCGTTGGGTCACGACGCGGTGCTGCCGCATGTGCTCGGCCCCGTCGAGTGGGTGACGGATGCGGCGGGCCGCCGCGTCGGGCCGGGTGCCGGCGACAACGCCGGCGCCGCTCTCGGGCTCGGTGCAGGTCCCGGTGACGTTGTCGTGTCGATCGGCACGAGTGGAACGGTCTTCGCGGTCAGCGAGAAGCGCGTCGTCGACCCGTCGGGCACGGTCGCGGGCTTCGCCGACGCCGACGGAAGGTTCCTCCCGCTCGTGGCGACCCTCAACGCCGCGCGCGTGCTCGACGCGATCGCGCGCCTGTTGGGCGTCGACCACGCGGAGTTGTCGCGCCTGGCGCTCACCGCCGAGCCGGGCGCCGGCGGGCTCACGCTGGTGCCGTACTTCGAGGGCGAGCGCACGCCCAACCTTCCGGATGCCACCGCCTCCCTCACCGGAATGACGCTGGCGTCGACGACGCGTGAGAACCTCGCCCGCGCCGCCGTCGAGGGCATGCTGTCGGGCCTGGCGGCAGGGCTCGACGCCCTGCGGGGTCTCGGTGTCCCGCTCGAGCGGGCCCTCCTCATCGGCGGTGGGGCCCAGTCCGAGGCCGTGCGCGAGATCGCGCCGCTCGTGCTGGGGATCCCGGTCGAGGTGCCCGCGCCGGGGGAGTACGTCGCGCTCGGCGCAGCGCGTCAGGCGGCGCGGGTGCTCTCGGCGTAGGTCGCCGCGGGGTCCGCGCCGAGGGGGTTCCCGCCGCAGGAGACGTGCCCGGCGCAGGACGATCGCGGGCCCAGCATGCTGCGCCCGCACCATGTCCTGCGCTCGCGACACCGCTCCACGGGGGTGCTCATCCCGCGCCCGCCCCGTAAGAATGGGCGGATGCCGACCGATACCGCCCGCGACGGCGACGACGAGCTCGACGCCGTCGCCGCCGAACTCTATGCGCTGCCGCCCGACCAGTTCACGGCGGCGAGGAACGCGCGGGCCGGGGCATCCGAACGTTCCCTCGCGGCACGCATCAAGAAGCTCCCCAAGCCGACCGTCGCCGCGTGGGCTGTGGACCTGCTCGCGCGCGACGGGCAGCTCGCCGATGCGCTCGATCTCGCGGCGGCGCTGCGCGAAGCGCAGGAGGACCTCGACGCCGCCGAGCTCGCGCGCCTGGGCAAGCAGCGGCGGCAGCTCGTGTCGGCCCTCGCCGCGCAGGCCGTGAGCCTCGCGAAGGACGCCGGCGTCACGATCAGCGCCGCCGCGCGCGAAGACGTCGAGAAGACGATCAACGCCGCGGTGATGGACGCGGATGCCGCAGCGGCCGTCATGACGGGACGCCTCGTCAAGCCGCTCGAGGCAGGAGGCTTCGAGCCCGGCGGGCTTGCGGATGCCGTCGGCGGATCCGTGCCGGGTGCGATCGCACCGCCGCCGCGCGACGACCTCGCCGAGCGCCGTGCGCGCAAGGCCGCCGAGAAGGCCGCGCGAGAGGCGGAGCGCGCCGTCAACGAGGCCGAGCGCGCGTTCGCGCAGATCGAGGCTCGCCGCGCCAAGACGCAGGAGCGCCTCGATCACGTGCGCGAGCGCATCGACGATCTGCGCCGCGACCTGGAACGCCTCGAAGACGAGGAGCGCACCGCGAGCGATCAGCTCGACGCGCTCGACGAGGAGCATCGCGCTGCGGCCTCGCGCGTGCGCGCGGCGGTCGAGGCCTCGGAGCGCGCGACGCGCGCACTCGACGAGCTCTAGGCAGCCGGCGCGGACACGGCCCGCGTCAACCTCCGGTCGCTGAGCCTGTCCCTCCGATCGCTGAGCCTGTCCCTCCGTCGCTGAGCCTGTCGAAGCGTCGCCCACCGAGGAGCGAGCCTGGCGACGAGCTCAAGACCGGGGCTCAAGCTACGCTGATCGCGTGTGGCTGGAGACCGCGGTCATCCTGATCCCACTGCTCGCCGTGCTCGCACCGTTGCTCGCGCGAGCGCTGGGTCGGTGGGTGCGCGTGCCCGTGGTCGTGTTCGAGCTCGTGCTCGGCATCATCGTCGGGCCGGCGGTGCTGGGGTGGGGTGCTCCGTCCGACATCGTCGAGATCTTCGCGAACCTCGGCCTCGCGATGCTGTTCTTCGTCGCGGGCACCGAGATCGACTTCACCGCGTTCCGTGGTCGTGTCGGCCGCCGGGCGGTCGGCGGGTGGCTCATCAGTCTCGTGCTCGGACTCGGCCTGGGGTTTGCGTTCTTCCCCACCGAGGCCGCGATCGTGGTCGGCATCGCCCTGTGCTCGACGGCGCTGGGCACGATCGTGCCCATCCTGCGCGACGCGTCCGAGCTGCGCACGCCGTTCGGCCGCGCGGTCTCGGTGATCGGCGCGGTCGGCGAGTTCGCGCCGCTCATCGCGATCTCCGTGTTCCTCGGAAGCCGCGATCCGGGACCCGCGACGATCGTGCTCGCCCTCTTCGCGGCGGTCGCCGCGACCGGCATCTGGCTCGCGTTCCGCATCCCGCGCGGCGCGATGCACCGGTTCGTGAACGCGACGCTGCACACGTCCGGGCAGTTCGCGATCCGGGTCGTGCTGCTCATCATCGGCGCGCTCGTCGCGCTGAGCCTCGCGCTCGACCTCGACATGCTCCTCGGCGCGTTCACGGCAGGCGTCATCTGGCGCCTGCTCATGCGCGACGCATCCGAGCCCGAGCGCCGGGCGGTCGAGAGCAAGGTCGAGGGCGTCGCCTTCGGATTCCTCATCCCGCTGTTCTTCGTGTACACGGGCATCACGTTCGACCTGCAGTCCCTCCTGGACCGTCCGGTGCTGTTCCTGTACGTGCCGCTCGTCATGGTCGCCCTGCTCGTCGTGCGGGGGCTCCCATCGACGCTCGCCGCGCCGGAGGGATCGCACGTGCGCGACCGCGCCGCGATCGGCCTCCTCGGCGCGACCGGGCTTCCGATCATCGTGGCCGTCACGGCGATCGGCGTCGACGAGGAGATCATCAGCCCCGCCGTGCAGGCCGTGCTCGTCGCGGGCGGCATGCTGTCGGTGCTCGTCTTCCCGCTCGTCGCCATGACGCTGCGCGGCCGCACGGTCGAAGAGCCCGACGCGCTGCAGGACGACCGCGCGTGATGCGCGAAGGGCGGGGCGGATGCCGCATCCGCCTCACCGGCGCCCGTAGCCTGAATGCATGACCCGTGTGCGCGAGCTCCTCGACGACGCGCGCTCCCGGCTGGCCGACGCTCCGCGCGAGGCTGTGGGCGCGATCGTGCAGCCGCGACGGCTCTTCGGCATCGCGAGGGCTCCGCGGATCGTCCCGCACGGTGAGGCGTGGCACCTCGGGGTGCTGCTGCTCACCCCCGACGCGGTGCTCGCGACGGGCGAGGTCGTGCGGTCCCGCGTCCCCGCGCGACGCGGCTACACGGCCGAGAACCAGCGACGTCGCGCCGAGCTGGCGGAGGCGGCCCACCGCGGCGGATACGCCGAGGGTGCGACCGTGCACGTCGGGTGGAGCGAGCTCGACCTCGACGCGGTCGAGCGGGGCGAGGCATCAGGCCCGCTGTCACTCGTCGCGGGCGAGCCCATGGTGCGCTGGAGCGCCGCCGCCGCACCGCAGCCCCTGGCGGCGTATCTCGATGAGCGCATCGAGCTGCTGCGGCATCCGCCCGAAGGAGCGTGACCCGGGCGTCAGGCGCCCGCGTTGCGGACGTCCGCGGCTCGCATGAAAGCCGCGCCGGCGAGCGAGACGATGAGCACGACCGCTGCGACGATCACCGCGGTGATCCCGATCGGGGCGCTGTGCGGCTCGCCCGTGAGCCGGCCCACCGCGATCCACGACAGACCCCACGCGATCGCGAGCGCGGGCGCGACGCGCCAGCCGCCCGCACCGGCGATGCCGAGCGCGATGATCCCGACGAGCGCCAGCACGATGATGCCCCACACGTCCGCCGCGAGCTCCCACTCGGGTGGCCCGATCTGCGTGAGCCACGCGGCGGTGTTCGCCACCGTCGCGACCGTCACCCAGCCGAAGTGCAGCCCCGAGACGCCGTCGATGAGGAGCGCATCGAGCCACCCGTCGGCAGGTGTCGCGACCGCCCGCTGGAACCAGATCGCGAGCACGATGAGCAGCCCGACGATCGCGAGCACCGTGCCCACGAGCGATCCGAATCGCGCGACCACGAGCCACAGCCCGTTCAGCACCATCGAGCCCGCGATGAGCCAGCCGAGCGCGCGCTGGCGCGGGTTCGCCCGCTGAGACGGCAGCGCCTGCCAGATCGTGTACGCGGCGAGGCCGACGTAGATCACGGACCAGATCGAGAACGCGGGACCGGCCGGGGCGAGGTACGAGCCCTCGGCGCTCAGTGCGCCGTCCTGCAGCTCGTCGACGGATGGTCCGCCGAACACGCCGCTGTTGACGACGGAGGCGATCAGCATGAAGCACAAGGCGGAGATGACGGCGACCTGACGGAGGACGTCGCCCGCCGTACCGGTCGTGCGCCGGTCTGAGAGCACGGATTCACGCATGGTCATGCTCCGACGCTATGCCGCCGACCTCCGCCGGACACCGGGGTTGACAGACGCTACGAAACCGGGGCCGCAGGTGCGAACCGGCGCGCGAAGGCCCGCAGCGCGCGGCCCGGCTCCGTGACGGATGCCGCGAGCACGCGGCTCGCGATGACGTCGTAGTCGTCCGCCGCGAAGTATCCGTCGTCGCGGTATACAGCCATGCGCTCGGTGAACGCGTGCGTCGTCGGCTCCGGGTGGAACTGGGTCGCCCACAGGCGGTCGCCGACGCGGTAGGCCTGGACGGGGCATCCGATGTTCGTGGCCAGCAGAACCGCGCCCTCGGGCAGTCGTCCCGTTCCCTCCTTGTGCCCCGTGAGCGCCGTGAACCGGTGCGCCAGGTCGCCGAAGAGCGGATCGCGGCGCCCGTCGGCGGTGAGGTTGACGACGGTCGGGCCGGTGTCTTCGGGGAACGCGCGGCTGACTTCGCCGCCGAGCATCCGGGTCACGATTCCGATGCCGTAGCACGTGAAGAACGCGGAGACGCCCTCATCGCCGCCCGCGGCCGCCCACCCGGCGATGCGCTCGAGATCGGCTTCGAGGCGGCGCTGCGCATCCGTCTTCGTCGACTCGGGGTCGGACACGTTGAATGGGCTCCCGCCGACGACGAATCCCCGCCAGCGCTCCGCGGCGTCGGGCGGAAGCGGCTCGTGCACGAGGTCGAGTCGGTCGAGCTCGGACGGCTCCAGGCGCATCGCCTGCCGGAACGATTCGTACTCTGCTTCCGCCGCACCCTGCTGCGGGCGCACGCAGACGTACAGGACGGGGGCGGCCATGGCGCGATTCTAGGTGCGGGCGAGGACGGGCGCGACCGAGGATCGCCTGTGAAACCGCGTGGGTCCGTGTATCAGCCGCGGACTATCGCGCTCCCGTCGGGTGTGGACACAATGGGCGCTATGACCCACGCTGAGGCGGCGGCATCCTCGGATGCCGCCGAACCGGCGCGCTGGCAGCGCGCCGCCGCGCTTTTCGTCGCCTGGCGCGATGGCGACGCGCGAGCCATGGACGACCTCGTACGCCTCCTCACGCCGCTGCTGTGGCACGTCGTGCGGGCGTACGGGCTCGATCGGTCGCTCGCGGAGGACGTCGTCCAGACGACGTGGCTGACGCTCGTACGTCGGCACGAGTCCATCGCCGATCCGCTCGCGGTGTCGGGATGGCTCACCACGACGGCGCGGCGTGAGGCGTGGCGTGTCGGAAAGCAGCACCGGCGCGCCGACGCGACCGAGGCCGAGAACCTCGAGCCGCTCCTGCCCGTCCACGATTCCGCCGAGGATGTCGCTGCGGCCGACGACGAGAGCCACCGGCTGTGGCGGGCCGTCGCGCAGCTCGACGAGCGCTGTCAGCGACTGCTGCGCATCGTGGCGTTCGAGGAACGCCCCGACTACGCGCGGATCGCCCAGGACATGTCGATGCCGATCGGATCGATCGGCCCGACGCGCCAGCGATGCCTCGGCAAGCTCCGAACGCTTCTGCTGAGCGACGGTTGGGGAGAGGACCGAGATGCACGATGAAGACTTCGCCGCGGACGCGGCGCTTTTCGCGCGAATGCGCGCGATGTGGAGTGCGGTCGACCCCGTGCCGGCCGACCTCGTCGATCGGATGGTGGCCGCCGTCGCCGTCGAGGACCTGTCGCGCGAGTACGCCCTGCTGACGCTGGTCGAGTCGGAGACGGCCGCGGTGCGAGGCGAGAGCGACACCGCGACGCTGCAGTTCAGCGACGGCACCACGAGCGTCCTGCTGCACGTGACGGCGACCGAGGAGGGCCTGCGGCGCGTCGACGGGTGGACGGATGCCGACGCCCTCGCGATCCGGCTCACCCAGGAGGCGCAGGAGTGGTCGGCGGATGCCGGCGAGCACGGGCGCTTCGCCTTCGAGAGCGTGACGCCGGGGGTGTCGCGCCTGCGACTCGTGGTGCGCTCCGACGAGGGCATGAAGGACTTCCAGACGCCTCAGTTCGAGGTGTGACGGTTTGGTCGACGCGGAGTATGTGAGAACACGGCTGCTCGTGACGCGGCCCGACCGGTTCGAGGCGATCATCGAGGCGCTGCGGGAGGCGGCCGACGAGCTCGAGTGGGACGTCGTGCCGGAGAGCCTCGGCGGCAGGCCGGTCGACCCGGCCGAGGTGGAACGCGAGACGCGCGCACGGGGCGGGGTGCATCCGGTTCGCCCGCACGTCGTCCGCATCGTGGTTCGCGGGGTGCAGCCGGAGGCGGCTCACGTCGACGCCGCACGTCTGTTGCGCCGGGCGAGGAGTCGCCACCCCGACCTCACCGGCGTGGAACTCGACCGGATCGCGACACCCGACGCGTGACCGACGGGGCGCATGTATCAGCACCGCTCTTCCGCCCTCCCGGTACCCGTGGGCACAATGGGCGCGGCCTCGCGGATGACGCGTGGCCGCGCGTCAGGGGAAGACACGACGATTGGGGAACGACACCATGCCTGAGAAGCCGGTACGCACGTGGCGCGAGCGGGAGGCCGCCGACGAGCCGAGGGGAGTGCCGCTCGACCCGACGCTCGAGCCCGTGCCGGGGGTCCGCGCCTTCGGCTCGGTGTACGCGCCGGGCTACCTGCTCATCTCCGGCGAGAAGGAGGAGCCGGAGCGGCTTCTGCGCGAGGCGGGTGCCGCGCTCGGGTGGGATGTGAACGTCGAACCCGTGCCAGGGCAGCGGAAGGCGCGCGAGCCGCTGTCGCGCGCCGTGATCTTCCAGTCACCGCGCGAGGACCGCGATGACGAGCCGGTGCCGCCGATCGACGCGTGGCGCCTGCTGCAGCGTGCGCGGCTGCTCGCGACGAACGGGCGCGACCGGCGCGACCGAGCGCTCGATGCCGCGCGGTCGGCCGCACCCAAGGAGCGCGCGCGCCGTGCGCGCCGCAAGGACGGGTATGTCCCGAAGAAGGACGACCCGCTCCGGCGCGTCGGGCTCGATCACGTGCTCACGGTCGACCCCGCGGGCGTGAATCCCTTCTCGAAGACGAATCCGTTCTCGAAGACGAACCCGTTCTCGAAGACCAACCCGTTCTCGAGGACCAACCCGTTCTCGAAGACCAACCCCGCGGGGCTGGAGGGCTACGCCTTCCCCGGGTCGGGCGGCCTCGAGATGGCCTCGTACGTCGGCCCCGCGCCGACGCGCGTCCTCGAGCTCGAAGACGGCGGCCGGCGGCCCGTGGTCGCGATCGTCGACACCGGATGCGGCGAGCACGAGTGGCTGCCTCCGCGTCGCGACGAGACGAATCCCCCGCCCGAGCGCGACATCGTGCGGCGCCGCGTGTCCTCCGCCGCGAGCGAGGGGGTCATCGGGATCGACGACGAGTCGACGAACCCGGAGATCCACGGCGATCTCAGCGGGCCGCGGGACGGCTTCATCGACGGGGCATCCGGCCACGGCACGTTCGTCGCGGGGATCGTCCGCCAGGTCGCGCCCGAGGCAGACCTCGTGACGATCCGGGTGGCCGACAGCAACGGCACGGTCCTCGAGTCGGAGCTCATCCGGGCACTCGAAGAGCTGATCGACTGGATGAAGGAGGACGGCGACAACGGCGTGCAGCACGTCGACGTGCTCAACCTGTCGCTCGGCTACTACCACGAGACGCCCGAGGACGGTGCGTTCAGCACGAGGCTCTACGAGATCCTCGCGGAGCTGCGCGGCCTCGGGTGCGCGGTCGTGTGCTCGGCCGGCAACGACGCGACCGACCGGCCCACCTTCCCGGCGGCCCTCTACAACTGGGGCGATCCCGACATCACCCTCCCCGAGGCGGGAAAGCTCGCGCCGCATGTCGCGATCGGCGCACTCAATCCCAATCTGTCGTCCGTCGCGCTCTACAGCAACATCGGCGAATGGGTGACGGCGTTCGCGCCGGGCACGTCGGTGCTGAGCACCCTCCCGCAGGAGATCCAGGGCGGCGTACAGCCAGGGTCGCGACTCGACCTGTACGGGCGCCGACGCGAGACGATCGATCCCGACGACTTCACGGGCGGGTTCGCCATCTGGAGCGGGACGTCGTTCGCGGCGCCGTACGTCGCGGGGCTCATCGCGCGCGAACTCTCGCCGGTGCTCATGGGCGGCACGGCGGGCGGCGTCGACGTGACGGATGCTGCGACGAAGGCCGCGCTGAAGTTCGTCGAGAAGCTCGACCGGTCGGTCATCGAGTAGCCGAGTAGCCCGTCGGGCGGCGACCCCGCCATCATTGCAGGGTGCCCACCGACGCCGAGAGTCTCTACCAGCGCGGGGTCGACCTCGCGAACATGGGGCGCCACGACGACGCGCGCGCCGTGCTGGCCGAGGCGGCGGTGCGCGCGGAAGCGCTCGGTGACAACGATCTGCGCGCGCGGATCGCCGGGACGACCGGGTACCTGATCGCCCAGCATTCGAGCGCGGAGGAGGGCGAGCGGGTCTGCCTCGACGCGCTGGCGCTCCCGGGCCTGTCGGCCGAGTCGATCGCGATCCTGCACGGGCAGCTCGGCACGATCGACATGCACCGCGGCCGGCATGAGAGCGCCGTGCGCTGGCTCTCGAAGGCGATCGAGGGGCTCGCCGACAGTCCCGTGCGCGCCGCGAACATGCGCATGAACCGCAGCATCGTCGAGATGACGCGGGGCGACCTCGACGCGGCCGAGAGCGACGTGCTCGAGGCCGAGCGGATCTATCGCGAGGCCGGCCTCGCGTTCGACGCCGATCAGGCGGCGCACAACCGCGGATACCTCCGCATGCTCGCCGGCGACCTCGTGACCGCCCTCAAGATCATGCAGAGCGTGCGGGGGGCGCTCGGCGACGTGTCGGAGATGTCCGCCGCGATCATCGAGTTGGATCGGGCCGAGGTGCTGCGCGAAGCGGGGCTCACGACCGAAGCGGAGCGCCTCCTGGAGAAGGTCGCGCAGGAGTTCGGCCGCCTCGGCGTCACGCAGGATCGCGCCGAAGCCGAATACCAGCTCGCGCGTTCGCTCCTCTCGCATTCGCCGGCCCGCGCCGCGCGCGTGAGCGCGGCGGCTCGCAGGCGCTTCCGGGCGCTCGGCGCGGACGGGTGGGCGACCCGGGCCGCCGCGATCGGACTTCGCGCGCGGCTCGCGGTGCAGACGATCGATCGTGCAGGGGTCGCCGCGCAACGGCCGGGCCGGCTGCCCTCGGCATCCGACGTGGAGAAGCTCGCGGCCGCGCTCGAACAGCTCGGCCACCGCAACGACGCGATCGTCCTCCGACTCACGCACCTGCTCGCGCGGCTGCGCACGGGAGCCGATCCGCGATCGATCCAGGCACCGCGCCTGCCGCGCACCGCGTCGCTCGAGGCGGCCCTGCTCGCCGACGAGGTGCGGGCGGAGCGCGCGAGCCGACTCGGTCGCGAAGCGGAAGCGCGGCGGTACGCAGCGCGCGCGATCGAACGCCTCGAAGGCGCTGAACGATCCGGTGGGAGCCTCGAGCTCACGGCGTCGAGCTCGCTGCAGGGCAACGGGCCGCTGTCGGTCGGCCTCGCCTCGGCGGTACGGTCGGGTCGGCCCGAGACCGTGTTCGAATGGTCGGAGCGGGCTCGGCACGTCACGCAGGCGATCCTCCCCGTGCGCCCGCCGCACGACCCCGAGCTCGCGGCCGAGCTGGCGGAGCTGCGAGTGCTGCGCGCGGAGCAGTCCGACGGCGACTGGCTCGGTGAGGGAAGAGCGGCGCAGCTTCGCGACAGCATCCGCGAGCGTCAGTGGTCGCGGGTCGGAGGTGGCCCCCGACGCGTCGGGCTCGACGATGTTCAGGGCGTCCTGACGCCGCGCGAGGCCGTGATCTCGTTCGTGTTCGACGGACGGGGGTTGAGCGGTGTCGTCGCGACGGAAGCGTCCCGAGCGATCGTGCCCCTCGACTGGGAGGGCGTGCGCGCCGCCTTGAAGGGTCTGCGCGCCGACCTCGACATGTCCGCATCACTCATCGTCGGGCCTCTGGCGGGAGTCGTGCGTGAGGCGCTCGACGGTCGCCTCGCCCGCCTGTCGAGCCTGCTGCTCGCGCCCACGCTCCGCGCCGCGGGCGATGTCGATCGCGTCGTCATCACGACACCCGGCGTGCTCGCGGGAATCCCGTGGATGATGCTCCCCGATTCGACGGGCCGCGCGATCACGCTCGCGCCCTCCGCGTCCTTCTGGGTGAGATGGCGCGCCGCGCCCGCGGGCGCACCGGAGTCGGCGGGCTTCGTCGTCGGTCCGCGCGTCGCACGCGGCGACGAGGAGACGGATGCGGCCGCCCGCGCCTGGCCGAGTGCGAGGCTCCTGCGCGGAAGCGACGCAGACGCCGCGTCCGTCACCGACCTCGCCGCGCACGTCGACGTGCTGCACATCGCCGCCCACGGTCACCACGCCGTGGACAACCCGATGTTCTCGGGTCTCGAACTCGCCGACGGGACGCTCTTCGGCTACGACATCGACCTCATCCCGCGGATTCCCGACACGGTCGTCCTGTCGGCGTGCGAGGTGGGCCGATCGTCCGTCCGATGGGGCGAGGAGGCGATCGGCATGACGCGCATCTGGCTGCACGCCGGCACGCGCTGCGTCATCGCCGCTCCGGTGGTGGTCGCCGACGACGTCGCGTGCGAGCTGCTCGGCGCGATGCACGAGGGGCTCGCGGCGGGAGTGCCGCCGGCCGTGGCGCTCGCCGAGGCATCCGCCCGCACCGGTCTCGTCGCGCCGTTCCAAGCCCACGGTGCGGGATTCTGAGAAGATTTCCGGTCTCGATGTATCAAGCGGCCGGGGAAGCGCTCCGACATCGTGGAACGACGCTTTGCATGGAGCCTCGGCCAGGCTCCGTCTGGGGATGCGTTGCGATCGACTGGGGGTGCCGGGTTCGGGAATGCCATGGCACTCGGTCGCGAGGGCGCCGATCCGAGGGGGGTGCCGCAGGGGTCAGACGGCGGCGCCCCCCTTCTCCGCGCATTCCTTGCGCGACCGGTGCCCGTCAGCGCGACCCGCGCGTCAGCGCGACGAGTTCGCCGTGCGGCCGCGCACGATCCCGACGAACGTGTCGACGAGCGGGGTCGTCCTGTCGGCCGGCCACGCGAGGGCCACGGTCGACGTCGGTCCGTCGCGAAGCGGGCGGTGCTCGACGTCGCGACGGTGGTGCAGGCGCGCGAGCGACATCGGCACGATGACGACGCCGACGCCCGCCGCGACGGTCGCGATCGCCTGCGCGGTGTCGTCCGGGGGTTCGAACGACGGCGCAACGGCATCCGGCACCTCGACGCCGAGGACGTCGTCGCGCGGAACGATCACGACCTCACCCGCGAGGTCGTCGAGCCCGAGCTCATCGGCGGCGGTCAGGTGCGAGTCCTTCGGGACGACGACGACCGGGACTTCGTCGTACAGCCGGATGACGTGAAGCCCCTCGCGATCGATCGGGAGGCGCACGAGGGCGGCGTCGACGGGCGGTTCACCCGTGTCGGCGTCTCGCGGCGCCAGCAGCTCCTCGCGCTGCGTCGCGAACGGTAGCTGCCGCAGTTCCAGCGGAACGTCGGGCATGCGCTCGCGCCAGATCGCGATCCACTTGCCCGGAGTCGCGCCGGGGATCGCGCCGAGCGTGAAACGGCCGGGCCGGATCGGCTCATCGGGGGGCTCTGGTGCGGCCTTCGGCCGGTTCCGTCCCGACGCTTTCACGGGTGGCTTGCCTTTCGCGCCGGATCGGGCCGCCGGCGGCCGCCGCCCTCGCCTCGAACCGCGCCCGCGCGCGCCGGAGCCGCCGCCCTTCGCCATGTCGCCAGCGTAGCCCGGGCGGTATCGTTCGCTCATGGTGCCGATCCTCGCCACGGCGTTCGCCACGCTCGCGGCTCTCCTGCACGTGTACATCTTCCTGATGGAGAGCGTGCAGTGGACGCAACCCCGCATCTGGAAGCGTTTCGGCGTACCCGACCAGGCGACGGCGGACGCGACCAAGCCGATGGCGTACAACCAGGGCTTCTACAACCTGTTCCTCGCGATCGGCGCGATCATCGGCATCGTGCTGTTCTGGACCGGAGACGCCGGCACCGTCGCCGGCATCGCCGGTCGCACGCTCGTGCTGTTCAGCCTCGGCTCGATGGCCGCGGCCGCGCTGGTGCTCGTCACGGCGGGGGCGAAATACATGCGGGCGGCACTCGTCCAGGGCACGCTGCCGCTCATCGGATTCGTGCTGATCCTGTTCGCGTGACGCGCGGGGGATCGGCGAGCGAGCCGCAGGCACGACGAAAGGCCCGCCCAGCATTCGGCCCTCCCGGGCCGGTCGCTGAGCGAGCGAAGTGAGACGAAGCGGCGGACGTCAGGCGGCCAGTCGCAGACCGCGACGGTCGGTGGCGACCCTCTCGCCGTCGGCGATCGTCTCGTCGTCGCCGATGAGTGAACCGACGGCGACGCGTGCGCCGCTTCCGACGTGAGTGCGGACACCGATCTTCGCGCCGGCGCCGATAGCGGCACCGGGACCGATGTGCGCGTGGGGGGCGATCTGCGCGTCGGGGCCGATGACGGCATCCATCTCGACCCAGGCCCCGCGTCCGACGTGCGCCCCGGCGGCGATGTGCACACCGGGCTCGACGTACGCTCCGGCCTCGACCACGGCGCTCGGGTGCACCTTGGCTCCGTTCGCGATCAAGCCACGACCGTTGACATGCTTGCGATACCGCAGGACCTCACCGCGGTCGTTCTCGATGTCGACGTAGTTCTTGCCCACATTCCCCTCCTGCGGCACCATTCGATGCCACGTGGGAGATAACGGAACGCCGGCCGGATTCATTCCCTCGCAACGATTCGATGCGCAGATTTCCGCGCTGATCCGGGTCTTACGGTTGGCAGCGCGGGCACCAGAAGACGTTGCGCTCGCGAGTGGGATCCGCGCCGAGCGAGCCGCGGCGGATGAGGGTCCCGCAACGGCGGCACGGGCGTCCGTCGCGGCCGTACACCCACGTCGTGCGACCGGGGCGCGTGTCGCCGGTGAACGTGCGATCGCGGCGGTCGCGATTCGCGCGGATCATGCGGGCCCCGAGGTCCACCGCGGCTGCGGCATCCGTCTCGTTCGCCGGTGTGTCGGGGCGGATGCCGCGCACGAAGAGGATCTCGTTGACGTACTCGTTGCCGAATCCGGCGACGTTGCGCTGGTCTTGCAGGGCGACGTGCATCGCGCGCGCATCGGCGGCGATGCGCCGCGCGGCTTCGGCGGGGTCCCAGTCGGCGGAGAGCGGGTCGGGGCCGAGGTGGCCGACGAGGGTCTCCTCTTCGGCTGTCGGCACGAGCGCGATCTCGGCCAGGTCGAATCCCACGGTCTCGGCGCCGCCGCGGGGTCCTTCGGCGGAGACGACGGCGCGTGCCTTGAACGCGGGCTTCCGCCATCGTTCGCCTGGGCGGTACACGTGCCACTCGCCCTCCATCTTGAGGTGCGTGTGCAGCGTCCACTCCCCGATTCGGTGCAGCAGGTGCTTGCCGCGCGCGACCACGTCATGGACCGTCTCGCCGCGCAGGTCGGCGGCCGCGACGCGCGGTACGCGCAGCTCGAACCGGGTCACGGTGCCGCCCGCGAGGGCGTCGTCGAGGCGCCGCGCGGTGCGATGGACGGTGTCGCCCTCAGGCACCCGTCCGCACTCCGGTCATCGCCGACGCCCTTTCGCGTCGCAGCGTGAGTCCGCGCGGCGATTCGACGAACCCCGCGTCGCGCAGCGCGCGGCCGACGGCCGTGCCGTAGACGAACGCGCCGTTGACCTGCTCGATCGTGAGGGTGTCGAGCCCGCGGCGTCGCGCGGTGTCGGCGAGGCTCTTCGCCGCCGCCTGCAGCCGCGCCTCGTCGTCGGTGAACGCCAGCGCGGACTTGCCGCCGCGTTCGAGGTAGAGCGTGAGGACGCCGTCGACGAGCACGACGAGGCCGCCCGCCTTCCGCCCGGGGCGGTGCGACACGCCTTCGAGCGCCGGCCAGGGGAGCGCCGCGCCGTACGGGTTGGCGGGGTCGGTGGCCGCCAGGGTGATCGCGTCGAGGGGAGGCGGGTCGGGAACCGCCGCGAACTCACGGAGGCGGTCGATGGTGGCGGATGCCGCGAACTGCGCCGCCCCGAGCTTCTCGATGAGGTACCCGCGGCGGCAATGCCCCGCCTCCTCGAAGCCGGCGAGCACGCGGTACACCTGCGCGAAGCCGCCCGGGATGCCCTCCGACTGGACGGACCCGCGCGTGACGACGCCGTACCGGTCGAGGAGCAGGCTCCCGGCGGCGGTCGCGCGGAGCGCGGCATCCGGCTCGGCATCGGGGAGCAGCGACCAGCGCCCGCCGATCGACGGCGGTCGCGGCGGCGTGCTCGCGCTCACTCGGGCGAGCGTCGCGCCGCGATACATGCGCCCGCGCGGTGTGCGTCGCGAGACCCGGTGGGCCTGCGAGCCCTGGCCGATGAGCGTGCGGACCGGCGCGAACGTGTCGTTCGTGACGCGACCCGACCACGTGAGGCTCCACAGCGCCTCGACGACGGACTGCTCGTTCTCGGCATCCGCCAGCTGTCGGAGCTGCGCGGCGAAGTATGCGCCGCCCGCGCTCAGCACCTCGATGATGCGCTCCTCGAGGCTTCCCGCCGCGGGGGCGAGCTCGTCGTCGGGCGGCGCGATCGTGAGAGTGACGGCGTCGGCGGGGTGCAGCGCGATCCAGCCGTCCCGTCCGGGCAGGGCACCGTGACCCGACCAGATGACCTCGCCGCTCGCCGTGAGCTCGTCGAGGTACGCGGGGGAGTAGTCGGAGACGCGCGACGGGAGGATGAGAGACTCCCACGCGCTCGCCGGGATCGGCACTCCCGCGAGCTGCTCGATGACCGCGGCCACGCCGTCGATGCCCTCGAGGGGACGCGTCACGTGCTGCCACACCGGCAGGAACCGCGCGAACGCGTCGGGCGGCACGGGCTCGACGCTGCCCCGGATCGCCGCGAGCGAACGCATGCGCAGGCGGCGAAGCACCTCGGAGTCGCACCACTCCGTCTCATCGGCGGTGCCGTCCTGCGAGGGGGCCGTCGTCGGCTCGGGCAGGAAGAAACCGCTCGCGATGCGCCCCTGCGACTCGAGCCGCTGGAGCGTCTGCCGCGCGACCGCGACCCCGATCCCCAGGCGGTCCGCGACGGCGGTCGCCGTGAACGGGCCGTGCGTGCGCGCGAAGCGTGCGACGAGGTCGCCCAGCGGATCGGCGACCGGTTCGACGAACGCGGTGGGCACGCCGACCGGCAGCGCGGCGCCGAGCGCGTCGCGCAGGCGCCCCGCGTCTTCGATCGCCGCATACCGGTGGACGCCGGCGATCGTGACGGCGATCGCACGCTTGCTCTGCACGAGGGCGTCGAGGTGGGCGGATGCCTCGGCCTCCGTCGCCGACGGTGCTTCCGTCGCCGATCGAGCAGCCGCGGGCGACGAATCGAGGTCCGTCTCCTCGCCGACGTCCGGCTGCCCGTCAGGCGATCCTTCCGCGCGGAGGTCAGTCTCTCCCCGTTCCGCGAACTCCCCGTCGGGAGACTCCGCCTGCAGTCGCGCGGCCACCTCGGCCGCGTCCAGCGGCCCCAGCATCCGCAGCAGGTCGGCGACGCCCTCGACGCCGCGCACGCGCCGATCCGGCGCAAGACGCTGAGCCTCGCGCTCGAACTGGGCGATCACGTCGGGGTCGAGCAGCTCGCGCATCTCGACCTTGCCGAGCAGCTCGCTCAGCAGGGCCGGATCGACCGAGAGCGCCGCGGCCCGCCGTTCCGCGAGCGGCGAATCGCCCTCGTACATGAACGCGCCGACGTACCCGAAGAGCAGATCGCGCGCGTACGGCGACGGCTGCGCCGTCGTCACCTCGATGAGCCGGATGCGCCGGTCCCCGATCTCGCGCGCGATGCGCAGCAGCGACGGCACGTCGTAGACGTCCTGCAGCACCTCACGCAGGGTCTCGAGGATGATCGGGAACGTCGGATACCGCCGCGCGACCTCGAGCAGCTGAGCAGAGCGCTGTCGCTGCTGCCACAGCGGACTGCGGCGGTTGGGGTTCGTGCGGGGGAGCAGCAGCGCCCGCGCGGCGCACTCGCGGAACCTCGAGGCGAACAGCGCCGAACCGCCGACCTCGTCGGTGACGATCTGCTCGAGCTCGTCGGGTTCGAAGACGAACAGCTCGGCGCCGGGCGGTTCGGCCGTGGCATCCGGAACCCTCGCGATGATGCCGTCGTCGCTCGCGACCGCGGATCCTTCGACTCCGAGCCGCTCGCGGATCCGCGCGTTGACGGCGAGTGCCCAGGGGGCATGGACCTGCATGCCGTACGGGGAATGCAGGATCACGCGCCAGTCGCCGACCTCGTCGCGGCCGCGCTCGACCGTCAGGGTGCGGTCGGTCGGGAGAGTGCCCGTCGCCTCGCGCTGCTCGGCGAGGTAGGAGAGGAGGTTGCTGATCGCGTTCTCGTCGAGGCCGGACTCGCGCAGCCGTTCGATCGCCTTCTCGGGAGGCGCCGACGACACTTCGCGCGAGAACTTCCCGAGTGCCTCGCCCAGCTCCGCGGGGCGTCCGATGCCGTCGCCGTGCCAGAACGGCACCTTGCCCGGCTGGCCGAACGCGGGCACGACGTTCACCCGATCGTGCGTGATCTCGACGATGCGCCAGCTCGTCGTGCCGAGCGTGAACACGTCGTTGACGCGCGACTCGTACACCATCTCCTCGTCGAGCTCGCCGACGCGCGCGTTGCGGCTCTCGCCGGCGACGTACACGCCGAACAGACCGCGGTCGGGGATCGTGCCGCCGCTCGTCACTGCGATCCGCTGCGCACCGGGCCGGCCGAGGAGCACGCCCTGGTCGCGATCCCACACGACGCGGGGGCGGAGCTCTGCGAACTCATCCGACGGGAAGCGCCCCGCGAGCAGGTCGAGCGTGGCCTCGTACGCCGACCGCGGCAGCGTGCGGAACGGCGCGCTGCGCTTCACCGTCTCGTACCAGCCCTCGACGTCGAGCGGCGCGACGGCGGATGCGGCGACCGTCTGCTGCGCGAGGATGTCGAGCGGGTTCTGCGGAACCGCGATCGCCTCGATCTGCCCCGCGAGCATGCGCTCGGTGACGATCGCGGTGTGGAGCACGTCTCCGCGGTGCTTCGGGAAGAGCGCGGCGCGACTCACCTCGCCGACCTGATGGCCGGCTCGGCCCACTCGCTGCAGACCGGATGCCGCCGACGGCGGCGCCTCGACCTGGATCACGAGGTCGACCGCGCCCATGTCGATGCCGAGCTCGAGGCTGCTCGTGGCGACGACGCACTTGAGCACTCCGGACTTGAGCTCGTCCTCGACGATCGCCCGCTGCTCCTTCGACACCGATCCGTGGTGCGCCTTCGCGAGTACGGGAGGTGCGCCGGCGGTCGCACCGGCCTGCGCCATCATGGCGGCGGGCGGAGGCTGCCTCGACTCGGTCCCTGAGCCCGCAGAAGAGAGGCCGAGGCGCTCCGCGTAGATCTCGTTGAGGCGTCCCGTCAACCGCTCCGCGAGGCGTCGCGAGTTCGCGAACACGATCGTGGACCGATGCTGCAGGATGCGGTCGACGATCGCCTCTTCGACATGCGGCCACACGGAGCCCGTGATCTCGGTCGCCGAAGGCGCGCGCGAGGAGGACCCGTCCGAGAACCAGTCCTCGGGCTCGGGGTCGCTCGACTTGGTCTCGGGCTCTTCGCGTGCTCGCTCGGCGTCCGGGGGTGGGGCACCGTCGCCATCCGACCCGGCCGGCGCCCACGCATCCGCATCGACACCCGGCGGAGGCGGCGGGTTGCTCAGATCGTCGATCGGCACGACGACCCGCAGGTCGAACGCCTTCGTCGCGCGCGGCGCGACGATCTCGACCGGCTGCGCCCCACCCAGGAACCGCGCGACCTCGTCGATGGGGCGGACCGTCGCCGAGAGCCCGATGCGCTGCACGGGTGCGAAGTCCGCGAGCCCCGCCGACTCGGCGAACCCGCGCCGCAGGTCGTCGAGCCGCTCGAGGCTGACCGCGAGGTGCGCGCCGCGCTTGGTGGCTGCGACCGCGTGCACCTCGTCGACGATGACCGTGTGAACGCCGCGCAGGGTGTCGCCCGCCTGGCTCGTGAGCATGAGGTACAGCGACTCGGGCGTCGTGATGAGGATGTCGGGCGGATCCGCGACGAGCTTGCGCCGGTCGCTCGACGTCGTGTCGCCCGAGCGCACGCCGACCGAGACATCCGGCACGGCGATCCCCAAGCGCCGCGCCGATTGGCCGATGCCGACGAGAGGGGAGCGCAGGTTGCGCTCGACGTCGACGCCCAGGGCCTTGAGCGGGGAGATGTACAGGACCCGAGTGGCCGGATCCGTGCTGCGGACGCGCCCCCGGCCCTTGGGCTCGTGCGCGGGCGTCGCCTGCTTCTCGTGGAAGATGCGGTCGATCGCCCACAGGAATGCCGAGAGCGTCTTGCCCGACCCGGTCGGTGCGACGACGAGCGCGTGCTTGCCGGCCGAGATCGCCTTCCACGCGCCCACCTGGGCGTCGGTGGGCCGCGCGAAGGCGCCGCGGAACCAGTCCTGCGTGGCAGGACCGAACCGTTCGAGCACGTCGCCCACGCATCCATCTTCGTCGCCCCCGGCGACATCGGGGCAGGGGTTGCGCGATGCCCAGCGGGATCCCAGGGCGCGGCCGCGCCGCGCCGCGGCATCCGGTTCTGGCCATCCCGGCCCCGCCGGGCCGACAATGGGGCATGGCCGAGATCAAGACCAAGCCCACGGATGCCGACGTCCGCGAGTTCCTCGAAGGAGTGACCCCCGCGAAGCGGCGAGAGGACGGGCTGGCGCTCGCCGCTATTTTTCGCGAGGTGACGGGCGAGGACCCCGTGATGTGGGGTCCGTCGATGGTGGGGTACGGCACCTACCGCTACGTGTCGCCTACCGACCCGCGTACGCGCGGCGACTGGCCGAAGGCGGCGTTCTCGCCGCGCAAGGCGCAGCTGTCGCTGTACGGGCTCAAGGATCTGCCCGAGGGCGCCGCGCTGCTGCCGAAGCTCGGGACCTACACCGAGGGCGCCGGGTGCGTGTACGTCAAGAAGCTCGACGACGTCGACGTCGACGTCCTGCGGCGGCTCATCGCGATCGCGTGGTCGCGCGGAGACGACCCCGTGCCGGAGAAGTAGACCGCACGGCTGCGCTGGCCTTTCTCACGGAGTGGGACTAGGCTAGGAGGTTCTTTGCCGCTTCCGGCCAAGGAGGAGGAGTCGACGATGAGCAACGTGACGGAACCCGTCTGGATGACCCCCGCGACGCTGGCGTCGCTCGAAGAGGAGCTCGCCGAGCTCGTCGCGCAGCCCGACGCCGACCAGGCCCGCGTCATCGAGCTGCGCGAGCTCATCCGCCGCGCCGAGGTCGGCCCCAAGCCCGACGACGGGCTGGTCGAGCCCGGCATGATCGTGTCGGTCCGCTTCGAGTCGGACGGGTCGGTCGAGAAGTTCCTGCTCGGCAGCCGCGAGCTCGTGCGCAACGACCGCGGAGTGGATCTCGACGTCTACTCGCCCACGTCCCCGCTCGGCGCCGCGATCAGCGGCCGGCACGTCGGCGACACGGTCACCTACACGGCGCCCTCGGGCGCATCGCTCACGGTGACGATCCTCGAGACGCATCCGTTCGGCTGAGGCTCGACGACGCGGCATCCGGATCGCACAGATCCGGATGCCGCGCTGTGTCACCTCTCGGTGAGCATCCCGTCGGCGTCGAGCTCGAGCACGAGATCGACCCCGAGCCGTTCGAGGAACACATCGTCGTGGCTCACCACGAGGACGGCTCCGCGATAGGAGGCCAGCGCGCCGACGAGCTGGTCGACCGTGTCGAGGTCGAGGTTGTTCGTCGGCTCGTCGAGCACGAGCAGCTGCGGAGGCGGGTCGGCCAGCAGCAGCCGGGCCAGAGCGACGCGGAACCGCTCGCCGCCCGACAGCGTGCCGACCGGCCTCTCGACCGTGGCGCCCCTGATGAGGAACCGCGCGAGGCGGTTGCGCAACTCGACCGTGCCGATGCTCTGCGCGACGGCCGCGACGTTCTCGAGCACGGATGCCCCGTCGTCGAGCCCGTCGATGCGCTGCGGCAGGTAGCCGATGCGGTCGGTGTGAGCGACCGCGCGTGAAAGCGCCGGGCCGAAACGGCCCCCAGCCCGTCCCACAGCCCCCGCCGAGCCGATCGAGCCCGGCGGATTCACCGCGCTGCCGACCAGACGCTCCAGCAGAGTCGTCTTGCCGACGCCGTTCGGCCCGATCAGCGCGACGCGCTCCGGCCCCTGGACGATCCAGGAATGGTGGGCGTCGCTGATCGTCGCGATGCGGCGACCCGAGGGCACTCCCGGGTCGGGCAGGTCGATCTTGACGATCGCGTCGTCGCGCACGCGACGCTCGGCGGCGTCGAGCGCCTCACGGGCGGTCGCCTCGCGATCGGCCTTCTCGCCGCGGAGCCGGCCCGCCGATACCTGGGCGGCGCGCTTGCGGGCGTTCATGACGATCTTCGGCACGCGCTTCTCGTCATACGCCTTCTGACCCATCTGCCTGCGGCGGGAGATCGTGGTCTCGGCCTCGATGCGCTGACGCTTCTCGCGCCGCAGCGCCTGGGCGGCGGCGCGCTCGGCCTGGCGGGCGGCGTCCTGCTCGGTCTCGAGCCACGCTCTCCATTCGGAGTACGGGCCGCCGAACACCGAGAGCTCGTTCGCGTAGAGCTCCGCGGTCTCGTCCATGAGGTCGAGCAGCGCGACGTCGTGACTCACCACGATCAGCGTGCCCCGCCACGAGCGCACCATGTCGTACAGACGTGCGCGCGCGTTGCGGTCGAGGTTGTTCGTCGGCTCGTCGAGCAGCGCGATGGGTGCGCGTTCGCCGGCAGACCGCACGCGGATGCCCGCGATCGCCGTGAGCACCGCTTCGCCGCCCGACAGCTCGCCGACGCGGCGGTCGAGCATCTCGGGCGCGAGCCCCGCCTCGGCGAGGGCCGCATGCGCCCGCGCCTCGATGTCCCAGTCGGTTCCGACCGTGTCGAAGTGGCGCGGGTCGGCGTCTCCGGACTCGATCGCGCGCAGCGCGCGCAGCGCATCGCCGATTCCGAGCACGTCGAACACCGGTCGATCGACGTCGAGCGTCAGGCGCTGCGGCAGGTAGGCGGCATCCGCCCCCGACTCGATTCGACCCGAGGTGGGCGCGATCTCGCCGGCGATGAGCCGGAGCAGCGTGGACTTGCCGGCGCCGTTGCGGCCGACCAGGCCCGTCCGCCGAGAGCCGAACGCTCCCGAGACATCGGTGAGTGCGGCCGTGCCGTCGGGCCACGTGAACGACACGCGGTCGAGCACGACAGAGGGTGTGAGAGTGTTGGTGGACATGAGGTCTCCTTCGTCAGTCAGGCGCTGACGTCGGAGTCCATGAGGGCCCACGGATGCCGGGCATGCAGAAGCCCGGCGGAGGGCGGGAGATCGACGGTCAGCGCGGTGCGGCTTTTCAGCGGCGCCGACACGTCAGGATGGCTGCGGAGTTGCCATCCGGTTCCTGAACAGCAGCCGAAGGCTGCGTGTCGAAGGATCGACGGATCAGCGCGGAATCACTGCGCGGTCGCGACGATCTCTGTCACTGTCTTTTCCTCACACTCGGGACAAGGACGCGGGCCAGCATAGCGGACATCCGCGTCCGATGGTCTGTGAGTCGCGTGCGCCCCGTCCTAGCATGAGCGCATGGCCGACCCCGTGCGAGCCCACGATCCGATCCTGACGGTGACACCCAACCCGGCGCTGGACGTGAGCACGTCCATCCCGCGGGTCATCCCCGAGGAGAAGCTGCGCTGCGGGCCGACGCGCCTGGATCCGGGCGGCGGCGGCATCAACGTGTCGCGCGTCGTGCGCAACCTCGGCGGGCGCTCCACGGCCCTCTACACCGCGGGCGGACCGACGGGCCATGCGTACCGCGAGCTCCTCGAACGAGAGGGGATCATGGGGCGCGTCGTCCGCATCAAGGGCAGCACGCGCGAGAGCTTCACGGTGGACGAGACCTCGACGGGCGAGCAGTTCCGCTTCGTCCTGCAGGGGCCGCACCTGTCGGAGCCCGAGTGGCGCGCATTCCTGTCCGCGGTCGTCGACGACCTGCCCGTCGGCGGGTACCTCGTCGCGAGCGGCAGCCTCCCGCCCGGCGTCCCCGTCGACTTCTACGGGCGACTTGCCCACATCGCGCGCGACCGCGGATCGCGGTGCATCGTCGACGCATCGGATGCCGCGCTGAACGCGGCGCTCGACGAGGGGGTCTTCCTCGTGAAGCCCAGCCGTCACGAGCTCGCCGAGCTCGTGGGCGCACCCGTCGAGGACGACGCGCAGCTGGAGGCGGCGGCGCGCACGCTCATCGCCGACGGGCGCACCGAGATCGTCGCGCTCACGCTCGGCGGCGCGGGCGCCGTGCTCGTGACCGCCGACGACACGTGGCGTCTGCCCTCACCGAAGGTCGCCGTGCAGAGCACGGTGGGGGCGGGAGACAGCTTCCTCGGCGCGTTCGTGCTGCGCCTCGCCGAAGGGCGCACGCCGCGCGAGGCGTTCCGCACTGCGGTTGCGGCGGGCTCGGCGACGGCCGCGCTCCCGGCGACGGGGCTTTGCGCCGCCGAAGCGGTCGCCGAGCTCGAAGCACAGCTGCCCGCGGCGTGACATCAGCCGCGGCCGCCCGGGCCTCAGCGAGACGCCGGTCCTCCGGGAGCGGGCGGTCCTGCGGGAGCGGAAGGGGCGGTCGCATCCGCCAGTCTCTTCTCGATGAAGACCCGCACGTCGGCCAGCTCCTGCTCCGACACGCTGTGGGTCAGGCCGGGGTAGACGCGCCCGCTCAGGTCGACGTGATCGGGGAGCCACTGCGTCGTGTGCTCGACGAGCGCCGCCGGGATCACGTCATCGTGCGTGCCGCGTCCCCAGAACACGGGCGGTCTGATCTCGGCGAGCTCGGCGTCGTGCGGCAGGTCGCCCGGCGCCGCATAGCCGCTGAGGTTCACCGCGTACGCGAAGCGCCGCGGGTCGAGGCGCAGGGCCTGGAGCGACACCGCACCGCCCTGCGAGAAGCCGAGGAGACCGACGGATGCCGCGCCCGGCGCATGCGCGTCGACCCACTCGATCACCGCCTGGGCCGCGGCCGTCACGTGCGACGGGTCGCGTCCGTCGAGTCCGTCGATCGGATACCACGACCGCCCCGGCATGGGCCACGGCGGGGTGAGGGGTGCGGCGAGGCTGACGACGGCGAGCGTGTCGGGCAGGTACTCGCGAAGCCCGTAGAGGTCGTGCTCGTCGGCCCCGTACCCGTGGAGGAGCAGCAGCAGGTGCCGGCCCGCCACGTCGGCGGGCTCGACGGACCACAGCGCCGCATCTGCGTCGAGGATGAGCGACTCCGGCATGCCCCTCATCCTGCCACCGGGCGTCGACACGGCGACCGTTCGCGCGACCGGCGATGCGAGGGGCGAAGGGGTATACAGGAGACATGGCCGTGCGAACCCCCGACCCCGAGCCCGCGGGCGAAGACCCGTTCGGACCGCCCAAGGGGAACGTCTCGAACCCGGCGTGGCTGAGCGAGATCGAGCTCGCCGAGGCCCGTCGGCGGCTTCCGATGCTGTACGTCGAAGCCGTCCCCGTGCGCACGGACGGCATGGGGCAGGTCGTCGAGGTCGGCATCCTCCTGCGGGCGACGCCCGTCGGCGAGATCGTGCGCACGGTCGTCTCGGGGCGCGTCCGCTACGGCGAGACGATCCGCGACGCGCTCTTCCGCCACCTCGAGAACGACCTCGGCCCGATGGCCTTCCCGCTGCTGCCCCCGCAGCCGGTTCCGTTCACCGTCGCCGAGTACTTCCCGCTGCCCGGCGTGAGCCCCTTCCACGACGACCGGCAGCACGCCGTGTCGCTCGCGTTCGTGGTGCCCGTCACGGGCACGTGCGAGCCGCGCCAGGACGCCCTCGAGGTCACGTGGCTGACCCCCGAAGAGGCGTCGTCCGACGCTCTCGCCGCCGAGATGGAGGGCGGTCGGGGCACGTTGGTGAGGCTCGCTCTGGCGAGCGTCGGCGCGCTCCGCTGACGACGAGAGGCGGATGCCGCGACCGCCGCGCGGCGATGGCCGACGTCATCCTTCCCCAAGGGGTCTGGACCGCATCGCCGCGACGGGTATGATTCCCCACAAACCCGAGGCGCACACCGCGCCGAACCCGGTGTCGTCGCACGTCCACGCGACGCCTCCCGCCGCGCTCGCGGCCACCGTCACCCACTGGGCGCCACGAGCGGTGGGCGCGTCCGTGCTCGGCGCGCGCCGCTCATCCCCCCCCACAGCAGAACAGAAGCGAGAGTCACATGTCGGATCAGCAGGTGCCGGGCCGCGAGGCAGGCGACGACGAGGCGAGCCCGTTCGACGAGCTCATCGGCGGTGACACCGTGCCCGCCACGGGAACGTCGTTCACGACGGTGTTCCGAGGCTACGACAAGGACGAGGTCGATGCCGCGATCGCCCGGCTCACGGCGCGTCTTCGCGCCGGAGGCGATGAGATCGCGTTCCTCGAGGAGCGCTACCGCCGGGTGACCGAGGCGGCGAACTCGCAGAGTCGCGAGGCCGTCGAGAAGCTCGAGGCGGAGTACGAGGCGCGTCTCGAAGAGGCCGAGGATCGCGCGCGCGACGCGCTCGAGAAGATGAAGGCCGCTCTCACCGCTGCGAACGCGCGGGCGGCGAGGGCCGAGCAGCGCCTGCAGACCGAGGTCGCGAGCGCGACGAACGAGACGCGCGAGACGATCCAGCGCCTCGAGGCCGAGCTCACCGCCGCGAACGCCCGTGCCGCGAAGGCGGAGCAGCGCGTCGCGACGCTCACCGAGGAGCTCGTCGAGCACGGCCAGGGGACCGACCGCCCGCAGTTCGAAGAGATCCTGCGCGTCGCCGAGGAGCAGGCCAGCCAGATCATCCGCAACGCGAGCGTCCAGGCCGACCGCCTGCTCGAGGCCGCGCGCGAGGAGGTCGTCAACCGCCGTCGCGAAGTGCAGGCCGAGGCCGACGGCATCCGTGCGCAGGCCGAGAGCGACGCCCAGCAGGCGCGACTGCGCATCGAGACCGAGCTCATGGCGCACCAGGCGCGCCTCGAGCGCGAGGCGGCGCACGCGGCCGAGAAGGTGTCGCAGGCCGAGCAGGAGGCCGCGGCGATCCGCAGCGAGGCCGAGAAGGGCGCGGCCGCGCTGCGCTCGATGGTCGCGCGCGAGACGTCGCAGATGCGCGCCGAGGCCGAGGAGGCGGTGCGCGAGCTCCGGATGCGCGCGCTCGAGTTCGAGGAGTCGCTCACGCGGCGCCAGGACGACGCACAGCAGGAGTTCCTCATGCTCCACAACCAGGCCGTCGCCCACGCCGAGCGCATCACGCAGGACGCGAACGAGCAGGTGGCCGCTTCGCTCGAGCACGCGCAGCGCGTCGCAGCCAAGGCCGACGACTTCGACCGGCTCATGCGCGCCCAGGCCCAGCAGCTCGAGGCCGACGCGAACCTGCGCGCCCGAGAGGTGCTCGACCGTGCGCGCGCCAAGGCCGAGCGCATCATCGAGACCGTGACGGCGCACTCCCAGGCCGTGCTGCGCGACGCCGAGGACCGCACGCGCCAGCTCCGCTGGCAGCAGCACCAGCTCATGAGCTTCATGGCCGAGGTCAAGGAGCTCATCCGTCCCGACATGCCGATCGGCGACGCCGACATCGCCGAGTTCGGCGACCTCGGGCAGCCCGACGACGGATCGAGCGAGGCGGAGCCGACCGTCGGCGAGGCGGCGGCGGAGGAGCACGCGGAGGCGCCTCAGGACGAGTCCCCGGTCGACGGCGAGCCCGAGGGCGACGCGCCGCAGGACGACGCGACCGAGGAGCAGTCCGCCGACGATCCCGCCGCCGAGGAGCAGGACCCCGAGGGCGAGGTCGCGGAGGGCTCCGAGGAGCAGTCCGAGGTCGAGGTCGCCGAGGTCGCGCAGCTCGTGCACCCTGAGGACGAGCCCGCCGACGGCGAGCAGCCCGACGACCACCACGAGGCCGGCGAGGCCGACGAAGGCGACCGCGACGAGACGGCGGCCTGACCGACACTCGAGCGGACGAACCGGATGCCGCGCGCCCAGAGGGCCGCGGCATCCGTCGTCCTACGGACTCAGGCCGCCGACGCGGTCTCGCGCGCGATCGCGGCGAGGAACGCGTCGATGTCGTCCTCGGTCGTGTCGAACGAGCACATCCAGCGCACTTCGTTGCGCGACGCGTCCCAGTCGTAGAACCGGAAGGACTCGCGCAGGCGGTCGGCGACCCCGTCGGGCAGCGTCGCGAACACCCCGTTGGCCTGCGTCTTCTGCGTGAAGCCGACGCCGCGGATCGATCCGTCGGCGAGGCCGGCCTCGATGCCGGCGCGCAGGCGCTGCGCCATCGCGTTGGAGTGACGGGCGTTGCGCAGCCACAGGTCGCCCTCGAGCAGTGCGATGAGCTGCGCCGAGACGAAGCGCATCTTCGACGAGAGCTGCATGTTGAGCTTGCGCAGGTAGGTGAGGCCGGCGGATGCCTCGGGGTTCAGCACGACGATCGCCTCGGCGCCCATCGCGCCGTTCTTGGTGCCGCCGAAGCTCAGGACGTCGACGCCGACGTCGCGCGTGAACGCGCGCAGCGGGAGGTCGAGGGACGCCGCCGCGTTCGCGATGCGCGCGCCGTCGACGTGGAGGTGCATGCCGAGCGGGTGGATGTGGTCGGCGATCGCGCGGATCTCGTCGGGCGTGTAGAGCGTGCCCAGCTCGGTCGACTGCGTGATCGAGACGACGAGCGGCTGCGCGCGATGCTCGTCGCCCCAGCCCCACGCCTCGCGGTCGATGAGATCCGGTGTGAGCTTGCCGTCCTCGGTCGGGACGTTGAGGATCTTGATGCCCGCGACCCGCTCGGGCGCACCGCCCTCGTCGACGTTGATGTGCGCCGTCGAGGCCGCCACGACCGCGCCCCACCGCGGGAGCATCGACTGGAGCCCCGTGACGTTGGCGCCCGTGCCGTTGAAGACCGGGAACGCCTCGACGCCCTCGCCGAAGTGGTGTGCGAACACCTCCTGCAGGCGCTCCGTGTAGACGTCTTCGCCGTACGCGACCTGATGGCCGTCGTTCGCGGCGGCGATCGCCGCGAGCACCTCGGGGTGGATGCCGGAGTAGTTGTCGGAGGCGAAGCCGCGGATGCTCGGGTCGTGGATCGGAGTCACGGGGTCCCAATCTAGTCGACGCAGGGCTCGGGGTTTCCTCTGTCGGAGGTGCGGCGTAGGTTCGTCGCCATGTCTTCCGAGACCCCCGGCCTCTCCACCGGTCTACAGCGAACGATCGTGCCGCCGCCGAACGGCATGCGCACGTTCTTCCAAGTGCTCGTCAACACCGCCGCGGCGAACGTCACGACGAGCTTCCTGTGGTTCGCGCTGACGTTCTGGGTGTACCTCGAGACGAGGTCGGTGCTCGCCACCGGCATCGTCGGCGGCAGCTACATGCTGCTCGTGGCGGTGTTCTCGATGGTGTTCGGCACGCTCGTCGACCGCCACCGCAAGCAGCGCGTCATGATCCTCTCGAGCCTCGTCACGCTCGCGTCGTTCCTCGTGGCCGGCGCGCTGTACCTCGCCCAGCCCGAGTCGGTGCTCGTCGACATCACCGGTCCGTGGTTCTGGCTGTTCACAGGCATCATCCTGTTCGGCGCGGTGATCGAGAACCTGCGCAACATCGCGCTCTCGACGACGGTGACGCTGCTCGTGCCCGTCGAGCGCCACGCGAACGCGAACGGCATGGTCGGCACCGTCCAGGGCGTCGCGTTCGTCGTGACGAGCGTGTTCTCCGGGCTCTCCGTGGGCTTTCTCGGCATGGGCGGGACGCTCGTCATCGCGCTCGTGGCCACGGCGATCGCGTTCCTGCACCTGCTGACGTTCCGCATCCCCGAAGAGCAGCCCGATCCCAGCGAGAACCGCGCCAAGGCGTTCGACTTCCGCGGCAGCATCCGTGCGGTCCGCGCGGTCAAGGGGCTGTTCGCCCTGATCCTGTTCTCGACCTTCAACAACTTCATCGGCGGCGCGTACATCGCCCTCATGGACCCGTACGGCCTGACGCTGTTCACGGTGCAGTGGTGGGGCGTCGTCCTCGGCATCACCGCGACGGGCTTCATCGTGGGCGGTCTCGTCGTCGCCAAGTGGGGTCTGGGCAAGAACCCGATCCGCACGCTGCTGCTCGTCGTCATCACGATGGGCGTGCTCGGCGCGCTCTTCACGATCCGGGAGTGGTCGTGGCTGTACATCGTGGGCATCTACATCTACATGGCGATCATCCCGGCTGCCGAGGCGGCCGAGCAGACCGTCATCCAGAAGGTCGTCCCGTTCCGTCGGCAGGGCCGGGTGTTCGGCTTCGCGGCCGCGATCGAGTCAGCCACGGCGCCCATCACGGCGTTCCTCATCGCACCGATCGCGGAGTTCCTCATCATCCCGTACATGGACTCCGACAGCGGTCGTGCGACGTGGGGCTGGATCCTCGGTGAGGGCGAGGCCCGCGGCATCGCGCTCGTCTTCCTGTTCGCGGGGCTCATCCTCGTGGCCGTCGGGATCCTCGCGTTCCTCACACCCTCGTACCGCATCCTCTCCGAGGAGTACCAGCAGGGCGTCGCTGAGAGCGAGGCGGAGAAAGAGGGCGGCGGCGATGCCGAGACGAGTGTGCCATCCGACGGCGGCGGGGGCGACGAGGGTCACCCCGCAACCGAGAGCGAAGCGGATGCCTCGCCCAACGGCACTCCCGCCGCGCCGATCGACGTGGGTCCGCCCTCGACGAAGGACGTCATCGGAGGCGTGGTCGACGGTCAGCGCCGCGCGTAGCCCGGCCAGGATGCCGTCGAGCGCGGAAAGGCCGCGTGGCGCAGCGCTCAGCCCTGCGGCAGCGTGATGACCGTGTCGTTGATCGACGACGCCTCGGCGTCCCACAGCTTCACGAAGGCATCGGCGACCGTGTCTTCGAGCCCGTCGAGCGCTTTCACACGGAAGATCACGGCCGCTGCACGCAACGGCTCCTCGGCATCACGAGCCGCCTTCGCGAATCCGTGCGCGACGGCACGTGTCCACGCCTCGCTCGCGGCCTTGACCGCCGCGTAGTTCGCGCCGCCGGCGAGGGGCCGGGCGACCGCGGTCGACGACACGATCGCGAGGCGTCCCGCGTCGGACGCCCGCAGGTCGTCGTCGAACGCGCGGGTCACGTGCCGAAGCGCCGTGAACGATGCCTCGAGGAATCGGTAGTCCTCCTCGGTCTGCCCCGCGAGACCGCCGCCGCCGCGCCATCCGCCGACGAGGTGGAACAGGCCGTCGATTCGACCTTCGGCCTCGTGCACGCGCTCGGCGAGGGACTGGACGGCCGCGGCATCCGTCAGATCGCACACCTCGGTGCGCACGCCGGGAACCGCGTCGGCGAGCCGCGCGAGCTTCTCGGCATCGCGGCCGACCGCGACCGCCCGCGCACCCGCCCCCGTCACGGCGCGGGCGGCCGCGAGACCGCTGGCACTCGTCGCCCCGGCGATGAGCACCAGTCGCCCGGTGTCAGGCATCGGTTCCCCTGATGCCCGACGTCGACTCGATCACGGGGCGCATCTTCTTCTCGAGCGCCTCGTAGAACATCGAAAGGGGGAACTCGTCGTCGAGCACCGCGTCGGTGTAGCCCTTCGGCGGGCCGGCGAGGATCTCGTCGGGCAGCCCGCGCGCCCATTGCGATGCGGGGTTCGGCTCGAGCACCGACCGCACCAGGTCGTAGGCCGCCAGCCAGTGCGCCGTCTTGGGGCGGTCGATCGAGCGCCAGTACAGCTCGTCGATCTCGTCGCCGAGGGCTACGACGGCCGCGGGGACCTCGTCCCAGTCGAACGCGAGCGCCGTGTCGGTCCAGTGCAGCACGCGGCGCTGGTGCAGCCAGGCGAACAGCAGCTGGCCACCGAGACCGTCGTAATTCCGCACGCGCGAACCGGTGATCGCGAACCGGAAGATGCGGTCGAAGATGACCGCGTACTGCACGAGCTTCGCGTGCTCGAGCATCTCCGCCTCGGTCGGCGTGAGGTCGTCGCTCGCCGAGAGGCGCTTCTCGATCGCGACGCATTCGCGGAACGCCGTCAGGTCGCAGCGCAGCTCTTCGAGCGAGTACAGGAAGTACGGCATCCGCTGCTTGATCATGAACGGGTCGAACGGCAGGTCCCCCCGCATGTGCGTGCGGTCGTGGATGATGTCCCACATCACGAACGTCTTCTCGGCGAGCGTCTGGTCGTCGAGCATGCGCGCGGCCTCGGCGGGCAGGTCGAGCTTCGTGATCTCGGCGGCCGCGCGGACGACGCGGCGGTAGCGGGCGGCCTCGCGATCTTGGAAGATCGCGCCCCACGTGAACGTCGGGATCTCGCGCATCGCGACCGTCTCGGGGAAGAGCACGGCCGAGTTCGTGTCGTAGCCCGGCGTGAAGTCGATGAGCCGCAGCGAAACGAACAGCTTGTTGCCGTAGTCGCCGGCCTCGAGCTCCGCGATGAAGTCCGGCCAGATCACCTCGACGAGGACGGCCTCGACGTACCGGTTGCGCGACCCGTTCTGGGTGTACATCGGGAACACGACGAGATGGCGGATGCCGTCGACCCGGTGTCGCTGAGGCTGGAAGGCCACGAGGGAGTCGTAGAAGTCGGGCACACCGAACCCGCTGTCGGCCCACCGCTCGAAGTCGTGCATCGACGCGGCGAGATACTCGGCGTCGTGGGGGAAGCGCGGGGCGAGTTCGCGGATCGCCTCGACGATCGTCTCGACGAACGTGCGCGCCTCGGCGTGGTCGGACTCGTTCGGGACGGAGCCGTCCTGCGCCTGGATTCCCTGCAGCGCGGTGGCCGCGTCCTTCAGGCGCAGCCAGGCGGCGGACCGCTCGACACCCGCTGCGTCCTCGACGACCTCGGGCTCTCCGATGATGGACTTCGCGTTGTGCGCTGTCGTTGACACTGGGAACCTCCGATCCTGAGGACACGTTGACGTAAGAATTCCGGCGAGTGCTGGACTCGACCGGTATTCTTCCATGCGTGGACGACCCTGTCGATCTGGCGATCATCACCGAGGTGTCTCGCGACGCGCGCGCGACACTGGCCCAGCTCTCCGAGCGCGTCGGCCTGTCGGTGTCGGCGGTGCAGGCCCGACTGAAGCGGCTCGAGGGCAACGGCGTCATCGCCGGATACCGGGCTGTCGTCGACGCCGAGGCGGTCGGCAAGCCGCTGTCGGCGTTCATCGAGATCACGCCGCTCGACCTCGCCCAGCCCGACAACGCGCCGGAGCTGCTCGAGCACCTCCCCGAGATCGAGGCCTGCCACTCGATCGCGGGCGATGCGAGCTACATCCTGTTCGTGCGGGTCGCCACGCCGCGGCACCTCGAAGGACTCATCCGCGAGATCCGGCAGACCGCCTCCGTCAACACGCGCACGACCGTCGTCCTGCAGACCTTCTTCGAGAACCGCCCGATCCTGCCCGCGTGAGCGGCCGGTAGCCTCGCCTCATGGCCGCTGCCGTTCCGGAGCCGTCCGCCGTTGCTCGCGGCCGCGGGGTGCTGATCGTGCGCAACACACAATCCGGCACAGCGGTCATCCGCGCCGATCCCGGTGAGCTCATCGCCGAGCGGCTCCCCGACGCCGACGTGCGCGAGCTCGGCGAGGGAGACGACATGGCGGAGATCGTCGACGAGGCGATGAGGGCGGATGCGCCGCCCGCGGTCCTCGGCGTGTACGGCGGCGACGGATCCGTGTCGCGCATGGCGGAGCTCGCGCGCAAGCACGACCGCCCGCTCCTCGCGATGCCCGGCGGCACGTTCAACCACTTCGCGCGCTCCGCGGGGATCGTCGACGTCGCGACCGCGATCGACGCGCTCGAGAGAGCATCGACCGTCGAAGTGAGCGCGGTCGAGGCCACCGCCGATGAGGCACCCCCGATTCTCGCGCTCAACGCCGTCTCGATCGGCGCGTATCCCGAGCTCATCGACGAGCGCGACCGCCGGCGCGCACACCTCGGCAAGTGGCTCGGCGGCATCGTGGCGGCGTGGGTCGCCCTGCGCAGTGCGGAGCCGCTCACGATCGTGCGAGAGGGCCGTCGGGCGCGCGTGTGGTCGGTGTTCGTCGGTGCGGGGCGGAGCGACCCGAAGCGGGTCGCGACGATGCAGCGCGAGGATCTGGACGACCCGACGCTCGACGTGCGCATCCACCACGCACGGGGAACACGGATGCGGGCGGTCGCGTCGCTCGCCTTCGGCAAGCGCACCGCCGCCGTCCTGCGCGCGCTGAAACTCATGCCGCCCCGGTCAGATGTCGAGCGGCTCGTCGTGCCCGAATTCGCCATGACGGTGCGCACAGAGCCGGGACGCCCGTCGGTCTTCGTGCACGACGGGGAGCTGGAGGAACAGGCCGAGGGCGGCTTCCGACTGCGCTGCGTCGTCGTGCCGGACGCCGTCACGGTCTACGCGCCGGAGGGCGGTGCGCCGCCGGCGCGGTGAGGCGCTTCGTCTCGCTGCGCTCACTCCGCGACCGGGGTGAGACACCCGCTCGCTCAGCGACCGGGGTGAGGCACCAGGACCCTGAGCGAGGAGCGCAGCGACGAGACGAAGGGCCCACTCGGCGCCTTACAGCCACCCCCGCTCGCGCGCGAGCACGGCGGCCTCGATCCGGTTCGCTGTGCCGGTCTTGCCGATCGCGGCGGAGAGGTGGTTGCGCACCGTGCTTCGCGACAGGTGCAGCAGCGACGCGATGGACGCGATCGACGCCCCGCCCTCGCACGCGCGCAGCACTTCGCGTTCGCGCTCGGTGAGCGGGTTCGGCTCGGCGCGCAGCGCGGTCGTCGCGAAGTCCGGGTCCACGACGATCGAGCCCGCGGCGACGGACCGCAGCTGCGCGGCGAGGTGCGTCGCGGGGGCGTCTTTGAGCAGGAAGCCGCGAGCACCGAGTTGCAGCGCGCGCTGGAGGTAGCCCGGCCGCGCGAACGTCGTGAGCACGACGACATGGCAATCGGGCGCTGCGCGCCGCAGATCGGGGATGACGTCGAGCCCGCTCCGGCCGGGCAGCTCGATGTCGAGGAGCGCCATGTCGGGTCGCGTGCGTTCCGCCGTCGGCACGATGTCGTCGCCGCGCTCGACCTGCGCGACGACCTCGATGTCGCCCTCGAGTTCGAGGAGCGTCGCGAGGGCGGTGCGCAGCAATGCCTGGTCCTCGGCGATGAGGACCCTCACGCGGGCACCTCCGCTCGCACGCGGAAGCCGCCGTCCGCCTCGACGACGAGGTCGCCGCCGAGCCGCCGCACGCGTTCGCGCAAGCCGGTGAGGCCTGTGCCCTCCCGCACGGGCGCGGGTGCCACACCGTCGTCCTCGACCTCGATCGAGGCCAGAGACGGCTCCGCCACCACGGTCACGCGGCACACCGTCGCGCGCTGCGCGTGACGCAGGAGGTTCGTCGACGCCTCGAGCACGACCGACCCGAACAGCGCGTCGATCTCGGCGTCCAGGCCGCCGGCGTCCTTGCGCACGGCGAGGTCCACGCCCCGCGATGCGAGCGACGTGCGGGCCCTCTCGAGCTCGGCGTCGAGCGACGACCGCCGGTAGCCTGCGACCGCCGTGCGCAGCTCCCGCAGAGCGTCGCGCCCGAGGCGCTCGATGTCGGCGGCGTGCTCGGCTGCGGCATCCGGGTCTGTCGGCGCCAGTCGTCTGGCCGTCTCGGCTTTCACGACGATGACCGACAGCGTGTGGCCGGCCACGTCGTGCAGGTCCCGCGCGAAGCGCAGGCGCTCCTCCTCGACGGCGGAGCGCGCGAGCAGTCGCCGTGTTCGCTCGAGCTCGGCGTTGCTCACGGCGAGCTGCTGGATGACGAACGCACCCACGCCGGTGAACAGCACCGTCGCGCTCGCCGCCACGATCGCATGCGACGCCGCCAGCGCGGTCGTCACACCCGCGACGACCGCCGCGGAGACGAGCGTGATGGCGCTGCCGAGCGCGGGGAAGCCGATCGCGGCCGCGACCCCTGTGAAGCCCCACGCCGAGATCCAGCCGTCGCCCTCCGCCAGTACCACCGCCGCGCACGCGCCGACGAGGGCGGTGAGGGTCACGGGACGGATGACGCGCAGCGTCCACGCCGACGTCTCGATCGCGAGCCACACGAAGCCGGCGAACAGCGCGGGGATCGCGACGAGCGCGATGATGCCCACGGGAGACGGATCCTGGACCGTCGCGATGAGCGGCCCGATCATGAGCACGGGCGTCCAGATCGAGACGATCCACCCCCAGCGGTGCCGCGCCATCCAGCGGAACGCCCGCAGTCGGAAGTCGTCCGCGTCTGCGCCGATCGCGATCACCTCCCGTCGCCGTAGGCTACCGCGCCCTCGGCCGGAGTCGCGGCGGCGGCGTCGCCCGCGGCGCCCACGTCGCCAACGGTGCCTACGGTCCGCGAACCGAGCAGCCCGCCCGTGATCGTGACCGCGGTGACGATGTGCAGGGCGGCGAGGCCGGCGACCGCGGCCGGCGACGTGCCGCCGAGGGGACCGGCGAGCGAGACGACGAGGAACGCGGCGGCCGTGATGACGAACCAGCGCCCCGGATGCCGCGTCCACTTCTCGAACGCCGCGAGCACGAGCCACGCGGGGACCGCCGCGAAGCCGGCGACGCCCGCGGCCACGACGGCGCCGACCGTCATGGGGGAGCCCGCGCCGGTCATGGCTTCGAGCTCGATGCCCAGCACGGGCACCTCGATGAGCCACACGATGAGGGCCGCGACCGCCGCGGCGGGGATGGTCAGCAGACGGATGATTCGGCGACGAGTGAACATGCGCTCGACGCTACGGCCGGCTCAGGCGAGGCGGCAGAGCCGTCGATCCTCGATCGGGCAGGACGAATGTCCCGGATGCCGCGGCCGCGCGCGCCGCGTGCGACGCGGCGCGCGCGGCCGCGGCATCCGGCACATCGTCCTCGCTGTCAGTCGTGCTGCGGGAAGCCCAGGTTCAGGCCGCCGTGCGACGGGTCCAGCCAGCGCGACGTGACGGCCTTCTCGGCCGTGAAGAACTCGAACCCGTGGGGGCCGTACGCCTTCGCGTCGCCGAAGAGCGAAGCCTTCCAGCCGCCGAACGAGTGGTACGCGACCGGCACGGGGATCGGCACGTTGATGCCGATCATGCCGACGGTCGCCTCGCGCTGGAAGCGGCGTGCCGCGCCGCCGTCGTTCGTGAAGATCGCCGTGCCGTTGCCGTACGGGCTCGAGTTGATGATGTCGAGGCCGTCCTCGTAGCCCTCGACCCGCACGACCGACAGCACGGGGCCGAAGATCTCGTCCCTGTACACCGACGATTCCGTGGGCACCTTGTCGATGAGGGTCGGGCCCAGCCAGAAGCCGTCGGGGTCGCCGTCGACGTCGACGCCGCGGCCGTCGACGACGACGGATGCGCCGTCCTGCTTCGCCACGTCGATGTACGACGCGACCTTGTCGCGGTGCTGGCCGGTGATGAGCGGACCCATGTCGCACGAGCGCATGCCGTCGCCGATCTTGAGCGTCGCCATGCGCTGCGAGATCTTCTCGACGAGCTCGTCGGCGATCGTGTCGACCGCGAGCACGACCGAGATCGCCATGCAGCGCTCGCCGGCCGAGCCGAAGCCCGCGTTGACGGCCGCGTCGGCGGCGAGGTCGAGGTCTGCGTCCGGCAGCACGAGCATGTGGTTCTTCGCGCCGCCGAGCGCCTGCACGCGCTTGCCGTTGCGCGTCGCGTTCTCGTACACGTACTTCGCGATAGGCGTCGAGCCGACGAACGATATCGCCTTCACGTCGGGATGCTCGAGCAGGCGGTCCACGGCCTCCTTGTCTCCGTGCACGACGTTGAGCACGCCGTCGGGGAGCCCCGCCTCCTTGAGGAGAGCGGCCATCCAGTTCGCGGCGGTCGGGTCCTTCTCAGAGGGCTTCAACACGACGGCGTTGCCCGCCGCGAGCGCGATCGAGAAGAACCACAGCGGCACCATGGCCGGGAAGTTGAAGGGGCTGATGATGCCCACGACGCCGAGCGGCTGGCGCAGGGTGTAGACGTCGATGCCCGTCGAGACGTTCTCGGAGTACGCGCCCTTCGTGAGGTGGCCGAGGCCGCACGCGAACTCGACGACCTCCATGCCGCGCGCGATCTCTCCGAGCGCATCGGAGAGCACCTTGCCGTGCTCCGCGGTGAGGATCTCGGCGAGCTCGTTCTTGCGGGCGTTGAGCAGCTCGCGGAACTGGAACATGACCGCCTGGCGCTTCGCGATCGAGGTGTCGCGCCACTGGGTCCACGCGCCGGTGGCGACGGCGACAGCCGCATCGACGTCGGCGGACGAGGCGAGGCGCACCTCCTTCTGCACGCGGCCCTGCGCCGGGTTGAACACGGGCCCCGTACGCTCGGACTCACCGGTCCAGGTGGACCCCCCGACCCAGTGGTCGAGGATCGTGGTCGCGGACTCGGCGGTCCGCTCCAGAGTCGTGGTGTCGGTCATGGTCTCCTCCTTGAAACTGCCCTCGTGGGGACTTCAGAGCTCGTCCGCTTCGACGACGCCCAGAGCCTCATCGTAGATCGACATCGCCTGGGCGACCTCTTCGGGGGTCACGACGCAGGGCGGGACCACGTGGATGCGGTTCTCGGCGGCGAAGGGGAGCAGTCCCCTCGCGACGAGCTCCTTCTTGAGCCGTCCGATGACGTCGGCGCCGACAGGTTCGCGCGTCTCACGATCGCGCACGAGCTCCATCGCCCAGAAGACCCCCTCGCCGCGCACCTCGCCGATCAGCGGATGCTTCGCCTGCAGCTCCCGAAGGCCCGGGCCGATCGCGTCGGCGCCGACGCGGCGCGCGTTGTCGACGATGCCCTCGCTCTCCATCGCGTCGAGGGCGCCGATGATGGAGGCGGCGGCGAGCGGATGCCCCGAGTACGTGAGCCCGCCGGGGAACACGCGCTCGTCGAACGTCTTCGCGATGGGCTCCGAGATGATGACGCCGCCCACCGGCACGTATCCGGAGTTGACGCCCTTCGCGAACGTGATGAGGTCGGGGACGACGTCGTACCCCTGGAAGGCGAACCACCTGCCCGTACGGCCGAAGCCCGCCATCACCTCATCGAGGATGAGCACGATGTCGTACTTGTCGGCGAGCGCCCGCACCCCGGCGAGATACCCGGGCGGCGGCACGAGGATCCCCGCCGTGCCCGGCACCGATTCGAGCAGCAGGGCGGCGATCGTCTGGGGTCCCTCGGACTGGATGACCCGTTCGAGGTGGTGGAGCGCGCGCTCCGACTCCTCCTCCGGCGTCGTCGCCCAGAACTCCGAGCGGTAGAGGTACGGCCCGAAGAAGTGCACGTGCCCGCGCGCGTACTGATTCGGCATCCGTCGCCAATCGCCCGTCGCGACGATCGCGGCACCCGTGTTGCCGTGGTACGAGCGGTAGGTCGACAGCACCGTGTCGCGGCCTGTGTGCAGCCGCGCCATGCGGATGGCGTTCTCGACGGCATCCGCCCCGCCGTTCGTGAAGAAGACCTTCTCGAAGCCTTCGGGGGCCTTCGCGAGGATGCGCTCGGCCGCGCGCCCGCGCGTGAGGTTCGACGTGGCGGGGCCGATGGTCGCGAGCCGGCCCGCCTGCTCCTGGATGGCCTTCACGACGGCCGGATGCTGGTGCCCGATGTTCACGTTCACGAGCTGACTCGCGAAGTCGAGCATCCGGTTGCCTGCGTGGTCCCACACCGTCGTGCCCTGACCTCCCGCGATGACGGGCAGGTCGAGATGCGCCTGCGCGGACCACGAGTGGAACACGTGCTCGCGGTCGATGCGGCGGGCCTCGGCATCCAGGTCGACGGCGGTGTCGGATTCGGTGCTCATGTCTCGATCCTCCCGCCGGTCCCCGCACCTGTCGAGGCCGTTCTCATCCGCCGATCGACCGGTACTCCGTCACTTCTTGGCCCGCACGTGCTCCGTGAGCGCCGGGATCACCGTCTCGCCGTAGACCCGCAGCGTCTCCTCTTTGTTGTCGTGCTGCAGGTAGCCGGCGAACTGCGTGACGCCGAGCTCGGACAGGGCCTTGAGCTTCGCGATGTGCTCGTCCGCCGTGCCGAGGATGCAGAAGCGGTCGACGATCTCGTCGGGTACGAAGTCGACGTGGTCGTTCTCAGTGCGCCCGTGCGTGTTGTAGTCGTAGCCCTTGCGGCCATCGATGTACTCGGTGAGGGCATCGGGGATGATCCCGTGATGGCCGTACTTCGCGACGATGTCGGCGACGTGGTTGCCGACCATCCCCCCGAACCACCGGCACTGCTCGCGCTGGTGGGCGAGATCGTCGCCGATGTACATCGGCGCGGCGACGCAGAAGGCGAGCGAGTCGGGGTCGCGGCCCGCGTTCGCGGCGGCATCCTTCACCGTCTTGATCATCCACGCGGCGATGTCGACGTCGGCCAGCTGCAGGATGTAGCCGTCGCCCGCTTCGCCGGCGGCTTTGAGCGCCATCGGCCCGTATGCCGCGACCCACACCTCGAGCTTCGAGCCGCGACTCCACGGGAACTGCAGCGTTGCGCCGTTGTACTCGACCGACCGCGAGTTCGCGAGCTCGCGGATCACGTGGATCGATTCGCGCAGCTCGGCCATCGACGTCGGCTTGCCGTTCGTCACGCGCACGGCCGAGTCGCCGCGGCCGATGCCGCAGATCGTGCGATTGCCGTACATCTCATTGAGGGTGGCGAACACGGATGCCGTCACCGTCCAGTCCCGCGTCGCGGGGTTCGTCACGAACGGCCCCACCGTGACGCGGTTGGTCTCGGCGAGGATCGCCGAGTGGATGACGTACGGCTCCTCCCACAGCAGGTGCGAGTCGAACGTCCACACGTGCGAGAACCCGTGCGCCTCGGCGAGCTTGGCCAACTGCACCGTGCGCGCCGCGGGCGGGTTCGTCTGCAGGACGACTCCGAAGTCCATCAGCGAACTCCTTCCGTTCCGCCGCTCAGCGACCGGCTGCTCATGTCAGGTACTGGCTCAGGCCGCGCTTGAGGAACTGCCCGTCGCCGGCGCGTCCGAGATACTCGCCGCCGTCGACGATGACCTTGCCGCGTGAGAGCACCGTGTCGACGTGCCCGTCGATCTCGAAGCCCTCCCACGCGGAGTGGTCCATGTTCATGTGGTGGGTCTTGCCGTACCCGATCGACGTGTGGCCGTTCGGGTCGTACACGACGACGTCGGCGTCGGCGCCGGGCTGGATGACGCCCTTCCTGCCGTGGAGGCCGAACATGCGGGCCGGTGTCGTCGAGGTGAGCTCGACCCAGCGCTCGAGCGTGATCCTGCCGGTGACGACGCCCTGGTACATGAGGTCCATGCGGTGCTCGACCCCGCCGATGCCGTTCGGGATCGCGCGGAAGTCGTCCTTGCCGAGCTCCTTCTGATCCTTCATGCAGAACGGGCAGTGGTCGGTGGAGACCATCTGGAGGTCGTTCGTGCGCAGTGCCTGCCACATGTGGTCCTGGTGGCCCTCGGCGCGGCTGCGCAGCGGCGTCGAGCAGACCCACTTCGCGCCCTCGAACTGGCCCCATTCGTCGCTGAACGCGCCGAGCTGCTCCTCGAGCGACAGGTACAGGTACTGCGGACAGGTCTCGCCGAACACGTTCTGCCCCTGGTCGCGCGCCCATGCGAGCTGCTCGACCGCCTGCTTCGCCGACACGTGCACGACGTACAGCGGCGCGCCCGTGAGGTTCGCGAGCATGATCGCGCGATGCGTCGCCTCCTCCTCCATCTGCCACGCGCGTGCGATGCCGTGGTAGTACGGCGCCTTCTTGCCCGCCTCGGCGAGCTGCTCCGCGAGCACGTCGATCGCGGGACCGTTCTCGGCGTGCATCATCGTGAGCAGACCGGTCTCGGCGGACTTCTGCATCGCCTTGAGCACCTGCGCGTCATCCGAATAGAAGACGCCCGGATACGCCATGAACAGCTTGAAGCTCGTGACACCCTCGTCGATGAGCGAGTCCATCGCGCGCAGCGAATCCTCGTCCACCCCGCCGATGATCTGGTGGAATCCGTAGTCGATCGCGCAGTTGCCGCGCGCCTTCTCGTGCCATGCGGCCAGGCCGTCCTCGACGCGTTCGCCGTAGCGCTGCACCGCGAAGTCGATGATCGTCGTCGTTCCCCCCCACGCGGCCGCCCGCGTCCCCGTCTCGAACGTGTCGGACGCGTTGGTGCCGCCGAACGGCAGCTCCATGTGCGTGTGAGCGTCGATTCCGCCCGGGATCACGTACTTGCCGGTCGCGTCGACGACGGTGTCGACGGATGCCGCGACATCCGTCCCCAGAAGCTGCGAGCCCGGCGCGAGCACCGCCGCGACGGTCTCGCCGTCGATGAGCACGTCCGCTTCGCTGCGGCCCGTGGCGGAGACGACGGTGCCGCCTTTGATGAGTGTTGTGGGCATGTGGGTCCTCCTCCTAGGTCGGTTGCGTCTGCTGCGCGGTGTCAGGGTCGCGGACGCATTCCCCGCCGGCCTTCGGTCGGCTCCCGCCGAACCCGATGCCAGCGTCCGCGACCCTGACACCGCTCCGCTTGTCACGGAGGCGGGTGCAGGCTGCGGGGACGAGCATCCGGCCCGCGTTCGGTGGTGATGTCATGGGGCGACGAGCTCGCCGTAGGTGTCGGGGCGGCGGTCGCGATAGAACTGCCAGTCGTCTCGCATCTCCTGGACCATGTCCATGTCCAGATCGCGCACGAGGAGCTCTTCGTGCTCGCTCGAGCCGCGCTCACCGACGAAGTCGCCGCGCGGGTCGATGACCTGGCTCGTGCCGTAGAAGTCGACGGCGTCGTCGCCGTACTCGTTGTCCTCGCGGCCGACGCGGTTCGGCTGCAGCACGAAGTAGCCGTTCGCGACCGCGGCGGCGGGCCCCTCGACCTCCCACAGGCGGTTCGAGAGTCCGGGCTTGGTCGCGTTCGGGTTGAACACGATGTGCGCGCCGTTGAGGCCGAGCGCGCGCCACCCTTCGGGGAAGTGCCGGTCGTAGCAGATGTACATCCCGACCTTGCCGACGGCGGTGTCGAACACGGGGTATCCGAGGTTGCCGGGCCGGAAGTAGAACTTCTCCCAGAACTTCTCGAGGTGCGGCAGGTGGTTCTTGCGGTACTTCCCGAGGATCGCGCCGTCGGCATCGACGAGCACGGACGTGTTGTAGTACACGCCGGTCTGCGCCTCCTCGTAGATCGGCAGCACCATGACGACCCCGAGCTCCTTCGCGACGGAAGCGAACCGCTGCACGATCGGCCCGTCGGCGGGCTCGGCGAAGCGGTAGTACTTCTTGTCCTGCGTGATGCCGAAGTAGGGGCCGTAGAACAGCTCCTGGAAGCACACGACCGCAGCCCCCTGCGCCGCGGCGTCGCGAGCGAACCCCTCGTGCTTGTCGAGCATCGACTCCTTGTCGCCCGTCCAGGTCGTCTGCGAGATCGCCGCACGTACCGTCGTCATCGTGTTTCCTCTCTCCGCTTGTGTGGACCGTAGAGCCTGCATCGTCGCGGGACAAGAGGTGCACCGGACCGCGTGCGGATACATCTCGAGGCGGATGCCGCGACACGCGGCCTCACGTAGCGTGAGATGGTGCTCCGCCCGCTGAAGACGTACCAGCTCATCGTCGACGTCGCGATCGCGCTGGTCTTCCTCTCGCTCGCGCTGCCCTTCGAGATCTCGTCGATGCGCGCCTCGGGCGCGCCGCTGCCGGGCGGCGCGCTGTCGCTCGTCGTGGGCGGGATCGTGGTCGTGCTGTTCGCCGCGGCCCTCGCGGTGCGACGCCTCTCGCCCGCGCTCGCGCTCGGCGTCGCGTGGGCCGCCGCGATCGTGCAGATGGGGTCGGGCGGGGCCCCGGGCTTCGTCGACTTCGCCGTCTTCGCGGTGCTGTACGCGGCGGCGGCGTACGGCTCCGACCGCGTCTTCTGGCTCGGTCTCGCGTCGGCGCTCGGCGGCGCGCTCGTGGCGACCGTGTACCTCTACGCGGGTCCGGGCAGCGGCGGATTCAGCTGGGAGACCATCAGCGTCGCGATCGCCGTGTACATCGCCGCCACGTTCGCGCTCATGCTCTCGTGGACCGCCGGCGCGCTCGTGCGAACCGCGATCCGCGCGCGAGAGAACCGACTCGCGCAGCAGCGGGCGGAGGCGGACGCCATCGCGGAGCAGGAGCGCGTGCGCATCGCGCGCGACATGCACGACGTCGTCGCGCACTCGCTCGCGGTCGTGATCGCACAGGCCGACGGCGCTCGATACGCCGCGAAGGCCGATCCGGATGCCGCGACCGCCGCCCTCGGCACGATCTCCACCACCGCGCGCTCGGCCCTCGCCGACGTGCGACTGCTGCTCACGCAGCTGCGTCACTCGCAGGCGGACGGACCGCAGCCGACGCTCGCCGACCTCGAGGAGCTCTACGCGCAGGTGCGCGCGGCGGGCCTCGAGCTGCGCGTCGACGTCGATCCCGCGCCCGTGGCCGCACCGCCCGCGGCGCTTCAGCTCGCGGTGTACCGCATCCTGCAGGAGGCGCTCACGAACGCCCTCCGCCACGGCACGGGGCCCGTCGACGTGCGGCTGTCGTGGCATCCGGATCGTGTCGACCTCGCCGTGCGCAACCCCCTCGCCGCGACCGTCCCGGCTGACGCGCCGCCGGGCGGACGCCATGGGCTCATCGGCATGCGGGAGCGTGCGCAGCTCGTCGGCGGAAGCCTCGAAGCGGGCGAGGAGGCCGGCGCCTTCATCGTGCGCGCGCGGCTGCCGATCGGAGGTGCGACGTGAGCGCCGAGAACACGATCCGGGTGGTGCTCGTCGACGACCAGGCGCTGTTCCGCGCCGGCATCCGCATGCTCATCGACTCGCAGCCCGACCTCGAGATCGTGGGCGAGGCGTCCGACGGGCGCGAGGCGCTCTCGGTCGTGCGGGCGACACGACCCGACGTCGTGCTGATGGACATCCGGATGCCGGTCATGGACGGCCTCGCGGCCACCGCCGAGCTGCTGCGCGACCCCGACCCGCCGCGCATCGTGATGCTCACGACGTTCGACCTCGACGAAGCGGCCGCGCGCGCGATCCGCGAGGGGGCGAGCGGGTTCCTCCTCAAGGACGCCGAACCGGAGTTCCTGCTCGCGGCGATCCGCACCGTGCACTCGGGGTCGGCGGTCATCGCCGCGTCGGCCACGTGCGAGCTCTTCGCGCACTTCTCGACACCCGCGCAGAGCGCGCCCCCGCGGGAGTACACCGACCTCACCGAGCGCGAGCGCGAGATCTTCGCGCTCGCGGCGCGGGGGCTGTCGAACGCCGAGATCGCGGCACGCGAGTTCCTGTCAGAGGCGACGGTCAAGACGCACATCAGCCGCATCCTCACGAAGCTCGGACTGCGCGACCGTGTGCAGCTCGTCGTCTTCGCGTACGAGCACGGGCTCGCGTAGCGCTTCGTCTCGCTGCGCGCTCGCTCAGCGTCCGGGTGGATCAGAGATCATCCTTCCGATGTACGCGGATGCCTCTCCGGGCCGACGCGGCCGCTCCACCGGCATCCGTAGCGTCGCAGACATGCACATCACCTCGACAGACCTGGGCCTCGCCGCCCGGGTGCAGAACGTCACCAAGACCTACGGCTCGGGCGCGGGCGCGGTGCGCGCCCTGGACGACGTGAGCGTCGGCATCCGTCGCGGCGAGTTCACCGCCATCATGGGTCCGTCCGGTTCGGGAAAGTCCACCCTCATGCACCTCATGGCGGGCCTCGACGCCCCGACGAGCGGTCGCGCGTGGATCGGCGACACCGACATCACCGGCCTCTCCGACCTCGAGCTCACGATCCTCCGCCGCCGGCGCGTCGGGTTCGTGTTCCAGTCGTTCAACCTCGTGCCGACGCTCGACGCCCTGGGCAACATCCTGCTGCCGTTCGACCTCGACGGCCGCACGCCGTCGGCGCTCGAGCGGGCGCGCATCGACGGGCTCATCGACTCGCTCGGGCTGCGCCCGCGGCTGAACCACCGCCCGCACGAGATGAGCGGCGGCCAGCAGCAGCGCGTCGCGATCGCGCGGGCCCTCGCGACCGCGCCCGACCTCGTGTTCGCCGACGAGCCGACCGGCAACCTCGACTCGCGCTCGGGGCGCGAGGTGCTCGCGCTCCTCGCGCAGGCGAGCCGCGAGCACGGCCAGTCGATCGCGATGGTGACGCACGACCCGGTCGCGGCGGCGCACGCCGATCGTGTGCTGTTCCTCGGCGACGGGCGCATCGTCGCCGACAAGCCGCGTCAGACGGCCGAGGAGATCTCGGCCTACATGCTCGCGTCCGAGCTCGGCACGACCGCTTCGGCGCCGCTCGTCGAGGAGGTGGGCGCGTGACCGCCGTCGCCACCGCCGACGTCGCGCAGCGGATGCCGCAGGCCGCGGCATCCGGGTCGCTCTCGTGGCTGCGCGACCGCGGCATGGGTGCGAGCATCCTCGTGTCGGCGATCTCCACGGCGTTCGGCGTCGTGCTCATCTCGGCGACGGGCTTCATCGGCGCGATGCTGCAGGCGGACCCGTACATCGGCGGCAGCGGCACGCTCGCGGCCGTCATCGCGATGCTCGCGGTGCTGCTCGTCGCGGTCGCGGTCTACGTCGCGTCGATCGTCACGGCGAACACCTTCTCGACCGTCGTGGCCGGCCGCACGCGACGCATCGCGCTGCTGCGCCTCATCGGCGCGTCGGCACGCTCGCAGCGCGCCGAGATCGCGCGCCAGGGGCTCGTGGTGGGGATCATCGGAGCGTTCGCGGGACTCGTGGCCGGCACCGCGCTGTCGGCGGCCGGCGTCGCGATCATGACGCAGCTCCTCGGGCTGTCGGGCGTCGAGTACAACGTCGTCCAGGCGGTGCTCCTCGTGCCCGCGGCTGTCGTCGCCCTCACGACGTGGGCCGCCGCGTGGGCCGGCTCGCGTCGTGTGCTCACGGTGACGCCGCTGCAGGCGCTCGGAGGGTCGGTCGAGGCGACGCACGAGCGCATCGCGAAGCGCAGCGGGCGCAACGTCGTCGCGCTCGTGCTCGTGATCATCGGGGGCGGGCTGCTCGCGCTCGGCATCGCGGCGGGCCTCGTGTCGATCTTCGGCATCCTCATCGCGTTCGTCGGCGGGATCCTGTCGTTCACCGGCATCGCGCTCGGCGCGACGCTCGTGATGCCGCCGGCGCTGCGGCTGGTCGGCCGCGCGTTCGGCCGCACCGCGGTCGCGCGCCTCGCAGCCGAAAACGCGCTGCGCTACCCCGAGCGCTCGAGCCGCATGGCGATCGGCGTGGTCATGGGCGTGACCCTCGTGACGATGTTCGCGGTGGCGCTCGAGAGCGTGAAGGCGGTCCTCACGAAGTCCGCGGGCGGCGAGCTGCCCTCCGAGATGACGACGATCATCGACTCGTTCGCCGCGGTGATGATGGCGATCGTCGCGGTGTCGGCGGTCATCGCCGCGGTCGGCCTCGTGAACCTGCTGACCCTCGGCATCGTGCAGCGCCGACGCGAACTCGGCCTCCTGCGCGCGCTCGGGCTCTCGAACGGCCAGGTGCGCCGCGTCGTGCTGCTCGAGGCCGCCCACCTCACGATCACCGCTCTCGTGACGGGGCTCGTGCTCGGGATCGTCTACGGCTGGGCCGGTGCGCAGTCGCTGCTCGGCTCGGTTCCGGTCGACCCGGACGTTCCGCGCATCGCCAACTTCGTGGCTCCGGCCATACCGCTGTGGCCGGTCCTCACGATCGTCGTCGGGACGATCGTGCTCACCCTCGTGGCCGCGGTCGTTCCCACGCGGCTCGCGACCCGCGTCGCGCCGGTCGAGGCGCTCGCGGAGTAAGCGAGGGAGACGGATGCCCCGGCCTCGGGCTTCGGCCGGGGCATCCGTCTATTCGGGCTGATCGGGCGTCTCGTCGGGCGCGAAGTCGTGCGCCCACGACGGTGCGAGCGCGCGCAGCCGCGCCGCGCGCCACTCCCACATCGTCCACAGCACGGGCCACAGCAGGACGGCGGTCGGCCCTCCGATGACGAGCCGGTCGCGCCACAGAGTCTTCGACGGGTCTCCGGGGGCGGGGGAGACGGCGATCTGGTGGTCCCACACGTCGAGCCCAGCGAGGGGCCCCGACACCGGGATCCCGCTGTCGCGGAAGATCCGCACGGGGCCGCCGCCCGATCCCGGGGCCGGATCGGCGACGACGCGGTCGCTGACGTGGATGAGCTGCCTGCCCATCGGAACGATCCCGCCGAGGCGCAGCTGCACGCCGACGTCGCCGCCCGGCTCCCAGCTCGTGGGCAGGCCATCGGGCTCGAGCGGCTCGAGCATCATGAGCGGGCCGTAGAGCTCGGCCACCGCGCGGGGCGAGTGCAGGGCCCGCCACGCGGCATCCGCGTCGATGTCGATCACGAGCTTCTGCAGTACGCGCACGCGTCCAGTCTCTCGCAGATCGTCGATGCCCGGTCGTCGCGCACCGACCGATTGAGGGCTGCCCGGAGCGGCTCTAGGATGCAGGCGTGGCCGAGCCCACCCGAGAGGCGGATCGGGAGTCGAGAAGCCTCAGCGGGACCCTCCTCGAAGGAAAGCTCGCGATCAGGCCGGTCCGAAGGGGTGCCGTCAGTCGTCGCGCGCTCATCGAGCGCGCCCGCGCGAGCGATGCGCGCGTCGTCGGGGTGACCGCGCCGGCCGGCTTCGGCAAGTCCACCCTCCTGTCGGAGTGGGCGGCCGTCGACGACCGGATGATCGCGTGGGCGACGATCGACCGCTTCGACGACGACCCGGCAGCCCTCCTGACGCTGCTCGCGACGGCATCCGCGGAGTTCTCGCCGTCGGCGGGGATCGTCGCCTCCGAGATGCGGGGCCTCGCGACAACCGTCCTCGGTCGCTCCGCGCCGATGCTCGCCGCGGCTCTCTCACGCGCGTCCGAACCGTTCCTGCTCGTCATCGACGACATCCACTCGGCGGCGTCGGACGAGTGCCACGACGCGCTCGAAGTGGTCCTCGCCGGCGTGCCGAGCGGATCGCAGGTGGTCCTCGCGAGCAGGGCGGAGCAGCCGTACTTCGCCCGCTTGCGCATCGACGTCCCCACTCTCGAGATCGGAACGGACGAGCTCCGGCTGGACGGCGACGCGGCCCGCGTGATCTTCGCCGAGCACGACGTCGAGGTCGACGACGACGGCGTAGGCGTCGCGGTCGAACGGTGCGAGGGGTGGCCGACCGGACTCGTCCTGTACGCGCTCGCGGTGAAGGCGGGCGCAGACGTCCTCACCGTCGGCGGGGACGAGCGCTTCGTCGCGGAGTATCTCTATCACGAGTGCCTCGCCGGGCTCCCGCCCGAGCTGCAGGACTTCCTGCGTCGCACCGCGGTGCTCGACGAGCTTTCGGCCGAGCTGTGCGATGCGATGCTCGACCGGGACGACTCCGGCGAGCTGCTGCGTCGCATCGAGGCGCTCAACCTCTTTCTCATCCCGCTCGACCGGCGCGAGCTGTGGTTCCGCTATCACGCGCTGTTCCGGGAGTTCCTGCTCGCCGATCTGCGCCTTCGGGAGCACGGCATCGTCAGCGGCCTGCACGTGCGGGCGGCGGAATGGCTCGAGGGCGAGCGCATGCTCGACCCCGCGGTCGAGCACCTGCTCGCCGCGGGCGAGGTGGAGCGCGCGGGCGAGCTCGTCGCGGAGCTGGCCCTGCCGACGTACCAGCGCGGCGAGGTCGCCGTCGTCGAGAGGTGGCTCGACGGGCTCGGCGACGCGGTCATCGAGGCGTCGCCCGCGCTCGCGGTCATCGCGGCGTGGGCGGCGATCCTGCAGGGCAAGTCGCCGGCGTCGGAGCGATGGGCGGCGGCCCTCGACCGCTTCGATCTCGAGGGAGCGCCCGAAGAGGATCGGGCCGCGTTCGAGTCCGCTCGAGCGATGGTGCGCGCCGCGATGTGCGCTCAGGGGTGGGAGAGCGCGCTGGCGGATGCGCGGCTGGCGGCCGCCTACGAGCCCGCGTGGAGTCCGTGGCGCGACCAGGCGCTGCACCTGCTCGGGTCGGGCTTGCTGCTCGCGGGGGACAGGGCGGGTGCACGCGATGCCTTCGTCGAGGCGTCGGAGAGTGGAGCGCAGGCGGGCAACGCGGACTCGGTCCTCCTCAGCGAGGCGGAGCTCGCGATCCTCTCGATGGACGACGGCGACTGGTCCGCCGCCGACGCCCATGCGCACGCGGCCGTGCGCGCCGTCGACGACAACCACATGGAGGGGTACCCGACGACGGCGCTCGCGCTCGCGGTGAGCGCTCGGCTGGCCCAGCGCCGCGGCGACGCGGCGGCGACCGATCGGTTCCTCGTGCGCGCGATGCGAGCGCGCGTGCACTGCACCCACGTCCTTCCGTTCCTCGCGATGCGCACGCGCCTGCAGATCGCCGGCGTCCTGGTGGGCCTCGGCGATCGCACCGCGGCCAGGCACATGCTCCGCGAGATCGACGACCTCCTCGCCCGCTACCCCGACATGGGGACCTTGGCGGACGAGATCGCGCGCTTCCGGTCGCGGCTCGATGACGCCGCGATGAGCCGTGCCAGCATCCCGCTCACGCCCGCGGAGCTGCGCCTGCTGCCCTACCTCCAGACGCATCTGACGATCGCCGAGATCGGACAGCGCCTCTTCATATCGCGCAACACCGTCAGCTCGGAGGTCGGATCGATCTACCGCAAGCTCGGGGTGACGACTCGCGGTGCCGCGGTCGAGCGCGCGATCGAGATGGGGCTGCTCGGCGGCTGAACCTGGTCGCGGGGTCAGGACTCGTCGGTGAGCAGGTCGAGCTCCACGCCGAGCGCGAGGAGCACCTTCGGTGCCGCCTTGACCACGCGAGGCCGTCCGACATGGGGCATGATCGCGTCGAGCACGCCCGCGATCTCAGCGGGCCGTGCGCCCGAGCTCACGGCGTCGTCGACCTCTTTGCGCATCGACGCGGCGGATGCCGACACCGCGACGAGCGCTCCGATGCGAACGAGCGATCGCGTCTTGGCGTCCAGATCGACGGTCGCATCGGGATGTTCGCCCGGGTGCTCGTCTCCGTCGATGCTGAGTCGGCGCAGGTGGTCGAGGTGGTCCACGGTCCACGCTCCCGCGTTTCAGGGTTGGTCGCCTGGCGACAAGTCAATCCCTTCGGGCCCTCATCCGGTTCATGCGATCTGCGTGATGCCTGTCGAAAACACCGCTTCTAGCCTCGCGGAATGGGGCGCCCCTCCGGCGACCCGCGAGGCCGGCGCAAGCCCGAGGCGAAGAGGTGATGGAGCATGGACGACCTCGAGTACGGACCCGTGGAGCTGATACTCGCGGCTTTCGAGGGCGATGAGCCGGACCCGGGTGTCTTCGACGCGCTCGCGGAACTCGCCGAGGCCGGCACGATCCGTGTGATCGACCTGGTCCATGTCTCGCGCTCCGCCGACGGCGAAGTCACCTACCGGGAGGTCGACGAGAGCGGCATCCGGAACGGTGCGGTGGACCTCGTCGCAGCGGGGCTCGCCTCGCACGAGGACGTCACCGAGCTGGGGGAGCTGCTCGCACCGGGGACCTCTGCCGTGCTTCTCGTCGTGGAGCTGCTGTACGCGACGCAGCTCGCCTCGCGCGTGATGCGGGCGGGCGGCTACGTGGTCGATTCGGTCCGCATCCCGCCGCCCGTCGTCAACGAGGTCGCCCTGGCGGCGGCCGGAGCACAGGGAGTGAGCTGACATGCTGCGCAGAATGGGGCGGCCGGGGCTCCTCGGCATGGCCGCGCGGACTGCCGTCATCGCGGGAACCGCGACTGCCGTGAGCGGGCACGTCGCCCGCCGCCAGTACGAGCGGGCCGAGGAGAGAGACGCCGAGCACCGGTACGAGGTGCAGCAGGAGGCGGCCATGATGGCATCCGCCCCACCGCCCGCACCGCCCGGGCCCATCCCACCGGCCGCGCCGGCCGCGACGGACATGGTCGGCGAGCTCCAGCGCCTCGCGGACCTCAGAGCGCAGGGCGTCCTCAGCGACGCGGAGTTCCAAGCGGCCAAGGCGAAGCTGCTCGCGTGAGCGAGCGGCGTGAGGAGACGTCGTGAACGACAAGAAGAGTGTCATCGGCACCCCGCTGCCCCCGGCGCGGACGCTTCCCTTCCCGCCCAAGCCGTCCGGCAGCTACGCCGGCCGCACGCTCGCGGAGTCGACGTACTCGCCGCTGCCGCCCGAGAGGCATCTCGGCGAGGGCGCGCCGAACGTCCTGATCGTGCTGATCGACGACGCCGGTCCCGCCCTGCCGGCGCCGCTTGGCGGCAAGGTGGACACTCCGACACTCGAGCGGATCCGGTCGGAGGGGATCGGGTACAACCGCTTCCACACCACGTCGATGTGCTCGCCCACGCGCGCGTCGCTGCTGACGGGCCGCAACCACCACCGTGTCGGCGCCGGGCAGATCGCGGAGCTCGCGAACGACTGGGACGGCTATTCGGGGCATATCCCGAAGAGCAGCGCGACGATCGCCGAGGTGCTGCGCAACTACGGGTATGCGACCGCGGCATGGGGCAAGTGGCACAACACCCCCGCCGAGGAGACGACGAAGGCCGGGCCGTACGACAACTGGCCGACCGGCAACGGCTTCGAGTACTTCTACGGCTTCCTCGCCGGAGAGGCGTCGCAGTACGAGCCCAACCTTGTGCGCAACACCACCAGCGTCCTCCCGCCGAAGACGCCCGAGGAGGGCTACCACCTCAGCGAGGACATCGCCGACGACGCGATCGCGTGGCTGCGCGATCACAAGGCGCTCTCACCCGACAAGCCGTTCTTCATGTACTGGGCGACCGGAGCGATCCACGGCCCGCACCACGTGCACAAGGAATGGTCCGACAAGTACAAGGGCATGTTCGACAGCGGGTGGGACGTCTACCGCGAGGAGGCGCTCGCAGGCGCGAAGGCCGCCGGGTGGGTGCCGGAGGACGCCGAGCTGACGCCGCGGCCGGAGTCGCTGCAGGGCTGGGACGACATCCCCGATCATCAGAAGCCGTTCCAGGCGCGACTCATGGAGGTGTGCGCGGGGTTCGGCGAGCACGCCGACGTGCAGGCAGGACGCGTCGTCGACGAGCTCGAGCGCCTCGGCTACCGCGACAACACGATCGTCATCTACATATGGGGCGACAACGGCTCGTCGGGCGAGGGGCAGAACGGCACGATCAGCGAGCTGCTCGCACAGAACATGATCCCGACCACGATCGACCAGCACATCGCCGCCCTCGACGAGCTCGGCGGCCTCGACGCGCTGGGGACGCCGGCGACCGACAACCAGTACCACGCCGCGTGGGCGTGGGCGGGCTCGACGCCTTATCAGGGCATGAAGCTCATGGCCTCGCACCTCGGCGGCACGCGCAACCCGATGTTCATCCGATGGCCTGGCCGCATCGCCCACGATCCGGAGCCGCGCACGCAGTTCCACCACGTCATCGACGTCGCGCCGACGCTGTACGAGATCCTCGGCATCTCGGCTCCCGAAGAGGTCAACGGCATCCACCAGGACCCCATCGACGGCACGAGCTTCGCGTACTCGATCGACGACAGAGCCGCCGAGGGCCGACACCGCGTGCAGTATTTCGAGGTGATGGCCAGCCGCGCCATCTTCGAGGACGGCTGGATGGCGTCCACCACCGGTCCGCGCCTGCCGTGGGTGCCGGGCGTTCCGCCGGGGATGGCGACCTGGACTCCGGACGACGACCGCTGGGAGCTGTACAACCTCGACGAGGACTGGAGCCAGGCGCGCGACGTCGCCGATCAGCATCCGAAGAAGCTCGCGGCCCTCAAGGAGCTGTTCGCCATCGAGGCCGCCAAGAACAAGGTGCTGCCCATCGGCGGGGGTCTGTGGATCGCTCCGCTGCATCCGGAGCTGCGCATCGCGCCGCCGTACGAGGAGTGGGTGATGTCGGGCGACACCACCCGTGTTCCCGAGTTCTGCGCACCGGCGCTCGGCAACCGGCCGAACCTCGTCACGATCGAGGTGAACGTGGGCGATCGCGCCAACGGCGTGCTCTACAAGCTCGGGGGCGCCGGCGGCGGGCTGACGTGCTTCGTGATGGACGGTGTGCTCACGTACGAGTACAACCTCTTCCTCGTCCAGCGCACGATCATCGCGTCCCCGGAACCGCTCGCCGCCGGCGATCACACCATCGAGATCGAGACGAGTTCTGTCGAACCCCGGCCCGGCGGGCCCCTGCGCGTCGTGCTGCGGGTCGACGGCGCCGAGCTCGCCTCGGGGACGGTGCCGGTGAGCGCGGCGCTGCTGTTCTCGGCGAACGACTGCCTCGACATCGGTCGCGCCTACGGAGGTGCCGTCTCGCGCGCGTACGTCGACCGCATGCCGTTCGCGTTCGACGGACGCATCGACCGCGTGCACATCGCGTACGCCGTGCCGCCGAAGCCTGATTCGACGTGACCGACGCGCCCTCCGACCACGTCACTCCCGCACGAGACGGGCGGGAGCGTGCGGAGAGCGTGCGCGAGGTGCTCGCCGTCGTCGTGCTCTCGGTGACCGCGATCCTCACCGCGTGGTGCGGGTTCGAGTCGTCGAAGTGGGGCGGCATGATGTCGATCGAGTTCAGTCAGGCATCCGGGGCCCGTATCGAGGCAGCGGATGCCGCGAGCACCGCCCGCGACAACCGGGCCGTCGACCTGTCGATCTACGAGCTGTGGGTGCAGGCGCGGGCGACCGGCGACACCGCGCTCGCCGAGTACGTCGAGGCGCGGTTCACTCCTGAGTTCGCGATCGCGTTCGAGGACTGGCAGCAGGGCGGCGAGTCTGCGCGGTCGCCCTTCAAAGAGCCGTCCTATGTGCCGGAGGGCGCCGTCGAGGCCCAGCGCGCGTCCGATCGCGCCGACGCGCTGCTCGCGAAAGCCCTCGAGAGCAACCAGCGGGGTGACGACTATGCGATCCTCACGGTGCTGTTCGCGCTCGTGCTCTTCTTCGTCGCCGTGTCGGAGCGCAGCCGCATGCACTGGAGCGGGTGGTTCCTGCTCGGGCTGGGGATCGCCGTCGCGATCGTCGGCATCGTGATCCTCGTGACGTTCCCGATCCTCGTGTGACGCAAGGGGCGGGCCGTGGCGGCCCGTAGGCTGAGGACGTGCCCCCGTTCGACCAGTCCCGCTACCAGGTGCGCCTCGAGTGGGGCGCCGACGGCCTGCGCCGGCTCGCCCCCTCCGACATCGTCGTGGTCGTCGACGTGCTGCGCTTCTCGTCGACCGTCTCGCGCGAGGTGGCCGCGGGCCGGTCGGCGCCGCTCGACGAGTCCGCGCACGCGGTGTCGATCAACGGCGCCGCGATCGCGGCCGCGGCCGCCGAGGCGGGAGCGACGGTCATGGCCGGATGCCTGCGCAATGCGTCGGCCGTGGCATCCGCCGTTCTCGCCGAGCAGACCGCACGAGCAGCTCGCACGAGCGTCGCGGTCATCGCGGCGGGCGAGCTGAACGGTCGCGAGCAGGGTGCTCCGGTGCGCGTCGCGGTCGAGGATCAGCTCGGAGCGGGAGCGGTCGTCGACGCGCTTGCGTCGCTCGGCATCGATCACACATCGCCCGAGGCGGCCGCAGCGTGCGAGGCGTTCCGCGGACTCCGCCGAGCCGTGCGTCACCTCCTCACCGCGAGCGGCTCGGGCCAGGAGCTGCTCGAGCGCGACGCGCGCGACGAGGTGCTCGCGGCGGCGGAGATCGACGCGGATGCGACGGCGCCGGTGCTCGTCGACGGAGCGTTCCGCGCGCTCGACGTCAGCGCGGGGTCAGTGCCGCGAGTCGTGCGGCCGGCGTGATCTCGCGGCGCGTCCACGTGAACGCGAAGCGTTCGTCGTAGCGGGGAGCGCACTGCGCGCACGAGGTCGCCCGCGTCGGGCGGCGGTGCCGGTGGGCGATGTGGCCGGCGGGGCATACGCCGACCCACGGGGCGAGCTCGGTCGCCGTCTCGCCGTGGTGCGTCGTGCCGCCGACGTAGCCGATCTCGCGTGCGATGCGCTTCCATGTCGGGCCGTGCCCTGCGGACGGACCCGCGAGCGCGTGCGCCACCTCGTGGAGGAGCGTCTGGTGGTTCGCGTCGTCGTCGTAGCGCGCCGCAAGGTAGCGCGAGACGCTGATGCGCTTGCGCGTGTAGTCGCACAGACCCGCTCGGCGCTTGGCGTTGTCGAACGCGAACGACCATGTGTCGTCGAGGTGCAGGGCGATGAGCGCCTCGGCCCAGTGGCGCACTCGATGGAGTTCCGACATGGCGGCGAGATTAGAACGTACCTACGACACTCGCCGTGGCCCGCGGCGTCATCCCGCGAGCGCCGCGTCGGCGCGACGCCGGTCGGCGGCTTCGATCGCGAGGAGCATGGACTCGAGCTGGTCGTCCGGGGCGCCGGACTCCTGACGCAGGAACAGCGCGCGCTTGAAGTCGTCGCGCGCCTGGTCGAAGTCGCCCGCGTCGTAATGGGTCTTGCCGCGGTGCTGGTAGGCGAACGCCGCGATCGCCGACCACCCCTGGCCCTCGGCCTCTTCGGCGCACATCGTGAGCTCCTGCTCGGCGGCGGCGAACGCTCCGCGGTACTGCTGCACGCTCGCATGGAGGATCCGGGCGCGAAGAAGATCCTTGCGGGTGCCCGCCATGCGCGCGACGCGTACCGACTGCTCCGAGATGACGAGGGCGTCCTCGAGTCGACCGAGCACCTTCAGAAGCCACACCCGCTCGAGCAGTGCCGGCAGGCTGCGCTGTTCGCCGATCTCGTCCAGGCGCTCCTTGCACTGGCGCGGATCGATCTTCTCGCGCAGCGTGTCGGGGTCGTACCCGTGGATGTAGCTCACCGTCGACTCCCTTCCGCTCGTCGTTCGCCACTCCAGTGTGCCCCGCGCTCGTGCGGCGCCCGTGCGGGCACGCCGAGGAATGCGACTTGTCGGGCGTGGCGTCAGCGTTCGAAGACGGATGCCGCGGGTCGGGGCGACGGCGTCGCGTCGGCGTCCGTCGCGACCCGCGCTCCGCGCACGAACTCGTCGAGCTCGGCGCCCTGCGCGACCTTCGCCGGGTGGGGACCGGCGGCCATGAGCCGCGGAAGCCATTCGGTCGGGAGCGGCACGGGCGACGCGGCGATCACGAGGTTGCCGAACCGGCGCCCCTTGAGCGTCTGAACCTCGGCGAGCACGATGACCTCGGGAAGGACCGCGCGCACGGTCGCGACCTGGCGCCGCGCGAAGGCGAGGCCCTTGCCGTCGGCGACGTTCACGAGCAGCACGCCGTCCGGCGCGAGGAGCCGCATCGCGGCCGTGTAGAACTCGATCGTCGTGAGGTGCGCGGGCGTCTGCGAGCCGGAGTACACGTCCGACACGAGCAGATCGACGTTGCCCTCGAGCCCCGCGGGCAGACGGGCGAGGCCTTCGCGCGCGTCGCCGATGCGCACGCGGATCGACGCACCGCGCGGGAACGGGAGATGCTCCCGCACGAGGTTCACGAGCTCGGGCTCGAGCTCGATGACCTGCTGCCGCGAACCCGGCCGCGTCGCCTCGATGTACCGCGGGATCGTGAGGGCGCCGGCGCCGAGGTGCACGGCGGTGAGCGGTTGTCCGGGCATCCGCAGTCTGTCGATCACGGCGCCCATGCGCGCGACGTATTCGAAGTGCAGGTGCGTCGGATCGTCGAGGTCGACGTGCGACTGCGGGGTGCCGGCGACCTCGAGCTCCCACCCGTTCACGAACCCCGATCGGACGATGCTCGCGATGGATCCGTCCGACAGGCGCGCCGAAGGTCCGGATGCCTCGACCCGAGCCCGCGCCATATGTCAACGCTACCCGTGGGCGTGGGCGCCTGGTCTAGCGTGCTGGCATGGCCGACCTTCCCGTGTACACCTTCCAGCGAGGCGATGACGTCATCGTCTACACGCGGTCCGGCCGCACGGACGGGCCGGTGTTCGTACTCGTGCACGGCATCGGGATGGGCCGCGGCGTGTTCGGGGATCTCGTCGAAGAGCTGAGCCGCGAGGGCGACGTGATCGCGCTCGACCTCCCCGGCTTCGGCGACTCGCCGAAGCCTCGCCGGCCGCTCGACATGCCCGCATGCGGAGACGTCGTCGCGGCGCTGCTCGACGAGCTCGGCGTGCGCGATGCGGTGCTCGTGGGGCATTCGATGGGGGCGCAGGTCGTGGCCGAGACGCTCGTGCGGCATCCGCACCTTCGCGGTCGCGCCGTGCTCGTGTCGCCGACCGTCAACCCGGCGGAGCGGAGTGCGGTCGTCCAGGGGCTGCGGCTGCTGCAGGACATCGCGATCGAGAGTCCCAAGGTGCTCGCCCTCGGGGCGATCCACTACGTGAAGGCCGGGCCGATCTGGTACGCGAAGACGCTGCGCCGCATGGTCGACCACCGCATCGAGGACGTGCTCCCTCTGCTCGACGCCGACACGCTCGTGGTGCGGGGCGAGGTCGACAGGGTGAGCCCGCGCGATTGGGCCCGCGAGGTCGCGCGGCTCGTGCCCCGCGGCGTGCTTCGCGAGGTCGCCGACCGCGGTCACGAGACGATGATCCGCACCGCGCAGCCCGCCGCATCGCTCATCGTCGAGCACGCCGTGGAAACGTCGGGGCGCGGGCCGGACTCCCGCGGGCCGCGCGGCGATACCGTGGAGGAATGACGTCGATCGACCTCAACGCCGACCTCGGCGAGACGGTCGGCGGGGTTCCCACCGCCGACGACGAGGCCATGTTCGCCGTCATCTCGAGCGCGAGCATCGCGTGCGGCGGACACGCGGGCGACGAGGAGACGATGCGCGTCTCGGCGGCGCGCGCGGTGAGGCTCGGCGTCGCCGTCGGCGCCCACCCGTCGTACCCCGATCGCGCGGGCTTCGGCCGCGTGGGCATCGACATCGGGCGCGAAGCGCTCACCCTCGTGATCGCCGACCAGCTGGAGGCGCTGTCGGCGGCGGGCGCCGACATCCGGTTCGTCAAGCCGCACGGCGCGCTCTACAACCGCATCGTCGCCGACCGCGAGCAGGCGGAAGCGGTCGCCGATGCGGTCGCTGCGCTGTCTGAGCGGCTCGGGCGTGCGATCCCGCTCCTCGGGCTCGGGGGAGCGGGCGCCGCGACAGCGGCCGAGCGTGGTCTGCCGTTCGTGCAGGAGGCGTTCCTCGACCGCGGCTACCGCGCAGACGGCACGCTCGTGCCGCGCGGTGAGCCCGGGGCGCTGCTCACCGATCCCGAAGCCGTCGCCGAGCGAGCGGTGCTCCTCGCACGCGAGCGCGTCGTCGAATCCGTCGACGGAGAGGTCGTCGCGGTGGGCGCCGCATCGCTGTGCGTGCACGGCGACTCGCCCGGCTCGATCGCGATGGCACGCACCGTGCGGGCGGCGCTCGACGAGGCCGGGGTCGAGGTGCGGGCGCCGTGGTGACGCTCGGCCGCGAGGAATCCGCAGTCCGGATCCTGCCGATGGGAGACCGCGCGCTCCTCGTCGAGGTCGCCTCCCTCGACGAGGTGCTCGAACTGCGCGACCGGCTCGAGGCGTCGCGGCCCGAAGGCGTCGTCGACCTCGTGCCCGGTGCGCGGACGGTGCTCGTTCGCGTGGATCCTGCGGTGCTGTCGGTGGGCGCGGCGCAGGCGTGGGTCGCGGGCGCCGAGACGGATGCCGCACCCGCGGTCGCGGCATCCGTCTCGCTCATCCAGCTCGACGTCGTGTACGACGGAGAGGACCTCGCCGAGACCGCGCACCTGCTCGGCGTGGGCGCTGACGAGCTCGTGCGCCGGCACGCCGCCGCCGAGTGGACCGTCGCCTTCACGGGCTTCGCCCCCGGCTTCGCCTACCTCGTGAGCCGCGACTGGACGTTCGACGTCCCACGCCTCGCGTCGCCTCGCACGCGCGTGCCTGCCGGAGCCGTCGGCCTCGCGGGGGTGTTCTCCGGCGCGTATCCGCGCGAGAGTCCGGGCGGCTGGCGGCTCATCGGCACGACGTCGGCACCGCTGTGGTCGCCGGATGCCGCATCCCCCGCGCTGCTCCGGCCGGGCTCTCATGTGCGGTTCCGCCCGGTCGAGCGGGCCTCGGCGGTCGCGGCGTCGTCGGCTGTGCCGCGTGCGGCGGATGCCGAGATCCGGGGCATCCGCGTCATCGAACCCGGGCTGCTCGCGACGATCCAGGACCGCGGGCGCGAGGGCGCCGCGTCGCTCGGCGTCTCACGCTCGGGCGCCCTCGACCGCACGGCGCTCGGCGTCGCGAACCGGCTCGTGGGCAACCGCGACGACGCCGCCGGCATCGAGGTGACGATGGGCGGCTTCCGTGCCGTCGCGGAGCGCGACGTGTGGGTCGCCGTCACCGGGGCGTGGGGGCCCATACGGCTCGGCGGCCACGAGGCCGACCCGTACACGGCGCACGTGTGGCGAGCGGGCGAGGAGCTGCACCTCGACTGGTTCGCGCACGGCGCGCGGGGGTACGTCGCGGTGCGCGGGGGAGTGGACGCGCCGGTCGTGCTCGGAGCACGCGCGACGGATCGCCTCGCGGGAATCGGCCCGGCGCCGCTGGTCGCGGGCTCGGCCATCGCCGTGGGCGACGACGTCGCGGGACCGATCCCCGTCGCACCGCCCGCGCCGTGGGGAGCCCCGCACGACGACGAGCTCGAGATCGAGCTCGCGCCGGGACCCCGTGCCGACTGGTTCGCGCCGTCCGCGCTGAGCCTTCTGTTCGACGAGACCTGGACCGTGACGGGCGCCGCCGACCGCGTCGGCATGCGGCTGGACGGCCCCGAGCTCACGCGCAGACGCGACGGCGAGCTGCCGAGCGAAGGCATGGTGCCGGGTGCCCTCCAGGTGCCGCCGAGCGGCCGCCCGACGATCCTCCTCGCGGACGGCCCCGTGACGGGCGGCTATCCCGTGATCGCGGTCGCGACGGATGCCGCGCTCGACCTCCTCGGGCAGGCGCGGCCCGGCACGCGGCTGCGCTTCCGCCACGCCCGGCCTCCCGCCTGAGCCCGCCGACCGGGGTCGAGATCGCACGAACGGCGGCGCTCCGCGGCATCCGCCGGTGATTCCCGCAATCTCGGCGGCAGTCGCGCCGCAGGGATCACCAGTGCTGCAGGATCTCGTCCACCTCGTCGTGCTCCTCGTCGGGGAGCGCGAGCAGCACCGCCTCGGCGAGCGACATCTCCTCGCCCGCCGCCTCGCCGCGCGCGACCGCCTCGGGGTCGCGGCCGCGCAGGATCTCGAGGTGCGGCGTGTGCACCGTGAACGCCTCGACGTCGAACACGCCGATCCGGTGCCGCACCGAGCTCGCCGCCACCGCGAGGGCCGCCGCGCGCCACGCTTCTCCGCGTGCGGCCGCCACCGCGCACACGCCTTCGAGCCCGTAGGCGACGCCCTCGTCGTAGTGCAGTCGCAGCGACAGCAAGAGGGTCTCGAGGAACTCCGGCTCGGCGAGGTCGATCTCGCCCCGCACGAAGTTCAGCCGCGCACGCAGGTTGCCTGCGACCGAGGTCGTGAACAGGTCGCCGCCCGCGCGCGCGACCTCGCTCGCGCGGTCGAAGTGCGCGAGCGCCTCGTCGATCGCACCGCGCCTCCAGCACAGGCGCCCGAGCGAGACCTCCGAGATCGCCTCCGCCCAGCCGTTCCCGAGCTCGTGCAGTCGCCGCACCGCCTCGAGCAGCTCGGCCTCGGCGCGTTCGACGTCGATGTCGGACAGCTGCACACGCGCCGTGCCGCGCGCCGCGAGGGCCATCGCCGCGGCATCCGCATCGCCTGCCTCGGTGAACAGGCGCACGCATTCGCCGAGACCGGCGACCACCTGCTCGCTCGGGCGCTGCCACATCTCGCCCCACAGCGCGAAGAACCATGCGACCGCGCGCGTGTGCTTGGAGATGGGCTGCGGCTTGTCGAGCAGCTCGAGCATCCACACGCGCACCTCGCCGAAGAAGCCGGCGATCCACCAGTAGATGAGGAGGCACCACGCGAAGTCGCCCGCGTCGTCGAGGCGGTCGGTGTAGACGAGGTGGCGCACCGCGGCCCGCAGGTTCGGCAGCTCGAGGCCGAGCTGCGCGACGGCATCCGCCTGGTCCGCCCCGCGCAGGCCGGGAGCGAGGCGCTTGACGAACGCGCTGTAGTAGTCGGCGTGGGCCGCGCGCATGCGGTCGGCTTCGCCTCGCTCCTTGAGCCGACCGAGCGCGTACTCGCGCACGATCGCGAGCAACGACAGCGCGGCCCGCCCGCCGACCTCGGTCTGCTTCACGAGCGACGCGTCGACGAGCGACGCGATGCCGTCGATCGCGTCGCCGCCCCATGAGCGTCCCACGCCGAGCGCCTCGACCGCCTCGAGCGAGAACACCCGCGCGAAGACGCCGAGGTCCTCGAGCAGCTCCCGGTCGCGGTCGGGCAGCAGGCTCACGCTCCACTCGATCGTCGCACGCATCGTCTGGTGCCGCTCGGGCATGTCCCGAACGCCCGCCGTGAGGAGGGGCAGGCGCTGTTCCAGGCGCTCCGCGATGCCGTGCGGCGTCAGCAGGCGCATCTTCGCCGCGGCGAGCTCGATCGCCAGCGGCAGCCCTTCGAGGCGCCGGCAGATGTCGGCGACGTCCGCCGCGTTGTCCGGCGTGATCTCGAAGCCCGGCTTCACGGCCTGCGCGCGGTCGACGAACAGGGCGACGGCACTCGTGCGCGTCGACGGATCGAGGCTCGCCGATCGGCCTTCGTGGGGCGTCCGCAGGCCCTGCACCTCGTATACGCGCTCGCCGCGGATGCGCAGGATGGTGCGGCTCGTCACGAGGAAGCTGGCCAGCGGCGCGACCGTGAACAGCCGCACGAGCACGGGGGCGGCATCGATGATCTGCTCGAAGTTGTCGAGCACGAGCAGCACCTTGCGGCCGTCGAGCGCGCGCGAGATGCGCTCCTCGAGGGACGCCTCGCCGTTGTCGCGGATGCCGAGGATGTACCCGATCGTCGGAAGCAGCAGCGCCGACTCCAGCACGCCCTCCAGCGGCACGAAGTAGACGCCGTCGGGGAAGAGGTCCTCGGTCGCACGCGCGACCTCGATCGCGAGCCGGCTCTTTCCGATGCCTCCCGGCCCGATGAGGCTCACGACGCGATCGGTGCCGCGCGCGAGCAGCTCGCGCACTTCGCCGATGTCGCGCTCGCGGCCGATCGTCGTCGTGTACGGCACCGGCACGCGGGACGCGAGCGCCGAGGCATCCGGCGCCGCGTGCTCGGGCTCGGAACGCGATTCGTCGAAGCGCTCGGCGAGGAGGATCGCGAGGTCGTTCGCGATCTGGTCCTCGAGCTCCGCGGCGTTCCGGAACGGCAGGTATGCGGCGGTGTCGTCCTCGCGGATGCGGGCGATCAGCTCCTCGAGCCGCGCGTCGCGGCCCTCCGACGCACGGACGTAGATGAGCTTGGGCATGTTCTTCGGCGCGAGGTCGTACTCGTCCTCGAGCCCCGAAACCGTCTCGTCGGGTGCGACCCAGCCATAGCTGTCGCCATAGATGCCGATGAAGATGTCGCTCTGCGCGAGATAGGAGCGGTAGAGGCTGCGCGGCGGATGCGGTCGCGCCCCCAGCTCGAACATGACGGGCGCCAGGCGCATCCGCTCGATCGCCGCACGCGCCGCGCGCCGCTCATCTGCGAGCTCGCGCAGCGTCGAGCTGACGAAGACGCGGATCTTCTGATCGGGCGTGCGGATGCGCGGGTGCTCGCGCTCGCCGGTCACCACGCGGCGGCCGATCGCCGTGTCTCGGCGTCGGCGTCGGGGAGCGCGAGCGCGATCGCCTCGGCCAGGCTCATGTCGCGCCCCGCGCGCTCGCCGGCCGCGACCGCGTCCGGGTCGGCGGCGCGGATCTCCGCGAGCGGCTCGCGATGCACCGCGAACTCCTCGATGTCGAAGATGCCCGTCGTCTGACGGATCGTCGCGGCGGCTCCCGCGAGCGCGCCCGCACGCCACGCCTCGCCGCGCGCCGCGGCGAGCGCGCACATGCCCTCGATGCCGTACGTCGCGCCGTCGACGAAGCGCAGCTGGATCGACAGCCGCAGCGTGAGGAGGAACTCCTCCTCGCACTCGTCGCGCATCCCGATGAGGAAGCGGAACCGGGCGCGGTTGTTGCCCGCGACGATGCGTGTGAACGCGTCATCCGCGTCTTCGGCGATCCGCACGGAGCGATCGAAGTGCTCTGTGGCGGCGGCGATGTCCTGGCACACGACGCCGAGCTGGCCGAGCGCGACCTCGGCGAGCGACTCCGACCAGCGGTCGCCGAACGTTCGCAGCCGCACGACGGCGTCGTCGAGCTCGGCACGCGCGACCTGCGGATCCAGGTCGGGGAACTGCAGGCGCGTCGTCGCGCGAGCGGTCTGCACCATCGCGGCGGCGTGGTCGTCGCCGCTCTCGGCGAACAGGCGAGCGCTCTCACCGAGCGTCGAGACGACCTCGACGGACGGCTGCTGCCACATCTCGGCCCACGTCGTGAAGAAGGCCGCGATCGCACGTGCCCGATCCGACATCGGCCGGCCCGAGGCGAGCAGCTCGAGCATCCACACCCGCACGTCGGCGAAGTAGCCCGAGATCCACCAGTAGACGATGAGCGACCACGCGAAGTCGGCGGCCTCCTCGAGGCGTCCGGTCTGCACGAGGTGGCGCGCCGCTGCGCGGAGGTTGGGCACTTCGAGACCGAGCTCGGTGACCGCCTCGATCTGCCCCGGGCCGCGCAGCCCCGGCGCGATTCGCTTGACGAGGCCCAGGTAGTGCTCGGCGTGCGCGATCTTCAGCTCGTCCGCGTCGCCGCGCTTCTCGAGCGCCTCCAGCGCGTACTCGCGCACGATCGCCAGCAGCGAGAACACGGATCGGCCGTCCTGGTCCATCTGGCGCACGAGGCTCGCGTCGATGAGCGCGGCGAGCGTCTCGATCGCGTGGTCGCCCCACGGCCTCGACGCGCCGACGGCCTCGACCGCGTCGAGCGTGAAGCGCGCCGCGAAGACGCCGAGGTCCTCGAGCATCTCGCGCTGGTCCTCGGCGAGCAGGCCGACGCTCCAGTCGATCGTCGCGCGCATCGTGCGATGGCGGTCGGGGAGGTCGCGCACGGGCGCCGACAGGAGGGGGAGTGCGCGCCCGAGGCGCGTCGCGATGTCGGCGGGCGGAAGCAGCCGCACCTTCGCGGCGGCGAGTTCGATCGCGAGCGGCAGGCCGTCGAGGCGACGGCAGATCTCGATGACATCCGCCGCGTTCGCCTCGGTGAGCTCGAACTCGGGTTTCACGGCCGCCGCGCGCTCGGCGAACAGCACGCACGCGGCCGAGGCCTGCGCCTGCGCGAGGGTGGCCGGAGCGTCGACCGGCGGCAGCCCCAGCGTGTCGACGTCGAACACCCGCTCGCCGCGGATGCGCAGGATCGTGCGGCTCGTCACGAGGAAGCACGCGTTCGGCGCGAGCGTGTAGAGCCGCACGAGCACGGGCGCCTCGTCGACGATCTGCTCGAAGTTGTCGAGCACGATGAGCACCCGGCGGTCGTCGAGGGACTGCGCGATGCGCTCTTCGAGCGAGTCTGCGCCGGTGTCGCGGATGCCGAGCACGTACGCGATCGTCGGCAGCAGCAGCCCCGCTTCGAGCACCCCCTCCAACGGGACGAAGTGCACGCCGTCGGGGAAGAGGTCGGCGTTCGCGTGCGCCGCCACGATCGCGAGCCGGCTCTTGCCGATGCCGCCCGGTCCGATGAGGCTCACGACGCGGTGCTCGCCGCCGGCGAGGAGAGCGCGCAGCTCGGCGAGCTCGCCGTCGCGCCCGATCGTCGTCGTGTACGGCGCGGGCACGCGCGCGGCCAGGTCCGGCTCGGCGGATGCCGCGGCATCCGGCCTCGACTCGTCGAACCGTTCCGCGAGGAGCGTCGCGAGGTCCGCGGCGACGCGCTCGCCGAGCTCCTCAGCCGTCTCGAAGTGCAGATACGCGGCGGTGTCGTCGGCCTGGATGCGCGCGATGAGCTCCTTCAGCTTCTCGTCGCGCGCCGGCACGTCCTTGATGTAGATGAGCTTCGGCATCGAGCGCGGCGCGAGGTTGTACTCGTCCTCGAGTCCCGACACCTCCTCACCCGGCGCCACCCAGCCGTAACCGGCCCCGTAGATCCCGACGAACACGTCGCTCTGCTCGAGGTACGAGCGATACAGGCTGCGCGGCGGATGCGGCCGCGCCCCCAGCTCGAACATCACCGGCGCCAGGCGCATCCGCTCGACCGCCTCGCGCACCGCGCGACGCTCCCCCGCGAGCTCACGCAACGTAGAACTAACGAACACCCGGATCCGCTGGTCGGGCGTGCGGATCACGGGGTGCTCCACCCCAGTCATGTGCACATCATCCCCCTGGACGGGCCGCCGCGCCATCATTCGTGCGAATGCGTCGCCGCTGTCGCGGCGCTCGAGTGCCGATCGATGGGAATGGCGGATGCCCTCGCGGCGCTTATACCGCAGCATCCGGAACTTTTCAAGAATGCGAGTGGACACGGCGCGCCCAGCCGCGTATAGTGGGTAGTTGCGCTCTTGGATTCCCCCTGCCCTCATATGGTGGTCGGCTGTGCCTGTGCGCCCCTTGCGCGAATGCTGTTCCCGCGCGAGAGTGCGTCGCGCGGGCTTCGGGGACCGGAGCACTTCACTCACGACAAGGAAACGAGCCCTCGCCCGGGCCCACGGAGGTAATCCCCTTGGCTGCTGCGCGCAACGCATCCAACCCCACCACCACCCCCAAGAACGGCCGCGGAGCATCCCGCCTCTCGTTCGCCAAGATCTCCGACACGCTGACGGTCCCTGACCTGCTCGCCCTGCAGACCGAGTCCTTCGACTGGCTCGTCGGCAACGACGCATGGAAGGCGCGCGTCGCCGAAGCCAAGGCCGCCGGTCGCACCGACGTCCCCGAGGTCTCCGGTCTCGAGGAGATCTTCGAGGAGATCTCGCCGATCGAAGACCTGAGCGAGACGATGCAGCTCTCGTTCACCAACCCCTACCTCGAGCCCGAGAAGTACTCCATCGAGGAGTGCAAGGAGCGCGGCAAGACCTACGCCGCGCCTCTGTACGTCGAGGCCGAGTTCATGAACCACCAGACCGGTGAGATCAAGACCCAGACGGTCTTCATGGGCGACTTCCCGCTCCAGACCGACAAGGGCACGTTCATCATCAACGGCACCGAGCGCGTCGTCGTCTCGCAGCTCGTGCGCTCGCCGGGTGTGTACTTCGACAAGACGCCCGACAAGACGTCCGACAAGGACATCGTCTCGGCGCGCATCATCCCGAGCCGCGGCGCGTGGCTCGAGTTCGAGGTCGACAAGCGCGATCAGGTCGGCGTCCGCATCGACCGCAAGCGCAAGCAGTCCGTGACCGTCTTCCTCAAGGCGCTGGGACTCACCAGTGAGCAGATCCTGGAGGAGTTCGCGGGCTTCGAGTCGATCGAGGAGACCCTCTCGAAGGACACGATCCTCACCAAGGAGGACGCGCTCCGCGACATCTACCGCAAGCTGCGTCCGGGCGAGCAGGTCGCCGCCGAGGCCGCGCGTGCGCTGCTGGACAACTTCTACTTCAACCCGAAGCGCTACGACCTCGCGAAGGTGGGTCGCTACAAGATCAACCAGAAGCTCGGCCTGCGCGCCGACCTGACGGAGTCGGTGCTGACGGTCGAGGACATCGTCGCGACCATCAAGTACCTCGTCCGCCTGCACCGCGGCGACGAGACGTTCGAGGGCTACCGCAACGGCAAGCTCACCGAGATCCGCCTCGACGTCGACGACATCGACAACTTCGGCAACCGCCGCATCCGCGCGGTCGGCGAGCTCATCCAGAACCAGGTCCGCACCGGTCTGTCGCGCATGGAGCGCGTCGTCCGCGAGCGCATGACCACGCAGGACATCGAGGCGATCACGCCGCAGACCCTGATCAACGTGCGCCCGGTCGTGGCCGCGATCAAGGAGTTCTTCGGCACGTCGCAGCTGTCGCAGTTCATGGATCAGAACAACCCGCTCGCGGGCCTGACCCACAAGCGCCGCCTGTCGGCGCTGGGCCCCGGCGGTCTGTCGCGTGAGCGCGCCGGCGTCGAGGTCCGTGACGTCCACCCGTCGCACTACGGCCGCATGTGCCCGATCGAGACGCCGGAAGGCCCGAACATCGGCCTCATCGGCTCGCTCGCGTCGTTCGCGCGCATCAACGCCTTCGGCTTCATCGAGACGCCGTACCGCAAGGTCGTGAACGGCAAGGTCACCGACCAGATCGACTACCTCACCGCGTCGGAGGAGGACGACTACATCGTCGCCCAGGCCAACGCGCGACTGAAGCCCGACGGCCACTTCGCCGACGACCGCGTGCTCGCCCGCAAGAAGGGCGGCGAGGTCGACCTGTTCCCGGCCGAGGAGATCGGCTACATGGACGTCTCGCCGCGCCAGATGGTGTCGGTGGCGACCTCGCTCATCCCGTTCCTCGAGCACGACGACGCTAACCGCGCGCTCATGGGCGCGAACATGCAGCGTCAGGCTGTGCCGCTCCTGCGCTCGGAGGCCCCGCTCGTGGGCACCGGCATGGAGGGCTACGCGGCGATCGACGCGGGTGACGTCGTCATCGCGGAGCGTCCGGGCGTCGTGGTCGAGGTCTCGGCCGACGTCGTGACGGTCCAGCTCGACGAGGGCGGCACGCAGGACTACTACCTGCGCAAGTTCGACCGCTCCAACCAGGGCACGTCGTACAACCAGCGCGTCGTCGTCTCGGCCGGCGACCGCGTCGAGGCCGGCGAGGTCATCGCCGACGGCCCGGCGACGGAGAACGGCGAGCTCGCGCTCGGCAAGAACCTCCTCGTCGCGTTCATGACGTGGGAGGGCCACAACTTCGAGGACGCGATCATCCTCAGCCAGAACCTCGTGAAGGACGACACCCTCTCCTCGATCCACATCGAGGAGTACGAGGTGGACGCCCGCGACACGAAGCTCGGCAAGGAGGAGATCACGCGCGACCTGCCGAACGTGAGCCCCGACCTGCTGAAGGACCTCGACGAGCGCGGCATCATCCGCATCGGCGCCGAGGTGCGTCCCGGCGACATCCTCGTCGGCAAGGTCACGCCGAAGGGCGAGACGGAGCTCTCGGCCGAGGAGCGCCTGCTCCGCGCGATCTTCAACGAGAAGAGCCGCGAGGTGCGCGACACGTCGCTCAAGGTCCCGCACGGCGAGGCCGGCACGATCATCGCGGTCAAGGAGTTCAACGCCGAGGAGGGCGACGACGAGCTCGGCTCGGGCGTCAACCGCCGCGTCGTGGTCTACATCGCCCAGAAGCGCAAGATCACCGAGGGCGACAAGCTCGCGGGCCGCCACGGCAACAAGGGCGTCATCGCGAAGATCCTCCCCGTCGAGGACATGCCGTTCCTCGCGGACGGCACGCCGGTCGACGTGATCCTGAACCCGCTGGGCATCCCGGGCCGCATGAACTTCGGCCAGGTGCTCGAGACCCACCTCGGGTGGATCGCGAAGCAGGGCTGGAAGATCGAGGGCGAGCCCGAGTGGGCCATGCGCCTTCCCGAGGCCGCCCGCGAGGCAGCCCCGGGCACGAAGGTCGCGACCCCCGTGTTCGACGGCGCGTCCGAGGACGAGATCGTCGGGCTGCTCGACTCGACGCTGCCGACGCGCGACGGCGAGCGTCTCATCGACTCGTCGGGCAAGACCGTCCTGTTCGACGGTCGCTCGGGCGAGCCGTTCCCGGCTCCGATCTCGGTCGGCTACATGTACATCCTGAAGCTGCACCACCTCGTGGACGACAAGATCCACGCGCGATCGACGGGCCCGTACTCGATGATCACGCAGCAGCCGCTGGGTGGTAAGGCGCAGTTCGGCGGTCAGCGCTTCGGTGAGATGGAGGTGTGGGCGCTCGAGGCCTACGGCGCGGCGTACGCGCTCCAGGAGCTCCTCACGATCAAGTCCGACGACATCCTCGGCCGCGTCAAGGTGTACGAGGCCATCGTCAAGGGCGAGAACATCCAGGAGCCCGGCATCCCCGAGTCGTTCAAGGTGCTCATGAAGGAGATGCAGTCGCTCTGCCTGAACGTCGAGGTCCTCTCGGCAGACGGCACGGCGGTCAACCTCCGCGACACCGACGACGACGCCTTCCGTGCGGCCGAAGAGCTCGGCATCAACATCTCCACCCGGTTCGAGTCCTCGTCGATCGACGAGATCTGAACCAGGCCAGGACCCTTCGACTAGCTCAGGGACCGAGTCCCAAGAATTCCGACACAGGAGAATCAGTGCTCGACGCAACAACTTTCGATGAGCTTCGCATCGGCCTGGCCACCGCCGACGACATCCGTCGCTGGTCGTATGGTGAGGTCAAGAAGCCCGAGACCATCAACTACCGCACGCTGAAGCCGGAGAAGGACGGCCTCTTCGGCGAGCAGATCTTCGGACCCTCCCGTGACTGGGAGTGTGCGTGCGGCAAGTACAAGCGCGTCCGCTTCAAGGGCATCGTGTGCGAGCGCTGCGGCGTGGAGGTCACCAAGTCCTCCGTCCGCCGCGAGCGCATGGGCCACATCGAGCTCGCCGCGCCCGTCACCCACATCTGGTACTTCAAGGGCGTCCCGTCGCGCCTCGGGTACCTGCTCGACATGGCGCCGAAGGACCTCGAGAAGGTCATCTACTTCGCCGCCTACATGGTGATCTCCGTCGACGAGGAGGCGCGCCACCGCGACCTCGCGACGCAGGAGAGCAACATCCGCCTCGAGATCAAGACGCTCGGCGACCGCCGTGACGCCAAGATCGCGAACCGCCTCCAGAAGCTGGAGGAGGAGCTCGCCGCACTCGAGGAGGAGGGCGCCAAGGCCGACCAGAAGAAGAAGGCCAAGGACGCCGCCGAGAAGGACATGGCGCAGTACCGCAAGAGCGCGGACGACCAGATCGCCAAGCTCGAGCGCGTGTGGGAGGACTTCCGCACGCTCGAGGTCGGCCAGCTCAAGGGCGAAGACGAGATCTTCCACGAGCTGCAGGACCGGTTCGGCCAGTACTTCGAGGCGTACATGGGCGCCGAGGCGATCAAGCGTCGCCTCGAGTCGTTCGACCTGCAGGGCGAGGCCGAAAGCCTGCACCAGCAGATCGCCGAGGGCAAGGGCCAGCGCAAGATCCGCGCGATCAAGCGCCTCAAGGTGGTCAACTCGTTCCTCGCGACGGGCATGAGCCCGGCCGCGATGGTCCTCGACGTCGTGCCGGTGATCCCGCCGGAGCTGCGTCCGATGGTCCAGCTCGACGGCGGCCGCTTCGCCACGAGCGACCTGAACGACCTGTACCGCCGCGTCATCAACCGCAACAACCGCCTCCGTCGCCTGATCGACCTCGGTGCGCCCGAGATCATCGTCAACAACGAGAAGCGGATGCTGCAGGAGGCCGTCGACGCGCTGTTCGACAACGGCCGCCGCGGCCGTCCCGTCACGGGCACGGGCAACCGTGCGCTCAAGTCGCTGTCCGACATGCTCAAGGGCAAGCAGGGCCGGTTCCGCCAGAACCTGCTCGGCAAGCGCGTGGACTACTCGGGCCGTTCGGTCATCGTCGTGGGTCCGCAGCTCAAGCTGCACCAGTGCGGTCTGCCGAAGCAGATGGCGCTCGAGCTGTTCAAGCCGTTCGTCATCAAGCGCCTGATCGACCTCGGTCACTCGCAGAACATCAAGGCGGCCAAGCGCGCCGTCGAGCGCACGCGCCCCGAGGTGTGGGACGTGCTCGAGGAGATCATCCGCGAGCGCCCCGTGCTCCTCAACCGTGCGCCCACGCTGCACCGCCTCGGCATCCAGGCCTTCGAGCCGCAGCTCGTCGAGGGCAAGGCCATCCAGCTGCACCCGCTCGTGTGCGCCGCGTTCAACGCGGACTTCGACGGTGACCAGATGGCCGTGCACCTGCCGCTGTCGGTCGAGGCGCAGGCCGAGGCCCGCATCCTGATGCTGGCGTCGAACAACATCCTCAAGCCGTCGGACGGCCGCCCGGTGACCCTGCCCTCGCAGGACATGATCATCGGTCTGCACCACCTGACGACGATCAAGGAGGGTGCTGTCGGCGAGGGCCGCGTGTTCGGCTCGGTCGCCGAGGCGATCCTGGCGCGCGACGAGGGCACCCTCGACCTGCAGGCCAAGGTCCGCATCCGCATCCCGGGTCTCACGTTCCTCGAGGGCGAGGCCCCCGAGGGCTACGAGCGCCACGGTCTCGTGGACGCCTCGCTGGGCCAGGCGATCTTCAACGACACGCTCCCCAAGGGCTACCCGTTCGTTCGCGAGCAGGCCGACAAGGGCAAGCTGTCGCAGATCGTCAACAAGCTCGCCGAGGAGTACCCGAAGGTGGAGGTCGCCGCGACGCTCGACCGCATCAAGGACGCCGGCTTCTACTGGGCCACGCGTTCGGGTGTGACGGTCGCGCTCAGCGACATCCTCACGCCGCCGAACAAGCAGGAGATCGTCGCGCAGTACGAGAAGCAGGCTGCGAAGGTCCAGGCTCAGTTCGAGAAGGGTCTCACGACCGACGCCGAGCGTCGTCAGGAGCTCATCAAGATCTGGACCGAGGCGACCGACGAGGTCCAGAAGGCGATGCGCGAGAACTTCCCGGCCGACAACACCATCAACCGCATGGTGTCGTCGGGCGCTCGAGGCAACTGGCTGCAGATCCGCAACATCGCGGGTATGCGCGGTCTCGTGAACAACCCGAAGGGTGAGATCATCCCGCGTCCGATCATCTCCTCGTACCGCGAGGGTCTGTCGGTGGCGGAGTACTTCATCGCGACGCACGGTGCCCGCAAGGGTCTGGCCGACACGGCCCTCCGTACGGCCGACTCGGGTTACCTCACGCGTCGTCTCGTGGACGTCTCGCAGGACGTCATCATCCGCGAGGACGACTGCGGCACGACGAAGGGCCTCGAGCTCCCGATCGCCGCACCGTCGTTCGACGGCACGCTCGTGAAGGACCCGAACGTCGAGAACTCGGTGTTCGCCCGCACGCTCGCCGCCGACGTGGTCGACGCCCAGGGCACGGTGCTCGCGGAGGCCGGCCAGGACGTCGGCGACCAGCTCATCGACCGCCTCGTCGAGGCGGGCATCGAGACCATCAAGGTCCGTTCGGTGCTCACATGCGACTCGGCTGTCGGCGTCTGCGCCCGCTGCTACGGTCGCTCGCTCGCGACCGGCAAGATGGTCGACATCGGCGAGGCCGTGGGCATCATCGCGGCCCAGTCGATCGGCGAGCCCGGCACGCAGCTGACGATGCGTACGTTCCACACCGGTGGTTCGGCGTCGGCGGACGACATCACCCAGGGTCTGCCGCGCGTGCAGGAGCTCTTCGAGGCCCGCACCCCGAAGGGCGCGTCGCCGATCGCCGAGGCCGACGGCCGCATCACGATCGAGGAGACCGACCGCTCGAAGAAGGTCATCCTGACGCCCGACAACGGCGACGAGCCGCACGTCTACCCGGTGCTCAAGCGCGCGACGCTGCTGGTCGAGGACGGCCAGCACGTCACGGTCGGCCAGCCGCTGCAGGTCGGCACGCTCGACCCCAAGGAGGTCATGCGCGTGCAGGGTGCCCGCGAGGTGCAGAAGTACCTCGTCAACGGCGTCCAGGGCGTGTACCGCTCGCAGGGTGTGCCGATCCACGACAAGCACATCGAGGTCATCGTGCGCCAGATGCTGCGCAAGGTCACGGTCGTCGATCACGGCGACACGAGCCTGCTTCCCGGTGAGCTGGTGGACTTCAAGCGCTACCAGCAGATCAACCGCGAGGCCGTGGCGGAGGGCAAGCGCCCCGCGTCGGGTCGTCCGGAGCTGATGGGCATCACGAAGGCGTCGCTCGCGACGGAGTCGTGGCTGTCGGCCGCGTCCTTCCAGGAGACCACCCGCGTCCTCACGCAGGCGGCCATGGAAGGCAAGAGCGACCCGCTCGTCGGCCTCAAGGAGAACGTCATCATCGGAAAGCTCATCCCCGCCGGCACGGGACTTGCGAAGTACCGCAACGTCATCGTGGAGGCGACGGAGGAGGCCAAGAGCGAGCGGTACCCCAACCGCATCTTCGCCTCGGACGGCGCGTTCAGCGACGCCGACCTGAGCTACGTCGACTTCGACAGCTTCTCGACGGACGACTTCTCGGGCAATTACAACTGACCCGCGAACGTCTCACAGAGGAAGGCCCCCGGCGCGATGCCGGGGGCCTTCCTCCACTCATGCGGGCGGATGCCGCAGCCGCTGCCTCAGAAACGCTGCTGTTCCGGCGAGACGCTCTCCTTGACGTGCTCCGTCGTGTCGCGCGCTTCCGCCTTGACGTGCTCGGCGGCGTCGACGGCTTCGGACTTCACCTGCTGGAATGCCTCGCGCGCGGGCTCCTGCAGCCCCGAGGCGACCTGCTTCGCGGCATCCGTCGCCGAGTCGACGATCGGCTGCGCCGACTCGCGCAGCGACCGGGCCATACGGCGCTCCGCCTGGGACGGCGGGGCGAGCGATGCCGCGAGCCAGCCGAGTCCGAGCGCGACGAGGCCGACCGCGATGGGTGCGCCCTGCGCCGCGCCGGCGGCGCGCTCGGGCAGTTCGCGCACGTTTTCCGCCGCGCGTCCTGCGGCATCGGACGTCGTGTGGCCGACGTCCTCGGCGACGCCCATCATGCGGTGCTTGACGTCTTCGAACGCGCGCCGCATGCGGGACTTCTGCCGCTCGACGATCTTGCCCGGCGTGACCTTGTCGGCGAGGGCGTCGACGTCGCGCCCGAGCTCTTCTCTGGTCACCTCGATGTCGGCGCGGAGCTGGTCGGGGTTGGTGGATGTGCTGGGGGTGCTCATGATCTGTTCTCCTCGTTCCTCTTGAGCGCGTCCGGGATCTCCTTGACCGTCTCGACGGTGCGCGGGGCGCCGCGCACCGCGCGCAGCCGGCTCATGCCGACCGCGTACAGCACGGCGGCGATCGCCGCCCAGACGACGGCCACGATGACCGCCGCCCATCCGTCGTCGATCACTTCGGCGAGCGCCCGCCACAGGGCGATCGACAGGAACAGGAGCGTCATCGCCGCACCGTACGCCGCAGCCGCCATCAGTCCCGAGCCGACTCCGGCCCGCTTCGCCGATTCCGCGAGCTCGGCCTTCGCGAGCTCGAGCTCTTGGCGCATCAGCACGGACACGTCCCGCGTGACCTCGCCGACGAGCTCGCCGAGCGACGTGTTCGCGGCCTTCTCCTGGGAAGGCGTGGGCATGTCGGTCATCGTCGCGCCTCGCCGCTCGGCGACCACTCGTCGTGGGCGTACTCGCCTTCGTTCACGAGTCCCTGCGGCCGCGTGCCTGCGTCGACGCCGGGTGCTCCGCCGGTCTCGGCCGCGAGTGCATCCGCGATCGGCGTCTCACCGGTCGCGTCCGTCGCGAGGGGATATCCGGCGGATCCGCCGCCCCCGGCGCCCGTGGACCGCTGAGACGAACCGTTCGACGACCCGTCGCCGTTCGACATGAGGGCGCGCGTGAGCCTTCCGGCGACGACGCCGACGCCCACGGCGATGAGCAGGAACGCGCCGGTGTGGCGCCGCGCGAAGCTGCGCACCTCGTGGACGAGGTCGGCCGGCTCGCGCTGGTCGAGCCACGACGCCGCGTCGCGCGTCCTCTCCCCGATCGTTCGGATGATCCCCGTCGCGACGCCGTCCGATTCGGCGGATTGCGCCATCCCGACGAGCTGATCGCCCGTCGTGCGCAGGGATCCGGAGGCGCGCCGCTGCTGATGAGACGCCTGCTCGGTCAGCTGGTGACGCGTCTCGTCGAAGAAGCCCCGCGCGGCCGTCTTGGCTTTGTGCGCGACGTTGCCGAGCTCGTCTCCGGCGACACCGGCGACATGCTTCGCGCCGGCGTCGACTTCGCCGACGGCAGCGGTCGCCCGCTCCTTGAGCTCGTCCCTCTTGGATTCCGTTCCGGTCGATGAGCCCGCTTCGTATGCAGACATCTGGTCCTCCACTCTCTTCGGCGGATGGGGGTCCCGGGAGCCGGTCGGCTCCGTGGGCTCCGCCGTGGCCGACTACCGTCTCCCGGAGCAGCGGACCGCACAGAGGGGGTCGCTTCTGCGAGAACCGCGAGGTATCCTGCGCGGGCCCGGGCGCGCGAGCCTGCGGGACTCCTGCGCGCCGTGCCGGGGCATCCGTCATCGCGGCCTACCGTGGAGGTCTCGGAGGAATCCATGGCGCGGACCGGCGGTCGGAATCTGTGGATCGCGGTGCCGGCAGGGTTGCTGTGCGCCGCGATCGTGGTCGCGCTCGCCTATTTCGCGATGCCGATGGTTCCGCTCAGTGTCGCGTGGGCGGGCGAGGTGCTTCGCGCGGCGACGACGCCGAAGGATCCGGGCGAAACGCCGACGCCCATCGCGATGGCGGAGCGCCCCGACTGCCGGGACCTCTTCCCGGACGACCTGTGGATCGAGCTCGTGTGGTCCCGTGACGCGCTTCTCGCGCAGTCGATCGCCGTGCCCGACACGATGCCGCCGACGCTCGTCGAGGCGCTCACCCCGACGGTGCTCGTGACGTGCGTGTGGCGCGGCACCGACGGGCGCCAGCTCGTCACATCGCTCGCGCGGATTCCGGACGAGACGGCGCCCATCGCCGAGGCGTCGCTGCGTGCCGAGGGCTTCCTATGCCGCAAGGTCGCGGGCGGCGCCCTCATCTGCCGGCAGCCGTCGGGCGACAACCTCGTGCAGCAGGTGCTGCGCGACGGCGTGTGGCTTTCGATCGCCGAACGCGGATGGCATCCTCCCGGGTTCGCCGACCGTCTTACCGCGCACGTGTGGGGGTGATGCGCATCACCCCCAGAGCGCGGCGATGATCGAGTCGGTGTAGCCGGACGGGGCCAGGTTCGAGTACCGCGTGTCGATGAGGATGTCGTCTCGCCAGAACAGCGTGCGACCGTCGGTGACGGGGTACTGCTCGTTCTGCCACGTCTTCTCGCAGCGCGTGCCGAGGTCGGGTGTGTAGCACGTGAAGTCCTCGTCGTCGGCGAGCTCGTTCAGCAGATCGAGCGCAGGTCCGCGCGACATGTACCGGATCGTCGTGACGAGACTCGTGGTGTCGGCGCCGGGGTCGGCCCACACGCAGATGAGGCTGCCGTCCGGCTGCGGCCCCGACGGCCCGAAGGCCTCGTCGTTGAGCGGCACGCCCTGCAGCTGGTCGAGCACCGACGAGCTCAGGATGGTGCGACAGTCGTCCGGGAGCTCGGGGATCGCGGCGGTCGAGGTGGGGGTCGGCGCGGGGGATCCGGTCGCCGTCGGTGACGACGTCCCGTGCGCGTCGGCGGACGGCGTCGGCGCGGCCGCGTCGTCGGGCGCACAGCCGGTGAGCGCGAAGGCGAGCAGGACGGATGCCGCGGCCGCCGCCGCCGGGCCACGTCGATGCGACATGCGGTCACGATATCCGCGCAGCGCGCCGACGACGCGCGACGCCCGGGCGATCCGCGAACGAGGCGAGGGGCCGGCGGGAAACGCCGCGTGTTCTCGGCACGCCTCCGTGGCCACGCGGAGGCGGGGCGCTACCCTCGCCCTGCGGGGAACCGCCCCGCGTGAGGAGTCGATCCCGCATGAGTGACCCCACGAACCGTCCCGGCGAGCCCGCCGAGGAGCCGCGTGACGTCGATGGCGTTCTCGGCAGCGTGAACGAGAGCCTGGCCGAGGCCGACGCCGCCGGACGCGAAGCGGTGGGGGAGCCCGCGCCCGCTGAGCCCTCGCCGACGGGCGCCGAGCCCGTGATGGTCGAGCAGGAGCCCGCCGTCGAGCGGGAGCCGGTGGTGGTCGAGCAGGAGCCGGTGGTCGCCGAGCAGGAGCCGGTGATCGGGTCGGCCGCCGCGGATGCCGACGCCACGACCGCCTACGACACGACGACTTCCGATGCCGGAGACGCCACGATGCACGATGCCCCCACCACCGCCTACGACGAGTACGCCCGCTCGGCCGACTCTCCCGTCGTGACCTCGAGCGAGCCCGTCATGACGACGGGAGCAGCCGGAGCCGCTGCCGCTTCTCCGCAGCCGATCTTCGTGCAGGCCCCCGAGCCGCCGCGCGCGCGGGGGAACCGCGCCGCCGCCGGCGCGATCGGCCTGCTCGCCGCGCTCGCGTTCGCCGTGCTGTATCTCGGAGCGTGGCTCGGGTTCGGCGCGCTCGCGGGCGACGTGACGATCGACAACGTCGCCGAGACCGCGCTCGAGGCGCTCGGCACGTGGGCGATGTGGGTGCCGGTGGTCGTGTTCTTCATCGCCTTCTGGCTGCTCGGCGCGATCATCAACCGCGGACGTTGGGGCGCCTGGGTCATCTGGGGCATCCTCGTCGGCTTCGCCGCCTACGGCGGACACCTGCTCGGGCAGCTCTTCCAGGCACCGTTCTGGATGCTGACGGCGAGCGAAGGAGCCCAGCTCGTCGAGAGCCAGCTGCTCGCGCCGCTCGCGATCGCCGCCTTCGTCTTCGGCCGTGAGCTCACGATCTGGTTCGGCGCGTGGGCCGCCGCGCGCGGCAAGCGCGTGACCGAGCTGAACGACGCCGCGATGTACGAGTACGAGCGCACGCTCGAGGCGGGTCCGACGATCGTCCGTCCGTGATGGACGGTGAGCAGGGACCGCCGCAGCCTCCGCCCCAGGGCGGCCCCATCCGCAAGTCGTACGCGCTCGCGTTCGCGACGGTCGCGTTCATCGCGCTCGAGATCGCGGGCCTCGGCATGACGACGCTCCTCCTCGACGAGGATGTGGTCGCGGCATCCGGTCTCGGCCCGTGGCCGGCCATCGCGAGCACCGGGCTCGCGACGATCGTCTTCGCCGCCGGGCTCGCCCTCGCCCTGCGCGCCGTTCCTCCGTCGTACTGGAGCGCCGCGTGGATCGCGCTCGCGACGGCGCTGGCCTACGTCGCGGGCGCGTGGTTCGGCTGCCTGTTCGCGGCGCAGACCTCGCGGTCGCGGGGTCGGTCGCCGGGCGCATCGCCACGAGCTGGTTCGGCGTCGTCGTGCTCGCTGCCGCGGCGGTCTCGGCGTGGGGCGGCGTCGCCCTCACGCGCACCCGCGCGCACCGACCGCGCTGGCCGTGGGAGGACGACGAGGGCGAATGAGGGGAAACGCCGAGTGACCTCGGGATCTTCGTGCGCGCGATCCGGCGCGGTCGGGCTACCGTAGGAGGATGGAGCGGTCGCTCGAGACCCGCGTGAGCCAGGCTGTCGACGCCTGGCTCAAGTGGCTGCCGCGCTGGGAGCCCGCGACGCACCGCGGTCGCGTGGCGCCGTGTCGGCGCTGCTTCGGGTCTCCCGTGCTGTCGGCCGCCGGGCTCGGCACCGATGTGCCGCACGGCGTGCAGCACGGGCTCTCGACGCGCATCAAGACGATCGTCGATCAGGCGGTCGCCGAGTACACGGCGCGCAACCTCCCGATGCTCCAGGCGGAGCTCGACCAGCAGGCCGCGCGCAACCGCGCCCGCAGCTACCGTCCCACGGAGGGTCTCGACCCCGAGTTCGAGGGGCTGCCGCTCGACCCCGACCCTGTTCCCGGGGCGCCGTTCCTCTTCACGATCGCCGGACTCGCCGAAGAGGCGGATGCCGACGTGCCGGCCCTGCCGCCGCTCAGCGAAGAGGCCAAGGCCGCGCTGCGCCAGGAGGTCGGGCTCGCCGACGACTACGCGAACATGATCGGTCGCGAGGTGTGCGCGATCCTGCTGCATCACCGCCTGCGGATCCAAGCCGCGATCGCCCAGTACGTCGAGCCGCAGATCGAGGCGATGCTGCAGGAGCTGACCCAATCGCTCGACGTGCCGTTCGACCCGCTCGACGGGTCGCAGGACTAGAACCCGACGAAGCCGCATCCGGACCGGGGGAGGGCTGTGGATAAAGGCGGCTCTCTCATGGGCCTTTGTTAGCATGACGGGGCCGAAGCGGATGCGCGAACGAGGGGCGTTGGGGACCCTCGGCTCCGTCCAGCAGGGAGGATCGTGGCGACCAGACTCCCCTCAGCGCCGCCCATTCTGCCGGGGCTGTCCTACATCCGACCGCTCGGATCGGGTGGCTTCGCCGATGTCTTCCTCTACGAGCAGGACATGCCGCGCCGCGATGTCGCGGTCAAGGTGCTCCCCAGCGACGTGCGCGACCCCGACCTGCTCCGCATGTTCAACGCCGAGGCCGATGTGCTCGCGCACCTGTCGGCGCACCCGTCGATCGTCACGGTCTACCAGGCCGGGATCTCGGCCGACGGCCGCCCGTACATCGTCATGGAGTACTGCCCCGGCTCCCTCGCGCAGCGGTACCGCATCGAGCGGATCCCGGTCGACGAGGTGCTGCGCGTCGGCGTGAAGATGGCGTGCGCGCTCGAGTCCGCGCACCGCGCGGGGCTCGTCCACCGCGACGTCAAGCCGAGCAACATCCTCGTCACGACCTTCGGCGCCCCCGTGCTCGCCGATTTCGGCATCTCGTCGTCGCTCGCGCGGCAGACCGCCGACGAGGTGCTCGCGATGTCGATCCCGTGGAGCGCGCCCGAGGTGATCGCCGAGCAGACGGCGGGCTCGATCCCGAGCGAGGTGTGGAGCCTCGGTGCGACCGTGTACTCGCTGCTGGCCGGCCACAGCCCCTTCGAGCGGCGCGAGCGCGGCCAGAACAGCAAGGAGCAGCTGCGCCGCCGCATCGCGAAGGCCACCTACATGCCGATCACGCGCGCCGACGTGCCCCCCGCGCTGCAGGAGGTGCTCGCGACCGCGATGTCGCGCGACCCGCGGCAGCGGCATCCGTCGGCCCTCGTCTTCGCCGAGGCCCTGCGCCGCGTGCAGGCGTCGATGGGCCTCACGCCGACGCCGCTCGAGGTGCCCTCCGACGAGTGGACGCCCGTCTCCGACGAGGTCGACTTCACGGATGCCACCCCCCGCGGCCCCGTGCGCAGCAAGGTCGAGCACGAGAGCGCCCGCAAGCAGCCCGTCGCGGTCGGCGTCGCGGCCCTCGCGCGAGACGAGGAGACCGACTTCGCCGCTCCGGCGGCCTCGGCCGCCGTGTCGCGCCGCACCGCCGTATGGATCGTCGTCGGCGTCGCGGCGGCAGCGGTCGCCGCATCCGCCTCCGTCGTCTACTTCCTGCTGACCGGAGGCTCGTGATGCGCCGGAGCACCGCGATCGGGCTCGCGTCGACGACGGCCGTCGCCGCGCTCGTCGTGGGCATCGGCATCGTGTGGCCGGGTCTCGACGCGCAGGAGACGCCTCCCGTCGACACGTCGGTCTGGGCCCTCCAGACCGCCGACGGTCGTCGATATGCGCGCGTGAACACCGCCGTGCGCGAGCTCGACACGGTGCGGGCCGTCAGCAACCCGAACGACGTCGTGCAGTCGGGCGACCGCGCCTACATCTTCTCCGACAGCTACAGCAAGGTCACGCCGGTCGACCCCGTGCTGCCCGCCGATCTCGGCGAGGACGTGCTGCGGTCGTCGCCGACGACCCCGCAGGGGACGGTCGAGGTCGCCACCGCGGGGGACTTCGTGGCGTACGTGACCGACTCCGGAGCGGTATACGTCGGGCGGCTGTCGACGGGCGAGCCGAAGGAGCTCGAGCCGTATCCGTCCGACGACGAGGACGCGCCGCAGTACACGTCCGATGCGATCGCGGTGGATGAGCGCGGGCGCCTCTACTCCTACTCGTCGGCGGACGGCGCGGTGCTGCGCTACGACATCCCGGCGTCGGAGGTGCGCGGTCGCGACGAGCTCGACGTCGACGGTCTGACCGAGCCCATGATCTCGGCGGCGGGCAACCGCTGGGTCGTCGTGGACGCCGAAGACGGCGACGTGTGGGTGCGTGGCGTCGAGGACGCGTTCGAGGCCCCGCTGTCGGGAGCGCCGGTCATCAGCGCGGCCGACGAGCGCGGTGACGCGGTGTACGTCGCCGACGACGCCGTGCTCGTGCGCGTGCCCGTCGACGGCTCCGCGCCCACCGTGGTGCCGGGCACCGGCGGCGCGGGGCTCGGCACACCCGCGCGGCCCGTCGCACGCGACGGCGTCGTGTACGCCGTGTGGCTGCCGCAGGGCGAGGGCCCCGGCACGCTGTGGAGCTCCGAGACGGGCGCGTTCGAGCAGCTCGACTACGGCGGACAGTCGCTGGACGGAGAGCGGCGGCCGGTGTTCGTCAAGGGCGGCGGCGGCATGATCCTCAACGAGACCCGCACCGGGTGGGTGTGGACGATCCCCGACGGGCGGCTCGTCGAGTCGAGTCAGGACTGGAGTCTCGACGACGAGATCCAGCCCGACGCCGTCGAGAGCGAGGTCGAGGTCCCGGTCGTGATCGACCCGCGACCGCCGGTGGCGGAGCCGGATGCCTTCGGCGTACGCGCGGGCGCCCTCACGACGCTGCCCGTGCTGCTGAACGACCACGACCCGAACGGCGACGTGCTCAGCATCGATCCCGCTTCCGTCGCGGGCCTCGATCCCGCATTCGGCACGGTCTCGATCACCGACGACGGACAGCGGATCACCGTGCGCACCGAACCGGGCGCGACGGGGACGGCGGCCTTCTCGTACGCCGTCACCGACGGGACCGTCGAAGGCGGGCTCCCGTCCGATCCGGCAGTGGTGACGCTGACGATCACGTCGGGCGATTCGGCGCCGGTGTGGTGCGGTGTCGACGGATGCCTCGCGGAGTGGCCCGAGCCGGAGGTCGCGCGCGGCGGCACCGTCACGGTGCCCGTGCTGCCGGGCTGGGTCGACCCCGAGGGCGACCCGATGCTGCTGCTCGACGTGCGGAACCTGTCGGGCACGGGATCGGTCGCCGCGACCCCCGACGGCGACGTCGTGTACCAGCACAGCGACGACGGGTCGGGCGGCGCCGAGACGATCGAGCTCGACGTGACGATCTCCGACACGACGGGTCGCACCGCCAGCAAGACGCTCGTCGTGGAGGTCACGCCCGAGCCCGAGCTCCACGTGCAGTCGTTCGCGGTGATCGACTCCCTCGACGGTGCGATCACGGTCGACGTCGCGCCGCACGTGACCGGAACCGCGGGGACGCTGTCGCTCGAATCCGTCCGCGTCCTGGACGACGCCGACGCGATTGCGACAGCCGCGCGCGGCTCGACCGAGTTCGACTTCTCGGCGAGCGCACCCGGCACCTACCGCGTGGGCTTCACCGTGACGGACGGGACGAACGACGACACCGGCACGGCCCGCATCACCGTGCTCCCGTCCGACGCGCCCCCGCAGCTTGCGACCGCGCCCGTCGTCGCGTTCGTGCATCCGCAGCAGGATGCGACGCTCGACGTGTTCGTCGCGGTCGAGAACCCCACGCGCCGCGTGCTGCTGCTGAGCGACGTCGTCGCCACCGCAGACCCGGGGGCGTCTCTGTCGGTCGACGTCGTCGGCCAGAACTACCTGCGCGTGTCGGGCACGACTGCGACGAGCGAAGCCGGGCGCCTCGGCACCATCACATACACGGTCAGCGACGGCACCGCCGACCGAGGGGCGAGCGTGCAGGGCGAGGCCACCGTCTACCTGCTTCCCCTCGCACCGGAGCTCGCGCCGATCGCGGTCGACGATTCGCTCGTCGTGCGGGCGGGCGCGCAGATCGACATCCCGGTGCTCGACAACGACATCGCGCCCGCCGGGGGCCGACCGATCCTCAACCCCGCATCGATCAGGTCGTCGACCGACGACGCCCTCGCGTTCGCGGCGGGCGACACGCTGCGGTACCTCGCGCCCGAGGAGCCGGGCCAGTATCGCGTCGAGTACTCGGTGTACACCTCGGGAGCTCCCTCGCTCACCGACACCGCGGTCGTGCGCATCGACGTGCTGCCCAACGACGAGAACCGCGCCCCGCAGCCCCACACGCTCGAAGGGCGCGTGCTGAGCGGCCAGTCGACGGTCATCGAGTTCGACGGCTACGGCATGGATCCCGACGGCGATGTCGTGCGGCTCGACCAGATCGTGCAGCAGCCCGAGTACGGCGTCGCCACGATCTCGCCCGACGGCGAGTCGCTCGTGTACACGAGCGTCGCGGGATTCAGCGGTCAGGTGTCCTTCCGCTACCGAGTCGTCGACGCGTTCGGGCAGACGGGCGAGGCGACCGCACGCGTCGGCGTGCTCGACAGCCAGGCGAACCCGAGCCCGATCACGTTCACCGACTACGTGCAGGTGCAGGTGGGCGCGAGCAGCACGATCCGGGTGAGTCCGCTGTCGAACGACATCGATCCGACCATGGGAGAGCTCGCGATCACCGACGTCCGGCCCGATGTCGCGCCCACGCTCGACGACGGCGCCGAGAACCCCGAATACGAGCGGCTCGAGTCGCGTCTGCGCGAGGTGGACGACACGACGGTCGTCATCTCGGCGGGCAACACGCCGGGCACGATGGCGTTCCTCTACGACGTCGTCTCGTCGTCGGGCAACACCGGCCGCGGCCTCATCGTCGTCAAGGCCGTCCGCGAGAGCGTCCCCGACTTCCCGGTCGTCACCGACACGGTGCTCACCGCAGAATCGCGCGAAGACTTCCCGCGCGGTGTCGACGTGCTCACCGGCAAGGTGTCGTGGCCGTCCGGAGACGTCGACGACCTCGAGCTCGCGCTGTGGGGCGACCCCGACGACGTCACCGCCCAGGCCCGCCGCATCCGCGGACCGCTGCCCGAGACGACCCGCGTGATCCCCTTCTCGGTCACCGGCGAGGGCCAGTCGGGCGAGGTGACGACGTACGGGTTCCTGCGCGTGCCGGGCGAAGGCGACCTCGCGCTCGCGCTGCGCGCCGGGATGGGCGCGCGCAACGTGCGCGAGCTCGCGTCGGTGGCCTTCGACATGAGCGACCTCGTCGTCCGCCCGCGCGGCGCGGCCGTCGAGGTCGGCGACGGGGTCAAGGCATCCGGCGCCCGTCAAGGCGCGGCATGCGTGCGCGAGACGGGCACGACCGTGCGGTACGACGCCGGCGCGGGGGCGCCGTGGGCCGACGCGTGCCAGATCCCCGTGCGACTGGCCGGGCAGACCGAGTGGACCTACCTGTCGGTGCCCATCCGCGTCGAGCCGCTCGACCCGCAGCCCGAGCTGCGGGCGGGCTCGATGACGGTCGGGCCCGGCGAGACCGCGACCTTCGACCTGAAGGCCATGACCGAATGGCAGCTGCGTCCGGACTGGGACGGGATCGAGTACGCCCTCGATTACCAGGGCGCGGCGTTCGACGTCTCGCTCGACGGCTCCACCGTCACGGTGACCGGCGCCGACCGGGCCGTCCCGGGCACCGAAGAGGCCTCGATCGTGTCGGTCACCAGCCACGCGGGGGTCGAGCCGGTGCGGCTCATCCTGCGGGTCGGCGCCGCGCCCTCGACGCTGCCGCGCGGCGGATCCGTGACGCAGCAGTGCACCCAGGCGGCCGGCACCTCGTGCACGATCGAGGTCATCGGGGCCACCGGCGAGGTCAACCCCCTGCCGCGCACCCCGCTGCAGGTCGTCGACGTGAAGCCGACGGGCGCGTGCGTCGGGGTCACCTTCCAGGTGGCATCCGCGACATCCGTCACGGCTTCGTGGACCGCGGATGCCCCGGGCGCGACGTGCACCGCGGCGTTCTCGGTCAAAGACGCCCAGAACCGGCGCACCAACGCCGAGCGCGACGGAAAGCTCCTGCTCGACCTCCTCGGCTACCCGAAGGCGCCCGCGAGCCTGCGTCAGACGGCGTACGCGAACGGATCGCTCACGCTGCGGGTCGATCCGGGCGAGTCCGCGCTCGCGTACCCGGCGCTGTCGGGCTTCGTCGTCCGGTACGCGGGCGAGGTCGTCGCGCGGTGCGACGCGCAGGGGATCTGCCCATCGATCTCGGCGCCCAACGGCGAGCGACGGGTGTACGAGGCATCCGCGGTCAACGCCGTCGGCGAATCGCTCACGCGCGTCAGCACCGCCGCATGGGCCTACGACGCGCCGCCCGCACCCGCGTCGGTCAGCGCGAGGCCCGTCGTCACGGGCGGCGAAGGCGGCGTCGTCGCGCTCACGGTCGAGGGCGTCGACGCGAGCCAGACCGCGAGCCTCGAGGTCGCGAGCCCCGCGGGCGAGTTGCTGCGGGTGCCCGTGGGCCGCGGCCAGACCACCGTCGAGATCCCCTCCTACCGCGTCGGGTCCAACTCGACGTCGCCCATCACGGTGACGCCCTTCTCGCGTTTCGAGCTGCCGCCCGGGCTCGGGGGCACGACCTCCGGGTCGGCGGTCACGGTGTGGGCGAGCGGCATCGGCGCGCCGCGCGATCCGGTCCTCACGCTCACGTCGCAGTCATCGGGCGACGGCACGTCGATCGTGAGGGCGAACGGCTCCGCGACGCTCAACGGCGACGGATCGACGCTGCGGTTCGGCATCGTGCGAGACGGCCAGCCCTGCACCGCGACGCCCGACGGCGCGAGCGCGGTGTTCAGCGGCCTCCCCGACGGCGAGGAGTACGCCTTCACACTGTGTGCCGAGTCGTGGTTCGGCGACACGTCGTACGGGCGGGTGCTGACGACGGCGTCGGTGCGTGCCGTGCAGTCCGGTGCCGCTCCGACCGGGTGGACATTCGTCGTCGACGGCATCCCGAACGTGGGTGCGACCCGTGCGGACTGGGTCATCCGCGCGACGCCGACCTCGCCCGAGCGCATTCCCAACCGCAACCGCGTCGAGTTCAACCAGGGGATCCCGCCCGCCGTGTTCGACCGGGACCCCGGGCTGCAGGTGCGCTACGTGCACGAGCGCTGGGGGACCGCGACGCCGTGGGCGAGGGTGGTGCCGGCCGCGGGCAGCGCGCCGTTCCAGCTTCAGGCCACGTGGTGGGTCGACTCGTGCGTGGGCGGCAGCCAGCTTCAGCCGCGAGGGGACTCGTCCTCGACACCCGCGGGCAAGGCGGCCATCGCGTTCTCGAACGCCGGACTGAGATACTTCGACGCGGCGGGCGCGCCTCTCGCGTCGACGCCCGGAGACTGGACCGTGCCCGTCGGCGCGGTGCGCGTCGAGGGCATCGGCGTGAGCGTCGACTGGTCGGCGCAGGGCTGGGGGCTCCAGCCGGCCACGACCACGTTCTCGGCCGCGTGCAACCCCAACCTTCCGCCCGAAGACCCTGAGCCCGCGCCATGACCGACACTCGGAGGACGACCCGCATGACCATCACGCAGGAGCAGGCGACCTGGTTCGCGCAGACGTTCGGCCAGATCGCCGACAACGTGGAGCGCGCCGTGCTCGGCAAGCGCCACGTGGTCGAGCTCGTGCTCACCGCGATGCTCAGCGAAGGTCATGTGCTGCTCGAGGACGTGCCCGGCACGGGGAAGACCTCGCTCGCGCGCGCGATGGCCCAGTCGGTGCAGGGCACGAACACGCGCATCCAGTTCACACCCGACCTGCTGCCCGGCGACATCACCGGCATCACCGTGTACGACCAGAAGTCCGGGGCGTTCGAGTTCCACGCCGGTCCGGTCTTCGCGAACATCGTGCTCGCCGACGAGATCAACCGCGCGAGCCCCAAGACCCAGGCCGCCCTCCTCGAGGTGATGGAGGAGGGGCGCGTGACGATCGACGGCGTCTCGCGGCAGGTGGGCGTGCCCTTCCTCGTGCTCGCGACGCAGAACCCGGTCGAGCAGGCCGGCACGTACCGGCTCCCCGAAGCGCAGCTCGACCGCTTCATGATGCGCGCGTCGCTCGGATACCCCGACCACGCGGCGACCGTCCGCATCCTCGACGGCGCCGCCGTCGCGACCGCCGAGCTCGACCCCATCATCACGCCTCAGGCCCTGGTGGGCATGGCCGACCTCGCGCGCGACGTCTACATCGACGCGCTCGTGCTGGACTACATCGCGCGGCTCGTCGATGCATCGCGCTCGGCGGACGAGGTGCGGCTGGGGGTCAGCATCCGCGGCGCCCTCGCCCTCACGCGTGCGACGCGCACGCGCGCGGCTTCGCAGGGACGCACCTACGCGACGCCCGACGACGTCAAGGCGCTGGCGGTGCCGGTCCTGTCGCACCGACTGATCCTGCACCCCGAGGCCGAGTTCGACGGCGTGACGCAGGAGGCGGTCGTCGGCCAGGTGCTGCTCGACGTGTCGCCGCCCAGCCGCAGAGAGGCCGTATGACGCTGACCGACCCGCGGCAGACCCGGACCTCCCTCGAGACCGATACCTCCGACCGCACGACCCAGGTGACCTCGACCACGCGTCGAGGCGGCCGGCTCGTGCGCGCCGTCGTGCGGTTCTCAGAGGGCATGCGGGTCGCCGGCGCGGCGGTCGCGCGGGCATGGACGTGGGCGGCGCGCACGGTGCGACCGGCCGGCGCACTCGTGATCGCCGCGGCGACGGTGGGGCTCGTGCTCGGGCTCGTGTTCGGGTGGGTCGAGTGGATCGTCGCCGGCGCGGTCGCCGTGGTGCTGCTCGTCATGACGGTGCCGTTCCTGTTCGGCACGCGGCTCTACGACGTCGACCTGCAGCTCGCGCGAGAGCGGATCGTGGCGGGCGAGGGCGTCGTGGGCGAGGTCGTCGTGCGCAATGCGGGGGCGCGCCTCGCGCTGCCGGGCCGCATCGACATCCCCGTGGGGAACGGGCTCGTGGAGTTCGGCGTCCCGCTGCTGCGCCCGGGCCATTTCGTGTCGCAGCCGCTCGACATCCCGAGCCTGCGCCGCGGTGTCTACGACGTCGGCCCCGCGACGACGGTCCGCAGCGATCCTCTCGGCCTCCTGCGCCGCGAGCACGCGTTCCAGGACGTGCACGTGCTGCACGTGCATCCGCGAACCGTCGGAATCCCGTCGACGAGCACAGGACTCGTGCGCGACCTCGAAGGAAGCCCGACGCGCCGCCTCGTCGACGCCGACATGTCGTTCCACGCGATCCGCGAGTACGCCCCGGGCGACGCACGCCGCCAGATCCACTGGAAGTCGACGGCGAAGACCGGTCAGCTCATGGTGCGCCAGTACGAGGAGTCGCGCCGATCGCGCATGGCCGTCGTGCTGGCGTCGTCGATCGGCGAGTTCGCGGACGAGGACGAGTACGAGCTCGCCGTGAGCTGCGCCGCATCGCTGGGACTGCGGGCGGTGCACGACGTGCGCGAGGTCGAGGTCGTCGTGGGCACCGAGATCCCGCGCGTCGTGCGGGGGCGCCTGCGCGCGATCCGGCGTCTTCCCGCGACGTCGAGCCGCACGCTCCTCGACGCGTTCAGCGGTGTGGAGATGCTCGAGAGCACGATGCCCGTCGCCGAGGTGGGGCGACTCGCGGCGGAGTCGAGCGACCACCTCTCGATCGCGTTCGTCGTGGTCGGCTCGACCGTGCCGCTCACTCGCCTGCGTCAGGCCGCGCTCGGATTCGGCGCGGAGACCACGGTGGTCGCCGTCATCTGCGACGAGCGCGCCCACCCGCGCACGCGAGCCCTCCCCGGCCTCACGGTCCTCACCGTGGGCACGCTCGACGACCTCACCGGGCTCCTGCTCCAGGGGGCGACGTCATGACCGAGCAGCTCGTCGCGCGTCGCGGCACCGGCGCGTCACGACGTCGTCGCCCGAATCGGCGGCTCTTCACGGCGCGCGTCGTGGCGGGGTCGCTGTTCACCCCCGTGATCGCGGCGCTCGCGGCTTTCGCGGCCTGGCCGATCTACCGTTCGTCGTCGTACATCCTCCTCGTCGTCGTCGCCGTCGCCGTCGCCGCCGCGATCGCCGTGGTCTCGTGGGTGCGCCGCTGGAGCGGATGGGCGACCGCCGGCGCGGTCGCCGCAGCCGTCCTCGTGCTGGGCGTCCCGCTCGCGGTGCCCTCGCGGCTCGGAGCGCCGCTCGAGGTCGCGCGGGGGCTGGGCGAGGTCGCGAGCGGTGCGGTGCTCGCATGGAAGGATCTCGTCACGGTCGATCTTCCGGTGGGGTCGTACCGCAATCTGCTGGTGCCCGCGCTCATCGTCTTCCTCGTGGGGACATGCGCGATGCTGCTGCTGTCGTGGCGCGACTCGCGCGTCGCGTACGCCGCGGTGCCGATCGGCATCGGGATGCTCTCGTTCGGCCTCTTCTTCGGGCGGACGTCGGTGAGCGAGCCGCTCGTGCTCGGCCCGGTGCGGCTGCAGGCGCCCGTCGAGACGGCGCTCGGCATCGCGGGTCTCCTCGCGTGCCTCGTGTGGCTCGCGTGGCGCACGGGCGACGAACGCATCCGGGCGCTGCGTCGTGCCGCCGCATCGAGCGGCGTGCGCATCCCGCGGAAGCCGTCTGCCGCCGACCGTCGCCGCATCGCGCTCGGCGCCGGCATGGTGGCGGTCGCGGTCGTCGGCGTCACGGCGGTCGTTCCGGCGGTCGCGGCGGATGCCCCGCGAGAGGTGCTCCGATCGGCGGTCGGGCCCGACCTCGACCTCGCCGAGGCAGTCAGTCCCCTCGCGTCCTACCGCGCGCTCTTCGACCCCGACCGCGCCGACGAGGTCCTCTTCACGGTCGACTCCGACGGACCGCTCCCCGAACGCGTGCGTCTCGCGACGCTCGACGCGTACGACGGGACGGTGTACCGCACCGGTGCCGGCAACGAGGCGGTCGCCGGACGCTTCGTGCGCGTGCCGTCGGCGCTCGATGCGGGCGAGGGCCGGCCGGTCGAGGTGGTCATCACGATCGACGGGCTCGACGACATCTGGATGCCGACGGTCGGGCAGGTCGAGCGGGCGACGTTCACGGGCGAGCGCTCGGCGGCGCTCGCGGACGGCTTCTACTACAACCCGACAGCCGCCGCCGGAGTCCAGACCGCGGGCGGCGGCCTGCGCACCGGCGACAGGTACGTCCTCACCGCGGTCGAGCCCGAGCCGGTCGACCTCTCGTCGATCGCCGCGCCCGGAGGATCGCGTGCTCGCGTCGAGCCGCCCGAGACGCTGCGTGACTGGGTGGAGAACCATCGGCAGGGCTCCGGAGGAGCCGCCCTGGCGGGACTCGCCGGGCTGCTGCGCGACCGCGGCTTCCTCAGCCACGCGCTCGACATCGACGAGGAGGACCCGCCCACGTGGGTGCTCGAGCTCGGCGACTACACGTTCCAGGCGAGCGCATCCGGGCACTCGATCGCGCGCATCGACTCACTCTTCCGCCGCCTGCTCGAACGCGAGGCCGACGAGCGCGCGGTCGCTCCTGAGGACTTCGTCGCCGCTGTGGGCGACGACGAGCAGTTCGCCGTCGCGATCGCCCTCATCGCGCAGGAGCTCGGGTTCCCCGCGCGCGTCGTCGTCGGCGCGTACCTGTCCGCCTCCGACCCCGACCTGCGCACGTGCGACGCCGGGGTGTGCCGTGCCCGCGACCTGTCGGCGTGGGTCGAGGTGCAGTCGGCCGAAGGGCAGTGGGTTCCGGTCGCGGCCACCCCGCAGCACGAGAACTCGCCCAGCCTGGAGTTCACGCGGCAGCGCGACCCCCAGCTGCCCACCGACGTGCGCCCGGACTCGGTCGAGGAGGTCGTGCCGCCCGAGCCGTTCCAGGAGGACGAGACCGCGCCGCCGGGCGACCCGGCCGCCGCGGGGATCGACCTCTCGTGGCTGTGGCCCGCGCTGCGCGTCGCGGGGCTCGTCCTCGCCGGGATCGCGCTCATCGCAGGCCCGTTCGTCGTGGTCGCCGCCGCGAAGGCGTCTCGTCGCCACAGCCGCCGCACCCGCGGCGACGCGGCCGCCCGCTTCGCGGCCGGCTGGGACGAATACACGGATGCCGCGGTCGACGCCGGCCGCGCCGCGCCGGCATCCGAGACCCGCGCCGAGCTCGCCGAGCGCTTCGCGACTCTGCGCGGTGCCGAGCTCGCGGCCGCCGCCGACCGGGCGGTGTTCTCACGCGGGACGCTCGGCGACGAGGACGTCGCGGCGTTCTGGAGCATCGTCGACGAGGAGCGCCGCGCCTTCACCGAAGGTCAAAGCGTATGGCGTCGGCTCGCCGCGACCGTATCTTTGAAATCGTTCGTCAGACAGGCGTCGCCCGCGCACGGGCGACGTCCGCACACCGTCGAGAGGGGGACGCGCCGGCCGAGCGCCGTGCGCACCACGTCATGACCGACACCTCAGGCCTCGCCTTCGCAATGGGATCCGTCGCGGTGGTCCTGGCCATAGCCCTGTACGTGTGGACCGCGATCGCGCTCGCCGCCGTCTTCCGGAAGTCGGGGGAGGAGCCCTGGAAGGCGTGGGTGCCCGTCTACAGCGGCATGACGCTGCTGTGGCTGGGCGGGCTGTCGGGGTGGCTCTTCCTCGTCGTGTTCGTGCCTGTCGTGGGCACGCTCGCGGCGTGGGTCCTCATCGTGATCGCATGCCACCACGTGAACGTCGCGTTCGGCAAGGGACCCGGCATGACGGTGCTCGCGGCACTGCTCTTCCCGGTGTGGGCGACCGTGCTGGGATTCGGTCCGGACCGGTGGGTCGCGCGTCGGCCCCTCGACGACACGCGCGCTCTGTCCCCCGTGTTCCCGGCCGGCGCCGCGACCGGACCGGGCGGCGCGGTGGGGCCCACCGGGCCGACCCGTCACACGTACGCGGCGCCTGGACCGATGCGCTCGCGCTCGGGCGATCCGGCCGCGGAGTCGTCCGAGCCGAGCTGGGTGCGCCCGGCGCCGCCGCTCCCGCCGACCGTCGTCGACCCCGAGATCGCGGGGTCGCGTCCGGCGGCGACGCGCTCGCAGAACCCCATCCCGCCCGTGCCCCGCGCCTCCGCGGCGGAGGCCGCGCAGGTGCACGGACCGTGGCAGCCCACCACCACGGCGCCGGCCGCCTCGTCCGCGCCCGCCGTGCCCCCCGCGCCGGCCGTTCCTCCCGCGCCCCCTGCTCCCGCCGCCCCGGCTGCGGACGCCGTTCCGGCAGCGGGCTCGTCCCTCGACGACGCGGCGCCGCGGTCCGCCGTCCCGCACCCCGCGACCACCTCGTCCGAGGGCTCGTTCCGCACGTTCGACTCCGAGCATCGCCCCGCACGCACCGATCCGGTCGAGGCGGGCGCGGGCCTGCGCCGCTCGGCGCGCTCGGTTCCGGTCCCGGGGTCGGATGAGGATCTGTGGGCGATGTTCGACTACGAACCTTCGCTCGGTGTGACGGGCGAGGTGACGGGCGGCGTCTCCGGCGCTCCCGGACCCATCTCCGCGATCCCCGGCGTGAGCGCCGCGTCGCCCGCGCCTCCGCCGACCGCGCCGCCGGTCACGCGCGTGCCGCGGGCGCCCGAGGTGCCCACGCGCGACCCGTGGGCACCGACCGACGACGACGCCTTCGGCGAGTCGGGCGAGGTGTCGGCGATCGCCGGCGCGCCGGATGCCGGCGCTCCCCGCGCGGCGCGCTCGTCGGTGTCGGCGCAGCACCCGGAGGCCGAGATCCCCGAGGAGCCGATCGAAGAGACGATCGTGGCGCGCCGACGCCGCACGACGTGGACGCTGCAGATGCCGGCAGGGCGCTCGGTGCCGCTCACCTCCGATGTCGTCCTCCTCGGCCGTCGGCCCTCGAGCGATCCGCAGTTCCCCGACGCCCAGCTCGTCCCGATCGACGAGCCGACGGTCTCGAAGACCCACGCGCGGCTCGAGCTGCGCGACGAGGAGTGGATCATCGTCGACCTCGACTCGACGAACGGCGTCGTGCTCGTGACCGAAGCCGGGGCCGAGATCGACGTGGTGCCGGGTGTCGAGTCGATCGCGGGCACGCGGATCCTGCTCGGCGACGCCGACCTGAGGCTCGTTCGGACCGACGGGTGACGGACTCGACCGGTGGAGCGCCCGCCGGGCGGGATCCGAACGGGGAAGAACCGGGCGGGGGAGTCGAGCGCGACGCGGTCGATGAGACGGTCGTGGTCGACCGGAGCAGGCCCGGACCGCGCCGCCGCCGCTCCGCCGAGGACACCGCCCTCGACGAGCCGATCGAGCAGGCGGAGCCGACGGAGGGCTCGACGGTCATCGCGCATCGCGAGTCGCGGCGTCGGGCACGAGGCGAGTCGGTTCCCGAGCCGGTTCCGATCCCCGAGGTGGTGGGAAGGCCCGCGCGGATGCCGCACCCCGGTCCCGACGCCGTCTACCCCGTCCGCGCGGCGGCCCCGGTCGTGGTGCCGCGCCGACCGCCGGCCGAACACCCGCCGCAGACCCCGGCCGACACCGCCGTCGCCGAGGCGAGGCTGCGAGCGCACGCGCGTCGCCGCGTCGTCGTGGTCGTGGCCGCGGCATCCGTGACGACCCTCCTGGCGGCCGTCGCGATCGTCGTCCTCGTGATGACGGGCTGACCTCCTGGGCCGCATCCGCCCAGCGGGCTCGCGCGTTTGCCGCCCTCGTGATTCCGGCGTATCATGGATCGGGTGTGCGCTCACGCGCGCCGTCCGCCGTGCCTAGGCACCGGACGACCGGGTGACGACATCTCAGGGAACGGTCTGCGAACAGGCCACCCCCACGGCATATCCACCAACGAACGCTGCGCCAGGCTCTGGCGTGCCGGTGGATCCACGTGAGACCCGCAGGATCCGTCCCGCGGGAGGAGAACACGACCGCTGTCACCGTGCAGCACAACCAGAGAAGAGAGAACGTGCCAACCATTCAGCAGTTGGTTCGCAAGGGGCGCACCTCGAAGCCTGCCAAGACCAAGGCTCCCGCGCTCAAGGCGAACCCGCAGCAGGCAGGCGTCTGCACCCGCGTCTACACGACCACGCCCAAGAAGCCGAACTCGGCGATGCGCAAGGTCGCCCGTGTCAAGCTCCGCAACGGCACCGAGGTCACGGCTTACATCCCCGGCGAGGGCCACAACCTGCAGGAGCACTCGCTCGTGCTCGTCCGCGGCGGCCGTGTGAAGGACCTCCCCGGCGTCCGCTACAAGATCGTCCGCGGCGCGCTCGACACGCAGGCCGTGAAGAACCGCAAGCAGGCCCGTAGCCGCTACGGCGCGAAGAAGGGTTAAGGAACATGCCTCGCAAGGGACCCGCGCCCCGTCGCCCCGTCGTCAACGACCCGGTCTACGGCGCGCCCGTCGTCAGCCAGCTCGTCAACAAGATCCTCGTCGACGGCAAGAAGTCGCTCGCCGAGTCGATCGTCTACGGCGCCCTCCGCGGCGTCGAGGCCAAGAGCGGCCAGGACGCCGTCGCGACGCTCAAGAAGGCGCTCGACAATGTCCGCCCCACGCTCGAGGTCAAGAGCCGCCGCGTCGGCGGTTCGACCTACCAGGTGCCGGTCGAGGTCAAGCCTCACCGCGCCAACACGCTCGCGCTGCGCTGGCTCGTGAGCTACGCGAAGGGTCGTCGTGAGAAGACGATGACCGAGCGCCTCCAGAACGAGATCCTGGACGCGTCGAACGGCCTGGGTGCCGCGGTCAAGCGCCGCGAGGACACCCACAAGATGGCCGAGTCGAACCGCGCCTTCGCACACTACCGCTGGTAACAGCTTCCGAGATGCGGGGGCCGGGCTCCTGAGCCCGTCGAAGGGCCGGCCCCCGCATCCACATGGACAGAAAAGGAAAAGACCCCGTGGCACAAGAAGTGCTCACCGACCTCACCAAGGTCCGCAACATCGGCATCATGGCGCACATCGATGCCGGCAAGACGACGACGACCGAGCGCATCCTCTTCTACACGGGCGTCAACCACAAGATCGGCGAGACGCACGACGGTGCGGCGACGACCGACTGGATGGAGCAGGAGCAGGAGCGCGGCATCACGATCACGTCGGCCGCCGTCACGTGCTTCTGGAACGACCACCAGATCAACATCATCGACACGCCCGGTCACGTCGACTTCACGGTCGAGGTGGAGCGCTCGCTCCGCGTCCTCGACGGCGCGGTCGCCGTCTTCGACGGCAAGGAGGGCGTCGAGCCCCAGTCCGAGACGGTGTGGCGCCAGGCCGACAAGTACAACGTGCCCCGCATCTGCTTCGTCAACAAGATGGACAAGCTCGGCGCGGACTTCTACTTCACGGTCGACACGATCGTGTCGCGCCTGAAGGCGAAGCCGCTCGTGCTCCAGCTGCCGATCGGCGTCGAGAGCGACTTCGTCGGCGTCATCGACCTCGTCGAGATGCGCGCCCTGGTCTGGCCGGGCGACGCGAAGGGCGACGTCACGATGGGCGCCAAGTACGAGGTCCAGGAGATCCCCGCCGACCTCGCCGACAAGGCTGCCGAGTACCGCGAGAAGCTCCTCGAGACCGTCGCCGAGTCGGACGACGCGCTCCTCGAGAAGTACTTCGGCGGTGAGGAGCTCACGGTCGCCGAGATCAAGGGTGCGATCCGCAAGCTCACCGTCGCCGGCGAGCTGTACCCGGTCCTCTGCGGCTCGGCGTTCAAGAACCGCGGCGTGCAGCCGATGCTCGACGCGGTCGTGGACTACCTGCCGTCGCCGCTCGACGTGCCGTCGATCGAGGCGCACGACCCGAAGAACGAAGAGAACATCATCGAGCGTCACGCCGACCGCGATGAGCCGTTCGCCGCGCTCGCGTTCAAGGTCGTGACGCACCCGTTCTTCGGTCGTCTCACCTACATCCGCGTGTACTCGGGCCACCTCGCATCCGGTGCTCAGGTCATCAACTCGACCAAGGGCAAGAAGGAGCGCATCGGCAAGATCTTCCAGATGCACGCCAACAAGGAGAACCCGGTCGACTCGGTGACCGCGGGCCACATCTACGCGGTGATCGGCCTCAAGGACACCACGACCGGCGACACCCTGTCGGACGCCGACAAGCCCGTCGTCCTCGAGTCGATGACGTTCGCCGAGCCCGTGCTCGAGGTCGCCATCGAGCCCAAGACCAAGGCCGACCAGGAGAAGCTGGGTCTCGCGATCCAGAAGCTCGCTGAGGAGGACCCGACGTTCCGCGTGGAGCAGAACGCCGAGACCGGCCAGACCGTCATCAAGGGCATGGGCGAGCTGCACCTCGACATCATGGTCGACCGCATGAAGCGGGAGTTCAAGGTCGAGGCCAACGTGGGCAAGCCCCAGGTCGCGTACCGCGAGACGATCCGCAAGACCGTCGAGCGCCACGACTACACCCACAAGAAGCAGACGGGTGGCTCGGGCCAGTTCGCGAAGATCCAGTTCAAGCTGGAGCCGCTCGAGGTGTCGGGCGACAAGACGTACGAGTTCGTGAACGAGGTCACCGGTGGCCGCGTTCCGCGCGAGTACATCCCGTCGGTCGACGCCGGCTTCCAGGACGCGATGAACGTCGGCGTGCTCGCCGGCTACCCCATGGTGGGCGTCAAGGCGACCCTCATGGACGGCCAGGCGCACGACGTCGACTCGTCCGAGATGGCGTTCAAGATCGCCGCTTCGATGGGCTTCAAGGAGGCCGCCCGCAAGGCGAGCCCCGTGCTGCTCGAGCCGGTCATGGCCGTCGAGGTGCGTACGCCCGAGGAGTACATGGGCGACGTCATCGGCGACCTGAACTCGCGTCGTGGCCAGATCCAGTCGATGGAGGACGTCACCGGCGTCAAGGTGGTGCGCGCGCTCGTGCCGCTGTCGGAGATGTTCGGCTACATCGGCGACCTGCGTTCGAAGACCTCGGGTCGCGCCGTCTACTCGATGGTGTTCGACAGCTACGCCGAGGTTCCCAAGAACGTCGCCGAGGAGATCGTCCAGAAGAACAAGGGCGAATGACCTCTGCGGATGCCTCGGCTTCCCGCGCTCGTCGAGGGCGGCCGGGGCATCCCAACCCCACAACTTCACAGAAACCCCTCTACTAAGCTAGAGAAATCCCCGTAGACGACCGGTCGCAAACCAGTGCCCGGAACCTCTACATGACCGTCCTGAGGAGGACCCAGTGGCTAAGGCCAAGTTCGAGCGGACCAAGCCGCACGTGAACATCGGAACGATCGGTCACGTCGACCACGGCAAGACGACGCTCACCGCGGCGATCTCGAAGGTGCTCGCCGACAAGTACCCGTCGAACGTCAACGTTCCGCGCGACTTCGCGTCGATCGACTCGGCTCCTGAGGAGCGCCAGCGCGGTATCACCATCAACATCTCGCACGTCGAGTACGAGACCCCGAAGCGTCACTACGCGCACGTCGACGCCCCGGGCCACGCGGACTACATCAAGAACATGATCACCGGTGCCGCCCAGATGGACGGCGCGATCCTCGTGGTCGCCGCCACCGACGGCCCGATGGCTCAGACCCGTGAGCACGTGCTGCTCGCCAAGCAGGTCGGCGTGCCCTACCTGCTCGTCGCGCTCAACAAGGCCGACATGGTCGACGACGAGGAGATCCTCGAGCTCGTCGAGCTGGAGGTCCGCGAGCTTCTCTCGTCGCAGGGCTTCGACGGCGACAACGCGCCGGTCGTCCGCGTCTCGGGCCTGAAGGCTCTCGAGGGCGACGAGAAGTGGGTGCAGTCGGTCCTCGACCTGATGGACGCCGTCGACGAGTCGATCCCCGACCCGGTGCGCGACCGCGACAAGCCGTTCCTCATGCCGATCGAGGACGTCTTCACCATCACGGGCCGTGGCACGGTCGTCACGGGCCGCGCCGAGCGCGGCACGCTCGCGATCAACTCCGAGGTTGAGATCGTGGGTCTGCGCCCGACGCAGAAGACGATCGTCACCGGCATCGAGATGTTCCACAAGCAGCTCGACGAGGCGTGGGCCGGCGAGAACTGTGGTCTGCTCCTCCGCGGCACCAAGCGTGACGAGGTCGAGCGCGGCCAGGTCGTCGCCAAGCCCGGCTCGGTGACCCCGCACACGGAGTTCGAGGGCACGGCGTACATCCTGTCCAAGGACGAGGGTGGCCGTCACAACCCGTTCTTCACGAACTACCGTCCGCAGTTCTACTTCCGCACCACCGACGTCACCGGCGTCATCACGCTGCCTGAGGGCACCGAGATGGTCATGCCCGGCGACACCACCGACATGAAGGTCGAGCTCATCCAGCCGATCGCCATGGAGGAGGGCCTCGGCTTCGCGATCCGCGAGGGCGGTCGCACGGTCGGCGCCGGTACGGTCACGAAGATCCTCAAGTGAGCTCGCGCCCGTAGGCGCACCGAGACTCACTGACGAGAAGCCCCCGGGAGGGATCCCGGGGGCTTCTCGCGTCTGCGGCGGATGCGGATGCCGCGGCATCCGTGTGCCCTTTCCGGGCCCTGCCCTTCGCGAGACAATGGCACCGTGCCGCCCCGCCGGGGCGCAGAAGGAGCCGACACATGGGCATCGACGACCTCGTCAACCAGGGCAAGGAGTTCCTGGAGCAGAACAAGGACAAGATCGACGACGCGATCAAGTCCGAACAGGCGGAGGACGTGAGCGACAAAGTCCTCGACGCCGCCGCCGACTTCGTCAAGAAGGTCGCACCCGACAGCGTCGACCAGCACGTGGACGGCGTCCGCGACAACATCGACAAGGCGATCGGCAACGAGTAGCTCTCCGCGTTCGCGAGGGCCCGGGGGAGCGATCCTCCGGGCCCTTCCGCGTGCCGGGGAGCCGTCTCTCCTGGGAAGGTGCCGAGCAAGCGGGTGCGCGACACGCCCGGGTTTGCGACACGCCCGGGCGACCCGTAGACTATTGAGGTTCCACATTCCGGCGCGCTTTCGGCGCGCACCGGATCACTGCCAGGGCAGTGCATAGGCGGCGCGAACGCGCAGGGTCCTAGGCCGCGGGCAGCAGAACAAGAAACCGTCCTCGAAAAGGCTCGGGTGCCGGATCATCCGGAAAGCCCGGGCCGCACGTGTGCGTGCGGCGAGCGGCGGGCCGGATGCCTCGGCGCCGGCTTGACAGCAGAACAGTGGTGCGCAGCACCCGTCCATGCGGGTGAGAAGTGCCAGGCGCGCGAGCGCCACCGTGCGTCCAATGCCACAAGGGTAAGACGCGGAAAGAGAGTGAGCAGACAATGGCGGGACAGAAGATCCGCATTCGCCTGAAGTCGTACGACCACGCCGGTCTCGACTCGTCGGCGCGCAAGATCGTCGACACCGTGACCCGTGCGGGCGCGACCGTCGTGGGCCCCGTGCCCCTTCCGACCGAGAAGAACGTCGTGTGCGTCATCCGATCTCCCCACAAGTACAAGGACAGCCGCGAGCACTTCGAGATGCGCACCCACAAGCGTCTGATCGACATCATCGACCCGACGCCCAAGGCCGTCGACTCGCTGATGCGCCTTGACCTGCCGGCCGACGTCAACATCGAGATCAAGCTCTGAGGACGACGACCATGGCACACATCAACGAAAAGGTTTCCAAGGGCCTGCTCGGCACGAAGCTCGGCATGACCCAGGTCTGGGACGCGAACGGCAAGCTCGTGCCCGTCACGGTCATCGAGATCGCGCCGAACGTGGTCACCCAGGTTCGCACCCCTGAGAAGGACGGCTACAGCGCCGTTCAGATCGCCTACGGGCAGATCGACCCCCGCAAGGTCAACAAGCCGCTCACGGCCCACTTCGAGGCCGCCGGTGTGACCCCGCGCCGCCACCTCGCCGAGATCCGCACCGCGGACGCTGCTGATTACTCACTCGGTCAGGAGCTCACGGTCGACGGCACCTTCGAGGCGGGCCAGCTGGTCGACGTCGTCGGCACCAGCAAGGGCAAGGGCACCGCGGGTGTCATGAAGCGCCACAACTTCAAGGGCGTCTCGGCCTCGCACGGTGCGCACCGCAACCACCGCAAGCCCGGCTCGATCGGCGCCTCGTCGACCCCGAGCCGCGTGTTCAAGGGCATGCGCATGGCCGGCCGTATGGGTGGCGAGCGCGTGACCGTCCTCAACCTCACGGTGCACGCCGTCGACGCCGAGAAGGGTCTGCTGCTCGTCAAGGGCGCCGTCCCCGGCGCGCGCGGTCGCATCGTCTACGTCCGCAACGCAGTGAAGGGTGCCTGATCTCATGGCTGACTCGACTCTCGCGCTCGACGTCGTGAAGGCAGACGGCAAGAAGGCCGGCTCGGTCGAGCTGCCCGCCGCTCTGTTCGACGTCAAGACGAACATCCCGCTCATCCACCAGGTCGTCGTCGCGCAGCTCGCCGCTGCCCGCCAGGGCACCCACTCGACCAAGCGTCGTGGTGAGGTCTCGGGCGCCGGCCGCAAGCCCTTCAAGCAGAAGGGCACGGGCAACGCCCGCCAGGGCTCGATCCGCGCGCCGCAGATGACCGGCGGTGGCATCGTCCACGGGCCGAAGCCGCGCGACTACTCGCAGCGCACGCCCAAGAAGATGATCGCGGCGGCCTTGCTCGGCGCGCTCAGCGACCGCGCTCGCGGTGAGCGTCTGCACATCGTCGACTCGTTCGGCATCGAGGGCGCGCCCTCGACGAAGGCCGCTGCGGCCGTGCTGTCGAGCCTCGGCGCGACCAAGAACGTCCTGGTCGTCATCGACCGCGACGACGAGCTCAGCATCCTGAGCGTGCGCAACCTCGCGTACGTCCACGTGCTGCCGTTCGACCAGCTCAACGCCTACGACGTCGTCGTCTCGGACGACATCGTCTTCACCAAGGCCGCCTTCGACGCCTTCGTCGCGGCGAAGACCGGCGCCACCGAGGAGGTCTCGGCATGACGAACATCGCCGCCAACAAGGACCCGCGCGACATCATCCTCAAGCCGGTCGTCTCCGAGAAGAGCTACGGGCTCATCGACGAGGGCAAGTACACGTTCCTCGTGGACCCGCGCGCCTCGAAGACGGAGATCAAGCTCGCGATCGAGAAGATCTTCGGCGTCAAGGTGGCCGCGGTCAACACGATCAACCGCGTCGGCAAGGCCCGTCGCACCCGCTTCGGCGTGGGCAAGCGCAAGGACACCAAGCGCGCCATCGTCACGCTCAAGTCGGGCACCATCGACATCTTCACGGCAGTCGGCTGACGGTCGGGATAGAGGACTGAAGACACATGGCTATTCGCAAGTACAAGCCCACGACCCCCGGTCGCCGCGGCTCGTCGGTGGCGGACTTCGCTGAGATCACGCGATCGACCCCTGAGAAGTCGCTGCTTCGCCCGCTCTCGAAGACGGGCGGCCGCAACAACCAGGGCCGCATCACGACCCGCCACATCGGCGGCGGTCACAAGCGCCAGTACCGCGTGATCGACTTCCGTCGCAACGACAAGGACGGCATCAACGCCCGCGTCGCGCACATCGAGTACGACCCCAACCGCACCGCGCGCATCGCGCTGCTGCACTACTTCGACGGCGAGAAGCGCTACATCCTCGCGCCTGAGAAGCTGAAGCAGGGCGACATCGTCGAGTCGGGCCCGAGCGCCGACATCAAGCCGGGCAACAACCTGCCGCTGCGCAACATCCCGACCGGTACCGTCGTGCACGCGATCGAGCTCCGCCCCGGCGGCGGCGCGAAGCTCGCGCGCTCGGCCGGCGCCTCGGTGCGCCTCGTGGCGAAGGACGGCCCGTACGCCCAGCTGCGTCTCCCCTCGGGCGAGATCCGCAACGTCGACGCGCGCTGCCGCGCGACGATCGGCGAGGTCGGCAACGCCGAGCAGTCGAACATCAACTGGGGCAAGGCCGGCCGCAAGCGCTGGAAGGGCGTTCGCCCGACCGTCCGCGGTGTCGCGATGAACCCGGTCGACCACCCGCACGGTGGTGGTGAGGGCAAGACGTCCGGTGGACGCCACCCGGTCACTCCTTGGGGCCAGCCGGAGGGACGCACCCGGCACGCCAACAAGGAAAGCGACAAGTACATCGTCCGCCGTCGCACCGCCGGCAAGAAGCGCAAGTAGGAGTAGAGGAAGATGCCTCGCAGCCTTAAGAAGGGCCCCTTCGTCGACGAGCACCTGCTTCGCAAGGTCGTCTCGCAGAACGAAGCCGGCACCAAGAACGTCATCAAGACCTGGTCCCGTCGCTCGATGATCGTCCCGGCCATGCTCGGCCACACGATCGCCGTGCACGACGGTCGCAAGCACATCCCCGTGTTCGTGACCGAGACCATGGTCGGTCACAAGCTGGGCGAGTTCGCGCCCACCCGCACCTTCCGCGGCCACGAGAAGGACGACAAGAAGGGCCGCCGCCGCTGACGCGGGGGCGCAAGAGGAGAGAGAAATGGTGGAGTCCATCGCACGCGTGCGACACATCCGCGTGACCCCTCAGAAGGCTCGTCGTGTCGTCGCTCTCATCAAGGGCAAGCAGGCCGAGGAGGCCCTCGCCATCCTGAAGTTCGCGCCGCAGGGCGCGAGCGAGCCGATCTACAAGCTCGTGGCGGCGGCGATCGCCAACGCGCGCGTGAAGGCCGACAAGGACGGCGAGTTCCTGGACGAGCAGGACCTGTACGTGAAGAACGCGTACGTCGACGAGGGCACGACGCTCAAGCGTTTCCAGCCCCGCGCGCAGGGTCGTGCGTTCCAGATCAAGAAGCGCACGAGCCACATCACCGTCGTGCTCTCGACCCCCGAGGTCGCTGAGACCGGTGCCGGCACCAAGACGAAGAAGGCGAGCAAGTAATGGGACAGAAAGTCAGCCCGTACGGCTTCCGCCTCGGCATCACCACGGACCACGTGTCGCGGTGGTTCTCGGACTCGACCAAGCCGGGCCAGCGCTACGCCGACTACGTCGCCGAGGACATCAAGATCCGCAAGCTCCTGCAGTCGAACCTCGACCGCGCGGGCGTCAGCCGCATCGAGATCGAGCGCACGCGTGACCGCGTCCGCGTCGACATCCACACGGCTCGCCCGGGCATCGTGATCGGCCGCCGCGGCGCCGAGGCCGAGCGCATCCGCGCCGACCTCGAGAAGCTCACCGGCAAGCAGATCCAGCTGAACATCCTCGAGGTGAAGAACCCCGAGGCCGACGCCCAGCTCGTCGCGCAGGGCATCGCCGAGCAGCTCTCGGCTCGTGTGGCGTTCCGCCGCGCGATGCGCAAGGGCCTGCAGGGCGCGCAGCGCGCCGGCGCCAAGGGCGTCCGCATCCAGGTCTCCGGCCGCCTCGGCGGCGCCGAGATGAGCCGCTCGGAGTTCTACCGCGAGGGTCGTGTGCCGCTGCACACGCTGCGCGCGAACATCGACTACGGGTTCTACGAGGCCAAGACCACCTTCGGCCGCATCGGCGTGAAGGTCTGGATCTACAAGGGTGACCTCACCAACAAGGAACTCGCGCGCGAGCAGGCGGCCCAGAAGCCGTCCCGTGAGCGTGGCGACCGTCCGCGTCGCGGCCCGCGCAACGAGGCCCCTGTCGCAGAAGGAGCGTCGGCGTAATGCTCATCCCCCGCAAAGTCAAGTACCGCAAGCAGCACCACCCGAAGCGCTCCGGTCAGGCGACCGGCGGCACGAAGGTGACCTTCGGCGAGTTCGGCATCCAGGCCCTTACGCCCGCTTATGTGACGAACCGTCAGATCGAGTCGGCTCGTATCGCGATGACCCGTCACATCAAGCGCGGCGGCAAGGTGTGGATCAACATCTACCCCGACCGTCCGCTCACCAAGAAGCCCGCAGAGACCCGCATGGGCTCGGGCAAGGGCTCGCCGGAGTGGTGGGTCGCAAACGTCAAGCCGGGTCGCGTCCTCTTCGAGGTCGCGGGCGTGAACGAGCAGCTCGCTCGTGAGGCGCTGACCCGTGCCATCCACAAGCTGCCCCTGAAGGCACGCATCATCAAGCGCGAGGAGGGCGACGCGTAATGGCGATCGGCACCAAGACGCTCGCGACGAGCGAGCTCGACACGTTCGAAGACCAGCGCCTCGTCGAGGAGCTGCGCAAGGCCAAGGAAGAGCTGTTCAACCTGCGCTTCCAGTCGGCCACCGGCCAGCTCGAGAGCCACGGCCGCATCCGTGCGGTCAAGCGCGACATCGCGCGGATCTACACCGTCATCCGCGAGCGCGAGCTCGGCATCCGTGCCACGCCCGCGCCGCTCGAGACGGCGACGAAGGCCAAGAAGAGCAAGGCCAAGAAGGCGGATGCCGACAAGGCCGAGAAGGAAGAGGCTGAGTGATGGCCACCACGAAGAAGGCTGCGGCCGACGTGCAGCACGCCGAGCACGACGTGCGTGACGCGAGCGCTCGCGGCTACCGCAAGGCCCGTCGCGGCTACGTCGTCAGCGACAAGATGGACAAGACGATCGTCGTCGAGGTCGAGGACCGCGTGAAGCACCCCCTCTACGGCAAGGTCATCCGTCGCACGTCGAAGGTCAAGGCTCACGACGAGAACAACTCCGCCGGCATCGGCGACCTCGTCCTCATCAACGAGACCCGCCCGCTGAGCGCCACCAAGCGCTGGCGTCTGGTGGAGATCCTGGAGAAGGCCAAGTGATCCAGAACGAATCGCGACTCAAGGTCGCCGACAACACGGGCGCCAAGGAGCTGCTCACCATCCGCGTGCTCGGCGGCTCCAACCGCCGCTACGCGGGCCTGGGCGACGTCATCGTCGCCACGGTGAAGGACGCCATCCCCGGCGGCAACGTCAAGAAGGGCGATGTCGTCAAGGCGGTCGTGGTGCGCACGGTCAAGCAGACCCGCCGTTCCGACGGCTCGTACATCAAGTTCGACGAGAACGCCGCCGTGATCCTGAAGAACGACGGGGAGCCGCGCGGCACCCGCATCTTCGGTCCGGTCGGCCGTGAGCTTCGCGACAAGAAGTTCATGAAGATCGTCTCGCTCGCCCCGGAGGTGATCTGACCGAATGGCCAAGATCAAGAAGGGTGACCTCGTCCAGGTCATCACTGGCAAGAAGCAGGACAAGGGCGGCGACCGCGGCAAGCAGGGCAAGGTCCTCGAGGTCCTTCCCGACCAGAACCGCGTGATCGTCGAGGGCGTGAACTACGTCACCAAGCACAACCGCGTGGGCCAGTCCCAGCGCGGCACCAAGACGGGCGGCATCGAAACGATGGAAGCCCCGATCCACATCTCCAACGTCGCGCTCGTCGACCCCTCGACCAAGAAGCCGACCCGTGTCGGCCACCGTGTCGAGGAGCAGGTCAAGGACGGCGTGAAGCGCACCGTCCGCGTGCGCTACGCGAAGAAGTCAGGCAAGGACCTCTGATATGAGCACCGCCACTGCCGTGGAGGCTGGCAAGATCCAGCCCCGCCTGAAGCAGAAGTACAACACCGAGATCAAGAAGGCCCTGCAGGACGAGTTCGGCTACAAGAACGTCATGCAGATCCCCGGCCTGGTCAAGGTCGTGGTGAACACCGGTGTCGGCGAGGCAGCTCGCGACAGCAAGGTGATCGAGGGCGCGGTCGACGACCTCACCAAGATCACCGGCCAGAAGCCGGTCGTGACCAAGGCCCGCAAGTCGATCGCGCAGTTCAAGCTGCGTGAAGGACAGCCCATCGGCGCGCACGTCACCCTCCGTGGCGACCGCGCGTGGGAGTTCGTCGACCGCCTGGTCAACCTCGCGCTGCCCCGCATCCGCGACTTCCGCGGTCTGTCGCCCAAGCAGTTCGACGGTCACGGCAACTACACGTTCGGTCTCCAGGAGCAGTCCGTGTTCCACGAGATCAACCAGGACAAGATCGACCGCGTCCGCGGCTTCGACATCACGGTCGTCACGACGGCGAAGACCGACGAGGAGGGCCGCGCGCTCCTTCGTCACCTGGGCTTCCCGTTCAAGGCGGACGACGCTCTGGCCTGACGCTCGACAGGCTCGGCGACCGATGGCCCGCCACGGTTCTGAGCCGGTCGAACGGCCGTCGCACAACTGAACAGCACAGTCATAGAAGGTCGGCTGTCGTGTAACGGCAGTCGAAACCTCATGAACAAAGGAATCAAGAAATGACGATGACAGACCCGGTCGCAGATATGCTGACCCGTCTGCGCAACGCGAACTCGGCGCACCACGACTCCGTGTCGCTTCCGAGCTCGAAGCTCAAGACCCATATCGCCGAGATCCTCAAGCAGGAGGGCTACATCGCCGACTGGTCCGTCTCGGACGCCCGCGTCGGCCAGACCCTCACGATGACGCTCAAGTACGGCCCCAACCGTGAGCGTTCGATCGCCGGCATCAAGCGCGTCTCGAAGCCCGGCCTCCGCGTCTACGCGAAGTCGAACGAGATCCCCAAGGTCCTCGGCGGCCTGGGCGTCGCCATCCTGTCCACCTCCTCCGGTCTTCTGACGGACCGCCAGGCCGAGCAGAAGGGCGTAGGTGGGGAAGTCCTCGCCTACGTGTGGTGATCTGACATGTCGCGAATCGGACGTCTTCCCATCGACATCCCCGCCGGCGTGACCGTCACGGTCGACGGCCAGGAGGTCGCTGTCAAGGGCCCCAAGGGCGAGCTCACGCTCACCGTGGCGAGCCCGATCGAGGTCAAGGTCGAGGACAACCAGGTGCTCGTCACCCGTCCGGACGACGAGCGCGAGTCGCGTTCGCTGCACGGCCTGACCCGCACGCTCATCAACAACAACATCATCGGTGTCACCCAGGGCTACTCGAAGGGCCTCGAGGTCGTCGGCACGGGCTACCGCGTCCAGCAGAAGGGCAGCTCGGTCGAGTTCGCGCTCGGCTTCTCGCACCCTGTGCTCGTGGAGCCGCCCGCCGGGATCACGTTCACCGTCGAGGGCAACAACAAGCTCACGGTGAGCGGCATCGACAAGCAGGCCGTCGGAGAGGCGGCCGCGAACATCCGCAAGATCCGCAAGCCCGAGCCGTACAAGGGCAAGGGTGTGCGTTACGCGGGCGAGGTCGTCCGTCGTAAGGCCGGAAAGGCTGGTAAGTAACCATGGCTGTGAAGTCGAAGTCCGACGCCCGCGCGCGTCGCCACGCACGCCTTCGCAAGAAGGTCGTCGGCACCGCCGAGCGTCCGCGCCTGGTGGTCACCCGCTCGTCGCGTCACGTCTTCGTGCAGCTCGTCGACGACAGCAAGGGCCACACGGTCGCCTCGGCCTCGACCCTCGAGACCGACCTGCGCTCGTTCGACGGTGACAAGACTGCGAAGGCCCGCAAGGTCGGCGAGCTGGTCGCCGAGCGCGCGAAGGCCATCGGCGTGTCCGACGTCGTGTTCGACCGGGGCGGCAACCGTTACGCGGGCCGTGTCGCGGCGATCGCCGAAGGCGCCCGCGAAGGGGGGCTGAACCTGTGAGTGAGAACAAGGAGAACAACGTGACCGAGCAGGCTGCCGCTGAGGCTCCGGCCGAGGCTGCCACCGAGCGCGAGCCCCGCGAGGCCCGCCGAGGCGGTCGCGAGCGCAACCCCAACCGCGACCGCGGCGGACGCGATCGCGACCAGAGTCAGTTCCTGGAGCGCGTCGTCACGATCAACCGCGTGTCGAAGGTCGTCAAGGGCGGTCGTCGCTTCAGCTTCACGGCCCTCGTGGTCGTGGGTGACGGCAACGGCGTCGTGGGCGTCGGCTACGGCAAGGCTCGCGAGGTGCCGCTGGCGATCTCGAAGGGCGTCGAGGAGGCCAAGCGCAACTTCTTCCGCGTGCCGCGCTCCGGCTCGACCATCCCGCACCCCGTGCAGGGTGAGGCCGCTGCCGGTGTCGTGCTGCTTCGTCCCGCCGCCGCGGGTACCGGTGTCATCGCCGGTGGTCCGGTGCGTGCGGTGCTCGAGTGCGCCGGCATCCACGACGTGCTGTCGAAGTCGCTGGGCTCGTCGAACACGATCAACATCGTGCACGCGACGGTGGACGCCCTGAAGCAGCTCGAGGAGCCCCGTGCGGTCGCCGCGCGCCGTGGCCTCGACTTCGACCAGGTCGCGCCGGCCCGTCTCGTCCGTGCTGAGGCAGAGGCCGCGGCCGCTGCCGCATCGAAGGTAGGTGCCTGATGGCTGCGCGTCTCAAGGTCACGCAGATCAAGTCCAAGGTGAGCGAGAAGCAGAACCAGCGCGACACGCTGCGTTCGCTCGGTCTCAAGCGGATCGGCGACTCGGTCGTCCGTCCCGACGACGCGCAGACGCGCGGCTACGTCAAGACCGTCGCCCACCTCGTGAAGGTTGAGGAGATCGACTGATGGCTGACAAGGCCGAGAAGAACGAGGCCGCCGAGGCGGAGGCCAAGGCTCCCGCCAAGAAGGCGCCTGCGAAGAAGGCTCCCGCGAAGGCCTCGGCCGACGCCAAGCCGGCCGCCGAGAAGGCTCCTGCCAAGAAGGCTCCGGCCAAGAAGGCCGACGCCAAGAAGGCGGACAAGAAGACGGATGCCGCGCCCTCGCGCCCCGGCGTCCTGAAGGTGCACCACCTGCGGCCGGTCCCCGGCGCCAACACCCCGAAGACCCGCGTGGGTCGCGGTGAGGGCTCGAAGGGCAAGACCGCCGGTCGCGGCACGAAGGGCACGAAGGCCCGCTACCAGGTCCGTCAGGGCTTCGAGGGCGGCCAGATGCCGCTGCACATGCGCACTCCGAAGCTGCGCGGGTTCAAGAACCCGTTCCGCGTGGAGTACCAGGTGGTCAACCTCGACAAGCTCGCCGAGCTGTACCCCGAGGGTGGACAGGTCACCGTCAGCGACCTCGTCGCCAAGGGTGCGGTTCGCAAGAACGAGAAGGTCAAGGTGCTCGGCACCGGCGACATCTCGGTGAAGCTCGAGGTGTCGGTCGACAAGGTCTCGGGCTCCGCCGAGCAGAAGATCGTCGCCGCGGGCGGAACCGTCAAGTAACGCACGCAGTGGGGGCCGGAGCTTGCTCCGGCCCCCACTGGGTTACCCTGGACGTTGGCGCGTCGCCGCGCGCGCCGGCATCCCCTCTGGAGGCAGCCTCTTGTTCAGCGCCATCGCGCGGGTCTTCCGTACACCCGACCTTCGCCGGAAGATCGCATTCACCCTGGCGATCATCGCCCTGTACCGGTTCGGCGCGCACGTGCCGGCACCGTTCGTCGACTTCCCGAACGTGCAGTCGTGTCTCAGGCAGAGCGCGGGCACCGAGGGGCTCCTGTCGCTCGTCAACCTCTTCTCCGGCGGTGCGCTCCTGCAGCTGTCGATCTTCGCGCTCGGCGTCATGCCGTACATCACCGCGACGATCATCGTGCAGTTGCTCCGCGTGGTCATCCCGCACTTCGAGGCCCTCTACAAGGAGGGTCAGTCCGGCCAGGCCAGGCTGACGCAGTACACGCGCTACCTGACGATCGCCCTCGCGCTCCTGCAGTCGACGACGCTGGTCACCGTGGCGCGCAGCGGCCAGCTCTTCGGGGTCACCGGCGTCCCCGAGTGCGAGCAGCTCCTGACGAACGTCGCGTGGTGGGCGCAGCTGCTCATGATCATCACGATGACCGCGGGCACCGGCCTCATCATGTGGTTCGCCGAGCTCGTCACCGAGCGCGGCATCGGCAACGGCATGTCGCTGCTCATCTTCACCTCGATCGCCGCGGCGTTCCCCGCTTCGATGTGGGCGATCTGGCAGTCGCGCGGCTTCGAGGTCTTCCTCCTCGTGCTCGCCGTCGGAATCGCGGTCGTCGCGCTCGTCGTGTTCGTCGAGCAGTCGCAGCGCCGCATTCCGGTGCAGTACGCCAAGCGCATGGTGGGTCGTCGCACGTACGGCGGCACGAACACGTACATCCCGATCAAGGTCAACATGGCGGGCGTCGTGCCGGTCATCTTCGCCTCATCGCTGCTGTACATCCCAGCGCTCATCGCGCAGTTCAACCAGCCGCAGCCGGGCGAGCAGGCTCCCGGGTGGGTCGTGTGGATCACGAACTACCTCACGCGAGGCGACCACCCGATCTACATGGTGCTGTACTTCCTGCTCATCGTCGGGTTCACGTACTTCTACGTCGCCATCACGTTCAACCCCGTCGAGGTGGCCGACAACATGAAGAAGTACGGCGGCTTCATCCCCGGCATCCGTGCCGGCCGGCCGACCGCCGAGTATCTCGACTACGTGCTGACGCGCATCACGCTGCCCGGCTCGATCTACCTCGGTCTCATCGCGCTGCTCCCACTGGTGGCCCTCGCGACCGTGGGCGCGAACCAGAACTTCCCGTTCGGCGGCGCTTCGATCCTCATCATCGTCGGTGTCGGTCTCGAGACCGTGAAGCAGATCGACGCGCAGCTGCAGCAGCGCCACTACGAAGGGCTTCTCCGCTGATGACCGCACAGTCCCACGAGTCCGAGGCGCGCCGGGCGACCCGCCTGCTCATCGTCGGCCCCCAGGGGTCGGGCAAGGGCACGCAGGGCGTCCGCATCGCGGAGGCGTTCGGCATCCCGGCGATCTCGACGGGCGACGTCTTCCGCGGCGCCGTCGCCGCCGGCTCCGAGCTGGGCCGCCAGGTGAAGGCCGTCATCGAGGCAGGCGAGCTCGTCTCCGACGAGCTGACGAGCCAGGTCGTGCGCGAGCGCCTCGAGCAGGAGGACGCCGCGGGCGGCTTCCTGCTCGACGGGTATCCGCGCAACATCGCGCAGGTGCGCGACCTCGACGCCTTCCTCGAAGGACGCGGCGAGACCCTCGACGCCGTCATCGAGCTCAGCGTGCCGCGAGAGGAGAGCATCGCTCGCCTCACGCGGCGCGCGAAGGAACAGGGCCGCACCGACGACACCGAAGAGGTCATCGCGAACCGTCTCGCGATCTACGAGCGCGAGACCGCCCCGATCCTCGGCGTATACCGCACGCGCGGAATCGTCGACGAGATCGACGGGACGGGGACCCTCGACGAGGTGACCGCCCGCATCATCGGCGCGCTCGAAGCGCGCGGCCTCATCCGCACGGCCGCCGCCTGACGTGTCGTTGCGCCGCTCCATCTACAAGTCGCCCGCCCAGCTGCGGGCGATGATCGAGCCTGGGCTGATCACGGCGGAGGCGCTCGCGGCGGTGCGGGAGCTGATCCGTCCGGGCGTCACGACCCTCGAGCTCGACGCGGCGGCGTCGCGCGTCATCACGGGTCGCGGGGCGCGCTCGAACTTCCAGCTGGTTCGCGGCTATCGTCACACGATCTGCGCATCGGTCAACGAGCAGGTCGTCCACGGCATCCCGGGCGACCGCGTGCTCGAGCCCGGCGACATCGTCTCGATCGACGCCGGCGCGGAGTACAAGGGCTGGAACGGGGACTCGGCGATCACGGTCATCGTGCCGGATCCGTCGCGGCCCGATGTCGTCGCGGAACGCGAACGGCTGTCCGAGGTGACGGAGGGGTCGCTGTGGGCGGGCATCGCGTCGCTCGCGACGGCGAAGCACCTCGCCGAGATCGGCGCGGCCGTGCAGGACTACATCGAGGCGAACGCTCCGGACGGTGGCTACGGCATCCTCCGCGAGTACGTCGGTCACGGCATCGGGCGCAAGATGCACGAATCGCCGTCGGTCTTCAACTACCGCGTCGCCGACCCAGGACCCGAGATCCGTCCCGGCCTCGCGCTCGCGATCGAGCCGATGGTCGTCGCGGGCGACCACACGACGTTCGTCGAGGACGACGACTGGACCGTCTCGACCGTCGACGGCTCGCCCGGCTCACACTGGGAGCACAGCGTCGCCGTGCACGATGGCGGCATCTGGGTGCTCACGGCTCCCGACGGCGGCGCTGCCGGGCTCGCGCCGTTCGGCGTCACCCCGGTTCCGATCGCCTAGCGCGGGCACGGTCCGGATCCCACACGTTTCTCGGAGGCACACATGGCGCAGGCACGCAAGGTCAACTGGTTCGCGATCTGGGTGAGCGTCGCCGTCGTCGTCGCCCTCATCGTGGTCGCGGTGCTCGTCGTGTGGCTGAACAACCCGTCGACGAACGCGGGCGACGCGCCGGATGCGCCGAACATCAGCGCCGAGACGGGCGCGATCGCCGTGGGCGACGGCGAAGACACGCTCGACACCTACATCGACTTCATGTGCCCGATCTGCAACCAGTTCGAGCAGGTGTACGGTCCCGCGATCCAGGAGCTCGTCGACGACGGGACGATCACGCTGAACATCCACCCGATCTCGATCCTCGACCGCTACTCGCAGGGCACCGAGTTCTCGACGCGCGCCGCGAACGCGATGTACTGCGTCGCGGAGGCGGATGCCGACGCATCCGTCCCGTTCATGCAGGCGATGTTCGAGAACCAGCCCGCGGAGCAGACTCCGGGCCTGACGAACGCGCAGATCCTCGCGATCGCGTCGAGCGTGGGCGTGAGCGGCATCGATTCATGCGTGAACGACGGCCGCTACGAGGGCTTCGTGTCGGCCATGACCGAGCAGACGCCAGTGCAGCCCGGCGCCGCAGGCATCGGGACGCCGACGGTCGCGGTCAACGGCGAGGTCATCGCGAACTCTGAGCTGCCGCCTCCGGCCGAGCTGCGTTCGCTCTTCGAGTGAAACCTCTACGCAGGCCCTCGACGGGGCCGGATGCCGCGTCTGCGAAGTTGCCCGGGCATCCGGGATCGCGTATGATTGATCCTTGGTGCGTTGCGCCCTTATTGGCGTGTCATCGCACCGATCCCATCCACCGCAGACCGACCGGTCTGCACAAGCGTAAGCGAGGCTATGGCCAAGAAAGACGGTGTCATCGAGATCGAGGGCACGGTGTCTGAGGCTCTTCCCAACGCGATGTTCCGCGTCGAGCTGACCAACGGACACAAGGTGCTCGCCACGATCTCCGGAAAGATGCGGCAGAACTACATCCGCATCATCCCGGAGGACCGCGTGGTCGTGGAGCTCAGCCCCTACGACCTCACCCGCGGCCGCATCGTCTACCGCTACCGCTAGGCCGGTCGAGAAGTAACGGCCCGGGGCACCCGTGTGCCCTGGGTACGAAGACAGCGAATAGGAAATCCCATGAAGGTCAACCCCTCCGTCAAGCCCATCTGCGACCACTGCAAGGTCATCCGCCGCCACGGTCGCGTGATGGTCATCTGCAAGTCCAACCCGCGTCACAAGCAGCGCCAGGGCTGATAAGGCTTCCGGATGCCTCGGTCGAGGCATCCGTCGACACAACTCAATACGAACAACCGGCAGGATCAGAACCTCTTCGGAGGGGACACCTCGGGGCGGAGGCCCGGGCACCGATCCTGCTCCACACCTCCACGACACTCCTAGGAGAGCCGCATGGCACGTCTCGCCGGCGTCGACATCCCGCGCGACAAGCGCGTGGTCATCGCCCTGACCTACATCTACGGCATCGGCCGTACCCGCTCGAACGAGATCCTCAAGGCGACGGGCATCGATGAGAACATCCGCGTGAAGGACCTTCACGACGACCAGCTCGTCGCCCTTCGCGACTACATCGACGCCAACTACAAGGTGGAGGGTGACCTACGCCGCGAGGTTGCCGCAGACATCCGCCGCAAGGTCGAGATCGGCTCGTACGAGGGCCTCCGCCACCGCCGCGGCCTCCCCGTGCGCGGTCAGCGCACCAAGACGAACGCGCGCACCCGCAAGGGCCCGAAGCGCACGGTCGCCGGCAAGAAGAAGGCCGGCCGCAAGTAACCGCGGGCCCGAAGGTTTAGGAGAGCAAAGCAATGGCACAGGCCAAGTCCGCCGCGCGCAAGCCGCGCCGCAAGGAGAAGAAGAACATCGCGCTGGGCCACGCCCACATCAAGTCGACGTTCAACAACACGATCGTCTCGATCACCGACCCGTCGGGCGCCGTCATCAGCTGGGCGTCGTCGGGTGGCGTGGGCTTCAAGGGCTCGCGCAAGTCGACGCCGTACGCCGCCGGCATGGCCGCGGAGTCGGCCGCCCGCCAGGCGCAGGAGCACGGCGTCAAGAAGGTCGACGTGTTCGTGAAGGGCCCGGGCTCGGGCCGCGAGACGGCGATCCGCTCGCTGCAGGCCGCCGGCCTCGAGGTGGGCTCGATCCAGGACGTGACGCCGCAGGCGCACAACGGCTGCCGTCCCCCCAAGCGCCGCCGCGTCTGAATTCACTCCCGGTCCCTGAGCTGTCGGAGGTCGACCCTCGACAAGCTCGGGGACCGTGGGGGTGCTACCGCACGCTTCGGCATCCGAATTTCACGGATGCCCCGAGGACAACTCAATACCCATCCACCGCACGTGTCATATAGCGGGCACGTGATCGAAAGGAACCCATAGTGCTCATCGCACAGCGTCCCACTCTGACCGAGGAGAAGATCGGGGAGTTCCGCAGCCGCTTCGTCATCGAGCCGCTCGAGCCCGGCTTCGGCTACACGATCGGCAACGCGCTGCGTCGCAGCCTCCTCTCGTCGATCCCCGGCGCGGCCGTCACGAGCATCCGCATCGACGGCGTCCTCCACGAGTTCAGCACCATTCCGGGTGTCAAGGAGGATGTCACCGAGATCATCCTCAACATCAAGCAGCTCGTCGTCTCGAGCGAGCGCGACGAGCCCATCACCGCCTACCTGCGCAAGACGGGCGCCGGTGAGGTCACCGCGGCCGACATCTCGGCTCCCGCGGGCGTCGAGGTGCACAACCCCGAGCTCGTCATCGCGACCCTGAACGACACCGCGAAGTTCGAGCTCGAGCTCACGATCGAGCGCGGCCGCGGCTACGTCTCGGCCACGCAGAACCGCAACGAGTACGCCGAGGCCGGCCAGATCCCGGTCGATTCGATCTACTCGCCGGTGCTCAAGGTCAGCTACCGCGTCGACGCGACGCGTGCCGGCGAGCGCACCGACTTCGACAAGCTCGTGCTGGACGTCGAGACCAAGCCCTCGATCGCCCCGCGCGACGCCGTCGCGTCGGCCGGTCGCACGCTCACCGAGCTGTTCGGCCTGGCGCGCGAGCTCAACGTCGAGGCCGAGGGCATCGAGATCGGCCCGGCGCCGGTCGAGACCGTCCTCTCGAACGAGCTCTCGATGCCGATCGAGGACCTCGACCTGTCGGTCCGCTCGTACAACTGCCTGAAGCGCGAGGGCATCAACACGGTCAGCGAGCTCGTGGCTCTCTCGGAGACGCAGCTCATGAACATCCGCAACTTCGGTCAGAAGTCGGTCGACGAGGTGCGCGACAAGCTCACGTCGCTGGGCCTGTCGCTCAAGGACTCGGTCCCCGGGTTCGACGGTGCTCACTTCTACGGCGGCTACGACGACGAGACCGTCTGAGCCGATGCGGATGCGTCGCCCGCAGCAGCGAGTCGGAGCATCCGAATCCCCTGACCGAAAACCTCATCCTGGAGTAACTGAGAAATGCCCAAGCCCACCAAGGGTCCCCGCCTCGGAGGCGGCCCCGCCCACGAGCGCCTGCTGCTTGCGAACCTCGCCGCCGCGCTGTTCACGCACAAGTCGATCAAGACGACCGAGACGAAGGCCAAGCGCCTGCGTCCGCTCGCCGAGCGCCTCATCACGTTCGCGAAGCGCGGCGACCTGCACGCGCGCCGCCGTGTGCTGTCGGTCATCGGCGACAAGGAAGTCGTGCACGTGCTGTTCACCGAGATCGCTCCGCTCGTGGCGGACCGTGACGGCGGCTACACGCGCATCACCAAGCTCGGCAACCGCAAGGGCGACAACGCCCCCATGGCCCAGATCGAGCTCGTGCTCGAGCCGGTGACGCCGAAGGCGAAGTCGACCAAGAAGTCGACCGCCCCCGCCGAGAAGGCCCCCGCGAACGAGGAGGCTCCCGCCGAGGAGACCCCCGCCGAGGAGACCCCGGCTGAGGACGAGGCCGCCGAGGCCGGCGCCGAGTCGCCCGATGAGGGCGCCGCCGCCGAGGCCGCTGCCGAGGACGCCGTCGTCGACGACGAGGCTCCCGCAGCCGAGGCCGAGGAGGCCGAGAAGGCCTGAGGCATCTGCCACAGCAACGCACGAGACCCGCGCGCCCTTCGGGGCCGCGGGTCTCGTCGTCTCCGGGACCTGCGCGCGTCGCAGCAGCGCCCAGCGCGCTCAGCCGCCGCTGAGCCGCCGCGTAAAGTGGGTGGGTGACCGACGACACGACGCCCACCGCACCGCTCGCTCCGCTCTCGCAGCGCCTGGGTCCGATCGCCGCGCCCGTGCCGCCGGCGCATCCCGAGATCGCCGAGTGGCGCCCGTCGACGATCGACGATGTGGACGCCCTCACGGAGCTCTTCCGTGCGTCCGATCTCGTCGACCACCCCAGCTGGACCACCCCGCGCGAGGAGATCGAGGAGAGCTTCACGGTCTCGTGGACCGACCCGGAGCGCAACACGCTCGTCGGGTTCGACGCCGCGGGGCGCCTGATCGCGTCGGCGGCGGTGATGGTGCATCCGTCTCGCGACGCGCAGGTGCACATGTATCTGAGCGGGCGCGTGCATCCGGAGGCGCGCGGACGCGGGATCGGCCGGGAGGTCATGCGGTGGGAGCACGAGCGTGCGCTCGAGGCGCTCGCCGAGCTCGATCTCGCGCTGCCTGCCGCGATCTTCGTCTACGCCGACGAGGGCGACGTCGGCGCGCAGCACCTCGCCACGCGGCGCGGCCTGGTCGCGGAGCGGTGGTTCACGACGATGGTGCGCGACCTGTCGATCGAGATCCCCGAGATCGAGGCATCCGGTGACGCCGTCGTGCGCGCCTATGAGCCTGCGCTGAAGGAGGCCACGCGCATCGCGCGCAACGACGCGTTCCGCGACCACTGGGGCAGCCTCGAGACGCCGCCGGAGAGGTGGGACACCTTCGTCGAGGGTCCGTTCCTGCGCCCCGACCTCAGCCGCGTGGCGGTCGAGGGAGACCGCGTCGTCGCGCTGGCGCTCGGTTCGGTGAACGAGGAGGACTGGGCCACGCAGGGCTACTCGAGCGTGTACATCGACCTCATCGGGGTGACGCGCGACCGGCGTGGGCGCAAGCTGGCTCCCGCGGTGATCGTCGCTCTGCTGAGAGCGGCCCGCGATGCGGGGCTCGAGAAGGCCGTGCTCGACGTCGACACAGAGAGCCCGACCGGCGCGAACAACCTCTACGGGCGGCTGGGCTTCGAGGCGACTGAGCGCAGCGTCGCCCTCGTCCGGCGGTACTGAGCGTCCGCGCCGGCCGGCCACGCGACGCGCGTCACTCGAACGTGCGACCCGCCGCGTGGTGCAGGCGCAGGTACGCGCGTCGTTCCACTTCGTACTGCTTCAGCGCGCGCATGTGCTCGGCGCGCTCCACGGCGGCCGCGACCGTGTCGGCGAACACGCGCCCGCCTTCGGCGCCCGGATGCACGTGGTCTCCGGCGAGCAGGTCGGTGCGCGGCGCGATCGCGCCCGACCAGTCCGCGAGGACGGTGCCCGGATGCGACCGCACGAAGGCCGCGAGGTCGGCGTTGACGCCCGGGATCCAGTCGCGCGGCGCGTAGGCGTTCACGAGCACGAGCGTCCGGTCGGGGCCGGTGATGCGCGCGACCTCTTCGAGCGAGCCGGCGTCGACGGGTCCGTTCGTGCCGAGCGCCACCACGACGTACGGGCGGAGGCGGCCGGCATCCGCCAGCTGCTGCAGGATGCCCGGGGCGGCCCACATCGACCGCGAGACGCTCGCATCGACGTCGATGCCGGGGAAGCGCTCGAGCAGTCCGGGCGCCGAAGCGAGCATCACGGAGTCGCCGACCGCGGTGATCTCGGCGCCTGTCACGGGGGTCGGCGACGGCGACGGCATCGAGCCGGGGCGGGGCCGGTCGGATGCGGAGCCTGCCGCCTCGCCCTCGACGGCGGTGCTCGTGGGTGAGGGCGTGGGCGACGGCGTGCGGGCCTTCTCGCGGTGCAGCGCCTCGAGCCCCGCCTCGACGGCCGCCTGCCCCGACGTGACCTCGGGCGCCGCCGCGACGGCGGCCGACGCGCCGAATGTGACGACGACGGCCGCGGCCACCGACCCGATCGCACGCCAGCGCATGGCGGGCGATGCGGTGAGGCGGCGGCCGAGCGCCGCGAGGGACCCGCGGAACCCGAGCCGGCGGATCGGCTGTTCCACCCAGCGGTACGACGCCTCGGCCGCGACGAGGGTGAGCACGAGCGCGAAGACCCCCATCCAGACGGGAACTCCCGCCCCCGCACCGCCGCCCGACGTCGCCGCCAGGAGGAGCACGAGGATCGGCCAGTGCCACAGGTAGAGCCCGTACGAGCGGTCGCCGACCCACCGCAGAGGCTGCGTGTCGAGCCGAGGACCGAACACCGAGCCCGGCCACACCGCCGCGGTGATCGCGATCGCCGACAGCACGCTCGCCGCGGCGAGGGCGCCGGGGAACGTCGCCGTCGAGTCGCTCGCGGGGATGGCCGCCACGACGACGAGGCCGGCGATGGCCGCGACTCCCACGACGGCTCCCGACACGCGCCACCCCCGCCGCTGCGACCAGACCGGCGGTGCGGCGAGCAGGCGTTCGAGCGCGAACGCGAGGGCGATGCCGAGCAGGATGCCGAACGCGTGCGTGTCGAGCCCGAAGTAGGCCCGTGTGAGGTCGCCGCCGCTCGCGACGACAACGGCCATCCATCCGGCCGACGCGGCCGCCAGCAGCACCGCCGCGGCGGAGCGCGCCCAGGCCCACGGGATGAGCAGCGCGAGAGGCAGCACGAGCGGCCAGAGCACGTAGAACTGCTCCTCGATCGCGAGCGACCACACGTTGCGGAAGAGCTCGGGGTTGGCCGCCGAGAAGTAGCTCGCGTCGGCGGCGATCGAGACCCAGTTGTAGCTGAACGTCGCCGCGCCGACGAGCTGTGCGCCGAGGCGCGCGAGCACGTCGCCGCCGATCAGCCACGCGACCGAGGAGCACACGAGCAGCACGAGGGCGAGTGCGGGCAGGAGTCGTCGTGCGCGCCGTCGCCAGAACTCGGCGAGCCGGATGCGTCCCGCCCTCGCCCGCTCGCGCAGCAGAAGGCTCGTGATGAGGAATCCGCTGATGACGAAGAAGACGTCGACGCCGATGAAGCCGCCCTGGAGCCACCAGCCGGGGAACAGGTGATACGCGAGGACGAGGCCCACCGCGACGGCGCGCAAACCATCGAGCCCGGCGTACCGGGCTCGTGAATTGATGCGCGCACTCGTGTTCATGACTCAGACCCGGGGGATCACTCAAGTGTAAACGGGGTGCGTGCGCGAGCCGGTCTTTCCGGACGGGCGAGGCGCGCGGTATCACGCTCGGTCGAACATGCCTCTACCTCGGAGGGGAGCGCGCGCCGTAACATGGGCGCACCTCGGAATCTGCCGGGGTACTGGGGGTTTTCTCGCGGTGACCCGGAGCGGCCACGCGGTGAGGAAGAGCGGACTATGGCGGAGCCGGGTCGAAGCGCCGCGGGTGCTGAATGGGTGGGCACGCCGCGCGCGAGGAGGCGTGCCGGCCTGTCCATCTACTCCCTGCTGCTGATCATGCTCCTGTCGGTGAGCGTGCTCTCGAGCATCGTCGTGGGCGTCATCGGCTACGTCAACGGCACCGAGGCGCTTCGCGCGATCGCGTACGAGAAGCTCGTCGAGATCCGCGAGAACCGCAGCCGCGAGGTCGCCCAGCTCTTCCGTTCGATCGAGAACACCGTGCGGCTCGGCGCGCTGAATGAGACGAGCCGCCAGGCGACGCGCGCGTTCACCGAGGCGTTCGCCGCGCTCGAGCAGCAGCGGCTCGAGTCCGAGGCATCCGCAGAGCTCGATTCGTACTACCGCGACACGTTCGCGACCGCCCTCGCCGACGCGACCGGCGAGGACGTCGACGGGTCGGCCTTCGCGCCGCGCAGCGAGGCGCAGCGCTACCTGCAGTACCACTACGTCATCCCGTACGACAGCTGGGAGGAGGCTGTCCGCACGGATGACGCGGGCGACGGGAGCGCATGGTCCGCGGCGCACGCGCGGTACCACGACTACTACCGCGAGATGACGGACCTGCAGGACTTCGAGGACGTCCTGATGCTCGACACCGAGGGCAACGTCATCTACACCGCGTTCAAGGGCGTCGATCTCGGCACGAACCTGCTCACCGGGCCCTACCGGCTCTCGAACCTCGCCGACGCGTATCGCGAGGCGATGGCGCGCAACATCGTGGGCGACGTCGTCATCGCCGACTTCGCGGCATACAGCCCGAGCCTCGGCAACCCGGCCGGGTGGGCCGTCACCCCGATCGCCGACGGCGGCGAGGTGATCGGCGCGCTCGCGATCGAGCTGCCGATCGAGCGCGTCAACAGCGTCATGACGGTCGACGGAGAGTTCGCCGTCAACGGCCTCGGCGCGACCGGCGAGACGTACCTCGTCGGTCGCGACGGGCTCATGCGCTCGATCTCGCGCCAGCTGCAGGACGACCCCGCCGAGTACGAGTCGCTCGCCGTCGCTGCGGGGCTCTCGCCGGCCGCGGCCGAGCTCAGCGTCCGCAATGAGAACACGCTCCTGCAGCAGCAGATCACCGGCGACGCCGTCACCCGCGCGTTCGCCGGCGACCGCGGGACGCTGCTCGAACGCGACTACCTCGGCCGCGAGAGTCTCACCGCGTACGCGCCGCTGGGCGTCGACGGGCTCAACTGGGCGATCGTCGCACAGCAGTCGGCGCAGGAGGCGATGGTCCCGGTCGAGGACTTCACACGCAACCTCATCCTCTCGACGGCCGGCATGATCATCTTCGTCTGCCTGCTCTCACTCGTGCTCGCACAGGTGTTCGTGCGGCCGCTGCGGCGCCTCAAGGTCGCCGCGCAGCGCATCGCCGCGGGCGACGAGGGCGTGCAGGTCGACGCGGGCTCCAGCGACGAGCTCGCCGACGTCGCCGACGCCTTCAACAACATGAGCCGCAGCCTGCAGGTCAAGTCGCACCTCATCGAGGAGCAGGAGCGCGCGAACGAGGAGCTCATCCTGTCGTTCATGCCCGAGGGCATGGCCAACCGCTACAGACTGGGCGACGAGGCGATCACGCAGGACAGCGACGACGTCACCGTCGTGTTCGCCGACATCGTCGGGTTCGACGAGCTGTCGCTGTCGATGACGTCCGAGGAGGCGGTCGCGCGTCTCAACGACCTCATCCGCTCGTTCGACGACGCCGCCGAGCGGCACGGCATCGAGCGCGTGCGCACGACGCGGCAGAGCTACCTCGCGAGCTGCGGCCTCGTGAACCCGCGCGTCGACAACGCGCGCCGGGCGGTGGAGTTCGCGCTCGAGCTCGACGCGATCCTCGAGCGCTACTCGGCGCAGCAGGGTGTCGACCTGCATCTGCGCGCCGGACTCGACTCCGGCAAGGTCACGAGCGGCCTCATCGGGCGGGCACGCGTCGCGTACGACATGTGGGGCGATGCGGTGAACCTCGCGTTCCGTGTGCAGGGCGACTCGTCCGAGCCCGGCATCTACGTCACGCAGCGCGTCGCGGACCGGCTGCCCGACGCGATCGCGCTGGAACCCGCGGGTGAGATCGAGACGCAGACCGGCACACAGCGCGTGTGGCGCATCGAGACCGCCTCGTCGGCAGCGGTGAGGTGACGCATCCGTGGCCGGCATCGCATCGCAGCCCTGGTTCTGGCCCGCCGTCATCGTGTCGGTGGGGCTTCCGCTCGCGCTCATCCTGCTGACCGAGATCCACAACGCGCTCGCGCGGCGGAACAGCCGTGCCGCGCCCATCGTGCTCATGGTGCGCAACTACCTCGTGCCGGTCGCGGGAGTGCTCGTGCTCATCAGCCAGCCCGGTGCGTGGGAGGGCGAGGGCACATGGCCGCGCGTCATCTGGACGATCTTCGGGCTGCTGGTGATCGTCGTGACGATCAACGCGATCAACCACCTCGTCTTCCACCGCGCGGAGAAGGGATCGTGGCGCGACCGCTTCCCGAAGATCTTCAGCGACCTCATCCGCTTCGTGCTCATCGTGCTCGGCATCGCCGCGGTGTTCTGGTGGGTGTGGAACGCGGATGTCGCGGGCGTGTTCGCCGCGCTCGGCGTGACGTCGATCGTGGTGGGCCTCGCCCTCCAGCACGCGGTCGGCTCCGTGGTGTCGGGCCTCTTCCTCATCTTCGAGTCGCCGTTCGAACTCGGCGACTGGATCGAGGTCGGCGACGAGCGCGGTCAGATCATCGAGGTGAACTGGCGCGCCGTGCACCTCGACACCGCGAACGGGATTCTCGTGATCCCGACGTCCGAGCTCGCGGGCACGTCGTTCGTCAACCTCTCGCGGAGCCCGTCGCCGTATGAGGCGAGCACCGAGCTGCTGTTCGCGACGGACGACCCGCCCGGGCGCGTGCGGGAGCTCCTCGTGCAGGTGGCGCGCGACATCCCGTTGATCTCGGAGGACGGCGAGCCGTACGCGGCGGCGCTGCCCGGTGCGCGCTACGAGGTCGGCATCCCGCTGCGCAGCCCCGGCGACCGGTTCGCGGTGCTCAACACGTTCAACACGCGCGTCTGGTACGCCGCTCGCCGGGCCGGCCTGCACCTCGACGGCGACATCACCGATGTGTGGCACACGCCCGGCCGCCTGCAGGACGCGCTGCGCCGGATCGCGCCGGCCCTGAGTCTCAAACCGGGCGAGACGGATGCGCTGGCCGGCCGCGCGCGGCTCGAGCGGTACTGCTCGGGCGAGTCGATCCTCCGCCCCGGCATGATCCCGACCGAGACGCGCTTCATCCTCGAGGGCACCGTCACGCTCGGCATCCCGACCGAGGAGCACGGCTTCGTGCAGGTCGCGCAGCTCGGGCCGGGCGACCCCATCGGCATCACCGCGCTCTCGCGCACGCAGACGATCTCGCGCGCGGTCGCTGCGAGTGAGGTCGACGTCGTCGTGCTGCCGGTTCAGGTGCTCGACGACATCGTGCGCACGCATCCGGTGGTCGCGCGCGAGTTCGTGCGCGAGAGCGAGAACCGCGTGCAGCAGGCGCGGACGGCGATGCAGGCCGTCGGCGAGAGGCTGCCGCTCGCGCGTCGTGTTCTGGGGTGACCCGGGCGTGTGCGCCTAGGCTGGTGCGGTGCGCATCCGGCTCGATCTCGCCTACGACGGCACGCACTTCCGGGGGTGGGCGCGCCAGCCCGGCCTGCGGACGGTGCAGGGCACGCTCGAGGACGCGATCGCGCGCGTGCTGGGCGGTCAGCCCCGGCTCGTCGTCGCGGGGCGGACGGATGCCGGGGTGCACGCGACAGGTCAGGTGGCGCACCTCGACCTCGACGAGGAGCAGGAGCACCGGCTCCTGTCACGTTCGGGCCGCCGCGGCGCAGGTGATCCGGTGGCGGTCCTCGCGGGGCGCATCCGCGGTGTGCTCGGCGCGTACTCCGACGTGACCGTCCACCGCACGACGATCGCGCCCGAGGGGTTCGACGCGCGCTTCTCGGCCGTGTGGCGGCGGTACTCGTACCGCATCGCGGATCAGACGACCGGCTACGACCCCCTCGAACGGCACCGCACGACGACGGTGCGCTCGGAACTCGACGTCGAGGCGATGGACGCCGCCGCCCGTTCGCTCATCGGACTCCACGACTTCGCCGCGTATTGCAAGCCGCGCGAGGAGGCGACGACGATCCGCACGCTGCTGGAATTCGACTGGCATCGAGACGCGGCCGGCGTGCTCGTCGCGAACGTGAAGGCGGACGCGTTCTGCCACAGCATGGTGCGGGCGCTGGTCGGCGGATGCGTCGCCGTCGGTCAGGGGAGGCTCGACGTCGAAGACCTCGCGTCGATCCGCGACGAGGGGGAGCGGACGAGCGACTTCACCGTGCTCGCCGCCCGGGGGCTCACTCTGACCGAGGTCGGGTACCCGGCCGACGACCAGCTCGCGGCCCGGGCGGAGCGGACGCGCGCACGGCGCGATCAGGAGTAAGGGGCGACCGAGGCGCTCAGCGCCGCCCCAGCTCGCTCAGGAGCCGCTCCACGGTGTCCGCTCCGACGCGCTCCCACCGGTCCCCGCCCTTCTCGCTCGCGAGCGACGCGGCCGCACCCGCCGTGAGCAGCAGCGCGTCGAGGTCGTATCCGACCACCGAGACCGGAGCCCAGCCCGCGCTCGCGGTGGGGCGGATCGGAAGAGCGCCGTGCACGTCGATGTGCGACACACGGTCGAGGGTGGTGCGCAGGTGGTCGCGCACGACCGCGTCGGCGCGCGGGACGAGCACGACGACCGTCCCCGGCTCGGGCGAGCCGATGTCGGACTCGGCGGGGAAGACCTCGTGCACCTCCTCCATGAACCGCGCCGAAAGCTCGGCGAGGGCGGTCGCTCCCGCCGTCTCGGCGATGTCGGCGGCGTCGTCGATGCGCAGCTGCACGAGCGACCACGGCGCGTGCGTGCGACGTGCACGCCCGAGTCGCTCGGACGCCGTCTGGATGAAGCGCTGCCAGCCGCTGGACGCGACGGCGGACCGTGTGAGCGCGCTGTTGCGCAGCGTCACCCCGAGCACCGCGACGAGAGCGCACGCGACGTACACGAGCATCCCGAGCGACGAGAACAGGCGCAGCAGCGCGAAGTCGTCGCCGCCCGACGGTGCGAAGAGCAGCCCCGCCGCGAACGCCGTCGCACCGGTGACGACGAACGCGATCGACACGATGACGAGGGGGAGCAGGAGCCGATCGCGGCGGCGCTGCGCCGAGCGGCCCCAGTCGAGCACGAGCGCGCCCGCGAAGAGGGCTGCGGCGAGGAAGACCGCGCGATAGGCGAGACCGTACCAGCCGGAGTCGCCGACGGCGACGAGGGTCGCGGCGGAGCCGACCGCGACGACCGCGCCCGCCCACGCGTGCGGACGCAGCCCCCACAGTGCACGGAATCCCGACCACAGGAACGCCGGCGCGCCCATGAGCGCCCCCAGCGATGCCCGCCGCAGCGGTTCGGCATCGTTCAGCTCGCCGGCGATGACGCCGTACGTCGCGAGCATTCCGAGGACGAACGCGACGGTCCAGTAGAACGTGTCGCGCCCGGGCCGTGTGAGGAAGGCGATGCCGATCGCCAGCGCCGTCGCGAGCGTGGTGATCGCGGCTTGGGCGATGCCGAGCTCGAAGCCCGCTCCGCTGAGCATGTCGTTCACGATCGTGCCTCCTCGTCGACTCTCGGCGTCGCACCGACGGAGCGCGGCAGCCGGAGGGCGACGGTCGTCCCGACACCCTTCTCGCTCTGGATGTCGAGCGTGCCGCCGTGCGCGGAGACGATCGCCGACGTGATGCCGAGGCCGAGACCGGTGCCGCTCGCGGTCTGCTTGGCTTCTTCGGCGCGGAAGTACGGTGTCGCGATCTTCGGCAGGTCCTCGGCCGAGATGCCGATCCCGTTGTCGGAGACGGTCACCGTGACATCCGACCCGTCGGCGACGCCCACGATGCGAACCCGGCCCTGTTCGGGCGTGTACTTGATGGCGTTGCTCACGAGGTTGTCGATGACCTGGCGCATGCGGAACCCGTCGGCGGTGACGGGCAGCGGCACGTCGAGCCGCAGGTCGATCTCGACGTCGTGCGCGGCGGCGGTCGGGCGGAACGAGCCGACGGACTCGATCACGATCTGCCTCAGGTCGATGTCGTCCAAGGACTCCTCGTCGGCGAAGCCGGGGCTCGTCGTGGTGAGCAGGCTGTTCGTCATCTCGAACATGCGCTCGCTCGCGGCCAGGATCGACTCGAACCTCTCGCGGGTGCGGGGCGTGAGCTCGTCCATCTCGAGGGCGAGCTCGGCGTTGCCGATCATGACGGTGAGCGGATGCTTCAGCTCATGCGACGCCATCGCGGCGAGCTGCTCGCGCTCGAGCTGCGCCTGGGTGAGGGCGGTCACGTCGTGGACGAGCAGGAGGATGCCCTCCTCCTCGTGGTCGGTGCCGCTCAGGCGCTTCGCGCTGATCGACAGTGCGCGCCACTCGCCCTCGCGTGTGAACAGCCAGACCGAGGCATCCGTGAAGGTCTCGCCTCGCGCGGCGCGGTTGAAGGGCCGCTCCGAGAGCGGCACGGGCATTCCCCGCAGACTCGTGTACTCGACCGAGCGCGCCGGGAGACTGGGATCGAGGGGATCGAGGCCGTACAGGCGCGCGTAGGCGTCGTTCACCGTGAGGACGCGGCCGCCGGCGGACAGACGCACGATGCCCGCGTCGATGCCGTTGAGGATCTCGACGGTGCGCCTCTCCTGCCCGGAATGGCGCTCGAGGCTGTTCGTGAGCCTGCGCGCCTGACGCCGCAGCAGGCGCCGCAGCGCTCTGGTGCGGCGCAGAGCGAGGTGCGCCGTGATTCCGATGAAGGTGAGCGAGAGCATCACGACGAAGATGCGCAGCGCCGCGTTGACGCTCGGGTTCAGCGCCGCCTCGAGGAGCACCAGCATGCCGATCATCGCCAGCAGGCCCGCGAGCCACACCGCCGCGAAATGCATGGCGACCCACATGACCGGGAAGAGCCACAGGAACGCGAAGCGCTGCTCGGTCTTGTTCGCCATGAGGGCGATCGCGACGGCGTCGATGAACGGCACGGCCAGGACGGCGAGGTGGGGGAGGCGCGTCCACGGGACGGCGAGCGTCGCCACCGTCACGACGACGATCGTGAAGGCCCCCGTCGTGAAGCTCCACCGCGTGAACACGTCGGGCTGCAAGGCGAGCACGAGCACGCAGATGACCACCACGCTGGCCGCCAGCACGAGCTGGGTCAGCCAGATGGAGCGCGTTCTCGCGTCGGGCGCGCCCACGGTCCACCGCGGTCCGGCCCTCCCCCCGGTAGCCATGCGGTCGATTCTACGGGCACGTCTCGCGCAGCCGTTGAGGGTCTCTTGCGAGAACCTTGCGGCGACGTTGGCGGAAGACGAACCGACCCGTGAGGTGTCGGGAGCATGCTTGTGTGCAGAGGCTCTGACGTGTCACCCGAGCACGTCGGAACCCCGTGAGCGGGTATGGGAGCCCGCGACCGGGGGAGGGAAACCGGGACCTGGGGGTCCTGGAGCGGGGAAAGAAGAGAAAACCAGGAGCTGGGGTCCTGGATCTGGGGAAAGGCGGAGGCATCCGGTGGGGAAGCGGATGCCTCCGCCCCACAGCCCCCGCGCGGGTCGCGCCGCCTACGATTCCGACGTGAGTCGGTAGCCGACGCCGCGCACCGTCTCGATGTAGCGCGGGCTGGAGGCGCTGTCGCCGAGCTTGCGACGCAGATTCGTCATGTGCGCCTCCACCGCGCGCCTGTCGGCCTCGCCCACGTAGTACCCGCTCGCGAAGGACTCGCCGCGCAGGACGATCGTGAGGTCGGCCTTGCTGCGCACGCGGCGCTTGGACTCGAGCAGCGTCGCGAGAAGGTCGAACTCGGTGCGTGTGAGATCGAGCTCCTCACCATCGCGCTTCACGACGCGCTGTTCGGGGTGGAGCCGGATGTCGCGGTGCACGAGCCACTCGTCGTCGGCATCTCCTGGTCGCGTGGGGGAGGGGCCGGATGCCGCGCCCGCCGGCGCGACCGGAGCCCTCGCGGCCCCGGGTCGGCCGGCCGCGGATGAAGGTCCCGTGCCACTGGTGGGCGCCGGAGACACCGCTCCGCCCTGCAGCGGCCTCACGCCCGTCCGGCGCAGGGCCGCGTCGATGCGCGCGCGCAGCTCGCGCGGGCGGAAGGGCTTGAGCAGATAGTCGTCGGCTCCGGCTCCGAGTCCGGCCACGACGTCGGCCTCATCGGAGAGTGCGGTGAGCATGATGATGTACGTGTCGGACTGGGCACGGATCCGCCGCGCGGCCTCGAAACCGTCGATGCCGGGCATCGACACGTCGAGCGTCGTCAGGAGCGGCTGGTGCGCGGCGACGGCGCGAACGCCGTCGAGCCCGTTCTCCGCGGACACGGTCGCGAAGCCGGCGGCCTCGAGCACCTGGGAGAGGATGCGGCGGATCTCCGGGTCGTCCTCGATGATGACGGCAGTACGGAGTTCGTCGGCCGGGGCGTTCATGCAGTCCTTCCTCAAGGCCCGCCATGCGTCGAGATCCGACCCCAGCTGCGGTTCTCGATGTGATGGTGAGGCACTCCGATGCTACACGCGGCCGGCACACCGGCTCCGCGGGCCGAATCGCCTCGCGATCAGGATCGGTTCAGCCCCACGGCATAGGCTGTGAACGGCATGAGGGTCATCTCCTACAACCTGCGCAAGCACCGCGCCGCCCGTGAGCTCGCGGGGCTCGTGGATCGGCACGGCGCCGACGTGCTGTGCCTTCAGGAGGTCGACACGCGCGACATGCCCGACATGATCGAGGGGCTGCGGCTCGCGCAGGCGACGCAGCGCAACCGCCTCGGCCTCGCCGTCTATTACCGCGAGAACACCTTCCGTGCGATCGAGGTCCGCTCCCTCGCGCTCAAGAAGTCTCTGCACGACCGCGTGCTCAAGCCGGCGGAGGAGCGGATGCTCGGCGTGCGGCTGCACGACATCGACGACGGCCGCGAGTTCATCGTCGCCTCGTTCCACGCCGCGCCGCTGACGGCGCTCAACTCGTTGCGGCGGCACCAGATCCGCACGGCGCTGACGGCGCTCGAGCAGCTCGGTGAAGGTCTTCCGGCCCTCATGGTCGGCGACTTCAACTACCCCGTGTTCAAGGAGAACCTCGGGCAGAAGGTGCGTGAGCAGGGCTACGAGCTGTCGTTGAGCGACGCGCGCACGTACACGCGGTACCGCTTCTTCCGCGGGCACTACGACTTCGCGACCTCGGTCGGCTTCACGATCGAGCGCGTCCGCACGCTTCCCCAGGGCCTGAGCGACCACCTGCCGATCCTCGTGACGGCCGAGCTGTCGGCCGACGCGGCGCGCGGCGCGGCGTGACCTCCCATCGGTAGGCTGGAGTCACAGCCCGGCGAAGGGATGCCTCATGAGCAGCACCATCATCGTTGGAGTCACCGCGGCACCCGCCGCCCGACGAGCCGTCGACTGGGCGATGGCGCGTGCCGCCGAGCGCGGCCAGACTGTCGAGCTCGTCGCGGTCGTGGGCGGAGCGATCGGCGCGGTGGGCGAGGAGTCCGTGCTCAACGATGCCGTCGAGCAGACCCGCACGCTCCTCGCCGAGGAGGCGGCCCGCGTCGCGGAGCGCGGCGTGCAGGTCACCACGCGGGTCGGCCGGGGCAATCCGGTCGCGTGGCTCATCGAGGCATCCGCCGATGCGAATCTCCTCGTGATCGGCAGCGACTACAAAGGGCCGGGCACGGGTCCCGCACGCGGCGCGCACGGACTGCGGATCGCCGCCGGTGCCAAGTGTCCCGTGGTCGTCGTGCCCGACCTCGACTTCGAGGGGCGCTCGGGCGTCGTCGTGGGCGTCGACGGCTCCGAGGCATCCGAGGCCGCGGTCCGGTTCGCAGCCGCCGAGGCCGATCGCCTGCGCGAGCCGCTCATCGCGGTCACGGTGTGGACCCCGCTCGAGGCACCTCGCAACCTCGGCTGGTACCCCGAGGAGTACCTCGAGAACATGCGGCTGCTCGCGGAGGAATCGCTCGCGCTGTCGCTCGCGGGAACGCGCCAGGACTACCCCGATCTGGAGATCGTGACGCGCGTCGAACGCGGGTATCCGTCGCTCATCATCAACGAGATCGCGGCCACCGCGCGGCTCGCCGTGATCGGCACGCACGGCCGGGGTGCGCTCGCTCGGTTCCTGCTCGGATCGATCAGCCAGGAGGTGCTCGCGCGCCTCGCGACGGTCACCGCCGTCGTGCGCTGAAGACGGGCTCAACGCAGTCTCAAGAAGCACCTCCATACGGCGCGTCGTACGTCTTATGCGCGCGAATGGGTGATCATCAGCGTTTGTCTCGTAGCATGGTGCCCAATCAATGACGGCTCCGCTGGTTTTGGGGGGTGACCATCCGGCGTCCGTTCGTCGAGTTCGCCGGCGCCATCGCCGGGGGGAGGGGGCGAACGACCTCAGCACGCCTGCAGCTCGATGACTCTGCATCCGACGATCCTCAACGCTGTACGTTTCCCGGTTTCTCGTGCGCGCGGGACAGGCGAATACACCGGCCTGCCCGTTCCACCGATCGTGATCGCCGCGGCGATCCTTCTGCTGGGCATCGGGCTCGCGGCGGCGACGACGACCGACCCGCTGTGGTGGCATCTGCACTTCAGCAGGCTCGGCATGTTCGACGACTTCTCGGGCAACACCTTCAATGCGACGCTCACGGTCGTCGGCGGCGTGATCGCGCTGGGGGCTCAGCCGTTGCGCGCTCAGCTGCGGTTCGCGGTCGGTCTCGGCGTGGTCCGCCGGGCGAACGCCGTGACCGTCCTGCCGGCCGCGGTGGCGGGGCTCGGCATCAGCATGTCGGTCGCCGGCATGATCCCGCTGTCGGTGAGCGAGTTCCTGCACGAGCGCGGCGCGAACGGCATGCTCATCTCGTTCGCGGTCGTGCTCGGCGCCTCGCGCTGGTCTCTGAAGGGCGTCTCGGTCGCCGTTCGACGTGTCGCGGATGTCTCGGCCGTCGTCCTGGCGGTCGGGATCGCCGCGATGGTCGTCGGGATCATCAACCTCGCAGCCCTCGAGGCGATCATGTTCACCCTTGTGCTCGTCTCGATCTACAACCTCTCGCGGAGCCTGGACCGATGCCTCCTCGGGCATCCGTCCGAGTCGCCCGCCGCTCTGGAAGACGACGCGGTCGCTGCTCAGCCGGAGTTCACGGAGCTGCGCCAGGACCGCAGCGGCGACGCCGGTCGCGTCGCGGCCTCATGCGTTGCGCCGCGCGGTACGCTCGCCCTCTTGGAGATGCCGGTGTGGACCCCTCGACGCCGGCGTCGGGCGCGAGTGCTCACGGTGTGCGCGCGCGCTCCGTCTGCGCGGCCACGGCGAGTCTCGGATCCGGATCGCGCCACTTCTCGATCCCTTGCACCACCCAGAACGCGAAGAACAGCACCAACGCGGCGGCCTCGGTGATCAGCACGACCGGCACACCGGTCGCGTCGGCCTGCGGGAGCAGCACGACGTAGAGCACGAGAAGCAGTGCCAGCCCGACCGCGATCGCGGTGTAGATCACGCGGAAGACAGGAGGCGGCGGTGCCTCGCGCCGCGGGAACGCGTTGCGGATCGCCACGGCGGCGAACAGTCCGAAGAAGGCGACCGTCACGATGAAGTGGCCCTGGTCGAGGAACAGCCCGCGCGCGAACGACCACGTGAGCGCGACCGCGACGAGCACCGCGACGGTGAAGACGAGCGACGCCGCGATGCTCGCGAGCGACGTCTGCCTGAGCGCGACCAGCAGCAGCGCGACGAGCACCGTGAGCGCGCCGACGATGAGATACGTCGTGACGCCGGTCGCGGCATCCGCCTCGTATCCGCTCGGGAAGCAGCGACCGTCGCACGCGACCTCCACACCCGGGATCGACCCGGGCACCACCGTCGTCGGCACCACCGCGATGAGCGGCGCGAACACGGCCGCAGCGTCGAGCAGGAAGCGCTCCGCTCCGCGCCCCGAGAGCGCCACGAGGGCGAGCGCCACCGCGACGAGCGCGCCGACGAAGGCGTCTCGCGCAGACGTGTAGTAATAGTCGCTCACGGATGTGAGCCACCCGACGGATGCCGCGGCCACCCCCACCGCGGTGAAGATGACGACGACCGCGCCCGCGACGCCGATGCGGAGGTACCGGTACGTGCGCTCGAGCGATGTCGAGACGGGGGGCGGCGCCATGCGCACACCCTATCGGCGGGCGTCGACACGCCCGCGACGGCGGGCCGTCAGGGGCGGCCCATGCCGCGGTAGGTCCAGCCCGCCGCCCGCCACGCGGCGGCGTCGAGGCAGTTGCGCCCGTCGACGATGACGCGCCCCGCGGTGAGGCTCGCCGCGTGCTCGGGCGTGAGGCGGCGCCGGTATTCGTCCCACTCCGTGACGACGACCACGGCGTCCGCCCCACGCAGCGCCTCGTCGCGATCGTCGACGTAGCGCAGTTGCGGGTAGCGGAGGCGCGCGTTGTCGAGGGCCGCGGGATCGGTCACCGTGACGGCGGCGCCGAGGCCCTTGAGCCGCACCGCGACCTCGAGTGCCGGGGAGTCGCGGATGTCGTCGCTGTGCGGCTTGAATGCCGCGCCGAGCACCGTGATCCGCTTCTCGAACACCTGTCCGCCGAGGGCGTCGACGGTGAGCTGCACGGCCCGCTCGCGGCGGCGCAGGTTGACCGCCTCCACCTCGCGCAGGAACGCCACGGACTCCCCGCGCCCCAGCTCCTCCGCGCGTGCGACGAACGCGCGGATGTCCTTCGGGAGGCATCCGCCGCCGAAGCCGATGCCCGAGCCGAGGTAGCGGCGCCCGATCCGCCCGTCGTGGCCGAGCGCGTCGGCGAGCAGCGTGACGTCGGCGCCCGTCACCTCTGCGATCTCGGCCATCGCGTTGATGAACGAGATCTTCGTCGCGAGGTACGCGTTGGCGGCGACTTTGACGAGCTCCGCGGTCGCCCAGTCGGTGACGAGGAACGGGGTCCCGGATGCGACGGTGTCGCGATACACCTCGCGCAGCACGGCGGCTGCTGCCTCGCCCGCCGGCGTGCCGGCGACTCCGACGACGATGCGGTCGGGTTCGATGCTGTCGCGTACCGCCCACCCCTCGCGCAGGAACTCAGGATTCCACACGAGCGCCGCACCGCGCGCCTCGACGCGCGGTGAGAGGCGCTCAGCCGTGCCGACGGGGACCGTGGACTTCGCCGCGACGACCTGCCCGCGCTCGAGATGCGGCGCGAGCTCGTCGATCGCCTGCTCGACGAACGTCAGGTCGGCCGCGCGACCCGTCTTCCGCTCGGGCGTTCCCACGCAAACGAAGTGCACCGTGGCGCCCGCGACGTCGGCGATGTCGGTCGTGAAGCGCAGCCTGCCGGCGTCGAGGCCCTCGCGCAGCAGCTCCTCCAGGCGCGGCTCGAAGAAGGGCGCGACGCCCTGCGACAGCGCGGCGATGCGTTCGCCGTCGATGTCCACGCCGACGACCTCGTGCCCCATCGACGCGAGCGCCGCCGAGTGCACGGCGCCGAGGTAGCCGCATCCGATGACCGATATCCGCAACGTCACACCGCGCCCGCCCGCGCCCACTGATGACCGCCCTCGGCGCGGGCCTTGTCCATCGCCGAGTGCGCGGCGGCGATGAGGGTGTCGAGGTCGTAGCCGTGCGTACGCGCGCACGCGGATCCGACGCTCGCGGAGAACTCGACGGCGAGGGGCTGATCGGCGCGCACCGTGGAGACGCGATCGAGCAGGTCGCGGATGCAGTCGCGCAGCGCCGAGTCGGGCCGTGCCACGAGCACGAGGAAGCTGCCGCTGCCGTCCCCGAAGATGTCGGCCTCGGCCGGGAACGCCGCGCGTACATCGGAGCCGAGGCGCGCGACGATGCGACGGAACGCGTCGTCGCCGCCCGCGGCGCGCAGGGCGTCGGTGTCGTCCAGAGACAGCGCGACGAGGCACCATGACGTCTCGCCGGCGGCTTCGGCGCGCGTGAGACGGTCGCGCGCCGTGTCCCAGAACGCCTCACCGGCCCCCGAACGGCCGCGGGACTCGTCAGGATTGCGCGCGATCGCGAGCAGCGTGATGAGCGCACACGTGAGGTAGGCGACGACGCCGATCGACTTGAGGTCGGGCAGCACATGCTGCTCGTTACCCGACAGGAAGCCGACGACGGCCGCCACGATGCTCGCGGTGCCGATGATCGGGAGGAGACCCGAGACGACCAGCAGCGGCAGGAGGCGGCCCATGTCGCGCTCGTGCCGGCGGATGAGCTCGATGACCGTGAGTCCCGCCCAGATCGCGCCGATGAAGTAGGCGACGGAGTACACGAGCGAGTGAGGCGGGTGTCCGACGCTCACCATGAGCACGGCCGCCGAGAACGTCGCGACGAGCGGGCCGCTCCACCCATGCGGCCGCACGCCGCGAGCGGCGCGCAGGCCCGACCACACGAACGCGGGGGCGCTCATCATCATGCCCTCGGAGAGCTCGCCGAGGATCGGCATCCGGTTCGCCTCGGCGATGAGCACGCCGTAGCTGGCGAACATGAGCACCAGGAACATGATGGACCACAGCAGAGTCGCCGGCGACGGTCGATAGAGGAACCCCAGGCCCACCATGAGGATCGTGGTCAGGGTGGCCAGGACGGCTGTGAGCACCGAGCCGTCCACGGTCGCTGTCGTCATGTCGCCTCCGCCGGTATCCGGGTCGTCACGGTCGTGCCGACGCCCAGTGCGCTGTCGATGTGGATCGTCCCTCCGTGTGCTTCGACGATCGTGCGGACGATCCCGAGCCCGAGCCCCGTCCCCGGGATGCCGCTCTCGACGGCGGTCTCGGACCGGAAGTAGGGCTCGAAGATGCGGGGCAGGTCGCTCTCGGCGATGCCGATGCCCGTATCGGCGACGACGAGCTCGACCATCGATCCGTCCCGGCGGACGCTGACGTCGACCGACCCGCCCGGGCGCGTGTACTTGAGCGCGTTGCCCACGAGGTTGTCGGCGAGCTGGCGCAGGCGGAACGCGTCGCCCCAGATCATGAGGGGCTCGCCCGGTTCGAGGGTCAGCCGCACACGGTGGTCGTTCGCGGTCACCGCGAACGATTCCACGGATGCCTCGACGACTGCCCGCAGGTCGGAGACGGCTCGCGGATCCCGGTCGGCGCGCGTCGTCGCGTCCGGTCGAGCGGAGAGGATCGTCGAGACGAGCTGGATCATCCGCTCGGTCGACTCCTCGATGATGAGCAGCCGCTTGCGCTCGCGATCGTCGATCCGGTCGCTCTCCAGCAGACGATCGGTGTGCCCGAGGATCGCCGTGAGCGGGTTGCGCAGCTCGTGCGACACCTGCGCCGCGAGCGCCTGGCGTCGCTTGTCGGCGGCGATCAGCTCGGTGATGTCCTCGGCGATGATCATCGTGCTGTCCTCTTCGCCGGGCCGGGGAGTCTGGTGCCGCGTCGTGATCGACAGCGCGTGCCACCTCCCGTCCGAGTCGTACAGCCACACGCGCTCGTCCTCGAACTCCTCGCCACGCATCGCGCGGTCGAACGTGCGCTCTCCGGCGCGGAGCGCATTGCCGCGCAGGCCGTCGTACTCGACGGAGTGGGCAGGCTGGGTGGGGTCGGACTCGTCGATCGCGTACAGCGAGCGGTACGCCGCGTTCGTCGACAGGAGCTCGCCGGACGAGCTCACGCGCGCGAGCCCGATATGGATGGCGTCGAGCATGTCGCTGATGCGGCGCCTCTCGGTCGAGACCGTGTCGAGCGAATGGCGGATGCGCTGCGACTGCCGCGTCAGGAGGGTGCGGAAGGCGCGCCCCTGGCGCGCCGTGGCGTGGATCGCGATGCCGACGAAGGCGAGCGCGAGGACCGCGATGATGACGCGCAGCGCGCTCGCGGGCGACGGCTCGTTGGCGAGCACCTCGATGAGGGTGATGACCGCGACGACGGCGAGGGCCGCCACGAGGCGCGAGAGCGGGAACTGCGACGCGAGCCACGTCACGGGGAAGACCCACAGGTGCGAGAGCCGCAGCTCGGTGCTGAAGGTCAGCAGGCCGACCCACAGGATGTCGAGGTACGGCAGCCACACGGCGGAGCCCTCGGGCAGGCGTCGCCACGGTATGACGAGCGCGGCGATGGTCGTGGCGAAGACGCCGCCCACGCCGATCACGAGCGGCGCGATGCGGAGCACCGCCGGGTCCAGGACGTACCCGACGGCGACGATGATCGCGACGACGGCGGCGAAGAGCAGCTGCCACATCCACACGTTGCGGATGTCGGCGTCGGTTCCCCTGACTTCGGAGCCGCGGTCGATCAGCGGGATGACACCGGTCGACACGGCGGCTCCTCGACCGGACGGGGTCATCGCCTCGTCGCGGTTCCCGTGAGTCGGTAGCCGACGCCTCGCACCGTCTCGATGTAGCGGGGGTCGGTGGGATCCTCGTCGAGCTTGCGTCGCAGCTTCGCGATGTGGGTCTCGATCGTCCTCATCTCGACGTCCGTGACCTCGGCGTCGGAGGCGCCGCGCTGGCTGCGCACAGCCAGGGCGAGCTCTTCCTTCGTGCGGACCCGCTGTCCTGTCTCCATGAGGGCCGCGAGCAGGTCGAACTCGGTGCGGGTCAGCCCGACGTCGACCCCGTCGCGTGCCGCGATGCGGGTCGAGCGGTCGACCACGAGGTCGTCGTACACGAGGGCCACCGGCTCCGGGCCGGTCGACCCGTTCTCGGGAACCGGCGCCGCCTCGGCGGGCGTGTCGGACTTCGCCCGTCGCAGCACCGCCTCGATGCGCGCGCGGAACTCGCGCGGCCGGAAGGGCTTCGGGACGAAGTCGTCCGCGCCCGCGGACAGTGCCAGCACGGCATCGGCCTCATCGGTCAGCGCCGAGACGACGATGATGTGGGTGGCGCTGCGGTCGCGCACGCGGCGGGTCGCTTCGAGGCCGTCGATGCCGGGCATGTTGATGTCGACGGTGGTGATGAGGGGGTCGTGCTCGACGACGGCATCGACGCCCTCGACGGTGTTGGAGGCGCCGAAGGCACGGAAGCCCGCCGACTCGAAGATGTCGAGCAGCAGCTCCCGGACGACGTCATCGTCCTCGATGACGACCGCCGTCGCCCCCTTCGCGCCGATGTTCACCGGCACCTCCCCTTCGTGCGCCCTGCCCGGATTCTCGTGCACCCAGCCCGAATTGTTCCACATCTCCACCCCGTGCCCCCGCCACGTCGCGGGGGCCTCCGTCAATGGATTCAGGTCCTGCATGTCGCCTCCTGCCCAGAAGCTCCGCCGATGGTCGGCGTCGACACGAGCGCGAGCCGCGGAGCGGACGGTTCGCTGGGACGCGCGGCGAGCGTGAGGGTCGCGGATGCCCCGGGCTCCACGTCCACGCTCACGCTCACGACACGGCGTCCGTCGTGCACACCGCCGCCGAAGCCGACATCGCCTGTCACAGACGCGTCGACGAGATCGAAGCCCGGCGGAAGGTAGATGTAGGCGACCGTGCGCACCGTGCCCGGCTCGAGGCCGTACTCGCCTCCGGACGTCACGTACCGCGGGAGGTCCGCGGCATCCGCGGGTGCGTTGTTCTCGATCGTGACCGAGACCTCGGCGACCCCTGTGACTCCGTCCGGCCCGCTCTCGCACGAGACCCATCGGACGGACGGGGTCGCCGCTTGATAGAAGTCCATCTTGGAGCCGGTGCCGTCATTGAGGTACACGCCGAAGCGTGCGGTCTGATCGTCGCTGCCGGGCAATCGTCCGGCGAGGGCGGTGCCGTCGATGATCGCCTGGTCGTCGGGATGCGCACTCCACACGAGCAGGCGCCGCTCGTCGGCGGCGCGGCCGAGCGCCGAGACGAGGCGCGCGGTGTCGAGCCGGCCCGCGGTGACGGCCGAGAAGACCGCTTCGGCCGTACCCGCGAAGAACGCGTCCTGGTCGGCGGGCCGGTCGAACCGCAGGTACGAGTCGCGCAGGAGCGTCTTGACGACGTCGGAAGCCGTGAGCCGGTCTCCTGCGGGCGTCGTGATGGGGCCCGTGGCCTTCAGGAGGTACGAGAGCGCGACGGGGTCGAACGAGATGACGCCGTCCACACGCTGCCCGTCGTGCTCGCGCGCCCACATCTCCTGCGCGAGCGACGCCGACACCGCGAAGTCGGGCACCTGCGTGATGTTCTGGATCCACCGGCCGGGGTTCGCACCGTAGATGCCGTGGACCTCGGGCCCGAGATCGAGCACCGACTCGCGGTAGCGGCGGTAGTCGGCCGTCGACTCCTGCCTCACGAGCTCGACACGGCCGTCCTCGACGTGCACGAGCGCCATCGCACCCGGGATGCCGCCGAGCGAGCGCCATTCGGCGTTGTTCTGGAAGAGGAGCAGGTAGTCGCGGGGTCCTTCGGCGCCCAGCATCGACGGGAGGAGGTCGCCCGCCCGCGCGAACGCATCCGCGCCGCCGTGCGCGGTGGCGAGCAGGTCCGCGACCTGGTCGACGGCGTCGCGCACCGGCCCGATGAGCGCGCCGCGATCGATCTGCGAGACCGTCGCGAGGGCCGCCTGGAGGCGTTCGGCGGCCCGTCCGGCGTCGGCGCCGAGCCCCGCGAGCGGTGCCGGGTCGATGCGTCCGCTCTGCGGGCGGAGGGCCGTGAGGTCGAGTTGCGACACCGACAGGGCCAGCGGAGTGAGGGCGTCGCCGACGGCGTCGTCCACCGCGCCCGTGAGCACGCCCACGGCCCCCAGTTGCGCGCCGAGCCACGGGATGCCCTCGGCGGCACGCCAGATCGGGTCGGAGGTCAGGGCGCGCGCGGCGGCGGTGTGGTCTGCGGCCTCGGCGAGCGTGCTCGCCATCGCGGTCGGATCGTCGAGCAGACTCCGCATGTCCTGCGCGGTCGCCTGCACCGCCCGGAGGTGGCCGTGCGCGAGCGCGGCGCGGATGCCGATCCACGCGGCGCCGGCGATGACGGCGGCAGCGAGCACCACGATGACGACCCACGCCCCGGTCATCCCCTTCGACCGCACGCGAGGGCCGACCCCAACGTGTCGCAGCCCCATTGTCTGTGCCCCCAGTAGCCCACACTTTACCTTGACGTCGGCTGTCGCAAAACTGAATTCCTCGACGTAGGCTTGCAGCCACCATCGGCGGGCGGTGGCGGCTGGGGAGTCGGATGGGCATGCGGCACGACGGACGCGGGTCCGCGCAGACGCTGCGCCGGGGCGTCGTCACGATGTTCGTCGGGCGCGCGTTCCCCCCTGTCGCCGCGCTCGCGACTGCACCGCTGCTCGCGGTGGGGCTGGGCGTCTCGGGGCGCGGCGAACTCGCTGCCGCGACGGCGCCGCTCCTGCTCGCCGTCACGATCGCGCCCCTGGGGATCCCCACGGCCGTCACCTACGTCGTTGCGCGCTCTCCGCGCCTGATCGGCGTCGCGCTTCGCCGCGGCGCCGTGCTCACCCTGCTCGCGGGCCTCGTCGCGGTCGTCGTCGCCGTCCAGGCGGCGACGCTCCTGAGCGCGGGGGACGAGACCCTCGCGGGCTACATGGTCGTCGGAGCGCTCGCGATCGTGCCGACGGTGCTCGTCGCGGTCGTGCAGGCGGGAGCCGCCGGCCTCGGACGCTGGCGGCTCATCGCGACGGAGCGGGTGGTCGCCGCATCCGTCAAGGTCATCGCGATCGTCGTGCTCTTCGCGACCGGCACCCTCACGGTCGCGGCGGCCGTGATCGTCGTCGCCTTCGCGCCGGTGGTGGGCGGGCTCGTGTACCTCGGCCTGCGACCGGGTGAGGCGACCGCCCGAGCCGATGCGGACGCCGCCGACGAGGCATCGGCCCGCACCGCCGACCTCCTCCGGTACGGCCTGCGCTCATGGATCGGCGCGGTCGCGGGCATCCTCCTCATCCGGATCGACCAGCTCCTGTTCGTGCCCGTGGGCGGCGCCTACGAGCTCGGGCTCTACGCGGTGGCGGTCACGATCAGCGAGGCGCCGCTCATCGTGAACGCAGCCGTGCGGGACGTCGTGTTCACACACGACGCCGCGAAGGGCGACGACGAGCTCCTCGCGCGCGCATCGCGGATGTCGACCATCGCGACCGGCGCCGTCGCGCTCGCGATCGCGGCGACGGCGTGGCTGTGGCTGCCGGTGCTGTTCGGCGACGACTTCCGCGGGGCGCTCGTGCCGCTCCTCGTGCTCCTCGCCGCCGTCGTGCTCGGAAACCCCGGGTCGATCGCGGGCACCGGGCTGTCGGCGCGCGGGCGGCCCGGCCTGCGCAGCATCAGCCTCGTGATCGCGTGCGTCGTGAACGTCGCGGTGTTCCTCGTGCTCGTGCCGGTGTGGGGCGCGGTCGGCGCCGCCGTCGCGACGCTCATCGGCAACCTCGTGTCGAGCAACCTCAACCTCGTCCTCCTCCGCCGCACGTCGGGGATTCCGGTGGCGTCGTTCTACGCGTTCCGGTTCGCGGACCTCCGGGCGGTCTCCGCACTCCTTCCACGCGCAGGAGGCAGGGCGTGACGAGCATCCCCCGGCGTGTGTGGAACGGCGTCGCGCGCCGCGCGCTGCGTGTGCGCTTCGACATGCGCAATCGCGTGTCGAAGGCTCCCGTCACGGGGGATGGCCCGATCGTGTCGCTCACGACCCACGGACCGCGGCTCGACATCGTGCACCTCGCGCTCGAGTCGATCGGCCGTGGAGCCGTGCGCCCGAGCCGACTCATCCTGTGGCTCGGGCCGGACGACCACGCGCGCCCGCGTCCGCCGACACTGCGACGTCTCGTCGCGCGAGGACTCGAGGTGCGCGAGGCGGTCGACCTCGGCCCGCACACGAAGTACTGGCCGCTCGTCGAGTCGGAGCCCGACCGCGACTTCGTGACGGCCGACGACGACGTCTTCTATCCGCTCGGGTGGCTCGCCGAGCTGCGAGACGCGGGCGAGCGGATGCCGGAGGCCATCGTGTGCTTCCGCGCCCACGTCCTCGGCGTCGACGACATGGGGGAGGCACCCCGCATCCGCCCCTACACCTCGTGGAAGCGGTGCCGGCGCACGACACCGTCACCGCTCCACTTCGCGACGGGCGTGTCGGGCGTGCTGTACCCGCGCACGTTCGCGCACGTGATCCGCGAGGCGGGGACGGGCTTCGTCGAGCGGGCACCGCGCGCCGACGACGTGTGGCTCCACTTCCTCGCGGTGCGGTCGGGCCGGGCGATCGTGCAGGTGCGACCACGGCCACTCGAGTTCCTGGGCGTGCCCGGCACGCGCCCGACGGGGCTCTACCGCACGAACGAGGGCGGCGGCAACGACCGCCAGATCGCCGCGACGTACACGCCGGACGTCCTCGCGCTCCTGGCCGCGGCGGCCCGCGGCGAGGCGCTCGTCACTTGAACAGGCTGCGCGACGACAGCTCGGCGAGCGAGCGCTCGTAGCCCGCGGCATCCGCCGGCTGCTCCTCGACCCAGGCCGCGAACTGCCGCAGGCCCTCCGCGAAGCTCGTCGCGGCCGCCCAGCCGAGTGCGCGCAGGCGCGTCGTGTCGGCGATGCTGTGGCGGATGTCGCCCGCCCGGAAGCTGCCCGACACCCGCATGCGCGGCTCGGCGCCGAACGCGGCGGCAAGGGCCACGACGACGTCGACGACGGTCGTGGAGGTGCCCGAGCCGACGTTGTAGACACCCGAGGCATCCGGATGCAGGGCCCCCAGTCGCGTCGCCTCGACGACGTCGTCCACGAACACGAAGTCGCGGCTCTCGCGCCCGTCCTCGAAGACGTTGACCTCGCCGCCCCGCCGCAGGATGCCTGAGAAGATCGAGAGGATCCCCGTGTACGGGTTCGTGAGCGACTGACCCGGACCGAACACGTTCTGGTACCGCAGCGCGACCGCCTCGATGCCCACCGCCGGAGCCGCCGTGAGCACGAGCGCCTCCTGCATGTGCTTCGTGATCCCGTACACGCTCGACGGCTGAAGTGGCGCGGACTCGGGCGTCGGCGCAGGCACGAGCTCGGTCTCGCCCGGCATGCGCACCTCGAAGTCGCCGCGCACCAGGTCGGCCTCGCTGCGCGGCCCGGGGTAGACGACACGGCCGTCGGACGTGCGGTAGGCCCCCTCGCCGTAGACGGCGCGCGACGACGCGACGACGAGTCGCCGCACGGAGTGCCGCTCGTTCGCGAGCACGTCGAGAAGGCGCCCCGTGCCGCCGGCGTTCGTCTGCACGTATCGGTCGATCTCGTACATCGACTGGCCCGTTCCGGTGTCGGCCGCGAGGTGCACGACCACCGTGACGTCGGCGAGCGCCGCTCTCAGCGTGCTGCGCGACAGGACGTCGCCGCGCACGAATTCGACCGTGGACGGGAGGGGCAGGTGCACGGGACGCCGACCGTGCACCTGCTCGGTCAGGGAGTCGAGCACGCGCACCCCGTGTTCCTCGCCCGCGAGGCGCGCGGCGAGCCTGCTTCCGATGAACCCGGCACCGCCGGTGATCAGGATGCGCTCGGTCATGATTCCTCCTCCTGACGCTCGAACTCGCACGGGGCGGGCAGGAGCGAAGTGAACGCCGCTGCGAGGCGGGCTCGGGTGGTCTCGAAGTCCAGCGGGCCGTCGTTGAGGCACACGATGGGAGTGCGCGCACCGGCGACCACCTCGCACGCCCGGTCGATCGACGCGTCGGAGAGCTGGATGAATGTGCCGTAGCGGCGCGGGCTCGCCGGTGCGAACGCGTTCTCGCACAGCGCCCACCACGCGAAGAGGAACACGTTGAGGTCGGCGAAGCTCTTGAACGTCGACCGGCACGTGCGCGCCAGGGCCGCGTCCGCCTCGCTCCATACGCGCATCATGGTCGCCCGCCGCAGCGGCAGCGGCAGGTGGTGGTTGAGGAAACCGGTGAACCGCGGCCAGGGCGCGAGGGCCAGGTTCTGCAGGAGTCCGCGCCCGTAGCGCGGACTGAACCACCGCAGGGGAGACCGGGCGATCACCCTGCGCTTCGAGAACCGGCCGTTGAGCAGGTGGACGTCGTTGAGCATCGCGTGCGAGACGTTGTCGCCCAGCGAGATCGCGTTCATGACGCCGAAGCCGACGGGCAGGTCGCCGCGGAAGAAGTGCGTCTCGTCGAGCGGGCGCAGCACGAACATGTCGTCGTTGAACGAGACGAACCGATCGGACAGCCCCTCGATGCGGTGCAGGTTGAGCTCGATCGTGCGCGAGTTGAACGTCGGGAGGTACTCGGACGGAATGAAGTCCTCGTGCCGCACGACGCGAAGACGCGGATGCTCCGTGTCGAGCCACTCCGGCGGCGGGGACTGCGTCACCAGGTGCACCGTCCCGACCCACGGGCAGTTCGCCGCGATGCCGCGGAACCAGAAGCGCAGCAGGTCCCAGTCCCGGAAGCGATCGGGCGTGGCGACGTCCGACGGGTCGGCGCCTGAGCGCACGAGGTGTTGGTCGCGCAGCGCGCGCCACGCGGCATCCGTGTCGTCCACCCACGTGACGACGACATCGACCGGCGCGCTCATCGGGCACCCACCGGCTGCAGATCGTACGAGTGCTGCTCCGTGGCATCGGGAAGGGCCCGCGTGCGGGGGCTCGAGCGGATCGCGACGAGCAGGATGAGGATCGCGGGCAGGTACGCCGGCACCTGCGCGCCGAGCGGCCCGCGGAGGATCCCGAACATCGCCATCGACACGAGCGGCGCGAGCATGGCCCACTTCGACAGCGGCGCGTGGAGCCACGCCGAGTCGACCCGTGCGGCGAGCACGCCCAGCAGCAGCATCCCGACGATGAGGCCCGCGATGCCGAACTGCAGATAGAGCTCGGCGTGGACCGGGAGCGAGAGGTTCGTGAACGAGTAGCCGGCGTGCTTCGCGACATCCGCCGAGGCGATCGTGGCCTTGTCGGCCCACACCGAGCGCGGCACGAAGAACAGGACGGCCGAGACGAGGTGGTGGCCTCCGGCGAAGCCGTGCGTCTGCACGTACGACAGCGTGTTCACGACCTGCTGGAACCCGTCGAAGTCGGGCGAGACGAACGTGTTCGCCGTGATGCTCCCGAACGAGAGCGTGCCGCGCCGGAACACGTTCGCGAGCGGGTAGATGAGCAGCGTCGCCGCGATCCCCAGCGCGAGGAACGCGAAGCCGGCGCGCGGCGACCGCGGGCGCACCGCGGCGAGCACGAGCGATCCGAGGGCGAGCAGCGCGATGAAGCGCGTCTGCGAGAACGGGTTGGCGAAGAGGGCGATGCCCACGACTCCGACGAGGAGCAGGCCCATCTCGCTCACGCGGACGTGCGCGAGACCGCGCCACGCGAGCTGCAGACGATACACGCCGAGGAGCGCCGCCGCGATCGCGAGGCCCGCCGGGAGCACCGTGTAGAGGGCGTAGACGACCCCGCCGGCGTCCGAGAGCGAGCCGCCCGCCGCGTCGAGCGCGTCACCCCGGGCGTTGCGGCTCGCGAAGAGGCTGTTGAGCCCGAGCACGTTCACCGCGTTCACGCCGACGACGACGAGGGCCGCCACGACGATGCCGTGCACGACCCGGCGGATCGACGCGCGCGCCTCGGGACGCGGGGCGCGCACACGGGCACGGGTCGCGAGGTCGCCGATCGCGAAGAAGGCGATCGCGAGCGCGGTCAGCACGAGCGCGAGCCGCACCGCCGCCGGATCGGCGAGCGCCCGTGTGTCGTTCCACGCGACGCGGCCCAGCGTGAGCTGCGCGATCGGGCCCACCCCGAGCCACGCGAACCAGAAGACGTAGAAAGCCGCGGCGGCCGGCCGCAGCCCGTGCGCGGCGGACTGGATGGCGCCGCTGAGCGCGATGACCGCGGAGAGGCCGGCGAGGGCGAGCGCGGCCGGATCGGACAGGTCGCGAACCAGCAGGGCCACGATCGCCGCTCCGAGGAGGACGAGCGGCAGCGCCCACGGGTTGATCCTCATCGCCTGCTCCCCGCGATCGCCGGTACCTGCGACGGGCGTGGGAGCGAAGCCTCGACGGCCGCACGCGCCTCCCGCGCGCAATCGGCCCACGGCCGCACGCGCCGCGGCCGGCGGGGCTCCTCCCGCAGGGCGGCGGTCACGGCATCCGCGATGCTCTGCGGATCGGGATCCGAGACGTGCACGGCCCCCGGGTGGATCGCCGCGAGGCCGCTGTCGGACGCCACGACGACGGGGATCCCGAAGTACGCGGCCTCGACGACCGGGAGGCCGAAGCCCTCGTCGGACGAGTTGAGGACGAGGGCCGCGGCGGATGCCACGATCCGCTGGTACGAACGGTCGGACACGTATCCCGGCAGTCGCACGCGGTGGGTGACCCGGTAGCGCGCCGCGAGCTCACGAAGCGACTCCCGGTACTCGTCCACCGCCCCCAGCACCCAGAGGGTGACGTCGGGCATCGCGGCGACCGCGCGGATCACGGCCTCGGGGCGCTTGTTCGGCAGATGCCCGTACGTGACCACGTTCACGCCCCGCGCGGACGCCGGTGCCGTGTGCCAGCGTCGCGGGTGGTCGCCGCCGTTCTCGACGACGACGAGACGGCGGGGCCGCACGCGATCGCGGGTCTCGGCGGCGGTCTTCTCGGAGATCGCCACCGTCGTCCCCGCGGATCCCGCCGACCACCGCCACAGACGCCGGTAGAGGCGCTGCACGAGAGGGAACTCCGCGGGGTGGTTCTCGTGCCGCCAGTCGTGCACGACGACCGCGCGGCGCGCGCGCGGCACGAGCGGGGAGGCGACCGGGCTCAGCGACAGCAGCGCGTCCGCGCGGGAGCGCCGGAACACGATCGCGGACGAGACGAGCTGGGTCCACGCCCGGGCGACGGGTGACACGCTCGAAACGACGTGCACCGAGACGTTCGCGTGGGCGGCGAACGCGTCCGCCGCCCACGGCCCCCCGACCACGATGATGCCGTCGCCGGGGTGGGCTTCCGCCCAGGCGCCGACGACCTCGCGCGCGTACAGGTTCATCCCGCCCGATCCGGCGGGCGATCCCATCGCGTCGATGACGATCCGCATGTCAGGCCCCGACCAGCGCGGGCGCCAGAACTTCCGACGTCCAGGCGGCGAGCGACCGGTCCTCGAAGCCGGCGGGGCTCGTCCCCCGGGCGGGCTGCGCGGCGATGAACGCGGCCACCTCCGCCACGTCGATGTGAGCGGGATCGGCGGGCACGATGAGCACGCGTGCGGGATCGTAGAACGGCTCGTCGCGGATCGCGGCGTTGGCGGTGATGAGCGCGGCGCCGCTGGCCAGCACCTCGAACACGCGCATCGTCAGTCCGGTCTGACCGGGCCGCTGGAGGTCGATGACCGCCTTGGAACGGCGCATGGTGGCGGCGACCGCGCCGATCGGCAGCGGCGTCGTGCGCACGTCCGCGCGCGGGATGCCGCGGTACCGGCGCACGAAGACCTTGCGCAGCCAGAAATACCAGGCGGCAGGGGAGTAGAACCACAGGAGTCGTCGCTCCGGCGGCACGGCGGCCGCGACGGCGTTCGCGAACGCGTGGCGATCGCCGTGCAGCGTGCCGATGAACGACACGTCGAGGTCGCGCGGCTCGTCGCCCGGGTGGAACTCCGGGCGGTGGAACAGCGGCAGGTGATCCACGCCCGTGCGGCGCGCGTCGTCCGGGTCGAACGAGAACGCGCGGTCGAAAAGGGGGAGGAGCGCAGCGCCCCGAGGGCTGTTCGCGAACGAGTCGAACGTGTAGTAGACGAACCGCACCCTCGGGCTGCGCGACCGGAGCGTCGTGAGGAACCACTCCGGCACGACCTCGCCCTTGATGACGAGGACGAGATCCGGAGGATCGTGCTCGGCGCGGCGCAGCAGCTCCCTGAAGTGCGCCGTGATCCGGTGGCCGAGGATCGCGGGTGCGACGCGCACGACCGCCCGAGCGAGCGGCGCGTTCGAGGGGCGCTCGTCGACGAGCTCGACCTCGTGGCCCTGAGCCCGGATCTCCTGTGCGATCGCCTTCTCGTAGCCGAAGAACGACGGCGCGATCATGAGCACACGCACTAGACCGCCGTCCCTCCGGGCGACACGACCGCCTTGACCGTCTTGACGAGGATCGCCGCGTCGCCGAGGAGCGACCAGTTCTCGACGTACGACAGGTCGAGCCGCATCGCCTCCTCCCAGTCCAGGCTCGACCGGCCGCTGACCTGCCACGGCCCCGTCATGCCCGGCCGGATGAGCAGGCGCCGCTTCGCGGCATCCGAATACAGGGCGACCTCGGCGTGCACCTGCGGCCGCGGCCCGACCAGGCTCATCGAGCCGCTCAGCACGTTGAGCAGCTGCGGGAACTCGTCGATCGAGTACTTGCGCAGGAACCGCCCCAACGGCGTGACGCGCGGGTCGTCGCGCACCTTGAAGAGGGGTCGGCCGTCGGTCCCCTGCGCCGCGAGGAGGGTGGCCAGCTCGGCATCCGCCCCCTCGTACATCGTGCGGAACTTGAGGATGTGGAACGGTTCGCCGTTGCGGCCGATGCGCGCCTGGCGGAAGAGGGCCGGCCCGGGGCTGGTGGCGCGCACCGCGGCCGCGATGAGCAGGAGCGCGGGTGCGAGGACGACGAGCATCGCGGCGGAGCACACGATGTCGGCGAGACGCTTCGCGACCCTCTGCCCGCGCGAGAGCGACGGGCGCTCGACGTGGATGAGCGGAAGCCCCGCGACGGGCCGGGTGCGGATGCGCGGACCGCTGATGTCGACGATGCTCGGCGCCAGCACGAGGTGCTGGCCGCCGGACTCGAGCGCCCACGAGATCTGCTTGACGCGGTCGGGCGGCAGGTCGTCCGTGCCGGTGATCGCGACGGTGTCGGCATCGATGCGGGCAAGCGCGGCGGGCACCGATTCGAGATCTCCGACGATCGGGATACCGGTGCCCGCCACGGTGCCGCCCACGGCGGCGGGAACGCATGCCCCCACGACGGTGTAGCCGGCGTCGGTCGTTCGCGAGAGTTCACGCGCGATCTGGGCGACCGACTCCTCACACCCCACGAGCAGGACACGCGCCGTGTAGAGGCCCATGCGGCGGTGCGCGATGAGCCATTGCCTCCACAGCCAACGTCCGAGGACGAGGGTGACGATGCCCATCGGCAGCGCCAGGATGAGGTAGCCACGCGCGACGTCGACGCGGAACAGGAACGCGACGATCGCGACCGCGCCGAACACCCTCAGGCTCGCATCGCCGACGCGGATGTACTCCGTGATCCCCGCGCCGATGACCTTGTCACTGCGTGTCTCGAGCAGGCCGAGCATCCAGATCCACGCGCCGATGAGCACGCCCGAGAAGATCCAGTAGTCGATCTCGGCGAGCCCCGACACGCGCGGCGGCTGCAGCCCGAGCCACGCGATCTGCGTGCCGTACACCACCCACACGAGGATGAGCGCATCCGTCATCCACAGCCGAACGGCGTATGCCTCGCGCCATCGTGCGCCCACCGGTTGCCCGGCGGTACGCGGCGGTGTCAACGCCGAAGCCCCCAGCTTCAGTTCCCACGTCACTTCGAACCCCTCGCCCGATCCCCAGATGGACGTCGTACATAGAGGTTCGTCGCATGTTTCCTGTACGTCAAGTGGAGAACACGCGAAGTTTTCCTGAACGTGATGACGGATGCCCGGAAATCCGGGCCCTCGCGTCAGTCTTCGCCGTCGGCTTCCCTGCCGCCGTAGCGGTAGCCGTACGAGTGGTGCGCGTCCGGTCCGCGCATCGGAACCATCGTCAGAACGAGGCCCGCCGTCCGGGCGTCGACGGCCTGCAGGGTCTCCAGCGCGGCGGTGAGGCGCGCGCTCTTCGTGCGCCCGGCGGCCACGACCACGATCGCGCCCGCGGTCGCCTTCGCGAGCACCGCCGCATCCGTGACGGCGAGAAGCGGCGGCGCGTCGACGAGCACGATCTCGAACTCGCGCTCGAGGTCGGCGAGCAGCGCGCGCATCTGCGTCGAGTCGAGCAGCTCGCTCGGGTTGGGCGGGATGCGCCCGGCGGGGAGCACGCGCAGGTTGCGCGTGCGCCACGGGACGAGGAGCTCCTCGGGAGAAGCGCGTCCGATGAGCACGTCCGTGAGGCCGGCTCCGCCCTCGATGCCGAGGTGGGTGGCGACGCGCGGGCGGCGCAGGTCGGCATCCACGACCGCGACGCGGCGCCCCGCGTCGGCGAGGACGGTCGCGAGGTTGATGAGCGTCGTGGTCTTGCCCTCGCCGGGCTCGCTCGAGGTGATGACGAAAGACGACCTGTTGTCGAGGTCGAGGAACTGCAGGTTCGTGCGCAGCGTGCGGAACGCCTCGGCCCGGACACTGAGCGGATCGTCCTGCACGACGAGCGGACGCTCCTTCGCGCGCTTCTCGAACGGGATCGTCCCCAGCAGCGGCCGGTCGCTGACCGCCGCGAGGTCGCGCGCCCCCGAGATGCGCGTGTCGAGCACCGTCCTCAGGACGACGCCGCCGATGCCGAGCGCCGCTCCGATGAGGCCGCCGATGAGCAGGTTGAGCCGCGTGTTCGGCGAGGACGGCGCATCCGGCGGGAGCGCGTCGCGGACGGGGGTCAGGTGAACCGGGCTCGATGCGGGTGCGTCGTCGTCGACGGACTCGAGGGTCTCGACCGTCGTGGCGAGCGATGCGGCCACGGCGTTGGCGGTGTCGGCGGCGCGGTCCGGATCCGTGTCGGTCACGGTGATCGTGATCAGGAACGTGTTCGGCACCGTCGTCGCCTGCACGCGCGGAGTGAGGTCGGGGGCGTCCTCGTCGAGCCCCAGCTGCTCGATCGCCGGGTCGAGCACGATCGGCGTCGACACGAGGCTGGCGTAGGTCGCGACGCGCGACTGCGCGAAGCTCGCGCCCTGCTCGAGCTCGGCGATGCTGCCACCTGCCTGGCTCGAGACGAACACGGTGCTCTGCGCGCGGTATTCCGGCGTGCGGGTGAGCGACCAGGCGAGGGCCACCGCGATCCCCAGCAGCGTCGCCGCGAGGATGATCCCCCAGTTCCTGCGCAGAATCCGGACGTATTCCCTGAGCTCCATGTCGCCTCTCGGTCCGGTGGTTCCGGGTATTGTGCCACACCGCGAGGCGACATCCCGGTGCTCAGACGGTGACGGCGCCCCGCACGGTCTCGGCGGCGACGCGGATCGCGGGGACCAGCTGCGCGCCGCACGCCACGTACGCGTGCCACTCCCGTCCGTACGGGTCGGGAACGTCGTCCTCTTCGGGGTCCACGGGCTGCGGCACGAGGCCGCGATGCAGGGCGAGCTCGCGGGCCATCGCGCGGACGCGCCAGGATGGCGAGTCGCCGGCGGATGCCGCCGCCTGCAGCTCCTCGCGCGGCACCGCCCGCGCGAGACGGGCGAACTCCCGCACCGTGAACGTCGCGTGCACGCGCGTCGGCGCGATCTCGACGACCGCCCTGCGCTGGTCGCGGTCCATCGTGAGGATGAGGTCAGGGCGCGTGAGCTGACCTTCGTCGAGGCGGCGGGCGCGGTGCATCCGGATCTCGTCTGGTCCGACCCCGAGCCGTTCGGCGAGGCGCACGGCGTCGGGTGCCATCGCGTCATGGTCGCGTGCGTGCGTGCCTGCGCTCTCGACCCGCGCGCCGACGTCGCCGAGCGCGCGCCGGAGGAGCTGTGCGGCGAGCGGAGAGCGGCAGATGTTGCCGGTGCACACCGTGAGGATCTCGATCATGCGGGCGGTGCCCTCTCGGGGAGGTTGAGAAATCCTTGCGGAAATCTGAATGATACCTGTTGATTCCGTCTGGGGTGGAGTAGCATGACGGCACTCCGGCGGTCAAGGGCCGCGCCAGCGGAGGCACTGCGGCAGAGAACTGGGGATCTCACATGCTGAAGAAGATTGTTTCCGTCATCGGTATCAGCGGCGCCCTCATCTTCATGGCGGCGAGCGCTGCGACCGCGGACACGTACCCACCGGACGTCACGTGCACTGTGCAGGCGCCGACGATCACGCCCGGGCAGTCGACGGTCATCGAGTGCGGCGGCGACGGCACGGTTCCCGCGGGAACGACCGCGGTGTTCACCGTGAGCGGCGCCGGCGTGTCGGCCTCGTCGCTCTCTTCGCTGTTCGCGGCGATCGGCACGACGCAGGTCACGAAGACAGCCGATGGCAACGGCAACCTGTCGGCGACCTTCACGGCGCCGCAGGTGACCGGCACCCACAACTACACCGTGAGTGTCGCCGACACCGCCGGAACGTTCGCTGCCACCGCGTCCATCACCGTCAACGGGCCCAGCGGGGGCGAAGGCGCCGCCGGCGGCGGTCTGTCGACCACGGGTGGCACGGTGCCGGCGGCGCTGATCTGGGGCGGCATCGGTGCGCTCGGCATCGGCGGCATCGCCATCGCGGCGGCGCTCGCGCGGCGTCGTGCTCGCGGACAGTAGAGGCACCTCGACGAGCCCGTCGCGCGAAGGCACCGGTCGCGACGGGCTCGAGCCGCGCCCGCACCGGCTGCGTCGCGCCCGGTACGAGCTCCCGGGCCTCGCCCTCGGGATCGCCGCCGTCGCGTGGGCGCTGACGGCGGCCGCGGCGGCGACGGCGCAGCTCTTCGCCGGCTGGCCGCCCGTCGCGCTGGCGGTCGCCCTCGTCGTGCTGACGATGACGCCCCTCGCCCTCGCCGTCGCGATCGCGGGCCGGCGGTCCGGCGACGGCGTGGGTGCGCCGGCGGGCTTCGTGCGCGGGTCGTGGACGGATGCGGTGCTCGGTGCGTTCGCGGGACTCGTCGTGCGCGCGCTCGTCGAGATCGTCGCGCCGACAGGCGGCGCATCCGGTCTCGCGCGTCCGGCGCCCGCGCTCGCGGTCACGCTCATCGCGGCGGTGCTCATCGCGCCGATCGTGGAGGAGGCCTACTTCCGCGGTCTCGTCCAGGGCGCCGCGAGCGACGTGCTCGCGAACCGCATGGGACGACGGTCGATGGCGGTCGTCGCCGTCGCGATCTCGACCGCGGCGTTCGTCGCGATGCACGCGATCGTGGGAGGGCTGCAGCCGGCGCTCCTGCTGGGGGCGACGCTCACCGGCATCGCGTGCGGCACGCTGGCCGCGGTGACAGGGCGGATCTGTGCCCCGATCGCCGCGCACGTCGTGTACAACGGCGTGGGCGCGCTGGTTCTGCTCGTGCAGCTCTGACGGTGCGGGCGGGCCTGTGTCGACCTAGTCGGCGGACCCGTCGCCGCCGGTGCCCGTATCGGAGCCCGTCGCGGATGCCGCGGCCCGGCGCCTCACGAGGACAGCCGCGGTGACGCCGGCGGCTGCGACCGCGGCGCCGATCGCCACCGTCGCGATCACGGGCGTCGCCGCGCCGTCGTCCTCGCTCGCCGGAGCGCCGTTCTCGGACGGTGAGGGCGCCGGCGTCGGGTCGTCGGTGCGCGGCTCCGTCGTCGGCTGCGGCGCGGTCGGGCTGGCGGACGGATCCGGCTTCGGCGCGGGAGTCGACGGCGCACCCGGCTCTCCGGGCGCCGGCGCGGGCGTCGGAGCGGCCGGCGGCGCGCTCGGGCCGGGCTGCTCAGGCTGCGACGGCCTGGGTGCCGGAGTGGACGGTCGGCCGCCCGGCGGATCGGTGGGCTGCGCCCCGCCGCAGATCATCGCGCCCCCCGAGAACACGCAGCCGGGCGTCGGCACCGGCTCGGAGCGATCGCCCGCCGGCGCGATGAGCCCCGTGCCTGCGAGCACGACGAGCACGGTGCCGAAGAGAACCCCCATGCGTTCACGATAGTCCCGGCCAGCCGCAACGCCAGCGAAAGTGTGCGGAATCTTCGGGAAAGCCTCAGCAGAAGGTAGAACTGCGAGCAGGATTGCGCCTATCTTGTCTCCCACACGGAGTCTGGGGGCCGGTATGGGGAACACGGCGACGCGCGAGCGTGCGAAGGAATCACGGGGGCGGCGCATCGCGATCACGGCGGGGATCATCCTCGTGTGGGTCGTGATCTTCCTCGCGGGAGGGAGGGCGTTCAGCCAGCTCAATGACCTGGGGACGAACGACCGCGTGCAGTTCCTGCCCGACAGCGCGGAGTCGACCCAGGTCGATCGGCTCGACGACGAGTTCAGGGTGAAGGGCTACAGCTACGCCGTCGCGGTGCTCACGTTCGACGAGCCCCTCGACGAGCGCGAAGTGCCGTTCATCGAACGGCAGATCCAGCGGATGCCCCCCATCGACGGGCTCGCGCTGTTCCGCTCGACGCCGCTCATCGTGGCGGACGACGGCCTCGCGGCGGAGTTCGTCATCCCGGTCGACTCGCAGGGCGCGCTCGATGAGACGGTGTCGCTGCTGCGCGCCGGGCTGCAGACCGCCGTTCCCGAGGCGACGGGCGTCTACATCACGGGCGGCGCCGGATTCGCGGCCGACATCATCGCCGCATTCGCCGGCATAGACGGGCTGCTCCTGCTCGTCGCCCTCGGGGCGGTCCTGCTCATCCTGATCGTCGTCTATCGATCGCCGCTGCTTCCGCTCATCGTGCTCTTCACGAGCCTGTCGGCGCTGTGCGGGGCGGTCCTCGTCGTCGCGGGCCTCGCGCGCTCGGGCGCAGTCCTGCTCGCGGGGCAGACGCAGGGGATCCTCCTCATCCTCGTGGTGGGCGCGAGCACCAACTACGCGCTGCTGTACATCAGCCGCTACGGCGAGGCGCTCGCGGCCGGCCGGACGAGGTGGGAGGCCACGCGCGATGCCCTGCGCGGGTCGTGGAAGGCCATCCTCGCCTCGGGGCTCACGGTCATCGCGGCGCTCATGGTGCTCCTGGTCAGCGAGCTCGACTCGAACCGCACGCTCGGGCCGATCGCGTCGATCGGCATCGCGTTCGCGCTTCTCGCATCGTTCACGCTCCTGCCCGCCCTGCTGCTGTGGGCCGGCAGAAGGGCGTTCTGGCCGCGGAGGATCGTGGCGCGGCATCCGCATGAGGACCCCACGGACGGACCGGGGCTGTGGCCGCGCCTCGCGCGGTCCGTGGCGCACCGCCACCGTGGCGTCTGGATCGTGACCGGCCTCGCGCTCGTCGCCATGTCGTTCGGCCTGACGCAGCTGCGCGCCGACGGCGCACCGTCGAGCCAGTACGTCATCGGCGAGTCGCAGGCGCGCGACGGGCTCGCCGTGCTCGCGGAGCATTACCCCGCGGGCTCGGGAACGCCCGCGGTGGTCGTCGTCGAGGCGTCTCGGATGCTCCAGGTGACCGAGGCGATCCTCGGGGTGGACGGCGTGGATCACGTCCGTGTGGCGACACTCGGAGGCCCGACGCCGATCACGCCCGACGGCGTGCAGCCGTTCGCATCGGGGGCGGGTATCGCGCTCGCTCCGCTCGTCGTCGACGGACGCGTGCTGCTCGAGGCGACCCTCGACCACGCACCCGACACGCCGCAGGCGGAGTCCGTCGTCCGGACGCTCCGCGCCGCGCTGGACGATGTCGGCCGGGACGTGCTCGTGGGCGGGCAGACGGCGATCGACATCGATGCGAACGAAGCCGCCCTGCGCGACCGCGCGATCATCATCCCGCTCGTGCTGCTCGCGATCTTCGTCGTGCTCGTCGCGCTGCTGAGATCGCTCGTCGCGCCCGTCATCGTGATCGGCAGCGTCGCGCTGTCGTATGCGGCCGCTCTCGGCGTGTCCGCGATCGCGTTCAACGAGGTCTTCGGGTTCACCGGGGCCGATCCGACGGTGCCGCTGTTCGCGTTCGTGTTCCTCATCGCGCTCGGCGTCGACTACAACATCTTCCTCATGGCCAGGGCGCGGGAGGAGACCGTTCTGCACGGCGCGCGCACGGGCATCCTCAGGAGCCTCGTGCTCACCGGCGGCGTCATCACCTCGGCCGGCATCGTGCTGGCGGCGACCTTCGCCGCGCTCGGTGTGCTGCCGCTGCTGTTCATGGCGCAGATCGCCTTCATCGTGGCGTTCGGGGTGATCCTCGACACGTTCGTCGTGCGCACGCTCCTCGTGCCCGCGCTCGTCTACGACGTGGGTGCGAGTGCGTGGTGGCCGAGCGCGCTCTCGAGGCCGTCGGCATCCGTGGAAAGCCCGCAGGAGGCGCGGGAGACCGTCTCGGTCTGACCCTGGAGCGGGTCGCGCGACGCCCGCGAAGACCCTGTTGCAGGCGGCCGCAGCGGGGGAGTTCGCCTATGCACGGATGCCTGAAGCTCGTCTGAACCCAGTCTGAACTTTTCGTGCGAATTACCTTGTCATTGGGTGGAGATTCCTGTATGAATCAACCAGCGCCGGTTGGGGCCGGTGCACGGCACGGTCTGGGCGTGCCGGGGTTCAGCTGGGGGCGCAAGGCCTGTCTGGAGGGCACGGCAGTCGATGAACACCAACACGCATTCACTTGGGGACCTCTCGGAAAGGTGGCGGCGGATAGCACTGGCGATCGTCGCGATCGCCGGACTGGTGCTGACGCTTCTGGTGGGCAGTCCACCGGACAGAGCCGTGGCGGCGACGGATGAGGATCCGTCGTTCGTCCTCAACCAGAACGACCTGGAGTTCATCCTCCGGCAGATCCAGATCTCGGAGGCGCACGCCGCAGACGTGCTGAACCCCTCCAACTACGAGCTGCTCTGCACCGATCAGGGCGACGCCGCGCAGAACTGCGTGTCGGACGAGATGCGTCCCAAGGGCGTCCGCACGATCGACGGCTCGTTCAACAACCTCCTCCTCCACCAGTCCGAGTACGGCGCGTCCGACAACGCGTTCCCCCGGCTGCTGGAGGCCGAATGGCGTCAGGCGGAGCCCGAGGCGCTCGACCTCGGCTTCGAGGCGAACACTCCCGAGCAGATGGCCGCGTGTGAGGCGGGCACGACCTGCTACGCGCAGACGAGCGGCAACGTGTACGACTCGGAGCCGCGCCTGATCAGCAACCTGATCGTCGACCAGTCGGTGAACAACCCCGCCATCGCGAACCAGGTGCAGGCCGGCACGGCGATCCCGATCGAGGGAACCGACCGCGTCGTCACCCCCAACACGGCACCGGACGAGGAGCTCTCGGCGCCGTTCAACACGTTCATGGGCTTCTTCGGCCAGTTCTTCGACCACGGCCTCGACCTGGTCGGCAAGGGCGGCAACGGCACCATGATCGTGCCGCTCGCGGAGGACGACCCGCTCTACTGCCCGGAGAGCGGAATGCGCCCGGGCGAGACCGTGGAGTGCAACCCGGCGGCGAACTTCATCACCCTCACGCGGGCGACTCGCCTCGAGGGCAACCCGACGGAGCACAAGAACCTGACCTCGCCGTTCATCGACCAGAACCAGACCTACGGCTCGCACCCGGCGCACCACTTCTTCCTGCGCGAGTACGAGCTCGAGGGCGGCGTTCCGGTGCCGACCGGCCGGCTCATCGAGGGCGAGAACGGCGGCATGGCGAAGTGGAAGGACGTCAAGGCTCAGGCCCGTGACATCCTCGGCCTCGAGCTCACGGATGCCGACCTGCTCGACGTCCCGCAGATCCTCACGGACCCGTACGGCAACTTCATCCCGGCGGAGAACGGCTACCCGCAGTACATCACCGGCAGCGGCTTCGTCCCGGGCGGTCCCGGCGGCGTCCCCGTCCCGGATGACGTGCTCGGCACGGGCCACGCGTTCCTGGACGACATCGCCCACGGCGCGACGCCGGTGGTCGACCCGGAGACCGGCGAACTGCTGCCGCGCTTCAACGAGGACGGCACCGCCGTGCTCGACCCGGAGACCGGCGAGCCGGTGCTCAGCGGCTACGACAACGCCGCGCTCGACGAGCATTTCATCGCCGGTGACGGGCGCGTCAACGAGAACATCGGCCTCACGGCGGTGCACGCGGTGTTCCACGCGGAGCACAACCGCATGGTCGGGCAGATCCTCGAGGTGCTCAACGGCGAGCGTCCTGAGCTCGAGGCGCAGGACTCCGACGAGCGCGGCGGGATCGAGGAGTTCGCCAAGGCCTTCCGCGGCGAGCCCCACTCGTACGTGTCGGACAAGCCGGAGGAGAACCTCCCGGGGTACTTCCCCGAGGGCGGCAGCCCGGCGTCGCTGCCGGCGAACTGGAACGCCGACGACTGGAAGTTCCAGGAGCGCCTGTTCCACGCCGCCAAGTTCGCGACCGAGATGCAGTACCAGCACCTCGTGTTCGAGGAGTTCGGCCGCAAGATCTCGCCGAACATCGACGCCGTCGTGTTCAACGAGAACAGCTACAACGCGGCGATCGACCCGTCGATCACGGCCGAGTTCGCGCACGTCGTGTACCGGTTCGGCCACTCGATGATGACCGAGGAGATCGGCCGCGAGGCGGTCGAGGGCGGGCAGCCGATGCAGGACATCCCGCTGCTCACCGGATTCCTCAACCCGACGCTCTACGACGAGAACGGAACGCTCTCGCCGGAGGAGGCCGCCGGGTCGCTCATCAACGGCATGACGGCGCGCGTCGGCAGCCAGATCGACGAGCACGTCGTCGACGTGCTGCGCAACAACCTGCTCGGGCTCCCGCTCGACCTCGCGACGCTGAACCTGCTCCGCGGTCGCGACACGGGCGTGCCGCCGCTGCAGGCTGCGCGGCAGAAGTTCTTCGAGATGACCGGCGACACGACTCTCAAGCCGTACACGAGCTGGGACGACTTCGGCCGGAACATCAAGAACGGCAACAACTTCGGTCGTGCCGGTGAGAAGGCGTCGCTCGTGAACTTCGTGGCGGCGTACGGCACGCACCCGTCGATCCTGGCGGCGACCACGATCGAGGAGAAGCGCACCGCCGCTGCCCTCCTCGTGAACGGCGCCCTCCAGGGCGAGGAGTTCGTGGTCCGGCACTCCGGTTCCGACCGGTTCCAGACCGCGGCGTTCGTGAGCCAGCGCCAATTCCCCGAGGCGAAGCCGGTGCCCGTGGTGTACATCACCAACGGGTACAACTTCCCCGACGGTCTGGCCGGTGCGGCGGGTGCCGCGGCGGAGGGCGGACCGCTCCTGCTCGTCGCGCACAGCACCGACGGTGAGATCCCGTCGGCGACCGCGGCCGAGCTTCAGCGGCTCACCCCCGAGCGCATCGTGGTGCTGGGCGGTCCCACCACCGTGAGCCCCGAGACGATCGCGAACCTCGCGGCGTACGCGAGCTCCGGTCAGGTGGACGTGCTCGCGGGCACGAACCGCTACCACACCGCGTCGCTCATCAGCCAGCGGTTCGCCGAGCCGGGGGTCGAGCGCGTGTTCGTCGTGGACGGCACGAACTACCCGGACGCGCTCGCGGTCAGCGCGATCGCGGCTCGGGACGGCTCGCCGGTCCTGTTGACGACGCCAGGGGCGCTCCCGCCGGCCACCGCGGCCGAGCTCGCGCGCCTCACGCCGGGTGAGATCGTGATCGTCGGCGGCACGCCGTCGGTGAGCGCGGCCGTCGAGACGGCGATCTCGGCGTACGGCGACACGCGCCGCATCGCGGGTGTGAACCGCTACGACACCGCGGTGAAGGTCAGCCAGGAGTTCTACCCGGACGGAGCGCCGACGGCGTTCGTCACCACCGGCACGAACTTCCCCGACGCGCTCGCGGCGGGCCCGGCGGCCGGCATGTTCGGCGGACCGATCCTGCTCACGCAGCCGACCGCGATCGCGGCGGGCACGATGAGCGAGCTGCAGCGGCTCGGCATCGCGCAGGTGCAGATCGTCGGCAGCCCGAACTCGGTGTCGCTCGCGGTCGAAGAGCAGATCGCGACGCTCGCCCCGCCTGTCGTGGCCGCTCCGGAGGACCGTGAGGACTTCATGTTCAGCACGGGCACGTGGGCGGGCAAGGAGACCGGCCTCAATGATGTCGACTTCTGGATCGGCGGCCTCGCAGAGCGCCTCGACCCGTTCGGCGGCATGCTCGGCTCGACGTTCAACTTCGTGTTCGAGACGCAGCTGGAGAAGCTCCAGTTCGGCGACCGGTTCTACTACCTGTTCCGCAACGAGGGTGAGCAGCTGTTCGCCGCTCTCGAGGGCAACACGTTCTCGGACATCATCCAGCGGAACACGGATGCCTCGAACCTGCCGGCCGACATCTTCGCGCTGCAGGATCCGATCATCGACATCGAGGAGCAGGCGGCACTGCCGGCCTCGGAGCGCGTGCCGGGTCTCAGCCTGATCAACGGCCAGTGGCGTTGGCAGGGCGACGAGCACGTCGAGATGCACGGCACGCCGGCGGACGACAACCTGCGCGGCGACGAGGGCGACGACTCCATCTGGGGTTACGGAGGCGACGACCGCATCGAGGGCGGCTCCGGCAACGACATGCTCGTCGGCGGACAGGGGAACGACATCATCACCGACTCGTTCGGCGACGACAACATCAAGGGCAAGCAGGGCAATGACGCCATCAACGTGGGCGGCGGGGTCGACCTCGGCCTCGGCGGTCTCGGCGATGACTTCATGGTCAACGGCGGCGGAGACGTCACCACCCTCTTCGGAGGAATGGGCGATGACATCTTCCTCGGCACCACGGGCCGCATGACGGTCGTCGGCGGTGAGCACGACGACTGGGTCGAGGGTTCCGGCCACGCCGACCTGCTGCAGGGCGACAACGCCGACCAGTTCCAGAACGACACCCTCGGCGGCAACGATGTCGTGGCAGGACGCCTCGGCAACGACGACGTCGAAGGTGAAGGCGGCGATGACATCCTCATCGGCAACGCCACCGGGACCGACCGCCACCACGGCGGTCTCGGATGGGACTGGATCACCTACTACGGCACCAACGTCGGCATCACGGCGGACTGGGCGTTCAACCGGGTGTTCGAGCCGAACAACCCGCTGCCGTCGCGGTTCGACCTGCTCGAGGCGATGTCCGGTGGATCGGGAAGCGACATCCTGCGCGGCCCGATCGCGAACCCGGACGACCTGTCGGAGAGCGAGATCGAGCTGAACAAGGCGACCGAGGAGGCGCTCGGCCGCATCGCCGGCCTGAAGGAGATGCTGCGTCCGGTCATCCAGGTGGACGGCGAGCCGCTCGCCCTGGGCGACTTCTCGCTCAACTTCATGCGGGGTGCTCCGGAGGCGGACGCGGATGGCGTGCACAAGATCGTCATCGGCGGTCCTGGCAACGACATCATCGAGGGCCGGGGTGGCAACGACTACCTCGACGGCGACAAGATGCTGCGCGTGCGGCTCACGGACGGGACGAACTTCTACGACAGCGCGTCCCAGCTCCAGGCCCGCGTGTTCGCGGGGACGCTCGACCCGGGCACGATCGACATCGTGCGCGACATCGTCGACGACCCGAACGCCGGCAGCTCGATGGACACGGCGCAGTACGCCAACGCCTTCGCCGAGTACGAGATCACGCCGGTCGGACCGCTCGGCTCCGGCTACTGGCGCATCGATCACGTCGGTGCGGCCGAGCCTGAGGAGAGCGACGGCGTGGACGTGATCCACGGGTTCGAGCGGCTGCAGTTCCTCGACGGCTGCGCCGAGATCTCCGAGGACGGCACCGCATGGATCTCGTGCACGGCGGACGCGGCGGTCACGATGACGCCGATGGTCCCGGTCGAGGCCGAGCCGGTCGTGGCCGAGGTGTGGGAGGCCGACGCCGATGGCGACCCGACGGATGCCCCGTACGACCTGCAGGGCATGACCAACGTCCGGTACACCTGGTGGGCCGGCGAGGGCGACAACGCCGAGAACGTCAGCGAGTGGGAGCAGCTTCCCAACCCGCTCGGCACGGCGTCGAACGTCTACGTGCCCGACCAGTCGGCGGTCGGCCAGCTCCTGCGGGTGACCGTGAGCTGGACGGATGCGGACGGCACCTTCCAGACCGTGACGTCGGCGGTGTCCGACACACCGGTCGCGGAGGGCCCGTCGGGATCGGGGACGGTGGTGCTGATGCACCCCGAACCGCTCCTCGTCGGCTCGACGATCGTGGCCGGTCCGCCGACCGACCCCGACGGAGGCCTCGGCGAGGACTCGGTCCTCACCTACGAGTGGTCGTGGACGACGACGGACCCGAACGCTCCCGGAGCGGAGCCGGAGTGGACGCCGTACGCCCCCGAGGAGATCGTGCCTCCGGGGACGGTCTACGCACCGAAGTCGACCGACGTCGGCCGGTGGATCCGGGTGATCGTCTCCTACACGGACGGGGCGGAGAACCCCGACCAGGCCACCGCCTGGACGACGGTTCCGGTGACCGGTCCCTAGGGATCGCAGGAGAAGGACAGAAGGAGGAATCCCAGCAGCCGCGCCCGGCGTGAAACACCCCCTCTCCCGCGTATCGAGCCCTTCCCCAGGCCGGCAGGAGGCGCCGGGTGCGGCATGCAGAGGGGTCGACCCGAAAGGGTCGGCCCTTCTGCTCCGCGCCGATCGAGCTCAGTCCGCCGCGCAGCCGGGTGCGTCGATCGTGACGGGAGTATCGCGGACCATCGGCGTCGTCCATACGTCGAAGGGGCCGTATTCGGATGCCGCCACACCCTCTGCGCCCTTCATGACCACGTCGATCGTGGCCGATGTCTGCGGCGGCGTCACCACGCTGATGCGCACGACATCGCGGCCGAGGTGGGTGCCTTCGCTCATCAGGGAGTACGACTGCGCGCCTGACACCGTCCAGGACTCGATCATGGCGCCGACGGGGGAGTAGATCAGCACGTCGGTGGCGATAGTGCCGGGTGAGTAGAACGGGCCGGTGATGTAGAGCGGCAGGCCAGCGGCGGCTTCGGGAGTCACGGTGTTGTTGAAGACCACCCGCTTCGTGAACGTCGGCGGCGCGGTCGTGGAGCACTGATCGGTCGTTGCGGTCACCGAGGCGGTCACGTAGTAGTCCATCTTCGAGCCGGTTGTGTCGTTGAAGTAGACGCCCGAGACCGTCTCGGTGCTGTTGTCGACGGGGAGGACTCCGGCGAGCGGGGTATGGGCGGTCAACGACGCGATGTCTGCGTTGGAGCTCCACACCTTGAGTCGGTCCTCGTCTACGGCGCGCACCAGTCCGTTGACGAACGCCACTGGATTGGAGATTCCGGTCGTCAGCGTCCCGAAGATCTTCGCCGCGGCCGATGCGAAGAAGGCGTCCTGCTCGTCCAGAGCCGAGTAACGGAAGTAGGCGCCGTTGAGTAGAAGCGAGACCGCGTTACTGCTTGTGAGCTGGTCTCCCGTGTCGAGCGTGACGGGGCCGGTTGCGGCGAGCAGGTACGAGAGCGCAATCGGATCGATCGAGATGACGCTGTCGAAGGCGGGTAGCTGTTCGTCGGCCCACCACCCCTGCAGGATGCGCACAGTCGTCGGGAAGTCGGGGGTCGCGGTCATGTTCGGGATCCAGCGACCGATGATGTCCGAGTAGATGTTCTCGGTTTCGGCATCGAGCGGCACCACGCTTTCGGGCCGGGCATTCTCGAACTCGAGACTCGTGATCTGTCGGGTGAGCGCGATCCGACCGTCGGTCACGGTGATCAGCGCCATCGCCGCCGGGTTGCCGCCCAACGCGCGCATCTCCGAGGTGCCCTGGAACATGAGCAGGTAAGTGTGCGTCCCTCCCTCGCCGAGCGCTGCGGGGAGGACGTCGATCAGCGGCTTGACCGTCGACATCAACTGTTCAGCGCTATCGACGGCGTCAGAGAGCTGGGTGAGAGCTGCGTCGACACGTGGATCCAGCCCGGCTCGGTCCACGTCTGCCAGATCGGCTTCGATGTCTGCGAAGACAATCTGACCTTCGGCGATCGCGTCGCCTAGTTCGTGGACTGCGGCCATGTCGATCTGGCCCCCGACGGGCTGGAACGCGGAGAGGCTGATGCGCGGAACGGATGCAGCCGCGAACCGTGCTGCGGCGTCAACGCTTTCCGCTGCGGTGCGGACCGCCTTGAGGTTCGATCCGAGAACCGGCACAGCCTCGGCCAGGCCCCATGAGCGCCCGCTCGTCCTGGCGAGCGCCTGCCCGGCGAGCCGCTCGAGCGACAAGGCGTCGGCCTCGGCGCCGGCGGTATCACCAGCGATGACCTTCTGCGGAAGGGTGCGCGCGATGGCTGCCGCACGAGTGAGGTCGTCACGTACCCCGAAGACGTCGCCAGCGACCTTCGCAGCGAACACTCCGATGCTGGCGATGCCAACGAGTACGACGGCTCCGGCGATGATCCAAATGAGGGCGGATCGCGTACGTCGACGGGTGTGTGCGGCTGCGCGCGCGTCGGCGCGGGTCCGCGGTGTCTCAGGCATCCTCACCATTCAACCGGATCTGACTGAGAGGACCCCGTTTGGGACGGTTGGTACGCTGGCAATCTTGTGGCGACCGCGGGCAGTCCGCGGCATCCGGAAAGTCTGAGTGACGAGCGAATGCAACCGAACGGCGAGGTCGTAGAGACCGACTCCTGGCGGCTCGTCGTTCCGCCGCACGTGACGGGCGATTCGCCCATTCTGTGCATTCCCACGGTGCACCCGCGGGGTGACCGCCGAGTCATCCGCTGTGCCCAGGTCGCGCTCGACGCCGGCTTCAGACTCTCGTTCGTGTGGCTCGGAGAGGGCGAACCCGGCCGCCACCCCGCCATCGAAGAGCGTCTGCTGCCGACCCCTGCTTCGACGAAAGAACGGCTGCTGTCAGTCCGGACGGTTGCGCGTGTGGCGCGAGACATCGATGCCCGGCTGTGGCATATCCACGACTTCTACATGCTCGGCCAGGCTCGCCGGTGGCACCGGAAGACTGGGCGGCCCGTCGTGTATGACGTGCACGAGTATTACGGCGAGTACTACGCGAGCAAGCTTCCGCTCCCGGGCTGGGCGAGGCGCTTCGTTGGCGAGCAGCTCGACCGGTACCAGGCCCGCACGACACGTGCGACGCGCGGGGGCGCGAACCTCGTGGCTGAGGCGATGCGCAGCCCGTTTGATCGGCTCAACGTGCCAGTGGCGGTCTCTCCGAACTATCCGTCGGCGGAGCAATTCCGCGAAGGCCTGAGGCTACCGTTCGCTGAGAGATCGATGCGGCTTATCCACACGGGCTCCTTGAATCGCGAATACGGATCGCAGGCGCTCGTGCGTATAGCAAAGCGGGCGCTTGACCGGGACGCAGGTTTGCAGATCGACGTAATGGCGCGGTTCTCGAGTCAGCAAGACAGGGAAGACTTCATGCGCATGGTCGAAGAAGCGGGCAACCCGCCGAATCTTCGGATACTCGACCCGGTGCCGACTCACGAGATGCCGGAACTGCTCGCAAGCTACGGATTTGGCCTTTCACTTCTGCAACCGTCTCACCCCCAGGTTGACACTGCTGTCGCAAGCAAGCTCTATGAGTACGCGGTGATGGGTCTGGTGATCGCCAGCACGGACGGACGAGCAGCGGCGCAGTTCATCTCGAACCATGCACTCGGCTTCACAGTCGGGCCGGACGAGCTTGATCTTCTGGTCACAAAGATCACCGAGTTGCGGCGCGATGAGGCCAGCACGGAGGCTGCGCTCGACCGCTCAGTTGCTCATGCCCGCGCGCGGTTCACCTGGGAGGGCACGAGCAGCCCGGCGCTACGGGCGTTGTACGCGCGAGTCGTATCAGGGGGTAGTGCCGCCGTCTCACGCGGCTGAGAACCCATCGGTCGGTCCGCCTGCTTCTGGCGACGACGTCTCGCGCCTGCTCAGTACGAGGAAGAGATACCCGCCATATGCGGTCACCATCACGCCCGAGACGACCCATACCATGGCGAGGGCGGATCCTGTCGCTCCAACTGTGACCGCGGCCGCCGCGAAGACCCCAATGAGGCGTGCGATGTCCCACACGAGCTGGGTTCGCACTCGACCCCTGATCACCAGGCACTGCGACAGCGGACCGACGATGAGTTGCGAACCTATTGCGGGTGCCATAGCGGCGATGTACGGGCCCACCCCGGCCCACTCCGGGCCAAGGACCACATCGAGCGGGAGCATACTGGCTAGGAGCAGCATGGCGGTTCCAATCGCTCCAAGGGGCGCGAGTCGCCATAGCCAATGAACGACGAGCGCTCGACTCGCATGCTCATCGGATCGGACCTGAGCACCGTACTGAGTGATCACGACCGGAAGGATCGCCGCGACCACGAGTCCTGCGGGCGCAAGCGCAAGGCGTTGCGCGACTGCGAGTTCACCGGTCGTTGCATCGCCGAAGTAAACCTGGGTCAACAGGGGTAGTGCAGCGACCACAGCGGCGTTGCAGCCCGCGGCAAGTGTCAGCAAGAGAGCGTGGCGGACGATGCGTCTGAGGGAGTCGCGACTCGGCTTGGCATATGGAAGGGCTGCCACTCTTCGATGCGAGCTGATCGTCTGCACCCCGCTCGCCGCAAGCAGGCCGAGTGCGGCTCCCGTTTGCATTCCGATGGGCCCCGCCGGGCCCGCCAGTCCGATCTGCGCGACCGTCTGGCCCACGCCTTGGACGGCCTTGGCGGCGGCCACGCCGCGAAGTTCTTGGACGCGCGAAGCGGTCTGCAGCGAGAGTGCGACGCTTCCGATCCCGATTGACGTGAGGGCTGTGATCACCGTGTCGATCAGCGAAAACCCCAGGGCTAGGCCGGCAATCGGGGCCAACAGTGCCGACAGGATGACAAGTTGCGTGGCGCCGCGCCGTGACAGCCAGCGAACTTCGCCGTCAGGAGCGGCGGGGAGCATGAGCTCGAATCGGAGCGTGGCAACCGCCCCGATCACTCCCGCGGCGGCGAGGATCGCGGCGGCAGTGCCGATCTGTGCGGGGGAGTAGAGGCGCGAGAGGATCGGCGTCGCGAGGTACACGGCGCCCTGACCTACGATGAGTCCCGCGGCGATGAGGGTGCTAGATCGCACGTGGCTCATGCTTCGCCCGAGTGACCGGTGTCGGGCCGAAGGTTCCCGGGAGGTGTCGACTTCGTCGCCGCATTGGCCCGCTCGTCCTGAACGGCGGCGATCCTCGCGCGGCTCGAATACGGCTTTCGGGCGAGCGAAGGCTTTTCGACGAGCCGCCAAGAAGCGAACGCGATGGCAAGCGAGATAAGGAAGACCATGAGGACGAGGATCGTCCCGTCCACCGGCCACGTCCGAGCGCCGAAGTAGATGAGCGTATTCACTACGATCATGTGCCAGATGTAGGTGCCGAAGCTCAAGTCTCCCAGACGGCTCGTGATGCGTGAGAACATCTGCGGCCCGCGATAGCCGAACCACATCGCGGCGTAAGAGAGGGGGATTGCCGCGAGCGCCCTGGTGATGACCGCTCCCTCCGCGCCGACGGGAATCTTGTCGATGACAAAGTAGAGGACGATCGCCGCGAGTGCGATCCAGCCGGACTGGACGACCCTCGGCCACGCTCTTGACCACAGCATCCCGAGAGCGAAGTACCAGAGATATGGCAGGAAGGTCACCCCGTAGAACTTCCAGATGAGTGGCTCGGATTCGGTCCCCCCTACCGCCGCATAGACCAGGATGCCCGCGACCGCGACTCCGAACGTGACCATCAGCGTGGTTCGCCACTTCACACGTGATGCGAGCAGCACGAGTATTGGGACGATCGCGTAGAAGGACACCTCCATGGGGATCGTCGGGAGGCTGCCGTTGACGACGCCGACTCCGAAGTCCGCCAGCGCAGGCGGAGTGTAGACGGGTATGAGGAGGAGGTTCGAAGCGACGTATGCACCATAGGTCGGTGTCAGCGCTTGGCTGAACGTGATAATGCCGACGGCGAGAAGGAAGATGGTCAGGGCAACGATGTACACGTACATCGCCGGCATGATCCTCAGAGCGCGGTTCGCGTAGAAGCTGCGCCATGGAAGGCCGGATGCCAGGCACTTCTCACCGGAGCGATAGACCATCATCCCCGAGAGGATGAAGAAGAGCGGCACGCCTCCGTTGAACCACCAGTTGTTGCCCTCGTTATGCCAGAGAAAGCTCGCGTCTAGGTGGATGACAGCGTGGTGGATGAGGACGGTCGAAGCGGCGAGTAATCGCAAGAAGTCGAAGTTGTTCCTTCTCATGCCACCTGAATCCGCCATCGGGGCAGTCTAGCCACGCCCCCTCCGACTACGGTCCGATGCCTGCCGGCCGTCCGATGTGGGTGGCTTGTCCGAGTCTGACGCGAGCGTGGGGGCCATCCGCGCTCTTTGCCGGTGGTAGGACGCGAGTGCTGCGGCGAGAGCCATGGAGACCCACAGCATCCGGTTGCCGGTCACGTCACTCGAGAACTGCGCGTTCACGAGCGCGTAGATGAAGATCCCTATTACGGCGAGGACCAGCGGGTCTTTGGTAGCCACGAAGGCCGTGCTCGCCGCGCGAGCAATGAAAAGCAGAGCCGCCACGAGAGCAACGAGGGCGACGACTCCGCCCTCGACGGCGAACTCCAGAAACAGGTTGTGGGGGTATCTCGCATCATCGGACTCGAACGCGATGTCGCCCGCATAGAAGAAGGAGCCCCACCCGATCCCGAGCGGATTGAGCAAGAACTGCTGTAGCGCGAACGGGAACAGATGACCGCGCCCGGAGTCTCCACGGAAGAAGGCTTCCGCGAACTGGAACCAACCGGACCAGACCGCCAGCCAGGTAACGATCGCGGAGCCGATCACCAGCAGCACAATCCACGATGAGCGTACCTGCCTCACGAAGAGCATGAGCCCGAGCACTACAGCCAAGGCGACGAATGCCGATACGAGGGGACCCCTGCTCAACGTGAATGAAGTGCTGATGAGGCCGAGGGCCGCGAACAGTACATACCAGGGTCGATTTCGCTTGCCCTGCAGAGCGAAGATGGCTCCAATCACGATCGCGAGTCCTGTGACACGTGAGACCCCGAGGGGGTTGAGATCGAAGAGCGTGGCCCGCCCACCGACAGTCGTCTCCTGCAGCAGCAATGAGAGCAACGAGACTCCTACCGCGACCGAGAGAGTGATTCTGGTCGTGTACGCCACGCCGCGTTCGATGTCGACGAAAGCTGATGCCGCGAGTGCGAGAAGGAAAACGGTGACGAACGAGAACAGCTTCAAGCTGCCATAACTGTTCATGCCTGCCACGAGAAAACCCGGCAGTGCGCCGAGGGGAATCAGCGCGGACCACAGCCAGACCTGCGGTGAGGTCACCACCCTTCGAATGCGGAAGAAGATCAGGAGCCCCAGCACGCCGAAGGCGATGATCAGATAGTCGACTCCGAGCACATCTTGCGCAACCGGCGGAAGGATGAGGTTGCCGAGACCGACGAACGAGAACGCGAGCGCGAGAAGCGCGTCACCGAAGCCGCCTCGCCGCTGGGCGCGAGCCGTCGCCGAATTCACTGGAGGCATGGGGGCCCTTACGCGCTGGACGTCCGCGCGCGGGTGGGGAACAGCCCCAGCCGGCGGGCATGAGAGTGGGCGGTGCCCATGATGAATGCGAGCACGCGTTGGGCCGTGTTCGTCACGTCGTAGTTGGCGGGGAGAGACCCACCGCCGAGCGCGAGCGCTAGATCGACACCGCGCTCGACGTCGTCGGGACTCACTCCCGTCGTGATGATGGCGCCCGCATCGAGGGCCTCAGGCCGTTCGATGAAGTCGCGCATCGTCACGGCGGGGAAGCCGAGGATGCTGGACTCCTCGCTGATCGTGCCGCTGTCAGAGAGCACGAGCTTCGCGTCGAGTTGGAGCTTGATGTAGTCGTGGAATCCGAACGGCGGGTGGAAGGTCAGGCCGTCCTTGGCCGCGAAATCGAGTGACTCGAGCCGCTTGCGCGTTCGGGGGTGGGTTGAGACGAGGACCGGTACGCCATGAGCGTCGCGGAGTCGCTGAAGCGAGCTCAGCGCCTCCCCAAGGCGTCGAGGATCGTCGACGTTCTCTTCGCGGTGCAGGCTCACGAGGAAGTAGCCGCCACGCGTGAGCCCCTGTCGCTCGACGACATCGCTTGCCTCGATCTGAGTGCGGTTCTGCTCGAGCACCTCTCGCATGGGCGAGCCGGTGAGGAGAATGCGGGACGGGTGGATGCCTTCGGCGAGCAGATTCCGCCGGGCGTGCTCGGTGTAGACCAGGTTGTAGTCCGAGATGTGGTCTACCAGGCGGCGGTTGGTCTCTTCGGGCACGTTCTCGTCGAACGAACGATTGCCCGCCTCCATGTGGAAGACCGGCACCTTGAGTCGCTTCGCCATGACAGCGGAGACACAGCTGTTCGTGTCGCCGAGCACGAGGAAGGCATCGGGGCGTTCCTCTAGAAGCACCTGCTCCGTCTTGGAGATGATCGAGCCGAGTGCTGCGCCCAGCGACGACGTGTCGGCGTTGAGGAAGTGGTCAGGTCGGCGCAGCCCGAGATCCGAGAAGAACACGTCGTTCAGCTCGTAGTCGTAGTTCTGACCCGTGTGCACGAGCGCATGGTCGGTGTGCTGGTCGAGCAGCTTGATCGTGGCTGACAGCCGAATGATCTCGGGTCGAGTGCCGACGACCGTCATCACCTTCAGGCGCGACGTCATCACACCACCTCCGGGATCGTGTCTGGTGCCTCAGGATTGAAGATGTCGTTCGCCCAGAACGATGTGTAGAGCGAATCCTCGCCGGTGTTCACGATGTTGTGGGCCCACATCGTGGGCATGTCGATCGCGACAGGTTCGTCACCGGAAACATCGAAAGCATGCACCTGGTCGGTGAAGAGGCGGCGAAGCGAGATCGTCCCCTTGCCGGCAAGCACAGTGAACCGCTCCACCTTGCGGCGGTGGAAATGATCGCCCCTTGTGACGCCGGGCCCCGTTGTGGAGAAGGACGATTGACCGGTGCCACCGTGCGAACGCACGACCTCGAAGAATGACCCCCGCGCGTCGGCGTGCCGAGTCAGCCGGATCGGGGTCTGCGTGTCGAACGTGTACGACCGGTAGGTGTTGAAGAGGTTGCGGTCGAAATCGCTCGCGATATCGGGGATGTCTCCGGTGGAGTAAGTGGCGGAGATGCGCTCCAGTCGAGCCAGCAGTCCCGTCACCGTTTCGTGTGCGACGAGGTCATCAAGGCTCGATTCGTCGCGGGCTCCCGTGAGCAGGTCGGCAGCGTCCTGAGCGTGGAGAAGCGTCAACTCGCGGTCGACCTCCACCTTCGGATCACCGCCGTTGGCCAGGAGGTGGCAGAAGGTCGCGGTGACCGCGTTGTAGAAGGGGCGACCGTGCTCGCCGTAGAGGTTCGGCAGGGGGATGTCTATGAATTTCGCGCCGACGGCGGATGCGGCATCCGCCAGAATCCCAGCCGCACGCGCCTTGCCCTCGCCGTACGGTGTGCCGTTTCGGGCCTGCGTGGAGTTCGCATAGACGATATTGCGCGGCGGCCGCTCGGCGCTGCGCACGGCATCCGCCACCTGGGTTGCGAACAGCACGTTGCCCTCGCGCGTCTCGTCGTCAGTTCCTCGGTTCACGCCGGCGATGTGGATCAGTCGATCAGCGCCGTCGATCGACGTGCGGGCCTGGTCGAGCGCGAAACCGTCTCCCACGGCTACGCGGGTCGTGTCGACGCCCTGCTCACGCAATGCGCACCGCGTGTGCCAGCCGAGGAACCCCTCGGTGCCGGTCATCGCCGTACCGGTCACGAGCCTGCCGTCTCGTCGACGGTTACGCCCGCAAGCGCAAGGTCCCTGCGGATCTCTGGGAGCGTCAGCAGCAGCGCCTCGATCTCGGGGATCGAGATGCGCTGCGCCGTGTGGGAGTCGTAATCGGTGTACTGCGTCTGCCGCGGATCGCCCTCTTCGAAGTACTGGCTGTAGTTCAAGTCGCGCTTGTCGGCGCTGATCTTGAAGTAGTCGCCCATGTCGAGTGCACGCGAGAGCTCCTCGCGCGTCGCGAGCGCTTCGGAGAGCTTCTCGGCGTGGCGCGTTCCGATGACCTCGACCTCCGCCTTCGCGCGGAACAGGTTGATGACAGCATGCGCGAGGTCGCCGATCGTGCAGGAGACCGCCTTGCGCACGAAGAGGTCACCCTGCTCCGCGTTCTGGAACGCGAACTCGACGAGGTCGACCGAATGCGCGAGCGACATCATGAAGCGTGTCATGTCGGGGTTTGTCACCGTGAGGTTCTTACCCGCGCGCAGCTGACGGACGAACAGCGGAATGACCGAGCCCCGCGAGTACATCACGTTTCCATAGCGAACGCAGGACACGGTCGTCACCGCACGCGGGTTGTTCAGACCATGCGACTGCGCCACCTTCTCCATGAGCGCCTTCGACATTCCCATCGCGTTGACGGGGTACACGGCCTTGTCGGTGCTGAGGCAGACGAGCGAGGTCACGCCGTTCCGTTCGGAAGCCCGCACGACGTTCTCGCTGCCGACGACGTTCGTGCGGACAGCCTCCATCGGGAAGAACTCGCACGAGGGAACCTGCTTGAGCGCAGCCGCGTGGAAGACGTAGTCGACGTCACGCGTGGCGCGGTCGACGCTGTCGTAGTCGCGGATGTCGCCGACGTAGAACCGGAGACGTCCATCCGGGATCTCGTGACGCATGAGATCTTGCTTCGCTTCGTCACGGCTGAGGATGCGGATCTCGGCGACATCGCGCTCGAGGAGCTTGGCCGCGACCGTATGGCCGAACGATCCCGTGCCGCCGGTCACGAGGATTCGTTTGCCCGCGTAATTCTGTGTCAAGTCTCAACCTTCGGATGCTCGGCGGACATACGCCGCCCCGCGCGGCGCTAGTGCGCTCACGAGGACGCAACCCTGTGATGATAGCCTGAGCGCTGTCGGTGGCGGCCATCCACGGCGCCTGCGCGTAGGTGCGGGAGCCCGCGTTCGCGCCGTGATCACGCGCTCGAGAAGTTTGTGAGTTGATATTTCGATGACGGCAGGCGACGGCCGCGTTCCATTCGCAATCCCCGACATCACGGAAGCCGAAATCGAAGCAGTCGCACAGGCGATGCGATCAGGCTGGCTGACCACCGGACCGAATGCTGCTGCGTTCGAACGCGAGTTCGTCGAGTATCTCGGCGGCGGCGACCTCATCGGCGTCGCTGTGAACTCCGCGACAGCCGGCTTGCACCTTGCGATCGAGGCACTCGGCATCGGGCCGGGCGACGAAGTGCTTGTGCCGACGTGGACGTTCACCGCTACGGCCGAAATCGTCCGTTATGTCGGCGCGACTCCCGTGATCGTCGATGTGCGAACCGAGACACTCAACATCGACCTGGAGCACGCTGAGCATCTGCTCACCCCGCGCACCAAGGCGATGATTCCTGTGCACTTCGCCGGGGTGCCCGTCGGGGCGTCCGCGGTGCGCGAGTTCGCCGCCCGCCACAACCTCGCGGTCGTCGAGGATGCAGCTCACGCGTTTCCCGTTCGCGACGGCGACCGCTTCGTCGGAAATGGCGACAGCGATGCAGTCGTCTTCTCCTTCTACGCCACCAAGACGATCGCGACAGGGGAAGGGGGGATGCTCGTCACCCGCGACCCCGATCTCGCTCGCCGTGCACGCACGATGCGCCTACACGGGATCAGTCGCGACGTCTTCGATCGTTACTCCTCCCGCAAGCCCTCATGGGAGTACGAGGTCGTCGCGCCGGGCTTCAAGTACAACCTCACCGACGTGGCTGCGGCGATGGGCCGTGTGCAGCTGCGCCGCGCCGAAGAGATGCGGCGAAACAGGATGGCGATCGCCGAACGGTACCGCGCCGAGCTGGCGGATCTTCCGCTCCGTCTCCCGGCCCCCACACCCGATCCTGCCGGGCACGCGCACCACCTCTTCGTGGTGCAGGTGGAGGACGATGCTCCCATCGGGCGCAACCGACTCATCGAGGAGCTGTCGACGCGGGGGGTTTCGACAAGCGTTCACTTCATTCCGCTGCACCTCCACCCATACTGGCGCGAGACGTTCGACCTCAAGCCCGAGTCCTTCCCTGTGGCGACCGATGCGTACGCACGGACGGTCAGCCTGCCGATCTTCTCCTCGATGACTACCGCACAGGTAGACCAGGTCGTCGAGGCGCTGCAGGAAGTCCTCGGACCGCACGCGGTATGACGGGCGGCGTCTGATGCGGATCGGGATCTTCACTCAGTGGTACGACCCCGAGCCGGGGCCCGCCAGGCTCATGGGAGTGCTTGCGCGCGAGCTGGTCGCGCGGGGCCATGAGGTCTACGTCCTGACGGGATTCCCCAACTACCCGACGGGCAGGATCATCGAGCCATATCGGCAGAGCTTCGGCATGCGCGAAGACATGGATGGCGTGACGGTGATCCGCGTACCGCTCTACACCAGCCATGACCGTTCCTCCGTACGACGCATCCTCAACTACGTGTCTTTCGGGCTGAGCGCGGGTGTGCTCGGCCTGCCCCGCCTGCCCAAGCTCGACGCCGTCTGGGTCAACTACTCCCCGATCACTCTCGCGATTCCGATGTGGCTGGCGCAGCTCGTGCGCGGCACGCCCACAGTCTGCGAGGTCGCCGACCTCTGGCCGGACACCGTTCTCGTGTCCGGTCTGTCGGGAGCGGGATCGGTGGCTCGGTTCGGTGGCCGGGTGCTGAACGCATGGTGCAATGCGATGTACCGGTCCTCCGACGCCGTCACGTACATCTCACCGAGCGTTGGGGGCATACTCGAGCGCCGCGGCGTACCTGCTGATCGCCTGCACTACATCCCCAAGCCAGCCGATGAGCTTGTCTTTCATACGGGCGGCGTGTCCCGACGCAACGAGTACGAGATCTCCGAAGACACGCTGGTGCTCGTGTACGCCGGCGCCCTTGGGGAAGCCCAGGGCTTGGACACGCTCATCGAAGCGGCAGCTCTTGTAAGAGACGAGGACGTCATGGTGTTGCTGGCGGGGTCGGGGACGCACGAGGACTCGCTTCGGGCCCGGGCGGCGGAACTCGAGTTGGCCAACGTGCGCTTCCTGGGGCGGCTGCCGCACTCCGAGATGACGGACCTGTACGCGACGTCCGACCTCGCCTACATCAGCCTCGCGCCCCACCCGGTCAGCAACGCAACCATGCCGAGCAAGACCCAGTCCATCCTCGCCAGCGGCACCGCGGTCCTGTGCGCGGCGGAAGGTGACGTGGCCGGGGTCGTGGGTTCGGCGGGCGTCGGATTCGTCGTCTCGCCGGGCAACCCTGCGAGCGTCGCGGAAGGGATTCGGGAGGCTCTGGCTCTCGGCCGCGGCGGTTTGGAGTCGCTCGGTCGCACAGCCCGTGACGAGTACGCCCACCAGTTCTCGGTGAAGCGCACGACCGACCAGGCTGAGGAGCTGCTCTCACGAGCTTCCGCGCTCCCACGCCGCTGGCCGCGTCGCCTCCACCCCCGCTCGGGACCAGTCACTCGATCCGATGAGATCGGCCGCGAGGACGTCGCGGCGCTCGCACGACTGCATCGCCAAGCGTTCCCGGACTTCTTCCTGTCGAGGCTTGGGGAGCCGTTTCTGCGCCAGTTCTATCGCGGCTTCATCGGAGATCCCACTGCGATCGTCGCGATCCAACGGGACCCGTCAGGATCACCGGTCGGCGTTGCGGTGGGGACGGTCCAACCGCAGCAGTTCTTCCGCCGCCTGCTGCGGCGCAGGCTGATCGGATTCGCCCTCGCTGCCCTCGGGGCCGCGATCCGCCGGCCGAGCGCTGTGCCGCGGCTGCTCCGCGCGGTCCGATATCGCGGCGACGCCCCCGAGCAGTTCGATGGAGCGCTTCTCAGCTCGATCTGCGTCGATCCCGGTGAGCGGTCCCGCGGGCTCGGAACGCGAGTGCTGCGCGGCTGGTGCGAGCGTGCCCGTGCAATGGGGGCGGTATCCGCATACCTGCTCACGGACGCCGCCGACAACGACAGCGTCAACGCTTTCTACACGCGCAACGGATGGACACTGCGCGACAGCGTCACGACGCCGGAAGGCCGCGTGCTCAACCGTTACGAGCTAGGTCTGGGAGAAGAATGAGCGGTTGGCGTGAACTGCCGTTCCGTGTGCGGGATGTTCTCGTCTCGGGCGCCGCGCTCGTCGTCTTGTGGCCCGTGCTCGCGACCATCGCCCTCGCGGTCAAGTGCGACTCGCCTGGCCCGGCTCTCTTCAAGCAGCGTCGCGTCGGGCTGCGGGGCCGGACGTTCGAGATCCACAAGTTCCGCACCATGCGCGCGGGCGGCACGGGACTCGCGATCACGGCCGACGGCGACCCGCGAGTGACACGTGTCGGCCGATTTCTCCGTGCGAGCAAACTCGATGAGCTCATCCAATTATGGGATGTGCTTCGAGGTGAGATGAGCCTCGTGGGCCCACGCCCGGAGGTTCCGCGTTACGTCGCGGAATGGCCCAGCCATCTCCGGGAAGAGATCCTGTCGGTGCGACCGGGGATCACGGACCCCGCGACGGTGCTGCTGCGCAGCGAGTCCGAACTGCTCGCGATGGCCGACGATCCCGAACGTTTCTACGTGGACGTCCTCCTCCCTCAGAAGGCGCACCAGTATGCGCAGTACGTTCGCTCGCGGAGTCTGGCGGGCGACATCCGCATCGTCCTCGAGACGATCGTCGCCATCGTCCGCCCGACCGCGGCCGCGAGCGGCGCGGACGTCGGGCATTGACCCGCTGAGCGGTGCAGGGACTCAGTCAGTTCGGGGCCGAGAGGACGTGTCGGCGCGTCCGCCGGTCTCGATCGTCGCCGTCGCGTTGCGGTCGCGCGGCTCGTCGAGCATCCGCCGCAGCCAGCGGTCCAGATCGAGGTTCGCGGGATCGAGCCCGTCGACGCGGGCGTGAGAGATCTTCGGGTGCACGCGTCGATCGGTGTGCTCCGAGGCGCCCAGAAGCTCTTCGTGCAGCTTCTCGCCGTCGCGTAGCCCGGTGAAGACGATTCCGACGTCCTTGCCGGACATCGCGATCATCTGCTCGGCGATGTCGAGGATGCGCACGGGCTCGCCCATGTCGAGGATCAGCACCTCACCAGGGTCGCCGATGCCGCCCGCCTGCACGACGAGCTGACATGCCTCGGGAATCGTCATGAAGTACCGCGTCGCCTCGGGGTGGGTGACCGTGACCGGCCCTCCCGACTCGATCAGCGCCTGGAACGTCGGCAGCATCGAACCTCGACTGCCCAGCACATTGCCGAAGCGCACCGACAGGTAACGGGCACCCGCATCCTCGCCCATCCACGCGGTGAGCTTCTCGGCGATGCGCTTGGAGTGCCCGAGAACGCTCGTGGGGTTGGCGGCCTTGTCGGTCGAGATGTTCACGAACGTCGACACGCCGACGCGACGCGCAGCCTGCAAGGTGTGGAGCGTGCCGAGCACGTTCGTCTTCCAGGCCTCGATGGGGTACTGCTCGAGCATGGGCAGGTGCTTGAGCGCGGCGGCGTGGAAAACGACCTCGGGCCGGCGCGCGCGGAACACTTCGTCGATGGCAGCCGAATCGCGGATGTCGGCCAGAACGACGTCGTTCGTGTGCAGGAGGCCGTGCCCCGCGGTGCCGATCTGCGCCGTCTGGAGCCCGGTCTCGTCGCGGTCGAGCATGATGAGCTCGGCCGGGTGGAGGCGCGCGATCTGACGGCAGAGCTCCGCTCCGATCGAACCGCCCGCACCGGTCACGAGTACGCGCTTGCCGGTCAGGTACTCGGTCACAAGGCTTTCGCGCATGTCAACCGGATGCCGCCCGATGAGGTCCTCGATCGACAGGTCGCGCATGTCGCTCGGGCGCGACTTGCCCTCCATCAACTCGATGAGGTTCGGCATCACCTTGACGTCGATGCCCAGCGGCCGGGCGATGTCGTACACGCGACGCATGAGCGTCGTGTCGGCTCGTGCGATCGCCACCACGAGAACGGTGGCGCCCGTCGTCTCGGCCACGGACGGCAGGTCGTCGAGCGTCCCCCTCACGCGCACGTGGCGCACCTGCGCATTGCGCAACGTGGGGTCGTCGTCGAGCAGGCCGACGGGGGAGTAGAGCGACTCGACATCCGTGCTCATGCGGCGCACGAGGGCCGCGCCCAGGTATCCGGCCCCGAAGATCAGTGTGGGCGCCGCATCATCGCGGGGGCCGCGGCGCGACTCGACATAGAGGCGCTTGATGTATCGCGCGCTGAACATGAGCAGCAGTGCGAACGGCACAGCGATGAACACAGTGCTGCGCGGAAGGCGCACGAGGGGGCTGAGCACCAGCGTGGGCAGCGCGAGGAGGAGCGCCGTGACGCTGACGGTGAGGCCCACCGCGCGCACCTCCTCGAAGGTGCCGTAGCTGAACCGGCCGCGATACAGATGGAAGAGCCATCCGACACCGAACTGCGCGATCCAGGCGGCGACGACGAGCGCCGCGAGCGAGGGCCACGTCCACACGGGGACCGCTGCGTCGAAGCGCAGCAGGATCGCGAGCACGAGCGCGAAGGTCCACGAGACCCCGTCGATGACGTACTGCGACCCGAATCGGGCCACGGGCACCGGGTAGGCCCGCTCGATCGCGCGGTCGAGCCGCCCCCTCATCGCCACGTGGCACCTCTGTCTCCGGATCGCGCCACGAGGTCGCCCGCCCACAGCCACAGCTCACCGTCGCCGCCGGTGGCGAGGGCGACCGCGCCTTCTGCGAACTGCCCTTCGATGCACGCGCCGTGCCCACCCGGTGCGAGCTGCCCGTCGAGGGGGAGGACCTGCACGCCGGAGCATCCGTTCTGATTGATGACGGCGACGTCGAAGCCATCGCCCGACGCCGCGATGTTCGAGACGCCGGCGATCGTCGTCGACACCGGCCATGTCGCGCCGCGGTCGCCCGAGGCGAACACCCGCTCGTCGGAGCAGACAACCGCCGCGCGGTCAGCGCTCGCAGCCAGTGCCACCGCAGGGCACGGTGTCGGCCTGGCTCCGTCGGGGGTGTGGATGTTCGCGGGATCCCGCGGGTCGAGGAACCACGTCGGCGCGAGGTTGTCGTTGTTGACCTCCCACGCGGCGCCCCGCACCCAGGTCTGCACGAGCTGCGGCTCGCACGCGGCCGCGCTCAGCGTCACGATCGACGCATAGTCGCCGTTCAACGCCGCGAACCCGAGCGCCGCGGCCGAGTCGGTCGGCCCCACGGCGTCGACGGCGGCCCACGACGCGCCGCCGTCGGACGACACCGCCACGTCGCCGCGCGGGTCGGGGCATCCGCCCACATTCGCGCGATAAGCCAGCTGCGCGTCCACCGCGCCGATGATCCGCCGCGGCGCGGGCACGGTACGCGGCTGGGGCGGTGCCGCGGCCGTCACCGTCGGTGAGGCGGATGCGGCAGGGCTCGCGCTGTCGATCGGAGTGGGCGGCGGTTCGGATGCCGACGTCGGAGGCTGGCGGAACTGCGTGAGCGCGAGCACCACGAGCACGATCGTCACGACCCCGAGAATGGCGATCCCTGTCGTCGTCAGCACGGCGACGCGGCGCGCGGCGGCGGGCCCGCGCACGGTCTTCGGCCGACGGACAGCCACCGTCAGATCCCCCCGGTGGCCGCTCGACGGAGGAAGTCCGCCACGTTCCGCACCGCGGGTACGAGCTGATCGGCCGACTGCTCGTAGACCTCATCGCTCTGCCGGTAGGGGTCGACCACGTCGTCGTCGGCAGGATCGAGCAGGGGCGGGAGCGACCCGCGGAGGCTCGCCACGAGGTCGACCGCGTCGCGCATGCGGTCACCGGCGTCGGCCGTCAGCAGAGGCGCCTGGTCGACGAGCTCCTCCGGGGCGACGGAGTCGGCCAGACGCGCGAACTCGCGAAGCGTGAATGTGCGGCGCGAGGCGGCAGGAATCAGCTCGGCGATCGCGCGGCGGTGCTCCCGGGCCATCGCGAGCAGCAGGTCGGCGCCGCGCACGTGCTCCGCCGCAAGCTGCCGCGCGGTGTGCCCCCGCTCGTAGTTCGGGATCAGGCGTGCCGCGATGGCGCGCGTGCTGTCGGTCATGGGCGACCCGACGAGGGCGCCCACGCCGGCGCTCGCCACGCGCACGCCGGGAACGCCGCGCAGCTCCTGCTCGAGGAGGTGCTCTGCGAGCGGCGAACGGCAGACGTTCCCCGTGCAGACGGTCAGAATCGTGAAGTTCGACATGTCAGGGGGACTTCGAGCGCCGGCGCGCAGCCTTTCCGGTGGGTGCTGGCTCTGCGGTCAGTAGGTCGTCTTCCGCGTGGGCGGCTCCGTACACGTAGGTTCCGTACCCGTAGCTGTCGGGCCCCTTGGTGGGAAGCATGGTCACCACGATGCCCAGCAGGTCGGCCCCGGCGCGATCGAGCGAACTCACCGCGCCCTGCAGCTCCGGCCGCTTTGTCGCGCCGGATGCGGTGACGAGGAGTGCGCCGGTGGCCTTCTTCGTGAGCACCGCCGCGTCGGTGACGAGCAGGAGCGGCGGGCTGTCGATGAGCACGTAGTCGAAGTGCTCGCTCAGTGCGGCGAGGACGCGATCCATCGCGGTGGAGCCCAGCAGTTCGGCCGGGTTCGGGGGGATCCGGCCGGCAGGCAGCACGAACAGGTTGCCGCGGCCCCACTTCTGCATCGCGTCGACGAGCTCCACTCGGCCGATGAGCACGTCGGTGAGACCGACGGCGCCCTCGATGCCCATGTAGTCGGCGACCTTCGGAAGCCGCAGGTCGCCGTCGATGAGGGCCACGCGGGCACCCGTCTCGGCGAGCGAGATCGCGAGATTGGCGGTCGTCGTCGACTTGCCTTCGCCGGGGCCGGAGCTCGTGACGACGTAGCGGCTCGACCCGCCCTCGACGTTCAGGAACTGCACGTTCGTGCGCAGCGAGCGGAACGACTCGGCCCGAGGGTTGCGCGGGTCGGCGTGCACGATGAGCGGGCGCGCCTTCGCGTCGGGATCGAACGCGATGCCGCCGAGGACCGGCGCCTCGGTGACGGTGGCGATGTCGTGCAGCGAGTGGATGCGCGTGTCGAGCACCGTGCGCAGCACGGCGGCGCCGACGCCGGCAGCGAAGCCGATGAGCGCCCCGAGTACGAGGTTGAGCGGAACGTTCGGGCTCACGGGCGACGACGGCACCGCGGCCGGCTCGGTCTGCCGGATCCGCACAGGGCTGGGACCCGCGTCTTCTCCTTCGGGCGCTTCGAGATCGTCGACCACGACCCGCGTGAAGCTCTCCGCCGTGGCGTTCGCCAGGGCGGCTGCGGTCTCGGGGTCTTCGTCGGTCGCGGTGATTTCGAGCAGCACGCTGTTCAGGGGTGATGTGGCGGTCACCTGGCGTGCGAGCTGCGACGCGGTGATGTCGAGACCGAGCTCTTCGACGACGGGCTGGAGCACGAGGGCCGAGTTCGCGATCTCGGCGTAGCTCGTCACGACCTGGCGCGCGAACGTCGTGCCCTGGACGAGGTCACCGGTGGCGGCGCCCTCGCTGCGGACCGAGACGAAGAGCTGAGTAGTGGCCTGATAGCGCGGGGAGACGAGAAGCGAATAGCCGGCGGCGATGGCGATACCGAGAAGCGTCGATACGAGGATGAGGATCCAGTTCGCGTGGAAGATCCTCACGTAGTCGCGCAAATCCATAAGTGCCTCGGCCCACCCTCTATTCGTCCGTCAGGCCCCCAAGGCCACCGGGCAATTCTTCCACACGTCAGGAGTGGATTCAGGCGGGCGTATACACGACAGTCAGGCGGGAGCTCGTCCCTTGCCGGCCGTGCGCGTCCCGGGAAAGACGACCCAGTGGTAGAGCGCGAACCGCGCGAGCACCACCACCGCGATGCTGAAGAGGTTCACGACGTTGACTGCGAACGGGCCTGCCGGATGACCCTGGACCGCTCCCACCAGCAGCACGCCCGCCCATACGATCACCGCGCCGAGAGCCGTGCAGAAGGCGTTCGTCGCGATGAACAGCACGACCTCGAGTGTGCGCCCGTGCTTGCCGCGGGCGCGGAAGGTCCACTCGCGATTCCCGAAGTAGGCGTTCACGAGAGCGACGAGCGAAGCCACGATCTTCGCCGCCACGACGTCCCACCCGAGGCCGAGGAAGAGGAGGTTGAAGACCGCGATCTCGATCAGGGTGCTAATCGCGCCGACCGTGAGGAACCGAGCGCCCAGCCCTGCGATACGGCGGATGCGCTGGCGGCGGGACATGACTGCATTACGCTACTACGGTGTCTGCGGCACCCGGCCGGGCACCATCGCATCAGGGGGTTCGACCTTGCACGTCAGCCACCTCGCCGTCGTCATGCCCGCCTACAACGAGGCAGAGGGAATCGCCTCGTTCGTCGGCGAGATCGCAGACAGTGTGTCCGGAATGTGCGACCGGCTGTCTGTGGTCGTCGTCGACGACTGCTCCACCGACGACATGCCGCGCGTGCTCGACGACCTCGCCGACGCGGACCCCCGTGTCATGGTCGAGCACCGCTCACCGAATCGCGGTCACGGGCCGACCGCTCTCGCGGCATATCGGCGAGGCCTCGAGCTCGAACCCGACGTCATCGTGCACGTCGACGGAGACGGCCAATTCCACGGCGCCGACATCGCGCGGGTCGCACGGGCGCTGAGCTCCCATGACGCCGATGTCGTGCACGGCATCCGGCGCGACCGCACCGATCCTTGGTTCCGGCGGGCGCTCACGGCATCCGTCTCGGTCGTGGTCGGCTTCGCCGTCGGTCGCCGCGTGCCCGACTCGAACACGCCGCTGCGCGCGTACCGCCCCGCGGTCCTCGAGGAGCTCGTGTCCTCTCTTCCGAACGACGCCCTCGTACCGCACGTGCACTTCTCGCTCGCCGAGGTGCGGCGGGCGTACGACGTGCGCTACGTCGCCGTGCGCAGCCTCCCGCGGCGCGGCTCCGACGCGACCGGCACGATGTGGGGCGGCGCCAAGAGCCCCAAGCTCCCGCCGAAGCGGCTGCGTCAGTTCGCGCGTCGCGCCGCCGCAGAGCTGTGGCGATACTCGCTCCGCCCGGGACGAGGGCGATGAGCCGGATGCTCGGCACCGGCGTCGAGCGCGTGCTCTACGCGCTCGCGGGGTCGGGCCTGATCGTCGCGAACATCTGGGTGATCGTTCCCAGCCTCTTCGTGCTGAGGCTGTGGGAGGACGAGGCCTTCAATCTCACCGTGCCGCTCAACCTGCTGGACGGGCTCGGGTACACGAGCGACGGCACCCTCTCGGGCAGCACGCTCACGCCCTTCGATGCGCGCATCTCGACAGGGCCGGTCGTGCTTCTCCCCGTGGCCGCCGTGATCGGCTTGGGCGCGGATCCGGTCATCGGCGGGCGATCGATAGCACTGCTCTTCTGGATCGCGCTCGTCGCCGGCGCCTTCGTGCTCGGCCGAGCGGCGGCCGGCCGATGGGGAGGGCTGGTCGGTGCGGCGGTGCCGCTCGCGCTCAACATCAACCAGCTGCCGTCGCCGGTGCAGGGGCCGACGGACATCCTCGGCGAGATCCCGTCGGCGGCGCTCATCGTGTGGGCACTCGTCGCCGCGAGACGGCGGCCGTGGCTCGGCGGTCTGCTCGTCGGCCTCGCCGTGCAGGCCAAGTTCATCGCGCTGCTGGCGATTCCCGCGCTCGCCGTCTTCGTCTTCTTCAGCGCCAAGGGAGAGCCGTTCTGGGCGCGAGTGCGCCGCGTGCTCCCCGCCGCCGGCGTGGCCGCGGCGACGGCCGCGGCGGTCGAGCTGTGGCGCCTGCTCGCGCTCGGTCCCGCGGGGTACTTCGACTGGCTGCGCGAGTTCGCGTGGTTCCTCCTGAGCGGAGGACAGCCCGACCACCGGACGAGCGCGCTCGCGAAGGCGCTGCTCGTGCTGGAGTCGTGGTTCGTGCCCGCCGCGGTCGCCGCGGTCGTCGCACTCGTGGCGATCGCCGGGGTCGTCGCCCTGTTCGTGCTCGCCCGCCGCAGCCCGGCCGCCGTCGACGAGCTCATCGTGGAGGACGGACTGTGGCCGCTGCGGGACCAGGTCCTGCTCGCGATCACGGGTCTCATCGGAACGGCCACGTACGTCGCATGGTGGGGCGTGTCGTCGCACACGCCGCTGTGGATCCGGCATCCGTCGCCCGGCCTCCTGTCTTTCGCGCCCGTCATCGTCGCGTCGGCGCTGCTCGGATGGCGCGCTCTGGCGCGCTTCGCGCGGTCGTCTGCCGAGACGTCGGATGCCGCCGCACGGCCTCGCGCGCGCGGGCTGGTGCTTCGCGGCGCTTCGCTGCTCGCGATGGCGGCGATCGGCGCATCCGTCGCGGCCGGCGTCATCGGCCACGTGGGGGCGGCCGACCCCGGCCGCGAGACGCTCGCGAGCCAGCGCGCGGTCGCGGCGCAGATCGCCGCGCTGCGCGAGGTCGAGGAGTCGGACTGGCTCGCCGTGCAGTGGGGCTCGGCCGTCAGCATCGCCGTGCTCGCGGGCAAGCACGTGGGCCTCACCGACGCGGGAGAGGCCGTGCGATCGTACCCGTGGATGTCGACGGGAGAGCCGCAGGCGCCGTGCGACGAGCTGCTGCAGGTGAGCTTCTTCGTCGTGTGCGCGCCCGCGCGCTGATCGCGCGGTTTGGGTGTGGCATCCGGATGCCGTAGACTTGACGTTTGGTGTCCGGCTCTGCTGAGCCCGTCGAGGCATGACCCGGCATCGCGAACGTGAGCCCTCCACTGGACCCTTCGGCAGGCTCAACGGCCGGGAAGACCCGGACCCTGTCGAAGAACCCCCGGAGCGGGATTCACGAACTCCTCCGTTCGATCAAGAAAGCAGCACTCCTGTGACGCGCACGTACACCCCCAAGGCTGGTGAGACCCAGCGCGAGTGGCTGGTCATCGACGCGACTGACGTCGTCCTCGGCCGCCTCGCCTCGCACGCCGCCGCCCTCCTCCGCGGCAAGCACAAGCCGACCTTCGCGAACCACGTCGACACCGGTGACTTCGTCATCATCGTCAACGCCGACAAGGTGGCCCTCACCGGTCAGAAGCTCCAGAAGAAGATGGCGTACCGCCACTCGGGCTACCCGGGCGGCCTGAAGGCCGTGCCGTACGAGGAGCTCCTCGCGAAGAACCCCGTCCGCGCTGTGGAGAAGGCCGTCCGCGGCATGCTCCCCAAGAACAGCCTGGGTCGCCAGCAGCTGTCGAAGCTCAAGGTCTACGCCGGTGGCGAGCACCCGCACGCCGCTCAGCAGCCGAAGACGTACACCCTCGACCAGGTCGCCCAGTAAGCGCCGCACAGATCAAGGACACACTCGTGGCGAATATCGAAGACACCACCAACTACTCGACCGAGACCCCCGTCGACGCCGAGGCCGTCGCCGCCGAGCGCCCCGTGCTCTCGGTTCCCGGCGCCGCGGTCGGTCGCCGCAAGGAGGCCATCGCGCGCGTGCGCCTGGTCCCCGGCAACGGCACCATCACGATCAACGGCCGTGCGTTCGAGGATTACTTCCCGAACAAGCTCCACCAGCAGCTGATCACCGACCCCTTCACGGTGCTGGGCCTCAACGACGCGTACGACGTCATCGCCCGCATCAAGGGCGGCGGCCCCTCGGGTCAGGCCGGCGCGCTGCGCCTCGGCATCGCCCGCGCCCTCAACGAGATCGACGTCGAGAACAACCGTCCGACCCTCAAGAAGGCCGGCTTCCTCTCGCGCGATGCTCGCGTGAAGGAGCGCAAGAAGGCCGGCCTCAAGAAGGCCCGCAAGGCCCCGCAGTACTCGAAGCGCTGATCGTCAGGACCTCCAGCCGCATGCCGCTCTTCGGCACGGATGGGGTGCGGGGGCTGGCCAACGGCCCCCTCACCGCCGATCTCGCTCTCACCCTGGCCCAGGCGACGGCTGTCGTCCTGGGCCAGGGGCGCACCGCCGAGGCCCGCCGCGCGGCGGGCCGGCGGATCACCGCCGTCGTCGCCCGCGACCCGCGTGTCTCCGGTGAGTTCCTGTCGGCCGCCGTCGAGGCGGGTCTGGCCTCGTCCGGTGTCGATGTGCTCGACGCCGGCGTGCTGCCGACGCCCGCCGCGGCGTTCCTCGTCGCCGACCGCGACGCCGACTTCGGCGTCATGATCTCGGCGTCGCACAACCCGGCTCCCGACAACGGCATCAAGATCTTCGCGCGCGGCGGCGTCAAGCTGCCCGACGAGGTCGAGCAGCGCATCGAGGCCGCGATGGAAGGTCCGAAGCTGCAGCCCACGGGCGGCGCGGTCGGCCGCATCCGCCGCTACTCCGATGCCGAGGACCGCTACCTGCTGCACCTGCTCGGGTCGCTGCCGCACCGGCTCGACGGCATCCACGTGGTGCTCGACTGCGCGCACGGCGCGGCCGCGGGCGTCTCGCCCGACGCGTTCCGTGACGCGGGCGCGCGTGTGACGGTCATCGGAGCCGATCCCGACGGCATGAACATCAACGACGGAGTCGGCTCGACGCACCTCGACTCCCTCGCCGCCGCGGTCGTGGAGCACGGCGCCGATGTGGGCATCGCCCACGACGGTGACGCCGACCGCTGCCTCGCGGTCGACGCGGAGGGCAACGTCGTCGACGGCGACCGCATCATGGCGATCCTCGCGATCGCGATGAAGGAGCGCGGCACGCTCAAGGACGACACGCTCGTCGCGACGGTAATGAGCAACCTGGGTCTCCACCGCGCGATGGCCGAGCACGGCATCCGCGTCGAGCAGACGGCCGTCGGCGACCGTTACGTCCTCGAGCGCATGAACGAGGGAGGCTTCTCGCTGGGCGGCGAGCAGTCCGGCCACGTCATCATGAGCGACTACGCCACGACCGGAGACGGGCTTCTCACGGGTCTGCACCTGCTCGCCGAGATGGCGCATCGGGGCAAGACGCTCGCCGAGCTCGCGTCCGTCATGACGGTGTACCCGCAGGTGCTGCTCAACGTGAAGGGCGTCGACCGCTCGCGCGTCGCCACCGACGAGGGCGTGCAGGACGCGGTGGCCCGCGCGACGGCGCAGCTCGGTCTGTCGGGCCGCGTGCTGCTGCGTCCCTCGGGCACCGAGCCGGTCGTGCGGGTCATGGTCGAGGCCGCGTCGCAGGACGACGCGCGCCGTCACGCCGACACGCTCGCGGCCGTCGTGCAGGAGCGCCTGGCCCTCTGACCGCGCCGTGCCGCCGCGACGCTCCGGCGGTATATGCCGATCCGAGCATGAATGCCGGGCACACGCGAGACGGGGGTGCCCGCCATCGTGCGGCGAGCACCCCCGTCGGGGTGCCGGCTAGTTCTTGCCGGGCACCTTCTTGACCTTCACCGCGCCGGTGGCGACGATCGACGAGCCGGCGCCGGTCGCCGTCACCGCGAAGCTGCCGTGCGGCGTGCCGTCGGGGATGACGATGTCGAGGGTCGCGCTGCCCTTCGCGTCGGCGATCTGCGCGCCGAGCGCCGTGTCGCCCGCGGCGAGTGCGACCGACTCACCGGGTCGGAAGCCCGACGCCGTGACCGACACGTGCTCGCCCGGGGGCGTCGGCGGGTTGGGTGTCGCGATCTTGCCGCCCTTCGCCCTCGTGTTCGCCTCGGCGCACGGGTCGGCGGCGACGCCCACAGCGGGCAGCTCCTCACCGTCGATCACGCCGTCGTCCTCGCGGACGACGACCTGTCCGAACGCCTCGTCGCCCATCACGACGCCGCGCGTGTTGGTCACCGAGATCGTGAATGCCGTGGACGCCGCGGTCGAGGCCACGTCGTCTCCGAACGTCGGGACCGGCACGGACTTGCACACCTCGCCCTTCGCGAATGTGACCTTCGTCGCGATGATCCCCACCTTGGACGTCGCCGCCGCGGAGCCCATGACCGACACGTAGACCTCGGAAGCGGTCTTCGCGGGCGCCGACAGCATGACCGGCACGCGCACCTCGCCGGCGCCGGAGCGCTCCTCGACGTACGTGGTCGCGGTGTCGACCGAGATCACCGGCTTAGTCGTCGCCTTGCCGAGCGCCGGGCGGTCGAACGCGAGGTCCGACACATACGCGGCGCCATCCGGCGTGCCCGAGATGCCCGGCGCTCCCGTCAGACGCACCTCGCGAAGATCGTTGACCTTCAGTCCGGCCGCCGCGACCTCCGAGAGAGGCAGGCTGACCTTCTGCAGGACGATCTTGCCGAGCGTCGTCGGGTTCTGCGCGCTCTGCGGCAGGCGCACGAGCGCCCCCGGGTTGAGCTCGGATGCCGCGGCGCTGAAGGTCTTGCCCTTGCCGTCGACCACCGTGATCACGAGGTCGGTGCCGCCGCCGTAGGGGACCGTCTCGTCGGCCGCCGTCCGGAACGTGAGCGCCGTGTAGGCGGAGGCGTTCCGGAGCTTCGCGGGGACCGGCACGGTGATCCCGCCCGTCGCATCCGACCACGACAGACGTCCGACCGGGGTCGCGACGACATCGCCCGCGAAGCGCACGGTCGTCCAGTGCGGCACCTGCGCCGACGCGAGCGTCGAGCACGCGGGCAGCTCCTGCGGCACCGCGCGACCGTCGAGGCTCGCGCACACGGTGAGCGAGGCCGATCCGAACGCGCGCGCGGTCGTCGCCGGGCTCTCGAACGTCTCGAGGTCGGCGCGCGCCGACGAGGGCTGTGTCGCGACCGTGCGCACGTCGATGTCGGCGGTCGTGGCGGTCTTCGCGCCCGTCGTGAACGGGTCGAGGAACTGCGTCTCGCCGCCCACCGTCGCGCGGAACCAGCCCGCCATGAGCGAAGTGCCCACGTCGTACTGCTTCTCGGGCGACAGCCGGATCGAGGTCGCGGATGCCGAGGGCGACGTGCCGCACACCTCGTCGTTCGCGCGCGCCGAGTTCGGGTTCGTGCCCGACCAGTCGTCGCTCACGTTGAACTCGTACCGTCCGGGCGTCCACACCGTGTTGAAGAAGTTGTGGTTGGCGCCCATGACCCACACGTCGGAGCGCAGCACGTCGTCGCCGAACGCGTGGCGCGAGTCGTCGTTCATGTGCTGGCCCTGCTGATTCGACACGTCGCCGTCGCAGTACGGGAGCACGACGAGGGTGGGCACGTTCGGCACCGTCATGCGCCCGAAGTCGACGGGAGCGAGCGGCAGGATCGACACGATGTCGAACGGCTTCGCGAGACCCTGGTTGAGGGTCGCCGCCGACGTCACGCCCTCGCCGCCGCGCGAGTGGCCCATGAGGCCGATGCGCGAGAAGTCGAAGCGGCCCTTGAGGTCGGCCGGCGTGAGCTCGACGACCGACGGGTCGATGCGGGCCGCTTCCGTGCCGCCGTTGCCGGCGAGCGCATCGGCGAGCGTGACGTCCTGACCGGTCGCGGCGTCGTGCAGCACGACGGGCTCGCCCTTGTTCGCCTTCTGGAACAGGCTGAGCGTGTCGAGGATGAGCTGCCCGCGGGCACGCGCGCCGTAGTCGAGCGCGAGCTGGTTGTCGTTCGAGTTGATCGCGTTCGCCGAGATCGAGATGACCGCGTAGCCGTTGCTCGCCAGCGCCTCGGCCGTGCCGTCGTAGCCCGCGTAGCTCGGGATCGGTCGATGCCGGTCCACCCGCTCACGGAGTACCCGACGAGCTTCGCGAGCGAGCGGATCGCCTTCGACGACCCGACGACGTGCTGGGGGCGGGGGAGTTCGCGGAACTCCGCTGCGACCGGCGCGAGCGTCGCGGTCGCGTGCGCGCGCAGTCGCTCGACCGCCTCTTCGCCGGGTGGGTCGTCGGGAAGGAACTGCACCGTCATGCGCCCCGCGCCGAGCGGCACGGATGCCGCGGCATCCGGCAGCTCATCGGCGCCGGCCGCGAGCTCGAGCGATCCGCCCCCGATGTCGAAGAGCAGTATCTGGCCAGCGGCCCATCCGAACCACCGCCGCACGGCGAGGAACGTGAAGCGCGCCTCGGTCTCGCCGCCGAGCACCTGCAGCGGCTGCCCGAGCGCCTCTTCGATGCGCGCGATGACCTCGGCGCCGTTCGTCGCCTCGCGCACGGCCGATGTCGCGGTCGCGAGGAGCTCGTCGACGTTCTCGGATGCGGCGACCTTCCGCGCCTCGGTCGTCGCCGAGACGAGGGCGTCGACGCCCTCCTGGGAGATCGAGCCGTCGGGCTGCAGGTATCGCATGAGCCGCAGCACGGATCGCCGGCTCGTCGTCGCGAGCGGGCGACCCCCCGGCCGGACGTCTGCGACCAGCAGGTGGACGGTGTTCGAGCCGATGTCGAGGACCCCGAGGCGCACGCGTTCAGGTTAGCGGGAGCGGGTGACTACGATGGGCGCGATGTCCACCGACGAAGCGATCGACGCGACGATGGCGCACTCGCTCTACCGCGAGATCGGCCGCGCGGAATGGGCGCGCCTCGCGGCGGACATGGCGCAGCCGTTGAGCGAGACCGAAGTCGTGCAGCTGCGCGGTCTCGGCGACCGGCTCGACCTCACCGAGGTGCGCGAGGTGTACCTGCCGCTGTCGCGTCTCCTGTCGCTCTACGCCGAGAACACGAAGCGGCTCGGCGCCGAGACGGCGAGGTTCCTGCGCGAGGACGACACCACCACGCCGTTCGTCGTCGGCGTCGCGGGCTCCGTCGCGGTGGGCAAGTCCACGATCGCGCGTCTGCTGCGCGAGCTCATGAGCCGGTGGCAGGGGACGCCCCGCGTCGAGCTCGTCACGACCGACGGGTTCCTCTACCCGAACGCCGAGCTCGAGCGCCGTGGGCTCATGGATCGCAAGGGCTTCCCCGAGTCGTACGACCGCCGCGCGCTCGTGCGGTTCCTCACCGACGTCAAGAGCGGTGCGCCCGAGGCGCGTGCGCCGTTCTACTCGCACATGAAGTACGACATCGTCCCCGACGCGTACGTCACCGTCCGTCGGCCCGACGTGGTCATCGTCGAGGGTCTGAACGTGCTGCAGCCTCCGCCCACGCCGAACGACGTCGCGGTGAGCGATCTGTTCGACTTCTCGATCTACGTCGACGCCGACGCCGAGCACATCGCGCAGTGGTACGTCGATCGGTTCATGGCCCTCAAGACCGGCGCGTTCTCGAATCCGAACTCGTTCTTCAACGTCTTCTCGCACCTCACCGACGAGGAGGCCGTCGAGACGGCGCTCGGGTACTGGAACTCGATCAACCTCCCCAACCTCGAGGAGAACGTGCTGCCGACGCGCCACCGCGCGACCCTCGTGCTGCAGAAGGCGGCCGACCACACGGTCGAGCGGGTGCTCCTGCGCAAGCTCTGACCGCCCCGGGGTATTCGTACAGGTCCCTCGCAAACCCGCCCGCTTACGATGGTCGGCATGTGTGGAATCGTCGGATACGTCGGCCCCCGCCCGAGTCAGGACATCCTGATCTCCGGCCTCGCCCGACTCGAGTACCGCGGCTATGACTCCGCGGGCATCGCGATCATCGACGGGGACGGCAGCCTCGGCATGCGCAAGCGCGCCGGAAAGCTGAGCGCGCTCCGCGATGAGCTCACCGCCTCGCCGATCGCCGACGGCACGACGGGCATCGGGCACACGCGCTGGGCGACCCACGGCGGGCCGACCGACGCGAACGCCCACCCCCATCTCGCCGACGACGACAAGCTCGCCGTCATCCACAACGGCATCGTCGAGAATTACGCGGCGCTCAAGGACGAGCTGCTCGCACAGGGCTACGAGTTCCGCAGCGAGACCGACACCGAGGTGGCGGCCGTGCTGCTCGGCCACGAGTACCGCTCGAACGGGGGCGACCTCGTCGAGGCGTTCCGTGCGACCGTGAACCGCCTCGAGGGCGCGTTCACGCTGCTGGCCGTCCACAAGGACCACCCGGGCCTCGTCGTCGGCGCGCGCCGCAACTCGCCGCTCGTGATCGGCATCGGCGAGGGCGAGAACTTCCTCGCATCCGACGTCGCCGCGTTCGTCGAGCACACGCGCCACGCGCTCGCGATCGGCCAGGACGAGATCGTCGCCATCACGCCGTCGGGCGTCGAGGTCACCGACTTCTCCGGCAACGCCGTCGAAGTCGAGCCCTTCGAGGTCACGTGGGACGCATCGGCCGCCGAGAAGGGCGGCTGGTCGTCGTTCATGGCGAAGGAGGTCTCGGAGGAGCCGGAGGCCGTCGCGAACACGTTGCGCGGGCGCATCCGCGACGGCGCCGTCGCCATTCCCGAGCTCGACGGAATCGACGACCTGTTCCGCGGCGTGGATCGCATCATCGTGATCGCCGCCGGCACCGCCGCCTATGCGGGCATGGTCGGCAAGTACGCGCTCGAGCAGTGGGCGCGCGTGCCGGTCGACGTCGAGCTCGCGCACGAGTTCCACTACCGCGACCCCGTGATCGGCCCCAACACGCTCGTCGTCTCGATCAGCCAGTCCGGCGAGACGATGGACACGCTCATGGCTGTCAAGTTCGCGCGCGAGCGCGGCGCCAAGACGCTCTCGATCTGCAACACGCAGGGCGCGACGATCCCGCGCGAGTCGGACGCGATCGTCTACACGCACGCGGGCCCCGAGGTCGCCGTCGCGTCGACCAAGGCGTTCGTCGCGCAGATCACCGCGCTGTACCTGCTCGCGCTGCACATCGGCGCGGTGCGCGGCGAGCTGTCGCCGACCGAGGTCGCGCACCAGCTGCTCGAGCTCGAGGCCGTGCCCGAGAAGATCCAGCACATCCTCGACCACGAGCAGGAGCGCATCGAGCAGTTCGCGCACTGGATGGCCGACACGCGCTCGGTGCTGTTCCTCGGCCGTCACGCCGGGTACCCGATCGCGCTCGAGGGCGCGCTCAAGCTCAAGGAGATCTCGTACATCCACGCCGAGGGCTTCGCGGCGGGCGAGCTCAAGCACGGACCGATCGCGCTCATCGAGCCCGGCCAGCCCGTGTTCGTGATCGTGCCGTCGCCGCGCGAGGCGCCGGTGCTGCACTCCAAGGTGGTCTCGAACATCCGCGAGATCCACGCGCGCGGTGCGCGCGTGATCGCGATCGCGGAAGAGGGCGACGCCGCGGTGCTGCCCATCTCCGACGAGGTGCTGCGCGTGCCGCTCGCCGACCCGCTGTTCGGGCCGATCCTCGCTGTCGTGCCGCTGCACATCTTCGCGATGGGCCTCGCGACCGCCAAGGGCCTCGACGTCGACCAGCCGCGCAACCTCGCGAAGTCGGTCACGGTCGAGTAGCGGCCCGCGTCCTGCTCGCTTCGGTAGGGTTGCGGATGCCGACCCTTCGGCGAGCTCAGCGACCGGCCTGGGGCGAGCTCAGACGTCGGTGCGAGGGAGGTCCAGGGTGATCGTCGGAATCGGCGTCGACCTCGTCGACATCGCCCGATTCGAGCGCAGCATCGAACGGACACCGCGACTGATCGAGCGGCTGTTCGCACCCTCCGAGCGCACGCTCCCGCCGCACTCGCTCGCGGCGCGGTACGCCGCCAAGGAGGCGCTCATCAAGGCGCTCGGCGGATCCGACGGCGTGCGCTGGACCGACATCGAGGTCACGCGCGAGGCATCCGGTCGCCCCCTGTTCGCGCTGTCGGGCACGACCGCGGAGGCCGTCGCCGACCGCGGCATCACGATGATGCACCTGTCGCTGTCGCATGACGCCGGCCTCGCGACGGCGTACGTCGTCGCCGAGGCGACCGGTTCGAACGGAGGCGCCGCGTGACGCGCTTCCCGGCGGGCGTCCTGCGCGAGGCCCGCATCGACGTCGGTGCGATCGCCGACAACGTGCGGCACCTGCGCCGGCTCACCGAGTCGGAGATCATCGCGGTCGTGAAGGCGGACGGCTACGGCCACGGCGCCGTGCGCTCCGCCGTCGCGGCACTCGAGGGAGGGGCATCGCGGCTCGGCGTGGCCGACATCGGCGAGGGCCTCGCATTGCGCCGCGCGGGCATCGATGCGCCGATCGTCGCGTGGCTGCACGCGCCGGGCGCGTCGTTCGACGAGGCGGCGGCCGCGGGGATCGAGCTCGGGGTGTCGAGCCTCGACCAGCTCCAGAAGGCGGCGGCCGCGGCATCCGCCGATCGCCCCGTCGCCGTGCACCTCAAGCTCGAGACCGGGCTCGGACGCAACGGCATCCCGCCCGAGGACTACGGCGTCGTGTTCGCGGAAGCGGCTCGGCTCGAGCGCATCGGCCGCATCCGCGTCGTCGCCCTGTTCAGCCACCTGTCGAACACGTCCGTCGACGACGACCGCGAAGCGCTGCGGCGGTTCCTCGACGCGACGGGGGCGGCGGCAGCCGTCGGTCTCGCGCCGCCCCTGCGGCACATCGCGGCGACCAACGCGGCGATCGACCTGCCGGAATCGCGACTGGGATGCGTGCGCATCGGCATCGGCCTGTACGGGCTCTCGCCGTTCGACGATCGAAGCTCCGCCGATCTGGGCCTGCGGCCGGCGATGACGCTGCGCGCACCCGTGGCGGCGGTGCGGCGCGTGCCCGCGGGGCAGGGCGTGTCGTACGGCTACACGCACCGCACGGATGCCGAGACGACCCTCGCGCTCGTGCCCCTCGGGTACGCGGACGGCGTTCCGCGGCAGGCGTCGGGCGCGGGCCCGGTGTCGATCAACGGAGCGCGGTTCCGCGTCGCGGGCCGCGTCGCGATGGACCAGTTCGTCGTCGAGGTCGGCGACCACCCCGTCGCGGTGGGGGACGAGGTCGTGCTCTTCGGCGACCCCACCCTCGGGGCGCCGTCGGCCGACGAGTGGGCGCGCGCAGCCGGCACGATCAACTACGAGATCGTCACGCGCATCGGTCCGCGCGTGCCGCGGAGGCAGGTGTCGGGATGAGCGGCCTCGACCAGATGGTCGGGCAGCGCGAGATCGCGTCGCCCGAAGACATGCAGGCGCTCGGCGAGCAGATGGGACGGATGCTGCGTCCCGGCGATCTCGTCGTGCTGACCGGTCCCCTCGGGGCGGGCAAGACCACGCTCACGCGCGGCATCGCTGCGGGCCTCGGGGTGCGTGGGCCGATCCAGAGTCCCACGTTCGTCATCGCGCGCACGCACCCGTCGCTCGTGGACGGGCCGCCGCTCGTGCACGTCGACGCCTACCGCCTCGGCTCGGCGATGGAGCTCGACGACCTCGACCTGGACCTCGACAACTCGGTCGTCGTCGTGGAGTGGGGCCGCGGGCTCGTCGACGTGCTCGAGAAGGACGTGTGGTGGGAGGTCGAGCTCGAGTCCGAGTGGGGCGGCACGGGCGTCGACAGCGCGTGCGGCACGAGCGGCCCCGCCGCGGCCGAGCTCGACGCGAACGCGCCGCGCATCGTGACGGTGTCGCGGCGGACGTCCTCTCCGGCTGATACCCCCGGTCGCTGAGCGAGGAGCGCAGCATGCGCGCCACTCCGGCCGCTGAGCGAGGAGCGCAGCGACGAGACGAAGCGCGGCGGTGCCTGCACAGCATCCGGGCATCCGGCCCCGACTACCCTGGAACGCGTGATTCTGGGCATCGACACCTCGCTCGGCACGGCCGTCGCCGTGATCGAACCCGACGGGGTCGTGCGGTCGGCGATCGAATCGCCCGACCCGCGCGGGCACGCCGAGGTGATCGGCACCCTCATCGCACGGGCGCTGGAGGAGGCATCCGTCTCGCCTGACGCGATCCAGGCGGTCGCCGCGGGAATGGGGCCGGGGCCTTTCACAGGACTCCGCGTCGGTGTCGCCGCGGCGCGCGCGTTCGCGCTGGGGCGCGGCACCCGCTTCGTCCCCGTCGTCAGCCACGACGCCGTCGCCCTGGCTCTCATGCTCGACGCCGCCGTGCGCGGCGATGACCCCGGTCGGTTCTCCGTCGTGACGGACGCGCGCCGGCGCGAGTTCGCCTACACCGTGTACGACGGGCTCGACGACGACGGGCTCCCCGTGCGCGCGAGCGAGCCGGCGCTCGCGCCACGTGACGAGCTCGACGCGCTTCTCGCAGAGATCGGCGCCGCGCGCCACGATGCGCACAGCGTGCCCGCGTCGATGGTCGCGCTGGTCGCGAGCCGCTCCGTCGACGCCGGTCGCGTGGTCGGTCCTGACGACGCGCTGTACCTGCGGGCGCCCGACGTCACGCCGTCGGCGGGCCCCAAGCCCGTGACGACGGCGGCCGAGCGATCCGGAGCGGGCGCATGACGCTGCGACGAGCGACCCTCGACGACCTCGACGCCATCATGGCGCTCGAGCGGGCGTCGTTCCCCGGCGACGCGTGGTCCGAGGCGTCGATGCGCGAAGAGCTCCGGTCGCCGCACGGGTGGTACGTCGTCGACATCGAAGCGGGCGTGCTCGTCGGATATGCCGGGCTGCGGGCACCGCACGGGTCGAAGGACGCCGACGTGCAGACGATCGCGATCGCCGAGGCATATCGCGGCCACGGGCGCGGCCGGCGGATCCTCGAAGCCCTGCTGGATGAGGCGCAGCGCCGCGGCGTGCGTGAGGTGTTCCTCGAGGTGCGCGCCGACAACCCCGTCGCCCAGGCGCTGTACGCGTCGGAGGGCTTCGTCGAGATCGCACGCAGGCCGCGGTACTACCAGCCCGGAGACGTCGACGCCCTCGTGATGCGTCTCGACCTGACTGTGCGCGCCGCCGCCCGCACGCCGAACCCGGACGAGGCGGGAGCGTGCACATGACCGAACCCCTCGTACTCGGAATCGAGACCAGCTGCGACGAGACGGGCATCGGGATCGTCCGCGGGCGCACTCTCCTGGCGAACACCATCGCGAGCTCGATGGACGAGCACGCGCGCTACGGCGGGGTCGTGCCCGAGGTCGCCGCCCGCGCCCACCTCGAGGCGCTCGAGCCCGCGATTGAGGCCGCGCTCGCGGAATCCGGGATCCGGCTGCAGGACGTCGACGCGGTCGCCGTCACGAGTGGACCCGGTCTCGCGGGCGCCCTCATGGTCGGGATCGGCGCGGCGAAGGCGCTCGCGATCTCACTCGGCAAGCCGCTGTACGCGGTCAACCACCTTGTGGGCCACATCGCGGCCGACATCCTCGACGCCGATGCTCCACCGCTCGAATACCCGACCGTCGCGCTGCTCGTGAGCGGCGGGCACACTTCGCTCCTGCTCGTGCGGGACCTCACGACCGACGTCGAGCTGCTCGGCGAGACGATGGACGACGCGGCGGGCGAGGCGTTCGACAAGGTCGCGCGGCTGCTCGGCCTCCCGTACCCGGGCGGTCCCGAGATCGATCGTGCGGCGGCATCCGGAGACCCGGAAGCGATCCGCTTCCCGCGCGGGCTGTCCCGCGCAAGCGACCTCGCCGAGCACCGCTACGACTTCTCGTTCTCGGGCTTGAAGACCGCCGTCGCGCGGTGGATCGAGCAGCGCCGGGCGGCCGGCGAGGACGTGCCCGTCGCGGATGTCGCGGCGTCGTTCCGGGAGGCCGTCGTCGATGTGCTCGTCACGAAGGCACTCGCGGCGTGCGCCGACCACGGCGTTCCGCGCCTGCTGCTCGGCGGCGGCGTCATCGCCAATCGACGCTTGCGCGACATGGCGCTCGAGCGGGCCGAGGCCGCCGGGGTGACGGTGCGCATCCCGCCGCTCTCGCTGTGCACCGACAACGGCGCGATGATCGCCGCGCTCGCGTCGGAGCTCATCATGTCGGGCCGCGGCCCGTCGACGCTCGAGTTCGGGGCCGATTCGACGCTGCCCGTCACCGAGATCCAAGTCGCCGAGGCGCAGGAGGTGGCGTCGTGAGCGACGAACGCGACGAGTCGCCGGTCGCAGGTGACGCGACCGAAGCAGGCGGGGCGACCGACGAGGCGGATGCGGCGCCCACGCCGCCCATCACGAAGCCGCCGCCCGCGGATGTGTCCGCGGCGGCGCCCGGTGACCTGCCCGCGGATGTGTCCGCGGTGACGCCCGTCAATGCGGCCGTCGAACCTGCGGGTGAGCCCGTCGCGACGCCTGCGGGGCCCCAGAGTGAGCCCGCGGCGCCCGAGGGTGAGACCGTCGCGAAGCCCGCGGGACCCGCGGTGCCCGTGCGCGAGCCGGCCCGGACGCCCGCCGACCCGCCGACGCCGCCCATCACCAAGCCCCCGCCTGCGGACATGCCCGGGGCGACGCCCGTGGATGCACCTGCGGGACCCGCGCGTGCGCCCGCGTCGACGCCCGCGGAGCCCACGGTCACGCCGGCCGAGCCCTCCGGCACGCCGGCCGCGGCACCGCGCGCTGACCCGCCGCTCGCGGGTGCGCAGATTTCCGTGCCGGAGCCACCGGTCATCATCGAGCCGCCCTCGCCGGATGTCGCCCTCGTGGGTGAGGCGCCCCGTCTTCCCGGCGAGCATCGGGGCGGCTTCGGTCGCCTCCCGACCGCTCCGATCGACATCACCCCGGCCCCCGTCCATCCGGCCGACGCGGAATGGGCTCCGACGCCCGCGCCGCCGCCCCGCGGCCTCTCGGCGTGGGCGCTGGCGTGCTCGATCATCGCTCTCGCGGCGTCGCTCGTGGTCGGATGGGCATTCCCGATCGGGCTCATCGGCATCGTGATCGGCATCGTCGCGCTCCGCCGCCCGCTCGAGAGCAGCGCCATGGCGGCGTGGGCGATCGTGCTCGGGACGCTGTCGGTGCTCTACAGCGCGGGCTGGCTCATCTACGCCGCGTGGGTGGTGGGCCTGATCGGCTGAGGACCCTACTCCTCCCCAGCGCCCGTCCCGACGAGACATCCACAGCTCGGGCTCGTGCCGACCGGAGTGTCGTACCTATGTTCTAAAGTCGGGGTATGTCGATCGCAGGTGAGGAGGAGTTCGTGCCTCCTGTTTCGGATGCGATGGATCGTGTGCGCGAGACCGGTGACGTGGTGACGATGTTCGCCGCGGAGTACTTCGTCACGGTGGACCGGGCCCGCCGCGAGGCGCTGGAGGATGCGGCCCGGTGTGGGCGGGAGCTGACCGGGGTGGTGGAGCGGGACATCCGGTTGGAGTTGGCGGCGGGGATGCGGATCACCGAGCACGCCGCGGGGGAGTTGATCCGCCGGGCGGAGGCGCTGGTGCACCGGTACCCGGACGCGTTGGAGTCGCTGAGTCGGGCGCGTATGACGGTGGCGCATGCGGAGTACCTGGTGGACCGGCTGGACGAGTGCGAACCCGACGTCCGTGCTGCGCTGGTCGGTGAGGCTGTGGGGTTGGCGGAGGAGCTCCCGGTGGGTTCGTTCCGGCGGGCGCTCAGGCGGCTGATCGACACGCACCGGTCGGTGACGCTTGCGGAGCGGCATGAGGCCGCGGTGGTCAAGCGGCGGGTGGTGGTGGAGCACGTCGCGGATGGGATGGCGTGGTTGAGCGCGTACCTGCCCGCGGTGGAGGCGCACGCGATCTACGGGCGGCTCACCTCCATCGCGAAGGCCATCAAGACCCACGACGAGGCAGCGGCGACGCCTCGGCAGGACGCCACGAGCCGCGACTGCGACGCGGCGCCGCCGGATGAGGATCGCACGATCGACCAACTCCGCGCCGACGTTCTTTCCGATCTGCTGATCGAGGGTGACACGACCGTGCATCCGGTCGAAGCGCGCGGCATCCGCGCCACGGTCGCGGTCACCGTTCCGGCGCTCACCCTGCTCGCCGAGAGTGACTCCGCCCGTGCGGCGGCGGGGCTCGCGCCGGCGGTGGTGGAGGGTGTCGGTCCGATCCCGCTGGATCGTGCCCGGGTGTTGTGTGGGGGTGCGGACGGGTGGATGCGGATCCTCACCCACCCCGAGACCGGAATGGTGCTCTCCGTGGGCCGCACCCAGTACCGGCCTCCGCCGATGTTGCGGAAGCTGGTCAGGTGGCGCGCCGACCGGTGCATGGCTCCCGGATGCGGCATCCCCGCCAGCAGATGTGAGATCGACCACACCGTCGCGTGGGGAACACGGCGGGAACACCGCGCTCGACAACCTCGCACCCCTGTGCAAAGGGCATCACACCGTGAAACACCACGGCGGGTGGCAGGTCAGACAACTCCCCGACACCGGGGGTGCCCTCGAATGGACCTCACCCGCAGGGCGACGGTACGTGGTGCAGCCCGAACGCCGCGTGCCGGTGTTCCACCCCGCCCACACCAACGACGCCCCCTTCTGACCGCACCCAGCGGCAGTGACGCACGGGGCCCAATATGTCGCGGGCTGAGGCTGGCTACGCCGTGCCGCGGGCCCTGGTCACTGCGGCATCACGCGGCTGTTGCCGGGCGCCGCACGCGCTCGGCGAGGATCGCCCGCCGACGCGAGCCGACGCGCGTGACGAACAGCGTCGCCTCCTCCGGCCCGCGCAGCTTGAGCGCCGTGCGGTAAGCGGCCGGATCGATGTCGACACCGCGCTTCTTGATCTCGAGCTTCCCCACGCCCCGGTCTCGAAGCGCCCGCGAGAGCTCCTTCGTGGCGGCCGGCAGCTCGTCGACCACACGGAACGTCGATACGAAGGGGCTCGTGAGGGCGGCATCCGAGGTCAGGTACGCGATGTGCTCGTCGAGCATCCCCGCATCGAGCGACCGGGCGACCTCGCCGATCAGGCGCGCTCGGATCACCGCCCCGTCGGGCTCGTGCAGGTACGCGCCCAGCGGCCGTACGGGCTCATCCGGGGCATCCGTCGCCGCGGTGAGCTCGTGGGCGGTGTCGTCGCGGATGACGAGCGCGGCGCGCCGCACGCCCTTCCGCGCGAGCGTGCCCGACCACAGGACGAGCTCGATCGTGGAGCCGTCCGCGCTGACCCACTGGGCTTCGACATCGTCGGGGATGACGTCGCGGTCGAGCGCGGGTCCGAGCTTGATGCCGGTCGGCATGCGCGAAGCGAGGTCGAACGCCCAGTCGAGCGGCGGCGACCAGTCCTCGGGGCGTGTGCGCGAAGTCTCTCTGTGCCCCGCGGTACGGCGCGCGGGATCGAGCCACACCGCGTCGACGCCGTCGAGGTCCGCCTCCTCGGCGCGCCCCTGTCGCACCGACACCTGGTCGCCGAAGGGGGCGAGGTTGTACGCGGCGATCGCGGCCGTGATCTCGTCGGCGTCGACCGCCCGCACGTTCAGGCCGAGGGCGGCGAAGCCGAGCGCGTCGCCGCCGATGCCGCATCCGAGGTCTGCCACCGTCTCGACGCCTGCGTCGCGGAAGCGTCCCGCGTGCTTCGCGGCGACAGCCAGCCGCGTCGCCTGCTCCAGCCCCGCCCGTGTGAAGAGCATGCGCTGCGCGAACTCGCCGAACTTCGCCACGGCCCGGTGACGCAGCCGCGCCTGTCCGACGACCGCCGACACGAGATCGGGGGAGTGACCTTCCTTGCGCAGTCGCGTGACGGCGGTCGCGACATCCGCCGTCGACTCGATCGGTTCGAGGCTGTCGAGCAGACGCAGACCCTCGGGGGTCAGCAGCGCGGTGAGCTCGGCGACGTCCATCCGGCCAGCCTACGGCGGCTTGGCGGACGCCATCGTCCGCGGCCGCTTCCGGCGATGTCGGAAACTGGCACTCACGTTGCATGAGTGCCAGCGCATCCATAGACTGCTGTTAGCACTCTCAATGTGAGGGTGCTAACGAGTCTTGAGTCTCAAAGGAAAGCAGAGGTAGACCCGTGTCGGTTTCCATCAAGCCGCTCGAGGACCGCATCGTCATCAAGCAGGTCGAGGCCGAGCAGACCACCTCCAGCGGTCTGGTCATCCCTGACACCGCGAAGGAGAAGCCCCAGGAGGGTGAGGTCGTCGCGGTGGGCCCGGGCCGCATCGACGACAACGGCAACCGCATCCCGCTCGACGTCGCCGTCGGCGACCGCGTCATCTACAGCAAGTACGGCGGGACCGAGGTGAAGTTCGGCGCGGACGAGTTCCTCGTTCTCTCGGCTCGCGACGTGCTGGCGGTCGTCGTCCGCTGATGCCGTCGCGCGCGTAACGCGTTCTGCGAAGAGGGTCGGATGCTGCGGCATCCGACCCTCTCGCTGTCCTCGGACGTTTCGCCTGTGGCCGAGATCGCGCGAGTGACCATTGCCCGGCGCGCGGGCAGACGGAGGGCGCAATCTCGGCGGGTGGGCGGGAGGGGCCGACCAGGGGTGCACGCGTCCTAGGCTGGATCGGTGACCCACGACGTGCCCCCGACCCGCGGCGAGGACTCCGCCATGCCGCAGCCGACGGGGACCGCGGAGACTGCGGGGCCGGAATCGTCGGGCGTGGCATCCGGTGCCGGTCTGACCGACACGGGGGCGATCCGTGCCGCGGAGGCACACGCCGCCCGCGAGCACACGCTCGGCGGCGTGTACGCGTTCACGGCGTACCTGCTGTGGGGCTTCATGCCCCTGTACTTCCTCGTGCTCGCGCCGACGGGGCCGTGGGAGATCGTCGCGTGGCGAGTGATCCTCTCGCTCGTGTTCTGTGCCCTTCTGCTGACGGTGACCCGCACGTGGGCGCGCCTGTGGCGCATTCTGCGGAACAAGCGGCTCGTGTGGTGGACGGTGCTCGCGGGCGGTCTCATCTACGTCAACTGGCAGGTCTTCCTCATCGCGACGCTCACAGGGCACGTCATCGAGACGAGCCTCGGGTACTTCATCAACCCGCTCGTGACGGTGCTGCTCGGCGTGCTCGTTCTGCGCGAACGCGTCACGGTGACGCAGTGGGTCGCGCTCGGCATCGCGGCCATCGCCGTGATCGTGATCGTCGTCGGGTACGGCTCGTTCCCGTGGATCGCGCTCGCGCTCGCCTTCAGCTTCGGCATCTACGGGCTGGTGAAGAAGCAGATCGGTCCGTCGGTCGACGCGGTGAGCGGCCTCACTCTCGAGTCGCTGTGGCTCACGCCGATCGCGATCGCGCAACTCGTGGTGGTCGGTCTGACGACCGGGGTCACGATGGGCCAGGTGAGCGTCGCCCACACTCTGCTGCTCCTGTGCGCGGGGGCTGTCACGGCGACGCCGCTGCTGTTCTTCGCCGCCGGGGCCCGTCGTGCGCCGCTGACGGTGCTGGGCCTCATGCAGTTCGTCGCGCCGGTGATGCAGTTCATCACGGGTGCGTGGCTGCTCGGTGAGCCGATGCCCACGGAGCGGTGGATCGGCTTCGGCCTCGTGTGGGTCGCCCTCATCGTGCTGACGGTGGACTCGCTGCGCAACGCACGCCGGGCTCGTGCGGCCGTGTCGGACGTCGGCGCGATCACCTGACCCGGACACGGCCCCGGGGGCCGGCGGGGTCAGCGCACGAGCCGCGCGATGGCTTCGCTCGCCTCACGGAGCTTGACTTCGGCCTCCTCGCCGCCAGCCTTCGCCGCGTCGACGACGCAGTGCCGCAGGTGGTCGTCGAGCAGTCCGAGCGCGACGGCCTCGAGCGCGCTTGTGAGCGCGCTGACCTGCGTGAGGATGTCGATGCAGTACTTCTCGTCTTCGACCATCTTGTGGATGCCGCGCGCCTGGCCCTCGATGCGCTTGAGGCGGTTGAGGTACTTGGCCTTGTCGCTGATGTAACCGTGGTGGCTGTGCTCGGACGGGGTGGCAGCGGCGGGGACGATGTCGACGGGGCCGATCGTGGTGTCGGTCATCGGGGTGCTCCTTCGGTGCGGTGCGCGAGCGCGGCGGCGGTGCTCGCGGCGGGGGTGATGTCGAGTCGCCGCAGCAGCTGTGCATTGACGGCGACGACGATCGTGGAGAGGGACATGAGGATCGCGCCGACCGACATCGGCAGCACGAAGCCGAACGGTGCGAGCACGCCCGCGGCGAGAGGCACCGAGATGAGGTTGTAACCCGCGGCCCACCACAGGTTCTGCTTCATCTTGCGGTAGCTCGCGCGCGAGAGCTTCATCACCGACAGCACTGCGCGGGGGTCGTCGCCCGCGAGGATGACGCCCGCGGACGCGATCGCGACATCGGTGCCGGCGCCGATGGCGATGCCGACATCGGCCGCCGCGAGGGCGGGAGCGTCGTTGACGCCGTCGCCCACCATCGCGACGCGACGGCCTTCGGCGTGAAGTTCGGCGACCTTGGCGGCTTTGTCTTCGGGCCGGACTCCGGCGAAGAACCGACGGATGCCGAGCTCGGCGGCGACCGCACGGGCGACCGGCTCCGCGTCGCCGGTGATCATGACGACCTCGACTCCGACGGCGTGGAGGGCCGCGACGGCCTCGCGCGACTCGGGGCGGATCTCGTCGTCGAGGCGCAGGGCGCCGATCACCTCGCGGTCGCGGAGGACGTGCAGGACTGTCGCGCCGTCTTCGTGCCACGCGGCGGCCTCCGGCAGCTCGGACGCTCCGTGGTCGGAGAGGAGGCGGGGGCCTCCCACCCGCACTGTCCGGCCGTCGACGCTCGCGCTCACGCCCACCGCTGGGGAGGACGCGAAGTCCGAGGCATCCGGGATCCGCAGACCGCGATCGCCCGCGAAGCGCACGATGGCGCGCGCGAGGGGGTGCTCGCTGTCGGATTCGGCCGCGGCCGCGAGCGCGAGCACGTCGTCCTCACGCGTGTCGTCGGTCGTGGCGATGCCCGTCACAGCGGGCTCGCCCTTCGTGAGGGTGCCCGTCTTGTCGAACAGCACGGCGTCGACGGTGCGCATCGCCTCGAGCGAGAGGCGATCCTTCACGAGGACGCCGCTGCGCGCCGCGCGCTCGGTCGCGATCGCGACGACGAGCGGGATGGCGAGGCCGAGGGCGTGCGGGCAGGCGATCACGAGCACCGTGATGGTGCGCACGACCGCATCGTCGGGCATGCCGATTGCGGTCCACACGACAGCGGTGATGAAGGCGGCGCCGAGGGCGAACCAGAAGAGCCATCCCGCGGCGCGGTCGGCGAGGCGCTGCGCGCGTGACGTCGAGCTCTGTGCCTCGGCGACGAGGCGCTGGATGCCGGCCAGCGCTGTGTCGCCTCCGACCGCGGTGACCTCGACGCGCAGGCCGGAGTCGGTCGCCACGGTGCCCGCCGTCACCTGGTCGCCGACGCCGCGCGCGACGGGGCGCGACTCGCCCGTGATCATGGACTCGTCGACGTCGGCCGTTCCCTCGATGACGCGGCCGTCCGCGGGGATGCTCGCGCCCGGGCGCACGAGGACGACATCGCCGACACGCAGATCGGAGGGGGAGACCGTGACGATCTCGCCGTTCTCGATGCGCTCGGCGACATCGGGAAGGAGCGCCGCGAGCGAGTCGAGTGCGGAAGACGTCTGCGCGAGCGATCGCATCTCGATCCAGTGCCCGAGGAGCATGATCACGATCAGGAGTGCGAGTTCCCACCAGAAGTCGAGCTCGGGGTGGAGCAGGCCGAGGCCGGCGCCGAGAGACGCGAAGAACGCGACCGTGATCGCGAGCCCGATCAGCAGCATCATGCCGGGACGGCGTGCGCGGAGCTCGCTCACGGCACCCACGAGGAACGGCGAACCGCCCCACACGTACATCACGGTGCCGAGGACCGGAGGGATCCACGCGACGATCGCCGCATCGGGCAGCTCGTACCCGAGGATCATCGCGAACACCTGCGAGAACCCGACGACCGGCACGGCAAGCGCGAGCATGATCCAGAACAGGCGCCGGAACTGTGCGACATGGTCGGCGCCGTGGTGCGCGTGGCCGTGGCCCTCGTGGGCGCCGTGGCCCTCGTGGGCGCCGTGACCCTCCTGGGCGCCGTGACCCTCGTGGGCGTCGTGAGCTGAGGCGTGGTGCATGTGCTCGCCGTGCGCCTGCTCGTGCCCTGCGTGTTCGTGCTCCGTCGGCATCGTGTGGTCGGTGTGGCCTGCGTCCGCCGCGTGCACCGCGTGCGCCGAATGCGTCGGGTCGTGCTCGCTCATGCTCACTTCCCCTCGCTCCTGCTGCCGCGGAATCTCCGCAGCCGCAGGCTGTTGCCGACCACGAACAGGCTCGAGAACGCCATCGCCGCGCCCGCGATCATCGGATTGAGGAGCCCGAGCGCCGCGAGCGGGATCGCCGCCACGTTGTACGCGAACGCCCAGAAGAGGTTGCCCTTGATCGTGCCGAGCGTGCGGCGCGCGAGGCGGGTCGCCTCGGCGGCACTGCGCAGGTCGCCGCGCACGAGGGTGATGTCGGAGGCCTCGATCGCGGCATCCGTGCCCGTTCCCATCGCGAGGCCCAGGTCGGCCTGCGCGAGCGCGGCGGAGTCGTTCACACCGTCGCCCACCATCGCGACGACACGGCCCTCGCCCTGCAGCCCGCGGACGACCTCCGCCTTCTCGCTCGGCAGCACTTCGGCCACCACCCGGTCGATGCCGACCTCGGCTGCGACACGCTCGGCGGCCGCGCGGTTGTCACCTGTGAGCAGCACAGGCTCGAGGCCGAGGGAGCGCAGCTCCGCGACCGCCGCTGCGCTCGTCGTCTTCACGGTGTCGGAGACGACGAGGATCCCGCGTGCGACGCCGTCCCACGCGACGACGACGGCCGTGCCGCCGGCCGCTTCAGCGGCGGCGTGCGACTCGGCGAGCGTCTCGTCGAGCCTGACGCCCCACTCGCGCAGCAGCGGCGGGCGACCCGCGACGACCTCGTGCCCGTCCACGACGCCGGACACGCCGAGGCCTGGCGTGCTCTGGAAGGCCTCGACGGCGGGCAGGGTGCCCACCTCGTCGGCGGCGGCCGCGGCGATCGCTCGGGCGATCGGGTGCTCCGACGCGGCCTCGAGCGCTCCGGCGAGCCGCAGCAGTTCCTGTCGATCTACGCCCGCAGCGCCTATCACGTCGGTCAGCGCCATGCGCCCGGTCGTCACGGTGCCCGTCTTGTCGAGAACGATCGTATCGGCGCGTCGTGTCGACTCGAGGACCTCCGGACCCTTGATGAGGATGCCGAGCTGTGCGCCGCGACCCGTGCCCACGAGGAGCGCGATCGGGGTGGCGAGGCCCAGCGCGCACGGGCACGCGATGATGAGCACCGCGACGCCCGCGGTGAATGCGCTGCTGACCGGGAAGCCCAGCAGCAGCCACGTCGTGACGGTCGCGACGGCGATCACGAGCACGATCGGGACGAACACGCCCGAGATGCGGTCGGCGAGACGCTGCGCGTGGGCCTTGCCCGACTGGGCCTCCTCGACGAGGCGCGCCATCTGCGCGAGCTGCGTGTCGGCGCCGACGCGCGTGGCGCGCACGACGAGTCGGCCGCCCTCGTTGACCGTCGCACCCAGCACGGAGTCGCCGGGCTCGACCTCGACGGGGACCGCTTCGCCCGTCATCGCGGACGCATCGACCGCAGAAGTCCCCGAGACGACCACGCCGTCCGTCGCGACCTTCTCGCCGGGGCGCACGACGAACTGGTCCCCGACCCGCAGCTCCCCGATCGGGACGCGCACCTCGACGGTCGATCCGCCGTCGCCGCGGAGCACCGCGACGTCTTTGGCACCCAGGTCGAGGAGTGCGCGAAGCGCAGCACCGGCCCGGCGCTTGGAGCGCAGTTCGATGTAGCGCCCCGCGAGCACGAACGTCGTGACCGCCGAGGCGACTTCGAGGTACATCGCCGACTCGGCGGCGCCCGGGCGGATGATCCACTCGAACGACTCGGTCATTCCGGGCATCCCCGCCCCGCCGAGGAACAGGGCGTACAGCGACCACACGAACGCGGCGGAGACACCGAGCGAGATGAGGGTGTCCATCGTCGCGGCGCCGTGTCGCAGGTTGATCCACGCGGCGCGGTGGAACGGCCACGCCGCCCACATGACGACCGGCGCCGCGAGTGCGAGCGACGCCCACTGCCAATACGTGAACTGGAGCGCGGGCACCATCGCGAGCACGACGACCGGCACCGAGAGCACGATCGCGCCGATGAGCCGCTGCCGCAGCGACGACAGTTCGGGGTCGTCGGGCTCGTGTCGATCGCGCTCGTCGGCCGGGGGAGCGGGGACGGATGCCGTGTACCCGGCCTTCTCGACCTCGTCGATGAGCGCGGCCGCGTCGAGCCCGGGAGGGCCCTCGACGACCGCCTTCTCGGTGGCGTAATTGACGCTCGCCACGACGCCGTCGAGGCGGTTGAGCCGCTTCTCGATCCGCGCCGCGCACGACGCGCACGTCATGCCGCCGATCTCGAGCTCGAGACGAGCGTCGGAAGGCCGGACGACGGACATCAGGCGCGGACCGCGGAGTACCCCGCCTCGTCGACGGCGGCGATCACGGCGTCGTCGACGACGGGGGCTGCGGATGTGACGATCAGGCGGCCGCTCGCGGCGCTCACGTCGATCGACTCGACGCCGTCGAGCTTCGAGACCTCGCCGCGCACCGCGTTCTCGCAGTGGCTGCAGCTCATGCCGGTCACCTGGTACTCCGTCGTGATCATGTCCCTCCTCATGGATGCTGTGCCGGCTGTGCGCGGCGGTTGCGATTCCGAATACCCCCTGGGGGTACCTGCGTGGTGCAAGTCTACGTGAGCCTCAGACATTCCCGGGTCGCGGAATCCGCGGCATCCGCGGGGACGATCTCGACACCGTTACACATCGTTAACGAAAGGCAACATTGCCGACGCCGCGGTGCGGTTAGGTTAGGTGAACTGGGGCGGCTTCCCGAGGTCGCCCCGCGTTCATACACAGCAAGGAGCAACATGAGCGGCTTCATTCGTTCGCGCGCGGGGAAGGCGATCGGCGGCATCGCCGCCGTCGGAATCAGCGCGCTCTTCCTCGCCGGCTGCACCGGCACCGGTGGCGGCGGAGACGCCTCGCAGCCGGCGGATCAGGATCGTGACGAGCTCACCCTCAAGATCGGCACGGCTCTGCCCCAGACGGGCAACCTCGCGTTCCTCGGCCCGCCCGAGGAGGCCGGTGTCGCGTACGCGGCCGCGCAGGTCAACGAGGTGTCCGACACCACGGGCCTGACGCTCGAAGTCGTCTACGGCGACTCGGGCGACACCGACAACAAGGCGTACGAGACCGAGATCCCGCGCCTGCTCGGTGAGGACGTCTCGGCCATCATCGGCGCGGCGTCGTCGGGTACGTCGCTCCAGTTCATCGACCAGGTCGTCGGTGCGGGCGTCATCCAGTTCTCGCCCGCCAACACCTCCGACCAGTTCACGACGTACGACGACAACGGCCTGTACTTCCGCACGGCCCCGTCGGACGTTCTGCAGGGCGAGGTGCTCGGCAACCTGATCGCCGAGGACGGCAACCAGACGCTCGGCATGATCGTGCTGAACGACTCGTACGGCACCGGTCTCGCCAAGTACGTCACCGAGGCGTTCGAGGCCGCCGGCGGCGAGGTCGTCGCGGCGCCCACGTACAACACGGGTGACACGACGTTCGACGCCCAGATCTCCGAGGTCCTCGCGGCCGACCCCGACGCGATCGCGCTGATCACGTTCGAGGAGATCACGACGATCCTCCCGAGCCTGTTCGGTCAGTTCCCGGCCGACAAGCTGTACTTCGTCGACGGCAACCTGTCGAACTTCGGCGACGACTTCCCGCCCGGGTCGCTCACGGGTGCGAAGGGCACGCTCCCCGGCCTGTCGATCGACACGATCAGCGACTTCACGAACGCGCTCGACGAGTTCGTCGCGTCCGAGGGTATCGAGCCGCTGACCGAGTACAGCTACGCCGCGGAGTCGTTCGACGCGGTCATCCTGCTCGCGCTCGCCGCGCTCGCTGCCAACTCGACCGACCCGGCCGACATCGCTGCGAAGCTGATCGAGGTCTCGGGCGGCGAGGGCGACGGTGAGAAGTGCACCACCTACGCCGAGTGCGCCGAGATCATCATCGGCGGCGGCGTCGCCGACTACGACGGCGTGTCCGGTCCGATCACGTTCGACGAGGTCGGCGACCCGACCGAGGCGTCGATCGGCATCTACCAGTTCGGTGAGGACAACAACTACGCGGCCTACGAGGGCTGATCCTCTCTGACACACGGCGCCCTCGGGTCTTCGGACCCGGGGGCGCTGTCGTGTGCGCGCTTCGTCTCGCTGCGCTCGCTCAGCGACCGGAGAGAAGTGGAAGCCTCGCTCCTCGCTCAGCGCCGGACACGACGGAGGGGGCGGATGCCGCAGCATCCGCCCCCTCCGTCGTTCGAAGTCTCAGCGCCTCACGTGCCGAGCGTGCCGAGGTAGAGCTCGGTGACCTTTGGGTCGTTGAGCAGGTCGCGTCCGGTGCCCGTGTAGGCGTCGCGGCCCTGGTCGAGGACGTAGCCGCGGTCGCAGATCTGCAGGCAACGACGCGCGTTCTGCTCGACCATGATGCACGTGACGCCGGCCTTGTTGATCTCGGAGACGCGGATGAACGCCTCGTCCTGCCGGACGGGGGACAGACCCGCGGAGGGCTCGTCGAGGAGCAGCACCTTGGGGTCCATCATGAGCGCGCGGCTCATCGCGACCATCTGACGCTCACCGCCCGACAGCGAGCCCGCGCGCTGCTTGAGACGCTTGCCCAGCTCCGAGAAGATGCCCGTCACGAACTCGAGGCGCTCCTTGTAGATGCCCGGCCGCTGATAGAGGCCCATCTGGAGGTTCTCTTCGATCGTGAGACTCGGGAACACGTTGTTGGTCTGCGGGATCATGCCGACGCCGCGTGCGACGAGCTTGTTCGCACGCAGGCCCGTGATGTCTTCGCCCTCGAGCTCGATCGTGCCCTTGCGGACCTGCACCTGGCCGAAGATCGCCTTGAGGAGCGTCGACTTGCCGGCGCCGTTCGGGCCGATGATGCCGATCAGCTCGCCTTCGTAGGCCTCGAGCGAGCAGCCATTGAGGATGTTGACGCCCGGGAGGTATCCGGCGTGCACGTCCCTGATCGCGACGACCGGGGTGCTGGTGGCGGTAGGGGTGCTCACTTGCCCTCCTCCTGCTCTTCTTCTTCGGCGATGCCCTCTTCGACGATCGCGTCGGCGCTCGCGTCGGCGGATGCCTCGGCATCCGTCGTCGGGTCGGCCTGGATCACGTCGATGCGTCCGGTCACGACGCCGAGATCGAGCTCCTGGTGCGCACCGAGGTACGCGTCGACGACCGCGGGGTTGCGCATGACCGAGTACGGATCGCCTTCGGCGACGATGCGACCCTCCGCCATCACGACCACCCAGTCGGCGATGTGGCGGACCATGTGCATGTCGTGCTCGACGAACAGCACCGTCATGCCCTCGTCCTTGAGGTCGAGGATGTGGTCGAGCAGGGACTGCGTCAGCGCGGGGTTGACGCCGGCCATCGGCTCGTCGAGCATCACGAGCGTGGGATCGGTCATGAGCGACCGCGCCATCTCCAGCAGCTTGCGCTGACCGCCCGACAGGCTCGCCGCGAAGTCCTCGGCCTTGGTGTCGAGCTTGAACTTCGCGAGGATGCGCATCGCGCGCTCTTCGAGCTCGGCATCCTGCTTGCGCCATAGCGCCGGGATGAGGCTCGACCAGAATCGCTCGCCGCGCTGCCCGTTGGCGCCCAGCTTCATGTTGTCGAGCACCGTCAGCAGGCCCAGCGCCTTCGTGAGCTGGAACGTGCGCACCAGGCCCATGCGGGCGACCTTGTAAGCGGGCATTCCCGACAGGGAGTGGCCGTTGAAGCTCCACGTGCCCTCGTCGGGCTTGTCGAAGCCCGTCAGCAGGTTGAAGAGCGTCGTCTTTCCGGCACCGTTCGGACCGATGAGCGCCGTGATCGCACCGCGCGGGATCTCGAGGTGATCGACGTCGACCGCGTTGACGCCGCCGAACGAGCGGCGCACGTTGTCGGCGACGATGATCGGGTCGACCTTCTTGCAGCCGGGCTCGGCGTCGCCGATGTGCAGGCCCGTGGTCTTGGGCCTCGGGATGGGCGAGGTCATCGTCGGCTGGGCGCCGGTCTGCGGGGACTCGGCGCCGACGGGCGTGGCGCCCGTGCCGTTCGGAGTGTCACTTGACAAAGGTCAGCTCCTTCTTGTTGCCGAGGAGGCCCTGCGGCATGAAGATCACCAGCAGCATGAGAGCGACGCCCACGAGGATGAAGCGCAGCGTTCCGGCCTGGATCTGGCTCAGGCCGAACAGCAGCCCCGCCGAGGCGAGCGCCGGGAGCACGTTGCTGAGGAAGGTCTGCAGCGCCCAGAAGATGAGCGAGCCGAGCAGCGGCCCGAACACGGTCGCCGCTCCGCCCAGCAGGAGGGCTGTCCAGACGAAGAACGTGAGCGAGGTCACGTAGACGCCGGGGCTCACGGCGGATGGCAGCGCGTACACGATGCCGCCGGCCGCGGCGAGGACGCCGCCGAGCACGAGTGCCTGGAGCTTGTACGAGAAGACGTTCTTGCCGAGCGAGCGCACGGCGTCCTCGTCCTCACGGATGCCCTTGAGCACGCGGCCCCACGGGCTGTGCGTGAGCATCCACACGACCAGCACCGCGATGCCGATCGTGACGAGGCCCATGATGCGCACCCACCAGCCCGTGTCGTTGTAGGTCCACGGGCCGAAGCCGTAGGTGCCCTCGGGGAGCGGGTTCGACGCGCGGAAGCTCGCGTGGTAGCCGCTCAGGCCGTCGGCCGAGCCCGTCACCTCGTCGAAGGCGGTCGTGAGGAACAGCAGTCGCACCACCTCGGCGGCCGCGATCGTCACGATCGCGAGGTAGTCGCCTCGCAGTCGCAGCGTCGGGATGCCGAGGATCAGTGCGAACACGGCCGCGGCCACGAGGCCGATGATCGCCGCGAGCCACCATTCGAAGCCGAAGGTGAGGATCGAGATCGCGTAGCCGTACGCGCCGATGGCCATGAAGCCCGCGATGCCCATGTTGATGAGGCCCGCGTAGCCGAAGTGCACGGCCAGGCCGAGCGCGGCGAGGGCGTACCCCATCGTCGCCGGACTCAGGATCGACGAGGCGGTGTTGGAGAGGATCTGCAGCCAGTCCATGGGGCGCCCTTAACCTATTCTCTCTCGCCGACCGAGGATGCCCTGTGGTCGGAACAGCAGGATGACGATGAGGATGAACAGTGCGCTCGCGTACTTGAGGTCCGCCGGGATCCACAGCGTCGACACCTCGACGAGGACGCCGACGATGAGCGCGCCGACGAGGGCGCCGAACGCGGTTCCGAGACCACCGAGCACGACAGCCGAGAACATCAGCAGCAGCACCTGCGCGCCCATGTCCCACTTGATGCCGGGTCGGTAGTACGCGTAGAGGATGCCGGCGAGGCCGGCGAGGCCGCCCGCAAGGGTCCACACGACCCGCACGACGAAGTCGACGTCGATTCCGGATGCCGCGGCCAGCGACGGGTTGTCGGAGATCGCCCGCGTGGCCTTGCCCAGCCGGCTGCGGGTGAGCCACAGCGCGAAGGCGACGATCACGACGATCGCGATGCCGATCGAGGCCATGTCGATCACGCTCAGCTGGACCGCACCGAAGAGCGGGATCTTCTGCTCGGACGCGCCGGGAAGCTGTCGCGTGCCGCCGCCGATGAAGATCTGGAAGGTGTAGCGCAGCGCGAGCGAGAGGCCGATGCTCACGATCATGAGCTGCACGAGGCCCACGCGTTTGCGGCGCAGCGGACGCCAGAGTATGACGTCGAGCACGAGGCCGAGCAGCGCGCTCAGGATCACGGCGAAGGGATACCCGAGCCACCACGGCAGCGCGAGACTCGCCGGACCGACGAGGAACACCGCCGCGATCGCGCCGAAGGTCACCATCTCGCCGTGGGCGAAGTTCGAGATGCCGGTCGTGCCGTACACAAGCGACAGGCCGACCGCGGCGAGTGCGAGCATGAGGCCGAAGCTGAGGCCCTGCACGACACGGGCGACGAGCTGGTCGAAGAAGCTCGTGACGTTGCGCTGGCCTTCGCCGATGAAGAAGTTGACCGTCACGCGGCCACCGGGGCCGACCGTGACCTCCTTCACGTTGGGCGTCTCGTCTTCGGGGTCGACGACGGCGATTCCTTCGGGGAGCGTCTCCTCATCGAGCGTCACCGTGTAGTCGGCGTTGCGCTCGGGAACCCCGACGCGCCATTGGCCGTTCTCGTCCGTCTCGACCTCCTGCTCGCCGCCGGGGCCGTCGATCGTCAGTCGCACGCCCTCGAGCGGCTCGCCGTCGAGCTGCACATTGCCGCTGATGCGGTACGGATCGTCTTCGTCGGCGTAGGCGTATGCCGCGGGCAGGAACAGCCCCAGCAGCATCATCGCGAGGGCCGCGAGGGCGACGATCGTCCGTGCGCGAGGACCGCGCAGAGCGGTCTCAGTCGTAGGACCCAATAGAACCTCCCATGTCGGCACCGCGCACCGAAGGTCCGGGTCGCATCGGCCGTGATGAACGACGGTACGAGAGTAATGTGTCGAGTCTGTTTCGCCCAATCACATCCGTGCGACGTGACCGAATCGGAACGTCGGCGGGTGGAGCATCCGTCATTCTGCGCCTTTCGGCGGACTCAGCCGGCGGGGAATCTTTTCCCAGGCGCCCCGCTTAGAATCAGGTACGGAGCGCCTCCGCGCACCGGCCGCCGCCGTCCACTTTCGAGCACCGCGCCCGATGCATCCGCAAAGTGCGCAGGAGAATCCATGGAGCACAACGACCCGTTCGGTTTCGTCGGACTCACCTACGATGACGTCCTCCTCCTTCCCGGGCACACCGACGTGATCCCGAGCGAGGCCGACACCTCCTCGCGCGTGACGCGCCGCATCACGGTGGCGACGCCGCTGCTGTCGGCCGCGATGGACACGGTGACCGAGGCGCGCATGGCGATCGCGGTCGCACGCGAGGGCGGACTCGGCATCCTGCACCGAAACGCCTCGATCGAGGAGCAGGCGGCGATGGTCGACCGCGTCAAGCGCAGCGAGTCGGGCATGATCACCGACCCGATCACGACCACGCCGGATGCCACGATCGACGAGGTCGACGCGCTGTGCGCGAAGTACCGCATCTCCGGTCTCCCGGTGGTCGACGAGGACGGGCGCCTCGTCGGCATCATCACCAACCGAGACATGCGCTTCGTGTCGGGCTTCGAGCGCCAGACGACGAAGGTGCGCGATGTCATGACCAGCGAGGGGCTGGTCACCGGTCGCGTCGGCATCGGCGCGAACGAGGTCATCGCGCTGTTCGCGCAGCACCGCGTCGAGAAGCTGCCGCTCATCGACGACGACGGCAAGCTCGCCGGCCTCATCACCATCAAGGACTTCGACAAGAGCGAGAAGTACCCTCTCGCCACCAAAGACGAGCAGGGCCGCCTCCGTGTCGGCGCGGCGATCGGCTTCTTCGGCGATGCGTGGCAGCGCGCCGAGGCCCTGCGCGATGCGGGTGTCGACGTCCTCGTCGTCGACACCGCGAACGGCCAGTCGGCCGGCGTGATCGAGATGATCAAGCGCATCAAGGCGGACTCGTCGTTCGACCACATCGACGTCATCGGCGGCAACGTCGCCACGCGCGAGGGCGCGCAGGCGCTCGTCGAGGCGGGAGCGGATGCCGTCAAGGTCGGCGTCGGTCCGGGCTCGATCTGCACGACCCGCGTCGTCGCCGGCGTCGGCGTCCCGCAGGTGACCGCGATCTGGGAGGCCTTCCAGGCCACGCGGGAGGCCGGCATCCCGGTCATCGCCGACGGTGGTCTCCAGTACTCGGGCGACATCGCGAAGGCTCTCGTCGCGGGTGCCGACACCGTCATGATCGGATCGCTGTTCGCCGGCACCGACGAGGCTCCCGGCGAGATCGTGTTCCAGGGCGGCAAGCAGTTCAAGCAGTACCGCGGCATGGGCTCGCTCGGAGCCCTGCAGACGCGCGGCAAGAAGACGTCCTACTCGAAGGACCGCTACTTCCAGGCCGACGTCCCCACCGACGACAAGCTCATCCCGGAGGGCATCGAGGGCCAGGTCGCGTACCGCGGTCCGGTTTCGGCGGTCGCGTACCAGCTCGTGGGCGGCCTGCGTCAGTCGATGTTCTACGTCGGTGCGCGCACGATCGAGGAGCTCAAGGCCAAGGGCAAGTTCGTGCGGATCACGGCGGCGGGACTCAAGGAGTCGCACCCGCACGACGTCCAGATCGTGGTCGAGGCGCCGAACTACAAGAAGTGAGCCGGCTCGGCGGCGCGGGGCATCCGCCGCTACCCTGATCCGCATGATCAGGCAGCGCCGACACCCCGCCGCAACGCAGGGCGCGACGCGGCTCGAGGCGTTCACCGACGGGGTCTTCGCGATCGCGGCGACCCTGCTCGTGCTCGACCTCACGACGTACTCGCTGGGCGAGATCGACTCCGACACCGAGATGTGGGCCGCGCTCGGGCGGATGTGGCCCCTGTTCGGCAACTTCGCACTGAGCTTCGTGCTGCTGTGCCTGCTGTGGATGGTGCACGTCCAGCAGTTCGAGCATGTCGCTCGCGTCGACTCCGTCCTCGTGTGGCTCAACAGCGCCCGGCTGCTGTTCATCGTGCTCGTGCCGTTCGCGACGAACCTCACGACGGAGTACTCGGAGTACCTCGCCGGGCGGATCGCGATGCCGCTCGCCTTCTTCTTCTCGATCCTGTTCGGCTGGTTGCAGTGGATCTGGGCCGTGCGGCATCACGAAGTGATGCTTCCCGACCTGACCGTGGCCGAGGCGCGGTCGCTCGGCCGGGGAGCGCTCAGCGCCGTCATCATCGGCGGCATCGTGGTCGCGGTCGCGCCCTGGATCGGCTCCGTGGCCTTCGTGCTCTTCTTCTTCGACGGCGTCTTCACGCGCGTCCTGCGGGGCAAGACGACCTACTAGGTCGATCAGGGGTTCCGGATGCCGCGCCCCGGCGTATCGTCGGGGCTATGTGCCGCAACATCCACACGCTCCACAACTTCGAGCCCGCCGCGACGCCCGACGAGGTCCACGCGGCGGCGCTGCAGTACGTGCGCAAGATCGCCGGAACGACGAAGCCCTCCAAGGCGAACCAGGAGGCGTTCGATCGCGCCGTCCACGAGATCGCCCACATCACCCAGCACCTCCTCGACGACCTCGTCACGACGGCTCCGCCCAAGAACCGCGAGGTCGAGGCGGCGAAGGCGCGCGAACGCGCGGTGAAGTCCGGGCGCTACGCAGCCGCGTGAGGTGCGGCATCCGTCTCGCCCTCGTTGCGTCTCGCTTCGCTCGCTCGACGTCCGGCACCCTCGCCGCCCGCGCTGAGGTAGTCTGATCGGCTCCCCTCTCGGCCGTCGCGGTGCCGGGGGAGCAGACAGGGATCACCGTGGGCTACATCGACATCGCCTCCGTCTCGTTCGCCTTGCCGGACGGGCGACCGCTCCTGGACGAGGTCTCGTTCCGCGTCGGCGAAGGCTCGACGACGGCGCTCATCGGGCAGAACGGCGCCGGCAAGACGACGCTGCTGCGCATCGTCCGCGGTGAGCTGGCTCCGCTGTCCGGGGCGGTCTCGATCGACGGCGGTCTCGGCGTCATGGACCAGTTCATCGGGCACGGCGAGCCCGGTGAGACCGTGCACGACCTGTTGATCGCGGTCGCGCCCGAGCGCGTGCGGCGCGCCGCGCGCGAGCTGGAGGACTCCGAGGCGGCGATCATCGAGCGCGACGACCTCGACACGCAGATGCGCTACGCGGCGGCGCTCGCGGAGTACGCCGAGGCGGGCGGATACGAGTACGAGACGGTGTGGGACACGTGCACCGTCGCGGCGCTCGGCGTGCCGTTCCCGCGCGCGCGGTTCCGCGAGCTGACGACGCTGTCGGGAGGCGAGCAGAAGCGCCTCGCGCTCGAGGCCCTGCTGCGCGGGCCCGACCAGGTGCTGTTGCTCGACGAGCCCGACAACTACCTCGACGTGCCGGGCAAGCGCTGGCTCGAGGAGCGCCTGCGCGAGACGAACAAGACGGTGCTGCTCGTCTCGCACGACCGGGAGCTTCTCGCACGGGCCGCCGACCGCATCGTGACGCTCGAGGCGGGCGGCGCGGGGAGCACCGCATGGGTGCACGGCGGAAGCTTCGCTACCTACCACCGGGCGCGCGAGGAGCGCATGGCACGCCTCGACGAGCTGCGCCGGCGGTGGGACGAGCAGCACGCGAAGCTCAAGGCCCTCGTGGCCGACCTCAAGGTCAAGGCGGCTGCCAACGACGGCTTCGCCTCGCGGTACCGCGCCGCGCAGACGCGCCTGCGGATGTTCGAGGACGCCGGTCCGCCGCTCGAGCGCCCGAAGGAGCAGAGCCTCGACGTCCGTCTGCGGGGCGCCCGCACGGGGCGACGCGCGGTCGTCGCCGAGCAACTCGAGCTCACGGGCCTCATGAAGCCGTTCGATCTCGAGGTGTGGTTCGGCGACCGTGTCGCCGTGCTCGGCTCGAACGGGTCGGGCAAGTCGCATTTCCTGCGCCTGCTCGCGCGCGGCGGCACGGATCCGGATGCGCGGCTCGGCCACGTCACGTCGGTCGGCGAGACGCTCGAGCCCGTGCCGCACACGGGCCGCGCGATCCTCGGTGCGCGCGTCGTGCCCGGGTGGTTCGCGCAGACGCACCGGCACCCCGAGTTCGCAGGGCGGACGCTGCTCGACATCCTGCACCGCGGTGAGGACGCCCGCCCGGGCATGCAGCGCGACGCCGCGAGCTCGGCGCTGGACCGCTACGGCCTCGTCGCGCAGGCGCTGCAGACCTTCGACAGCCTCTCGGGCGGGCAGCAGGCGCGGTTCCAGATCCTGCTGCTCGAGCTCTCGGGCGCGACGCTCCTGCTCCTCGACGAGCCGGCCGACAACCTCGACCTCGTGTCGGCCGAGGCGTTGCAGGACGCCCTCGCGCGCTTCGAGGGGACGGTCCTCGCCGTGACGCACGACCGGTGGCTCGCGAAGTCGTTCGACCGGTTCCTCGTGTTCGGGGCCGACGGCCGCGTCTTCGAGTCCGACGAGCCGGTGTGGGACGAAGGACGGGTCGCGCGGGCGCGCTGACGAAGAGTGGCGGATGCGGCATCCGTCGAATCCCCCGCGTGGGCCCGGGAACCCGCCCGGTAGGCTGGACAGGTGAGCATGGACATGGAACTGGGCCGCGCGAAGCGCGCCCGGCGGGCCTACACGTTCGACGACATCGCTGTCGTGCCGTCGCGCCGCACGCGCAACCCCGAAGACGTGTCGACGGCCTGGTCGATCGACGCCTTCCAGTTCGACATCCCGGTGCTCGGCGCCCCCATGGACTCGGTCGTGAGCCCCGCGACCGCGATCAAGCTCGGCAAGCTCGGAGGCCTCGGCGTCCTCGACCTCGAGGGTCTGTGGACGCGATACGACGACCCCGAGCCGCTCCTCGCCGAGATCGCGTCGCTGAACGACGGCGACGCGACGAGGCGGATGCAGCAGCTCTACTCCGAGCCGATCAAACCCGAGCTCGTACGCGACCGCCTCGCCGAGATCCGCGCGGGCGGGGTCACCGTCGCCGGCGCCCTGACGCCGCAGCGCACGCAGGAGCTGTACGAGACCGTGGTCGCGGCGGGCGTCGACCTCTTCGTCATCCGCGGCACGACCGTGTCGGCGGAGCACGTCTCGAGCGTCGACCAGCCGCTCAACCTCAAGAAGTTCATCTACGACCTGGACGTCCCGGTCATCGTGGGCGGCGCGGCGACGTACACCGCCGCGCTGCACCTCATGCGCACGGGAGCCGCGGGCGTGCTCGTCGGGTTCGGCGGCGGCGCGGCGTCGACGACGCGCGCGACGCTCGGCATCCACGCGCCCATGGCGACCGCCGTCTCGGACGTCGCGGGTGCGCGCCGCGACTACCTCGACGAGTCGGGCGGGCGCTACGTGCACGTCATCGCCGACGGCGGCGTGGGAACGTCGGGCGACATCGTGAAGGCGCTCGCGATGGGCGCCGACGCCGTCATGCTCGGGGTGGCGCTCGCGCGCGCGACGGATGCCCCGGGCCGCGGCTATCACTGGGGTCCCGAGGCGCACCACGCGAAGCTTCCGCGCGGCCACCGTGTCAAGGTGAAGCAGGTCACCGACCTCCAGGCGCTCCTGTACGGACCGGCGCCAGTCGCGGACGGCACCGCGAACCTCGTCGGGGCGCTCAAGAAGTCGATGGCGACGACGGGCTACTCCGACCTGAAGGAGTTCCAGCGCGTCGAGGTCGTCGTCGCGCCGTACGGCGCCGGATGACCGATCCCGCCGGACCGGTGACGGTAGGCGACGCCGAGCCGGAGGTCTTCCCGCCCACACTCCGCGAGGTCATGCTGCGGCCGCGCTGGCTCGCGCTCCTCGGCCTGTGCCTCGTGGTCGCGGGAGTCTTCGCGTGGCTCGGGCAGTGGCAGCTCGGCCGCGCGATCGACACGACGCCGGCCCCTCCCGGGTCGACCGAAGAGGTGCGCCCGATCGCGGACGTCGTGGCGCCGGGGGAGTACCTCGCCGGGCCGCTCGTCGGGCAGCGGGTGACCGCGACCGGCACGTGGGTGCCGGGAGACTTCATCGTGGTGTCGTCGCGCTTCAACCACGGCGAGGAGGGCTACTGGGTCACCGGCCAGCTCCGCATCGCCGACACCGAGACGCCGACTTCGGTCGCCGTCGCGATCGGATGGGCGGCCACCGAGGCCGACGCTCTGGCGGCGATCGAGGAGCTCGAGGCGGAGGCCGCGGCGCCCTTCACGAATCCGTTCGCCGTCACCGGGAGGCTGATCTCCGACGAGGGCCCCGCCCTGCCGCCGCGCGGGGCCGACCCGCAGACGATGACGCGGATGTCTCCCGCGGCGCTTCTGTCGCGGTGGCACGACACCGGGGGGCTCGACGTCTACCGCCCGTACCTCGCGGCCGAGATCGCGCAGGGTCCGCTCGTCGACATCTCGTCGCCGGCGCCCGATGACGGCTCGGACCTCAATTGGCTCAACATCTTCTACGCCGTCGAGTGGGCGGTGTTCGCAGGGTTCGCGTTCTACCTCTGGTACCGCCTCGCGCGCGACGCGTGGGAGCGGGAGCTCGAGGAGCTCGCCGAGGGCGAGGGCGAGGGCGAGAGCGAGGACGAGAGCGAGGCGGAGTAGGACCCCTACGCCGGCGTCGCGGCGAGCAGCGCCTTCGCCGAGATCGACCGGCGGCGCGTCACCGCAATGAGCGTCGCGGCGAACGCGAGCAGCGACCAGATCGCGAGTCCCGCAACGCCCGCTCCGACACCCGACGCCTCGGTCAGCGCGCCCAGCATCGCGGTGTAGGCCGGGGCGGTCGGCAGCATGCCGGCGAGGTTCGACAGCACCCCCGGCACCGTCGAGACGATGCCGGTCGCGACCGCGAGCACACCCACGAGCGCAGCGATCCAGCGACCCGCGCCGCCGAACACCGCGACGAGTGCCTGGTTCACGGCGGCGAACGCGACGCCCGCGGCGACGCAGATGGCGGCGAAGATCGACCACTCCGCGAGGTCGTACGACGCGGCGAGTTGCACGACGCCCGCGACGAGCAGCCCCTGCAGGGCGCCCAGCCCAGCGGCCGGTGCGAGGGTGCGCAGCGCGAGCAGCGCCGACGGCGCGCGCGACGTGAGCGTGCGGCGCGTCACCGCCTGCAGCGCGACGAACGTGCCGAGCCCGCCGAACCACAGCGCGAGGGTCGCGAGCAGCGGGACGGCCGAAGCGCCGAACAGCGAGGCGCCCACGCCCTCCGCCTCGACCGGGGCGGCGACGACGTCGGCGAGGCTCGTCGCCTCGGCATCCGTGTACGACGGGAGCGACTCGGATGCCGTCGCCAGCCCGTCCGCGAGCTGAGCGGTGCCGTCGGACAGCTGCTCGAGCCCCGACGCGAGTCCGTCGGCGCCGTCCGCCGCGGAGGATGCGCCGCTCGCGAGCTGCGCGCCGCCCGATGCGAGCTGCGATGCGCCCGATGCGAGCTGCGAGACGCCTCCCGCGGCTTGGTCGGCTCCCCCGGCGAGGGCGTTCATCCCGCCCGCGACCTGCTGCATGCCGCCCGAGATCGCCTGCAGCCCGCCCGCGAGCTGCGGCAGCCGGCTCAGCCCCCCGATGCCCTCCGCGATCGTGTCGGACTGCCCGATGACCCCCTGCACGGTGGGCAGCGCCGCGTTCGCCTGGTCGGCGATGGCCGACAGCTGCGCGCAGAACTCGGCAGAGGCGCCCTGCGCCGCGCAGTTCGCGGCGAGCTCGGTGAGGGCGGTCGACGCATCCGTCACCGTCTTCTGGATCTCCTCCGTGTTCTGCGCGAGCTGGTTCGCCATGTCGACCATGTCCTGTGGAACCTGCGGTGCCTGCGACAGCCCGCCCGCGATCGTCGAGAGGTTGGTCGCGAGGGTCTGCGTGCTCCCGGCGAGAGCGCGCGCTCCGCCCGCCCACTCGCCGAGGCCGTCGCCGGCCGATCGGGCACCCCCGGCCCATGCGTTCAGGCCCGACGAGAGCTCGCCCGCGCCCGATGCCAGCTGCCGTACGCCGTCGGCGAGGCTCACGGCGCCGGATGCCGCGTCGCCGGCCCCGTCGGCCAGGTCCTGCGCGCCTTCGGCGGCCGTGCCGAGCTCGTCGCCGAGCGTCGTGAACCCGAGGAAGACGTTCTCGAGATAGACCGCCGAGAGCTCCTGGCCCATGAGCGAGGCCGCCGCCTGAGTCACCTGTGCCGTGATGGCGTCGTCGACGATGAGCGAGTCGGGCGCGGTTGCGACCTCGATCGTCGCGCGCTCGGGCGTCTCGCCCGGCTGCGTGGAGGTCGCAGCGGCCGAGAAGTTCGACGGGATCGTCACGACCGCGGCATACGTGCCGTCGGCGAGGCCCTCGGCCGCGTCCTCCGCGTTCGAGATCGTCCACGAGATGTTGCTCTCGATCTCGTCCGAGCCCTCGACGAGCCCGGCGGTGAGCTGGCGCCCGAGGGGCACCGTCTGGCCGTCGATCGTCACCGGTTCGTCCTCGTTCACGATCGCGGCCGACATCGCGTCGAGGCGCTCGGCCGGGTTGTACAGGGCGGCGACGAGCACTCCGCCGATCACGACGGGCAGCAGCAGCACGCCGATGAGCGTCAGCCACGTCACGGGCCGGCGCGCGCGTGCGCGCTCGAGGGGGAGGTTCATGCGGTCACCTCTGGATTCAGAGCGGAAGACGAGCGGTCGAGGTCGAGCACGTCCGCGCGCGGACGGCGGGCCTCGACGAGGAGGGAATGCGCGGCGGCGGGGTCGGATGCCGCGACCACGACGGTCACCGGAGCGGCGTCGCGCAGCACGGCGGCCGCGCGGTCCCGCTCGGGCCCGGGGGCGATCGCGTCGGCGCTGTCGATCACGACGATGCGCGTGCCCCCGCGGACGGCCTCGCGCAGCTCGGCGACGGGATCGTCGGCGCCCGCGAGGGACGCGACGCCCACATGTGCGCGCACCCACGGGGCGCGACCTGGGAGCAGATGGCCCGCGACGCGCAGGCGACCCTCGGTGGGCTCGAGGCGCCCTGCGATCGTGAGGAGCAGAGCCGTGCTCGCGCGGGCGTCGGACGACGTGACGATGAGGGACTCGCCGGGCTCGACGCGGAGGTCGACGCCGCGGAAGATCGCGATGTCGTCGGCGCTCGCGCCGAGGTCCTCGGCGACGACCGCGGCGGTCGTGTTCGGCTCGGGCCAGTCGGCGAGTGAGAGCTCGCGCTCGACCGCCTCGCCCTCGATGTCGAAGTGGGGGAGCATCCTGTCGAGCCGGCGGGGCATCCACCACGCCTTGTCGCCGAGGAGCGTCATGACGGCCGGCACGAGGGTCATGCGCACGAGGAACGCGTCGACCGCGATGCCGACCGCCAACCCGAGCGCGATCGGCTTGATCGATGAGTCGCCTTCGGGCACGAACGCCGCGAACACGGCGAACATGATGACCGCCGCCGCGGTGACGACGCGGGCGGACGCCGTGAAACCCGACCGCACCGCGCCGATCGCGGTCGCCCGGTCGGCGCGTCCGCGGCGGGCGCGCGACGCGTGCACGTAGTCCTCGCGCATGCGCGACACGAGGAACACCTCGTAGTCCATCGCGAGGCCGAACAGCACGCCCATCAGGATGATCGGCATGAACGAGATGACCGGTCCGGTCCGCGTGACGTGCAGGAGGTCTGCGCCCCAGCCCCACTCGAAGACCGCGGCGACGACGCCGAACGCGGCGACGACCGAGAGCAGGTAGCCGAGCGCCGCCTTGATCGGTACCCAGATCGAGCGGAAGACCACCATGAGCAGGATCAGCGAGAGGCCCACGACGAACAGGCCGAAGGGCAGCAGTGCGGCGCCCAGTCGGTCGGAGATGTCGATGCCGACCGCTGTGAAGCCGGTGACCTTCAGCTCGACGCCGTATTCGTCCTCGAGCTCGACGGCGAGCGCGCGCAGGTCGCGCACGAGCTGCGCCGTCGCGGGGTCGTCCGGCGCGGTCTCGGGCACGATCTGGATGAGGCCCGTGTCGGCGGTCTCGTTCGGGGTCGCCAGTGCGACCTCCTTGACGCCGTCGACCTTCTCGACCTCGACGGCCAGGTCGTCCATGAGCCCGAGCGGGTCGGTCGAGGTGACGATCGTGCCGGTCATGATGAGCGGGCCGTTCGAGCCCGGGCCGAAGTGCTCGGCCGTCAGATCGTAGGCCTGGCGAGCCTGGCTCGAGGGCGGCTGCACGCCGGCGTTGGGCAGGGCGAGCGCGAGGCTCGAGGCGGGTACGGCGAGCACGCCCAGGCCGACGACGACGGCGATGGTGGTGACGAGCGGATGCCTCGTCACGAGCATCACCCACCGGTTCGGACGCTTCGCGGCGGATCCCCGCGGTCGCTCGGGGGCCGGGTCGGGGCCCGGCTCGGTGGCCTTCGTCTCCGGTCGCTGAGCCTGTCGAAGCGACCTCGTCCCCCGCTTCGGACCGAACCCGGCGCTCAGCGCCCGGTGCCCCCACCCCGCGACGCGGCCCTTCGCGAACCCGAGGAGCGCGGGCGTCAGCGTGACCGCGACGGCTACGGCGATCGCGACCGCGACCGCGGCGGCGATGCCCATCGTCGTGAGGAACGGGATGTTCGCGAAGGCGAGGCCGATGAGCGCGATGAGCACCGTGACGCCCGCGAACACCACGGCGGAGCCCGCCGTGCCGGTCGCCCGGGCGGCGGACTCCTCGGGCTCGACGCCCGCGCGAACCTGGTCCTGGTGGCGGGCGACGATGAAGAGGGCGTAGTCGATGCCGACCGCGAGCCCGAGCATGATCGCGAGCATCGGGGTGGTCGACGAGATCGAGGCGAACGCGGTCGACACGTAGATGAGCGCGATCGCGAGCCCGACGCCGATCAGGGCGCTCATGAGCGGGAACCAGGCGACTGCGAACGAGCGGAAGGTCACGATGAGGACGAACAGTGCGATGAGCACGCCGACGGCCTCCGTGATCGACAGCGTCGGGACGGAGATCGAGAAGAGGTCGCCGCCCATGGCCACGCGCGAGCCTTCGGGAAGCTCGGCGCGCAGGTCCGCGGCGACATCCTGCAACGCGGTCTTCGTCTCGGCGGGGACGTCGGTGGTCTGGCCGTCGAACTGGAGCCGCACGATCGCGGCCGCGCCGTCGTCGGACACCATGCCCGAGACCATCTCGTCGAACGGGTCGGTGACCGCGAGCACGCCGTCGAGGTCGCCGAGCTCGTCGACCGCATCCGCGATCGCCGTCGCGTACGGATCGTCGGACACCTGCGCGCCGTCGGCGGTGACCAGCACGAGCTGGGCGCTGGTGCCGCTCGCCTGCGGGAAGGTGCGGTCGAGAAGCTCGATGCCCTCCTGGGCCTCGGTGCCGGGGATCGTGAAGGTGTTGTCGGTGCCCTTCATGAACAGCAGCGCAGCGCTGCCCGCGATGAGCAGCAGCACCACCCACGAGACGAGGACGCGCCACGGGTGACGGTACGACCAGCGCCCGAGGGCATACAGAAGGGTGGACAAGAGCGCCTCCGTGCGAATCGATCAGCATGCATGGATACAGCGCTGTATCGAATACACGAGTGTATCGTAGGACGCGGATCGTCCCGGAACCCGGGAAGTTCGTGTGAACATGGTCGAGAGGAGGCCGCATGACCGACACTCGAGTCGCGGGCGGCGCCACGACCACCCGTCGGCGCGAGACTACGCGGCGGCGACTGCTCGACGCGGCGGCGCAGGTCTTCGCCGAGGTCGGGCTGGACGCGGCATCCGTCGAGGCCATCTGCGATCGCGCCGGCTTCACGCGCGGCGCCTTCTACTCGAACTTCGAGACCAAGGACCAGCTCTTCCTCGAGCTCGCGGGCGAGGTCGCGCTCGAGCGCGTCGAGGCCGTCCGGCGTCGCATCGCCGAGCTCGACCGCGAGGGGGCCTTCGCAGATCTGCCCGCCAACGCGTTCGCGATCGTGCAGGACGTGCTCGACGTGTCGGCAGACGATCGGCTCAGCATCCTGCTCATGAGCGAGATCCGCATCCACGCGCTGCGAAACCGCGAGCTCGCGGCCGCCTACCTCGCGCAGGACGAGGAGATGCGCCGCGCGATCGCGCGCATCATCGACGACATCGGCCGCACGAAGACGGTCAAGTTCCGGCTCCCTTCCGATCAGGTCGCGCGGCTCATGCTCACGGTGTGGGAGGGCGGGTCGGTGCGCGCGGCGATGGCGGGCCTCGACTACGAGGAGATGTGCCGCCGCACGAACGAGGAGCTCGCGCGGGTCGCGCAGCTGCTCATCGAGGTCTGATCCGAGGCGTCACCGCGCGGACTCGGCGAGCAGTCCATGGCACCGGGTGAGCCGGTCGATCCACCAGGATCGGCGATCGGCGGATGCCGCGAACTCGTCGAGCATCGCCGGATCGGGGGCCACTCGGCCGACCGGCAGCACGCCGTCGCGCGGGCGGAGCGGCGGGGAGGCCACATCCGCCGCGAGCAGTGACGCGGTGCCGAGCCCGCAGTCATACGGCAGTTCGGGGAGCGCGGCCGCGAGGTTCGTGCCCATCGCGAGCCCGACCGAGGTCTCGAGCGCACTGGAGACGACGGCGGGAAGCCCCGCCTCGGCGACCATCTCGAGCGCCCTGCGCACGCCGCCCAGCGGCTGAGCCTTCACGACGAGGACGTCCGCAGCCCCGGCGCGCGCGACGGCGAGAGGGTCTTCGGCCTTGCGCACGCTCTCGTCGGCGGCGATCGGGATGCCGAGGCGCGCGATACGACGCCGCAGCTCGGCAAGCTCCTCGACCGTCGCGCACGGCTGCTCGACGTACTCGAGGTCGAACTCCTCCATGGACCGGACGGCGTGCTCCGCCTCGTCGACGTTCCAGGCCGCGTTCGCGTCGATGCGCACGCGGCCTTCGGGGCCCATCGCCTCGCGGACGGCGCGCACGCGCGCGACGTCGTCGGCGAGTCGCTGGCCCGCCTGCGCGACCTTGACCTTGGCGGTGCGGCATCCGTCGAATCTGGCCAGGACGCCGGGAACGGATGCGGCGTCGACGGCCGGCACCGTGGCGTTCACGGGCACCTCGTCGCGCACCGGGGTGGGCTGCGGGTTCCAGCCGTAGTCGATCGCCGCGGCGAGCCATGCCGAGGCCTCGCGGTCGTCGTACTCGGTGAACGGCGAGAACTCGGTCCAGCCCGCGGGGCCCTCGAGGAGAAGGGCCTCGCGCACATCGATGCCGCGGAACCTCGTCGCGAGGGGCAGGGCGACCACGCGGGCGGTCGCGAGCAGGTCGTCGAGGGAGGGGAGCGCGGTCACGATTCCATCCTGCCCCGACGCCACCTTCCGCGTGCCTCGTGTCGCCTGGCGACGCGATAGAACGATGTGCGCTTGACGATAGTGTGTGACACACAGTACAGTGTGATGCATGAGCGAGACCGAGGCCCTCGAGACGCACCTGCAGGAGCTGCGCCGCGGCACGGTCGTGCTCGCGTGTCTGCGTCTGCTCGAACGGCCCGGCTACGGCTACGGCCTGCTCGAAGATCTGCAGGCTCGCGGGTTCGACACCGATGCGAACACGCTGTACCCGCTCCTGCGGCGTCTCGAGAAGCAGGGGCACCTGACGAGCGAGTGGAACACCGACGAGGCGCGCCCGCGCAAGTTCTACCGCACGAGCCCCGCGGGCTCCCGACTCGCCGCCGCACTGACCGAAGACTTCCGCGCGATCGCCACCGCGATCGACGCGCTGCCCGCTCCGGGCGACGACTGATCGGAGAACGACATGACCGCCACCGTCACCCTCACCGGCCGCTACATCGATGCGGCGATGCGCACCGTGCCCGAGCGGCAGCGCGCCGACCTGTCCGCCGAGCTGCGCACCTCGATCGAAGATCAGATCGACGCGCGCGTCGAAGCCGGCGAGCCGCGCGAGTCCGCCGAGTACGCCGTGCTCACCGAGCTCGGCGACCCCGAGGTGCTCGCCGCCGGATACACCGACCGACCGATGTGGCTCGTCGGTCCGCGCTACTTCCTCGACTGGTGGCGCCTGCTCAAGCTGCTGCTCGCGATCGTTCCCGTGTGCGCCGCGTTCGGCGTCGCGCTCGGCCAGACCCTCTCGGGCGCCACCATCGGCGAGGTCATCGGCTCGACCGCGGCCGTCGTGTTCCAGGTCATCGTGCACATCGCGTTCTGGACGACTCTTGTTTTCGTCGTGCTCGAGCGCTCCGGCCACGCGCCCATGAACACGGCGAAGTGGAGTCCCGATCAGCTCCCCGAGCCGCGGCCCAAGGGCGCCGGCCTCGGCGACCTCATCGGCAGCCTCGTGTTCCTCGCGATCGCCGTCGGCGTCATCCTGTGGGACCACTTCATCGGCCTGGCCCCCCTGCACCCCGGACTCTCCTTCCTCGACGACGGCCTGTGGCCGTGGTGGATCACGGGCCTGTTCGTGATCATGGCGCTCGAGGCGCTGCTGGCGGTCGCGGTCTACGCGGCGCGCGGGTGGACGTACACGCTCGCGGTGTTCAACGGCGTCCTCAACGCCGCAGTCGCCCTGCCCGCCCTGTGGCTGCTGTTCGAGGGGCGCCTCATCAACCCCGAGTTCTGGCCGACCGTCGCGGGAGCCGACGGCGCGCAGGTGCACGGTGTCCTCTCGGTCATCGTCGGCTTCGTGATCGCGGGCATCGCGGTCTGGAGCACGGTGGACAGCGTGATCAAGGCGGCCCGCGGCCGGAACTAGGCTGGGCGGCATGGTCTCCGACTTGTTCGACGCGGCCGAGTGGGTCGTCGCTCCGGGCGCCGATGGCTACACCGACATCACCGCCCACGTCTCGACCGACGGACGCATCGCCCGCATCGCGTTCGACCGGCCCGAGGTGCGAAACGCCTTCCGCCCCCACACGGTCGACGAGCTCTACCGTGCCCTCGACACCGCGCGGCAGGACCCGCGCATCGGGGTGGTCCTGCTCACCGGCAACGGACCCAGCCCGAAAGACGGGGGATGGGCGTTCTGCTCGGGCGGAGACCAGCGCATCCGCGGACGCGACGGCTACAAGTACTCGGAGTCCGACACCGTGACGGACGCCGCGCGCGCCGGTCGCCTGCACATCCTCGAGGTGCAGCGGCTCATCCGGTTCATGCCCAAGGTCGTCATCGCGGTGATCCCCGGGTGGGCCGCCGGCGGCGGGCATTCCCTGCACGTCGTGTGCGACCTGTCGATCGCGTCGGCCGAGTACGCACGGTTCAAGCAGACGGATGCCGACGTCGGCTCGTTCGACGCGGGCTACGGGTCCGCGTACTTCGCGCGACAGATCGGGCAGAAGCTCGCGCGCGAGGTGTTCTTCCTCGCCGAGGAGTACTCGGCCCAGCGCGCGTACGAGATGGGCGCCGTGAACCGCGTCGTGCCCCACGTCGACCTCGAGCGCGAGGCGATCGCGATGGCCCGCACGATCCTCACGAAATCTCCGACGGCGATCCGCATGCTCAAGTTCGCGTTCAACGCCGTCGACGACGGTCTCGTCGGTCAGCAGGTGTTCGCGGGCGAGACGACGCGCCTCGCCTACGGCACCGACGAGGCCGTCGAGGGGCGCGACGCGTTCCTCGAGAAGCGCGAGCCCGACTGGTCGCCCTATCCGTGGTATTTCTGATGCCGCGATGAGACTCGAACCCGTCGTCGGCGACGACCCGCGCGAAATCCTTCGGGGTCTGCGCGCCGCACTGCACGGCGCGGGCCCCGCCATGGGCCTCGGGCTCGTGCACGACGCCCCCGGCGAGGTGCGCGCGGGAACGGCCGTCGTCGTCACGACGTCGGGGTCCACGGGGATCCCCAAGAGCGTGATCCTCAGCCGCGACGCCCTCACGGCGAGCGCACTCGCGACGTTCGCCCGCATCGGCCAGGGAGCGTGGCTGCTCGCGCTTCCGGCGGCATACGTCGCAGGGCTCCAGGTGCTCGTCCGCTCGATCGTCGCGGGCCGCGAGCCGGCCCTCCTCGCGGGCACGTTCACGCCGCAGGCGTTCACCGCGGCGGCTTCGACGATGGCGTCGACCGAGCGCGGCGAGCGCGTCCCGACCTACACGTCGCTCGTCCCGGCGCAGCTCACGAAGCTCCTCGACGCCGCCGACGAGGACCGCGCGGTGCTCGCCGCACTCCGATCGTTCGAGCGCATCCTCATCGGCGGGCAGGCGCTCCCGCCGGCCACCCTCGAGCGCGCGCAGGCCGCCGGCGTGCGCATCGCCCGCACGTACGGCTCGACCGAGACGAGCGGCGGATGCGTCTACGACGGCCGCCCGCTCGACGGCGTCGGCATCGCGATCGTCGACGGCGAGGTGCGTCTGTCCGGCCCGACGCTCGCAGACGGCTACTTCGGCGATCCCGAGTTGACCGACGCGGTGTTCCTGCGCGACGCGCATGGCGTGCGGTGGTACCGCACGGGTGATGCGGGACTCATCGAGGACGGCGTGCTCCGCGTGCGCGGGCGGCTCGACAACGTGATCGTGTCGGGCGGCATCAACATCTCGCTGGACCGCGTCGAACGCATCGTGCGGTCGGTGCCGGGCCTGGCCTCCGCCGTGGTGGTCGGGGTTCCGGACGCGACGTGGGGCGAGGCATCCGTCGTCGTCGCCTCACGAGGGGAGGCGCTGCGCCGAAGCGAGTCCGTCCAGCTCGAGGCGGCGCGGGCCGCGGTCGAGGCCGAGATCGGACCGCACGCGCGGCCGTCGCGGCTCGTGCTCGTCGACGAGCTCGCAATGCTTCCGTCGGGCAAGCCCGACCGCGAGGCGATCCGTCGCGCGGTGGCGTCGCTGCACTGACGACTCGTCACTCCTCGCCCGAGAACCACTCCGGCGTCTCGATGACGCAGAACCGGTTGCCCTCGGTGTCTTCCATCACGACGTAGTCGGCGCCGGGCGGGTAGCCGTCCCAGTCGACGTCGCGTGCGCCGAGCGAGCGCAGTCGCGCGAGTTCGGCCTGCTGGTCGGATGCGTACAGATCGAGGTGCAGGCGCGGCGGGTAATGCTGCGGATATCCGGTCTTCGACAGCGCGATCGACGCCCGCCCGTGGGGTCCTTCGGGTGGGTCGAGGATGACCCAGTCGTCGCTCGGCTCGCGGCGATCGACGTATCCGAGGGCCGTGCGCCAGAAGTCGCCCGCGCGGTCCATGTCTTCGACGGTGAGCACCGTGGTTCCGATCTCGAGCATGCCGTCATTGTCGATCCAACCCGCGACACGGGGCGAGGGGGTTGCGCTCACTAGGATGTGACCTCGTGGCAGGTACCAAGAGCAAGCACCGCAAGCGCCCGGGCCCGAAGAAGCAGCCGCCGCGCGGGAATCCGCAGAAGGCGCACGCGCCGCGCGATCCGCGGCGCGTCGAGCCGGCCACCTTCCGCGACTGGGTGGGTGCGGCGCGACTGCGCACGCTCCCGCTCGCGGTGACGCCGATCCTCATCGGCACGGGTGCCGCACTCCTCGTGGACCGCGCATTCCACTGGGTCATCGCGCTCGCGTGCCTCGCGGTCTCGGTCAGTCTGCAGATCGGCGTCAACTACGCGAACGACTACAGCGACGGCGTCCGCGGCACCGACGACCACCGCGTCGGTCCGGCGCGCCTCACGGCGAGCCGCAAGGCGAAGCCGCGCACGGTGCTCGCCGTCGCGCTCGTGTTCTTCGGGATCGCCGCGCTCGCGGGCCTCGCGATCACCATCCGCACGCAGCAGTGGTGGCTCATCGCCGTCGGCGTCGCCGCGATCCTGGCCGCCTGGTTCTACACGGGCGGCAAGCGCCCGTACGGCTACTACGGCCTGGGCGAGCTCTTCGTGTTCGTGTTCTTCGGGCTCGTCGCCACCGTCGGCACCACGTGGGTGCAGGTGCAGTCCATTCCGCAGGAGGCATGGTTCGGCGGCGTCGGCGCGGGCCTCCTGGCGTGCGCCGTGTTGCTCGCGAACAACCTGCGCGACATCGAGCAGGACCGCGCCGCCGGCAAGCGCACCCTCACGGTGCTCATCGGCCGGCGTGCGACGCAGGTGCTGTTCACGATCTTCGTGCTGGTACCGTTCCTCATCGCAGCGTGGCTCGCGGTGTTCTACGTCATCGCGTGGCTGTCGATGCTCGCGCTGCTCGCGGCCCTCCCCGCGATCCTCATCGTGTGGACGTACCGTCAGCCGCGCGAGCTCGTCGTGGCGCTCGGACTGACATCGCTCACGTCGCTCGCCTACGGCGGGTTCCTGCTGTGGGCGTTCATCGGATAGCGCGTCGTCAGGCCTGAGGGCGGTCCTGCGCGGCATCCGTCGTGGATCCGGCTTCGGGACCGGGCAGCGCTCCGTCTTCGACCTCTTCGTCGGACCGCTCGTCCTTCGACCGCGCGCGGCGCTCCGCGAGACCTGTGGTCACCTCGTCGAGCGGGCGGCGCAGGAAGATCATCGAGAGGCTCAGGCCGATGAGCGCGGCGAAGATCGCCGACAGCCAGTAGTACTCGCGCATGATCGGGATGAGCATGAAGATCCCGAACGGCACGAAGAACGCGAGCAGCCGCAGCACCGAGTAGACGAGGGCGGAGCGCGTTCGCATGCCTCCATCGTAGTTCGCCGGTCCGAGCCGCCTGTCCGGGAGGCTGGGCGGAGGCTGAGGGGTTCACGACGGTTCCATCACGACCGGCCGATTCCGGCCCCGCGCGCCTAGGATGGAAGACGTGACGAGGGTGCTGCTGATCGGGGCCTTGCTGGCCGCCGTGTTCTGGGTGTACAGCATCGTCGACTGCGCCATCCAGCCGCCGACGAAGCACCGCGGTGTGAGCAAGCCCCTGTGGATCCTCATCGTCGTGATCTTCCCCGTGCTGGGCGGCATCCTGTGGTTCGTCATCGGCCGTGCACGCGCGTCGCAGATGGTCGCGCCCCGCGCCCCCGATGACGACCCCGAATTCCTGGGTCGCATCGGCTCGATCTCCGACCAGGACGAGCGCATCCGCCGCCTCGAAGAGGAGCTCGCCCAGCTCGACGCCGAGGCCGATGACCCGCGCTGGAGCCCCCCGATCACCCCGGTCACGCCGCCGGCAGATCCGCCCGCCGCGACCCCGCCGTCACGCGGCACCGAGCCCGCCGTCGAGCGGCCCACGGATCGTCCGGGCGACGGCGAGGACGACCCGCGCGGCCACCGCGGCGCCATCTCCTGACGTGAGCGACGACCCCGAAGCCGCCGGCGAGCCCGGCGCCACCGGCGGCGATCCGCTCGCGGCGCAGACGCGCGGGGTCGAGTCACCGGCGACGGATGCCGCATCCGCCCTCCTCGGAGCCCTCGTGGAGCGGGGCATCCGTCACATCGTCGTGAGCCCCGGCTCGCGTTCGCAGTCACTCGCGCTCGTCGCCGCGGAGCTCGAGAGGCGCGGCGCTGTCCGTCTGCACGTGCGCATCGACGAGCGGATCGCGGGCTTCACCGCCCTCGGCATCGGGCGGGAGACGCGGATGCCGGCCGCCGTCGTCTGCACGTCGGGCACCGCGGCCGCGAACCTCCTCCCGGCCGCGCTCGAGGCGCACCACGCGGGCGTGCCGCTCCTCCTCCTGACCGCTGATCGCCCGCCGGAGCTGCGCGGCGTCGGAGCGAATCAGACCACACGCCAGCCCGGCATGTTCGCCCCGAACGTGCGGTTCGAGGCGGATCTCCCCGTGCCCGACGTCGTCGATTCGGACGGCGCATCCGACCAGAGCGCCATGTTGCGCGCGGTCGCCGCCGAGGCCGTCGACGCGGCGCTCGGCGCGGGAACACGCTCACCCGGTCCCGTACACCTCAACCTCCCGTACCGCGAGCCGCTCGGCGGCGACCTTCCGTCGTGGCTCACGGTCCACTCGGTCGAGCTCGCGACCGAGAAGCACATCGACCTCGACGTGGCGCCGATCGAAGCCGACCGCGCCGACGAGCCCTCCGGCGCGCTGTATCAGGGCGGTGGCGGCATCGGCGAGGCCGACGTCCCACCCGACCCCGACGGTCCGTTCGTACTCGAGCGCGGTCCGCGCACGATCGTGCTGGCCGGCGCCGACGCAGGGCCCGATGCCGAAGCCGTCGCCCACGCGGGCGGGTGGCCCCTCGTCGCCGAGATCGTGAGCGGCGCGCGCTTCGGACGCAACCTCGTGCACGGCTATCGCGCCCTCGTCGCCGATCCCGAGCTGGGTGGCCGCGTCGAGCGCGTCGTCGTGTTCGGGCATCCGACGCTCGCGCGCGAGACGGCTGCGCTCCTGTCGCGCGACGATGTCGAGGTGCTTGCGGTGCGCGGACCGGGGGAGCCCCTCAACCTCAACGGCGCAACGGTCGCGATCGACGAGGTCTCGGTCGCGACCGGTGAAACGGATCGCGAATGGCTGGGCACGTGGATGCGCGCGTCGCGCGCGGCATCCGTGGATCTCTCTCCTCCCGCTCCGGATGCCGCGGCCCTCGCGTCGACCGTGCCCAGCGAGCGGCTCGGGGCGATCTCGTCGGAGCTCGAGGTGTTGCGGGCTCCCGTCGACCGGACCGCGCTCGTCGACGCGGTGTGGCGCGCGACGTGGCCGCACGACCGACTCGTGTTCGGTTCGTCGCGGCTCGTGCGCGTCGCGGATGCGGTGCTCGGCGGCAAGCGCGTGCCCGTGCACTCCAACCGCGGGCTCGCCGGAATCGACGGCACGGTCGCGACGGCGGTCGGCGTCGCTCTCGCGAGCCAGGCCGACGGGCGTCCGGGGGTCACGCGTGTGCTGCTGGGCGACCTCGCGGTGCTCCACGACGTCGGCGCGCTGCTGATCCCGCCGCATGAGGACGAACCGCGCATCCAGGTGATCGTCGGCAACGACGGCGGCGGCACGATCTTCGACGGGCTCGAAGTCGCGGCGGTCGCGGACGACGAGGCGATGGACCGCGTGCTCTACACGCCGCACGGCGTGCGCCTCGAGCACCTCGCGCTCGCGTACGGGTGGGAGTACCACCGCGTGACCACGCGGTCGGCGCTCGACCAGGTGCTCACGTCGCCCGCGGGTGGTCGGCAGCTCATCGAGGTGCCGCTCGAGCGCTGACGTACGCCAGGATGAACGCATGACAGCGACGAGCCAGCGCTATTGGGACGCCGACGCCCACGAGATCCTGCGGGTCGACGAGGGATTCGTGCTCACGAGCGTCGATCCCGAGGCCACCCCGGGCTACTCCGGCGACAAGGAGCAGTCGGCCGAAGACCTCGCCGCCGGCGCCGAAGAGCTGAGCGAACTGCAGGAGCGCCTCTACGCGCAGAGCCGGGTCGACGCGTCGGATGCGTCGGTGCTGCTCGTGCTCCAGGCGATGGACTCCGCGGGGAAGGGCGGCATCATCCGGCATGTCGTCGGGTCGGTCGACCCTCAGGGCATCGCGCTCACGTCCTTCAAGAAGCCGACGCCCGAAGAGCTCGCGCACGACTTCCTGTGGCGCATCGAGAAGCGCGTGCCCGAGCCGGGGTTCATCGGCGTGTTCGACCGCTCGCACTATGAGGACGTGCTCATCGGGCGCGTGCGCGAGCTCGCGCCGCCCGAGGAGATCGAGCGACGGTACGGCGCGATCAACGCCTTCGAGAAGCGATTGACGGATTCGGGGACCCGCATCATCAAGGTCATGCTGCACATCTCGTACGAAGAGCAGCGCGAGCGCCTCATGGAGCGGCTCGACCGCCCCGACAAGCATTGGAAGTACAACCCCGGCGACGTCGACGAACGCGCGCTGTGGCCGCACTACATGAGCGCGTACCAGACGGTGTTCGAGCGCACGTCGACGGACTACGCGCCGTGGCATGTCGTGCCGGCGAATCGCAAGTGGTACGCGCGGCTCGCGGTGCAGGCGCTGCTGCTGGAGGCGCTCGAGGGCATCGACCCGCAGTGGCCCGCCGCGACGTTCGACATCGCCGCTGAGAAGAAGCGTCTCGCGGCGACGTAGCGCCGCCCCCGGAACGGCCTAAGGCACGATCCCGCGCGCGGCCCATGCGGTGGCCGAGAGGCGGAGCGGACCTTCGCCGATCAGCTCACGCGCACGCTCGCGTACGGCTGCGACGGTGTCGTCGTCGAATCCCGCGAGCTGCCCCGCCGTCGACCCGATCCCGAGCGTGTGCGGCTGCCACCACTCGTCGAAATCGGGGTGCTCGACCTCGACCATCAGTTCGCTCTCCGCGACGTCCAGGCATCCCGCATCCGCGAACAGGTCGACCAGATCTCCCCGGCTCGTGCCGGGCCGTGGGGCCGGCGGCCGCCTGTCGGTCACCTCCTCGACCGCGCGCAGGAACGGCGAGTACGGGCCGCGCGCGTTCTCGAGATCCCACACGCACGCCGCGACGACGCCGCCGGGACGCGTGACGCGCACCATCTCGCGGGCGCCGGCTGCGGCATCCGTCATGAAGTGGAAGACGAGCTCCGCGAGCGTCGCGTCGAACAGGTCGTCGTCGAAGGGGAGTGCCTCAGCCGTGCCGTGCCGCACGTCGGCCCAATGGAATCGGGCCGCGGTCGCCTCGACGAACTGCGGCGACGGATCGACCGCCGCGACCTCGGTCTGTCCGAACCGGCGGACCAGCACCTCCGTGAGGGCGCCCGTGCCGCATCCGACATCGAGGGCGCGGCCCGTCTCGGAGAGCTGCGCGAACTCGACCAACACCTCGGCGAGCGGGCGCGAGTACCGGCCCATGAATCCGTCGTAAGCCTCTGCCGCCACCGCGTCGAACGACATGGCGGCAGTGTAGGCCGGTTCGCGCCAATCGCGAATCGGAAAGTACTTGCGTGGACAAGTACTTGATGTGATACAGTACTTGCCGTGACACAGGACGACGCCTTCTCGGCCGACCTGCTGCGCGGCCACACCGACACGATCGTGCTCGGTGTGCTGCGTCGCGGCGACCGGTACGGCTTCGAGATCTACAAGACCATCCGCGATGCGACGGGCGGCGAGCACGAGATCAAAGAAGCCACTCTCTACGCGACCTACCGCCGGCTCGAGAAGGACGGCCTGGTGGAGTCCTACTGGGGCGATGAGACCCAGGGCGGCCGCCGCAAGTACTACCGCATCACCGACGCGGGCCGGGCGGTCTACGGCGACAACGTCGCAGCGTGGGTCGCCACCCGCCGCGTGATCGACTCCCTCCTCGACGTGAAAGACACCGCTGATGACTGAGAACCTCCACATCCACCGACTTCTCGACGAGGCCTTCGCGGGCGTCGAGCTGACCCCCGACACGCAGGACCTGAAGGAAGAGGTGCGCGCGAACCTGATCGCACGCGCCGCTGAGCTGGAGGAGTCAGGCGTCTCACCCGAAGAGGCGGCGCGGCGGGCGGTCGCCGAGCTCGGCGAAGTGCGCGAGCTGGTGGGCGAGTCGGCCACGGCGACCGAGACGGATGCCGCGACCCCGCGCCGCGGCTGGGACGAGCTCATGCGCCGCCACCGCGTGAAGCCGAAGCCCGGCTTCGTCGTGCGTGCCGTCGTGTGGTCGATCGCCGCCGTCGTCGGCATCACGCTCGGGATCCTCGGCGCGACCGGGGTGCTGCCGATCCCGCTCGGCGCGCAGATCGGCCTCTTCGGGTTCGCCTCGACCGGAGTCGCGCTCCTCGTGGGCGACTCGCTGTCGCAGGAGACCACGATGAACCACCCGATGCCGCAGAACCGCGCGGCGGGATACTTCCTCGCGACGCTGCTCGGGGCGTTCGGCCTCGGCTTCGCGGGGCTCGTCGCCTTCGGCTCGATGCCGCTGTGGGGCATCGTCTTCGCCGCGCTCGGGATCATCGCCGCGATCATCCTGTTCTCGTTCCTCCTCGCCAGCCAGACCAACCGGCACAAGGCGTGGACGCGTCAGATGGTGGCATCCGAGCCGCCCAACCGGTTCGAGCGCGAGCCCGAGACCGCCGCACGGTTCGGCATCTACACCGCGGTCATCTGGATCGTGACCTTCGGCGTCGTCGTGGCGCTCATCTTCACGGTCGGATGGTGGTGGACGCCGCTCGCGTTCCTCGCCGGCTTCGCGCTCATGATGCTCGTGCTCGCACGGATGCTGTTCGCATCCGACAAACGCTGATCCCCGCTCGCTGAGCGAAGGCGCACCACCCCCGGTCGCTGAGCGAGCGCAGCGAAACGAAGCGGGTCTCCCTTGGGTGTTTCGTCTCGTCGCTCCGCTCCTCGCTCAACGTCCGAGTACCTCGAGAACCCCAATCGAAAGAAGGGATGCTTCGCCATGCCTGAGAACACCACTCCGGCGATCGTCGCCGAGAACCTCGTGAAGGTGTACCGCGGTCGTGGCCGCAAGCCCGGCGTGCGCGCCCTCGACGGCTTGAGCCTCACGGTTCCCGAGGGCCGCGTCTTCGGCCTCCTCGGCCCGAACGGCGCCGGCAAGTCCACGACAACCAAGATCCTCACGACGCTGTCGCGCCCGACGAGCGGCACGGCGCGCGTCGCCGGCCACGACGTCGCCCGCGAGGCCGACGCGGTCCGGTCCGCGATCGGCTACGTGTCGCAGGGTGCGAGCACCGATCCGCTGCTGACGGCGCTCGAGAACCTCGAGATCGCGGGACGGATGCGCGGGGCCTCGCCCTCCGACGCTCGGGCACGCGCGAAGCGGCTGCTCGACGACTTCGGTCTCGCCGACGCGGCCGCACGGCCCGTGTCGACGTTCTCCGGCGGCATGCGGCGTCGGCTCGACGTCGCCGCGGCGCTCATGCATCGTCCGCGCGTGCTGTTCCTCGACGAGCCCACGACCGGGCTCGACCCCGAGGCGCGCGCCGCGATGTGGGCCGAGATCCGGCGCCTGGCCGCGCACGACTCCCTCACTGTCGTGCTCACGACGCACTACATGGAGGAAGCCGACCGCCTCGCCGACGAGCTGCTCATCGTGAACCGCGGTCGCGCGGTCGTGCAGGGGTCGCCCGCCGACCTCAAGGCGGCGCTCCACGGCGACTCCGTGCGCGTATCGCTCATCGAGCCCGACCCGGTCGCCGTGCGTGCGGCGGTCGCGCGGGTCGGCGGTCTGCGGGATGTCGTGGTCGAGGCATCCGGTGTCGACGGCGTCCTCGTGGCGCGCACCGACGACGCGTCCTCTGCCGTGGGCGCGGTCATCGCGGCGCTCGATGCCGCCGGCATCCGGTTCGGCCAGGTCGCCGCTTCGCATCCGTCGCTCGACGACGTGTATCTGCACTTCGTCGGGCACACGTTCGACCCTTCGACAAGCTCAGGGACCGGCGGCTCGCCGGTCTTCACGGAAGGAGAGGCAGCATGACCACCGTTGCGATCCCGACGACCGTCTCGGCGCCCGAGCGCGCGGGATGGTTCACCCAGACGGGGCAGGTGCTCCGGCGCTGGCTCATCGTGACCATCCGGCAGGTGTGGGGACCCGTGATGTCCCTCGTGCAGCCGATCATCTGGATCCTGCTGTTCGGGCAGGTGTTCCGCTCGCTGGGCGACCTGCCGCAGTTCGCCGCCGCCGCGGGAACCGGGGGGTACATCGAGTACCTCGTGCCCGGCATCCTCATGATGACCGTCCTGTACTCCGGCGCGTGGGCGGGCACGGGCTACATCGACGACATCAACTCCGGTGTCATGGATCAGTACTTGAGCTCTCCGATCCGCCGGTCGGCGATCATCACAGGACAGCTCACACAGCAGCTCATCGTGAACGTCGTGCAGTCGCTCGTCGTGCTCGGCATCGGCTGGCTCGGCGGGGCGCGCTACGCGGGAGGCATCGGCGGACTGCTCGTCGCGCTCGCGGTGGCGACGCTCCTCGCGACGATCTTCTGTTGCGCGTCGACGGCGATCGCGCTCATCTCGCGCAACCAGATCGCGCTCATCAGCCTGTCGCAGCTGATCGTGCTCCCGGCGACGTTCCTGTCGACGACCATGATGCCGTCCGCGCTGCTGCCGGACTGGGTGGCCGCGGTCGCGCGCTGGAACCCGATGACGTGGGCGGTCGAGCTGGGCCGTGGCGGACTGTCGGGCGAGTATGCGGATGCCGCGTGGCTCCAGGTCGCAGGCCTCGTCGCGCTCGCCGCACTCGCGTTCACGTGGGCGGTGCGCTCGATCCGCGCGTACCAGCGGTCCATCTGACGCGTAGAAGGGGTGCCGATCCGCAGCCGCCGGGTCGGCACCCTCTGCTGTTCAGGCCAGCGCGTCGACGATCGGGCGGAACTTCACGCGCGTCTCGATGAGCTCCGCCTCGGGGTCGCTGCCCGCGACGATCCCGGCGCCCGCGTGCGCGACGACGGGGATCGTGTCGCTGTACTCCGCCTGCCGTTGCACGGGCCCCGACCCGATCTGCGCGCACCGCAGCGCTATCGCCCACTCGCCGTCGCCCGCCGCGTCGACCCAGCCCACGGGGCCGGCGTAGCGGCCGCGGTCGAACGGCTCGAGGCGGCGGATGAGCTCGACCGCGGCATCCGTCGGTGTTCCCGCTACAGCCGCCGTCGGGTGCAGGGCCTCGACGAGGTCGAGGGCCGAGGCGTGGTCGTGCAGCTCGCCGGCGACGTCCGTCGCGAGGTGCCACAAGTTCGGCAGCTCGAGCGTGAAGGGCTCGTCGTCGGCGCGAAGAGCGCTCGTGTGCGGGCGGAGCGCCTCGAGCACGCTCTGCACGGCGTACCGGTGCTCGTCGATGTTCTTGGCGCTGTGCGCGAGCTCGTCCGACGCGTGGGCGTCGTCGTCGGCATCCGTCCCGCGCGGGATCGTGCCAGCCAGCACGCGCGCAGTGACAGCACCGCCCGCCACCGTCACGAGCGTCTCGGGGCTTGCGCCGATGAGGCCGTCGACCGCGTAGGTCCACGTGTCGGGGTAGTCGTTCGCGAGAGCGCGCACGAGTCGGCGCAGATCGGAGCCGGCCGGGATCGTTCCGACGAGATCGCGCGCGAGCACGACCTTGCCGACCTCTCCCGCGGCGATCGCGTCGAGCGCTGCGCGCACGGCGTCTTGATACCCCGCGGGGTCGAGCGCACCCGGACCGAGGGTGCCCGACCAGTACGGACCGTACGGGATGGGCTCGATCGCGGGAGCCGGGCTCTCGTCGCCCTCCCATCGGATGCGCGTGATCCACGAGCGCCCGCGGTGCCGCCCGACGATCGCGCGGGGCACGACGAGCCGGCTCGACGAGTGCGAACGGCGATCGAACACGAGCGCGCCGAACGCGACGAGCCCGGTGCCGGGGAGCCCGACCGGATCGTCGATCTCGGCCCCGGATGCGACGTGTCGCCAGGTCTCCGCCGGCGGTGGCACGCGGTCGGGGTCGAAACCGGCGGGAGCCGTGTCGCCGCCGCGCTCCATCCACGTGGCCGGGCCGCCGACGCCCACGATCCCGTCGGACCGGCGCAGCCACGCGAGGGGCTCCGCGGGGTCGGCGTAGGCGAGCAGATCCTCGACGGGTTCGATCTCCCGGGTCTCGACCACCAGTCGCGGTGGGCGCTGCGGGTCGATCACTCCTCCAGCCTACGTCCGCACGGGCATCGCCACTGTCCGCGGGCCGCGGCCCACGCATCCGGGGCCTCGGTCTCGAGGCGAGGGGAAGTCGCAGGACGAGGACCGGCCCGCGGCATCCGCCCTCATCTCGGTGCATGTCCTCGTTTCGTGACAGGGAGGCCGACCGCGACCCGAACCCCACGTCCGGGAGCGGACCTAGACTGACCCGGTGAGCACGCAGACCACCCCCACGAAGCGGCCCGCACCCGGCACGCGCGTGATCTTCCGCTGGCGCAAGTGGGACGGCGGCACCCACTGGACGCACGAGTGCGTGTATCTCGGCAGCGACGAGTGGGGCGAGTGGTTCGGGCAGCCCGCGGGATGGCGCAGCCATCGCCCCGGCCGCAACGTGACCGCGATCAGTCCCAATGTGACGCTCATCCCCGCGAGCGGTGACTACGCGCTCACCCACAATGCGGCGCCCGCGACCTACCGCATCTACATCGACCTCGCGTGGGACGTGCACTGGGACGGTCCGGAGCCGACCGGCATCGACATGGACCTCGACGTCGTGTGGGCCGTCGACGAGCGCGGGCTCTTCATCGACGACCGCGACGAGTGGGACGAGCACCGCGTCGAGTACGGGTACCCGCTCGACATCGTCCAGCACCTGGAGTCGCTCGCCGTCGACCTCGAGGCGCGCGTGCGCGAGGGCGGCGCGCCCTTCGACCCCGCGACCGCGCGGCGCTGGCTCGACAAGCTCGCGGCCTCCGTGCCCGCCTAGACTCGACGGGTGACCGCGAGCACACCCGAGCAGCACCCGAACCGCGCCGACCTGCACAAGGATCCGGCGCGCGTGAGCGGCATGTTCGACCAGGTGGCGCGCGGATACGACCGCACCAACACCGTGCTGAGCCTCGGCAACGACCGCTTGTGGCGCGTGGCGACGACGCGCGCGGTCGCGCCGAAGCGCGGCGAGCGCATCCTCGACCTCGCGGCGGGCACGGGCGCGTCGAGCGTCTCGCTCGCCCGCAGCGGCGCCGAGGTCGTCGCGGCGGACTTCTCGCCCGGCATGATCGCCGAAGGGCGGCGCCGGCACGGTCCGGATGCGCCGGGCGGCGGCATCCGCAACCTCTCGTTCGTCGAGGCGGATGCCACAGCGCTCCCGTTCGGCGACGACGAGTTCGATGCTGTCACGATGTCGTTCGGCCTGCGCAACGTGAACGACCCGAAGAAGGCGCTGCGAGAGCTGCTCCGCGTGACCAAGCCCGGCGGCAGGCTCGTGATCTGCGAGTTCTCGCATCCGCCGTCGCGAGCGTTCCGGGGTCTCTACCGCTTCTACAACGACCGCGTGCTGCCCGTCGTCGCGAAGGCGGTCAGCTCGAACGCCGACGCGTACGACTACCTCAACGAATCGATCAAAGACTGGCCCGATCAGCGCCGCCTGGCCGCGTGGATCCGCGAGGCGGGATGGACGGATGTCGCGTACCGCAACCTCTCACTGGGCATCGTCGCCCTGCACCGCGCCGTCAAGCCCCGCGGCGATCGTTAGGCTGGAACGGTGACCCCCTCAGCGCCGGGCTCGCGTGTCGCGGGCAAGCTGGGCCTCACCGACCGCATCTTCGCCGGCCCGAGGTCCCGTCGGCTGATGGCGACCGTCGACCGGGGGCTCGAGCGCGTCGACGAGTGCCTGCGCACGGAACTGCGGGTCTCGGATGCGCTGGCCGACGCGACGAGCCGCTACCTGTACGACGCGGGAGGCAAGCGCATCCGCCCGATTCTGGCGCTGCTGACCGCGCAGCTCGGCGACGGCACGACCGACGAGGTCGTCCAGGCGGCCACGGCGCTCGAGCTGACGCACCTCGGCTCGCTGTACCACGACGACGTCATGGACGCCGCCGATCGACGCCGCGGGGTGCCGAGCGCGCACGCGGTGTGGGGCAACAACGTCGCGATCCTCACCGGCGACCTGCTCTTCTCGCGCGCGAGCCAGCTCATGGCCCGAAACGGCGAGCGAGCCATCCAACTGCAGGCCGACACGTTCGAGCGCCTCGTGCTGGGGCAGATGCACGAGACCGTCGGCGCCCAACCCGACGACGACCCGGTCGAGTTCTACCTGCAGGTGCTCGCCGACAAGACCGGCTCGCTCATCGCGGCCGCCGCCGAGTCGGGCGTCATCTTCTCGAACGCGCCCGCCGAGTACCAGAAGCCGCTGTCGGTGTTCGGAGAGAAGGCGGGCGTCGCGTTCCAACTGCTCGACGACGTCATCGACCTCTCGCCGGACCCCGCCGAGACGGGCAAGGTGCCCGGCACCGACCTGCGCGCGGGCGTGCCCACGATGCCGTACCTGCTGCTCGGCCGCGCCGACGACGACGAGTCGCGCGCGCTGCGCAGCCGCATCGACGAGGGCGTCGCGGCGATCGCCGAGGGCGCCGACCCCGCGCTGCTCGACGCCGACCTGGCTCTCCTGCGAGACCACTCAGCAACCGCCGCTACGCTCGACCTGGCGAATTCGTGGTCGCGCGACGCGATCCAGGCGCTGGCGCCCGTGCCCGACGGGCCCGTGCGTGAAGCGCTCACACGGTTCGCACAGGCCGTCGCCGACCGCTCCAGCTAGTCGCGGCATCCGCGCTCTCCCTCTCCGGTCCCACGAGGACCGAGCCCCTTCGAAAGGACCCTCATGACCAAGCTCAGGCTGGCCATCGTCGGTGCCGGCCCCGCCGGAATCTACGCCGCCGACATCCTCCTGAAGGCCGAGCGCAAGTTCGACGTCTCGATCGACCTCTTCGAGCAGCTGCCCGCACCTTACGGGCTCGTGCGCTACGGGGTGGCTCCCGACCACCCGCGCATCAAGGGGATCATCACGGCGCTGCGCGAGGTGCTCGACCGCGGCGACATCCGGATCTTCGGCAACGTGCGCTTCGGCGAGGACATCACCCTCGACGACCTCAAGCGCCACTACAACGCCGTCATCTTCGCGACGGGTGCCGTGCACGACGCGTCGCTCAACATCCCCGGAATCGACGCGAAGGGCTCGTTCGGCGCGGCCGACTTCGTGAGCTGGTACGACGGCCACCCCGACGTTCCGCGCGAGTGGTCGCTCGACGCGGAGTCGGTCGCGGTGATCGGCAACGGCAACGTGGCGCTCGACGTCGCGCGCATGCTCGCGAAGCACGCCGACGACCTGCTGCCCACCGAGATCCCCGACAACGTCTACGCGGGACTCAAAGCCTCGAAGGTCACCGACGTGCACGTGTTCGGCCGTCGCGGGCCGGCGCAGGTGAAGTTCACGCCCCTCGAGCTGCGCGAGCTGGGCGAGCTGCGCGACGTCGACATGGTCGTGTACGACGAGGACTTCGAGTACGACGAGGCCTCGAAAGCCGCGATCGCGAGCAACAAGCAGGTCATGGTGATCGACCGTGTGCTGCAGTCGTGGCGCCGACGGCCCTCGGTCAACAACGCCGGCGGAACCGCATCCCGCCGCCTGCACCTGCACTTCTACGCGAAGCCGGTCGAGGTGAAGACCGACGACGAGGGCCGCGTGCGCGCGTTCGTGTACGAGCGCACCCGTCCCGACGGCGAGGGCGGCGTGGTCGGCACGGGCGAGCTGCGCGAGGTCGAGGTGCAGGCGCTCTATCGCGCGGTCGGCTACTTCGGCTCGCCGCTTCCGGGCGTGCCCTTCGACAAGCGCCACGGCGTCATCCCCAACCACGAGGGCCAGGTGCTGCGCAAGGACTCGAACGAGCGTGTCCCCGGCGTCTACGCCACCGGGTGGATCAAGCGCGGGCCCGTGGGCCTCATCGGCCACACGAAGTCCGACGCCATGGAGACGATCCGCCACCTCATCAACGACCAGGGCTCGTGGTGGCAGCCTGTCGACCCGTCCGAAGAGGCGATCCCGCGCCTGCTCGCAGAACGCGGCGTCGCGTGGACCGACCTCGAGGGCTGGCACCGTCTCGACGCGCACGAGATCGGCCTCGGTGAGCCGCACGATCGCGCGCGGATCAAGGTCGTGCCGCGCGACGAGATGGTGAAGATCTCTCGCGGCGAGTAGCCGAGGGCCGTTCGCTTCACGCGCGGCCGCGCGCAATAGGCTGACGCCATGGCGGAGGAGTGGCGCCCCGACATCCTGGGGGCCCCGTTCGAGCAGCTCACGCTCACGCTCGGGGAGGACGATGAGGGTCCCGTCGTCGCGACGCTCGTGCGGAGCATCCGCAACCCCTTCCTGTCGCTGTTCAGCCCGCTGCGGGACGTCGATGTGCTCGCGGTGCACGGGTGGTCGGACTACTTCTTCCAGACGGAGCTCGCGGAGTTCTGGAACCGCCTCGGAGCCCGCTTCTACGCGCTCGATCTGCGCAAGTACGGGCGAAGCATGCGCCCGGGTCAGACGCCGGGCTACATCGCCCGCCTCGATGACTACGACGCCGACATCGAGGCGGCCCTCGACGCCATGGGGCACGGCGCCGGCGCGAACGGCTCGCGGAGGCTCGTGCTGCTCGGACACTCGACGGGCGGGCTGACACTGTCGCTGTGGGCCGCGCGCCACGCGGGCCGTGCCGCCGCCGTCGTGCTCAACGCGCCGTGGCTCGAACTCCAACTCGGGCCGGTCGCGCGGCAGGCGATCCACCCGCTCGTCGGCATCCATGCGCGCATCGACCCGCTCGGGCAGCAGCCGACCGTCGACATGGGGTTCTACACGCGCGCGCAGACGGAGGTCGGAGCGCTTCCCGTCCCGGGATACCGCGTCGAGTGGCGTCCGCCGCGCGGATTCCCGATCCATCCCGGCTGGCTCGCGGCCGTGCTCGAAGGGCACCGCCGCATCGCGGCGGGCGTCGACGTCGCCGCGCCCACGCTCGTGCTGCTGTCGACCCGCTCGACGCCTCCGCTGTCGTGGAGTGAGGAGATGACCTCGAGCGACTCGGTGCTCGTGGTCGACGACATCGCGAAGTCGGCGACGAAGCTCGGCAAGCTCGTCACGATCGCGCGCATCGACGGGGCGATCCACGACGTGTTCCTGTCGCGGCCGGCGCCGCGCGCAGAGGCGTACGCCGTGCTGAGACGGTGGATCGTCGGATGCCTCGCGGCGAGGCATCCGTGAGCCCCCGTCGGCGACCGGCGGGCGTCTAACTCTCCGGTGCGAGCGCCAGCACGGGCGCGAGGTCGTCGCGGGTGAGGCTGATCCAGGGCCCCGCGGGGTCGATGAGCACGCCGTCGAGACCCGTCTCGGTGATGAGCACGGCTGCGAGCTGCGCGGGCGTCATCGGGACCGGCTGCGTGCCGCGATCGAGTGCGATGACCTCGAGCGGGTGCGAGAAGATCTCGAGCAGGCGCTTGCCGTCGGTCGTGCGCGCCTCGGAGATGCCGGGGCCCTGCTCGGTCTGACCGACCGACACCCACAGCTTCGCGTCGACGAGAGCGCGGCCGATCTCGGTCGCCGTCTCGGGCGTGCGCTGACCCGAGACCAGTCGCTTGATCGGGAACTCCGTGCCGCCCGCCTCCTCGACGATGCGCTCGAGGAGTTCGCGCGGGATCACGGCGCGGCTCTGACCCGACGCCGGGTCGATGACGAGGCCGGAGTACCTGCCGGCGAGGACGTATCGGAACACGGATGCCACGGGCTGCGCCATCGCGGATGTTCCCGTGTCGCCGTCGGCGATCACGCTCGCGCGCAGCGCGCCCAGTCCGCTGTATGCGACCGCGAACTGCTTGTCTCCCGACGTCATCATCGCGAGCGGGAGGTTCTCACCCGCGGCGAGGAGTGCTCGTGCATCGCCTTTGACGCGGAGGAAGAGGTGCCCCTGCAGCAGCTGTCGCGCGACGGCCATGACGTCGCGGCCGGTCGCGTCGGCGGGCAGCTCGGCGAGGGCGTCGCGCAGGAGGATGTTGTCGGGGACCTGTGCTTCGGGCGCGCCGGGCGAGGGGGCCGCTCCAGGCTCCTGCGGCACGGGCCGCGGGGGCTGCGCCGCGGCGGAGGCGGGGCGGCCGTAGGTCGAGACCGAGATGCCGACGTGGGGGACTGCGCCGGCGTCGGGTGCGTCGGCGCCGGGTGCGGCATCCGTGCCTGCTGCGTCCGTCTCGGACGGCGCCGCGGATTCGGGCTGTTCGTCGGGCGTGCGCTTGCCGCGCGAGAAGAGTGCCATCGCTCGAGCCTATGCGCCGCTCCTGGATGTCGCGTGCGGGTCAGCGGGGGTGCCGTGCGTCGGCGGGGCGTCCTAGGGTCGGAGCATGGCCTCGCCCCGCATCACCCTGACCATGCCCGGCCCCGACGGCGAACGCGAGGTCAGCGTGTCGAACCCCGACCGCGTGCTGTGGCCGCAGGTCGGCATCACCAAACGCGAGCTCGCCGAGTACCTCATCACGATCGCCGAGCCCTTCCTCGCCGCGAACGGGAACCGCCCCGTGTCGCTCGAGCGGTTCCCCGAGGGCGTCGACGGCGAGCGCTTCTACTCGAAGAACCCGCCCAAGGGCGCGCCGGCGTTCGTCGAGTCGCGCACCGTGACGTACAACAGCGGGCGGCGGCATCCGCAGATCGTGTTCACCGAGATCGCTGCGGCCGTGTGGGCCGTGCAGATGAACACGATCGTGTTCCATCCGTGGGCGTCGCTCGTCTCCAACACCGACAACCCCGTCGAGCTGCGCATCGACCTCGACCCGCAGCCGGGAACGGATTTCGCGGATGCCGCGGCCGTCGCCCCCGCGATGCGCGACGTGCTCGCCGAGGCGGGCTTGACGGCGTTCCTCAAGACGAGCGGAAACCGCGGCATCCACATCTTCTGCCCGATCGAGCCGGAGTGGGAGTTCCTCGACGTGCGGCACGCCGTGATCGCCGCCGGACGCGAGCTCGAGCGGCGCATGCCCGACAAGGTCACGATGAACTGGTGGAAGGAGGAGCGCGGCGAGCGCATCTTCATCGACTTCAACCAGGCGAACCGCGACCGCACGATGGCGGGTGCGTACAGCCCGCGCGCGCTGCCGCACGCGAGCGTCTCGACTCCGCTCACATGGGACGAGCTCGAGGCGGGCGTCGACCCGGCCGCGTTCACCGTGCGCACGATTCCCCGACGACTGGCCGACGTCGGCGACCCGTGGGCCGACCTGCTCGCGAAGCCGGGCCGCATCGACACGCTCCTCGAGTGGTGGCAGCGCGACCTCGACGACGGCCTCGGCGAGCTGCCTTTCCCACCCGACTTCCCGAAGATGCCCGGCGAGCCGCCGCGCGTGCAGCCGAGCCGCATCAACCCGGAGAACTGGCCCAAAGAAGAGGGATGACCGAGCGCTTCTCGCCCATCGACCGGCTCGTCGCCCGCGTGCTGCAGACCCCGTGGCTCACGAGGCTGCCGATCCCGCTGTATCGAGCCGGATTAGGGTGGATCTTCGGCGAGCGGCTCGTGATGATCGAGCACCTCGGACGCATGTCACACGAGCCGAGGTACGTCGTCGTCGAGGTGGTCGAGCGCGAGCCGAACGCCGTGCGCGTCGCGTCGGGTCTCGGCGAGCGGGCGCAGTGGTACCGCAACCTGCGCGCGAACGGTGTCGCGTACCTCAGCATCGGTCGGGCTCGCCGTGTGCCGGCGTCGGTGCGGATGCTCGACGCCGACGAGTCGCGGCGGGTGCTCGAGCGCTACGCGAGGAGGCATCCGCGGGCATGGAGGCACCTTTCGGCGGCGATGGACTACGCCGCCGGCGGCGAGGCGCGCATGCCTCTGGTCGAGTTCGGGCCGCCGGAGTGAGTCCGCGCGCGCCTGTGCGCGGCGCGTCGCGTGCGGGATACTCGCGATAGCCCTTGTCGCGACCCTTGCAGGAGGGGCCATGACCGCCGTGTTCGAGTTCTTGGCGCTGCATCCGGTGATCGTGCTGTTCCTGCTCATCGGGTTGGGTGCCGCGGTCGGACAGGTGCGCGTCGGGGGAGTGTCCCTCGGCGCCGTCGCCGTGCTGATCGTCGGGATGGCGATCACAGCGTGGGGCGTCGCGCTCGGCGTCTCGATCGAGCTGCCCGCCGCGATCGGTGACGTCGGTCTGGTGCTGTTCGCGTTCTGCATCGGGGTCATCTCCGGCCCGGGCTTCTTCAACGCGATGCGGTCGTCATGGGCGCTCATGCTCGTGGTCACGGGCATCCTCATCGTCGGCGCGGCCGTCGCCTACGGGCTCGGGGTGTGGCTGGGCGTGTCGCCCGTGACGATCGCGGGAACCTTCGCGGGTGCGGTGACGAACACCCCCGCGCTGGCGGCAACCGGCGGCAGCGCCGAGGCCACGGTCGGCTATGCGAGCGCGTACATCTTCGGCGTGATCGGGGCGATGATCGTGGCGGCGCTCGCCCTCCGTCACCGCGCGGAAGACACCGACCGCCCGGCGCCGCTCGTCGACAAGGCCGTCGAGGTCGACACGACCTCGATGCCGACCGCCGACGAGCTGTCGAAGCGCCACGGGCGGCGCGTGCTGTTCTCACGCGTGCTGCCCAAAGACGGCGAGATCGAGGCTGTCGGGCCCGACACGCCGCTCACGCCGGGGTCCGTGGTCAACGTGGTGGGCCCGAGCGACGCGGTGCAGGAGGTCAGCGACGAGATCGGCCACACGGCGGCGGTCGACATCGTCGGACAGCGCTCCGAGCTCGACTTCCGTCGCATCATCCTCTCCAACCCACGGCTGGCGGGCCGCACCATCGCGAGCCTCCATCTTCGGGAACGACTCGGCGCAACGATCGTCCGCGTGCGCCGCGGAGACGTCGACTTCGTCGCCACGCCGGACTTCGTCGTGCTGCAGGGCGACCGTCTGCGCGTCGTCGGCCCCAAGCGGTCGATGGCCGCGGTGTCGGAGTTCCTCGGCGACTCCGAGCGCGGCATGGCCGACACGAACCCGGTCGCGCTCGGCCTCGGCATCGCACTGGGTCTGGTCATCGGAGCGATCCGGATCCCGCTGCCCGGAGGCGGATACTTCGGCCTCGGCTTCGCCGCCGGCGCGCTCGTCGTCGGGCTCATCATGGGACGCATCGGGCGCATCGGTCCGCTCGTCACCGCATTGCCCAACACCGCCGCGAACGTCCTCGCCGAGCTCGGTCTGCTCATCTTCCTCGCCTTCGCGGGCACGAAGGCAGGATCCCTCATCGTCAGCGCGATCGTGTCGGGCGAGATCGTGACGCTCCTGCTCATCGGAGCGGTCGTCACCCTCGTCGCGATGCTCGGCACGTACCTCATGCTGCGCCACGTGTTCCGACTCGGCGGCACGCGGCTCTCGGGAGCGATCGCGGGGGCGCAGACGAACCCCGCGATCCTCGCATTCGCGAACAGCCGCACGGGCCACGACGTGCGGGTCGCGCTGGGGTACAGCCTGGTCTATCCCGCTGCCATGGTCGTGAAGATCCTGCTCGCGCAGGTGCTCGTGACGCTGTGAACCCCGCGCACGTCAGTCGAGCACGTCGGCGAGATCGTAGGCCGACACCGTCTCGAGTTGGTCGTACGTGCACGAGCGCGGATCGCGATCGGGACGCCAGCGCTCGAACTGCACGGTGTGACGGAAACGCCAGCCCTCGAGCTGGTCGTACCGCACCTCGAGCACGCGCTCCGGGCGCAGCCGCACGAACGATGAGTCGGCCCGCGACGGGGTGAAGCGCGACTTCTCGCCCTCGTTCCGGAGCGGGTTGCCGTCGGCGTCGCGCTCGACGAGCGGATCGAGCTCCTCGACGAGCTCGAGCCGCTTCCTGTTGCTCCACGCCGCGACGCCGCCCACCGGGTACAGATCGCCGTCGTCGGAGTACAGGCCGACGAGGAGCGAGCCGACGCCCTGCCCGGACTTGTGCACGCGGTAGCCCATCGCGACGACATCCGCCGTGCGGACGTGCTTGATCTTGAACATCGTGCGCTTGTTGGGCGCGTACGGCTGGTCGAGGGGCTTCGCGATGACGCCGTCGAGACCTGCGCCCTCGAACTCGGACAGCCATCGCCGCGCGACCTCCGGATCGTGGGTCGTGCGCGTCACGTGGATGGGATGGGGGAGCTCGCCGAGCAGGTCGACCAGCTCGGCGCGCCGCGTCGCGAACGGCTCGCCCTGCAGATCACGGTCTCCGCGCGCCAGCAGGTCGAACGCGATGAACATGGCCGGCGTCTCGACCGACAGCTTCGCGACGCGCGACGAGGCGGGATGGATGCGCTGCGTGAGCGACTCCCAGTCGAGGCGCTGCGAACCGGGCTCGCCCTTCGGTACGACGACCTCTCCGTCGATGAGGCACGGCTCGGGCAGCAGCTGCGAGAATGCGTCGACGAGCTCGGGGAAGTACCGCGTGAGCGGCTTAGCTCCGCGACTGCCGATCTCGACGTTCGAGCCGTCCCACGACACGAGCGCCCGGAACCCGTCCCACTTCGGCTCGTAACTGAGTCCGCCGGGCGCGGCGTCGGGCGGAGGCACCTCGGGGACCGACTTCGCGAGCATCGGCGCGGGGATGTCGTAGGGCATGCGTCCATCCTGCCGTGGCCCGCCGACGCGGCACCAGGGCCCGCGTCACCGCCCGGTGTCGGAGACGACCGCGAGGCCGTCGGCGCACACCCGGTGGGCGGCGCGGATGCGGCACCCGCAGTCTCAGGAGGCGGTGGGGCTGGACGCGGCGAAGATCGCCGCCGCCTCGGCGCGGTTCGCCGCACCGACCTTCGCGAGGATCGCCGACACGTGCACCGAGGCGGTCTTCGGGCTGATGAACAGGCGCCGGCCGATCTCGGAGTTCGTGAGGCCCTCGGCCACGAGCTCGAGCACCTGCAGCTCGCGCGGGGTCAGGGTCGCGATGACGCCGGATGCCGCGGCCGCATCCGACCCGCCGAGTAGACGCGCGTGCGCACCCAGCTCCCTCGCCCAGCGCGCGACGCGCGCGACGCCCTGTGCGGGAGCCTCGTCGACGATGCGCTCGAGGATGTGCGCGGCTTCGTCGCGCTCGCCGTCCGCGATGAGCGCCTCGGCGAGACGCAGTCGCGCGACCTGCGCATGCCACGCGTAGAGTCCGCTCCCGGGCAGCTCCGCGACGACCGCGCGCCAGCGCGCGACCCGCTCGTCGGGGGGTCCTGTGTCGCCGAGTGCGGCTCGCGCGTAGTCGACCCACCGGCGGTTGATCTCGTGATCGGGCCAGTCGTCGAGAGCGCTCAGCAGCCGCTCCCGCCCGTCCTCGTGCTCGTCGGGCGCGCTCGCGATGAGCAGGGACGCCGCGACGGCGGCGTATCGGCGTGGAGTGGGCTCGGCGTCGCCCTCGACGACCTCGAGCACGCCTGCGAGCGCCTCGCGGCGGCGTTCCTCGGCCTCGGGGGAGGGGCGGCCGACGGAGAACTCGAGCGCCGCGTCCGCTTCCTCGATACGCCACCAGGCGCGCTTCTTGGGTTTGAGGGCGGTGACCTCCGCCATCCCGCCGCGCTCGCTCGCGAGCAGCTCGGCGCGCGCGTCCGGCTGGTCGTTCCACGACAGGTGGTTGGCCACGACGCGCGCGACCCACGCGCGCGCGGCGCGGTCGGTGAGGCGCCGTGCGCGCGTCGTGTACGCGAGCGCGTCCTCCCACCGCCCGGCGGCGAGCAGTGCGAACGCGAGGCTCAGGGCGATCGAGGTGCCCGAGCCGCGCTCGATGCCGGCGCGGACGACCTCGGCGTAGTACCGCTCGCCGACTTCGGCCGCCTCCGCGAACCGGCCGAGGTTCGCGAGCTGATCGATGTGCGCGCTGCCGGCGTAGGCGCGCAGCGGCGGCTCGAGCCTGAGCGCCACGGCCCGCTCGAGCGGCGCGAGGGCGGCGGACTGGTCGTCCTCGTCTCCCGCGATGCGCCAGCTCTCGATCGTGAGCGCGACCGCGAGCGCGGCATCGTCCCCCGCCGCCTCGGCGAGCTCGATCGCGCGACGCGCATGCTCGGCGGCCTCCTGGCCGTGTTCGCTGATCGCGAGGTTCGACATGACCCGCGACATGAGCGCCTTCGCCGGCGCGGAGTCGATGCCCTCGAGCAGCCGCACGGCCTCCTCGAGGTCCTCGCGCTGGACGCGGTACTCCGCGTTGAACACGTGGACGAACCTCTGCCTCAGCAGCGCCGCGCGAGTGAGCGGGTCGTCGCCGCACACCGCGAGCCCTTCGTTCGCGGAGCGCAGCGCGCGTCGCGCGTCGCCCAGGTCGTGCCATGCCTGCGCCGCCTCGAGGTGCAGCGCCTGACGCGTCGTGCCCGCGCGCTCCTCGGCATCCGGCACCTGGTCCCACAGTTCCGTCAGGCGCTCCGCGAGCTTGACGGATGTCGCGGGCGCGAAGCTCGCGCGCGAGAGACGCAGCGCGCGCACCGTCGCGTCGAAGGCGGCCGTGAGGTCGCGCGCGGCGAGCCAGTGCTCGGCGACCGCCGACACGTCGTCGGGGGAGTCGTCCGGCCGGCTCCGCTGCAGGTACTGCGCGAAGGCGCGGTGCACGCGCACGCGCTCGCTGGGCAGCATCTCGCCGTGGACCGCTTCGCGCGTGAGCGCGTGACGGAACGAATAGCCCGCGCCGGAGGCCAAGATGACGCGCGCGTCGATCGCCTCGCGGAGCGCGCGGTCGAGCGTGCGGTCGTCGAGCGTCGACACCGCGGCGAGCACGTCGTGGTCGACGTGCATGCCGCCCGCGGCCATCGCGCGCACGGTCTCCTGGGCGGGGTCGGTCAGTCGCGTGTAGCGCGCGAGCACGAGGTCGCGCAGCGTGTCGGGGAGCCCGCGGTCGCCGAGGTCCACGAGCTCCTCGACGAGGAACGGGACCCCGCCGCTGCGCTCGGCGAGGCGCTCGACGTCCTGCGGATCGACGGCGTCGTCGGTGAGGATGCTCACCTGCTCGGCGACCTCGGCGAACGAGAGCGGCTCGAGGTCGACGCGCACGAGGCCGGGCGTGCGGTCGAGCTCGGCGAGCACGGGATGCAGCGGGTGGAACCGGTCGATGTCGTCGGACCGGTACGTCGACACGATCGTGAGGTGGCGGCCCCGGAGCGTGCTGGCGAGCGTCTTGAGGAGCGCGAAGGTCGCGGCATCCGCCCATTGCAGGTCTTCGATGACGATCACGACGTGACGTGTCGCCGACAGGTTCTCGAGCACGACCTCGATCGCCTCCGCGAACTCGCCCGCCTGCTCGTCGTCGCCAGGAGCCTCCCCTGCGAGGCCCGGCACGAGTGCGGCGAGCGCGGTCACCGCGGCGGGCGACCCCGCCGCCTCGCGCAGCGCGTCGGTGCCGACCTCGCCGTGCAGATCGCGCAGGATGCGGCGGATCGGCCCGAAGGGCGCGCCGATCGGACCGAGGTCGACGCACTGGCCGATCGCGACCACCAGCGGGAGCCCCTCGTCGCGGCGCGCCGCCGCCTGCGCGAGCAGCTCCTGCACGAGACGGGTCTTGCCGATGCCGGCTTCTCCTCGCACGAGCACGGCTCGCGGGCGTCCGCGACGGCCGTCGTCGAACGCGTCGAGCAGCGTGCGCAGCTCCGCGCCGCGGCCGACCATGACCGATGGAGTCCCCGTGGGGCGCATGAACATATCGTGTCACCTTCCGGCAAGCGGGGCAGTGGACCCTGAATGCGGCATCACGCGTGCTGCGGACGCCGCGTCCGGTCCCTGTCCGCCCCTCGTGACCGCGCACTCGGCGCCGCCTCCGCGGGAGAGGCTGCCGCCCGGGACGCGTCGGGCCCCTGCTGGCGTTCGCGCACCCGGAGCAGCAGCTCGTTCTCGCGCCGCAGAGCTTCGGTACGGCGCTCGTTGAGCACGCTCGCGGCGAAGACCATCTCGTTCATGTCGACCTCCGAGGGCCGGTGCACTGCCGGCCACGACACCTACGGTCGTCCCTAAGGAGGGGCGACCGTATCGGGCGAACGCCCTATCTTCGGCGGCGGGGCGCTCAGGCGCGCCGGAATCGGGCAGGCCGCGAAGAGCGGATCGGCCCGGTCGACGGTGCGCCCCGCATGGGCAGGATGGGCGTCGGGAGGACGACATGAAGGTCATCGACGCGGGCGTGTTCGCCGCCGCGACGCAAGCGAGCTACCGCGAGAATCTGCGGGTTCCGCACTTGAGCCTCGGCACGTACAGCATCCCGGCGGGAGCTGTCGATCCGCAGCAGCCGCACACCGAGGACGAGGTCTACATCGTGCTCTCCGGGCGCGCGAAGCTGTCGACACCGGATGCGGTCGCCGACGCATCCGCCGGTGCTGTGCTGTTCGTGCCCGCGGGCGAGGAGCACCGATTCATCGACGTAGAGGAGGACCTCACCGTGATCGTCGTGTTCGGTCCGGCCGAGCACACGCTTCGCGGGGAGTGACCCGCGCTGTTCGGCGTCGGGTCCTGCCGGGTGCCGCCGTCAGCCGAGGGTCGATGACAGGCGGCGGGCGACCTCGGCCGCCGGCATCCGTCTCGGGAAGACCGCGACCATGACGTCGTCGTCGGCGGGGGCGTCCGGCGGATCGGGATGCACGCCGAACCGGCGCATCGCGTTGTCGAGCGCCGCCTGCAGCACGGAGACCGGCACGCGCCTCGTGCCGCGCAGCAACCGCCGCAGCACGTGGTTGTGCACGGCGGTGACCAGCGCCGCGAAGCCGACCGCGTCGACCGGGTCGAGCCCGGGGAGCGCGTCGCGCAGGTACTCGTCGAACAGGCGCTCGTAGCGGAACACCGCGACGATCTCGCGGTTGCGCAGAGCCGGCACCTGTCGCACGACGGTGTAGCGACGGCGCGCCAATTCGGGATCGCGCGCGAAATGGCGGAAGGCGATGACGGATGCCTCGCACACCGCCTGCCACGGGTTCTCGTGCGGCTTCGACAGGAACGCCCGCAGCTGCTCGAGCAGAGCCTCGTGGTCGGCGAAGATCACGTCCTCCTTGCCGCCGAACTGGCGGAAGAAGGTCGAGCGCGACACCCCGGCGGCCTTGGCGATCTGGTCGACCGACGTCTGGTCGAAGCCCCGCTCGGCGAACAACTCCACCGCGGCGGCGATCACCGCCATGCGCGACGCCGAGCTCTGTTCGAGGTCTGTCATCGGCATGAGCCTAGAGCACGGCTGTGCCGCGCGCCCGCGGGACGCGGCGGGTGGCTGCCGCGTGCCGAACTCCGGAGTTTCGTGGCGCTGCCCGCGGAATCCGCCGATTCCAGAGGCGTGTGCCGCGGTGTTCCGGAGTTGTGCACGCGGATGCGCCACCGCATTGTCAAGCGGGTGGTGGAGGAACGGCGCGCGGCGTTGACTGGGCGCATGCCGTCACTGTGGCGCACCGGAACGCAGCCGATCGAGGGAACCGCGTTCGAGCCTGGGCGGCATCACGACGTCATCGTGGTGGGCGCGGGGCTGACGGGTCTGTGCACGGCGGTGATGCTCACGCGGGAGGGGCTCGACGTCGCCGTCGTCGACTCCGGGAGGGTCGCCGAGCTCGCCACGGGCGGCAACACCGGCAAGGCGACGCTCCTGCAGGGCACGCGCCTGTCGACGCTGCGCCGCGACCACCCGGCCTCGCTCGTGCGCGCGTACGTCGACGCGAACCGCGACGGACTCGAGTGGCTGGAGGCATTCGCGGCAGAAGCCGGCGTGCCCTGCACGCGGCGGACGGTCGTCTCATACGCACAGGCGCCGGCAGGCGCCGAGCGGGTCGAGGCCGAGCTCGCGGCGGCTCGCGAAGCCGGCTTGCCGGTGCGGCGGATACCGGGCCCCGACGGGGCGGGGGACGGCTCGACGCGACATCAGTTCCCGTTCGCCGACGGCGTCGCGCTGGACGACCAGCTCGCGATCGACCCCGTCGTCACCGCGAACGCGCTCGCGCGGGAGTTCGTCGCGGCGGGGGGAGCGCTCCACACCGGCGTGCGCGTGCGTCACACCCACGCCGTGCCGCACGCGTGGATCGACACCGACGCGGGGTACGCGTCGGCCGACCAGATCGTGCTGGCGACCGGCATGCCGATCGCCGACCGCGGACTCTCCTTCGCGAAGGTGCGCGCGCTGCGGTCGTACTGCGTCGCGTTCGCATACGACGGCGAGCTGCCGGAGGGCATGTACATCTCGGTCGACGAGCCGACCCGATCGATCCGGCCCGTGAACCCGGATGACGGGCCCGCCGAGCTCGCGCGTCTCATCGTCGGCGGGAACGGGCACCCCGTCGGGCGCGGCGACTCCGAGAAGGACTGCGTCGACGACGTCATCGCGTGGACGCGCCGTCACTTCCCGGGCGCCGAGCCCGTCGCGACCTGGTCGGCGCAGGACTACGAGTCGCACAACCTCGTGCCGTTCGTCGGCGCGCTGCCTCGTGGGCTCGGCCGCATCCGCTTCGCGACCGGATACGCGAAATGGGGACTGACGAACGCCCCCGCCGCCGCTCTGCGGCTGTCGGCGGAGATCCGGCGCGTGCCGCGTCGCGAGCGGCCGTCGTGGATGGCGACGCTGGGGCGACGGCTCACCGTGCCGGCGGACCTCGGGCGCGGGGGCGTCGAGAATCTCAAGATCGGGTGGGAGGCGACCGCCGGATGGACCGGCGCGCTGCGCACGCACGTACCCGTGCCCGCTCCGCCCGAGGGGGAGGGGGTCGTCGCGAGCCGCGCCGGACACCCCGTGGGCATCTCGACCGTCGACGGCACGACGCGGGCCGTGAGCGCCGTGTGCACACACCTGGGCGGAGTCGTCTCATGGAACGACGCGGAGTGCACGTGGGACTGCCCGCTGCACGGATCGCGGTTCGCGCCCGACGGCACGCGCATCGAAGGGCCGGCGGTCGGCGACCTCGAGCGCCTGCCCCGCACGGGACGCCCGTCGGGAGCACGAGCCGACGAGTAGTAGGCTTGATGATCGGCCGATCTCTTGACATCGAGAGATTTTCTGCGGCCGAAGCCACGTTCGCCCACGAAGGACTGCACTGTGGATCTTTACGAGTACCAGGCACGAGACCTTTTCGAGAAGTACGAGGTGCCGGTGCTCGCCGGCATCGTCGCCGACACCCCTGAAGAAGCCAAGGCCGCCGCCGAGAAACTCGGCGGCGTCGTCGTCGTCAAGGCCCAGGTCAAGACCGGCGGCCGCGGCAAGGCCGGCGGCGTCAAGGTCGCCAAGACGCCCGACGAGGCATACGAGGCCGCGAAGGCGATCCTCGGCCTCGACATCAAGGGCCACATCGTCAAGCGGGTCATGGTGGCCGCCGGCGCGCGCATCGCGAAGGAGTTCTACTTCTCGGTGCTGCTCGACCGCGCCCACCGCTCGTACCTCGCGCTGTGCTCGGTCGAGGGCGGCATGGAGATCGAGCAGCTCGCCGTCGAGAAGCCCGAGGCGCTCGCGCGCGTCGAGGTCGACCCGCTCACGGGCATCGACCAGGCGAAGGCGCTCGAGATCGCGAGGGCCGCGAACTTCGACGACGAGCTCGCCCCGAAGGTCGCCGACGTGTTCGTGAAGCTCTACAACGTGTACAAGGGCGAGGACGCGACGCTCGTCGAGGTCAACCCGCTCGTGCAGACCGAGGAGGGCGACATCATCGCCCTCGACGGCAAGGTCACGCTCGACGACAACGCCGAGTTCCGGCACGCGTCGCACGCCCTGCTGGAGGACAAGGCGGCCGCCGACCCGCTCGAGGCGAAGGCCAAGGAGAACGACCTCAACTACGTCAAGCTCGACGGCGAGGTAGGCGTCATCGGCAACGGCGCGGGCCTGGTGATGTCGACGCTCGACGTCGTCGCGTACGCCGGCGAGCGCCACGGCGGCGTGAAGCCCGCCAACTTCCTCGACATCGGCGGCGGCGCATCGGCCGAGGTCATGGCCGCGGGTCTCGACGTCATCCTCGGCGACCCGCAGGTCAAGTCCGTCTTCGTCAACGTCTTCGGCGGCATCACCGCGTGCGACGCCGTCGCGAAGGGCATCGTCGGCGCTCTCGCCGAGCTGGGCTCGACCGCGACCAAGCCGCTCGTCGTGCGCATCGACGGCAACCGCGTCGAGGAGGGCCGCCGCATCCTGCAGGACGCGAACCACCCGCTCGTGACGCTCGCCGCCACCATGGACGAAGGCGCCGACAAGGCCGCCGAGCTGGCGAACCAGGCCTGATCCCGAAAAGGAACCACAGACATGTCGATCTTTCTTGACAAGGACTCCAAGGTCATCGTCCAGGGCATCACCGGCGGCGAGGGCACCAAGCACACCGCGCTCATGCTGAAGGCGGGCACGCAGGTCGTCGGCGGCGTCAACGCGCGCAAGGCCGGCAGCACCGTGCTGCACACCGACAAGAGCGGCGCCGCCGTCGAGCTGCCCGTGTTCGGCACCGTCGCCGAGGCGATCGAGAAGACCGGCGCGGACGTGTCGATCATCTTCGTCCCCGCCGCCTACACGAAGGACGCGATGATCGAGGCCATCGACGCCGAGATCCCGCTGCTCGTCGTGATCACCGAGGGCGTGCCGGTCGGCGACACGGCCGAGGCGTGGGCGTACGCGAAGTCGAAGGGCAACAAGACCCGCATCATCGGCCCGAACTGCCCCGGCATCATCACGCCCGACGAGTCGCTCGTCGGCATCACACCCGCCAACATCACCGGCAAGGGCCCGATCGGCCTCGTGTCGAAGTCCGGCACGCTGACGTACCAGATGATGTTCGAGCTGCGCGACATCGGCTTCTCGACCGCGATCGGCATCGGCGGCGACCCCATCATCGGCACGACGCACATCGATGCGCTCGAGGCGTTCGAGGCCGACCCCGAGACGAAGGCGATCGTCATGATCGGCGAGATCGGCGGCGACGCCGAGGAGCGCGCGGCCGACTTCATCAAGGCCAACGTGACCAAGCCCGTGGTCGGATACGTCGCCGGCTTCACGGCGCCCGAGGGCAAGACGATGGGTCACGCGGGCGCGATCGTGTCGGGCTCCGCCGGCACCGCGCAGGCGAAGAAGGAGGCCCTCGAGGCCGCCGGCGTCAAGGTCGGCAAGACACCGAGCGAGACCGCCGCGCTCATGCGCGAGATCATCGAGTCGCTCTGACGCGAGATTCACGAGGGATCGGATGCCGCGGCATCCGACCCCGCTGTCGTGCGGTTACAGTGGCACCATGCCGCTGACGGGAACATACGCACCGAGCAAGTCTGAGTGGGCCCGCAAGCAGGCCGAGCGGTACGAGGAGACCGGCGGAGCCGAGGCGAATGAGCTTCGCGGCAAGCCGATCATCGTGCTGACGACGGTCGGGGCGAAGACGGGAGCGCTGCGCAAGACCGCGCTCATGCGCGTCGAGCACGACGGTCGCTACGCGGTCGTCGCGTCGAAGGGCGGGGCGCCCGAAGAGCCGAAGTGGGCGAGCAACATCCGCAAGAACCCGCACGTCGAGCTGCAGGACGGCCCGGTCAAGAAGGACTACCTCGCGCACGAGGCCACGGGCGCCGAGCGCGACGAGTGGTGGGCGCGTGCGGTCGAGGCGTGGCCCGACTACGCGAACTACCAGAAGCGCACGGATCGACTCATCGCGGTGTTCGTCCTGGAGCCCATGGAGTAGTCCCGCTCCGGCCCCGATACGCGGCTCGCGCTGCCGAAACCTGCATCCGCCGTCGCCGTGACGGCACGCGTGTGCTGGTTTCGACAGCGCGAGCGCTGCGAGGGTCGTGGGTTACGCGATGCCGATCGCGGCCTCGATGGGGCCGCGTGCGAAGTAGATCGCGAATCCCGCCGCGACGACCCAGAGCAGCCAGTGCACGCGCTTCGCGCGGCCCGAGAAGGCGTTCACGAGCACCCAGCTGATGAAGCCCGCCCCGATGCCGTTGGCGATCGAGTAGGTCAACGGCATGACCGTCGCGGTGAGGAACACCGGCAGCAGGACGCGGAAGTCCGTGAAGTCGATGCTCTTGATCTGGGCGAGCATCAGCGCACCCACGAGGACGAGCGCGGCCGCCGCGACCTCGCCGGGGACGAGCGACGTGAGCGGCGTGAAGAACATCGCGAGCAGGAACAGCAGACCCGTCACGATGTTCGCGAGGCCCGTGCGGGCACCCTCGCCGATGCCGGAGCCCGACTCGACGAACACGGTCGCCGACGACGAAGACGTGCCACCGCCGACGACGGCGCCGACGCCCTCGATGATCAGCGCGGACTTGATGCGCGGGAAGTCGCCCTTCGCGTCGGCCAGACCTGCCTCGTTCGCGAGGCCCGTCATCGTGCCCATCGCGTCGAAGAAGTTCGAGAACACGAGCGTGAAGACGATCATCACGAGCGCGATGATCCCGACCTTGCCGATGTCGAAGCCGAAGTCGATCGCGCCGACGAGGCTGAAGTCGGGGAGCGCGAAGATGCCCGCCGCACTGAGGTCGAGGCCGAGCGCCTCGGGCCAGATCGCGTTGACGATGTAAGACACGATCGTGCCGCCGATGAGGCCGAGCAGCAGGCCGCCCTTCACGCGCAGCGCCATGAGGACGCCTGCGAGCACGAGCGTGATGATGAACATCAGCGTGCCGATCGACCCGATCGATCCGCCCACGCCGAGGTCGAGCGGCGGGGATGCGTTGCCCGTCGCGGTGACGAACCCGGCGTTGACGAAGCCGATGAAGGCGATGAACAGGCCGATGCCGACCGTGATCGCGAGCTTGAGCTGCACGGGCACGGCGTCGAAGATCATCTTCCGCAGACCCGTCGCGGCCAGCAGCACGATGATCAGACCGTTGATGACGACCAGCGCCATCGCCTCGCCCCACGTGACCTGTCCGACGACCGAGAACGCGACGAAGGCGTTGATGCCGAGACCTGCCGCGAAGGCGAACGGCAGACGGGAGACGAGACCGAAGAGGATCGTCATGACGCCCGCGGTGAGCGCGGTCGACGTCGCGACGGCGGCCGAGGAGAGCGTCGTGCCGTCGACATCCGGCGTCGACAGGATGATCGGGTTCAGGATGACGATGTAGGCCATCGTCACGAACGTGACGATGCCGCCTCGCACCTCCGTCCCGATGGTCGAGCCCCGGCGGGTGATCTCGAAGAAGCGATCGAGCGCGTTCTTCGGCTCTGCTTCGGGCGGTGCGGCGCCGCTCTCTTCGGCGGACTCGGGCGGTGCGGGCGGAGTGCTTGTCATACGGGGCCCTTCGGCTCTCAGGGAAGTTTCAGGTAGACGTTACCCCGCGAACGTCTCGCGAGTGTTACGGGGGCACGCGGCATCCAGTGGGTAGGGTCGATCGCGCATGCATCGCCTCGTCGTCGCCCTTCTCGCCGCCTTCGATGCCGCCGTCGCGGCGGCGGTCGGATTGGCGGCAGCCCTCGCGCCTCTCACGGTGCTGTTCGTGTTCGGTCTCGGCGAGGGGGCGGACTGGCGCGCGCTGTGGCCGGCCGGGGCGTCCGTGTGGCAGCTGGGGCATCTCGTCTCGCTCGAGATCTCGCTGCCCGGGGAGTTCTTGGCGGACGCGGGGATCGATGCGGATGCCGGAACCTTCGTGCTCTCGCTCGCCCCGCTCGCGTTCACGGTCTTCACCGCCGTGTTCGCGGCGCGCTCCGCGATCCGCGCGTCGCGTGCCGATGCGTGGGCGACCGGCGTCGTCACGGGTTCGCTCGTGTTCGCGGCGATCGCGTCCGCGGTGTGGGTGACATCGGGCAACGAGGTCGCGACCCCCGCCGCATGGCAGGCGATCGCTCTGCCGGCCGCCGTGTTCGCGGTGCCCGCGCTGGTCGCCGCGGCGGTCACGGAGTGGAGCGAGGCGGGCGCGGGCTTGGTCGCCCGCCTCCGTGACCGCGTCGAGGCGTCCGGGAACGGGTGGGCGCACGCCCCGGCCCTCATCGCGCGCGGCACCGCGGTCGCCGTCGCGGGGCTCGTGGGTCTGGGCGGCGCCGCCGTCACGGTCTCGCTCGTCGCGCGCGGGGCCGAGGTCATCGCGCTGTTCCAGTCCGCGCACGTCGATGCCCTGGGGGCGGCGGTCATGACGCTCGGGCAGCTCGCCTATCTCCCCACGCTCGTCGTGTGGGGCATCGCCTTCATCGCGGGCCCCGGCTTCGCGCTCGGCACGGGCACCGCGGTGTCTCCCGCCGGCACGCAGCTCGGGATCGTCCCGGGCATCCCCGTGCTCGGCGCTGTGCCCGAGACGACGTCGACGTTCCTGCTTCTGCTCGTGCTGCTGCCCGTGGGTGTCGGCGTGCTCGCGGGGTGGGTCGTGCGATCGCGCATGGTCGCACCGCGCACCGTGGTAGCCGAACCCGCGCCGGTCGCGGCATCCGACCCCGAGCGCGACGCGGCGCTCGCCGCGCTGCTCGCGACGGGAGCGCCCGTCGAGGTCGCACCCGCACCCGAGCCCGATGCAGCGACGGATGCCGAGCCCGTCGCCCCGCGGGTCGTCGTGACCCTCGGAATCGCCGTAGCGACCGGAGCGATCGCCGCGCTGTTCGCGTGGATCGCGTCGGGGTCGGTCGGCCCGGGCCGCCTGGCCGAGGTCGGCCCCGCGCCGGGTGCCGTCGCGCTCGCGGTGGGGCTCGAGGTGCTCGTCGGCGCGGCGATCCTGATCCTGTCTCCGGTGCGAGCCCCGCGACGGCCGCTCACCGGGACTGCGGCCCGGGGGAGCGCCGAGGCCGACGGGTAGACTGGGCGCGTGCTCACGGTCGCCGTCCTCATCTCGGGCGGGGGGTCGAATCTGCGGGCCCTGCTCGACGCGGCGGCGGATCCTGACTTCCCCGCGCGCGTCGTCGTCGTGGGCGCCGACCGCGAGGCGGACGGATTCCGCCACGCCGAGGACTACGGCATCCCGACTTTCATGGTCCCGTTCGAGCAGTTCCCCAGCCGTGAGGAGTGGGGCGAGCAGCTCGGCGAGCAGTTGGAGGTGTGGAACCCCGACCTCATCGTGCTGAGCGGTCTCATGCGACTGCTGCCGCCGTCGCTCGTCGACGCGTGGTCGCCGCGCGTCATCAACACCCACCCGGCTTATCTCCCCGAGTTCCCGGGCGCGCACGGCGTGCGCGACGCCCTCGCCGCGGGCGTCGACCAGACCGGGGCGAGCGTCATCGTCGTCGACCGCGGTGTCGACACGGGCCCGATCCTCGCGCAGGAGCGCGTGCCGGTTCTTCCCGGCGACGACGAGCACACGCTCCATGAACGCATCAAGCCCGTCGAACGTCGCCTTCTCATCGACGTCGTGCGCCGCATCGCGACCGGCGAGCTCGACCTCGCCGCTGCCGCCGCGGCCGTCTAGACCCCTTCACACGAACCCGAGACTGCAACAGGAGCCACCATGGCAGGCCCGAGCCACGATCCCTCCCTCTACCGCGAACGCGATGTCGTCCCGATCCGTCGTGCCCTCGTGTCGGTGAGCGACAAGACCGACCTGCTCGTCCTCGCCGAGGCGCTCGCCGCCGCGGGCGTCGAGATCGTGTCGACGGGCGGCTCGGCCTCTCTGCTGCGCGACGCGGGGTACGCGGTGACGGACGTCTCGAGCATCACGGGCTTCCCGGAGTCGCTCGACGGGCGCGTCAAGACGCTGCATCCGTCGGTCCACGCGGGCCTGCTCGCCGATCTGCGTCTGGAAGACCACGAGCGTCAGCTCGACGAGCTCGGCATCCAGGCGTTCGAGCTCGTCGTGGTGAACCTGTACCCGTTCATGGAGACCGTCGCCTCGGGAGCGGCCGACGACGACGTCATCGAGCAGATCGACATCGGCGGTCCCGCGATGGTGCGCGCGGCGGCGAAGAACCACGCGAACGTCGCGATCGTCGTCTCGCCCGAGTCGTATCCCGCGATCATCGACGCGGTGCGCTCGGGTGGCACGACCCTCGCGCAGCGCCGACAGCTCGCGGCTCGCGCGTTCGCCCACACCGCCGCATACGACACCGCCGTCGCGACGTGGTTCGCCGAGGGCACGCTCGCCGAGGGCGTCGACCTGCCCAAGCACCTCACGATCAAGGCCGAGCGCCTCGCGATGCTGCGCTACGGCGAGAACTCCCACCAGCGCGCCGCGATCTACACGACGCTCGGCGGCCACGGCATCGCCCAGGCGAAGCAGCTGCAGGGCAAGGAGATGTCGTACAACAACTACGTCGACGCGGATGCCGCCCTCCGCGCCGCGTTCGACATGATCAAGCCCGCCGTGGCGATCGTGAAGCACGCCAACCCGTGCGGCATCGCGGTCGCGGCGCCGAACGCGCTCGACCCGATCGCGAGCGCGCACCTGCGCGCGCACGAGTGCGACCCGGTGTCTGCCTTCGGAGGAGTCATCGCGGCGAACCGCACCGTGACGCTCAAGATGGCCGAGAACCTGCGCGACATCTTCACCGAGGTCATCGTCGCGCCCGACTTCGAGCCGACGGCCCTCGAACTGTTCCGCGAGAAGAAGAACCTGCGCATCCTGCAGCTCCCGCCGGACTGGCGCCAGGAGCGCATGGACGTGCGCCTCATCTCAGGCGGCCTCCTGCTGCAGGACGCCGACCGCTTCCCCGACGACATCGAGTCGGTCGCGAAGGACTGGCAGCTCGTGTCGGGTGAGCGCCCGGCCGAGTCCGAGATGACGAACCTCATCTTCGCGTGGAAGGCGTGTCGCGCCGTGAAGTCGAACGCGATCGTGCTCGCGAAGAACTCCGCGACCGTCGGCATCGGCATGGGCCAGGTCAACCGCGTCGACTCGTGCCGCCTCGCGGTCGAGCGCGCCGGCGATCGCGCGGCCGGCTCGGTCGCGGCATCCGACGCGTTCTTCCCGTTCGCCGACGGACCGCAGGTGCTCATCGACGCCGGCATCTCGGCGATCGTGCAGCCGGGAGGATCCGTGCGCGACGACGAGGTCATCGAAGCCGCCCGCCAGGCGGGCGTCACGATGTTCTTCACGGGCGAGCGGCACTTCTTCCACTGAGCCGCGCGAGCGTTCGCCGGGGCATGGGGAGTTCTCCCCATCGCGGCGGCATGCGCGGCCTGCATAGTGTTGCGGGCGGGTGGAGGTCCTGCTGTGATGACGATGTTGCCGAATGAGCTCGTGGCGGAGCGCACCGCCGAATTCCCGACGGAGTTCGGCGGTGACGGTCGATGAGCGGCGCCGTCAGACCCATCATCCGCGAGGTGCGCGAGTCCGTGCTCAACGGGTTCACGCACGTCAAGGACAAGCTCCACCATCTCCTCGACAACCTGTCGGGTCACTTCGACGACGTGATGCGGGGCGTGCGCGACGTCGACGTCTTCGACGGCAAGCGCGACACGCCGAACCTGCCGCATTCGCATCGGCCTGGCTTCAACGCGGACGGCTCGATCGATCCCGAGGCCTTCCGGACGCCGAGGGACGGCGCGTTCTACTGGTCCGGCATGTATCCGCGCAACGGGCAGGAGATCGCCGGACGGATCGCGGCCGACAACAACGGCACGACGCTCGAGATGCTCATCGAGGCCAGGGGCATCGAGATGCCCGAGTGGGACGCCGACAACCCCGCTGCGGTCGCGACCTGGACCCAGGTGTCCGAAGCGTACGCCTCGGGCGCGTCCGGCACGGTTCGGGCGGTGCTGGGTGACAACATCCGGCCGGATGCCGTGTGGTGGGCGGAGCTCGAACGTCTCAAGTCGAACCCCGAGGTCACGCAGGTGGTGCGCATCGACCCCGATACCCTTATCCAGTCGGTGATCTGGCCGGAATGAACGCGATGGAGACGAGCGTGGAAGACGCACGGGTGAGCCAGGCGATTGTCGAGTACCTCGCCAAGGGGCGATCGCCGTTCCCGAAGTCGGATGAGGACGCGGTCCTCGCCTTCGCGGCCGGCGAGGAGCCGGAGGCGCTGCTGGCGCGGGTGAAGGCGCTCACCGAGGAGATGATGTCGATCAAGGTCGACTGGTCGACGAAGACCCTGTCCGAGGGCGGGCGCGAAGCGCAGCGGATCATGGCCGAGCGGCATCCGGAGCTCGGCGAGAACGCGCTCGAAGCGCTCTATTGGATGTTCACCTACAACTGGCGCTAGTCGGTCCGTCGGCCCTTCCGCGGTCGAGCTGCCGATTCACATCGCCGCGCGGCATGTGGGGAGAAGTACCCATGGTGCCCTCCGCAGGCGTTTCCGTACATTCGAGGCTGGAGGTCATGCCGTGGGAATGATGTTGCCGAACGAGCTTGTCTGGGTCATGGAGAAGCTCGGCTTCGAGTGGCCGGATATCGACGAGGACGAGGTCCGCAAGGGCGCCGTGCTGGTGCGCAACTTCGGGTCGGACCTCGAGTCGGTCGTCCAGGCCGTGGACCGCAAGATGAACGGCGATCTGGCGACGGCGCTCGGCGGTCAGTCGGGTCCGGCGACGCTGAGCGCGTGGAACACGAACCGGTCGCAGAACCTTCAGAAGCTGATCGACATCATGTCGCCCGCGGCGACGGCCATGGACATCGGAGCGGACGCCATCTTCGCCCTGAAGATGAAGGTGATCGTGGATGTGACGTCCACGATGATCACGCTCGTCGCGATGCTGACGAACCCCTTGACCGCCGCCGGCGCCGGTCCGATGCTGCTCATCAAGAAGAAGCTCCTGAACGCGGCGGTCGACATCGTGGTGGAGCAGCTGCTGAACCAGCTGGCTCCGATGGTGATCGAGCCGATGGCCGAGCATCTTCCTGCGGTGATCGACGCCATCCTCGATGCGCCCATGGTCGAGGGCGCGGTCGGGGATGCGGATGAGTTCCAGGCCGACCTGGCGGCGCTCGAAGAGGCGCAGTCGACGATGAAGCTGCACGGTGCGGATGTCGCGACGCTGACGTCGAACTTCTTCGCGGAGTTCTCCGCCCTCGACTTCGGGGGTGATGGATGAGGCCCGGAGATGTGATCAGAAGGGCAGCCGACGCCGTGCGCGACGCGGCGACGCACTCGAGCAGGCTTCGCGGCGTCGCCGACAACCTCGACAACCACCTCGACTCGGTCATCAAGCAGATCCGAGACCTCGACAAGTACGACAGCACGGTGACCAGGCGCGGTCGCAACACCAAGACGACATGGTGGGATCGCGAGACCGGGCGCCCCGGCTCGGAGCGCGGGACGATTCTCGACGACTTCGGCGGAACCGGTCGTGGAGACAACGCGACGGAGGTCGGCAACCTCGGCAACCCGAATGACCACGGCGGCCACCTCGGTGCGCACCGCTTCTTCGGCGATACGCCCGACGCCGGCATCATCCCGCAGGCGGGCAACCTCAATACCGGCGCGTGGAAGAAGATGGAGAACGAGTGGGCCGCCTGGGTCGGCAACGGCTACCAGGTCGACTATCGCATCGACGTGTACCCGCCCGGCGCCGTGCGTCCGGATGCCCTCGAAGTCGAGTACGTCGTGACGAACCCGAACACGGGCGAAGAGGTCTACCGGAACTTCCCGAGCTTCTGGAACGAGGCGGGCGAGAGCTTCGATCGCAAGTACTCTCGAGACATGCCCGGCCTTCCCTGACCCAGCCGATCCTAGGAGTACGCCTTGTCCACCAATGTGACCGCCGACCTCATCCGCGCGCTCATCGAGCACATGCGCGGCGCCGGCGACGACTGGCAGTCGTTCGCGATGGTGATCGAGTTCCGCGGCGACCAGCTCGCGGGGACGCACGGCTACGTGTACTCGGCGGACGGAAAGGCGGCACCGGTCGCTTCGCGTCCGACGGGCATCAAGCCGGCGCTGGACGCGTACACCGAGAGCTATTACAAGCCGGGTGAGGCGATGCCCGTGGCGATCCTCGTGCAGTTCGATCGCGCCAAGCGCGAGTACGAGGTGACCTTCGAAGACACGGATGCCTCGCGCTGGCAGGTGACGCCCGAGAACATCGCCACGATCGCCGAGCAGCTGCGGCCGAACTTCGACTGATCGCGTCGCCCGGCCGGGACGGCTCCCAGCGGGCGCGCGATCGGGGCTGGGTACTGTGGTCCGGGGCAATGGGCGTCATGAGGAGCATTCGGAGGCAGCCGACGGCATGATCTGGGAGATCGACGAGCAGGAGCGCGTCATCGAGGGGATCGACGCCTCCGGGCGCCCCGATCCCGCCTACGCGGCGGCCCTCGGCCTGGTGAACGCGCCGTACGGCCGTCGCGCGCTCGCGCTGGTGTGCGACCTCGCCGTCTGGACGGTCATCCAGCTGCCGCTGTGGCTCGGCGCGCTCCCGCTGCTCTTCAAGCTCGCCACGGGCGCCGTCTCGCCGTACGGCTTCGTCAACCATCCCGACTTCGTCCTCGGGATCGTGACGGCGAGCATCACGGTCGCGCTCACTCTCGCGTTCCTCATCGTCCAATTGGTCCTGCACGGGCGGCGAGGCCTGACGATCGGCAAGGCGGTCACCGGCATCCGCTCCGTGAATGTGCGCACCCTCGAGCGACCGGGCGTCGGCGCCGTGCTGCTGCGCTTCCTCATCGTCTTCGCCGCCGGCATCGTGCCGTTCGGATCCGCCGTGTTCCTGCTGTCGCCGACGTTCGATCCCCAGGGGCGCGGCCGAGGCTGGCACGACAAGGCGACGAACGTGTGGCTCGTCGATGCGCGCAACGGGCTGAACCCGTACGACGAGAAGCGCATGCGCATCGCGCGCAAGATGGTGAAGGCGGAGCCCGTCGAGGAGAGGGCCGAGCTGCCGTCGCTGGCCACACCGCTCGATCCCGCACGGCAGCCCGAGTACCGCCCGGGGAGCCGGATCAGCGCCGGCGTGCTCGGCCTGGCCCGACCGCCCGAGACGCCGAAGGCCCAGGTGACGCCGGCGCCCCCGCAGGTGCCGGTTCCGCAGCCGAAGCTCCCGCAGCCGCAGCTGCCCGAAGTCGCGCCGCAGGAGGCGTCGCCGTCGACGACGCTCGTGCTCCGCCTGGACACGGGCGAGAGCATCCCCGTCTCCGGACCGATCCTCCTCGGGCGCAACCCGGACGCCGCAGACCACCCCGGTGCACGGGCGATCCGGGTCGCAGACGGAAGCCGCACGCTCTCCAAGACCCACATGCTCGTGCGTCCCGTCACCGGAGGCCTCGAGGTGGTGGACTGCGCGTCGACGAACGGATCCGGGCTCATCCGGGCCGGCGTCGAACAGGGTCTCACCGCCGGGGTGCCCGTCCGCGCCGCCGACGGCGACCGGATCCGACTGGGAGACCGCACCGCGGACGTCGTTCGCGCATGACCCGCCGTTCGCGAGAAGAACTGACATGAGACTGAAGCTGACACTGCACCGCCACACGAGCGATCCCGTCGACATCGTGATCACGACGGACTCCACCGCGACCGCCGGCGACGTGGCCCGTCACATCGCCGAGGCCGACCCCGCCCGTTCGATCCCGTACGGCGAGGGTGACGTCCTGACCCTCGCGGTCGCACCGCCCACCGGCGAGCGCATGGTGTCGCTGCAGCCCGACATCCCGATCGGCGAGGCTCCGATCGGGTCGGGGTTCGCGGCATCCGTCATCAATTACGGTCCAGGGTTCGTCCCCGACGCCCGACGCGACATCGTGGGACTGCTCCGTGCGACCTCGGGGCCGCTCGCGGGCCAGGAGTTCCCGCTCGCCGCCGGCCGCGTGTCGATCGGCCGCGACCCGGCGAACGACATCGTGCTGTCCGACCCGATGGTGTCCAAGCGCCACGCGCGCCTCGAGGTCGGCGCGCACGTCGAAGTCGTCGACCTCAACTCCGCCAACGGCGTACTGGTGGACGGCGTCCAGGTGCAGCGCGTGCGGATCGAGGAGGGGACGCCTTTCGTCATCGGCGCCACGACGCTCGTGCTCGTGTTCGCGCGCACGTTCGACGGGTCCGCGGCCGAGGAGCCGATCATCGAACGCGGCGGCGGACTGCTCTTCAACCGCAGCCCTCGCGTCGAGGTGCGCTACCCCGGCACGCGCTTCAAGCCCCCGCGGATCCCGACCGAGAAGATCGGCAAGATCTTCCCGTGGCCGATCCTGATCGCGCCGATCCTGATGGGCGCCGCGCTGTACGCCCTGAACGGCAACCCCCGGTCGCTGCTGCTGATCGTGATGACGCCGCTCATGGCGTTCGGCAACATCGTCAACCAGTCGGTGCAGAGCAAGAAGAGCGAGAACCACGAGTATCTCCTCTTCGAGCGGCAGTTCGAGCAGCTCGAGGAGGACTTCTTCCGCGGCAAGCCGGAGGAGGAGCGCGCCCGCAACGCCGAGGCGCCGCCGGTCGCCGAGGTCTTCGATCAGGCGATGCGGCTCGGCCCGATGCTGTGGACGAGACGGCCTGAGCACTGGAACTTCCTCGGCATCCGCCTGGGCAGCTGCCGACTTCCGGCCCGCAACGTGATCGACGACAACGACACCCCGGAGGGCCTGCCCGAGTTCATCGAGCGCGTGGAGCGGCTCCGCGCGCGCTACGAGTTCGTGGACGACGTGCCCGTGTTCGACACGCTCTCCGACGCGGGCTCGATCGGAATCGCGGGACCGCACGCGCTCGTCGCCGACACGATGCGCGGGATCGCCGTGCAGCTGTTCGGAATGCACGCGCCGAACGACGTCGTGGCGGTCGCGTTCTCCGACTCGACGTGGACTCCTGAGCTCGACTGGCTCAAGTGGCTCCCGCACACGTCCAGTGAGCGCAGCCCCTTCGCGCACGGTGCCCTCGCGGACTCCGCTCCGACGAGCGCTTCGCTGCTGAGTTCGCTCGAGGAGTACGTCAGTCGTGCCGAGGCTCGCTCCGACAAGGGCGAGAAGCGCGGGCCGTTCAAGGAGGACTGGAACCCCCTGCTGTACGGCACGGATGTCGCGCGCGCCGCCACGGAGCGGCAGAACGCACCGCAGGTGTCGGTGATCGTGTTCGTGACCGGCGACGCCCCCGTCGACCGCGGTCGCCTGACCGACGTGCTCGAGCGCGGCGCCGACCACGGCGTGCACGCCGTGTTCGTCGCGCCCACGGTCGAGTCGCTGCCGGCCGTGTGCCGCAGCTACATCGAGCTCACGACGAGCCTCGACGAGGCGCGCGTCGGGCAGGTGCGCACCGGGCAGCACTTCGAGGGTGTGCGCGTGGAGGGCGTGTCGAACGCGTACATGCAGATGTTCGCGCGACGCCTCTCGCCGGTCGTGGACGCGAGCACGGTCGTCCACGACGCATCCGACATCCCGAACTCGGTGATGTTCCTGCAGCTGGTCGACCGCGCGATCGCCGAGGACCCGACCGTCGTGATCGAGCGGTGGCGGCAGAACAACACGATCGTCGACCGATCCGCTGCTCCGCGGCCCCGGCTGAAGAAGGCGGGCACGCTGCGCGCGATCGTCGGACAGGGCGTGAGCGACGCGATGGCGCTGGACCTGCGCACGCACGGTCCGCACGCGCTCGTGGGAGGCACGACCGGCGCGGGCAAGTCCGAGTTCCTGCAGGCGTGGGTGCTCGGCATGGCCGCGGCCCACAGTCCCGACCGCGTCACGTTCCTGTTCGTCGACTACAAGGGCGGATCGGCCTTCGCGGACTGCGTCGACCTGCCGCACTGCGTCGGACTCGTCACCGACCTGAGCCCGCACCTCGTCCGCCGCGCCCTCACGAGCCTCCGCGCCGAGCTGCAGCACCGCGAGCACCTGCTCAACCGGAAGAAGGCGAAGGACCTCCTGGAGCTCGAGAAGCGGCAGGATCCGGAGTGCCCGCCGTCGCTCGTCCTCGTCATCGACGAGTTCGCCGCGCTCGCCTCGGAGATGCCGGAGTTCGTCGACGGCGTCGTCGACATCGCCCAGCGCGGCCGGTCGCTCGGGATCCACCTGATCATGGCGACGCAGCGTCCGGCCGGCGTCATCAAGGACAACCTGCGCGCCAACACCAACCTGCGCATCGCGCTGCGGATGGCTGACGAGTCCGACTCGCGCGATGTGGTCGACGACCCCATCGCGGCGAGCTTCCCCCCGACGATCCCCGGTCGCGCGATCGCCAAGATCGGCCCCGGACGACTGGTTCCCTTCCAGTCCGCCTACACCGGCGGCTGGACGGCGGACGACGAGAGCGCAGCCGCCGAAGTCCGGGTGTCGGAGCTCAAGTTCGGCGCCACGAGCGAGTGGGAGCCCGACCGGCCGCCGGAGTCGGATGCGCACGAGGAGAGCCTCGGCCCGAACGACCAGCGTCGCATCGTGTCGACTCTCGTCCGCGCCAGCGAACTGGGAGGGCTGCCGCGTCCGCGTCGCCCGTGGTTGGACGAGCTTTCGACGCTCATCGACCTTCGGGACCTGCCGAACGACGGCGACACCCGCATCCCGATCGCGCTCATGGATGTGCCGGAGAAGCAGCTGCAGATGCAGGCGGCGTTCGTCCCCGACCGGGACGGATCGCTCGTCGTCTACGGAACGTCGGGCTCGGGCAAGTCCACCGTGCTCAAGACGATCGCCACCGCGGCGGGCATGCGGCCGGACCGCGGACGCGTGCAGGTGTACTGCCTCGACTTCGCATCCGGCGCGCTCTCGTCGCTGGCCGCGCTCCCGCACGTCGGGTCCGTCGTCGACGGCGGCGACGTCGAGCGCATCCAGCGCCTCCTCCGCACGCTCGACAAGGAGCTGGACCGTCGCGCGGCGGCCTTCTCCGCGGCGAGTGCCGCCTCCGTGCAGGAGTACCGGGAGCTTGTCGATCCGTCGATGTCGCGCATCCTGCTGCTCATCGACAACTACCCGGAGTTCAAGAAGGACTGGGAGGTCGCACCCGGTCGCGGCCCCTTCTACCGGATCTTCATGCGGATCCTCGGCGAGGGACGCACGCTGGGCGTTCACACGGTCATCACCGCGGATCGCGGCAACGCCGTGCCGAGCGCGGTGGCCGCGAACATCTCGCGCCGCGTCGTGCTGCGGATGGGCGACAACGCCCAGTACATGCTGCTCGGTGCACCGCGCGACGTGCTCGACGAGCAGTCGGCACCCGGCCGTGCGGTCATCGACGGCCACGAGGCGCAGATCGCCGTTCTCGGCGGCACGTCGAACGTGGTCGAGCAGACGAAGGCACTCACCGCGCTCGGCGACCGCCTGCGCGAGATGGGCGTACGCGACCTGCCCGAGATCGGCGCCCTCCCGACGATGGTCCGGACGACGGAGATGCCGTCGCGCGTGGACGGGATGCCCGTGTTCGGCGTCGCCGACGACACGCTCGCGCCTCGAGGCTTCGAGCCGCTGGGGTCGTTCGTGATCTCGGGTCCGCCGCAGTCCGGTCGCACGAACGCGCTCAAAGCGCTCATCGTCGCGATGGAACGCTTCGATCCCGACCTGCGCCTGTACCACTTCGGAAGTCGTCGCGCCGAGCTCAAGGACTTCCGTCCGTGGGTGCGCAGCGCCACGAAGCCCGACGACGAGAAGGAGCTGGCGGCGGAGCTGGCGGAGCTCGTGGTCAGCGACGCCCCCGGCAGCCGCATCCTCATCGTCATCGAAGACATCCCGCACCTCGCGGACGGCCCCGCCGACCGCCCGATGCGCGCGCTGCTGCAGGCGATGCACAACAGTGAGCACATGCTGATCGCCGAGGCCGAGATCACGCGTGCGAGCGGCAGCATCGGCGTGCTCGGTGAGTGGAAGACGGGTCGGCAGGGAATCGTGCTCAAGCCCGACACGTACGACGGCGAGACGCTGTTCAAGGTCCCGTTCGGTCGCGTCAAGCGGTCGGACTTCCCGGTCGGCAGAGGCATCTTCGTGCAGGCGGGTCGCTCCGTCACGATGCAGATGCCGCTCGTCGCGGAAACCGCCGGCAGCGGGGCCACGAGCTCTGTCGCCGAGCCGGCGGGAGCCCATGGGTAGTTCTCCCCATGGGCGCTGCGGACGGCGTTCGCTAGCCTCGACGGGGTAAGGCCGGAACGGCCTGAATATGACGAACGCTGGGAGGCGGGTTTCATGGCCGGACACGATTTCGGTGCAACGTACAGCGAGATGGAGAGCGCGGCGCAGCGACTGCGCGACGGGCGCCAGAGCATCACCGACACGCTGAAGGAGCTTCAGGGCGTCATCGACGACCTCGTGCAGGACGGCTTCAAGACCGAGAACGCGTCCGAGGCCTACTCGACCGCGTACTCGGAGCTGACCAGCTCGCTGGACGACGCGTCGGAGGCCGTCAACGACATGGCCCAGGCGCTCGACCGCATGGCCGACTCGATCCGCGACAAGGATGCGGAGCTGGCCGGCGGCTGATCACTCGAACGTGCAGAGGTCGTGGTGCCGGGGCGGAGAACCGGCACCACGGCCTTTCGCATGATGAGAGGCTTGTGAGATGTGCAAGACGAACGGAGCGGTGAGCGGATGACCCCGGGGCAGAGCTACTGGTACAACCTGTCGACGCAGTCGGTGCAGCGCGCCGATGAGAGGCCGTCCGAAGACACGCTCGGCCCGTTCGCGACCGCGGAGGAGGCCGAGGAGTCGCCGGCCGTGCTCGTCGAGTACGCGCGCGCGTGGCTCGAGAGCGAAGAGAGCGAGCCCTTCCGTCAGATGGCCGCCGAGAACGGCGACGACGTCGACTACGCGTGATCCGGTGACGAGGACGGTCCGCCGCCGCGCCGCGGCACTCGCCGTCGTGGCCGCCGTCGCGGTGCTCGCCGGGTGCGGCCCCGCTCTTCCCGGCACGGTCGTCCCCGGCACGCAGATCACCGTGGGGTGGCACGGCGAGCTCACCTCGCTGAACGCGGCCGCGGCGCCGACGCCGGGAAACCTGGAGATCGCGCAGGCGATCCGCGCCGACTTCGGTGACATCGTCGACGGCGAGTTCGTCCCCGACGAGGGCTTCGGCACGGTCTCGATCCTCGACGACGACCCGTTCACCGTGCGCTACGACCTCGGCGAGCCGAGCTGGTCGGACGGCATCCCGCTCGACGCCGCCGACCTGCTCCTGGGGTGGGCGGCATCCGCCGGATACTTCGCAGCCGACGCGGACGACGCCTCCGAGACCGAGCCGGATGCGTCACCGGCCGTTCTGACCGTGGACGAGTTCGCACGCGCGATCGAGGTGGAGTTCCCGCATCCGACGAACACATGGCAGAGCGCCGTCACCGTCCCGGTCGCGGCGCACATCGTCGGCGGGCGCGCGTTCGGACTGGACGACGCCATGGAGGCGAAGCAGGCGGTCATCCGTGCGATCCAGGAGGCGGATGCCTCGGCTCTCGCCGCGATCGCGGAGGTGTGGCACAACGACTTCACGATCGCCGAGGACGGCGCCGTCCCCGCCGACGCGCTCGTTTCGAGCGGGCCGTTCCAGGTGCAGGAGGTCAGTCGCGCCGAAGAGGGCCAGACCGTCACGCTGGTGCCCAATCCGGCATATCGGGGCGCGGTGACTCCGCAGGTCGCGCGGATCGACCTCGTGCCCGCGGGCGACGACCCGGTTGCGGCGATCGGCGAGAGGCTCGACGTCGTGCAGGTCGACCCGGTCGCTGCGAACGCCGCGCCGATCCACGAGATGGAGAGGCGGGACCACACGATCCAGACGACGCACGACGGAACCGTGTGGACCGTGTTGCTGGCTCCGACCGCCGTGTTCGCCGACGAGGCCGCGCGTGCGGCCTTCCTTCGCATGGTGCCGGCATCCGACCTCGTGGGTCGCGGCGGCGGTGCGTGGTCGTCGGCCTACACGTCGACGACGTCTCTGCTCGCGGCGCCGGAATCTCGTGCTTTCGACATCGTGAGCGAGGACTCCGGTTTCGCGACCGTGCTCGGCAAGGCCGACGACCCCGCCCTCGAGCGCGCCGCCGCCGGGGTCGCCGAGGGCGCGACGGTGTGCGTGCTCTACGACCGGCGCAGCGAGTTCGCCGCCGGCGCCTTCGCCGCGCTGCGGGACGCCGCCGGGACAGCGGGCTGGAGCGTGGCGGACTGCGGCAGCGACGACGCGGCCGTCGCACTCGATCAGGGCGCGTGGAACGCGGCGATCGTCCGCGTGCCGCTCCCGCAGACACCGGCGGACGTCGCCGCGCTGTGGGGGAGCGAGGGCGCTGCACCTGTCGTCGCGCGCGCCGACGCGGATCGCGATGCGCTCATCGCGCAGCTCGCGCAGACCGTCGACGTGTACGAGGCGAGGGACGTGCTGGCGCAGATCGAGGCGACGATCGTGCGTGCGGCGGTCGCCCGTCCGTTCGCCGTGAACCCGCGCGTGACGGTGCTCGATCGGGATGTGACGGGCGTGACCGCTCGCAGCGGCGCGGACGCGCCGCTCACCCACTCCGTCGCGCAGTGGGCGGTCGTCCCCTGACGCCTCAGGTCGTGGGGCGACCGTACTCCTCGAGCCAGCGCAGCCACACCTCGCTCACCGTGGGGTAGGCCGGAACGGCGTGCCACAGCCGGTCGAGGGGCACCTCGCCGACGATCGCGATCGTCGCGGAAGGCAGCAGCTCCGCGACATCCGGTCCGACGAATGTCGCGCCGATGAGCACGCCGCGCTCGGTGTCGACGATCGCGCGGGCCTTGCCGCGGTAGTCGTCGGCGTAGGTCGTCGCGCCCCCCAGCCACGACAGGTCGTAGTCGAGGACGTGGATGCTGCGCCCCGCGGCGCGCGCCGCCTCCTCGGTCATCCCGACCGACGCCACCTCCGGGTCGGTGAACGTCACCTGAGGCACGTGGTGGTGGTCGGCAGTCGCAGCATGGACGCCCCACGGGCCGTCGTCGACGCGCTTGCCGGTCGCGCGGGCCGCGATCACATCGCCCGCGGCACGCGCCTGGTACTTCGCCTGGTGGGTGAGCAGCGCGCGGTGGTTGACGTCGCCGACACCGTAGAGCCAGTCGGTGCCGCGCACGAGGAGCGTGTCGTCGACGTCGAGCCAGTCACCGTCGGAGATCCCGAGGTCGAGCGCGTCGAGTCCGAGATCGGCGGTGCGCGGCATCCGTCCCGTCGCGACGAGCACCTCGTCGGCGACGACCCGCCGACCGTCCGACAGCTCGAGCTCCTTGCCCTTCTCGCCACGGCGGGCCCCGGTCACCTCTGCGCCCGTGAGGATCGTGACGCCGGCTGCCTCGAGGGACTCCTGCACCAGCTCGCGGGCGAACGGCTCCATGGCGCTGAGGAGGCGTGAGCGCACGACCATCGTCACTGCGGCGCCGAAACCTGCGAAGAGTGTCGCCATCTCGCTCGCGACCGTGCCGCCGCCGAGGATCGCGAGACTCTTCGGCACATCCCGCACGCTCGTGGCGTCGCGGCTCGTCCACGGCTCGATGTCGAGGAGGCCGGGGATGTCGGGGAGCAGTGCGGCGGAGCCCGTGGCGATCGCGACCGCGTGCCGCGCCGTGAGGGTCGTCTCACCGTCGGAGCCCGTGACGACGACGCGCTTCGGCCCCGTGAACCGCGCGTGTCCGCGTACGAGGTCGATGCCCGCCGAGTCGAGCCACTTCACCTGCGACGCGTCGTCCCAGTCGTGCACGATCGTGTCTCGGCGGGAGAGGGTCGCGGCGACGTCGACGACGCCGGTGACCGCCTGCTTCGCCCCTTCGACACCGCGCGCGGCGCGCACCGCGGCATGACTTCGCAGGAGCGCCTTCGACGGCATGCACGCCCAGTAGGAGCAGTCGCCGCCGACGAGCTCCGACTCGACGATGACGGTTCGAAGCCCGCCCTGCGTCGCCCGGTCGGCCACGTTCTCGCCGGCCACGCCGGCTCCGATCACGATGAGGTCATACTCGCGCTCGCTCACCTCGCCCACGCTAGCGATTCCGGCAGGGGGAGAGGGCGGTGTCCGCCGACTCCGCCCGTTCGATACACCCGAAGCGAGCGATCGCGCAAGGGGGTGGCGCACGTGATCTAAACCGGTTTAGCATACCGGCGAACACCGGAGCGCCGGGCACCGTCACGAAGGAGTGAGATGGCCGAGGCATCGCGTCCCACGATCGCCGACGTCGCGCGCCGCGCGGGCGTCAGCAAGGGGCTCGTCTCGTTCGCGCTGAACGGCAAGCCGGGTGTCTCGCCCGCGAGTCGCGAGCGCATCCTCGCGGCGGCGCGCGAACTGGGCTGGACCCCGAGCATGCGGGCGCGGTCGCTCAGCGTCGGGCGCTCCTTCGCGTGCGGCCTCGTGATCGGCCGGAGTCCCGACGTGATCGCCGCCGACCCGTTCTTCCCGTCATTCATCGCGGGCCTGGAAGACGTCTTCTCGACCTCGGGGCTCGTGCTCGTGCTCGCAGCCGTCACGCCGGGCCGCCATGAAGAGCAGACGTACCGCGACCTCGCCCACGACAAGCGCGTCGACGGCGTGATCCTCACCGACCTGCGCGTGGGTGATCCCCGGATCGGCATCGTCGATGGCCTCGGCCTCTCCGCGGTGACGCTCGGCGTGCCCGATGTCGACACCCCGTTCTCATCCGTCTCGGTCGACGACGGTGCCGGCATCCGCCACGCCGTCGACCACCTCGCCGATCTCGGCCACCGTGAGATCGCGCACGTCGCGGGCCCCGAGACGATGCTTCACGCCGCGCGCCGCGCGCATGCGTTCGCCGAGACGGCGCGGGCGCACGGAATGCGTGCTCGCATCATGACGACCGACTTCAGCGCCGCCGAGGGTGCGGCCGCCACTCGCGCGCTTCTCGAAGGCGACGAACCGCCGACGGCGATCGTGTACTCGAACGACCACATGGCCGTCGCGGGGCTCGGGATCGCCCAGCGTCTCGGACTCACCGTTCCGCGCGACCTGTCGATCACAGGCTTCGACGACACCGACCTCGGTCGCCACCTGCACCCCGCGCTGACGTCCGTCGCGACGGATGCGCGCGCATGGGGCGCGGTCGCGGCGCAGAGCCTCCTCGAGGCGCTCGCCGGCACGCCCGCGAAGCACCTCGACCTCGACGAACCGACCCTCGTGATCCGGGAATCCACAGGGGCGGCCCCACGTCGACCGCGACGTTCGCGCGGCTCGACAGCCTGAACCACCGGAGAAGGAGCAGAACATGAGACGCGTCATCATCACGGCGGCAGGAGCGGTAGCGGCAGCCCTCGTCCTCACCGCGTGCGGCGGGGGAGGCGGCGGGGGCGGCGGAGACATGGAAGCCCGCGGCGACATCACCATCTGGTACTCGAACAACGAGGCGGAGATCGCGTGGGGCAAGCAGATGGTCGAGGCGTGGAACGCCGACCACCCCGACGAGCAGATCAAGGCGCAGGAGATCCCCGCCGGCGCCTCGAGCGAAGAGGTCATCGGCGCCGCCATCACGGCGGGCAACGCGCCCTGCCTCGTGTTCAACACGTCCCCCGCGGCCGTCCCGCAGTTCCAGAAGCAGGGTGGGCTCGTGAACCTCTCCGACTTCCCCGACGGCGACGACTACATCCTCGAGCGCAGCGGTGAGGTCGCCGAGCAGTACCGCTCGGAGGACGGCGGCTTCTACCAGCTGCCGTGGAAGGCCAACCCGGTGATGATCTTCTACAACAAGACGATGTTCGCCGACGCGGGGCTCGACCCCGAGAACCCGTCGCTGTCGACCTACGACGAGTTCCTCGAGACGGCGCGCACCCTCAAGGATGCGGGGGTCGCGCAGTACGCGATCAACCCGGCGCCGACGAGCGAGTTCTTCCAGTCGTGGTTCGACTTCTACCCGCTGTACGCCGCACAGACCGGCGGCACGCTGCTCGTAGAGGACGGCCAGGCGACGTTCGACAGCGACGACGGCCGCGCCGTCGCCGAGTTCTGGCGCACGCTCTACGAGGAGCAGCTCGCGGGGCAGGAGCAGTACCAGGGCGACGCATTCGCCGACGGCTACGCCGCGATGGCGATCGTCGGTCCGTGGGCCATCGCCGTCTACGGCGACTCGGTCGAGTGGGGCGCGGTTCCCGTCCCGACCGAGGCGGGGACGGCTCCCGAGGAGACCTACACCTTCAGTGACGCGAAGAACATCGGCCTGTTCACGGCGTGCGAGAACAAGGCCACCGCGTGGGACGTCCTGAAGTTCGCGACGAGCGAGGAGCAGGACGGCATCTGGCTCGAGACGACGGGACAGATGCCGCTGCGGCAGAACCTCACCGAGACCTACCCGGACTACTTCGAGGCGAACCCCGCCTACGAGCAGTTCGGCGACCAGGCGTCGCGCACCGTCGAGGTGCCGAACGTGCCGAACTCGGTCGAGGTGTGGCAGACCTTCCGCGACGGCTACTCCGAGTCGGTCATCTTCGGCGAGGTGCCCGTCGACGAGTTCCTGACCGACGCGGCCTCCCGTATCGACGAGCTGGTCGCGCAGGGCTGACATGAGCGCGGATGTCGCGGGCGCCGTCGGCCGGACGGGGGACTCCTCCGACCGGCCGGCCGGCGGCGGCCCACCCCACGCGGCGCCGGCGCGCCGTGATGAACGCGGCGGCAAGCCGCGTCGCGGCCTGACCCGCATCCTCGGAGCACAGCCGCACGGCCTGCTCTTCTCGGCGCCGTACATCGCCTTCGTGATCCTGGTGTTCGCGTGGCCGATCGTGTTCGCGGTGTGGATGTCGTTCCAGGACTACTTCTTCGCCGCCCCGGGCGCCGACGTCGACCGGCCGTTCGTCGGCTTCGACAACTACGTCGCGGTGATCAACGACCCCAAGGTGTGGCAGTCGTTCCGCAACGTGGGCGTGTTCCTCATCATCAACGTGCCGCTCACCGTCGTGCTGTCGATCATCCTGGCGACGGCGCTGGACCGCATCGTGCACGCGCGCACGTTCTTCCGGGTCAGCTACTACGTGCCGTACGTGACCGCGTCGGTCGCGGTGGTCGCGGTGTGGCTGTTCCTGTTCTCGCAGCACGGGCTCGTGAACCAGATCCTCGGGCCGCTCGCGCCGAGTCCGTCGTGGCTCATCAACTCGGCGCTCGCGATGCCGACGATCGCACTGTTCGTCACGTGGAAGGGGCTCGGGTTCTACATCCTGCTGTACCTCGCGGCGCTGCAGAACGTGCCGCGCGAGCTGTACGAGTCCGTGTCGATGGACGGGGGCGGGCGCATCCGTCAGTTCTTCACGGTCACCGTGCCGGGCGTGCGGCCCGCAACGCTGCTCGTCGTGCTGCTGGCGACGATCACGGGTGCGAACCTCTTCACCGAGCCGTACCTGCTCACCGGCGGCGGCGGGCCGAACGGTGCCTCGGCGAGCCCCGTGCTGCTGATCTACCAGCGGGGCATCGAGCAGGGCAACCCCGACGTCGCGGCGGCGATCGGCGTGATCCTGATCATCTTCGTGCTCATCATCGCCGCGCTGCAGCGGCGCTTCGTGGGAGGTGACGAGTCATGAGGCGCATCCTCGGGAGCAAGATCACGCTCTACATCGTGCTGGGCCTCGGGGCGCTCGCGTTCCTGTTCCCCTTCTACTACATGGTCATCGGCTCGCTGCAGACGAACGTCGATCCCGCGCCGGCCGGCGCATTCCCCAACCCCGACAACATCACGTTCGCGAACTACGTCGCGATCAACGAGCGGATCAACCTGCTGCAGGGGCTCGCCAACTCGGGCATCTTCGCGGGGGGTGTCGTGCTGGGAACGGTCGTGTTCGGCGTTTTGGCCGGCTATGCGCTCGCGGTGCTGCACTGGCGCGGACGCGGCGCGACCTTCGCGCTCGCGCTGCTCGTGCAGGTCGTGCCGTTCCAGCTGCTCATGATCCCGCTGTACGTCATGATCGCGCGCGATTACGGCATGTCCGACACCTACATCGGCATGATCCTGCCGTTCTTCATCAACTCGACGGCGGTCGTGCTGTTCCGGCAGTACTTCCTGCAGCTGCCGAAGGACCTGTTCTCGGCGGCGCGCATCGACGGCGCGGGCGAGTTCCGCATCCTGTGGAGCGTCGCGCTGCCGCTCGTGCGGCCCGCGCTGCTGACCGCCGTCCTGCTCACGTTCATCGGCCCGTGGAACGAGTTCCTCTGGCCATTCCTCATCACGAAGGAGGCGTCCATGCAACCGCTCGCCGTCTCGCTGGCGAACTTCATCAGCAACATCGCGGCGTCCACCGCGAATCCGTTCGGAGCCATGATGGCGGGCGCCGTCGTGCTGGCGGTCCCGGCCGTCACGCTCTTCATCATCTTCCAGAGGTACTTCACCTCGAACGAGCTCGGGTCGGGGGTGAAGGGATGAGCGCCGCATCCGTGCCCTACAAGCTCACGCGCGTCGGCGTCGTCATGACTCCGGATCCCGACGACCCGAACGAGGCCGAGGGGGTGCTCAACCCTGCGTCCGGTCGCGGCCCGGACGGAGAACTGTACCTCCTGCCGCGCCTCGTCGCGGCGGGCAACGTGTCGCGCGTCGGTCTCGCGCGCGTGCTCGTCCAGGACGGCGCACCGGTCGGGGTCGACCGGATGGGCGTCGTGCTCGAGCCCGATCGCGGGTGGGAGCGCGGCGCCGACAACGCGGGCGTCGAGGATCCGCGCGTGACGTTCATCCCCGCCGTGGGCATGCACGTCATGACGTACGTCGCGTACGGGCCGCTCGGTCCGCGCACGGCGCTCGCTGTGTCGGAGGACCTGCGCACGTGGCGGCGGCTGGGCCCCGCGCTCTTCCGCTACGACGACGCGCTCGACATGGACCTCAACCTCTTCCACAACAAGGACACGGTGTTCTTCCCCGAGCCGGTCACGACCCCCGACGGCACGACCGCGCTCGCGGTGCTCCATCGCCCGATGTGGGATCTCGGCGAGACGAAGCCCGGTCAGGGCATCCGCGTCCCCGCCGGGGTCGAGGACACACGCCAGTCGATCTGGATCAGCTTCGTGCCGCTTGCGGCGGTCGCCGCCGACATCACGGCGCTCACGCTGTGGGAGCAGCACCGCTTCGTCGCGGGCCCCGAGTTCGCGTTCGAGGAGCTGAAGATCGGCGGGGGACCGCCGCCCCTGCGCGTGCCCGAGGGGTGGCTCGTGCTGCACCACGGCGTCACGGGCGTGATCGACAACGCGTTCGCCCAGCAGCAGCGCGTGAACTACGCGGCCGGGGCGCTCCTGCTCGACGCCGACGAGCCGTGGCGCGTCATCGCGCGCACGCCCGAGCCGCTGCTCGCGCCCGAGACCGACGACGAACGCAGCGGCATCGTGCCGAACGTCGTCTTCCCCACGGCGATCGAGCGGATCGAGGACCGCACGTTCGTCTTCTACGGCATGGCCGATTCGAAGATCGGCGTCGCCGAGCTCACCCGAACCGACTCGGGCGCGCACGCCGCGCCCTGATCGAAGGAACGAACATGAACCGGATGCTCCGTCCCGCCCGCACGCGCGCGGCGATCGGCGCGGTGGCCGCCGTCGCCCTCGCACTGTCGCTCCCGGGGGCGGCGCTGGCCGCACCACCGGCCCCGGCGCAGGCGGTCGGCGGGCAGCTCACGAACCTCGCCCACCTCGACTTCCTGCTCGACGAGGCGACACCGCCCGCCGACGTGGAGGGCCACACGACGTACCGTCTCGCGGAGGAGCTCGTGCTCGTCATGCCGTGGACGTACGCCGACGCGCGCCCGGGCGGCACGTTCGAGCGCGTCGGCGGCGGCGGTCCGCCCGACCCCGTGACCGGCCACTGGAAGCAAGGCGCCTACAACGCCGACGACATCGCGCGCGCCGCCGTCGTGTACGTGCGGCACTGGGAGCAGACGGGAGACGACGCGAGCCGTGACAAGGCCTACGAGCTGCTGCGCTCGCTCGCGTACCTGCAGACGATCGACGGCCCGAACGCGGGGAACGTCGTGCTGTGGATGCAGCCGGACGGCACCCTCAACCCATCGGCCGAGCCGGTCGAGCTGCCCGACCCGTCGGACTCCGGCCCGAGTTATTGGCTCGCGCGCACGATCTGGGCGCTCGGGGAGGGGCATGCCGCGTTCGCGGACGCCGACCCGGACTTCGCGGCGTTCCTCGACGAACGTCTCGCGCTGGCGATCGAGGCGGTCGATCGCCAGGTGCTCGTCCGGTACGGCCGATGGGCCGAGGCCGACGGCATGCGCGTACCGCGATGGCTGATCGTCGACGGAGCGGATGCCTCGGCAGAGGCGGTCCTCGGTCTCGCCGCGCATGTCGAGGCGCAACCCGGCGACACGGCCGCCGCGGAGGCGCTCCGCAAGCTCGCGGAAGGCATCGCGGCGATGAGCGCCGGCGATGAGCGCTCGTGGCCGTACGGCGCGCTGCTGCCGTGGACGCCCGCGCGCTCGCTGTGGCACGCGTGGGGCTCGCAGATGCCGGCGGCGGTGGCTGCGGCATCCGTCGCCCTCGGCGACCCCTCGCTCGTCGTCCCGGCCGTTCGCGACTCAGCGTCGTTCACGCCGACGCTCATGACGGCGGGCGGTCCCGACAACGGGTGGATGCCGACCCCGACCGAGCGTGTGCAGATCGCATACGGCGCGGACTCGCGCGTGCAGTCGCTGTTCGCCGTCGCCGACGCGACCGGTGCGCCCGGGTTCACGGAGCTCGCCGTCATGCAGGCGGCGTGGTTCTTCGGAGCGAACCACGCGGGAGAGCCGATGTACGACCCCGCGACCGGCGTCACGTTCGACGGACTCGAGGCGGACGGCCGCGTCAACCGCAACAGCGGCGCCGAGAGCACGATCCATGGACTGCTCACGATGCTCGCACTCGATGCGCGGCCGGGACTCGGCAAGCGGGCATCCGCGCTCACCGAGGTCGCCGCGCGCGAGGGGCTGCGGCTCGTTCAGGCCGAGAGCGGAACGACGACCGGCGGAACCGTCACGACGCCCGAGGCATGGACGGGGGAGTCGCTGTGGGCGGGCGATGCGCTGACGCTGCCGCGTGGCGCGAGCGCCGTGTTCGACATCGGCACCGATTCGACGCGCCGCTGGGTGGAGCCGGTGGTGTGGTCGACGCCCGGTGAGTCCAGCACTTCGATGTGGCGAGCGGGCAACGTGCCGCTCGGCGCGCTGCACGAGGAGGGGCCGGATCAGGGCGTGTCACCCACCCCCGGCGTTCTGTGGCCGCGATCGCTGCAGCACTCCGCGCTCGACGACCGGTCGGCGCTGCGCGTCGACGTGCGGGCGGGCGAACTCGTGCTGGACGGCATCCTCGTGCGACCGGTCATCTCGCGCCTCGCGCTCGCGGGGGAGGGCGGCCGCACGGAGCTCGTGCATTCCAGCGCGGCTGCGCCGCAGCCGACGCGCATCGGCGCGGAAGGGACCACGACACACGTGATCGTGTTCGACTCGCGCGGGGGGCAGGTGCGGGACACGACCGTTCGCGGATCGCGGACGATCGTCGTGCCGGCCGGCGGGTTCGCGATCGCCACGTCGTGAGAGTGGTGCCGGAGCGTCGCGGGGGCGGCGCTCCGGCACCCGTTCGCGCGGTGGCGAAAGGCGCCGCCTACGCCATGACGGCTTACGCGAGCCCCGCACAGCCGTGTCCGATTTCCGCCAGCCCACGTCGCTGGGGCGTGACAGGCTGGACGCATGACGACGACCACCCCGCGTCCCGCGATGACGTTCGACGAGCGCTATCGCGCGATCGACTCGCGCGACGCGCGGTTCGACGGGCAGTTCGTCACCGCCGTGCGCTCCACCGGCATCTACTGCAGGCCGAGCTGTCCTGCGCGCACGCCGAAGCCGTCGAACGTCACGTTCTACCCGACGAGCGCGGCCGCGCACGAGGCGGGGTACCGTGCGTGCAAACGGTGCCTCCCCGAGGCGGCGCCCGGCTCCCCCGAGTGGAACCTGCGCGGCGACACCGCGGGGCGCGCGATGCGGCTCATCGCCGACGGCGTGGTCGAGCGCGAGGGCGTTCCGGGGCTCGCCAGACGCCTGGGGTACTCGCCGCGCCACCTGACGCGACTGCTCACGGCCGAGCTCGGCGCCGGTCCGCTCGCCCTCGCGCGGGCGCAGCGCGCGCACACCGCGCGCATGCTGCTCGTCGGCACCGACCTGACGGCGGCCGACGTCGCCTTCTCCGCGGGATTCACGAGTGTGCGTCAGTTCAACGACACCGTGCGCGAGGTGTTCGGCATGTCGCCGCTCGAACTGCGGGCGCGTCGCCGGATGTCGCGCAACGGCGCATCGGGCCACGCCCTCGGTGCGATCGACCTCGTGCTGCCGCACCGCGGACCCCTCGACGCCGAAGGGCTGTTCGCGTGGATGAGCGCGCGGGCGATTCCCGGCGTCGAGCGCGCGACGCCGACGAGCTTCGCCCGCACGCTGCGCCTTCCGGGTGGCCCCGCGTGGTTCGAGCTGCGCGTCGACGACGCGGGCCACGTGCGCCTGCGCGCGCGGCTCGCGCACCTCGGCGATCTCTCCACGCTCGTCGCGCGGGCCCGACGTCTGTTCGACCTCGACGCGGACCCGCTCGCGGTCGACGAAGCGCTGTCGCGGCATCCGGAGGTCCGGCCCCTCGTCGCGCGCGTCCCCGGAATCCGAGTCCCCGGCGCGGCCGATCCGCACGAGATGCTCATCCGCGCGATGGTCGGCCAGCAGATCACCGTCGCCGCCGCGCGCACGGCACTGACCGCGCTCGCGGATGCCCTCGGCGAGCCCGTCAGCGGTCTCGGCGGCGACGGCGACGCGACCGTGCGCCTGTTCCCCACGATGGCGGCGATCGCCGAGCGGGGTCACGAAGTGCTCCGGGGCCCCGCAGCCCGCATCCGCGCCCTCACCGGCGCCGCCGCGGCCCTCGCCGACGGCACGCTCACGCTCACCTCGGGCGACGACAGCGCGGAGCAGCGCGCGGCCCTCCTCGCCCTGGCGGGCGTCGGCCCTTGGACAGCCGACTACGTGCGCATGCGCGTGCTCGGCGACCCCGACATCACCCTCCCCGGCGACGTCGCGGTGCGCTCCGGCGCGGCCGCCGCCGGCATCCCCGCCGAGCCGAGAGCCTTCAGCGCGTGGGCCGCTCGAACGGCGCCCTGGCGCAGTTACCTCACCGCCCACCTGTGGCGCAACGCCCCCGTCCGGCCGCGCTCCGCGCGCCGCCGCACTGAGACCCCGAAGGACGAATCATGACCGCCACCCTGCAGACGATCGAGACCCCCGACGGCGCCTTCACGATCCTCGCCGACGACCGGCAGCGCGTGCTCGCCTCCGGCTGGAGCGCCGATCCCGACGCGATCCTCGCACGCGTGCGTCGCGCGCCGTCGTCGGTGACGGAGGGCGAGACGGATGCGGCCGCCGCCGTCCTCGCGTACTACGACGGCGACCTCTCGGCGATCGATGCGGTCGAGGTGGAGCAGGACGGCACGCCGCTCCAGCTCGAGGGCTGGCGCGCGCTGCGCTCGATCGAGCCGGGGCATCCGCTCACCTACGCGGAGTTCGCGGCGCTGCTCGAGCGACCGTCCGCCGTGCGCGCGGTCGCGGCGATCTGCGCGCGCAACGCGCCCGCGCTCTTCGTCCCGTGCCACCGCGTGCTGCGCACCGGCGGAGCGCTGGGCGGATTCGCGTGGGGTGTTGACGTGAAGCGCAGCCTCCTCGCGCGCGAAGCCGCCGCCTGAGCTTGCATTCATCCTTGCCCTCAGCGAACTCCCAGGTATAGGCTGGAGGGCTGTCGCGCTTTGCGTGGCACTCAGCCGGATCCAGAGGAGGACGCCATGCACAAGGCCGTTATCGTCGCCCAGTTCGCATACGTCGCTCTCGGCATCCGTGTGGACCGCCCCCGCCTTCAGGGATAGCTCGCCGCCGGCTTCGCGCCGCTCGGCATATCGCCTCAGTCAGGAGCGTTCCCTCTCGTATCGAGAGAATCCGCCCCTCGTCGCGCTCTTCGCGCGCCCTTACGCCCCGACCGGGGCTCGCATCCACCGTCCCACCAGGACCCCGCAAGGATCATGACCACCACCGCTGAACCGCAACGGTCCCGCCTCTCCACCCCTCGTGCCCTGGCGCGGCTGCTCCCGTTCGCCAAGCCCGTCCTGCCGCGTCTCGTGCTCGGCGCCGTGAGCGCGCTGCTGGCGAGCCTGCTCGCGCTCGGCATCCCGCTCGTGCTCGAGGCCGTCGTGCGCGGTCCGATCGCGTCGGGCGACCTCGCTCTCATCACATGGGGCGCCGTCGCCGTGCTCGTGCTCGGGCTGCTCGAGGCGTTGATGGTCTGGGCCCGGCGCTGGTTCGTGATCGCGCCGGCGACGGAGGTCGAGTACGACCTGCGCACGGCGTTCTATCGCCGTCTGCAGCGTCTGCCGGTCGCGTTCCACGACCGGTGGCAGTCGGGTCAGCTGTTGAGCCGCATGATGCAGGACATCAGCATGATGCGCCGCTGGATGGCGTTCGGCGTCATCCTGCTCGTCGTCAACGCCCTGACGATCGCGGTGGGCCTCGTGCTGCTGTTCCGCTGGCACTGGCTGCTGGGCACGGTGTTCATCGTGTGCTCGCTGCCGATCTGGTACGCGGGCTATCGCTTCGAGAAGACGTACGGCACGCTCACGCGCCAGAGCCAGGACCAGGCGGGAGACCTCGCGACCTCGGTCGAGGAGAGCGTGCACGGCATCCGTGTGCTCAAGGCCTTCGGCCGCGGCAAGCACGCGCTTCAGAAGTTCACGCGCCAGGCCGAGACCCTGCGGCGCACCGAGCTGCGCAAAGCGGGCGCCGTCGGCTGGATCTGGTTCTGGCTCGTGCTGCTGCCCGACATCGCGTTCGCGCTGTGCCTCGGCGTCGGCATCTTCCTCAACGCGACGGACCAGTTGAACGTCGGCGAGCTGTTCGCGTTCTTCGCGATGGCGACCGTGCTGCGCTGGCCGATGGAGTCGATCGGGTTCCTCTTCTCCTTCACGCTCGACGCGCGCACCGCGACCGACCGCCTCTTCGAGGTGTTCGACGAGCCCAACCCCATCACCGACCCCGAGTCGCCCGTCACGCTCGACCGCGTGCGCGGCGAGCTCGCGTTCGAGAACGCGCATTTCCGCTACCAGGACGCGTCGCCGAACGAGCGGGACCTGCTCGACGGCATCGACCTCGTGCTGCGGCCCGGCGAGACCATGGCTCTCGTCGGCCTCACCGGCTCGGGCAAGACGACGCTCACGACGCTGCCCGCGCGCCTGTACGACGTGACGGGCGGGCGCGTCACGCTCGACGGCGTGGACGTGCGCGACCTGTCGCTCGCCGAGCTTCGCCGGCACGTGGGCATGGCCTTCGAGGACGCGACGCTGTTCTCGCAGTCGGTGCGCGACAACGTGCTGTTGGGTCGCGAGGACCTGGAGCCCGGCAGCCCCGAGGCCGAGGCCGTGCTGCGCGAGGCGCTCGAGGTGGCGCAGGCGGGCTTCGTGTACGACCTGCCCGACGGCCCCGACACGGTCATCGGGGAAGAGGGCCTGAGCCTCTCGGGCGGCCAGCGTCAGCGGCTCGCGCTCGCGCGTGCCGTCGCCGCCCGTCCGTCGGTGCTCGTGCTCGACGACCCGCTGTCGGCGCTCGACGTCGACACCGAGGCGCTCGTCGAGGACGCGCTGCGCGAGGTGCTGCACGACACGACCGCCCTCGTGGTCGCGCACCGCCCGTCCACGGTGATGCTCGCCGACCGCGTCGCACTGCTCGAGGGCGGGCGCATCACGGCGGTCGGCACGCACTCCGAGCTGCTGCGCGAGAGCGAGCACTACCGTCACGTGATCTCGAGTCTCGAGATCGACGAGGCGCGCAAGCGCGCGCTCCACCACGAACAGGAACCGCTGGAGGTGAACCTGTGAGCACCACCGTCGTCGGAACGAGCGGCGAAGACCGCTCCGATTACACGCGCGAAGAGAGTCGCGCCATCCGACGGCGCTCGCTGCGCCTGCTGGGATCGCTCATCTCGCCGGTGCGCTGGCAGCTCGTGCTCGCGGCGGTCGTGCTCGTCGTGTCGACCGTGCTTCGCGTCGTCGGTCCCGCGCTCATCGCATACGGGCTCAACAACGCGCTCCCGGCCGCGGTCGAGCGCATGGACTGGATGCCGACGATCCTCGTCGTGGCCGTCTACCTCGTGTCGGCCCTCGGCGGTGCGGCCCTCATCGGCTGGTACGTCGTCGTCGCGGCGCGGCTCACGCAGGCTGTGCTGCTCGATCTGCGCAAGCGCATCTTCCTGCACACGCAGCGGCTGAGCCTCGAGTTCCACGAGTCCTACACGTCGGGTCGCATCATCTCGCGTCAGACGAGCGACCTCGACACGATCCGCGAGCTGCTGGACGGCGGTCTCAACGAGCTCGTGTCGGGTGTCCTGTACGGCGGTTTCACGCTCATCGCGCTGCTGCTGCTCGACTGGCAGTCGGGCCTGATCGTGGTCGCGATGGGGTTGCCGCTGTACCTGCTGATGCGCTGGTTCTACCGCAGCTCGCAGATCGCCTACCGCGAGTCGCGCGTCGTGAGCGCGAAGGTGATCGTCAAGTTCGTCGAGACGATGACCGGCATCCGCGCCGTCAAGGCGTTCCGCAAGGAGCCGCGCAACGACGGCGAGTTCGGCGGTCTCGCCAGCGACTACCGCGAGGTGAACATGCGGACGATCCGCCTGTTCGGCGCGTTCGAGCCCGCGCTGATGGCCGTGGCATCCGCTTCGATCGCCCTCGTGGTGCTGTGGGGCGGCATCCGTGTCGCCGACGGCGCGCTCGCGATCGGAACGCTGCTGGCCGCCGTGCTGTATGTGCGGAACTTCTTCTCGCCGCTGCAGGAGGTCGCGTTCTTCCTGAACTCGTACCAGTCGGCGACGGCGGCGCTCGAGAAGGTGTCGGGCGTCCTGGAGGAGGAGCCGACCGTTCCCGACCCGACCGACCCGGTCGACCTGTGGTCGGCGCGCGGCCGCGTGACGTTCGACCACGTGAGCTTCGGCTACTCGAACGACCGCGTGATCCTGCCGGACTTCTCGCTCGAGATCCCGGCCGGCCAGACGGTCGCCCTCGTGGGCACGACGGGCGCGGGAAAGTCGACCCTCGCCAAGCTCGTGTCGCGGTTCTACGACCCGACGCAGGGGACGGTGAGCCTTGACGGCGTGGACCTCAGGCGTCTGCATCCGAAGGATCTGCGCCGCGCGATCGTGATGGTCACGCAGGAGGCGTATCTGTTCAGCGGCACGGTCGCCGACAACATCGCGCTCGGCAAGCCGGATGCGACGCTCGACGAGATCCGCGCCGCGGCACGGGCGGTGGGGGCGGATGCCTTCATCGAGCGCCTGCCGGACGGCTACGACACCGACGTGAACAAGCGGGGCGGTCGCGTGTCGGCGGGTCAGCGGCAGCTGATCTCCTTCGCGCGCGCGTTCCTCGCGAACCCCGCTGTGCTGATCCTCGACGAGGCGACGGCGTCGCTCGACATCCCGAGCGAGCGGATGATCCAGGAGGCGCTGCAGACGCTCCTGGCCGACCGCACGGCGATCATCATCGCGCACCGCCTGTCGACGGTCGCGATCGCCGATCGCGTGCTCGTGATGGAGCACGGTCGCATCATCGAGGACGACACCCCCGAGAACCTCATCGCGGGAACGGGCAAGTTCGCGCAGCTGCACGCCGCATGGCGCGAGTCGCTCGTGTGAGCCCTGTCGCCCGACGCTGACGCCGGGGTGCGGCATCCGCTGTATCGTGTCGCCGTGCCGTTCACCGACCTGACGCTCGACGACCTCCGCACCTACCGACCCGACCTCCCCGAACCCGCCGATCTCGACGCCTTCTGGTCGACCACGATCGCCGAGGCGCGGGCCGCGGGCGGCGGCTTCGACCTGTCGCCCGCCGACACCCCGATCACCGAGCTCATCGTCGAAGACCTCGTGTTCCCCGGCTTCGGCGGAGAGCCGGTCCGTGCATGGGTGACGAGGCCGAAGACGGATGCCGCCCTCCCCGCCGTCGTGGAGTACGTGGGATACGGCGGCGGTCGCGGCCTTCCGGGGGAGCGGCTGCAGTGGGCGGCGGCCGGCTTCGTGCACGTGCTCATGGACACGCGGGGGCAGGGGAGCGCGTCGGGCACGGGCGGCGACACCGCCGACCCGCACGGCTCCGGACCCGCGATGCCCGGCTTCATGACGCGCGGCATCCTCGACCCGGAGACGTACTACTACCGCCGTGTCTTCACCGACGGCGTCCGCCTCGTCGACGCGGTGCGCGAGCTCCCGTTCGTCGACGGGTCACGTGTCGCGGTCACCGGCGGCAGCCAGGGCGGGGGCATCGCGATCGCCGTCGCGAGCCTCGTTCCCGACCTGCGCGGCGCGATGCCCGATGTGCCGTTCCTGTGCGACTTCCCTCGCGCCGTCGCTCTCACTCCGCGCAATCCGTTCACCGAGATCACGCAGTTCCTCGGCGTGCACCGCGACCTGACCGACCAGGTCTTCCGTACGCTCTCCTACTTCGATGGGGCCGTGCTCGCGCGCCGCGTGACCGTGCCCTCGCTGTTCTCGGTCGCGCTCATGGACGACATCGTGCTGCCGTCGACGGTGTTCGCCGCGTACAACCGGCTCGCGGCGCCGGATCGCGAGATCGTCGTGTACGCCTACAACGGGCACGAGGGCGGACAGGCGCACCAGTGGGTGCGGCAGGCGCGCTGGCTGCGCGAGCGGCTATGACGACGGATGCCGCGCCCGCGGCATCCGCTCAGAGCTTGATCTCGGCGATGACCTCGCCGTACTCGGTCTCGCCGACAGGCGTGAAGCCGACGCGCTTGAAGAACGCCTCGGGCCCGCCTTCGCCGGCCTCGTAGATGACGTTCACCTTCTCCATGCCGCGCTTGCGCGCCTCGTCGAGCAGCGCCTCGACCGCGAAGCGTCCGACACCGCGGCCCTGATCGTCGGCATCGACGTTGATGCGCCAGAGGACGGAGCGGAAGTGCTCCTGGGGGAAGTCGGGATCGAAGTTGGCACTGACGAACCCGACGACGTCGTCGCCGTCGAGCACGACGCGCTGCCACGACGTCTGGGGGTTCACGACGGTGGCGGCGATGCCGTAGCTGACCGGCGAGAGGAACTCCTCCTGGCCGGGCTTGAGCGACATGTTGTTGACCGCGACGATCGTCGAGGCGGAAAGTTCTTCCAGTCGGAGCTCAGCCATTGCCCCAGGCTAATGGAGGCGCGCGGCATCCGGCCACGTCCTGCCGTGACCTTCATGGGGAATTCATGCAGCGCAAAGTATCTCGATATCAAGATACTTTTGCGATTGCGATAGGCTTGCACGACGCCCCGAAACGAAAGACGGAACCGGTGACCGACTCCACCATCATCTACACCTACACCGACGAGGCCCCGGCTCTCGCGACCGCTTCGCTCCTGCCGATCGTGCAGGCGGTGACCCGTCAGGCGGGGGTCGACATCGAGACTCGCGACATCTCGCTGGCGGGTCGGGTGCTGGCCGCGTTCCCGCAGCGACTGACCGCCGAGCAGCAGGTCGGTGACGCGCTCGCCGAGCTGGGCGGGCTCGCGACGCTGCCCGAGGCGAACATCATCAAGCTCCCCAACATCTCGGCGTCGATCCCTCAGCTGAAGGCCGCGATCGCGGAGCTTCAGTCCAAGGGCTACGACGTGCCGGACTACCCCGACGAGCCCGAGACGCTCGAAGAGAAGGACATCCGCGCGCGTTACGACCGCATCAAGGGCTCCGCCGTGAACCCCGTGCTGCGCGAGGGCAACAGCGACCGCCGCGCGCCGCTGTCGGTCAAGAACTACGCGCGCAAGCACCCGCACCGCAACAAGCCGTTCGCCGAGGGCTCCAAGACGCGCGTCGCGACGATGGGCCACGACGACTTCCGCTCGAACGAGCAGACGACCGTCATCCCGTCCGACGACGTGCTCACGATCCAGCACGTCGGCGAAGACGGCACCGTGACGCCGTTGAAGGAGGGCATCAAGGTGCTCCCCGGCGAGATCGTCGACGGCACCTTCCTCTCCGCGAAGGCGCTCGACGCGTTCCTCGGCGAGACGCTCGAGACCGCGAAGGCCGACGACGTGCTGTACTCGGTGCACCTCAAGGCCACGATGATGAAGGTCAGCGACCCGATCATCTTCGGTCACGTGGTCAAGGCGTACTTCGCCGACGTGTTCGACCGCCACGGCGACAAGATCGCCGAGGCCGGTCTCACGCCGAACGACGGCCTGGGCGCGATCCTGGCCGGTCTGGGCCGGCTCGAGGGCGGCGATGCGATCAAAGCCGCGATCGACGAGGCGATGAAGAAGGGCCCGCGCCTGTCGTACGTCAACTCCGACAAGGGCATCACGAACCTCCACGTGCCCTCCGACGTCATCGTCGACGCGTCGATGCCGGCGCTCATCCGCAACGGCGGCAAGCTGTGGGGTGCCGACGGCAGCGAAGACGACACGCTCGCCGTCATCCCCGATTCGTCCTACGCGGGCGTCTACCAGACGGTGATCGACGACGTCATCGCGCACGGGCCGCTCGACCCGGCGACGATGGGCACCGTGCCGAACGTCGGCCTCATGGCGCAGGCCGCCGAGGAGTACGGCAGCCACGACAAGACGTTCGAGATCGCGGCGCCCGGCCGCGTGCAGGTCGTGAACTCGGCGGGCGACGTGCTGCTCGAGCACACGGTCGACCGCGGCGACATCTGGCGCGGCACGCAGACGAAGGACATCGCTGTGCGCGACTGGGTCAAGCTCGCCGTGACCCGCGCGCGCGCGACGGGCGCCCCGGCTGTCTTCTGGCTCGACGAGCAGCGCTCGCACGACCGCGCGCTCATCGCGAAGGTGCGCGAGTACCTCGCCGACCACGACACCGAGGGCCTCACGATCGAGATCCTCGCGCCGGCGGCGGCGACGCAGTACTCGCTCGACCGCCTGCGCAAGGGCGAAGACACGATCTCGGTCACCGGCAACGTGCTGCGCGACTACCTCACCGACCTCTTCCCGATCCTCGAGGTCGGCACGAGCGCCAAGATGCTCTCGATCGTCCCGCTGCTCGCGGGCGGCGGGCTCTTCGAGACCGGTGCGGGCGGATCGGCTCCGAAGCACGTGCAGCAGCTCCTCGCCGAGAACTACCTGCGCTGGGACTCGCTCGGCGAGTTCTTCGCGCTCGCGGCGTCGCTCGAGCACTACGCGAACTTCACGGGCAACGTGCGTGCGCAGGTCCTCGCCGACACGCTCGATGCGGCGACGGGCACGTTCCTCGAGAACGACAAGTCGCCCGGCCGCGCACTCGGCACGATCGACAACCGCGGCAGCCATTTCTACCTGGCGCTCTACTGGGCGACCGAGCTCGCGAACCAGCAGGCCGACGCCGGGCTCGCGGCCGCCTTCAAGCCGGTCGCCGAGGCTCTCGCCGACAGCGAGCAGCAGATCGTCGACGAGCTGCTCGCCGTGCAGGGCTCGCCCGCCGACATCGGCGGCTACTACCGGCCCGACCCCGAGCTCGTCGAGAAGGTCATGCGCCCGTCGGCGACGCTCAACGGGATCGTCGACAACATCTGACACCCCGTCCTTGCGCCCGGCCGACCGACTGGTCGCCTCTGAGCCGACCCCGAGTGGCACGGGATCAGTAGTGCACCCACACCTCGGTGCCGTACGCCGACCACTCGTAGACGAACCTGGCCTCGTTGTCCCACATGTTCACGCAGCCGTGGCTCTGCGGGTACCCGAGCGACGAGCGCAGCGAGTTGGCGCCGTGGAAGCCGATGTCGGGAGCGAACCATGTGACCCACGGCACGTCGCGCACGCAGTACGGCGCACCCTCGAAGCACCCCATGCTCTGGATGCGCGAATACCCGTTGACCGTGAAGTGGCCCGTCGGCGTGGCCGAGCCGGGGAGGCCCGACGAGATGACGTGCGAGCTGACGAGGTTGCCGTTCTCGTAGAGGTAGGCGCGCTGCGTGCTGAGGTTCACCTCGATCGTGCGTGCGAGCGCGGTCGTCGTGAACGGGATCGTCGTCATGGGCAGTTCGTAGACGCCGTTCGCGTTCTGGATCTGCTCGGCGAACGCCGCGGCGATGCCGTCCGTGCTCTCGAGCGTGCGTCCCTCGACGCCCTCCGTCAGCGTCCGCAGCACGGTTCCGCTCGAGTTGGTCACGACCGTCGCGTTGACGGGTTCGCGGTTCACGAGAGCGGGGAGGGTCTCGACGAAGGCGTCGATCGCCTCCTGGTCGACCTCGATCGAGAACGTGCCGCGAGGGCCGTCGCCGAGCGTGATCCACGACGCCGCGAGGGCGCGGTCGATCGGGACGACCCGCTCGCCGCCGATGTAGAAGCCCATCGAATCGAGCATCGTGTTGAGTCGGTACGCGGTCGCGTCCGCGACGTACGTCTGCGTCTCGGCGTCGATCGGGGCCGCGACGGGATCGAACTCGACGCGCGTCTGGCCGGAGTCGAACGCATCCTGCAGGGCGGTGCGCACCGCGTCGACGTCGATGCCCGTGCCGAGGATCGCGGGCGTCACGACATATGACCCGGACTCGGCGTCGAACGCGAGCTGCGCGTCGACGGGGTCGGTGTAGAGCGAGGGCGCCGCATCGCGCAGCACGGCCTTCGCGACGTCGGGATCGAGCTGGACGACCGCCTGCTCGGGCTCGGAGAACCACTGGGTGGGGTTCCACATCGGATGCGCGTCGAACGCCTCGTTCGCGAGTTCGCGCGCGCGCACGCTCGCGGCGAGCTCCGCACCGGTGACCTCGACATCGCCGTCGGGGCCCGTGATCACGAGCGTCGTCTCGGCAAGGCGCGCGCTGACCGCGTCGGCTGCGGCCCCCGGCGTCATGCCGCCGACGGACACGCCCGCGATCGACGTGCCGGGTGCGATGAGGACGAGCGACGCTGCGACGAGCGCCGCGATCGCGAGGGCGACGGGGATCCCGATCCACCATCCCAGGCGGCGCTTGCGCCGCTTCGGCTCTGCGAGCGCCCACATCACCTCGGGCTCGGCGTGCGTCGCCGGTCCGGGAACCGGAAGCACCGTGGGGGCCGGAGGAGCGACGGATGCCGCGACCGGCGCCGCGGCGACCGCACCGACGGGCACGGGCTCGCTGATGGGCTCTGCGACGAGGTCGTCAGCGGCGGCGGGCTCGAGGTCTTCCGGCGCCGCGAGGGCGGCGTCGGGCTCGGGGTCGTCAGTGGTGACGTCATCCGGTGTGTCGGCCGATTCGGATGACGGATCGACGTCCGCAGCGTCGGGCTCCGGGTCCGGCTCTGCCTCGGCTTCCAGGTCCTGGGGCTCGGGCTCGGGGTCCGGCTCTGCCTCGGCTTCCAGGTCCTGGGGCTCGGGCTCGGGGTCCGGCTCTGCCTCGGCTTCCAGGTCCTCGGGCTCGGGTTCGACGTCTTCGGTCTCAGCCTCGGCCGCGACGCCTTCGGCGATGGGGTCTTCGGTTTCGGCTTGGGGTTCGACGTCTTCGGTCTCGACGCCTTCTGTCGCGCCGTCGGCGTCTCCTACCTCGGCATCCGGGTCGACCGCTTCGCCCTCCGGCTCGGCGTCTTCGGCCTCACCCTCCGGCTCGGCGTCTTCGGCCTCGCCCTCCGGCTCGGCATCGGCCGCGGCGTCGTCTGCGTCGGAAGCGTCGGGCTCGGCATCCGCCTCGACCTCGGCGTCTGCAGCCTCCGCGTCCGTGTCGCCGTCGACTGCCTCGAAGTCGTCGATGTCGAGCTCGTCCAATGACGCCGTGACGTCGTCGTCGGGCAGGTCCTGCGCGCCCGCTTTTGTGGCGAGATCCGTCACGCCGTCACCCCCCGGTAGGCCGAATCGTTCTGCATATGGTAATGGACGCGCCTCGGGAGAGCCCTGGATGAGTCATTCACCGCACACATCCCGGAAATGGTCCATCGTGTCGCGGAACGTCGTGGCGAGCTCTGCGAACTCGCCCGACTGATCGAGATCGCCGTTCGCGAGGGACTCCAGCACGTCGCCCATCTGGCCGTACATCTGCTCGAGCGAGGGCAGAAGTGCCGCGACCTGGTCGTTCGTGATCTCGGATGCCGTCTCGCCGAGTCTCCCGGCGGCGGCGCGCATCGCCTCGACGACGGAAGCCGGGTCGTCCGCACCCGCGGTCTCGAACTCCTCAGCCGCCGCGACGACCGAGTCGCGCACGAGCGCGCAGGCGTCTTCGGTCGACTGGCCGGCGTCGCCGGGGCCGTCCGGGCCCGCTTCGACGGTCGCCGTCCCGGTCTCGGAGGGGGTGGGGGAGGCCGTGCACGCGGCGAGACCGAGCGTGGCGAGGGCGACGAGGACGACGGCGGCGATGCTGCGGTGCATGTGGGGGACCTCCAGCGATCCAGCGTAGGCGAGCGACGCATCCGTCAGCCCGCGGCCGGCGAGACGATGCCGATTTGTAACAGTTTTGTAAATGGTCCGTTCAAATCGGTTGCGGATGTTGCGCGGAGTTAGTTCGTAAGCTCTACTAACAAACATGTCTGCATCGGAAGTGCAGCGCGGCTCTTCCACGACGACGTCCGCGCACCGAGAGGAACCCGCCGCCGTGCGCGACCGGGGCGTGAGAAACCTCCGCCGCGCCGCCAAGGTGCTTCCCGAGCACGCCCGCGCGCACAACCGCTCGCTCGTGCTGCAGACCCTCTTCCACAGCGGAGCGATGAGCCGTGCCGACCTGTCGCGCGAGACCGGGCTCACGCGCGTGACGATCTCCGACCTCATCGCCGAGCTCATCGCCGACGGATTCGTCGCCGAGAAGGGCGTGCGCGAGGCATCCGGCCCCGGCAAGCCCGCGATGCTCGTCGACCTCGACCGGTCCGGCCACCGCATCATCGGCATCGACCTGTCGGGCAGCGACGTCTTCCGCGCCGCCGTGCTCGACCTCGACGGGAGCATCGTCGTGCGTCGATCCATCCCCGTGGCGGCGGGGGACGAACTCGTCGAGTCGGTCATCTCGCTCGTCCGCGAGCTCATCGCCGACTCGCACGCGCCGATCCTCGGCGTCGGCGTCGGCGCCCCCGGTGTGATCGACGACCGCGGCGTCGTGATCACCGCGCCCAACCTGCGGTGGACCGGATTCGACCTGCAGACCACGCTCGAGAAGGCGCTCGACCTGCCCGTCGTCGTCGCGAACGACGCGAACGCGGCGGTGCTCGCCGAGTACACGTTCGGCGGAGCCGGCGACGACGTGATGCTCGTCAAGGTGGACCGAGGAGTCGGCTCGGGCCTGCTGTCGGGCGGGCGACCCATGCGCGGCGCCCGATTCGCCGCGGGTGAGATCGGCCACGTCACGGTCGGCACCGACGGCGGGCCGCTGTGCGCATGCGGAAAGGTCGGATGCCTCGAATCGTGGGTCTCCGTGCCGTCGCTGTCCGGCCGGCTCGCCGAGGCATCCGGCGATTCCGCGCGCGACGGCGTGCTCCGCGACGCGGGCGAGCGGCTCGGCATCGCCCTGGCGCCCATCGTCGGCGCACTCGATCTGTCGGAGATCGTGCTCTCCGGCCCCCCTGAACTTCTCGGCGGACCCCTCGCGGAAGCGACCGCCGAGACCCTCCGCACCCGGACGCTCGCCGAAGTCCACGAGGGCATCCGAGTGCGGATGACGGAGCAAGGCCAGGACATCGTCCTGCGCGGAGCGGCCGTCATGGTCCTGTCGGGACAGCTGGGCGTGTCCTAGACGCCACCACACCCCCTGGATGGGCCCGCCAGGTCCCATCCGAACCAAGAGAGAACGAGGGAATCATGAAGAAGACGCTCGGAGCCGTCGCCCTCCTGGGCGCGACGGCGCTTGCCCTGGCCGGCTGTGCCGGCACCAGTGGCGGCGGGAGCACCGAAGAGACCGGCGCGGAGATCCGCGTGTGGCTCAACGGGACCGACACCCCGCAGGAGGCGCGCGACTACCTGAAGGAGACGTTCGAGGAGGAGAACCCGGGCAACACGCTGGTCATCGAGGAGCAGTCGTGGGAGGGCCTCGTCGACAAGCTGACCACGAGCCTGTCGAGCTCGGACAGCCCTGACATCGTCGAGATCGGCAACACGCAGTCGCCGGCGTTCACGTCGGTGGGCGCGCTGCTGGACATCTCCGACATGTACGAGACCCTGGGCGGCGACGACCTGCTGCCCGGCTTCGTCGAGGCAGGCTCCTACGACGGCAAGTTCTACGCTCCGCCGCTGTACTCGGGCGCTCGCGTCGTGTTCGCCGACCCGGCGTTCGTGTCGGAGGCCCCGGCCACGCTCGAGGACTACATCGCCCAGGCGAAGGATCTCGCTGCGGCCAACCCCGGCAAGTCGGGCATCTACTTCGCCGGTCAGGACTGGTACAACGCCCTCCCGTTCATCTGGGAGAGCGGCGGCGAGCTCGCCGTCGAGGACGGCGGCGAGTGGGACGCTCAGCTGAGCTCGCCCGAGTCGGTCAAGGGCCTCCTGCAGGTGCAGGACCTCATGACCACCGCGTCAGTCGCCCCGAAGGACGGTGACAACGCCGAGCCGTGGACCCCGTACTGCGAGGGTGCGGCCATCCAGTTCTCGGCGCCGAACTGGGCCCTGGGCCTGGCGAGCGCGTGCGAGACCGAGAACCCGCCGGCCGCTCCGTTCGTGTACGCGCTGCCCGGCGCCGACGGCGGTGCCGCCCAGGTGTTCGCCGGTGGCTCGAACATCGGCATCTCGGCGAAGTCGGCCCACCCCGAGCTCGCCAAGAAGGCGCTCGAGATCATCCTGAGCGATGAGTTCCAGACGATCTACGGCGAGAACGGCCTCATCCCCGCGAAGAAGTCGCTCGCGTCCACGCTCGGCGACTCGCCCGAGGCGCAGGCCTTCGCCGAGGCCGCGGGCAACGCGAAGCTCACCCCGGCTTCGTCGAACTGGGCCGAGGTCGAGGCTGCGCGCATCCTCGAGGACTTCTTCGTGAAGATCGCGCAGGGCGGCGACGTGCAGTCGCTCGCCGAGGAGGTCGACCAGAAGATCGAGGACATCCTCAACGGCTGAGCCGGCTGAACCATCCCGGGCGTCCGCGTCCGGAACCGTACCGGGCCGGCGGCTCCCACCGTCGCCGGCCCGGTACTCTCACGATCAGGAGGACTCATGTCCACGCTGCCCAGCGACGTCGGCCCCGCGGTGAGCGCGGTCGACGGGGAGCGGCTCATCGCGCCGGAGGCGCCCGAACCGCCGAATCGCCGTCGGCGATTCCGGCAGGCCGGGGGCTTCACGCCGTACGCGCTGCTGACACCGGCGCTCATCGCGCTCGTCGTGATCACGGGGTGGCCGCTCGTGCAGCTGCTCGTCATGTCGTTCCAGGAGTTCGGGCGCGCGCAGGTCTTCGGCGCCCCGCCCGAGTTCATCGGACTCGACAACTACCTCGAGGTCCTCGGCGACTCGGAGTTCTGGCAGGTCCTCGGCCGCTCGGTCGTCTTCGCGGCGGTCTGCGTCGTGATCACGATGGTGCTCGGCGTGCTCGTCGCGCTGCTGCTCAGGCGCCTCGGCGTCGTGCTGCGAACGCTCGTGTCGATCGGACTGCTCCTCGCGTGGGCGATGCCTCCGCTGTCGGCCACGATCGTGTGGGGCTGGATCTTCGACACGAACTACGGCGTGCTCAATCACATCCTCGCGAACTGGTTCGGCCTCGAGCAGTTCGTGGGGCACGCGTGGCTCATCAACCCCCTGAGCTTCTTCTTCGTCGCGACGATCATCATCGTGTGGGGCGCGATCCCGTTCGTCGCCTTCACGGTCTACGCGGGTCTCACCCAGGTGCCCGACGAGGTCATGGAGGCGGCTCAGCTCGACGGCGCCGGCGGCGCGAAGCGCTTCTTCCTCGTGGTCGTGCCGTACATCAAGTCGATCCTCATCATCGTCACGATCCTGCAGGTGATCTGGGACCTCCGGGTCTTCACGCAGATCTACTCGCTGCAGTCGATCGGAGGCCTCGCCGAGCAGACCAACACGCTCGGCGTCTACATCTACCGCGTCTCGCTCGGCTCGGGTGACTTCGGCGTCGGCGGCGCGATCTCGGTGATCGTCGTCCTGCTTCTCGTCGCGATCTCGATCCTGTACGTGCGCCGGAGCGTCCGCGAGGAGGCCCTGTGACCACCGCCACCCTCACCCCGCCGTCGGCGCCGGTCACCGCATCCGCGCCGGCCCGTCGTCGCCGGAGCCCGCGACGCCGCGTCGGCGGAGTCCTCGCCGGGATCGCCGCGATCGTCGTGTTCGTCGCATCCGTGTTCCCTGTCTACTGGATGGTCAACACGTCGTTCCAGCCGAACGCGCAGGTGCGCGGCAGCGACCTGCACCTCTGGCCCGACAACGCGACGCTCGACAACTACGTCAACGTCATCTTCCACTCGGCGCGCGCGCCGTTCCTGCCCGCGCTCGCGAACTCGGTCGTCATCACGATCATCACGGTCGTCGTCGCGGTCGTGTTCGCGTTCCTCGCGGCGATCGCGGTCACGCGCTTCCGGTTCCGCTCGCGCGCCGCGTTCATCATCTCGATCCTGATCATCCAGATGATCCCGGCCGAGGCGATGATCATCTCGATCTTCCGCCTCATCGACGGGTGGAACCTGCTCAACACCGTCATCGGCCTGTCGGCGGTGTACATCGCGACGGTGCTGCCGTTCACGATCTGGACGCTGCGCGGCTTCGTCAACGGCGTGCCCGCCGAGCTCGAGGAGGCCGCGATGATCGACGGCCTGAGCCGGTCGCAGGCGTTCTGGCGCATCACGTTCCCGCTGCTCATGCCGGGCCTCGTCGCGACGGGCATCTTCGGGTTCATCCAGGCGTGGAACGAGTTCGTGTTCGCGCTCGTGCTGAACCCGCGTCCCGAGGCGATGACGCTGCCCGTGTGGCTGCGCACGTTCCTCGACCCGAACGGGGGCATCAACTGGGCCGAGCTCATGGCGGGCTCGACGCTCGTCGCGATCCCCGTCGTCGTGTTCTTCCTCTTCGTGCAGAGCCGCATGACCAGCGGCCTCGTGGCCGGGGCGGTCAAGGGCTGATGGGCGAGCAGGCGCAGGCCGCCTCCCGCGGGGAGGCCGGCCGATGAGGGTCGGGCTCGATGTCGGAGGCACGAAGACCGAGGTGGTCGCGGTCGACACGGAAGGCGTGATCGCCGGTCGCGTGCGTATGGCGACGGGATGGGGGCCGGATGCGGTGACCCGAACGATCGTCGACGGCGTCCGTGCGCTCGGGGTGGAGGCCGGGATCGACCTCGACGCGGTGCGCTCTGTCGGCGTGGGCATTCCGGGGCAGATCGAGCCGGGCACCGCGCGCGTCGTGCACGCGGTGAACCTCGGGGTCGAAGAGCTCGATCTCGCGGCCGCCGTCGGGCCGCAGCTCGGCGTGCCGGTGCGGGTCGAGAACGACGTCAAGGCCGCGGCGCTCGGCGCGTACGCGCTGCACGGCGGCACGGGAACCATGGCGTACCTCAACCTCGGCACCGGCATCGCGGCGGGCATCGTCGCCGACGGCGAGCTGTGGCGCGGCACGTGCGGCGCCGCGGGCGAGGTCGGCCACATCTCGGTCGACCCGAACGGCCCCATCTGCCGCTGCGGACAGCGCGGATGCATCGAGGCGCTCGCCGGCGGCGGCGTCATCGCCGAGCGCTGGGGTCTGTCCGGCGCGCTTCCGGTGCGTGATGTCTTCGACGCGGCCGACGCCGGTGACACGCGCGCCCTCGAGCTTCGACGCGACCTCGCACGGGGTGTCGCAGCCGCGGTGCGCGTGCTCGTGCTCACGGTCGATGCCGACGTCGTCGTGCTCGGCGGTGGCATCACCGCCCTCGGCAACCGCCTGCTGGGCGACGTCGTGAGCGAGTTGCGCGCCAGCGCCGAGGCATCCGCGTTCATGCGTTCACTGCGCCTGGAAGACCGCGTCGAGCTCCTCCCCGCCGGTTCGCCCGCGGCCGCGCTCGGCGCGGCGCTCATCGGCGCCGCCCACGACCCCGAGGAGGCTCTCACCCATGGCTGAGGTCATCATCGTGTCGTCCGAGCAGGAGGCGGGCGCGATCGTCGCCGACGAGATCGTGCGGCTCATCCGCGCGAACCCCGAGACGGTGCTCGGGCTGGCGACGGGCTCGACCCCCCTGCCCGTCTACGAGGCGCTCCGCCCGCGGCTCGAGGGCGTGGATGTGTCGCGCGTGCGCGGCTTCGCGCTCGACGAGTACGTGGGGCTCGACCCGGCGCATCCGCAGTCGTACCGCTCCGTCATCACGCGCGAGGTCGTCGAGCCGCTCGGTCTCACACCCGAGCTCATCCGAACGCCGAACGGCTCGCTGGACGGCATCGAGCACGCGGGCGACGACTACGAGCGCGCGATCGTCGAGGCGGGCGGCGTCGACCTCCAGATCCTCGGGATCGGGACGTCCGGCCACATCGGCTTCAACGAGCCGGGCTCGTCGTTCGCGTCGCTCACGCGCGTGAAGACGCTCATCGAGCAGACGCGTCTCGACAACGCGCGCTTCTTCGACTCCGTCGACGACGTGCCGATGCACTGCATCACACAGGGCCTCGGCACGATCCTGCGGGCGCGGCACCTCATGCTGCTCGCGTTCGGCGAGAACAAGGCGGATGCCGTCGCCGGCGCCGTCGAGGGTCCGGTGACGGCATCGTGTCCGGGTTCGGCGATCCAGCTGCATCCGCACGCGACCGTCGTGGTCGACGAGGCCGCCGCGTCGCGCCTCGAGCACGCGGACTACTACCGCTACGCGTACGCCAACAAGCCGGAGTGGCAGGGGCTCTAGCTCTCGCCCTTCTCTTTTCGCTCGCCGAATGCACGGGTTGCCGTCGACCGCACGGGTCGTCTGCGTGGGGAGGTCGTGCACTCGACGCGAGGTCGTGCGCTCGGGGCTAGCGTGGACCGCATGGAAGTGCGGGTGGCGCATCCGGATGAGCTGCCCCATGTCGTCGCGCTGCGCCTCGCGTGGGCGCGCGAGGGCGTGGGCGGGGGAGGGGGATTGATCCCGGCGCTCCGGGCCGAGGGTCCGGGTCGTCGAGTGCACGACTTCCCATTGAGTTCACGGCTTGCCCACGTCGCGAACTCGTGCACTCGGCGCGAGGTCGTGCATTCGCGGAGGGGCGGCCGCGTCCTAGGCTGAAGCCGTGGACGACGCCGCACCCGGACACGACGCGCTTCGCCGCACCCTTGTCGTCGGTGGCGCGCTCCTCATCGCGAGTGCCGTTGCACGCCTCGCGTGGCTGATCGTCGTGTCGCGGGGCGTGGCGGTCCCGCTCACAGCGCTGCACTGGAGCAGCACACTGGCGTTGTCCGCCGCGCTGCTGGTCTTCGCGTTCGGACTCCGCCGCAGTCCGTCCGGCAGCATCGTGGCTCGCCGCCGACTGGCTGTCACGGCGATGGTCGTGCTCGCGGCGTGGCCGCTCGTGGAGGGCGTCGTCTCATCGCGCCTGCCCTTTACACCCGGCACCGCCGACTTCCACAGGGGGATCGGCTATGCGTCCATTGCGGTCCAGCTCGGAGCGTCGATCGTCAGTGTGGTCGCGATAGCACGTGCCGGGGTCATCCGAGGCCCGTTGCGGTGGGCGCCAGCATGGGCCCTCGCGTCGGTGGCGGTCCCTCAACTCCTGATCCAGGTCTTCGGTGCAGCGTCGGGACCGGATCTGGCGGCATCCGAGACCGATGTGATCGTGACGGTCATGACTCTCGGGCAGCTCGCCGTCGTCGCGGCGCCGCTCACCCTCGGTGTTCTGTCGCTCATGCTCGCGAGCCGCAGCGCCGCGCGGGAGCACCCGGCGGTCGAGGTCTTCTCGTCGAGCAGATCCTGACGGGGCCTCGACGCCGGCATGTGCCGCGGGGCGGGGATCCCTTCGGCCGGATCGCCTCCTGCCGATGACGTCCTCCGGCGGTGGTCGCGCCGAGCAGAGGCGATGCCGCGAGGCGAGGGCATTTCGCGCTGAGATGTCCTCTGCTCGCGATATCCCCTCGCGCGGAAGGACCGCTGCGACGGGCGGCGATGAGGAGTCGGCTCAGCGAAGGAGATGGTGCAGACGTAGGACCGACGCCGCGGAGACGTCCTACGCCCAGACCATCTCCTACCGCGAGAACGCCCGCCCGCGACTCACGCCCACGCGTGCCGGATGAGGTGGTTCCGGCTGAGCGGCGCGAGGGGAGTGTGCTCGACCTCGTCCTCGGCGAGCCACCGCAGCTCGGCGATCTCGGCGCTCGCGGCGGCGAACGGCCGGTCGACCCGCAGCAGGTACGCGTCGGCGACGACGACGTGGTCGGGCTCGTTGGCGGCGGCATCCGTGAATCGCCCGAGTGGGACGAACGACGCCGGATCCGCTTCGATCCCCGTCTCCTCGGCCACCTCGCGCACGGCGGCGTCGAGCGCCGACTCGCCGGGGTCGGGCTTGCCGCCCGGCTGCTGGAACACGGATGCGCCGCGCTTGCGCACGACGAGCGCCCGGTCGCCTGCGACCACGACGACCGCGCTCACGCGCACCTCGGGACTCACCGCGCGAACACCTTGCCGGGGTTGAGGATGCCGAGCGGGTCGAACACCGCCTTGATCTGCCGCTGCAGCTCCCACTGGTCGTCTCCGAGCTCGTCGGCGAGCCAGCGGCGCTTGAGCACGCCGACGCCGTGCTCGCCCGTGAGCGTTCCGCCGAGGCGAAGGGCCGCGCGGAACAGGTCGTCGGCGGCGTCCCAGATGTGATCCGGCGCCTCGACGATCCCGTGCACGTCGGGCACCGCCTCGAAGATGAAGTTCGGGTGCAGGTTCCCGTCGCCCGCGTGGGCCACGGTCGGGATCGTGACGCCGTGGTCGCGCTCGACGCGCGCGATCTCGTCGAACATCGCGGGGAGCATGCTGCGCGGCACGGAGACGTCCTCGATGAGGGCGGTGCCGAGCGACTCCATCGCCGGATGCATCATCCGCCGGATTGTGAGCAGTCGCTCGCCCTCCTCCCGGTCGTGCGACAGCGCGACGGCGCCGCCCGAGGCGCGCAGCACCTCGGCGATCGCATCCGCCTCGGCGACCGCTGCGGGCCCGTCGGTCTGGATCGTGAGCTGCGCCGCACCCGGTGTGGGTGGTTCGAGCTTCAGCAGCGCGTGGACGGCGGCGAGCGAGTGCGCGTCCATGAGCTCCATGATGGCGGGCTGCGCACCCGACGAGGTGACGGCGGCGGATGCCACGGCCGCCGCCCGCACGTCGGGGAACGTCGCGGCGATCGTGCACACCTCGCCCGGCACGAGCCGGCGGAGCTTCAGCGTCGCCCCGACGACCACGCCGAGCGTGCCCTCCGATCCGATCACGAGCGAGGTGAGGTCGAGGCCCGTCACGCCCTTCACGGTGCGGTGCCCGAGGTGCAGAAGTCGGCCGTCGGCGAGCACGAGATCGACGCCGAGCACCGCATCGCGCACGACGCCGTACTTCGCGCACAGCAGGCCCCCGGCGCCCGTCGCGATGTTGCCGCCGACCGTCGAGATCGCCCGGCTCGCGGGGTCGGGCGCCCACCACAGCCCGTGCTCGGCGAGCGCCGTGTTGAGGTCGGCGTTGAGGATTCCCGGTTCGACCACCGCGAGGAGGTCGTCCGGACGCACCTCGAGGATGCGGTTCATCGCCCGCAGCGACAGCGCGATCTCGCCTTCGCCCGCGTTGGCGCCGCCCGCGAGGCCGGTCGCGGCGCCCCGCGCGACGACGGGTGTGCGGGTCTCGGTCGCGATGCGCATCGTCTGCTGCACGTCGACGATCGAGGCCGCGTTCACGACCGCGAGGGGAAGACCGGATGCGGCATGCCCCGATTTGTCGGCTCGCGCAGCCGCGAGCGCGTCGGGCGTCGTGTCGACGCGGTCTCCGAGGGCCGCGCGCAGCCGGTCGACGACGTCGACCATGGCTCAGGCGAACCGGCGGCGACCGGCGATGACGCCGACCGTCACCGCCACGACTCCGAAGATGAGCCCGACCCACGTCGCGCCCAGGCTCCACCAGGCGATCGTCGCGGACACGTACACGAGCAGTTCGACGACGGCGCGCACGAACGGATGCACCGCGAACACGGCGCGCGGTGAGACGAAGAGCGCCCACACCACGATCGCCACGGCCGGGGTGGCGATTCCGAAGACGATGTTCCACGGAAGGGGCCAGGAGACGAAGCCCCAGATCGCGAGGCTCGCGAACGCGAAGAGCTCGCACACGAATGCGAGGATGTCGATGCCCGTGATGCGGGGGACGGTGCCCGGCTCGGTCGTCGCGGGGGTGTTGTCGGGCTTGTCGGGCATGACCTCCAGTCTACGTCCGGGCACTGCCGCCGACCGCTTCGGCGGCCCCTGCTCAGCGAGGTAGCGCGGCGAGGATCGCGCGCAGGTCGACGAGGCGGCTCAGCCGTGTGGATCCGATCGGTCCGGTCCGGTCCGCGGTGACGTAGCGCAGACCCACGGACGCGTCTGCGAGCAGCTGCGGCAGCGTGGGGCGGATCGACGCGATGGCGCCACCGCCCCCGTCGAGTGTGATCCGCTGCTTGACCGATCCGGCGAGGAGCACCTCGACCGTCGAGCCTGCCGCACCCGAGACCGGGATGTGCAGCGTCAGACGCATGCCGGCCGAGAACTCCGGTGTCGCGCGCGACGGCGTCGGCACACCCGCGGGGAGTGGATCGACCGCCGGCGGGTCGGGGTCGGCCGCGGGCGGATCCGGGTCGACGGGAGTCGTGGGCGGGGTGCCCGGATCCGGATCGCCCGCGTCACCGCCTCCCGGGTCGCTCGGCGCCTCGGGCTCGGCTGCCACCGGCGGAGCCGTGCGGGGCGCGACGGGCTCCGTCACCGGCGGCGTCTCGTCGATCGGAGGGACCGGCCGGTCGGGGGTCGGCTCGGGCGTCGGCTCGTCGGGGGTCGGCTCGGGCGTCGGCGCGTCGGGAGCAGGCGTGACGTCGGGTCCGGTGGCGGGGCCGACGACGAGGTCGTCGAGCGACCCCCTCTGAGCCGCCGCCTCGGCGACGGTCGAGGACTGCTGCAGCGAGGGCAGCACGGCAGCCGCCGCCACGACTCCGCCGATGACCACGGTCGCGGCCACGGCGAGCGCCGCGATGCCGCCCGCGCTCGAGAGCACACCGCCGCCCGTCGCGCCGCCGGAGCCCACGGCCGAGGCGGCGCCGGACCCGGAAGCGCCGGTGGCGCCGGATGCCCCGCCGCCCGCCGCAGCGCCCACGGCGGGCGTCGCGACGATCGCGTCGGGCATCGCGGGGACGACGCCCGCCGCCATGGCGACGCTCGTCACGCCGCCCTGCAGCGACGCGAGATACGACGCAGACCCGGCCGCGCCCAGCACGAGCGGCAGCAGCACGAGCGCGAGCCGGTTCGAGACGTCGCGCGCCTCGGCCGCGACGATCGCGCAGCGCGCGCACTCCGCGAGGTGGGCCTCGACCTTCCCGCGGTCGCGGCGGCCGAGGTTCGAGCGGGCGTACGCTCCGAGGTGCTCGATCGTCCACTGACAGTCCGATCCATCGGCCACACTGCGCAGATGCGCCTGGATCCACGCTTCGCGCAGGCCCTCGCGCGCGCGGAACGCGAGCTGGCTGACCGCCGCCGCCTTCATTCCCAACAGGGGCGCGACCTCGGTGGGCCGCATCTGCTCGATCTCGGTGTACCAGAGCACCTCCTGCCAACGCGTGGGGAGGCTCTTGAACGCCTGTGCGGTGATCCCGCGATCGAGCGCGTCCTGTGTCGCCTGCTCGCCCGAATCGGGGTCTTCGACCGCCTCGAGCTCGTCGATCGCGACCTCGCGTCGACTGCGCCCCCAGCTCGCCGCGGTGTTGCGGATGCTGGTGAAAAGGTATGCGCGGAACGACCCCGTGGGACCGCCGCCCTTGAGGATCGCCTGATAGATGCGCGCGTACGCCTCCTGCACGAGGTCGTCGGCGTCGAGGCTCGGCGAGACCGAGGTCGCGACGACGATGCCCGATCGGTAGTGGCGTCGCCACAGCTCGCCGAACGCCTCGCGGTCGCCGGAGCGTGTGCGGAGCACGAGGTCGGCATCCGCCGTCTCGGTGAACGCGGGGGGCGCGGTGTCGTGTCGGGTCATCTCTCACTCTCGGCGCGTCTCACGGCGCCGGCCGGGTCACCGGCGTCATTCACGAGACGCACGCAGTCGGGTCTGCGTTACGCGTTCCGACCATTCTCACGGTCTCACGGCGCGAGCCGCACCGCATCCCCATTCCAGCCCGATGAAAAAAATCTCAGGAGTCGCGTAACGGATGCCGCATCCCCGCGTCTCATGTGCAGAGACGTCGTTCGGGTCGGGGGGCTGACGCGGGCGGCGGTGCGGGGGGCGCGGGCGAGAGTCCGCGGCACAGGGCAGGGCCCGGAAGCGCTCGGGGGAGACGCTTCCGGGCCCCCCGTCTCTCCCCGTTCCGCCGTCCGCGTCAGACCGGTTCGCCCGCGACCCACACGCGCTGCACGCGCAGCTCTTCGTCGAGGAGCACCGCGTCGGCGACCGACCCGATCCCGAGCCGGCCGAGATCGCGGCGGCCGATCGCGCGGGCGGGGGTCGCGGAGAGAGCCGTGAGAGCGACGTCGAGCTCCACACCCGTCGCGACGACGTTGCGGAGTGCCTCGTCCTGCGTGAGCGTCGATCCCGCGATCGCCCCGCCGTCGGACAGGCGCGCGACGCCGTCCGCGACCTCGACATCGAGTCCGCCGAGCTCGTACCTCCCGTCGGAGGCACCCGCCGCCGCCATCGCATCGGTGACGAGCGCGATGCGCCCGGGCGCCGCGTCGAAGGCCACGGCGACGAGCGACAGGTCGACGTGCACGCCGTCGGGGATGAGCTCGAGCGTCACGCGGTCGTCCCGCAGTGCCGCGACGACCGGGCCGGGGGCGCGGTGGTGGATGCCCCGCATCGCGTTGAACGCGTGCGTCACGATCGTCGCCCCGGCGTCGAACGCTCGCGTCGCGGCATCCGCATCGGCATCCGTGTGTCCGATCGCGACGGCGACGCCCGCATCGACGAACCGTCGTATCGCGTCGTCCGCGCCGTCGAGCTCGGGCGCGATCGTCGCCTGACGGATCGTGCCGCGACCGGCCTCGAGCAGGCGGTCGACGGATGCCGCATCCGGCGCGCGCAGCAGCGATGCCGTGTGGGCGCCCTTGTGCCCGGGGTCGAGGAAGGGCCCCTCGAGGTGCGAGCCGAGGATCGTGGGGTCGGCCTCGGCGAGCTCGGCGACGATTGCGGCGCGCTGCGCGAGATCGTCGATCGACGCCGTCACGAGCGACACGACGGCGCGCGTCGTGCCGTGGGCGCGGTGCATCGCGCGGGCGGTCGCGATCGCGTCGGCGCCGTCGTCGTAGGTCGCGCCGCCGCCGCCGTGACCGTGGATGTCGATGAAGCCGGGGGCGAGGCATCCGCCCTCACCGTCCACCGCGTCGCGCGGTGCGAGCGCGCGCCAGCCGTCACGCGTGCCGCGGTCGACGACGACACCGCCGTCGATCGCGACCCACACGTCGTCGTCGCCCGACCACACGGAGTGGACGACGAGATCGACGCTCACTCAGACGCCCAGGGGATCTCGTCGGACGGGTGGAACGCGATGCCGAGGCAGGTCCACAGCGGTCCGAGCGCACCGACGCGCTCGCGGAACGACTCCCACGTGCGCAGGTCGCTGGCACCCGTCGCGGGCGACCACGCCGCCTCCGCCGCCGCCGCGATCCGCGGGAACGCCAGGTGGTCGATGTCGTCGGCCGAGCGGACGGTCTCGGTCCACAGCGGCGCCTCGACGCCGAGGATGTCGTCGTCCTCGATGCCGTCGATCACGTCGGACGGCTCCCACGAGTAGGCCCGCTCGACGCTCGTGGGGCCGTTCGCCCACGACAGCCCGAGCGTCGTCGACTCGTCGTACTTCATGTCGAGGTAGACGGCATCGGCCGGAGACAGGATGAGCTTCGAACCGAGCTTGACGAACCCGCGCGCCTTGTCGTCCATGCCCTCAGTCGGCTGCACGAAGCCCCAGTACTGGCCGATCGTGTCGTCGGACAGGTCGGGTGCGGCGCCGGCTTCATGCCATGCGATCGGGATCTTGTCGAGATCGGAGATGAGGCGGCTCGTGCGCTCGACGAACTCGGCGAAGTCCTCATCGGCCGTGCCGTGGGCCTCGTCGCCGCCGAAGTGCAGGTACGGGCCGGGCGTCATGCCCGCGAGCTCGCCGAAGACGTCCGCGACGAAGTCGTAGGTCGCCTCGTCGTGGATGCGCAGCGACGAGAAGCCGACGGCGATCCCCTGGTAGGGGACGCCCGCAGCGGGCAGATCGCCGCCGAACACCTCGATCGTCTCCCGCACGCGGTCGGTGATGACCGGCTCCTCGACGAGCTCGGGATACGCGAGCCCCACCGCGTGCGTGTGCCCCGGCATGTCGACCTCGGGGACGACGGTCATGTGACGCGACGCCGCGTACTCGACGATCTCGCGGTAGTCGGCCTTGGTGAAGAACCCTCCCGGGTCGCCGCCGACCGACGTCGCCGACGCGCGCTCCGTGAGCTCGGGGCGTGAAGCGAGCTGGATGCGCCACCCCTGGTCGTCGGTCAGGTGGAGGTGCAGCACGTTGAACTTGAGCCCGGCCGCGCGGTCGATGTAGCCCTTGACCGTCTCGACGGGGTGGAAGTGGCGGGCGACGTCGAGCATCACGCCGCGATACGCGAAGCGCGGGGCATCCGCGATCTCGACGGCGGGAACGACCCAGCGGCCGCCGTCCCGCGCGACGAGCTGTCCGAGCGTCTGCACGCCGTAGAAGAGCCCCGCGGCGTCGGCTCCCGAGATTGCGACGGATGCCTCGTCGACCGTCAGCCGGTACGACTCGGCGTCGCCCGACCCCTTGTCGACGTCGAGGCGGATGACCCGCGCGTCGTCCTCTGCGGACGCGGATGCCCCGACCTCGAGCCCCGTGCGCGCTTCGAGGAGCGCGGTGAGGACGGCGGCGGCATCCGCGTCGCCTTCGATGCGTACGCGCGCATCGAGCGGGAATGCGGCGGACTCGCGGGCGGAGATGGACGCGGGGGCGGGGACGACGGAGAGCTCGGTCACAGTGTCTCCATTCTGGGGTGCCGACGTGCACGCGGCCAGAGTCGCGCCCAGGGGTGATGCCCGGGGCGAAGGCGGTCCGTCCGCGACGACGAATCATGTAAAGAGCCCTAACAAAAGGGGTGGCGATCAGCCTAGCAGTGCGCTTTCGGCTATGCTTCCGGTGTCGCGACTGGCGTTGAGGTGGGCCCACCACCGGGGAGCGACCGTCACGGCACCGACCGCACGCCTGGGCCGGGCCACGGAACACCGTCGCTGCGCGACGGCCTCGACAACCGAGTTCTGCCCCCACGCCAGGAGAATGCCTTGACCGACTCGTCCTTCAACGCCCCGCTCGCCGAGGTCGACCCCGAGATCGCCGATGTGCTCGAGCGCGAGCTGCAGCGCCAGCGCTCGTACCTCGAGATGATCGCCTCCGAGAACTTCGTGCCCGTCTCGGTGCTGCAGTCCCAGGGGTCCGTGCTCACGAACAAGTACGCCGAGGGGTACCCGGGCCGCCGGTATTACGGCGGCTGCGAGGTCGTCGACGTCGCCGAAGAGCTCGCGATCGCTCGTGCGAAGGCGCTGTTCGGCTCCGAGTACGCGAACGTGCAGCCCCACTCGGGTGCCAGCGCGAACGCGGCCGTCCTGCACGCGATCGCGCGTCCGGGCGACACGCTCCTCGGGCTCTCGCTCGACCAGGGCGGTCACCTCACGCACGGCATGAAGGCGAACTTCTCGGGGCGCCTGTACGAGATCGTCGCCTACGGCGTCGACCCCGAGACATCCGTCATCGACATGGACGAGGTCCGTCGCCTCGCGCTCGAGCACCGTCCGAAGGTCATCATCGCCGGCTGGTCGGCCTACCCGCGGCAGCTCGACTTCGCGCGGTTCCGCGAGATCGCCGACGAGGTCGGGGCCTACCTGTGGGTCGACATGGCCCACTTCGCGGGTCTCGTCGCCGCGGGCCTGCACCCGAGCCCCGTGCCGCACGCGCACGTCGTGTCGTCGACCGTGCACAAGACGATCGGCGGCCCGCGCTCCGGCTTCATCCTCACGAACGACCCCGCGATCGCGAAGAAGATCGACTCGGCCGTGTTCCCGGGCCAGCAGGGCGGTCCGCTCATGCACGTCGTCGCCGCGAAGGCCACCGCGTTCAAGCTCGCCGCGACCCCCGAGTTCCGCGAGCGTCAGGAGCGCACGGTGCGGGGCGCCGCGATCATCGCCGACCGCCTGTCGCAGCCCGACGTGCGCGAGGCCGGCATCGCCGTCCGCTCAGGCGGCACCGATGTGCACCTCGTGCTCGTCGACCTGCGCGACGCCGCGATCGACGGCAAGCAGGCCGAAGACCTCCTGCACGAGATCCGCATCACCGTCAACCGCAACGCGGTGCCGAACGACCCGCGCCCGCCGATGATCACGTCGGGTCTGCGCATCGGCACGCCCGCTCTCGCGACGCGCGGCTTCGGCGACGCCGAGTTCACCGAGGTCGCCGACGTCATCGCGCTCGCGCTGCAACCCGGTGCCGACGTCGAGGCGCTGCGCGCGCGTGTCGCGGCGCTCGCGGACGCGTTCCCGCTGTACCCGGGCCTCCAGCAGTAGGGGCTGCGGCCCCAGCCGGTTTTCCGAAGGCCGGGAAACCCGCTTGCGCTCGATGGATACCTATGGGCATAGTGATTCAGACCCGACGAGGAGTGCACATGACCGCGAAGAAGCTGGACGGCGTCGCCACGGCGGCGGCCATCAAGGAAGAGCTGCGCGCCCGCGTCGCGGCGCTCCGCGAGCGCGGCGTCGTGCCCGGACTCGGGACGCTGCTCGTCGGCGACGACCCGGCGTCACGCTCGTACGTCACCGGCAAGCACCGTGACTGCGAGGAGGTCGGCGTCGCGTCGATCTCGGTCGAGCTGCCGGCGACCGCGTCGCAGGACGAGATCGCCGAGGCCGTGCGCGGCCTCAACGAGAACCCCGAGGTGACGGGCTTCATCGTGCAGCTGCCGTTGCCCGAAGGAATCGACGAGAACGCCATCCTCGAGCTCATCGACCCCGACAAGGACGCCGACGGCCTGCATCCGACCAACCTCGGCCGCCTCGTGCTGGGCGTCGACCCGAAGACCGCGATCGACGCGCCGCTGCCGTGCACGCCCGCGGGCGTGATCGAGCTCCTTGCGCGCAACAGCGTGCCGATCGCCGGTCAGCACGTGACGGTGATCGGTCGCGGCATCACGGTCGGGCGCCCGCTCGCGCTTCTCCTGACCCGCAAGGGCACGGATGCCACGGTCACGATCACGCACTCGCGCACGCCCGACCTCGCCGACCAGGTGCGCAAGGCCGACATCGTCGTCGCGGCGGTGGGTCAGCCCCACCTCGTGCAGGCGGACTGGGTCAAGCCCGGAGCGGCCGTGCTCGATGTGGGCGTCACGCGCGTCGGCACGACCGAGTCGGGCAAGGCGAAGCTCGCGGGCGACGTGGACCCCGCCGTCGCCGAGGTCGCGGGGTGGCTGTCGCCGAACCCCGGCGGCGTCGGTCCGATGACGCGCGCGATGCTCGTCGCGAACGTCGTCGAGGCGGCGGAGCGTCAGGCGGGCGGTTCGCCGGGCACGGTGCTCTGACCCGCGGTTCCCCGCGTCGCGGTCACGCGCCGCTGCGCCGCGCGAGCACGGCTTCGAGCGCGGCCTGCGCTCCGATGGTCGGCGCGATCGCGACGAGCCCGCGGTAGAGCTTCTCGAGCGCGTCGACGTCGAGCACACCGGTGCGGGCGCGGTCGCAGTGGACCGCCTGGATCGCCGCCTCGAGCTGGAATCGGCCGAGCGGCCGGCCGAGGGCGGACGCGCGGCGCAGGAGCGCCTCGCCTTCGGCGATGAGCTCGCGCGACCACGTCGACGGATCCTGCTCGGCGAGGGGCGGCCACGGGTGCACGATCCGGGCGGGCGCACGGGACTGCGCGAACGTGAGGAGCGCCGCGAGCCCCCACGCTTCGGGCTCGTCCTCCAGGAGATCCGCCGTGAGCACGGCGAGCCACCGCGCCTCATCGGCGATCGACTCGCGCACGCGGTCGCCCTGATCGAGCCAGTCGATCGCGTACGCGCCGTAGATCGCCTCGAGCACCGCGGGCAGCCGCTCGGGCATGTCCGCGCGCGTCGGAAGGGCGAACGGGATGCCGGCGTCGCGGATGCGGCGCTTGGCCCGCACGAGGCGCTGGGCCATCGTCGCGGGCTCGAGAGCGAACGCCCGCGCGATCCTCGCCGCGTCGAACCCGAGCACCGCCTGCAGCATGAGCGGCGTGCGCACGGCGGGGTCGATCGCGGGATGCGAGCACGCGAAGAGCAGCTCGAGGCGCTTGTCGGGGATCGACTCGGCGCGCTCGGCGAGGGTCGCGGCATCCGCACCGCCGAGTATCCGCTCGGCGTCGAGCGGCGCGCCCGTGCGGTGCGCGGCCGAGCGCAGCAGATCGACGAGTCGATTGCGGGCCACGGTGAGCAGCCAGCCTTCCGGGTTCGAGGGGACGCCCGACTCCGGCCACATGCGCAGCGCCCGCTCGAACGCATCCGAGAGGGCGTCCTCGGCGAGGGCGAGGTCCCGCGTGGGCGCGGCCAGGAGCGCGACGAGACGACCGTACGCGTCGCGCGCCGCACGCTCGGCGGCGGCGCGCGCACGCACGGTGTCGTCCGTCACGCGAAGGGCGTCCACTCTCCGTCGACGAAGCGGGTCGCGGTCGGGCGGATCTCGATCGGACCCCACTCGGCGGAGGGGGCCCGCTTCGCCCACTCGAGCGCGGCGTCGAGGTCGGGCACGTCGATCACGAACGTCCCGCCGAGCTGCTCCTTGGTGTCGGCGTACGGTCCGTCCTGCACGCGCAGCGCGCCGTCGACCGGCCGCAGAGTCGTCGTCGCGACGGACTGCTGGAGCACCTCGGCCGATCGGAGAATGCCGGCCGCGTCGAGGGCCTTCGCGTACTCGTCGAAGGCGCGCATGCCCTCGGCCCAGCCTTCTTGGCCCGTCTCCTCGGCGGTCATCTCGGGGTAGTGGAGCAGGAGTGTGTAGCGCATGATGCGTCCTTTCGGTCGTTCTCGACCTTGTGACGATCGAGCTCGCGCTGAATCGACACGACCGAGTGAGATCGCGTCAGAGCTCGTCCAGCATGCGGCGCTGCTCGTCGGTGAGTCCGTCCTTGAGCTCGCGACGGGCGGACTGCGTCTCGGGGCTCGGCAGTGGAACGGCGGATGCGGCATCCGTCCCGCCCACCCGGGCGCCTGTCGCCCGGTCGTACAGCGCGCCCGCGTGAGACTCGGCGCGATCGGCGATGAGCTCGTACACCCACCATCCGAGCGCGACGAAGATCGGCGGCAGGATGTAGCCCAGCGGGTTGAGGCCGATGCGCACGCCCGACAGCAGCACCGTCACGATCCACACGATGAATGCGATCACGAGCACGATGCCGACCTCGACGAGGAACTCGCCCGCCTTCGTGCGACCGCCGGCGCTCTTGGCCGCGCGGCGGCGGAACCAGTTCGTCAGCGCGGGCCGCACCCACATCGTGAGGAGTGTGAGGACGATCCCGCCCCACAGCGCCGCCCAGCCGACGCGGGCGGGCGTCAGCCATCCGATCACGAGCAGAACGAGGATGTTGAACGCGAGGAGCACGACGAAGCGCAGCAACCACTTCTTCATGCCTTCAGCGTGCCACGTCGCCACCCCGAGCGGGAGCGGACACCGTGATCACGCGAGCGAGACGAGCTCGGTCACATCGTCGTCGGGGAGCGTGTCCGCGACCGCCGACACCGTCACGTCGACGAGGTCGGCGCGCCCGCTCACCACGGTGAGGAAGGCGGTGTCGGCGGCGTCGCGGCCCGTCGCGATGCGCACGAGGGTCGACCGCGGGGCGAGGGTCGTCGCATCGACGACGCGCCACGCGCCGTCGATCCACGCCTCGGCGACCGCGTGGAAGTCCATCGGATCGAGTCCCGGCGCGTACACGGCGGCCACCCGCGCGGGCACCCCGAGCGCCCGGAGCAGCGCGACGCACACGTGCGCGTAGTCGCGGCACACGCCCCGGCGGGCGAGCAGCGTACGCGCCGCCCCGTCGGTCGGAAGGCTCGAGCCGGTCACGTACGCCAGGCGAGTGCCCACCCACGACGAGACGGATGCGAGCAGGTTCTCATGCCCGTCGATGCCCGCGAACTCGGCGGCCGCCGTCGGCGCGAGGACGTCGGATTCGGCGTATCGGCTCGGCCGCCCGTAGACGAGTCGGTCGGTCTCGGTCGCGTCGTCGTTCTCGCCCGGTCCGTCGATCGTCGCGGAGTACTCGAGCTCGAGGCGGCCCGTCCCGGTGCGGACGCGGTGCAGCCTCGTGCCATGCGCATCCGGAACCTCGGATGCCTCGACCGGCGTCCCGCCGAGCACCACCGCGAGCGACTCGGCGCTCGGTGAGTAGTGACGCGACACCGCCACCGCGAAGACGAGGTCCGCGGGCTCGGTGACGTCCAGCACGATGCGACTTCCGACCTGCCTCTGCATCGGTTCAGCATGGCAGAGTCGCTCGCGCGGAAACGAGCGCTTGACGCGGGCGCCGAAGACCCGTACTCGCGTCTCAGTACGAGGCGCGTCCGGTGTCGTCCGCCGCGGGGATGAACGTGGCGGCGAGGGCCTCCGACCCGCGCGCGAGCAGCGCGACGTCCGCGCCGACGAGGGCGAACGACGCCCCGGCATCGAGGTACGACCGTGCGACGACGGGGTCGAACGCGTTGACGCCCACGGGCTTGCCCGCCGCGCGGACGGCTTCGAACGTGCGGTTCACGGTCGCGACGACGTCGGGGTGGGACTGCTGCCCGAGCAGGCCCATCGACGCGGACAGGTCGGACGGGCCGACGAACACCCCGTCGACGCCGTCGACCGCGGCGATGTCGGCCGCGGCATCCGCACCCTCCGCCGTCTCGATCTGCACGAAGACCGACACGTGCTCGTCGGCGTCCGCGAGATAGCCGTCGACGCGGTTCCAGCGGGCCGAGCGCGCGAGCGCCGAACCGACGCCGCGGCGGCCACGCGGGGGATAGCGCACAGCCTCGACGACCGCGCGCGCCTCATCGCCCGACGACACCATCGGCACGAGCAGGTTCTGCGCGCCCAGGTCGAGCACCTGTTTGATCGTCACGACGTCGCCGATCGGCACGCGCACGAGCGGGGTCACCGGGTACGCCGCGACCGCCTGCAGCTGGGCGAGCACCGACTCGAGACCGTTGGGGGAGTGCTCCATGTCGACGAGGAGCCAGTCCAGCCCGCCCCCCGCGCAGATCTCGGCGACGAGCGGGCTGCCCGACGACACCCACATGCCGATGAGGGGCCGGTCGGCCTCGGCGAGGCGGTCGCGGAAGGTCGGGTTCAGACGAAGCGGCATTCGATGACTCCCATGGGTCCGTAGTCGCACAGCACGCTATCGCCCCGCTCGACCCACATGGGGCGGGTGAACGATCCGGCGAGGATGATCTCGCCCGCTTCGAGCCGCGCGCCGTGCTGGTGGAACTTGTTCGCGAGCCATGCGACGCCCGTCGCGGGGTGTCCCAGCACTCCCGCGGCGACGCCCGTCTCCTCGATCTCGCCGTTCCGACTCAGCACTCCCGGAACCCAGCGAAGGTCGATCTCGTCGGGGCGCTTGCGCACGTCGCCGAGGACCATCGCGCCGTACGCGGCGTTGTCGGCGATCGTGTCGACGATCGTGCGGCCCTCGAGCTCGATGTGCGAGTTGAGGATCTCGAGCGCCGGCACGGCGTAGTCGATCGCCGCGAGAGCGTCCTCGAGCGTGCAGTCGGGTCCTTCGAGCGGCTCCTTCAGCACGAATGCGAGCTCCACCTCGATGCGCACGTTCGAGAAGTGGTCGACGGGGATCTCGGAGCCGCTGGGGTAGACGGTGTCGTCGAACATCACGCCGTAATCGGGCTCGGTGATGCCGGTCGCCTGCTGCATCGCCTTCGACGTCAGGCCGATCTTGCGGCCGACGAGCTTGCGTCCGGCTGCGAGTGCCTTGTCGCGCCACACGCCCTGGATCGCGTACGAATCCTCGACCGTCGCGTCGGGGTAGCGCGCGGTGATCCGCGGGATCACACCGTGCGTGCGATCGGCTTCGGCGAGCTCGTCCGCGATCTGCGCGATGACGTCGGGTGGCAGCATCCGTCTCTCTCCTCACATCGGTCGGGGTGTCAAAGCGTCGGGCTCAACCGGCCGTCGAGGCGCCTGGAAGGGCGAGCAGGGCCGATAGAGCCCGACGCTTTCACGGCGAGGCGGTCACAGCTGGTTTCCGAGCTTGTACTCGCCCTGCTTCCAGCTGGGCAGCTCGTCCTTGGCGTCGGGCCGCGTGTACGAGAAGCCGTCCGCGCCGATCGTGACGGCCATCTCGGACTCGTCCGTGCGCGCGACGACGGGCTGCGGGTTGCCGTCGAGGTCGAGCACGAGCGACGCCTCGGTGTACCACGACGGCACGACGGGGTTGCCCCACCAGTCGCGGCGCTGGTTGTCGTGCACGTCCCACGTGACGACGGGATTGTCGGGGTCGCCCGTGTAGTAGTCCTGCGTGTAGATCTCGACGCGGTGGCCGTCGGGGTCGCGCAGGTACAGGTAGAACGCGTTCGACACGCCGTGGCGGCCGGGTCCGCGCTCGATCGCGTCCGAGCGGCGCAGGGCGCCGAGCTTGTCGCAGATCGCGAGGATGTTGTGCTTCTCGTGCGTCGAGAACGCGACGTGGTGCATGCGCGGGCCGTCGCCGCCGGTCATCGCGGTGTCGTGCACGGTGGGCTTGCGGCGCATCCACGCGGCGTACACGGTGCCCTGCTCGTCCTGGATGTCCTCGGTCACGCGGAACCCGAGGTCCTGCATGAACTTCACCGCGCGCGGCACGTCGGGGGTCACCTGGTTGAAGTGGTCCAGGCGCACGAGCGCGCCCGGCGTGTACAGGTCGTACCGCCACGCGAGCCGCTCGACGTGCTCGACGTCGTAGAAGAACTCGTACGGGAAGCCCAGCGGATCGACGACGCGCACCGAGTCCCCGATGCCCTTCGTGAAGCCCTCGGGGTTGCGGCGCACGTCGCAGCCGAGCTCGGTGTAGAACGCGACCGCCTTGTCGAGGTCCTCGGGCGTGCGCACGCGGTACGAGAACGCGGCGACGGCCGCGACGGGACCCTGGCGCAGCACGAGGTTGTGGTGGATGAACTCCTCCATCGACCGCAGGTAGACGGTGTTCTCGTCCTCCTCGGTCACCACGAGGTCGAGCACGTCGACGTAGAACTCGCGCGACGCGGCGAGGTCGGTCACGACGAGCTCCATGTACGCGCAGCGCAGCACGTCCGGCGCGGGGCTCGAGGGGGTCGGGATCGGGTTGTCGGTGTGGATCGGCGCCTCCTGGCTCACGAAGAAGCCGGAGGAGGTGCGGGTCATCTGGTCGCGGTCGGTCATGTCGGCGTCCTTGCGTTGTCTGTGTGGTGTGGACCGGCGAGAGCTCAGCCCTCTTCGGATTCGGCGGCCTCCGTCTGCTCCGCAGCGGGCGTGGACTTGCCGAAGGTGGGGTTGTGCACAGCGCCGAGCGTGATGTGCACGGCCTGCTGGTGGGTGTAGAAGTCGATCGAGCGATAGCCGCCCTCGTGGCCGAGACCCGAGGCCTTGACGCCGCCGAACGGGGTGCGCAGGTCGCGCACGTTGTTCGAGTTGAGCCACACCATGCCCGCATCGATCGCCTGCGCGAAGTTGTGGGCGCGCTTGAGGTCGTTCGTCCACACGTAGGCGGCCAGGCCGTACTTCACGCCGTTGGCGAGCTCGAGCGCCTCCTCGTCGGTGTCGAAGGGCGTGATCGCGACGACGGGCCCGAAGATCTCCTCCTGGAAGATGCGCGCGTCGCGGGGCACGTCCGCGAACACGGTCGGGGCGACGTAGTTGCCCGTCGGGAAGCCTTCCGGACGGCCGCCGCCGGCGACGAGGCGACCCTCGGTCTTGCCGATCTCGATGTACGACATGACCTTCTCGTAGTGCTCCGGGTGCACGAGCGCGCCGACCTCGGTCTTGGGGTCCTGCGGGTCGCCCACGACGACGCGCTTCGCCTGCGCGGCGTACCGCTCGACGAACTCGTCGTAGATGTCGCGCTGCACGAGGATGCGCGAGCCGGCGGTGCACCGCTCGCCGTTGAGCGAGAACACGCCGAAGATCGTCGCGTCGACGGCGGCCTCGAGGTCGGCATCCGCGAAGATGATCGCCGGCGACTTGCCGCCGAGCTCCATCGACAGGCCCTTGAGGTACGGGGCCGCGTTGCCGAAGATGATCTGCCCGGTGCGGCTCTCACCCGTGAACGAGATGAGGGGGACGTCCGGATGCTTCACGAGCGCGTCGCCCGCCTCTTCGCCCAGCCCGTTGACGAGGTTGAAGACGCCCTTGGGCAGCCCCGCCTCCTCGAAGATGCCCGCCCACAGCGAGGCCGACAGCGGCGTGAACTCGGCGGGCTTGAGCACGACCGTGTTGCCGGTCGCGAGCGCGGGGCCGAGCTTCCACGACTCGAGCATGAAGGGAGTGTTCCACGGCGTGATCAGGCCCGCGACGCCGATCGGCTTGCGGTTGACGTAATTGATCTGACGGCCGGGCACCTTGTAGGTGTCGTCCGCCTGCGCGACGATCAGGTCCGCGAAGAAGCGGAAGTTCTCGGCGGCGCGCCGCGCCTGGCCGAGCGCCTGCGTGATCGGAAGCCCCGAGTCGAACGATTCGAGCTCGGCGAGGCGCGCGTCGCGGGACTCGACGATGTCGGCGATGCGGTGCAGGATGCGCGAGCGCTCGCGCGGCAGCATCCGCGGCCACGGCCCCTCGTCGAACGCGCGCTTGGCGGCCGCGACGGCGAGATCGATGTCGGCCTTCTTGCCGGCGGCGGCCTGCAGGTAGACCTCGTTCGAGACGGGCTCGAGCACGTCGAACGTGTCGCCGTCGACCGAGTCGACGAACTGACCGTCGATGTAGTGCTGGATGCGGTCGGGGAGGTCGGCGGGCACGTGGCGCGTCGCCAGGGCGGTGTCGGTCATGGGGTCCTCCATCGGTGGGGTCAGAAAGCGGGAAGTCCGAGCACCTCGTCGGGGTGCTCGTGGATCATGTAGGCGTCGAGCGTGGCCGACCGGTGCCGGCGGGCCGCCTTCTCGATCTCGCCGAGCGGTGCGCCCTGTTCGATGAGGAGCACGATGTTCTCGTGCTCCTGCACCGACTCCTGGGCACGACCGGGCACGAAGCTGAATGTCGAGTCGCGCAGGTGGCCGAGGCGGCCCCATTCGGCCTGGACGAGCTCGAGCAGCCGCGGGTTCGCGCACTTCTCGAAGAGGGTCGAGTGGAACTCCTGGTTGAGTCGCGTGAACGCGCGCGGGTCGAAGTGGTCGAGCGTCTCGATCATGCGCGCGTTGACCTGGCGCGCGTGCCGCAGGTCCTCGACCGTGAGGCGGCGCGCGGCGAGTGCGGTTGCGGCGCCCTCGAGGATCGACAGGGCCTGCATGCTGAACCGGTACTGCGAGTCGTCGACCATCGAGACGCGCGCGCCGACGTTCCGCTCGAAGGTCACGAGCCCCTCGGCCTCGAGCTGGCGGATGGCCTCGCGCACGGGCACGACGCTCATGTCGAGCTCGCCGGCGATCGCGCCGAGCACGAGCCGGTAGCCGGGCGTGTACTCCTGGCGCGCGATACGCTCCTTGATCCACTGGTACGCGCGCTGCGACTTGCTCTGGCCCGTCGACGCGGACTGCGCGGCCTCCCGGCCCGGCGTCTCGCCCTGGCTCACGGTGGTCATCGCTGCTCCTCCGCGGATGCCGCGCCCCGCGCGACTTCGGCCTCGTAGCGCGCGCGCCACTCGGCGTTCATCGGGAACAGTCCCTCGACCGGGTGACCCTCGGCGACGCGGGCCGCGATCCACGCGTCCTCGTCCTCCTGCGCGAGCGCGGCGTCGACGACCTCCTCCGCGATGGCGGGCGGGATCACGATCACGCCGTCGGCGTCGCCGACGACGATGTCGCCCGGCTGCACCGTGGCGCCGCCGCATGCGATCGTGAGGTCGGTGTCCCACGGGACGTGCTTGCGACCGAGCACCGCGGGGTGCGCGCCCACCGCGTACACCGGGATGCCCACGGCCTTCACCGCGTCGAAGTCGCGCACGCCGCCGTCGGTCACGATGCCGGCGGCCCCGCGCGCGTGGGCGCGGATCGCGAGGACGTCGCCGAGCGTGCCCGACCCCGCCTCGCCGCGCGCCTCGATGACGATGACCTCGCCCTCGCCGACGGCGTCGAACGCGCGCTTCTGCGCGTTGTAGCCGCCGCCGTGGCTCGTGAAGAGGTCTTCGCGGTTCGGCACGAAGCGGAGCGTGCGGGCCGTGCCGACGAGCTTCGACGACGGATGCAGCGGCCGCACGCCGTCGATCGTGACGTTGTTCAGGCCGCGCTTGCGCAACTGCTGCGAGAGGCCCGCGACCGGTGCCTTCTCGAGCTTCGCGCGGAGCGCGGGGGAGAGGACGGGGTCGTCGCGCTTCGTCTCGCCTTCGGCCCGCTCGGCGACCGGGGGAGCGGCCGCGCTCACGGGCGGCACGAGGTCGGGCGAGCCCCACGCCTCGACGCGCTGGGTGTCGTCGACCGAGGGGAGCGACCCGACGCTCGCGTCGAAGCCGGGACCCGAACCCTCGACCACGGTGGTCACGAGGCGTCCTGATGAGGGGGCGCCCGGGGCATCCGGTGCGTCGACCTCGACCTCGACGACGTCGCCGGGCAGCACGACCGACGACCCGGCGGGCGTGCCGGTGAGGATCACGTCGCCCGGCTCGAGCGTGAAGTGCTGCGAGAGGTCTGCGACGAACTGCGCGAGCGGGAAGATGAGGCCGGCGGTCGTGTCGTCCTGCACGAGCTTTCCGTTGACCCACGTGCGCAGGCGGATCGCTGCGGGGTCGAGGCCGCGCGCGTCGATGAGGCGCGGGCCGATCGGGGTGAACCCGTCGCGGCCCTTCGAGCGGACGTTGGAGCCCTTGTCGTTCGCGCGCAGGTCGTAGAGGCCGAAGTCGTTCGCGGCGGTGATCCACCCGACGTGGCGCCAGGCGTCGTCGAGCGAGACGTTCCGCGCGGCGGTGCCGATCACGAGCGCGATCTCGCCCTCGAACGCGAGGAGCTCGGTGCCGGCGGGTCGCTCGATGGTGCCGCCGGATGCCGCGACCGAGCTCGACGGCTTGAAGAAGTACGACGGGTCGGCGGGTCGTCGGCCGCGCTGCTCGGCGCGCGACGCGTAGCTGAGGTGCACCGCGATGATCTTGCCGGGCCGGCCCGGGAGGGCGGAGAATCGCGGATCGGCGCTCGCCGCATCCGTCGTCGACGGCGGCGTGTCGGCGCCCGTGTGCCTCGTCGTCTCGGTCATGAGCCCCCTCGCTCGTCAAGATCGATGCTTGCGTCGTATCTCAAATCGTATATGATCGGCAGGGATCGGGCAAGCGATGCGACCGGAGCCACGGACCCCCATCCGCCGGCCGAAGCGTCCCGGTATGACAGCGACGTCGAGTGCGACACAGGAGTCAAAGGCATCATGAGCACAGAGCAGACCTCCCCGCAGGGAGCGGGATTCACCCCGACGGGAACGATCGCGAGCGCCACAGACCGGCGCCGCGTCGTGTTCGCGACGGTCGTCGGAACCACCGTCGAGTGGTACGACTTCTTCATCTACGCATCCGCTGCCGGCCTCGTTTTCGGCCAGTTGTTCTTCGCCCCCGCGGGTGAGGGCTTCGCGCAGATCCTCTCGTTCATCACCGTGGGCATCAGCTTCCTGTTCCGCCCGCTCGGCGCGTTCCTGGCCGGTCACCTCGGTGACAAGTACGGTCGCCGTCTCGTGCTGATGCTGACGCTCATCCTCATGGGCGTCGCCACGACCCTCGTGGGTCTGCTGCCGACCTACGCCGCCATCGGCATCGCCGCGCCGATCCTGCTGATCTTCCTGCGCATCCTGCAGGGCATCTCGGCCGGCGGCGAGTGGGGCGGCGCGGTGCTCATGGCCGTCGAGCACGCACCCAAGAAGCGCCGCGGCATCTTCGGCGCGTCGCCGCAGATCGGCGTCCCCCTGGGCCTCCTGCTCGCGTCGGGCATCATGGCGCTGATGGCGGTCATCGCCCCCGGAGACGCGTTCCTCGAGTGGGGCTGGCGCATCCCGTTCCTGCTGAGCTTCGTGCTGATCATCATCGGCTACTACGTGCGCCGCCGCGTCGAGGAGAGCCCTGTCTTCCTCGAGATCGCGGAGCGCAAGGAGAAGACGCGGATGCCGATCGTCCAGCTCTTCCGCAAGCACACGCTCCTCGTGATCATCGCCGCGCTCGTGTTCGCCGGCAACAACGCCATCGGCTACATGACCACGGGCGGCTTCGTGCAGCGCTACGCCACCGACCCCGGAGGCTCCCTCCAGATGGACCCGGCTCCCGTGCTGTGGGCGGTCACGGGCTCGGCCGTCACGTGGCTCATCTCGACCGCGGTCGCCGGCTGGCTCTCCGACAGGATCGGTCGCCGCACGACGTACATCATCGGCTGGATCCTCCAGCTCGTCGGAGTCATCACCCTGTTCCCGCTCGTGAACACGGGGAACGTGTGGCTGCTGTTCACGGGCCTCGCGATCCTCACGATCGGCCTCGGCTTCACGTACGGACCGCAGGCCGCCCTGTACGCCGAGCTCTTCCCGGCCTCGATCCGCTTCTCGGGCGTCTCGATCTCGTACGCGATCGGCGCGATCCTCGGCGGCGCGTTCGCCCCGACCATCGCGCAGGCGCTCGTGCAGGCCACCGGCTCGACGGAGTCGGTCACGTGGTACCTCGCGGGCATGACCGTGATCGGCCTCATCGCGACGCTCCTGCTGCGCGACCGCAGCGGCATCCCGCTCGGCCCCGAGCACGAGGCGGAGCAGGCCGCGAGCCCGATCTACGGGCTGTCGAAGGCCTGACGCACGCGCGGATGCCCCGACCCGTCGCCGACGCGGGTCGGGGCATCCGTCATCCCGTCTCGTCCGTTCGGGGCGGATCTCCGGCTTCGGGGCGCATTCCTACCGCCCCGAATGTCGGTCATCCGCCCCAACCGATCACCGACCGGATGCCCGAAACCGCGACCGGAGACGGTCAGGAGTTCACGCGCACGATCTCCTGCTGGTACGGCGCGACGACCTGGGTCGACACGCGGCAGTCCAGCACGAGGAAGCGCCGTTCGTCGACGGGCTCGGCCGCCCACGACGCGAGCCGGTCGAGATCCTCGATCGACGTCACCGCGACGCCCTCGGCCCCCACGGCGGTCGCAAGGGCGGCGAAGTCGACCTGGGGGATGAGCATCGGCTCGCGCGCGAGGCCCTTGAGGCCGTAGAGGTTGACCTCGGCGCCGTAGGCGGCGTCGTTCCACACGACCGCCATGCCGCGACCGCGCGCGACGCGCACGGCGGTCTCGAGATCGGCGAGGGCCATGAGCCCGCCGCCGTCGCCCGTCGTGAGCACGACCGTCGACTCCGGCTTCGCGAGCACGGCGCCGGGCACGGACGGCCACCCGAGCCCGATCGACTGGTAGGCCGTGCCGACCATCATCATGCGGTCGGGCGATGCCACCGGCCAGTACATGTTCGCCCAGCCGATGAAGTGCCCGCCGTCCGAGACGACGACGCGGTCCTCGGGCAGCAGCTCGCCGATGCGCGCGGCCACGGTCCGCGGGTCGAGGCGGCCGTCGGGTGCGACACCGTCCCCGTGCTCGTACGCGCGCAGCGCCGGCACGTCGACCGACTCGCGCCAGCCCGACGGCGTCGCGCCGAGGCGCTCGAGCTCATCGACGAGGGCGCGTGCGACGGCATCCGCGTCTCCCCGGATGAAGCCGCCGATGTGCGGATGCGTCGCGGTCTGCGAAGTGTCGACCTGCACGACCCGGGTGCCTGGGGCGAACAGGTCGCCGAAGCGCATCGTGAACTGGTTGAGCGACGCGCCGAAGACGACCGCGACGTCGGCGTCGCGCACGAGCTGCATCGCACCCTCGGCGCCGAAGCCGCCCGTCACACCGAGGTCGTACTCGCCGCGCGGGAAGATCCCGCGGCCGAGCGCGGTCGACGCCGTGATCGCGCCCGTCGCATCCGCGAGGGCCCCGAGCGACGCGCCGGCGCCCGAGATCCACGCGCCGCGCCCTGCGAGCAGGAACGGGCGCTCGGCGTCGGCGAGCTCGCGCGCGAGTGCCGTGATCGCGGCCCGGGCGAACGGACCCGTGGGATTCAGCGGCTGCGGCAGTCGCGGCTCGGGCGCGTCGGGCACGGGGCCCGCGTCGAGGGTCGCGACGTCGTACGGGATCGCGAGCACCGTCGGAACCCGATAGGTGAGGGCGTGTTCGACGGCGATCGCGGTGGTGGCCGCCGCATCCGTCCGTCCGACCGTGTAGGTGCGGGCCCCGACGCCCGAGGCGAGGGCGATCTGGTCGACGTCCCACGGGCGGGGTCCGGACGTGGGCTCGTCGCCGACGACGAGCACGAGCGGCACGTGCGCCTGCACCGCTTCGGCGAGGGCTGTGAGCGTGTTCGTGAAGCCGGCGCCGTAGGTCGCGGTCGCCGCGGCGAGTCGGCCGGATGCACGGTGGAATGCGTCTGCGGCGACGACGCCGCCTGCCTCGTGGCGCACGGCCGTGAACGACACGTCGGTGGAGCGCTCGAGCGCGTCGAGGAAATACGCGTTGCCGTTGCCCATCACTCCGAAGACCTCGGAGACGTGACGCGCGAGCGTGTGGGCGACGTGGGCGGAGACGGTGGGCATGCGAAGACTCCTCGAGACAAGGACGGATGTCAGGCCGTATGTGTCTCGCGCACCCCGCGGGGCGGCTGCGTGCCCATTTTTCGAGCACCGGCGAGCGGCTGCGCCGCGCCGGACGCGTACGAGTATAAGGCGGCGCGGTGGCGTGCCTCGCACGCGCGGAACTCCAGAGAAACCGGATGCCGCGGGGCGCGGTGCCGCGGATTCACACGGGTGCGGGCGGGCTGCGGGCGCGATTCTCCGGAGTTCCGCACGCCCGGCATCCGCGCCCGGCATCCGCGCCCGGCATCCGCCGCCGGATCGGGCGCCGCCGGATCGGGCGCCGCCGGATCAGGCGCCGAGCGCCTCCCGGATCGCGGCGGCGGACTTCGACAGGCGCGCCGCGATCACGTCCGGGTCGGTGGGGCCCGTCACATGCACGACCGCGATCGCGGCGGGGCGGTGCGACCGCAGTCGCAGCGGCACCGACACGGCCTGCACAGTGGGGATGACCTCGTCGTGGCTCGTCGCGTAGCCGCGCTCGGCCGCCTGCGCGATCTCGGCGCGCAGCGCGGGCGGCACCTCGACGGGCCATTCCGACTCCGGCAGCGTCGACAGGATCGCCTTGCTCGGCGCGCCCACGAGGATCGAGTGCCGCGCGCCCGGTCGCTGCGCGACCGAGGCGACCGCGTGGCGCGGCTCGACGCTCGCGAGCGTGATGCACTCGTCGCGGTCGAGCACCGCGAGGAAGCACGTCATGCCCAGCTCGTTGGCGACGGCGGTGAGTTCGGGGAGGGCCTCGGCCTGCAGATCGTGCGCGACGCCTGCGGCGAGCGCGGCCATCCGGGCGCCGAGCTGCACCCGGCCGGACGCGTCGCGCGCGACGACGCCGTGGTCCTCGAGCGTGCGCACGAGTCGGTACGCGATCGAGCGGTGCACGCCGAGGCGCGCGGCGAGGTCGTCGATGGAGAGCGGGCCGCGGGCGTCGGCGAGGAGCTCGAGGATCCGGATGCCGCGGCTCAGTGTCTGCGACGCCGGTGCCTGCCCGTTCGATCCGCTCATGCCCGCTCCTCACACCCCTCTCGTGAACCCGCCGAGATCGCCCGAATCACTGCCGCCCGACCGGGAAAGCCGTCGTTCGTGCGATCTCGGCGGGCCACGGCCGCCGCGGAGCGCGCGTGCGCGCCGGGGCATTGCGCCGAGGCATCCGTTTCGTATACGATCTGTTCAATAGTAGAACTGCGCGTTCGAATATAGAACACGCGACTCCAAACCACAAGACCTCGACGCTGAGGAGAATCCGATGCAGTTCCACCACCACGGATACGTCTCGGGAGAGCCGCGCGTGCAGCCCGCAGCCGGAACGGGCATCGACCGTCCGGCAGAGCTGCCCGACGAGATGGACGTGCTGATCGTCGGATCCGGCCCGGCGGGCATGCTGCTCGCGGCCCAGATGTCGCAGTTCCCGCAGGTCACGACCCGGCTCATCGAGCGCCGGAACGGGCGGCTCGAGCTCGGTCAGGCCGACGGCATCCAGCCGCGCAGCGTCGAGACGTTCCAGGCGTTCGGATTCGCCGAGCGGATCATCGCCGAGGCTTACAACATCGCGTTCATGAACTTCTGGGGACCCGACCCCGAGAACCCGCGCAACATCATCCGCACGACGCGCACCGAGGACTACGGGTTCAAGATCAGCGAGTTCCCGCACCTCATCGTGAACCAGGCGCGTGTGCTCGACTACTTCGCCGAAGCCGCGGCGTTCGGACCCGCGCGCATCACACCCGACTACGGCGTCGAGTTCCTCGGGCTCACGGTGCACGACGAGGGCGAGTACCCCGTCGAGGTGCGCGTGCGCCACGTCGCCGGTCCCCGCGAGGGTGAGGAGCGCACGATCCGCGCGAAGTACGTCGTCGGATGCGACGGCGCCCGCAGCCGCGTGCGCGACGCCATCGGGCGCAAGCACGTCGGCCGGTTCGCGGCGCACGCGTGGGGAGTCATGGACATCATGGTCAACACCGACTTCCCCGACTGGCGCACGAAGTGCGCGATCAACTCGGCGGCGGGCAACATCCTCCTCATCCCGCGCGAGGGCGGCTATCTCTGCCGTGTGTACGTCGACCTCGGCGAAGTGCCCGAAGACGACAACCACCGCGTGCGTCAGACACCGGTCGAGGAGATCATCCGCCGCGCGAACGACATCCTGCACCCGTACTCGATCGACGTGAAGTCCGTCGCGTGGCACAGCGTCTACGAGGTGGGCCACCGCGTGACCGATCGCTTCGACGACGGCGACGAGGGCCGCTCGCCGCGCGTGTTCCTCACCGGCGACGCGTGCCACACCCACTCGGCGAAGGCCGGCCAGGGCATGAACGTGTCGATGCAGGACGGGTTCAACATCGGATGGAAGCTCGGCCAGGTGCTCACAGGCCTCAGCCCCGAGTCGCTCCTGAAGACCTACTCGGCCGAGCGTCAGCCGGTGGCGCAGCAGCTCATCGACTTCGACCGCGAGTGGTCGTCGCTCATGGCGCGCAAGCCCGACGAGATCACCGACCCGCAGGACCTCGCGAACTACTACCTGGGCACGGCCGAGTTCCCGTCGGGGTTCATGACGCAGTACGGCCCGTCTCAGATCGTGGCGGATGCCGCGCACCAGTCGCTGGCCGAGGGCTTCCCGCTCGGCAAGCGCTTCAAGTCCGCCGAGGTCGTGCGGGTGTGCGACGGCAACGCGATCCACCTCGGGCACCACGCGAAGGCCGACGGGCGGTGGCGCGTGTACGCGTTCGCCGACGCGGCGGCGCCGGGTGAGGCATCCGCCCTCACTGACTGGGCCGAGTGGATCGCGTCCCCCGACTCTCCCGTGCACAAGTACACGCCGCGGGGTGCCGATGTCGACGCCGTCTTCGACGTGAAGGTGATCTACCAGCAGAAGTTCGAGGACGTCGACCTCGGCCGCGTGCCGGAGGTGTTCATGCCGAAGACGGGTCCGTTCGGGCTCACCGACTGGGAGAAGGTGTACGCCTCGGGTCCGAGTGCGTGGACCGACGTCGACATCTTCGAAGAGCGCGGCATCTCGCGCGACGGCGCTGTGGTGGTCGTTCGTCCCGACCAGTACGTCGCGGCCGTCCTGCCGCTGTCGGCGACCGCGGAGCTCGCGGACTTCTTCGCGGGCGTCTTCGTGCCGGTCGCCGAGCCGCCGGCGTCGACCGACGAGCAGCGCTCCGAAGCGGTCCCTGCGTGACCGCAGCCCGGACCCTGTACACGTCGGAGATAAGTCCGCGCGAGGAGTACACGGCGTACAGGTCCCGAGCCGCGCGAGCGCGGGCAGAATGGCCGAAGAGCATGCATAGAACGAGGGAGTCCCTGTGACCGACGAGCGCGAGACCGAACTGCTGGCATCCGTTCCCGACGGCCTGTTCATCGGAGGGGAGTGGCGGGCGGCCGAAGACGGCAAGACGCTCGACGTCGCGGACCCGTCGACGGGGAAGGTCGTCAAGACGATCGCGTCGGCATCCGTCGCCGACGGCAAGGCGGCGCTCGACGCCGCCGTCGAGGCGTTCCCGTCGTGGGCGGCGACGCCCGCGCGTGAGCGCGCCGAACTGCTGCGGCGCGCTTTCGACCTCCTGCAGGAGCGCAAGGAGGAGTTCGCCCTCCTCATGACCGTCGAGATGGGCAAGCCCCTCGCCGAGGCGCGCGGCGAGGTCGCGTACGGCGGCGAGTTCGTGCGCTGGTTCAGCGAGGAGGCCGCCCGCATCCAGGGCCGCTACGGCGCGAACCCCGAGGGCACCGGACGCATGATCGTGTCGCAGCACCCCGTGGGGCCGTGCTACCTCATCACGCCGTGGAACTTCCCGCTCGCGATGGCGACCCGCAAGATCGCCCCCGCGCTCGCGGCGGGCTGCACCGTCGTCATCAAGCCGGCCGCACTCACGCCGCTCACGACGCTGTACTTCGCGAAGCTGCTCGAAGACGCCGGGCTGCCCGCGGGTGTGGTCAACGTCGTCACGACCAAGGCGTCAGGGCCCGTGTCGGAGGAGATCATCCGCGACCCGCGCCTGCGCAAGCTCTCGTTCACGGGCTCCACCCCCGTCGGCCAGCAGCTCCTGGAGCAGGCGGCCGGCGGTGTGCTGCGCACGTCCATGGAGCTCGGCGGCAACGCGCCGTTCGTCGTGTTCGACGATGCCGACCTCGACAAAGCGGTCGACGGCGCGATGCTGGCGAAGTTCCGCAACATCGGCCAGGCGTGCACGGCGGCGAACCGCTTCATCGTGCACCGTTCGGTGGCCGACGAGTTCGCGCGTCGGGTCACCGAGCGCGTGAAGGCGATGAAGATCGGCCGCGGGACCGAGGAGGGCGTCCAGATCGGGCCGCTCATCGACGACCGCGCGGTCGCGAAGGCGAACGACCTGGTGACGGATGCCGTCGACCGCGGTGCCGAGCTGCGCACCGGTGGGAAGGCGATCGACGGTCCGGGCACCTTCTACGAGCCGACGGTGGTCACCGACGTCAAGCCCGGCTCCGAGATCCTCCGCGAGGAGATCTTCGGGCCGGTGCTCGCGATCGTCCCGTTCGACGACGAGGACGAGGCGGTGCGCCTCGCGAACGACACCGAGTACGGCCTCGTGTCGTATGTGTTCACCGAGAACCTCGCGCGCGGTCAGCGCATGATCGAGCGCCTCGAGACGGGCATGATGGGCCTGAACATGGGCGTCGTGTCGAACGCCGCAGCGCCCTTCGGCGGATGGAAGATGTCGGGCCTCGGCCGCGAGGGCGGCGCAGAAGGCATCCACGAGTACCTCCAGACGAAGTACACGCTCACACCGAACCCGTTCTGACGGATGCGGCGCTGCTGATGCGAACCGGCGGGGAGGTGTGTCGGGCACCCTCCCCGCCGGCATCCGTTCGTGGGACTCGACCTGAGCGGTCAGCCGAGCACGACGAGGAATCCGAGGATCGCGCTGCCGATCGAGATGATGCCCAGCACGAGCGGCGGCACGAAATGCTCACGGCGCCGGACATGGGTGACGATCGCGCCGGCCATGAGCACCGCGAGTGCGACGGCGGCGATCGGCGTCAGGATCGGCGCGAAGCCCGTCGCGAGCGGGACGATGAGCGCGATCGCGCCGAGCACCTCGGCGGCGCCGATGGCCTTGACCGCCCCGTCGCTGAAGTCCTCGGTCCACGCCATGCCCAGCGCGGGGAGGGTCTCGCGGGGTCGGATGAGCTTGAGCCCTCCCGCGAAGAGGTAGGCGAGCGCGAGCACGACGTTCACGATCCACACAGCGACGACCATGCGACCTCCTCTGCGAGTGATCGTAACCGCGCCACCCGGGTGTGAGACCTCCTCGGGCGGCGGGGAGGAGAGGGGATGCGCCGAAACGAGGGCGGATGCGACGCAACGGCCCTCCGCTCGCGAGATCTCCTCGTTTCGCGATGCGCGCTGGGTGCCGCCGGGAAGCGACCCTCGCGCGGTGTCGGTGCCCGCCGCCATGATGGGGGAGTGGATGCCCCGACCGCCCGTCGCCCGCGCACCCTGTCCGTCGAGCGCGTCCGTGAGCGCAGGCTCAGGTCCCATCGGCTGAGCGCGCCCGCCCCGACGATCGCGGCCGCCGCCGAGCACATGCTCGCGACGCAGGCGCAGGAGTTCTGGGGAGGCCGCTGGGCGATCGCGCAACGCACGCGCGGCGCCCCCTCGGTGAGCGACGTCGACGCCGCGTTCGGCCGCGGCGAGATCGTGCGATCGTGGACGATGCGCGGAACGATCCACATCATCCCCGCGCGCGAGCTCGCCTGGGTGCTGAGCATCACGGGCGAGCGCCAGCGACGCCAGGCGGCGGCGGTGCATCGCAACGAGGGCCTCGACGACGCCGAGGTCGCGAAGGCCGAGCGAGCCGTGCGCGCGGCGCTCGGCGGCGGCAACCGCCTCACGCGCAAGGAGATGTTCGAGGTGCTCGAGGGCGCGGGCGTCTCGACCGCGAAGCAGCGCGGGTATCACACGCTCGTCGCGCTCTCGATCCGCTCGATCATCTGCCAGGGGCCGGTGGTGCCCCGCGATGGAGGCCCGACGCGCGAACAGCACTGGGTGCTGCTCGAGGAGTGGGCGCCCGATCAGGTGTGGCCCGACGATCCGCTCGCCGAGTTCTTCTTCCGCTTCATCGCCTCGCACGGTCCGGCCGGAGCACGCGACTTCGCGTGGTGGACGGGCCTGCCGCTCGGTGTCTCGCGCGAAGCGGCGGAACGGGCCGCCGACCGGCTGGTCGTCGTGGCCGACGAACCCGAACCGCAGTACGTCGCCGCCGGATCCGCGCCGCGCCGCGTTCCCTCGGCGCCTTCGGTCGTCGCGCTTCCGCCGTTCGAGGAGTACTACCTTTCGTACGTCGACCGCACCGTGCCGTGCGCGCCGGAGTTCCTGAAGAAGATCGGTCCGGCGATGAACGGCATCGTCCACCCGATCATCGTCGTCGACGGCGAGGTCGTGGGCAGGTGGACGCATTCGATCGCCGTATCCCGGCACGCCGATGATCCGATTCCGGAGCTGTTCGTGCCGGATGCCGCGCCCGACGCCGAGATCGCGGCGGCGCTCGAGCGCTACAAGGTGTTCATCACGAACTGACGCCGGCGCGAATGGCGGTTCGCCTCGCCCGCGGCGCGCTCAGCGTCCGAGTTGACGCTGCGGCGCGACATGCGTCTCAGCCCTCCGCGTGCCGGTCGAGGAACGCGTACACCTCGTTGTCGTCGACGCCGGGGAAGGCGCCGCGCGGCAGCGGCGAGAACATCTGCATGTGCACGCGCGCGCTCGGCCACGCCTTGCCCTCCCAGCGGTTGCGGACGTCATCCGGCGGGCGGCGGCAGCACGACTCGTCGGGGCACGTCGAGACGGCGCGCTTGCCCGTCTCGCGGCCGCGGAACCACTTGGCGTCGTCGAACGGCACGCCGACGGTGATCGAGAACTCGCCGTCCGAGGTCGTGCCCGTCTGCGTCGAGCACCAGAAGGTTCCGCTCGGGGTGTCGGTGTACTGGTAGTACTCCGTCGTGCGGTTCTGCTCGGCGAACGCAGCGCGCGCGGCGAACCTGCGGCACGCGATCTGCCCGTCGACCGAGCCGGTCACGTCGCTCGGCAGCGGCAGGTCGTCGTTCTCGTACACGCGCGTGATCGCGCCGGATCCGTCGACGCGCAGGAAGTGCAGCCGTATGCCGAGGTGGTGGGTGAGCAGGTTCGTCATGCGCATGCCCGCCGCCTCGTGCGTGACGCCGAACGCGTCGCGGAAGTCCTCGACGGCGAGGTTGCGGTCCTTCTTGGCCTGCTGGAGGAACGCGACCGCGTTCGTCTCGGGCATGAGGCAGCACGCGGCGTAATAGTTGATCTCGAGGCGCTGCTGCAGGAAGTCCGCGTAGTCGGTGGGAGGCGTGTGCCCGAGAAGACGGTGCGCCATGGCCTGAAGCGCCATCGAGCGCAGACCGTGTCCGCCCGGGATCGACGCGGGCGGCAGGTAGATCCGCCCGTGCTCGAGATCGGTCACCGAGCGGGCGGAGTGGGGGAGGTCGTTGACGTAGATGAGCTCGAACCCGAGCTGCTCCGCCATGACGCTCACTGTGCGGTGGGTCAGCGCACCCGACACGTGGCCCGCCGCCTTGAGCTGCTTCTCGGCGAGCTTCTCGATGTCGGGCAGGTAGTTGTCGCGCTCGCGCATGCGCAGGCGCAGTTCGTTGTTCGCGCGACGCGCCTCTTCGGGCGTCGCGATCGCCTCGCGCTCGCGACGCTGCAGTTCGCGGTGCAGTCCCAGGATCGACTCGATCGTCTCGTCGCTGAGGCTCTTCGTGATGCGCACGGGAGGAATGCCGAGCCGTCGGAAGACGGGGCTCGCCTGTGCGCGCTGCAGCTCGAGCTCGAGGGCGGCCCGACGATTCGGCGGCTCGGGGGACAGGAGGTCGGCGACCTGGACGCCGGTCACGTCGGCGATGGCCTGCAGGAGGGAGAGCTTCGGCTCGCGCTTGCCGTTCTCGATGAGGCTGAGCTGGCTGCCGGCGACCCCGACGCGGGCGCCGAGCTCGTCGAGCGTGAGGCCGTTCGCGACGCGATGGTGACGGATGCGGTGACCCAGAGTGGCGAGTTCGAGGGAGGACGCGGGCATTCCTTTAGCGTAGCGAAAGAATCGTGATTCTTGCGGCCCAGAATCATGGAAAGGATGGCGACATAGCGCGGATATTGGAGAGGACAAAGTTGAAAGAGGTAGCCATGGCTCTTGCCGACATCTTCCCGCGCACCCGGCAGACGGGTCCTGTCGACACGATCAAGCCGTCCTTCGGGAGCCGGCCGAATCTGGAGAGCGAAGGCCTTCGAGAGCTGGCCGCGTGGGTCGACGAGATCGCCGCACTGACCAAACCCGACCGTATCCACTGGGTCGACGGCTCGCGCGCGGAGAACGACGCACTCCTGCGCGAGATGGTCGCCGAGGGCAAGCTCATCAAGCTCAACCCCGAATGGCGCCCCGGCTCCTACCTCGCCCGTTCGCACCCGAGCGACGTCGCCCGCACCGAGGGCCGCACGTTCATCGCATCCGAGGACCCGATCGACGCCGGCCCCACGAACAACTGGGCCGACCCCGCCCAGATGCGCGCGACGATGCGCGGCGTCTTCGAGGGCTCGATGCGCGGCCGCACGATGTACGTCGTCCCCTTCTCGATGGGTCCCGTCGGCGGTCCGCTGTCGCACATCGGCGTGCAGGTCACCGACAGCGCCTACGCGGTCGTCTCGATCGGCATCATGACGCGTGTCGGCGCCTCCGTGTACGAGGAGATCGCCGCCGGCAAGCACTGGGTCAAGACGGTCCACTCCGTCGGCGCCCCCCTCGCACCCGGGGAGCAGGACGTCGCGTGGCCGTGCAACGACGAGAAGTACATCGTCCACTTCCCCGAGACGCTCGAGGTGTGGTCGTACGGATCCGGCTACGGCGGCAACGCGATCCTCGCCAAGAAGTGCTTCGCGCTGCGCATCGCGTCGGTCATCGGCCGCGACGAGGGCTGGATGGCCGAGCACATGCTGCTCATCCGCGTGATCGACCCCGCGGGCCGCGCGTACCACATCGCCGCGGCGTTCCCGTCGGCGTGCGGCAAGACGAACCTCGCGATGCTGCGGCCGACGATCCCCGGCTGGCGCGTGGAGACCCTCGGCGACGACATCGCGTGGCTGCGTCCCGGGGAAGACGGGCGCCTCTGGGCGATCAACCCCGAGGCGGGGTTCTTCGGCGTCGCGCCGGGCACCGGTGAATCGACGAACGTGACCGCGGTCGAGACGCTGTGGGGCAACACGATCTTCACGAACGTCGCGCTGCGTCCCGACGGGGACGTGTGGTGGGAGGGCCTGACCGACGAGCCCCCGGCCGAACTGATCGACTGGGAGGGCAAGCCGTGGACGCCGGCATCCGGTCGCCCCGCCGCGCACCCGAACTCGCGTTTCACCGTGAGCGCCGCGCAGTGCCCGCAGATCGCGCCCGACTGGGACAAGCCCGAGGGAGTGCCGCTCGACGCGATCCTGTTCGGCGGCCGCCGAGCGACCAACGTGCCGCTCGTGATCGAGGCGACCGACTGGGCGCACGGCGTCTTCCTCGGATCGACGATCTCGTCGGAGCGCACCGCCGCGGCGGAGGGCACCGTCGGCGAGCTGCGCCGTGACCCGTTCGCGATGCTGCCCTTCTGCGGCTACAACATGGCGGACTACTTCGGCCACTGGCTCAAGATGGGCCAGAAGCTGCGCTTCGACCGTGCGCCGCGCATCTTCCAGGTGAACTGGTTCCGCAAGGGTTCGGACGGCCGCTTCCTGTGGCCGGGCTTCGGCGACAACGCGCGCGTCATCGACTGGATCGTCCGGCGCATCGAGGGCGAGGTGCCCGCGATCGAGAGCCCGATCGGCCGTTTGCCGCGCATCGAGGACCTCGACCTCGAAGGCACCGATGTCACGCCCCAGGACCTCGAGGAGCTCTTCGCGATCGACCGCGACTCGTGGCTGAAGGAGGCCGACCTCACCGAGGAGTTCTACGCCCGGTTCGAGGGACGCGTCCCGGCCGCCCTGCAGGCCGAGCTCGCCGCGCTTCGGTACCGACTCCAGCGGTCCTGACACAGCGACGACGGATGCCCCGCCCCGCGTCGCGCGTGGGGCGGGGCATCCGTGTCTCGTCCTCAGACCAGGAGCTGATGCCGCGCGAGGTCGCGGTACAGCGGCGTCGACTCCACGAGCTCGGAGTGCGTGCCCTGGCCGACGACGCGCCCGTGGTCCATCACCACGATGTGGTCGCTGTCGACGACCGTCGAGAGGCGGTGCGCGATCACGATGAGCGTGCGGCCCGTCGCGACGGCGTCGATCGCGTCGCGCATGCGCTGCTCGTTGAGCCCGTCGAGCGACGACGTCGACTCGTCGAGCAGCAGGATCGGGGGAGCGGCCAGCAGCGCACGTGCGATCGCGAGGCGCTGACGCTCGCCGCCCGAGAGCATGACGCCGCTCTCGCCCACGGGAGCGTCGAGCCCGAGCGGATTGCGCTCGAGCACCTCGGTGAGGTTGACGGCGTGCAGCACGCGCTCGCAGTCGGCATCGGATGCGTCGGGTGACGCGAGCCGCAGGTTGTCGCCCAGCGTGCCGGCGAGCGTCGGGGCATCCTGCTCGACGTACCCGAGCCGCGCGCGCAGCGCGTCGCGATCGAGAGCGCGCACGTCGACGCCGTCGATGAGGATCGCGCCGGACGTGGGGTCGTAGAACCGCTCGATGAGCGCGAGCGTCGTGCTCTTGCCCGCACCGGACGGCCCCACGAGTGCGACGCGCGAGCCCTGGGGTACGCGGAACGACACCCCGCGCAGCACTTCGCCGTCCACAGCGGGGGTCGCGGCATCCGGCTGTGCGCCGTCCGGCAGCTCGAGGAGAGCCGTGTCGACGTGCGCGCTCTCGAGCATCGCGAGCGCCTCGGTCTCGGCCTTGCGGCGTGCGGCGACGACGTCTTCGGGATACGAGAAGTGCACGTCGCGGAACTCGATCGCCGCGGGTGCCGCGTCGCCGTCGGCGGGCGGCGCCGACTCCGCCACGCGCACGGCGATCTCGGCGTCGCGCGCGGTCTCGGTCGGCAGGTCGAGGATCTCCTGGATGCGCCCGAGCGCGCCGAGTGCCTGATTGACCGACGTGATCGCGCCGATGAACGACCCGAGCGGGCCGATGAGCATGAACAGGAACATCACGAACGTCACGAGGCTCGCGACCGTGATGGCGCCGGATGCCACGCGGAACCCGCCCACGCCGAGCACGACGAGCAGCGACAGCTGGAGCGCGATGCCGGCGACCGGCACGACGAGGGCAGACACCTTCGCGATGCGCACGCCGACCTCATACGCCTCTTCGGCGAGGCCCGTGATCGACACGCGCTCGCGCTCGCTCGCCCCCGACGCGCGCACCGTGCGGATCGACCCGACGGCGCGCTCGACGCCCGAGGCGAGCTCGCCCACCTTCTCCTGCTGCTGGCGCGTCGCCTTGCGGATGCGTCCGCTCAGGATCCCGACGACGGTGATCGAGGCGCCGATCACGACGACGATGAGCAGCAGCAGGATCGGGTCGATGAACGCCATCGCCACGATCGCGCCGACGAAGATGAGGGCGTTGCCGACGGCATCCGCGAGGCCCTGCGTCAGCACCGCATACAGGAGCGTCGTGTCGGTGCCCACGCGCGAGACGAGGTCGCCCGTGCGGCGCGCGTCGAACTCCGAGATCGGCAGGTGCAGGATGCGCGAGATGAGCTTGCGCCGGCTCGAGAAGACGACCGCGGTGCCCGTGCGCTGCAGCAGGTAGTGCTGATAGCCCGAGATGACGGATGCCGCGATCACGAGCGCCACGAGCAGCCACACGAGCTGCCCCAGCGGGTCGCCGGCCTGCACGAGGGTGATCACCTGACCGACGACGAGCGGCTGGGCGAGCATCGCGATCGCGCCGACGACGCTGAGTGCCGCGACGACGGCGAGGACGCCCTTGTGCTCGAGCAGGAACGGGATGAGCTGCTTGAGGCTCGCGCGGGGTCCGTCGTCTTCGGAGCGGCGACCGCGAAGGCGGCGTGCGGCGGGAGCGGTGGTCGACATGGCGATACCTCGGTGGGGTGGGGAGGGGGGAGCGGCGTGAGAACGCCTACTTTCGACCGTACTTCTTGTGGACGGCCTGTCGGGTCACGCCGAGGGCCCCGGCGATGGCCTGCCAGGAGTAGCCGAGGTTGCGGGCGCGGCGCACCTGCACCTCTTCGGCCCGCGACAGCTCGCGCCGCACCTCGGCGAGACGGTGCAGCTCGGCGATCGGCTCGCGCTCGCCGGCGGCGCCGGTGAGGGTGCTGATCTGGTCGCCGCTCACGGTGTGTCCTTTCAGACGCCTCGGGCGAGGCATCCGTGTCAACTGTAGTTGACGGCATTAGAAAGCGTCAACGCGAGTTGACAGGCGCTCGCCGACGGCGAACAGCAGGGAAGATCAAGGCCCGGCCTCCGAAGAGGCCGGGCCTTCCTGCTGGAACAGGTCTCAGTGCGCCATCGCGGCGAGCGCTTCGGGGTCGATCGTCGCGATCGAGCGGGTGTCCTGGAATGCCCGCACGCCCTCGATGCCCTGCTCACGCCCGAAGCCGGACTGCTTCATGCCGCCGAACGGGGCGCGCAGGTCCAGACGCGTCGCGCCGTGGTCGTTGACCCACACGTAACCGCACACGAGCTGCGAGCCGATGCGCTGCGCCGCCTCGGGGTCGGCCGTCCAGACCGAGCCGCACAGGCCGCCCCACGTGTCGTTCGCGAGGCGCACAGCCTCTTCCTCGGTGTCGAACGGGATGATCGGGATCACCGGCCCGAACTGCTCCTGCGTGACCACGCGCAACGACGGGTCGGGGTCGATGACGATCGCGGGACGCAGGAAGTTGCCGCCGGCGAGGTCGCCGCCCGGAAGCTCGCCGTACTCGCGCACGTCGGCGCCCGAGTCCTTCGCCTCGCGGATGATGTCTTCGACGAACGCCTTCTGCGCACCCTGGTGCAGCGGGCCCATCGTCGTCCCCTCATCGAGCCCGTAGCCGATGACCGCCTTGTTGAGGCGCGCCTCGAGCCCGGCGACGAGCTCGTCGAGCCGGGAGCGGTGCACGAACACGCGCTTCGCGTTCATGCAGATCTGGCCCGTCGTGTCGAAGATCGCGGCGTACAGCCGATCCAGGTGCGCGTCGTCGATGATGGCATCCTCGAGGAACACCGCGGGGTCGTTGCCGCCGAGCTCGAGGGTGACACGGGTGAGCGTCTTCGACGCCATCTCCATGATGCGCTTGCCGCCGTTGACCGAGCCGGTGAAGCAGACCTTGGCGATGTCGGGGTTCTGGATGAGCCCGGCCATGTTCTCGTCCTTGCCGCTGATGACGTTGAGCACGCCCGCCGGAAGCTTCTCGGCGACGCGCTGCACGACGCGCGCGGTCGCGAGCGGCGTCGTCGGCGGAACCTTCACGATCGCGGTGTTGCCCGCGAGGAGCGCGTGCGGCAGCGACGCCGCGAGGATCGCGATCGGCCAGTTGAACGGCACGATGATCGTGACCACGCCGAGGGGCTGGAAGGCGACCTCGGTGTTGACGGGGATCGCGCCGGGGATGGCCGGGAGCGTCTTCGAGGTCTCGACCTCGTCCTTGAGCGAGAGGGCGAGGTTCCACCGCAGCTCGAACACGAGCGCGTCGACCCAGGCCTCCATGCGGACCTTGCCGTTCTCCTGCGACAGGATGCGGGCGTCCTCGTCACGGTCGTCGGCGATGCCGGCGATCGCATCGGCCATCGCCTTGGCGCGCCCTTCGGCACCCAGCGCCGCCCACGCGGGGTACGCGGCCTTGGCCGCCGCGACGGCATCCGCCACGTCCTGCGGCGACGCCGAAGCCGCCTCGCCCACGATCACACCGGGTTTTCCCGGATCGGCGACTTTGAGCACCTCGTCGGTGAAACGCTCCTCCCCGCCGATGTACAGTCCCGTCCGCACCTTCGCGGACGTCTCCACCACTTCGGACATCTCGACGACCACCTCTCCGTGTGTCAAAGATTCGATGCACGCGAATCAAACCCGCGGGCGCTTCCAGCGTGCCCCTTCGGGACGCGGGTGGCAAGATCGGCTACAAAATTCTCACGAATCTCGTATGCAATACCGAGTGCGCGTTACCCTCGAATCAGCAAACCGAGGACGCGGGGGCGACGGCGCCGCCGTGTCGAGATGCCCTGAGGCGTCGAGGCCGGCGTCAGGGCGGACGCAGCGAGAGAGGAACGGCGGATGACCGATCTGGCGGTGGAGTCGAGGGAGAGCCCGGCACGCGCTGACCTGACGCAGCAGCTGCGCGACGCGATCCTCGGCGGTGAGTTCGCACCGAACCAGCGCCTCATCGAAGCCGACATCAGCGAGCGGTACGACGCCTCCCGGGCGTCGGTGCGCCTCGCGCTGCTCAACCTCACGAGCGAGGGACTGGTCGAGCGCCTGCCGAATCGCGGCGCGCGCGTACGCGCGATCAGCGTGAAGGAGGCGATCGAGATCGTCGAGGTGCGTGTGGGCCTCGAGGTGCTGTGCGCGCGCAAGGCGGCCGAGAACCTCACCGACGACGGGGCCGAGACGCTGCGCACGATCCGCGCGGGAATCACGGATGCCGTCGCGAGCGGCAACCTCGTCGAGTACGCGCGCCTCAACCAGGAGATGGACCGCCTCATCCGCGAGGACAGCGGGCACGAGACGGCCACTCAGCTCCTGGAGCGGCTGCGGGCCCAGTCCGCCCGCCACCAATTCCGGCTCGCATTCCTGCCGGGGCGCGCGACGCAGTCGGCTCCCGAGCACATCGCGATCATCGACGCGATCCTGGCGCGCGATCCGGATGCCGCGGAGCGCGCGACCCGCGTGCACCTCGAGGGCATCGTCGAGGTGCTGCGCGGCCTCGACTGACGCGCGCGGTCGCCGATCGAGCGCAGCGACACGAAGCGCGCCCCGCGAACACGAGAGCGGGGCGGCCCCGGAGGACCGCCCCGCCTGAGTCGCGACTCGACTCAGAGCATCATTCGAAGCTCTGCGCCGTCTCGTAGCCGCGGCCGTTGTACTTCTGCACCTGCACGTCGGCGACGGCGGGCAGGCCGTCGACCGTCGTGTTGATGGTCGAGCCCTCGAGCATGAACGGCGCGTCGAAGCCGTCGATGCTCAGGAGCGCCTCCATGAACGCCTCACGCGTCGGCTCCTCCATCTTCATGAAGGCCTGCTCGAGCACCGAGGCCGCGATCCAGCTCCACACGCAGTGCGGGAACGCCGGGACGCCGTCCTGGTTCGTGTACTCGCCGAGCGCCTCCATGAAGGCCTGGCCCTCTTCGCTCTCCTGGAACGCCGGGCTCGCCGCGGCGCCCGAGAAGGCGACCGTGTAGATGCCCGGGAACGCCGAGCCGCCACCGGGCTCGAGGATCGCCGACGGGCTCGAGGTGTTCGACGGCAGGAACCAGCTGGGCAGCCAGCCGATCTGCTGCGCCTTCTGCAGGGCCGAGATCACGAGCGGCGTGATCGACATCGCGTTGAAGAACACGTCGGCGCCGCTCGCGGCGAGCTCGGTGATCTGCGCGTCGACGCTCGTGTCGGTCGCCTCGTAGGTCAGCTCCTCGACGACCTCGATGTTGTCGGCGCCCTCGATGGCCGACTTGAAGCCCTCGACGTAGCCCTCGCCGTAGTCGTCGTTCTGGTAGAGGATCGCGACCTTGTGCTCGTCGGACGACGACGCGAGCAGCTTGCCGAACGCCTCGCCCTCCTGCTGGTAGATCGGCACGAAGCCGAGCTGCCACGGGCTCTCCTCGCGGTCGCTGAAGATCGGGTCGCCCGACATCACGAGCACCTGCGGGAACTCCTCGTCGATCGCCGCCTCGCGCCACGCGCGGTTGGTCGGCGTGCCGAGGCCGATGCCGGCCGCGAAGACGTCGTCGGCGACCATCTGCTGGAAGTTCGCGAGAGCCTTCTGCGGGTCGTACGTGTCGTCGTACGACTTGATCTCGATCGTGCGCGTCTTGCCGTCGCCGAACTCGATGCCGCCGTCGGCGTTCTTGACGCCGAAATAGGCGAGCGCGCCGTCGACGGTGCAGTTGCCGGGGCCGGCGGTCGGGCCCGTGAGGGGGCTCGTGATGCCGAACGTCAGCGACGTGTCGGTGATGCCGGGGCTGGCGGCCGCTTCGCCGCCCCCGTCACCGTCACCGCCGCCGCCGTCGCCGCCGCGTGCGCAGCCGGTGAGGGCCAGCGCGACGACCGACGCCATCGCGACGATGCCGACGACGCCCTTCTGAGTCTTGCGCATGTTCATGCCTGACCTTGCCTCTCTGTCTTCTCGGGTCCCTCCGTCGCCGCTTCGGAAGGAGCGGACGGCGGAGTGGTCTTGGGGATCGCACCGGTGAACGTGCCCTCGCGGTGCCGTCGGAGACGGCGGAACGTGCGGGGCAGGCTCACCAGGCCACCGGGCAGCACGAACAGCACCGCGAGCAGGATGATGCCCTGGATGATCGCGGTGAGGTTCGGGTCGATGGCGTTCGTCATCTGTGGAACGAGCACGTAGTAGAAGCCGCCGAGCAGCGAGCCGACGATGCTCGCGGCGCCGCCGATGACCATGGCGGCGACGAGGCTGATCGAGTGCCCGAAGTGGAGCGTCTCGGGCGAGGTGTACTGCACCGCGACCATGTAGAGGAAGCCGGCGACGCCGCCGAAGATCGACGCGATCGTGAACGCGAGGACCTTGTAGCGATACGGCGAGATGCCCATCGAGGTCGCGACGGCCTCGTTCTCCTTCACGATCGCCATCGCGCGGCCGAACTTGCCGCGCACGAGGTTGCGCGCGAGCACGAATGCGATGACCGCGATGACCATGACGATGTAGAACTGCCACTGGTCGTTGTCCAGGCCCGTCCAGTCGGGTGCGCCGGAGAAGCGGGCGGATGTGCCCTGCGAGCCGCCCGTGAAATCGACGAGGCGCTTCGCGAGGGGCACGCCCACGATCGGCAGCGCGATCGTGACCATCGCGATGGCGAGTCCGCCGAGTCGTGCGGCGGCGAGCGCCACCAGAAGGCCGGCGATGCCCGCCACCACGAAGGCGGCGATGAAGACGAGCGCGATGTTCCAGCCGTTGTTGACACCCCATGCCGTGACATATGCGCCCAGGCCGACGAAGAAGATCTGGCCCAGCGACACCTGGCCGGTGTAGCCCATGATGATGTTCAGGCCCAGCACGGCGACGGCGTAGACGCCGACGCGCGTGAGCGTCTGGTTCCAGAACACCGGAAGCACGAGCGGCGCGATCAGCAGGAGCACCGCCACGACGAGCAGGATGCCGAGGCGAACCCAGCGGTTGCGCAGGAGGTCGGACACAGCGGCCATCAGACTCGCACCACGACTTTCCGTCCGAACAGACCCTGCGGTCGCAGGATCAGGATCACGAAGATGAGGATGAAGGGCACCGCGATCTTCAGGTCGTAGCCGATGAACGGCACGTAGACCGCGGCGAGGTTCTCGAGGACGCCGATCGCCCACGCCGCCACGACGACGCCGATCGGGCTGTTCAGGCCGCCGATGATGACCGCGGCGAGCGCGTACACGAGCGCGGTGTCCATCATTCCGGGGGTGAGTGTCAGCTGCGGCGCGACGAGCGAGCCGGCGACGGCGCCGAGCGCGGCCGCCAGGCCCCATCCGACCATCAGGAGGCGACCGACCGGGAGGCCGGACAGCGCCGACGACCGCGGGTTGATCGAGACCGCCCGCAGAGCGAGGCCGAGCTTGGTGCCGAGGAACAGCGCCTGCAGAAGCAGCATGATCACGACGATCGACAGGAACGTGCCGAGCGAGCGCAGGCTCACGGTCGCCCCGAGGATGTTGATGCCCCCGAGCGGGAACAGCGACGGGAACTGCCGGTTGTTGTAGCCCCAGATGAACGCGCAGATGCCGGTCACGAGCGTCAGCAGGCCGATTGTCACGACGACCGCGGTGTCGGGGTCTCCGCCTTCGAAGCGGCGGATGAGCAGTCGCTCGATGATGCCGCCGATCACGAACGAGATCCCGACCGAGATGAGGATCGCCAAGAGCAGGGGCACGTTCCACTGCACGAACACGTACGCGATGTACGCCGACAGCACGGCCAGGCCGCCCTGCGCGAAGTTGATGAGTCCCGTCGACTGGTTGACGAGCACGATCGCGAGTGCGAGAGCCGCGTAGATCGAGCCGGTCGACAGACCGTCGACGACGAGCTGGATGAAGGTCCCCAACGTCAGCCTCCCAGGTAGGCACGACGGATCTCGTCCATGCCCTTGAGCTCGGCGGTGGTCCCCGTCAGCGCGTTGCGACCGGTCTCGAGGACGGTCGCAGAGTCGACGAGGGTGAAGGCGAGGTTCGCGTTCTGCTCGACGATGAGCATCGCGATCCCCGATTCGAGTCGGAGGCGACGGATGGCGTCGTACACCGTCTTCGCGGTGCTGGGGGCCAGTCCGAGCGACGCCTCGTCGAGGAGGAGCAGCCGCGGCTTCGCCATGAACGCCCGCGCGATCGCGAGCATCTGCTGCTCGCCGCCCGACAGGGCCGCGCCCGCGGAGCGGATGCGGTTCTTCAGCTGCGGGAAGATCTCGAGGCAGTAGTCCATGTCTGCCGCGACCTGCTTGCGGTCCTTGCGCAGGTATGCGCCCACGCGGAGGTTCTCGCGCACGGTCAGGCCGCCCAGCGTTCCGCGCCCCTCGGGGACGTGCGCGATGCCGAGTGCTGCGACGCGCTCGGGGGAGTACCCGCGGATGCTGCGCCCCTCGAACGTGATCGTGCCGCCCGTGCGCACCATGCCGCTGATCGCGCGCAGCGTCGTCGTCTTGCCGGCGCCGTTCGCGCCGAGGATCCCGACCGCGCCGCCGTCGGGCACCGTCAGCGAGATGCCCTCGAGCACCTGCACGGGGCCGTACGACGCGGTGACCCCCTTGAGCTCAAGCAGCGTCATCGGCCGCGTCCTTCCCGATGTAGGCCTCGATCACGCGCGGGTCGGACTGCGCCTCGGATGCCGTGCCCTCCATGAGCTTGCGACCGTGGTCGAGCACGACGACGCGGTCGGTGAGGGCGGCGATGAGGCCCATGTGGTGCTCGACGATGACGATCGTCACGTCGTCTTCGGCGCGCAGGCGCTTGACCGTCTCGATGAGCTGCTCGACTTCGGAGTGCGGGAGGCCCGCGGCCGGCTCGTCGAGCAGGAGGAGCTTCGGGCGCATGAGCAGCGCGCGGCACAGCTCGATGCCCTTGTGCAGGCCGTGCGACAGCTCGTCGGCGTGGAGGTTCGCGGCCCACGCGAGCCCGTGGCGCTCGAGAAGCTCCATGGCCTCCGCGCGGAGCTCCTTCTCGCTGCGGGTCGTGCGCGGCAGTCGGAGCGACCACTCGACGGGACCGCCCGGCAGTCGCGTGTGCGCGCCGAGCATGACGTTCTCGAGCACGGTCTCGCGGAGCTGGAGCGCGGGGTGCTGGAACGTGCGGGCCAGGCCGTGTCGGGCGAGTGTCGCGGGCCGCGAGCCGAGAACCTCGGTGTCGTCGATCTTGATCGAGCCCGAGCTCGGCCGGTAATGCCCGCTGATGCAGTTGAAAAGCGAGGTCTTGCCGGCGCCGTTGGGGCCGACGAGCCCGAACACCTGCCCGGGCTCGACCTCGAAGCCGACGTCTTCCAGCACTTTGACTCCGCCGAAGTGCAGATTGACGTCGCGCAGGGTCAGACGTGCGGCCATCGCCTGCCTTCCTACTCGTCGCTCCGTTGTGCCGATGCGAGGAATCGAGACACCCAGGGTCTCATGGCACGTCGATGTGCTCCCCGCGACATCTCGAAAAGTACGTTCCCCGCCCAAGATTGTCAACGATTTTGGATCGACTTCGGGCGACTGTCACTCAATCGTGATCGAGGACGATCGTTGCGCGGACGGTGACGGATGCGGCACCCGATTCTGTTCAACGGAAATCGTCGATGCGATCCGAGTCTTGCGTGCCTAACCTGCTGGCGACATCGAAAGGAAGGTCGACGATGACTACCGAGTCACTCGCTCAGGCGATCGCCCGCGTCGGCAACCCCGTGGAGCTGCTGCGGAACCAGGACTGGCCCGCGTTCACGTTCCCGGTCGCGCCCGAGTTCACGAACTGGCGCGACGAGCAGCGCGCGTGGAACACGACGGTCGCACTCATGGACCAGTCCCACCACATGACGCAGCTGTTCCTGCACGGCGCGGACCTCATCCCGATGCTCGCGAGCATCTCGCCGAACACGTTCGCGACGTTCCGTCCGGGCGTCGCCAAGCAGCTCATCTCGGTCAACAAGGACGGGTACCTCATCGGCGACGGGATCCTGTTCTACAACTCCGACGGTCCCGAGGGCCTCGTGCTCATCGGGCACCACCTGCTCATCGACTGGGTGCGGTTCAACGCCGAGAAGGCGGAGGCCGCGGGCAAGGACGTGCACCATCGCCTCGAGGCGAACTCGCACATGCGCCAGGGCCCGCCCACGTTCTATCGCTACGAGCTTCAGGGCCCGCGCGCGAACGATGTCATGCAGAAGGTCTTCGGCGGTCCGCCGCCCGACATCAAGTTCTTCCACATCGGCGACGTCGAGATCGCGGGCCGCCCCGTCAAGGCACTCCGTCACGGCATGGCGGGTCAGCCCGGGTTCGAGTTCTACGGCCCGTGGGAGGACAACGAGGTCGTGCTCGAGGCGATCATGGAGGCCGGCGCCGAGCACGGCATCCGCCGCGTCGGCGCGAAGGCGTACTCGGCCACCCCGCTCGAGGCGGGCTGGGTTCCGACGCCCTTCCCCGCGATCTTCGACGAGGACTTCGCCGAGTACCGCGAGTGGCTGCCGGCCGCGCGCGCCGGATCGATCGGCGGATCCTTGTACTCGACCGACATCCACGACTACTACATGACGCCGTACGACCTGGGCCTGGGCAAGTCGGTGCGCTTCGACCACGACTTCCACGGTCGCGATGCGCTCGAGAAGCACGCCGAGAACCAGCGCCGCCGCAAGGTCACGCTGCTGTGGAACGCGGAGGACGTGGCATCCGTCGTCCGATCCCAGCTCGAGCCGGGGACGCCTGCGAAGTTCCTCGACTTCCCGAAGGCGCGCTACGGCTTCTACCAGATGGACGAGGTCGTGAAGGACGGCGAGCGGGTGGGCATCTCGACGGATGCCGGGTACGTCGCGTACGACCAGTTGTACATGTCGCTCGCGACGCTCGACGTCGACATCCCCGACGGCGCCGAGGTCGAGGTCGTGTGGGGCGAGGACCCGATCTCGCACAAGGCGGCGGTCGACGCGAACCACCGGCAGGTCCGGATACGCGCGACCGTGGCGCCCGCGCCGTACCACGAGTTCGCCCGGACCGTGTACCGCGCGAACGAGCACGCGACGGCCTGAGGTCCGTCGCCGAGGGCCCGGGGTGTGGGAGCCGCACCCCGGGCCTCTCTCGATCGATGGGATCACTGCGCGCACGCATCGACCGATCCCTCTACGTTCTGGCGGCATGGATCGCGACCACCCCCAGGTCGTCGACATGACTCGATGAGGAGCATCCATGCGAAAGATGAGATATGTGGCCGCGGCCGTCGCGACGGCGGCACTGGTCGCCTCGACGGCAACGACCGCGAACGCTGCGACGGAACCCGAGGAGAACGTGTTCCTCAAGCCGCACGTGCTGGACGCGTGGTACGAGTACACCGCGTCCGACACGTTCGCGCAGCTGCAGCAGCAGGGCAAGATGGCGACTCCGAACGTGTACCTCGCCGACGTGGCCAGGGGGACCGACACCACGGGGGCCGACCCCGCGGACTACTGGTACGTGCGCAACGGGGTGCCCGACGACGGCGTCACCCTCGCGCCCGAGGCGATCCTGTACGCGAACCTCGAGAGGCTCAAGGCAGCGGGCAAGATCGACGACTTCAACTTCACGCTCGTGATGAACCTGCCTCACTCGGAGAACGTGAGCACCGCCGAGGCGTATGAGTGGATGGACGGCATCCTCGCCGAGGCGGGACCCTCGGACCCCGCCGACGTGCAGCCGGCCACCGGGTGGTGGGACGTCACGACCTATGAGGGCGGCACGTTCGTCGAATCGGCGAACGGGAACGTCACCTCGTCGTCCGACACGGGCAAGCGCGAGATCACGGTCACGCTCGACGGGCAGCCGTTCGGCGTGACGCACTACTGGGGCTGGTACTCGGCGACGCCGAACAGCCCGAAGCAGAAGATCAGCATCTACGTTCCCGAGAACGTGCGCGAGGACAGCCCCACGTTCTTCCGCACGAACAACGGCGGCTGGACGTCGAACAACTTCGTCGCGACGATCGTGGACGGCGGCTCGTACAACACGGGCAACCTCGCGTTCAACACCGTGATGGGCGGCGGCAACAACAACCCCGCCGTGCTCGGCGAGATCCTCGACCGCGGCATGATCCTCGTGTCGTACGGCGCGCGGAGCATGAACGACGCCCCCGTGAACGGCGAGTATCAGGGTCACTCCCCGGCGACGATGACCGACACGAAGGCCGCGATCCGGTTCCTGAAGTACAACCAGGTCTACGGCGGCCTGCCCGGTGACCCGGAGCGCGTGATCATCCACGGCATGAGCGGCGGCGGCGGCCTCACCACCGCGGTGGCCGCCAGCGGCAACAGCTCGGACTACTTCGAGTCGCTCGCCGAGATCGGCGCGCTCGGGCTCACCCAGAGCGGCGGCGCGTACTCGGACGACCCGGCGGTCGGCGACGACGTGTTCGCGACGTTCTCGAGCGCCCCGATCATCGACTCGTTCCGCGCCGATCACCTGGCGGAGTGGATGTACAACGAGACGCGCCAGAAGATCCGCGACGGCGTCTACGCGAACGAGACGGGCATCACGAGCGGCCGCAACAACCCGACCGCGCTCGCCGAGTGGCAGTACCTGAGCGCCGCGGTCCTCGCGCAGAAGGGCGACGACTACACGTACGAGCTCGGGCTCACGCCGGAGTCGGTCAAGCGCACGCTGCTCGACATGATGGAGACCTCGCTCGAGCTGACGCTCAACGAGAACAATTCGTACCGGCCCACGCTCGTCGACGTCTCGACGGTCACGACGCCGGCCGAGGCCAAGGCCGCGCTCGACGTGTTCCTGCGCCAGCAGGACTCCAACCGTGCGGCGAACTGGGCGGGCCTTCGGCTCGACTGGTTCACGGTCACGGGCACGCAGGGCGCTTTCGAGGTCACCATCCCGGACTCGGGCTGGGACGACCTCACGGAGTACCTGTACTGGGTCTCGCAGTGGACCAAGGGCACGCCGATCTCGACCGCGCAGGGTCTGACCACGGGCCTGGGCAAGAGCGGTGCGTTCGCCGGTGGTGAGGGGCAGCTGTTCGGCACGCGTGACGCGCCGTACACGCAGCTCAACCAGGTGTCGTGGGCGATGGATCCGGCCAACTGGCACCTGTTCGGAGTGCAGCAGAGCACGAACCCGAACCAGGCGCAGCGCCAGGCCGAGAACCGCGCCATCGCGGTGACGCTGTTCGACGTGCTTCCCGGCCCGAGCTACGAGGTCGTGCGCCGGCACATCGACATCGCCGAGCGTGACGGCGACCTCACGGGCAAGGCGCTGAGCGAGGTGCTCAAGCACGTCGCGCAGGCCGAGAAGCTCGCGGGCAAGGCATCGTCCAACGCCGTGAAGGCGCAGCTCGACAACGCGATCCGCAAGTCCGGTCTGCCGAGCGACGCGAACGTCGTGAAGGCGATCCAGGCGCTCGCCGACGCGAGCTGAGTCGACACGGATGCGGCGGGGAGTCGGCTTCGGTCGGCTCCCCGCCCCGTTCTCTTGCCCCGCCCCGTTCTCTTGCCCCGCCCCGTTCTCTTGCCCCGCCCCGTTCTCTTGCCCGCCCGTTCTCCTGCCTCAGCCCGTCTCTCTCTCCCGGATCAGGACATCTGGCGAGGACAGGAGGCGATCGCCGCGATAGTCCTGCCTTCGCCAGATGTCCTGATCCGGTGAACGGGGCGTCCCGCACACCGGCCGCCTGCGTGCCGCACACCGGTCGCCTGGGTCCCGCACATCGGTCGCCCCGGGTTCCGTTCATCGGAACCCGGGGTACGATCGCGCCGGGAGGTCGCGATGGCGCGGGGATCGGCGGGCGAGTCGGTGCTGCACAAGCACTTGCGCGTGCTCGACGCGTTCGACGCGCTGCATCCGTTCCGCACCCTGACCGAGATCGCGGATGCCGCGGGCCTCGCGATCTCGACCGCGCACCGCCTCGTGCGCGAGCTCGAGCGCGAGGGTCTGCTGGAGCGGTCGCCCGACCGCACGTATCGCCTCGGTGTGCGGCTGTGGGAGTACGCGTCCCGCACGCCGGGCGCTCTCGGACTGCGCGAGCTCGCCCGCCCGTGGCTGGGCGCGGTGCACTCGCGCGTTCGTCAGCACACGCAGCTGGGCGTCCTGAGCGGGCGAGACGTGCTGTTCATCGAGCGGATGTCGACGCGCGACGCCGTCGTGAACGCGACGCTCATCGGCGGACGCATCCCGCTGCCCGTCTCCAGCAGCGGGCTCGTGCTGCTCGCGCACGCGGACCCCGCGCTCGTGGACGAGGTCATCGCCGCCGGGTGGCCGCGGCACACGGCGCACACGATCCGCGACGGCAAGGAGCTGCGCGAGAAGCTGCGCCACGTGCGCGCCGACGGCTTTGCCGTCACCTCGGGACACATCTACGAGGAGTCGCGCGGCATCGCGGTTCCGGTGATGGGACCCCACGACGTCGTGTACGCCGCGATGGGCGTCGTGGTCGCGAACGACGACACGGCGATCCAGCCGATCGTGGAGCTGCTCACGACCGCGGCGGCGGGCATCACGCGCGATCTCGAGCGGGCGTACCTCCCCGACGGGGGCCCGACGGCGGGCCGCATCCGTCCCCTCGTCAGCACGTCGCCGCGCTCGCTCGAGTACATGCTCGAGCACGGCCTCGACGCATCCGGAGCCTCGCGCGGCGGCTAGGGTGAGCTTCGGCATGACGACGATCGCGATCCTGGGCCTCGGCGAGGCCGGACGACTCTATGCGACGGGGCTGCGCGACGCCGGCGCCGTGATCCGCGGCTACGACCCGTCGATCGACCTCTCGGACGCGGGGGTTCCGCAGGCGGCATCCGTGATCGAGGCCGTCGACGGCGCCGATGTCGTGCTGAGCCTCGTGGGCGCGCCCGCCGCCGAGGAGGCCGCGCGCGACGCGCTCGCGGCGGCCAGCGCCGAGACCGTGTTCGCCGACCTCAACACGGCTTCCCCCGACGTGAAGCGGCGCATCGCGGCGATCGCGGGCGAGCGGCGGGTGCCGATGGCGGATGTCGCGGTGCTCGCGCCCGTGCCGCGCGCCGGCCATCGCACGAGGCTCGTCGCGAGCGGCGACGGCGCGCAGCGCTTCGCGTCGCACGTGACTCCCCTCGGTGTGCCCGTCGAGGTCGTCGCGGGCGAGGCGGGGGAGGCGGCGCGGCTCAAGCTCCTGCGCACGGTCTTCATGAAGGGGCTGGCGACGCTCATCCTCGAGAGCGTCGAGGCCGCCCGGGCGGCGGGGGCCGAGGAGTGGATGCGCGAGCAGCTCGCGCACGAGCTGGGTCCGGGCGGACGCGACCTCGTGGAGCGTCTCATCGACGGCACGTACCGGCACGCGGTGCGGCGCGAGATCGAGGTGCGCGACGCGCTCGAGGAGCTCGAGAGACTCGGGGTCGCCGACGACATGACCCGCGCGACGCTCGCGTGGTTCGAGCGCATCGTCGCCGAGCGCGACGGGGACTGACGCGTCCGGCAGGCTCAGCGTCGGGGCGTCAGCGCGTGAAGGCGCTTCGGCCCGTGAGCGCACGCCCGACGATGAGCGTGTTGACCTCGCGCGTGCCCTCGAACGTGTACATCGCCTCGGCATCCGCGAAGAAGCGCACCGCGTCATTGTCGAGCAGGATGCCGTTTCCGCCCATCGTCTCGCGCGCGAGCGCGACGGTCTCGCGCAGCCGGTCGGCCGCGATGAGCTTGACGAGGCTCGGCGAGACGTCGTCGGCGATCGGATGCTCCGCCGTGCGCACCGCGAGGGCGAGCGTCTGCGCGATGTTCGCCGCCATCTGCACGAGCTTCTGCTGGATGAGCTGGAACCCGGCGATCGGCCGTCCGAACTGCACGCGCTGCTGCGCGTAGTCGATCGCCGCCTTGTATGCGCCCAGCTGCATGCCCGCCGAGCTCCACGCGATGTCGGCGCGCAGTTTGCGGAAGGCGCGGTTGATGTCGGCGAACCCCTCGATGCGCGGCAGGCGCCGCTCCTCGGGCACGACGACGTCTTCGAGCACGATGTCGGCGTTGTGGACCATGCGCGCCGCCGCCTTGTGGGGGATGACGGTGCGCGTCACGCCGGGGGAGTCCGCCGGCACGACGAACGCGAGCACGCGGTCGCCGCCTTCCTCGCGCGCGATGACGCACAGGTTGTCCGAGATCGTGGCGTTGCCGATCCAGCGCTTCGCGCCGTTGAGGACCCAGCGGTCGCCGTCGCGCCGCGCGGTGGTCGCCATGCCGCCGGCGATGTCGGATCCGTGATCGGGCTCGTTGAGGGCGAAGCATCCGGTGAAGGTGAAATCGAGGATGCCGGGGTCCCACGCCGCGATCTGCTCGGGGCTGCCACCCGCGTGCACGAGCGTGCGGAACATGCCGACCTGCCCGCCGTATGTGATCGACATCGCGAGGTCGAGGCGGCACAGCTCGAGCGTGACGAACCCGCGGTAGAGGGCTCGCAGCGATCCGTCGGCCTGCAGCACCGACGGGTCGTCGAGCAGGTGCAGGTCGGCGATCGGCTTGCGGAAGTCGGCGAGCGACTCGCCGCGCTCCCACCGTTCCACGAGCACGGGCCGCACGTTCTCGTCGAGGTACGCGCGCAACGCGGCGAGCTTGGCGCGCTCGGCATCCGTGAGGTCGTCTGCGAAGCCGAGCACGTCTCCCGGATAGTCGAGCTCCGTCACGCCGCACTCCCCGCATCGAGTCCGAGCAGCTTCACGGCGTTCTCCTTGAGCACGAGGCGCTGGACGTCTTCGGGCAGTTCGAGCCCCGCGAAGTCGCGCAGCCACCGGTCGGGCGTGATCGCGGGGAAGTCCGACCCGAACAGCATCTTGTGCTTCAGGTATGTGCGCGTCGCGCGCACGAGCGCCGGGCTGAAGTACTTGGGCGACCACCCCGACAGATCGATCCAGACGTTCGCCTTGTGGGTCGCGATCGAGATCGCCTCGTCCTGCCAGGGGACGCTCGGGTGGGCGAGGATGATGCGAAGACCCGGATGCCGCGCCGCCACGTCGTCGAGCAGCATCGGGTTCGACAGCCCGAGTCGCAGCCCCAGTCCGCCGGGCACCCCCGCGCCGACACCGGTCTGCCCCGTGTGCACGACGATCGGCAGGTCGAGTTCCTCGATGGCCGAGAACAGCGGGATGAACTCCGGCGCCGACGGGTCGAAGCCCTGCACGGTGGGGTGGAACTTGAAGCCCTTCACACCGAGCTCGCCCGCCTGGCGGCGCAGCTCCTCGATCGCGGCATCGCCCTGGAGCGGGTCGACCGAGCCGAACGCGATGAGCGTGTCGGCGTTGCGCGCGGCGCCCGCGGCGATGTCGTCGATGCTGTTCGGCCGGTGTCCCGAGTTCGTCGTCGCGTCGACCGTGAACACGACCGCCATGAGCTCGCGCTCGCGGTAGTACTCGGCGGTCTCATCGATCGTGCGCGGCGGCTCGCTGCTGCCGAAGTAGCGATCCATCGCTTCGCGCTGCTCCTGCGACGCGCCGAAGTGCCCGCTGTCGTCGACCTGGATGTGGACGTGGGTGTCGATCGCGCGGATGCGGTCGAGGTTCATGCGGTGCCTTCCGATGCGTTCGCGGCGAGGATCTCGTCGCGGAGCTTGCCGATGTCGACCTTCCCCGTCGGCGAGCGGTCCATCGTCGCGCGGAACACGATGCGCCGCGGCTTCTTGTATCCGGCGAGCATGCCGTCGACGTGGCGGATGAGCTCGTCGGGCGACACATCCGCCGCCCGCTCGACGACCGCCGTCACGACCTCGCCGAAGCGCGGGTCGGGGGTGCCGAGCACGACGGCGTCGGCGACGGCCGGATGCGACAGCAGCGCCTCCTCGACCTCGAGGGGGTAGACCTTCTCGCCGCCCGTGTTGATCACGCCGCTGCCACGACCGAGGAACTCGATGTGCCGGTCCTCCTCGACGCGCACCCAGTCGCCCGGGATGACATGGCGCACTCCGTCGATGACCGGGAATGTGGCATCCGTCTTCTCCTGGTCGCCGTAGTAGCCGAGGGGGAGCGCGCCGCGCTGGGCGAGCACCCCGAGCGCGCCGGGGCGATCCTGGATCTCGTTGCGCTGCTCGTCGAGCACGACCGCGGTCGGGAACAGCTTCGGCCGGCCGGGCAGGTCGTGCTCGCCGGTCGTGGTCGTGACGGCGAAGCCGCCGCCCTCGGTCGAGGCGAGCAGGTCGTAGATCGAGAGGTTCCCGAGCCTGTGCAGGCCGCGCTTGGTCTCGGGGCTGAAGCGCATGCCCGAGCTCATGATCGAGTCCACCGTCGGAAGCCCGAGCCCCAGGCGCTCGGCCGCCTCGACGAGCGGGACGGCGACCGCGTCGCCCGCGACGATGATGCGCGTCGCGCGGGCGTCGTTCGCGAACCGCAGCGCGGCCTCGGCGTCCAGGCGCGCCGACGACGTCACGAGCACGGTGCCGCCGAGCGTCAGCGTGTTCATCGAGGTCGTGAGAGCCGTGCCGTGCATGAACGGCGCAAGCGGGAGGTTCACCATGTGGGGCGTCGCGGGGTCGCTCGCGATCGCGACCGCGTCGCTCGCCGTGCGCGGCCATTCGAGTCCGCTGAGCGAGTAGGTCGCGAACATCTGGACCTCGAACATGTCCTGTTCGTCCCAGCGCACGGCCTTCGGTCGCCCGGTGGTGCCGCCCGTGTAGATCCACAGCTCGGTGCCGTCGATCGCGGCGGCGGGCAGCGGTGCGTCGCCCGCGACGGCGTCCTTCCACGCGATGCCCGGCGCCTCGGCGGTGTCGTCGTCGGTCACGGAGATGAGGAGCACGTCGTGATCCGCCTGCTTCTCCGCGTCGACCGCCACCGTCGTGAGCGAGGTCGGGTAGACGAGCGCTGCGGCGCCCGAGTCGTCGAGCAGCGCCGCGACCTCTCCCGCCCGCAGCCGGAAGTTCAGCGGAACGGGTGTGAACCCGGCCGCGAGGCACGCGAACTGCGTGATGAGGAACTCGGGGCGGTTGTAGAGCAGCATCGCGACGCGATCGCCGGTCTTGACACCTTGTGCGGCCAGGGCCGCGGCGAGCGCGCCCGACTCGCGGGCGAACCGCGCGTACGTCCACTCCTCGCCGTCGATCGTGAGGATCGCGGTGCGCTCGGGCAGGGCCCGCGCGACCGCCTGCCAGATGTCGGCGTAGTGCGCGCGCATGTCAGTCCTTCGGGGGTCCGGAGTGCTGCGCGTCGGCGGCGAGCTCGGCGCGCCAGGCTTCGTCGATCTGCTCGGGCGACCAGCCGCCGTCCTGGTTCATCGTGCGCAGCACGGCGGGGTGCGCGTAGAGCGTGAGCCGGTCGCCGCCGATGCCGATCGCCTGCCCGGTGACGCCGGTGGAGGCATCCGACGCCAGCCACACGATGAGCGACGCGACGTCCTCTGGCGTTCCGAGAGCGTGGTCGCGGCGGTAGATGGCCGGGATGCCCTTGCCCGCGACGTAGTCCTCGTACACCTGCGTGTACGCCGGGATGGTGGCGGTCATGGGCGACAGGGCCGTCGGGATGACCGCGTTCGCGGTGATCCCCGCGCGCGCGAGCTCGAGCGACCACGTGCGGGCCATCGCGACCAGGCCGGCCTTCGCGGTGGCGTAGTTCGTCTGGCCGAAGCTGCCGAACTGCCCGGCGGGGGACCCGATGAGGATGATCCGCCCGGGGATCCCGTTGTCGCGCATGTACGTCGCCGCGGCGCGGCCCGTCGTGAACGAGCCGCGCAGGTGCGTCTCGATGACGATGTCGAAGTCGTCGTCGCCCATCTTCCACAGCACGCGGTCGCGCAGCACGCCGGCGTTCGCGACGAGGATGTCGAGGCGGCCGAAGGTCTCGACCGCGGCGGCCACGAGGGCGTCGGCGGTCTCGGTCGGGCCGACCGGGGCGACCACCGAGGTCGCACGGCCGCCCGCGGCCCGGATGTCGGCGACGGTCTGCGCGGCGGTCTCGGCGTCGACGTCGTTCACGACGACGGCGGCCCCCGCGTCGGCGAGGGCGAGCGCGTACGCGCGGCCGAGACTGCGTCCCGCGCCGGTGACGATGGCGACCTTGTCGTCGAGACGGATGCTGTCAGGAGCGCTCATTTGTAGTACCTCAGCACGAGCTCGGCCACGCACGCGGGCTTCTCGACGCCCTCGATCTCGAACGTGACGGGCACCTCGATCTGCCAGCCGCCGCCGACGTCGGTGACGCTCGCGATGCGGCCGTGGACGCGGACGTTGGAACCGGACGGCACGGGCGCGGGGAAGCGCACCTTGTTCATGCCGTAGTTGATGCCCATGCTCGCGCCCGTGATCTGGAAGATCTGGCGCATGTGCGGAACGACGAGGCTGAGCGTCAGCAGCCCGTGCGCGATGCGCGTGCCGAACGGCGTCGACGCGGCGAACTCCTCGTCGATGTGGATCGGGTTGTCGTCGCCCGACAGCTGGGCGTAGAGGTTCACCTCCTCCTGCGTGATCGGCCGCCAGCTGGAGGGGCCGAAGGTCCGGCCTTCCAGATCGGGCAGCTCATCGACGGTCGCGGACACGACGTTCTCGGCCATCACACCTCACTCGCTGCTTCGCGTCGCGCGACTCGGGCGCCGCGCTCCGGAGCGACTTCGCTCGATTGTCAGGTTACCTGAAATATTGACGGACGCCAAAGCGTCCTTCCGCAGAATGGAACCGGCCGCCCGGGCGGATGGCTCGGGCGGCCGGAGCCTGTGGGCGACAGAGGATCAGAACCGGATGCCGCCGCGGATGTTGCGGCCCTCGACCATGTCGAGGTAGCCCTGGTTGATCTCGTCGAGCGTGTACATCTTCGTGATGAGCTCGTCGAGCTTGAGCTGCCCCGCCTCGTACATCTGCAGCTGGCGGGGGACATCGGCCCGCGGGTTCGCGTGGCCGTAGATCGTGCCCTGGATGCGCTTCTGGTATCGCGTCAGCTCGAGCGGGCTGATCGGGATGCTCGTCTCGCGGTCGGGCGCGATGCCCGTGATGACCGCGACGCCGCCCTTGCGGATCGCGGACACGGCCTGCGCGACATGCTCGCCCTCCACGACGCCCACCGAGACGATCGCGCGGTCGGCGCCCTGCCAGTTCGTGATCGACCGCGCGAAGTCCGCGGCTTCGTCCATCGTCGCGAACGCGTGCGTCGCGCCCAGCTTCAGTGCCGACTCGCGCTTGAACTCGACCGGATCGACGGCGATGACCGCGACCGCACCCGCGTGGTGCGCACCCTGCACGGCGTTGATGCCGATGCCGCCGATTCCCATCACGATGACGACATCGCCGGGCTGCGTCTCCGCCGCGTAGACCGCGCTGCCCCACCCGGTGCCGACGCCGCATCCGAGCAGCCACAGCTTCTCGAGGTCGGCATCTTTCGGCAGCTTGATCGCCGAGTCGACCGACACGAGCGTGTACTCCGAGAACGAGCCGACCTGGCACATCTGCCCGACCTCGGTGCCGTCGGGCAGGGCGAAACGGTAGCTCTCCTCGTCGTCGAACCGGTGGCCCGCGAGCAGGAACCGGCCGCGGTCGCACAGGTTCGTCATGCCCGACGTGCACCAGCGGCACTTGCCGCAGCTCGGGATCCACGTGAACACGACGGCGTCGCCGACCTCCCACCCGGGGGTGTCGGGTCCGACGGACTCGACGATGCCGGTGCCCTCGTGCCCGCACACCATGGGAAGGTGGCCCGCGACGCTGTCGCCGGTCATCATGTGATAGTCCGAGTGGCACATTCCGGCGGCGACCATCCGCACCCGGATCTCGTTCTGCCGCGGATCGCCGACCTCGACGTCGGCGATCTCGAACTCTCCCGGGGCTTCGCGGACGATCGCGGCGCGGGACGTGATGGGCATTGCTCCTCCTTCGGACCAAGCTGATGAGCGACGGCGCTCAGTGTCAGGTTACCTGTAATTCAATGCGGTGAAGTCGAGACGGATGCCCCGACCGCCCGCTCAGCGGAAGATCGAGGTGCTCTCGCGGTAGTTCTCGACCGCCTCGGGCCCGAACTCGCGACCGAGACCCGACGCCTTGACCCCGCCGAACGGCGAGCCCAGGTCGGGGCGGTAGCCGTTGATCCCGATCGAGCCGGTCTGCACGCGACGCGCGACCGCCTGCGCGGCATCCGCGTCGGCGCTGAAGACGGCGCCACCGAGACCGTAGGTCGTCGCATTGGCGATGCGCACGGCGTCGTCGATGTCGGTGTACCGGTGCACGCTGATGGCCGGTCCGAAGATCTCGTTCTGCGCGATCTCACTGTCGACGGCCGCGTCGACGATCACGCGCGGCGCGAAGAAGTAGCCCTCCGACGGCGCCGGGGTGTCTCCCGCGAGGATCTTGGCGCCCTCCGCCTCCGCGCGGTCGAGCATCGCAGTGACCCGCGCGTGCGCCGTCGCCGAGACGAGCGGGCCGACCTCGGTCGACTCTTCCTTCGGGTCGCCCACGCGCAGATCGCGCGCGAGCGCCACCAGGGCGTCGACGACCTCGTCGTAGCGGTGGGCGGGGGCGAGGATGCGGCTCAGCGCGACGCAGTTCTGGCCCGTGTTTCCGAACGACGCATAGCGCAGGCTCGCCATGACCTCGTCGAGGTCGGCGTCGTCGAGCAGGATGCCCGCGGACTTGCCGCCGAGCTCGAGCGTCGCGGGGATGAGCCGCTGACCGGCGACCGAGGCGATGTGACGCCCCGCCGCGGTCGAGCCCGTGAAGGCGACTTTGTCGACGCCGGGGTGGGCGACGAGCGCCTGGCCGGTCTCACGGCCCCCCGTGACGATGTTGATGACGCCGGCGGGCAGGCCGATCGCACGGCTGGCCTCGGCGAGGTTGAAGATGTCGAGCGGCGACTCGGCGGCGGGCTTGATGACGACCGTGCAGCCGGCGGCGAGAGCGGGGCCGAGCTTGAGGGTCGTCGAGGACTGGGGGTGGTTCCACGGCACGATGAGCGCCGCGACACCGAGAGGTCGGCGCAGGTGCAGCGAGCTGCCCTCGCGGTCGACGTTCTTGCGCTCCTGCTCCTCTGAGATCTCGCGCGCGATCTTCGCGTAGTACCGCAGGTGCTGCACGGGGCGGATCGCGTTCATGCCGCGCGCGATCGTGATGGGCTGGCCGATCTCGTCGGTGACGAGCGGGGCGGTGGCCTCACCCCGCGCCTCGACCTCGTCGGCGAGGCGGTCGATCCAGTCGGCGCGTTCCGCGGGGGTCAGTCCCGACCAGGATCCGCTGTCGAACGCCCGGCGCGCCGCGGTGACGGCGCGGTCGACGTCCTGCGGCGAGCTGTCGGGCGCGTGCCCGACGACGGAGCGGTCGAAGGGGTTCTCGACGGTGAGAACCTCGGTCGAGGAGGCCTGGACGTACTCCCCGCCGGCGAAGATGCGTTCCTGGAGATCAGTTGCTTCAAGCACAGCGGAAGGCTAACACCGGAGAACGGTCATCTGCACGCATTGCGACGAAATGACCGCTATGCGTACACTCGCTGGATGAGAGCGGGAACGCGTGCGGTGCCATCGCGACGAGCGCTAGCCTGATCGGGCTCGGGGAAGGGTCGGCATGGAACACACGAACTTCACGTATGTCATCAAGCAGGTCGAGCTCGCGCTCCGACCGTACATCGACGCCGCGTGCGCCGCTGCCGGTATGACCACGGCCCAGTACACCGCGCTCACGGTGCTCGAGCGCCGGCCCGGCATCACGAGCTCCGAGCTTGCGCGTCGGTCGTTCGTGCGCGCGCAGACGATGGCGCAGACGATGGACCCGCTGCTCGAGGCCGGGCTCGTCCGTCGCGAGCGCGACCCCGAGCACGCGCGCCGCCTTCTGCTGTACCTCACCGACAAGGGCGCGGCCGCAGTCGCGAAGGCGCGCCCCGCGGTGGACGAGCTCGAGCGGCTCATCCTCACGGGTTTCACCGAAGAGGAGGGAGCGGCGTTCGCGGACTATCTCCGTCGCGTCCGCCACTCCCTCCGCGAGGGTCGCCTCGTCTCGAGCCGCTGATCCTCAGTTCTTCCGGTAGTTCTCCCGCGCGAACGACGAGTACGGCGCCGGCGCGACCGTCGCCCGCACCTCGACCTGGCGGTGCGCTTCGACGGCGGGCTTGCGCGTGTTCGGCTCCTCGCCCCACACGACGACGACCTCGGTGCCGGGCTCGGCGTGGGCGACGTCGACGCTCGCGAGCGACACGAACACCTGATCGCCCGTGATGTAGCCGACGTCGTGCGAGATGCCGACGTCGACGCCGTCCGCGAGCACGCGGTCCACCTGATACGTGCCGTAGCGCGCCTTGGGGAAGTCCAGGTACTTCGCCGGCAGCCCCGGCTCGTACATCGAGCGCTGGATCGCGGCGACGTCCTCGGGGTTCCATACGAGCGTGACCTTCGTACGCCGGGGTGCCTGTGCATGCCGCTCGAGCGCCTCGCGTCCGATGAAGTCGTGGTCGAAGGCGACGCTTCGCCCGTAGCCGAGGTCGTACGGGGTGAGGTAGTAGTCCTCGATGTCGTCCGACACGAAGCTGCCGGCGAGCGAGCCCGCCCGGTTCGCCGGCAGCCACGCGAGGTACTCCGCCGTCCCCTTGCCCGAGAAGATCGCGGGGAGGGGAGAGGGCACCCACGCCGACTCGAGGTTCGCCGACGAGTACGCCTTCGCCCCGACGAGCACGACGTCGAGTCCCTCGCCGGCGCGCAGGAGCGCGTCGCGCACGCGCTCGCCGTCGGCCCACGGACCGAACAGCTCGAACCCGGGCTGACCTGCCATGCCGTGCCGCAGCGACCGCACCGTGACGCCGTCGATCTCGAACGTCGCCATGTGGAAGAACTTCGTCGGCGGCACGGGGGCGCCGGTCGCCTTCTCCATGAGTGCGAGCGCGTTCGGGCCCTGCAGCTCGTATCGGTAGAGCTTCGGCGGAACGCCGGGCTCTCGCATGAGCGAGTTCGCGTCGCGCTCGAAGGTCACGTCGTAGTCGCCGGTCTCGCCGATGTACTGCACCCAGTCCAGCACCATGAACCAGCCGACGAGGTCGAACACGTCCTCCTCGAGGTGGAAGAGGATCGCGTCGCCGATGAGGTAGCCCTCGTGGTTGACGGCGACGAACTGCTTCGCGCGATCGACTCCGAAGTTCGCGAAGCTGTTCACACCGGTGTCCGACAGCAGTCTGAGCGCGTCGGGCCCGGAGATGAACAGGTCGGTCATGTGGTGGGACTGGTCGAGCAGGGCGACCGTGTCGCGCCACGCGCGCTGCTCGGTGCGCCAATTCGAGAACTCGGGCGTCACCGGGAAGATCGTCGGGCGCGCCTGCGAGTTGCGCAGCAGCTCGACGGCGCTTCCCACGCGGGCGATGGCGTCGGCGACGGACTCGGTCATGGCAAACTCCTTCGTTCGGGTCCTCGCCATGCTAGTAACCGCTGGTTGTTTCCGACCCGTCGGGCGATAATCGCTGCTTATGCGACGCGAACCGTTTCTAAGCGACGGATGCCGGGTGCGGGCGTGGACCTGAACCTGCTGCGAGTCTTCGTGGCGGTGTACGAGTCGCGCAGCCTCACGATCGCCGCCCGCCGTCTCTACGTCACCCAGCCCGCCGTGAGCCAGGCGCTCGCGAGGCTGCGGCGCGAGCTCGACGATCCGCTCTTCGAGCGCGAGGGTCGGCTCATGCGTCCGACCCCGTTCGCGGATGCCGTCTACCCCGGGTTCCGCGAGGCGCTGGCCGGCATCGACCGCACGCTCGACTCCGTGCACCGGTTCGACCCGGCCGACTCGCAGCGCCTCTTCCGCATCGCGCTGTCCGAGCTCGGCGAGATCGGGTGGTTCCCGTCGATCCTCGCGGCGGTGCGAGCCGAGGCATCCGCAGTCCGCCTCGAAGTCGTCCCGTCGGATCCCGCACAGCTGTCCGACTGGCTCGCGCGCGGCACCGTCGACCTGGCGATCACGCCCGCGGCGATCCCGTTCGAACGCGTGCTCGTGAAGGCGCAGCCGTACGCCGTCGCGATGTCGGAGCGCAACCGGCTCGTCGGCGAGCACCTCGACATGCCCACGTACGTCTCGGCGCGCCACGTCACCGTCGAGAGCGACTCGGGCCGCCCCGTGCTCGAGGCCGCACAGCGCCGGGCGGGGATCGACGTGCGCCCGTCCGTCGCGGTGTCGCACTTCGCGACCCTTCCCCCCGTGCTCGCGGCCGATCCGCAGCTCATCGCGAGCGTGCCCGACATGATCGCGAAGGGCTGGGCGCAGACGTGGCCGCTGCGCGTGGTGCCCCTCCCGTTCGAGATGCCCGCCGTCGAGCTCTACCTCTATCGCCGCGCGACGACGCAGCACACCGCGGCGCTGGACTGGCTCTTCGCCACGGTGGCTCGCGCCGTGCGCGGATCGTCGGGTCAGTTCTTCGTGATCCACGCCGACGCGCCGGGCGTGACATGACGAAGGGGACGGATGCCGCAGCATCCGCCCCCTCGTCGTGACGGTTCGACCGATCAGACCGCCACGTTCTGGGCGGCCGTGCGCCAGCCGCCGTGGTACTCGGTGCGCGCCGTGACCGCGTACGGCACGGGGCTCACGACCGCGCGGACCGCGATCTGCTCGTGCGGCTGCACCGTCGTCTTCTTCGTGTTGGGCTGCTCGCCCCACAGGACGCGCACCTCGGCGCCGATCGGCACGTTGGCGTCGACGGTCGCGAGCGACAGGCCGCGCTTCTCGTTCGCGGTGACGCCCGTGAACAGCGAGAGGCCGACGACCGTGCCGTCCTCGTCGACGACGGAGTCGAAGTTCGACGAGCCGTAGTTCGCGTTCGGGAGGTCGAAGAACTGGTAGCCGGGGCCCTCGCGGTCGATGACGGTCGTGAGGATCTTGGCGAGGTCCTCGTCGTTCCACGCGAGCGTGACCTTCTTGCGCTGCGTGGCCGGGTCGATCTTCTCGAGGGCGTCGCGGCCGATGAAGTCGTGGTCGAACTTCACGAACGAGCCGTAGCCGAGCTCCCACGGGTTGAGGTAGTAGTCCTCGATGTTGTCGGAGACGAACGAGCCGGCGATCGCGTTGATGGCCTCGTAGCTGTCGGTGGGCAGCCACTCGCGGTAGGCGCGCTCGGCCTCGCTCGAGTAGATGGCCGGCAGCGGCGAGGGGATCCAGCCCGACTCGAGCGTGTTCGACGAGTAGGCGCGCGAGCCGCAGGGCTCGATGCCGAACTCGCGGCCGGCCTCGAGGATCGCGTCGCGGATCTTGCCGTGCTGCTCGTACGGGCCCCACAGCTCGAGACCCGGGGCGCCCGCCATGCCGTGGCGCAGGGTGCGGACGCGCTCACCCGCGATCGTCATCTCGCCCATGTGGAAGAACTTGACCTTCTCGAGGGTGCCGCCGTTGAGCTTCTCGATGATCTGCCACGCGTTCGGGCCCTGGATCTGGAAGCGGTAGTACTCGCGATGCACAGCCTGCCCGTAGGGGCGCGAGGGGGAGCGGTCGTCGTAGCGGAACTCGACGTCGTAGCCGCCGGTCTCGGCGTGGAACTGGAGCCAGTTGGCGCCCGGCGCGCGGCCGACGTAGACGTAGTCGTTCTCGTCCTCATGGAAGAGGATGCCGTCGCCGATGACGCCGCCGTTGGAGGCGGTGGGGACGAACTGCTTCGCGGTGTTCACCGGGAAGTTGGCGAAGCTGTTGATGCCGGTGTCGCTGAGGAGCTTGAGTGCGTCGGGACCCGACAGGAAGAAGTTCACCATGTGGTGGGTCTGGTCGTAGAGCACGGCGGTCTCGCGCCACGCGATCTGCTCGCGCCGCCAGTTCGTGAACTCCGCCGGGACGACGGGGTAGATGTAGGCGCCGAGCTGTGAGTTGCGGAGCATCTCAACGGTGTTTCCGTGCTCGTCGAGCAGCTCCTGGAGATTGCGAGCCATGGGGTTCCTTCGACTTCCTTGTTCGATGGGCGATGCCGCGATACTACGGACGACATTTACCTATGTCCAGAGGTATTCCGGTATCCAAAATTGTAGACAGAATCTTGACCACCGCGCCAGGGGTGTGGTTCGCTGTCATCTGGCGGGCCGGGCTCGGCGCCGAGCCCACGTATGCGCGCCGGATGCCCGCGACGGCCGCGGGCGACGCACAGAGGAGTCGCATTGGCAGAGAATCCGAACACGCTCTTGGTCGTCAGCGCCCACGCCGGAGACTTCGTGTGGCGCGCCGGAGGCGCGATCGCCGCCGCCACGATGCGCGGCGAGCGCGCGGTCGTCGTGTGCCTTTCGTTCGGGGAGCGCGGTGAATCCGCCAGTCAGTGGCTCGCCGGCAAGTCGCTCGACGAGATCAAGGCGATCCGCCGCGAGGAGGCCGAGGCAGCCGCATCCGCTCTCGGCGCAGAGATCGAGTTCCTCGACCTGGGCGACTACCCGCTCGTCGAGTCCGAGCAGGCTGTCGCCAAGCTCGTCGACGTGTACCGCCGCGTGCAGCCGACCGTCGTTCTGACGCACCCGCTCGCCGACCCCTACAACGGAGACCACCCGGCCGCAGCGCGCATGGCGCTTCAGGCGCGCGTGCTCGCGCAGGCGATCGGCGTGGCCAACAGCGACGGCTCGTTCCCGACGAAGGACGAGATCATCGGCGCTCCGCCCGTCTTCTTCTTCGAGCCCCACCAGCCCGAGCAGAGCGACTTCAAGCCGAACGTGCTCCTCGACATCACCGAGGCCTTCCCGCTCAAGCGCAAGGCGATGGAGTGCCTGCCCGCGCAGAAGCACATGTGGGAGTACTACACGCAGCTCGCGATCCGCCGCGGAGTGCAGGTCAAGCGCAACGCGGGGCCGAACCTCGGCCTGCCGCACGAGACGATGGGCGAGGCCTACGTGCGGTACTTCCCGCAGGTGACGGACGTCCTGCAATGAGCGCGTCCGGCCCGGTCGTCGTCACCGACATCGCGCGAGCCGACCGCGATGTCGTGGACGCCCTCGCCGCGTTCGGCTCGGCGACCGTGCACGAGGCGATGGGGCGCATCGGATACGCGGGTCCGCGCATCCGTCCCATCCAGCAGGGCGCCGCGATCTCGGGGTCGGCCATCACGGTGTCGACCGCGCCCGGTGACAACCTCATGGTGCACGCGGCGATCGAGCAGGCGCAGGACGGCGACGTGATCGTCGTCGTGCCGACGACCGACTCGGCGTTCGGGTTCATCGGCGAGCTCATGGCGACCCAGATGCAGGTGCGTGGCGTGCGTGCGTACGTGACCTCCGGCGGGGTGCGCGACACGGGCGAGCTTCGTGCGATGGGCTTCCCGGTGTGGACCGCGCACGTGAGCTCGCAGGGCACCGTGAAGGACACGGCCGGGTCGGTGAACGTGCCCGTCATCCTCGACGGCGTCGTGGTGAACCCGGGCGACGTCGTGGTCGCGGACGACGACGGCGTCACGATCGTGCCGCGCGACCGGGCGGCCGAGGCGCTCGAGGCGTCGCGCGCCCGCGCCGAACGCGAGGCCCGCAACCGCAAGCGGTACGAGGCGGGCGAGATCTCGATGGACATCAACAACCTGCGCCCCGTGCTCGCCGACCTCGGCGTGGCGTTCGTGACGCAGGAGGAGTACGAGCGTGGTCGCTGACCCGGTCCGCGACGGCGTCCGCTGCATGCTCATGCGCGGCGGGACGTCGAAGGGCGCGTACTTCCTCGCCGACGATCTTCCCGACGATCCGGATGCGCGCGACGAGCTGCTCCTCAGGATCATGGGCTCGCCCGACCCGCGACAGATCGACGGGCTGGGTGGCGCGCATCCGCTCACATCCAAGGTCGCCGTCGTCTCGCGTTCGGCTGAGCCGGGCATCGACGTGGACTACCTCTTCCTGCAGGTCGGGGTCGACGAGCCGACGGTGAGCACGAAGCAGACCTGCGGCAACCTTCTCGCCGGCGTCGGCCCCTTCGCCGTCGAGCGCGGGCTGGTCGCCGCAGGCGAGGAGTCGACGACCGTCCGCATCCGCCTCGTCAACACGGGCGACGTCGCCACCGCCGTGTTCGCGACCCCCGGCGGCCGCCCGGACTACGACGGAGACGAGGCGATCGACGGCGTGCCCGGGACCGCCGGACGCATCGAACTCGAGCTCGGCGCCGCCGACAAGCCGCTGCTGCCCACGGGCAACCCGACCGACGAGGTCGACGGGCACTCGGTGACGCTCGTCGACAACGGCATGCCGGTCGTTCTGCTGCGCGCCGAGGACTTCGGTATCGCCGGCGACGAGTCGCCCGCAGAGCTCGAGTCCCGTTCGGATCTCGCGGCCGCCGTGGAGCGCGTGCGCCTCGCCGCGGGGCCGCTGTTCGGGTTCGGCGACGTCTCCGAGCAGACCGTGCCGAAGATGATCCTCGTGTCGCCGCCGCGCAACGGCGGGGTGGTCTCGACGCGCGCGTTCATCCCGAAGCGCGTGCACACGTCGCTGGGCGTGCTCATGGCGGCATCCGTCGCCGCCGGCGTCCGCATCCCCGGAGCCGTGGGATCCAACTTCGCCCGCGTGCCGGCGGAAGGCCCGAGCGACATCGAGCACCCGACCGGTGTGCTCGCCTCGACCGTGCGCGTCGAGCAGGACGACGAGGGCGTGTGGCACGGCACGTCCACGTCGGTGCGCACCGCCCGAAAGCTCTTCGACGGGCTCGCGTTCGCGCGCCCCCGTCTCCAGAACCCCCCGTCAGAGAGGACATGATCATGGCCAGCTTTGAGAACTTCGACCTCGCCCACCTGGGCGGCGTCGAGCTCTACACCCCGAAGTTCGAGGAGAGCCTGCACTTCTTCCGCGACATCCTCGCGATGCGCGAGGTCGCGCGCATCGGCGACTCGGCGTACCTGAGGTGCTGGGACGAGTACCAGCTGTACACCCTGAAGCTCACCGCGTCCGACACGAACGGCGTCGGCCGCACGCTTTTCCGCGCGACGAGCCCCGAGGCGCTCGAGCGTCGCGTCGCCGCGATCGAGAAGGCGGGCCTCGGGCACGGCTGGCGCGACCCCGAGGTCGGCGTCGGGCGCTCGTACGAGTTCGAGGACCCGGACGGGCACCTCATGGGCATCTACTACGACACCGAGCACTACGTGCCGGACGAGCTCGACACCCCGGCCCTCAAGAATCAGGCGTCCGCCTTCCCGGGCCGCGGCGTGAACGCGCGCCGCATGGACCACATCAACTACCTCGCGAGCGACGTCAACGCGGCGGGCGAGTTCTGGCGCGACGTCATGATGGCGCGCGAGTCCGAGCGCGTGCGCCTCGATGACGGCGGCTACGGCGCGTGGTGGTTCCGGTTCCAGCAGAAGTCGTACGACGTCGTCTACTCGGATGACTGGACGGGCGAGCGCGGCCGCTTCCACCACTTCGCGCTCGCGCCCGACACGCGCGAGGACATCCTCAAGGCCGCCGACATCTTCCTCGAGAACAAGATCCACATCGAGTTCGGTCCGTACAAGCACGCCATCAACCAGACGTTCTTCATCTACGTGTGGGAGCCGGGCGGCAACCGCATCGAGCTCGCGAACGCCGGCGCGCGGCTCATCCTCGACCCGGACTGGCCGGTCGTCGAGTGGAGCCAGGCCGAGCGTGCGAAGGGTCAGGCGTGGGGCGCCAAGACGGTGCCGACGTTCCACACGCACGGCACGCCGTTCGTCGAGAACCAGGAGGAGATCGACGCGGCCGCGATGCGGGGCGAGCCGTACAAGAAGCCCGAGAAGCCCGAGAAGTCGGAATAGGCCGGAACCGGCTCACCGAGAACGCGAGAGGGGCGGATGCCGCGGCATCCGCCCCTCTTCGTGAATCCGGTCAGCCCCAGACGTCGCGGGCGATGTCGACCACCGTGCGCACCTTGGCCCATTGCTGATCCTCGGTGAGGATGTTGCCCTCCTCGGTCGAGGCGAAGCCGCACTGCGGGCTCAGCGCGAGCTGCTCGAGCGGCGCGAACTTCGTCGCCTCGTCGATGCGGCGCTTGACGTCGTCGGGGTTCTCGAGGTCGCCCGTCTTCGACGTGATGAGCCCGAGCACGACCGTCTTGTCGCCCTCGGGGAGGAACCGCAGCGGCTCGAACCCGCCCGCACGGTCGGTGTCGTACTCGAGGAAGTAGCCGTCGTACTCCGTGACGCCCAGCAGCTGCTCGGCCACGGGTTCGTAGCCCCCCGACGAGATCCACGTCGAGCGGAAGTTGCCGCGGCACACGTGCGTCGTCACGACGAGGTCGTCGGGCTTGCCGTCGAGGATGCGGTTGAGGAGGGCCGCGTAGCGCTGCGCGATGCCGTTCGTGTCGATGCCGCGCTCGGCCGCCTTCTCGAGCTCGACCTCGGAGCACAGGTACGCCCACGCGGTGTCGTCGAACTGCAGGTAGCGGGCGCCGGCGTCGTAGAACGCCTTGACCGCGTCGCGGTACGCCTGTACGAGGTCGTCCACGATCGCCTCGCGGCCGTCGTAGACGGCGGAGTCGATGTGGCCAGGCTCGAGGCGGAAGTCGAGCACCGTCGGCGAGGGGATCGTGAACTTCGGCTGCGCGCCCGTCGCCTTCACGTCCTCCTGCAGGGCGCGGAAGTGGTCGAGGAACGGATGCGTGTCGCTGAAGCCGATCCTGCCGGAGATCTCGATGCCGCGCGGGCGCGTCTGCACGCCCTGGAATTGGATGCCGTGGTCGAGCTCGACGATGTCGACGCCGTCGAGCAGGCCGAAGAAGTCGAAGTGCCACCACGAGCGGCGGAACTCGCCGTCGGTCGCGAGCTCGAGGCCGGCGTCGGCCTCCTTCTGCACGAGATCGACGATCGCGGCGTCTTCGACGGCGCGGAGGCCTTCGGCGTCGAGCTCGCCGGCGTTGTGTCGGGCGCGCGCCTCGGCGACGGCGGGGGGACGGAGGAAGCTGCCGACGACGTCGGCGCGGTAGGGGGGTCGAACACTCACCCGGTCAGCCTAACCATGACGGATGCCGCGGCCGAGGCATCCGTCACCCTTCGTCATCCAGCGTGGGCGCGGGATCGCTCCCGCGGCGCGAAAACCACGTCGGTGACCGGCGTTAGGGTAGTCCGGTGCCTGCTCCCGTGATCGAAGCGAAGAACCTCGTGAAGGCGTACAAGATCAAGGGCAAGCCCGACTTCCTCGCGGTCGACGGGCTGTCCTTCGAAGTCGCGCCGGGCGAGTCGTTCGGACTGCTCGGGCCGAACGGCGCGGGCAAGTCGACGACCATGAAGATGATCGGCGCGGTGTCGACGCGCACGAGCGGCGACCTGTCGATCCTCGGCCTCGACCCCGACCGGTACGGCCCCGAGATCCGCTCGCGGCTGGGCGTCGTCCCGCAGCAGGACAATCTCGACGGCGAGCTCAACGCGCGCGAGAACCTCTACATCTACGGGCGCTACTTCGGGCTGCCGGGCAAGGTGTGCCAGCAGAAGGCCGACGAGCTGCTCGCGTTCGCGCAGCTCGAAGAGAAGGCCAAGAGCAAGGTCGATCAGCTGTCGGGCGGCATGAAGCGGCGCCTGACGATCGCGCGCGGCCTCATCAACGACCCGCGCATCCTGCTCCTCGACGAGCCGACGACGGGCCTCGACCCGCAGGCGCGGCACGTGCTGTGGGACCGGCTCTTCCGCCTCAAGGAGCGCGGCACGACCCTCGTCCTCACGACCCACTACATGGACGAGGCCGAGCAGCTGTGCGACCGCCTCATCGTCGTCGACAAGGGCAGGATCATGGCCGAGGGCACGCCGGCGTCGCTCATCCGCGAGCACTCGAGCCGCGAGGTGCTCGAGGTGCGGTTCGGCTCCAACCGCAACGAGCAGGTCGCGCCGACGCTCGAGGGCATCGGCGACCGCGTCGAGGTGCTCCCCGACCGCATCCTCGTCTACACCGAGAACGGCGAGCAGGCCCTCGAGCGGGTCACCGCCGCCGGCCTCCAGCCGATCACGTCGCTCGTGCGGCGCTCGTCGCTCGAGGACGTCTTCCTGCGACTCACGGGAAGGTCGCTGATCGAATGAGCACCTTATCGGTTGGTGAGCCCGTCGAACCACAGGGACCGGGTGCGGATGCCTCGCTCGACGAGCTGCGGCGCGAGGCGATGGAGTGGGGGCGCAAGCCCCGCGCGAACGGCACGTTCTACGTCGCCGAGCACATCGTGCGCGCGATGCGCGCGTACGGGTGGACGATCGTGGTCGGCGCCCTGGGCCAGCCGATCCTGTACCTGCTCGGTCTCGCGTTGGGCCTTGCGGCGCTCATCACGGCTCCGATCACGGATGCCTCGGGCATGTCCGTGTCGTACGTCGCGTTCGTTGCGCCGGCGCTGCTCATGACCGCCGCGATCCAGGTCGCGACCGAGGAGTTCAGCTACCCCGTGATGGACGGGTTCAAGTGGCGGCGCTTCTTCTTCGGGTTCAGCGCATCGCCCATCTCGCCCGGTCAGATCACGACGGGGGTGCTGCTCGGCGCGAGCGCACGCGTGCTCGTCGCGGTCGCCGGCTACTACCTGTTCATCTGGCTCTTCGGCCTCGCCTTCACGCCTTCCCCGCTCGCAACCCCCGAGACGGGGTGGATCGCGATCCTCGTGGGCGTGCTGGGCGGCTGGGCGTTCGGCGCTCCGCTCATGGCCTACGCGTCGTCGATCGAAGACGACAAGGGCCAGTTCGCGCTCGTGCAGCGGTTCATCTTCATGCCGATGTTCCTGTTCTCCGGCACGTTCTACCCGCTCGACTCGCTCCCGCTCTGGCTGCAGTGGATCGGGTGGATCTCGCCGCTGTGGCACGCGACCGAGCTCGGCCGCACGTTCATGTACGGCCGCCCGACCGAGCCGTTCGCGGTCGTGGTGCACGTCGTCTACCTCGTCGTGCTCGCCGTCATCGGCTACGTCCTGGCGCGCCGCAACTTCGCGAGGAGGCTGGCCAAATGACCACTGCCGTCGAATCGCCCCCTCAGCGACTCCGCTCCGGAGGCGTGCGAGCGCTCTATGCAGGCAACCCCGGCGCCGTCGTGCAGCGCGGCCTCGTCGCGGCGCGCAGCTCGAGCTGGATCGTCGTGCTGTCGGGCTTCTTCGAGCCCGTGCTGTACCTCGCCTCGTTCGGCATCGGCCTGGGCATGCTCATCGGCGACGTCGAGACGTCCGCCGGCGTCGAGGTGCCGTACGCGGCGTTCATCGCACCCGCGCTGCTCGCGGTGTCGGCGATGAACGGCGCGATCTACGACTCGACGTGGAACGTCTTCTTCAAGATGAACTACGCGAAGCTGTACGAGGCCATGCTGTCGACGTCGCTCGGCCCGCTCGACGTCGCGCTCGGCGAGATCGTCTACGCGCTGCTGCGCGGACTCGTCTACGCGTCCGGCTTCCTCGTGATCATGCAGTTCGCAGGACTGAACCTGTCATGGACGGCGATCCTCGCGTTGCCTGCGGTGCTGCTCATCGCGTTCGGGTTCGCGTCGCTCGGCATGGCCGTCACGAGCTACATGAAGGTCTTCCAGCACATGGACCTCATCAACTTCGTGCTGCTGCCGATGTTCCTCTTCTCGGCGACGTTCTACCCGATCACCGTCTACCCCGAGTGGGTGCAGGCGATCGTGAAGGCGTTTCCGCTGTGGCACGGCGTCGAGCTCGTCAGGGGCCTCACGACGGGGGCCCTGTACCCGGGCATGCTGTGGCACGTGCTGTATTACGTCGTCATGATCGGTGTGGGGCTCATCTTCACGACGAAGCGGCTGCGGGCGCTGTTCCTCGACTGACCGCGCACCGAGAACGGTGAAGGGCGGATGCCGCGGCATCCGCCCTTCACCGTCGAACCGCGACGAGCTTAGAGCGACCCCGTCTCACCCAGTCCGAGGTTCGTGTCGTAGTCGATGTCCTTCGTCTCCTTCGACAGTGCGAGGGCGATGAGGGTGAGCACCCCCGCGCCGCTCAGGTAGACGCCGACGAGCCAGGGCGAGCCGCCCGCGGCCGCCCACAGCGCGACGGCGACGATCGGCGCGAGCGCGGCGCCGAGGATCGACGACACGTTGTACGCGACCGCCGAGCCCGTGTACCGCACGTTCGTCGGGAAGAGCTCGGGGAGGATCGCGCCCATCGGCCCGAACGTCATGCCCATGAGCGTGAAGCCGAAGATGAGGAAGGCCTGCACGAGCGCGCCGGTGAACTTCGGATCGAGCTGAGGCACGAGGAACACCTCGAACACCAGGCCGAACACGACGATGCCGGCGGTCACCCACATGAGGAGCTTGCGGCGGCCGACCGAGTCGGCGAGCGGGCCGGACAGCAGCGTGAACACGCCGAAGAACACCACGCCGATGATCTGCATGATGACGAAGTCGGTGTAGCCGAAGCCGAGTCCCGGCACGTAGGCCGCCGCGTCGAACGCGGTGCCCGCCGCTTCGGCGGCCGCCTCGGCTCCCTCGAGTGTCGGCTTCGTGCCGTACGAGAGCGTGAAGCTCGTCATGAGGTAGAAGAGCACATACGTCGCCAGCATGATGAACGTGCCGAGGATGAGCTGCCACCAGTGGCGCCGGAACACCGCTCCCAGGGGGAACTTCCGGATCGCGCCGACCTTCTCGGCGCGGGAGAAGGTCTCGGACTCGACGAGCTTGAGGCGCACCCACAGGCCGACGATCACCATGACGGCCGAGAAGAGGAACGGCACGCGCCAGCCCCACGCGAGGAACGCGTCCGAGCGCTGACCGGCTCCGTCGGGGTGCGGCAGCGCGAAGTTGATGAGCAGGAACACCGTGTTCGCGATGATGAAGCCGAGCGGCGCCCCGAGCTGCGGGAACGTGCCGTACCACGCGCGCTTGCCCCGCGGCGCGTTCTCGGTGGCCACGAGGGCGGCACCCGACCACTCGCCGCCGAGCGCGAAGCCCTGCGCGAGTCGCAGGATGAGCAGCAGGAGGGCCGCCCACAGGCCGATGTCGTTGAAGGTCGGGAGGCACCCGATGAGGAACGTCGCGATGCCCATCGTGAGGAGGGACGCGACGAGCGTCGCCTTGCGGCCGAAGCGGTCGCCGAAGTGGCCGAACACGACCGCGCCGAGCGGACGCGCGATCATCGCGGCGCCGAACACGCCGAACGAAGCGAGGAGTGCCGTCGTGTCGTTGCCGGTCGGGAAGAACAGGGTCGGGAAGACCAGCACGGCGGCGGTCGCGTAGACGTAGAAGTCGTAGAACTCGATCGTCGTGCCGATGAGGCTGGCCGCGATCACGCGGGAGCGGGGATTGGCGGGGGCAGGGGAGGCGGCCTGCTGCGCCGCGGGAGAACTGCTCATGTATTCACCTGAGGGTCAGGGGGAGAGCGCCCTCGTGGGACGAATCGGCGGGCGGCCGCCGATGCAGGGTGACGCACCAGGCGGCACTGCACTGGGTCACCGGGGCATCGGCAGGGGTCGCCGACGCACAAGGTATCAGTCTAGGTGGCGTCGCGGACAGGCCGCTCGGCGGGCACGAGAAGGGCGGATGCGCCGGCTGAAGCATCCGCCCTTTCCCGAGATCGGCGTCAGCGCCAGATCACGCCGAGCGCGGCGTTGAGCAGCGTGAGAAGCCCGATCGCCCAGAAGATCCCCGGGTTGACCTTCCCGTCACCGCCGCCCTTGCGGGCGCGAGACTGGCCGATGCCCATGAGCGCGCCGATGATGATCAGCACGACGAGCTTCACGCCGATCTTGACGTAGTTCAGGTCGTACGAGATGCCCCACGGTGCGGCGAGGACGAGCCCCGCCAGACCGGCGATCGCGAGGCCGATGTTCATGAGACGCGTCACCTGCCGGCGCCCGCTGAACTGCTCGGCCGCCCACGCGCCGAACAGCAGCGCGAAGCCGGTGAGGTGGATGAAGACGACGATGAGACGCAGATACTCCATGGGCGTCACCATAGGGGTTCATGCGGGGCGCCGCCACCAAGGCGCGCCTCGCCGTCGCGTGCGGACCTCAGGAGCGCAGCGCGCGCAGGGCGAGCGCCGTGCGGATCGCGGCATCCGCCGCTTCGGCGCCCTTGTCCTCCTTCGAGCCGGGGAGCCCCGCACGGTCGAGGCCCTGCTGCTCGTCGTCGAGGGTGAGCACACCGAACCCGACGGCCTTGCCGGTGTCGAGCGCGACGCGCGTGAGCCCGTCGGTCGCCGCCGACGACACGTACTCGAAGTGCGGCGTCCCGCCGCGGATGATGACTCCGAGCGCGACGACCGCGTCGGCCCCCGCCTCGAGCGCCACCTTCGCGGCGACCGGAAGCTCGAACGAGCCCGGTACGCGCATGAGCCGATACGACGCACCGGATGCCTCGAGCACCCGCTCCGCGCCGGCGATGAGGCCGTTCGTGATCTCGTCGTGCCACGTCGCCGCGATCACGACGATGTCGAGGCCCGACGCATCCGTCCCGCCCGTGATCGGCGCTCCCTTGCCGCTCATCGTCCGGCGCCCTCCTTCATCTGTGCGAGCGCGTCGCTCAGGTCGTCCTCCGCGATCAGGTGCCCCATGCGGTCGCGCTTGGTCGCGAGGTACTGGTGGTTGTTCGGGCCGACGCCGACCAGGAGCGGCACCTGCTCGACGATCTCGAGCCCGAGGTCGCGCAGCTGCTTGACCTTGTCGGTGTTGTTCGTGAGCAGGCGCACGCGATCGATGCCGAGGTCGGCGAGGATGCCGGCCGCGGCGGCGTAGTCGCGCGCATCGGCGGGAAGGCCCAGCGCGAGGTTCGCGTCGACGGTGTCGAGACCGCGCTCCTGCAGGCTGTATGCGCGCAGCTTGTTGATGAGCCCGATTCCGCGGCCCTCGTGTCCGCGCATGTAGATGACGACGCCGCCGTCCTGCTCGATCGCGTCGAGAGCGGCGTCGAGCTGCGGGCCGCACTCGCACTTGAGCGAGTCGAAGGCCTCGCCCGTGAGGCACTCGGAGTGCACGCGCACGAGCGGCGCGTCGGTGTCGAGCTCGCCCGACACGATCGCGAGGTGGTCGGTGCCGGTGACACGGTCCTTGTAAGCGAGGAAGCGGAACTCGCCGTGCGCGGTGGGCACGAGCGCCTCGGCGCGCAGGCTCACGCGCCGGCGGTGGTGGTGCTCGCCCTGCGGCGCGTCGGTGCGGGGGTCGACCTCGTCGAGGTACGCGATGAGCTGCTCGATCGTGATGACCGGGATGCCTTCGCGCTCGCCCATCTCGAGCAGTCCGGGAAGGCGCATCATGCTGCCGTCCTCGGCGACGACCTCGCCGATCGCGCCGACGGGGGAGAGCCCTGCGAGGCGCATGAGCTCGACCGCGGCCTCGGTGTGACCGGCGCGTTCGCGCACACCGCCGTCCACCGCGCGCAGCGGCAGGATGTGGCCCGGGCGGATGACGGACGACGGCGTCGACTCGGGGTCTGCGAGCACGTTGAGCGTGTGCGCACGGTCGGACGCGCTGATCCCCGTCGACTCGCGGTCGGCGGCGTCGACGCTCACGGTGTACGCCGTGCCGCGTGCGTCCTCGTTGAGGGCGACCATGGGCGGCAGGTCGAGGCGGTCGGCCCAGTCGGCGGGCATCGGCGCGCACAGGAAGCCGCTCGACCAGCGGATCGTCCATGCGAGCCACTCGGGCGTCGCGAGCTGAGCCGACAGGACGATGTCACCCTCGTTCTCGCGGTCCTCATCGTCCGCGACGATGACGGGACGCCCCGCGCGCAGCGCCTCGAGGGCTTCGGGGATGGTGGAAAGGCTCATCGGAAGCCTCCTTCCGTGGCGGCGGCCGCAGCCGCCGGAGTGAAAGCAAGGAGGCGCTGCACGTGGCGCGCCAGGATGTCGGTCTCGAGGTTCACACGGTCGCCGGGCTCGCGCGCGCCGAGCGTCGTCGCCTCGAGGGTCTCGGGGATGAGCGAGACCTCGAACCACGCTTCTCCGCCGGTCCCTGAGCCCGTCGAGTCCCCGGTCCCCGAGCCTGTCGAAGGGTCGCTCACCGCGCTGACCGTGAGCGACACACCGTCGACCGCGATCGAGCCCTTGTCGACGACGAGCGGCGCCAGCTCGCGCGGAAGGCTGATCCGCACGACGCGCCACTGGTCGCCGGGGCGCACATCGAGCACGGTGCCCGTGCCGTCGATGTGCCCCTGCACGATGTGGCCGCCCAGGCGCCCGTGCGCGGGCGTCGCGCGCTCGAGGTTGACGGCGCGGCCCGGCTCGATTCCGGCGAGGGTGGACATGTCGAGGGTCTGCTTCATGACGTCTGCGGTGAACCAGTCGTCGCCCTGGTCGACGACGGTCAGGCACACGCCGCTGACGGAGATCGAATCGCCGTGCGCGGCATCCGCCACGACCTTCGGCGCACGGACGGTGATGCGCACTCCGTCTCCCGACGGCTCGACGGCCGTCACGGAGCCGATCTCTTCGACGATGCCGGTGAACATCAGGCGTCTCCTTCGTGTGGTTCTGAAGTCTTGCGTGGCGTCGCGACGATGAGAAGGTCGTCGCCGAGACGCTCGACGGATGCGAGAATGAGCCGCCGCGCGTCGCCGATCGTGCCGACGCCGATGTCGCCGATCGCGAGGCGGTCGCCTCCGAGCAGCACGGGGGCGACATAGGCGAGCACTTCGTCGGCGAACCCCTCGCGCACGAAGGCGCTCGCGATCGTGGGGCCGCCTTCGACGAATACGCGCTGCACCCCGCGGTCGCGGAGCTCGCGGAGGACGTCGGGGAGGGAGTGGCCGTCGTACTGCAGGACGGGTCGCGGATGCCGCCGCACCGCCGCATCCGCCGGGATCTCGCGTGTGCCGAGGACGACGGGCGTCGGCTGACGGTCGAGCAGTGAGCCGTCGGCGGCGCGCGCGGTGAGAGCGGGATCGTCGGCGAGGACCGTGCCGATGCCGGCCACGATCGCGTCGGCGCGGGCACGGCGGCGGTGCACGTCCTCGCGGGCGACGGGGCCGGTGATCCACTTGCTGGACCCGTCGGATGCCGCGATCCGCCCGTCGAGGCTCTGCGCCCACTTCACGGTCACGTGCGGGCGACCGAGCCGCTGGACCTCGAGCCACGACGCGAGCAGAGCCTCGCCGTCGTGCTGGAGCAGGCCCTCCTCGACCGAGACGCCCGCCGCGCGCAGCCGCTCGGCGCCGCCGGACGACACGGTGTTCGGGTCGGCGACGGCGAAGGCGACGCGGGCGACGCCCGCCTCGATGAGCGCGACGGCGCACGGACCCGTGCGGCCGTGGTGGTTGCAGGGCTCGAGCGTGACGATCGCCGTGGCGCCGCGAGCGGCGCCCGGGGCGAGCTTCGACAGGGCGTCGACCTCGGCGTGCGCCGTTCCGGCTCCGCGATGCCAGCCCTCGGCGAGGATCTCGCCGTCGGGGGAGAGGATGACCGCTCCGACCTGCGGGTTGACGCCTCGGGGACCGCGCAGCGCGAGGTCGAGGGCGCGCCGCATCGCGTCGCGTTCCCGCTCGGTCGCCGTCATCTCGATCCCTCTGTCGATCGCGGCACTCCGGCACGGGAGACGGCGGCGACGTCGACGACGGCGCTCGTGCTGCCTCCCATCCGGACTAGCGACGCTTCGCGTCGCATCACCGTCGGTTCCGGAATTCCACCGGATCAACCGTGGAACCGACCCAGAGAGGGTGCGGAGCCACGGCTCGCGGACTGTCACCGCCGGTTCGGATTCTCACCGACCCCGGAGCACGTTGATGCTCACGAGTCTACTCAACGCGACCTGCGCGATTTCATTCCATGACTCGGGCCCTCTCTGCGGGCCCGAGAAAGGGGGACTGCACGCAGGTGTGGCGGGAGCGCGCGGCGTGCGGCCCGCGTGTCGGCGAGCGCGCATAGCCTGGGGGAACGGGAAGGGGACCGACGATGCAGGGGGCACAGCGCCGGCCGGGATTCAGGGCGATCGCGGAGCGCCCGTACGCGGACGTTCTCATCGTCGGCGGCGGCATCAACGGCCTTGCGACCTTCCGCGACCTCGCGATGCAGGGCGTCGACGTCGCGCTCGTCGAGCGCGGCGACTTCGTGAGCGGAGCGTCCGCCGCGTCGAGCCACATGATCCACGGCGGCATCCGCTATCTGGAGAACGGCGAGTTCCGCCTCGTCGCCGAGGCGGTGACCGAGCGCAACGCGCTGCTGCGCACGGCACCGCACTACGTGCGACCGCTCCAGACGACGATCCCGATCTTCACGACCTTCTCGGGTGTGCTCAGCGCGCCCTTGCGGTTCCTCCGTCACGGCAAAGGACGCCCGCGCGAGCGCGGGGCGGCGCTCATCAAGATCGGGCTCATGATCTACGACTCCTTCTCGCGCGGGGGCGGGCGGGTGCCGCGGCACACCTTCCACGGGCGGCGGCAGTCGCTCGAGCGCTTCCCGTCGCTCAACCCCGCCGTGCGCTACACGGCGACCTATTGGGACGCGTCCCTCCACGACCCCGAACGCCTCGCGCTCGACGTGCTGCGCGACGGGCTCGCCGCAGGCGGCGATCGTGCGCGCGCCGCGAACTACGCCGAGGCGGTCGGCGAGCGCGACGGGCGCGTGGTCGTGCGCGATGTCGAATCGGGCGAAGAGGTGGCGTTCGCGGCATCCGTCGTCGTCAACGCGTCGGGCCCGTGGACCGACCTGACCAACGACGCGCTCGGCGAGTCGACCCGTTTCATGGGCGGCACGAAGGGCTCGCACATCGTGCTCGACCACCCCGCGCTGCTCGCGGCGACGGGCGGCCACGAGCTGTTCTTCGAGCACAGCGACGGGCGCATCGTGCTCATCTACCCGCTGAAGGGGCGCGTGCTCGTCGGAACGACCGACCTCGAGCACGACATGGCCGACCCGATCGTGTGCACCGAGGAGGAGGTCGACTACTTCATCGCGCTCATCCGCCACGTGCTGCCCGACATCGAGGTCGACCGATCGAGCATCGTGTACCGATTCTCGGGCGTCAGGCCGCTCCCCGGACACGGAGACCTCGCCCCGGGCTTCGTCTCTCGCGACTACCGGATCGAACGCGGATCGATCGGCGGGGCGACGGATGCGGCGCTGCTGAGCCTCGTCGGCGGCAAATGGACCACGTTCCGGGCCTCCGCCGCGCACCTCGCCGACCGCGTGCTCGACGTGCTCGCGGTGCCGCGGCGGCGCTCGACGCGCGGTGTGCCGATCGGCGGCGGGAGGGGGTTCCCGGTGAGCGAGCGTGCGCGGCACGGGTGGATCGCCGAGCACGACACGGGTGTGGGGTTCGCGCGCGCGTCCGTGCTGCTCGACCGGTACGGCACCGTTGCGGCGGAGGTCATCGCCGCGATCGTCGACGACCCCGACGACGCGCCCCTCGCGAACGCGCCGGGCTACTCGACCGGAGAGCTGCGCCACCTCGCGCGCACCGAGCACGTCGTGCATCTCGATGACCTCCTGCTCCGGCGCACGAGCCTCGCGTTCATCGGAGAAGCCGAAGGCGCGGCGCGCGAAGTCGCCGACGCCGTCGCCCCGGTGCTCGGGTGGGACGATTCCGCGGTCGCGGCCGAAGTCGAGCGCGCGATCGCGGCGGTGTACGCGGCCGACCCGTCGTGGACCGGCGTCCGCTCGTGACGCCGCCGTCGCGATAGCCTGACGAGGCGGATGCGGCGACGAGGCAGCGAGGAGACGATGTGACGCAGCACGTGCTGGCGATCGACCAGGGCACCACCTCCACGAGGGCGATCGTGTTCGACGCCGCAGGTGCGATCGTCTCCTCCGCGCAGCGCGAGCACGAGCAGATCCTCCCCCGTGCGGGCTGGGTCGAGCACGACCCCGTCGAGATCTGGACCGGCACCGAATGGGTCATCGCGGCGGCCCTCGCGCGGGCGCGGGTGTCGGCATCCGATGTCGCCGCCGTCGGCGTCACGAACCAGCGCGAGACCGCGATCGTGTGGGACCGGACAACCGGTCGCCCCGTCTGCAACGCGCTCGTGTGGCAGGACACCCGCACGCAGCCGCGCATCGACGAGCTCGCCCGGGAGGGCGGACCGCACCGCTTCGCCGAGATCACCGGCCTCCCGCTCGCGACCTACTTCTCCGCATCGAAGATCGCGTGGATCCTCGACCACGTGCCCGGCGCTCGTGAGGCCGCTGCGGCGGGCGATCTGCTCTTCGGCACGCCCGACACATGGGTGGTGTGGAACCTCACGGGCGGCGCGCGCGGCGGCATCCACGTGACCGACGTCACGAACGCGTCGCGCACGCTGCTCATGGACCTGCGCACGCTCGACTGGTCGGACGAGCTGCTCGAGGTGTGGGGGATCCCCCGCGCGATGATGCCCGAGATCCGGTCGTCGTCCGAAGTCGTCGGCTCCGCGCACCTGCCCGACTCGCTGCACGGCGTGCCGATCGCCGGCATCCTCGGCGACCAGCAGGCGGCGACGTTCGGCCAGGCCGCGTTCGATGTCGGAGAGTCGAAGAACACGTACGGAACGGGCAACTTCCTGCTCGTGAACACAGGCACCGAGATCGTGCGCTCCGAGAGCGGCCTCATCACGACCGTCGCCTACCGCTGCCGCGACGAGACCGCGCGGTACGCGCTCGAAGGGTCGATCGCGGTCACCGGATCGCTCGTGCAGTGGCTGCGCGACAACCTCGGCATCATCAACCGGTCGGAGGAGGTCGAGACGCTCGCGGCGACCGTCGCCGACAACGGCGGGGCCTACTTCGTCCCGGCGTTCTCGGGGCTGTTCGCGCCGTACTGGCGACCCGACGCGCGAGGCGCGCTCGTGGGCATGACGCGGTACGTCAACAAGGGGCACATCGCTCGTGCCGCCCTCGAGTCGACGGCCTTCCAGTCGCGCGACGTGATCGAGGCGGTCGTGACCGACACGGGGCGCGCGCTCGACGAGCTACGCGTCGACGGCGGCATGACCCGTGATGACCTCCTCATGCAGTTCCAAGCCGACGTGCTCGGAATTCCCGTCGTGCGGCCCCAGGTGGTCGAGACGACCGCGCTCGGAGCCGCGTACGCCGCGGGACTCGCGACAGGCGTGTGGCGTGACCGCGATGAGCTGCGCTCGCACTGGCGCGAGGATGCGCGCTTCGAGCCGCGCATGAGCGTCGACGAGCGCGAGCGCCGCTACCGCCTGTGGAAGAAGGCCGTCTCGAAGTCGCTCGACTGGGTCGACGACGACGTGCGCGAGCAGGCGCAGGTCTGACGGGCGCGCGAGCGACGCGAGGCGCTCGTCACTTCAGGAGGCGCGACAGCCGCCGGTCGGCGAGGATCTTTCCGCCCGTCTGGCAGGTCGGGCAGTACTCGAGCGAGTTGTCGGCGAAGAAGACGCTGCGCACCTCGTCGCCGCACACGGGGCACGCCTCGCCGCGCCGCCCGTGCACGCGCATTCCGCGGCGCTTGGCGTCTTTGAGGTCGGCGGGGGGCTTTCGGGATGCCGCGGCCAGCGCCTCGGCGAGGGTCTCGGTCATCGCGGTGTAGAGCCGGTCGATCTCTTCGTCGGACAGTCCCGCCGCGAGGGCGTACGGCGACATCTTGGCCGCGTGCAGGATCTCGTCGGAGTACGCGTTCCCCACGCCCGCGATGATCGCCTGGTCGCGCAGCACGCCCTTGATCTGCGTGCGGCGCCCCGCGAGCAGCCCTGCGAACGTGTCGCGATCGAACGACGGGTCGAGCGGATCCGGCCCGAGCCGCGCGATGCCCGCCACTTCGGAAGGATCGCGTACGACGTAGACCGCGAGCGACTTCTTCGTTCCCGCTTCGGTGAGGTCGAAGCCCGAGCCGTCGGAGAGCCCCACGCGAAGCGCGATGGGGGTCTTGCCCGGCCGGATGATCGTCTGCGGAAGCTCGTCGTACCAGCGCAGCCATCCGGCCTTCGCGAGGTGGAAGACGAGGTGGGGTCCGGCTCCGGCGTCGTCGCCGGTGGTCGTCGCGATGTCGACGAACTTGCCGTGGCGCTCGACGCCCGTGATCTGCGCGTCCTTCAGCGACTCGATCGGGGGGTCGTAGGTCTTGAGCGCGGCGATGTTCGCGACGGTCGCACGCGTCACGCGCAGGCCGGTCGTGCGCTCGCGCAGGAAGTCGACGAGGCCCTGCACCTCAGGCATCTCGGGCATGGGCTCATCCTGTCACGGGCCGCCGACGAGCGTCTCGCGCGCGGCTCGATCGAGCACGGGCCAGGGCTGCGGCATCCGGTCGTCGTCGGCGAGGAGTCCTGCGATCCATCCGTCGTCGCGTCGCCCGTCGCTGCTCACGAGCGCCTGACGCAGCAGTCCCTCATAGCGGAATCCGAGTGTGCGCGCGGAGCGCGCGGATGCGATGTTGCCCGCGACCGCGCGCCACCCGATGCGCCGGAGCTTCAGGCCGTCGGCGGAGAAACCCCAGTCGATGACCGTCACCGCGGCCTCGATGAGGATCCGGCGACCCCGCGCCCACGGGGCGACCCAGTACCCGATCTCTCCCGCGCCGTTCTCGACACCGTAGAGTCCGATCGTGCCGACGAGGGCGCCGGCTTCGCGGATGCCCCACGTGAGGTTGCGACCTGCCTCCCAGTCCTTCGAGATCTGGGCGATGAACGCCTCGGCGTGCCGGCGCTCGTAGGGCGTCGGGATCGTCGTGTACCGCTGGATCGCCGGATCCTGGCACGCCTCGAACATCGTGTCGGCGTCGGAGGCGACGGGAAGCGACAGTTCGAGTCTCGCGGAGCGGAGGACGACGGGCTGCATCCCGCCACGATAGCCGCCGCTGCGCGGCCCGGCGCATCCGGTTACAGGCGCACGCGGCGCAGCAGACCGACCTTGTCGTACACGTCGGCGAGCGTGCGGTCGGCGACCGCGTCGGCCTTCGCCGCGTTCTCGGCGAGCAGGCGGTCGAGCTCGGCCGGGTCGTCGAGCAGGGTCAGCGCGCGCTCGCGCACGGGCGCGAACTCCTCGACCACGACCTCGGCGAGGCCCTTCTTGAAGTCGCCGTAGCCGCGTCCGGCGTATTCGTCCTCGATCGCGCCGATCTGCCGGCCGGTGAGCGCCGCGTAGATCACGAGCAGGTTCGAGACGCCGGGCTTGTTCTCGGTGTCGTACCGCACAGTGCCCTCGGAGTCGGTCACCGCGCGCATGATCTTCTTGCGCGTCTTGGCCGGGTCGTCGAGCAGCCACAGGATGCCGGCATCCGACTCCGCCGACTTCGACATCTTCGACGTCGGGTTCTGCAGGTCGTAGATGCGCGCGGTGTCGCGCTGGATGACGGGCGTGGGCACGCGGAACGTCTGCCCGTAGCGCGAGTTGAATCGCTCGGCGAGGTCGCGGGTGAGCTCGACGTGCTGCTTCTGGTCGTCGCCGACCGGCACGATGTCGGTCTGGTAGAGCAGGATGTCGGCCGCCATCAGCACGGGGTACGTGAAGAGCCCGACCGACGTCGCGTCGGACCCGTACCGCTGCGACTTGTCTTTGAACTGCGTCATGCGGCCGGCCTCGCCGAAGCCCGTGATCGTCGAGAGGATCCATGCCAGCTCGGCGTGCGCGCGCACGTGCGACTGCACGTACAGCGTCGATCGCGACGGCTCGATGCCCGCCGCGATGTACTGGGCGGCCGTGCGACGCGTCTTCTCGCGCAGTTCGGCGGGATCGTTGGGCTGCGTCAGGGCGTGCAGGTCGACGACCGAGAAGAACGCGTCGTAGGACTCCTGCAGATCGCGCCACTGCATCAGGGCTCCGATGTAGTTGCCGATGTGCAGCGAATCGGCGGAGGGCTGCATTCCGGAGTACAGGCGCGGTTTCGTCACCCAGCAATCCTAATGAGCGATCTCGCCCCCGACGCCCGCGCGGTTCAATGACCGAGCGTGTAGTCCGCGATGACGGGCGAGTGGTCGCTCCATCGCGTGTCCCACGAGGGGGCGCGGAACACGGCGTAGTCCGTCACGCGCTCGGCGAGCGCCGGGGTGGCGAGGTGGTAGTCGATGCGCCACCCCGAGTCGTTGTCGAATGCGCGCCCGCGCATCGACCACCATGTGTACGGTCCGGGCACTTCGCCCGCCCACCGGCGCCCGACGTCGACCCATCCGAGGCCGATGCCCGTCGTATCGTCCACGCACTCCACCGGCTGACCCGCGGGCCCGAGGAAGCGGTCGAAGTACGCGCGTTCGCGAGGGAGGAAGCCCGCCTTCTTGACGTTGCCCTTCCAGTTGCGGATGTCGAGCTCGCGGTGCCCGACGTTGAGGTCGCCCATGATGAGCGCGAGCGGGTTGTCGGACGCGAGCAGCGGCATCCGCTTCTCCATCGCGTCGAGGAATGCCCACTTCGCGTCCTGCCGCGGAGTGTCGGCCTCGCCGGTCGGCACGTATGCGCTCACGATCGTCACGCGCTCGCCGTCGACCTCGAAGTCGGCCTCGATCCAGCGCCCCGCGGAGTCGAGCGGCTCGGGACTCAGGGCGGTTCGCACGTCGATCGCTCGGTCGCGGCTCGCGATCGCGACGCCCGCGCGACCCTTGAGCAGCGCCTCGTCGTTCACGAGCTGCCAGCCCGGGAGCACTGCGGCGAGCTCGTCGCGCGTCGCACGCACCTCTTGCAGCGCCATGAGGTCGATGTCGGCGGCGTCGAGCCACTCGATCATGCCTTTGCGCGTCGCCGCGCGGATGCCGTTGACGTTGACGGAGGCGATGCGAACGCGGCGAGGCATGCGTGCCAGCCTAGCCGCGGGCGCCGACACACCTCACTCGAGCAGGCTGCCCCGACGCTCGTTCTTGACCGGGGGAGCGGATGCCTCGACCTCGGCGAGCTCCCGCTCCGCGTCGTGCACCGCGCGGTCGGCCGCCCACACGCGGTACCACGGCGCCTGGTCGCGGGCCGCGCGAGCCGTGCGCAGCCGCACGCGCGCTGCGAGCACGAGGGCGCGATGCTCCTCGGCGAGACGATCCGCCTCCGACTCGGGCAGCAGCGGCTCGTTGACGTCGTTCGCGCGCACCGCGATCCACGACGCCGCGACGAGGATGATGACGCCCATGATGCGGAACCACAGCAGGAGACCGACGAAGATCGCAAACGTCGCGAGGAGCGGATTCGTCGGGGTGTAGCTCACGAGCAGGCCCGCACCCAGCTGCAGAACCGTGATCGCGCCGCCGCCGAGCAGCGCGCCCGGCCAGATCCGTCGCCACTGCAGCTCGGTGCCGGTGAGGAACCGCACGAGGCCGGCGAGGGCCGCGCTGAACACCGAGAACGAGACGGCGACGGACGCCACGAAACCGCCCGCCTGGTAGAGGAGGGAGGACGTGTCCCAGCCGAACAGGCCGAACACCACGCTGATCGCCCATGTGCCGAGGTAGTTGAGCGCCGAGCCGAGGACGAGCGCCACGCCGAAGATGAGCGCCGCGAGCAGGTCGCGGGCCTTCAAGATGACGTAGCTGCGCCGGTCGGGTTCGAGGCCGAAGATGTCGCGGACCGCGCGGCGTGCGAACGTCACGAAGCCGATCGCGGTCCAGACCACGGTGACGAGGGCGACCAGACCCGTGACACCGAGCACGCTCGTGCTGCTGGTCGCGATGCTCGTCACCTGCTCGACGGTGAACAGGCCGGAGTCGTCTTCGCTGATGAGCCCCGGGATGTAGCTGTTGATCAGGTCGATCATCGCCTGGATCGCCTCGGGGCTGCCCCCTAGCCACAGCCCCGCGATCGCGAACGCGAGGTACACCGCCGCGAAGATCGCGAAGAGGGCCTGGTAGCTGATGCCCGCCGCGAGAAGGAAGCCGTTGTGCTGGAGGAAGTGCCGCCACACCCGGATCGGGAACCACGCGAGCGTCCGGCGAGTCAGCTTCGACGCACGCTCGATCGGGTCGTCGAGTCGCGCGCGCAGGGTGGACTGCGTCGTCTCCCACCGGGCCCGGAGAGACTCTTCGGTGCGCGCCGCCTCGTCGGCCTCGCTCTGGGCCTGCGGCGAGGAAGCACGGCCCTTGTGTCGCGCCACGCAGTCAGATTAGCGGGCGGCGGCGGGCGCGCCCCTCGATGCCGCCCGGAACCTCGGCACCGCGAACAGGATCGCGGCGAGTGCGACGGCGGGAAGGAGGAAGGCCGGCCCGAGTCCGGGTGCATCGGCGAGGAGTCCGAGCACCACCGCGCCGAGGATCGCGCCGGCGTAGTTGAAGAGGTTCACGCGCGCGATCACCTGGTCGCTGTGCGCCGGGTCGAGCTCGCCCGCCGCGCCGAACGTCACCGGGATGAGCACGCCTGCCGACACACCCGCGAGCGCGAAGCCCGCGACCGCGACGCCCGGCACCGGCACGAACGCGACGAGCGCGCACCCCACCGCCGACACGGACGCGGCGACCGCGACGATGCGGCGACGGTCGACGACCGACAGCAGACGATCCGTCACGAGTCGCGTCACGAGCACGACCGCCTGATACGCGGCGTAGCCGAGCGGCGCGACCCACGCAACCGCGAACAGGTCGTCCTGCAGGTAGACCGTGCTCCACGTGCTCACGGCCGAGTCCGCGACGAAGATCGCGAGCACGACGAGCCCGAACACCCAGATGCCGGCACGCGGCAGGCGTGTGCGCTCCGCGGGCGGCAGAGCCTCGTCGACCGGCGTCTCGCGGGCCGAGAAGCGGGCGACGATGACGGCGGCGGCGAGGGCGACGACGGCCGCGCATGCGAGCGCGATGCCGGCGGCGAACGCGGATGCCGCGACCGCCGACACGAGCAGTGCGCCGACGATCGCGGCGGCCGTCGCTGCCGCGAAGAAGCCGCCGAGCACGGGACGGCCGTACGCCCGCTGGACCGCGACTCCCTGCATCGCGGCGGACGCGTCGACGCAGCCGAGCCCGACGCCGAACACCGCCCACGCGGCGACGAAGACGCCGAACGGCGCCGGCACCGCGATGACGGGGAGCGCGATCGCCTGGATCGCCAGGCCCAGGGTGAGCGCAGCGCGGCTGCCGAAGCGCACCGCCACCGCGTTCGCCACGAGCGAGCCTCCCGCCGCCATGATCGCGACGCCGAGCACGATGAGCGAGACCGTCATGTCGTCGACCTGCTGGCGCGCCTTGAGCGCGGGGAGGGAGGTGACGACGACGGCGTAGCCGAGTCCCTGCGCCACGTATGCTGCCGTGACCGCTCCGCGGGCGGCCTTCCAGGGCCCGGGCGGCGCGGGGCGCGGCATCCGCCGGTTCGTCTTGCTCTTGGTCAGCGGACCATCGCTCCGTTGCGACGCGTCCACTCGCGGGCCCTAGCCTCGCCCGCGCAGAACGGCCAGCTTGACCTCTGCGATCGCCTTCGTGACCTCGATGCCGCGGGGGCACGCCTCGGTGCAGTTGAACGTCGTGCGGCAGCGCCACACGCCCTCTTTGTCGTTGAGGATGTCGAGGCGCACCTGGGCGGCGTCGTCACGCGAGTCGAAGATGAACCGGTGCGCGTTGACGATCGCGGCGGGGCCGAAGTACTGACCGTCGGTCCAGAACACCGGGCACGACGACGTGCACGCCGCGCACAGGATGCACTTGGTCGTGTCGTCGAAGATCTCACGGTTGACGATCGACTGGATGCGCTCCTTGCCCGGCTCGGGGGCCGTGCCCGAGATGAGGAACGGCTGCACCTCGCGGTAGGACGCGAAGAAGGGCTCCATGTCGACGACGAGGTCCTTCTCGAGGGGCAGGCCCTTGATCGCCTCGACGTAGATGGGCTGCGAGATGTCGAGGTCCTTGATGAGCGTTTTGCAGGCCAGGCGGTTGCGCCCGTTGATGCGCATCGCGTCGGAGCCGCAGATGCCGTGGGCGCACGAGCGGCGGAACGTCAGCGAGCCGTCGACCTCCCACTTGATCTTGTGCAGCGCGTCGAGCACGCGGTCCGTCGAGTAGAGCTCGACGTCGTAGTCGACCCAACGCGGCTCCTCGTCGACCTCGGGGTCGAAGCGCCGGATGATGAACGTGACGAGGAACGACTGGATGCCGGTGTCGGCCGGGGACTGCTCGACGCCGTCGTGCGCGTCGGTCGTCTCGAGGACGGTCGAGGTCATCTCAGTACTTCCTCTCCATCGGCTGGTAGCGCGTGATGACGACCGGCTTCCAATCGAGTCGGATGTGGTCCTCCGAGTTGGACGAGTGCGGATCGCCTGTCAGATACGCCATCGTGTGCTTCATGTAGTTCTCGTCGTCGCGCGCAGGGAAGTCGTCGCGCATGTGGCCGCCGCGGCTCTCCTTGCGGTTGCGTGCGGCGACGACGACGACCTCGGCGATGTCGAGCAGGAACCCGAGCTCGACCGCCTCGAGGAGGTCGGTGTTGTAGCGGCGGCCCTTGTCGTCGACGTGGACGTTGCGGTAGCGGGCGCGGAGGTCTTCGATCACCTCGAGCACCTCGCTGAGCGACTCCTCGGTGCGGAACACCTGGGCCTTGCGGTCCATCTCGTTCTGCAGCGTCTTGCGCAGGACGGCGATGCGCTCGGTGCCCGGGTTGTTGCGCAGCCCCTCGATCATCTCGCGCACCTCGCGGGCGGGATCGTCGGGCAGCGGCACGAAGTCGGCCGTCTTGACGTACTCGACCGCGTGGCGGCCGGCGCGCTTGCCGAAGACGTTGATGTCGAGCAGCGAGTTCGTGCCGAGGCGGTTCGAGCCGTGCACCGACACGCATGCGCACTCGCCCGCCGCGTACAGGCCGGGGACGACGGTCGTGTTGTCGCTCAGCACCTGCGCGTCGGTGTTGGTCGGGATGCCGCCCATGGCGTAGTGCGCGGTCGGCATGACCGGCACGGGCTCGACGACGGGATCGACTCCGAGGTAGGTGCGCGCGAACTCGGTGATGTCGGGGAGCTTCGTCTCGAGCACTTCGGCGCCCAGGTGCGTGCAGTCCAGCAGCACGTAGTCGCGGTGCGGGCCGGCGCCGCGGCCCTCGGCAACCTCCTGCACCATGCAGCGGCTCACGATGTCGCGCGGCGCGAGGTCCTTGATCGTGGGGGCGTAGCGCTCCATGAAGCGCTCGCCCGTGACGTTGCGCAGGATCGCGCCCTCGCCGCGGGCGCCCTCGGTGAGGAGGATGCCGAGCCCTGCGAGGCCGGTCGGATGGAACTGGAAGAACTCCATGTCCTCCAGCGGGAGGCCCTTGCGCCAGATGATGCCGACGCCGTCGCCCGTGAGCGTGTGGGCGTTGGACGTGGTCTTGAAGATCTTGCCGAAGCCGCCCGTCGCGAAGATGACGGCCTTCGAGTGGAAGACGTGCAGGTCGCCCGTCGCCAGCTCGTACGCGACGACTCCCGCGACCTGCGTCGCGCCGTCCGCGTCCTTCACCGTGATGAGGTCGAGGACGTAGAACTCGTTGAAGAAGTTGATGCCGAGCTTGACGCAGTTCTGGAACAGCGTCTGCAGGATCATGTGGCCGGTGCGGTCGGCCGCGTAGCACGCACGGCGCACGGGCGTCTTGCCGTGATCGGCGGTGTGACCGCCGAACCGGCGCTGGTCGATCTTGCCCTCGGGCGTGCGGTTGAACGGCAGGCCCATGTTCTCGAGGTCGATGACCGCGTCGATCGCCTCTTTCGCGAGGATCTCGGCCGCGTCCTGGTCGACGAGGTAGTCGCCGCCCTTGACGGTGTCGAAGGTGTGCCACTCCCACGAGTCGTCCTCGACGTTCGCGAGGGCCGCGGCCATGCCTCCCTGTGCCGCGCCGGTGTGCGAGCGCGTCGGGTAGAGCTTGGTGATGACGGCCGTCCGCGCTCCCGGACCTGCCTCGATCGCCGCACGCATTCCTGCGCCGCCGGCGCCCACGATGACGATGTCGAACTGGTGATAGTGGACGCCGTTCTTCACGACGCCGTCAGCGGTCTGGGTGCTCACGTGATTGGGGTGCTTTCCGTCTCTGTTGAGTGTCGTCGCGGCGTCAGACGCAGCGTTCGTGCAGCCACTGCGCGCTCTGGTCGGTCAGACCGAGGCACGGGTCGAAGGTGAAGACCACGAGGGTTCCGAGGACGATCAGGAATCCCGCGGCGAGCCACAGGGCCCACACGAGCACGCGACGCGTGCCCTCGTGGGTCACGTAGTCGTTGACGATCGTGCGCATGCCGTTCGCGCCGTGGATGAGGGCGAGCCACAGCATGAGCACGTCCCACCACTGCCAGAACGGGCTCGCGAACTTGCCCGCCACGAAGCCGAAGTCGATCGCGTGGATGCCGTCGCCGACCATGAGGTTGACGAAGAGGTGCCCGAAGATGAGGACGATCAGCAGCACGCCTGAGGCGCGCATGTAGATCCAGCCCCATTTCTCGAGGTTGCCGCCGCGCTTGCTGCGCGGGGCGATGGGGGTGCGGGGATCGGCGATCGAGACGCCCTGTGCGGTGCTCATCAGTGGCCCCCTCCCATGCCGCCGAAGACGTTCATGAGGTGACGCGGCGTGAAGGCCAGCATCGTCACCGCCCACACGCCGATGACGCCCCACCACAGCTGGCGCTGGTGGCGCGTGGCCCACGGCCAGAAGTCGACGAGCATGACGCGCAGGCCGTTGAACGCGTGGTACGCGACGGCCGCGACGAGCACGACCTCGCCGAGTCCCATGATCGGGTTCTTGTAGGTGCCGATCACCGCGTCGTACGCCTCGGGCGAGACGCGGATGAGGGCCGTGTCGAGCACGTGCACCAACAGGAAGAAGAAGATCGCCACGCCGGTGATGCGGTGCAGCACCCACGACCACATGCCTTCGCGGCCGCGGTACAGCGTTCCGCGGGGGGTTCGCGACGTGGTCTCGGATACCGACGGTGTGACGCGCGCTGGAGCAGACACGGCCCGTCCTTCCTAGGGGTAGAACGCGGATGCCCGGGGCACTTCGTCGGCCCCGGATCGGATCCCGGACGCTTCACAGCGCCCCGACCATCCTATTCCCGTCGAGGAGGCGCTTGGATCACCCACGGCTGCGGCGTCCCGCCGGTCAGGAATCGTGCCGGACCGTCCGCGCGGTTAGCCTGTGAGCATGGCCGGACCGATCGAGGACTTCTACGCCGTCATCCCCGCAGGCGGGATCGGCTCCCGGCTGTGGCCGCTCTCACGCGCGGACGCGCCCAAGTTCCTGCACGATCTGACCGGCTCCGGGCACACGCTCCTGCACGACACGTGGAAGCGGCTCGAGCCGCTCACAGGTCCCGACCGGATCGCGGTCGTGACCGGTCGCGCGCACCGTGCCGCGGTCGAGAAGGAGCTGCCGGGCGTCCTCGACAAGAACCTCTTCCTCGAGTCCGAGCCGCGCGACTCGACGGCCGCCATCGGCCTCGCCGCCGCCGTGCTCGCGCGCCGCGAGCCGGATGTCATCATCGGCTCCTTCGCCGCCGACCACGTCATCCGCGTGCCGCACCTGTTCGAGTGGGCGGTTCGCCAGGCGGTCGAGGTCGCGCGCGAGGGCTTCGTGTGCACGATCGGCATCCAGCCGAGCGAGCCGTCCATCGGCTTCGGCTACATCAAGAAGAAGCGCGCGCTCGTGATCGAGGGGGCGCCCGAGGCGGCGCTCGTCGAGAGCTTCGTCGAGAAGCCCGACCTCGAGACCGCGAAGGAGTACTTCGCATCGCGCGACTACCTGTGGAACGCGGGCATGTTCATCTCGCGGGCCGACGTGCTGCTGGGTGAGATCGCCGACAACCAGCCCGCCCTCTACGCAGGACTCATGGACCTCGCCGAAGCGTGGGACAACCGCGACGCGCGCGGCCCCGTCGTCGACCGCGTGTGGCCCACGCTGCCCAAGATCGCGATCGACTACGCCGTCGCCGAGCCCGCTGCCGAGAAGGGACGCCTCGCCGTCGTGCCGGGTCACTTCGACTGGGACGACGTCGGGGACTTCGCGAGCCTCGCGAAGCTCAACTCGAAGGGCCGCAAGAACGACCTCGCGGTGCTCGGCAAGAACGCGAGGATCCTGTCGGATGCGGCATCCGGGATCGTCGTGAGCCAGACGTCGCGAGTGATCAGCCTCATCGGCGTGAACGACATCGTCGTCGTCGACACGGATGACGCGCTGCTGGTGACCACGAGCGAGCACGCCCAGCGCGTGAAGGGCGTCGTCGACGCCCTCAAGCTCAACGGGCGCGGCGACGTCCTCTAAGGCATCCTGCGAGACGCGCTCGCCCTCTGTTGCGTCTTTGTAACCATTCGGCCCGAGGCCCGGTCCGGGCGTGCAACCGCCTGGTGACACTGGGTAACTTCTCTATGCACCCGCGAGGTCCGCGGGGTCTTCTCCCGTGGAGGTTGAGTTGACCGTTTCCACCCGAAAGCGACTGCTCGGCGGCTTGGTCGCCGCCAGCATGTTCGTCGCTCTTGCCGGCTGTGCGTCGGCCCCCGAAGACACCGGCGAGACCGGCGGTGCGGACGCCGGCGGCGCCGTCGACGGCTTCCTGCCCTGCATGGTCTCCGACGCGGGCGGCTTCGACGACAAGTCGTTCAACCAGCTCGGCTACGAGGGCCTCGAGCGCGCCGCCGACGAGCTGGGCGTCGACTTCAAGGCCGTCGAGTCCAGCTCCGAGTCCGACTACGCGCCGAACATCACGAGCCTCATCGACCAGGGCTGCACCCTGATCATCACCGTCGGCTTCGCGCTCGCCGCGGCCGCGGGCGAGGCCGCCACGGCCAACCCCGACATCGAGTTCGTGTCGATCGACGACGTCGTCGACAACGACTTCGACGGCGAGACGGATGCACCGAACATCAAGCCGATCGTCTTCGACACCGCGCAGGCCGCGTTCCTCGCCGGCTACGCGTCGGCGTCGTTCTCGACGGCCAAGAAGGTCGGCACCTTCGGCGGAATGAACTTCCCGACCGTCTCGATCTTCATGGACGGCTTCGCCCAGGGCGTCGAGTACTGGAACGAGCAGAAGGGCGACAGCGTCGAGGTCATCGGCTGGGACCGCGCGGCTCAGGACGGTGTGTTCACGGGCGGCTTCGAGGCCAACCAGGACGCGATCAACGCCGCTCAGGGCATCGTCGACCAGGGCGTCGACGTGCTCCTGCCGGTCGGCGGCCCGATCTACCAGAGCGCCGCTTCGGTGATCCGCGGCTCCGGCCGTGAGATCGCGCTCCTCGGTGTGGACGCCGACGTGTTCGAGACCGACCCGAGCGTCGCCGACCTCCTGCTGACGTCGATCCGCAAGCTCATCGACGTCGGTGTCGAGGAGGCCGTGGTCGCAGCGGGCCAGGGCGACTTCGACCCGACCCCGTTCGTGGGCACCCTCGAGAACGGCGGCGTGGGCCTGGCTCCGTTCCACGACTTCGAGGACCGTGTGTCGCCCGAGCTGCAGGGTGAGCTCGACGAGATCGCAGCCGGCATCATCGACGGCTCGATCCCCGTCGAGTCCTACCTCGCGGGCTGACAACCGCTCCCTGTGGGGAGGCCGGCACGCCGGCCTCCCCACAGCCGTATTCGCGGTGCGACGGCGTCATCGCGCCGCCGCACCCCGCTCACTAGGATCTGCACCATGAAGCTCGAACTCCGCGGCATAACCAAGCGGTTCGGGAGCCTCGTCGCCAACGACCACATCGATCTCGTGGTCGAGCCCGGCGAGATCCACTGCCTGCTCGGCGAGAACGGCGCCGGCAAGTCCACCCTCATGAACGTCCTGTACGGGCTCTACCAGGCTGACGAAGGCGTCATCCTGCTCGACGGCCACGTGCAGAACTTCCGCGGTCCCGGCGACGCGATGCGCGCCGGGGTCGGCATGGTGCACCAGCACTTCATGCTCATCCCCGTCTTCACGGTCGCCGAGAACGTCATGCTCGGCCACGAGTCGACGAAGGCCGCGGGACTCCTCGACATCGAGGCGGCGCGCAAGCGCGTCCGCGAGATCTCGTCGCGATTCGGGTTCGACGTCGACCCGGATGCCGTCGTCGAAGACCTCCCCGTCGGCGTGCAGCAGCGCGTCGAGATCATCAAGGCCCTGTCGCGCGATGCGAAGGTGCTCGTGTTCGACGAGCCCACCGCGGTGCTCACGCCCCAGGAGACCGACGAGCTCATGGAGATCATGCGCCAGCTGCGCGAGACCGGCGCGTCGATCGTCTTCATCACCCACAAGCTCCGCGAAGTGCGCGAGGTCGCCGACCGCATCACCGTGATCCGGCTGGGCAAGGTCGTGGGCGAGGCCGAGCCGACGGCGACGAACGCCGAGCTCGCGTCGATGATGGTCGGGCGCGCGGTCGAGCTCACGGTTCACAAGGACCCGCCGAAGCCCAACGACAGCTCGCTCGTCGTCGAGGGGCTCACCGTCATCGACCCGCGCGGGCAGGTCACCGTCAACGACGTGAGCTTCGAGGTGCGCGGCGGCGAGATCCTCGCGATCGCCGGCGTCCAAGGCAACGGCCAGACCGAGCTGACCGAGGCGCTCGTCGGATTGCAGACGAAGGTGCAGGGCTCCGTGCGGCTCAACGGCGAGGAGCTGCTCGGGCGCAGCATCCGTCACATCCTCGACGCCGGCGTCGGCTTCGTGCCCGAGGACCGCAAGGAGGACGGCCTGGTCGGGGCGTTCACGATCGCCGAGAACCTCATGCTCGACCGCGCGAACGGCGAGCCGTTCGTCAAGGCCGGCAACGTGCAGCGCAAGACGCTCGAGCGCTTCGCGAAGGAGAAGTTCACCGAGTTCGATGTGCGGGCACCCGGGATCGACACCCCGGTCGGATCGCTGTCGGGCGGCAACCAGCAGAAGGTGGTGCTCGCGCGCGAGCTCAGCCGTGACCTGTCGCTGCTGGTGGCAGCCCAGCCCACGCGCGGTGTCGACGTCGGATCGATCGAGTTCATCCACAAGCGCATCGTCGCTACGCGCGACCAGGGCGTGCCCGTGATCGTCGTCTCCACCGAGCTCGACGAGGTCACCGCCCTCGCGGACCGCATCATGGTCATGTACCGCGGCAGGATCGTCGGCATCGTGCCGGGCGACACGCCACGCGACGTGCTCGGCCTCATGATGGCCGGCGTGACGCCCGAGACAGAAGGAGCCGCAGCGTGAGCTCGTCCAGCGCGCCCCTGGCGCCCGCCGAGGTGCCCCCTCCTTCCAAATGGCACGACACGTTCCTGAGGATCACGCAGGGCAATTGGCTCATCTCGGTGCTCGCCGTGCTCCTGGCGCTCATCGTCGGCGGCATCATGATCGCGGCGACCGACGAGGACGTCCAGCAGGCCGCGGGGTACTTCTTCGCACGACCGGGTGACACGTTCGCCGCGATCTGGGACGCCGTCGCCGGCGCATACGCCGCGCTCTTCCAGGGGTCGATCTACAACTTCAACGCGGCCAGCTTCGAGCGCGGCATCCGCCCGCTCACCGAGACGCTCACATTCGCCACCCCGCTCATCGCGGCCGGCCTCGGCGTCGCGCTGACGTTCCGCATCGGCATGTTCAACATCGGCGGTCGCGGCCAGATGCTGCTGGCCTCGGCGGGCGCGGGATGGATCGCCTTCGGGTTCGACCTGCCGTGGGGAATCCACATGATCCTGGCGCTGATCGTCGGAATGGCGGCCGGCGCGCTGTGGGCGGGCATCGCGGGCTTCCTCAAGGCGAGGACCGGCGCGCACGAGGTGATCGTGACGATCATGCTCAACTACGTCGCGTTCTACCTCATCTCGTGGATGCTGCGCACGCCCGGGCTCCTCCAGGCGCCGGGCTCGAGCAACCCGAAGACACCCCCGATGAAGGACACCGCGATCTTCCCCGACCTGCTCGGCCCGCAGTACAACCTGCACTTCGGGTTCATCCTCGTGATCGGCGCGACCGTGCTCGTGTGGTGGATCCTGAGCCGTTCGAGCCTGGGCTTCCAGTTCCGGGCGGTCGGCGAGAACCCGAACGCCGCACGGGTCGCCGGCATCAACGTGAAGAACATGTACATCTACGGCATGCTCATCTCGGGCGCGCTCGTGGGTCTCGCCGGCGTCAACCAGGTGCTCGGCACGATCACGACGGGCTTCACCGCGGGAATCGACGCGGGCATCGGCTTCGACGCGATCACGGTCGCGCTGCTCGGCCGGTCCACGCCGTGGGGCACGTTCGCGGCAGGCATCCTGTTCGGCGCGTTCAAGGCGGGCGGCTTCGCGATGCAGGCGGGCGAGCAGATCCCGATCGAGATCGTGACGGTCGTGCAGTCGCTCATCGTGCTGTTCATCGCCGCACCGCCTCTCGTGCGCGCGATCTTCTTCCTGCCGTCGCCCGAACGCGATCGCCGCCGGGCCGAGAAGGCGCGGTTGAAGGCTCTCAAGGCCGCGACCGAGGCCGACACCGCCGACGCCGAGCTCGAGGGGGCAGCGAAGTGAGCGCGCCGCACGTCGACACCGCGGGCCTCATGCCCGAGACGCCCGTCACCGTCGAGAAGGCGGTGCTGCGCAGCTGGAAGCCGCCGATCGCGCTCGGCATCTTCGCGCTGCTGTTCGGCATTCTCGTGTTCTTCGCGCCGCGCAGCGGAGACACGAACTTCCGACTGTCCACGCAGGCCGACGTCATCCAGCTCGGCGACGTCGCGGTCCCCGTGTTCCTCACGACGCTGATCTGCTTCCTGCTGCTCGCGCTGCTGGCTGCGGGATCCGCCTATTTCGTCCAGAGGTTCGCACGCACGCCGCTGTGGATCATCATCGTGTTCGTGATCGTGGCGGTCATCGGGTTCCTCACGTGGGCCGCCGCCGGTGCGACGATTCCCGTCGCGGGCCTTCTCGCCGGATCCCTCGGCCTCGCGGTGCCGCTCATCTACGGCGCGCTGTGCGGTGTGATCGGCGAGCGCGCGGGTGTCGTGAACATCGCGATCGAGGGTCAGCTGCTCGCAGGAGCGTTCACAGCCGCGGTCGTGTCCTCGATCACGAAGCAGCCGTTCCTCGGGCTATTGGCCGCGATGGTCGCGGGCATGCTCGTGGCGGCGGTGCTCGCGGCGTTCGCGATCAAGTACCTCGTCGACCAGGTCATCGTCGGTGTCGTGCTCAACGTGCTCGTGATCGGCCTGACCGGCTTCCTCTTCTCGCAGGTGCTCGCGCCGAACGCGGCCCTGCTGAACACGCCGGCGCGGTTCGACCGCATCCCGATCCCGATCCTGAGCGACATCCCGATCATCGGCCCGGTGTTCTTCCGGCAGACGATCATCGTCTACATCATGTACTTCGCCGTCGCGCTGGTGTACATCGGCATGTTCCACACCCGCTGGGGACTGCGTCTGCGGGCCGTCGGTGAGCACCCGCAGGCCGCCGACACCGTCGGCATCAAGGTGAACCAGACCCGATTCTGGAACGTGCTGCTCGCGGGCGCCATCGCCGGGCTCGGCGGCACCGTGTTCACGATCGGCGCAGGCATCGCCTTCAACAAGGAGATGACCGCTGGCGCAGGCTTCATCGCGCTCGCCGCCGTCATCTTCGGCCAGTGGGATCCGATCAAGGCGACGCTCGCGGCGCTCCTGTTCGGGTTCGCGTCGAACCTGCAGAACACCCTCAGCGTCATCGGCTCGCCGGTGCCGAGCGAGTTCATGCTGATGGTCCCGTATCTCGTGACGATCTTCGTGGTCGCCGGTGTCGTCGGGAAGTCGCGCGCGCCGGCCGCCGACGGAAAGCCGTACATCAAGGGGTGATCCATGCCTGAACGACGACGCGCGGGCCGGGCCGCCTCCGACCCTCCCGATACCGACCCGAAAGGTGGCCGTTCGTGACCGACATCGACTGGGATGAGCTCCGCGCTGCGGCGACCGACGCGATGCGCCGCGCCTACGCGCCATACTCGCGGTACCGGGTGGGCGCCGCCGCGCTGGTCACCGACGGGCGGATCGTCACCGGATGCAACGTCGAGAACGCCTCGTACGGAGTGGGCCTGTGCGCCGAGTGCGGCCTCGTGAGCGAACTGGCCAATACCGGCGGCGGCAACCTCGTCGCGTTCGTGTGCGTCAACAACGACGGCCACACGATCATGCCGTGCGGCCGGTGCCGACAGCTGCTGTACGAGTTCGCGATCCCCGGACTGCTGCTGGAGACCGTGTCGGGCATCCGCACGATCGACGAGGTGCTGCCCGACGCATTCGGTCCGCGAGATCTCGAGGAGGCTGCGAGATGACCAGCCCCGAGGCCGGCCGAGTCGAGCCGTTCGACGCGGTCGACGTCATCCGCGCGAAGCGCGACGGCGGGGCGGTGCCCGAAGACGCGCTGCGTTGGATGATCGACGCCTACACGCGCGAGTACGTCTCGGATGCGCAGATGGCCGCGTTCGCGATGGCCGTGCTGCTCAACGGCATGACCCGCGACGAGATCCGCGTCATGACCGACGCGATGATCGCATCGGGCGAGCGCATGAGCTTCGAGGGGCTCGGCAAGCCGACCGCCGACAAGCACTCGACGGGCGGCGTCGGCGACAAGATCACCCTCCCGCTCGCACCGCTCGTCGCCTCGTTCGGGGTCGCGGTGCCGCAGCTTTCCGGCCGTGGCCTCGGGCACACGGGCGGCACGCTCGACAAGCTGGAGTCGATCCCCGGGTGGCGCGCCTCGCTCACCAACGACGAGCTCTTCGCTCAGCTGCGCGACGTCGGCGCCGTCATCTGCGCCGCCGGCACCGGCCTCGCCCCGGCCGACAAGCGCCTCTACGCGCTGCGCGACGTCACGGGCACGGTCGAGGCCATTCCGCTCATCGCGTCGAGCATCATGTCGAAGAAGATCGCCGAGGGCACGGGCGCGCTCGTGCTCGACGTGAAATTCGGCTCGGGCGCCTTCATGCGCGACATCGACCGCGCACGCGAGCTCGCGCGCACGATGGTCGAGCTCGGCACGGACTCGGGCGTCGCGACCACCGCGCTGCTCACCGACATGAACACGCCGCTCGGGCTTGCGATCGGCAACGCGAACGAGGTCCGCGAGTCGGTCGAGGTGCTCGCCGGCGGCGGTCCCGCCGATGTGGTCGAGCTCACCGTCGCGCTCGCCCGTGAGATGCTGGCCCTCGCCGGGCAGCCCGACGCCGACGTCGAGGAGGCGCTGCGCGACGGGCGCGCGATGGACACGTGGCGTGCCATGATCCGCGCGCAGGACGGCGACCCGGATGCCCCGCTCCCGACGCCTCGCGAGACGCACACGGTCACCGCGCCGACTTCCGGCATCGTCACCCGCATGGACGCCCTCGCGTTCGGCATCGGCGCGTGGCGTCTGGGCGCGGGCCGCGCCCGCGCGCAGGACCCCGTCGTCCACGCGGCCGGCATCGATCTGCACGCGAAGCCAGGCGACGAGGTGACCGCGGGTCAGCCGCTGTTCACCCTGCTCGCAGACGATGAGGCGCGGTTCGCGCGCGCCCTCGAGGCCGTCGAGGGGGCGTGGGAGATCGGGCCGGATGCTCCGCCGCCCGCTCCGCTCGTCCGGGAGCGCATCACGGGCTGAGCGGAGTCGCCAGATCGACTAGCGTCACCAGTGGCTCACCGACCGCCGCAGCGCCGCACATCCGCCGTAGAACGTCCTTCACACCAATCGCCGCAGAGGAGCACCACATGCCCATCGACCAGCACGGGGACGCGGTCCTCGACGGTGTCTCGATCCGGAGCCTTCCGAAGGTGTCGCTGCACGACCACCTCGACGGCGCCGTCCGTCCCGCGACGATCATCGAGCTCGCCGACGAGATCGGGCTCGATGTGCCCGAGACGGATGCCGACGCGCTCGCGGACTGGTTCGCCGACAGGAGCGACTCGGGCTCGCTGGTCGAGTACCTCAAGACGTTCGATCTGACGACCGCCGTCATGCAGACGCGCGAGGGCCTCACGCGCGTCGCGCGCGAGTTCGTCGAGGACCTGGCCGAGGACGGCGTCATCTACGGCGAGGTGCGCTGGGCGCCGGAGCAGCATCTGGCGCGCGGCCTCTCGCTCGATGAGGCCGTGGAGGCGGTGCAGGAGGGGATCGAAGAGGGCGAGGATGCGGCGGCGGCCGCCGGCCGCGACATCCGCGTCGGCCAGCTCATCACGGCGATGCGCCACACCGACCGCTCCCTCGAGATCGCGCGTCTGGCCGTCGACTGGCGCACGCGCGGCGCTGTGGGCTTCGACATCGCGGGTCCGGAGGACGGCTTCCCGCCGTCGCGTCACCGCGAGGCGTTCGACTACCTCGCGTCGGAGTTCTTCCCGACCACCGTGCACGCGGGCGAGGCGGCAGGGCTCGACTCGATCCGCTCGGCGCTGCTCGACGGGCGCGCTCTGCGCCTCGGGCACGGCGTGCGCGTCGCGGAAGACCTCGAGATCGTGTCGCGCGAGGGCGAGGAGGTGCTCGTGCAGTTCGGAGACCTCGCACGCTGGGTGCGCGATCGCGAGATCACGCTCGAGCTGTCGCCGTCGTCGAACCTGCAGACCGGCGCGATCGCCGCGTGGGGCACGACCCTCGAGGACCACCCATTCGACCTTCTGTACCAGCTCGGGTTCTCCGTCACGGTGAACGTCGACAATCGCACGATGAGCCGCACGTCGCTCACGCGCGAGCTGGCGCTGCTCGCCGAGACCTTCGACTACGGGCTCGACGACCTCGAGGAGTTCCAGCTCAACGCCGCCGCGGGCGCATTCCTCCCCGTCGAGCAGCGCGAGGAGCTCATCGATCTCATCTCGGAGGGCTTCAGCGACTGACCCGGGCCGCGGGGCTTCGCGCCCGCGCGGGGTGTGCCGAACTCCGGAGAATTCGGCCCGCCTTACGGCGCGGCGCCGGATCGCCGGTCATCGCGGAACCGACGTCGCGAATTCTCCGGAGTTCCGCACGGATACGGGTCCGCCCGGCCCGCGCGCGATGATCTCCCGAAGCGCCGACAGCACGGCGTCGCCCCGCCACATGACGTCTTCGGCGAGCAGCCGCACCGTCGAGTAGCCGAGTCGGGCCGCGGCGAGGTCTCTCCTCCGATCGCGCTTCTGCGCCTCCCAGTCGGAGTGGAACTGCCCGCTGTCGCACTCGATGATGAGCCATCCGTCGACCACGAAGTCGACCCTGCCGACGCCCGCGAGCTGCACCTGCACGTCGAAAGGACAGCCGATCGCGCGGAGCATGAGCCGCACGAACGTCTCGGGCCCGGACTCACTCCGATCGTCGAGAAGTCGGCGGAGCACACGGTGGCGACGTGGCAGTCTCGAGAAGATCACCGCGAGATCGCCTTCGTCGATGAGGCGGAGGTGCCACGCGCTGTCGAGTGTCGCGACGGCGGCTCGAGGGTCCTGGCACCGGGTGGCCCGTACCAGCGCTTCCACGACAGGTGTCGCGAGGGCCTCGCTTGACGCGCCGGTCGGCCGCCAATGCCGAACGACGTCGTCCGGACGAGAGGGCACGCGGCTGGCATCCGGCTCCATCTGGATGTGGAGGTGAGGCGCGTCGCGGACGAACACACCAAGGCGCTGCAAGAGGGAGAGGCAGTCCACCCGCCCGCCCAGGCGTGCCGCTCGAACGAACACGGAGTCGGTTCCCGCCCTCACGTACCGCCCCTTGCGCACGCGGATGAGGCTGCCGTCGGCCACGGCGCTCGCGAGCCGGCGTCGAGTCATGCCGCGCTCGATCAGCGCCCGTGTCGAGAGCAGGGTCGGCGGTCTCGGCCGCACCGGCCGTGTCGTCGTTCGCACCGTTCCACGGTGGGTGCGCGCGCCCGGCGCCGCGCCGCGAAGCCGCTCGGATGTGGAGAGTCGGCGACGAGCGGGGCGTGGAGGAGGAGCGGAGGGGAGCGGAGGAGCGGAGGGGAGCGGAGGGGAGCGGAGGAGGAGCGGAGGGGAGCGGAGGAGGAGCGGAGGAGGAGCGGAGGAGGAGCGGACGGAACTCCGGAGAAAGTCGCTCGAAGGCCGTCGTCGGGCCCGGAACTGCTCCCTCTACGCCGGATTCTCCGAAGTTGGGCACGCGCGGCGCGGTGACCCGCGGCCCCGAGCCGAGCCGCGCGCGGCGCGGCCGAGCCGCGCCGCGGCGCGCGGCACCCTGCGCGCGTCAGCCCCGCACGACCTCCGGGTGCGTCGCGACGTAGGCATCGAACGCCTCGGCCGACGTCATGCGGGGGGTGTAGCCGAACTCCTGCTTGAGCGCGTCGTTCGCCAGCACGGGCCGGTAGCGCAGGAAGCCGACCTGCTCGGGCCCGTGCACCGTGAGGCGCAGCGCGCGCCCGACGCGGAGCGCGAACGCGAGCACGCCCGCCGGCACCGTGAACACCCGCTTGCCGAGCCGCGCCGCGAGCTCGTGCACCGTGACCTTGCCGTCCCCGGCGACGTTGTAGACGCCCGGAGGACCGTCCGTCGCGCCGCGGGCGATCGCTGCGGCGACGTCGTCGACCCACACGAACACGAAGGGCGAATCGGAGCCGCGGATCGCGAGGATGCGGCGTCCCTTCCACAGGGCTGTGATCTGGTTCTCGACCGTCGGGCCCAGGATCGTGCCGATGCGGAAGACGACCTGCTCGAGCTCGGGGTGGGCGAGGCGGTAGCCGGCGAGCATCTGCTCGACGAGCCGCTTGTGCTTCGAGTAGGGGAACTCGTCGTTGCCGCGCACGGGGTCGCTCTCGCGCAGCCACTCGGGGTTGTCGGGGTGGTAGCCGTATGCGGCCCCCGACGATGACACCACGATGCGCCGCACGCCTGCCTCGACGCACGCCTCGAGCACGTGCCGCGTGCCGTCGACGTCGACGCGGTATTCGAGATCGTGGTCGCGGCCCGGGTTCACGATCGCGGCGAGATGCACGACCACGTCGATGTCGTGGCGGCGCATCAGCTCGACGAGCCCGTCGGGACGCGTGACGTCGCACTCCTCGTACTGCACACCGTCGATCGGATGCCCCGGCCGCCGCACATCGCCCGCGACGACGAGCGACACCTCGGGTCGCGCCCCGAGCGCCTCGGCGACGTGCGATCCGAGGAATCCGGCGCCGCCCGTGATGAGCACGCGCACGTCCTTCACCTCCGTCGTGTCGCGCCCGCGCGCGGCGTTCCGCGCGATGGGCCGGACGTCGTGTCCGTCGATCGTCATGATGTCGCCTCCGCCGCGGCATCCGTCGGCTCCGTCGGCTCGGCGTGCCGCGAAGCGTCTCCCTTCACCGAGCCGGTGCGCCGCTTCGTGTGACGCGCCCACAGTGCGGCGACGATGAGGCCCGCGATGATGTCCCAGATGCCCCACCATCCGGCCACGATCGCCATGCCGCCGAGCCCGCCGAAGAACGTGAAGACGAGGCCGAGGCCCAGACCCGCGTTGCGGATGCCGACCTCGAACGTCATGGCCTTGCGCTCACGCGTCCCGAGGCCGCCGACGACCGCGGTGCTGTAGCCGATGGCGAGTGCGACCGCGTCGTGCACCGTGACCACGAGCACGATGATCCCGAGGAACGCGACGAAGTACGCCCAGTTGCCGGCAAGGGCGGCGACGATGAATCCGAGCAGCGCGATGAGCGAGAACCACTTCACGAACGGCTGCACCTTCGCCGCGAATTTCGGGAATCGTGCGCGCACGACCAGGCCGATCACGAAGGGCAGACCGATGATCAGGAAGATCTCGAGCAGCATCTGCCACGGGTTGAGCGACACCGCCTCGAGCAGCTCGCGCGCGGTGGGGTGCAGCGACCCCCAGAACGCGATCGACAGCGGCAGCATGAAGATGTAGATCGCGTTGCCGACGGCGGTCATCGACACCGACAGCGCGACATTTCCGCCCGCGCGGTGCGTGAGCACCTGCGAGATGTTGCCGGGCGGACAGCACGCCACGAGGATCATGCCGAGTGCCATCGACGGCGTCACCGGCAGGATGAGTGTCAGCCCGAACGTCACCGCCGGCAGCACGACGAGCTGCGCGAGGATCGCGATCACGAACGGCTTCGGCTTGCGCACGACGACCTTGAAGTCCTCGGGCGTCGTGTCGAGGGCGATCCCGAGCATGATCAGCCCGAGCACGACGTTAAGGATGATGAGCGTTCCGGGCGTGAAGTTCAGGACGACGTCGTCGGGGTTCATGCGGTCACCTTCTCGGGTGCGCGGCGAGTGGAGGAGGACGAACGGATGCCGCGGCCCCCACCCGCGACGTCGCCGCGCAGTTCGGCCGTCGCCTCGCGCACCGCGCGCCGGTACGCGTCTTTGTTGACGTAGTACGACATGCGCTCGAGGCCGAGGTACCTGTACCCCGCGGTCAGGTCGGGCCACGGGGCATCCGTGATCCGTCGCCGGAAGGCGGCGCGCCGGTCGGGCGTCGCGGTGAGATAGGCGGCGATGAGCTCGGCTTGCTCGTAGCGGCCCTGCCACCCGATGCCTGATGCCTCGATCATGCCCATCACGAAGAGCCCGTTGAAGGCGCCGTCGACGGGCGGCGGGAAGATGTTGAGGAAGAGCTTCGGCGCCCACCCGCTCCAGTTGAGCTCCTCGCGCGCGACGAACGGGTAGTCGAGTGTGTAGCCGGTGGCGAGCAGGACGAGGTCGTATTGTCCGATCGTCCCGTCGCGGAAGTGCACCGTGTCGCCGTCGAACCGGTCGACGTCGGGGCGGATGCGCAGGTCGCCCTGTCCGAGGTGGTTCAGGATGAGCGTGTTGACGATCGGGTGCGACTCGTAGATCTTGTAGGCCGGCTTCGGGAAGCCGAACCGCGTCGGGTCGCCCGTGAAGGCGCGCAGCACGCGGGCGTCGATGAACTGCTTGATGGGGCGGGGGAGCGGGCGGCCTTGGTTGAGCGTGTCGGACGGCTTGCCGAAGATGTAGCGCGGCACGAAGTAATAGCCGCGGCGCACGCTCATGTCGACGGATGCCGCGTGGTGCACGGCATCGACGGCGATGTCGCACCCCGAATTGCCCGCGCCGATGATGAGCACGCGCTTGCCGGTGAGCTGCGTCGCGCGCTTGTACCTCGACGTGTGCATGATCTCGCCGGTGAACTCGCCGCGGAACTCGGGCACGTTCGGCTCGGCGAGCGTGCCGTTCGCGAGGATCACACCGTCGTACCTCGCCTCGATCGGACCGTCCGGTCCGTCTGCGCGCAGCGTCCACAGGCCGTCGACTCCACGTTCGAGCGCGGTGACCTTCGTCTCGAACGTGAAGTGCTCGGTGAGGCGGAAGTGCTCGGCGTAGTCGCGGAAATACTCGATGAGCGTGCGGTGGCTCGGGTAGTCGGCATCCGTCTTCATCGGGAACTCGGCGAACTCGGTCGTCGTGCGCGACGAGATGAGGTGCGCCGACTCGTACATCGTCGAGCGCGGGTTCTCGATGTCCCACAGGCCGCCGACGCCGCGGGAGGCCTCGTAGCCGTCGAACTCGATGCCCGCCTTCTGCAGCGCCCGCGCCGCGGAGAGTCCCGATGGCCCGGCGCCCACGATGGCATAGCGGTGCTGTTGCATTTCTCCCCAGACTCCGTCGTCCCGGTGTTTCGGCCTTGGATACCCTACGGCGTTAGAGGCCGCTAACCGAAATCATCCGCCCACAGGGTGAGCGCGCTCCGTCTCGTCGCGCCGCTCCTCGCTCGGCGTGCGGAAGGACACGGAGACGGAGCGGGCGCAGCGGACGACGCCCCGCCCCGACGGGGGACGGTCAGCCCGCGATCGCCGCCTGCCGCTTCTCGACCTCGGCGCGCACCTTGGCGAACAGCGGATGCTCCGGCTCGAGCCCCGTGACCTCGGACGTGAAAGCGGCCGCGTCGAGCTCGCGCAGCATCCGCTGCATGTCGACCGACTGCGGGTCCTCTTCGTCTTCGAACGCGAGGGCCGCGCCCATCGCCGCGACCAGAGCGTCGACGGGGAGACCGCGCTCCGCCGCCTCGGCCGCGGGTCCGACGAACCGCTCGTGGCGCGAGAGCTTACGCAGCGGCTGACGACCGACGCGCCACACGGTGTCGGGGAGCGCGGGATTGCGGAACCGCTTGAGGATCGTCTCGCGGTACGACCCGAGGTCGTGCGGATCGAGCTCGTGCTTGGCCACGAGCAGCTCCGACGTCTCCTCGAGGGTCGCTGCGACCTTCGCGGCGATGTCGGGGTCGGCGAGGGCGTCCGAGATCTTCTCGACACCCGCCTGCGCGCCGAAGTACGCCGTCGTCGCGTGGCCGGTGTTGACGGTGAAGAGCTTGCGCTCGATGTAGGGCGCGAGATCGTCGACGAAGTGCGCGCCCGGGATGTTGGGCGGATCGTCGCCGAACGGCGGCCGCTCGATCGCCCACTCGTAGAAGGGCTCGACCGTGACGTCGACGCCGGCGCCCTCGGCCTGCGCCGGCACGATGCGGTCGACCGCCGTGTTCGCGAACACGGCGCGCGCGGTGATCGCATCCCACGCGTCGCCCGCACGCTCGCGGATCTCGTCGCGCAGCAGGTCGGTCGCGTTGATCGCGTTCTCGCACGCCATGATCTGGAGAGGCGGCGATTGCGGGTCGCGCAGTGCGAGCCCCGACAGGATCAGCGGCGCGACGAACTTCAGCACGGTCGGCCCGACCGCGGTGGTCACGACATTGGCGCCGGCCACCTCTTCGATGACGTGATCCGGATGCTCCGCGCTGTTGATCGCGCGGAACCCCGTCACGACGATGTCGCGGCCACCCTCGCCCACCTCGTGCACGGTGTACGAGTCGACCGCGTTGATCGCGTCGACGAGGGGCGCTGCGACGTCGGAGAAGACGAGCTCGTAGCCGCCCTCGTGCAGCAGCAGGCCGACGAACCCGCGGCCGATGTTGCCCGCCCCGAAATGAACGGCCCTCATGACACTTCTGCCGAGACGAGGGCGAACAGCTCCTCGGGGGTCTCGGCCTGCTTGAGCTTGGCGACCTCGTCCTCGTCGGAGAAGAGGATCGCGATCTTCGACAGGATCTCGAGGTGCTCGTCGCCCTTGCCGGCGATGCCGACCACGAACGTGACCGGATCGCCGTCCCAGTCGACGCCGCCGTCGTATCGCACGACCGACAGGGCCGAGTCGAGGATCGCGTCCTTCGTCTCGTTCGTGCCGTGCGGGATCGCCAGCTCGTTGCCCATGTACGTCGACACCGTCTGCTCGCGCTGCTGCATCGCGTCGAAGTACGCCGACGTGACCGCGCCCGCCGCCTCGAGGATGTCGGCCGCCTCCTTCATCGCCTGCTCGCGCGTCGCGTTGCCGGAGTGGATGCGCACCTGCCCGATGCTGAGGACCTCACGTGCCATGTCAGTCGCCTTTCTCTGTCGATGCGGATGCCGCGGACCGAGGGCCACGGGGTGGGGGGGCTGTCGCCCGCCCCACCCCGCAGCGGTCATGTGTTCTCTTCTGTCGCGGGGGATCGCGCGACGACGCGCTGGGCTCAGCTCGTCGCTTACGGTGCCCCGCCCTCCGAACCATCCTCGTGCTGCGCACGCACGAGGTCTACGACCTCGTCGTACCTGGGGGAGTTCATGAAGTTGTCCACAGACACATGGATGGCGTCGGGTGCCGTCTGGCGCGCCCGGTCGGTGAGCTGATTCTGCGTGATGACCAGGTCGGCCGACGAGTCGAGGGCGGCGATGGCCTTGTTGGTCACCGTGACGTCCTCGATGCCCGCCTTCTTGATCTTGTTGCGCAGAACGCTCGCGCCCATCGCCGACGAGCCCATGCCCGCGTCGCACGCGAACACGATGTTCTTCACCTCGCGCTCGGTCATCGTCGCGGGCTCGATTCCGCCGTCCGCCTGGGTGGCCGCGCCGCCGCGAAGCCCTGCGAGCGTGTCGGAGGACTTGCCCTTCGCGGCCTCGGTCTGTGTGATCGCCGCACCGAACGCGTCGTCGGTCGCCGCCATCGCCTCCAGATCCCGCTTGCGCGACGCGCGCAGGATCGCCCACGAGATGAGGAAGGTGACCGCCGCCGACAGGACCACCGACAGGATGACCGCGAAGTACGCGCCGGGCGCGGTCTGGAGTATCACCGCGATGATGCTGCCCGGGGCAGCCGGTGCGCGCAGCGCGCCGCCCAGGAGCATGTTCGTGGTGACGCCCGTCATGCCGCCCGCGATGAGCGCGAGGATCAGGATCGGCTTCATGAGCGCGTACGGGAAGTACACCTCGTGGATGCCGCCGAAGAACTGGATCACCGCAGCACCGGGAGCCGATGCGCGCGCCGCTCCGAGCCCGAAGAACGTGAACGCCAGGAGGAGGCCCACACCGGGGCCGGGGTTCGCCTCGAGCAGGAACAGGATCGACGAGCCGTTCTCGGTCGCCTGCTGGATGCCGAGCGGGGTCAGCACACCGTGGTTGATGGCGTTGTTCAGGAAGAACACCTTCGCCGGCTCGATGAGGATGCTCGTGAGCGGAAGCAGGTTCGCCTCGACGAGCCAGTTGACCGCGTTCCCGAGGATCTGCATCAGGCCGTTGACGAGCCACGCGATCGGGTAGAACCCGATGATGGCCAGGACGAAGCCCCAGATGCCGGCCGAGAACATGTTGACGAGCATCTCGAAGCCCGCGCGGATCTTGCCCTCCCACAGGCTGTCGAGCCACTTCATCGTGTAGGCGGCGAGCGGGGCCATGATCATCGCGCCGATGAACATGTGCACGTAGCCGAGCCCGCTGTCACCCTCGGGGAGGGTCGCGTTGAACTTGTCCACGAGCAGGTCGGACCCGACGATCGCACCCATCGTCGCGATCGATGCCACCACGCCACCGCGGATGCCGTACACGATGTTGCCGCCCGTGTACGCGATGAGGATCGGCAGCAGGTAGTGGATGAACGGGAACACGATGGTCGCGAGGTCCGCGTTCGGGGTCCACCCCACCTCGATGAAGAACGCCGTGAAGATGCCCCACGCGATGAGCGCGGGGATGTTCGGCATGATCATGCCGGACAGGAACGTGCCGAAGCGCTGGACTCCGACGCGCGCCTTGCTCCCGCCCTTCGTGGGCGTAGACGCCGTTGTCATTGCTCTGTCTCCTTCTCTCGGGTCGCGGCCGCCTCAGCCGCGGGGGAGCTGGTCGAGGCCGCGGCACTCTGGGCTGCGGCCCTGGCCGAGGCCGCGTCGTTCGCGGCCAAGGCGGCTTCGGCGATGGCCTGCGCCTCGCCGAGGGTGTACTGCAGAAGGGTCGCCCGCACGTCGGCGAGCGCGGTCGGCGCCATCGACAGGCTGGTGGCGCCGAGTCCCACGAGCACGACCGCGAGCATCGGGTCGGCGGCGGCTTCGCCGCAGATGCCGACCGGCTTGCCGTTGGCGCGTCCCGCTTCTCCGACCTCCCGCACGAGGCGGAGCACGGCCGGGTGCCACGGGTCCTGGAAGGCCGCGACCGAGCCGAGCAGCCGGTCCGCCGCCATCGTGTACTGGGTGAGGTCGTTCGTGCCGATCGACGCGAAGTCGGCGACGGCGAGGATGCGGTCGGCCAGAAGCGCCGACGACGGCACCTCCACCATGACGCCTGCGGTGCGGATGCCGTACTCGCGTGCGATCGAGGTGAAGTACTCGGTCTCCTCGACGGTGGCCACCATGGGGGCCATGACCCACAGGTCGGCGCCGTCGCCCGCGGCGCGGGTCGCCGCATCCGCCTCGGCCAGAGCCGTCAGCTGCTCGCGCAGGATGTCCTCGCTCGCGCGCAGCGCGCGCAGGCCGCGGAGCCCGAGGGCCGGGTTCTCCTCGTGCGCGTCGTTGAGGAACGGCAGGGGCTTGTCGGCTCCCGCGTCGAGCACGCGCACGACGACCTTCTTACCCGGGAAGGCCGCGAGCAGCTTCTCGTACACGACGCGCTGCTGCTCGACGGTCGGCGCCTGGCTCGAGCTGAGGAAGAGGAACTCGGTGCGGAACAGCCCGACGCCCTCCGCGCCGAGCGCGACCGCCTCGGCCGCGCCCTCGGCGTTGCCGAGGTTCACGAGCAGCGGAACCTCGAAGCCGTCCTTCATGGCGCCCGGCGTGATGGGGGCGGATGCCGCAGACGCACGTGCGTCCGCGCGATTCTTCGCCCGCGCGAGCTCCTCGTCGGTCGGCTGCGTCACGACGACGCCCGCCGCCGCGTCGACGATCACCGTCTCGCCGTCCTTCAGGCCCGCCGCATCCGCGACGCCCACGACCGCGACGATCGCCTTCTCGCGCGCGAGGATCGCGGTGTGCGACGTCGGGCCGCCCTCCGTCGTGACGAGGGCGAGCACCTTGTCGAGGTCGAGGAGCGCCGTGTCGGCGGGCGCGAGATCCTTCGCGACGAGCACGAACGGATGCCCCGGGTCCGGCACGCCCGGAGCCGGGAGTCCGCGCAGCCGTGCGATCACCCGCTGCGCGACGTCGTCGAGGTCGGCCGCGCGCTCGCCGAGGTATCCGCCCAGCGCCGTGAGCTGCTCGCGGAACGAGGCGAACGCGTCGTAGACGGCGAACTCTCCCGTCTTGCCCTTCGCGATGCGGTCGTCGACCTCTTGCTCGAGCGTCGGATCCTCGGCCATCATGGCCTGCGCCTCGAGCACGTCCCGCGCCTTGCCGCCGGCTTTCTCGCCCCGCTCCTCCAGCTCGCGCGCGACGGCCGAGACCGCTTCGCGCACGCGGGCCGTCTCCTCCTCGACGCTGCGCGTGCTCTGCTCGTCGGGCGGCGGGGGCAGGGGCTCGGCCATGCGGGCGACGGGGCCCTGCGCGACGCCGAGGCCGATGCCGACTCCTCTCAGCTCAGGCATCCTCACTCCGCGTCGTGGTCGGTCGTGAGCAGTTCGCTCAGCTTGTCGAGCGCCGCTTCGGCGTCGTCGCCGTCGGCCGTGAGCGTGACGTAGTCGCCCTGCTCGACGCCCAGCGCGATGACCCCGAGGATGCTCGCGGCGTTCACGGGCGAGCCCGAGTCCTTCGCGATCGTGATCGGGATGCCGGCGTCCTTCGCCGCCTGGGCGAAGATCTTGGCGGGTCGTGCGTGCAGACCGTGCGACGATCCGATGCGGACCGTCCTGGAGACCTGGGGCATGTCTTGACCTTTCTCGATGTCGATCGGACTCACGTGTCGACGTCTGCGGAACCCTGCCTCTCGACGGGGGTCGTCGTGTGCGGGGGAGCCCCCGCGGCCGGAGAAGTCCCCCCGGAATCTCCGACCGCGTCGCGGACCAGTGCGAGGGTCCGCGTGCCGTCCAGGTCCGAGAAGACGTCGGGCGGCAGCAGAACGACGGCGGTGCCGCGCAGGGCGGCGTCGCGCTTGATGCGCGCGACCGAGTCGGAGAGGTGCGGGCCGACCAGTACGACGTCGGCGGCGTCGAGGTCGATGGGCAGCGACTGCTCGGTGCCGGCGAACGCGGTGTACGGAAGACCCTGGTCGTGCGCGGCGTGCCGCACGCGCTGAGCGACGAACGTGCTCGATGCGCCAGCTCCGCAGACCACCAGGATCCTCATCGACCCGCCTCCTCGTCTTCGCCATTCTTGTGAAAACGCTGAGAGGCGACAACCACCCCTTCTTCCGCGGGGGAGGAAATCCGCGACAGGCGCTCCCGTCGGGCGCAACGGGGCGGCCCCGCCCGTCGCGGCTCGTGGTTGACTGATTCGAAGGGCGGCGCGACGCTGCGCCGGTTTCGGAGGGGACGGCGTGACGCGAGCGAGACAGGACCGGCTGCTGGGCCTTCTCGTGCGCGACGGAGACTGGGTCACGGCCGCCGCGCTGGCCGACTCCCTTGGGGTCACCCCGCGAAGCGTGCGCTCGTACGTCACCGCGATCAACGCGCGGGTGGCGCCCTCCGTCGCGGTCGAGTCCGGGCCGCGCGGCTATCGGGCGACGACGGATGCCGCAGCCGCGCTGCGCGCGGGTCCCGCCGACGAGGGCACCCCGCGTGACCGCCTCCACACGCTCGTGCGCCGCCTGCTCGACGACCCCGACGGCATCGACGTGTTCGAGACCGCCGACTCGCTGTTCGTGAGCCCCGCGACCCTCGACGCCGACCTCGCTCGCGTACGCGGACTGCTCGGCGGGACGGAGCTCACCCTCGAGCGCTCGCAGTCGCGCGCGCGGCTGGTCGGCACCGAGGTCGCGCAGAGGCGGCTGCTGAGTCGTCTCGCGCACGACGAGATGGACGCCGGCTCGTTCGACCTCGCCGCGCTGCGCCGCTCGCTGGGTGAGGACTCGGTCGGGGCGCGCGCGTTCGGCCCGTTCAAGACCGAGCTGGTCGAGAGGCTCGGCGGGCTCGGGTGGTTCGTCAACGAGATCGGCATCGCCGATGTCGTGATGCACATCGCCATCGCGGCAGACCGCGTCGCCCACGGGCGCCCGCTCGAGAACGCGGGCGCCGCCGACAGCGCGCCGCAGGGCGAGGTCGCCGACATCATCGGCGCCCTCGCCGAGAAGCACCTCGGCGTGCGGCTGGGCCGGGGCGACCTCCAGCACCTCTCGACGCTCGTGCTCACGCGGGTCGTGGCGCCCGGGGCATCCGGCTCGGCACCTGAAGAGCGCGCCCGCGCGCGGGTCGATGCCGAGATCGAGGCGGCCGTGCGCGAGGTCGTGGAGCGGGCGGCCGCGGAGTTCCTCGTCGACATCGTCCACCCCGACTTCGTGCTGCGGCTCGCGCTGCACGTGCAGAATCTCGCGCAGCGCGCCCGCGAGCGCGCGTGGTCGCGCAACCCGCTCACCAGGTCGCTCAAGTCGACGTACCCGATGATCTTCGAGGTCGCGGTGTTCATCGCGGTCGGCCTGCAGGAGCGCCTGGGCATCCCGCTGCCCGACGATGAGATCGCGTACATCGCGATGCACATCGGCGGGCAGCTCGAGCGCAACCGCCGCGCCGAACAGTTGCTGACGGCCACGATCGTGTGCCCCGGGTACTACGAGCTGCACGAGCTGCTGCGCTCGAGCGTCGACCGTTCGCTCGGCCGCGCGGTGGAGGTCGTGGGGGTAGAGACGCGCGTCGACCCCGACTGGGACCGCATCGACTCGGACATCGTCCTCACGACGATCGATGCGCCCCCGGGCCACGGGGAGCGGTTCGTGCGGATCAAGCCGTTCCTCACGGAGGCCGACATCGAGCGCGTGCAGACGGTGGCGAGCCGCATCCGCCGTTCCCGACGCCTGCGGCGCCTCCGCGCGGAGCTCGAGCGGTACTTCGAGCCTTCGGCGTTCCTTCGGCTGCCCGACGACCTCGACCCGGATGCCGCCGAGCGCGGCCCGCGCGAAGAGGATGTGATCCGCGCGCTCGGGGCACGCCTCGTCACCCTCGGGGTCATCGACGACGAGTACATCGAGCGCTCGATCGAGCGCGAGCGGCTGTCGTCCACAGCCTTCACCGACGCGCTCGCGGTGCCGCACGCGCTCGCGATGACGGCGGCGCGCACGTCGATCGCGATCGGGATCGCCGAGCCGTCGATGCCGTGGGGCGAGGGGCGTGTGCAGGTCGTGGCGCTCGTCGCCTTCTCGGAAGCCGACCGCGAGGCGTTCCAGACCGTTTTCGAGCAGTTCGTCGAGGTGTTCAGCGAACGCGACAGCGTGCAGCGGATCGTCCGGCGCGCGACCGACTTCGGCGGCTTCCTCGACGAGCTCGTCGCCGTGATCGACGGCTGAGCCGCCGCATCCGGACTCGTGTTGTTCGGGGCGCGTTCCCGGCTTCGGGGCGCAGGATATCCGCCCCGAAGTCGGATATCCGCCCCGAACGGCGGAATCACGAAGGGGCTACCCGCGACGGAGCCGCTCCTGGAGACCGCGCCGGACCGTCGGCCACTCGTGCGGGAGGATCGAGAAGACGACCGTGTCGCGCAGCGTTCCGTCCGGGCCGAAGCGGTGGTTGCGCAGCACGCCGTCCTGCTTCGCGCCGAGCCGCGCGATCGCCTCGCGGGACCGACGGTTGTGCCAATGCGTGCGGAACTCGACCGCGATCGCGTCGCACTCGTCGAACGCGTGGCCGAGCAGGAGCAGCTTCGCGGCCGTGTTGACGGCGGTGCGCTGCGCCGAGAGCGCGATCCACGTGGAGCCGATCTCGACGTGACGGTTGGGCTGGTCGATGTGGCAGTACGTGGTCATGCCCACGACCCGGCCCGTCTCGAGCCGCCGGATCGCCCACGGGTTCATGTGCCCCTCGGCGTGCCACGCGAGCCGCTGATCGATCTCGGCGTGGACCTCGCTCGGCGCGGGGACCGAGGTGTACCAGGCGCGGTCGAGGCCTTCCGCGGCGACGGCGAGATCGGCCGCATGGTCGTGCGAGAGGGGCTCCAGGCGCACAAAGTCGTTCTCGAGCGCGATCGGGGTGTTCAACAGCACGAATCGAGCCTAGAGCCGACGGATGCCGCACCCAGCCGCATCACGGATCGGAACGCATCGCCGCCTCGGCGGCCGCGGCCCCCTTCGCCGGGTCGCCGGACGCGGCCGCCACGCGCGCGGCGGCGAGCGCCCGCCGGCCCGCGGGCAGGCCCACCGCCGCGCCGACGGCGACGAACGTCAGGAGGCCCGCCGCGACCAGCAGCGCCTCGATCGAGACGACATCGGCGAGCGGCCCGAACACGAGCATGCCGATCGGCATCGCGACGGCCATGACGATGCCGACGAACCCGAACACTCGTCCCTGCCGCTCGGGCTCGACGGTCTCCTGCAGGAGCGTCATCGACGGCGTCGAGAAGAACGGCACGGCGAGGCCCACGAGGAACATGAAGCCGAAGAACACCCACACGGTCGGCGACAGCCCGAGCCCCACCGACAGCACGCCGAACACGAGCGACGAGGCGACGATGAGCCGGATGCGACTGCGCTTCGCGAAGAACGACGCCACGAGGATGCCGCCGAGCATCATGCCGATGCTGAAGGCGACCTCGAGGATCGCGAGGTTCACGACGTCCTGCGTCTCGCCCGCGGGGAACGAGCGCACGATCATGAGCGGCGTGAGGTTCGAGGGCGCGACCATCAGCAGGAAGATGATCGCGAACAGCACGAGCAGCCACCGCACGAACGCGTGGTGGACGATGTAGCGCACACCGTCGACGAGGTCGGCGAAGTAGCCCACGTGCGCGTCGGCAGCGCGGCGGATCGTCGGCACCGGGATGAACGCGAGGATGCCGATGCCGATGACCGCCGTCACGACGTCGATGACGAAGATCGGCACGAGGGATGCGGCAGCGCCGTCCGAGGCGGCGGACGCCCACGCATAGATGCCGCCGGCGGCGGCCGGGGCGAGCAGCGCGAGCGCCGACTGGATCGACCCGTTGATGCCGTTGACGCGGATGAGGTTGCGCGTCGGCACGATCTGCGGCACGAGCGCCGACACGGCGGGGAGCTGGATGCCCTGGCCCACCGAGCGGATCGCGAGCGTCAGGAAGATGAGCCACACCGCGTCGTAGCCCGTCATCATGATGAGCGCGAGGGCGAGCGTGGAGGCGGCGATCGCGGCATCCGCCCCCATGATGATGAGCTTGCGGTTGTGCCGGTCGGCCCACACGCCTGCGAAGATCGACACGACCGCCTGCGGGAGGAACCCGAACACGGCCGCGAGCATCATGATGAGCCCCGACTGGTATGTGATCGTGAGGTACCAGAACACCGCGTACTGCACGAGCATCGACCCGAACAGGCTCACCGTCTGGCCGCTCAGGAACATGACGATGCGCCGCAGCCAGTGCGGCGGATCCGGCTGCTCCGGCTCGTCGGACTGCTCCGGCGGCTCGACGGTCGGCGTCGCGCCGGTCTCGGCTGCCACCGCGTCCGGTGCGCCGGCCAGGGCCGGGGCCGTCAGCGGGGACTCGGGTGTCGCGGGCGGCCGGTCGTGCGAAGGGCGAGCGGATGCAGCATCCGGGTCGTCATCTCGTTCCGTGACCATCGATTCGCTCTCTTGGGGACAATCCGAGGTCAGTCACGATATATCGCGTTTTGTCCATTGCGCAACTTCGGCGCGCTGCCTCACGAGAGATCGTCGAGCAGGCTCTTGACACCGGCCGCGAGCGCCGCGATGCGGGCCCGCGCATCGTCGGCCGACTCGCCGCGCGCGTCGAGGTAGAGCTTGAGCTTCGGCTCCGTGCCGCTCGGCCGCACGACGAGCCGTGAGCCGTCGGCGAGCGTGTACCGCAGCACGTCCGCGGGCGGCACGCCGTCCGACCCTTCGAGCAGGTCGTCGACGCGCTCGACGTCGACATCGCCGATGGACGACGGATGCTGCGCCCGCAGCGCCCCCATGATGCGACCGATCACCGACAGGTCGTCCACGCGCACCGACACCTGGTCGCTCGCGAAGAAGCCGAACGTCTCGTCGAACTCGTCGAGGAGGTCGGAGAGGGTCTTCCCCCGCTCGCGCGCTTCCGCCACCATGCCGAGGAGCGCGACCGCGGCCGAGATGCCGTCCTTGTCGCGCACGGTCTCAGGGTTCACGAGGTATCCGAGCGCCTCTTCGTAGCCGAACACGAGACCGGGCGCGCGCGAGATCCATTTGAACCCCGTCAGCGTCGCGTGGAAATCCAGCCCGTAATGGCGCGCGACCACCTCGAGCCCCGGCGACGACACGAGCGAGCATGCGAGTGAGGCACCGTCGATGTGGCCGGACTCGGCCGCGAGGCGCGCCGCGCGCCAGCCGAGCAGCAGTCCGACCTGGTTGCCCGTGAGGCGCCGCCAGCCGCCTTCGGCGGACTCGTCGGGGACGGCGACGGCGAGCCGGTCGGCGTCGGGGTCGTTCGCGATGATGAGCTCGGCGTCCGCTTCGCGGGCCGTCTTGTACGCGAGGTCCATCGCACCCGGCTCCTCCGGATTGGGGAACGCGACGGTAGGGAACGTGCCGTCCGGCTCGAGCTGCTCCGGGACGGTTGTCGGCTGCGGGTAGCCTGCTGCGTCGACGATGCGCGAGAAGGTCTCCCACCCCACGCCGTGCATCGCGGTGTAGACCCACGTGAGTCCGTCCGCCCCCGCGGGCGCGGGCGCGACCGCGGCGGTCGCCTCGACGTACGCGTCGACGAGCGACTCGGGCGCCGTCTCGAATGCGACCGAGCGCGGGAGGGATGTGATGTCGCCCTCGGCTGCGACGCGCTCGATGTGCGCGGAGATCTCGGCGTCGGCGGGCGGGACGATCTGCGCGCCGTCGTCCTCGCCTCCGAGGTACACCTTGTAGCCGTTGTCGTCGGGCGGGTTGTGGCTCGCCGTGACCATGACGCCCGCCGCGGCTCCGAGCTCGCGCACGGCGAACGCGAGCACCGGCGTCGGGAGCTTGCGCGGCAGTATCACGGCGCGCAGCCCCGCACCCGTGAACAGCTCGGCCGAATCGCGTGCGAACACGTCGGAGTTCCGCCGCCCGTCGTAGCCGATGACGACGAGCGGGGGGTCTGCGGCATCCGGATCCGCCTTCTCGAGCACATAGGCGGCAAGGCCCGCCGCCGCCTGCGCGACCAGCACGCGATTCATGCGGTTGCTGCCGGCGCCGAGCGCCCCGCGCAGCCCCGCCGTGCCGAATTGCAGGCGAGTTCCGAAGCGGTCCTCGAGGTCGGCGATCGCGTCGGAGTCGCCCGACTCCGCGCGCTCGATGATCTCCCGGAGCTCGGCGCGGGTCTCGCCGTCCGGATCCTGCGCGAGCCACGCCCGCGCCTTCTCGAGCACCGACTCGTTCACAGCGCCCCGACGATTCCGGCCAGGAGCTTGGAGATGACCGGCTCCGCCTGGCGGCCCGCCTCGATCACCTCCTGGTGGCTCAGGGGAGTGGTCTGGATGCCGGCGGCCATGTTCGTGATGAGCGACATGCCGAGCACCTCCATGCCCGCCTCTCGCGCCGCGATGGCCTCCAGCGCGGTCGACATGCCGACGATGTGACCGCCCATGGTCTTCGCCATGCGCACCTCGGCGGGGGTCTCGTACTGCGGGCCGCGGAACTGGCAGTACACGCCCTCGTCGAGGGTCGGGTCGATCGTGCGCGCGAGGTCGCGCAGACGGATCGAGTACAGATCGGTGAGGTCGACGAAGGTCGCGCCCTCGAGCGGGCTCGCGGCGGTCAGGTTGATGTGGTCGCTGATGAGCACGGGCTGGCCGGGACGCCACGTGCTCTTCACACCACCGGCGCCGTTGGTGAGCACCATGATGCGTGCGCCCGTCGCGGCGGCCGTGCGCACGCTGTGCACGACGCGCCGCACGCCGTGGCCCTCGTAGAAGTGCGTGCGCGATCCGATGACGAGCACGCGCTTGCCGCGCGGCGTGACGATGCTGCGGAGCGTGCCGGCGTGACCGACGACGGCGGACTTTCCGAAGCCGGTCACCTCGGTGGCAGGGATCTCGACGGTGGTCTCGCCGATGAGGTCCGCCGCCTTGCCCCATCCGCTGCCGAGGGTGAGGGCGATGTCGTGGCGCTCGACGCGGGTGAGTCGCGCGATGTCGGCCGCGGCCTGCTCGGCCACGGCGAACGGATCGGCGGCGGGGTCGTCGAGCGGATTGTCGATGGTGTTCGGCATGCCCTTACGGTAGCGCCGCCGCCCGCCCCGGGCCACGGATGCCGCCACCGCGGTCGTGGCGACGCGTCGCGACTGAGAGAATGGTCGTCATGTCTGTGAGCTTCGAGCGCACCCAGAGCGTCGCGATCATCGGCGGCGGCCCCGGCGGCTACGAAGCGGCTCTCGCCGCAGCCCAGCTCGGAGCGGAGGTCACCGTCGTCGAACGAGCCGGTGTCGGAGGCTCGGCGGTCATCACCGACGTCGTGCCCTCGAAGTCGCTCATCGCCACCGCCGACGCCGCCGTCGCGATCGCGGGAGCGAGCGACCTCGGCGTGCAGCTGTTCGCCAAGGGCAAGGACGGAAAGCCGCTCAAGCCCGAGATCGCGATCAACCTGGGCGCGGTCAACCGGCGGCTCCTGTCGCTCGCGCGACAGCAGTCCGACGACATGCGCGCGTCGCTCGTCGAGGCGGGCGTCCGCATCGTCTCGGGCCACGGACGCCTCGAGGGCCCGCACGCGGTCGTCGTGTCGACCGGCCCGGGCGGCACCGACTTCGACCGCATCGAGGCCGACACGCTCGTCGTGTCGACGGGCTCGTCGCCGCGCATCCTGCCCAGCGCGGTGCCCGACGGTGAGCGCATCCTCACGTGGACCCAGCTCTATGACATGACGGCGCTGCCCGAGCACCTCATCGTGGTCGGCTCGGGCGTCACGGGAGCCGAGTTCGCGGGCGCCTACATGAACCTCGGCGCGAAGGTCACGCTCGTGTCGAGCCGCGAGCACGTCCTCCCCGGCGAGGACCGCGACGCGGCGGCCGTGCTCGAGAAGGTCTTCAAGCGCGGAGGCATGACCGTGCTCGGCAAGTGCCGCGCGCAGAGCGTCGAGCGGCACGGCGACACCGTCGTCGTGACGCTGTCGGACGGTCGCACCGTCGAGGGCAGCCACTGCCTCATGGCCGTCGGCTCGATCCCCAACACGCAGGGGATCGGCCTCGAGGAGGCGGGCGTGCAGATGACCGAGTCGGGCCACATCCAGGTCAACCGCGTCGCGCGGACGTCGGTGCCGAACATCTACGCCGCCGGCGACTGCACGACGTTCATCCCGCTCGCGTCGGTCGCCTCGATGCAGGGCCGCACCGCGATCTTCCACGCTCTCGGTGACGCCGTGATCCCGCTCGAGCCGCGTCGCATCACGTCGAACATCTTCACCGCACCCGAGATCGCGACCGTCGGCTGGCAGGAGAAGGACGTCGACGAGGGCCTCATCAACGGCGTGGTCCACAAGCTCCCGCTCGCCGCGAACGCGCGCGCGAAGATGATGGGCATCAAAGACGGGTTCGTGAAGATCATCGCCCACTCCGGCAGCGGCACGGTGGTCGGCGGTGTCATCGTCGGCCCGCGCGCGTCGGAGCTCATCTACCCGATCGCGATCGCCGTCGAACGTCGCCTCACCGTCGACCAGGTGTCGCGCGTGTTCGCGGTGTACCCGTCGCTGTCGGGCAGCATCACGGATGCCACGCGCGCGATGCACATCGTCGACCAGACGGGCGCGGTCACCGGCTGACGCGGGGTGCGGATGCCGCGGCATCCGTCTCGTCGAGGTTCGGACCTGTGCGGCCGTCTCGCCGATCGTTCGCCGCGGCCGTCGAGATCGCGCGAATGACGCCCGCCCGGTGCGCACGATCGTCATTTGCGCAATCTCGGCGCGTGTGGGCGAGGAGCCGGGACTACGGCAGCGTGAGGTTCGGCTCAGGGTCGATGCGCACCATGTAGGCCCCCGCCTCGCCGTGCGGGTCGACCAGGACCGCGATCCCGGGGCGTGCGGTCGTCAGGTCGAGGGCGACCCCTCCCGGGCACTCGAGCTCGTAGGTCTCGGAGGGCTCGGCGGGCTCGGACCCCTCGTCGTCCAGTCCGGAGAGCGTGATGGTCACCTGCTGGGGGCCGCCGCAGTCGACGATGACCAGGTGTTCGCCGGCGGGGAGGGTGGCGTCGCGCGTGTCGGACGCGGCGACCGTCCCCGGGTCGCCGAACGAACCCCAGAATCGCGTTGTCGCGGCCGCTTCGTCTCGCGCGGCGAACTCGGCGAAGTGGGTCACCCAGTCGTCCGCGGGTCGCTCGTAGGGCGCGTCGGACGCAGGCGGTGTTGCGGCGAACACGGGCGTCGGCAGGCTCTCGGGGGTGGCGGCGGAGCATCCGACGAGGACCATGGCGGATGCCACGACGAACGGCAGGCGACGGGGGGTCATGCACGCAACCTATCGGTTCCCCCGCGCACCGGACCGCCCGCGGCGCGCCGAGATTGCGCGGACGACCGCCCCCGCGCCGTCGCGATCGGTGTTCGCGCAATCTCGAGGGGTCCCGACCCGGGGACCGGGGTCGGATCCGGCGAAGCGGATGCCGGGCGAGGCGCGGCGCGTCAGGTGATCGTGAGCAGCTGGTGACCGGCCGACACCGTCGCGCCGGGATCGGCGTTGATCGAGCCGATCACGCCGTCCTTGTGCGCCTGGATCGGCTGCTCCATCTTCATGGCCTCGAGCACGACGACCAGGTCGCCCTTCACGACCTGCTGGCCCTCCTCGACGGCGACCTTCACGATCGTCGCCTGCATCGGCGCCTTGACGGCGTCGCCGGATGCTCCCGCGACCACGGTCGGCGCGTGCGAGCGGCGCGAGGGCGGAACCGCTGCGGGGCGGCCGGCCGCGGTCGGCGTCGTCACGATGCGGTCGGGAAGGCTCACCTCGAGCCGCTTGCCGGCGACCTCGACCACGACCGTGTGGCGGTGCTCGGTGGGCTTGGGTGCCTCGAGCTCGCCGTCCCACGGCGGGATGTCGTTCTCGAACTCGGTCTCGATCCAGCGCGTGTACACGCCGAATCGACCGTCCTCGGCGGTGAATGCGGGGTCGCGCACGACGCGGCGGTGGAAGGGGAGCACGGTCGGGAGTCCCGCGACCTCGAACTCGTCGAGTGCGCGGCGGGCGCGTTCGAGCGCCTCGGCGCGGTCCCGGCCGGTCACGATGATCTTCGCGAGCAGCGAGTCGAATGCGCCGCTCACCGAGTCGCCCGCCGTCACGCCGGAGTCGAGGCGGATGCCGGGGCCGCCGAACGTCTTGAACACGTGGATCGGTCCGGGCTGCGGGAGGAAATTGCGCCCGGGGTCCTCGCCGTTGATGCGGAACTCGATCGAGTGGCCCTCGGTCGCAGGATCGTCGTAGCCGAGCTCCTCGCCCTCGGCGAGGCGGAACTGCTCGCGCACGAGGTCGATGCCGGTGACCTCCTCCGACACGGGGTGCTCGACCTGGAGACGCGTGTTCACCTCGAGGAACGAGATCGTGCCGTCCGCGCCGATGAGGAACTCGCACGTTCCCGCGCCGACGTAGCCGACCTCGCGCAGGATCGCCTTCGACGACTCGTAGAGGATGCGGTTCTGCTCATCGGTCAGGAACGGCGCGGGCGCCTCCTCGACGAGCTTCTGGTGGCGGCGCTGCAGCGAGCAGTCGCGTGTCGAGACGACGACGACGTTGCCCGCCGCATCCGCCAGGCACTGCGTCTCGACGTGGCGGGGCTTGTCGAGGTACTTCTCGACGAAGCACTCGCCGCGCCCGAACGCCGTGATGGCCTCGCGCGTCGCGGACTCGAACAGCTCGGGGACCTCGTCGAGCGTGCGGGCGACCTTCAGACCGCGCCCGCCGCCGCCGTACGCGGCCTTGATCGCGATCGGCAGCCCGTGCTGCTCGGCGAAGGCCACGACCTCGCTCGCGTCGGCGACCGGTCCGGGCGTGCCGGGGGCGAGGGGGGCGCCGACCTTCTCGGCGACGTGACGCGCGGTGACCTTGTCGCCGAGGGCCTCGATCGCCTCGGGCGAGGGTCCGATCCACGTGAGGCCCGCCGCCATGACGGCGCGCGCGAACTCGGCGTTCTCGGCGAGGAAGCCGTAGCCGGGGTGGATGGCGTCGGCGCCGGAGCGGCGCGCGACCGACAGGATCTTCTCGATCGACAGGTATGTGTCGGCGCTCGTGGAGCCTTCGAGGGAGTACGCCTCGTCGGCGAGGCGGGCGTGGAGCGCGTCGCGGTCCTGGTCGGCGTAGACGGCGACGGATGACTTGCCTGCGTCGCGTGCGGCGCGGATGACGCGTACGGCGATCTCGCCGCGGTTGGCAATGAGAACCTTGGCGATTCGAGGCATGGATGCCAGCCTACCGAGCGGCAACCCGCGCGATTTGGGTGCATCGCACAAGAACGGTCGAAAAACGTGGGCGTCCAACTACAAGGGGTTTCGCCCCTGCGTCACCCTTCGTGCGAGCCGCCCGACGGTGAGCTGCGCAGCCAGAGATCCGTCCATTCGATTCCGAGCTCTCGCACGAGCCGTCGCAGCGTCGACAGTGACATGCCGACCACGGTCGACGGGTCGCCCTCGACGCGATCGATGAACGGTCCGCCGAGACTGTCGATCGTGAAGGCGCCGGCGACGTGCAGGGGCTCCTCCGATGCGATGTACGCGTCGATCTCGGCATCCGTCAGATCACCGGCGAAGAAGACGGATGCCTCGGCCACCCCGTGCGCCTCGCGAGGCGACTCGCCCGGCCGAACGCGCACGACGGCGTGTCCGGAGTGCAGGACCCCCGAGCGCCCCCGCATCGCATGCCAGCGCTCGCGCGCCGCCTCGGGCGTGTAGGGCTTGCCGAGCACGGCGCCCTCGAAGAGGAACATCGAGTCACCCCCGATGACGATGCCGTCGAAGTCGGGATCGTCATCGGCGAGGCGCGCGGCCACGTCCGCCGCCTTGCGCCGCGCGAGCAGCAGCACGTGCTCGTCGGGGTCGAGTGTGCGGCCCTCGGCGGCCTCGACCGCCGCGATGACGGCGTCTTCGTCCACGTCGGGCGAGAGCGTCAGGGGTTCGATCCCCGCCTGCCGAAGGAGCATGAGCCGGGCGGGCGAGGTCGAGGCGAGGCACACGCGCATGCGCCCACCGTACCGGCGGGCGGGGCGTGTGCCGTGTCGCGGGCCCGCGTCATGAAAGGGTTGGAACGTGCAGTCCCCCGACCTCATCGATCTCGACGTCACCGGCGTCGCCCACGGCGGCGTGTTCGTCGCCCGGCACGAAGGTCGCGTCGTTTTCGTGCCCGACGCGATCCCGGGTGAGCGCATCCGCGCCCGCCTCACCGAAGCCGGACCGGATGCCGACAAGCGGCGCTACTGGCGCGCCGAGGCGATCGACGTGCTCGAGCCGTCGGCCGACCGGCGGCCCCACGTGTGGCGACAGGCCGACATCGACATCCCGCCCGAGAAGAGGCCCGGCGGAGCGGACTTCGGACACATCCGCCTCGACGCGCAGCGCGCGCTGAAGCTGCAGGTCGTCCAGGACGCGCTGCAGCGCATCGGCGGGACGGACGTCCCCGTCACGCTCCAGGGCGCGCTCGCGGAGGTCTCCCCGCAGGGCGAGGTGATCGGCGAGGAGACCGAGGACGGCACCGGCTGGCGCACGCGCGTGAGCCTTCACGTCGACGCGGACGGGCGCATCGGGCCGTACGCCGCGCGCAGCCACCGCGTGATCGAGGTCGAGGACCTTCCGCTCGCGACGCCGGACGTCGAGCGCGTCGCCGTCGAGCTGCGCGACATGCCCCCTGGCCGGGTCGACCTCGCGCAGCCGGCGGACGGCCGCGTGCGTGTGATCCCGCGTCCCGAGCGTGCGCCGCGCGGGGCACGCCCCGGCGGGCGACGCGGTCGTGCGAAGGCGGGCGGGGCGCGGCATCCGTCACCACCTCCGGCCTCCGCGAAGCGCGATCCCGCACGCGAGGTCGTGGTCGAGCGCGTCGGCGGGCGCGAGTTCCGCGTGGACGCGGGAGGGTTCTGGCAGGTGCACCGGCTCGCGGCCCACTCGCTCACGTCGCTCGTGTCGTCGCTCCTGCGCGAGACGCGTCCCGACGGCCCCGCGATCGACCCGGATGCCTGGCACCTCGACCTCTACGGCGGGGTGGGCCTGTTCGCGGCGACGCTCGGAGAGCTGGGCGGCGCCTCCACGCGCGTGACGAGCGTCGAGTCGGATGCGCGCGCGACCGAGCACGCGGGCGAGAACCTCGCGGAGTGGGTGGGTGCGCGCGCCGAGACCGCGCGCGTCGACCGCTGGATCGCGCGGCTCGCCGACGAGGCGTCCGCCGCCGAGCGTGAACGCCTGTCGCGCGGCGTCGTCCTGCTCGACCCGCCGCGCTCGGGGGCGGGGCGCAAGGTCGTGGAGGGCATCGTGGCGCTGTCGCCGGCGACCGTCGTCTACATCGCGTGCGACCCGGTCGCGCTCGCGCGCGACCTCGCGACGTTCCGCGTGGGGGGCTATGAGACACCCGCCGTGCACGCGCTCGATCTGTTCCCCAACTCGCATCACGTCGAGGCGGTCGCGGTGCTCTCCCGTGCCGATTCTCGCGGTTAGGCTGTCGCCATGACGCGCGTCGCGCTCATCGATGACCACGAATCCGTCCGCCTCGGACTCGAGGCGGCCTGCGCACGGGATGCCGACATGACCGTCGTCTTCTCCGGCAGCACCGTGACGGACTACCTCGACTGGCGCACCTTCAGCGGCTCCGCGCCCGCCGACGTCGTGGTGCTCGATCTCACGCTCGGCGACGGCACGACGGTGACCGAGAACGTCCGCCGCGTCGTGAGCGACGGCTCGAGTGTCATCATCCACAGCGTCGCCGACCGTCCCGCGGCCGTGCGCGAGGCGCTCGCCGCGGGGGCCGCGGGCGTCGTGAGCAAGGCGTCGCCGATCGACGACGTCATCGCGGCGATCCGCACCGTCGCGTTCGGCGAGCCCCTCAACAACGTCGAGTGGGCGAGCGCCGTCGAGGGCGACCGCGCCTTCGCCGACGCGCAGCTCTCGGCCCGCGAGCGCGACGTGCTGCGGCTGTACGCCGCCGGGCTGCCGCTCAAGGTCGTCGCCGATCGGCTCGGCGTCGCGTACTCGACCGCGAAGGAGAACATCACGCGCGTGCGGGTGAAGTACGTGGAGGTCGGACGCCCCGCACCGACGAAGGTCGACCTGCTGCGCCGCGCGCTCGAGGACGGGATCCTTTCGGAGTCCGGAGACGACGCGACCACGGGTGGAACGCGTGACCGCTGACGCGGCGGGAGTCGCCCTCGACGAGGCTTGGGGGCGCATCCCGCAGACGCGCGAGACGACGGGGGGCTTCGGCTCCTTCACGAGGCAGCGCATCGAGCGCGTCATCTCCCTCGTCATCGGACTCGGATGCCTCGTGCTCGGCACCCAGTCCTTCATCAACGCGCTCGCGCCCAGTGAGGAGATCGCCGGGTGGCATCTGCCGCTCATGATCCTCGCGTTCGTGCCGCTCGCGGTCATGCTCGTCGCGTGCGCGATCGGTCGGGGCGTTCGCCTGTTCGCCGCCCTCTACCCGATCTCGTACTGCCTGGTCCTCCTGCTGTGGCCCGCGGCGACGGCGGGTGTGCCGGTGACGTCGCCCACGGAGCCGTGGATCTGGTACCTCGTGAATGTCGCGACGGTCGCGGCGATCCTCGGATACCCGCTGCCGTGGCAGATCGCATGGACCGTGCTCGTGCCGCTCCTGTTCGGCGCGGTGCGGCTGCTGCAGGCCGGTGTCGTCGACGTCGCGTTCGACGTGTGGTTCACGATCGCGCTCGACGTGTCGTTCGCCCTGATCCTCGGCGGCGTGCTCGTGACCCTCGGGTGGGTGTTCCGCTCGGTCGCGTCGAATGTCGACGAGGCGCGCGCCCTCGCGGTCTCGTCCTATGCGCGGGCGGCCGCAGCGGATGCCGCGGAGCAGGAGCGCGTCGCCGTCGCCGCGCTCATGCACGACAGCGTGCTGGCCGCGCTCATCGCGGTGGAGCGGGCGCACACGCCGCGCGAGCGCGCCCTCGCGTCGACGATGGCGCGCGAGGCGCTCACGAGGCTCGCGAACACCGAGCACGGCTCGGAGGAGGGCACGGACGACCCGAAGGACGCCGCCGCGATCGTCGCGGAGATCGAGCACGGCGCCGCCGAGCTCGGACTCGACCTCTCCGTCGCACACGATCTCGATCCCGCGACGGGCGCCCTCCCGGGCCGCGTCGCGCGGGCGCTCTCGCTCGCGGCGACACAGGCGATCGCGAATTCGGTCCAGCACGCGGATGCCGCGGGGCTCACCGTCGAGGTGAGCTCGTCGGCCAACCCCACGAAGCTCCGCATCGACGTGCGCGACACGGGCAAAGGGTTCGACATGGAGCGCGTACCCGACGACCGCCTCGGCATCCGCGGCTCGATCATCGCGCGCGTCGGCGCCGTCGGCGGCACCGCGAGCATCTCGTCGGGACCGTCCGGTACGAGCGTGCGGCTCGAATGGCCGGGGGAGGACCTCGCATGATCAGCGTGCGCAATGTCCTCGCCGGGCTCGGAGTCGCGTTCACCGCCTACCTGGCGGTGCGCGGACTCGTCTGGACGGCGCCCGTCCCGTCGCCGCTGCTCATGGTGATCACGTTCGCGGTGTATCTCGTGGTGACGTGGCTGTGCATCTTCTTCGAGCCGCGCCCCGCGCAGGCATCCGGGCCCGCGGGCAATGAGGACGTTCCGCTCACGGCGGGCCCGCGCGGACCGGTCAAGCTTCCCGCGTGGGCGGCCACGGCGGCGCTCGTGTGCGCGGTCGCGGTGCCGACGGCGGTGTCGATCGCCGTGGGGCCCCAATCGCGGTCCGCGACGTTCGCGACGTGGTACCTCGGCGGCATCGGCGCGCTCATGGTGATCGTCATGGTGCGGCGCCGCCCGTGGGTCGCGTGGGCCGGGATCGCGGCGCTCGCGATCGGGTCGATCGTGTGGATGGGCCCGATCGACGCGCTCTCGCTCGGGCTCGTCGGCTCCGCCGTGTGGGTCGCGGCGGCGCAGCTGCTGCTCCTGTCGATGGACCGGGCCGCGCGCGACACGTCGCGGCTCGCGGGGCTGCAGCGGGCGGCATCCGCGTGGCAGGCATCGCAGTCGGTGCGGCAGCGCGAGCGACGCGTGCAGGTGCAGCGCGCTCTCGTCGTCGCCGGCCCCGTGCTCATGCGCGCCGTCGCGACGGCGGGGGAGCTCGACGAGAACGAGCGCCTGCAGGCGCGTGTCGCCGAAGGACGCCTTCGTGACGAGATGCGCGGTCCTCGACTGCTCGACGACGCCGTGCGCGCCGAGCTCGAGCGGGCGCGCCGACGCGGCGCGACCGTGACGGTGCTCGACGAGGGCGGTCTCGAAGACGTCGACACGTCCGCGCTCGCCATCATCCGCGCGCAGCTCGCCGACACGCTGCGCACCGCGCGCTCCGACCGCATCTACATCCGCACGTCGCCGCACGAGCGCGTCGCGGTCACGGTCGTCGGCCGCTCCGCGGCGGGCGCGGGCCTGTCCGACGAGGACGCCGTCGACCTGTGGGAGGAGATCCCTCTGCCGCGAGCGGGCGAGGGTGAGGGCGAAGGCGAGTAGCAGCCGGCGCGGCATCCGGCGCTCGGCCCGCGTCTTGTCGCAGGGACAAGCACGCTCCCCGTCCCGGCGGGGGAGGGGAGCCAGGGCGGGGAGCGGAGAAGAAGAGGCGAGGGGCGGCGAAGCCGCCCGCCCCTCGCCTGCGGACGGTTACCCGAAAACCGTCCGCTCTGGCCGAACCTGACCGACACCGAGAACCGGAGGGCAGGTCAGCCGAACGCAGAGCGTTCCAGCACTTCAAGTATCCGACCCGTCAAGTGTCCCGTCTGTAGGTATTTCGGGGGACAAATCCAGGCTTCACGGGGCGTCAGCCCTGCCAGCACGGCAGGGCGCGCGACCATCCCAGCTCGCGCGGCAGCGGCCTGCGCAGGGCGCGCTGCGAGACCGACCACGCCGAGCGCGTCGGTGGGTCTTCGGCGACCGCGTGCCTCGCCTCCTCGGCGTACGCCTCGGTGACGACCGCGACGAGCGCCGCCAGTTCGTCCTCGGTCGGCTGCCCGCGCAGCACCTCCACCGAGATCGCGTGGTCGTCGTGCTCTGCGAGGGTCACAGCGGAATGTTCCCGTGCTTCTTGGGCGGAAGGCTTGCGCGCTTGCCGCGCAGCGCCCGCAGCGCCTTCGCGATCGCGACGCGGGTCTGCGCCGGCTCGATGATGCCGTCGAGCTCGCCGCGCTCGGCCGCGAGGAACGGCGAGGCGACGTTGTACGTGTACTCCTTCGCGAGCCGCGCGCGGACGGCGGCGACGTCTTCGCCCGCCTCCGCGGCGCGCTTGATCTCGCCGCGGTAGAGGATGTTGACGGCGCCCTGACCGCCCATGACCGCGATCTCGGCCGTCGGCCATGCGAGGTTGATGTCGGCCCCGAGCTGCTTCGAGCCCATGACGATGTAGGCACCGCCGTACGCCTTTCGCAGGATGACCGTGACGAGCGGGACCGTCGCCTCGGCGTACGCGTAGAGCAGCTTCGCTCCGCGTCGGATGACGCCCGTCCACTCCTGGTCCGTGCCCGGCAGGTAGCCGGGGACGTCGACGAGCGTGACGATCGGGATCGAGAACGCGTCGCAGAACCGCACGAACCGGCTCGCCTTCTCGCCCGCGTCGATGTTGAGCGTGCCGGCCATCTGCGACGGCTGGTTCGCGATGATCCCCACGGACCTGCCCTCGATGCGTCCGAACCCGATCACGATGTTGGGCGCGAACAGCGGCTGCACCTCGAGGAAGTCCTCGCCGTCGACGATCCCGCGGATGACCTGGTGGATGTCGTAGGGCTGGTTCGGGGAGTCGGGCACGACGTGGTTGAGCGCGCGGTCGGCATCCGTCGTCTCGAACTCGAACTCCGTCTCGTAGACCGGCAGCTCCGACATGTTGTTGTCGGGGAGGAAGCCCAGGAGGGTGCGAACGTAGTCGATCGCGTCGTCCTCGTCCTCGGCGAGGTAGTGCGCGACGCCCGAGCGGGTGTTGTGCGTGTGCGCGCCGCCGAGCTCCTCCATGCCGACGTCTTCGCCGGTGACCGTCTTGATGACGTCGGGACCGGTGACGAACATCTGGCTCGTCTTGTCGACCATCACGACGAAGTCCGTCAGCGCGGGTGAGTACACCGCGCCGCCCGCGGCGGGGCCCATGACGATCGAGATCTGCGGGATGACGCCCGAGGCCTGCGTGTTGAGGCGGAAGATCTCCCCGTACTTGCCGAGGGCGACGACGCCCTCCTGGATGCGCGCACCGCCGGAGTCGAGCATGCCCACGACGGGGATGCCGTTCCGGAGGGCGAACTCCATGACCTTGATGATCTTGTCGCCCGCGACCTCGCCGAGCGAGCCGCCGAAGGTCGAGAAGTCCTGCGCGTAGACGGCCACCGTGCGCCCGTGGATCGTCGCGACGCCCGTGACGACGGAGTCGCCGTAGGGGCGCGATTTGTCCATGCCGAACGCGGTCGTGCGGTGGCGCACGTACTCGTCGAGCTCGACGAAGCTGCCCGGGTCGACCAGGAGCTCGATGCGCTCGCGGGCGGTGAGCTTGCCCTTCGCGTGCTGCTTCTGCTGCGCCGCCTTCTCGGCGTCGACCACGGCTTCCTGGTAGCGCGAACGGAGGTCTGCGATCTTGCCGGCAGTCGTGGAGAGGTCGGGCGCTTCGGTCACGCGTTCCACCCTATCGGCGCGTTTCGCGCCGCCGTTGGAGGGATCGCACAAGCGCCTGTCCGATCCGCTGTCCGATTCGGCGGAGAGACGGATGCGGCGCCGCGTTGCGTTCTCATCGGGATCTCATTTCCCTCGCGCGGCCTCCGGGTTATGGTCGGAGGCAGTGATTCATCCACGGGGGCAGCGCAGGTGGTGGTCGCGAGCACTTCTCGCGATCGCGCTGACCCCGGTCGTGCTCCTGGCGCAGGTGGCGCCCGCGACCGCAGGAGCAGACGACTCCGCGTCGGGCTCCGCGGTCTCGAACGAGGCGCCCGCCCCCGACTCGACGGAAGCGCCGGCTCCTGAGCCGAGCGAATCGACGCCGACACCGAGCGACTCGACCGAGCCCACACCGACGCCCGATCCGTCTCCGACGGAGATCGAGACTCCGGAGCCGGTGCCTTCCGAGGAGCCGACCCCGGAGGCCGACCCGGACGAGGAGCCTGACGATCCGTCCGCCGACGCCCGCTTGTTCGCGGCCGGCACCCCCGCCGTGATCCCGCCGACCGGACGACTGGCAGGCGCCGATCGGTACGCAGTCACCGTCGCGGCCTCCGCGGCCGCTTTCCCCGGCGGCGCGTCGACAGTGCTCGTCGCCTCCGGCTTCGCGCCGTCGGACGGAGTCATCGCCGCTGGACTCGCTGCGCGTGTGAACGCGCCGCTGCTCTACGTCGCACCGACCTCGATCCCCTCGGCGGTCGCCGCGGAACTGCGGCGACTTTCGCCGGCCTCCGTCGTCGTCATCGGCGGTCCGGGCTCGGTGAGCGATGCCGTCCTCGAGTCGCTGAGGGGTTTCGCCTCCGAAGTCACCCGGTTCGGTGGCACGGACCGATTCGACGCCTCCCGGACCGCGCTCATGGGCAGCGTCACAAGCTCGACCGCCTACATCGCCGAGGGATTGCATCTCGTCGACGCACCGCTCGCGGCGGTCGCGGCCGCGGTGAACGACGCGGGATTCCTCCTGGTCGACGGGCGACTCGGGACTGCGGATGCGGCGTCCATTGCGGCCCTCAGGGCGGTCGGAGTCACGCGCGTCATCATTGTGGGCGGCACGTCGCGCGTGTCGCCCGGATATGAGTCGTCTCTCCGGTCCGCGGGGTTCACGGTCCAGCGTCGCGCGGCGGCCGACCGATATGGTCAGTCCGTGCTCCTCGCGAAGGAGCGTCCGAACGCTCCGCAGCGCGTGATCGTCGCGAACCCGGCGAGCGCATCCGACACAGCTGTCGCAGCCTCCCTGGCGGCATCCACTCGCCAGCCGCTCGTTTATACGAGTCAGCCGTGCATGCTCGACGCCGTTTCTGCGTACATCTCCTCCGTCGGGGTCGGAATGACCGCTCTCGGAGGGGCGGTATGGCTCGACGGGATCGTCTTGTCCGGCCTCTCGTGCTCGACGGAACGAACGAACCGCCAGTCCGCGCTCGCTTCTGCGATCCGGTCGACGATGAGTCAGTATCAGGGCACATTCAGCGTCACGGTGCGCGAGATCGGCGGACTCGGTCAGACGGTCAGCATCAACAGCGGCCAGCGGCTCGAGCCCGCCAGCATGATCAAGATCTTCGCCGCCTGGGCGGCCCTCGAGCGCATCGAACACGGCAGGGCCACGTTCGCGACGAGACTTCCGTCCGGCGTGAGCCTCGGCGGATGCCTGTACGTGATGATCCACGCATCCGACAATTACTGTCACACCGACATCGTCCATTGGATCGGTATCTCCGAGATCAACCGGATGATCCGATCGGAGGGCTTCCCGAACACCTATTACGGCTCCGTTCCTCCCGGAGTGAGCGTTCTCTACGCGGGTAACCGCGCGACGGCGAACGACCTGTCGTACCTCATGGTGCGGCTCGAGAACGGCACCATCCTCAACCGGTCGCTCTCGGACCATCTCATCAGCCTCATGCGCCAGCAGATCTTCCGGACGAGAATCGCCTCCGGGATACCTCCGGGCATCGGACAGGCGACGAAGCCCGGAGCGCTGTGGCTGACCTCGGGTCTCATGCAGGGCGACACGGGCATCGTGTGGGGCACGCGATCCACGTACGCCATCTCGATCATCGGCGACAACGGTCCACCGCAAGCCGCCCTCCGGGCGATCTCCAGGACCGTATACGAGCACTTCAACGGCACGTTCGGCACGGCGATGAGGTACCCGATCGAGCAGGTGGTGACCACCCGTCCAGCAGCGCTGCGGGCGACGCCGAACGGATCGACGGTGTACGTCGCACCGGCCGGCACACCGCTCCAGGTGCTCGATGCCAACCGCATCTGGTACCAGGTGCAGTGGGGGCAGCGGCAGCTCTGGGTGTGGTACGAGGATCTGCGGAATCGCTGATCTCGCTAGTCTCGTCCGCATGCCATCGGAGCGCTATCCACTCACCGCGGCGGTGAGCCCACGCGTCGAGACCGTGAGCTCGACCGGGTCGACGAACGCCGACCTCGCGCACGCCGCCGCGGATGCTCCGAAGGAATGGCCGCATCTCTCGGTGATCGTCACCGACGACCAGCGCTCGGGCAGGGGCCGGCTCGACCGGTCGTGGGTGGCGCCGCCCGGCTCGGGCCTCGCGGTATCGGTGCTCGTGCGCGTGGGCGCGCTGCCGACGCGCAGCCGCGGGTGGATCCCCCTCGTGGCGGGCGCTGCGATGGCGCGAGCGGTGGCGGCGCAGGTAGTCGGCGCGGGACACGACGCGCGCGTCAAGTGGCCCAACGACGTGCTGCTCGACGGCGCGAAGCTGTGCGGGATCCTCGCGGAGGTGGTGCCGGGGCATCCGGATGCCGTCGTCGTCGGCGCCGGTGTCAACACGCGCATGACGGCGGAGCAGCTCCCGGTTCCGACCGCGACCTCGTTCGCGATCGCGGGGCTCGAGGCGGACGAGGACCGTCTCCTCGCCGACTACCTCACCGCGCTCGACGAGCAGCTCCGCGCGCTCGAGACGGCGCACGGCGACGCCGCCGGCGCGGGCGTCCTCGCCGAGGTCGAGGCGCTTTGCGCGACACTCGGACGCGAGGTCGCGGTCTCCCTGCCCGGCGGTACGACGCTCGAGGGGCGTGCGCAGCGCATCGATCCCGATGGTCGGCTCGTGGTGGTGACCGGTCTCACCGAGACCGCGGTCGCCGCGGGCGACGTCGTGCACGTGCGCTGACCGTCCCGCTGCGCGACGCGAGGTTACGCGGGATCACGCGTGAAATGCCGTCCCAGCGGGGCGGTGCCGGGAGAATGGAGGCATGACGCAGCCGATCGGGTACGGCGGGAGGCCCATCACCCCCGCCCCGGGCGCGCCGACTCCCGAGCTCCGAGTCGCGCGCTTCCGCGGGCACGCCCGCCGGCTCTTCTGGTCGGCCCTGGTCCTCATCGCGGTCGCGGGAGCCGTGGGCTACTTCTACGGCAACCTGCCGGCGCCGTTCCAGAACTGGATGCTGCTGCTCGCCGCCGCCGCGATCCTCCTCGTCGCCGTCGTGCTCCCCTTCGCCGCGTGGTGGTCGCGCACGTACCTCATCACGACGCGTCGCGTGATCGCCCGCAGGGGACTGTTCCGCCGCGCGACCCGCGAGCTCGAACACGTGCGCGGCTACTCGATCGACCTGCGTCGCGGGATCCTGCAGCGCATGTGGGGCGCCGGCACCCTGACGCTCTCGAACGGCGTGGACGAACCGCTCCGCATGGTCGACATCCCCAGTGCCGAGCTCGTGCACGAGGTCCTCGTCGATCAGGTCGAGGTCAACCAGATCCTCGCGCACCGCGATGCTCAGCCCCTGCCGCTCGCACCCGACTCGCCTCCCGAGCGCGGCTGACGCGGCATCCGCATCACCCGGCCCGTCGCACGACGGGCCGCCTGGAATGATGGGTGGGTCGAAAGGAACCCCATGGCGCTTCGAGTCGGAGTCGTCGGCGGCGGACAGCTCGCCCGCATGATGATCGCCCCCGCCGTCGAGCTCGGCGTCGAGCTGCGCGTTCTCGCCGAGCAGCCCGGCATGGCCGCCGCCCTCGCCGCGACGGCGGTCGGCGACTATCGCGACGCCGACACGGTGCTCGCGTTCGCGCGCGACGTCGACGTGCTCACGTTCGACCACGAGCACGTGCCGCAGGAGGTGCTCGCCGTCCTCGTCGACGAGGGCATCGCGGTGCGGCCGGGGCCCGGGGCGCTGCGGTTCGCGCAGGACAAGCTCGCGATGCGCGCCCGGCTCGACGAGCTCGGCATGCCCCAGCCGGAGTGGGCCGCCGTCACGAGCGCCGCCGGTCTGCAGGAGTTCCTCGACGCGCACGACGGCGCTGCGGTCGTGAAGACGCCGCGCGGCGGCTACGACGGCAAGGGCGTGCGCGTCGTGCGCTCGGCGACCGAGGCCGAGGACTGGTTCGCGACCCTCGCCGAGGACGCCCGCGGCGGCGCGCTGCTCGTCGAGGAGCTCGTCGACTTCCGCCGCGAGCTCGCCCAGCAGGTCGCGCGCCGCCCCTCCGGCGAGGTGCGCACGTACCCCGTCGTCGAGACTGTGCAGCGCGACGGCGTGTGCGCCGAGGTCGTCGCACCCGCGCCGCATTCGCCCGAGCGCCTCGACGAGGTCGCCGCGTCGATCGGCGTCGGGATCGCCGAGGGCCTGGACGTCACCGGCATGCTCGCGGTCGAGCTCTTCGAGACGATCGACGAGCGGGTGCTGGTCAACGAGCTCGCGATGCGCCCCCACAACAGCGGCCACTGGACGCAGGACGGCGCCGTCACGAGCCAGTTCGAGCAGCACCTGCGCGCCGTGCTCGACCTTCCGCTCGGCGACCCCTCGCCGCTGGCCGCGTGGTCGGTCATGGTCAACATCCTCGGCGGGCCCCAGAAAGCCTCGATCGACGAGCGGTTCGCGTCCGCGATGGCCGAGCACCCGACGGCGAAGATCCACACCTATGGCAAAGATCCGCGTCCGGGCCGCAAGGTCGGCCACATCAACGTCACGGGTGACGACCTCGACGACGTCGCATACGAGGCGAGGGCCGCAGCGGAGCACTTCGCGGACTGATCGGCGACGCACGGCGCAAATCCCGCGCCGTTGCGGGGTTCTTCCAGCCATCGCCAATAGCCTGGTCGGGTGACCCGACCCCTGCATTCCTCCGATGCGCCCCTCGTCGGGGTCGTCATGGGCTCCGATTCGGACTGGCGCGTCATGAGCGACGCGTCTCAGGTGCTGAGCGACTTCGTCATCCCGCACGAGGTCGAGGTGGTCTCCGCCCACCGCACGCCCGACAAGCTCATGCGCTACGGCCGCGAGGCGCGTGAGCGCGGCATCCGCGTCATCATCGCCGGCGCCGGCGGCGCCGCACACCTCCCGGGCATGCTCGCGTCCGTGACGTCCGTACCCGTCATCGGCGTGCCGGTGCAGCTCGCGACGCTCGACGGGCTCGACTCCCTGCTCAGCATCGTGCAGATGCCCGCCGGGATACCCGTCGCCACCGTGTCGATCAACGGGGCCAAGAACGCGGGGCTGCTCGCCGTCCGCATCCTCGGAACATCGGATGCGGCGACCGCTGACCGGGTCGAGGCGTATGCGCGCGAGCTCGAGCAGCAGGTCGAGGAGAAGAACCGGCGGCTCAAGGAGGCGCTGTGAGCGTCATGAGCCCTCCGCGTGCGACTGCTGCCCCTCCGCCGGCCCGTGTCGTCGAGGAGAGGCCGCTGCGCCACCCCGACGCGTCGTCGCGCGCGATGATGACGCGTCGTGGCTGGTGGCTGGTCCTGCTCAACTTCCTGCTTCCCGGATCCGCGCAGATCCTCGCGGGCAACCGCAGGCTCGGGCGTCTCGGGCTCGCCGCGACGCTCCTGATGTGGACCGTCGTGATCCTCGGCGGCCTGTGCGCGCTGCTGTGGCAGCAGGTGTTCATCACGATCGCCACGAACTGGTTCGCTCTGCTCGCGGCGCAGGTCCTGCTCATCGCGTACATCGTGCTGTGGGTGGTGCTGACGTTCGACACCCTGCGGCTCGTGCGGCTTGTCAAGACCCGCCCGGGCGCACGGTTCGGCATCGCAGGTCTCTCGGTCGTGCTCCTCGTCGTCTCGGGAGGCGTCGCCGCGTACGCGGCGAACTCCGCGGGCGTGCTGCGCGACACGATCGGGCTCGTCTTCGGTGCGAGCGGGCCGCCGGTGCCGCCGTCGGACGGCTACTACAACATCCTGCTGCTGGGCGCCGACAGCGGCGACGGACGCGATTCGATGCGCTTCGACTCGATCTCGGTCGTGTCGGTCAACGCAGACACGGGCGCGGTCACGATCACGGGCATCCCGCGCGACATGCCCAACGTGCCGTTCTCCGAGGGCCCCATGCGCGACCGCTATCCGAACGGACACCAGGGCCACGCCGACCCGAACTGCGGATGGGGGAGCGGCATCAACCAGCTGCGCACCGAGGTCGAGGTCTGCCAGGACGGCGACGCGCTCTACCCCGACGCGCGTGCGAACGGCTCCGCCCCGGCGATCGAGGCGACGAAGGACGCCGCCGAGGGCGTGCTCGGGATCGAGATCCCGTACTACGTCTTCCTCGACATGCACGGGTTCGCGGCCCTCATCGACGCGCTCGGCGGTGTCGACATCACCGTCGAGCAGCGCCTGCCGAAGGGCGGCGGGCCCTCGTACCAGGGCCAGCCCGCCGAGGAGTGGGCGATCGGCTGGATCGAGGCGGGCCCGCAGCACATGGACGGCGACACGGCGCAGTGGTACGCCCGCTCGCGGTACACGACGAGCGACTTCGACCGCATGAAGCGCCAGCGCCAGCTGCAGCAGGCGATCCTCGAGCAGTTCACGCCGCAGACGGTGCTGACGCGCTTCCAGGACGTCGCCACCGCGGGCGCCGCCATCGTGCAGACCGATCTGCCGCAGTCGCTCCTGCCGTACTTCGTCGAGCTCGCGCTCAAGGCGAAGGAGCAGCCGGTCACCACGATCGAGCTCACCCCGGAGGGCGGGATCGACGAGCACGAGCCGGACTTCGCATACATCCAGGAGCTCGTGCGCAACGCGCTGCATCCGCCGTCTCCTTCGCCCTCGGCCGACTGACCCGGTCCTGCGGCTGTATCCCCGCTGCCGCGGGTACTCTCGACACCATGACGGCGACGTTGCGGGTGATCCTCGATCAGCTCGTGGCGCCCACGGATGCCGCGCTCGCCGAAGCCTCCCGCGATCTCGCCCGCGCGCTCGTGATCGCGTCCCCCTCGGGGTGCGAGGTCGAGGTCGTCGTGCCCTCCGGGCCGTCGCGCGACATCGAGGCGGAGGTGCCGGGCGTCGCGAGCATCCAGCGGTCGGGGCTGCCCCGCCGAGAGCTCGCCGCGGCGCTGCAGCTCGGCATCCCGACGGGCATCAGCGGGGGCATGGTCCACTCGCCGACGATGTTCGCGCCGCTCGTGAAGCACGACCGCGTGCACGACCATGATCAGACCGTCATCACGGTGTGGGATCTGCGGGCGTGGGAGCATCCGGGTGAGCTGCCGCGCGCGGAGGCGGGCTGGCAGCGCGCGATGCTCAAGCGCGCGGTCAAGCACGCCGACGCCGTCGTCGTGCCGACGCACTCGATGGGGGAGCGCCTCGCCGCCGCGGCGGCGCTGGGCGACCGCATCCGCGTCATCGCGGGCGCCGCGCCGACCGGCTTCGCCGTCCCGACCGACGAGGTCGGCCGACGCCGTGAGCTCGGGCTCCCCGAAGGCTATGTGCTGCTGGCGGGCGGTGCGGCGGAATCGGACGGGCTCGACGACGGATTCGCCGCCGTCGCCCGCTCGCAGCTCCAGGTGCCCGTCGTCGTGATCGACGCGGGCGACGGCGAGGAGCCCGTCCTGGCCGACCGTGCCGCCGCCGCAGGGCTCCCGGAGCGCCTGCTGCACGTGCGCGGAGCGCTCCAGGCGCACGACCGGGCGGCGGTGTTCGGCGCGGCCCTCGCGCTCGTGGCGCCGTCGCACCGCATGGCGTTCCCGTGGCGCGTGCTCGAAGCGCTCGCGCTCGGTGTTCCGGTCATGGCGGCGGGAACCGACGTGCATCGCGAGGTCGTGGTCGACGGCGGGGCGCTCGTCGAGCCGGATGGGTCCGGCTCGTTCGCCGACGGTCTCGCGGCGGCCCTGGCGGAAGCCCTCGCCTCGACGGCATCCGCCGAGCGCTTCGCCGTCCTGGCGTCTGACCGGGGGCGGGCGTTCTCCTGGCGCGAGGCGGCCGATCGCGTGTGGCAGCTGCACGCGGATCTCTAGCGTCCCGAATTCGCTCGTTTCCGAACGAATTCGCCATCTCAGGTTGGCAAACGCTTTCACTTCCGACACACTGTTCACATGAGTACCGCTCCGCGGCGGGGGGGCCCGCGCGAGCGCAGACAGAAGTTCGCTGCGCTGTTGGCGTCACTATCGGTGATAGTGGCGGGGATGATCGCGACTCCCACGGGCGCCGCACTGGCACAGCCGGATGCCGCGTCAGCGGCGGCGTCCGTCGCGGCGGCACCCGCGGCGGCCGCCGATCCGGCGCCCGCTGCGGCCGGTATCCGCACGACCGCGAACCTCGCGAACTTCCGCGCCGGGAACATCATCAGCGACGCGGTGTTCTTCAACCGGAACGCGATGACCGAGGCTCAGATCCAGGCGTTCCTCCAGGCCAAGGTGCCGAGCTGCCAGTCCGGTTACACATGCCTGAAGGACTGGTACGACACGTCGCGCTCGACAGCGGCGGACGCGATGTGCGGCGCGTATTCCGGTGGTGTGCGCGAACGTGCGTCGCGCATCATCTACAAGGTCGCGCAGGCGTGCGGCATCAACCCGCAGGTGATCCTCGTCACGCTTCAGAAGGAGCAGGGGCTCGTCACGCATACGTGGCCGAGCGAGTGGCGGTACACGATCGCGATGGGGCAGGGCTGCCCCGACACGGCCGCGTGCGACACGCGCTACTACGGCTTCTTCAACCAGGTCTACGGCGCAGCGTGGCAGATGAAGCGCTACGCGAACCCGCCGGGCACGAGCCAGTACTTCACGTGGTACGCGCCGGGCAAGACGTGGAACATCCTCTACAACCCCAACCGGGCGTGCGGCTCGTCGCCGGTGTTCGTGCAGAACCAGGCGACCGCGAACCTCTACTACTACACGCCGTATCAGCCGAACGCCGCCGCCCTGGCCGCCGGCTACGGCACGGGTGACGGATGCTCCAGCTACGGCAACCGGAACTTCTACAACTACTTCACCGACTGGTTCGGATCGACGCAGTCCGTCGGGACGCCGGTGCCGACGATCGCATCCGTCGACCGCTCCTCGTTCGTCATTGCGCTCGACTCGGCCGGCACCGTGTGGGGGTACCCGCTGCGGAACGGCACATGGGGCGCGCGCATCGAGCTCGCCCGGGGCCTCGTCAGTGCAACGCAGTTCTTCAGCATCGGCGATCTCGACGGCGACGGACGACGCGACCTACTGACGATGGACGCGAACCGAAACGCCTATCTCCGTCCGGGACTGCCCGATGGGCGATACGGAGAATCGCGCAGGCTGGGCGTCGACTGGTCGGAAGTCGAGCTGGTGAGCGCCGGCGGGGACTTCGACGGGGACGGGAGGCCCGATGTCTTCACCACCGACGCCGGCGGCCGCCTTCACCTGTGGCGGGGAACCCAGTACGGCGGCCTTGCCAATCCGATCCAGGTCGGGTCGGGTTGGAAGAGCATGGACCTGCTGGTCGGCGGACGCGACTTCGACGGAGACGGCCGAGCCGACCTCATCGCCCGCGGCACCGACGGACGACTGCGGCTGTATCCCGGAACGGGCACCGGCGGCTGGAAGGGAAAGGCGGCGATCGGGCACGGCTGGCAGTCGCTCTCCGCGATCCTGAGCCCGGGCGATGTCACAGGCGACGGCAAGCCCGACCTCGTTGCACGGGATGCGTCCGGATCAATGGTGACCTATCCGGGGAACGGCCGAGGTGGGGTCTCCAACGGGCCAGTTTCCGGCAGCGGCTGGAACACCATGGTCGCGCTCGCGGGCACCGGCGCCGAAGTGACCGCGCCGCGGCGCGGTCACGGTCCGAACCGCGATTTCGACGGCGACGGGAATCCGGATGTTCTCGCGCTCGAGGCGAGCGGACGCCTCGTGATCTACCGGGGCGACGGAACCGGTCGGTGGCGCGACCCGATCGTGGCGAGTGAGGGCTGGGCCGCGACTGACCGGCTGGTGCACCTTGGAGACTTCGACGGCGACGGACGCGCGGATGCCGCCCGCATCGACGCGGCCGGAACGATGCTCCTGCATTCGGGTACGCCCAGCGGCATTCTCGCGGCCGGCCGAGAGATCGGTTGGCGTTGGACGGCACTCGACATCGTCGTCGGAGGAATCGACTTCGACGGTGATGGCCGGATCGACGTCCTCGCCCGCAGGGGAAGCGAGTTGCTGCTGTATCCCGGTGACGGGCGCGGCGGGTGGCTCCAGACTGTTCGCATCGGGGTGGGATGGGACGCTTTCGACGAGATCGTCATCCCGGGCGACGTGGACGGGGACGGCATCCTCGACGTCGTCGCCCGGCATCAGGACGGCACGCTCAGGTTGTATCCGACGACGGGGCGCGGAGCTTGGAAGCAGCCGAGCACCATCGGGTGGAACTGGCAGTCTCTGAACGCTCTCATCGGGGCAGGAGACTTCGATGGAACGGGCGGGGTCGACATCCTCGCACGCAACGCGGGCGGCGATCTCGTGCTCTATCAGGGCGACGGCTCGGGGCGCTGGCTCGGATCTCGCACGGTCGGCTGGCGTTGGGACGGATTCGCGCAACTGCGCTGACCCGCCGTCACCTCCGGATCTCGGGCTCGACGGATTCCCGGAATGACCCCGCTAGAATCATGGGGTTTGCGCCGACCTCGGCGGTTCCGTCCAGTGAGTAGAGCAGTGCCCGATTCCCGAAACCTCTTCGCCGCCATTCCGCGCACGGAGTTCGACGTGCCCGGCCGCAGCCGTGGCCTGCTCGACGTCTTCCGCTGGCACTACCTCCTTCGACTCCTTGTGCGCACGGGAGTCACGACGCGATACCGCAACTCGGTGCTCGGCTGGACGTGGTCGTACGTCCGTCCGGCGGCCCAGTTCTTCGTCTTCTGGGTCGTCTTCGGCGTGTTCCTTGATCTGAACCGCGTTCCGAATTTCGCCGTCTACCTGTTCTCAGGCATCGTGGTGATAAACCTCTTCAGCGAGGCGTTCAAGAACGCGACGACCTCGATCGTGAACAATGCGGCGCTCGTCCGCAAGGTTTATCTGCCTCGACAACTCTTCGCCGTTTCAGCGGTGTTCGTCGCCTTCGTGCACTTCTTGCCGCAGGTGGCCCTGCTGTTGATCGTGGTCATGGTGATGGGCTGGCTCGGGCAGGTGTCGCTCCTCGGAATCGCCGCTGTCTTTGCCGGGACGGCGATCATCATGATCTTCGCGCTGGGGCTCGGTCTCTTCTTCGGCGCGGTGAACGTTCGCTTCCGGGACGCCGAGAACATCGTCGAGCTCCTCCTGCTCCTGGCGACGTGGGCGTCGCCGGTTCTGTACTTCTGGACGATGGTGCGCGACGTCCTCCCCGACTGGCTGTTCCAGCTCTACATGCTGAACCCGATCACGCAGGCCGTGGAGCTGTTCCACTACGCCTTCTGGCAGCCCATCACCGACCCCGGGCCGGACCTGCCGATCCCGCCGATGCTTGCGATGAACACCCTCTGGACGTTCTTGATCGCCGTAACCTCCGTGGTCATCGGCCAGTTGGTGTTCCGCCGCCTCGAAGGAAAGTTCGCGCAGGCACTATGAACGCATCAAGCCTTGTGGCTCCTCGTCCCAGCGTCATCCTCGACGGTGTCGTCAAGCGGTTCACCATCAACCATGCGATGTCTCTCAAAGACACCGTCGTCGCGTGGTTCCGTCGTCGTCAGCTGACGACGCAGTTCGAGGCGCTCAAAGGCGTCGACGTCGTCGTAGAGGAGGGCGAGTCGGTCGCTCTCCTCGGACTCAACGGATCAGGGAAGTCGACGCTCCTCAAGCTCATCTCCGGGGTCATGGCCCCGGACAGCGGCACGGTTCTCACGCGCGGCCGGGTGGCCGGTCTCATCGAGGTGGGCGCGGGCTTCCACCCAGAGCTGTCCGGCCGCGAGAACGTCTTCCTCAACGCCGCGATCCTCGGAATGAGCCGCAAGGAGATAGAGGAGCGCTACGACGAGATCGTCGAGTTCAGCGGCATCGAGTCGTTCATCGACCAGGAGGTCAAGCACTACTCCTCGGGAATGTTCATGCGGCTCGCATTCTCTGTGGCCATCCACGTGGAGGTCGATGTGCTGCTCGTCGACGAGATCCTCTCAGTCGGCGATGCGCCATTCCGTGAGAAGTGCCGCCGCAAGTTCGAGGAGCTCATCGCCGCCCGCAAGACGCTCCTCATCGTCAGCCACGATCTCGACATGGTCCGTGAGCTGTGCACGCGCGGTGTCGTCCTGCGGGGCGGTGAAGTGGTCTACGACGGACCCGTCGAGGGAGCCATCGCGCTGGTGGAGTCGTGATCGTCGACTGGCTCGCCGCGTCGCCGAGCCTGCTCGCAGCCGTCGCGGTCATCTTCCTCCCCGGCCTCGCGATCGGCTTCTGCCTCCGGCTGCGCGGACTCGCGCTGTGGGCGCTCGCGCCGGCGGCGAGCATCGTCGTGCTCTCGGTGCTGGCGATCGCGCTCGGCGCGGTGGGCATCGCATGGTCGCCGCTGAGCGTGGCGGTCGGATGCCTCGTCCTGATCGCGCTCGCGTTCATGGTAGGCCGGGCGCTGAAACCCGTCGGCCTCGCGCCCGCGATCTCCTCACGGGGGTGGCTTCTCACGACCGCGCTCGTCGTGGGTGCGGTGCTCGGCGTCATCCGAGTCGTGCTCTATATCGGCGAACCGGACGCGATCTCGCAGACGAACGACGCCGTCTTCCACCTCAACGCCCTCCGCTGGATCGCCGAGACCGGTTCGGCGTCCTCCTTCCACCTCTCCCAGGTCACGGGGTCGCGACTCTTCTACCCGGGCGCCTGGCATGCCGTCGCATCGCTGACGGCGATGGTCTCGGGTGCGGCGATCCCCGTCGCGGTCAACATGGTCTCCCTCGTGACGGCCGTCGTCGTGTGGCCGCTCGGCGTCACGTGGCTCGCCCGCGAGGCGTCAAAGTCGAACGCCGTCGCTGCGGCGGCGGCCGTGCTCTCGTCGGCGCTCATCGCGTTCCCGATGCTCATGCTCGAGTGGGGCGTGCTGTACCCCAACCTCGTGAGCGTCGCACTGCTCCCCTCGGCGGTCGCGATCGTCGTCGCCGCTCCCCGCTGGATCTCCGCCGGCGGAGAGGACGGCCACGGGGTGCGTGCCGCGGTGTTCACGGCGGTGCTGCTGGCCGGCGCACTCGGCGCGGTCGCGTTCGCGCAGCCCGCGACGCTGCTCGCGTGGCTCGTGCTCGCGGTGTCGTTCTTCAGCTGGTGGGCGCTGCCGTGGGCGATGCGGCGACCCGCGCGACGCCGCGCCGCGATCGCGGCGGTCGCGGGGGCGTGGCTCATCGCGATCGTGCTGTGGTTCATCCTCAGCCGGCAGACGACCGGGTCGCACTGGCCGCCGTTCGAGGGCAAGCTCGCCGTCTTCGCCGACGTGCTGCTCAACGGGCCCGTGATGCTCCCGTTCGCCGTCGGGATCAGCGTCCTCATGATCGTGGCGCTCGTGCGGTCGGTGATCGAGCCGGGTCTGCGGTGGCTCGCGACGAGCTGGCTCATCCTCAGCGGCCTCTACATCGTCACCGCCTCCATCGGCCAGCCGTTCCTCCGGCGCTGGCTCGTCGGCGCGTGGTACGCGGATCCGTACCGCATGGCCGCCCTCTTGCCGGTGGTCGTGATCCCGCTCGCGGCGGTCGGTCTCGTGTGGGTCGTCGGATGGCTCGCGGCGAGGCTCCGTCGCGGGTCGGCGGCGCCCGTCGAGGACGGCCCCGGGTCCGCGCGCGTCGCCGATCTCACGGGCTGGCTGAGCGCCGGCGTGGCGGCCGTCGTCGTGATCGTCCCCCTCCTCGTGGCGCCCGTGGTCATGATGCCGAAGGTCATCGAGAACGAGTGGGACGAAGAGTCTCGGTATGCGAGCGGCCCCGACAGCTGGTTGTCGCCCGACGAGCGGGCGCTTCTCGAAGACCTCGACGATCTCGTGTCCGCAGACGCCGTGATCATCGCGAATCCCTCGACCGGCTCCGGCTTCGGCTACATGCTGAGCGGGCGGGACGTCTACCCGCGTACGTGGGCGCACCCCCGCACGGCAGAATGGAAGATCATCAGCGAGTCGCTCCGCGACGCGGGTACCGACCCCGCGGTGTGCGAGGCGCTCGAGGTGTACGGCTCTCCGGAGTTCGTCCTCGACTTCGGCGAGGGCGAGGCGACGCCCGGTCGCTTCGTGCTGCCCGGAATGACGGACTTCGAAGGTCAGCCCGGCTTCGAGCTCGTCGCCCGCGAGGGCGATGCGTCGCTCTGGCGCCTCACCGCGTGCGACTGATCAGTCGTCTTCGCGGCTGATCAGCGGTCTTCGGATGCGGTCGGCGCCGGTGCCGAGTCCTCGTGCTGCTTCGCCTCGAGGAGCGCGACCTTGCGAGCGAGCAGCGTCACCTGCCGCTGCGTCGCGAGGTTGTGCCGGTACTGCGTGTACAGCGAGGCGAGGAATGCGATGACGAGTCCGTAGAGCAGCAGATCCGTGCCGCGGCCGACCCCGACGAGGTTCGCCACCCACGACAGCCATTGCGGGAAGAGGATCGACAAGATCGCCGCCAGGATGAACAACCCCGACAGCATCCGTCGGATCGCGAGGTGGCTGTCGGCGCCGGTGCGGCGCATGAGCAGAGCGCCGATGACCACGACGCCCGCGATCAGAAGCAACTGGATCCACATGGGATCTCACCTCACAATCAGGTCGACGAGGATGTTGACCGAGTTGAGGACGCTCTGCCCCTTCGCCTTGGAGTAGTCGGTGTAGAGCAGCTGGACGGGGTACTCGGCCCACGGAAGCCTTGTGCGCGCGAGCTGGAGGACGATCTCGGTCGCGTGCGCCATGCGGTCCTGCTTGAGGTCGATCTGCTCGGCGGCGTCACGCCGGATCACCCGCAAGCCGTTGTGGGCGTCGGTGAGCCGGATGCTCGTGGTCATGTTCGACACCCACACGACGGTCTTCAGGATGATGCGCTTCACGAGCCCCGGGTCGGTCCGGTCGTCGAGGAAGCGCGAGCCGAAGACGACGGCGACGTCGCGTTCGCGCGCGAGCGCGACCATGCCCGCGGCATCCTCGACGCGGTGCTGGCCGTCGGCGTCGAACGTCACGACGTATTCGCACGACGGATGCCCCAGCGCGAAGTCGATCCCGGTCTGCAAGGCCGCGCCCTGGCCGAGGTTGACAGGATGGCGCACGACGGTGGCGCCGGCCGTCTCGGCGATTCGGGCGGACCCGTCGGAGGATCCGTCGTCGACGCATACGACATGCTCGAAGGACTTGTGCAGGTCGGCGATGACCCCCGCGATGACCGTTGCCTCGTTGTAGAGAGGGATGACGACCCAAGCGGCCTGGTCTCGGCCGGGCGAGGCAGCGGCCCGTGAAGTGTCAGTCACGGCTTCTATTGTCGCAGGTCCGATTAGCCTGGTCGGAGCCAGAGCCCCGAAGGACGCCCGTGACCGACCCCGCACAACCGAGCCGCATCGTCGTGACGTCGCGGCTCTACGAGCCCGAGCCGTCGGCCGCCACCTTCCGCATCGCGGCTCTCGCCCGCGCGCTCGCCGACGATCACGAGGTCACGGTTCTCACCACCCGGCCGCCGGCCGGATCCGTCGCCCCTGCCCCCGACGAGCGCATCACGGTGTCGCGTGCGCGCGTGCTGCGTGATCGCTCGGGCGCGATCCGCGGCTATGTCCAGTACGCGAGCTTCGACGGTCCGCTCTTCTTCCGCCTCCTCGCGCGCCGGGCCGACGCGGTCGTGGCCGAGGCGCCCCCGACGACGGGGCTCGTGTCGCTCGTCGCCGCCCGCCTCCGCCGCGCGTGTTTCGTCTACTACCCGGGGGACGTGTGGACGGACGGCGTGATCGCGATGGGGGCGTCGCGTCCCGTCATCGCCCTCATGCGGTGGATGGAGTCCTTCGTGCTCAGACGCGCCGACGCCGTGCTCGCCGTCTCGCCGGAGGTCGGCGAACGGCTCGAGAGGCTCGGCGCGCGCCACGATCGGGTCGTCGAGGTCGGCAACGGCATCGACACGGAGGTGTTCCGCCCGGACGCGGACCCGCCCGAACACGAGAGACCGTACTTTGTCTATACCGGGACGATGTCGGAGTGGCAGCGCCCGGAGATCTTCGTCGAGGCGCTGGCGCTTCTCGCCGACGCAGCGGCGGACGTCGAGCTGCGGTTCTTCGGACAGGGAACCGCCGAAGCGGACGTGCGGGATGCGGCCGAACGGCTCCTACCAGGACGCGTGCACTTCGGCGGCGTCGTCTCTCCCGCCGAAAGCGCGCGGTGGATCCGCGGCGCGGTCGGCGCCCTCGTGAGCATCGTGCCCGGTGTCGGCTACGACTTCGCGCGCCCGACCAAGACCTACGCCGCCGCTGCGACCGGCACTCCCGTGCTCTACGCCGGAGCGGCAGCGGGGGCGATGGTGGTCGCAGACGCGGGACTGGGCGAGACGGCGGACTTCACCGCGGACTCAGTCGCCGCCGCCATGCAACGACTGCTCGAGCAGAACGCGAACGGCCGGTCAGACGCGCTCCGCCAGGAGCGGGCGCGGTGGGCGCGCGACAACGTCTCGCTCGCGGCGGTGGGCCGACGCGCTGCGGATGCCGTGCAGAGCGCCCTCACAGGGGCGCCCCGCGCCGCCAGGTAGACTCGTCGAGCACCGCTGGCCGCCGTCCCGCCCGGTGCAGGAGCCTGTACCGTGGTCAATTCTTCAGCCGTGCGCATCGTGGATTCGGCGGACGTCGCCGCCTCCGCCGTCATCGGGGACGGATCGTCGATCTGGCATCTGGCGCAGGTGCGGGAGTCCGCGCGCCTCGGCCGCAACTGCATCATCGGACGCGGCGCCTACATCGGCACTGGTGTCGTCATGGGCGACAACTGCAAGGTCCAGAACTATGCGCTGGTGTACGAGCCCGCCCGGCTCGCGGAGGGCGTCTTCATCGGACCGGCCGTCGTGCTCACGAACGACACCTATCCCCGCGCCATAAACCCCGACGGGTCGATCAAGAGCGCGTCGGACTGGGAGCCCGTAGGTGTCACGATTGAACGCGGCGCGTCGATCGGCGCGCGCGCGACGTGTGTCGCGCCAGTGACGATCGGCGAGTGGTCCGCTGTGGCCGCCGGCGCGGTCGTCGTGAAGGACGTCCCGGCCTACGCGCTCGTCGCCGGGGTGCCTGCGCGCCGCATCGGCTGGGTCGGCGAGGCCGGCGTGCCGCTGCAGAGCAACGGCGACGGCACCTGGACCTGCCCGGCATCCGGCACCCGCTACGTCGAGACCGACGGAACCCTCGCAAAGGAGAACGCGTGACCGAGTTCATCCCGCCCGCAAAGCCGATCATCGGCGACGAGGAGCGCGAAGCCGTCGACCGCGTGCTTCGCAGCGGAATGATCGCCCAGGGGCCCGAGGTCGCGGCCTTCGAGCGCGAGTTCTCGGAGCACTTCGTCGACGGGCGTCCCGTCGTCGCGGTCAACTCCGGCACGGCGGGCCTCCATCTCGGCCTGCTCGCGGCCGGCGTGGGCGCCGGCGACGAGGTCATCGTCCCGTCGTTCACCTTCGCCGCGACGGGCAACTCAGTCGCGCTGACAGGTGCCACGCCGGTGTTCGCCGACATCGAGCCCGAGACGTTCACGCTCGACCCTGCGGCGGTCGAGGCCGCGATCACCGAGCGCACCAAGGGCATCATGCCGGTGCACCTGTACGGCCACCCCGCTCGCATGCGCGAACTGCAGGCGATCGCCGATGCCCACGGCCTCGCGCTGTACGAGGACGCGGCGCAGGCCCACGGCGCATCGCTCGACGGGCGCCAGGTCGGCACGTTCGGCGCCTTCGCCATGTTCTCGCTCTACCCCACGAAGAACATGACCAGCGGCGAAGGCGGGATGATCGCGGCAGCGGACGACGAGATCGCGCGCGCAGCCCGGCTGCTGCGCAACCAGGGCATGGAGCGCCAGTACGAGAACGAGGTCATCGGGTTCAACGCGCGCATGACCGACATCCACGCCGCCATCGGCCGTGTGCAGCTGACGAAGGTCGACGCATGGACCGCCAGGCGTCAGGCCAACGCGGCGTTCCTCGACGCGAACCTGCAGGGTGTCATCGTCCCGCCGGTCGCGGAAGGCGCAGTGCACGTCTACCACCAGTACACGATCCGCGTCACAGACGACCGCGACGGGTTCGTCAAGGCGCTGCGCGACGAGCACCACGTCGGCAGCGGCGTGTACTACCCGATCCCGAACCATCGGCTCCCGTCTCTCGCGCCGTACGCGCCCGGCCTCGATCTGCCCGAGACCGAGAAGGCCGCACGCGAGGTCGTGTCGCTCCCGGTGCATCCGTCCCTCAGCGATGCGGATCTGGAGCGGATCGTCTCAGCCGTGAACGCGGTGGCGGGAGCGGGCGCCTGATGGGCGCGCTTCGGGCCGGGCTGCTCGGCGTCGGAATGATGGGCCGGCACCACGCGCGTGTCCTCCGCGAGCTCGAGGGCGTCGACCTCGTCGCGATCGCCGACCCCGGTGGCGACCCGCACGGTGTGGCCGGCGACCTCGAGATCTTGCCCGACATCGACGCGCTGATCGCCGCCGGCATCGACATCGCCGTCGTCGCGGTGCCTACGCGCTTCCACGAGGACGCCGCGCTCAAGCTCGCCGAGGCCGGCGTGCATACGCTCGTCGAGAAGCCGATCGCTCACACGATCGAGGCGGGCCAGCGCATGGTCGAGGCCTTCGCCTCGCGGGGGCTTGTCGGTGCGGTCGGGCACATCGAGAGGTTCAACCCCGCGCTCCAAGAGCTGCGTCGCCGCCTCGCGGCGGGCGAGCTCGGTGCCGTCTACCAGATTCAGACGCGGCGGCAGGGTCCGTTCCCGTCCCGGATCTCGGATGTGGGTGTGGCGAAGGACCTCGCGTCCCATGACGTCGACCTCACCGCGTGGGTCGCCCAGAGCGACTACGCCGCCGTCTTCGCTCAGACGACGTTCAAGAGCGGACGCGACCACGAGGACATGATCGCGATCACCGGGCGACTCGAGTCCGGCGTCATCGTGAATCACCTCGTGAACTGGCTCAGTCCGATGAAGGAGCGGGTGACGGTCGTCACGGGCGAGAAGGGTGCGTTCGTCGCCGACACCGCCGCCGGTGACCTGACCTTCTACGCCAATGGGACGGTCCCGGTCGAATGGGAATCCGTTTCCGTGTTCCGCGGCGTGTCCGAGGGAGACGTGACCCGCTTCGCGTTCGCAAAGCGGGAGCCGCTGCGGGTCGAGCACGAGGCGTTCCGCGACGCGGTGCTCGGCCGCAAGACCGATGTCGTCACGATGTCGCAGGGCCAGAGAACGCTCAGTGTGGTTGAAGCCGCGCTTCGGTCGGCGCGCGAGGGGTCGGCCAACTGGCTCAACGTCGACGCCCAAGAGGAACCCGTCCGGCAGGCAGCGGCCGGCTGATGCGCGGCCGCCCGTCCGGCGGCACCCACCGGATCCACATACGCGCTGTTGGAGAATCGAATAATGGGCGAGCGATCCTGTAGTGGAAAGGCAGCGATGTGAAGGCCGTCGCAAAGACTTTTCGTGAGCTGACCGGGCTGCTCCCCGAGGACGCACGGCGTTACATCTGGCGGTACATCGTCGTCTCGTGCCTTCTCACGATCCTCGACATCGCGGCGATCATGCTCCTGGCGGTCAGCCTCGCGCCCATGATCTCCGGCACCGCCATCAACCTGCCGATCATAGGCTCCGTCGGCCCCGACCACTTCGTCTGGGTCTTCGCTGTCGTCGCCTTCCTCATCCTCCTCAAGTCACTCCTGGCGCTCTTGCAACAGTGGTTCGCGACCCGACGGTTCGCCGCGTTCGAGCTCGAGATCGGGCGCCATCTGTTCGACTCGTATCTGAAGTCTTCGTGGCTTCAACGACTGCGCCGCAATACCGCGCAGATCGTGCGGATCGCCGACGTCGGCATTGCGAATGCGACGACGGGATTCCTCCTGCCGATCATCCAGCTGCCGGCGCTGATTGTGAGCTTCCTGCTCATCCTCGTCGTCGTTGTCGTCGCACAGCCGTTGACCGCCCTCATCACGGTCCTGTATCTGGGCGCGATCATGCTCCTCCTGTACGGGTTCGTGTCGGGCCGCTCCGTGCAAGCCGGACGCGTGGCACGCGACTACTCCTTGAAGGTCGCCGCGCTCATGACCGAGATGGTCCAGGCACTGAAGGAGATCACGCTCCGCAACAAGGTCGATGAGGTCGCGCGTGTCGTGCAGGAGAATCGCGTGCACTCGACGCGCGCCCGAGCGAACCTCAGCTTCCTCGGATCGCTCCCGGTCTTCGTCCTGAACGCCGCACTCGTGGGCGGCTTCATCCTGATCGGGGGGATCGGCTATGCCACCGCTGGAATGTCGTCGGCGATCGCATCCGTCGCGCTCTTCGCGGTGGCGGGGTTCCGGCTCATCCCGTCCCTGACCGGGTTTCAGTCGATCATCACGACGACGAAGGCGAACCTTCCCCATGTCGACGGCGTGATGCGAGACATCCGCGCATCGCGGGTCTACATCGAGACTGCCGAGAAGCTCGGTAGGGAGCCGATCCACGGGAACCCGCGAATGCTGCGCATGTCGGGCGTTTCGTTCGCATATCCCGGCCATGAGGAGAACCCGGCAATACACGACATCGACCTGGATATTCCCATGGGAAGCTCACTCGCGCTCGTGGGTTCGTCCGGGGCGGGCAAGTCCACGCTCATCGACGTCCTTCTCGGGCTGCTCGTCCCCCAGCACGGCACGATCATGCTCGACGATCAGCCTCTCCAGGACATCCTGGCCGCATGGCGGATGCGTGTCGGCTACGTCCCGCAAGACGTCGCGCTCTTCGACGGTACGGTCGCCCAGAATGTCGCGCTCGCGTGGGAGGACGATGAGATCGACTTCGACAAGGTGCGTGACGCCCTCGAGCGTGCGCAGCTGTGGGAGACGATCGAGGATCGCCCCGGCGGCATGCGCGGCCGCATCGGTGAACGAGGTCTGGCGCTCTCGGGCGGACAGAGGCAACGCCTCGGGATCGCGCGCGCTCTCTATACAGATCCTCTCGTGCTCGTTCTCGACGAGGCCACCAGCGCACTCGACACCAAGACCGAGTCGCTCGTATCGGCTGCGATCCGAGGGCTGAAGGGCGACGTCACCATCGTCTCGGTCGCCCACCGCCTGTCGACCATCCGCGACAGCGACATGATCTGCTTCCTCCAGGACGGCACGATCACTGCGCGCGGCGACTTCGACGAGCTCGTCCGAGCCGTCCCGAACTTCGCTGAGCAGGCACAGTTGTCGGGGCTCGCATGACCGCGCCGACCGTGGACGTCGTCATCGCCTGTCATGACCTCACGCGACCGATCGAGCGCGCGGTGAGGTCCGTGCTTCATGATGACGACGTGCGGGGTGACGTCCTCGTCACCGTCGTCGCCCACGGGATCGATCCGGAGGCGATCCGTGCGCGGCTGGAGGGGATCGACGGTCGGTGGCGCGTGCTTGCGTTCGAGGACGGCGTGCGCAGCGCCGCCGGTCCCTTCAATCACGGCTTGAGCCGGACGGAGGCCGAGTACTGCGCCGTGATGGGCTCGGATGACTTCCTGGACCCGGGGGCGCTGTCCGCATGGGTTCGCCATGTCCGGCGATTCCGCCCGGATGCCGCGATTGCGCCCATCCGCATCGACGGGTTCACGCGCATGCCCAATCCACTGACGCGGCTGGGGCGGAGCAGGAAGCTCGACGCCGCGCGCGACCGCCTGTTCTACCGGACCGCGCCGCTGGGCCTCATCCGCACCGAGACGATGCGCCGGCTCGGCCTGCGTATGACAGAAGGCGTCCGGGTGGGGGAGGATCTCGAGTTCGGCGTCCGGCTCTGGTCGGAGAGCGATCGCGTCGACCTCGTCGCCGACGCGCCCGAGTACGTCATCGGCACCGACGCCGAGCAGCGGACGACCCTGGCGCCCATGAGCATCGATGAGCTCATCGAACCGGTCGTCCGCCTTCTGGATGATGGTGTCGCAGGTCGCCTGTCCCGCGCGCACCGCAAGTCGCTGGCGATCAAGCTCATCCGCATCACGGTGATCGGCCATGCCCGCGCGCGAAGCGACGCCCGTCAGTGGCACAGCGATGACGAGGTGGCGACTCTCGCCCGCCTGCTCGATCGGCTCATCCGCCTCGCGCCCGGCGTCGTGGCGCCGTTCAGCCTTCAGGACCGGGAGATCGTCGATGTGCTCCGGCGGGAGCCCACGGTCGATCGCCTCTGCGCCGCCGCCGCCCGCGCCGCCTCGGCGGGGAGACTGCGACGCTGGTTCCCGCGGAATCCCCTCCATACATTCGCGCGCGAGTCGAGCCTGCGCCGATACGTCCTGTATTGGCTCCGTCGCCCCCGAAAGGATGCGCTCACATGAGCGATCGCCCTCGCGTGCTGGTCCTTTCCTTCTCGCCGATTGCGGGCGACGCCCGGGTGCTCAAGCAGGTCGACGTGTTCGGCGTCGAGTACGACGTCACCACCTGCGGGTACGGTCCGCAGCCGCCGGGCTCGAGCGAGCACATCCGTGTGCCAGACGAAGCCCGAGTGGACGATCCCGACCCGGTTCTCCTGAGACACGGACGGTACGACGCGGCGTACAAGAGGCTTGACGGCGTGGCCTGGGCACGACGCGCCCTCCGCGGACGACGGTTCGACATCATCATCGCGAACGACGTGGAGGCGGCCCCGCTCGCGATCTGGATGAAGCCCCGGTCGGGCGTCATCGCCGATCTGCACGAGTACGCGCCTGGCCTACACGACGATCAGCTCCTCTGGCGCAGCCGCGTCGGCCCGTTTGTGGAGTGGTTGTGTCGGCGTTTTGTGGCGCGGGCGGATGCGTGGTCGACGGTGAGTTCGGGGTTGGTGGATGCGTATGAGCGGGAGTTCGGGTTTCGTGCGGAGTTGGTGACGAATGCGGCGCCGTTCGCGGCGTTGTTGCCGGGTGCGGTGTCGGGGCGGTTGCGTTTGGTGCATTCGGGGGCGTGTCTGCGGAATCGGAATCTGCTGTTGATGGCGGAGGCGGTGGAGGCGGCGGATGCGGATGTGTCGCTGGACTTCTATCTGACGCCGAATCACCCGGATTATCTGGAGGAGTTGAAGGCGTTCGCGCGGTCCGGGTCTGGGCGGGTGCGGGTGCATGACCCGGTGCCGTACGAGCGGTTGGTGGGCGTGTTGAACGCGTATGACGTGGGGTTGTTCGTGTTGCCGCCGGTGACGTTCAACTATCGGTGGGCATTGCCGAACAAGGTGTTCGATTTCGTGCAGGCGCGGTTGGGGATGGTGGTCGGTCCGTCTCCGGAGATGGCGCGGTTTGTGACTGAGCATGGTTTGGGGGAGGTGACCGCGGACTTCACGGTGGATGCGGTGCGTCGCACGATCGAGGGGTTGACGGTGGAGAAAGTGCGGGCGTGGAAGGCTGCGGCGGACACTCTCGCCGAACCCCTCTCCGGCGAACACCAAACCCAACACTGGATCCGCATGGCGGGTCGGCTTCGCCGTGCGCCGCGCTCGCGCAGCGTGCGACCGAAGGAGGCGCCGCGCCGCGAGGTCGCGCGTCGCCTGATCCTGCTGACCAACGAGTACCCGCTGGATCGAGGCGACGCGACCTTCGTGGGCAATGAGATCGATGCGCTGGCGGCGGCGTACGACGAGGTCGTCGTGTTCAACTTCCCAAGCGTCGGGGAATGGCGGATGCGGTGCGCGCCCGACAACGTCGTCTACGGCGGCTCTCTTCGCGAGGGGGACCGCTCCGAGATCGTGCGCCGACTGCTCCGTCCGGCCGCTCTTGCCCGGCTCGCGCGGATCGTGTGGACCGAATGGCGCCATCGGCGGATCGGGCGTCGCGTCAAGCCGGTCGCGATCGTCGCGGCGGCCGCGGTGTCGCGCGCGGGGCATCCGAGGCTCCGGCGCCTCCTCCGGGAGCGGAAGGTTCGCACCGACGTCTATGCCTTCTGGGGAATGGGAGCGGGGATGGCCCTCGCCGCTCTCCCTCCCGTCAACGGCCGGACAATTCTGCGGCTGCATCGCTACGACCTCTACGAGGAGGTGCTGGGCTGGCTGCCGCTACGTGCGACGATGCTCACACGCCCGGATCTGATCCTGCCTATCTCGGACGACGGCGCTCGGTATCTCCGCGAGCGCTATCCGTGGAGTGATCTGGCGCCGATCAAGGTCGCGCGATTGGGCACCCTCGATCGGGGCGTCGGCCCCCGTCCCGACGGGAGCAGCGGCCTGACGGTCGTGAGCTGCTCGGCCATCACCGAGGTCAAGCGAGTCGACCTGCTGGCCCGTACGATGCACGTGCTCGCGCAGCGACGGAGAGTGCGATGGGTGCACTTCGGCGACGGGCCGCTCGCAGGGTCGGTGGCCGAGCTCGTGCGCGAGTTGACCGAGTCGGCGGAGGGGCGGCTGAGCGTCGACCTGCGAGGGCAGACCGCGAACGATCGGATCCTGGAGTTCTATCTGTCAGAGCCGGTCGACGTCTTCGTCAACGTGAGCTCGAGTGAGGGCGTGCCCGTTTCCATCATGGAGGCCATGTCGACCGGCATCCCCGTCGTCGCGACGCGGGTAGGCGGGGTGGCCGAGATCGTCTCGGAACAACTCGGGTCGGGTGAGACGATCTCGCCGGATCCGCGGCCGGAAGAGGTCGCCGCGGCGATCGAGCGCGTCGCCGCGGATGCCGCGCTCGACCCGCGGGCCGTGTGGGAGCGGCTGTCGGACGCGAAGACGAACGCCGCCGAGCTCATCGAGGAGCTCCGAGCGTGACCCGGCTCCTGATCCTCTCCTTCTCGCCGCTGGCTTCGGACGCCCGTGTCCTCAAGCAGATCCGGGCGTTCGCCGACGAGTACGAGATCACCACGTGCGGCTACGGTCCCAGCCCGGATCCGCGGGTGACGCACGTCCGCGTGCCGGACGACATGCGCGTGGACACGTTCAACCCGAAGCTCATCCTCCTGCGGGCCCATCGAGCTGCGTACCGCCTTCTTGATGGCGTGCGGTGGGTGCGAAAAGCCTTCGCTGACGAGAGGCGGCGCTTCGACATCGTTCTCGCGAACGACATCGAAGCGGTGCCGCTCGCCCTGTGGCTGCACCCCACACGAGGCGTCCACGCCGACCTGCATGAGTACTTCCCCCTCCTGCACGAGGAGCACGAACCGTGGATGCGTCGCATCTCGCCGTATTACACGCGGCTGTGCCGCATGAGCCTCCCGCATGCCGCGTCGGTCACGACGGTGAGCCGGGGACTGCAGCGTGCGTACCGCGAGAATTTCGGGGTCGACGCGCAACTCGTGACGAATGCGGCGCCCTATGTGGAGGCGGAGCCGACGACGGTGTCCTCGCCCATTCGGCTCGTGCACTCCGGCGCGTGTCTGCGGAATCGGCGTCTGCAGGACACGATCGAGGGTGTGACACGCAGCCGTGCGAACGTGACCCTCGACATGTTTCTGACCCCGAATCATCCTGATCATCTCATCGAGCTTCGAGCGATGGCTGCAGAATCCGGCGGACGGGTTCGTGTGCACGATCCGGTCCCGTACGAACGCCTCAATGACACCCTCCGGGGGTTCGATGTCGGCGTGTTCGTCCTCGAGCCGCTCAACTTCGGCTACCGCTGGGCCTTGCCCAACAAACTGTTCGACTATGTGCAGGCACGTCTCGGGGTGCTGGTCGGTCCCTCGCCTGAGACCGCCGAATTCGTCCGCATGACATCAATCGGTCGAGTCACCGAGGGCTTCGGACCCGACGCGATCGCTCGCGCTCTCGATGACCTGGCCGCGGACGAGGTTTCGGCGTGGAAGTCGGCGTCGCATTCCCAGGCGAAGGAGCTGTCCGCTGAGCCGCAGATCGCGGTGTGGCGCCGGGCGATTGACGCTCTTCGCGACGGCGGGGGATCCCGATGACCTCGCGGCCGAGGATCCTGATCCTCTCCTTCTCACCGATTGCCGGCGACGCCCGCGTACTCAAGCAGGTGACCAGATTCGCGGAGGACTACGACGTCGTCACGTGCGGATACGGTCCTGCCCCGGCCGGTGTCATCGACCACGTGCGAGTGCCCGATGATCTCCCGGCGTGGCGCTATCCACGCTGGGCGCTCATCGCTCGGAAGTACACGCATGCCTACTGGGCGAACAGGGCGATCGCTTTCGCGCGCAACGCCCTTCAAGGACGCGCGTTCGATGTCGTCTTCGCCAACGATGTGGATTCCGTCGGCCTCGCGCTCGCCCTTCGGCCGCGATGCGGAGTGCACGCCGATCTGCACGAGTACGCGCCGAGCCAGCAGGAAGAGAATTGGCGGTTCCGTTGGTTCGTCGGCCCGTTTGTGGAGTGGTTGTGTCGGCGTTTTGTGGCGCGGGCGGATGCGTGGTCGACGGTGAGTTCGGGGTTGGTGGATGCGTATGAGCGGGAGTTCGGGTTTCGTGCGGAGTTGGTGACGAATGCGGCGCCGTTCGCGGCGTTGTTGCCGGGTGCGGTGTCGGGGCGGTTGCGTTTGGTGCATTCGGGGGCGTGTCTGCGGAATCGGAATCTGCTGTTGATGGCGGAGGCGGTGGAGGCGGCGGATGCGGATGTGTCGCTGGACTTCTATCTGACGCCGAATCACCCGGATTATCTGGAGGAGTTGAAGGCGTTCGCGCGGTCCGGGTCTGGGCGGGTGCGGGTGCATGACCCGGTGCCGTACGAGCGGTTGGTGGGCGTGTTGAACGCGTATGACGTGGGGTTGTTCGTGTTGCCGCCGGTGACGTTCAACTATCGGTGGGCATTGCCGAACAAGGTGTTCGATTTCGTGCAGGCGCGGTTGGGGATGGTGGTCGGTCCGTCTCCGGAGATGGCGCGGTTTGTGACTGAGCATGGTTTGGGGGAGGTGACCGCGGACTTCACGGTGGATGCGGTGCGTCGCACGATCGAGGGGTTGACGGTGGAGAAAGTGCGGGCGTGGAAGGCTGCGGCGGACACTCTCGCCGAACCCCTCTCCGGCGAACACCAAACCCAACACTGGATCCGCTCCGTCGAGGCGCTGCTCGACAAGGCGTCATAGGGTCAGAGCAGCTGGAGCGCGGATGCCGCCATCATGCGCGGCGGCGCCTCGCGGTGGAAGAGATCTCGGAGTCGGCGTGGCAGAACCGTGCCCGGGGTTCCGAAGCGGCGACGTGAGGCGGCCACGCGAAGGAGGTCCTCCGCAGGTGTCGCCGGGTCGAGGATGGCATCCAGAAGCGTCCGGTCGCGGCGGGACAGCGCCCGCTCGATGCCGCCGCCCGCCGCGATCAGCGCGCGAGCCGTGTCCGCCAAGCTCACACGCTCGTCTCGCGTCCACCCCGACGGGTCGGGACGGTTGTGGACGGCGCCGAAGAGGTGGATTCGCATCGCCTTGACGCAGAACGCCGCGCGCGCCTCCTCATCGATGCGTGCGAACCAGTCCGCACCGAGCACGTCAGACAAATAGGCGAGCTCGGCCTCGACTGGTCTCGGAGTCAGCGTCATGCGCTGCGGCGCGTCATCGTGCACGAGATACGCTGGGCCGCTGCGGTCGTAGCAGATGCGTGCACCCGAGAACCATAGGCGCGTCACATAGGGAACGTCCTCGCCCACCGGTCGGCCCGGTGTGAACCGGAGCGTGGGGAATGCGTTCGTCGAGACCAGTCCCAGAGGAGCGGAACGATAGCTGAGGCGGTCGCGCACACCGTCCAGCCCGCGCGTACGGAAGGGGCGTGTGGGGGGTGTCGGGATCGGTCGGGCCCCCGCTCGACGCAGGCGGGCGATCACGACGTCCGCCCGCTCGCGGCGGGCGAGTGCGAGCCAGGAGTCGACGGCACCCGGTTCGAGCTCGTCGTCCGACCCCATGACGGCGGTGTACGCGGCATCCGCCAGGTCAAGCCCGGCGTTGAACGGGCCGGAGGGGCTGCGGATGCCGTCCTGCAGCTCATGAAACCGGAGGCGCGGATCGCCGGCCAGCTCGTGCAGCCGGTCGCGGATCGGCCCTGCGGCTGTATTGTGCGCGACAACGGTGACGCGCACCTCTGCGCGGATGCCGTCGAGCACGGAGCGGACGGCGCGGTCGATCGCGCGCGCCGGGTCATGGATCGCGATGACGACATCGACGTCGACGCTCATCGGCCCACCACCCCGGTGTAGATCTCCTCGAGCGCGCTGCGCACGACGGCGGGCGTGAAGCGGCCGGCGACGAGTGAGGCTACGCTCTGGGCGCTCAGGCCCTCCACAGCGTCCATGACCGACTCGACGGCGTCCGCGTACGCGCTCGGCTCGCGGCTCACGACGAACCGGCTCACCTCGGCTGGCGCGTAGTCCACGGCCCCGGTCTCAGCGCCGCTCACGATGGGACGCCCGTGCACGAGTGCCTCGGCGGCCACAACGCAGAAATTGTCGCCGCGTGTCGGAAGCAGCAGCGCCGACGAGTCGTCGAGGCGCTGGGAGACCTGCTCCGACGGAAGCCTTCCGGTGAGGACGACGTGCTCGCCGACGCCGAGCTCTGTCGCTCGCGTCGCAACGCGGCCTCGCAACGGACCGTCGCCAACCCATGTGAGCTGCGCGTCGTGACCGCGCCGGCGGAGCTCGGCAAGGGTCTCGACTGCCAGGACCGGATCCTTGCGGTCGTTCATGCCGCCGATTCCCACGAGCCGCAGCGTCGGCGGAGGGTCGGTGACCGGGACCGACGGAACGACGCACGGTACGATCACCACCGGACCGGTGCGCGTGCGCCGGATAGCGTCCGCCAGCCTGGTGCTCTCGGCGATCACGATCGACGGGCGCCGCAGGAGCCGGGCGAGGATCGAGACGGCCAGGCGTTCCGCGGCCCTGCGCGTTTGCGGCGACGAGAGGGCAGACCAGTGCTCGGAATGCACCCAGCCACGCCGTGCCGGTCTACCGATGATCCACGGGACGAGTCCGGTCAGCGCATGCGTGTGGACGACGTCGACCTGCTCGCTCGCACGGCGGACTGCCCGTCGTGCCCGGAGGTAGTCCAGCGGCCGCGTCCGCCGGAGCCACAGCCGGCGTACGTTTGCCTCGCTCGGCACCGGTTCGCGGTCGCGGTCGCCGTTCCAATCGAGGTGGAGGACGTCCACCTCGTGCGCCTCGGCGAGGGCGTCGACCTCGCGCGCGACGAAGAGCCCGGACTCGGGCGCATCCGCTGTCGGAAACCAGGGAGTCACCACGAGGATCCGCACCTGTCGAGGCTATCAAGCGAGGATCGGACCGAAGGTCGCGGAACCGTCGCCTAGCATTGCCCGGTGACCACATCTGTGCGCGAACGTCGCTGGGGCCTGGACGTCATGCGTGTGGTCGCGATCGTCGGGGTCGTGAGCATCCACACCTTCGCCGGGATCGTCGTCAGGCCGGAGCTTCACGGCGAACATGGCTGGTGGGTCGCAGTGGCGATGGACCTCGGGTTCGTCTGGGCGGTACCGATGTTCGTGATGATTTCCGGCGCGCTCGTGCTCGATCCTCGGCTTCACGCACAGGGGCCGGGCGACTTCTATCGCCGGCGGCTATCGCGGCTCCTCGTGCCGTTCGTCTTCTGGCAGGTGTTCTACGTCTTCGTCGTCCGGCGACTGCTGACCGGGCTCGACGACTCCCCAGGGACCGTCCTCGCGCTTGTCCTCGATGGCCGCACATACACGCATCTGTACTTCCTGTGGCTCATCGTGGGCCTATATGCTGTCGCGCCTGTGCTCGAGGCCTTCCTCCGTCAGGGCGGGAGTCGCCGTGCCTTCATCTTCGCTGGCCTGGTTCTGGCGGCGACGGTTTTCACCTACTCGTCCGCGGCCGTGCTCGGGGCCGCGGGGCAGGAACGGCCGATCCTGTTAATGGCCCTCACGCAGTGGGTCCCATACGTGGGCTACTTCCTCGCCGGGTGGGCGTTGCGTGACTCGCGTCCAACCGGCGTGTGGCTCGTGCTCGCGGGCGGCGCCGCGGCCCTCGCAGTGGCGGAGATCATCGTGCAGTACGGCACGCGGCCGCATCGGATCCTCGATGCGATCCTTCCGATCACCTACCTCGGCCCGATGGTGGTCGTCGCGTCCGTCACGCTGTTCCTCGCGGCCAATGGGGCGATGGGCCGGCTGCGATTGTCCGGCATCCGCGGGCGCATCGTGAAGGAGCTGTCGGATGCGGCGTTCGGTGTGTTCCTCGTTCACTTCGTGGTGCTGATCCTCGTGCGACGCCTGCCGATCTTCGAGCAGGGGACCCAATCCGTCGTCGCCGCGTTCGGGGTGTTCGCCGTCACTGTCGTCGTGTCCTTCGCGGTCACGATGCTCCTGCGTAGGACACCGGGGCTCCGACGGCTCGTGTGAGGCACGTGCCCCCGGAGCGGATCCTCTCAGGCGCGTGCAGATGCGCGCGAGTCGGTCGCGCGGCGACCGTAGGATGGCACCCTGTGAAGATCGTCAGCGTCGTCGGCGCACGTCCCCAGTTCGTCAAGCTCGCCCCCATCGACCGGGCCGCCCGCGACGCCGGCTGTGAACACGTCATCGTGCACACCGGCCAGCATTACGACCCGATGCTGTCGGACGTCTTCTTCCGAGATCTCGGCATCGCGCCTCCCGACGTCCATCTCGGCGTCGGCAGCGGCACCCACGGAGTGCAGACCGGCGCGATGCTCGCGGCGCTCGACGGGGTCTTCGACGAACACCGCCCCGACTGGGTCCTCGTCTACGGCGACACGAACTCGACGGCCGCAGCCGCGCTCAGCGCGGTGAAGATGCACCTGCCAGTCGCGCACCTGGAAGCAGGTCTGCGCAGCTTCAACCGCCGGATGCCGGAGGAACACAACAGGGTCGTCACCGACCACGTGGCCGACCTCCTGTTGGCGCCCACACAGCGCGCCGTTGATCACCTCGCAGCGGAGGGCCTGTCCGAGCGCACCGTGCTTGTCGGGGACGTCATGACCGACGTGCTCTACGAAGTCCGCGATCGCGTGGCCGGCGCCGCTCCCGCTCTCGCTCGTGACCTGGGTCTCACCCCGGGCGAGTTCTACGTCGCGACGATCCATCGCGCAGACAACACCGACGATCCAGGGCGCCTCCGCGATATCACCGAGGCGCTCGGTGGCCTCGACAAGCCGACGCTGCTCCTGGCGCACCCGCGTCTCGTCGCGAAGGCGGCCGCCCACGACATCCCGCTCGAGCGCGGATCGCTCGTGTGCCGCGCACCGTTGTCCTACCCCGACCTCATCGCTGCGGCCCTCGCGAGCGCCGGTGTCGTCACCGACTCCGGCGGCCTGCAGAAGGAGGCCTTCCTCCTGCGGGTGCCGTGCACGACCGTGCGCACCGAGACCGAGTGGACCGAGACCATAGATCTCGGCTGGAACCTGCTCGCCAATACGGCGGCTGAGATCGCGGAAGCCGTGCGACGTCCCGCTCCCGCGCCGACGGACGCGGCGCCCTACGGCGACGGACACGCAGCCGATCGCGTCATCGAAGTGCTTGCGGATCAAGACCCCGCGTGAGATCGGCGCGGCTCGCTCGCCGCCGCCCCGCGGCGAGATCGGTCCGACCAGGCGCACATAGACTGGAATCCATGCGTATAGCCGTCGTGGCCCTCGGAAAGATCGGCCTCCCCCTCGCCGTCCAGTTCGCAGATTCGGGTCACGACGTCATCGGCGTCGACGTCAACCCCGCCACCGTCGAGAGCGTCAACGCCGGCATCGAGCCGTTCCCGGGCGAGGCGCACCTTCAGGAGAAGCTTTCCGAGCTCGTGCCCGCGGGGCGCCTGCGCGCGACCACCGATTACGGCGACGCGATCCCCGGCGCCGACGCGGTCGTGCTCGTCGTCCCGCTCTTCGTGAACGATGCCACATGGGAACCGGACTTCGCGTGGATGGACGCCGCGACGCGCTCGCTCGCTGAGCACCTCACGCCCGGCACGCTGGTCTCGTATGAGACGACGCTTCCCGTCGGCACGACCCGCGGGCGCTGGAAGCCGATGCTCGAGAGCGGCTCGGGCCTGGTGGAGGGCACCGACTTCCACCTCGTGTTCTCGCCGGAGCGTGTGCTGACGGGTCGCGTCTTCGCGGACCTTCGCAAGTACCCGAAGCTCATCGGCGGCCTGTCGGAAGCGGGCGCCCGGCGCGCGAGGGAGTTCTATGAGGCGGTCCTCCAGTTCGACGAGCGCCCCGACCTCAGTCGCCCCAACGGGGTGTGGGACCTCGGCAGCGCGGAGGCCGCCGAGATGGCGAAGCTCGCCGAGACGACGTACCGCGATGTGAACATCGGCCTCGCGAACCAGTTCGGGCTGTTCGCGGCCGAGCACGGCATCGACGTGTATCAGGTCATCGAGGCGTGCAACTCGCAGCCGTACAGCCACATCCACCGGCCGGGCATCGCCGTCGGCGGTCACTGCATCCCGGTCTACCCCCGGCTCTACCTCTCGACCGACCCGGATGCCGACATCGTGCGCACCGCGCGGCTCCTCAACGCCTCGATGCCCGAACGGCTCGTCGCGCAGGCGGCCGGCATCCTCGGCTCCCTGGAGGGGCTCAAGGCCGTCGTGCTGGGCGCGGCGTATCGCGGAGGCGTGAAGGAGACCGCGTTCTCCGGCGTGTTCCCGACGGTCGAGGCGCTCAAGGCGCGCGGAGCGGATGTCCGCGTCCACGACCCCCTCTATTCCGACGACGAGCTGCGGGCCATGGGCTTCGAGCCGTACGCGCTCGGCGACGCGGTCGACGTGGCGATCCTCCAGACCGACCACGCGGACTACCGCTCGCTCGAGGCCGCGCAACTGCCCGGCATCCGTCTTCTCGTCGACGGTCGCAACGCCACGGACGCTGCGCGCTGGGCAGGAACCCCGCGCATCGTCGTCGGATCCGGCGCCGCGGCGTAGGCGTCGTCAGGCGGAGGCGGCTCCGAGCACGTCGGGCAGCCGCTCGGCCCACGCGAGCGAGTCGCGGATGCCGTCTTCGAGCGTCCGCTCGGCACGCCAGTCGAGCTCGCGCGCGGCGCGCTCGCTCCGCGTGTAGACCCCCGCGCTGTCGCCGGGCCGTCGGGGACCGTCGACGACGTCGACCGCGTCTCCCGTGACGCTCTCGAAGACGGTGACGAGCTCGCGCACGGTCACGCCCCTCCCGGTGCCGATGTTGTAGACCCGGTACGGGTTCGATGCCGGCGCGACCTCGTCGAACCGCTCGAGGGCGGCGACGTGGGCTCGCGCGAGGTCCCACACGTGGATGTAGTCGCGGATGCCCGTGCCGTCCGGCGTCGGCCAGTCGTGGCCCGTGATGGTGAAGGGGCGGCCCGCGCGCCACGACGAGATGAGACGGCCTAGGGCGTGCGACGGCTCGGGGATCGACAGGCCGGTCCGGAGTTCGGGGTCCGCGCCGATGGGGTTGAAGTAGCGCAGGCTGACCGCTCGCACATCGCCGGCGTGCGACGCGTCCTCGAGGATCGTCTCGAACATCGCCTTCGTCGCCGCGTAAGGGCTGGCCGGGGCGAGGGGCGAGTCCTCGTCGACGGTGAAGTCGTCGCTGACGGCGTAGATCGACGCCGACGAGGAGAAGACGAACCGGGTGAGACCGTGCCGAGCAAGGCTCCGAAGGAGCTCGACGCCCTTGCCGACGTTGTTGGCGTAGTAGTCGAGGGGCTTCGCGACCGAATCCGGCACCACGATCTTCGCGGCGCAGTGCACGACGGCGGCGATGTCGGGGTGCTCGGAGACGACGCGCGAGATGAGCACGGGGTCTCCGACGTCGCCCACGTACAGCGGTCGCCCGAGGGCGAACGCCGAGAGGCCCGTCGAGAGATCGTCGAGGAGCACGGGCTCGTGCCCGGCCTGCTCGCACGCGCTGGCCACCGTGCTGCCGATGAAGCCGGCGCCGCCGGTGATCAGAACCTTCACTGCACGCCTCTCCGTCTCGTGTGCCCCGGCGATCCTACCCAAGCCGCCTCCGCCGAAGGTGGGCGGCCGCGCGCCGCGCTCTCAGCCCGCCAGGTACTCCTGGAGCACGTCCTCGACCGCGCGCACCGCGAATCCGGTCGCCTCGATCTTCGACAGGTCGAGCACGCTGTTGCGCGGACGCGGTGCGACCGGTGCGCTCGCGGAGGCGAAGTACTCCTCCGTCGACACCGGGCGCACGCGCTGCGGGTCGTGACCCGTCGACGCGAAGACCGCGCGGGCGACATCCGCCCACGACATAGGATCTCCGCCGCCCGTGAGGTTGTAGACACCCGGTGCGGGTCGCTCAGCCATGAGGTGCACGATGCCGCGGGCCAGATCGCCCGTGAACGTCAACCGGCCGACCTGGTCGTCGACGACGGCAGGATCGACGCCCCTGTCGGCGAGCTCGCGCATCGTGCGCACGAAGTTGCGGCCGTCGCCGATGACCCACGACGTGCGGACGATGTAGTGCCGGGGGACCGTCGCCACGATCGCGTCCGCCGCCGCCTTCGTCTGCCCGTAGACGCCGAGCGGGCTCAGCGGGTCGTCCTCGCGGTAAGGACGGTCGGATGTGCCGTCGAACACGTAATCCGTCGAGACGTGGATGAGCGTAAGTCGGTTCTCGAGGGCGATCCGTGCGAGGTGGGACACCGCTGTCGCATTGGCCGCCCACGCCTCGCGGCGGCCCTCGGGCGTCTCGGCCTGGTCGACCGCGGTGTAGGCCGCGGCGTTGATGATCGTGTCGTAGTCGCGCCAGTGTCGCGCCGTGAAGACCTCGGGCGAAGCGAGGTCGAGGTCTTCACGCGTCACGTAGTCGATGTGGGAGGCGTCGCCCAGCTCCGCGCGGAGAGCGCGCCCGAGCTGCCCGTTCGCGCCGGTCACGAGGATCTTGCGTGCGGGGACGGGCTCGACGTCGGCGAGTCGCGGGTGAGCGTGGTCCTTCTCGGAGATCTCGGCCCGATCGAGCGGGATGGGCCAGTCGATCGCGACGCTCTCGTCCGCGAGGTTCAGGAACGTGTACGTCGCGTCCGGCGACCAGTGGTCGTTGACGAGATACGTGTAGGCGGTGTCGGGGTCGAGCGTCTGGTAGCCGTTGCCGACCCCGCGAGGGACGAAGATCGCGCGCGACGGGTCGAGCTCCGCCGTGAAGACCGTCCCGAACGTCGGACCCTCGCGAAGGTCGACCCACACGCCGAAGACGCGACCCGTCGCCAGCGACACCCACTTGTCCCACGGCTCCGCGTGGATGCCCCGCGTCGTTCCGACAGCGTCGTTGAAGGAGATGTTGTTCTGGACGGGGCCGAAGTCGGGGAGACCCGCGGCGATCATCTTCTCGCGCTGCCAGTTCTCCTTGAACCAGCCGCGGCTGTCGCCGTGGACCGTCAGGTCCCACAGCACGAGCCCGGGGATGGGCGTCTCGGTGGCGCGCAGGCGTTTGCCGAACTCCGTCATCACTGGCCCTTGGCGGCGTAGAACGCCTCGGTCGCGTCCTTCGCGGGCGCCCACCACGCCTCGTTGTCGCGGTACCACTCGATCGTCGCAGCCAGTCCGGACTCGAAGTCGCGGTATTGCGGAGTCCACCCGAGCTCGGTGCGCAGTTTGGTCGAGTCGATCGCGTACCGCAGGTCGTGCCCCGCACGATCGGTCACGTGGTCGTACGCGTCGACCGGCTGCCCCATGAGCGTGAGGATGAGCTCGACGACCTCCTTGTTGTTCTTCTCGCCGTCGGCGCCGATGAGGTACGTCTCGCCGATGACCCCCTTGTCGAGGATCGTGAGCACGGCGGCCGAGTGGTCGTCGGCGTGGATCCAGTCGCGCACGTTCTCGCCCGTGCCGTAGAGCTTGGGGCGGATGCCGCGAAGCACGTTCGTGATCTGGCGGGGGATGAACTTCTCGACGTGCTGATACGGACCGTAGTTGTTCGAGCAGTTCGAGATCGTCGCGCGCACGCCGAACGAACGCACCCACGCGCGCACGAGCAGGTCGGAGCCCGCCTTCGTCGACGAGTACGGGCTCGACGGGTTGTAGGGGGTCGTCTCGGTGAACCGCGCGGGGTCGTCGAGCTCGAGATCGCCGTAGACCTCGTCGGTCGAGATGTGGTGGAACCTCGTGTCGTGGCGCCGCGCCGCCTCGAGGAGCGTGAACGTGCCGACGAGGTTCGTGTCGAGGAACGGGCGCGGGTCGTGGAGCGAGTTGTCGTTGTGCGACTCGGCCGCGTAGTGCACGACGGCGTCGACTTCGTCGAACAGGGCGTAGACGAGCTCCGCATCCGCGATGTCGCCCTTGACGAACCGGAACCGGTTCTCGGGGAGCCCCGCGAGCGACGCGAGATTTCCGGCGTACGTGAGCTTGTCGAGCACCGTGACGTGATGATCGGTGTGCTCGATCACGTGGTGGACGAAGTTCGAGCCGATGAAGCCGGCCCCTCCGGTCACGAGCAGCCGAGCCATCAACGACCCCTTTCCAGCAGAGCGAGCAGGTACGCACCGTAGCCCGACTTGAGGAGCTTCTCGGCACGCGCGCGCAGCTCGTCGTCGGTGAGGAAGCCCTGCCGCCACGCGACCTCTTCGGGGGCGCCGATCTTCATGCCCGTTCGGCGCTCCATCGTGCGGACGTATTCCGCGGCATCCGTCATCTGGTCGAAGGTCCCGGTGTCGAGCCACGCGGTCCCTCGTGGCAGCACCTCGACCTGAAGCTTGCCGCGCTCGAGGTACGTGCGGTTCACGTCGGTGATCTCGTACTCGCCGCGCGCGCTGGGGGAGAGCCCGCGCGCGATCTCGACGACGTCGTTGTCGTAGAAGTAGAGGCCGGGGACGGCATAGCTGCTGCGCGGGTCGGCGGGCTTCTCCTCGAGCGAGATCGCCCGACCTTCGGCGTCGAACTCGACGACGCCGTACGCCTGCGGGTCGGAGACCCAGTAGGCGAAGACGGCGCCGCCGTCGATGTCCGAGAACCGCGCGAGCTTCGTGCCGAGTCCGGGGCCGTAGAGGAGGTTGTCTCCGAGCACGAGGGCGACCTTGTCGTCGCCGATGAAGTCGGCCCCGATCGTGAACGCCTGCGCGAGACCGTCGGGGGAGGGCTGCTGGGCGAACGAGATCGAGACGCCGAACTGCGAGCCGTCGCCGAGGAGTCGCTCGAAGTGCGTCGCGTCGTGCGGCGTGGTGATGACGAGGATGTCCCGGATGCCGGCGAGCATGAGCGTCGACAGCGGGTAGTAGACCATCGGCTTGTCGTAGATCGGGACGAGCTGCTTGGAGACGCCGAGGGTGATCGGATGCAGCCGCGTGCCCGATCCGCCGGCGAGGATGATGCCCTTCACCCCCCAATCGTTTCACAGGCGCTCGTTGCCGCGCGGCGTGCGGCTTCGCGCGGGCCGCGCGGGTGCCCGTTGCTAGCATTGTCGAGCCCTCCCGCCCGCACGCCGATTGGCACCGCCACGTGACCGACCAGTCCTCCCGCACCCGCACACGGTGGGCGCCCGCCGTCTGGGCCGCGCTCTCGGTCGTGCTCACCGGTCTGTTCGGCGCCGCCCGCGTGCTCGTCACGCCGCGCTTCTACTTCGCCGACGACTCCGAGGTCGGCTCGTTCGGGCAGTGGTGGCAGCTCGGAGACAGGCTGCTCAGCGGGCGCCTGCCGATCCTGGATCCGCACGCGTGGCAGGCGGGCAACTACTTCGCCGAAGGCCAATGGGGACTGCTCAACCCCGTGACCTGGCTCATCGCGGTGACCGCCCGCTGGGCCGAGAACCCGGTCGTCCACGTCACGATCGTGAAGATCGCGTTCCTCATGCTCATGGCTGGCGGCGTCTGCCTGCTCGCGCGCTCGTTCGGCGCGAGCGCTCCCTGGGCCGCGGTCGCGGGCGTGCTGGTGCCTCTCGGCGGGTTCACGGTCTACATGGACGCGGCCTCGTGGGCGACCGGCCTGTTCAACGCGGCCGTCCTGCCGTGGGTGTGGTGGGGTCTTCGGCGATCCGTCGAATCCCTGCGCTCGCCGCTTCCGTACCTGATCGCGAGCTACGCGCTCATCACGTTCGGATACGTGTTCGGAGTCCTCATCCTCGTCGTGATCCTCGTCGAGAGTCTCGTGCGCGCGATCGTCGCGCGCGACGGCGGGCGCGCGATCCGGACGCTCCTCGCGTCCGCGTGGGGAGCCCTCCTCACGATCGCGGTCTACCTGCCCGGTGTGCTCACGGCGCCCGTCACCGAGCGTGCGGGATTCCACGTCATCAACACGAGATTCCTCAACGCCGATCTGAGCGACCTCATGTCGGCCGCGTCGCCGACGGCCACGGCATCCGTGGGGTCGTGGTGGGGCCCTGAGACCGCGGCCCCACTCGTGTATGTCGCGTGGCTGCTGCCGATCATCCCCCTCTTCTTGCCGATGCCGCGCGACGTGGTGCGTCGGTGCATCCCGCTCTTCGTGCTCCTCGCGCTCGTGACCGTCGTCGTCATCGGGCCGAGCGAGATCGGTGCGATCCGCTGGCCGGTCCGCTTCATGCCGTACGTGTGCCTCACCGCGGGAGTCCTGCTGGCCGTCATGGCGACCCACGCCTTCCCCGCCCGCGTCACACGCCGTCGTGTGTGGTGGTCGCTGCTGGTTCTGGTCATCGCCACCGGCATCACCTACGCCAACACGCCGGGCCAATGGCGTTGGCTCGCGCTCGTGATGGTCGTGCAGGCGATCGCGATCGTCGCGATCGGGTACATCGCGCTCACCCGGCGCATCCGTCGCGACGGACAGCGCACCGGCCTCGCCGCCGCGGCGGCCGTCGCGGTGTCGGGGCTGCTGATCATCCCGCAGCTGGCGGTCTTCCCGTACACGCCGCTGCCCAAGTTCGGGGTGCCCGACAGCGTCGCGCGCATGCAGTCGATCCTTCCCGACTCGCCCGACGACGCGATCGTCGTGGGCGACATCTACGCGCACGGCGGTCTGGACGCGAGCTTCGACGAACGCCTCATGGGCAACCTCTGGTACCTGAGCCCCACGCGCGTGAGCAGCCTCTACACGGTCCTGCCGTATTCGACCTTCTCGAAGGACCTGTGCATGGACCTGCGCGGTGCGACGTGCGCGGATGCCCTCGACACACTGTGGACCCGCGACGCCGAGACCGGGCTCCCGGTCGCCGATCTCATGGGCGTGAGCACGATCCTCGCCATCAAGGACACCTTCCCCGAGGCTCCCGTCCCGCCCGACGGATGGCGCCTCGTTTCGGAGGGGGAGTTCACGTGGCTCTTCGAGCGCGACGAGCCGGTTCCCGGAGCAGGCGGGGTCGCGTGGACGGGGCGTGGCACATCCGTCACCGTCGTCGACGTCTCCGAGACCGCGGTCTCGTTCCGTGTGGACGAGATCGGCGACGACGCTCGCGTCGTGCTGGCCCGGCTCGACTACCCGGGCTACACGATCGACGGCGCCGAGCACGCGGATCCCGTCCGGGAATGGCTTCTCACGGTCGACGCGTCGGACGCCCGGCCGGGCGACGTCATCACGGTCTCGTTCCGTCCGCCCGGGCTGCCGCTCATGATCGCGGCCTCGGCACTGTGCGCCGTGATCCTGGTGGCCTGGCCGATTTTGCAGCACCGGTGGCGCCGACGGGCTGAGACGGCGCCCGACGGACTCGGGCTCAGTGAGGAGCTGCCCGTCCCAGCAACTGGGCCTGATACACGCGACTGAGGCCCTCGGGCAGCGTCGTGCGGACGAGCCCGTCGAGGTCGGTCCACACCTCCGAGCGGATGCGGAGATCCAGCGCCTGGCCCCGCGCGTCGCCTCCGCCCAACACGATCGGCCCCCGTCGTCGCCGAAGCCGCGTGAGCTCCGACAGCAGCGCACCGATCGACACCGCCCGCATCGCGCCGATGAGCTTCGTGACGGTCGTCCCGGGGGGTTGGGCCGCGACGCGGCGCATGCCGGCGTCGACGACGGCGGCGCAGTCATCCTCGTAGATGTAGTCGCGCAGCGTGTCGAGCGGCACGTACACCGACGTCGGCTGTCCGCTGAGGTGACCCCTCACGAGGGCCGAGATGAGGCCCTGCGGCTTGGAGAGGTCCTGGCCCGCGCCGTACAGGTTCGTGATGCGACCGATGAACGATCGCCACTGCCCGTCCGCTGTGGCCTCGCGCAGAGCCGCCTCCATGTGCAGCTTCGTGTCGCCGTACGCGCTCAGCGGCGCGGCCGGCGTCGATTCCGTGAACGGCGGCGTGCCCGAGCCCGCGTAGGCGCCGCCGACCGACGACGCGAGGAAGAACGCGAGGCGCGACCTCACGTCGGACGGCGCCGCGAGGAACACCTCGAGGACGCGATCGAAAACGGATGCCTCGACCGCCAGCTGTTCGCGCGGGGTCGAGGTCACGCCGCGGCCAGCGCACCAGTAGACCTCGAGGCGCGAATCGGATGCCGCGAACTCCGGCAACGCGACCGCGATCGCCTCGACGGTGCGGTCGGGGTCGTTCCAGGGGAGCCGAACGGCGAACGCCTCGTCGGGGCGCGCTCGCTCCACCGCCCGCCCGAGGAGGCCTCGGCCGATGATCCAGCGCCGCGCCCGGGTCATTCCCGGTCGACCGCCGGGCGCTCAGGCGGGTCGGCGTGCCCGAGCGGTCCACTCGCCGGATCGCGGACGATGAGGTACGCGGGCTTGCCGAGTGCGGTGCTGACCGCCACGCCGAGGTACTCGGCGATGATCCCGAGCGACACGAGGATCACGCCCGTCCCCACCGCGGTGAGCACCATCTGCGACGTCCAGCCCTCGGGGATGTCGCCCGAGACGAACCGCGCGAACGTGAGGTAGATCGCGAACAGGATGCCGCCCACGAAGAAGAGCACGCCGACGGCGGTGACCAGGCGCAGGCCGCGGGTTCCCGACGTGAGCACCATGCGCCAGAAGTGGCCGAACAGGCGGCGGTAGGAGTACCCGGACGGGCGGTCGCCCTCCGCGCGCAGCGTGATCGGTGCTGTCACGACGCGGCTCGCGACCCACGACAGGGCGACGTCGAGGTAGACGCCCGTGCCCGCGTACGCGGCGACGCTGCGCCCGATCTCACCGAGCACGAGGCGGAAACTGTTGAAGTGCGAGGCCGGGCCGCCGCCCAGAAGCGACTCGAGCGTGCGCTTGGACGCTTTCGACGCGGTGTTGCGCACGAAGCCGTGGGGAGCCCGGTTCACGGGGTCCGCGTAGACGAGGTCGGCACGGTCGGCGAGAGCCTGGTCGAGCAGCACCTGGATCTGTCCCGGGTCGTGCTGACCGTCCTCGTCGATCGTGGCGATCCACTCACCGCCCGAGCTCGCCATGCCCGCGAGCGTCGCGGCGTGCTGACCGAAGTTGCGGCTGAGCCAGACGGGCTTGATCCACGCGTTCTCGGCGGCGAGCTCGCGGATGACGCGGGCCGAGTCGTCGGGACCGCGGTCGTATGCGAGCACCACCTCGTCCACACGTGCGGTGTGACCGGCCGAGGTGACGAAGGGCGACGTGAGCGGGCGGATCTCGTCGATGACGCCGCGCAGGGTGCGCTCACCCTGGTACACCGGGATCACGATGCTGATCCGGTGGACGTACGCCTCTCCGTCGGTCACCGCATTCTCCTCTCGAGCAGACGATACGACAGGCGGCGGGCACGAGCCATCGCCGCGGCCCGCAGGTCGCCGACTCGCACATCCGTCGCCGACAGGACCTCCGGATGCTCCGCCCGCAGCCACGCGTGGAACGCCCGCGCCTGACCGGACTGCTCGCGCACCAGCGCCACGCTCCACTGGGTGGCGCTCATCCGGAAGGTCGCGCCGACCTCGGGGTCGGGGACGAAGTCCCCGCGAAGGAGCACGCGCGAGTAGGTCGCCTGGTCGATCAGATAGGGGAAGCGGTCGAACCATCCGCCGGTCTCGGCCAGCGCTTCCCGGCGCATCATGACCGACGCGGGCTCGCCGAACAGATTCGACCCGGCGCGCACAGCCTTGCGGACGGCGTCGCGCCCCGGCATCCGCTCGTCGAGACCTCTCAGTCCCCACCCCGCCATCAGCGTGCGGCCGTCCGCGTCGACCACGTCGCGACGGCACGCGGTCAGCACCGCGCCGGTCGATCGGAGGATTTCGAGCTGTCGTGCGAGCACACCGGGTCGCAGGACGTCGTCTCCGCACACCAGCTTGATGTACTCGCCGGTCGCGGCCTCGGTGACGCGATTCCAGTTGCGCCCGGCGCCGCCGCCGGCCGGAGTGTCGAGCAGCGTGACGCGCGGATCGTCGGCGAAGCCGCGCATGACCTCTGAGGTGTCGTCGGATGACGCGTGGTCGGCGACGATCAGCTCGAGCCCGTCCACACGCTGCTCCAGCACCGACTCGAGCGTCTCGGCGAGGGTGCGTCCGTTGTTGTAGGCCGGAACGACGACGCTGAGGACGGGGACGGTCACGATTCGAGGCTCCTTCCGCGCGGCCGTCGGCTCCGAGAGGCGGGAAGCTGGTCCGCGGGCGATGGCAGAATGCCAACGGTCGAGCCTAACGCACGCCTCTCCGACCGGCCCGGGAGGCGTACAGGAAGCGCCGTGGGAGCGCGTGTATCGTTGCCCCGATGCGCAATCTGGTCGTGGCGATCTCGAGGCGCCCCGAGGTCCGATACCTCGTCTTCGGCGGCCTGAACACCGCGTTCTCGTACGGTCTCTACGCCGTCTCGCTGCTCGTGCTCGATGCCTGGGGCGTGCCCGGCGACTTCGCGATCGCGATCACCTTCAGTTGGATCGTCTCGAACCTGACGTCGTTCCTGCTCCAGCGCCACTTCGTGTTCCGCGGCACGGGGCATCCGATCGGCGAGTTCATCAAGTTCACGTCGGTGACGCTCGGCTCCTTCATCGCGAACCTCGCCCTGAGCTGGTTCTCGGCCCAGGTGCTCGGCTTCGACAGCGCGACCGAGAAGCTCATCAGCCAGCTCATCGTGACGGCGTTCCTCGTCGTCGTCACCTACGTGCTCCACAAGACCTTCTCCTTCCGCAAGGCGGGGGCGGCGCCGTCGGGCATGGTCGCAGTCGAGGAGGAGTCCGACATCGAGGACCAGGCTCCCGCACACGACCGACCCTGACCGAGGATCCGCCCCGCGGGCTCCCAGGAATGCCCCGAGTCCGTCGGTAGGCTTGTGTCACGCGGCGGCCCCTCGTGCCCGCCGCATCTCCGCGTCTAGGACCCGCACGGGCGCCCGAGCGAATCAGAAAGCACCCCAACCGCATGGATCTCCTCATCGTCGGCTCCGGCTTCTTCGGCCTCACCATCGCAGAGCGGGCCGCGGCATCCGGTCGCAAGGTCACCGTGATCGAACGCCGCCCGCACATCGGCGGCAACGCGTACAGCGAAGACGACCCGGCGACCGGCATCGAGGTCCACAAGTACGGCGCCCACCTGTTCCACACCTCGAACCCGAGCGTGTGGGAGTACGTCAACCGCTTCACGACGTTCACGAACTACGTCCACCGTGTGTACACGAACCACAAGGGCGTCGTGTATCCGCTGCCGATCAACCTCGGAACGATCAACCAGTTCTTCCAGGCGGCGTACTCGCCCGACGAGGCCCGCGCGCTCGTGCACGAGCAGGCGGGGGAGTTCGACGCGAAGAAGGCGGCGAACCTCGAGGAGAAGGGCATCGCCCTCATCGGCCGCCCGCTGTACGAGGCGTTCATCCGCGATTACACCGCGAAGCAGTGGCAGACCGACCCCAAGGAGCTTCCCGCCGAGGTCATCAGCCGCCTTCCGGTGCGCTACACCTACGACAACCGGTACTTCAACGACAAGTGGGAGGGACTGCCCACCGACGGGTACACGGCGTGGCTCGAGCGCATGGCCGACCACCCGAACATCGAGGTGAAGCTCGACACCGACTTCTTCGACGAATCGCAGCCGCTCAGCAAGAAGGCGACGGTCGGGCAGGTGCCGATCGTCTACACGGGGCCTGTCGACCGCTACTTCGACTACACCGAGGGCGCCCTGTCATGGCGCACGCTCGACTTCGAGCGCGAGGTGCTCGACGTCGGCGACTTCCAGGGCACGTCGGTCATGAACTACGCGGATGCGGATGTTCCGTACACGCGCATCCACGAGTTCAAGCACTTCCATCCCGAGCGCGCGGATCGGTACCCGTCCGACAAGACCGTGATCATGCGCGAGTACTCGCGCTTCGCGGAGCGCGGCGAAGAGCCCTACTACCCCGTGAACACCCCGGAGGACCGCGCGGGCCTCCTCGCGTACCGCGAGCTCGCGAAGGGCGAGAAGGATGTGTTCTTCGGCGGGCGCCTCGGCACATACCAGTACCTCGACATGCACATGGCGATCGGCTCGGCGCTGTCGATGTGGAACAATCAGCTCGCGTGACTCCGCGCCCGTAGGATCGTTCGCGTGACCACCGCTGCCGTCGGCGCACCCGGATCGCCGCGCCGCTACGCGCATTCCCTGTGGCTGCTGTCGGCGAGGGATCTGCGCGTCCGGTACGCGACGAGCGCGCTCGGGTACTTGTGGTCGGTGCTCGATCCGCTCCTGATGAGCGCGATCTACTGGTTCGTCTTCACGCAGGTCTTCCAGCGCACGGTCGGCCAGGAGCCTTACATCGTGTTCCTCATCACGGCGCTGCTGCCGTGGGTGTGGTTCAACTCCGCCGTGTCGGACTTCACGCGTGCGTTCAGCAAGGACGCGCGCCTCGTGCGGTCCACCGCGATCCCGCGCTCGATCTGGGTGAACCGCATCGTGTTGAGCAAGGGCCTCGAGTTCGTCTTCTCCCTGCCGGTCCTCGCGCTGTTCGTGATCGTCGCGCAGTTCTCCGCGACGCCGGCCGAGCTCAACTGGGGCCTGCTGTGGATCCCTGTCGCGGTCCTGCTGCAGACGGCGCTCCTCGTCGGCCTCGGACTGCTCGTGGCGCCGCTGTGCACCCTCTACACCGACCTCGAGCGGGCGACCAAGCTCATCCTGCGCCTGCTCTTCTACGCATCGCCCGTCATCTACAGCATCGGCGACCTGCCGGGGATCTTCCCGACCCTCGCCGTCTTCAACCCGCTGTCGGGGATCTTCACCCTGTACCGGGTGGGGCTCTTCCCGGAGGTGTGGGACACGCTCGCCGTGGTGGTGGGCGCCGCGATGTCGCTCGCGTTCCTCGCCCTCGGCGTGTTCGTGTTCCGCCGCCTCGAGCGTCCGGTGCTGAAGGAGCTGTGATGGCCGACGCGACTCTCACGACCGACGTCGCCATCCAGGTGCGCGATCTCGGCATCCGGTTCCGTCGCAATCGTCGCGGGCGTCGGAACTTCAAGGATCTGTTCGCGGACTCGTCGCGGCGCAGCCGGCCGGGTGAGTTCTGGGCGCTTCGCGACGTGACGTTCGACGTGCGCGCCGGCGAGGCGATCGGCGTCGTCGGCCGCAACGGTCAGGGCAAGTCGACGCTGCTGAAGCTCGTCGCAGGTGTCCTCTTGCCCGACGAGGGGAGCGTGCGCGTGCACGGCGGCGTCGCACCGCTCATCGAGATCACGGGTGGCTTCGTGGGTGATCTCACCGTGCGCGAGAACGTGCGCCTCACCGCCGGGCTGCATGGCATGTCGCGCGCGGAGGTGGAGCGGCGCTTCGACGACATCATCGCGTTCGCGGAGCTCGAAGGATTCCTCGACACCCCCTACAAGCACCTCTCGAACGGCATGAAGGTGCGCCTCGCGTTCGCCGTCGTCTCGCAGCTCGAGGAGCCGATCCTGCTCGTCGACGAGGTGCTCGCGGTCGGCGACAAGGCGTTCCGCGAGAAGTGCTACAAGCGCATCGACGAGCTGCTCGCCGCGGGTCGCACGCTCTTCTTCGTGTCGCACAACGAGAAGGACCTGCGCCGTTTCTGCTCGCGCGGCCTGTACCTCGACAAGGGCCGCCTCGCGATGGACGCGACGATCGGCGAGGTGCTCGACCGATACAACTCGGACTACGCCGCCGGTTGATCCGTCAGCGGCGCCATCGGCTTCCACGACGGATCCTTCGAGATCTCACGCCCGTCGCGCAGACCCCGGAAGAGGTTCGACGTGCCGCGGATGGTCCGCTCGACGAACACGAGGCGGATGAGCTCCTTGCAGAACGTCATGAACGTGCCGAGGCCGAACAGCACCGGGTTGTAGACGCCGAGTGCGCGGTAGTAGCGCTTGATGATCGCGCGGTTGCGCATGATGTAGTACCGGTACGCGTTGCTCGAGGCGTTGAGGTGGCGGATCCCCATGTCCCACTGCTTGATCTCGCGTGTGCGGCGCAGCACGAACTCGTTCACGATCACCGACTGCGTCTTGCGCGAGGCGAGCCATCCGTACAGCTGGTCGTCCCAGTAGATGAAGAACCGCGGGTCGGGCAGGCCGATCTCGCGCACGATGTCGCGGTGGATGAACATGCCCTCGAAGCATCCGGAGTTCATCGGCTTGTAGCCGCTCTCGTCGAAACCCGCGGGGGCGAACGGGATCGGGATGCCCATGCGCTCGGCGATCCGATACTGCCAGTAGAACTCGCTGCCGTCGTAGTCGTAGCGCCGGCCCTGGATGCTCTTGAACCGCGGCGCCCACTTGCCCATCTTCGCGAGACCGTCGGGGATGACCTCGACGTCGTCGTCCATGAGCCAGATCCACGTCGAGCCCAGCTCATAGGCGATGCGCATGCCCTCGCTGAACCCACCCGAGCCGCCCGTGTTGGTGTCGAGGCGGCGGTACACGAGCGCCGACGGCACGAGCCGCTCGCGGTAGGACTCGACGACCTCGCCCGTGTCGTCGACGGATGCGTTGTCGACGATCACGATGTGCCCCGGCTTGGGATCCATGCGCTCGATGCTCTCGAGCAGCCTCGCCAGCAGGCCCGAGCGGTTGTAGGTCACGATGGCGATGGTCGCCGTCGCCGGATCGAACGCTTCGGTGATGGGGGTCGTCGGGGAGACCATCGTCACTTCGACTCCTCGAACGTCTTGCGCCACGCCTCCAGCGAGGTGAGCTCGTCCATCGCCGCGCGGTAGCGCTTCGACAGCTCGGGCCACCGGCGACGCAGGCGCGCGTGGAGGACGACGGTGTCGAACAGCATCCGGCGGTACTTGCGGCGGTCCCTCGTGTAGATGTTCTTGCCCGAGCCGTCCGCGGCGCTCACGAGCGCGCTGTCGAAGAGCGGCAGGCGCCACCAGTACGCGTCGCCCTTGCCGAACTCGACTTCGGGTGTGGAGATGTTCTCGGGCCGCGGGGCGTGGATCCAATGCGACACGAGGGTCGACAGCGTGAACCACCGCAGGCGCAGACCCGTCGGGCTGTCGAAGGCGTTCTTGCGCTGCCGCTTGAAGACCTGACGGCCCTTGCGGGAGCGCATCGGCACACCCGAGTCCTTGTGGACGACGGTCTCGGGGAAGTCCTTCGCGAGGGCGCGCACCGCCGGCAGCGCGGTGGCGAGGCCGGCGCGCATGTGCTCCGGGCCGGAGAGGATGTCGCGGATGGCCCGGTGACGCAGCGCAACGGGGTAGTACTGCATCATCATCAGGTGCTTGAGGTCCATGCGGCGGCTGTGGCGCAGGAGCGTGCCGCCGCGGGGCATCGTCGAATGGATGAGTGCGGCCACGATCCGGTTGCGCGCGTGGAAGTAGGCCTGCCAGTCGATCGAGTCGTCCTTGCCGACCCAGGACACATGCCACAGTGCGACACCCGGCATCGAGACGGTGGGAATGCCGTGGTCTCGTGCTCGCAGGCAGTACTCCGCATCGTCCCACTTGATGAACGCGGGGAGCGGAAGCCCCGCCTTGCGGAGCGCCTCGACCGGGATGAGGCACATCCACCAGCCGTTGTAGTCGGCGTCGAGCCGCATGTGGAGCATGGGCGACTGGCGCAGGTTCGCCGCGCTGAAGTCGTGCGGCATCTTCTCCTGATAGAGGGTGCGCCACATGAAGGGCACGTCGTCGACGACCTCGGCCCACGCGTGCAGTTTGGGACGATCGAGGAGGTCGAACATGTGGGCGCCGACGATCGTGGGAACGGTTGCGAAGCGCCCGAAGACGATCGATCGCCGCACCGACTCGGGCTCGATGCGCACGTCGTCGTCGAGCAGCTGCACGAACTCGCTCTCCGGACGTTCGAGCGTCTCTGCCATCGCACGGGCGAAGCCGCCCGACCCGCCGAGGTTCGGCTGCGTCACGATCTGAAGCGTCTCGCCGAGTGCGGCGGATACCTCGGGGAAGAGGTCCTCGGCGTCGACGCGCCGGTCGCCCTGGTCGATGACGAAGATGCGGTCGAGGAGCTCGAGCACCTCGGGCGAGTCGGCGAGGTTCCTGAGCGTCCAGATGCAGTAGTCGGGCTTGTTGTACGTCGTGATGCCGATCGACGCTTTGCCCTCGCGTGTGGGCGCCGTCTCGGTCGTCCACTCGGCGCCGTTGAAGATCGCGGTGCTGTCGTCGGCGACGATGTCGAACCAGATCCAGCCGCCGTCGCTGTACTGGTCGAGCACGAGGTCGAACGTCGAGGTCGCCTCGCCCTCGACCTCGCGGGTCTCGAGTCGCTGACGCACGCCCGAGCCGTTCGAGCGGTACACCAGGATCGTGGCAGGGCCGCTCGTGCGGACGGTCAGCCGCACGTCGCGGACGGGCGTCCAGTGCTGCCAGTACGACGCGGGGAAAGCGTTGAAGTACGTGCCGAACGACACGCGGCGACCGGCGACGATGCGTGCCCGGTGGCGATCGAGGATGTGCCCGAGCTGCGCGCGGTTCGAGACGCGCACGGGCTCCTCGTCGATGACGGACCACGTTTCGGGGTCGACGTAGAGGGGGAGGAGGTCGGGATCGCGGTCGAGGGGGAAGACGACGTTCTGCAGGACGTGTGGCACCAAAGTCTCCGAGGTTGGCGGGGGCGCGAGTCGTCGAGCCGAGTGATGATCCTACCCTGCGCGATCGTGGGTTCCCTGCGTGCTCACGCCTCGTGCGGAAGCCCCGCTCCCTCGGCGACGTCGTCGACCGGACCTTCGCGGAATCGCTCGCGCCACGACCGGGACTGCCCCGCGCGCACGGCGCACAGCACGAGCATGAGCCACCCGAAGCCGAAGAGGGTGAAGCTCTCGAAGATCGAGTCGACGAGCAGAGCCACGAGGATCAGGGGAGTCCACGCGTAGACGACCGCCCGCCGCTCGCTCGCGTCGAGCCACGAGCGCACCAGGGCCGCGCCGGCGAGCCCGACGAACAGCACGAGACCGACCCACCCGAGCTGCAGGAGCACGTCGAAGTACGCGTTGAGCGCGCTCGCGTGGTTCTGCTGCAGCCAGTAGTTGAGGCCGTTGAAGGGGAACTCGTTCTGCACCCACGGTCCGAACCAGCCCCACCCCTGCACGGGGCGGAAGCGGACATACCCGATGATGTCGACCCACAGCTCGGTGCGCATCGCGAGGTCGGTGCGCGCGCCCAGGAGGGAGATGATCGGACCGCGCGCGAGATACGCGATCGCGAGCCCGAGCACCACGACGACACCGATCGACCACTGCAGAGCCGACCTGCGCTCGGGCCGCGTGTGCCGCACGAGCGCGAGCACGCCGGTCGCGAGACCCACCGCGGCCGCGAGCACGACGACCGTGGGCGAGTCGCTCAGCGCCGCGAGGACGCCGGCCAGCACGACGGAGTACAGCGAGAGCCCGGGTCGCACCGACTGCGTGCGGTACTCGATGAGGAAGGTGATGAGCGCGATGACCGCGACGAACCCCAGTGCGTTGCGCGTGCCGAAGATGCCCTGGATGGGACCGAACGACGCGATGTTCCCCTGTACCCCGAGGAACTCCAGGGGCGTGTCGATGAGGATGCCGGAGAGGACCTCGATGCCGAGCGAGATCGACAGGAGCATCCGCAGCACGTCGCCGAGCGCGCGCGCGGTCTGCAGCGTGTCGCGGATGTGGCCGATCACGACGGCGAGGAACGCGACGGCGAGCGTGTAGACCCAGCTCCAGAACGACATGGTCGGATCGGAGCTCCAGAACCCGCTCGCGAGCATCCACGCCAGCAGCACGAGGAGGGTCGTGGGCACGAGGCGCAGGAACGAGATCTCGCGTCGGCGGCTGATGAGCACGCCGACCCCGATGACGCACAGCGCGGCGACGATCGTCGCGTACGTCACATCGCCGGCGACGCGCTCGATCGCGAAGGCCGCGAACACCGTCCCCAGCACGGCGAACGTGTAGGCGCGGGCGAACTCGGCGGACGCCAGGAGCGCGCCGAGCCACGTGGGGGCGCTCCGGCGCGGCACGCCGCTCATCGCTCCCGCTGGGTCGGCTCGCCCCGCTCGATCGCGAGCGACTGCTCCGCCGGTCCGACGCCGATGTGGGGCGCCTGCTTGATCTTTGCGCCGAGCATCACGAGGAACAGCCAGCCCCACAGCAGCAGCGGCGTGGATTCGGCGAGCCCCTGCACCAGCAGGATGGCGCCGATGAGCGTCGGCAGGAGCGACAGCGGCGAGTACGGACGGTCGGCGCGCAGGTCCCACCGGGGCCGGTCGACCGCGAAGAACCACGAGCGCCAGATGAAGGCGAGGAAGGTGATCGCGATGAGCACGACGCCGACGATGCCCAGCTGAAGGTACACGTCGAGCCACATGTTGTGCGCCTGCATCACGGTCTGGCCGTGGTCGATGATCCAGCCGTCGAACGCGGGTTCCGAGGGGATCCACGGCGTCGCGAAGCCCCATCCCACGATCGGACGCTCGGACGCGCGTTCGATGACCGCCTGCCAGATCGCCTCACGCCCCGTGAGGTCGGAGCTGCGCCCGAGGGCCTCGAAGATGCGGTCGCGAAGCAGCCACAGCGCGAGCGCGCTGCCGAGCCCGATCGCCGCGTATGCGATGTAGTACTTCGTGCGTTCGCCCGGACGTCTGGCGGTGCGCATGAGCAGGACGGTCGCGAGCACGAGCACGACGGCCGCCGCGGCGACGTAGGCGGTCGCGGACGAGGCGCGCACGAAGAGGAACACCGAGACGCCGATCCAGATCCACAGCATGACCTTGCGGGGTGCGCCGGCGGCGAGGCGGATCGCGAACACGATGATCGCCAGCAGCGCGACCGGGCCGAGCAGGTTGGCGTTGCCCATGATGCCCTGGATGCGTCCGCCTTCGAAGAGGTTGTCGCGCGACCAGTAGACGATCGGGTCGTCGGCCGGCTCGGAGGGGATGACGAAGCGCGGCAGGATCGGACCGCCGATGAAGATCGACACCCACAGCTCGAACAGCAGCGAGAGCGAGACGACCCACTTGAGGGCGGATGCGATCGCGCGCACGAGCTCCTTCCATGTGAGCATCGCGCCGACGAACAGGGCCTGGAACGTCGTGATCGCGAGCAGGAGCCACGTGATCGCGGATACCGCGGGCCATGCCGACCACGCGATCGACAGCGCCGCCCACAGCACGTAGCCGGTCGCGTACCAGGGGAGGCGGCGCCACTGATACGCCGGTCGCACGAGCACCCACACGATGAGCGACACTCCCGCCGTGACGATCGTGAGGGCGGCGGTCGCCTCTGCGCCGAAGGCGTTGACCCACGCGACGCCCGAGAGGGCCATGAACAGCACCAGGATGCACCAGCCCCGCAGCAGGTGGTGCCTCGTCTTCTCCCGCGGCGGCGCTACCGGCGGGGCCGACGCCGGATGCTTCGTGTGGATGGCCATCGCGCACTCAGGCTACCGCGCGGAACGCCCCGATCTAGGCTGGAGGCGTGCTGCTGCCGCTTTCGAACGCGCCGCGCGACTACGCATGGGGCTCGACCACGCTCATCGCCGGTCTGGAGGGGCGCGAGCCTTCGGGCGCGCATGAGGCCGAGGTGTGGTTCGGGGATCACCCCGGCAGCCCCGCGAAGACCCCCGACGGGCGCACGCTCGACCGCTGGCTGCGTGAGGAGGGTGCGGCATCCGGAGCCCCCGACCGCCTGCCGTACCTGCTCAAGCTCCTGGCGGCCGCTTCGCCGCTGTCGATCCAGGCGCACCCGTCGAAGGAGCAGGCGCGCGCGGGGTTCGAACGCGAGGAGGCGGCGGGTGTGCCCGTCGACGCCCCGCACCGCGTCTTCCGCGACGACAGCCACAAGCCCGAGCTCATCGTGGCGGTGAGCGACACGTTCACCGCGCTCGCGGGCGTGCGCGACCTCGCCGCCACCCGCAGGCTCCTCGCCGAGCTGGGGGAGGCGGGCCGCGCGATCGCGCAGCGGCTGGAGGGCGATTCGGATGCGGCCGCCGTCCGCGACACGATCGCGTGGCTCCTGTCGGGCGGGGCGAGCGCGCAGGTCGAGGCGGTGGTGGCCGCGGCATCCGTCACCCCGTCCGAGGAGTTCGCGGCCGAGCTCGGGTTCATCCGGCGCTTCGGCGCGGAGTTCCCCGGCGATCCCGGACTCGTCGTCGCGCTGCTCATGAACTTCGTCACCCTGCGGCGCGGGCAGGCGCTGTTCGTCGACGCGGGCGTGCTCCACGCGTACGTCGAGGGTCTCGGCGTCGAGATCATGGCGGCGAGCGACAACGTCCTCCGCGGGGGCCTCACGCCCAAGCACATCGACGTCCCGGGGCTCCTCGAGGTGCTCGATCCCACGCCCGGACCCCCGCCTGTGCTCGCGCCGCGTGCGGTGGCGCCCGGCGTCGACCTGTACGCGCCCGGCGTGCCCGACTTCGCGCTCGTGCGGGCGCGTGTCGCTGACGGCGCGGATGCGTCGCTGGCCCTGCGCGGACCGGCGATCGCGCTCGCGGTGGCCGGACCCGTGATGGTCGCCGACCCCGCGACGGGCGAGCACGTCGTCCTCGACGCGGGTCGAGCGGTGCTCGCGGCGGGGGTCGATCGGCTCGTGGTGTCGGGCTCGGGCGAGGTGTTCGTCGCGGAGCCGGGAGAGTGATGCGGTGGCCGACAAGCGGGTAGATGGACTCCGTATCACAATCGTGACACGCCGTCGGCGCGTCCCTAAGGTTCATCCAGCGGTTGAGGCTTTACGATTGCCGACTTGACCGCCGCGAACTACACCGGTGTAATTACAACCATCACGCAACAGCGTGTGTGGGGGGAAACACAGGGTGGAGAACGAGATGACGGGGGCTTCGCAGTACCGTTCCGGCGTTCCCGACAATTGGTTCGTCGATCCGGTCCAGCTAGGTGTTCCGGGGGTTCGTCGGCCCGTCGAGGGCGACGACGACAATCCTCTGGCCTGGCAGACCGATGCGCTGTGCGCGCAGACCGATCCGGAGGCCTTCTTTCCTGAGAAGGGCGGGTCGACTCGTGACGCCAAGCGCATCTGCGCGTCATGCGAGGTGCGCTCGGAGTGCCTCGAGTACGCGCTGCAGAACGACGAGCGCTTCGGGATCTGGGGCGGGCTGAGCGAGCGCGAGCGGCGCAAGCTCAAGCGCCGCGCAGGCTGAAGAGGGTCACGGGCGGGTGCCGTGCGGGGGCGCGGCACCGGGGAGTTCTCGCGAATCGCACGTATACGAGTAGATTCGCGGTCCCGCCCGACTCGCCGTCACGATCCGGGGGCTACCGGCGCGTGGCGCCGGGTGTGATCGGATCGTCCGCCTAGGCTGACGACGTCATGCCCGCCAGAGTCCACGCCATACTCGTCGTGCGCGCCGACGGTCACCCGGCGGCCCCGTTCCACGCACGACGCACACTCGCGGCGCTCGACCGCCAGACGCGGCTGCCCGATGACGTGACCATCGTCCTGTGCGGCGACGATCCCCGCACGCTCGAGGCCGTCGGCGTCGCCGCGTCCGGCTCGGAGACCGAGACCGGGTCGGACGGGGGACCAGCGATCCTGCGAGCGCCGGCGGGCACGTCCTTCGCGGATGCCGTCGAGCTCGCGACCCGCACGGTGCAGATCCTGCCGGCGACCGAGACGTCGGCCGTGGCATCCGGCACCGGCGACGCCGTCGCGTGGCTCGACGACGAGGCATCCCGCGACGCGGCGGTGACGCCGACCGCGCCCGTCGAGCCGCCCGCGCGGCGCGGTGGCGACGCGGTATGGCTCCTCGCGCAGGACACCGCACCCGAGCCCGCCGCCCTCGAGCGCCTCGTCGGCGCACTCGAGGTGGCGCCGACGGCGGCGTTCGCGGCACCCAAGCTCGTGCGCTGGGACGACCGCGGCGAGCTCGTGTCGCTCGGCGTGACGATGACCCGCTACGGTCGCACGGTCGGCCTCGCCGACGGCGAGCTCGACCAAGGGCAGCACGACGTCGTGGAGGACGTTCTGGGCTCCGACGTGCGCGGCATCCTCGTGCGCGGCGACGCGTGGCGCGAGCTCGGCGGGCTCGACCGGGCCCTCGCGGGCGCCGACGAGGGGCTCGACCTCGGCGTCCGCGCGCGACTCGCGGGCCACCGCGTGACGTTCGCGTCGCAGGCGCTCATCGCCGTCGCGGGGGACGGCGTCGCCGGCCTTCCCACCCCGGTCGACGCCGTCCGGCGCCGCCACATCGCGTACGCGACGCGCACGGCTCAGCTGCACCGCCGCCTCGCGTACGCACCGCCGGCCGCGCTCCCGTTCCAGTGGGTCGCGATCCTCCCGCTCGCACTGTGGCGCACGATCCTCCGCCTCGCCGCGAAGCAGCCCGGACTCGTCGCCCCCGAGTGGGCCGCCGCCGTCGTGGCGCTCGTCCGCCTTCGCGCGATCGCGCGCTCGCGCCGCCGCATCCGCGAGACCCGCAAGCTGCCGTGGTCGCAGCTCGCGCCGCTGCGCATCTCGCAGGTCGAGCTGCGCGAACGGCTCGAAGAGGAGCCGGATGCGGCGGCGACGACGCCCGCACGCGGCGAGCTGCGCTTCTTCACCGGCGGCGGAGCGTGGCTCGTGCTCGGTGCGCTCGTCGTGTCGATCGCGGCGTTCCCCGCACTGCTCGCATGGCCTGTGCTGGGTGGTGGTGGGCTGCTGCCGCTGCATCCGGTTCTCGGACAGCTGTGGGCCGACACCGTCTACGGCTCGCGTGCGATCGGACTCGACACCGTCGGACCGGCGGACCCGTTCGCCGCGGTCGTCGCCGTGATCGGATCGCTGTGGCCGATCGCGCCGTCGCGCGCGCTCGTCGTGCTGTGGGTGCTCGCCATCCCGCTCGCGGCGCTCGGGGGGTGGTTCGCGGCGACGCGTGTGAGCGATCGCCCCGTGCTGCGTTTCACGGGGGGCGTCGTGTGGGCGCTCGCGCCGACGTTCCTCGCGGCGCTCATCCAGGGCAGGCCGTCCGCCGTGCTGCTGCACCTGCTGCTGCCGTGGCTGTTCTACGCGGGGTCGGTCGCGCACCGCGCGTGGGTGCCTGCGGGCGCGGCCTCCATCCTCCTCGCGCTGTGCGTCGCGTGCGCGCCCGCGCTGGCGCCCGCGTTCGTCGTGATCTGGATAGGCGCGCTCGCGCTCGACATCATCGTGCGGGGAGGCCGCGGCGTGGGCCGGCTCGTGTGGCTCGTCGTCCCGACGGTCCTCTTCGCGGCGCCGCTCGTCTGGTACCAGCTCCGCTACGGCTCCGCCCTCGGGCTGCTCGCCGATCCCGGCGCCGTGTGGGCGGGGCCACAGGTCGCGGCGGATGCCTCGGGCCGCGCGTCGCTCGCGGCGGGCCTGCCCACCGGCGACCTCGCCGGCTGGGCGACGATGCTGCCCGACGCCGACCTGTGGTGGGTCCCCTTGCTGGCTGCGCCTGTCGCGGTGCTCGCTCTCATCGCACCGCTCACGCAGCGGTGGGCCGCCGGCGCGGTGCTGCTCGTGGTCGGTGCCCTCGGGCTCGTGACGGCTTTCGCGGCGGTCGGTGTCGCGGTGGCGTTCACGCAGTCCCGGTCCGTCCCGATCTGGCCCGGCACGGGCTTGAGTCTCGCCTGGCTGGGCGCGCTCGGCGGCGCGCTCGTCACACTCGACGCCGCGATCGGCTCCGGACGCGAGCCCGGCTTCGGTCACGTCGCGTCGCCCGTGCTCGCGCGGCGGCTCGCGGCCGCCCGCTCGGGCCTCGCACTTCTCGTCATGGTCGCGATCGCGGTGCTCGCGGTGCCGAGCCTCACGGCGCTCACGCGCGGAACCGCGCTCATCGGCCTCGGCGATCAGAGCACGCTGCCGGCGTTCGTCGCGGCCGAGGGGCGGGAGGACCCGGATGTCGGCACGATCGTGCTGCGCCCCCAGAACGAAGGCGGCGTCGCTGCCCGCGTCGTGTGGGGCGCGAGCGAGACCCTCGGCGGACAGGCGACGATCGTCTCGACCCGTCCGCGAGCGACGACCGAGGATCGCGACCTCGCCGAGCTCACCGCCGACCTCGTGACGCCCGCCGCGACCGACGTCGTGGCGCGACTGGCCGAAGACGGCATCGGGTTCGTGCTGCTCGCGCCGAGCGATCCGCCCGAGTCGGATGCCGCGCGCGCCCTGCGCCTCGGCGCCGCGACGTCGCTCGACCAGCGCGACGGGCTCGTCGCCGTCGGCGAGACCGCGAAGGGCTCACTGTGGCGAGTGACCGGGGACGTCGCGCCGCGGCCGTCCGCGCCGGCGTCGGCGACGACGCTCGCGGGGCTCTTCGCGATCGCGCAGCTCATCGCGCTCGCCGTCGCGGTGCTGCTCGCGATCCCGACCGCGGCATCGCGCCGTGCCGCGCGCCACACGTCGCGCGTCGTCGGCCCGCACTGGCAGGAGGGGCGATGAGGATCGGTGGGTGCGCGGTTCGTGTCGGGTGCGCGGAGCGCCCCGATCGCCCGAAGGGGGCGATCATATGAGCGACCGACGGATCTTCCGCTGGGCCACCTCGGGCGCCCGCGTCATCGCCGGGACGGTCGTCGCCGTGGGGTTCGTCGTCGCCGTGGTGACCGCCGCGGGCGTTCCCTGGCCGAGCTACGAGCGCCGCCCGGTCGAGATCACCGCCGTGCCGGTGCCTTCGGCGTCGATGCTCGTGTGCTCGGGCGACCTCCTCGCCCTCGGGCAGATCGTCGAGGACCCCGACCAGGTGGTGGTCACTTCCTCGCAGTCTGTGGTGGCCGGGGCCGAGGATGGCGCGATGGCGGAGTTCGTCCTCGGCGGGCCGGGTGCTCCGCGGGCGTACAGCAAGGAGCCCGACGGCTCGCGGCGTTTCATGGTCGCGGCATCCGGGGCGGCGACCGCCGACGCAGCGTTCCTTCGCGGCTATGCCGCTTCGGCCTGTCGTCCGCCTCTCATCGAGTCCTGGCTCGTCGGCGGATCGGGAGAGACCGGTGCGGCCGACATCGTCGTGATCTCCAATCCGGGTCGAGTCGCCGCGACGGTCGAGCTGACGGTGTTCGGGGCCACCGGGCCCGAGGTGCCTCCCGGAGGCGCCGCGATCGTCATCCCGGCCGGCCAGCAGCATGTCGTCCCGCTGTCGGGCATCGCGCGCGGCGAGGCGAGCCCGATCGTACGGGTCAGCGCGACCGGCGCTCCCGTGACGGCGTCGTTGCAGACGAGCATCACGCGCACGCTCGCGACGGGCGGGGTCGACCAGGTCGACGCCGTCGCGGGCCCCGACACCGTGCAGGTGGTGGCGGGCATCCCGGTCATGGCGAGTGCGGCGGCCGAGGGGCAGGTCGCGACCATCGCCCGCGTGCTCTCTCCCACCGCCTCCGGCACGGCGACGCTCACGGTCATGAATGCGAGGGGCGGCACGCCGGCGCGCGAGCCGCAGCAGCTCGAGCTCACCGCGGGCCTGCCGATCGAGGTGGACCTCGGCGGACTGGAACCGGGTGACTACACGGTCGAGGTGACCGCGGATGTCCCGATCCTGGCCGCGGTGTGGCAGACGACGGGGTTCGCGCCGGGCGCCGACTTCGCGTGGTACACGCCCGCGCCGGAGTTCGACGGCACCACGATGCTCGCCGTCCCGGCGGGGCCGCCTCGCACGCTGACGCTCGTCAACCGCGGCGACGCGGAGGCGCTCGTGAGTGTGAGCGACGGCGCGCAGTCATCGCAGACCGTCGTCCCGCCGCGCGGCTCGACGGTCGTGCGCGTGGCCACGCAGGGACTCGTCACGCTGGAGTCCACCGCCCCCGTGCACGCGAGCCTCTCGCTCACGGGCGACGGCGCTCTCGCGGGCTTCCCCGTGTGGCCTGCCGACACGGGATCCGAGGCCGTCGTCGTCTACCCCTGAGCCTGCTTCTCGCGCTGGTCGCGCCGCCGGGTTCCGGCGACGCCCGGGGTCGTGAGCCCGCCTAGGATGGGGCGCATGGCGTGGCGCAGAACCCGGAGCGCCGTGCGGCGGCCCGCGCGGCACGGCCGTCACGGGCGCGAAGGACGCAGCCCCGTGGTGCGGCCGCCGCTGCCGCCGCTCGACACGCGCGTCGACCGGTTCGACCTCGCGGTCGCGACCGCCGCGGAGTTCCTCCGCTCAGCGTGGCCGGAACTGCGGGATGTGCGCTTCGAGGTCGCCGACATGCCGCCTGCGGCCGACGCCGAGGGCATCCCGCGCTGGAAGGTGCTCGCCGACGAGCGGCGCATCATCCTCTACCGTCTCCCGATCGAGCGACTCAGCCACCTCCACCGCAACGACGACCTGCATCGCCGCATGATGGTGGAGAGCTGCGTGTTCCGCGCCGCCGCCGAGTACCTCGACCGCGACCCGTGGGATCTCGGGCCGGAGCGGTTCCGGTACTTCTGACGCGCGCCGGACAATGCGGCGAAGCCGCGTCGAGGCGGCGCGGGTCAGGGCTGAGCGAGGAGCGCAGCGACGAGACGAAGCCCCTTCGGCGAACGCCTTCGCGGTTCGTCTCGCTTCGGTCGCTCAGCGACCGGGTGTGGGACGCTCGCTCAGCGACCGGGTGGGGTGGGCTCACTCGCTGGTCCCTCCGGCGCGCCCCCGCACGGTGCATCCGTCTCGCCTGTAGCGTGGCGGCGATGCGCGAGAGACTCTGCTCCAAGGTCGGGTGCGCCCGCGAGGCGGTGTCGACCCTCACGTACGACTACGGCGACCAGATGGCCGCGATCGGCCCCCTCGCCGTCAAGCTCGATCCGCACGCCCACGACCTGTGCGCGATCCACACCGAGCGGCTCTCCGTGCCGAAGGGCTGGGTCGTCGTGCGTCACGAGACGCTGCAGGTCTGAAGCGTCCCAGGCCGCGCCCGGCAGGGCATGGGAGAATGGCCGGATGCCGATCGACGTCTCGCCTCGCTCCGCCGCCTCGACCGACGCTGCCACCGAGGCATCCGCCCGTCGCCTCGACTACGAGGTCGCCGACCTCTCGCTCGCCGAGGCCGGTCGTCACCAGATCCGTCTCGCCGAGAACGAGATGCCGGGGCTCATGGCCCTGCGCGAGGAGTTCGGCCCGACGCAGCCTCTCAAGGGTGCGCGCATCGCTGGCTCGCTGCACATGACGGTGCAGACCGCCGTGCTCATCGAGACCCTCGTCGCGCTGGGCGCACAGGTTCGCTGGGCGAGCTGCAACATCTTCTCGACGCAGGACGAGGCCGCAGCCGCCGTCGTCGTCGGCCCGAACGGCACGGTCGACGCCCCCGCCGGCGTGCCCGTGTTCGCGTGGAAGGGCGAGACGCTCGAGGAGTACTGGCGCCTCGCCGACCGCATCTTCGACTGGTCGGCCGAGGGCGCGGACGGCCCGAACCTGATCCTCGACGACGGCGGCGACGCGACACTGCTCGTGCACAAGGGGGTCGAGTTCGAGAGGGCGGGAGCTGTTCCCGACCCTCCGGCGGGCTCAGGGGCCGGTGAGGCGGCATCCGCCGAGTACCGCGTGATCCTCGACACGCTGCGCGCGAGCCTCGCACGCGACCCTCAGCGCTTCACCCGCATCGCCAAGGGGCTCATCGGCGTGACCGAGGAGACCACGACCGGTGTGCACCGCCTGTACGAGCTCGCCGCGAAGGGGGAGCTGCTGTTCCCCGCGATCAACGTGAACGACTCGGTGACCAAGTCGAAGTTCGACAACGTCTACGGCATCCGCCACTCGCTTCCCGACGGCATCAACCGCGCGACCGACGTCCTCATCGGCGGCAAGGTCGCGTTCGTGGCGGGCTACGGCGATGTCGGCAAGGGCGCCGCGGAGGCGCTGCGCGGCCAGGGCGCCCGCGTCATCGTGGGCGAGATCGATCCGATCTGCGCACTGCAGGCGGCGATGGACGGCTACCAGGTCGCACGCCTCGAAGACGTGATCGGCGAGGTCGACATCGTCATCACGGGCACCGGCAACACGCGCGTCGTGACCGTCGAGCACCTGCTCGGGCTCAAGCACCTCGCGATCGTCGGCAACGTCGGCCACTTCGACGACGAGATCGACATGGCCGGCCTCGCGGCGCTCCCCGGCGTCGAGAAGGTCGAGATCAAGCCCCAGGTGCACGAATGGCGGCTGCCGAACGGACGCAGCGTGCTCGTGCTGAGCGAGGGACGCCTGCTCAACCTCGGCAACGCCACGGGGCATCCGTCGTTCGTCATGAGCGCATCCTTCGCGAACCAGGTCCTCGCGCAGATCGAGCTGTTCACGCGCCGGGAGCAGTACCCGACGGGTGTCCACACGCTTCCGAAGGCCCTCGACGAGAAGGTCGCGCGCCTGCACCTGCCCGCGCTCGGCGCGAAGCTGACCGAGCTGACTCCCGAACAGGCGGCGTACCTCGGCGTGCCGGTCGAGGGGCCGTACAAGCTCGACCACTACCGGTACTGACACGGGCGCTTCGTCTCGCTGCGCTCGCTCAGCGACCGGGTGTCATTCCTGCGATCGCTCAGCGACCGGGCGCTGAGCGAGGGAGCGGAGCGACCGAGACGAAGCGCTACCGCGAAGGGAACCCGCGCGGTGCCGGCGGGCTCGCCGCGGTGAGGGTGTCGACTCGCTGCGCCTCGAGGGTCAGCGCGCGCAGCTCCCGCTCGCGCCGCACGGCGGCGACGGCGCGCAGGAACGTCTCCGGATCGGCTGCGGGCACGGGTGACACGAACGGGCGCGTCTCGTACGCGAGGGTCGTGGCGAGCCGGATGCGGGCGGGCGGGTCGAGCCGGTCCGCGCTCTGCGCGAAGCGCGCGATGCGCCGTGCGAGCGTGTCGGGCAGCCGCGCCACGTCGGCGGTGGCCGCCCATGCCGCGAGCGACGGCGGAACCCCCGGCGACGGCGCGGGCAGGCGTGGCGTGCGCGTGCGCTCGGAGTAGGTTCCCGCGACGAGGTCGCCGAGCCGCTGCGATCGCGGAGTGAACGCCCCCACGATCGCGGCGACGGCGCCGAACGTGAGCCACAGCTCGATGACGCCGACGAGGGCGCGGATGAACGCCTGGCGGAATCCGGATGCCCCGCCGTCGGCCCGCACGATGCGCCCGCCCACCGCGAGGCGGCCGAGGCTGCGTCCGCGCGTCGTCGTCTCGACGACGGTCGGGATCACGACCATCACGAGCACGAGCACGGCGATCGAGAGGATCGGCACGACGTTCTGGTCGATCACGCCCTGCGCGAGGAGCCACGACGCCACCAGCGCGAAGAGGATGAGCACCAGGACGCCCACCACGATGTCGATCAGGGTGCCCAGCGCACGCAGGAAGTACCCGAGGGGCTGCACGTCGAGGGCGACGGCCTCGCCGGTGAGGATCTCATCCTGGTGAAGCTGCACCACCGAGACCCCCGGGCCGGGGGAGGGGGCGGGATCGGGCATGGGTACAGTAAACAGCAAATGGATCTCGACGCCCTCGCCGCCGCCCGCCGCGAGGAGTGGGCCCGGCTCGACGAGCTGAGCCGCGCGCGGCACCTCACCGGCGCCGAGGTCGACGAGCTCGTGACGCGCTATCGCGCGGCCTCCGCCGATCTCGCCGACATCAAGACCTCGGCGGGGCGCACGGCGCACGGGGACCACGTGTCGACGATGCTGGCACGCGCCCGCCTGCGGCTGACGGGCGCTCCCGAGAACGTGCTGCGCCAGATCCCGCGGTTCTTCGTGCTGCAGCTTCCCGCGGCGCTGTACCGGGTGCGGTGGACGACGCTCGTGATCGCCCTCGGGTTCGTGGCCGTCACGACGATCGTGGCCGCGTGGGTGTCGTCTGACCCGGCGCTCGTCGCGAGCCTCGGCGACCGGGCGCAACTCGAGCAGTATGCCGAGAACGAGTTCACCGACTACTACACCGAGAACCCCGCGGCGGTGTTCGCGGGCACGGTGTGGACGAACAACGCGTGGATCGCCGCGCAATGCGTGCTGTTCGGCATCACGGGCCTGTGGCCGATCATGGTGCTCGTTCAGAACGCCGTCGGCGTGGGCACCGCCGCGGCCGTCATGATCGCGTTCGACCGTGCCGACGTCTTCGTGCTGTACATCCTCCCGCACGGTCTGCTCGAGCTCACGGCCGTCTTCGTCGCGGCCGCGGCGGGGCTGCACATCTTCTGGGCGTGGATCGCTCCGGGTCCGCGCAGGCGCGGAGAGGCGTTGGCCTCCGCCGGCCGGTCGCTTGCGACCGTCGCGATCGGGCTCGTGTTCGTGCTTGCCGTGTCGGGTGCGATCGAGGGCTTCGTGACGGGCCAGCCGTGGCCGTGGGCGGTCAAGATCGGCATCGGGGCGGGCGCGCTCGCGCTGTTCCTCGTCTACATGCTCCTCGTCGGCGGGCGTGCGTACCGCGCGGGGGAGACGGGCGACCTCACGGAGTACGAGACGGGCACGCCGACGCTCACGGTGGGCTGAGGATCCCACTGACTGGGTCCAGCTTTTTTTGGATTGTTCAAAACAACGGTAGAGTGGGAGGCGTGACGATCGCCGACTCCCACCCCGAAGCCGAGACCGCGATCCGCGGCGCCGGGCTTCGCGTCACAGAGTCCCGCCGCGCCGTCTACGAGGCACTGCGCGAGCACCCGCACGCGAGCGCCGAAGACGTGTTCGCGCAGGTCGTCCCGACCGTGCCGGGCACGAGCCTGCAGTCGGTGTACAACGCGCTCAACGACTTCGTGGGCGCGGGCCTCGTGCGCCGCATCGAGCCCGCCGGGCGAGCGGGGCTCTTCGAGCTGCGCGTCGCCGACAACCACCACCACATCGTCTGCCGCTCGTGCGGCGCGATCGAAGACGTCGACTGCGTGCACGGCGAAGCGCCGTGCCTGCAGCCCTCCGACGCACACGGCTTCGCGCTCGAGGTCGCCGAGGTCACGTTCTGGGGCGTATGCCCCGCCTGCTCGACCGACGCGGTCACCTGAAATGCGGTCGCCTGATCCGTCCACCCGCTCCGAGGAAGGAACATCCATGACACAGATCGATGACACCAGCGGCATCGGTGAGAACCCGACCGACATCGACCAGTCCGTCACCGTCACCGACACCGAGGAGGCCTACGCGGAACAGGCCGAGTCGTGCCCGGTGATCCACAGGCAGCCGCACCCCACCACGGGCTCGGCGAACCGCGTGTGGTGGCCGAACCAGCTGAACCTCAAGATCCTCGCGAAGAACCCGGCGGAGCGTAACCCGCTGGGCGAGGAGTTCGACTACAAGGCGGCGTTCCTCAGCCTCGACCTCGCCGAGGTCAAGAAGGACATCGCCGAGACGCTCACGACGTCGCAGGACTGGTGGCCGGCGGACTTCGGCCACTACGGTCCGCTCATCATCCGCATGGCGTGGCACAGCGCGGGCACGTACCGCGTGACCGACGGCCGCGGCGGCGGCGGCGCGGGCCAGCAGCGCTTCGCACCGCTGAACAGCTGGCCCGACAACGTCAACCTCGACAAGGCCCGTCGCATCCTGTGGCCGGTCAAGAAGAAGTACGGCCAGAAGATCTCATGGGCCGACCTCATGATCCTCGCCGGCAACGTCGCGCTCGAGACGATGGGCTTCAAGACCTTCGGCTTCGCCGGTGGTCGCCGCGACGTGTGGGAGCCGGACGACGACGTGTACTGGGGCCCCGAGACCACGTGGCTCGGCGACGAGCGCTACAAGGGCGACCGTGAGCTCGAGAAGCCGCTCGCGGCCGTGCAGATGGGCCTCATCTACGTCAACCCCGAGGGCCCGAACGGCAACCCCGACCCGGTCGCGGCGGCACGTGACATCCGCGAGACGTTCGGCCGCATGGCGATGAACGACGAGGAGACCGTCGCACTGATCGCGGGCGGCCACACGTTCGGAAAGACGCATGGCGCGGCACCCGACTCGAACCTCGAAGACAACCCCGAGGCGGCCGGCCTCGAGATGCAGGGCCTCGGCTGGAAGAACAACTACGGCACGGGCAAGGGCGACGACACGATCACGTCGGGCCTCGAGGTCACGTGGACGTACCACCCCACCCGCTGGGACAACGAGTTCTTCCACATCCTGTACGCGTACGAGTGGGAGCTCATGGAGAGCCCGGCAGGCGCGCACCAGTGGCGTCCCAAGAACGGCATGGGCGCCGACATGGTGCCGCTCGCGCACTCCGAGGGCAAGCGCGAGCCGCGTATGCTCACGACCGACCTCGCGCTGCGGTTCGACCCCGAGTACGACAAGATCTCGCGTCGCTTCAAGGACGACCCGGATGCCTTCGCCGACGCCTTCGCGCGTGCGTGGTTCAAGCTGACCCACCGCGACATGGGCCCGATCGAGCGCTACCTCGGCCCCGAGGTGCCCAGCGAGGAGCTCATCTGGCAGGACCGCGTCCCGCCGGTCGACCACCCGCTCATCGACGCCGCCGACGCCGCGGCTCTCAAGCAGAAGGTGCTCGAGTCGGGCCTCACGGTCTCGCAGCTCGTGTCGACGACGTGGGCGGCGGCCTCGACCTTCCGCGGCAGCGACAAGCGCGGCGGTGTGAACGGCGCCCGCATCCGTCTCGCCCCGCAGAAGGACTGGGAGGTCAACAACCCCGCCCAGCTGGCGATGGTGCTCTCGACGCTCGGCGGCATCCAGCGCGATTTCAACGCCGCGCAGACCGACGGCAAGAAGGTCTCGCTCGCCGACCTGATCGTGCTCGCGGGCAACGCGGCCGTCGAGAAGGCGGCGAAGGACGCGGGCGTCGACGTCGAGGTGGAGTTCCACCCGGGTCGCACGGATGCCTCGCAGGAGCAGACCGACGTCGAGTCGTTCCAGTACCTGGAGCCCGCCGCCGACGGCTTCCGCAACTACCAGGGGCCCCTCGCCGAGCTGCCCGCGGAGTACCACCTCATCGACAAGGCCAACCTGCTCACGCTCACGGCGCCCGAGATGACGGTGCTCGTCGGCGGCCTCCGTGTGCTCGGCGCGAACTGGGACGGCTCGGAGTACGGCGTGTTCACCGACCGTCCGGGCGTGCTGACGAACGACTTCTTCGTCAACCTGCTCGATCTCGGCACGACGTGGAAGCCGCTCGACCCGGGCTCGCACGCGTTCGAGGGTCGCAAGGACGGCTCGGGCGAGCTCGTCGGCCGCGGCACGCGCGTCGACCTCGTGTTCGGCTCGAACTCCGAGCTGCGCGCGCTCGCCGAGGTGTACGCGTCGGACGACGCCCGCGAGAAGTTCGTGCGCGACTTCGCCGCCGCGTGGGGCAAGGTCACCGAGCTCGATCGCTTCGACCTGCACGCGTGATCCACGCGCGCTGATCCGCACCGCAACGCAGAAGCCCGCCCCCGACAATGGGGGCGGGCTTCCGCGTTGCGAGTACCCCGCGGGCGATCAGCGCGTGCGCGCCTCGCGCTGCGCGGGTGCGACGGGCCGCTTCTCGAAGAGCGCGCGGTGCAGGAACCCCGCGAGCACGCCTCCGACGAGCGGGAACACGATGAACACCCACAGTTGGATGAGCGCGTCGGGTCCGCCGTAGATCGCGGCGGCGATCGAACGCGCCGGGTTGACCGACGTGTTGTCGATCGGGATCGACGCGAGGTGGATGAACGTCAGCGTGAGGCCGATGACCAGCCCGGCGAATCCGGCGGTGCCGCGCTGCGGGTGCGTCACGCCGAGGATCACGAGCACGAAGATCGCCGTGAACAGGATCTCGGCGATGATCGCCGCCCCGAGGCCGAAGCCTCCGGGCGAGTGCTCGTCGAATCCGTTGCTCGCGAAGCCGGCGTCCTGCGCAGACGACAGCCAGCCGTTCGGACCGAACAGTCCGATGAGCACGAGGAGCGTCGTGCCGACGGCACCGCCGACGATCTGCGCTATGACGTAACCGGCGACGTTGCGCCATTCGAACCGGCCGGCCGCGGCGAGTCCGAACGTGACGGCCGGATTGAAGTGGCCGCCCGATACCGGACCCCACGCGTAGATGCCCGCCATGACCGTGAGGCCGAAGGCGAGCGCGACCCCGAGGTACCCGATTCCGAGCGGCGAGCCTTCGGCGCTGACGCCGGCGTTCGTCGCGAAGAGGGCGGCCCCGAGGGATCCGAAGACGAGCAGGAACGTTCCGAGCGCTTCCGCGACGAGCTTCGTCGCGGTACTGGGGGCGCTCGCGTTGTCGTCCGACATTGCGGCTCCTTCCTTTCGAGCGCGAGCGTAGCGCTCGGGCGTGTCGCGCGTGCCGCACCGCTCCGGGCGTGTCTGCGACCGATCAGGGCGGGCTGCGGATGCGCCGCCCGCCGCTTCGCGCCTAGAGACGCCCCGCGGCCTTGAGTGCGAGGTAGCGGTCGGCGATCTTCGGGGGGAGGTCGTCCGGTCCTGCCGAGATCGCCTCGGCGCCCGCACGCGCGACGGCGGCGGCCACGCGCGCGGCGTCGCGCTCGGCGCGCTCGACCGCGGCGGCGCGGTACACATCGGCCGCATCGGGACGCGACTCGTGGTCGGCGGGGAGCGGCTCGGGGGAGTCGGAGACCGTTCCCACGAGCACGTGCGCGCGCCGGGTGAGGGCCGGAAGCGATCCCAGGAAGCCCCGTGCGGACTCCGGCGCGTCCTGGGCTGTGAGGAGCACGACGAGCGACGGGCGCGACGTGAGCGTGCGCATCTCGGCGATCACCGCGTCCCAGTCGGTCTCGATGAGCTGCGGTTCGACGCTCGCCATCGCGTCGACCATCGCCGGCAGGAGCGCGGGCCCGTTGACCCGGGTGACCCGCGCGCGGGTCACGCGATCGAACATGAGCAGGTGGGTGTGGTCGCCCGCGCGGTTGGCGAGCGCCGCGAGCAGGAGCGCCGCCTCCATCGCGGCGTCGAGACGCACGCCGTCGCCCACGCGCGCGGCCGCGGTGCGGCCCGTGTCGACGACGATCACGACGTGCCGATCGCGCTCCGGCCGCCACGTGCGCAGCATGGTCGTCGTCGCCCGCGCCGTCGCCCGCCAGTCGATCGAGCGCACGTCGTCCCCGCGCACGTACTCGCGCAGGCTGTCGAACTCCGTGCCCTGACCGCGCACCTGCACGCTCGTGTTGCCGTCGAGCTCCCGCAGGCGGGCGAGGCGCGACGGCAGGTGACGCCGCGCGGTGAACGGCGGCAGCACGCGGATGACGCCGCGCGCCGCGATGCTCGCCTGGCGCCCCGCGAGCCGCAGCGGCCCCTCCGACCGGACCACGACGAACTCCGACACGAGCTCGCCCCGTCGGCGCGGCAGCAGCGGCACCGCGACGCGGCGGCGCTCGCCGGGAGGCAGCACGACGCGCGGCCGCTCAGCCGGAGCGCCCGCGGTCGGCTGCCATGCGTCGCGCACGCGCGCCCGCACGGTGCGCGATCCTGCGTTCGCGAGCACGAGCTCCGTCATGATCTGCTGGCCGAGCAGGGTGCGACGGGCGCCTCGGCGCTCGACGCGGATCGCCCGCGGATCGGGGGCGGCCGCGGCATCCGCGAGCACCAGGATCGTGACCAGCACGACCCACCCGACCGTCGCGAGCCACGCGTCCACGCCCGCGAGCGACAGCAGCACGACGGGCACGACGCCGGCGGCGACGAGCAGGGGAGCACGGAAGGTGAGGTACATCGGGCGTCGTGACTCCGGCGTCAGATCGGCACGCGGGTCTGCTGCAGCACGGCGCCGAGCACGGCGTCGACCGAGACGCCCTCGAGCTCGGCGTCGGGCCGCAGGCGGATGCGGTGGCGCCACGTCGGCACGAGCATCGTCTGCACGTGGTCGGGTGTGATCGCGGGATAGCCGCCGAGCCACGCCCACGCCTTCGCCGCGGCCAGCAGCGCGGTCGCCGCGCGCGGGCTCACGCCGAGCAGCACCGAGGGGCTGCGGCGGGTCGCCTGCGCGAGGTCGACGACGTAGCCGAGGACGTCGTCGGCGACGGTGACGGATGCCGCGGCCCGCTGCGCCGCACGGATCTCGTCGGCGCCCGCCGCCGGCACGAGCCCCGCCGCCGCGAGGTCGTGAGGGTCGAATCCGCTCGCGTGGCGGCGCAGCACCGCGAGTTCGGCATCGCGCGGCGGCACGTCGACGATGAGCTTCAGGAGGAACCGGTCGAGCTGCGCCTCGGGGAGCGTGTACGTCCCCTCGTGCTCGATCGGGTTCTGCGTCGCCGCGACGAGGAAGGGCTCGGGGAGCGGGCGCGTCACGCCGTCGGTCGAGACCTGTCGCTCCTCCATCGCCTCGAGGAGGGCCGCCTGCGTCTTGGGCGGGGTGCGGTTGATCTCGTCGGCGAGCACGATGTTCGTGAAGACGGGGCCCGCGCGGAACTCGAACTCGCCGCTCTTCGCGTCGTACACGAGCGACCCCGACACGTCGCCGGGCATGAGGTCGGGCGTGAACTGGATGCGCTTGGTGTCGAGCCCGAGCGCCGTGCTGAAGGCGCGCACGAGGAGGGTCTTGGCGACCCCGGGCACCCCCTCGAGCAGCACGTGCCCGCGGGCGAGGAGCGCGATGAGCAGCCCGGTCACCGTGCCGTCCTGCCCGACGACGGCCTTGCCCACCTCGAGGCGGACGCGGTTCATCGCGTCGCGCAGCGCGGCGTCGTCGAAGGTCTTTCTCGCGGCGTCGGTCATTGCTTGTTCCTTTCGGGACGGACGGCGGCCCGCACGGCGTGCTCGAGCTGCCGGATGCGCTGGGCCAGCGCGACGAGCTCGGCGTCGTCTGCGGGGATCTGGTCGATGAGGATGCCGCGCACGATCGCGCGGTCGACGCCCGCGCGCGCGGCGGCGGCGTCGCAGATCTCGGGCGCGGACGCGGCCCGGCCGAGTCCGAGCAGGTGTGAGAGGCGCTCGAGCGCGCCGATGCGCAGCTGGTCGAGCGCGTGCACCGCGTCGCGCGACTGCGCGTACAGGCGCGCGCGGCCCTCGGTCGTCTCGGATGCGCGCACGGTGACCGGAAGGCGTTCGGTGACGAGGGGGCCGAACCGGCGGCCGCGCCAGATCGCCGCGGCGACTCCCGCGATGATGAGCAGCACGATGACGGGGCTGACCCACGGCGGTGTCAGCTCGCCGAGCGACGGGTTCGCGTCGGCGAGGTCGGAGTCGGCGGGGCTCGGCATGTACCAGACGAGGTGGGGGTGCCGGCCCATGAGGTTCGCGGCGAGTGCGGCGTTGCCGTCGGCGGCGAGATGCTCGTTCGTGAAGAGGGCCCGAGCGTCGACCGCCGAGATGCGGCCGCCGTCGGCGTGCGGGCCCGACAGGAGACCGAAGCCCTCACCCGACGGGTAGCACGCCTCCGCGGCGTCGCCCGCGAGGAACACCGCGCCCGGTGCGACGGGCCCCGCACGCTGCGCGTCGGGCAGGTCGCACCGCGGCTCGATCGGGTCGGCGCCCGCGGCGCCGGCCGGCCCCGCACCCACGAACGCGAGGCGCAGGGTGCGCGAGCGCGGGTCGACAAGGACGACGTCGGATGCGGCATCCGCCAGCTCTTCGATCGCCTCGTCCGAAAGGGCGGGCGCATCCGGCAGCACGAGCGTCGCCGGGCCTTCCGTGAGCTCGCGCGCGGCGGTCGCGCGGTCGCGCGCCACAGTGACGTCGACGCCGTGGTCGCGCAGGATCTCGACGATCGCCCGTGTCCCCGTGGGGCCGGCGGACTCGGGGTCGAGCATGCCGCGCTCGGCCCATTGGCCGATGCCCGAGAGCACGACGCCGAAGCCGGCCGCGACGACGAGCGCGACGACGATGACGATCCACGTGACCGCGCCCCGTGAGCGCTTCGCGGCGGGCGGAGGCGTCGCCGGCACCTGCGTCGGCGTGGCCGTGAGGGTCATGCGAGCGCCCCCGGTCGGTCGACGAGGAGGGGACGCTCGGAGGCGATGGCATCGTCGGCGTCGGCGACGACGCGGTACAGCTCTCTCGTGCCGGGGCGGCGCAGGTAGCGCACGTCGTCGAACGCGGCGGCCGCGCGTTCGAGTTCGTCTGCGCGGGCGGGGAAGGCGCGCGCCGCGGCCCTCGCGAACGCGTGGACGGTCGCACCCGGCGGCACGTCGACGACGTCGCGCTCGATGAGTCCGCGCGCGAGCGCGCGGAAGCGCACGATGACGGCGGCGTCCCAGTCGCCCGCATCCGCGTGCTGCGCGGCGGCGCGGCGCAGCTCTGCCGCGCTGCGTCCCTCCCTCGCGCCGAAAAGCTCTCCGACACCGGTCGCGGCGCGCCTGGTCGCCCGGGGGACGCCCCACACGAGCAGCGCCGCGACCACGACCGCGACGAAGACGATCGCCGCGATGATCGCGATCGCCGAGCCCCACCCGCCGCCGAGCTGGACGTCGAAGAGGCTCACGATGAAGTCGCCGATCGCTCGCGCCATGCGGTCCAACAGCGTGGGCTCGGCCGCCTCGTAGACCGGGTCGGCCAGCTCGCGCTCAGCCCACTCGCGCGCTTCGTCGCCGTCGGGCGTGAGCGGCGGCGCGCTCACGACGAGCACCGCCGCGCGCGCCGCGAGCGGGCCGATCAGGGCCACGGATGCTCGCGGTCGGCGTCACCCGCCGGGCGGCCGGGGGCGGCCCACTGCGTCGGGTGAGGTGCGTCCGGGTGGGGCGCCGTGGCTCCGGCCCCCTCCGGCGGGGCCGGCTGTGCGGGCGGTGCGGGCGCCGTTCCGGGGGGCGGCGGGTAGGCCGCGTACGGCGGCATCGCGGGCGGGGGCGGAGAGCCGCTCGGCGCCGGTGCGTAGCCGCCCTGGGTCTGCGGGTACGCGTTCGGCGGCGGAGGGTAGCCGCCCGGTGCCGGTGCGTACGCGCCCGGAGCGGGCGGCGTTCCGTACGCACCCGGGGTGTTCTGCGGGAAGTGCGGATATCCGGCGGGCGCGCCGTACGCGGGAGCCCCATAAGGCACGCCCACGGGCGCCGGGCGCACGAACGAGCGGCCGATGCCCTGCGTGTACGGGTCGGGGAGGCCGGTCGCCCCTGCGTCGCGGCGCTCGACGTAGGTGAGGAGGTCGAGGTCGAGGCCCTCGCGACGCATGCGGCAGTCGATGTAGATCAGCGCTGCCGCCGTCGCCTGCACGATGAGCGCCATCGACTGGATGAGCAGTGTGACCGCCTGGGTGAGCAGCCCGGTCACGATGATCGCGACGATCCCCGTGGGGCCCGGATCTCCGGTCGGGGCGATCACCGTGCCGAGTCCCGCGGCGATGACGGTGAACGGGATCCCGACGATCTGGCCGACCACGCCGAACACGAGCGAGATGAGCACGATCACGCCGAGCGCCGGCCAGAAGCGGCCCCGGATCAGCGTCCACGAACGGGCGATCGCGCCGAACACCGACGCCTTCTCGAGGATGATCGCCGCCGGGGCGAGCAGCAGCTTCGTCGACAGCCACAGCCCGAGCGGGATCGCCCCGAGCACGACGAGGACGATGAGCGCGGCCGCCGCCGGCGGCGAAGCCGTGCCGATCGCGAAGAGCACGCCGCCCACGACGGCGATGGCGGCGATCGTGACGAGCAGCAGGAGAAGCGTGTAGCCGATGAGCCGCCACACGACCGGGCGCACGCGGCGCCACAGCGCGCCGAGCGTGAGCTTCTCGGCCACCGCGGCGTGCGCGACCTCGCTCACGACGATGCCCTGCACGATGACGCTCAGCACGCCGACGGCGAGCGACAGGACGACGCCTGCGACGATCGTGATCGCGGTGGATCCTGCGGCGATCGCGTCGTACTCGTCCGTGCCCGGTCGGACGGTGTCGAGCCGCGAGAACGACGCGAATGCGATGGCGCCGATCGCCACGAGCAGCAGCAGGTAGGCGCCGGTCTGGACGCACAGCGCGAAGCCCAGCAGCACGCGCGGGTTCTGCCGCAGCGCGGCGAACGACCTGCCCAGGATCGTCCCGAAGGTCAGCGGATGCAGGGGGATGATCCCGGGCCGGGATGCCGGTGTCCAGGCCGGATAGGCGGTCACGGTTCGCCTCCTCGATGCACGGACCTGCGCGGGCTGAATCCCTATCGTGTCATACGCGCGGCGATCCCTCGGCCTGCCTTCAGGCGGTGTGGATTACGCTGGGCGAAGCGCCCGGCGGACGCGCACCACCGTCGTGCCCGCAGCCGCACCCGGGCCGGACGCAAAGGACCGACGCGTTACATGACTTCACGAATTCTGGTGGTCGACGACGACACCGCCCTCGCCGAGATGATCGGAATCGTGCTGCGCACGGAAGGCTTCGACACCGTCTTCTGCGCCGACGGCGCGAAAGCCGTCGACGTGTGGCGGTCGGAGCGACCCGACCTCATCCTGCTCGACCTCATGCTCCCCGGCATGGACGGCATCGAGATCTGCACGCGCGTGCGCGCGGAGTCGGGCGTCCCGATCATCATGCTCACGGCACGCACCGACACCGCCGACGTCGTGAAGGGCCTCGAGTCGGGCGCCGACGACTACATCGTGAAGCCCTTCAATCCGAAGGAGCTCGTCGCCCGCATCCGCACCCGCCTGCGCCCCGCGGCGCAGCCGGGCGGCGAGATGCTGCGCGTCGGCGACCTGACCGTCGACGTCGCCGCGCACGAGGTGCGCCGCGGCGACACCGTGATCGCGTTGACGCCGCTCGAGTTCGAGCTCCTCGTCGCGCTCGCCTCGAAGCCGCAGCAGGTGTTCTCGCGCGAGATGCTGCTCGAGCAGGTCTGGGGCTACCACTACAAGGCCGACACGCGCCTCGTGAACGTGCACGTGCAGCGTCTTCGCGCGAAGGTCGAGCAGGACCCCGACAACCCGAAGATCGTCACGACGGTGCGCGGCGTGGGCTATCGCGCCGGCGCCGTCGTCTGAGGCGCTCATGGCCCGGGGCAGCGCCGAGGCACCGGGCGGAACGAAGACGCCCGCTGCTCGCACCGCCGCGAACCGCGTGCGCGACTGGCGCGCGTGGCCGGGCGAGATCGCGCTCCTGTGGCGGCGGTCGCTGCGATTCCGCACCGTCCTGATCACGCTCGCCCTGACGGCGCTCGCGATCCTCGTGGCGTGCGTGTGGATGGCGCTCGCGATCCAGAACGACCTCTTCGACTCGCGCGCACGCCAGGTGCAGGCCGATGCGCTGCGCGCGAGTGTCGAGGCCCAGGCGACGCTCGACTCCGCCGAGCCGCAGGGCAGCGAGGTGCAGCTGCAGAACCTCCTCCTCGCGGTGGGCGGCACGATCGCGCAGCAGTCCGAGACGGACCTGTTCACGATGAAGCGGTCCGACCAGACGCCGTCTTCGATCGCACCCCCCGACCTCGTGTCGGGCGGGTTCGAGTCCTATGTCACGGTGAGCGACGCGATGCGCGCGGCGGTGCAGGCGGATGCCTCGCGCCAGTGGTGGCAGTCGGTGAGCATCGACGTCGGCGACCGCTCGGTGCCGGGGATCGTCGTGGGCCAGCAGCTCCAGGTGCCCGAGCTCGGCGCGTACGAGCTGTATCTCGCGTACGACCTCGCCGCGGCGCAGCAGACCCTCGGCTTCGTGCAGCTCACGCTGTGGGTCGTCGGGGTGGGGCTGGTCCTGCTCATCGGCGCGATCGCGTGGTTCGTGCTGCGGTCGGTGACCACGCCCATCGGCGAGGCCGCCGACACGAGCGCGCGGCTCGCGGCCGGCGATCTCGGTGTGCGGCTCCCGGTGCGCGGTGAGGACGAGTTCGCGACGCTCGGCCGCTCGTTCAACGCGATGGCCGACAGCATCGAGTCGCAGATCAAGGAGCTCGCCGACCTGTCGCTCGTGCAGCAGCGCTTCGTGTCGGACGTGTCGCACGAGCTGCGCACGCCGCTGACCACGATCCGCCTCGCGGCCGACATGATCAACGACCGGCGCGACGAGTTCGACCCCGCGACCGCCCGCGCCGCCGAGCTGCTCAACGCGCAGGTGCAGCGCTTCGAGACGCTCCTGACCGACCTCCTCGAGATCAGCCGGTACGACGCGGGCTCCGTGCAGCTCGAGCTCGAGCCCACGAGCCTCGCGCATCTCGCCGAAGACGTCATCGCCTCGATGCACACGCTCGCCGAGCAGCACGGCAGCGACGTGCGGCTCGTCGCACCGGGCGGGTACTCGCCGGTCGAGCTCGACCCGCGCCGTGTGCGCCGCATCGTGCGCAACCTGCTCGGCAACGCGATCGAGCACGGCGAGGGGCGCCCGATCGTCGTGACGGTCGACAGCGACCAGCAGACGGTCGCGCTCGGCGTGCGGGACTTCGGCATCGGCATGCGCCCCGAGGACGTCGAGCACGTGTTCGACCGCTTCTGGCGCGCCGATCCCTCTCGCAGCCGCACGATCGGGGGCACCGGCCTCGGACTGTCGATCGCCCTCGGCGACGCCCGACTGCACGGCGGCGAGCTGGCCGTGTGGTCCGAGCCCGGTCGCGGCTCGAACTTCGTGCTCATGCTCCCGCGCTCGGGCGGACAGCTCACCGGGACGTCGCCGGTCCCGGTCGATCCGGGCGACGACGCCTCGGCGCCGCTCGACGACCTGGGCCTCACGCAGCCGCTCGATGTGCAGGCGCCGGATGCCGCGGCATCCGATCCCCGGTCCGACGCGGATGCCTCGACCACGGGAGGCCGCTCGTGATGCCCACCGGAACGCCGTGGACAGGTCGCGCGGTGCGGCGCGGCATCCGGTCCGTCATCGTCGCGATCGCCGCGGCGCTCACGCTCACCGCGTGCGGGTCGCTGCCCACCACCGGACAGGTGCAGCCGGGGCTTCCCGCGGGCGATGTCGCGACGGCGCCGGAGTTCGCGTTCATCCCGGCGGGTCCGCAGCCGGGCGCGACCCCCGAGGAGATCGTCGACGGGTTCATCCGCGCGGGCACGGGCGCCGCGGGCGGCTGGGAGCGTGCGCGCGAGTTCCTCGCGCCGTCGCTGCGCGACGAGTGGGACCCGACGGCGAGCGTCACGGTCGACATCGGCGAACGCGAGTTCACCTCGGCGTCCGAGGGGCAGGTGTCGGCGGCCCTCGTGCGGATTGCGACGGTCGACGAGAACGGTGCGTACTCGCTCGACGAGGGCACGACGACGGAGCTGCCGTTCCGTCTCGCGCAGCAGGACGACGGGGAGTGGCGCATCACCGAGGCGCCCGACGGCATCGTGCTGGCGCGCAACGTGTTCCCGAGCATCTTCCACGAGTACGCGGTCATGTACTTCGATCCGACGTGGACCTACCTCGTGCCGGATGTGCGCTGGTTCGCGACGAACGCCGCGACGCGCATCTCCCGCGCTCTCCTGGACGGCGCCCCCAGCCCGTGGCTCGCGGAGTCGGTCGTGACGGCCGTGCCCGACAGCGTGCACCTGGAGCCCGCCGCGGTGCCCGTGTCGTCCGGAGTCGCGAACGTGGGGCTCTCGTCCGAGGCGCTCGACCTCGACGCCGAGACCCTGAGCCGCATCCAGGCGCAGCTCGACGCGAGCCTGCAGACGGCGAACATCTCGCACGCGGACCTCTTCGTCGAGACGACTCCACTCGAGCCCGAGCCCGCGGTGACGCGCTCGACGAGCGTCGTCGCGCAGCCGCTCGTGCTCACCGATGACGGATTCGGGTTCCTCACGGGCGGCGAGATCGCGCCGATCCCCGGACTGTCGCAGCTCGTCGTCGAGACGCAGCCGGCCGCGGTGCAGGTCGCACCGGATCGCGACTTCGCCGCGGCGCGGCTCGCGAACGGCGCCGTCGCACGACTCGACGCGGACCAGGGCGTGCTCGTGACCGACACGCGGTCCGGGCTGGTCGACCCCAGCGCCGACCCGCTCGGATACGTGTGGAGCGTTCCGTCCGCCGCTCCCTCCGCGGTGCAGGTCTCCGGGGCCGACGGGGCGGTGCGACCGGTCGCCGACGCGTGGACCGGGGCGACCCAGCTGCATGCGATGTCGGTGTCTCGCGACGGCACGCGCATCGCGGCGGCGGTCAGCGCGGGCGGCAGCAATGAGGTGTGGGTCGCCGGCATCGTGCGTGACGCGCAGGGCCTGCCCGTGCGGCTCGGCGAGCACGAGCGCATCGCGAGCCTCCCGGGCGAGTCGTCGTCCCTTTCGTGGCTCGACGACTCGACCGTCGGCGTGCTCGCCTCGGGCTCAGGCGGAGGCGTGTCGCTGTTCGAAGTGGTCGTCGGCGGGACGATGACGACGACGGATGCCCCGACCACCGCGTCCACGGTGTCGGGGGTCAACTCTCCGGCGGCCGTGCGCCTGCGCACCGACGACGGTCTCGTCTACGTGCGGCGCGGCTCGAGCTGGGCGCAGACGACCCAGGGCGTCCTCGTGCTCGCGACGCAGCAGGGCCGCCCGCGCTGATCGCGCGCGGACGCTGGGGGCGTCGTCTCCTCCCCGGCGCGGGCCGCGTCCCGGGCGATCCACCGGCCGCCGCTCTCGAACGTCCAGGGCCGCCGAGGGCGGCCACAGTGGGGGCGTGACCCCTCCCGACTCCCTCGCCGACGTCCTCACCCGTTCGCTCGCCGATGCGATCGCGCTGCTCTTCCCGGTGAGCTGCGCCGGATGCGACGAACCCGACGTCTCGCTGTGCGATGTGTGCCGCGGCGCGCTCGCGCCCGCGGTGGCGCGTGACCGTCTCGCATCGGGGCTCGAGGTGTGGAGTGGCCTGGCCTTCGAGGGAGTCGCGGCACGCGTCATCCGCGTCCTCAAGGAGGACGGCCGCACGGGCCTGGCCCGTCCCCTCGCGGTTCCGCTGCGCGCCGCCCTCGTCGAGGCGGCGTCGGCGGTCGGCGTCGTCGACGCGGTCGTCCCCGTGCCGACCTCGAGGGCCGCCTACCGCCGCCGCGGGTTCCGCGTGGTCGACCTCGTCGCCCGGCGGTCCGGTGTGCGCGCGGAGCGCCTGCTCGTGCCCGCGCGGAGCACCGCCGATCAGCGCGGGCTCGGGATCGACGCCCGACGCGCGAACGTCGGCGGAAGCATGCGCGCGCGCGACACGGACGCGCGCCGCGCGTTGGTCGTCGACGATGTGGTCACGACCGGTGCGACGCTCGACGAGGCCGCCCGCGCCCTGCGTGCGGCCGGCGTCGAGGTCGCGGGCGGCGTCTGCGTCGCCCGCACCCCGCGACACGCCCGGGCGACGTCATAAGCCGCGCGACGGGACTTTCCTCACGTGACACCCGGGCGGTGCCGGGATAGCGTGGGTGTCAACAAGGCGACTGACCGGTCCGCCCTTGGCCGGGGGACCGGAGCAAGGAGGTCAAGGATGGAAACCAGCATCGTCGGCGTGGGTGTCGGTATCACCGATCGTTTCCGCACCGTGGTCGAAGAGAAGGCCGTCCGCATCGAGCACCTCGCGCCGCGCGCACAGCGCCTCGACGTCAAGGTCACGCACCAGTCGTACAAGAACGGGCGCATGGAGGACGACACCGTCGAACTGACGGTCACGGGCAAGGGCCCCGTCGTGCGGGCCGAAGCGACCGACGGCGACAAGTTCGCCGCCCTCGACATGGCCGTCGACAAACTGTGCCAGCAGCTCCGTCGCGCGAAGGAGAAGCGGGTCGACGCCCGTCAGCACCCCCGCGGGGCGAAGTTCCAGAACGGCTCCCTCCAGGGCATCGACGTCCAGCCAGTGTCGGCCGACGTGCTCCACGCCGTCGCGACCGGCGAGATCCCGGTGATCACGGGAGAGGACGGCGAGGGCGAGTACACGCCGGTCGTCATCCGCACCAAGAACTTCGAGCCCGAGTGGCTCACCGTCGAAGAGGCCGTCGACCGCATGGAGCTCGTCGGGCATGACTTCTTCCTCTTCATCGACGCGCGCACCGACCACCCGAGTGTCGTGTACCGCAGGAAGGGCTGGGACTACGGCGTGATCTCGCTCACGACGCAGGCCGCTCCCGAGCGCGCCGCCTCGTAGCGCCACCGGTGACGCTCACGCGCACCCGCTGGGTGCCCATCGGATTGCTCGTCGTGGTGGGGATCGCGGCGGGCATGCAGTTCGCGAAGGTCGCAGCCGTCTTCCTGCCGGTGGCTGCGGCCTTCGACGCCCCCGAGACCGTCGCGGCGCTGTTCGTCTCGGCGCCCGCGGTCGTCGGGATGGTGCTCGGGCTGACGGCGAGCGTGCTCGCCGCCCGCATCGGATTCCGCCGCGTCATCGTCGGCTGCCTCGCGATCGGCGCGATCCTGTCGCTCGTGCAGTCGTTCCTGCCGCCGCTTCCCGTCTTCCTCGGCGCTCGGGTGCTCGAAGGGGTCGCCCACCTCGGGCTCGTCATCTCGTGCCCCGTGCTCATCATCCTGCTGAGCGCCCCGCGACACGTGTCGCTCGCGATGAGCCTGTGGGGCGCGTTCTTCGGGCTGGCGTTCGCGTTCGCGGGATGGCTCGCGCCGATCGTCGAGCAGGCGGGCGGCGTCGGTGCGGTGTTCCTCGGGCACGCGATCCTGCTCGCGGTGCTGCTCGCGGCGGTGCTGCTCGTGCTGCCGCACGTGCCGGGGGAACAGCCGAACCGGGAGGCTCACCCCGAGGGCTTCTTCCGCGCGCACGTCGACGCGTACCGCTCGCCGCGGCAGTTCCTGCCGGGTGTCGTGTTCATCTTCCACACGCTCATGTACGTGCCGCTCGTGACGTTCGTGCCGCTCTTCGCGGACGATGCGTCCATCGCGGGCGTGCTCCTGGTGTGGATGCCGCTCGTGAGCATCATCGGCACGATCGCCGCGGGCTTCGTGGGTCAGTACACGACGACGCCGCCCGTTGTGCTCATCGTCGGCTACGCGGGGGTCGCGGTCCTCGTCATCGCGACGTGGGCGCTGCTGGCGGGTGAGATACCGATCCTGCTCGTGCCGCTCGCCCTCATGTTCTTCTCGGGCCTCATCCAGGGCGCGGCGTTCGGGCTCATCCCGTCGCTGTCGACCGACCCGACGGTCACCTCACGCGCGAACGGCGTGCTGACGCAGCTCGGCAACCTCGGGTCGACGGTCGGCCCGCCCCTGTTCGCGTCGCTCATCGCCGGGACCGGCGCGGCGGGCTTCGCACCCGTCATGTGGCTCGTCGTCGCGCTGTGCGCCGGCGGCGGCATCATGAGCGCGATCGCGCTGCGGCTCACGGGCGCGCGACCGCTGCGGTCGGCTGTGCCCGACAAAGCCGGCTGACCGGATGCCGCGCGAGCGGCGCCGGCGCGGCATCCGTCTCAGTCGAAGATGCCGTCGAGGATGCTGCCGATCACAAGACCGCCGAGAATCCCGCCCATGAGGTCTCCGCCGCCGCGGCGACCGCCCCAGCCCTGCTGCGGGGCGCCCCACGGGGCCATGTCCTGCGGGCGGGCGGCGTCGATGTCGCGCTGCGCGAGCTGAAGAGCCTCGCCCGCGAGGAATGCGACGCGGCGGGCCATCGCCATGGCCTGCTCACGGTGGTCCTCGTCGATGGACGTCGCCGCGGCCGCCGACGTGCCGAGGTGGCGGTCGAGGTCGACGCGCACGCGCTCCGCTTCGGCGAGGCGCGTGCGGGCGTCGGCGCCGATCCAGCCGCGGTGCCCCGCGATGACGTCGCGCGCGACCGCGAGCTGGCGGTCGGCGTCGTCGATCGCGTGGTGCACGTGCTCGAGCGGGGGGATCGGTCGCGCCGCACGCTCGCGGGCGGCGGCGATCGCGGCGTCGAGCGCCGAGTTCGCCTCGCGAAGGCGCGACAGGTGGGTGAACGGGTCGGTGTTGACGCCGGCCGGGGGAAGCGCGGCGAGCGCCGCCTGCAGGTCGGCGATCGCCTTCGACACCGCGGGGGTGTGCGGCTCCCTGAGCGCGGCGGCGATGTCGCCCCGTGAGTCCTCGACGATCGCGGCGAGGGTCGCCTCGGCGCGCAGCGCCTCGATCTCGAACGTCTCCACCGCGTCCAGGAGCGTCGCCGCGCGGCGCACCGCTTCGGTCGAGGCCTCGAGCGCGAGGTTCGCCTGCTCGCGCTGCCCCGCTTCGCGGCGACGCTCGGCCACGCCCGCCGAGTGCTCCGCGAACGACAGCAGCTGCTCCGCCTCGGCGGGGTTCGCCTCGATCTGCTTCATGGCGTCGGCCGAGTAGCGGGCCGAGAGGCGCTCGATGGTCGCGCGGGCCTCGGGGAGCCGGGCGCGCAGGCGCGCGGCATCCGCCCTCACCCCCGCGATGATCTCGGGAGCGCGACGCGCCCGCTCGATCGGCTCCGCGAGCGCCGCCGTACGGTCGTCGAGCAGTTCTTCGGCCCACTCGCACAGCTGCACGATGCGCGCGTTGCGCGTGCGCAGCTCTTCCGGGGTGTCGGGGATGTCGTCGTGGTTGAGCTGGTTGAGGTGGAACGCCTCCTGCATGTGCGTGCGCACCGCCTCGAGCGCCTCGCGCAGGTCTTTCGTGGGCCCCGGGCCGAGCTCGGCCTCGGCGAACGCGAGCTCGTCGGTGGTCAGGCGGATGCGCTCATCGGCGGAGACCAGCGCGCTGCGCGCGCGGCGGGCCAGATCGGCGTCCTGAGCCTCGAGCGCCGCCTTCTCTTCGCGCCTGCGTGCCCCCCAGAAACCCGCCATGTCTCGATCCTACGGGCCGAGCTTGAAGGCGGCTGGGCGGTCGGCGGCACTGTGCCGAGCATCCGAGACGGATGCTCGGCATCAGCCGTCGCGATCGGATCTGTGCCGCGGCTTGCGCTCCGATCGGTCGCCGTCGAAGCGCCGCGAGGGGCGGTGGTCCTTCGACCGCGGGCCGCGGTCGGACGGGCGGTCGAAACGCCGGCTCGGCCCGCCCGAGTCGAGCCGCAACTGGATGAGCTGCCCCGAGATGCGTGTTCCCGACAGCCGGTCGAGCGTCTCGGGCGACAGGTCGGCGGGAAGCTCGACGAGCGAGAAGTCCGGGCGGATCTGGATCGCGCCGAAATCGTCGCGGCGCAGGCCCCCCTCGTTCGCGAGGGCGCCGACGATCTGCCGCGGCTCGACGCGCTGACGGCGCCCGACCGCGATGCGATACGTCGCGAAGCCCTCGCGCGGCTTGCGGGGCCCGCGGTCGGGGCGCTCGCCTCGGGCGCTCTCGCGCTCGCCGTCCCGCTCGAACCGGCTGCCGCGCTCGCGGCGTTCCGGGCGTGCGCGCGGCTCGGGGTCCGGCTCGAGCAGCAGGCGTTCCTCTCCCTGCGCGACGATCGCGAGGGCCGCGGCCACGTCGACTTCCGGCACGTCGTGGTGGCGCACGTAGTGGGCGATGATCTCGCGGAAGCCCTCGATGCGCTCCGTCTCGGCGAGCGCCGCCGTGATGCGGTCGTCGAACCGCGCGAGGCGTGTGACGTTGACCTCGTCGACGCTCGGCAGCGGCATCTCGGTCAGCTCTTGGCGCGTCGCGCGCTCGATCATGCGCACCAGCCCCCGCTCACGTGGCGTGACGAAGCTGATCGCGTCGCCGGTGCGGCCCGCGCGGCCCGTCCGGCCGATGCGGTGCACGTACGACTCGGCGTCGGTCGGGATGTCGTAGTTCACCACGTGCGAGATGCGGTCGACGTCGAGGCCGCGCGCTGCGACATCCGTCGCCACCAGGATGTCGAGCTTGCCGGACTTGAGCTGGTTCACCGTGCGCTCGCGCTGCGGCTGGGCGATGTCGCCGTTGATCGCGGCGGCCGAGTAGCCGCGGGCGCGGAGCTTCTCGGCGATCTCCTCCGTGACGTTCTTCGTACGGCCGAACACGATCATGCCGTCGAAGTTCTCGACCTCGAGGATGCGCGTCAGAGCGTCCATCTTCTGCTGCCACGGCACGACGAGATAGCGCTGCGTGATGTTCGCCGACGTCTTGGTCTTCGCCTTGACCGTGATCTCTTCGGGGTCGTTCAGGTACTGCTGCGACATGCGGCGGATCGTCGTGGGCATCGTCGCCGAGAAGAGGGCGACCTGCTTCGTCGCGGGAGTCTCGGCGAGGATCGTCTCGACGTCCTCGGCGAAGCCCATCTTGAGCATCTCATCGGCCTCGTCGAGCACGAGGTACTTGAGCTCCGACAGGTCGAGGGTGCCCTTGTCGAGGTGGTCGATGATGCGGCCCGGCGTGCCGACGACGATGTGCACGCCGCGCCGGAGCGCCGACAGCTGCACGCCGTAGCCCTGCCCGCCGTAGACCGGGAGGACGTGCACGCCCTTCAGATGCGACGCGTACTTCTCGAACGCCTCGCACACCTGCAGCGCGAGCTCACGGGTCGGGGCGAGCACGAGCGCCTGCGGGCTCTTCTGCGAGAGGTCGAGGCGGTCGATGATCGGCAGCGCGAACGCGGCGGTCTTGCCGGTTCCGGTCTGGGCGAGACCCACGACGTCGCGGCCGGCGAGCAGCGGAGGGATCGTCGCGGCCTGGATCGCGGAAGGGGTCTCATACCCCACATCGCGCAGCGCCTTGAGGACCGCATCGCCGAGAGCGAGGTCTGAGAACGTCATCGGCGCGGGCTCGGCGGGGGCCTCGGCGTCGATCTGGGTCTGGTCAGTGGACACAGTTCAGGCTAATGCGCGCCGCCTGGGAAGCGACAGGGCGCGTGCGGCGGGCACTCGATCAGCGGGCGGTGGATGCCGCGGGCCGCCCGCGCTTGGGACGGATCGTCGACAGCGCGAGCCCGACCGTGTGGTCGGGGTGCTCGGCGAGGCGCCGCTCGGCGTGATCGAGCCAGCGCAGCTCGGCCTCGGCCTGGAACGTCATCGCGTCGTGCACGAGCGACCACGCGATGCCCTCCGGGCCGTCGGCGTCGTCGCCCGGGTAGGTCGCCGCGCGGAGCGCGTCCAGGCGCGTGCGGGACGCGCGCCGCTGCGCGTCCAGGATCCCGCCGACGTCGACGCCCGGAAGGGTCGCGGCCACGGCGAGCTTGATCGCGAGCTCGTCGCGCGTGCCGGCGGGGCGCTCGACGGGGGAGTCCAGCCATTCCCGCACGGCGGCGGAGCCGGCATCCGTGATCTGCCAATAGACATGGCCGTGTTCGTCGGGTGCGCCCTTCTCGACGAGCCCGTCGCGCTCGAGCCGGTCGAGGGTGTTGTAGATCTGCCCCACGTTGAGCGGCCACGTCGAGCCCGTGCGCCGATCGAACTCGGCGCGCAGCTGGTAGCCGTAGCAGGGCCCCTGATCGAGGATGGCCAAGAGGCTCTGCCGCACCGACATGCGCTCTCCCGTCCGTCACGCGGGCATACCGCGTATGTGATTGCCGAGTATATGAATACCCGACGAACACGGATGCCGCATCCCCGCCCTTCTCGCACTCCACACCCAGCGCACACCAAGGTCACGGGCGGATAACATAGGCAGGTATGCCCGCGGGGCGCCCGACGGCGTGCGCGCGGGAGCGGCGGCCGCCGCACAGCCCGACAGATGGAGACACTCCGTGGCCAACCCTCTCGAGAAACTGCTCCGCGCCGGTGAAGGACGCCTCCTCCGCCGGCTTCAGCAGGTCGTGAAGGCCGTCAACGCCCTCGAAGAGGACTACGCGCAGCTCACCGACGAGGAGCTGCGCGGCGAGACCGCGGAGCTTCGCGCGCGCTACGACGCCGGCGAATCGCTCGACCGCCTCATGCCCGAGGCCTTCGCCGCCGTCCGCGAGGCGGCCAAGCGCACGATCGGCCAGCGCCACTACGACGTCCAGATCATGGGCGGCGCGGCGCTGCACCTCGGCAACATCGCCGAGATGAAGACCGGTGAAGGAAAGACGCTCGTCGCGACCCTGCCCGCGTACCTCAACGCGATCGCCGGCAAGGGCGTGCACATCGTCACGGTCAACGACTTCCTCGCGTCGTACCAGTCCGACCTCATGGGCCGCATCTACCGCGCGCTCGGCATGACGACCGGCACGATCGTCGCCGGGCAGACGCCCGAGGTCCGCCGCGAGCAGTACAACGCCGACATCACGTACGGCACGAACAACGAGTTCGGCTTCGACTACCTGCGCGACAACATGGCCTGGCGCAAGGAGGACCTCGTCCAGCGCGGCCACTTCTTCGCGATCGTCGACGAGGTCGACTCGATCCTCATCGACGAGGCGCGCACACCGCTCATCATCTCCGGTCCGTCGTCGGGCGAGGCGAACCGCTGGTTCGTCGAGTTCGCGAAGATCGCGCGCACGCTCGAGCCGGGCGTCGACTACGAGGTCGACGAGAAGAAGCGCACCGTCGGCGTACTCGAGCCCGGCATCGAGAAGGTCGAGGACTACCTCGGCATCGACAACCTCTACGAGTCGGCCAACACGCCGCTCATCTCATTCCTGAACAACTCGCTCAAGGCGCTCGCGCTCTTCAAGCGCGACACCGACTACGTCGTCATGAACGACGAGGTCATGATCGTCGACGAGCACACCGGCCGCATCCTCGTGGGCCGCCGCTACAACGAGGGCGTCCACCAGGCGATCGAGGCCAAGGAGGGCGTGCCGGTCAAGGCCGAGAACCAGACGCTCGCGACCGTGACGCTGCAGAACTACTTCCGTCTGTACGAGAAGCTCTCCGGCATGACCGGCACCGCCGAGACCGAGGCGGCCGAGTTCATGTCGACGTACAAGCTCGGCGTCGTGCAGATCCCGACGAACAAGCCCATGATCCGCAAGGACATGCCCGACCTCGTCTACAAGAACGAGGAGGCCAAGTTCGCGCAGGTCGTCGAAGACATCGCCCGCCGTCACGAGACCGGCCAGCCCGTGCTCGTCGGCACGGTCAGCGTCGAGAAGAGCGAGTACCTCTCGCGCCTGCTCGCGAAGAAGGGCATCAAGCACGAGGTCCTCAACGCGAAGAACCACGCGCGTGAGGCCGAGATCGTCGCCCGCGCCGGTCGGCTGGGGGCGGTCACCGTCGCGACGAACATGGCCGGTCGCGGTACCGACATCATGCTCGGCGGAAACGCCGAGTTCCTCGCAGTCCAGGAGATGAAGGCGCGCGGCCTCGACCCCGTCGAGACGCCCGAGGAGTACGAGGCCGAGTGGGACGCCGTCTATGCGGACGTGCGGGAGAAGGTCGCCGCCGAGGCCGAGAAGGTCGTCCAGGTCGGCGGTCTGTACGTGCTCGGCACCGAACGCCACGAGTCCCGCCGCATCGACAACCAGCTGCGCGGTCGCTCCGGCCGTCAGGGCGACCCCGGCGAGAGCCGCTTCTACCTCTCGCTCACCGACGACCTCATGCGCCTGTTCCAGTCGGGCGCAGCCGAGGCGATCCTCGCCCGCACGAACTTCCCCGACGACGTCGCGATCGAGTCGGGCATGGTCACGCGCGCCATCAAGAGCGCGCAGGCGCAGGTCGAGGCGCGCAACGCCGAGATCCGCAAGAACGTCCTCAAGTACGACGACGTCCTCAACCGGCAGCGCGAGGCGATCTACTCCGACCGCCGTCACATCCTGCAGGGCGACGACATCGCCGACCGCGTCCAGCACTTCATCGAGGACGCGATCAACGCGATCATCGACGACCACACGGCATCCGGTCACAGCGAGAACTGGGACTTCGACGCCCTGTGGACCGAGTTGAAGACGCTGTACCCTGTCGGCGTCACGATCGACGAGGTCGTCGCCGAGGCCGCCGGCCGCAAGGGCGGCATCACCGCGGAGGGACTCAAGCGCGAGATCCTCTCCGACGCGAAGATCGCCTACCAGAAGCGCGAGGAGCAGCTCGGGTCCGCCGCGATGCGCGAGCTCGAGCGCCGCGTCGTGCTGCAGGTGCTCGACCGCCGCTGGCGCGACCACCTCTACGAGATGGACTACCTGAAGGACGGCATCGGCCTTCGTGCGATGGCCCAGCGCGACCCGCTCATCGAGTACCAGCGCGAGGGGTACCAGATGTTCCAGGCGATGATGGGCCAGATCAAGGAGGAGTCGGTCGGCTACCTCTACAACCTCGAGGTCGAGGTCCGTCGCGCCGGCGAGGACGAGCAGGCGACGCAGGTCGAGGCGAAGGGGCTCAGCGCGCCCACCGTCGACGGTCAGCGCCTGCAGTACACCGCCGCGAACGATGCGGGCGAGGTCGAGGTTCGCAACGAGCGCGGGCAGGTGCAGCAGGCGGCGACGCGTCTTCGTCGTGCGGCCGCCGCGGCCGCTCAGGCGCCCGCGCAGCAGCCGCAGGCTCCCACCGCCGATGCCCCGCGCGGCGCGTTCGGCCAGCGCACCGACGGCGCGGACCAGTCCGCCCCGCAGAAGGCACCGATGAACCGCGCGCAGCGCCGCGCGGCCGAGCGCAAGCGCTGAGCACAGACTCGACGGTGGCCAGGGGCGGACGCCCCGGGCCACCTGCCGTCGATTGGACCTCTGACCTCGCGGATATCCTGAGACGATGGCCCTCCGTCCCCTCGACCAATCCAGCAAGCTCAAAGGCGTCCTCTACGAGATCCGCGGGCAGGCACTGGTGGAGGCCGACCGGCTCGAGTCCGAGGGCCACACGATCCTCAAGCTCAACACGGGCAACCCTGCGACATTCGGCTTCGAGGCACCCTTCCAGATCGTGCGCGACATGATCGAGGCGATGCCGCACGCCCACGGATACAGCGACAGCCGCGGCATCATGTCCGCGCGACGCGCCGTCGTGTCGCGGTACGAGCAGGTGCCCGGGTTCCCTCTGTTCGACCCCGACGACGTCTACCTCGGCAACGGCGTGTCCGAGCTCATCACGATGACGATGCAGGCGCTTCTCGACGAGGGCGACGAGGTGCTCATCCCGGCGCCGGACTATCCGCTGTGGACGGCGATGACGAGCCTCGCCGACGGAACGCCGGTGCACTACCTGTGCGACGGCCAGAACGGGTGGCAGCCCGACCTCGAAGACATCCGGTCGAAGATCACGCCGCGCACCAAGGCGATCGTGGTGATCAACCCGAACAACCCCACGGGTGCGGTGTACACGCGCGAGGTGCTGGAGGGCATCGTCGAGATCGCACGCGAGCACTCGCTGCTGCTGCTGTCCGACGAGATCTACGACCGCATCCTGTACGACGACGCCGAGCACATCCCGCTCGCGACGCTCGCGCCCGACCTGCTGTGCCTGACCTTCAACGGCCTGTCGAAGACGTACCGCGTGGCGGGCTACCGCTCCGGCTGGCTCGTCATCACCGGCCCGAAGAAGCACGCGGCCGGGTTCCTCGAGGGCATCCAGCTGCTCGCCTCCACGCGCCTGTGCCCGAATGTGCCGGCTCAGCACGCGGTGCAGGCCGCGCTGTCGGGCGTGCAGTCGATCGACGCGCTCATCGCGCCCTCCGGGCGCCTGCACGAGCAGCGCGACGCCGCGTGGCGCACGCTCGAATCCATCCCCGGAGTGTCGTGCCACCGCCCGGAGGGCGCCCTCTATGCGTTCCCGCGCCTCGATCCCGAGGTGTACGAGATCCGCGACGACGCGAAGCTCGTGTACGACTTCCTCGTTGCCGAGCACGTCCTGCTCGTGCAGGGCACGGGCTTCAATTGGCCGACGCCCGACCACCTGCGCATCGTGACGCTCCCCGAGGCGCGCGTGCTCACCGAGGCGATCGAGCGGCTGGGCAACTTCCTCGCTTCGTACAAGCAGTGATCATGCGGATGCCGCCCCCGCCGCGAGAACGACGGGCGGGGCATCCGTCAAGACCCTCGTGGGTCGCCACACGGGCGACGTAGCGTCGCGCGCATGGCCATCGAACTGAACCAACCCGCACTGAAGCACGCCCGCGCACTCATCCGCGAGGGCAAGGTCGTCAGGGACGAGCGGGACGACTGGTCGGAAGCCGCGCCCACCGCCGATGAGGAGAACGCCTTCATCGAGCGTGAGGGGTGGACCGAGTTCTCGCACTGGCACCTCGGCATCGACAAGTCCGAGAACCGCGAGACGAAACAGGCGTACTCGTTCCCGTTCGGCGACTTCCGAAAGGTGCATCGCTCGGGCGTCATCTCGGCCGAGAGCCGTGCCGGTCAGTACGACCACACCGAGATCCGCGACGCGCTCAAGAAGCTCCTCGAGCTGATCGACGAGGGCTGAGGCCCGTCGGGATCTCTGCCGCCGTACCGCGACGACCGTCAGAGCAGCGCGAGCGACGTCGCGCGCCAGCGCCGGTCGGTGCCCTCGAGCCGCATCGCCACGGCGCGGGTCCGCGCGGGCCCGGCGACGATCACGACGCCCTCGACGATGCCGTCGGCGGGGGAGGAGTGATGCACCGACAGGATCGCATGCACCGGTCGCGACGCAGGCACGCCGCGTGCGCTCCGTGCGCGGGCGGCGAGGTTCGAGCGCGTGACGAGCTTGCGGTACGCGTCTTCGCTCAGCCAGCGTGCGAGCTGGTCGACATCGCGAACGCCGGCGAAGACCTCGAGCACGCCGACCGTGAGGTTGCGCAGAAGCGGCCCCGGGTCGGGGAGTGCCGCAGTCGAAGTTCGCTGGGGGGCGAAGTGCCGGGTGATGTCAAACGGATCGTCTCTTGGATATGCGCGGGCGGCGCCCGCGGGCATCGTTGCCATGCGTGACCTATCTCGACGTGGGGGGATGTCGATCGGGAGGGGGGTGTCCTCAGTAGAACACGAACGAACTCTCAGGAGAAATTCAGGTTCGGGACGCTGTGGATAACTGCGGGCGCCCGTCGCCGCGTGCCCTACGCTCGCGTGGTGCGCTGGGATCGCTTCTTCGACGACCTGGAGGCTCAGTTCGCCTCGGAGTGGGAGGCGGAGCGCGCGGCGCTCGACACCGAGGCCGAGCGTCTGCGCCTCTCGCGTGTGCCGCTTCACGACCGCCTCGCGGCCCTTCGGGGTCGCGAGCGCACAGCAGCCGCTCCGTCGTTCGAGCTGACCGACGGCGGCGTCATCGCGGCCGAGGTCTCCAGCATCGGGGCCGACTGGGTGGCGCTCGATCCCGTCGACTCGCGCGCGGGGGCCGCGCTCGTGCCGCTCACGTCCATCGTGGCGATCGGCGCCGGCTACGCGGACATCCTGCGCAGCGCGCGTCCGGTCGAGGCCCGTTCATCGCTCACCGACCGGATGACGTTCGGCTTCGTCCTGCGCGATCTCGTGCGCCGCCGCGCCGGAGTGGCGGTGCACCTCACCGCCGGTCGCGCGCTCACCGGCACGATCGACCGCGCCGGGGCCGACCACCTCGACCTCGCTCTGCATGAACCGGGTGCGCCGAGACGCGCGTCCGACGTGATCGGCTACCGCTTGATCCCGTTCTCATCGATCGCGTGGGTGCGGCTCGATGGCCCGGCAGGCGTGATCTGACGGCGGTCGACCATCGGGAGAAGACGGGGCGGATGCCTCAGTCGGCGTTCCGGACGACGCCCGTGCCCCACAGTTCGGGGAAGCTCGCCTCGTTCGACTGGCGCCACAGGGCCGCGAGCCGCTCCTCCTCCGCGAGGTCGTCCAGGTACTCGTTCACGCTGCGCGCGAAGATGCGCATCTGCGCGGCGGATCCGATCCGGACTCCACGGATGCGGGCCGTCCGGACGAGGTCGACGACCTCGTCGACCGATATGCCGAGAAGCTCGGCGACCTGCGCGGGGGCGAGCAGCCGGGAGTCGGACGGGGTCGCGGACATGTCTCCGATTATCGTGGCCCCGCGGGGTATGCGGCATGTCGCATCCCGGTCTGTGGATAACCGAGAGGGGCACTCCGCGGCCTGGGTCACGATGGTTGGCATGACCGCGATCGACGCCTCCCGACCACGCCCGAAGCCGTTCTGGTCCGACGCCCGATTCCTCATCGGCGTGGTGCTGGTCGTCGCGTCGATCGCGGGCGTGTGGTTCGTCGTCTCGGCCTCGCGTCAGACGGTTCCGGTGCTCGCCGCTGCCCGCACGATCGTGGCGGGCCAGGCGGTCGCCGCCGGCGACGTCCGCACGGTCGATGTCGCGCTCGGTCGCACCGTCGACGTGTACCTGGCTCCCGACGCGCTCGCCGACGGCGTCATCGCGACCCGCACGATCGAGTCGGGCGAGCTCGTTCCACTCAGTGCCGTGGGCGACGCGTCGAGAGCCGACACGACGCACGTCGTGGTGCGCAGCGCCGTCGACGTGCCCGAGTCGGTGCGCACCGGATCGCTCGTCGAGGTCTGGGCCGCGCCTCTCGTCGAGCGCGGTCGCTACGAGACGCCGCGCATCCTGGTGGCCGACGCGTCGGTCGTGTCGGTCACGCGCGACGAGGGCGTCATCGGCGGGGCATCCGCCGCTCTCGAGCTCGTCGTGCCGCGCGCCGAGGTTGCCGGTCTCCTCGCGGCGATGTCCGACGACTCGGCGCTGTCGATCGTCCCCGCGGCGGCACCGCGATGAGGGTCCTCGTCGCGGTCGACGAGCCGTGGTCCGAGGGCCTCGTCGCGGGTCTCGAGCGCGAAGGCGTCGAGGTGGCGGCGGTGGTCGCGGCATCCGCCCTGTCGCTCGCCGCGGGCGACCCGGCCGCCTACGGCGCCGACACCGGGTCGGCCGCAACTCTCATCGAGGATATCGACGTCGTGGTGCTTCAGGCATCGCGCGACACCCTCACCGCTGATGTCGTGAAGCTGTGCGACCGCCGGGGCGTGCGCATCGCGCCGCTGAGCGCCGCTCCGGGCGACGAGCGGATCGCGGGCCTGTTCGGCCTCCCGCCGGCGATGCCCGTCGACGTCGAGCCGTGGCGGCTCGCCGAGAGCCTCGAGACGCCGCGCCTCGCATCCGCGCGAGTCGAGCCGGCTCCGCGTCAGACGCAAGGCGAGTCGCACGGCGAGGTCGCCCTTCCGCCGGTCATCCCGCACTTCGACGCGTGGCCGCCCGAGCCCGAGTCCGCGCCCGGTGAGCGCCTGCTCGGTGCGGACGGGCCGCGAGTGGTCGTCGTGTGGGGTCCTGCAGGTTCTCCGGGGCGCACGACCATCGCGATCGATCTCGCCGTCGAGCTCGCGCGAGGCGGCCGGCACGTCGGACTCGTCGACGCGGATTCGCACGCGCCATCACTCGCGCTCGTTCTCGGCCTCGCCGACGAGGGTCCCGGGTTCGCCGCCGCATGCCGCCAGGCGGAGCTCGGTGGACTGGACGCACGCGAGCTCACACGCATCTCCACGCCGCTCGGGCGATCCGGCGTCGACGTGCTCACCGGCGTCAACAGACCGTCGCGCTGGCCCGAGCTGAGCGACGCGCGCGTCACCGCGGCGCTCGCGGCATGCCGTGACTGGGCGGAGCACACCGTCGTCGACGTCGCCTCGCCGCTCGAGCGCGACGAGGAGATCGTGAGCGACCTCGCGGGGCCGCGACGCAACGCCGCGACGCTCGCCGCCCTGCGCAGCGCCGACCTCGTGGTCGCCGTCGTCGGCGCCGACCCCGTCGGAGTCTCACGATTCCTGCGCGCCTACCCCGACCTGCGCTCGACGATCGGCGCGACGCCCGTCGCCGTCGTCGCGAACCGGCTCCGCGGAGGCGCGCTCGGAATCGACGCACGCGGTCAGACCCGCCGCACGCTCGACCGGTTCGCGGGGATCGAGGACGTGTGGTTCGTGCCGTCCGATCCGAAGGCGGCGGATGCCTCGCTGCTCGCCGCGCGGCCGATCGCCGAGGTCGCCCCGCGGTCGGCGTTCGCGCTCGCACTGCGGCGGTTCGTCGGAGAGGCGGTCGTCCCGCCGGCCGAGCGGGCGGCGCCGCGCACCCCGCGTCGTCGCCCGCGCCGGAAGCGGGAGGCACTGGTCGCGGGCTGAGCCCTCGTCGCGACGACGGCAGGAGAGCGGCGGAACGCGGCATCCGCCCGTCGCCTCTAGGCTGGACGGGTGTCGACGCTCAGCGATCTCGTATACGCCCAAGGCCTCTCGAGCGAAGCGGATGTCGAATGGCTGCACCGCCTCGCCGGGGACGGGCAGCTGCTCGCCGACCTCGCCTTCGCCGACATCGTGATCTGGGCGCCCACCGCCGACGACTCGTTCATCGCCGTCGCGCACACGCGCCCGAGCAGCGCCGCGACGCTCTTCTACCGCGACATCGTGGGTGACCGCGTTCGACCGCAGTGGCGCACGCAGGTGCGCGACGCGTTCACGACCGTGCGGATCGTCGATTCGGCCTCGCCCGACTGGTTCGAAGAGACCCCCACACGCGTGAGGGCGGTGCCGATCGTGCGCGATCACGCGCAGCAGGGGGAGGAGCCGCGCGTGATCGGCGTGCTCACGCGACACACGAACCTCGGCGAGACGCGCACGCCGTCGCGTCAGCAGATCACGTTCAACGACTGTGCCGACGACCTGTTCGGCATGATCGCGACGGGCGACTTCCCCGACCTGTCGGCGCCCACCGGGCCCCGTCGCGGCGCGCCGCGCGCGTCAGACGGGCTCATCCGGCTCGACGTCGACGGCATCACGACGTTCGCGAGCCCGAACGCGCTGTCGGCGTTCAACCGCCTCGGGTTCGACGACGAGCTCGAGGGCGAGTCCCTCGTCGAGGTCGTCACGCGGATCCTCCCCGAGAAGCGCCAGTTCGACGAGTCGCTGCCGGTCGTCGTGACCGGCCGTGCCCCGTGGCGCACCGACATCGAGGCGCGCGGCGTCACCGTCTCGCTGCGCACGATCCCGCTGCGCGACCACGGCACGCGCATCGGCGCGATCGTGCTCTGCCGCGATGTGACCGAGATGCGGCACCAGGAGCAGGAGCTCATCACGAAAGACGCGACGATCCGCGAGATCCACCACCGCGTCAAGAACAACCTGCAGACGGTCGCATCCCTGCTGCGCATCCAGGCGCGGCGCACGCACTCCGACGAGGCGCGCGAGGCGCTCACGCAGGCCATGCGCCGCGTGTCGGCGATCGCGGTCGTGCACGACACGCTGTCGGAGGGCCTCACGCAGAGCGTCGACTTCGACGACGTCTTCGCACGCGTGCTCAAGCTCGTGGCGGAGGTCGCCGCTGCCCCCAACACCCGCGCGAGGACCCGCTCGACGGGCAAGTTCGGCACGCTGCCGAGCGAATACGCGACTCCGCTCGCGCTCGCGCTCACCGAGCTCGTCACGAACGCGGTCGAACACGGCCTCGCGGGGCAGGAGGGCGACGTCGAGATCATCGCGGACCGCACCGACGAGCGTCTCGAGGTGCGCGTGCGCGACACCGGCGTCGGGCTGCCCGAGGGCCAGGTGGGTCGCGGGCTCGGCACGCAGATCGTCCGCACGCTCATCCAGGGCGAGCTCGGCGGCACGATCGACTGGCACACGCTCGTGGGCAGCGGCACCGAGGTGACGATCGAGATCCCGCTGCGCTACATCAAGCGCGCGACGAACTGAGCGAGACGGATGCGGCAGCCGCGGCATCCGGGATCATCGGCGTCGCCTCAGGAAGCTCGGCGCGCGGGCGGCGCGGCGGTGCCGGCTGTACCGGGTTGCGCCCGGTACAGGGATGGTCGCCTCAGGAAGCTCGGCGCGCGCGGGCGGCGCGGCGCTTGAGAGCGCGCCGCTCGTCCTCGGAGAGACCGCCCCACACGCCCGAGTCCTGTCCGGTCTCGAGGGCGTACTGCAGGCAGATCTCGGTCACGGTGCAACGGGCGCAGACGGCCTTGGCCTTCTCGATCTGGTCGACCGCGGGGCCGGTGTTGCCCACAGGGAAGAAGAGTTCGGGGTCGACGGTGAGGCAGGCGGCTTTGTCGCGCCAATCCATGGTTGTGCTCCTTGATGCGGAATGATGATCAGAACAGAGCCCGGATTCGGGTTCCGATACCCTGTGGGAGTGCGAGCGATACTCGCCCCACAACGCTGTGGGAGCACACTGCTTAAGCAATCGTCCCATAGCGATTCACCTGAATCAAGGGTTCAGAGGCCGAACCTGTGAGGCATTGCTGAGAGTTCTCTCCAGGCTATGGAGAAACCCCACAACAACGTCTGACCACACGAACGGAGACCCTGGACCATGGGCACAAACACCCCCGCGCGCATCGCCGCCGTCCTCGTCGGTCTCGAGGGACTGGCGCTCGCGGCGCTCGCGGTGTGGCAGGTCGTGGCGATGGCGCAGGGCGACACCGGGTCCATCGAGAGCGCGATCGCGCTGCTGGTGCTCACCGTCGTCGGGGCCGCGGCGCTGCTCGCGTTCGCGGTCGCGGTGTGGCGCGCTCGCTCATGGGGGCGCTCGGGCGGCATCGTCGCACAGGTGCTCATCCTCGCGGTCGCGCTCGGCGCGGCCACCGGGGACTACGCCCACCCGCTCATCGCGCTCGCGATCGCTGTGCCGGCGATCGTCGCGCTCGTGCTGCTGATCCTCGCGGCGCGCGCTGCCGGACGCGCGAAGACCAAGGCATCCGACGCTTCCTGATCGCCGACGCGAGGCCGACGCGCGATCACACGCCCAACAGCGTGCGCACCCGGGCAACGTGACCGGTGGCCCGCACGTTGTACAGCGCGTGCTCGATGCGCCCGTCCGGATCGATGACGAACGTCGAGCGGATGACGCCCTCGATCTTCTTGCCGTAGTTCACCTTCTCGCCCCACGCGCCGTAGGCCTCGTGCACGGTGTGGTCGGGGTCGCTCAGCAGGTCGTACGTGAGGCCGTCGCGCTCGCGGAACCGCCGCAGCTTCTCGGTGTCGTCGCGCGAGATGCCGAGCACCGTGTACCCAGCGGCCTGCAGGGGCGCAAGGCTGTCGCGGAAGTCGCACGCCTCCTTCGTGCACCCGGGCGTCATCGCGGCGGGGTAGAAGAAGAGGATGACGCGGCCGCCGCGGAGGTCCGCCAAGGAGACCGGGCGCTCGTCCTGGTCGATGAGCGTGAAGTCGGGTGCGGGGGAGCCGGGTTCGAGGCGTGCGGAGGTCATCCATCCAGCGTACGGCGGGTGCGCCGCGCCCCGATCACCGGTCGGCGAAGGTCGCGAGCAGGCGCTGCAGCGAGTCGAGGCGGGCCGCGCCTCTCGGTCCGAGTCTTCCCTCGGCGACGGCCTCGACGATCGCGCAGTCGGGGGCGTCCGGCAGGTGCGTGCACCCGCGCGGGCAGTCCTCGGCGATCTCGGCGAGGTCGGTGAACGCGGCGAGGATGTTCGCGGGGTCGACGTGCCCGAGTCCGAACGAGCGCACGCCGGGGGTGTCGATGACCCACCCGGTGCCGCCCTCGCCGCGATAGCGCAGCGACACGGTCGAGCTCGAGGTGTGCCGCCCGCGGCCGGTCACCTCGTTGACGTCGCCGGTCGCGCGGCCCGCGGTCGGCACGAGTGCGTTGACGAGGGTCGACTTGCCGACGCCGGAGTGCCCGACGAACACGGTCGAGTGACCGACGAGCGCCTGGCCGATGCGCTCGAGCGGCATGTCGTCCTGCCGGCTCGTGAACACCTCGAGGTCGACGCCGTCGAAGTGCGCGAGGAACTCGGACGGGTCGGCGAGATCCGTCTTCGTCACGACGAGGAGCGGACGGATGCCGGCGTCCAGCGCCGCCACGAGGTACCGGTCGACGAGCCGGGGACGCGGCTCGGGATCGGCCGCCGCGACGACGATGAGCATCTGGTCGGCGTTCGCGACGATGACACGCTCGACCTGGTCGGTGTCGTCGGCGGAGCGGCGCAGCAGCGACGTGCGCTCCTCGATCCCGACGATGCGTGCGAGCGTGCCTTCGTCGCCCGATGTGTCGCCCACGACGCGGGCGCGGTCGCCCGTGACGATCGGCGTCTTGCGCAGCTCGCGAGCGCGCACCGCCGAGACGGGGCGCTCGGTGGGGAGGTCCTCGTCGACGAGCACCGTGTACCGGCCTCGGTCGACGCCCAGGACGCGCGCGATCGTGGCATCCGTGTGCTTCGGGCGACGCTTCGTGCGGGGGCGGTTGGCTTTCGGGTTGGGCCGAACCCGCACGTCTTCCTCGTCGAACTCGGGCTCGTCGTCTTCGTCGTCCGGTTCGAGCCAGCTCATCGCGCGGCGCTCCTCACCCTCTGTCTTTCACTTCACGAAGCGAGGTCCTGCACACTGTGCGGGCGGGTCGTGGTCGTCGCATCCGTGTCGTCGCCTTCGAGCATCCGCGCCCACAGCTGCACGAACTGCGGCATGGTCTTCGCGGTGGTGCCGATGTCGTCGACCTCCACTCCGGGCACCGCGAGGCCGATGAGCGCGCCGGTGGTGGCCATGCGGTGGTCGTGATGGGCGCGCCACGTGCCGCCGTGCAGCGGCTGGGGAACGATCCGGATGCCGTCTTCGAGTTCGTGCGCCTCGCCGCCGAGGCGGCGCAGCTCGCCGATGAGCGCGGCGATGCGGTCGGTCTCGTGACCGCGGATGTGCCCGATGCCGTGGAGGGTCGTCGGCCCGTCGGCGAACGCGGCGAGCGCGAAGATCGTCGGGGTCAGCTCACCCGCGGCCGAGAGGTCGAGGTCGATGCCGGTGATGGCAGGGCCGGCGGTCACGGTGAGGGCGCCGCCCCGGCGGACGACGCGCGCGCCCATGAGCGACAGGATGTCGCCGAGCATGGCGCCCGGCTGCGTCGAGTGGGCGGGCCAGCCCTTCACCGATACGGAGCCGCCCGCGATCATCGCGGCGGCGAGGAACGGCGCCGCGTTGGAGAGGTCGGGCTCGATCGCGAGCTCCTTGCCGCGCAGCGAGCCCGCGGGGACGATCCATTCACCGGGGGCGGGGCGCTCGACGTGCACGCCGCGGCGCCCGAGTGCTTCGACCGTCATGTCGATGTGCGGAATGCTCGGCAGCCGCTCACCGGAGTGCACGAGGTGGAGGCCGACGTCGAAGCGCGGAGCCGCCAGCAGAAGTCCCGACACGAACTGGCTCGAGGTGCTCGCATCGATCGTCACCTCGCCGCCGCGCACGTGGCCGTGCCCGCGCACGACGAAGGGGAGGGCCCAGCGCCCGCCGTCGTCGATGTCGACGCCCACGTCGCGCAGCGCCTTGATCATCTGCCCCATGGGGCGGTGCAACGCGCTCTCGTGCGCCGTGATCGTGACGTCGCCCTGCGCGAAACCCGCGAGCGCCGTGACGAACCGCATGACCGTGCCGGCCTGCCCGCAGTCGACCGTGCCGCCGCCGTCGAGCGGCCACATCGGCGTCACGATGAGGTCGTCGCCGAACTCGCCCTCGCCCGGCTCGGGCTCGATCGAGACCCCGAGCGCGCGCAGCGCCTCGATCATGCGCGCCGAATCGTCGGAGTGCAGCGGAGAGGCGAGCCGGCTGGGCGACTCGGCCAGCGCGGCGAGGATCAGCTCACGATTCGTGAGGGACTTGGAGGCGGGGACGGTGAGTGTCGCGTGGAGCGGCTCGACGGCCACCGGTGCGCTCCAGGCCTTGACCGGAGCACCCGGCTTCGTGCGGGGGGAATACCCGTCGGCAGTCATCGGGTTCTACCCTAACGAACCCCTCACCCGAACCAGCGGAGCGGACACACGATGATTGCCACCCTCGAGCGGCCGTCGACCCTGTCGACGCGCATCTCGTCGTCCGCCCAGGCGCCGGCGCTAGGCTGGCCGGTGATGACCGATCCGTCGCACGCCCTCCCGCCGCGCACCGCCGACGCACCCGACTCCGACGCCACGAGCGACGGGCCGGTCGACGTGCGAGCCCAGTTCGAGGAGCAGGCGCTCCCGTTCATGGACCAGCTGTACGCGGCCGCGATGCGCATGACGCGCAATCCGTCCGACGCCGCCGACCTCGTGCAGGAGACGTTCGTGAAGGCGTTCTCGTCGTGGGCGACGTTCACGCAGGGCACGAACCTCAAGGCGTGGCTCTACCGCATCCTGACGAACACGTACATCAACACGTACCGCAAGAAGCAGCGCGAGCCGTACCAGGGGACGATCGACGATCTCGAGGACTGGCAGCTCGGCGGAGCCGAGTCCACGACGGCGACGCGCACGCGCTCGGCCGAGGCTGAGGCGATCGACCGCATGCCCGCCTCGATCGTGAAGGAAGCGCTGCAGTCGATCCCCGAGGATTTCCGGCTCGCGGTGTATCTTGCCGACGTCGAGGGATTCTCGTATCAAGAGATCGCAGACATCATGAAGACCCCGATCGGCACGGTCATGAGCCGCCTTCATCGTGGAAGGCGGCTGCTGCGTGACCTGCTCGCCGATTACGCGAAAGAACGCGGCATCGCCGCGGACACCGAGAACAGCGGTCGCAAGGCGACCGCCGCGAGGAGCAAGAGATGACCGACTGCGGCTGTGAGAAGGCGCGGCGCGACCTCGAGGAGTACCTGCGGAACGAGGTGTGCTCGACCGAACGCGCCGACATCGCCGAGCACCTCGCCCATTGCGAGGGCTGCGCCGACGAGGCGCACGTCGCGCGCACACTGACCGAGGCCGTCGCCCGGGCGTGCCGTGAGAAGGCCCCCGAAGAGCTTCGGGTGATGGTCGTCGAGAAGCTCCGCGCCGCCGGGCTCGCATCGGCCTGAGCGCATCTCCACGGCGCTGCTCCGCGGTCGCCCGGATCGAGGTCCTCGACCTCTCCCGCGACCGACCGGCGGGCGAACCCGATGCCGCACCCGCCGCCCCGCCTCACGGCTCCGGCGCGAACACGGTGACCGACCCCGGCGCGACGTCGATCGTGAGGGGGAGCGCGCCGATGGGGTCTCCGTCGGCGTACGCCGTCACGCCGGATGAGGCCAGTCGCACCGAGCGCACGCGATAGGTCGAGACCTCGGGAATCGACGTGTGCGTGCCGCGATAGACGCGGGGGAGCAGCCTCAGCAGGCGGAGTCGCCCCGCGGGGCGCACGAGCACGACGTCGAGGAGGCCGTCGGCGGGATCGGCGTCGGGGCAGATCGGGATGCCGCCGCCGTACGAGCGCCCGTTGCCCACCGTCGCCATGACGAGGTCGCGGTCGACGCGCTCAGTCGTGCCGTCCTCGAGCTCGACCTCGACGTCGAACGGGACGCCGGCGAGCGTCGCGAACTCGATGAGCAGTGCGATCGTGTACCGCGAGCCGCCGCGCGGCCACCGCATGCCGTTCGCGCGGTCGTTGACGCGCGAGTCGAACCCGCTCGCGAGCACGCTCCCGAAGTGGGCCGTGGACCCGTCGTGGCGGGTCACGCGAGCGAGATCGACCGTGCGTGTGCGTCCGGCGGCGATCGTCTCGGCCGCCTGCGCGACGTCGAGCTCGTGCAGGCCGAGCGCCATCGCGAAGTCGTTCCCCGTTCCCAGCGGGATGATCCCCAGTGGGATGCCGGTGCCCGCGAGCTCCTGCAGCGCGAGGTTCACCGTGCCGTCGCCGCCTGCGACGGCGACGGCCGTCGTGCCGAGCCCGATCGCGGTGCGCAGCAGCTCGGTCGACTCGGCGGCGCTGCCGCCGCTGATGATGGTGGTGCGGATGCCGTGCGCGCGCAGCCGCTCGGCGGCCTGTTCCGCCGCACCCGCGTGCGCGCCCCCGCGGGCGACGGGGTTCACGAGGAGCGTGACGCTCATGCCGGCTCGTCGCGCGGCGGAACCAGCGCCCCCGGATTCATGACGCCCGTGGGGTCGAGCGTGTCCTTCACGGCCTGCAGCACGGCGACCCCGAGCGGGCCGATCTCGGCCTCGAGATAGGGGCGGTGATCCCGCCCCACCGCGTGGTGGTGGCTGATCGTGCCGCCCGCTGCTCCGATCGCACGCGACGCGGCGTCCTTCGCACGCGCCCACTGCGCGACGGGGTCGGTTGTGAGGGCGGCGACGACGGTGAAGTACAGCGACGCGCCCGCCGGGTACACGTGCGAGATGTGGCACAGCACGATCGGCTTCGTCCCCTCCGCCGTGAGCGTCTCGCGCAGGGCATCCGTCACCGCCGCCTTGAGAGCCGAGAGGTTCGCCCACGTGGCGGCGGTCTCGAGCGTCTCGGCGAGCACTCCCGCACCGAGCAGCGTGTCGCGCAGCGCGGGGGATGAGAAGCGTCCGCGCTCCCACGAGCGTGCCGGGTCCTCGCCGCGCGAGGAGGCGCCGTGCGCCGCGAAGACGGTCTCCAGCGCGTCGCGGACGGCGGCGGCATCCGCTTCGCTCCCGCCCTCGAACGTCGCGATCGCGAGGCACCCGCGCAGACGGAGCAGGTGACCCCCGAGCGCCGCGTTCACGCGGGTCTCCGTCTCGTCGCTCAGACGGAGGACGGTGGGGCGGATGCCGCGCTGCGTCGCCTCGCGGATGGCGGACGCGCCCGCCGCGAAGTCGGGGAACGTCCACGCGCCGTACACGGTCGCCACGGGAACCGGGCGGATGCGGACCGTGACCTCGGTGATCACGCCGAACGCACCCTCGGAGCCGAGGAACAGCTCGCGCAGGTCGGGACCGGCGGCGCTCGCCGGCGCGCGGCCGAGTTCGACCTCGCCGACGGGCGTCGCGACGCGCATCGCGTGCACCAGGTCGTCGAAGCGGCCGTAGCCGCGCGAAGCCTGGCCGCTCGACCGCGTCGCCGCGAAGCCTCCGAGGGACGCGTACTCGAAGCTCTGCGGGACGTGGCCGAGCGTGTACCCGCGCGCGCCGAGCAGCTCCTCGGCCTGCGGGCCGGTCGTGCCCGCGCCGAAGGTCGCGAGCAGCGATGTCTCGTCGAGGTCGAGGAGGGCGGCGGTGCGCGCCAGGTCGAGCGCGATCACGCGATCGTGGCGCCCGCGGTCGGGCTGCACGCCGCCGACGACGCTCGTTCCTCCGCCGAACGGAACCACCGCGATCCCGAGCCGCGCGCACACCCTGAGCACCGCGAGCACCTCGGCATGGCTCGCGGGCGATACGACCGCGTCGGGCGCCGTCTGCGGCTCGTCCAGCCGGCGGGCGAGCAGGTCGGGCGTGCTCTTGCCTCCGAGGTGCAGTGTGCGGACGGCGTCGTCGCGCGTCGCGCGGTCCACGCCGACGATCGCGGCGAACGCCGCGAGGTCGTCGTCGCCCATGCGCGACGGCGTGAGCACGGGGGCGTCGCGGCGCGGGATCGGATGCGGCTTGCCGGGCAGCAGTGTCGCGAGGACGGTGCGGGCGGCCGCGGGGAGCTTGGCGGTGTGCGCGCCCCACGCGTCCCAGTCCGAACGCGGGCGCGGTGCGGGAACGGCCAGGGGTGCGCGCTCGGGCGGCGTCGCATCCATGGCGTCCAGTATGTCAGTCGCCATAAGGTGGACGAATGTCGCAATCCCCCCACGGCGCATGCGCCTGCGGCCGTCCCGGCGAGGTCATCCGCCGATACCGTCCGTCGTGAGCGCCGTCACACCCGGGGCGCCCCGACCGCCCCGTTCCACCGCGCTCGACGCGCGCCGGCGCGCGCGCGAGCTCGACGCCCTCGCGGATGCGGGTGAGATCGACGTGCTCGTCATCGGAGGCGGCATCACGGGCGCGGGCATCGCCCTCGACGCCGCGTCGCGGGGGCTGAGGACAGTGCTCGTCGAGCGCGACGACCTCGCGAGCGGCACGAGCCGATGGAGCTCGAAGCTCGTGCACGGCGGTCTGCGCTACCTCGCTTCGGGCCAGTTCGGGATCGCGCGCGAGAGCGCCGCGGAGCGTCACCTGCTCATGACGCGTCTCGCGCCGCACCTCTCGCGGTCGATGGCGCAGGTCGTTCCGCTGTACGCACCGGGACACATGACCCGCGGGGCATACGTCGGTCTCGGGTACGGTCTCGGCGACGGGCTGCGACGCCTCGTGGGCACACCGGACGCGGTGCTGCACTCGCCCGGACCGCTCGGCCGCGACGAGACGCTCCGGCTGGTGCCCGCCGTCCGTCGCGAAGGTCTGCGCGGCGGCATGCGCGGATGGGACGGCCAGCTCATCGACGACGTGCGTCTCGTGGTCGCCGTCGCGCGTACGGCGGCGGGGTTCGGGGCATCCGTCCTCACCCGGGTCGAGGTCACGTCGGCCACAGGAGACGGCGCGTGGCTGCGCGACCGCGTGACGGGCTCGGAGCTCGCCGTCCGCGCGCGCTGCGTGATCAACGCGACCGGCGTGTGGGCGGGGCGCATCGACCCCGACGTGCACCTGCGTCCGAGTCGCGGAACGCACCTCGTCGTCGAGGCTTCACGTCTCGGCGGCTCCGACGCCTCGCTCACGGTGCCTGTGCCCGGATCGAGCAGCCGCTTCGTATTCACGGTGCCCGCGCCGCACGGGCGGGCCTACATCGGCATCACGGACGTCCCCGCGGGCACCGAGCTTCCGCCCGTGCCCACCCCCGGCGATGACGAGGTGACCCTGCTGCTCGACGTCATGAACACGGTCCTCGAGGAGCCGCTCACGCGCGACGACGTCATCGGCGCGTTCGCCGGCCTCAGGCCGCTGCTCACCGATCCGCGCCACGACGAGACGAGCGATCTGTCGCGTCGCCACGCGATCATCGAGTCGTCCACGGGCGTGCTGAGCGTCGTCGGCGGCAAGCTCACGACGTACCGGCGCATGGCGCAGGACGGCGTGGATGCCGCCGTCCGCAGCCGTCTCGGCAGTGGTGTCGCGAGCTCGCGCACGCGATCGATCCCCCTTGTCGGAGCGTGGCCACGCGAGCGGCTCGCGTCGCTCGACGCGCCGCCGCGGCTCGTGCGACGGTACGGCGCCGAGGCCCCGTTCGTCGCGCGCCTGGCCGGCGGCCCGACCGCCGCACGCGGCGTCACCGCGCAGGAGCTCGAGTGGGGGGTCCGCGCCGAGGGTGCCCTCTCGATCGACGACCTCGTCGACCGCCGCACGCGCCTCGGCCTCGTGACGGCCGATCGCGACGAATCGACGGATGCCGCGGCCGCCGCCTTCGAACGTGCGGGCGTCGAACCGCTCTGACGTCGCCCCGGCGACGCCTGCACGGGTTGGCAGGATTCCTCGGTCGGACGTCCGCCGGTGCGGGCTTGGATGTCAGGGGTCCGTCCGAGACTGGATCGATGACCACGACCACCACCCACCCCCAGCCGGTGGTCGCCCACGGCCGACTGGGGATCGTGCAGGGCACCGCCCTCTACGTCGCGTCCGTGCTCGGCACCGGGCTGCTCGTGCTGCCCGGGCTCGCCGCCGATGCGGCCGGCCCCGCGAGCGTCGTCGCGGTCCTCGCGGTCATCGCGCTGTCGATTCCGCTGGCGGGCGCGTTCGCCGCGCTGGCGGCGCGGTATCCGGATGCCGGGGGAGTCGCGAGCTACGTCCGCCGGGCGCTCGGTGCGACCGCGGCGCGCATGACCGGCTACTGGTTCTACTTCGGCGTGTGCGCGGGAGCCCCCGTCGTGGGTGTGCTCGGCGCCGAGTACGTCGCGGCGGTAGCAGGCATCGATCGCGCGGGCGTGCCGATCCTCGCGGTCGCGATCATGCTGATCCCGTTCGGTGCGAACCTGCTCGGCATCCGCGTCGCCGGGTGGATGCAGTTCGTATTGACGGGCCTCCTGCTCTCGGTCGTCGTGGCGGTGGTCGCCGCTGCGTTGCCGGCGGTCGAGGCATCCGCCTTCACCCCTTTCCTCCCGCACGGCTGGGGCGGCGTCGGCATCGCGATCAGCCTCTTCGTGTGGGCGTTCGCGGGGTGGGAGGTCGGCACCCACATCGCGGGGGAGTTCCGCAACCCGCGCAGGGTGATCCCGCTCGCGACCGCGATCGCCCTCGTGCTCACGGGCGCGTCGTACCTGCTGCTTCAGATCGCGACGGTGGGCGTGCTGGGTGAGGGAGCCGGAGCGGATGCAGTGCCGCTGCTGTCACTGGCCCAGACCGTGTTGCCGGGGTTCGGCCCCGTCGCGGTCGGAGCGGTCGCGGCGATCGTGTCGGTGGGCGTCATGAACGCCTACCTCGCGGCCTTCGGCAAGCTCGGGGCGTCGCTCGCCGCGAACGGCGACCTGCCGCGGTGGTTCCGCCGCGGCGAGGAGGCGGGCGGGATCCCGCGGCGCGCGCTGTCGCTCACGATGGCCGTCGTCGCCGTGTACTTCGCGCTCATGCTGGTGGTCGACCTCGATCTCGAGCCGTTCATCCTCGTGCACACGAGCAACATGGTCTCGATCTACGCGGTCGGCATGGTCGCCGCGCTGCTCATCCTCCGCCGGTGGACGATCGGGTGGTGGATGGCGCTCGTCGCCGCCGTGCTGTCGACCGGGCTGCTCGCTCTCGCGGGTGTCAGGCTCGTGCCGAGCCTCGTGCTCGCGCTCATCGCGGTGGCGGTCACCGTGTGGCGGCGGGCGCGGACCGCCCGCACGAAGACGTGATCCCGACGCGGATGCGCCGGCCGCCCGGCATCCGCGAAGTCTCCGCTCAGCGGGCGAGTGCCTCCGCGATCACCGCGGCCTGCTCGGCCGCATGCACCTTCGGCGAGCCCGTCGCGGTCGATGCGGCGGCCGGACGCGAGACGCGCCGGATCGTGCGACCGTGCAGGTGCTTGACGAACTCGAGCGCGATGAACGGCCACGCACCCTGGTTCTCGGGTTCGTCCTGAACCCACACGAGCTCCGCGTTCGGGTACTTGTCGATCACCATGTTGAGCTCGTCGACCGGCTTCGGGTAGAACTGCTCGATCCGCACGAGGGCGATCGTGGGGTCGGGGTTCTTCTCGAGCTCGGCGCGCAGATCCCAGTGGATCTTGCCGGAGTGCAGCAGCACACGACGGACGGCCGACTTGTCGACGCCGCGCTCATCGTCGATCACCGGCTCGAAGCGCCCGTGCGTGAAGTCCTCGACGGCGCTCGTCGCTCCGCGCAGGCGCAGCATCGCCTTCGGCGTGAACACGATGAGCGGACGCCGCGGGCGCGCGTAGGCCTGGCGGCGCAGCAGGTGGAAGTACGACGCCGGCGTCGACGGACGCGCGACGGTCATGTTGTCCTGCGCGCACAGCTGCAGGTAGCGCTCCATGCGGGCAGACGAGTGGTCAGGGCCCTGGCCTTCGTAGCCGTGCGGGAGCAGCAGCACGAGGCTCGACTGCTGGCCCCACTTCTGGTCGGCGGCGGAGATGTACTCGTCGATGACCGACTGGGCGCCGTTCGCGAAGTCGCCGAACTGGGCCTCCCACAGCACGAGCGCATCGGGGCGCTCGACGGAGTACCCGTACTCGAAAGCCATCGCCGCGTACTCGCTGAGCAGCGAGTCGTAGACCCAGAAGCGGCCCTGGTTCTCGCTGAGGTTCGACAGCGGCAGCCACTCCTGGCCGTTCGCGCGGTCGTGGAGCACCGCGTGGCGCTGCACGAACGTGCCGCGGCGCGAGTCCTGCCCGGCGAGGCGCACGTTCGTGCCCTCGAGCAGCAGCGAGCCGAACGCGAGCAACTCGGCGAACGCCCAGTCGATCGCGCCGTTGCGGCTCATGTCGTAGCGCTTCTCGAGGAGCTGCTGGAGCTTCGGGTGCACCGTGAAGCCCTCCGGCTTGTTGACGAACGCATCGCCGACGAGTTCGATCACGCTGCGCGACACACCCGTCGTGTCGGGCTCGCCGATCACCGTCGGGACGATCGCCTCCTCCTCGACGACGGGGGAGGAACCGGTCTCGGCGGCGTGCGTCTCGGCGAACGCGATCTCGAGGCGGTTCTGGAAGTCGCGCTTGGCCTGCTCGTACTCCTCCTCGGTGATGTCACCGCGACCGACGAGAGCCTCGGTGTACAGGCGGCGCACCGAGCGCTTCGCCTCGATGAGGTTCGTCATGTGCGGCTGCGTCATCGACGGGTCGTCGCCCTCGTTGTGACCGCGGCGGCGGTAGCAGACGAGGTCGATGACGACGTCGCGGTGGAACTCCTCGCGGTACTGCACCGCGAGCTGTGCGACGCGCACGACGGCCTCGGGGTCGTCGCCGTTCACATGGAAGATCGGCGCCTGGATCGTCTTGGCGACGTCGGTCGCGTACACCGACGAGCGGCCGTCCTGCGGCGTCGTGGTGAAGCCGACCTGGTTGTTGACGACGATGTGCACGGTGCCGCCCGTGCGGTAGCCGCGCAGCTGGGACATCTGAAGCGTCTCGACGACGACGCCCTGGCCCGCGAAGGCCGCGTCACCGTGGATGAGGATCGGCAGCCACGAGAACGTGCCGATGGGCTTGCGGTCCTGCTTGGCGCGGACGATGCCCTCGAGCACGCCGTCGACCGTCTCGAGGTGCGACGGGTTCGCCGCGAGGTACACGGGCAGCTCGGCGCCCGAATCCGCCACGAACGTGCCCTCGGTGCCGAGGTGGTACTTGACGTCGCCCGATCCGCTCTTCGAGCCGATCGCGACCGAGCCCTCGAACTCGCGGAACACCTGGCCGTACGTCTTGCCGGCGATGTTCGTGAGCACGTTCAGGCGGCCACGGTGCGCCATGCCGATCGCGGCACCGTCCAGGCCCGCGTCGGCGGCGCCCTGGAGCACCTGGTCGAGCAGCGGGATGAGCGACTCGCCGCCCTCGAGCGAGAAGCGCTTCTGGCCGACGTACTTCGTCTGCAGGAAGGTCTCGAACGCCTCGGCCTCGTTCAGCTTCGACAGGATGCGCAGCTGCTCGTCGTGGCCGGGCTTCTGGTACTTGACCTCGACGTTGCGCTGGAACCACGCGCGCTGCGCCGGGTCCTGGATGTGCATGTACTCGATGCCGATCGTGCGGCAGTACGAGTCGCGCAGGACGCCCAGGATGTCGCGCAGCTTCATGAGGCGCTTGCCGCCGAAGCCGCCGGTCACGAACTCGCGGTCGAGGTCCCAGAACGTCAGCCCGTGGCTCTCGATCTCGAGGTCGGGGTGCGTGCGCTGGACGTACTCGAGCGGGTCGATGTCGGCCATGAGGTGGCCGCGCACGCGGAAGGAGTTGATGAGCTCCTGCACGCGCGCGGTCTTGTCGACGCGCTCGGCGACGTCGACGTTGATGTCGTTCGCCCAGTGGATCGGCGCGTACGGGATGCGCAGCGCCGCGAAGATGTCTTCGTAGAAGCTGCGCTGGCCGATGAGCAGCTCGTGCACCTTCTTGAGGAACTCGCCCGACGCCGCGCCCTGGATGACGCGGTGGTCGTACGTGCTCGTGAGCGTGATGGTCTTGCCGATCGCGAGCTCGTTGAGCGTCTTGTCGCTCGCACCCTGGAACTCGGCCGGGTACTCGAGCGCGCCGACGCCGATGATCGACCCCTGGCCCTTCATGAGGCGGGGGACCGAGTGCACGGTGCCGATGCCGCCCGGGTTGGTCAGCGAGATCGTCGTGCCCTGGAAGTCGGCGGGCGTGAGCTTGTTGGCGCGGGCGCGCGACACGAGGTCTTCGTACGACGCGAGGTACTCGCCGAACGAGAGGGTCTCGGCTCGCTTGATGCTCGGGACGAGCAGCGCGCGCGAGCCGTCTGGGCGCGGGAGGTCGATCGCGATGCCGAGGTTCACGTGCGCGGGCGCCACCACGGACGGCTTGCCGTCGACCTCGGCGTAGAAGACGTTCATGCTCGGGAAGTCCTTGAGCGCCTGGATGAGCGCCCACCCGATGAGGTGCGTGAAGCTGACCTTGCCGCCGCGCGTGCGCGACATGTGGTTGTTGATCACGATCCGGTTGTCGATCATGAGCTTCGCCGGCACCGTCCGGACGCTCGTCGCGGTCGGGACGGTGAGCGACTCGTCCATGTTGGCCGCAAGGGTCTTCGGGAGGCCCTTGAGGGCGGTGACGACGTCCTCGTCGACGCTCTCCTCGGGCGCGGACGGCTTGATCTTCGGCGCCTGGGCCGGAATCGGCTGCGGCGCGGCGGGGCGCGCGGTCGTGCGGGCGACCGGCTGGCTCCCGATCACCGGGACCGGTGCCGTGACCGGGCGCGGCTCAGACGACGTCGCCGCCCCGTTCGCGGTCGCCGGAGCGGTCGCGGGGGCGGCGGAAGAGGGAGCGGCGGCCGAGGCGGATGCCGCAGGCGCAGGAGCCTCGGATGCGGGGCCGGCCGGAGCCGAAGGCGCCGACGCCCCGTCCGCGTCGACGGGGTGGTAGGCCTCGAGGATCGGCCACCAGGCCTTGTCTACCGAGTTCTTGTCGACCTTGTACTGCTCGTAGAGTTCGTCGACGAGCCATTCATTGGCTCCGAACTCTCCTTCGTTCGATACACCGACGCCCGTCACCTGGCTCGACACGCTCGATCGCCTGCTTTCGTGAAGAAGATGTGGATGCCTGGTCCGCAACGACCCTCGGGCACGATCCTTAAGCGTAACCCAGTCCGCGTCGCTCTTCGTCGGGGTTGCGCTCCGTGGGAAAGCACGATTCGGCAACGGCATCCGCGGCCCTTCCAGTCGCTACCCTTGACGGACATGGAGTTCTACGGAGACCGCCCCGACGTCGACCTGACGTATTCGGACGTGTTCCTCGTCCCCCGGCGGTCGACGGTCGCGAGCCGCCTCGACGTGGACCTGTCCCCGGGTGACGGCACGACCGCCACCCTTCCGATCGTCTCGGCCAACATGAACTCGGTCACCGGGGCGCGCCTGGCCGCGACACTCGCGCGCCGCGGCGGCCTGGGGGTCCTGCCCCAGGACATGCCGCTGCAGGAGCTCGACGCGGCGATCCGGTGGGTGAAGGCTCAGCCCGTTCCGTGGGACACCCCGCTCGTGCTGCCGCCCGACGCGACGGTCGCCGACGCCGCGCGGCTGCTCCCCGCGACACAGGGCTACGGCATCGTCGTCGCCGAGACCCCGTCCGGCGCCGGTCAGCAGCACGGCGGTGGAGTCGACACCCGCTTGCCCGGCACGGGACTGCGCGCCGAGGACATCCTCGGGGTCGTGCCCGCGACCCGGCTGGGCACCGCTCTTCCCGACGCGCGGCTCGGCGACATCGCACGCGGACGATCGGCGTCGATCGACGCCGAAGACGTCGAGAGCGGTCGCCAGGCGTTCGACCTCCTCGTCGCGGCGGAGGCCGACGTCGTGTGCGTGCTGCGGCACGGCATGCTCGTCGGCACGCTCTCGCGCCGCAGCGCGCTGCGCTCGTCGCTGTACCGTCCGGCGGTCGACGCGTCGGGGCGGCTCATCGTCGCAGCCGCCGTCGGCATCAACGGCGACGTCGCGGCGAAGGCTCGCGCCCTCGCCGCCGCCGGAGTCGACGTGCTCGTCGTCGACACCGCGCACGGGCACCAGGAGAACATGCTCGCGGCGCTGCGCACGATCGCCGACCTCGACCTGGGCATCCCGCTCGCGGCGGGAAACATCGTCACGGCCGAAGGCGTCCACGACCTCGTCACGGCGGGCGCGAGCATCCTCAAGGTGGGCGTCGGCCCCGGCGCGATGTGCACGACCCGCATGATGACCGCAGTCGGACGACCCCAGTTCTCGGCCGTGCTCGAGACGGCGGAGGCGGCGCGGCTCATGGGCGCCCACGTGTGGGCCGACGGCGGCGTACGGTACCCGCGCGACGTCGCCCTCGCGCTCGCCGCCGGTGCGTCCTCCGTCATGATCGGCTCGTGGTTCGCGGGAACGATCGAGGCGCCCGGTGAGCTGCTCGTCGACGCCGACGGCCGCGCATACAAGGAGTCGTGGGGCATGGCGTCGACGAAGGCCGTGCACGAGCGCTTCGGGCGGCTCGACCCGTACGAGCTCGCGCGCAAGGAGCTGTTCGCCGAGGGCATCTCGTCGTCGAAGATCTATCTCGACCCGCTGCGTCCGGGCATCGAGGACCTGCTCGACATGATCACTTCGGGCGTGCGCTCGTCCTTCACGTACGCGGGTGCGGCCACGGTGCCCGAGTTCCACGAGCGCGCGCGCGTCGGCCTGCAGTCCGCCGCCGGCTACGAGGAGGGCAAGGCGCTCCCGGTCAGTTGGTGAGCCGCCCGCATCCGCCCGCGCCTTCTCGCTCACACCGGCTGCTTCGCGCTGTCGAAATCAGCGTCCGCGGCCGCGACCCTCGTGCGCGATCGCGGATTTCGACAGCGCGAACCATCTGAGGGGATCGCGGTCAGGGGCGGCGCTTCGAGCTCGGCAGCCCGTCCGCGGTCAGGATGTCGTATACGCGGCGTGGGAAGTCGAGGTCGCCCGCTTCCAGCCGGCTGAAACCGCGCACCTCGCGTCGGATCTCGTTCTCGCGGTTCTTCTCATCGATCACGATCGCCGCCGGATCGCGGCCTGCATCGAACTCGGGGCTCAGGTACTTTCCGCGGCCGTCGATCTCCAGCCAATGGTCGTGCCCCGGGAAGTAGCGGTCCGCGAACACGAGCCGGCCGCTGCGGAGGACGCGCCGCTCCTGGGAGCGGGACGGGGGGAATCCGAGGTGCTCGAGGAGCACACGCGCCTGCGTCTCACGGGGATTCGCGGCACCGCAGTCGGCGTTCTCGATGACGCGTCGTGCGCGCACGTCGCCTCGTCGGGGTGCATCGTGATCGAGCCGCAGCAAGAGCTCGTCTCTGGTCGTCAGCGGACCAGACGCACGTCGGCTCCAGATCGCCTGGTCGACGGCCGTGGACGCGATGAGGAAAGGTGCCGCGCGAGCGATGTCGAGTGCGGTCTGAGCCGGAGTCGTGACGTGGTGCACGCCGAGCGGAGTGCGCTCGACGTCCTCGAGACCGAGCGCGCGGCGACGCACTGCGCCGCCGGATCGGCCGCCGGACGCCCGGTCGATGGTGACGTCGACGAGCTCCGGCCAGGCGCCGAGGATGTCGATGTCGTGCACCGCGGCGGCCGCGAAGTGCGAGATGGTGGCGCCCGGCTCCAGACGCCGCGCGACTTCGTGCACGCGGACGCGATGTCGCTCGATCGGACGCAGCCGTCGCCAGGCGTCAGCGCGGACGTATGCGCCGGCGGCGACCCGGACGAGCCGGCCGGATCGGAGGTCGCGCCGAAGGCGGCGATCGTCCACCGGATCGAGCTGGTCCGCCCTCCGGAAGATCGCGACGAGCTCGTCCGCGGTTGACGTCGTCTTCACGCGGACACTCTCCCTCGCGCGACGCGCTCGGGCGCCGACACTCCACGGGACAGTGGGGCGCCCCCACACCTCCGGTGGCTGGGGAGGAGCCGTGCTCGATCGGCGCCCTCACGGCTCGCGCTGTCAAGACCGGCATCCGCTGCCCTCCCCGATGCCCGCGCGTGCGGATTTCGACAGCGCGAGGCGTGGGTGATGGCGACGGGCTGGGCGTGGGCGGAGGCGACGGGAGAGGGGCGGGTCGGGGCGCCGCGAGGGGAGGGAGAAGGAGCATCCGTCGCGCGCCTGCCCTGCCGTAGACTTTTCGCGAGATGGACGACCCGCCCAGTTGCAGACGCCCGCCCCACGAACCGGCCCCCGCGATCGGGGGTGACGCGTGATGGATTACGTCATGCTGGGCGTGGGGCTCCTGCTCACCATCGGGACCGGACTCTTCGTCGCGAGCGAGTTCGCGCTCGTGAACCTCGACCGGGCCGACCTCGAAGCGCGGCGCGAACGCGGCGAGTCCCGTCTGTCGCTCACGATCAGCGCGCTGAAGCTCACCTCGACGCACCTGTCGAGCGCGCAGCTCGGCATCACGCTCACGACCCTCCTCACCGGTTACACGATGGAGCCGGCGATCTCGAACCTCCTGGGTCCGGTGTTCCGGCAATGGGGGTGGGCGGATGCCGTGGTGACCCCGGTCGCCGCGGTGATCGGCGTCACGATCGCCACGATCCTCTCGATGATCCTCGGCGAGCTCATCCCGAAGAACCTGGCCCTCGCGGTGCCGCGTCAGACCGCGAAGATCGTCCTGCCGTTCCAGGTCGCGTTCACGACGGTGTTCCGCCCGGCCGTCGCCGTGCTCAACGGCAGCGCGAACGGTGTGCTGCGGCTGCTCGGCGTCGAGCCGAAGGAGGAGCTGTCGGGGGCCCGAACCGCCGAGGAGCTCTCGAGCCTCGTGCGCCGCTCGGCGAGTGCCGGCGTGCTCGAGGAGGACACCGCGACGCTCCTCGACCGCAGCCTCACGTTCGCGCGCCTGACCGCCGCCGATGTCATGACGCCGCGCCCGAGCGTGCACGCGCTCGCGGCGGACGACTCGGTCGACGACGTCGTGCAGCTCGCGCGCCGCACGGGCCACAGCAGGTTCCCCGTGTACCAGGACTCAATGGACGACATCGTCGGCATCGTGCACCTGAAGGCCGCGGTGTCGGTTCCCCGCGAGCGACGACCGGATGTCCCCGCGGCGGCCATCGCGACCGAGCCGCTGCGCGTGCCCGAGGCCGTGCACCTCGACGCGCTGGTGTCGGAGCTGCGGGCGCGCGGCTACCAGATGGCGATCGTCGTGGACGAGTACGGCGGAACGGCCGGCATCGTGACGCTCGAGGACCTCGTCGAGGAGATCGTCGGAGAGGTGCTCGACGAGCACGACCGCCGCCGCGCGGGCATCGTGCGGGCCGAGGGCTCGGTGATCCTTCCGGGCGAGCTGCGGCCCGACGAGGTGCGCGACCGCACCGGCATCCGCATCCCCGAAGGGGACGTGTACGACACCGTCGGCGGGTTCCTCATGAGCGTGCTGGAGCGCATCCCCGTCGTCGGCGATGCGGTCGAGATCGAGGACGGCACGCTCGAGGTGCAGCGCATGGACGGCCGCCGCGTCGACCGGGTGCGGTTCACGCCCGCACCCGTTCCCGACGGAGCCGCGAACCTCAGCACCGAAGCGGGCGCCGACCGAGAGGGCGGTGCGCGATGAGCGATTGGGCGGGCCTCGCCTGGCTGTTCGTGCTGCTGATGGCGAACGCGTTCTTCGTGGGCGCCGAGTTCGCCGTCATCTCGGCGCGCAGATCGCAGATCGAGCCTCGCGCCGAGAAGGGCTCCCGCGCGGCGAAGACGGCCCTGTTCGCGATGGAGCACGCGACGCTCATGCTCGCGACGTGTCAGCTCGGCATCACGATCTGCTCGCTGCTGATCCTGAACGTGTCGGAGCCGGCGATCCACCACCTGCTGGCCGAGCCGCTCGGGCTCACGGGCCTCAACGAGTCGATGGTCGACGTCATCGCGTTCGTGATCGCCCTCGTGCTCGTGTCGTACCTGCACGTCGTGTTCGGTGAGATGGTGCCGAAGAACCTCGCGTTCTCGGTGCCGGACCGGTCGGTGCTGATGCTCGCGACGCCGCTCGTGTGGATCTCGAAGCTGTTCCACCCCGTGATCGTGTCGCTCAACTGGATCGCGAACCACGCGGTGCGCCTGTTCCGCGTCGAGCCGAAGGACGAGGCGGCCTCGACGTTCACGCTCGAAGAGGTCGCGACGATCGTGAGCCAGTCCCGCATCGAGGGGGTGCTCGACGATTCGGCGGGCACCGTCGCGGCGGCGCTCGAGTTCACCGACAAGAAGGCGAAGGCGATCGCGGTGCCGCTCAGCGAACTCGTGACGCTGCCCCAGACCACGACGCCGGACGAGATCGAGCGCGCGGTGGCGAAGCACGGGTTCTCGCGGTACGTGATCGTCGACGAGACCGGCGAGCCGCTCGGCTACGTGCACCTCAAAGACGTGCTCCGCGTCGCGGAGGGTCCGGGTTCTGCGGCCGGCGCGGCCGCGCAGATTCCGGCGAAGCGCATCCACCACATGGTGCCGGTGCTGGAGACGACCGACCTCGAAGACGCGCTCGCGCTCATGCGCCGCGCAGGCCGCCACCTCGCCCAGGTGCGCGACGCGAGCGGGCGTACGACCGCGGTGCTCTTCCTCGAAGACATCATCGAGGAGCTGATCGGCGAGGTGCAGGACGCGACCCGCCGCGGCCGGCGGTGACACGACGCATCCGGATGCCCCGCCGAGCCCGCCGGGTCAGGCGGCGCGCACGCGTGCGGGTCGTGCCCGCAGGTACTGCGCCGGCCAGTAGTCGATGTCGACGCCGAGTTCGATCGATGCGCGCAGTGCGTAGTGCGGGTCGCGCAGCCATTCGCGACCGGCCATGATCGCGTCGGCGTCGCCCGCCTCGAGGATCGCTTCGGCCTGGGCTGCATCGTCGATCATGCCGACCGCGGACACCGGAACACCCGCCGTCCGCCGGACGTGCGCGGCGAAGGGCACCTGGTAGCCCGGGCCCGTCTTCAGGCGCTGGTGGGCGACGAGCCCCCCGCTGGAGATGTCGAACAGGTCGGCGCCGCGTTCCGCCGCCCAGGTCGCGACGGTCGCGGTCTCGTCGGGGGTGAACCCGCCGTCGGCCCAGTCGTAGGCGGAGAAGCGCACGAGCAGCGCGAGGTCCGGCGCGGCCCGCCGCACCGCTGAGACGATGCGCAGGACGAGGCGCGCCCTGTTCTCGAGCGAGCCGCCGTACTCGTCGTCGCGGTGGTTCGAGAGGGGAGAGAGGAACTCGTGCAGCAGGTAGCCGTGCGCCGCGTGCACCTCGACGACGTCGAAGCCCACCTCGACGGCGCGCCGCGCGGCCGCCGCGAAGTCTTCGACGACGCGGTCGATGCCGTCGTGATCCAGGGCGACGGGGGTCGCGAGCCCTTCGAACGGGATCGCCGACGGAGCGACGGTCTGCCATCCGCCGTGCTCACGGGGGACGGAGCCGCGCTGTCCGTTCAGCGGTGACGACGTCGATGCCTTGCGTCCCGCGTGCGCGAGCTGGATCCCGGCGAGGGCGCCGCGAGCCCGGACGGCGGCGACGATGGGCGCCCATGCGTCGCGGTGCGCGTCGCTCCACATACCCGTGTCGTCGGGCGAGATGCGCCCCTCGGGCGACACGGCGGTCGCCTCCGTCATCACGATTCCCGCCCCGCCGGACGCGAACTGCGCGAGATGGACGTGGTGCCACTCCTGCGGCATGCCGTCGATCGCGCTGTACTGGCACATCGGCGAGACCCACAGGCGGTTGCGCGCGGTCTTCGGGCCCACGGCCAGAGGGGAGAAGAGAATGCTCATGTGTCGGATCGTCCTGCCGGTAGGGTGTCGCCATGAGCGGCCAGTGGACGGCGGATGACGCGTCGCGCCACCTGCGACGTCCGACCGACCGCGACGACAAGTATTCCCGAGGCGTCGTCGGCTTCCGAACCGGGTCGGCCCAGTATCCGGGAGCGGCGGTGCTCGGCGTCGAGGCGGCGTGGCGCACGGGGGTCGGCATGGTGCGCTACCTCGGGCCCGAGTTCGCACGGAACCTCGTGCTCCAGCGGCGGCCCGAGACCGTGACGGTCGACGGGCGTGTGCAGGCGTGGGTCGTCGGGTCGGGCACTCCGGTCGAGCAGGACGAGACGGACGCCGCAACCCGCGCCGTCCGTGAGATCTTCGCCGGTCGCGCACCGGTCGTCGTCGACGCAGGTGCGCTCGACCACGCCGTGGGCGCGGCGGCGCCCTGCATCGTGACCCCGCACGACCGCGAGCACGACCGGCTTCGCTCGCGGCTCGGCCTCGCACCTGCGGACGGCGGCGAGCGAGCGGCATCCGCTCTTCACACCGCGTCGGCGCTGCGCGGCGTCGTCGTCCTCAAAGGTGCGCGCACGATCGTCGCGACGCCGTCGGGCTGGTCGACGGTCGTCGCGAGCGGAACCCCGTGGCTCGCGACCGCCGGCACGGGCGATGTGCTGGCGGGTGTCATCGGCGCCGTCGTCGCGGGCGCACTCGCGACCGGTGCCGGTGGTCAGGACCGCAAGGTGAGTTCGGGCGAGCTCGGTGAGCTCGCGGCGACCGGAGTATGGCTCCACGGTCGTGCCGCCACGCTCGCCGCGGAGGCGCGCGGCGCGCACCGCGGGCCCATCACGGCGCTCGACGTCGCCGAAGCGCTGCCCTCCGCGGTATCGGAAGTGCTCGCACAGACCCCGTGACCCGCCTCTCTAGGATGAGGAGGGTGTCGAGGCGCGCGGTGCTGTGGGTCGGGTTCGCGGTCGTGCACGTCGGCGTCGCGGTGCTCGGATGGCTGCTGCCGAACCAGCCGATGGGGGACGTCTACCTCGTCTACGAGCCGTGGTCGACGCGCGCCGTCGAGGGGACCGCGATCGTCGGAGTCACCGAGAGCTGGGTGTATCCGCACCTCGCGCTCGTGCCCATGGTTCTCGCGAAAGCGATGTCATGGCTCGGCGGCTACGAGATCGCGTGGGCCGTCGTCGTCACCGCCGCGGACGCGGTCGCGTTCGCCGTGCTCGTCGGCCGGGGCCGGTCGAGCGGCCGCTGGATCGCGGCGTGGTTCTGGCTCGTCTTCATCGCGCTGCTCGGCCCGGTGGGGATCTACCGGCTCGAAGGGGTGACCACGCCGCTCGCGCTCGCGGCGTGCCTGTGGCTCGTCGGCAGGCCGGCGCTCGCATCGGTGCTGCTGACCATCGGCATGTGGATCAAGGTGTGGCCCGCCGCGCTGCTGGCGTCGGCGGTGGTCGCCGTGCGGCGTCGGCGCGCGATCGCGGGGACGTCGATCGCGCTGTCGGCGGTCATCCTGCTCATGGTCCTCTCGGCCGGAGCGGGAGCCCACGCACTCGGCTTCGTCGCGGGTCAGACCGATCGCGGCCTCCAGCTCGAGGCTCCCGTGAGCGGCTACTACCTGTGGCGCGCGGTCCTGGGGTACGAGGACTCCTTCATCTACTACGACCAGGCGATCCTCACGTTCCAGGTGACGGGGCCCTCCGTCGACATCGTCATCGCCGCGATGACCCCCGTGCTCGTGATCGCGGTCATCGGCGTGCTCGTGCTCGGCATCGTGAAGATGTGGCGCGGGGCGACCTTCGCGGGGCTCTTCCCGTCACTCGGCCTCGCGACCGTCGCCGCGATGATTCTCTTCAACAAGGTCGGCTCGCCGCAGTACCTCTCGTGGATCATCGCGCCGCTCGTGGTCGGACTCGTGATCGACCGCTGGCGCTGGTGGGGGCCTGCCCTCCTCGGGCTCGGAACGGCGCTGCTCACCCAGATCGTCTATCCGCTCACCTACGGCGAACTGCTCGTCGCGTCGGCGTTCCCCACCGTCGTGCTCACGCTGCGCAACCTCGCCCTCGCGGTGCTGTTCGTCTGGGCGGTCGTGCGCGTCGCGCGCACCCCCACTCACCCCCGCGTGAAGCCGCGAGCCGCGGCATCCGCCTCGCCTTCACCGACACCGACGCCCACCGAACCCTGATTCAGGAGGAACCCATGCTCGTCGCCTTCTCCGTCGCCCCGAGCGGCACCGGACGCGCGGACGGCTCGGTGCACGACGCCGTCGCGGCCGCGGTGCGCGTCGTGCGCGATTCCGGCCTGCCGCACCGCACGACCTCGATGTTCACCGAGATCGAGGGGGAGTGGGACGAGGTGTTCGACGTCGTCAAGCGCGCGACGGATGCCGTGATGCCGTTCGGCTCGCGCGTCTCGCTCGTGCTGAAGGCTGACATCCGTCCCGGCTGGACCGGCGAGCTCGACGGCAAGATCGAGCGGCTCGAGCGTGCTCTCGACGAGGGCGGCTCGGCCGACTGACGCACGGCCCGCACCGAGCCCCGGCCTAGAGTGGTCGAGTGCCCCACGAGACTCCCGGATCCCGCGCGCAAGAGGCGCTCGCGCGGGCGATCGGTACGAGCCCCGACCCCGCCGAGGGCGTCGACGAGCCCGACGAGATGCCGGTCGCCGCGACCGTCGTGATCGCGCGCGACGGAGCGCAGGGTCCGGAGGTGCTGCTCATCGAGCGGCCCGACCGCGGGTCGTTCGCGGGCGCGTGGGTGTTCCCGGGCGGCAAGCTCGACCCGATCGACCGCGAGGGCGACGCCTCATCGGACGACGCGGACGAGCGCGCCGCGCGCCGCGCCGCGGTGCGAGAGGCGCGCGAGGAGACCGGCATCATGCTCGACGCCGACGCGCTCGTGCCGATCTCGCGGTGGAGCCCACCCCCCGGTCTGCCGCTGCGGATCCTCACGTGGTTCTTCGTGACGCGTGCGCCCGACGACGTGAGCCTCGAGCTCGCCGCCGACGAGGCGGTGTCGGCGACGTGGGCGCGCCCCGCCGATGTGCTCGAGCGCCATGGGCGCGGCGAGCTCACGCTGTATCCGCCCACGTGGGTCACGCTGCACGAGCTCGCGGGGCAGTCCGACGTCGACGACCTCCTCGCGACGGCGCGCCTCGGCGGGGTGCGTGCGTACGAGACTCTCGCCCGGCGGGGTCCGGCCGGCCCGTTCATGCTGTGGCAGGAGGACGCCGAGTACGACGCGGATGCCGCGGCCGCCGCATCCGGATCACGCGCTCGCGCGCGTCACCGCCTCTCGATCGGCGACCTTCCCTGGAACTACGAGCGCTCGTTCTGACGCCCTCGCGCCGTCACGACTCGAAGAGGCGGCGGATGTGCCGGCCGACGGCCTCGGTCTCGATGAGGAAGCCGTCGTGCCCGAAGTCGCTCGTGAGGACGACGGCCCGGTCGCCGTCGAGGGTCGTGCGGATGCCGCGCGCGATGCGGTGCTGTCCGTCGATGGGGAACAGGCGGTCGGAGTCGATCCCGAGCACGAGCGCTTTGGCGGTCACGCGTCCGAGCGCCTCTTCGACCCCGCCGCGGTCGCGGCCGACGTCGTGCGAGTTCATCGCCTCGACGAGCGTGATGTAGGAGTTCGCGTCGAAGCGGCGCGTGAACTTGTTGCCGTGGAAGTCGAGGTACGACTCCACGGCGAAGCGTCCGCCGTGGCCCAGCGGGCTCACGCTGGACTGCCACGACCGCTGGAACCGCTGGTTGAGCTCGGTGGGGGACCGGTAGTTCAGCAGCGCCATGCGCCGCGCGAGCGCGAGGCCGCGGTGGGGGCCGTCGCCGGCATCCGCGTCGTAGTACTCGCCGCCCTGGAAGCGCGGGTCGATCTGGATCGCCTCGAGCTGCACCGAGTTGAGCGCGATCTGGTCGGCGGTGTTGACGGGCGGAGCCGACAGGATGCCGACGCGCTCGACGCGTTCCGGGTAGCCGACCGCCCATTCCATCGCGTGCATGCCGCCCATCGAGCCGCCGATGACACCGGCCCACACGTCGATCCCGAGCGCGTCGGCGAGGCGTACCTGCGCGGCGACCTGATCGCGGATCGTGAGGTACGGGAAGCGCGACGCCCATTCGTACCCGTCGGGCCCGATGCTCGCGGGACCGGTCGAGCCCTGGCATCCGCCCAGCATGTTCGGCGCCACGACGAACCAGCGATCGGTGTCGATCGGAGCGCCGGGGCCCACGATGTCGCTCCACCAGCCGTCGGTCGGATGCCCCGGCCCGGCGGGCCCGCGCACGTGGCTGTCGCCGGTGAGGGCGTGCAGAACGAGCACGGCGTTGTCGCGCGTCGCGTTGAGCTCGCCCCACGTCTCGTACGCGAGGCGGTAGCCGGGCAGCTCGCGGCCGCCCTCGGTGCGGAACGGCCCGAACGCGGCGAAGTGCCGGTCGCCGACCGGATCGCCGTCGCGCCACGCGCCGGTCGCGGGCGGACGCCCGAGGAGCAGGCGCGCGTCGGCCTCCGTGACGGGCGCGCTCGGCACCGTGTCTTCGGAGGTCTGCCAGTCCACGAAACAGCGCCCTTTCATTCATGCCGAGTCGGCCACCATCCACCGTAGTCGGGTCGCATGGACGGCGACGGCGTTGTTACGCGCTCGCGTGAGAAGACTCGCGCAAGTGTACGCGCGTAAGAAAGTCCAGGTGGCGCGCGCTTTTCGCGGCGAGCGGGTATCTTGTCCGTCGCCAGAAGGGAGGAGGCACGGTTGGAAAAGTGGGACATCGCCGACGTCGTTGCATTTGTCGGCGAAGAGGCAGTCGAGCGCGCGGGACGGCTCGGGGTTCAACGGTGGCGGGAGTTGGTCGACGAGGCGGACATCGCCGCGCCTGAGGTGGGCGAGCGCATCGCGGCGTATGCGGTGGCCGTGGCGGATCTCGTCGAGGCGCTCATCGAAAGACATGGCGTCGCCGGGCTGGAAGCGGCGGCTGGGCTGGGCGTCGACGTTCAGCCGATCTTCGAAGGTGCGCTCGCGGTCGCGGCTGGGACGGCGCCTTAGAGCACGAAAAGGCCCCTACCTCGGGATGAGGCAGGGGCCTACGTGTGTCAGGACGCCAGGACGGCGCGGCACGCGGCAGACGCAAGCGCCTGCGCGGCGATGCGGTCGAGATCGCGACCGGCGGTGAGACGCGCCCAGGTCGCGAAGTCGCGACGGTAGAGGGCGTGCCACGCGCCAGCGGCGGACAGGTTCACCTCGACGGGTGCGCCGTCGTGGTCGACGATGACAGAGGTCATGCGCGGGAGATCCCTTCTAGAACGGCGGGGCCTCGTCGGCGGGCTCAGGCGCGGCGGACCGGGCCGCATCGCGGGCCACACGCGCGGCGACGAGACGCTCGTAGACGTCCGCCTCGGCGAGGCCGGGCGTCGCCATCTTGAGCGCATGAAGGGCGGACTCGACGACGCGGTCACGCAGGAGGTCGGGGCGCTCGGCGACCACCTCGGAGGCGTACTCCTCGGCGGCGGCGCGAGCGGTCGACGGAGTCCAGCCGCCCGCGGGTGCGCGAGGTCGCCACTCCGGGAGCGGGTCAACGTCCTCGCGCGCGCGGCGGTCGAGGCGGGGACGGATGCCCGGCGCCGGACGGTCGCGGCGGATCATCGGCGATGCCACCTCGATCCGGCCAGGTTGGCGCCTGCGACGGAGGCGGACGAGGCGGTCTTCGGCGGGGCCGTGAGGCCAGCGGCACGAAGCGTCGCGATGGCGTCGCGACGAAGCGCGCGGACCTCAGCGACGGCGGGGTTGACGACGACCTGGCCCATTGAGCCCTTTGTCATCATCCCGTGCTCGGGGATCGTCGCGGCGAGGTCGTCCGCCATCGCGATCATCGCGCACGCCTCATAGAGGGCGGCGAGTTGCGCGGCGGTGGCCGTCGGGTGCTCGTCGGCGATCTCGGCATATGTCGTGCGGGCGGAGTCGCTCCACTCGGCGGGGAGGTCGGCGTAAGGGGTGGTGTCTGGCGTGGTCATGGGCGCTCCTTCGGGGCGGATCCGGCGCGCGGGAGGTCGTCCAAAAAACGGGAGGGGTGTGCGCATAGACCGGCGTTTGCAGAGGCCGCGCGGGCCTGACAACAGGGGCCATCAGTTGAAACCGGACCCGCAAGGCGGCGCGGGCGCGGAGCAGGGCACGGGAGTTGGCATCCGGGCTCGACCGTCAGTGTCGGGGGCTCGCAGTACCCTCGTTCCCACCGGGGGCGAAAGGGGACCATCCGTGCCCGTCGAGGTTGCTGTTCAACGCCTGGTCGATAAGTACGCGGCGGCGCTTCAGGGCCCACGCCTACTGTTCGACCTATGGCCGCGGCCTCGCACGCCAGGGCGACCCGAGAAGAAGTACACAGCGCTCGCGTCTGCGGTCGTCCTTGGCGTTACAGGTGCGTTCGAGTCGTTCGCGGAGGACTTACTCGCCGCGGCGCTGATCCAGCGAGGGCATGGATGGGCCCACGTCGCCGCGAACGCAGACCTGTCGAATCCCTCATTGGAGACTCTGCGCGACCGGCTGAGCCACACGACGGGATTCGAGGTGAAGCCTCCTAACGATTGGGCGCTCACACTGCCAACTCAGAGCAAGTCCAACCCGAGCAAATGGACCGAACGGGAAGTCTCCTGGGGCACGGTGCTTAAACGATCAGAGAGTTGGATCGAGGTGAGGCATTGCCTCGCCCACGGCGCCGTGACCGGAATCGGCCCGGAACGATGGCCTGGCCCGGTGTCGAAGGCTCACCACTCGAAGCAAGCTCGACTCCCGAGCGCTAATGACGAGGGCGTTCTTGCACGTGTCGGCTCGGATCCCGAGAAGCGGGGCTTGTACCTTTGGCCGTCAGTTTCGTGCGCGCGCATCTTTAGCGCCGGGGCCGTGGTCATCGCGTGTGCAGTTGCAGAACACCTTGGCGAGGCGCTCAACACGAGTGCCGTGCCCAGTTTCGGCGACGTTTAGGGCGGCCCCGCGCCCGTCGTCCGCATTACCGCCGGGACAGGCGGGTGGGGCCGGGCGGTCACGCCGGACCCCAACCGGCCACCGTCTCTCGCCGGGCGGAGGAGCGCCGCGTCCAGCGAGCAGATCTTGAGGTGGCCCCCGCGTGCTCCAGACTTGCGGGGGCCGTCACCGCCGCGCGGGACACCCAATACCGCCGCGGTGATCTCGCCACGATCCAATGAAGAGGTTGCCTCCCGGATCTGCGAGCACTCGCCGTGCCTGTCGCATGGGACACAACGAGGAACATTAGAAAGTTCAGTCGGTGCCGCGAACGGCGGCCTCTGCCTCACGCGCGACGCGCGGGCGCTCGGCGCGGGCGTCGATGCCGTGCTGGCGAAGGAACGAGCGCACGGCGAGCACGGTCGCCTCGTTCGGGCGAGCGAGAATCACGCGGCCCATATTCGGCGTCACCGTCGCGAGGTAGGTCGACGCGAGGAGGTCGAGGGCGTCGCGCCGGATGCCGTAGAAGGTCTTGGCGGCATACGCCACGCGCTCGTATTCGCCTTCGAAGGCCGCAACCGCGAGGCCGGCGCCGATCTCGATGAGGAGATCGTCGGGCGTGTTGCGGAACGTCAAGAGGACGTCGTCGGCGCGGACGACGCGGAGGTACTCGACGTGCCGGGGGTCACGTGCAGGGGTCTTGGTCTTGCGCAGGAATCGCATGATGCTCCTTCGATAGTGGGGTGAAGTCTGAGGGGCCGGGCCACCTCTCCCAGTGATGAGAGGGGCGGCCCGGCGTGCGGCGCCGGAGCGCCGGAGATGGGTGCGTGAGGGCTACGGCGCTTACGCGTCGGTGCCGCCCTCAAGGGCGACGGTCGAGAACTTCACGACAGCGCCGCCCTCGACGGGCTCAGCGGTCGCCTCGCCCGTGTCGTAGTCGCGCACGATGTCATACAGCGGGGCGATACCCGCGCCGACGAAGGTCGATACGACGGAGCGGTCCACGAGGTAGTCGGCGCTGTAGTCGCGCAGGTACCGGAGCGTCAGGCCCTCGGCGGTCACGACAGCGCCGAAGTTCGCGCCCTCGGGGATCGCCGGGGCCTTCGTCGCGAGGAAGATGCCGGACTTGGTCGCGAAGACCACCTCGTCGGCACCGATGCGGCCCGACTCAACGCACTGGAAGCCCGCAATGCGGCCCAGCGAGCCCTTGCGGAGCGCGTCGGCGTCGCCGGTCTTCGAGAAGTCCAGCGCGCCGGAATCGAGGAGGACGTCGACGACGTTGCCGCCGACGTAGGCCACGAGATCGTCGTTGGCCACGTCCACGCCGCGGTTACGCAGGGCGCGGCGGCCAAGGGTGAAGATCTTGGTGGGCGTCTCGTCGTCGTAGTCCTCGGACACGTCCGTCGCCTCGATGTCGGCGATCACGTCGGCGATGGCCGTCTCGATGCCGTCCACGACAGCCTCAACCTGGGGCTTGAGAACCTGCGCAGAGAAGTCGCGCACATCGAGCGACAGTTCGGCGTCGCCGATCTTCACAGCCGATACGAGGTGCGTCGACAGGTCGACCGAGACGCGGTCCTCGGCGATCTCGTCGAAGACAACGGCGGTCATCTTGTCACGGAGAGAACGGGCGCGAGCCGTCAGAGCGCCGGGCACCTTGAGGTACGCCTTGCCAGCGGCGCCAGAGGCGAAGTCGTTGTCCGTGTGGCGGGCGACGTTCTGGCCGAGCACGAGGCCGGCGTCGGCGAGTTTGACAGCGACGAGGCCGATCTCGTCGGCGGTGTAGGTGTTGAAGGTCATTCAGAGGTTTCCTTTGCGTAGAGAGTCGGCGCGTGGGGTACGCGCCAGAACGGGAACGGAAACCGGCCTGCGGGGTTGACGTCCTGCCACCTGGGCAGGGTGTCGACAGGCACCGCCCAGCGGGCTACGAGCGCGTGCCTGACGCGTTCGGATGGGTCGGGAGGGGAGGTGCCTGGGTGCGACCTGCGGCGTCTAGAGGGGCGCTCGTGGCGGTATGACGGACGCTGTCCGTCGTGCCTATGTGAGCGCCAGCCACGACGCCGCGGGAGGCGGAGGGGTCACGGGCGGTGCTCGCGTGGGCGAGCCCTCGGGAAGGGCTCAGAGCGCTCCAGCGCCGCCGCTCGTCAGCGGGGGTGCGGAAGCGGGGACTCCGGCGTCGTCGACTCGTCAGCCGAGACACGGGAGCGTGCGCCCGGCGCGAGGTGCGCCGGGGCAGGCTTATGAGTCGATCCATTAGCGCCAGACCGCGCGAGGGAGGCGATGCGGCTTGCGGGCGCGCGTGCGGCGGATGTCACGCGCGACGCTGTCCGGCGTGCTCGTGCATCGCCGCGCGCGGCATCCGCCGTTGAGCCGGTCAAGGATCGCCTGTTGGGTCGGCTCGTCGAGGGCGTCGAAGTGGGGGCGGTAGGACGTGCTCATCGGTGCTCCTTTCCGGCAGTAGTGCGGCGCTCAAGGAGCGCGGCGAGTTCGCCGGCGACGACGTCGGCGCCGTGACGTTCGATCAGCGCCGAGAGGGTCGCGGCGACGTCGTCCAGCGGCGACGGCGGGGGCGTGCGGCGTGCGGCGATTGCGCGCGCGGGGTGGAAGCAGAAGTTGCCGTGGACACGCACGGGCGGCGCCCAACGCTCGGCGGCGACCCTGTAGAGCGCGTGCGTTGAGAGTCCGCCAGGGCTACCCGCGGCCATGTACGCGGTGCCGAGATCCGAACGGCGGACGCGGGCGACGTCGTCGTAGGCGCCGAGGAACGTGTCGACCGTGGCCTCCTCCGGGGGCGCCGGGACGAACTGACGGAGGCGGCGCAGAAGGTTGCGCTCAGCGGGCCGCGAGATGCGGATGGCGCGGGCTGACTGGCGGAGCGCGTAGGCGTCGGCGCGGTGCTGGTCGCCTGGCTCGCCGTCGAGGAGGTCAGCGGCCTCGTTGAGGATGCCGATAGCGACGTCGGCGACCTCGACAGGGTCGGCCTCGACGCCGTCGATCAGCCACGCCTCGCGGCCCTGGGCAGAGCGCCGGAAGGTCACGCCGCGGGCGGCGAGATCGTGAGCGAGGGCTGGGGTCGCGAGGAGCGCGGCGGGCCACTCGAAGTAGTAGACGCTCTCGTACGGGCCGTTCTTCATACGGCGGTCCGACTGAGGCGGGAGCGGGGATGGGAGCGCCCACGGGTCGCGGGCGTAGTCGAGAAGGCTGGGGGTGGAGTTCGTCATCATGTATCCGGTCTGCGCGCGCCGAGGAGCGGTCGGCGATCCGGTCATCGCGCTGGGGAGGGAGCATGGGCAAGGGGTAGTCCCAGCAGGCCCCAGCCCTCGGACCGGATAGACGAGGGTGGAGCCTGCTGGACGGAGGCGAGCCGAATGGCTCGCGCTGGGCTCGGCGGCCTTGCTCAACGGCGCGCCGAGAAGGTGGGAATGTAGACGCTCCTGCGGGCGATTCCCACGCGGCAGCAGTGCCGCCACACGTGCTCCGCATCGGGCGCGTGTGCGGCAGTCGTCGAGTTGCGGATCGGGCCGTGAGCCCGACTGCCTATTCCGCAAAGTGGAGGGTGACGAGTCCTCCACGTCTAGAGCCGCCTACAGCGCCGGAGTGGTGCGCTCGGCGACGTCGGCGAGGCGGCGAAGTTCGTTGATGAGGCGTTCGTGCTCGGGGTCTGTGGGCAGGGCGGAGGCCGCTACTTCGCGAGCCTTGCGCACGTGCTCGGCGAGGAGGGCCGCCGCGCGGACGGCTCGGGCGGCGCGGCGTTCGCGGTGGCGCCGGACGCGGCAGGTCGTGCTACACATCTCGGCATCAGCGCGAGCGGCGGCGAAGCGGCGCCCACAGACGGCGCAGTCAATCTCGCGGATCATGCGGGCTGGCTGTCCTCTCGTTGGGGAACGTGTTGAAGTCGAGGAGAGCGCCCCGCTCCCAGTGGCGACGGCGAGGAGCGGGGCAGTTGAGGGAGGTGAATGCCTCTGGGTCTACATATGTAAGCCGCCCCGTTACCCAACGGCTGTACACAAGGGGTGGGCGGCCTGTCCTGACACTTGGAGATGCCGCCTAGAGCGGTGATCCTGCCCACACGAATTTGCAGGATGCGGGGTTGCACCCTGAGCGCGCCCGGATCTACCCCGCGATCATGCGGCGCAGGTGCAGAAGGTGCAGGAGAGAGCGCGAGATCCCCTCCGGCGTAGAGATCGGATAGCGCAGGGATGGTTAGAGCGTCCAGACCGTCCCTCGTGGCGCATGCCACGGAGGCGGCGACGGGCGCCTGTGTGCGGGTCGCACGTGCGGGGGCCGTTGCACCTCGGGTGCAGATTCACGAGGTTGCACCCAAGGTTGCACCCGGTTCTACCGCGTGATTCTGCGGTTCAGGTGCAGAAGGTGCAGGAGAGCGAGAAATCCCTTCCGGCGTTAGCAATAGAACGGCGAGGGACGGTTCTTGCGGTCAAACCGTCCCTCAAGCATCCCTTGGGAGGGGCGGGCGCCCGCGGCCCGGTCCTATCCGCGCGTGAGGGCATCGAGTTCGGCCTCAGCCGCCTCCCACGCCTGGGCGTAGGCGGTCAGGATGCCAGCGCGCACCGAGGAGGGCGCTCCGGCTCTCTGCGCCTCCAGGGCGGCCTCATACGCCGCGGCGGCGTAGGACTCCTGGAGCGTCTCGGACGCCGGACGAGCGGCCACGCGAGCGCGGATCGTCTCGGGATCGAAGCGAGGGTCCATGCCGCGACCCTAGCGGGCGGCCCGCCTACTGAGCGCGGCGCGCCTCCGGTGCTCTTCGGCGGCTCGGACCACGGGACTCACCCTCGTCGGGGTCTACATTCACCTCGGGGCCGTCGTTCCAGTAGAACGCGACGCGGTCGAAGTTGACGCGGCGGCCCGTCGGCGCGGCGTTCGGCGCGACCGCCACATGATCGAGCGCATGAGTTAGCGCGCGTCGCCGCTCGTGGTCGTCCTTCGCGGCGTCCCACGCCTCGCGGAGCGTCCGACCAGTGGGCCGCACCTCGCGCGTCACCTCGGGAGGTAGCGCCCGGAGCGCGTCGGCGCGTGCGTAGAGTGCGTCGAGCCTCTCGGCCAGCGCGAGGCGGTCGGCGTCACGCTCGCGCATGTCCGCGAGCACTTGGTCGATGGCGCGCTCGATATCGGCGAGCGCCGACGCCACGGAGGTGTCGACCGACTCGACCACCTCGACCTCCGGCCAGTCGCCAACCATCGAGAGGAATCGGGCTGTGACGAAGTCCTCCAGGGGTACCGCGCGCATGAATGCGGGGCGCGCGCACCCGCGGCCAGGGCAACGGTAGACGGGAACGCCGTTGCGGACCGTGCCGGCCCAGAGGCGCCCGCCGCACGTCGCGCAATACGCGACGCCGGACAGGAGCCGCTCGGCGCGGCGCGGTGGGATGGGCCTCGACGCCGGAGCAAGGCGGGCGCGGATGCGCTCGACGACGTCGGGGCTGAGCACCGGTTCCCAGAAGGTCACAGGGAGGCCGTCGGCGTCGGTCACGAGTCGGCCTTTGTGCGTGACGCGGCCCGCGATTCGGTCGGACGTCAGTATGCGGCGAACGGTAGTGGCGTCCCAGACGCCGCGGTCGAGCCCGTCTTCGGGCAGGCCCTTGGTGCGGGCGATGCGCGCGGCGCTCTTCGGCGTCGGTACGCCGTCCGTACGTAGTTCGCGCGCGAGGGTTGACACTCCGACGTCGTCGAGAAAGCGCGAGGCCATGCCTCGCACGATCTCGGCCTCGTCTGGGTCGATCACGAGCACCTTGCCGCCGCCTGGGGCGTCCTGGGTGCGGTAGCCGAACGGGGGCGGGCCTCCCGTGTGCCGCCCGTTCTCGTGGCGGTACTTCGCCGCCGCCCTCATACGGGCCTTCGCGCGCTCGCGCTCGCGGCGGGCCATGTCAGCGCTGATCGAAAGCCGGAGTTCGAAGTCGTCCTCGGATCCGTCGCCGTCGATGTTCTCGCGGATCGCGACGAAGCGGGCCGGGTTCCCAGCCTCGCGGCGCAAGCGGAGCACCTTGAGGAGTTCGGCTAGGTACTCGACGCCTTGCCGTGACCATCGGTCGTAGGCGTAGACGCCCAAGATGTCGGCGGCTCCGTCTTGGAGCATGTTGAGCGCCTCGGTAGCCTGCGCGCGCTGGACGCCGCCAGAGACGCCCTCGTCATTGAACGCGCGGACGATGTCCCAGCCCTCCTCAGCGGCGAGGGCGCGGAGTTCGGCATCCTGGCTCGCCGTCGACGCCGAGTCATCGTCGGCGGCGGAGATACGCGTGTAAATCACCGCCCGCGGTCGCCGAGCGGAAGTACGCGGCTTTCGCATGGAGGAAATGGTAGCAGTTAGTGGGCGTCGGAGGTCTGCCAGTCCATCCGACCATTCTCGCGTGCCGCCGTCACACATGACGACGTGTTACACCCGCCCGGCGGGATCACCGACCGCGGAAGGCCGACGTTTCGTAGGTGGCGCCGTGCTGCCCCGCCAGTGCGATCGGCGCACCGTCGACGCTCTGGATGAAGCGGCGCGACGTGTCGAGATCGGCCGGCACGCGCGCGTCGACGGCCGTGAGCGTGCCGCGCGACTCGTTCGAGAGCCACACGACACGGCGGTCGACCTCAGCGGCGAGCCCGTCCATGATGTCGGCGAACCGCTCGCGTCCGGCGGCGTCGAGGTAGAGGAGCACCGCGCTGTGGAACACGACGAGCGTCGCGTCGTGTGGCGCGGACGCCGCGATTTCGGTCACCGTCTCGAGAAGATCGCCGCGGATGATCTCGGGGGGATCGGATGCCGCGACCTCGGCCGCCGCTCGCAGACGCTCGACGCGGCGGTCGTGGTCGGGCCCGGGCCACACGAGCGTCGCGAGCCAGTCGACCTCTTCCGGGTCGCGCGGGTCGATCGGGTTGAGGTCGATGCCGCGCCGCCACACCACCTCGGGCAGACGGTCGGGGACGACGTCGTCGGCGTCGATGCGGCACGCGAGATTCACGCGGCGGTCGTCGGCGGAGGGCGCGAGGCGACGAATGCGGGTCGGCGTCGAGTACTCGTATGCGTACCGGTCGGGAAAGAGGCAGAGGCCCGCGGCAGCGCCGACCTCGAGGAGCGCCACCGGGCCGTCGATGCGCGAGATCACCGGCAGCAGGGTTGCGCAGCGATTGGGCTCGTTCGTCTGCGTCGAGCGCTCTTTCGCGATGTCGAGCACGCGATCCCAGGCCGCGAGCAGCCACTCGCGCCACTGCGCGAACGGGGCGAGGGGCGACCCGGCCCAGCGCGCCGAGGCGAACAGCAGGTTCGGCTGGCGGAGCCGCCTCGACAGGCCCGCGATGCGCGTGGTCAGCTCACGGTCGCCCGCGATGCCGAGCGCCCATTCCTCGTACAGCGACGACGTGCCATGCGCCCAGTGCCGGCCGAAGTCGTCGTAGAGGGCGGCGACGCGGGCGGGGTCGGTTCCGTCGGTCGTGCTCACCAGCACACCCTACGGTGACAGGGAACGGCGGATGCCCCGCCCGCAGCGGGCCGGGCATCCGCCGTTCCCTGTGTCGGAGATCAGGCGCGCGCGCCGTCGCTCACGCGACGAGCCGCGACCAGTGCCTGCTCGAGGTCGGCCTTGAGGTCGTCGATGTTCTCGATGCCGACCGAAAGGCGGACGAGGCCCGGCGTCACGCCGCTCGAGAGCTGCTGCTCGGGCGTGAGCTGCGAGTGGGTCGTCGACGCGGGGTGGATGACGAGCGAGCGCACGTCGCCGATGTTCGCGAGGTGGCTGAACAGCGACAGCGAGTTGACGAACTCGCGCCCCGCCTCGACGCCGCCCTTGAGCTCGAACGACAGCACCGCGCCGACGCCCTTCGGGGCGTACGTGTTGGCGGCCGCGTACCACGGCGAGGTGGGCAGGCCCGAGTAATTGACCGATGCCACGTCGTCATGGTTCTCGAGCCACTCGGCGATCTCCTGGGCGTTCTGCACGTGACGCTCGACGCGCAGCGAGAGCGTCTCGATTCCCTGCAGGAGCAGCCACGCGCTGATGGGTGCGATCGCCGACCCGAGGTCGCGCAGCAGCTGCACGCGCGCCTTGATGATGTAGGCGAGGCCGTCGCCGACCGCGGTCGTGTAGCTCGCGCCGTGGTACGACGGGTCGGGCTCGGTGAGACCGGGGAACTTGTCGACGTGCTGCGACCACGCGAAGCGGCCGCCGTCGACGATGACGCCGCCGATGGTCGTGCCGTGCCCGCCGAGGAACTTCGTCGCGGAGTGCAGGACGATGTCGGCGCCGTGCTCGAACGGACGGATGAGGTACGGGGTCGCGATCGTGTTGTCGACGATGAGCGGGACGCCGTTCTCGTGCGCGATGTCGGCGACCGCGCGGATGTCGAGGATGTTCACCTTCGGGTTGCCCACCGACTCCGCGAAGAACAGCTTCGTGTTCGGGCGGACGGCGCGACGCCACTCCTCGGGGTCGTCCTGGTTCTCGACGAACGTCGTCTCGATGCCGAGCTTGGCGAGCGTGTACTTGAAGAGGTTGTACGTGCCGCCGTAGATCGAGCTCGACGACACGATGTGGTCGCCGGCCTCGGCGATGTTGAGCACCGCGAACGTCTCGGCCGCCTGGCCGCTCGAGACGAGCAGCGCGCCGGTGCCGCCCTCGAGCGCCGCGATGCGCTGCTCGACGACATCCTGGGTGGGGTTCTGGATGCGCGTGTAGATGTTGCCGAACTCGGCGAGGGCGAAGAGGTTCGCCGCGTGGTCGGCGCTGTCGAAGACGTACGACGTCGTCTGGTAGATCGGGGTGGCACGCGCCTTCGTGACCGGATCGGGCTGCGCGCCCGAGTGGATCTGCTTGGTCTCGAAGCGCCAGTTCTCTGCTGCGGACATGTCGGGCTCCTGCGGGTCGGTCGGCGACGAGGGTCGTCGTCGGCTCGTCCGAGAGTACGGAGGCGGGCGGCTTGTCAACAACGAAGGGGAAATATGACGTAACGGCGGGGTGGTGGCATCCGTGTCGTCGCGTCGTCGAACACGTCGCGACCTCGGTAGCGTTGAGCCATGGCTGACAGACGTGCTGTGGTGACAGGGGCCAGTTCGGGCATCGGGGCTGCGACGGTGCGCGCCCTCCGCGCGAGCGGGTGGGACGTCGTGGGCGTCGCGAGACGCGCCGACCGGCTCGCCGAGCTCGAGGCCGAGACCGGCGCCGTCGCGTACGCAGCCGACCTCACGGTGCAGGCCGACGTCGACGCGCTCGCCGAGTGGCTCGCCGACTCGGGTCCGATCCACGCGCTCGTCCACGTCGCGGGGGGTGCACGAGGCACCGACCGCATCGAGGACGGCGACCCCGACGACTGGCAGTGGATGTTCGACGTCAATGTGCTGTCGGCGCAGCGACTGGTCGCGGCGCTGCTGCCGCTGCTGCGCGCGGGCGCCGCGGAGTCCGGTCACGCCGACACCCTCTTCGTGACCTCGACGGCGGCGTTCACGCCGTACCCCGGTGGCGGCGGCTACAACGCCGCGAAGGCGGGGGAGGGGATGGTTGCCCACGTGCTGCGGCTCGAGCTGAACGGCGAGCCGATCCGCGTGATCGAGATCGCGCCGGGCATGGTGCACACCGAAGAGTTCACGCTCAATCGCCTGGGCGGTGACGCGGCGGCCGCGGCCCGCGTGTACGAGGGTGTGGAGAATCCGTTGACGGCGGATGACGTGGCCGAAGTCATCGCGTTCTCGCTGAACCTTCCCGGGCACGTCAACCTCGACCTCGTGACGATGCGTCCGGTCGCGCAATCGGCGCAGCATCTGCTCGCCCGCGGACCGCTGCGCGTACGCGGCGCCGAGCGCCTGTAGGGGGTCGGCCGGGGTGGCGATGACCCTGCCGCAGCTCGCCGAGGCCGGGCTGCTCGACCCGGAGTGGGCGACCGCGCTCGCGCCCGTCGCGCCCGACATCGCGGCGCTCGGGGACCGCCTTCGCGCCGAGACCGCCGCCGGGCGTCGATACCTTCCAGCCGGCGACCGCGTGCTTCGCGCGTTCCAACGGCCGCTCGCCGAAGTCCGGGTGCTCATCGTCGGACAGGACCCGTATCCGACCCCGGGGCATCCGATCGGGCTGTCGTTCGCCGTCGACCGCCATGTGCGCCCGCTCCCGCGCAGCCTCGCGAACATCTACCAGGAGCTGCACACCGACCTCGGAATCCCGCCCGCGTCGCACGGCGACCTGTCGGCGTGGAGCGACCGCGGTGTCATGCTTCTCAACAGGGTGCTCACGGTCGCCCCGGGCGCCCCCGCGTCGCACCGCGGATGGGGGTGGGAGAAGGTCACCGAGCACGCGATCCGCACGCTCGTCGCACGCGGCGGACCGCTCGTCGCGATCCTGTGGGGGAACGACGCGCGCAGCCTCCGCCCGATGCTCGGGAGCACGCCGATCATCGAGTCGCCGCATCCGTCGCCGCTCTCGGCCAGCCGCGGGTTCTTCGGCTCGCGCCCGTTCTCGCGCGCCAACGACCTGCTCGTGCGCCAAGGCGCGGAACCCGTCGACTGGCGCCTGCCCGAGTGACGCCGACGCGTAGGCTGTCTCGCGTGCTGGAGGAGGAGTACGAGAAGAGCCGCAGAAGGCTCCCGCGCCATCTGCGCAGGCAGCCCGAGCCGGAGCGCCCCTTCTCGTACGAGATCCGTCCCGCGCGAGAGACCGACCTGCCCGACATCCGCGAGATCTACAACCACTACGTGACGAACTCCGTCGTCACGTTCGACGAGAAGAAGTGGACGATCGCGCAGTGGCGCGACAAGTTCGCATACCTCTCGAAGCTCGACCTCCCCTTCCTCGTCGCGGAGTCGCCGAGCGGCCAGATCCTCGGCTACGCGCTCGTGTCGCCGTGGTCGGGCAAGTCCTCGTACCGCTACACAGTCGAGAACTCGATCTACCTCGGGCAGGCGGCCGCGGGGAAGGGACTGGGGCGCGCGCTGCTGGAGGCTCTCATCGAGGCGTGCGAGCAGCGCGGCATCCGCGAGATGGTCGCCGTCATCAGCGACAAGGGCGCCGAAGCCTCGCTCGCGCTGCACGAGAAGCTCGGTTTCGTCGAGGTCGGGCGCATGGGCCGTGTGGGTTTCAAATTCGGGCGCTGGCTGGGCACGATCTACCTCCAGAAATCGCTCACGCCCGCGAAGCGCAAGCGCGGGCTGTTCAGCCGCTGAAGCCGTCGCGCGCGGTCCCTGGTACACGCGTGACCGGTGTGGCAGATTGTGCGTTGTGACGCGCGCGCCCCTGCGCAGGGCCAGCCGCGCCGCGGCGACCGCCGCGGTGGCCGCGTTCGTCGCGTGCCTCGCGGTTGTCGCAGGGCCTGCTGCCCCCGCATCGGCGGCAGATCCGCTGCCGAACCCGACCATTCCCGCGCAGTGCGGTCTCGGCGTGACGCTCGTGCTGGACGCATCCGGTTCGGTGCAGACGGCCGGTGCGGTCAGCCAGGTCCGCACCGCGGCCGAGGCCTTCCTCGAGGCGTTCGCCGACACGGGATCGACCGCCCGCGTGCTGCAGTTCGCGTCCCTCTCCGAGCAGCTCGCACCCCGGGCCGAAGTGACGAACGCGAGCCTCGCCTCGGGCGGGACGTTCCGGGATGCGATCGACCGGTATTACAACCCGCTGCCACCGCGGCCGGGCGACGTGGAGATCAAGCGCTTCAACACCGACAACCCGCAGCAGTCCGGAAGCTGGGTCGCCTCCAACTCGAGCACCCAGTACACGAACTGGGATCAATCGCTGCGCCAGACGGCCGCGGATGCCGGGGACCTCGTCGTCTACATCACCGACGGCGACCCGACGGCCTACGACTTCACCGAGCCGGGCGACCCGTTCAGCGCAGGTCCTCCTCCCGATGTCGGAGTGGGCACGGACCGGACGAGCACCGTGGCGGGCATCACCCTCGACCGTGCAGTGACGCGTGCGAACGCCGTCAAGCTGACCGGCGCGCGCATCCTCGCGGTCGGGGTGGGCGAAGCGCTTCAGAACGATGCGAGCGTCGCCCGCCTGACGCAGATCTCCGGGAACGACATCGCACGGACGGTCTCAGAGTTCGACGTCGAGACGACAGACGTCGCCCTCGTGGCCGACTTCGCGGATCTCGCATCCGCTGTACGGGCGCTCGTGCTCGATCTGTGCTCGCCGTCGCTCACGATCCGCAAGTTCGCGCAATCCGCTTCGGACGCGACGTACGCTCCTACCGGCGGTTGGGACATGACCGTCACGCCGACGGTGCCCGGCGGCTTCAACTGGGTGCTGCCGCAGGCCGCGACCGGACCGTCCGCGACGGTCGAGACGTCGCCTACGGGGTTCGCGCAGTTCCAGTGGGAGCCGATCGTCCCGGACGTGCTTTCGGGCGCTTCGGTGACCGAGGTCGCGCAGCCGGGATTCACGCCCGGCCGGCCCGGGCCGACGAATGACTTCCGGTGCGAGTTCAGGAACGAGTTCGGAGGCGTCCGAGAGGTCGCCGGCGAGTTGAGCGTCGCCGCGGGTGAGGCGACCTTCGAGCTGACGGGCATCGGTAACGAGATCGGCACGTGCTCCGTCTACAACTCGTTCGTCTACGCGCCCGGCATCGCGGTCACCAAGGTGAACTCGCCGACGGAGGTGCGCGGCGACCTCGTCCCGCCGGCGAGCGTCACCTCGAGCTATGCGGTCACGAACACAGGGAACACCCCGCTCTCGAACCTCGTGATGAGCGACGACCGCTGCTCGCCGGTGACCCCGGCGACCGGCGAGCCCAACTCCGGCGATGTCGACGGCGACGGCAAGCTGGACCTCACCGAGACGTGGGTGTACAGCTGCGAGCGGGTCGCGCGTGCCCCGGCGAGCGTGCTCGGCGCGCTGAACCTCGTCAACACGATCACGGTGCAGGGAACGGATCCGTCGGGCGCCGTCGTGAGCAGCACCGCGCAGGACGACGTCGACGTGTACATCCCATCGATCTCGTTGACGAAGCTCGTCAACGGCGAGGAGTCGGTGACGATCGTGACCGGCGAGCAGGTCACGTACACGTACGCCGCGACGAATACCGGCGACACACCACTCGGCTCGGTCCAGCTCGTCGATGACACGCCCCCGTGCACGGATCCCGATCGCGACCCCGATCCGAACGGCAACGAGATCCTCGACGTCGGCGAGACGTGGAACTACAGCTGCCCCGCTTCACCGGCCTCGTCCGTCGACAACACTGCGACCGTGTCGGGCGCTCCGTTGAACCCGGTGTCACCGACGCTCGAGCCGTTCCCCGGTCCGCCGGTGACGGCCACCGACGTCGCAAGCGTCGATGTGCAGTATCCCGACCTGCAGCTCGTGAAGACCGTGAGCGCTTCCCTGGTTTTCCCCGGGACGGCGGTGACGTACACCTATGTCGCCATGAACGCGGGCACCGCCGATCTGGCCCTCCCCACGGGCCGGCCCGACTGGATCGCGGACGACCGATGCGCTCCCGTCGTGCTGCAGTCGGGAGACGACGGCGACGGCCTGATGAACCCCGGCGAATCGTGGACCTTCACGTGCGGCGCGACCATCACGGTGAACACCCTCAACACGGCCGAGATCCAGGGACAGCCGGTCGTCGAAGGACTCCCGGCCGGTGATCCGCTCTCGCGGACCGACCAGGCGGTCGTGCTCGTCGTGTCGCCGTCGATCGAGGTTGTCAAGACCGCGCTGACGCCGGTCGTCGTCGACCCCGCGGCGGGGCCTGTCTCAGGTCCCGATTTCCCCGACCCGCGCCCCGCCCAGTACGCGTACGAGGTGACGAACACGGGGTTCACCCCCATCGAGGATGTCGCCCTCGTGGACGACACGTGCTCCGCCGTGACGGGACCGAGCGGCGATGAGGGTGGCGACGGCGTTCTGGGACTGGGCGAGGTGTGGCAGTACACGTGCGAGACCCCCCTCGAGCGCAGCCAGGGCGCACCGCCGCCCACGGGCGCAGAGTCGGCGATCGTGCAGAACACGGCCGAGGTCATGGGCATCGGGTTCATCCCCGGCACAGACCTCACCCAGGCGGTGTCCGACACGGACATCGCGCAGGTGCTCGTCATCGAGCCCGCGATCGCGCTCACGAAGGTCCCCACCGTCAACGGGCAGCCCGTCAGCGCGGTGCGGGACGGCACCGCGGTCACGTACGTGTTCGAGGTGACCAACACGGGAGATGTCGCGCTCGTACCCGGTGTCCTCGTCGACGACAAGTGCGGCCCGCCCCTGTACCGGTCCGGCGACACCGACGGCGACGGCCTCCTCGAAGGGGCGAACAGCGCAGCCCCGGAGACCTGGATCTTCACGTGCGAGCGCACGCTCGACAACACGGGCGCCCTCACCGACGTGAACGTCGCGACCGTGTCGGGCGTCGACCCGCTCGGCAACGTCTACGAGGCCGCGGCCCAGGCCGAAGTGAGCGTCATCGATCCGGCGATCGCCCTCGTGAAAGAGGTGTCCGACCATCTGGTGCTCCTCGGCTCGCAGGTCACGTACACGTTCACCGTGACGAACGTCGGCACGAGCCCGGATCCTGCGAACGACGCCCTCGTCGACGTGAACCTCTTCGACATCGCCCGCCCGCCGCTGCCGGATTGCCGACTGCCCGATCGCGTGGATCCCGCTCCCGGCGCGGATGACGTCCTCGACCGCGACGACACGTGGGTGTACGCGTGCACGACCGCCGTCAACCGGCCGACGCTCAACCTCGCCACCGTCACCGGGCACGGCGGCATCATGATCGGTCTCGACCTTCTCGTCGCCGACACAGACGTCCAGGCCGTCGCGACCTTCCAGCCGGGGATCGCGATCACCAAGACGGCGGATCCGACGGCCGTGGTCGCGCCGGGCGGGAACGTCACCTACACGTACGCGGTCACGAACACGGGTGATGTCCCCCTCGCGAACGTCGCAGAGACGATCGCGGACGACACGTGCAGCCCGATCGCCTACGTCAGCGGGGACACCGACGCCGACGGGCTCCTCGACACGCCCGACAGCATCTTCGAGGACGAGGCGGAAGAGACGTGGATCTTCCGCTGCGCGACGTTCGTGTCGGAGACCACGGTCAACACCGCGGTCGTGACCGGCACGCCGGTCGACCCGACCGGTGACGTGCTGTGTGAAGCATCCGACGTTCAGGTGCTCCTGGCCGCTCCGTTCACCGGTTGCGACGTCGACGGCTCCGCGCAGGCGATCGTCCGGGTCGTGCCTCCGCTGCCACCGACCGGCGGGGAGATCGCCGCGGCGGTGATCGGGATCGCAGCGCTCATGCTCGCTCTGGGTCTGCTTCTCGTGGCCACGGCCCGAGCACGCCGACGCTGACCTCGCGAGCCGGTCGGGGGGCGATCAGCGCTGCTGCGCCGGTCGACGCTCGCTCTGCTCGCCCTCGCTCCACTCGCGCACGGCGTCGACGAGGTCCCTCCACGGGCCCTTGACGGCGTGGTCAGGCAGCTCGGCGGCGCGATCCTCGTCGGCGCCGCACCGTGCGCGGATGTTCCACTGGAAGCGGTCCGCGCCGCGCGGCTCGGAGTCGACCGGTTCGTCCCACGGGCAGCGGTGGACGAGCTCGACGAGTTCGGATGCCGCGTCCCCCCGTGCCTCGGCCGTCCACGTGCGTGTGAGACCGGCGAAACCGCCCGTCCGCTTCACGGCGACGACCAGCGGCTCGGGTGAGTGGCGTTCGTCAGGAGCGCGGCTGCTTGTCTCGTCCATTCCCGATGACGCCGACACCGACCCATCCGGATCGCACGGCGTCGACCTCCTCCGACTCTTCACCGTACTCCGCCTCGGCGGCCGCGAGGGTGGCCGCCGCGAACTGGACGAAGTCCGCCGTGCGGGAGAGGGTGCCCGACGTGAGCGCGCGGTACCAGACGAGTCCCGCGCGCTCCCACGCGCGGCCGCCCAGCGTCGTCGCGGCGAGGGCGAACGCGCGGTTCGGGATGCCGGAGTTGAGGTGCACTCCGCCGTTGTCGTCGCTTGTGACGATGTAGTCGCTCATGTGCGCGGGCTGCGGATCGCGGCCGAGGACGTCGTCGTCGTACGCCGTGCCCGGAGCGATCATCGAGCGCAGCGCTTGCCCCTCGACGGCGTCGGTGAAGATGCCCTCGCCGATGAGCCACGACGCCTGGTCGGCGGTCTGATCCGCGCGGTGCTGCTCGGCGAGTGCGCCGAAGACGTCGGCGATGGACTCATTGAGCGCGCCGGACTGCCCGCGGTAGAGCAGGCCGCCCGCCGACTCGATCACGCCGTGCCCCAGCTCGTGCGCGATGACCGACAGCGAGCCCGTGAATCCCGCGAAGATCTCGCCGTCTCCGTCGCCGAACACCATGCGCCGCCCGTCCCAGAACGCGTTGTCGTAGTCCCGGCCGAAGTGGACCGTCGCGAGCAGCTCGGATCCGGCGCCGCTGATCGAGTCGCGCATGAACGCGTCCCACATGAAGTCGAACGTCGACCCGAGCCCGTCGAACGCCTCGTCGACGGCCGTGTCACCCGTGGGCGGGTCGTCTTCGCGGCGCACGACGACGCCGGGCAGCTCCTCCCGGTTCTGCGCGTCGCTGATCGTGCGGTCGGGAGCGGGGGTCGTCTCGGCGACGAGCGTGTCGGTGCCGTCGAGTGAGAGGCGCAGGCGCGAGCGGCGGGGCGGCCGGTACTCGCGCTGCACGGCGAGCGTCTCGCGCGCGGCTTCGGCGGCCCGTGCGAACTCGGGCTCTCGAATCGACGCGATACGCGCCAGGAGGTAAGGGGGGACGATCGCGTGGGGCATGCCCCGAGGCTAGTCCGCCCCTCCGACGGGCCGCCGCGACGCGCTCTCGCTGTGCCCCTCGCGACGCTCGCGCTGTCGCGATCGGCATCCGCTCGTGCTCTTGCCGATCGCGGATGCAGGTTTCGGCAGCGCGAGCGCCGACCGGGAGGCTCAGGACGAACGCGGACCCTGCGCGATCACGGGGATCGACGCGAGCAGCCGCCGTGTGTAGCCGACCTGGGGTTGCAGCAGCACCTTCTCGGTGGGCCCCTCTTCGACGATGCGGCCGTCCTTCATGACGACGACCTCGTCGCACAGGTTCTGCACGACGCCGATGTCGTGCGACACCATGATGAGCGTGAGCCCTTCGCGCGCCCGCAGCTCGGCGATGAGCTGCAGGATCTGCGCGCGCACCGTGACATCGAGCGCGGACAGCGGCTCGTCGCCGACGAGGAGGCGCGGCCGGTGCACGAGTGCGCGCGCGAGCGCGATCCGCTGCCGCTGACCGCCCGAGAACTCATGCGGGAACCGGTCGGCCATCGCGGCCTCGAGGCCCACCTCCTCGAGAACCTCGCGCACACGGGCGCGTCGGTCGCCCTCGATGCCCAGCGCCCACAGCGGCTCGCCGACGATGCGGCCGACGCTCATGCGCGGGTCGAGCGACGCGTACGGGTCCTGGAACACGATGCCGGTCTGGCGGCGGAGCCAATGAAGGCGACGGGCGGATGCCGCGGCGTCGACCTCTCGACCGTCGAACTCGACCGTGCCCGACGTCGGGGTGTCGAGCGCGAGCAGCAGCCGTACGAGCGTGGACTTTCCGGACCCCGATTCGCCGATGATCCCGACCGCGCTGCCCTCGCGCACGTCGAGGTCGGCGTCCTCGAGCGCATTCGTGAAGCTCTTGGGCTCGAACAGGGCCGTCTTGGCGCGCCGGTATCGCCGCGTGAGTCCGCGGGCGCGCAGGAGCACGTCGCCGTTCACGAGACCCCCTCCGGACGCCACAGCGTCGCCGTCGCATCGCGCAGGAGCCCCTGCGTGACCGGCGACGACGGCGAGGTGAGGAGCGTCGAGACGGGCGCCGACTCGACGACCTTCCCGTGCTCGAGCACGACGCCGAACTCCGCGATCTGCGACAGCACCGCGAGGTCGTGCGTGATGAACACGAGCGACATGCCGGCGTCGTCGACGAGGTCGCGCAGCAGCTCGAGGATCTCGGCCTGGATCGTGACGTCGAGCGCAGTCGTCGGCTCGTCCGCGATGAGCAGTCGCGGGCGGGCCACGAGCGCCATCGCGATGGCGACGCGCTGACGCTGGCCGCCCGAGAGCTGGTGCGGATAGCGCTTCACGATGCGCTCGGGATCGGGGAGGAGCATCCGCTCCGCCGCCTTCACGGCGCGCGCCCACGCCTCCTTCTTGCTCGCGCCCTCGTGGATGCGGATCGGCTCGGCGATCTGGCGCCCCACCGTGCGGATCGGGTTGAGCGCGGTCTGCGGCTCCTGGAAGACGATGCCGATCTCGTCGCCGCGGATGCCTGCGAGCTCGCGATCCGACAGTCCCAGCAGCTCCCGGTCGTTCCAGCGGATGCTGCCGGCCGCCGTCGCCTCTTCGGGGAGGAGCCCCATGATGGCGAGCGCCGTGAGCGACTTGCCGGACCCGGACTCGCCGATGATCCCGACACGCGCGCCGTCGGGCACATCGAACGAGACGCCGTCGACGACGCGGCGGCCGGCGATGTCGATCGTGAGGTCCCGGACGCTCAGGCTCATTCGATCGCCCCCTTCGGGCGACGAGCACGCTCGCGCGCGCAGGAGGCGTGCCGCGTGCTCACGAGACCACCTCCGGAACATGGCGGATCGCGCCGCGCGGGGGAGCGAGCGGGTCGCGGCCGCGCGAGAGCGTCGGGTCGGTCGCCTCGCGCAGCGCGTCGCCCACGAGGTTGAGTCCGAGCACGGTGAGCGTGATCGCAAGGCCCGGCCACACGACCGACAGCGGGTGGATGCCGATGTAGCGCTGCACGTCGGCCAGGAGCAGGCCCCACGACGGGTCGGTGACGGGGGCTCCGAAGCCCAGGTACGACAGGCCCGCCTCGGCGAGCACGGCGACGGCCATCGACCACGACAGCTGCACGATGAACACGGGGGCGACGTTCGGCAGCAGGTGGCGCCACAGGTTCTGCGCGGGGGTGAGGCCCGACGCCTTGCCGGCGAGCACGAACTCGCTGTGGAGCACGCGGCGCAGCTCGGGGCGGGTCACGCGGGCGATGTTCACTCCGAAGCCGATCCCGACCGACCAGATCACGACGCCGAGCGACCCGCCCCACACGGCGGAGATCATCATCGCGATGATGAGCACCGGGAACGCGATGAGCACGTCGATGAAGACCGCCACCGACTCGCGCACCCACCGCGCGGTGAGCGCGCCGAGGGCCGCGAAGGCGATGCCGACCACGGTCGCGACGACGCCGGCGCCGACCGCGACGTACACCGTCGTGCGGGCGCCCGCCATCAGCAGGCTCAGGATGTCGCGGCCGTTGCCGTCGGTGCCGAGCAGGTGCGGCCATCCGGGGTAGCCCCAGCGGTTCGCAACGTCGACGTCGCGCGGATCGAACGGGGTCCAGAACAGCGAGACGAGCGCCGCGATGAGGACGACGGCGACGACGATGAGCCCGAAGCGCCCGGTCGAGATGCGCCATAGGCGCCGAAGCCACGCGAGCCGATGCATCACACCGCCTCTCGCTGGCGCGGGTCGAGCACGCGGTGGACGAGATCGACGAGGAAGCCGATGATCAGCACGAACCCGGTGAGGACGAGGAGCTCGCCCTGGACCTTTACGAGGTCGCGTCCGCCGACGTCGGCGACCAGCATCCGTCCGATCCCGGGCAGCGTGAACAGCTGCTCGATCACGACTGCTCCGACGATGATGCCCGCGACCTGCAGGCCCAGCACCGTGATGATCGACAGGCCGACGTTCGGCAGGCCGTGCCGAAGGAGCGCCTGGTTCTTCGTGAGACCCTTCGCGGCGGCGGTGCGGACGTAGTCCTGGCCGATCGCCTGCATCGTCGCCGAGCGAACGAATCGCAGGAGCATCGCACCCTCGACGATGCCGATCGTGATCGCGGGGAGCAGCAGCGACCGGATCGCGAGCCACGGCGTCGACCAGCCGGTGCGCGGGAATCCCTGTGCGGGGAGCCATCCGAGCCACACGGCGAACACGATCACGAGCATCATGCCCGCCCACACGACCGGGACCGCGGCGAGGGTCTGCGCGCCGACGCTCATCGCGGTGCCCGCGCCGCGGCGACGGCGCACGGCCGACAGCACGCCGAGCGGCACCGCGAACAGGAGGGCGATCAACAGCGACATGAGCCCCAGGGGCACGGTCACCTGCGCCTTCTGGACGAGCTCGGCGCCGACCGACCTGCCGTTGAGCAGCGACGTGCCGAGGTCGCCGCGCAGGACGCCCCCGATCCAGTCGGAGTACTGCTCCCACAACGGCCGGTCGAGACCCAGGCGCGCCCTGATGGCGGCGACCTGCTCCGGTGAGCCCTGCGTCCCGGCGATCAGCTGGGCGACGTCACCGGGGAGGACCCGCAGCGTGAAGAAGATGAGCAGGCTCGCCACCAGCAGCCCCACCAGCAGCAGGGCCAGCCGGGTCAGCGCGTACCGGGTCACCCCCGAGATACTGTCACGTCAGCCAGGTTCAGGCGAACGTTGATGGAGTTCACCGGGAACCCGCTCACGCCCTCTCCGACCGCCGTGATCGTGTTGCCCAGGTAGAGCCAGTCGGCCGCGTGATCCTCCGACACGATGCGCGCGGCCTGCCGCAGCAGGTCGGCGGACTCGTCCTCGTCGGTCGTCGCGAGCGCCCGTGCGTAGAGGTCCTGCACCTCGGGGTTGTCGTAGTTGAAGTAGTAGTCCGGGTTGGCGAAGTTGCCGAAGTCGCGTGCCTCCACGTGCAGCACGAAGCTCAGGTCGTAGTCCTTGTTCGTGTACACGTCCTGCAGCCACGTCGGGAACTCGACCGACTCGACGGTGAGTTCGACGCCCACATCGTCGAACGCCGACACGAGGAAGGTGGGCACCGTGGTGCCGTACACGGCCGGGATCGTGAGCGTGAGGCTGAGGTTCTCCTGGCCCGCCTCGGCGAGGAGCTCGCGTGCGCGCTCGGGGTCGTACGGCGCGACGTCGGAGAGGTCCTCGTAGCCGGGGTCGAGCGGGGGGATCGGGCCGAACAGCGTCTGTGCGGCGCCCTGGGCCTCGATGAGCGCGTCGTGGTCGATCGCCAGGCGCAGGGCCTCGCGCACGCGCGGGTCGTCGAGGGGAGGGCGCTGGTTGTTGAACGCCAGTGTGCCCTTGTCGGTCGTCTCGCCCGTCGTGAGCGTGAAGCCGGTGCCGTCGAGCTGCGGCGCGAGCGTCGCGTCGACCGCCGTCAGCACGTCGACGCTGCCGTCGAGCGCCGCGTTGACGCCGGCCGTGAAGTCGGGGATGTACTGGAGCACGACCTCGGCGACGCCCGCGGGCTCGCCCCAGTAGTCGTCGAAGCGGGCGAGCGTGATGCTGTCGCCATCGGTCCAGTCGGCGATCGTGAACGGACCGGTGCCGTTCTCGGCGTTGTTCATGTCGGTCGTGTCGCCGGCCTTGAACACGAGCCCGGCGCGACCTGTCAGCGAGAAGAGGAAGTCGATGTTCGGCTCGGTGAGCACGATCTCGACGGTCGACTCATCGGGAGCGGTGATCGAGGCGACGCCCGCGAGGTCTCCGTGACCCTGCAGCGACTCGTCGTCCTTCACCTCGGTGAGCGAGGTCACGACGTCGTCGACCGTGAGCGGCTCGCCGTTGTGGAACGTGACCCCCTCCTGGATCGTGAAGGTGTAGGTCAGGCCGTCCTCCGAGACCTCCCAATCGGAGGCGAGCTTCGGCTCGATCGCGTTGCCGTCGTCGGGCGCACGCGTCACGAGGCCCTCGTAGACGTTGTCGATGAGCGCCTGCTCGAGCGCCGCGCCGCTCGTGCGGCGGATGTCGAGGTTGTCGGGCTCGAGGACGAGGCCGACGGTGAGCGACGCATCGGGGTCGGGCTCGCCGCCGCCTGTCGAATCGGGGCCCGGCGAGGCCGTGCACGCGCTGAGGGCGAGTGCCGCGGCCGCGAGGCCTGCTGTGGCGAGGAGGGCAGTGCGGCGGAGCATCGGATTCCTTTCGGCTGCATCACGGGCGGCGCCGGCCGGTTGGGTCGTGCCATGTCGGTGCAAAGGCTGTGGTTCCTGTAGGAGTCAGCGTAGGGATCGTGCCCGAGTGGCGGGCCCGGTTGCAAAACGAAACGTCACAGAAACCGAAATCGTTACCCGGCCGCGATCAGTCCGCGATCAGTCGACTTCTGCCGCGATCTCGGCAATACGCCGGCCGAGGGCGACGGGGCTGTCCTCCTGGAGGTTGTGGCCTCCGGCCATCGACTCGACGGATGCCGCAGGAACCCGCCGCGCGAACTCGTCGGCGTCCTCAGGCCTGACGTAGCCCTTCGCGCCGCGGATGAGGGCGACAGGCGCCGTCACGCGGGCGAGGTCCTCCCATCCGTTCTCGCCGAGCACGCGCGCGAGCGCGTCATCCGGCGCAGACGGAGCGTGACCGGCGGCCGCCGCGGAGGCCATGGCGTTCGCGAGGTGCGCGAAGTGATGCTTCCACTCGACGCGACCGTCGGAGCGGATGCGGGAGTTGAAGTACACGCCGCGCTCGGCTTTGCGGCGCGACCCTCCACCCAATCCGAACTGCAGCGCGCGGTCGACGAGCTCGTCGCGGGACGCCCAGTCGGTGGGCCCGGCGAAGAAGTCGCGCACCTGCGTGGGGCCCGCGTTCGGGTCCACTCCCGGCGTGATGTCGACGACGACGAGACGTCGCACGAGGTCGGGGCGGGAGGCGGCGAGCGCCGCGGCGGTGAGTCCGCCCAGCGACTGCCCGATGACGACCTGCGGACGGTCCGTCCACGCTTCGAGTCCGGCGGCGACGTCCGGTGCGAGCACCCGCGCCACGTAGGCGGCGTCCTGCCGCCACGACGAGTCGCCGTGACCGGGCAGGTCGATCGAGAGTGCGGGCAGGCCCAGCGCGAGGATCGTCGTGTCCCACGTGTGGGCGTTCAGTCCTGCGCCGTGCAGCAGGGTGACGACGGGCGCGGCATCCGAATCGCTCGGTGATCCGAATCGCAGCGCACTCAGCGTGCGTCCGTCGGGGAGCGTCAGGGTGAGGCGCTCGCCGTGGGGGAGGGGACCGGTGAGGCCGGCTTCGGCAGCCTGTTCGGACAGGAACGAGAACTCGTCAGCGGGTTCGATCACGACGCCATTCTGGCGGCCCGCGCGGCGGATGCGCGCCACCGCTCCCGCGGCCGCGGCCGTGGGTAGGCTGGCGGAATGACGAACGAACGGCGGGTGCACCTGTCTCGGTCGGCGCCTCCGGCCTACCAGGCGCTCTCCGCGTTCTCGAAGACGGTGGGCGCGCTCTCGACCGAGGCCGGGATCGACGACCGCCTCAAGGAGCTCGTGCAGATCCACACGTCGCAGCTCAACGGCTGCGCGTACTGCGTGCGCGTGCACGTCGAACGCGCCGAGAAGGCCGGCGTCACGCTCGACACGATCGCCCAGCTGCCGGTGTGGCGTGACTCGGGCGTCTTCACCGAGCGCGAGCGCGCCGGTCTCGAGCTCGCGGAGGCGTTCGCCTTCATCTCCGAGGGCGGCATCCCCGACGATGTGTACGACCGCGTCGGCGGCATCCTGAGCGAGCAGGAGTACGTCGCGCTGAGCTGGATCCTCGTGTCGATCAACGCGTTCAACCGCATCGCGATCGCCGGCCGCTACGCCGTGCCGCCGCGCGAGGACCTCGCCGGAGAGGACAGCGACGCGGCGGCGGGCAGGGCCTGGTGACCGCCGCGGACTCTCCCGACGGCGCGCCCGCTCCGCTCGTCGCGGGCGCCGTGAACCTGCGCGATGTCGGCGGGCTGCCGGCCGGCGATCGGCGCACGCGCCACGGCGTGCTGTACCGCTCGGGCAACCTGGCGCAGCTCGAGTCCCGCGGCATCGAGGACCTCTCGAGGCTGCGCCTGCGCCGCATCATCGACCTGCGCTCCGACGAGGAGGTGCTCCACGCGCCGAGTCCGACGGGCATCGCAGCCGAGATCGTCCGCGTTCCGCTGTTCCTCGGCTCGGTCGCGTCGTTCTTCGAGAACGACATCTCGCTGGCCGAGATGTACCGCAGGCTCGTCGACGACTCCGCCGACCGGGTCGTGCAGGTCGTGCGGGGGACCGTGTCCGACCAGCCCGTGCTCGTGCACTGCACCGTCGGCAAGGACCGCACGGGCGTCGCCGTGGCCCTGACGCTCGCGGCGGCGGGCGTCGACGAGGAGGCTGTCATCGCCGACTACGCCCGCACCGAGGGGCTGCTGCCGGCGTGGCGGAACCGCGGTGTGATCGAGCGACTGCGGGCGCTGCATCCGCGCGCCCGCCATCTCGAAGAGCTCGCGACCCGATCGCCCGCACACGTCATGAAGGGCTTGCTCGACGACCTCACGACGCGGTTCGGATCCGCCTCCGACTATCTGCGCGCGAGCGGCCTCTCCGACGACGAGCTCCGCGAGCTGCGCCGCGTGCTCGTCGGGTGAGCGACTTCCGTTCGATGGGAGTGAGGTTAGGCAACCCTTCGTTCGCGGTATAGTGAAGGGGAGATGACCACCCCCGCACCGCACCGCACCACGCGCCACGCCGGCGAGCACAGCCCCGCCGCGTGTCGTGCACCGCGTCATTCCCGCGTGCAGCACCTCATCACGGCCGACGAGTCGTCGCTGACCGACCTCGAGGCGCTGCTGACGACGCTTCCGCTGTGCTCGACAGGTCGGGTGTTCATCGAAGTGCCGGATGCCTCGTGGCAGACCCACCTCGACGTGCCGCCGCGCATGATCGTGACGTGGCTCGATCGCTCCCGCCGCACCGGCGATCCCGGAACGGGGCGCGCGTGCGCTCCCGGCCAGGCGCTGTCGCGCGCCGTCACCGCGTGGGCCGACGAGATGATGTGCGCCGACGACGACAACACGCGCGTGCATCTCCTCGGCGGCTACCTCGGCACCGCCGACATCGTCGACCACCTCACGACGCGGCTGGGCGTCGACCCCGCCGCGATCCACGCTCCCGAGCAGTACGGCCTCACCACGCGCTGACTTCCGGCGTGCCCGCTGCGAGCGCGAGCGGCGCTCGTCCTACACTCGCGCGCATGACTTCCGTCGACGCCGCCCCCGCGCCCTCGCCCTCGACCGTCGAACCGCGTGACCTGCGCATGCCCACGTGGGTCATCGTGTGGCTCACGATCTCCGCGATCATCCAGACCTACGACGCCTGCTACGTGCTGCTCGGACCCCTTTCGCACGCGGGCGGCCCGCTCGCGGGCTTCTGGCCGGGGCACGTGTTCTACGGCACGTTCGATCATCGGTACGGGCAGTTCGACGCGTTCGGCAGCGCCCAGAGCTGGGCGAACCTCGTCGAGGTCGTCTTCATCGTGTGGGCGCTGTTCCACGCGAGGAAGTGGTCGGGAGTCGTGGTCGGCCTGATCGTGACGTCCGCGACTTTCTGGAAGACGGTGATCTACTTCCTGGTCGAGGCGTCCAGCGGCCTCGAGATGACGCGCCAGTCGCTCGAGCGCGGTGACATCGTCGGCTTCCTCATGGTCGCCGTGCTGCCGAACCTGTTCTGGATCGTGTTCCCGCTCGCGGTCGTGATCGCGCTGGGGCGTCAGGTGCTGCGCGTCGGGCGTGCGGCGCCGCGCCTCGCGGGCTGACGCGGCACGTAGTTGCCGTCCTCGAGGCCTGCCTCGATCTCGAACCGGTTGCGCAGCGGGTCGCGCCCCGCGAGCAGGTACAGCACCGGCATGAGGAATCCGTACCGCTGCCACTGCCGCTTGTGCACTGCCTCGTGGCGCAGCACGTGGTCCGTGACCTCGGCATCGCCCGTGAGGTAGCAGCCGCCCGCGCACACGCCGCCGCGCGGGAACGCCCAGCGCGGCATCCCGCGGAACACCCACAGGCCCTCCCGGCGCTCGATGCGGCCCGTGCTCCACAGCGTGCCCCACACCCATCCGACGGCGGTGCCGTACCAGTAGCCGACTCGGCTCAGGGGCGAGTCGAGGAGGAACGCCGGGATGAACCGGTCGATCGCCCGGCCGCGCGCGAGCGCCCTCTCGGCGGCCTCCTTCCAGCCGGGGGGAGGCGTCGGGATCGGGCTCACGCGAGCGCCCCCACGATGCGCAGAAGTGTGCCGAGGTCGTCGGTCGCGGCATCCGGCGATGCGGGGGAGTAGCCCGCGAGCGTCGCGCCGACGAGCGGCACGGCGTCGCGCACCGCCGCGATCGCCGCGGTGAGGTCTGCTGCGCGGACGCCGAACGGCTCGGGGTGGGCGTTGCCGGCGAGCTCGGCGGGGTCGAGCGCGTCGACGTCGACGTGGATGTAGACCGAGTCCGCGCCCGTCGCGGCGACGGCCTCGGCGAGCGCCTTCGCCTCGCCCAAGGCGTCAGCGGGAACGGTCCGGATGCCGCGTTCCTCGATGGCCTCGAGTTCGGCGTCGTCGTACGAGCGCGTCGCCACCAGCACGACCCGGCCTGGAGCGACAGCGCCCTCGTCGAGCACGAGCGCGGGGTCGCCGTCGCCCACGATCGCGCGCAGCACCATGCCCGCGAACGCACCCGACGGCGACGTCTCGGGGGTGTTGAAGTCGGGGTGCGCGTCGATCCACACGACGGCGAGATCCGGATGCCGCGCCACCGCGTGCGCGATCGGACCGAGCGCGACGCCGCAGTCGCCGCCGATCGTGAGCACGGGCTCGTCGTGCGACGACAGCGCCTCCTCGACCTGCGCGCGGACGCGCTGGAGCGTGCTCAGGCGACGGATGCCGGTGCCGAGCGACTCCCCGGCCTCGATCGGCACATCGAGGATCGTCGTCGCCGAGCGGGGGAGGTCGCCCGCGATCGCGTGGGCGCCGTCGATGAGCTGCATCGCGCGCGTGGAGGGGCTGCCCTGCCACTGGGGCACGACGAGGTAGCGGGTCATGCTCACATCATTCCGCATGCGCGAGCGGCCCGGCGTCGGGCGGACCGCGAAAGGCGCCGTACCCGGGAACGCGTCCCCGGGTGCGGCGCCTTCGCCGATCGTTCCGTTACGGCGTGTACGGCGCCGACGGCGCGTCGATCGCCTGCTGCTGGTTCTGGGTCGGGGCGTTCCCTGCCTTCAGCTGGGCCAGACGCGCCTCGACCTCGGTCAGCTCGCCCATGTCGTCGAGCTGGTTGAACTGGGCGTCGAGGCTCGACGCAGCGAGCTCCTGCTTGCCGGCCGCGAGCGCCTCCTGGCGACGGACCTTGTCTTCGAACCGGCCCAGCTCACTGGTCGGGTCGAGCACGTCGATCGACTTGACCGCGTCGTGCACCTTGGTCTGCGCCTCGGCCGTCTTGGCGCGGGCGACGAGCTCGGAGCGCTTGTTCTTCAGCTGCTCGAGCTTCTGCTTCATGCCGTTGAGGCCGTCCTTGAGCTTGTTGACCACCTCGGTCTGCGAGGCGATCGTCGGCTCGGCCTGCTTGGCCTCGTTCTCGGCGCTGATCTGGCGCTGGAGGGCGATCTTGGCGAGGTTGTCGAACTTGTCGGCGTCGGCCGTGTTGCCCTGAGCGCGCAGCTCGTCGGCCTTTCGGCTGGCGGCGAGCGCCTTGTTGCCCCACTCGGCCGCGGCCTGCACGTCCTCCTGGTGGTCGCGCTCGAGCAGGCGCAGGTTGCCGATCGTCTCGGCGATGGCCGACTCGGCGTCGGCGATGCTGTTCGTGTAGTCGCGAACGAGCTGGTCGAGCATCTTCTCTGGATCTTCGGCCTGGTCGAGGAGCGCATTGATGTTCGCGCGCACCAGGGTGGAGATGCGGCCGAAGATGGACTGCTTTGCCATCACAAGGGATTCCTTTCACTCGGTAGTCACGTAGGGCTTGGGCGGCCCGGTGGCGGGCCTGAGGTTGTGCGGCCTAGAAGCGACCACCCCCTCGACGGCCGCGTGTGCCGCCGCCGCCGAAGCTCCCGGGCCGGAATCCGCCTCCGCCGCTGCGGCCGCGTCCGCCGCCGCCTCCGCCGAGCATCCCGCCCATTCCGCCGGAGAGGCCGCCGGACGATCGTCGGCCGCCGCCCCCGCCGCTGAGCAGCGAGTTGATGACGATGCCGCCGAGCACGGCGCCGAGCATCCCTCCGCCGCCTCCGCCTGATCCGCCCGTCGGCGCCCCGAGCATGCCGCCGCCGGAGAACGCGCCGACGTCGTTCTGCGCGGACCGGATGGCCTGGCCGGCGAGCTGGTCGGCCCGCTGCGCGTACTGCAGCGCCTGCGCCGGATCGCTCGCCTGAAGCTGCTGCGCACGTACGAGCGACGCGCCCGCCTCGGCGAGCCGCGTTCGAGCCTCGGCGCCGACCGCGCCACGCCGCGCGGTGATGTAGTCCTCGGCGGCGGAGACCTGCGCCTGCGCCTGCATCATGAGCTGGCCGAGCATCTGGCGGTTGCGCTGCTCCTGGGCGGCGGCGTCGCGCACGCTCTGGACGACGCCGTCGATCGCGGTGTTCGCGGCCTCGAGCGCCTGCAGCGTTGCGAGCGGTCGCTTCGCGCCGCCCGACAGGTTCTGGCGTGCGGTGTCGACCTGCTGGCGCGTCGACGCGATCACGCCCGCGACGCGCCCGTCGGAGTCGGGGAGGGCCGCGGCGGTCGCCATGTCCTGCTCGAGCTCGGCGATGAGCGCGGCGGCGTTCTTCTCGGCATCCGCCAGGTCCGTCCCGACCTTGGTGATCGCCTCCTGCAGCAGGACGGCCTGCGACACGGCCTCTTCGGCGGCGCGGATGCTGACGGCCGCGCGCCCGCCGTCACCCGCGCCGATCGCCGCCTGCGCCTCGGCGAGCTGCTCGTCGGCGAAGGCGATCCGGTCGCGCGCCTGCTGGGGGTTGTCGGCGACCGTCGAGAGCGCCTCCGGGGCGTACTGGGTCGACAGCCGCGCGAGCTCGGCGGCCGACGCGTCGATCGAGGCCGCGGCCTTCGTGCGCGCCTCCTGCACCCGCGTGAGCGCCTCGGGCGCATTCTGCTCGAGCTTGCGCAGCTCGTCGAACGCAGCCGCCTTCTCGTCGAGCTCGTCGCTGGCCTGCTGGCAGAGCTGGAGGATCTGCGCGTTCCAGGCGCGCGTCTCCTCCTCGGTGTCTTCGATCCCGTCGTCGAGCTTCTGCTTGAGCGTGAACGCCTCGTTCAGGTTCGCCTTCGCGGTCTCGAGCGCTTGCGCGAACTCCTGGGTCGCCGCGTCGCCGAACTGCGCGCGCGCGAACCCGAGCTCCTGCTCGCTCGTTCGCACGGCGTCGTCCATCTCGACGAGCGCAGACGATGCGCGCCGTGCGAGCTCCTTCGTGTCGAGGTTCTCGAGAGGGGTCTGCCCCTTGCCGGGGCCCACAGCGCCCTTCTTCTTGCGGCGGCTGCGCACGACGAGCCACACGACGACCGCGATCGCGGCCGCGATGACGAGGAAGATCAGCAGGCCGCCGAGGAATCCTCCGCCGCCGGACTCGCCCGGCCGTCCGCCGCCCGCCGCGGTCTCGAAGCCGTCGGCGGCGGTGATCGCCGCGCCCGCGTAGTCCCCGTCGCTGAGCTGCGGTCGGATCGACTGTTCGATCGCATCGAGCTGCTCGCCGCTGATCGGCCCCTCGTTGTCGGCCGAGATGTAGTACTGGCGTGCTTCGGTCGCCACCGCGAGCAGGTACTGGGTCGTGCCGAGGCCGTTGTCGAGCGCGACCTGGTCGGCCCACTCCTGGCGATTCGACGGGTTGGTGAACTCGTCGACGTACACGACGTACAGGTCGAGGCCGGTGTCGTCGAAGAGCTCGTCGAGCCGGTTCTCGACGGCGTTCAGCTGACCGCCGAGCGCGTCGACCTGGTCGACGACGCGCCCCGCCCCCAGCTCCACCGGGTCGGTCGCCCACGCAGCCCCGCCGGCACCCGCGAGCACCAGCCCCCACGCCGCCCCGAGCGCCGCGACCCATCGAGCACGCATCGAACCCCCTTCGGCACGATCGAACACCGCCACCGCGAGTCTATTCAGCCGCGATGGGCAGGCGATAGCCGACGAGGGTGGGCAGGAGCGGACCGGATGCCGCCCAGCGGGCCGCCCGCGCGGCATCCGTCTCTTCGACCCGCCTGCCGGTAGCCTGTGCGACTCGGAGGACCCATGGACGACCGCTACGGAACCGATGTTCTCGCCGCCGGCTGGCGCGAGCGCGCCCGCCGCGTCGTGCCTCGTGTCGAGGCCGAACGCGATCTCGTCGTGGAGGTCGCCGACGACGGCTGGTGCGGGGCGGTCGTGGGGGTGTCCGGCGGCAACGTCGAGCTCGAGGACCGCCACGGCAAGCGGCGGCTCTTCCCGCTCGGCGCCGGGTTCCTCATCGACGGCGAGGACGTCGTGCTCGTGCGCCCCGAGGCGAAGGCGCCCACCGCTCCGTCGCGCACCGCGTCGGGGTCGTTCGCCGTCGAGGCCGAACGCGCCCGCGTCGCGCGCGCGAGCCGCATCCTCGTCGAGGGGCGCCACGACGCCGAGCTCGTCGAGCGCATCTGGGGCGACGACCTGCGCGTCGAGGGCGTCGTCGTGGAGTACCTGCAGGGAGTCGACCTTCTGGCCGCCCTCCTCGACGACGAGCCGCCGTCGGCCGAGCGCCGCTACGGCGTGCTGGTCGACCACCTCGTGCCCGGCTCGAAGGAGGCGCGCATCGCGGAGGCTGTGCAGCGCGGCCGCCACGGCGCGCACGTGAAGATCGTGGGGCATCCGTACATCGACGTGTGGCAATGCGTGAAGCCGGATGCCGTGGGCATCAGCGCGTGGCCGGAGGTGCCGCGCGGCGTCGACTTCAAGACGGGCGTGTGCCGCGCGCTCGGGTGGCCCGCCGAGTCGCAGGCCGACCTCGCGCGCGCGTGGCAGCGCATCCTCGGCTCGGTGCGGTCGTATCGCGATCTCGAGCCGGCGCTGCTCGGCCGCGTCGAGGAGCTCATCGACTTCCTGACCGCGTGAGCGGTTCCCGTAGCCTGGAGGGGTGACGGAGACCCCAGCCGCGCCGCGCGTGTTCCGCGACAAGCCGGTGTCGTTCGTGCGCCGCAGCGGCCGCATGTCCGAGGCGCAGGAGCGCGCGTGGAGCGAGCTCGCCCCGGAGTACGTGATCGAGGTCCCGCGCGGCGTCGCCGCGACGAGCGTGGCCGCCGACGAGCCCATCGACCCCGCAGCGGTGTGGGGGCGCGAAGCGCCGCTCGTCGTCGAGATCGGATCGGGCCAGGGGCACGCGATCGTCCACGCGGCGACCTCTCACCCCGAGTGGGACTTCCTCGCCATCGAGGTCTTCAAGGCGGGGCTCGCGCGCACGATGCTCGACGCCGAGCGCGCAGGTGCCCGCAATCTGCGGCTCATCGAGGCGAACGCACCGGAGGTGCTCGAGCACCTGCTGCCCGAGGCGTCCGTGTCCGAGCTCTGGGTGTTCTTCCCCGACCCGTGGCACAAGAAGAAGCACACGAAGCGACGCCTGGTGACCCCCGAGTTCGCCGCGCTCGCGGCGCGCGTCCTGCGCGACGGCGGCATGCTTCGACTCGCGACCGACTGGGAGGACTACGCCCTCCAGATGCGCGACGTGCTGAACGAGGCGGATGCCTTCGATAAGGCGTTCGAGGGCGAATGGGCCGACCGCTACGAGGGTCGCGTACTGACCGCGTTCGAGCGCAAGGGCGCTCGCGCGGGTCGGGAGATCCGCGATCTCGCGTACCGCAGGCTCGCCCGATGACGGCCGCCGGGGCGGCCTGACGTGCCCGCGCATCCCGCCGTCGAGCTCGGCGTGCGCCCCGCGTGGTCGTGGGGGCTCGTGCCGTCCCTCCTCGCGTGCCTCGCGGCGCCCGCCTTCTTCGTCGCGCGCATCCCGTGGCTCGGGTGGGTGCTCCTGGCGGCCGCACTCGCGCTCGCGATCGCGGTGGAGCGGAGGACGGATGCCGCGTCAGCCGCCCCCGCAACCGGGCCGTCGGGCGACGGCGGTGGCGGCATCCGTCGACGCCCGAACCTCGTGCGCGACCTCTCGCTCATCGCGATCGGTCTGCTCATCGTGAGCTCGATCCCGCTGAAGGCGGAGCTCGACGACCTCGCGATCCTGCGGTTCGCGATCGCCCTCGGCGGAGCCGTCGTCGTGCCGTACATCGTGTCGCGCTGGGTGTTCCGCGACCACGCGATCCGCTTCCCGTGGCGCGGAGGAGGGCGCTGGACGCGGTTCCAGTGGCTGTGGCTCGTCGCCGTGCTCGCGCTCGGGTGGCTGATCCTGCCGTACTACTTCATCACGTCGGGCGTGTACGCGAATTGGCCCGTCGTCGACACTCCCGACCTCATCACGCGGCTGTTCGTCGGCGTCGGCGCGGTCGGCATCTGGGACGAGCTGTTCTTCATCTGCACGTGCTTCGCGCTGCTGCGCCGGCACTTCCCGGACTGGCAGGCGAACATCCTGCAGGCGGTCGTGTTCGTGTCGTTCCTGTGGGAGCTCGGATACCAGGCGTGGGGGCCCGTGCTCACGATCCCGTTCGCCCTGCTGCAGGGCTTCATCTTCATGAAGACGCGCTCGCTCGCGTACGTCGTGACGGTGCACCTGCTCTTCGACGCGGTCGTCTTCCTCGTGCTCGTGCACGCGCACAACCCGGGTGCGCTCGACTGGCTGTTCCTCGTGTGACGCGCGCGTTCGCTGCCCAGGCCCTGCCCAGATCGGCCCGCTAAGCTGGCACGCGGGTCCCGACAGGATCCCCGGACGAGGGTTCAGTACCCGGTGTGCGACAAGACTGGCCAGGAGACGCTGTCATGTCGTGGGTCATCCTCATCATCTCCGGTGTGCTCGAGGCCGTGTGGGCCACCGCGCTCGGCAAGTCCGAGGGCTTCACCAAGCTCTGGCCGAGCGTGATCTTCGGCGTCGCTCTCGTCGCGAGCATGGGCGGGCTCGCGTGGGCGATGCGCGACATCCCGACCGGCACCGCCTACGCCGTGTGGGTCGGCATCGGTGCGGCGCTCACGGTCGCGTACGCGATGATCACCGGCGCCGAGCCCTTCTCGATCGTCCGCCTCCTGCTGATCCTCGGCCTCGTGGGCTGCGTGGTCGGCCTGAAGCTCGTGGGGCACCAATAGCGACGGATGCTCCACCCGCCGCATCCGCAAGATGAGGGCTACGTGAGCAACGACGTCGAGGTCTGGACGCGCTCCAGGTCGTGTGACAGTGTCGCGCCAGGGTCGGCGACATCGGGGTCGCCGGCGGAAAGGGCACACGATGCTGAGAACGAAGACGCGGACGGCGGCCATCGTCGCCGTCGGCGCGGTCGCCGCAAGCCTGGCGATCGCCTCACCCGCACTCGCGGTACCGAACAACAATTCCGTCAAGAAGCTGACCAAGGCGGTCACGCTCGAGGGAGTGATGGAGCACCTCGAAGCCTTCCAGGCGATCGCCGACGAGCACGGCGACCGCGCTGCGGGGCGCGACGGGTACGGGGCATCCGTCGACTACGTCGTCGACCAGCTCGAGGGAGCCGGCTACTCGCCCGTGGTTCAGGAGTTCGAGTTCCCCTACTTCGACGAGAACAACGCGCTCGTGCGGATCTCACCGAACCCGCGCACGTTCATCGACGGCACCGACTTCCTGCGCAACCGGTTCGACTCGGGCAGCCCCGAGGGCACGGCGACGGGTCCGCTCGTGCCGGTGGGCATCGTCCTCGTCGACGAGGACGACCCGCCGAACAGCAACACGAGCGGCTGCGAGGCCTCGGACTTCGCGGGCTTCCCGGTGGGGGCGATCGCGCTCATGCAGCGCGGCACGTGCGGGTTCTCGGTCAAGGCGCTCAACGCCGAGGCAGCGGGCGCTGCAGGCGTCATCATCATGAACGAGGGCCAGAGCATCCCGGACGATCGCGAGGGCCTGCTCAACATGATCGGCGATGCGACGGGACTCACCATTCCGACCGTGTTCGTCACGTCTGATGCCGGTGAGGACCTCTACTCGACCCCGTTGGCCACCGTCACGGTGACGGTCGACTACGACGAGGAGATCCGCACGGCGTGGAATGTCCTCGCCGAGACGAAGGCCGGCAACGACGACAACGTCGTGATGGCGGGCGCGCACCTCGACGGCGTTCAGGACGGCGCCGGCATCAACGACAACGGCTCGGGCAGCGCCGCGCTGCTGGAGACGGCGATCCAGATGCAGAAGGTGAAGCCCAACAACACCGTGCGCTTCGCGTGGTGGGGTGCTGAGGAAGAGGGCCTGCTCGGCTCCGAGTACTACGTCGGGAATCTGACCGAGGAGGAGCGCCGCGACATCGCGCTGTACCTCAACTTCGACATGGTGGCGTCGCCGAATTACATGTTCGGCGTCTACGACGGAGACAACTCGAGCGGTACGGCTCCGGAAGGGTTCATCCCGCCGGGCTCCGCGGAGATCGAGGACGTCTTCGAGGCCTACTACGACAGCGTCGGTGAGCCCTACCAGGACACCGACTTCTCGGGCCGAAGCGACTACGGGCCGTTCATCGACGTCGGCATCCCGGCCGGCGGTCTGTTCACCGGTGCGGAGGACAAGAAGACCGCTGACGAGGCGGCGCTGTACGGCGGCGTGATCGGCGCGGCGTACGACTCGTGCTACCACCAGCCGTGCGACAACCTGACCGGCGCCGGCCAGGACGTCGCGCTGTACGACCTGCTGCGCGCGGAGTACGACCTCGAGGGCAACGTGAACCTGCACGCCCTCGACGTGAACTCCGACGCGATCGCCGCGGCGGTCATCACGTTCGCGTTCGACACGTCGGCCGTGAACGGCGTGCGCGCACCGGGCAAGTCGCACGGTGCGGGCAAGAGCGCGGACGCCTTCAAGAACCGGTCCGCCGGCTGAGAATCGAGGTGCGGATCTCACCTTCAACATGACGTCGAAATGACTTCCGCGCGAAGTCTTGACGGCCGTCGCGGGGTGAGTATCTTCGGTTCTGCGAAGAGAAAACAGGAACGAGGTGACCGCAAGGTACCGGATACAGAAACCGCAGATCGCATTGACGATCGCCCCCGGGCGTGGTCTTCGGACCGCGATTCCCGGGGGCGATCATCGCTGTGCGGAGGAGCGCGGCGCTGCCTGCACGGCGCGCACAGCGGGCGGTGATAACCTCGATCGGTACGCCTCCGTAGCTCAGGGGATAGAGCGTTGGTTTCCGGTACCAAAGGTCGCAGGTTCGATTCCTGTCGGGGGCGCGAGCGAGCGAGAGAGTCCGTAGAGACAAGGGGTCGCGGGGCACTGAGTCCTCGTGGCCCTTTTCTCGTGACAGCACTTCCCTTGCAGATCAACCGGGGCACGCCGTACTCCTTCCGGCACTGCGCCCGTGGAGGCGTGCGTCGCCGGCGACTGGCCCAAGCGTAGAGCTGCGCCGAAATTGGCAACTTACTTCATCCAGGTATACCGCGTTCGTATACGGGGATGAACATGGGCCTCGGCGCTGCGCGCCACTGGACGGCGATCCCACGCGCGATCGCGGTTACCACCATTGCGGTGCCCGAGCTCCGACAGCCGGTGAGACTCGACGGCCGAGGCACCGTGCACATGATCCCACGCGACCTCGACCGGGTGGAGCGCAGCTCGAGGACATCGAGCTCGGCGAGGGCCTGGTCACCACGCCGCGTCAGACGATGTACGACCTGCTCATGAGGCCCAACCAGGGCAAGCTGCCGGATGCCGCTCGTGATGCCGCGCGGAATTTCCGCGGGCAGGTGAGCGGCGATGATCTGGCAGAGATCTGCGAGTGGTACGGCCGGGCGAACGACGCAGTCAAGAAATGGTCCGCGACCTCAGGAATGGACTCTTTCGTGCCTGAACGGACGATCCCCCGAGCGTTTGCGCTTGGCGGTGGTTTTGATGGCGCGCAGGTGGCTTTCGGCGAACACGCGACCCTCTCGAGAGGCTCTTCGCCGACGTGCCAAGCGAGCGGGATCGGGAGGGTTCGCTCGCACATCAGTGCGTCATCACGACGACGCCAGAGCACGCAGCGAACGTCGTGAAGGAAGCGATCACAGCGCTCTCGTCATGACGACGACGGTTTAGTCGATGTCGAGGCTCATGGCGCGGCCTTCGTCATGCGGCCCTTCCTCGACGACGGAGTGCGCGCACCTTGCCGAACGAATCCGACTACACCCACCTGGACGGCTTCTCGACCGCCGACACGGCAGGGCCCTTGAAATTCCACCGCTCGCGGCCGCCGCCAAGAGAGCAGAGGAAGCGCTGCCAGCGACCTCATACCCCTCGCGACCTCAAGGACACCGTCGCCGCTTCCCGCAAGGTGTGAAGAGATCGGCTCGCCGGGCCGGTCTGTTCGCGTTCCGGCGCCGACGACGTCAGCGTCGAGGGACTTCGGCGCTCTCGCCCGCCCCTGACGCGGTCGTGGGCAGGGTGTGGGTGTGCGCGGCGGCAGCCGCGGCTGCGTCGGCGAGCGTTCCGCGCGGCATCCGGTGCTTCCTCAACAGGAAGGCCATGAGTACGCCCGCGATGCTGAGTCCGGCCATGACCCACGACGCGGCGGCGAGCCCCGAAGCCAGGGCCCCGGACATGTCGACGCCCGCGTCGGTCCGCGAGGTGATGACCGAGGAGTAGATGGTGGCGGCCATGGCGGTGGCGACGGCGGCGCCCACGTAGCGCGCCATGTTCGAGACGCCGGATGCGGCACCGACCTGCTCCTGCGAGACGGATGCCGTCGCGGCGGCCGACGCGGGGCCGTTCGACAGTCCCATGCCGACCGCGATCGCGATCAGCGGCAGGACGAACGAGAGGTACAGCCACGACGGCTGCACGAATCCGACGACGGCGAATCCGATCGCCGTGATCAGGAAGCCCAGCGCAACGACCTTCCGCCCGCCTATCTTCGCGGCGAAGCGCGGCACCAGCGGTGCCACGACGACGAGCCCGACCGTGGCGGGGAGCATCGCGAGTCCGGCCTGGAACGGAGTCATGCCGAGGGCATCGGGGCTCTGGAAGTAGAGGCTCAGCAGATACATGAGCCCGTTGATCGTGCCCGCGCCGATGAGGATCGCGACGGTCGAGGCGACGAGGACGACGTTGCGCAGCAACGCGAGGTCGAGGAGCGGGACGGCGACGCGCTTCTCGGTGAAGACGAACGCGAAGCCGCTGGCGACCGCGACCACGAGGCAGACGAGGGTCGGGATCGAGATCCATCCCCACTGCGGCCCCTGGGCAGTCGCCAGCACGATCGGGCTCAGCGTCAGCGCCACGAGCACAGTGCCCAGATAGTCGATCGAGCGAGACCGTCCCTCGTCGCGCGACTCCTGAATCGCGAAGTACGTGATCACCACGCAGACCACGGCGACGACGGCGTCGATCCAGAAGAGCCCCTGCCACCCGGTGACGTCGACGAGCACGCCGCCCAGCAGGGGGCCGGCGGCCGCGCCCACGGCCGCGGCCGCACCCCACAGCGACACAGCGCGCAACTGTTCGCGGCCCTCGGTCGCGACGGTCAGGATGCTCAGCCCACACGCGAGGATCGTGGCGCCCGCCGCGCCTTGGATGATGCGGCCGATGATCACCGCGAGCCCTGTGGTCGAGAGGGCGATGAACACGCACGACGCGACGAACAGCAGCAGGCCGAGCTGGAAGACCTTCTTGCGCCCGAACACGTCGCCGAGCGAGCCGGACGTGACGATCACCGCGGCGCCCATCAAGGAGTAGCCGGTGACGGCCCACTGGAGGGTGTCGACGGATGTCCCGGTGTCTTCGCTGATCGCAGGGAGCAGGATGCTCACGGCTGACGTGTTCGCGTTGACGACGAGTGTCGACAAGCACGTCGCCACGAGTGCTCCGCGAGAGCTCCTCCTGGTGTCCGTCGCGCGCTCGTCGCGCTCATCCGATGCTGAGACCATGGCGGATCACGACCCCCTTCGCGGCGTGTGCCCGGGTCGATCGTGCGGTGCCGCATCCGTCCCGTGCGTCATCCGAGACAGGTGATTCCACGGATGCGCCGCGATCAGTCACCCGCCGTGGGTGATGCTCCTCTCGCGCACGGGACGTACTTTTCACACGAATCGACCGCGATCGGTCGCGGCCCGCGGGCCGCTGGTGAGAGGGGAACAGCCATGATGCGATCCGTCTCCGGGAAGGTCCGCCGGTCATGAGCGCCACAGACGCCGCGGGATCGCGGCGCGAATCGATCCGCTCGCGTGCGGCGGCGGTCCCCAAACCCGTCTGGATCTCGTGGATCGCGCTCGCCCTCATGACGACGAGCTCCGTCGCCAGCCTGCGACCGGCTCCGACGATGGCGGTGTATGGCCTCGCCGCGGTGTTCCTGTACCTGGTGCCGGCCGTCGTCTTCCTCCTGCCCACATCACTGGTGGCCGCCGAGCTCGCCTCGGGATGGAAGGGCGGGGTCTACAAGTGGGTCTCGGAGGGCATCTCGAAGCCGATGGGGTTCCTCGCCATCTGGTGCCAGTTCGCGATGACGATCTTCTACTACCCGACCCTCCTGGGGTTCGTCGCGTCCACCCTCGCCTATGTGATCAACCCGGCACTCGCGTCGAACGGCGTGTGGACGGCGCTCGTGATCATGGTCTGCTACTGGGCCGGAGTGTTCGTGTCGTCGCGCGGCACGAAGGGTGTCGCGGGTCTCGCGAGCTGGGGCCTCATCCTCGGCACGCTCATCCCCGGCGCCGTGCTCGTGACCCTCGGGGCGCTGTTCCTCGGGCAGGGCAACCCGTCCGCGGCCCCGATGACGGCAGACAACCTCCTGCCCCAGTGGGCAGGCCTTGCGAGCCTCGTGCTCATCGTGAACAACTTCCTCTCCTACAGCGGCATGGAGATGAACGCGGTCCACGTGTCTTCGCTGAAGAACCCCGGCAAGGAGTATCCGAAGGCGATCTTCCTCGCCATGGGACTCGTGCTGCTGATCTTCATCCTTCCGGCGCTCGCGATCAGCTGGGTCGTCCCGGCCGAGCAGATCTCGCTGACGGCGGGGATCATGCAGGCCTTCGAGGCGGTGTTCTCGACCTTCGACATCGCGTGGCTGACCCCGATCGTCGGCATCATGCTCGTCGCGGCGTCGCTCGGCGGCATGCTCACATGGCTCGCGGGGCCCTCGAAGGGTCTGCTCCTCATCTCGCGCGAAGAGGGCTACCTGCCGCCGTTCCTGCAGAAGCTGAACAAGAACGGCGTACAGCAGAACCTGCTCGTCACCCAGGGCATCATCACGTCGATCATCGCCCTGGGCTACGCGCTCATCCCGAATGTATCGAGCGCGTACTGGATCTTCTCGGTCATCACGACGCAGGTGTACCTGATCATGTACCTCCTGATGTTCATCGCCGCCGTGCAGCTGCGGCGGCGGCATCCGGATCACCCTCGTGGCTACCGCGCCCCGATCCTCGTCGCGCTGTGCGGCGTCGGATTCGCCGCGTCGCTCGCAGCGCTGCTGGTGGGCTTCATCCCGCCGTCGCAGTTCGGCGGGGGCAGCCCGTGGGTATACCTGCTGATCGTCGGGGGCGGGGCGCTTGGGCTGGGGCTGCTCGTGCCGTTCCTCTTCTACCGCTTCCGCAAGCCCTCGTGGAAGCAGCCGGCGAACGCGGAGGTGAGTGAATCATGAGCACGCACGAGGAGACGCAGCATCCGCGAGAGCGCTCGATCATCTCGATCGTCGCGATCGTCGTGCTGGTGGCGCTCGCCGTGATTGCGACGATCACATTCGTCGGCGCGCGGCAGCAGGCGCGCGATGTCGACAAGGCGCAGGAGCTGCTCGACTCGTTCGCGGATGCCGGGATCTCCACCCCGTTCACGGCGGAGCAGGTCGCACGGGTGCTCGGCGACGACGGCGGCGCGGCGTGCGCCGATCCCAATGCCGCCCTCTCACGGGCGACGCTGCTGGCCGGGCTGTCCAATGGCGCCGGTGGCCCGGGTCAGCGCCCCACCCTCGTCGAGTCGCGGCTTCTGCAGGGGCAGCTCCTCATCATCCAGACGTACTGTCCCGAGGAGGCCGAGGAGTTCCAGGACTTCGTCGACAGCCTCAACACCGTCGAAAGCGCCGGCCGGTGAGCGAGGACATCCGCCACCGCATCCGCTCGATGATGCCGGCGGCTCGCGCCGAGCTCGCCGAGCTCGTCGCGCTGCGATCCGTCGCGGACCCCCGCCAGTTCCCCCCGGAGGAGTGCGCGAAAGCCGCGGAGTGGGTCCGTTCCCGGTTCGCGGACCTCGGCTTCGCCGACGTGCGGCTCGAGCGGACGCCGGATGGGAGCGACGCGGTCATCGGGCAGCGCGCCGCGGTGCGTCCGGATGCCCCGACCGTCCTGCTCTATGCGCACTACGACGTGCAGCCACCGCTCGAGGAGTCCGCGTGGCGCACACCGCCCTTCGAGCTCACGGACGTGAGTGGGCGCTGGGCCGGCCGCGGCGCGGCGGACTGCAAGGGGAACATCGTCATGCACCTCCTCGCGCTCCGCGCGCTCGGTGAGGACATCCGCGTGAACCTGAAGCTCGTGGTGGAGGGGAGTGAGGAGCAGGGGACAGGAGGTCTCGAGCGATTCGTCGAAGCGAACCCCGATGTCCTGCGCGCCGACGCGATCCTCGTGTGCGACACCGGCAACGCGGCGGTCGGGCGTCCGGCGACGACCGTGTCGCTTCGCGGATTCGCCAACGTCATCGTGCGGATCGAGACGCTCGTGTCCGAGGTGCACTCCGGGATGTTCGGCGGGCCGGCGCCCGATGCGCTGGCCGCGCTCGTCGCTCTTCTCACGTCCTTGCGCGACGCCGGTGGAAGCACGGCGGTCGACGGGCTAGAGCGTGACCAGACCTGGCCCGGCGAGCCGTATGACACCGAGCAGTTCCGCAGCGATGCGGGTGTGCTCGATGGTGTGGACCTGCTGGGGGACGGCAGCGTCGCCGACGAGCTGTGGGCGCGGCCGGCGCTCACCGTGCTCGGGATCGACTGCCCGCCGGTCGTCGGATCGACCGCGGCGATCGTGCCTCGGGCGGGCGCGAGGCTGAACCTTCGCGTTCCGCCGGGGACGCGTGCGACGGATGCCCTCGACGCCCTCCGCGCCCACCTCGAAGCCCATGCGCCCTGGCAGGCGCGGGTGCAGATCGAGACGGAAGCCGCGGGGGAGCCGTTCCGAGCGTCGACCGACGGTCCCGCCTATCGCGCCCTCGCCGACGCGATGCGGTCCGCTTACGGCGTGCAGCCGTCGATGCTCGGTCAAGGCGGTTCGATTCCGCTGTGCAACGTGTTCGCGGACGCGTATCCGGATGCAGAGATCATCCTCATGGGCGTCGAAGAGCCGCTCGCCCTCATCCACGCGCCGAACGAGAGCGTCGACCCGAGCGAGATCGAGAACCTCGCGGTGGCCGAGGCGCTCTTCCTGCGCGCCTATGGACGCGGCGGCGTGACTGGCTCCGCTCATGACCGGTGACGACGCCGCGCCCACCAGGCTGAACCGCCGCCTGGCGATCCTGCTCGCCATGGCGATGTTCGTGCTCGTCGTCGACACGTCGATCATGAACGTGTCGATCTCCGCGGTCGTCCGCGACCTCGACACGACCGCGAGCGGCGTGCAGGGCGCGATCGCCCTCGAAGCCCTCGTGTCGGCGGCGTTCATCCTCATCGGCGGCAAGGTCGGCGACCTCATCGGTCGCAAGCGGGCGTATGCGTTCGGCCTCATCGGATACGCGATCGGCGCCATCGCGATGACGCTCGCGCAGGGACTCACCGCGATCATCGTCTTCTGGGCACTCATCGGCGGGATCGGCGCCTCGCTGCTGCTACCCGCGATGCAGTCGCTCATCCACGGGAACTTCGCGGGCGACCACCAGAAGCGCGTCTACGCGCTCGTGGGCGCGGCCGCAGCCATCGCCGCGGCGGTCGGACCGCTGCTGGGGGGCGTCATCACGACCTTCCTCTCGTGGCGCGTCGGGTTCCTGCTTGAAGCGGTCATCATCGCGATCGTCCTCATCGGGCGCCCGCTCGTACGCGATGTCCCTTACACCGGCGACCGCTCGATCGACCTCGTGGGCGCCGCTCTCTCGGTGATCGGCATGGGCGGCGTCGTGCTCGGGATCCTCGTGTGGCAGGAGGGCGGAGGCTACGTCGGACTCATCATCGGGCTCGGCGTCGTCGCGCTCGGCGGCCTGGCGATGTGGCTGCGCCGACGCTACCGCGCGGGCAAGCCCGTGCTGCTCGACCCCGACCTCTTCCGGTCGAAGTTGTTCCGCACCGGGGTCAGCGGGCAGCTGCTGCAGCAGATCGCGCTCGGGGGCACGATGATCGTGCTTCCCCTCTACCTCCAGATGGTCCTCGAGTACAACGCCCTGCTTGCAGGCCTCTCCATCGCGCCGCTGTCGCTCAGCATGTTCGCCGTCGCGATTGTGGCGGGCCGTCGAGCCAAGGGCCGACCCGCCAATCTCATTCTCTTGGGCTTCGTGCTTGCGGCAGCCGGACTCGTGATCCTCGAGCCGATCATCCCCATCGCGACCTCCGGATGGTTCCTCACGGTGCCGCTCGTGATCGCCGGATCGGGCCTCGGACTGCTCGTGTCGCAGCTCAACAATTACACGCTGTCGCCCATCTCCGACGAGCGCGTGAGCGAGGCGGCGGGCGTGAACTCCGCGGCCGGGTCGTTCGGCCTGTCCTTCGGGCTTGCGTTCGCGGGCGCGATCATGCTCGCGATGCTGTCGGCTTCGTTCACCTCCCTCTCCGCGCAGTCGGAGGTGCTGACGGCCGAGGAGCAGCAGCGCGTGGCCGCCGTCCTCGAAGAGGATGCGCAGCTCGTCTCCAACACCGCACTGACCGAGCTGCTGGACGACGCATCGCCCGCGGTGGCGGAGGAGATCGTCCGCATCAACACCCAGGCGCGGCCCCTCGCGCTGCAGATCGCGCTCCTCGTGCCGATCCTGTCGGCGGGCATCGGCATCGTGAACGGACTGCGGATGCGGCGGCTGCCCGACCCGCGCGCGTCGGAGGGAGCAGAGGGAATGCTGCTCGGGTGACTTCGGCGGGGGCGCGAAGTCACCCGAGTCGGATGATGCGGCGCCCGATCGTGCTGGATGGACTGACCTTCACGGATGGGCCCGCGTCGGCCGCGTCCAGCGACCGGGAGGGGGTCGGGATGGCGGGATTCGTCGGGGTCGCCTTGACGGCGACGGAGCGTCGGCGATGAGTGCGCAGCCGGACGGCCTCCTCATGCGCGGCGCTGCGCGCGGCATCCGCTGGACCGACCGCGTGAGCGCGCGCGATCTGGAGTCGCTCGCGCTCTTCGCAGGTGCCGTCGCTTTCGTCGGGGGAGCGATCGCGGCGCTGGTCGCCTTCCGTTTCGCGTCGGCCCCGATCGCTGGACCCGACTCGATCGGTCAATTCGCCGCGCTGGCGTCCGCGTTCGTCGCACTTCTCTGCGCCGCCGTCGCGCGCTATCTCGCGTCCGCGCGCGCCGGCGAGCGCCCTCGGCTGCTCGACCACCTCGACATCGCCGCTCTCGCCATCGCCCACGCGATCGTCGCGCTGCTGGGGTGGACGCTGCTCGCGGCGATCCTCGCCGAGGCGTTCCTGGGGGCCGAGGTGTTCCCGCTCGCGGTGATCGTGCTGGCGGGGGTAGCGACCGCTGTGACGGCTTACGTCTCGTTCACCTCCGCCGCGACCATGGACTCCCGGCGACTCGCGATGCTGTTCGCCGCGTTCTTCGTGCTCGGCGTCCTGGCCGCCATGCTGGCGACGAGCGACCCGGATTGGTGGAAGGACAATCTCAGTGCACTGGGCGTCACGACGAACGCGTCCGCCCGCGCGTTCAACCTGACCCTCATCGTGTCGGGCTTCCTCGTCACGTCGCTCGCGCGATCAGCCACAAGGACCACGACGACCGGCACGACGGGCCTCCTTCGCGTGCGCACGTGCCTCGTTGTGCTCGGCGTCTTCCTCGCGCTCGTGGGGCTGTTCCCGGTCGACATCTACTTCGTGATCCATGTCGGCGTTTCGCTCGGGATGGTCGTCGCGTTCGGCGTCCTGATCACGCGGCTTCCGCGATGGATGCCCGGGCTCGCTCGCCCGTTCATCGTGCTCGGCTGGCTCTTCCTCGCGCTCATGACCTTGTTCGGGGTCTTCTACGCGGTGGGGTACTACACATTGACCGCCGTCGAGCTCATCGGCGGGGCGCTCGTGTTCACGTGGGTGATCCTGTTCATCCGGAACACGGCAGCTCTCGAAGCGGACACGCCGTGACCTTGGTCCTGTCGACTCGACCTCCGGTGTGGCACCATTCGCTGAGGGGAGCCGATCGAGCGGAGGTCGGTGTGATCGGACGAGCGGCGCGCCGCATTCCGACGCACGCCGTGGATCGTCCTGCGCTTCGTGCGCAGCTCGACGCCGGGGCGAGCGCGCCGCTGTCGCTGATCGTCGCACCCGCCGGCGCAGGGAAGTCGGTTCTCCTCGCGCAATGGGCCGCGTCGCACCCCGCCCTGCCCGTGGCCTGGGTGGACATCGCCCCGGCTGACGCGGACCCTCTCGTTCTGTCTCGGAAGCTGCTCACGGCGATCACGGAGGCGTCGTCGGAGTTCCGCCCGCCGCGCGCGGCCGTGTCCACCGCCGCACGCAGGCTGGGCGATCCCTACCTGGAGGATCTCGCGGCCGGACTGAACGAGATCGACCCCCTCGTGCTCGTCTTCGACGACCTCGACCGGATCGGCGGCACTCCGGTGCTCACCGACCTGTGGCGACTCGTCGACATGCTTCCGGGGGGCGTGCACGTGGTCTTCGCGTCGCGTACCGATCTTCAGCTCGGCTGGAGCCGTCAGCGCGTGCACAACGACCTCGTCGAGATCCGCCAGCGCGAGCTCGCATTCGACGACTCGACCACCTCGCGCGTGATCTCGGCGATCACCGGCATCGCGGTCTCGGAAGAGGTAGCGGCGAAGGTCACCGCGCGCACCGAAGGCTGGGCGGTCGGTGTCCAGCTCACCGCGCTCTCGATGCGGTTCGCGGCCGATCCCGATCTCGTCGTCGCGACGATGGCTGAAACGGATCGGCTGATCACCGACTACCTCGGCGAAGAGGTGCTGGACGGGCTCTCGCCCCGACGACGTGCGGCAGTCGTCCAGCTCTCGGTGCTCGACGATTTCGACGCGAACCTCGCCGGCGTCGTCACGGGCCGCGACGGAGAGAAGCTGCTCACCGGGCTCGAGCGGGACTCGCTCTTCGTCGTGCCCGTGCCCGAGCGTGCGGGCCGGTACAGGTTCCATCGCCTGTTCCGTGACCTCCTCTTGCTGCGGTTGCGCGCTCACGATCACGACGCCGAAGCGGAGCTGCTCGATGCGGCATCGAAGTGGCTCTCGGAGTCGGGCGACGAGGGGGGCGCGATCGAGTACGCGATCCGCGCCCACGACTGGGAACGCGTGCTCGACCTGGTTCTGGGTCTCGGACGGGATTACTACGAGTCGCATGGCATGGGCGCTGTCGTGCGATGGCTCCGCGAGGTGCCCGACAGGAAGCTTGCCGAGCGTCCCGACGCCGCGATCCTCCTGGCGATGGCCGAGGGCATGAGCGGTCACGCGATGCACGCGGTCGACCGCTTCCGCACCCTCCTCGCCGACGGAGAGCTGACGCCGGGTCAGCGCCAGGTCGCCCTCGCCTACCTGGCCGCGTGCGTGCAGTTCCACCCCGAGACCGAGTTCTTCGTGCCGGTCGCGCGGGCGGCGGTGAGCGAGCTCACGCTGCATCCGGATGCACCTCGACCGGACCTTCTCGGGCTCACGTCCCGGAGTCTGCTGCTCACGGTGAGTCAGGTCTCGCTCGGTCGCGCGCGGCTTCTCCTCGGCGACATTCACGGAGCCCGCCGCATCTTCGAGGCCGCGCTGCGAGCGGCGGGCACCGCGTACCGGCCGTACCGCGTACACACGCTCGGTGCGCTCGCGATGGCGGAGGCGCTGACCGGATGCCTCGTGGCCGCGTCCGAACATGCCGAGGAAGCCCTGTCGCTCGCCACCGAGGACGACCTTCTCGTGCATCCGGCGCCCGCCGAGGCGTACCTTGCTCGCGCGCTCGTCGCGGTGCAGCGAGGGGAGCCGGCCGCAGGTGCGCTCGCGCTGCACGAGGGCGCCGCGCGCGCGCTCTCGAACCAGCGCACGCACCTGTTGTGGATCGCATGGCTGATCTCGCACGCGGTGGACCCGGGGGGCGGGCTGCCCGGCGTCGAGGAGCCCGAAGGGCCGCGACCGGCGTTCGTGCGCGACGCGCTGCTCGCATTCGAGATGCGACAGGCTCGCTCGCGAGGAGCACCCGTGCCGCCGCCGCCGAACCAACCGGCATCGTGGTCGTACATCGCGTTCGAGGAGATCGCGGCGCTGCTGGCGCTCGGCCGTCCCAGCCAGGCTCGCGCGCGCATGACGGAGCTCGCCCCCAGGCCGGAGCCGGACGCGCCGCTGCCCGAAGTGGAGCACGAGATCCTCGAGGGCTGGCTGTGCGCCGCCGGGAAGCGGAACCCGGAGTCCAGGGCCCACCTCACGGCGGCGCTCGCGCTCGCCGAGCCCGAATGGCTCGTCCAGCCGTTCGTCAGAGCGGGCGCAGCCGTCGCGGAGCTGATCGACGAGCTCCCGGGGGTGGGGAACCGCTTCCGCAGCGCCGTCGTGAACACGGCACGGGCCGCAGCTGCACCTCCGCGTCAGCACCTCGCCGAACACCTCACGACGCGCGAGCTCGAGCTGCTCGGCTACCTCCCCAGCAGACTGACCATCCCCGGGATCGCCGCGCGCTGCTACGTCTCGACGAACACCATCAAGACGCATCTCGGCCACATCTATCGCAAGCTCGGCGCACAGAACCGGGACGCGGCCGTGGAGCGGGCTCGGGAGCTCGGGCTCATCCCGGTGGGAGATTCGGCCCCGGTCATGTGACGTCTCAGCGACGGAGGGAATCATGGACGAGCCGACTTGGGTCAGCCGGATGGCGCCGCCGCTGTCGATCGCGTCGCTCCTGTACCTCGTGAGCTACTCGTGGCTCGTGATCGCCGATCTCGTCGGGCCGCCGCGGACTGCTGCGCTGGTCCTCATCGTGGTCACGTGGGTCTTCTTCATCGTCGATTACCTCGTGCGGCTCACGCTCGCCGACGATCGCTGGCGGTGGTTCCGCAAGCACCCCGGCGCGCTCGCCTTCGCCCTGCTGCCCGTGCTGCGGCTCGTGCTGCTGCTCGATCGCCTGACGCAGCTTCCCGGACTGCGGCGCACACGCGGGGCGGCCCTGCGGACGCGCATCGCCGTGTACGGCGGCGGGGCCGTCGTCGTGCTCGTGTACATCGCGTCGCTGTCCGTGCTCGAAGCCGAGCGGCACGCGCCGGGAGCCGACATCGTCGACTTCGGCGTCGCCCTGTGGTGGTCGTGCGTCACCGTGACGACCACGGGGTTCGGCGATTACGTGCCCGTGACGTTGCCGGGCCGTGCGGTCGCCGTCGGGCTGATGTTCGGCGGCATCATCCTGTCGGGCATCATCACCGCGACCTTGGCATCGTGGATCCTGGAGCGGGCGTCGCGCGGGCATGACGACGAGGAGCCCGCGACCCGCGGGCAGGCGCGGGCCATCATGGCACGGATCGACGGCCTGGGCCGGCCGGCCGACCCGCAGGAGCCGGACGCCACTCATGGCTGAGCGTCGCTGGGCCCTCCGTCGTCGTCCGAGGCGGAAGGCGGGCGCACGGGATTGACGGAGACAACCTCGATGTGGAGTCCGTCGAAGAGCTCGAGCACGCCGAGCAGCCGGGACTGGTCCGCGACGGGCCCGATGATCCGCGTGAGGCCCCGCTCGTCGGTCACGACGTCGAAGCCGTCGAGCGCGAGGATCAGCTCAGGGCTCAGGCGGCCGCGGACGATCAGTTCCATCACCTGAGCGCGCATGGTCGCATCTCCCGTCGGCGCGTGTGCTTCAGACAGCATCGCGGTCCGGAGCGTGGACTCCATCACCCCGCCCGGATGATTCCCCCCCCGAGGGCATCCGGACCACCCACGACGCGCCTGGACAATCACCCCGCGGGGGTGAGTCCCCGCAGGCCCCGTCTGCGTAGCGTCTGTCGCGACGATCCGAACCCGGATCGCGTCGACGGAGGGAGCATTCATGACGGATACGACGCTGACGCGCTGGACCGGATGGGTGGTGTTCGCGGGCGTCATCATGCTGGTCGCCGGCTTCTTCGACATCATCTACGGGTTGATCGCGATCATCGGCCCCGACAGCGCCTACTTCCTCGCGGCGACCGGAGACCTCTTCCTGCTCGACGTCTCGGGTTGGGGCTGGTGGCATGTCATCTCCGGTGCGCTCCTGGTGCTCGTGGGCATCTTCTTGATGACGGGCGCGACGTGGGCGCGAGTCGTCGGCGTAATCCTCGTCGCGCTAAATGCGCTCGGGCAGCTCGCACTCCTGCCGGTTCAGCCCTGGTGGTCGCTCATCGTCCTCGCGCTCGACATCCTCGTGATCTACGCGATCATCGTGCACGGACGCGAGATGAGGGTGGCGGACAGCGTATGACACTCCCGCCTCGTGACGAGGCGTCGGGGACCCCGGGCCCGCCCGCCGCCGTCGGGGAGGCGGCGGGCGTCCGGGCGTCGCCCCCGAGGTCCGAACCGCTCCACCGCCGCCTGGTTGTCCTTGCGGCGATGGAGCGCCCCGTGATCATCGGCTTCGCGGCTGCTCTCGGCGTGCTGGGAGCGCTCGTCCTGGGCAGCGCGCTCGGATCGATCTCGACGATCCTCGCCTACATCGCGCTGGCGCTGTTCCTCGCGCTCGGGCTCGATCCGATCGTGCGGATGCTGGAGCGCCGCCGCATTCCGCGCGGCGCCGCCATCGGCATCGTGTTCGGCGTGTTCTGCCTGCTCGTCGTCGCCCTCCTGGTCTTCGTGCTTCCCCCTGTCGTCGCACAGGTCGGCGAGTTCGTCGCGTACATCCCCGAGGCACTCGCCGACATCCGCGGCTCGGAGTGGATCACGGGACTCGCTCCCGACGTGCAGGCCGCCCTCCTGACAGTCGCCGAGCAGCTGCGGATCATCGTGTCGGCGCCGCACACGCTCGCCGTCCTCGGAGGAGGCGTCCTCGCCGCGGTCGTCGGGCTCGTGGGGTTCGTCACGGCGAGCTTCATCGTCGTCGCGCTCACGCTGTACTTCCTCGCGTCGCTCTCAGCGATGAAGAGCGCGCTCTACTCGCTCGCGCCGGCACGGAACCGCCCGACGCTGCGCGAAATGACCGAGCGCATCACGGCATCCGTCGGCAGTGCGCTCCTCGGCTCCGTCACGCTTTCCGCGTTCAACGCCGCGGCCGTCTTCGTGCTCCACGTGCTCATCGGGCTGCCGTTCCCGGCGCTCATGGCCGCGGTCGCGTTCGTCATCACGCTCGTGCCGCTCTTCGGCTCCGTGATCTTCCTCGTGCTCGGGTCGATCGTCGCGCTCTTCTCGAGCCCGCTCCAGGCGCTCATCTTCGCGGCCGCGTATCTGATCTACATCCAGCTCGAGTCCTACGTGATCAGCCCGAGAGTGATGAACCGGGCGGTCTCGATCCCGGCCGCGCTCGTGCTCATCGGCGCGCTCGTCGGCGGGACGCTCATGGGCGTGCTGGGCGTGCTGCTCGCGCTGCCGGTCATGGCGTCGCTCCTGCTGATCATCCACGAGCTGGTCGTGCCGAAGCAGGACCTCAAGGTCTGATCGACGTCAGGAGGAGAGCAGCCGCGCCTTCGCCGCCGCGAACTCGTCGGCGGTCAGCACGCCGGCTTGCTGCAGCTGCGCGAGCTTCTGTAGCTCGGCGACGAGGTCGACGCGACCCGCACCGGCCGGGGCCGCAGCCGGAGGAGGCGGCGGCGCCGCCTGCTGGGCGCGGGCCACGGCCTGGGCGGCGGCGGCATCCATCGCGGCCTGCTGCTGCGCGGCCGCGGCCTGCCGATCCTCGTAGGCCTCGTACTGCTTCTCCTGCTGGTGGCGCGACACGGCGCCCGACACCGCGGTCGCGGTTCCGGCGACGACTGCGGTGCGGGCCGCCATGCCGATGAGCCCCGGTCGTCCGACTCTGCGAAGCATGCTCATACCTCCTCGTCGCCGTGCTGGGAGAGGAATGCGTTCACGACCGGCGCCGGGATGCCCTGGCGTGCGACGACCGCACCGCCCGCATCCCACAGCGCGGCCGCGAAGGCCTTCGCCCACAGCAGCTCCACCACGAGGATCGCCGCGGACTTGCCGGGCGGGATCTGCGTGGTGAGCGTCTCGATGTCGTCCATCCTCGCGAGACCCGCGAGGTCGAGCGCGGGCACGCCGTCGCTGTCCGTCGTGTCGGAGAGCTCCATGACCGTGAGCTCGCCGTCCGCCGTCCGCTTGGCGAACACGAGATCGCACAGGTTGACGGTTCCGGATGCGACGAGATCGTCGATCGCCTTCAGGACTCCCGGCCCCGGAGTATCACCGTCGAAGGCGATCGCGTAGAAGTCGAGCGGACCGTAGTCGAAGCGCGTCATCACGGCCTCCGCGGCTCACACCGCGAGCGCCCGGGCCTTGAGCGCGTCGAACTCGGTCTGCGAGATCGTTCCGGCGTCGAGGAGCGACTTGGCCTTGGCGATGTCGTCGACTGCGCTCGGCGCCCCTGCGGTGGCGCGGATGTACTCGTCCTGCTGCTGCCTCAGCTGACGCGCCTGCGCCATGGACCGCTCCTGCATGCTCGATCCCCGGGCGATCAGGTAGACGAGCGCTGTCAGGAACGGCACGAAGATCAAGAAGAGGATCCACACCGCCTTGAGCCACCCGTTGAGCGTGTGGTCGCGGAAGATGTCGGTCAGGATCGAGAACAGCACCATGAGGTAGGCGACGAAGACGAACACCCAGAAGAACCACGCGATCCAACTCCACAGATCCATTTCCTCGCCAATCGTCGATGACAGACCCGGCGTCCGTCCTCCAGGCACGCTAGGAGAGGACGGATGCCGCGGCGTCACCCCGCACGGGTGAGACTGCCGGTGTCAGGCGTTGAGCTGCTCCACGACGTCGTCCGCCGACTCCTCGATGGCTTTGCGCAGCCGCGTGAAGTCGTCCGAGTCGATCGACTTGCTGACGCGCTTGTCCGATCGCAGCAGCGCCTCTTCGACCCGGTCAGCCCATCTCTCGTTGACGACGGCGACCACGGCGGACGAGCCCGGTGCGAGGTACTCGTCGACGTCGACGCCGAACTGCTTCTCCTCGCGGTTCTTCCTGATCTTCCCGAGGACCGCACCGATGCCGGCGCCGACCGCTGTAGCCGCCAGCAGCGGGGGTGCGAACAGGCCGACGACGACACCGGCGCCGGCGCCCCAGGCAGCACCATGACCGACCGACTTGTCGCCGTGCTCCTTGACCTGCACCTTTCCGTCGCGACCGCGCACCAGCACCACGGCGCCGATGACCTCGTAGCCTCCGGCGTCCTGGCCGCTGCGCAACGAGCGGTAGTCCTCGGTCGCCGACTCGGTGTCGGCGTACGAGCCGACGACCAGCGCAAGGTTCTGTGTGCTCATCGAGATCCCCTTCGAACCGCGTGACCGGCCGCCCGGTCGCCGTCGGGCTCATTCTCGCCGTCGGGACGCGCGGGGCGTTCACCCGATCCGGGTGAGACGTGGGAGGTCAGCGCTCGCCTACCGGCACGACCTCGTCGACGTTCTCGACCACCTGGTCGCCGTCGACGGTCTGCGTGACATCGAGCTCTTCCGCCGGAACGTCGGCCGCGGCATCCGTCACGCCCGTCATCGACGCGATCGCCCGCTCGAGCCGCTCCGCCAGATAGGCATGGCCCGCGTCGGAGGGATGATTGTTGCCGAGGGGGCTCGTGTCGATCACGTCGAGGTAGTTTTCGGGCGAGATCCACTCCTCCCGTAGCGGGGAGACGTACCACCAGCCGCGGGCGCCGGCGAGCTCGGCGAGATCCTTGTCGATGCGCGCGGTCGCCGTCTCGACGGGGAGCACCTGCGGCGCGGGCCCCAGCACGACGAACGCGGCGTCGGGGTAGAGGGCGGCGAGTGCGTCCCATGCCCCGGTCACGGCCTCGCGGTATCCCTCGGCGGGCCGCTTGCGGTCGTTGATCGAGCCTTCGATGATCACGAGGTCGGGATCGAGCTCGGGGTCGAGGGCCGCGATGCGATCGGGGTACGACGGACCGTCGATGCCCGGCTTCAGGTAACCGCTGCCGCGCACGCCGTCGACGACGACGTCCCACCCGAGGCGCTCGCCGATCACGTACGCGAATCCGAGCGTCGGGACTGTGGCCGCCGAGCCGTACACCCACGAGTCGCCGAACACGAGGACCTTCGGATGCTCCGGCAGCGCGAGCGGCGCGGGTGCGAGCATCGCGGGCGGAGCCGCGGCCTCGCCGTCTGCGACGGGCGTCGCGGGAGCCGCCCACGGCCTCCACGCGGCCACCGCGACGACGAGCGCCAGCGCGACCGCGAGGGCCACGAGGGCCCACAGCGGCGTCCGCGCTCGGGTCGGCGTCGTCGACGTCATGAAGTGAGGGTACGTCACGATTTCACGCACCCCGAATCGCCTGGGGGGACGGCTGGGGAGACCCGCGACGGATGCTCGGCGGAGCGTGCGAGGATACTCCGATGCAACGCGTCGTGACCGCCGAGCTCGACCTCGAACTGGGGTCGTCGGTCGACCTCATCTTCCAGATCTCCGCCGCCCAGCAGGTGCCGGTCGTGAGCGAGTCGCTGACCTTCACGCAGGGCGATCGCGTCTACACGCCGACCGAGATCGTCGACCAGTCCGGAAGCCGTCTGCATCGCCTCACGGGCGAGGCCGGCCACATCCAGGTGCGCTACGAGGCGACCGTCGACGGGCAGTCCGCCACGAGCCGTACGAGCGACCTCGAGGCGATCACGTATCTGCGCCCGAGCCGGTACTGCCAGTCCGACGAGGTGTTCCAGCAGGCGCGGCGCCAGTTCAAAGGGCTGCACGGCCATGACCTCATCGCGGCGGTGTCGGAGTTCGTCTCGAGCAGCACGACCTATACGCCCGGGCTCAGCAAGGGCACCGACAGTGCCGTGACGACCCTCATGACGGGTCAGGGCGTATGCCGCGACTACGCGCACGTCGTGATCGCACTGCTGCGCGCGATGGACATGCCCGCGCGCTACACCGCGTGCTACGCGCCGGGCCTGCGGCCCATGGACTTCCACGCCGTCGCCGAGGCGTACCACGACGGCGCGTGGTACGTGATCGACGCGACGCGTCTCGCGAACCGGAGGTCGCTCGTGCGCATCGCGACGGGGCGTGACGCCGCGGACAGCGCCTTCCTCAGTTACCACGGCGGCTACGTCGGCCTCGATCGCCTGCGCGTGAACGCGTGGGTCGTGCCGGACGGGCCCCCGCTCGACGGGTTCGAGGCGCTCGCCCTGCCCGAGGAGGATCCGGCGGCCGACGATCACGTGGAGCTCGTCCAGATCTCATAACATCAGCACTTGGTGATATAAACGGATGCTGATATAAAGGTCGCATGCATGCGCTCGACGTCCTCGGCGATCCGGTGCGACGACGCCTCGTCGAACTCCTCGCCGAACGCGACCGCACGGCGGGGGAGCTCACCGAGATCGTGACGGCCGAGTTCGGCATCAGTCAGCCCGCCGTGTCGAACCATCTGCGCGTTCTCCGCGAGTCCGGCTTCGCGCGGAGCCGGCCCGAGGGCACGCGCCGCATCTACGCGCTCGAAGCCGCCCGTACCGCCGAGGTCACCGACTGGGTGCAGCGGCACCTCGCGTTCTGGTCGCAGCGCCTCGATGCCCTCGAGACCGAGGTGCGCCGCGGTCGCCGCAAGGAGGAACGATGACCGATCCCTTCATCCGCGCCCTGACCGGCGACGAGGAGCACCAGTCCGTGACGCTGGTCCGGCGCTACGAGACGTCGATCGACGACCTGTGGCGCGCGCTCACCGACCCCGATCGCATCGCCCGGTGGTACGGCGCGATCGTCGGCCCGGTGCCGCGCGGAGCGGGCGACGGCTTCCAGGTCGACATCGGCGGCGGGACGGTGCGGCGCGCGCGGCTCGAGGCGTGCGATGCGCCCCGCATATTGGAGTACACGTGGTGGTCGGGCGACGACGATCCGGGCCTCGTGCGGCTGCGGCTCGAGCCCGCGGGCGACGCGACCGAGCTCACGGTGCACCACGACCGTCTGCGACCGCACCGTCTCGTGGGCTACGGCGCGGGGTGGGAGGGCAACCTCGCGACGCTTGCGGCGGTGGTCGGCGCAGCGGCGGACGAAGCGGATGCCACGGCCCGCGCCGCGCGCTGGGAGCTGCTGCGCTCCCGCCCGCTCGAGCTCGCGGTCGAGATCGACGCGCCGGTCGCGCGCGTGTGGGAGGCGTGGGGGAGCGCCGACGGACTCGCGAGCTGGTGGTGGACGCACTGGGACGACGTGCGGATCGCGGCGGATGTGCGCGTGGGCGGCGCCTACCGCATCGAGGCGCCTCGCGTGGGCATGTCGGTGACGGGGCGGTTCGTGGACGTCGAGCCCGAGCGGCGCCTCGCGTTCACGTGGGTGTGGAGCGACGCCGACGGCGTCAGCCGCGACGAAGCCGTGGACGTGGCGTTTGCCGCATCCGGGAACGGCACGCGGCTCATCGTGCGGCACACCGGCCCGTGGGCCGACGACGCCCCGGCCGAGTCGTACCGGCAGGGCTGGGAGTTCGTGCTCGGCGAGCTCGCGCGGTCAGTGGCATCCGCACCCTGAGAAGGCGCACACCGCCCGCGAACTAGACTTGACGGGTTATGGATCCCGCAGCCCTCTCCGCCGCCCTGCTCGACGTCATCCGCCCTGCCGCCGAGGCGCGACGTCCGGGATCGACCGAGGGGCTGACGGCGGCAGACCTCCCGCTCGAGCGTCCGAAGAACCGCGATCACGGCGATTGGGCCTCGAACGCGGCGCTCAAGCTCGCGAAGAAGGTCGGGGCGAACCCGCGTGAGTTCGCGGCGGAGATCGCCTCCGGCCTCGATAGCGTGCCGGGCGTGGCATCCGTCGAGGTCGCGGGCCCCGGCTTCATCAACATCCGTCTCGAGGCGGCGGCGGCCGGCGCCCTCGCGAAGACGATCGTCGACGCGGGGGAGAAGTACGGCACGTCCGACGCGCTGGCCGACCAGATCATCAACCTCGAGTTCGTGTCGGCGAACCCGACCGGCCCCATCCACCTCGGCGGCACGCGCTGGGCCGCCGTCGGCGATTCGCTTGCGCGCATCCTCGCGTCGCAGGGCGCCAGCGTCACACGCGAGTATTACTTCAACGACCACGGCGCGCAGATCGACCGCTTCGCGAAGAGCCTCGTGGCGGCGCACGAGGGCCGCCCGACCCCCGAGGACGGCTACGGCGGCGCGTACATCGCCGACATCGCCCGTCGCGTCGCGCTCGCGTATGAAGGAGACCTCGACGCGCTCGAGCCTGACGCGAAGCAGGAGGTCTTCCGCGAGCTCGGCGTGAACTTCATGTTCGACGAGATCAAGAAGAGCCTCCACGACTTCGGCGTCGACTTCGACGTCTACTTCCACGAGAACGACCTGCACACGTCGGGCGCCGTGCAGCGCGCGGTCGACCGCCTGCGCGAACTCGGCCACATCTTCGAGGAGGACGGCGCGATCTGGCTGCGCAGCACCGAGTTCGGCGACGATCGCGACCGCGTGATCATCCGCTCGAACGGTGTGCCCGCCTACTTCTCCGGCGACCTCGCGTACTACCTCGACAAGCGCGAGCGCGGCTTCAACCGCTGCATCATCATGCTCGGCGCCGACCACCACGGCTACGTGCGCCGCATGATGGCGATGTGCGCCGCGTTCGGCGACGAGCCGAACGTCAACCTGCAGATCCTCATCGGGCAGCTCGTCAACCTCGTGAAGAACGGGCAGCCGGTGCGGATGTCCAAGCGTGCGGGCACGATCGTGACGCTCGAAGACCTCGTCGAGATCGTCGGCGTCGACGCGGCGCGCTACGCCCTCACCCGCAGCTCGGCCGACTCGAACCTCGACATCGACCTCGATCTGCTCCAGAAGCGCACGAACGACAACCCCGTGTTCTACGTGCAGTACGCGCACGCGCGCACCCACAACGTGGCGCGCAACGCCGCGGCATCCGGTGTCGACCGCTCCGTGTTCGCGCCCGAGCTGCTCCAGCACGAGACGGAGTCGGCGCTCCTCGGCGCCCTCCAGGAGTTCCCGCGCGTCGTCGCGTTCGCGGCCGAGGTGCGCGAGCCGCACCGCGTCGCCCGGTACCTCGAAGAGCTCGCCGGCCTCTACCACCGCTGGTACGACAACTGCCGCGTGATCCCGCTCGGCGACGAGCCCGTCGAAGACGTGCACCGCACGCGCCTGTGGCTGAACGACGCGACCGGGCAGGTGCTGCGCAACGGCCTCAACCTGCTCGGCGTGAGCGCGCCCGAGCGCATGTAGCGGCCTCCGCCGCAGAGAGAGGGGCATCGTGACGACGCCGGACGAGCATCCGACGCTTCCCCTGCCCGGGTCACCCGCGCGTGACCTGCGTCGACGGCGGCGTGTGTGGCCGTGGATCGTCACGATCATCGTGGTCGTCGGCCTCGCTGTCGCGGCGTTCTTCGTCGCCGAGGCGATCGTGCGCGATCTCGTCACCAAGACGATCCGCGACCAGATCACGACGCGCACGGGCATCGACGCCTCGAACGCCGACGTCCAGGTGCCCGGACTCGTGCTGCCCCAGCTCGCCGCCGGCACGTTCGACAGCCTCACGATCTCCGGGGAGGACGTCGTGTTCCGGTCGTTCTCGGGCGACATCCACGTCGAGGCCCACGGCGTGCCGGTGCGCGGCGACGGAGATCTGACGGATGCCACGGCCACCGTCACCCTCGACGAGCCGCAACTGCAAGCGCTCATGAGCGGCGTGCAGGGCTTCCCGGCCGATTCGATCGGCCTCGCGGCGCCGAACGTCACGATGTCGACCGAGTTGTCGCTGTTCGGCGGGACGTTCCCGGTCGCGGTCGCGCTCACGCCGTCGGCCGAGCAGGCGCAGCTCGTGCTGAGTCCCGCCGAGTTCGAGATCTCGGGCTCGACGGTCTCTGCCGACCGCCTGCGCGATCAGTTCGGCGTGCTCGCCGACGTCCTCCTGCGGGACTGGCGTGTGTGCATCGCCGACCGCCTGCCGGCGGGCGTGACGCTCAGCGAGGTCGGCGTGGAGGCGGAGACGCTCGTCGCGGACTTCGAGATCGCCCCGGGAATCGTGCACGACACCGCCCTGCAGTCGCCGGGCACGTGCGCGTGAACGGGTCATCCGCCGTCACACGCGGGCGCTGGCGGCGGGGAGCGGCGCGCGGGTCAGACTAGACTTCAAGCATCGCGCGGCGCTCGCGTGGTCCCGCCGCAGCGCCCGTCTCATCCGCTGATCGGCTCCCGCCGAACCGCTTCACCCTGATTGGTCACCGTGTCCGCCGCCTCGTCCTCATCGCAGTCGGTGCCCGCCTGGCCGGCGGTCCCCGACGACGTCAACGACCTCGTCCCGGCCGTGTGGCCCGCGTCGGCCGACCGCGACGAGCACGGGGTCCTCTCGATCGCGGGCGTCTCCGCCACCGAGCTGCGCGACCGGTTCGGCACGCCTCTCTATGTGCTCGACGAGGAGGGCGTGCGCACCGCCGCCCGCCGCGCGCTCGACGCGTTCCGCGCGGCCGCGGCCCTGCACGGGGTGCAGGCTCGCGTGTACTACGCAGGCAAGGCGTTCCTGTCGACCGAGGTCGTGCGATGGGTCACCGAGGAGGGGCTCGCGATCGACGTGTGCTCCGGGGGTGAGCTCGCGGTCGCGCTCGCCGGCGGCGCAGACCCTGCGCGCATCGGCTTCCACGGCAACAACAAGAGTCACGCCGAGCTCGAACGGGCCGTCGAGGTCGGGGTGGGCTCGATCATCGTCGACAGCGTGATCGAGATCGAGCGGCTCGCGGCCATCGTCGAGCGCACCGGCGCGACGCAGTCCGTGCTCGTCCGCGTGAACAGCGGCGTGCACGCCGAGACGCACGACTTCCTCGCGACGGCGCACGAAGACCAGAAGTTCGGGTTCACGCTGGCGGATGCCCCGGCCGCGGTCGCCCGCATCCGTGAGGTCCCCGGTCTGCAGTTCGTCGGGCTCCACTGCCACATCGGCTCGCAGATCTTCGGCTCGGCCGGCTTCCAGGAGTCGGCAGCGCGCGTCGTCGAGCTGCACGCGGAGCTGCTCGCGGGCGGCGACATCCCGGTCCTGAACCTCGGAGGCGGGTTCGGCATCGCCTACACGGCCGCCGACGACCCGACGCCCATCGAGCACCTTGCGACGGGCATCGCCGACGCGGTCGCGCGCGAGTGCGAGGTGCGCGGCATTCCGATGCCGAATCTCGCGTTCGAGCCCGGGCGGGCGATCATCGGCCGCGCGGGAGTCACGCTCTACGAAGTGGGCACGACGAAGCCCGTCGACATCGGCGACGACGTCACGCGCCTCTACGTGAGCGTCGATGGCGGCATGAGCGACAATCCGCGCTTCGCGCTGTACGGAGCGCAGTACTCCGCACGCGTCGCGTCGCGCACGAGCGACGCCGCCCCTCAGCTGTCACGCGTCGTGGGCAAGCACTGCGAATCGGGCGACATCGTCGTCGACGCGGAGTACCTGCCGGCCGACATCGCGCCGGGAGACCTGCTCGCGGTGCCCGCGACCGGGGCGTACTGCTTCTCGCTCGCGAGCAATTACAACTTCGTGCCGCGCCCGCCGGTCGTGGCGGTGCGCGCAGGACGCGCGCGTGTCATCGTGCGGGGCGAGACGATCGACGATCTGATGGCGCGCGACGTCGCGGCCGAGGCGAGCGTCGGGCTCGCGGGGGAAGGGGAGGACATGCCTGTGCTGACCGAGCGGAGCGAGACGAAGTGACCGACTATCGCCGACTGAGGGTGGCCCTGCTCGGAGCGGGAGCCGTGGGATCGCAGGTGGCGTCGCTGCTGCGCAAGCACGGCGACGAGCTCGCCGATCGCGCGGGGGCGCATCTCGAGCTCATCGGAATCGCCGTGCGCGATCCGGATGCGCCGCGCGACGCCGAACTGCCGCGCGAGCTGCTCACGACCGACCCCGAGCCGCTCATCGTGGGCGCCGACATCGTGATCGAGCTCATGGGCGGCATCGAGCCGGCGCGCTCGTACCTTCTGCAGGCGATCAACTCGGGCGCCGACGTCGTGACCGCCAACAAGGCGCTGCTCGCGACGCACGGTCCCGAGATCTTCGAGGCCGCCGACCAGGTCGGCGCGCAGGTCTACTACGAAGCGGCGGCCGCGGGCGCGATCCCGATCATCCGTCCGCTGCGCGACTCGCTCGCGGGCGACCGTGTGCAGCGCATCATGGGCATCGTCAACGGCACGACGAACTACATCCTCGACCGCATGGACTCCGAGGGCGCGGAGTTCGCCGACATGCTCGCCGACGCCCAGCGCCTCGGGTACGCCGAGGCCGATCCGACGGCCGACGTCGAGGGCTACGACGCCGCGCAGAAGGCCGCGATCCTCGCGAGCCTCGCGTTCCACACGTCGGTTCCCCTCGAGGCCGTGCATCGCGAGGGCATCACGGGCGTCGACAAGGCGATGATGGACGCCGCCCGTCACGCGGGCTATGTCATCAAGCTGCTGGCCGTGTGCGAGCGACTGACCGGCGCCGACGGATCCGAGTCCATCTCGGTGCGCGTCTATCCCGCCCTCGTGCGCCGCGACCACCCGCTGGCCAGCGTGCACGGCGCGAACAACGCCGTGTTCGTGCAGGCCGAGGCCGCGGGCAACCTCATGTTCTACGGCGCGGGTGCCGGCGGTGTGCAGACCGCGTCGGCGGTCCTCGGCGACGTCGTCTCGGCGGCGCGCCGCCACCTCGCGGGCGGCGTCGGCGTGGGGGAGTCCAACCGCGCGAACCTGCCGATCCTCCCGATCGCGCGCGTCACGACCCGCTATCAGATCACGCTCGAGGTCGACGACCAGCCCGGCGTGCTCGCGACGGTCGCCGGCATCCTCAGCGAGGGTGACGTCTCGATCGCGACCGTCGAGCAGACGGTGCGCAGCGAGCCGGTGCCCGGCAACGGCAGCCTCGCGACCGAGCCGGCGAGCGACACCGTCGCCCGCCTCGTGATCGGCACCCACAAGGCCCTGGAGCAGAACCTGAGCGAGACGGTCGACCGGCTCGCCGCGAGCGGCGTCGTCGAGCGCGTCGTCTCGGTCCTGCGCGTGGAAGGAGACTGACATGGCACACGTCTGGCACGGAGTGCTCCGCGAATACGCCGACAGGCTCGGAGTGACGGATGCCTCGACCGTCGTGACCCTCGGCGAGGGCGGCACGCCCCTGCTGCCCGCACCCGCGCTGTCGCGCCGCACCGGCGCCGATGTGTGGGTCAAGTTCGAGGGCATGAACCCGACGGGCTCGTTCAAGGACCGCGGCATGACGGTCGCCGTCTCGCGTGCGATCGAGCACGGCGCCAAGGCCGTCATCTGCGCGTCCACGGGCAACACGTCGGCCTCGGCCGCCGCCTACGCCGCGCACGCGGGCATCACGGCCGCCGTGCTCGTTCCCGAGGGCAAGATCGCGATGGGCAAGCTCAGCCAGGCGGTCGCGCACAACGGCCGTCTCATCCAGATCCGCGGCAATTTCGACGACTGCCTCGAGATCGCGCGCGAGCTCGCCGACAACTACCCGGTGCACCTCGTGAACTCGGTCAACCCCGACCGCATCGAGGGTCAGAAGACCGCGGCGTACGAGATCGTCGAGGTGCTCGGCGACGCGCCCGACTTCCACTTCATCCCGGTCGGCAACGCCGGCAACTACACCGCGTACTCGCGCGGCTACCGCGAGGAGGCGGAGCGCGGCGTCTCGACCCGCGTCCCCCGCATGTTCGGCTTCCAGGCCGAGGGCTCGGCGCCTCTCGTGCGCGGGGAGGTCGTGAAGAACCCCGAGACGATCGCGACGGCGATCCGCATCGGCAACCCCGCCTCGTGGGAGCTCGCCCTCGAGGCGCGCGACGCGACCGACGGGTACTTCGGCGCGATCGACGACGACCGCATCCTCGCGGCGCAGAAGATCCTGTCGGGCGAGGTCGGCGTCTTCGTCGAGCCGGCGTCGGCGATCAGCGTCGCGGGCCTGCTCGACCGCGCCGAGGCCGGCATCATCCCCGCCGGTTCGCGCGTCGTGCTCACGGTGACGGGTCACGGCCTCAAGGACCCGCAGTGGGCGCTGCGCAACGCGGACGGGTCCGAGGTCCAGCCGACGGTCGTCGACGCCGCGACGTCGGAGGTCGCATCCGTTCTCGGCCTCGCCGCCGACACCGCCCACGGAGCCCCCGCAGAGGCGAACGCGTGAGCACGCCGGCCGCCGCGAATCGCCCCGCCGAGGAGCGGAGCGTCATCGTGCGTGTGCCGGCGACGAGCGCGAACCTCGGACCGGGGTTCGACACGCTTGGGCTCGCCCTCAGCGTGTACGACGAGCTCGTGGCGACTCGGCTGCCCGAGGGCGCGCTCGAGATCACGGTGAGCGGTGAGGGCGCCGACGGCGTGCCGCGCGACGCGTCGAACCTCGTCGTGCGCGCGATCGCGTACGCGTACGAGGCGGTCGGTCGACGGATGCCGGGCCTCCGGCTCGAGGCGAAGAACGTCATCCCGCACGGGCGCGGCATGGGCTCGTCGGGTGCCGCCGTCGTGTCGGGCCTGCTCGCCGCGAAGGGACTCCTCGAAGGGGACGTCGCGCTCGGCCCCGAGACGCTGCTGCGCCTCGCGACCGAGCTCGAGGGGCATCCGGACAATGTCGCTCCCGCGCTGTTCGGCGGCCTCACGATCGCGTGGGTCGACGAGAACGGGCCGCAGCACAAGAAGCTCCTCGTGCACCGCGGCGTGTCGCCGCTCGTGTTCGTGCCGGACTTCACGATGTCGACGAGCGTCGCGCGCAGTCTGCAGCCGCTGCAGGTGCCGCGTGAGGACGCCGTGTTCAACGTCTCGCGTTCCGCTCTCCTCATCGCCGCGCTCACGCAGAGCCCCGAGCTGCTGCTGGCGGCGACCGAGGACAAGCTGCACCAGAACTACCGCGCTCAGGCGATGCCCGAGACCGACCGGCTCGTGCGGGCGCTCCGCGACGCGGGGTTCGCCGCGGTGGTCTCGGGTGCCGGTCCCAGCGTGCTCGTCCTCGCCGACGGACCGGGTCGGCGGCTCGAGGCGGCCGAGGTCGCCGCGTCCATCGCCGACACCCCGTGGGAGGCCCTGATGCTCGCCGTCGACTTCAAGGGTGGTACAGTGAGGGAGTACACGGAGGGTTCCACGTAGCCCGTGAATCTGGCCTCCGTCGCAAATCTGCGAAACCCCCCGCACGGCCCTCGCCGCGTCGAAGGACTCTGATCGCTCGACCACGCGCCGGGTTGTGACTCGTCGCGCCACGTGTCCGTGCGGACGCGTACATCATCCGTTTTCACAAGGGAGAACTCGTGGAGTCCATCTCCGAGATCCACGCCGCCGATGCTTCGACCGAGGAGCACACAGACGCGCCCGAGGTCGCCGCGGAGGCGGCTGACACCGCGGCCGCAGAGGCCGCCACCGAGACCACCGAGGCAGAAGCGCCCGAGACCGAGCAGGCGGCCGAGCCGGCCGCTGAACCGCAGGCCGAGGCTGAGGCGGATGCCGCGGCCGCGCCCGCCGCGCAGGCCACGCCTGCCGAGGAGGGCGCGCCCGCAGAGGCCGCGCCCGCAGAGGCCGAGGCACCCGCACCCGCCGACGCCGAGGCACCGGCCGCTCCCGCGAAGGCGCCGCGCAAGCGCGCTCCGCGCCGTGCGAAGAGCACCGACGCGAAGGCTGCTCCGGCCGCCGAGGCGAAGGACGAGGCCGCGCCCGCAGAGGCAGACCAGCAGGCTCCCGCCGAGACCCCGACCGAGGCGCCCGCCGAGGCCGCCGCCGTGACCCCCGTCGAGGGTGCCGAGGCTGCCGCCGACGAGAAGGCGTCCGTCGACGAGAAGGCCGCCGCCGACGAGAAGGCGTCCGTCGACGAGAAGGCCGCCGCCGAATCCGGCGACCAGCAGGCCGAAGGCCAAGGCGACGAGGCCCCGTCGCGCGGCCGCAACCGCAGCCGCAATCGCAGCCGCAACCGCGGCGGCCAGAACGGCCAGGCGGGCGGTCAGCAGGGCGGTCAGGCCGACGAGAAGAAGGCCGCTTCCGAGCCCGACGACGACGAGAAGAGCCAGGGCGGCCGCAACCGCCAGCGCAACAAGCGTCGCGGTCAGGGGGGTGCCGACGAGTTCGAGACCGAGATCGGCGAGGACGACGTGCTGATTCCGATCGCGGGCATCCTCGACGTGCTCGACAACTACGCCTTCGTGCGCACGACCGGCTACCTTCCCGGTCAGAGCGACGTCTACGTGTCGCTCGGCCAGGTGAAGAAGTACAACCTCCGCAAGGGCGACGCCGTCGTCGGCGCGATCAAGCAGCCCCGCGAGGGCGAGCAGTCGAGCCGCCAGAAGTACAACGCGCTCGTCAAGGTCGACGCGATCAACGGCCTGTCGGTCGATGACGCCGCGAACCGCGTCGAGTTCTCGAAGCTCACGCCCCTGTACCCGCAGGAGCGCCTGCGCCTCGAGACCGCGCCCGAGAAGCTGACCCAGCGGATCATCGACCTCGTCGCCCCGATCGGCAAGGGCCAGCGCGGCCTCATTGTCGCGCCCCCGAAGGCCGGCAAGACGATCGTTCTGCAGCAGATCGCGAACGCCATCGCGATCAACAACCCCGAGGTGCACCTCATGGTCGTGCTCGTCGACGAGCGCCCCGAAGAGGTCACCGACATGCAGCGCACCGTCAAGGGCGAGGTCATCGCGTCGACGTTCGACCGTCCCGCCGAGGACCACACCACGGTCGCCGAGCTCGCGATCGAGCGCGCCAAGCGCCTGGTCGAGCTGGGCCGCGACGTCGTCGTGCTGCTCGACTCGATCACGCGCCTGAGCCGCGCCTACAACATCACGGCTCCCACGTCGGGCCGTGTGCTGACCGGCGGTGTCGACGCCTCCGCGCTCTACCCGCCGAAGCGGTTCTTCGGCGCTGCGCGCAACATCGAGAACGGCGGATCGCTCACGATCCTCGCGACCGCGCTCGTCGAGACCGGCTCCAAGATGGACGAGGTCATCTTCGAGGAGTTCAAGGGCACCGGCAACAGCGAGCTGCGCCTGTCGCGCCAGCTCGCCGACAAGCGGATCTTCCCCGCGGTCGACATCAACGCGTCCTCGACGCGCCGCGAGGAGATGCTCCTGTCGCCCGACGAGGTCAAGATCACGTGGAAGCTGCGCCGCGCGCTCGCGGGCCTCGATCCGCAGCAGGCGCTCGAGGTCGTGCTCGGCAAGCTCAAGGAGACGCAGTCGAACGTCGAGTTCCTCGTGCAGATGCAGAAGTCGATTCCGACTCCTGCCCGTGACGGCCACGGCGGCGGGCACAGCCACGCGCACGACAACAGCATTCGCTGAGCCCGTCGAAGCGTGAACCGGGGGAGTCCGTGTTCGATTCGGTGAAGAGCCTGATCGAAGAGCACAAGGCCGTCCAGGCCGAGCTCTCCGATCCGGCCGTCCACGCCGATGCCGCGCGCGCGAAGCGCGTGAATCGGCGGTACGCCGAGCTGTCGAAGATCGTCGCCGCGTACGAGGCGTGGGTCGCGGCATCCGATGATCTCGAAGCCGCGCGCGAGCTCGCGAAAGAGGACGCGGCGTTCGCGGCCGAGGTCCCGCACCTCGAGGAGCAGCTCGCCGAGGCCCAGGAGCGCCTGCGGCGGCTGCTCATCCCGCGGGACCCGGATGACGCACGCGACGTGATCATGGAGATCAAGCAGGGCGAGGGCGGTGCCGAGTCGGCGCTGTTCGCCGCCGACCTGCTGCGCATGTATCTGCAGTACGCGGCGTCGAAGGGCTGGAAGACCGAGCTGCTCGAGCGCAACGAGTCCGACCTGGGCGGCTACAAGGACGTGCAGATCGCGATCAAGGGCAACTCGTCCGACCCGGCGCAGGGGGTGTGGGCGCACCTCAAATACGAAGGCGGCGTACACCGCGTGCAGCGCGTGCCGGCCACCGAGTCGCAGGGGCGCATCCACACCTCGACGACGGGCGTGCTCGTGTTCCCCGAGGTCGACGAGCCGGAAGAGATCCACATCGACCCGAACGACCTGAAGATCGACGTCTTCCGTTCGTCGGGGCCGGGCGGCCAGTCCGTCAACACGACCGACTCGGCGGTGCGGATCACGCACCTCCCGACCGGCATCGTCGTGTCGATGCAGAACGAGAAGTCGCAGCTGCAGAACCGCGAGGCGGCCATGCGCGTGCTTCGTGCCCGGCTGCTCGCGAAGCAGCAGGAGGAGCGGGAGGCTGCGGCATCCGACGCTCGCCGTTCTCAGGTGCGCAGCATGGACCGCTCCGAGCGCATCCGCACGTACAACTTCCCCGAGAACCGCATCGCCGACCACCGCACCGGATACAAGGCGTACAACCTCGACCAGGTGATGAACGGGGCGCTCGACCCGATCATCGAGTCCGCGATCCGCGCCGATGAGGAGGCGCGTCTCGCGGCCCTCGGCTCCGACGACTGAGCTGACCCGCCCGCCTCAGCCCCGCCGACATTGCGCGAACTGCGGCGGCGGTGCGTCCCGGACCACGGTTCGCGCAATCTCGGCGGGCTTCAGCCGCGCGGCGCTAGCCTGAGCACGTGATCGCCGCCCTCATCCGCGCCCTGATCTTCGTCGTGTCGGCTGCCCTCGGCCTCATCGCGGCCGACCTGATCCTGCCGGGCTTCCACCTGCACTGGAACGACTGGTGGGGGATCCTGGTGGCGGTGCTGGCCTTCGCGGTGCTGCAGAGCATCCTCGCGCCGCTGCTGACCCGCTTCGCACGCCGCCGCGCGAACGCGCTGCTGGGCGGCATCGGCCTCATCTCCACGTTCGTCGCGCTGCTGATCGCGGTGATCCTCCCAGCGGCGGGGGTCGGCATCGACGGTCCCACCGCGTGGATCGTGGGCGCGCTCATCGTCTGGCTCGTGACGGCCGTCGCCACGTGGCTGCTGACGCCGCTGTTCCTCAAGGACGACGGGCGGCAGCGCGCAGGGCGCTGAGGTCGCGTCAGATCACGTACTCGGGCGTCGTGAGGATCGCGCGCGTGTCTTCGCCCGCCCGCCGCCGACGCGGCTTGGCGGGCACTCCGACGAGGACGCTGTCGGGCGGGGCGTCGCGCGTCACGACCGCATTGGCCCCGATGACCGATCCCACGCCGATCGTGATCGGGCCGAGCACCTTGGCGCCGGCGCCGACGGCGACGCCGTCTTCGAGGGTCGGATGCCGCTTGCCGCCGTCGCGCGTGCGACCGCCGAGGGTCACGCCGTGGTAGAGCATGACGTCGTCGCCGATCTCGGCAGTCTCACCGATGACGACGCCCATCCCGTGGTCGATGAAGAAGCGGCGGCCGATCCGGGCACCGGGGTGGATCTCGATGCCCGTCAGCCAGCGCGTGATCTGAGAGCCTGCTCGCGCGATGAACCGCAGGCGTCGCTTCCACAGGGCGTGCCACACACGGTGCGCCCAGATGGCGTGCAGGCCGGGGTAGAGCAGCGCGATCTCGATGGATGAGCGCGCGGCGGGGTCGCGAAGCTTCGCCGCGGCGAGATCCTCGCGCACCCTCTGCCACGCACCCATGTCAGTCCTCGCGCAGGTCTTCGAACAGCGCCGTGGTGAGGTACCGCTCGCCCGTGTCGGGGACGATAACGACGATCTTCTTGCCGGCGTTCTCCGGCCGCTTCGCGACCTCGAGCGCCGCCCACACGGCCGCGCCGCTGGACATGCCGACGAGCAGGCCCTCCTTGACGGCGAGGTCGCGCGACACCGCGAGCGACGGCTCGAACTCGACGTCGATGACCTCGTCGATGACGCTGCGGTCGAGGATGGGCGGCACGAAGTTCGGTCCGATGCCCTGGATCTTGTGCGGGCCGGGGTGGCCCTCGGTGAGCATGGGGGAGTCCTTCGGCTCGACCGCGACGACCTTCACGTCGGGCTTGCGCTCCTTGAGCACCTGGCCGACGCCCGTGATGGTGCCGCCCGTGCCGATGCCGGCGACGAAGATGTCGATGTCGCCGTCGGTGTCGCGCCAGATCTCCTCGGCGGTCGTCTTGCGGTGGATCGCGGGGTTGGCCTCGTTCTCGAACTGCTTCGCGAGGATCGCGCCGGGCGTCTTCTCTACGATCTCGTTCGCGACGCGCAGGGACTCGGCCATGCCCTTCGTCGGGTCGGTGAGCACGAGCTCCGCGCCGAGCGCCTTCAGGAGCAGGCGACGCTCCTTCGACATCGAGGCGGGCATCGTGAGGATGACCTTGTAGCCGCGCGCGGCGCCGACCATCGCGAGCGCGATGCCGGTGTTGCCGCTGGTCGCCTCGACGATCGTGCCGCCCTCGCCGAGGGCGCCCGCCTCCTCGGCGGCGTTCACGAGCGCGATGCCCAGACGGTCCTTGACGCTGGACGCGGGGTTGAAGTATTCGAGCTTCGCGTACACCTCCGCGCCGACGCCCTCGGTGACGTGGTTGAGACGCACGAGGGGTGTGTTGCCGAACGCCGTGGTGATGTCGGAGTGGATGCCGGGCATGAGGCGCCTTTCGGGACGGAAATCGACTGCCGAACAACTCTAGGGGAGCGTCACCCCGCCCGGTGATTTTGTGACGAACCGCACCGCATAGGCTGGAGGGCGCCCATGGCCCAAGAACCGCCCGCCGACCTCCCGCTCGCGTCCGTCCTGCGCGACGCCGTGGAGACCCTGTCGCGCGCGGGTGTGCCCGCCCCCGACGTCGACGCGGTGCTGCTGGCGGCGCACGTCCTCGGCGGCGGTCGAGGAGAGATCGAGGCGGCCCGCGTCCGCGGCGACACGGTCACGCGCGAAAAGGCGGATGCGTTCGCCGACCTCGTGCGCCGCCGGGCGTCGCGCGAGCCGCTGCAGCACCTCACGGGCGTCGCGCCGTTCCGTCACCTCGAGCTCCGAGTGGGTCCCGGCGTGTTCGTCCCCCGGCCCGAGACCGAGATCGTGGCGCAGCTCGCGATCGACGCGCTGCGGGCCGTGGCATCCGCCGAACCCGTCGCCGTCGACCTCGGAACCGGAAGCGGTGCGATCGCGCTCGCGCTCGCGACCGAGGTACCGCACGCGCGCGTGTACGCGGCCGAGAACTCGGTCGACGCGTTCGTGTGGGCGAAGGAGAACTTCGCCCTCGTCGGGGCCGAGAACGCGCGGCTGGCTTTCATCGACCTGGAGCACGCCTTCCCCGAGCTCGACCGCACGGTCTCGGTGCTCGTCTCCAACCCGCCGTACGTGCCCGACGACGCGATCCCGCGCGACCCCGAGGTGCGCTTCTTCGACCCGCCGGCCGCGCTGTACGGCGGACCGGACGGGCTCGACGTCGTGCGTGTGCTGAGCGACGTGGGCATGCGGCTGCTGCATCCGGGCGGGTCCCTCGTGATCGAGCACGGCGAGTGGCAGGGCGAGCCGATCCGCGAACTGCTCTCGGCGGCCGGGTGGCGGGCGACCGCGACGCACCAGGACCTCACGATGCGCGACCGCGCGACGACCGCGGTCCGCCCGTGATCGCTCCCGCGGGGAATCTAGACTGGGCTGGACATGTCCTCCCCCCTCTACGACTGCCGCGATGAGGCGCAGCTGCTCGCCGGGATGCGCCACGCGCGTCAGGCGATCGGCCGCGGCGAGCTCATCGTGATGCCCACCGACACGGTGTACGGCGTCGCCGCCGACGCCTTCAACGCCGCCGCCGTGCAGCGCCTGCTCGACGCGAAGGGCCGCGGCCGCCAGTCGCCGCCGCCCGTGCTCGTGCCGGGCATCCGCACGCTGCGCGCGTTGGCGGCCGAGGTCCCCGAGCCGGTGGAGCGTCTCGTCGACGCGTTCTGGCCCGGCGGGCTGACGATCGTGCTGCGCTCGCAGCCGTCCCTCTCGTGGGACCTGGGCGACACGCACGGCACGGTCGCCGTGCGCATGCCCGCCAACCGCATCGCGCTCGAGCTGCTCGAAGAGACCGGCCCCCTCGCCGTGTCGAGCGCCAACCGCACGGGGCTGGCCGCCGCGATCTCGGCGGACGACGCGGAGCGGATGCTCGGTGACAGCGTCGCCGCGTACCTCGACGACGGACCGTCGACGACCGGCATCGCCTCCACCATCATCGACGCGACGTCGCTCGTGGGCGCCGGCGGCGAGGGCGAGGCCCGCGTGCGCGTGCTGCGCGAAGGCGCCGTCACGCGCGACGACCTGCGCGCCGTGCTCGGCGACCTGCTCGAAGACGACTCGGCTCAGGAGGACGACTCGACCCAGCAGGACGACTCGACCCCGGAGGGGGCCGACGCCTCCTCGACCGGACAGCCCCGCGGCGGCACCGAGTGAAGCAGTACGTCTTCATCGTCATCTTCACCGCCGCCGTCACGCTGGCGATGGCGTGGACCGTGTGGCGGCTCAGCTTGAAGTACAAGCTCTATCCGGGCATCCGCGAGCGCGACGTGCACAAGACTCCCACCCCGAGGCTCGGGGGCGTCGCGATGTTCATCGGCGTCGTGGCGGCGTTCGCGGTGTCGTCGCAGCATCCGTACTTCGCGATCTTCTGGGAGCGCCCCGAACCCGTCTACGCGATCCTCGTCGCGACGCTGCTGATCGTCGCGGTCGGTGTCGCAGACGACCTGTGGGATCTCGACTGGATGATCAAGCTCGGCGTGCAGTTCCTCGCTGCGGGCATCATCGCGTGGTTCGGCAAGCTGCAGATCCTGTCGATCCCGATCGGCGGGCTCGTGATCGTGTCGCCGTGGCAGAGCTTCATCCTCACGGTGCTGTCGATCGTCGTCGTCATGAACGCGGTGAACTTCATCGACGGCCTCGACGGGCTCGTCGCGGGCGTGTGCCTCATCGCGAACAGCGTCTTCTTCGCGTACTCCTACATGCTCGTGCGCGACACGGGCGCGAGCACGTACTTCAACCTCGCCTCGTTCATCGCAGCGGTGCTCATCGGCGCGTGCATCGGGTTCCTGCCGATGAACTGGAGCCCGGCGAAGCTGTTCATGGGCGACTCCGGCGCGCTCATGCTCGGCCTGCTCATGGCGTGCTCGGCGATCGCGATCACGGGCCAGCTCGAGCCGTCGCTGCTCAACCCCGACGAATTCGGCCGCTCGCAGCTGCTCGGTGCGTTCATCCCGATCCTGCTGCCGGTTGTCGTCGTCCTGCTGCCGCTGCTCGATTTCGGCCTTGCCGTCGTGCGGCGCATGAGCAAGGGCAAGTCGCCCTTCTCACCCGATCGAAAGCACCTGCACCACCGGATGCTCGACATGGGCCACTCCGACCGCGACGCGACGCTCATCTTCTACGCGTGGACCGCGATCGTCGGACTCGCGGTGCTCCTCATGTACATCGGAACGCAGGACGACTGGGCGGGCGGCTACCTGTTCGGCGTCGCGTTCGGAGTCGTCGGCGTCGCCGCGTGCCTCGTGATCACCTTCCTTCCCTCGCGCCGGCGCGTGCCTGCGCGCCAGCCTGTCCTGGAGGACGCCCGATGAGTTCCAGCCCCGTCTCGAGCACGCCCGTCCTGCGCACCGTCCTGATCTGGTCGGCCGTCGTCACCGGCGCGCTCCTGGTCGTCGCCGCCGTCGTCGGCTTCCTCGTCGCCGGCACGACGGGTCTGTGGAGCGCGCTGCTCGGCGTGCTCCTCGCGGCGCTCTTCCTCGGCATCACCGCCGCGAGCATCCTCATCGCGAACCGCTGGTACGGCGACCCGCTGTACGTGCCGATCTTCTTCGGGATCGTCCTGGGCGGGTGGATCCTCAAGCTCGTGCTGTTCATCGTCGCGCTCATCGTGCTGCGCGGACAGCCGTGGATCGAGCCGATGGTCTTCTTCGTCGCGGTCGTCGTGAGCGTGCTCGCGTCGCTCGTGGTCGACGTGGTCGTGCTCACGCGCATGCGCATCCCGCACGTGAGCGACACGACACTGCCGACGACCGTGGAAGAGCCGGATGCGGCACCCCGCGCATCCGGTTCATCCCATTCATCGGAATCCGACGCGGACGCGGAGGGGAGGGGCGCGTAATCAGCGCGCCTGTGAGTTTGATAGGCTGATCTGGCGCCCGCTTGCTCGCCTTCTGAGCGCCTGCGGAGTGACGCTCACCAACCCAATCGTCGCACCGGATCTTCTCCGGTGCCCCGAAGCTGGAGCCAGCGCTGTCTACTCACATTGCGACTCTCATCGCCCACACCGCCGCTGAGGACGGGGGCGGGTTCCACGGTCCCTCGATCGAAGAATTCTTCCCGGACGCGCTGATCACCTTCCCCGACATCGTCCTGTTCGGCGCGCCGCTCACGATCAACCGGATCCACGTCATCCAGTTCATCGCGACGATCGCGCTCGTGCTGATCTTCTGGCTCGGGACGCGCCGCATGAAGGTCGTGCCCGGCCGGTTCCAGAGCCTCGTCGAGATGGGACTCGACTTCGTGCGCATCAACATCGCGCACGACCTGCTCGGCCGCAAGGACGGCGATCGCTTCCTGCCGCTGCTGACGACGATCTTCTTCATGATCCTGTTCATGAACATCACGGGCATCATCCCGTTCATGAACATCGCCGGCACGGCGATCATCGCGGTGCCGCTCACGCTCGCCGTCATCAGCTACGTGACGTTCATCTACGCGGGCATCAAGAAGAGCCCCAAGAACTTCGTCAAGAACTCGCTGTTCCCGTCGGGCGTGCCGTGGCCGATCTACTTCATCGTCACGCCGATCGAGCTCATCTCGACCTTCATCGTGCGGCCCGTGACGCTGACGCTCCGACTGCTCATGAACATGATGGTCGGCCACCTGCTGCTGGTGCTGTTCTTCGCGGCGACGCAGTTCTTCCTCTTCGACCTCGGAGGCTGGTGGTCGGCGCTCGCGGCGGGCAGCCTCGCATTCGGCTTCGTCTTCACTCTGTTCGAAATCCTGGTGGCCGTCCTCCAGGCGTACGTCTTCGCTCTCCTCACCGCGGTCTACATCCAGCTCGCGGTCGCGGAAGAGCACTGAGCGGGTCGGCCCAAAGCCGCCCATAACCGAAAGGAAACACCCCCGTGGACGCAACTACGGTTCTCGCCGAGGTTCAGGGTTCCATCGCGACCGTCGGCTATGGCCTCGCGGCGATCGGCCCGGCCATCGGCGTGGGCATCGTCGTCGGCAAGACGATCGAGGGCGTGGCGCGCCAGCCCGAGCTCGCCGGCCGCCTGCAGGTGCTCATGTGGATCGGTATCGCCTTCACCGAGGCGCTGGCCTTCATCGGCATCGCGACCGGCTTCATCTTCGGATTCTGATCGCGACTCGACCTAAGGAGACAGGATGCTGAACGCTCTTGTCGCGTACGCCGCGGAAGAGGGTGCTCCCGAGCACAACCCTCTCATTCCCGCGTGGTACGACATCATCTGGTCGCTGGTGTGCTTCGTCATCATCCTCTTCCTCTTCTGGAGGGTCGCCCTCCCGAGGATGAAGAAGCTGCTCGACGAGCGCAGCGCCGCGATCGAGGGCAACATCGCGAAGGCAGACGAGGCCCAGCGCCGTGCCGAGGCCGCGCTCGAGGAGTACACCGCCCAGCTCGCCGAGGCGCGCAAGGAGGCCGGTGAGATCCGCGACGCCGCCCGTGAGGACGGTCGCAAGATCATCGCCGAGGCGAAGGAGACGGCGTCCGCCGAGGCTGCGCGCCTGACCGCGTCCGCGCACGCGCAGATCGAGGCGGAGCGCCAGGCGGCCCTCGTGTCGCTGCGCAGCGACGTCGGCTCGCTCGCGCTCGACCTCGCCGGCGGCGTGATCGGCGAGACGCTCTCCGACGACGCGAAGGCCAAGGCGGTCGTCGACCGCTTCCTCGCCGAGCTCGAGGCGTCCGAGGCCGCGGCTCAAGGACAGAGGGCGTAATGGGCAGTGCGACCACTCAGGCCCTCGCGGCGACGACGGCGGCGCTCGACGCCGTGTCGGGTGTCGACCTCGACGTGGCCCGCGAGCTGTTCGCCGCGGCGCGCGCCGTGGGCGACACGCCGCAGCTGAGCGGTGCGCTCGCCGACTCCGCCGCGGAGCCGGCGGCGCGGACGAAGGTCGTCGACGACGTCTTCGGCTCGCGCCTGTCGCCCGCGACGGTCTCCGTGCTGAAGACCGCGGTCGAGCAGCGCTGGTCGACGGCGAGCGATCTCGTCGACGGCATCGAGGAGCTCGCGATCCGCGCAGCGGCCAAGTCCGACCCCGGCGCCGACGTCGAGGGGGAGCTGTTCCGCTTCTCGCGCACGGTCGCCGAGAACGCGGAGCTCGAACTCGCGCTCGGCAGCCGTCTGGGCGACGCCGAGGCGAAGGGCGCCCTCGTGGAGCGGCTGCTCGGAGGACGCGCGAGCGGAGCCACGACGCTCATCGCCGCATCCGTCATCCAGCGCCCGCGCGAGCGTCGCGTGCGCCAGGTGCTCGCCCGTGCGATGAAGATCGTCGCCGACGAGCGCGACCGCACCGTCGCGACGGTCTATGCGGCCGCACCGCTCGGCGCGGCACAGGCCGACCGGCTCGCCGCAGCGCTGTCCAAGCGCTACGGCAAGAAGGTGTCGGTGAACACCGTCGTCGACCCGTCGGTCGTCGGCGGTCTGCGAGTGGAGATCGCGGATGACGTGATCGACGCGAGCGTGTCGTCCCGCCTCGCCGACCTGCGCCAGAGGCTGGCCGGCTAGCAGACTTCCCGCCCGTCCCGGGCGGAGACTTCGGGGCCGCGGCCCCATGAACGAAGGAAAACAATGGCAGATCTCTCTATCAGCCCCGACGTCATCCGTGACGCGCTGAAGGACTTCGTCGCCGCTTACGAGCCCACCGGGGCCGTCGCGACCGAGGTCGGCACCGTCATCGACGCCGCCGACGGCATCGCCCACGTCGAGGGCCTGCCGGGGGTCATGGCGAACGAGCTCGTCCGCTTCGAGGACGGCACCGAGGGCCTCGCGCTCAACCTCGACGAGCACGAGATCGGCGTCGTCATCCTCGGCGAGTTCTCCGGCATCGAGGCGGGCCAGAGCGTCACGCGCACCGGAGAGGTCCTCTCGGTCGCGGTGGGCGACGGCTACCTCGGCCGCGTGGTCGACCCGCTCGGCAACCCCATCGACGGTCTCGGCGAGATCAAGACCGAGGGCCGCCGTGCCCTCGAGCTCCAGGCGCCGGGCGTCATGCAGCGCAAGAGCGTGCACGAGCCGCTCCAGACCGGCATCAAGGCGATCGACGCCATGATCCCGATCGGCCGCGGCCAGCGCCAGCTCATCATCGGCGACCGCCAGACGGGCAAGACCGCGATCGCGATCGACACGATCATCAACCAGAAGGCCAACTGGGAGTCGGGCGACGTCAACAAGCAGGTCCGCTGCATCTACGTCGCCATCGGACAGAAGGGCTCCACGATCGCGGCCGTGAAGGGCGCGCTCGAGGACGCGGGCGCCATGGAGTACACGACGATCGTCGCGGCCCCGGCATCCGACCCCGCCGGCTTCAAGTACCTCGCCCCCTACACCGGCTCGGCCATCGGCCAGCACTGGATGTACGGCGGCAAGCACGTCCTGATCATCTTCGACGACCTGTCGAAGCAGGCCGAGGCCTACCGTGCCGTGTCGCTGCTCCTCCGCCGCCCGCCGGGGCGCGAGGCCTACCCGGGCGACGTCTTCTACCTTCACTCGCGTCTCCTCGAGCGCTGCGCGAAGCTGTCGGACGAGATGGGCGCGGGCTCGATGACGGGTCTGCCGATCATCGAGACGAAGGCGAACGACGTGTCGGCGTACATCCCGACGAACGTCATCTCGATCACCGACGGTCAGATCTTCCTCCAGTCCGACCTGTTCAACGCGAACCAGCGTCCCGCGGTCGACGTCGGCATCTCGGTGTCGCGCGTCGGCGGTGACGCCCAGGTGAAGTCGATCAAGAAGGTGTCGGGCACGCTGAAGCTCGAGCTGGCTCAATACCGCTCGCTCGAGGCGTTCGCGATGTTCGCGAGTGACCTCGACGCCGCGTCGCGTCGTCAGCTCGCCCGTGGTGCGCGCCTGACGGAGCTGCTCAAGCAGCCGCAGTACTCGCCGTACCCGGTGGAGGAGCAGGTCGTCTCGATCTGGGCAGGCACCAACGGCAAGCTCGACTCGATCGAGGTCGAGGACGTGCTCGCGTTCGAGCGCGAGCTCCTCGACTACCTGCGTCGCAACACGACGATCCTCGACCGTCTGCGTGAGACGAACGTGCTCGATGACGACACCGTGGCCGAGCTCGAGAAGGTGACGGACGACTTCATCCTCGAGTTCCGCGCGGGCAAGGGCCAGGCGATCGATCGCCCGGGTCACGAGGAGGTCGCCGCGGCGGCCCCCGAAGACGTGAACCAGGAGAAGATCGTCAAGGGCCGCCACTGAGCCGGCACCGGTAAGGGACCATGGGCGCACAACTGCGGGTCTACAAGCAGAAGATCAACTCTGCTCAGACGACCAAGAAGATCACGAAGGCGATGGAGCTCATCGCGGCTTCGCGCATCCAGAAGGCGATGGCGCGCGTGCGCGCGTCGACCCCCTTCGCGCGCGCCGTGACGCGAGCCGTGTCCGCCGTCGCGACCCACTCGAACGTCGAGCACCCGCTGACGACCGAGCGCGAGGTCATCCGCCGTTCGGCCGTGGTGATCTTCGCCTCGGACCGCGGGCTCGCCGGCGCGTTCAACTCGCAGATCCTCCGCGAGGGTCTCGAGCTGGCCGAGCTGCTGCGCCAGGAAGGCCGCGAGCCGGTGTTCTACCTCGTTGGTCGCAAGGCGGTCGGCTACTTCCAGTTCCGTCGCATGGAGGCCGCGGCCGAGTGGACGGGTGACACGGACACGCCGCACTTCCACACGGCCGAGGAGATCGCGGCGACACTGCTCGACGCGTACGACCGCGGCGGCCAGGACGGCGGCGTGGACGAGATCCACCTCGTCTACAACCGGTTCGTCAGCATGATGACCCAGTCGCCCGAGACCGTCCGCCTGCTGCCGCTCGAGGTCGTCGAGGCCGAGGAGTCGTCGACGGCCGTCGTGTATCCGCTCTACGAATTCGAGCCGGATGCCGAGGTGGTGCTCGACGCGCTCCTGCCGGTGTACATCCAGAGCCGTGTCTTCAACGCCCTCCTGCAGTCGTCGGCGGCCAAGCACGCCGCGACGCAGAAGGCGATGAAGTCGGCCAGCGACAACGCCGACAAGCTCATCACCGACTACACCCGCCTGCGCAACAACGCACGCCAGGCCGAGATCACGCAGCAGATCGCCGAGATCGTCGGCGGCGCCGACGCCCTGGCGTCGGGCAAGTAAGACCATACGAAAGAGAAGAAGCCATGAGCCTCACCGCTGAGAAGACGGAAGCGCAGACCGAGTCCTTCGGTGTCGGCCGCGTCGCGCGCATCACCGGTCCCGTCGTCGACATCGAGTTCCCGCACGACGCGATCCCCGACATCTACAACGCGCTCAAGACGACGATCACCGTCGGCCAGGAGTCGACCGAGATCACGCTCGAGGTCGCGCAGCACCTCGGCGACGACCTCGTGCGCGCCATCTCGCTCAAGCCGACCGACGGCATGGTCCGCGGCCAGGAGGTGCGCGACACGGGCGGGCCGATCACGGTTCCCGTCGGCGACGTCACCAAGGGCCACGTGTTCAACGTGACCGGCGACGTGCTGAACGCCGAGCCGGGCGAGACCATCGAGGTCACCGAGCGGTGGCCCATCCACCGTCGTCCGCCGTCGTTCGACCAGCTCGAGTCGAAGACCCAGATGTTCGAGACGGGCATCAAGGTCATCGACCTGCTCACGCCGTACGTGCAGGGCGGCAAGATCGGCCTCTTCGGCGGTGCGGGCGTCGGCAAGACCGTCCTCATCCAGGAGATGATCCAGCGCGTCGCGCAGGACCACGGTGGTGTGTCGGTGTTCGCCGGTGTCGGCGAGCGCACGCGTGAGGGCAACGACCTCATCCACGAGATGGAGGAGGCGGGCGTCTTCGACAAGACCGCCCTCGTGTTCGGCCAGATGGACGAGCCGCCGGGGACGCGTCTTCGCGTCGCGCTGTCGGCCCTGACGATGGCGGAGTACTTCCGCGACGTCCAGAAGCAGGACGTGCTCCTGTTCATCGACAACATCTTCCGCTTCACACAGGCGGGCTCCGAGGTGTCGACGCTGCTCGGCCGCATGCCCTCCGCGGTGGGCTACCAGCCGAACCTCGCCGATGAGATGGGCATCCTGCAGGAGCGCATCACCTCGACGCGCGGCCACTCGATCACGTCGCTCCAGGCGATCTACGTCCCCGCCGACGACTACACCGACCCGGCGCCGGCGACCACGTTCGCCCACCTCGACGCGACGACCGAGCTCTCGCGTGAGATCGCGTCGAAGGGCCTGTACCCCGCGGTCGACCCGCTCGCCTCGACGAGCCGCATCCTCGACCCGCGCTACATCGGTGAGGACCACTACCGCGTGGCCACCGCCGTGAAGCAGATCCTCCAGAAGAACAAGGAACTGCAGGAGATCATCGCGATCCTCGGTGTCGACGAGCTCTCCGAAGAGGACAAGGTCGTCGTCGCCCGCGCGCGCCGCATCCAGCAGTTCCTCTCGCAGAACACCTACATGGCGAAGAAGTTCACGGGTGTCGAGGGTTCGACGGTTCCGATCAAGGAGACGATCGAGTCGTTCGACGCGATCGTGAAGGGCGAGTTCGACCACGTCGCCGAGCAGGCCTTCTTCAACGTCGGCGGCATCTCCGACGTCGAAGAGGCGTGGGCCCGCATCCAGAAGGAGAACGGCTGACATGGCTCTCAACGTGAGCCTGGTGTCCGCGGACGCCGAGGTCTGGTCGGGGGAGGCGTCGCTCGTCGTCGCCAAGACCGTGCTGGGCGAGATCGGCTTCATGGCGGGTCACGAGCCTGTGCTCGCGATCCTCGCCGAGGGCCAGGTGCGCATCACGCAGACGGACGGCACGAAGGTCGTCGCGAACGCACAGGACGGGTTCCTGTCGATCGAGAGCGATGTCGTGACGATCGTCGCGGGGAACGCAGCCCTCGTCGCCTGACAAACCTCGTCGGAACGCCCCAGCCTCCTCGGAGCGCTGGGGCGTTCCTCTGCCTGGAGTCCGCGCCACATCATGCTGATCCTGCTTCCGCCCTCCGAGACGAAGCGCCCGGGCGGCGCCGGCGCGCCGTTCGACGCGGCGTCCCTCACGCTGCCGGCGTTGGCCCCCGTGCGTGACTCCGTCGTGGATGCACTCGTCGCGCTCTCGGCGGACGAGCAGGAAGCGGCGCGAGTGCTCAAGCTCGGTCGCACGCAGCTCGGCGAGGTCGCCGTCAACGCGGCGCTGCGCGAAGCGCCGACGGTGGCGGCCATCGACCGCTACACCGGCGTCCTGTACGACGCGCTGGGTGCGGCATCCGTCGATCCGGCCGGCCGGCGCTGGCTGGGTCGGCACGTCATGATCCACTCGGCGCCGTTCGGTCCGATCGGCGCGCTTGATGCGATTCCCGCGTATCGGCTCGGCGCGGCCTCGTCGCTGCCGGGTCTTCCGCCGCTGCGGCGGGTGTGGGCGGATGCCGTGACCGCCGCCATCGCCGACGCGGCGCCGTCGTTCGTGCTCGACCTGCGGTCCGAGGCGTATGTCGCGCTCGGACCCGTTCCCGCCGGGGTGCCGTCGGCGTATGTGCGAGTCGTGACGGAGACCGACGACGGCGCGGTGCGCGCCCTCAACCACTTCAACAAGCACGCGAAGGGCGCCCTCGTTCGTCGGTTGGCCGACGAGCGTCCGCGCATCGGCTCGCGGGCCGGATTCGTGCGGTGGGCCGCCGGCGTCGGCATCCGCGTCGTCGATCGAGGTGAGGACGGGCTCGACCTGGTCGCGTGACGCGGTGCGCCGGATGCCTCAGCGTCGAGTGTGGTCTGCGGTGCGCTCCGTGTTCTCGGCGATCGCGATGAGTGCGACGACGGCCTCGATGACCAGACGCAGTGCGACGATCGCGAGGAATGCGATGAGCGGGACGAGGATGATCGTCGCGATGATGAGGGTGATGCCCGCTCCGGGGTTGAACCACAGCGCGGCCACGCCGTTGAGGATTCCGGTCACGAGGTACAGCACGGCGCCGATGACGATCACGATCAGACCGGCGAGATAGAAGACGCTCGCGAGGCGCCGCGTGATGAACGTGCGGAACGAGAAGTCGAACAGCGCGCGGAAGAAGCCTCGGCCGACCTCCGTGACGTCTCCGCTCAGCGCCGACTGCGAGACCCCGGTGTTGTCGGGGTCGGTCGCCGGGTCGTACGCGGGGCGCTTCGGCGAAGCCGCGGCGGCGGCCGCCTCGCCGGCGGGCTGCGGCGGAAGGGGCGGGGGAGTCGGGGGCGTGGCGTCGCTCATCGGCGATCCCTTCGTGTGAGGTTCGGGGCGGGGTGCCCTTTGCGCTCACCCTATCCGCGGGCCTGCCCAGGGAGGCAAGGGCCGCCCGCGTGGCGTGCGGAGACACGCCGGGAAGCGGTGGTCACTGCGACAGGGCGCCGCTAGCATGTGGACCGCGGCGCGCCGTGCCGCGATCGTGCCTCGAACATCCATCACCCGGAGGATTCCATGGATGATTTCCCCTACGATGGCGCTGCCGTAGCCGCCTACGCCGCTCTCGTGGTCTTCGGTTTGATCTTCGCCGTCATCGCGTACGTCATCTTCGCCTGGTTCCTGATGAAGATCTTCGACAAGGCCGGGGTGCAGGGGAGGTGGCGCGCGTGGGTGCCGGTCTACAACACCCTCATCTTCGTCAAACTCGGTGACCTGAACCCGTGGTGGCTGCTCGTGCTGTGGGGCGGTGCCATCGTGCTCGGGTGGGTTCCCGTGCTCGGGTGGCTCATCGGCGTCGCGGTCTTCCTCTACACGCTGCTCGCGGCGTGGCGTGTGGGCCTGAAGCTCCAGAAGGAAGCCGTCTGGCTCATCCTGTACTTCTTCCTGAGCATCGTCTGGTACGGCATCAACGCGTTCGACTCGTCGCGCTGGAACACCGCCATCCCGGCGGCTCCGTGGGCGAACAGCTTCCTCGCCGACAACACGCAGTGGCAGGGTGTGCCGGTGCAGACACCGGCCGGTGGCTATCCGCCGAACCCCGTCACCTCGCCGGGCGCGGGCGCGTACCCGCCTCCCGGCTACCAGCCGCCCGGTGGCTATCAGCCTCCTGCCCCGGGTGCGGGCGCTCCGCCGGCCGCGCCTCCGGCTCCGCCGACCTCCGCGCCCGCGGCCCAGCCGCCGGCATCCGAGCCACCCGCAGCCCCTCCGGCCGCGCCCGAGCCGCCGTCGGACGAGCCGCCGCGCGTCTGACCACTCGATGAGAAGGCCCCCGTTCGCGGGGGCCTTCCGCGTGTTCGGGGCGCACTAGCGTGGAGGGATGACGTCTCACGTTCCCCTGCGCCGTGTCGGCGCATCCGGCCTTCTCGTCTCTGCTGTCGGCCTCGGATGCAACAACCTCGGGCGTCCCGGAACACGCACCGAGACCCTCGAGGGCACACGCGACGTGCTCGACGCCGCGATCGACGCGGGCGTGACCTTCCTCGACACGGCCGACATGTACGGGGGGCACCCGGGCTTGAGTGAGGAGCTCCTGGGGGAAGCACTCAAGGGCCGTCGCGATCGTGTCGTGCTCGCCACGAAGTTCGGGCACAGCGCGCTGCCCAATCCCGAGGGCTTCACGGGGTCGAAGGGATCGCGCTCGTACATCCGCCGGTCGGTCGAAGCATCGCTGACGCGGCTGAAGACGGACTGGATCGACCTCTACCAGGTGCACACGCCCGACGAGGCGACACCGATCGAAGAGACGCTCGACGCCCTCGGCGACCTCGTGCGCGAGGGCAAGGTGCGCTACATCGGCCACTCGAACTTCACCGGGTGGCAGATCGCCGAGGCGCACTTCACCGCCGAGATGCGAAACGCCGTGCCGTTCGTGTCGGCGCAGAACCAGCTCAGCCTGCTCGCGCGCGACGCCGAGCGGGAGGTGCTCCCGGCCGTGCGGCGCTACGGGCTCGGGTTCTTCCCGTACTTCCCGCTGCACAACGGCCTGCTCACGGGCAAGTTCACGCGCGAGTCGGCGCCCTCCGACACACGCATCATGCGCCAGCGGCCGCACATCTACGAGAACGCGCCGTGGGACGCGCTCGAGGCGTATCGGCGGTTCTGCGACGACCGCGGCATCACCATGCTCGAGGCGACTTTCGGGTGGCTTCTCGCGCAGGCGTCGCTGTCGAGCGTCATCGCGGGCGCCACGACCCCGGAGCAGGTTCAGTCGAACGCGGCGGCGGCGACCGCGTGGACGCCGACGGAGGAGGATCTCGAGCTGATCGACGGGTTCTTCCCGGGTCCGGCGCGCGCATCTTAATCTCGGGGCGTCGCGCACGAGGGCCCGAAGGTGCGTTCTACTAGGATGTGACCACGCCCGCCCGAAAGGCGCGGCCAACCTGTACGGCGACGGGAGGACGGGGGAGTGCCCAAGGTCACCGCCGACTCCACGACGATCACCCTGCCCGACGGCGAAATCGAGCTGTCGTGGGCAGCGGTGACCCATCGCGGTCGCCGCCGCGACGTCAACCAGGATGCGGTCCTCGCCCAGTTCCCGCTGTTCGTGGTCGCCGACGGCATGGGCGGTCACGTCGGCGGTGAGATCGCGAGCACGAGCACGGTCGCGCGCATGCGCGAGCTGGCCGAGTCGGGCGCGATCACGGCGAAGGGTCTCGAGAAGTCGCTCGCGCGCGCGGTGAAAGACATCGCGTCGCATCCGGATGCCACGGACGAGGCCACGGGAACCACCGTGACCGGCGTGTTCCTCGACACGAGCCGCGGCGAACCGCACTGGGTGACGCTGAACATCGGCGACTCGCGCGTCTACCTCGTGCGCGAGGGCATGATCGCGCAGCTCACCACGGATCACTCGGTCGTGCAGGAGCTCGTCGCCGCGGGCCGTCTGAGCCCGGAAGAGGCCGAGAACCACCCGTACGGCAACGTCATCACGCGCGCGGTCGGACCGAGTGAGAGCGTCACGCCGGATTACGTGCGCGTCGAGATCGTTCCGGGCGACCGATTCGTCATCTGCTCGGACGGGCTCACGAAGGAGCTGACCGACTACGGCATCCGCCATTTCCTCGACGAGAACCCCGACCCCGCCGACGCGGTGCGCGCGATGCTCGACGCCGCGCTCGAGAACGGCGGCCGCGACAACATCTCGATCATCGTGCTGAACGTCGGCAGCCCCCCGGTCATCGAAGACGACCCCGACGAAGACGAGTCCGACACGGCGGAGTGGGAGACGGTCGACGACGCAGACGATGAGACGGATGCCGCGGGCGACGAGCCCGCGGAGGAGGCGACATCCGCGGACGATGCGGACCCCGCCGACGCCGCAACTGAGGCGCAACCCGAGGCCGGCGACTCCTCCACACAGGCCCGCTAGGCCTTCGAGCGCACAGATCCCCACCGTCGGCCGCGTCGGCGTGCGGGAGGGCGCTGGACTGGGCGCATGCGCTTCGCCCCCGCGCCCGCACCCGCCGCACCATCGCCTCCCATCGAGCCCGAGTCCGTTCCGCACGACATCGTCGACAGCGCGCTGACGCTGCCGGAGCCGTGGAAGGCGCCTCCTCGCACGGGGTTCCCCGTCCTCGCATCCGTCGTGCCGGTCTTGGGGGCCGTCGGGATCTGGCTCGTCACGGGGTCGATGCTCTCCCTGTGGCTCGCGGGACTCGTGCCGGTGATCGCCGCGGCGACGGTGCTCGACCGCAAGCGCACGATGCGGAGGGACAGACGGCGCGCGGAGGCCGAGGCCGACGCGGCGCGCCGGCGCATCACCGCCGTCGTCGAGGCGCGACACCGAGAGGAGCGCGCTCGGCGCCGAACCGCCCATCCCGATGTCGCGGGCTTCCTCGCGAACGACGGCGCGGTGTGGCGGCCCGTCGCGGAGCGCGCCGACACGCTCGTGGTGGGCTCAGGAGACACGACGTCGTCGCTGCGGGTGACCGGCGGCGAGGGCGATCCCGCATCCGACCGCGTGCGCGCGCGGGCGGCGAAGCTCGAGGGAGGGCCGATCCTCGTGACCGCGAGCGACGGGATCGCGGTCGTCGGGCCGCCGGTGGTCGCGGATGCCGTCGTGCGGGCGCTCGTCGCGCAGCTGTGCCTCGCTCATCCGCCCGGGCGGCTTCGCCTGATCGCCGCCCCGGAGTGGGCCGACGCCCTGCCGCACCGCGCGGCGGCGACGGGCGTCGCGGCCGCGGTGCTCGCGCCGGGTCAGCCCGTGCCGCCGGCCGCGGAGATCGTTATCGCGCGGGTGGAGCCGGGGCATCCGATCCCACCGCGATGCGGCGCGACGGTCGTCGTCGAAGCGCCGGATGCCGCGCGCCTCGACCGCGCCGGTGCAGTGCACGACATCGAAGTCGAGGCCTTGTCACGCGACCAGGTTCACGCGCTCGCGCTCTCGCTCGCGGAGCGGGCGTCGAACGGGGCGGTTCCCGGACTCGGAGGCGCCGCTGCGATCGTGCCGCTGGTCGAGATGCTGGCCGACGCGCCGCCCTCGCGACGCGGCGCGCTCGCGGCTCCGATCGGCGCGGACGGCGGGCGGGCGCTCGTCGTGGACCTCGTCTCAGACGGCCCGCACGCCGTCGTCGCGGGTGTCACCGGGTCGGGAAAGAGCGAATTGCTCATCACGTGGATCCTCGCCCTGTGCGCGACGCATTCGACCGAGGAGGTGAGCTTCCTGCTCGCGGACTTCAAGGGCGGCACCGCGTTCGAGGCACTCGAGGAGGTGCCTCACGTGACAGGGGTCATCACCGACCTCGACGGGGCGGGCGCTCGGCGCGCGATCGAGAGCCTGCGCGCCGAGATCCGGTGGCGCGAGGGCGAGCTGGCCCGGTGCTCGGCGCGCGACGTCGACGATCCGCGCGTGCGCCTCCCACGCCTCGTGGTCGTCGTCGACGAGTTCGCGGCCCTTCTCGCCGATCACCCCGAGCTGAACGCCGTGTTCGCCGACGTCGCCGCGCGCGGGAGGGCGCTCGGCATCCACCTGATCCTCGGTACCCAGCGCGTTTCCGGGATCGTGCGTGACGCGCTGCTCGCGAACTGTCCGCTGCGCATCAGTCTGCGCGTCACGCATGCCGCGGACAGCAGGGCGGTCGTCGGGACGGACGACGCGGCAACGCTGCCCGGCGGTGTGTCCGGGCGCGGAGCCGCGATGGTGCGTCGCGCGGCCGACACCGCTCCGCATCCGGTGCGCATCGCGCTTTCGTCGCCGGACGACATCCGCGCGATCGCCGCATCGGCTCGCGGACCGAAGCCGAGACGGCCTTGGCTGCCCGACCTTCCTGCGCGGATCGACCTCAGCGATCTCGTGCGCCACCACGATGCACCTCAGAACGGGGGCGTCCTCCTGATCGGCCTCGCCGACGAACCCGAGCGGCAACGACAGCGTCCGATCGGCGTGCGCATCGGCGATCGTGGTCTGCTCGTCGTGGGCGGCCCCGGCTCCGGCAAGTCGACGGTCCTCGCGACGATCGCCGCGCAGGCGCGCGGACAGGTCGTGCACGTGCCCTCCGATCCCGAGGGGGCGTGGGACGCCGTACAGCGCCTCTCCGACGAATCGCCCGCGCCGGGCTCGATCGTGCTGATCGACGACCTCGACGCGCTCGGCGCGCGCCTGCCCGCCGACTACGGCCGTGAGATCGTGGAGCGGCTCGATCTCGCGATGCGCCGCGCGGGCGACGACGGCGTGCTGTACGCCGTCGCGGCGCAGCGTCTCTCCGGCGCAGCGGCCCGCGTCGGCGACCTGCTGCCGAGGCGCCTGCTGCTTCCCATGGCCTCGCGCCAGGAGCATCTCGCCGCCGGCGGCGAATCCGCGCACTACATGCCGGGTGCGCCGCCCGGACGCGCGCGCCTCGACGGACGCGCGGTGCAGGTGGCGTTCGCGGATTCCGCGCACGAACGGCGCGGGGGCGCTGCATCCGACGCCCTCGAGTTCGCGCCGAGCACAGCCGTCGCCGGTTTCGTCGCGCGACCGACGGCGACGGCACGCGCGGCGCTCGCCGCATGGAAGCGGGGCGATGCGCGGATCGTGGCCATCGACGACTTCGTCGTGGGGGACATGCCAGACACTCCGAGTGGCCGCACCGTCGTCACCGGCGACCCCGACCAGTGGCAACGGCACTGGCGCGTGCTCTCCGACGTGCGCTCCGATCACGACCTCATCATCGACACTTCGTGCGCCGCCGAGTATCGCGTGCTCACGGGCGACCGCTCGCTGCCGCCGTACTGCGCGCCCGGAAGACCGCGCGCGTGGCTGCTCCGGGCTGGAGCCGTCCGGCGCGTCGCGCTGCCCGCCGACGACGCGTCGCGACCAGTATTGACCGCCGATGATCGCGACCCCTAACGTCGGCCTATGGCAACGTCGCCCGTTCACCTTGACCGACCCGACGGCAAGGGACTCGCTGCCGGCACGCTGGGACTCTGGGGCTCGACCGTCATCGGTCTCGCCTCCACCGCGCCGGTGTACTCACTCGTCGCGACGCTCGGGTTCGTCGTCCTCGCGGTCGGCGCCCAGGCGCCCATCGCCTTCATCGTGGCGTTCGTCCCGATGCTCTTCATCGCCTTCGCCTATCGCGAGCTCAACAATGACGTTCCCGACTGCGGCACCACGTTCACGTGGGGTACGAAGGCCTTCGGGCCGTGGGTCGGATGGATGGGCGGGTGGGGCGTCGCCGTGGCCGGCATGGTGGTTCTCGCGAATCTCGCGCAGATCGGGGGAATCTACTTCTGGGCGCTCATCGATGGGTTCGTCGGCAACCCTGACGACGCCCTGCTCTCCGACAACGTGCTGCTCGTGACCGCGACCGGCGTCGTGTTCATCGCGCTCATGACGTACGTCAGCTGGCGGGGCATCGAGATCGGCGAGCGCCTTCAGAACGTGCTTCTGGCCATCCAGTACCTCGCGCTCGTGATCTTCGTCGTCGCGGCACTGTGGCAGTTCTTCGCGGGAACGGCCCCCGACCCGACGCCCTTCGACTGGGCGTGGTTCAACCCGCTCGCGTTCAGCGAATGGCAGGGGTTCACCGAGGCGGTCCTGCTCGCCCTGTTCATCTACTGGGGCTGGGACACGTGCCTCGCCCTCAACGAGGAGACGAAGGACCCCAAGCGCATCCCCGGGCTCGCGGCCCTTCTCACATGCGTGCTCCTCCTGCTGACCTACGTCTCGGTCACCGTCGCCGCGATGATGTACGCCGGCCTGGGCGAGACCGGCACGGGCCTGAGCAACGAGGCCAACGCCGACGACGTGTTCCTCGCGATCAAGGACGGACTGCTCGGCCCGGTCGGTTGGGTGCTCGTGGTCGCGGTGCTCATCTCGGCCGTCTCGTCGACCCAGACGACGATCCTGCCGACCGCGCGCGGAACGCTCTCGATGGCGGTGTATCGCGCGCTCCCGGCGAAGTTCAAGGAGGTCCACCCCACGTACCGCACGCCGTCGTTCTCGACGATCGTGATGGGTGTCGTGGCGTCTCTGTACTACATCGGCATGACGCTCATCAGCGACAACATCCTGCAGGACTCGATCCTGTCGCTCGGCCTCGCGATCGCGTTCTACTACGCGATCACCGGGTACGCGTGCGTGTGGTACTTCCGCAAGGAGCTGTTCGACTCGGGTCGGAACTTCGTCTTCCGGTTCCTGCTGCCGCTCGCGGGCGCCCTCATGCTCACGTACGCGTTCGTCCAGTCCGCGATCGACATGTACGACGTCGACTACGGCTACACGGTCCTGCTCGGCATCGGCGGCACATTCGTCGTCGGCGTCGGCGCGCTCGCACTCGGGGTCGTGCTCATGTTCATCTGGTTCGCGTTCCCTCGGTCGAAGCCGTTCTTCCGCGGCGAGAGCCTCAACCGCGACACCCCCGTGCTCGTGCCGGAGGAGCCGGCCGACTACATGCGGTCGGTCGACGGCGGCCTGGTCTAGGCCGTACGCCAGAAAGGAGTGGCCATGCGGATCCTGATCGTCGGCGCGGGAGGCGTCGGCTCGGCGGCGGCGCGCATCGCCGTCCGCCGCGACTTCTTCGACTCGCTCGTGATCGCCGACTACGACCCCGCCCGTCCCGAGGCCCTCGTGGCCGAGCTCGGCGACCCGCGCGTGTCGGCCGCGCAGGTCGACGCATCGAGTGCCGACGCGGTCGCCGCGCTCGTACGCGAGACCGGAGCGACGCACGTGCTCAACGCCGTGGACCCGCGCTTCGTCATGCCGATCTTCGACGGCTGCTTCGCCGCCGGTGCGACCTACCTCGACATGGCGATGAGTCTGTCGCATCCGCACCCCGACAAGCCGTACGAGCTGCCCGGCGTCAAGCTCGGCGACGAGCAGTTCGCGAAGGACCGGGAGTGGAAGGACGCCGGACGCCTCGCCCTCGTCGGAATCGGCGTGGAGCCCGGACTCTCCGACGTGTTCGCGCGCTACGCCGAAGACGAGCTTTTCAGCGAGATCGACGAGCTGGGCGTGCGCGACGGCGCGAACCTCGTCGTCGAAGGCTACGACTTCGCGCCGTCGTTCTCGATCTGGACGACGATCGAGGAGTGCCTCAACCCGCCGGTCATCTACGAGGAGGATCGCGGCTGGTATACGACGGCGCCCTTCTCCGAGCCGGAGGTGTTCGAGTTCCCTGAGGGCATCGGCCCCGTCGAATGCGTCAACGTCGAGCACGAGGAGGTGCTCCTCATGCCGCGGTGGACGAAGGCGAAGCGCGTCACGTTCAAGTACGGCCTCGGCGACGAGTTCATCGAAGTGCTCCGCGTGCTGCACAAGACCGGCCTCGACCGCACCGACCCCGTCGACGTGAAAGGGGTCAAGGTCGCTCCGCGCGACGTCGTCGCCGCGACGCTGCCCGACCCCGCGACTCTCGGCGACAAGATGACCGGCAAGACATGCGCCGGTGTGTGGGTTACCGGGAAGGGCAAGGACGGTCAGCCGCGCTCGACGTACCTCTACCACGTCGCCGACAACGAGGAGACGATGCGCGAGTACAACTCGCAGGCGGTCGTGTGGCAGACCGCCATCAACCCCGTCATCGCGCTCGAGCTCCTCGCCCGCGGAACCTGGTCGGGCACGGGAGTGCTCGGGCCCGAGGCGTTCGACGCACGACCGTTTCTCGACCTCCTCGCCGCGCCGACGCCCGAGGGCTACGGCTCCCCGTGGGGCATCGAGGAGAAGTCGCTGGCCTGAGCGCCGGCACGGTGCGTGTCACGCGCACGGCCTGCGCGCTGGACACCGCCTGAGCGCGCTGCGCGCCCACCGCCTGAGCGCACCAGCACGCCCCCCCCTACGCGAGCACCTCCGCGAGCGGCGTGAGCTCGAGATCGTGCGCCGACGCGACACCCGGGTTCACGATCGCACCCGCCGTGGTGTTCAGCCCGCCGGCGAGCGCCGGGTCGTTGCGCAGCGCATCGGTCCAGCCGAGCCGCGCGATCTGGCGGATGTAGGGGAGCGTCGCGTTGGTGAGCGCCGACGTCGCGGTGTTCGGCACCGCTCCGGGCATGTTGGCGACGCAGTAGAACACCGAGCCGTGCACGAGGAACGTCGGGTCGTCGTGCGTCGTCGGGTGGGTGTCTTCGAAGCATCCGCCCTGGTCGACGGCGATGTCGACGAGGACGCTGCCCGGCCGCATCCGGCTCACCGTGTCGTTCGTCACGAGCTTGGGCGCACGCGCTCCCGGGATCAGCACCGAGCCGATCACGAGGTCGGATGCCGTGACAGCGCGGTCGAGATCGAGCGGGTTCGATGCGGCTGTCTTTATGCGGCCCTGGAAGTGGTCGTCGAGGTACCGCAGGCGTTGCATGTTCGTGTCGAACACCGTCACATCGGCGCCCATGCCGGCTGCGATCACGGCGGCATTCGCACCCGCGACGCCACCGCCGATGATCGTGACGGCGGCCGCGCGCGTTCCGGGCACGCCCGACATGAGCAGGCCCAGTCCGCCCGCCGACCGCATGAGCGTCGTCGCTCCCACGGTGGGCGCGAGGCGCCCGGCGACCTCGCTCATCGGCGCGAGCAGGGGCAGACCGCCGCCCGGCAGCTGCACCGTCTCGTACGCGATCGCCGTGACGCGGTCGGCGACGAGGCGCTCCGTGAGCGCGCGATCGGCGGCGAGGTGCAGGTAGGTGAAGAGCACGAGGTCCTCGCGGAAGTGGTCGTACTCGCTCGCGATCGGCTCCTTGACCTTCAGCAGCAGCTCGGCGCGCGCCCACACCTCGGCCGCGTCGTCGAGCAGGGTGGCTCCGGCATCCGAGTACTCGTCGTCCGTCATCGACGAGCCGGCGCCCGCCCCCTTCTGCACGTAGACCTCGTGCCCGGCCAGCACCAGGTCGTGGACTCCGGACGGGGTGAGCGCAACGCGATACTCGTTGTTCTTCACCTCGGTGGGGACGCAGATTCTCATCGTCGAGATCCTTTCCACCCCTTATGGGGGTGCTCTAGAACGCGGGGCGGATCGCCCCGACCTCATGTCCGCCGCCCATCACGGCCAGCGGAAGACTCGCCATCGCCTCGGCGACATCGGATGCCTGGAGGGCACCCGCGCGCTCGAGCAGGCGCAGCGCGACCGCCGTGGTCGCGCGCCCGCTTCCGTCGAGCATCTTGAGGGCGACCGTCGCCCCGTCCGGCGTCGACATCACGGTGACACCCTCGGCGCCGCCCTTCGCGAAGACGCCGAGCCGCTCGATCACGATCGTGTCGGGGCGGCCCGGTCCTGCGATCGTCCACGGGTGCTCGCGCACCGCGCGCACGAGTGTCGCCGCCTGGCGGTGGAGCGCGAACGGCGACCGCTCCGACGCGCCTCCGATGCGGTGGATCGCCCGCGCGAGTCCCGTGAGGCTCATCGCGAAGATCGGGGCGCCGCATCCGTCGACCGCGACCGCCGATGCCCGCTCGCCGATCAGGCGCTCGGTCACCTCGCGGACGTGGAGCTGAAGCGGATGCGTCGGGTCGAGGTACGCGGCGGTGTCCCACCCGTTCACGGTGCACGTCAGGAGCATCGCCGCGTGCTTTCCGGAGCAGTTCATGCGGATGCGCTCACCCTCGCCCCCCGCGCGCACGATCGCGTCTCGCGTCGAGGTGTCGCCGGGCCAGTCCGGCGGACACGCGAGCGCGCGCTCGTCGAGGCCCGCGGAATCGAGGATGTCGCGCACGACGGCGACGTGGCGGTCGGTGCCCGAGTGGCTCGCCGTCGCAAGGCCCAGGCGCTCGCCCTCCAGCGGTGCGCCCGCGGCGAGGCACGCGAGCGCCTGAAGGGGCTTGAGGGTCGATCGGGGGAGGATCGGCGCTGCGGTGTCGCCGAGCTGCTCGACCACCTCCCCGTCGGCGCCGATGACGACCGCGGACCCGAGGTGCCGGGACTCGACGAAGCCGCTGCGCTCGACCACGGCGAGTTCGACGGCGTCGGATGCGGCGAAGGTCTGCGGCACGAGGAAAGCCTATCGCCGGTGGGAGGTCGTACCGCCCCGGGCGCGTGCGACGAGCGCGAGCCGCGGGCCCGCGGCGCCGCGTTCCGCCGCGGGCATACTGGGACGATGATCGGCGAGCACCACTACACCCTCCGCACCTCGTGGACCGGCGACCGCGGCACGGGCACGACGGGTTACCGTGATTACGACCGCAGCGCGACCATCTCGATCGAGGGCAAACCCGACCTGCTCGCGTCGAGCGACAAGCCGTTCCGCGGCGACCCTTCGCGGTGGAACCCCGAGGACATGCTGCTCGCGGCGCTCAGCCAGTGCCACCTGCTGTCGTACCTGCACGCGTGTGTCACGGCGGGCGTCGTCGTCGTGGGCTACGAGGACGACGCATCCGGCGTCATGGTCGAGGACGGCCGCGGCGGCGGCTCGTTCCGCGAGGTCGTGCTGCGCCCGCGGGTCGTCGTCGCCGAAGCCTCGATGGTCGACGCAGCGATGCACGCCCACGAGGTCGCCAACGGGTGGTGCTTCATCGCGAACTCGGTGAACTTCCCTGTGCGCCACGAGCCGACGATCGAGGTCGCCGCGCAGCTCGCGTGAGGCGGATGCCGCGAGCCGTCAGCGCCGCTCGTGCGGCAGAACCTGCTTGATGCGTTCGATCGGGTTCGACGCCGGCGCCTCGTTGTACGCGTTCGCGAGCTCCTGCCCCGAGAGGGCGTGGATCGCGGCCATGATCTCGTCGGTCGCCGTGCGCCGCGCGCGGCCCGACGACGCCGGTCCGTGGTGCGAGAGGTCGAGCGGCTTGCCGAAGCGCACCGTGACGCGCTCGCGGAAGGAGGGGAACTTCGCGCCGACCGGCATCACGCGGTCGGTGCCGATGAGTCCGACGGGAACGACGGGAGCGCCGGTCTCGAGGGCGAGGAACGCGACGCCCGTGCGGCCCTTGTAGAGGCGTCCGTCGAGCGAGCGCGTGCCTTCGGGGTACAGCGCGACGGCGTTGCCCTCGAGCAGGAGCTTCCGCTGCTGGTCGAGCGCGTCGAGCGCCGCCTGCCCCGCGCCACGCTGCACGGGCACGGCGCCGATCGCGAGGAAGAACTCGCGCGTCAGCCAGCCCGAGAAGCCCGTGCCCTCGAAGTAGCTCGACTTGGCGAGGAAGTGCACCGGCCGCGGCGCGGCGACCGGGATCGCGACGGAGTCGATGAACGACAGGTGGTTGCTTGCGAAGATGACCGGGCCCGTCTTGGGGACGTTCGCCTTGCCCTCGACGCGGGGCCGGTAGACCAGGCGGCCCAACGGGGCGACGAAGTAGCGTCCGAACGCGTAGGTCGCGCCCATGCGCTTGACGGGTGTCACGGATGCCTCGGCCTCTGCCTGGGGGGCGTTCTCCTCGGTCGTCACCTGAAGAGGGTACTCCGCGATCCATTCCGGACAGGGCATGACGATCCCCGCTCGACGGGCCGACCACGCCCGGGACTCCCAGCCCAGCCAAAGGAAAAGTAGGGGAGGATGGAGCGTCCCCGGTCTCCACCTGTAGAGGTTTCCATCGTGCGCTTCCGCCCCATCGCCGCTCTTTCCGCCGCCGCCGTGACGGCCGTCCTGCTCGCCGGCTGCGCGAGCGGGAACGACCCTGAGACGGAGTCGTCGCCCGAACCGACGATCGCCGACCTCTGCTCGGCCGCCGTCGACCCGGGCGCTGCGTCGGACGCGGTCACCGTCGAGGGCGAGGTCGGCGAGGCGTCGACGGCGACCTTCACCGCGCCGCTCGAGATCGACGAGCTCCAGGCGACCGTGATCGAGGAGGGCTCGGGCGACCCGGTCGAGTCCGGCGACCTCGTGTCGTACGCGCTCAGCGCGTTCAGCGCCGAGACCGGCGAGGAGCTCGGCACCGCCGGCTACAGCGACGCGCCGCTGCTTCCCGCCCAGATCTCGCCCGACAATCCGATCGGCCAGATCCTCGGCTGCGCCGCGCCCGGCACCCGAGTGGTCGCCACCTTCCCGGCGAGCGACACGAACCCGGGCGAGGTCTACATCTTCGACCTGCTCTCGGTGGTGCCCGACCACGCGACCGGTGAGGACCAGGACGCGGTCGAGGGCATGCCCACGGTCGAGCTCGACTCCGACAACGTCCCGACCGTGACGCTTCCCGAGGGCGACATCCCCACCGAGTTCCAGAAGGCGACCCTCAAGAAGGGCGACGGCGAGGTCGTCGAGACCGGCGACGCCGTGATGGTGCAGTACCACGGCGTCTCGTGGAACTCGGGCGAGGTCTTCGACCAGAGCTGGGGCGCGCAGCCGTTCAGCTTCACGGCCGGCAGCGGCGTCGTCCAGGGCTTCACCGACGCGGTGGTCGGCGAGACCGTCGGCTCGCAGGTGATCGCGGTGCTTCCGCCGTCGGTCGCGTACGGCGAGGGCGAGATCAACGACAGCGACCTCACGGGCCAGACGCTGGTCTTCGTGGTCGACATCCTCGCCGCGCAGCCGCAGATCACCCAGTGACCGACTGAGTACGCTGGGCGGATGCGCCGCGTCATCGTCCTCGGTTCGACCGGATCCATCGGCACCCAGGCGCTCGACGTCATCCGCGCGAATCCGCGCCGCTTCGAAGTGGTCGGCCTCGCCGCGGGGACGGATGCGGCGACCCTCGCCGCCCAGGCGGAGGAGTTCGACGTCGAGCACACGGCGCTCGGCGCCGTCGAGGCCGAGCAGCTCGTCCGCGATGTCGAGGCCGACGTCGTGCTCAACGGGATCACCGGCTCGGTCGGACTCGGCCCGACCCTCGCGGCCCTCGAGCGCGGCCGCACGCTCGCGCTCGCGAACAAGGAGTCGCTCATCGTGGGGGGCGACCTCGTCACCGCGATCGCCGCGCCGGGGCAGATCGTGCCCGTCGACTCCGAGCACTCCGCGATCGCGCAGGCGCTGCGCGCGGGCGACCGCGAAGAGGTGCGCCGACTGGTGCTCACGGCGTCGGGCGGACCGTTCCGCGGCCGCTCACGCGCGTCTCTCGCCGAGGTCACACCCGCGCAGGCGCTCGCGCACCCGACGTGGGACATGGGCCGCGTCGTGACGACGAACTCGGCGACCCTCGTCAACAAAGGGCTCGAGGTCATCGAGGCGCATCTGCTGTTCGACGTGCCGTACGAGGACATCGAGGTCGTGGTGCATCCGCAGTCGATCGTGCACTCGATGGTCGAGTTCGTCGACGGGTCGACGATCGCGCAGGCGTCGCCGCCCGACATGCGGCTGCCGATCTCGCTCGGGCTCGACTGGCCGCACCGCATCGGCGGCGTCGGGAAGCCGCTGGACTGGACCGTCGCGTCGTCGTGGACGTTCGAACCGCTCGATCACGCCGCCTTCCCCGCGGTGCGTCTGGCCAAGAGCGTCGGGCGTGCGGGCGGCACGTTCCCCGCGGTGTTCAACGCGGCGAACGAGCAGGCGGTCGACGCCTTCCACGAGGGGCGCATCGGGTTCCTGGGCATCGTCGACACGGTTCAGCGCGTCGTCGACAAGCACGAGGCTCCATCATCCCTCACGCGTGAGTCGCTCGCCGAGGCGGAGCGCTGGGCGCGAGAGACCGCGGACCGCGTGATCGCGGCATCCGCCCGCTGACCCGGCCCGTCAGCGCCAGTCGCGCGTCGGGTCGGAGAGAGGCGTCTCGTCGGCCGGGTACGGCACGGGCCAGTGCGGCTCGGGCACGGGCCATCCCGCATCGCGCAGCGCCCGGCGGGCGAGCTCGCGCGCGGAGTACGGCGTGCGTGCGCCGCGGATGTCGCGATAGTCCTGGTGCCCGGGGCCGGCCCACAGGATCGCGTCGCCCTCGCCGACGAGCTTGACGGCCTCGATGATGGCGCGCTCCGGCGGCGAGTACTCGTGGATCTCGGCATCCGGCTTCGCGCGCCGCGCGCCCTCGATGAGCGTCGCGCGGATCGAATCGGGGTTCTCGAAGCGCGGGTGGTGGTCGGTGATCACGAGGATGTCGCTGCCCTCGGCGGCGGTGCGGCCCATGTCGTGGCGCTTCGTCGCATCGCGGTCGCCGTCGGCGCCGACGAGCATGAGGACTCTGCCCGGCGTCACGCGCCGCACCGCGGCGAGCGTCTTCTCGAACGCATCGGGGGAGTGCCCGAAGTCGACGTACACGGCGGGGCCGCGGTCGCCCGAGACGCGCTCGGTGCGGCCGGGGAGGTAGGCGTCGATGCGCCCGTCGCGCTCGAGCGCCGCCACGAGGTCGTCCCACGCGTAGCCCGCTTCGAGGATCATCGCGATCGCGAGACCGGCGTTCGCGGCCATGTGCCGGCCGATCGTCGGCACGATGCTCGTCAGGGTGCGGCCGTCCTTCGCCGTGAGACGGAACTCCGTCCCGGTCTGGCGTTCCTCGAGGATGTCGACGACCCAGTCCGCCGCCGCCGCCTCTTCAGGCTCCGCGGCGATCTCCGGCGTGCCGACGGTGACGAACGGCACTTCGCACATCGCGACGACGTCGCGCCCGGCCGCCGAGTCGAGCGAGATGACCGCGCGACGCGACCGGTCGGCGCGGAACAGCGGCAGCTTCGCCTCGAAGTACTCGCGCATGTCGGCGTAATCGTCGAGGTGGTCGTGGCTGAGGTTCGTGAACGCCGCGATGTCGAACACCATGCCGTCGACGCGGTGACGGCTGAGCGCCTGCGCGCTCACCTCTACGGCGACCGCCTGGACGCCGCGCTCGCGCATGAGGGCGAGGAGGGCGTGGAATTCGGACGCCTCGGGCGTCGTGAGCCGTGAGACGATGACCTGCCCCGCGATGTGCCGCTCAGCGGTCGACGAGAGTCCCGTCACGACCCCGAGCTGCCCGAGGATGCCCTCGAGGATGTGCGAGACGCTCGTCTTGCCGTTCGTCCCCGTGGTGCCGAACAGCAACGGCAGGTCGTCGCCGGGGCCCGTCCCGTACACCCACGCCGACAGATCGCCCAGCAGCGCACGGGGGTTGTCGACGACGAGCACGGGAACTCCGGCGTCGGCGGCGAGGTCGGCGCCCGCGGCATCCGTCACGATCGCGACCGCGCCCTTCTGGGCGGCGTCGCGAGCGAACTCGGCGCCGTGGCGGTTCGCGCCCTGGATCGCCACGAACGCCTCGCCCGGCCGCAGGTCGGCGGTCGCGAGAGTGATGCCCGACAGGGTGCGGCCGGTGAGGTCGCCGCGGACATCGCGGGCGAAACGGCGCGCGAGCTCGTCGAGGGGGCGGACGGGCGGATGCTCCGGCCGAAGCACAGGGGGAAGATTGCCGGCGGGCGCGGCGACGGGTTCTGTCGGCATGGCGCCAACCATCTTGTCAGACCAGCCCGGGAGCGGCCTCCACCCGGTCGTTGAGCGAGCGAGCGAGCGCAGCGAGCGGGACGAACGCCCGCCCGCCCGACGACCGAGTGCCTACGCCCTCCGGCGCGTGCGCGCGAGGGCCACGAGCGACACCGCGAGCGCCGCGATGCCGGCCGCGAGTCCCGCTGCGCCGAGGATCGCAGGCGCGGCGCCCGTCGCCTGTGCTGCGGTCGTGGCATCCGTGTCATCCGCCGCAGCGGCGTCGGAACCATGACCCGCGCTGTGTGCTTCGACAGCATCGGCGCCTGCGACCGTCACAAGGGGCGCGGGCGCGTCGAGGGAGTGCGGGTCGACGCCGTCCTCGGCCACCTCGGCCCATGCGACCTCGCCCTGCTCGCATTCCTGGGTGACCGGGAAGGCGAGGGTCTCACCGGCGGTGTCTTCGGCGAACCCGACGCTCAGCTCGATCGCGGCGCGGTATCCGGACGGGACGGGGGCATCGGCGGTGTAGGTCACGTGCTCGACGAGGCCGTCGTGGTCGGTGCCGCCGCGCTCGACGTCGATGGTCCAACCGGGGGTGATCGTCGGGGTGACCGACGTGATCCCGTCGGGGATCTCGATTCGGAGCGCGGTCGTGGGGGAGCCGTCGCAGCCGTGGCTGAACGCGAACGTCAGCACACCCGAACGTCCGGCTGTCGCCGAGTCGGGCGTCACGGTGACGTGCGCCGACGCGGCGAGGGGTGTGGCGACGGCGAGGGCGATGCCGGCGGCTGCGCCCACGAGCGGGAGGGTGAATCGGCGTGCGCGCGAGCGCGCGGGGGTGGGTTCGGTCATGTTCTCGTCTCCGGTCGGGCGCGCGGGAGCGGGCGCGCCGAGTGGATGCCCTGGCGGGCGTCGCGGCGCACGGCGATGCCGCCGCCGCACCGCGCGGAGCATCGGGCTCGGCGCGGTCAGTGCGACAGCGAGACGAGGGGAGGGCCGCGGCGGGAGATATCGGCCGCGAAACGGCGGAGGACGGCGGCGACGTTCTCGATACCCCGAGGGCGCGGGACGGCGACGACGACGAGCGGGACGAGCGAGACGTGTCGCTCGACGAGTTCGCGGATGCCGCGCGCGATCGTGCGCACCATCCGCTCGCCCCTCGCAAGGAGTGCGACCGTGATGACGGCGGCGATCGCGTGCGCGGCGAGCATGGGCGCGTCGGGGATGAGCGCCGCGTGGTGGGCGACGGACACGGATGCGGACTGCGTGAGCTGCGGGGCGTGAACGTGCGAGAGGGTCGGCGGCGGCTGTGAGCCCGCCACGGGGAATGTGATCGCGAACGCCGCGTGGAACAGGATCTGGCTCACCGTGGCCGCGAGCGCTAGACGCGGCACGGAGGAGCGCCGGCCGACCAGGGCGATTGCGACGGGTGACGCGAGCACCACGACAGCTGCGAGCAGCAGCGGCGAGCCCGCGCCGCCGCCGGCCAGCGTGTGCGCGGTCGCCGAGACGAGTGTCGCGACGGACGCCGCGGCAGTACCGCGCAGGGTGCGCTGTCGGCGTGCGTCCACATCTCCTCCCGAGTGCCAGCGTAGTCCCGGCGCGCGACCGCGATCGCCTGTTCTCGGAGCGAACTCAGAGCCGGCGCCGCTAACGTTGCCACGTGACCGTCGTCGCCTTCATCATCGGGATCGTCCTGCTCGTCGTGGGGCTCGCGGTGTCGATCGCCTTGCACGAGCTGGGGCATCTCGTGCCCGCCAAGCGCTTCGGCGTGCGCGTCGGCCAGTACATGATCGGATTCGGCCCGACGCTGTGGTCTCGCCGCGGCGGCGAGACGGAGTACGGGTTCAAGGCGATCCCGCTGGGCGGCTACATCTCGATGGCGGGCATGTACCCCCCGTCGCCGAAGGAGGCCCGGGCGGGGCGCGCGGGCGGCGGCTTCTTCGCGACGATGGTGCAGGACGCGCGCGTCGCGAACGATGAGACGCTCGAGGGCGACGACGACCCGCGCGTGTTCTACCGGCTGCCGGTGTGGAAGCGCGTCGTGGTGATGCTCGGCGGTCCGGTCATGAACCTCCTGTTCGCGATCGTGCTGTTCACGATCCTGCTCTGCGCGATCGGCGTGCAGACGGCGACCACGACGGTGCAGAGCGTGAGCGAGTGCGTGATCCCTCCCACCGAGCAGCGCACCGAGTGCACCGCCGACGACCCCGCGGCGCCGGCCGCGGAGGCCGGTCTGCGTGCAGGTGACACGCTCGTGTCGGTCGACGGGGTCGAGGTCGCGACGTTCGCCGAGGCATCCGCGATCATCCGCGAGTCCGCGGGCGAGACCATCCCCGTCGTCGTGGAGCGCGACGGCGAGCAGGTGACGCTGAGCCTCACCCCGGCGACCGTGACGGTCCCGGAGACGGATGCCGCGGGCCGCGCCGTCACCGGACCCGACGGCGAGGCGCAGACGATCGACGTCGGCTACGCCGGCATGCGCGCCGAGGTCGACTACGTGCGGCAGCCCATCTGGGCGGGGGCGACCGCGACGTTCGAGAACGTCGGCGCGGTGGCCGGGGTCATCTGGCGACTGCCTGTCATGGTCTGGGACACGGCAGTCTCGACGATCACGGGTCAGGAGCGCGACCCCAACGGGCCGCTCAGTGTCGTCGGCGCAGGCGTGCTCGCCGGCGAGGTCGCCGCAGCGGACGCACCCGTGCTGAACCGCGTCGCGGGCCTGATCGGGCTGCTCGCGTCGCTCAACGTCGCACTGTTCGTCTTCAACCTCATCCCGCTGCTGCCGCTCGATGGCGGGCACGTCGTGGTCGCGCTGTGGGACGGCCTCAAACGCGCGTGGGCGAAGCTGACCAATCGGCCGCAGCCCAAGCCGGTCGACGCGACGAAGCTCGTGCCGGTGACGTTCGTCGTCGTGATCGCGCTCATCGCCATGGGCGTCGTGCTCATCGTGTCGGATCTCGTGAACCCCGTCTCGCTGTTCGGCTGACCCCGCGTGCGGTCACCGCACGCCGACGCGCACACCGCGGCCGACACCGACTGGCTCCACGTGCTCACTCTCCACGATCTGCTCGTCGCCCGCGATCCGTCGCCGATCGTGCGACTCAACCGCGCCGTCGCGCACGCGGTGCGGGGTCGACTGCTGCGAGACCTCGGGCGCACGGCCGAGGCGGACCTCGCCGATCGCGCGCCCGCGACCTCACCGCGAACGAGGCGGAGCGGCGGCTGCTCGCCGCGCGCATTGCGGGCGAGCAGTGGGACTCAGGCGTCGACCGGAGTGAGCGCGTGCTGGACGAGCCGCTGGAGCGTGTGCATGCCGTCGCGCGACAGTATCGACTCGAGGTGGCCCTGCACCGACGCGAACCCCGGTCCGCGCAGCGCGTGCACGTCGCCCGAAGCGGGGTCGGCCGCGACCTCGGCGTCGCCGACGGTCGTCGTGCCCGGTCGCACGCGCGCCGTGAAGGTGTTGTAGAAGCCGATCGAGGCGGGTTCGCCGAACACGTCGACCGTGCGCTGCAGTCCCTGATGGGGACGATCGAGCGGAGCGAGCTCGATCCCGAGCGAGTCGGCGAGCACCTGGTGGCTCAGGCACACCGCCAGCAGCGGGCGCCCGCTCGCGCGGCGGCGCGCGACGACCTCGCGCATCCGCTTCATGCGCGGGCTCGACGGATCGCGCGGGTCACCGGGGCCGGGGCCCGACACGACGAGGCCTGCTTCGTCGAGCTCCGGGTCGGTGACCTCGCTCCAATGCACGATCCGCACGTCGAGACCGAGGTGACGCAGCTGGTGGGCGAGCATCGTCGTGAAACGGTCCTCCGCGTCGACGACGAGTGCGTCGCGGCCGTCGAACGGACCGATCTCCGACGCGTCCTGCGGGTTGAGCCAGAACGGCGCGAGGCGCGCATTGCGCGAGCGCAGCAGCTCCGCGATCGCGGGGTCGTCGGCGAGCCGCCGCGGCTCGGGCGCGGGCTCGTCCTCGTCGATCGCGTCCTCGGCGCGCAGGGCGGCCAGTTCGGCGGCCCGATCGCGGGGGACGGCGCCGATCGCGCCGAGCACGCCGGCCGCCTTGCCGTGGGTCTCGCTGACCTCGCCGTACGGATCGGAGTGCCGCACGAGCGTCGCGCCGACGGGCACGCGCAGGCGTCCGTCGACGAGATACGCCGTGCGGATGAGGATCGGGGCGTCCAGGTCGTGCGTCGGTCCGTCGCCCGCGTCCGCGCCCGCATGGAGGTCGGAGCGCGGTGTGAACAGCGCCGCGACGCCCGAGTAATAGCCGCGCGGCGTGCGTTCGTGGCGTGTGATGACCGTGCACGCGTTCTGCATGGGTGAGCCGGTGACCGTCGGGGCGAACATCGTCTCGCGCAGGATCTCGCGCGGGTCGAGGCGGCTGCGCCCCCGCAGCACGTACTCGGTGTGCGTGAGCCGCGACATCTCCTTGAGGTGGGGCCCGGTGATGCGCCCGCCGTCCGAGCACACGGCGCTCATCATCTTGAGCTCCTCGTCGACGACCATGAAGAGCTCTTCGGTCTCCTTCGTCGAGGTGAGGAACTCGCTGAGCGCCTCGGGCGTCGCACCGCCCTCGGGGTGCCGGAACGTGCCCGAGATCGGATTCATCGTGACGAACCCGTCCTTCGCGCTCACGTGCGCCTCGGGGCTCGCGCCGACCGCGACATGCCCCGGCGTCACGACCGCGAAGGTCCAGTACGCACCGCGCTCGTGTTCGAGCAGGGCACGGAACCACGCGAGGGCCGCGAAAGCGGGGTCGGATGCCACACCCGCGGTGAAGTCGCGGCGGATGACGAAGTTCGCGCCCTCGCCGCGGCCGATCTCGTCGGCGATGACCCGCCGCACGATGTCGGCGTAGTCGTCGTCGGAGATGTCGAAGCCCGGGTCGGCGAGCGGGATCTGCTCGGCGGGGAGCTGCGCGAGCGCGTCGGCTCGCGGCATCCGCGTGTGCTCCGAGACGATCAGGCACCGCAGCGGCGCGCCGTCGTCGTGGCACTCGAAGCCGCGTTCGCGGACCTGGCGGAACGGCACGAGCGCGAGCACTTCGCGCGGCGCGCCCGACGCGTCTTCGAGCGGGATGTCGCCGAGCAGCTCGACGTCGACGACATCGCCGGCGAGCACTTCGACGGTCGCGTCGTCGCGCGCGATGAGGGCGAACGGGCGGCCGCTCTCGGCCAGCTCGCGGAAGGAGAGGGGTGCGGTCCCGGTCATCGTGTGTCTCTCGTCGGGGGCGGCTTCCCCACGAAGAAGACCGCCCGGGGGCGGTCTGTCGTCGCTCGAACGCACCGCCTAGAAGGCGGCCCACCAGGTGCGGTTCGCGAGCATGCGCCGAACCTACCACAGGACCGGCCCGGCGCCGCGGCCCGCCGTCACACGGGGGTGGGTTCGAGCGCGGCTCTTCGCGAACACGGTCGCGGCGTCCCCCCGACGTGCACGATACTGGCCCCGCGGCCTCGTCGTGCACCATGTGCGGAAGGCGGAGCGGACGGACCACGGGCACTCGGGTGGGAAGATTTCGGGCGGCCTCGCGTTCTATGACAGCATCGCGTTCGACGAGCCGTGGAACCACGCTTCGCCGCGCGCATCCGACACCGGCGAGGAGAACTCGCGAATCGAACCCGGACAGCAGGGAGCCGGATGACCCAGCCGCTGACGACGATCGACCAATCGGACAACTCTCGGGGCTCGCGGGAGCGCCGGCATCCGTCCATCGCCGAGAAGATCCAGGCGATGGGGGAGAACCGCATCGGCGCACTCCTGCTGTTGATCGCGACCGTCGTCGCCATCCTGTGGGCGAACCTGTCGCACGAGACCTACGATGCCCTGTGGGAGACGCAGCTCACCGTCGGCGTCGGCGACATCACGCTCGACTTCACGCTGCACGCGCTCGTCAATGACGCGCTCATGGCGATCTTCTTCTTCACCGTCGGGCTCGAGGTGAGGCGGGAGTTCGCGATCGGCGAGCTCACGAGCTGGTCACGGGCGCTCGTGCCGGTCGTCGCCGCGATCGCCGGCCTCGTCGTGCCGGCGATCATCTTCCTGCTGATCGCCAACGGCACCGGGCAGGAGCACGCGTGGGGAGTCGTGATCTCGACCGACACGGCGTTCCTCGTCGGGGCGCTCGCGATCATCGGCCCCCGTGCGTCTGGTCGCCTCCGCGTGTTCCTGCTCGCGCTCGCGGTCGTCGACGACATCGGCGCGCTCAGCATCATCGCGCTCTTCTACACGGAGTCGTTCACCCCGTTGCCGCTCATCATCGCGGCCGTCGGGCTCGTCGGCGTGTACTTCACGCGGTACGTGCCGCGCGGGCGCGGACCGATCTACGCGACGCTGTCGATCATCGTGTGGCTCGCGTTCCTCGCATCCGGCGTGCACCCGACCCTCGCCGGAGTGGCGATCGCGCTCCTCGTGCCCGTCTACCGCCCCAACCGGCGCGACGTCGAGCACGCGCTCGAGCTCGCACGGACGTTCCGCCAGTCGCCCAACAGCGAGTACGCCCGGCAGGCCGCGAACAGCCTGCGCGAATCCATCTCGATCAACGAGCGCCTCCAGTCGGCATACGCACCGTACGTCGCGTACGTGATCCTTCCGCTGTTCGCGCTCGCGAACGCGGGTGTGGTGGTGAGCCCCGACATCCTGGGCGCGGCGATGACCTCGCCACTCACTTGGGCGATCGTGGCGGGGCTGGTCGTCGGCAAGTTCGTCGGCGTCCTGGGCTCGGTGGCGGTGCTGCGGATGCTGCGCATCGGCGACCTCGGTCCGGGTCTCACGCTCGATCGGCTCGCCGGTGGCGCCGCGCTGTGCGGCATCGGGTTCACGATCTCGCTGTTCATCATCGAGCTCGCGATCGACGACGACCTGGCGCAGAACGAGGCGCGCGTGGGCGTTCTCGTGGGATCCGTCATCGCCTTCATCCTCGCGACGATCCTGTTCCGCGTCTCAGACGCCCGCCACCCTGAGGAGGAAGCCGGCATGACGCTGGCACGGCCGGTCGACCCGAAGCGCGATCACGTGTGGGGTCCGGTCGACGCCCCGCTCACGATCGTCGAGTACGGCGACTACCAGTGCCCGTTCTGCTCCAAGGCATCCGGCGCGATCGAGGAGGTCGTGCGCGAGCTCAACGGCCGCCTGCGCTACGTGTGGCGGCACGCGCCGCTCGAACGCGTGCATCCCAACGCGGTCGCGGACGCCGAGGCCGTCGAGGCGGCGGCTCTGCAGGGCAAGCGCACCGAGTTCGCCAAGAGCCTCTTCGCCGACCAGGACCACCAGATGCCGTCCGACATCCTGCGCCGCGCGGAAGATCTCGGGCTCGACGTCGACAAGTTCGAGAGGGATCTCCGCTCGCCCGAGGTGACCGCACGCGTGCGCGACGACATGCTCGACGCGGAGGCGATGGACATCACGTCCGTGCCGACGTTCTTCATCAACGGCAAGCGGCACACGGGGCCGTACGACGCCCAGTCGCTCATCCGCGCGCTGCTCGCGACGGCGCCCGACCAGGACGAGGCGCGCGCTGCCCAGCCCGAGCAGACGGCCGCAGGGGAGCGGCAAGAGGCCGCAGAGGAGCACTGAGCGCGGCATCCGCTCTCATCTCATCGCCAGCCTCGGCCCACCCGCGCGGCGTAGGCTGGGAAGCGTGCCAGCAGTGAATCTCGGGATGCCTCGCGTGCCGGAAGTCCTCGCTCCCCGACGCAAGAGCCGTCAGATCAAGGTCGGCAAGGTGCTCGTGGGCGGCGACGCTCCCATCAGCGTCCAATCGATGACGACGACGCCGACGACGAACATCAACGCGACGCTGCAGCAGATCGCAGAGCTCACCGCCTCGGGCTGCGAGATCGTGCGCGTCGCCGTCCCGTCGCAGGACGACGCCGACGTGCTGCACATCATCGCGGCGAAGAGCCAGATCCCGGTGATCGCCGACATCCACTTCCAGCCGAAGTACGTCTTCCAGGCGATCGATGCCGGATGCGCCGCGGTGCGCGTCAACCCCGGCAACATCCGCCAGTTCGACGACAAGGTCGGTGAGATCGCGAAGGCCGCGCAGGCCGCCGGCGTCTCGCTGCGCATCGGAGTGAACGCCGGATCGCTCGACAAGCGCCTCCTCGAGAAGTACGGCAAGGCGACCCCCGAGGCCCTCGTCGAGAGCGCCGTGTGGGAGGCGTCGCTCTTCGAGGAGCACGACTTCCACGATTTCAAGATCTCGGTCAAGCACAACGACCCGGTCGTGATGGTCAAGGCGTACCGGATGCTCGCAGAGCGAGGCGACTGGCCGCTGCACCTCGGCGTGACCGAGGCGGGCCCCGCGTTCCAGGGCACGATCAAGTCCGCGACTGCGTTCGGCATCCTCCTCTCGGAGGGCATCGGCGACACGATCCGCGTCTCGCTGTCGGCCCCGCCGGCGGAGGAGGTCAAGGTCGGACACCAGATCCTCCAGTCGCTCAACCTGCGCGAGCGCAAGCTCGAGATCGTGTCGTGCCCGTCGTGCGGCCGTGCGCAGGTCGACGTCTACACGCTCGCCGACTCGGTCACCGAGGGCCTGAAGGACATGACGGTGCCCCTCCGCGTCGCCGTCATGGGCTGCGTCGTCAACGGACCGGGCGAGGCGCGCGAGGCCGACCTCGGCGTCGCATCGGGCAACGGCAAGGGTCAGATCTTCGTGAAGGGTCAGGTCATCAAGACGGTGCCCGAGTCCGAGATCGTGGCCACCCTCATCGAGGAGGCGAACCGCATCGCCGACGAGATGGGTCCGGATGCGCCGCTCGGCACCGCGCAGGTCGTGACGGCCTGAGCAGCTGAGCTCAGCCGAGCCGCGGCAGGAGCTGGATGCCGACGGCGCTCGCAATGCAGCGCCGGCGCCGGTTGCTCGTGAGCTGGGCGACCCAGTCGTGGGCGCCGAGGTCGATCCAGTCGCACGGCGTTCCCGTGCGGTCGTGGACGATGAGCTTCACGCGCAGACCGCCGTAGTACGCGGACTCGAGAGGAGCGTGCTCGATGCCGAGATCCGGATGCGCGGCCGACAGCGCCGACGAGAGGCGATCGGCGATCCCCGGAAGCCGATCATCCGCGAAGATCTTCGCAATCGGATCCCGCCACTGAAGGCCGAACCGCTCGGATGCCGCCGTGAGGATGCGCAGGTGGATGCCGAGCTGCGCGACGACCGCGTCGACCTCGAACCCGTCTTCGGGCCGGCTCGGCCCGGCGTCGAGGAGTGAGAAGAGCCGGAAGTGGCGTGTGAAGCCCACGCCGGGAGGCACGGACTGCATGCGCAGCACCTGGTGGGCCGTGCACAGGCGCACGTGCCCCGCGGGGTCGTCACGCAGCCGCCGGGCCGCTTCGAGCGCGAGCACGTTCGTCGGATCGGACACGACCTCGTTCGGGCGGATCGTGGTGAGGATGCGATCCTGCGACATCGGTGCGACGACCGAGCTCGTCCCCAGCGGGGCGACCGGAGACAGGAGCAGCGCCTCGTACTCCGGTGCCGATTCGAGCGCGAGCGCGTCGTACGCCGTCGCCGTGCGCTGGTCCGTTGCCGACGGGCGGACGGTCGCGTCGTCGATCCACTGCCGTACGAGGTCGGTCGGCCGCCGCGCGGCGGCATCCTCCCGAGCGAGGGCGAGCAGCTCGCCGCGGCGGTCGCTCGGTGAAGGGCGGCGGCGGCGTCGCATCCGTTCCATCGGCCCATACTGTCAGGCGGCCGCCGTCCTGGGCCGGGTGGCTCGTGGCATGATCCGGGCATGCCTCTCGAACGGATCGCCCTCATCTCCGACGTTCACGGCAACCTGACGGCTCTCGAAGCGGTGCTCGCCGACATCGCCGCGCGCGGCATCACGCGGATCTTCAACCTCGGCGACAGCGTGGGGAAGGGACCGCGCGGAGCGGAGGTCGTCGACCGCGTCCGCGATGTGTGCGAGGTCAGCATCCGCGGCAATTGGGACGACTTCATCGACCGCCTCGGCGACGACCTGCAGGAGCTGGCGTGGTGGCGCGACGAGCTGTCGCCCGAGCAGCGCGCGTGGCTGGCCGCGCAGCAGCTGAGCCACGACCTCCTCGTCAGCGGTCGCCGCATCCGTCTGTTCCACGCGTCCGCGCAGAGTCCGCACGTGCGCGTGTGGGCGGAACACACCGACGAGGAGTTCGACGGGATGTTCCGCGCGACCGAGATGACCGGCGACGGGCCGGAGCCCACCGTGGTGGGATACGGTGACCTGCACGACACGTACATCCGGTCGCGGCGCGGCCGCACGATCTTCAACGTCGGCAGCGTCGGCAACCCGCTCGACGAGCCGACGCCGAGTTACGCGATCGTCGAGGGTGCGGTCGGCGCCGAGAACCCGGCGCCGCTCAACGTGAGCTTCGTGCGCGTGCCGTACGACGTGGACGCCGAGGTCGCCGTCGCCTTCGAGCGCGGTATGCCGCAGGCGGATGTGTGGGCGGTCGAGCTGCGCACGGGAGTGTATCGCCGGTTCCAGACCCACACGCCCTGAGCCGCGCACCGCACGGATCTCGAACCCGTGTGAACCTTTCCGGCGATGCCGGACACTACACGGTATGGACGATGATGATGCGGCGGTCTGGAGACGGGTCCTCGCGGGCGAGGAGTCGGCGCTCGCGGCTCTCTTCGACCGCCACAGCGCGCGGCTGTTCCGGCACGCGCGCCGTCTGCTGACGGCGCGCGAGGACGCGAAGGACGCGGTCACCATCGCGTTCTTCGAACTGTGGCGCAAGCGCGAGTCGGTTCGGCTCGTCGAGGGCTCACCGCTGCCGTGGTTGCTGAACACCGTGTCGAATTCGGCGCGGAACCTGGAGCGCTCCAGCCGGCGGTACCGCGCCCTCGTCGCCCACACGCCTGCCCGCACGTCGGGCGGAGAGGTCCGCGGCGAGGACGAAAGCGGCGTGCTCGCCGCGCTCCGGCGTCTGCCCGCCCGCGAGCAGAGCGTCGTCGTCCTCACTGTGCTCGAGGGATACCCCGAGCGGGCGGCGGCCGAGACGCTCGGCATCCCCGTCGGAACGGTGAAGTCCCGGTTGGCCCGGGCGAAAGCGAAGCTGCGCGACGAGATGGCGCTGATCGAGAGGGGCTGGGCATGAGCGACGAGCTCACACCCCGCGAACGAGCGGAGATGCGCGACCTGGTGCTGGCCGGCACGCAGCGGATTCATCCGGCAGGGCGACGGCGTTCGCAGCTGATCGCCGGGGCGGTCGCCCTCGTGCTGGTCGGCGGTGTCAGCGGCGGCGCGATCACGACGGCGGCGCTGCTCGGATCGGACGCGACCCCGGCTCCCGTGACGACGCCGACCGACCGCCCGACGCCCACTGAGGAGCCGACTCCGACTCCGACGCCGGAACCCCCATCGCTCGGTGCGGCGCCGTTCGGCGGGGACTGCGCCAATGCGATCACCGACCCGGAGGCCGACGGGCTGCGCGGCATCGGGATGACACGGTCGGACTACCGCTGGAGGACGGGCGCGAACGACGTGCTGGGCGGGATCGACTGCGTGTGGGTCTCCGACGAGGGATACCTGATCGCCACGCTTCACCTGTACGCCTATCCAGCGGAGGTCGTGCCCGCCGAGGTCTCGTCGGCCGCGACCTCGGGATGCTCGCAGGGACCGCAGGACGAGCGCCTCTCGTGCACCGCGGTGGGCGTCGTCGACGGCATGTGGCTGTTGGTCCGCGCGGATGCGCCACCCGAGCAGATATCGGCGGACAAGGTGCAGGCGCTCTACGAAAGCGCGGTTTCGCGAATGCGCGACCACCCGCGGGCGACACCCGCGTCGCGGACCGATGCGTGGTGGGCAGCACCGGACTGCACCGCGCTCGCCGCGAGCGTCGACCCGGCGATCTACGGATACGAGCGCGTCGCGCTACTCGATCAACCGCATTCGCCGGACTCCTGGCCCGCGCACCCGGTCGCGATCCCGTCTCTGGCCGACGCTGCGTTCGCATGCGAACTGCACTTCACGTCGGGCAGTGGCGACTCGAGCACGGGAGAGGTCGTGCGCGTCGACGTCGTGCCGGGCGGCGCCGTGGCCTTCCCGTCGGCCGTCGGGGCGGAGTACGCGCAGACGGTGACCGTCGACGGCGCGGAGGCGGCCGTGATCGTGCCCGGACTCGACCGCTACGAGGGGTCGCCCGATGTCGTCGTCGCGACCGACGGCGTGAACATGCTCATGGTGTCGGGGGATTACATCCGCGATCCGGTGGAGACCATCCCGCTCACGGAGGTGATCTTCGCCCTCATGCGTCCCTGAGCGCCCCGTCGCATGCTCAGTGGATTGCGCCGGCAGACGCCTTGTCGTCGTCGGTGACGTCGAGGCTCGTGCGCACCGCGATCTCGAGGGCACGCACGATGTCGGCGAGGGGGAGGGTCGGGGCATCCGCTGTGGGCGCGTGCTCTGCGGACCACGGCACGTGGACGAATCCGACGCGGGTCGCGGATGCCGCGACCTCGAGCGCGGTGAAGAACACGTGGTTGCACACGAACGTCCCCGCCGAGTACGAGACCTCGGCGGGGATCCCCTCCTCCGCGATGCGCGAGACGACGGCCTTCACGGGAAGCGTCGCGAATCGCGCGGCCGGTGCACCCTCGACGCTCGGCTCGTCGATCGGCCGGTCGCCTGCGTTGTCGGGGATGCGCGCGTCGATGAGGTTGATCGCGACGCGCTCGACCCCGATCGCCGCGCGACCGCCGGCGAGCCCGCTCGCGACGACGACGTCCGGCCGATGCTCGTCCATCAGCTCGCGCAGGCGCGCCGCCGCCCCGGCGAACGTCACCGGCAGCGTCGCGGTGACGAGCTCCTCGGGCCCGGTCCAGCGGTCGGCGACCAGATGCACCGCCTCGCCGGAGGGGTTCGCGGGGTCGCCGTCGAAGGGCTCGAATCCGGTCAGCAGCACGGTCGTCACGCGTCCAGCGTACGGAGGGGCCGCCGGAGCGCGGCATCCGACCGCCCTAGACTTGACCCTCGTGGTCACCCGCCTTTCGCACTTCTTCCTCCGCACGCTCCGTGAAGACCCCGCCGACGCCGAGGTCACGAGTCACCGTCTGCTCGTGCGCGCCGGCTACATCCGACGCCAGGCGCCCGGCATCTTCGCGTGGCTGCCACTCGGCCTCCGGGTGAAGAGTCGCATCGAGCAGATCATCCGCGAGGAGATGGCCGCGGCGGGTGCGTACGAGGTGCATTTCCCGGCGCTGCTTCCCCGTGAGCCCTACGAGGCGACCGGCCGGTGGGAGGAGTACGGCGACGCGATCTTCCGCCTGAAGGACCGCAAGGACGCCGACTACCTCCTCGCGCCGACCCACGAAGAGGTCTTCACACTGCTCGTGAAGGACCTGTACTCGTCGTACAAGGACCTGCCGCTGACGATCTACCAGATCCAGGACAAGTACCGCGACGAAGCCCGTCCGCGCGCCGGCCTGCTGCGCGGTCGTGAGTTCACGATGAAGGACGCGTACTCGTTCGACTACACCGACGAGGGGCTCGACGCGTCGTACATGGCCCAGCGCGAAGCGTACGAGCGGATCTTCAGCCGCCTCGGACTCGAGTACGTGATCGTGCAGGCGGATGCCGGCGCCATGGGCGGCTCGCGGTCGGAGGAGTTCCTGCACCCGACGCCGATCGGCGAAGACACTTTCGTGCGCTCCGAGGGCGGGTACGCCGCCAACGTCGAGGCGTTCACGACGCTCGCGCCCGAGCCGATCCCGTTCGACGGGCTTCCCCAGCCGGTGATCTTCGACTCGCCGAACACCCCGACGATCGAGACACTGGTCGCGCACTGCAACGCGAACCTGGAGCCCCCCGCTCCGGGCATCGCAGGCCCCGCGACCGACGGCGTCACGGAGTGGACCGCCGCCCACACGCTCAAGAACGTCGTGCTCGCGGTCAAGCACCTCGACGGCACGCGCGAGCTCGTGATCGTGGGCATCCCGGGCGACCGCGAGGTCGACGACAAGCGCGTCGAGGTCGCGTTCGCCCCCGCCGAGGTCGAGGCGGCGACCGAGAAGGACTTCGAAGAGAACCCGTTCCTCGTGAAGGGCTACATCGGACCGTGGTCCGAGACCGGGCCCGTCCTCGGCGAGGAGTCGGCCACCGGCATCCGGTATCTGCTCGACCCGCGCGTCGTCGACGGCACGTCGTGGGTGACGGGCGCGAACATCGACGAGAAGCATGTGCACTCGCTCGTCGCCGGCCGCGACTTCACCGCCGACGGCTACATCGAGGTCGCGACCGTGCGCGAAGGCGACCCGGCGCCCGACGGATCCGGTCCCGTGCACCTCGCGCGCGGAATGGAGATCGGCCACGTCTTCCAGCTCGGCCGCAAGTATGCCGACGCCCTGGATCTCAAGGTGCTCGACGAGAACGGCAAGCTCGTGACCGTCACGATGGGCTCGTACGGCATCGGCGTCACGCGCATCCTCGCGATCATCGCGGAGCGCAACAACGACGACAAGGGCCTCATCTGGCCCGAGTCGGTCGCGCCGTTCGACGTGCACGTGGTGGCGACGGGCAAGGATCAGGTTGCGTACGAGCTCGCGGAGCGACTGTCGGGCGAGCTCGAGGCATCCGGTCTCGACGTCCTGTACGACGACCGCCTCAAGGTCTCGCCCGGCGTGAAGTTCGGCGACGCCGAGCTCATCGGCGTGCCGCGCATCGTGATCGCCGGCCGCGCGGCCGCCGACGGGCAGGTCGAGCTGTGGGATCGTCGCACCGGTGAGCGCGAGGTCCTTCCGGTGGCGGATGCCGTTGCCGAGCTCACGCGGCGCTGACGGCGCCGGCCGTCAGAGGTCGGCGTAGGGCGCGCGGAACAGGCAGAAGATCCCGTAGGCGATGAGCCCGACGCCGACTCCGGCCACGAGCGGCGGGCCGTAGGGCATCGCGATGAGTGCGTCGATTGCGGCGTCGAGCCCATCCGCGGCCTCCGGGTCGACCTGGATCGCCGCCACGACCAGCAGCACCGAGACGATCAGCAGGGCGATCCCCTTCGCGACGAACCCGACGACGCCGAGCGCCGTCACGGACGCACCGAGCGCGGTGTCGGGGATCGTCATGCGGTTGCGGAAGCTGCGTCGCGCGCCCATCACGACGAATGCGATGCCCGCGACGCCGATGCCCACCCCGACGGCCCCGAGGACGAACGGCCCTCCGGGGATCGCCAGCACTCCGCGACTGGCCTCCTGGGCGGCCTCGTCCGGATCCGGACGCGCGCCGATCGCGACAGCCGCGGCGATGATGCCGACCGCGATGAACGCGATCGCCTGGCCCCACTCCGAGACGCGGCGGCCCCACTTGCGCGCGGCGTCGCCGCCCCACGCGAGGATGCCCTCCAGCGCGTGGTACGCACCCAGCGCCCACAGCGTGATCGCGATGATCCACAGACCCACGAACCCGAGTGGAGCCGCGCCGACCGCCTTGAAGGCGCCCGCCTGATCGGACTCGCCTTCGCCGCCGAACGCGACGACGAGGAACACGATCCCGACCAGGATGTGCACGACACCGTTCGCGGCGTAACCCGCGCGTGCGATGCGACGGAAGACCGTGTTGTCCTGGGCCTCGCGCGCCGCGCGCTTCACCGTCGGCGCTGACATGCGGTCAGCATAGGGGAGCGGACGACTCGGATGCCGCCCCCAGCGTTTCCTGATATGGCGCGCCTACGATGGGGCAGATGACCGCAGGACGGCGAACCACCCGCCGGCCGTTCCGCTGGAGCGTGATGCCGCGCCTGCTCGCGCAGGCGCCGCCGCGCGTGCTGGTCGTCGTCGGGTTCGTGCTCATCGCGCTGGGCGTGCTCATCGTCACCCGTCCGCTCACGTCGATCCTGCTGCTGTCGCTGTATGTCGGTCTCAGCATCATCGCCTCCGGCGTGATCGAGCTCGCCGCGAGACGCCGCACCTCTCCGTGGTGGACGCGCGTGATCGCCGTCGTCGAGATCGTGCTCGGTCTCGCCGCGATCGTGTGGATCGGCCGGAGCCTCGATCTGCTGCCGGGTCTTCTCGCTTTCGTGCTCGTCATCGGCGGGCTCGCCTCGATCGGAGAGGCGATCTCGCGCGGACTCGTCAGCCAGCGCGTGCTCTCCGCCGTGTGGGGCGGTGCGCAGATCGCGTTCGGAGTGCTCGCGCTCTCGTGGCCCGATGTGACCGTGCTCGCGGTGGCGGTCGTGTTCGGTGTTCGCACGGTCATCTACGGCTTCGGGCTCGCCGTCCGAGGTGCCCGCGGGATGCTCGGGCGGGGTCGCGAGACCACGCGCCCCGACCCGCCCGGCACGCCCGGTCGCAAGCGCCAGATCTGGATGGCGGTCGGGCGTTACGCGCTCGCGGTCGTGCTGGTCGGGACGGTCTCGGCCGGCTGGTGGCTCAACGACTGGCTCCAGGACGGCGCCCCGGTCGTCGACGCGTTCTACGAACCTCCCGAGGACGTGCCCCGCGAGCACGGCAAGCTCATCCGCGAGGACGACTACCGGGGGCAGGTGCCGGAGGGCGCGGTCGTGAAGCGCATCCTCTACACGACGACGGACGTCCGCGGCATCCGTGCCGTCGCCAGCGCCCTCGTCATCCTGCCCGAGGGCCGATCGCTCGCGCCGCGGCCGGTCGTGCTGTGGAACCACGGCACGACCGGCGTCGCGCGCGGGTGCGCACCGAGTCTGCGCGACAACGCCGCGACACGCTGGGCCATCCCCGCGCTCGACGACGTGATCGAGCGGGGCTGGGCGGTCGTGGCGCCCGACTACACCGGCCAGGGAGCGCCCGGGGTCTTCCCGTACCTCATCGGCAAGGGGGAGGCGCAGTCTGCGCTCGACGCGGTGCTCGCCGCGAACGAGGTCGAGGGCGCATGGCTCGACGACCGGGTCGTCGTGTGGGGGCACTCGCAAGGCGGACACGCGGCGCTGTGGACGGCGCAGCTCGCCTCGGAGTACACGCCCGAGCTCCGCATCCGCGGCACCGTCGCCCTCGCGCCTGTCGGCGACCCGCTCGCCCTCGCGCGCGAGCTGCTGCGCGGCGACGCGAGCCCGAACCTCGCCGTGCTCACGTCGTGGGTGCTCGTGCCGTACGCCGACACCTACCCGGATGTCGACCTCCGCCAGTACGTCGTCCCCGGCGCACGAACGATCGTCCGCGAGATGACGCAGCGCTGCCCGACCGAGCCGGGCGTGATCGTGTCGGTCCTCACGGCGATGGGCGTCTCGGAGGACCGCCCGCTCTACATCGGCGACCTCACCACCGGCGTCCTGGGCAGACGCCTCGAGCAGAACGCCGTCACGGGGCCCTTCGAGCAGCCGGTGCTGATCGTGTGGGGCTCCGACGACGAGGTCATCCCGCCGCTGCTCCAGCACAGGCTCGTGAACCGTCTGTGCGCGCAGGGCGACCAGGTGCGTTGGGCCGTGTTCCACGGCTACGACCACCTGAGCGTGCTGCAGCCGCGTTCGACCTTCCTGCCGATGCTCCTGCGCTGGACGGACGACCGGTTCGGCGCGCGGTCCGGGGCCGTGAGCAGGTGCCCGGGGTGACGTGGCGCGCCCGGTGTGCTCCCAGGAACGTGCGGCGCGGCATCCGGTAACGTGGTCTGGATGCCGGAGCGCGTGATGGCCCGGTGAGAGCTGAATATGGGAGGTCAACCGTGGACATCGATCTGGCGCTGCTGAGGACGATCGAGCGCGAGAAGGAGATCCCCTTCGATGAACTCGTCCGGATCATCGAGCAGGCGATCCTGACCGCCTATGCCAAGCACACCTCGACCACGGGCGAACTCCCCGCCGGCGCGCGCGCCGAGCTCGATCGCAAGACCGGCCACGTCGCGATCTACCTCCCCGTCCTCGACGAAGAGGGCGCTGTGATCGGCGAGGAGGAGACCACCCCCGACGACTTCGGCCGCATCGCCGCGTTCGCCGCGAAGCAGGTCATCAGCCAGCGTCTGCGCGACATCGCCGACGACGCCGTGCTGGGCGAGTTCCGCGGCAAGGAGGGCGACATCGTCGCCGGCATCGTGCAGCAGGGCCCGAACCCGCGCATGGTGCACGTCGACCTCGGCTCCGTCGAGGCGATCCTGCCGCCGGAGGAGCAGGTGCCCGGCGAGGAGTACACGCACGGCTCGCGCCTGCGCGTCTACGTCACGAGCGTCGCGAAGGGGCCCAAGGGCCCGTCGATCACCGTCTCCCGCACGCACCCCGGGCTCGTGCGCAAGCTCTTCGCGCTGGAGGTGCCCGAGATCGCGAACGGTCTCGTCGAGATCGTCTCGCTCGCGCGCGAAGCCGGTCACCGCTCGAAGATCGCCGTGAAGGCCAACGATCCGACGATCAACGCGAAGGGCGCGTGCATCGGCGAGCTCGGCCGTCGCGTCCGCGCGGTCACGGAGGAGCTCGGCGGCGAGAAGATCGACATCGTCGACTACGACCCGGAGCTGGCGAAGTTCGTCGCGAACGCGCTGTCGCCGGCGAAGGTCACGTCGGCGTTCGTGCTCGACGCCTCGTCGAAGGCCGTGCGCGCGCTCGTGCCGGATTACCAGTTGTCGCTCGCGATCGGCAAGGAAGGCCAGAACGCGCGTCTGGCGGCCAAGCTGACGGGGGCGAAGATCGACATCCAGCCCGACTCGATCCTCGAAGAGGCCTGACAGCGACCGGCCGCGACCGCGGGTGCGCGGCGCTGGGGTGTAGAATGGAACCTGTACGAACGTGTGTCGGCTGCCGCGCACGTGCCCCCCGATCCACTCTCCTGAGGGTGGTGGCGGTCGACTCCGTCCTTCTTCCCGATGAGCGCGCGTCGATGCCCGGGCGGGGTGCGTGGGTGCATGAGACGCGTGAGTGCGTGGAGAAAGCCATCCGGCGTCGCGCCTTCGTACGAGCATTGCGTGTGTCAGGCCCGCTTGACACGCAGACCATCGAGAAACGGCTGAACGGCTATGGACACAAAGTGAACGGCTCGAAATGAGACCCGTCCGCAATTGACGGTCTGCCCTGTCTGGGCAGGCCCCAGACAGGAGAACTGTGGCAAACGCAAAACCACGCGTGCACGAGATCGCTTCCGAGCTCGGCGTCGACAGCAAGGTCGCCCTCGCGAAGCTGAAGGAGCTCGGCGAATTCGTCAAGAGCCCCTCGTCCACCATCGAGCCCCCCGTGGCTCGCAAGCTTCGCGCGGCCCTCGAGGCTGACGGAGCGGCCAAGAAGCCCGCCGAGCCCGAGGCTCCGGCGGCCCCTTCGGTGCGCCCGGTCGGGCGTCCCGGCCCGGTGCGGCCCGCCGCCCCCGCGGCTCCCGCCGACCGATCGGCCGGCGGCAAGGGCGGTGCGAGCGCGCCCAAGTCCGCTCCCGCCGCTCCCGACGCCGCCCCCGCGGCGCCGGCGCAGCCCGAGGCGGCCAAGCCCGCGGCATCCGCTGCGCCGAAGCCGGCGACTCCCAAGCCGTCCGCGCCCACCCCGCAGCCGCCGCGTCCCGGTGGCGCTCCGCGCCCCGGCAACAACCCCTTCTCATCGCAGCAGGGCATGGGCCAGCGTCCCGCGGGCCCGCGCCCGGGCAACAACCCCTTCTCGTCGCAGCAGGGCATGGGCCAGCGCCCGACCCCGGCGAACATCCCGCGTCCCCAGGCTCCGCGCCCGGGTGCTCCGCGTCCCGGCGCTCCGCGTCCGGGCGGCGGGGGTCGTCCCGGTGGCGGCGGCCGTTCCGGCGCGCCGTTCCAGCAGCGTCCGGGTGGTGCGGGTCGTCCCGGCGGTGGCGGCGGCTTCCAGCGACCCGGTGCACCGGGCGGCTTCGCCGGTCGTCCCGGCGGCGGCGGTCGCGGTCGCGGACCCGGCGGCGGCACAGCAGGCGCCTTCGGCAAGGGCGGCGGCAAATCCAAGCAGCGCAAGTCGCGTAGGGCGAAGCGTCAAGAGTTCGAGATGCGGTCGGCGCCGGTCGTCGGCGGCGTCAACGTCCAGAAGGGCAACGGCGAGGTCATCCGCCTGCGTCGCGGCGCGTCCATCTCGGACTTCGCCGACAAGCTCGAGTCGCTGAAGGGCTACACCGTCCAGCCCAGCACGCTCGTCACCATCCTGTTCAACCTGGGTGAGATGGCGACCGCGACCGAATCGCTCGACGAGGCCACGTTCGAGATCCTCGGCGAGGAGCTGGGTTACAAGATCCAGATGGTCTCGCCCGAGGACGAGGACAAAGAGCTCCTCGAGGGCTTCGGCCTCGACCTCGATGAGGAACTCGAGAACGAGGACGAGGCGGATCTCGAGATCCGTCCGCCCGTGGTCACCGTCATGGGCCACGTCGACCACGGTAAGACGCGCCTCCTGGACGCGATCCGTCAGACGAACGTGGTAGCGGGCGAGGCCGGCGGCATCACGCAGCACATCGGTGCGTACCAGGTCTGGACCGAGCACGACGGCATCGAGCGCGCGATCACCTTCATCGACACCCCGGGTCACGAGGCGTTCACCGCCATGCGTGCCCGTGGTGCCCAGGTGACCGACATCGCGATCCTCGTGGTCGCGGCCGACGACGGCATCATGCCGCAGACGGTCGAGGCGCTGAACCACGCCCAGGCGGCGGGTGTCCCGATCGTGGTCGCGGTCAACAAGATCGACAAGCCCGAGGCGAACCCGGCCAAGGTGCGCCAGCAGCTCACCGAGTACGGCCTGGTCGCCGAGGAGTACGGCGGCGACGTCATGTTCGTCGACGTCTCGGCTCGCGAGAACATCGGCATCCAGGACCTCCTGGACGCGGTGCTGCTCACCGCCGACGCGGGTCTCGACCTGCGCGCGAACCCGAACAAGCCCGCACGCGGCGTCGCGATCGAGGCGAAGCTCGACAAGGGCCGCGGCTCGGTGGCGACCGTCCTCATCCAGTCCGGCACGCTGCGCGTCGGCGACGCGATCGTCGCCGGCACCGCGTACGGCCGCGTCCGCGCGATGATCGACGAGAACGGCGAGCCGGTCGAAGAGGCCGCGCCGTCGCGTCCGGTGCAGGTGCAGGGTCTGAACTCGGTGCCGCGCGCGGGCGACACGTTCATCGTCACCGACGAGGACCGCACCGCCCGCCAGATCGCCGAGAAGCGCGAGGCCGCCGAGCGCAACGCCCAGCTGGCCAAGGCCCGCAAGCGCATCTCGCTCGAGGACTTCACGCGTGCTCTCGAAGAGGGCAAGGTCGAGTCGCTCAACCTCATCATCAAGGGCGACGTGTCGGGTGCCGTCGAGGCGCTCGAGGAATCGCTCCTCAAGATCGAGGTCGACGAGTCGGTGCAGCTGCGGATCATCCACCGCGGCGTCGGTGCGATCACCGAGTCCGACGTGAACCTGGCCACGATCGACAACGCGATCGTGATCGGCTTCAACGTCCGTCCCGACGCGAAGGCCCGCGAGCGCGCCGCGCGCGAGGGCGTCGACATCCGGTTCTACTCGGTCATCTACAACGCGATCGACGACGTCGAGCAGTCCCTCAAGGGCATGCTCAAGCCGGAGTTCGAAGAGGTCCAGTCGGGTGTCGCCGAGATCCGCGAGGTGTTCCGCTCCTCGAAGTTCGGCAACATCGCCGGTGTCCTCGTCCGTTCGGGCACGATCACGCGCAACGCGAAGGCTCGTGTCATCCGTGACGGCGTGGTCATCGCCGACGGCCTGGCGATCGAGTCGCTGCGTCGCTTCAAGGACGACGTCACCGAGGTCCGCGAGGGCTTCGAGTGCGGTATCGGCCTCGGCCGGTACAACGACATCCAGGTCGGCGACGAGATCGAGACGACGGAGCTGGTCGAGAAGCCCCGGACGTGACCGTGGGCTGCGGCTCCGGATGCCTCCTTGAGACGATCAGGGAGGCATCCGGAGCCTCCGCGGTTCGACCGCGGTAGGCAATCAGACAAGCAGAGGTGAGGAAATGGCTTCGGAACGGCAGGCACGACTGGCCGATCGCATCCGCGTTCTGATCGCGCAGCGGCTCGAGAAGGGTCTGCGCGACCCGCGCCTCGGCTTCGTCACGATCACCGACGTGCGCGTGACGGGCGACCTGCAGCACGCGTCGGTCTTCTACACGGTGCTCGGTGACGAGCAGGAGCGCATCGCCTCGGGCGAGGCGCTCAAAGCCGCGACCGGCATGCTCCGCAGCGAGGTCGGGCGCCAGCTCGGCGTGCGCCTCACCCCGACGCTCGAGTTCATCCCCGACGCGCTGCCCGAGAACGCGGGGCACATCGAGGACCTGCTGCGCGAGGCGCGCGAGCGCGACGCGGCGGTCGCGGGGATGGCGGCATCCGCGTCGTACGCCGGCGACGCCGACCCGTACGTCAAGCCGCGCGAGGCCGCCGACGAGGAGTGATCTGGCGCGTGTCCCGCCGCCCGCTCACGTGCGCAGGGCGGTGACGATCCCGATGCGCAGCCACTCGCGGTAGGAGTCGGCGTCGAACCGGAGCCCGTGGCGCACGCGCCGGTACGCGTCGATGGAACCGATTGTGAGCAGGGTCGCGACACGCTGGTCGTGCGTCAGGTCGCCGCTCGTCCAGCCGCGCTCTTCGCACAGCCTGACGAGCGCGTGGGTCGAGCGGATGATGCTGGCGAGCATCGCGTCATGGCGAGCGGCGAGTTCTTCGTCGACGATCGCCTCGGCCGTCAGCACGGTCCACAGTGCTCCCACGCGCTCGTTGAGGTCGACGAGGAACTCTGCGAGCAGTCGCGCAAGACCGTCTGCGTCGAGCTGACGGAGGATGTCCGCCCCCAGATCGAACTCGAACACGAGGTGCTCGCCCTCCTGCCCGAAGGAGGCGACCTCGACCGCAGCCTGCAGCAGTGCGGACTTCGGGCCGTTGACGTTCACCGTGTCGACCGACACACCGGCGCGTTCGGCGATCTCAGTCAAGCGTGCGCCCGCGTATCCCCGCTCGCGGAAGACCCCGATCGCGGCGTCCACGATGCGTCGCCGTGTCTCGGCCGCCCGGGCAGCGCGTCTGCTGTTGTCGTAGGTGCGAGGCATATTGATCCTAGTCGGAGACGGGTGAATAATAGCGCTGGACTCCCTCGATGGGAGGAGGCGCTCACATGTCATCCGTCCTTGCCTGTGCGATTCCCCTCGACGGGCATGTCGCGCCGATGCTCGCCGTCTGCCGTTCGCTCACCCGAGCGGGGCACCACGTGCGGTTCCTGACCGGGGCGGCCTACGGCGATGCCGTGGAGTCGGCGGGCGGAGAGCATGTGCAGCTTCCGAAGACCGCGGACATCACGGCGGAGATGCTCGACGCCGGCCGCGAACGCGACGGGACGCGTCTCACCGGCATCCGTTTCGCCATCGACAACACGAGACGGAACTTCATCGCGACCCTTCCCGGCTGGTTCGACGCGATCAAGCGGGAGATCGGACGAGGCGCCGCCGTCATCACGGGCGACATCGGGGTGTTCGCCCTCGGAGCGGTGTGCGCGAGGCCCCGCTCCGAGCGCCCCGCAGTGATCGCATGCGGAGCCATACCCGTCGTGCTGCTCAGCCGCGACACGGCACCCCCGATGACCGGGCTGCCCCCTCGGAGCGATCTCCTGGGGCGGACCCGCAACAGGGTCTTGAACCGGATCGTCGCGCACGGGATCTTCCGCGGCCTCCAGCGCGAGGCGGATGCCGCGGCGCGTCGACACACCGGGGCGAGCCTCCCCGTGTTCCTGACCGATTGGCCGAGGGCGGCCGATGCCTACGTGCAGTTCTCGGTCCCGGGGTTCGAGTACCCGCGAAGCGACGCGCCCCGATCCCTCACCTTCGTCGGACCGCTCCGATCGCCCGGCGTCGGCACCGCGCCGCCCGCCTGGTGGCGCGACGTCGAGGCCGCGGAGACCGTCATCCACGTGAGCCAGGGCACGCTGGCGAACCGCGACTTCGGGGAGCTCGTGCACCCGACGCTGCGGGCGTTCGCCGATGACCCGCGTGTGCTCGTCGTCGTCGCAACCGGAGGGCGACCGGAGTCCGACGTCGGGGAGGTGCCGTCGAACGCTCGCGTGGCGCGGATGCTGGACTACGACCGGCTCATGCCGCACGTCGACGTCTTCGTGACCAACGGGGGGTACGGATCCCTTCACGCGGCTCTCGCGCACGGGGTGCCGATCGTCGCGGCGGGCGACACGAGGAGAAGGTCGAGACCTGCGCTCGGGTCGCGTGGTCGGGCACGGGGGTCGACCTCCGCACGGGAACGCCGTCGAGCGACCGCATCCGCGCCGCCGTCCTCGAGGTGCTCTCGGATCCGTCGTACCGCTCCGCTGCGCGACGGATCGCCGCCGACATCCGTGACGCGCCCGGCGAGGCCGGTCTCCTCGAGGTGGTCGAGCGCGTGATGGCAACGAGCCGCGCGGCGTGGTCAGGCGGGCAGCCGGAGAAGACCGTCGGATGCCTCGGCCAGCCCGTCCGCGATGAGCGAGTCGATCGCGCGGTCGCGCTGCAGCGGATCCGGCCACTCGGGGATGACCGCGTCCATCGGCACGGCGTGGGTCGACGCGTTCCGCAGCGCCTTCAGCACCGCGCCGCGCGCCTGCCGGTCGCTGCCTTCATAGCGCGCCTGCTTGCGCCGCGCGTCGCCCGTGTCGGGTCGGCCGGCACGGCGCCACGCGCACATATACGCGAGCGGGCATGCATCGCACCGGGGGGATCGTGCCGTGCAGACCGTCGCACCGAGCTCCATCATCGCGGCGTTGAACAACGCGGACTCGGCGTCGCCCGCGGGCAGCAGCCTCTCCATCGACCCCAGGTCCCGACGCGACGGCGCGCCGGGCTGACTCCGACCCTCGACGGCGCGCGCGATCACGCGACGCGTGTTCGTGTCGACGACCGGATGCCTCGCTCCGTACGCGAACACGGCGACCGCACGTGCGGTGTAGTCGCCGATGCCGCTCAGCGCGAGGAGGGCGTCGACGTCGCGGGGCACGACGCCGTCGTGGCGGTCGCGGATCTCGACCGTGGCGCGGTGGAGCCACAGAGCCCGACGCGGGTACCCGAGGTTCGCCCACTGGCGGACGGCCTCGGCCGGGGCATCCGCCGCGAGCGAGCTCGGTGTCGGCCAGCGCGCGAGCCAGGCTTCGAGGTGCGGGATGACGCGCGTCACCGGCGTCTGCTGCAGCATGAACTCGCTCACGAGCACGCCCCAGCCGCCGTACTTCTCGGCGAACCCGGGTCGCCGCCACGGGAGGTCGCGCGCGTTCTCGCGGTACCACGCCATGACTGCGTCGGGCATGCCTTCCAGCCTAGGCGGCTGTCGCTGCCGGCCGAGGCACGCGCGCACTCGCCGATCACCCGCAACTCGTAGGCTGGACGCATGCGGCTGCCCGTCACCCCCGTCACCACGCTGTGGCGCGAGCTTCGCGACGAGGTGCGTCGGCGGTATCCCGGCGGGCGGGTCATCGTCGCGGTGGACGGCATCGACGGAGCGGGCAAGACGACGTTCGCGGACGGTCTCGCGGACGTCTTCCGCGACAGCGGTGCCGCCGCGTTCCGCGCCTCGATCGACGGATTCCACCGTCCGCGCGCCGAGCGCTACGCGCGCGGCCGCACGAGTCCCGAGGGGTTCTACCGCGACTCGTACGACTACGCGACGTTCCGCCGCGTGCTCATCGACCCGTTCCGCGACGGAGCGCAGACAGGCGCCACGACGGGGTTCCAGCTCGCCGCGTTCGACGTCGCGCGCGACGCGCCGGTCGAGTCGGAATGGGTGACCGGCCCCCTCGATGCGGTGCTCATCGTCGACGGGATCTTCCTGCATCGCCCGGAGCTGCGCGACCTGTGGGACTGGTCGCTGTGGCTCGACGTGCCGTTCGAGGTGGCGTACGAGCGCATGGCGCAGCGGGACGGCGCGGATCCCGACCCGAACGCGCGCTCGAACGCGCGATATGTGCTGGGGCAGGAGCTCTACCTCCGCGAGGCGGCGCCGAAGGCCGCGGCATCCGTCATCGTCGACAACAGCGACTACGACCACCCGCGTCGCGTGACCGAGGGCGCCCGCTGATGGCCGGCGCGGGCGTCCTGCTCGTCGACAAGCCCGGGGGGGTCACGAGCCACGACGTCGTCGCCCGAGCGCGCCGCGCGCTCGGCACGCGCAAGATCGGCCACGCCGGCACGCTCGACCCGATGGCGACGGGCCTGCTCATCCTCGGCGTCGAGGGTGCGACTCGCCTGCTCACGTTCATCGTCGGGCTCGACAAGACGTACGAGGCGACGATCCGGCTCGGGGTCGCGACCGACAGCGACGACGCCGACGGCGAGATCACGGCGACGACGGATGCCTCGCACGTCACCCCGTCCGCGATCGCGTCCGGTGTCGAGGCGCTCACGGGACGCATCTCGCAAGTGCCCAGCACCGTGTCCGCGATCAAGGTCGGCGGCCGTCGCGCCTACGATCTCGCGCGCGCGGGGGAGCAGGTGGAGCTGCGCGCCCGCGACGTCCAGGTCAGTCGCTTCGACGTGCTCGCGGAGCGACGGGGCGACGGCTTCGTCGACCTCCACGTCGTCGTGGACTGCTCGAGCGGTACGTACATCCGTGCCCTCGCGCGCGATCTGGGCGCGGCACTCGGAGTCGGCGGTCACTTGACGGCGCTGCGGCGCACGCGCATCGGCCCCTTCCGGGTCGCGGATGCCGCGATGCTCGACGACCTGCACACCGCGACCCCCATCGACCCCGCGACCGCGGCGGCCGCCGTGCTCGGCCGCCTCGACGTGTCCGCCGACGAGGCGCGCGACCTGCGTCACGGCAAGCGACTCGCCGGTGCGGCGGCTCGGCTCGCGTCGAGCCGAGTCGCGGCGATCGACCCGGACGGCCGCCTCGTGGGGATCGTCGAACGCCGCGGAGACGACATCAAGAGCGCCATGAACATGCCCGAGGAGGCCCTCCCTTGATCCTGTGGTTCACGATCGTGCAGGTCATCGTCGCGAGCGCGGCCGGAGTGCTGTGCATCGTGCTCGGACTCGCGGGCCGGCGGCCGAGCGACCTCACGGTCGGCTCACTCGCGCTGCTCGAGCTGCTCCTCATCGCGCAGATCGTGATCGCGATCATCGCGCCCATGGTGGGCAACCCGCCCACGGGCAGCATCCTCGAGTTCTGGGTGTACCTCGTCTCGGCCGCGCTGCTGCCGCCCGCGGCCGTCGTGTGGGCCCTTCTCGAGCGCAGCCGGTGGAGCACCGTGATCATGGGCGTCGCGGCGCTCGCTGTGGCGGTGATGGTGTGGCGGATGCAGGTGATCTGGACGATCCAGGTCGCATGACGCCCCACGCGGGAGGCCGCGCGCACCAGGCGTCTTAGGATTGACGAGTCATGTCGTCGCCCACTCGCACCCGCATGACCGGCATCGGCCGCGTTCTCGTGATCGTCTACGCGATCATGGCGCTCGCCTCGACCGGTCGCTCCTTCGTCCAGATCGTCGAGAGGTTCGACGAGGCACCCCTCGCGTACACGCTGTCGGCCATCTCAGCGCTCGTCTACATCCTCGCGACGCTGGCGCTCATCTTCTCGCGCTCGCACACGTGGTACGTCGTCGCGTGGATCGCCATCGGGTTCGAGCTCGTCGGGGTCCTCGTCGTCGGCGCACTGAGCTTCGTGATGCCCGAGATCTTCGGGCATCCGTCCGTATGGTCGTACTTCGGCGGCCTCGGACCCGACGGCTACTTCGGCTATCTCTACGTGCCGCTCGTGCTGCCGTTCTTCGGCCTGTGGTGGCTCATCGCCCACCGCCCTTCCGTCACGACGCCCGCCGAGTCCGCGACCGCAGCAGCCGCATCATGATCGTCTTCCGCGACCCCGCCGACGTGCCCGACGGGTTCGGCCCGTCGGTCGTGGCGATCGGCAAGTTCGACGGCGTGCACGCCGGCCACCGCGCGGTCATCGAGCGCGCGCGGGTGGACGCGGCGACGAGCGGCGCGAAGGTCGTCGCGGTCACGTTCGACCGCAACCCCCTCGCTGTGCTGCGGCCCGACAAGTGCCCGCCCGACCTCATCGGCGTGAATCAGAAGCTGCAGCTGCTCGCCGAGACGGGGGTCGACGCCACGCTCATGCTGACGTTCGACGAGAACCTCGCGAACCTCCCGGCACGCGAGTTCGTGGAGGACATCCTGGTCGGCGCCCTCCACGCGCGCACCGTGCTCGTCGGCGTGGACTTCCGCTTCGGGCGCGGGGGAGCGGGCGACCCCGCCTTCCTGCGCGAACTCGGCCGCGAGCTCGGCTTCACCGTCGACGTCGTCGACGATGTGCGGGCGATCGACGAGGGCCGCCGTGTGTCGTCGACGTGGATCCGCGAGCTGCTCGCCGACGGCGACGTCGCGACAGCCGCGAAGCTGCTCGGGCGCCCTCCGGCCGTGTGGGGCGAGGTCGTGCACGGCCTCGAGCGGGGGCGTGCGCTGGGCTACCCGACCGCGAACCTCAGCCAGGACCTCGAGGGGTACGTGCCCGCCGACGGCGTGTACGCGGGATGGCTGATCGACGAGGGATCGGCAGACGGCCTGCGGCGCGGCATCCGGTATCCGGCCGCGATCAGCATCGGCACGAACCCGACATTCGACGACGTGCCGGTGCGGCAGGTCGAGGCCCACGTGCTCGACGAGACCGATCTCGACCTGTACGGGCACCGTGTCGAGGTGCAGTTCGTCGAGCGCATCCGCGGCATGATCGCGTTCGACGGCGTGGACGAGCTCGTGCGGAAGATGGCCGACGACGTGGGGCGTGTGCGAGAGTCGTTGGCCTGAGCACCCCGCCCCCGCCGTCTCGGTCGCACGCCGGGTCATCGTCGGCATCATCGTCGCCTCATGCTCGCCGACCGACGCCGGACCGCGGTGCGGGTCGGACTCGGCATGTTCTGACGCACGTTCGGCGTCATCGCCATCCTCACCGCACTCGGCGCGATCGTCGTGCCGGTGCTGTCGCTGCTGTCGCCCGACGCGTATGGCGCGCTCACGGGCCGGGTGACTTACGATCGCCTCGTGGATCTTCTCGACACAGTGCTCGCCGTGGCAGCGTCGCCGACGAGCGTGAATCTCTGGGGAGCGTTGGGGTGCGCCGTCGCATACGCCGCATCGCTGCTGGCGACCCTCGACGCGTTCGCCGACCTGATCCTCGCGCGCGGTGACTCACCGGCCGGACGCCTCACGCCCGGAGTAGGGTTGAAGTTCGGATCGAAGCTGGCTGCGGCCATCATCGCGGTCGTGGCGGCGGGCATCGTGCTCGCGTTGGACGAGAACTGGTTCGCGTTCTGGGCGCTCACGATCGCGTTCGTCGTCGTCGTGGCGATCGGAGTGGTCGTGCTGGTGCGGCACTCCGCCGCGGTGAAGACCGGCGGGCCGTGATCCGAAGCGGGTGGGCGGATGCCCGCGCCACCCACCGAGACACAGAGGAAGAGCGATGAGCCGGACCGAACTCCAGACGCTTCCCGAACGGGCGGTAGAGCTGCTCGGCGGCGAGCCCGACGACACGACGCTGCGGCGTTACCTGCACGGACTGCCCGGCGTCGACGCGGTCGGCCTCGAGCAGCGCGCCGCAGACCTGGGAACCCGATCGATCAAGACCACGTCGAAGGCGTGGGCGCTCGACAAGATCATCGAGCTGATCGACCTCACGACCCTCGAGGGCGCCGACACGCCCGGCAAGGTGCGGTCGCTCGTCGCGAAGGCGATGAATCCGGATGCCGGCGACCCGACGTGCCCGCGCGTCGCGGCGGTCTGCGTGTACGGCGACATGGTGCCCTACGCCGTCGAGGCCCTCGGTGACGCGCACGGCGACCCCGACGAGGGCGGCATCAGCGTGGCGGCGGTCGCGACGGCGTTCCCGAGCGGCCGCGCGTCGCTCGAGGTCAAGCTCGCCGACACGGCCGACGCGATCGCGCACGGCGCCGACGAGATCGACATGGTCATCGATCGCGGCGCGTTCCTGGCGGGACGCTACGGGCAGGTCTACGACCAGATCGCACGGGTCAAAGAGGCGTGCCGTCGCGAAGACGGCTCCTATGCGTCGCTCAAGGTGATCCTCGAGACCGGCGAGCTCAAGACGTACGACAACATCAAGCGCGCCTCGTGGCTCGCGATCCTCGCGGGCGGCGACTTCATCAAGACGTCGACCGGCAAGGTCCAGCCGGCGGCGACGCTGCCGACGACGCTGCTCATGCTCGAGGTCGTTCGGGACTGGTACCGCGCGACCGGTGAGCGCATCGGCGTGAAGCCCGCGGGCGGCATCCGCACGTCCAAGGACGCCATCAAGTACCTCGTGACCGTGGCGGAGATCGCGGGCGAGGACTGGCTGCAGCCCCACCTGTTCCGCTACGGAGCGTCGAGTCTGCTCAACGATGTTCTGCGCCAGCGCAAGAAGCTCGCGACGGGGCACTACACGGGCTCCGACTACGTGACGATCGACTGATTCCGGAGTTCCCCATGAGTTTCCTCGAGTACGCGCCCGCTCCCGAGTCGCGGGCGATCCTCTCGCTCAAGCCCGAGTACGGGCTGTTCATCGACGGCGAGTTCCGCCCCGGCACGGGCGGCACGTTCGAGACCATCTCGCCCGCCGACGAGTCCCACATCGCGACCGTCGCGACCGCGAGCGACGAGGACGTCGACGCGGCCGTCGCCGCCGCACGTCGCGCCTTCGAGAAGACGTGGTCGAAGATGAGCGGCCGCGATCGCGGCAAGTACCTCTTCCGCATCGCGCGGCTCATCCAGGAGCGCTCGCGCGAGCTCGCCGTGGCCGAGAGCCTCGACAACGGAAAGCCGATCAAGGAGAGCCGCGACGTCGACATCCCGCTCGTGGCCGCGTGGTTCTTCTATTACGCGGGGTGGGCCGACAAGCTCGACTACGCGGGCCTCGGCCCCAACCCGAAGGCGCTCGGCGTCGCCGGCCAGGTGATCCCGTGGAACTTCCCGCTGCTCATGCTCGCGTGGAAGATCGCGCCGGCGCTCGCCGCGGGCAACACGGTCGTGCTGAAGCCCGCCGAGACGACTCCGCTCACGGCGCTCCTGTTCGCCGAGATCCTGCAGCAGGCCGACCTGCCTCCGGGCGTCGTGAACATCGTCACGGGCGCGGGTGCGACGGGGGCGGCCGTGGTGCGGCATCCGGATGTGGACAAGGTCGCATTCACCGGCTCGACCGCCGTCGGCCGTGAGATCGCGAAGGCCGTCGCCGGCACCGACAAGAAGGTGACGCTCGAGCTCGGCGGCAAGGCCGCGAACATCATCTTCGAGGACGCGCCCATCGACCAGGCCGTCGACGGGATCGTCACCGGGATCTTCTTCAACCAGGGCCAGGTGTGCTGCGCCGGCAGCCGTCTCGTCGTGCAGGAGTCGATCCACGATGAGGTCGTCGAGCGGCTCAAGGCGCGCCTGTCGACGCTGCGCCTGGGCGACCCGCTCGACAAGAACACCGACATCGGCGCGATCAACTCGCTCGAGCAGCTCAACCGCGTGCGCGAACTGAGCCGCATCGGCGACGAGGAGGGCGCCGAACGGTGGACCGCCGACTGCGCGATCCCCGACAAGGGGTTCTGGTTCGCGCCGACGATCTTCACGAATGTGCAGACGAGCCACCGCATCGCTCGCGACGAGATCTTCGGGCCGGTGCTGTCGGTGCTGACCTTCCGCACGCCCGACGAGGCGATCTCGAAGGCGAACAACACGCCGTACGGCCTCTCGGCGGGCATCTGGACCGAGAAGGGGTCGCGCATCCTGGCGGTCGCCGACAAGCTGCGCGCGGGCGTCGTGTGGGCGAACACGTTCAATCGGTTCGACCCGTCGTCGCCGTTCGGCGGCTACAAGGAGTCCGGCTACGGCCGCGAGGGCGGGCGTCACGGCCTCGCCGCGTACCTGAAGGGGGCAGCGTGAGCAAGCGACTGACTGTGCCGAAGACCTACAAGCTGTTCATCGGGGGCAAGTTCCCCCGCAGCGAGTCGGGCCGCTCGTACGAGGTCGTCTCGGCGAAGGGCGACTTCCTCGCGAACGCGGCCATGGCATCGCGCAAGGACGCCCGTGACGCGGTCTCGGCGGCCGACGGCGCCGTAAAGGGCTGGTCGGGCACGACGGCGTACAACCGCGGTCAGGTGCTCTACCGCGTGGCCGAGATGCTCGAGGGCCGTCGTGCGCAGTTCGTCGACGAGATCGTCCAGCAGACCGGCGTCTCCAGCGCGGTCGCGACGGCGGAAGTCGACGAGTCGATCGACCGATGGGTCTGGTATGCGGGGTGGTGCGACAAGTTCGCACAGGTCGCCGGCAACGGCAACCCCGTCGCCGGCCCGTACTTCAACATCTCGGTGCCCGAGCCGACCGGCGTCGTGGGGATCGTCGCGCCGCAGGACTCCGCGCTGCTCGGCCTCGTCTCGACGATCGCGCCGGCGCTCGTGCCGGGCAACACCGTGGTCGTCGTCGCTTCGCAGCGCCACCCGCTGTCGGCGATCAGCCTGAGCGAGGTGCTCGCGACGAGCGACGTGCCCGCGGGCGTCGTCAACGTGCTGACCGGGTCGCCCGCCGAGATCGCGCCGTGGCTCGCGTCGCACCCCGACGTGCACGGCCTCGACCTCACGGGCGCGGGCGAGCTGGACTGGATCGACTTGCAGATGGACGCGGCCCAGACGCTCACGCGTGTGACCTCGCCGGAGCAGGGGCCGGATGCCGCGGCCCCCAGCCTCGCCCGCATCGCGCAGTTCACCGAGACCAAGACGGTCTGGCATCCCAAGTCGCTCGTCTAGCGACGACGTCGGGCGTGCCCGCGCCGGAGCCCGTCCCCTTCACCGACTTCACCGACGCGCTTCCCCCTTCGCCCGAATCAGGACATCTGGCCGGGACAGGAGCTTCGGCGCGAAAACCTCCTGACTCCGCGAGATGTCCTGATCTCGGAAGGTGCCGTCGCGCGGATCGCGACTACCGGAGCGCCAGCGCGTTCCACTGGCCGGGCTCGTCGAACTCCGCGTAGTGCAGGTCGACGGCCGACGGCCGGACGGATGCCGCGCACAGGAGCAGCGAGAGCGTCGGGTAGCCGAACGCACGGTTATCGCGGATGATCGTGCGGTCGTCGTCGTGGGGGAGCTCGGTCGAGCGCTCCACGATCTCGAGCCACGGCACCCACCACCTCTCGTCCGTATCGGGGAGCTCGGCCGCGCGGAACTCGGGAAGCCACCGCTCGATGCGCGCGGTGCGCGGATCGTCGACGTCGTCGTGCGCGATCATGTGCGTGCCGGGCTCGAGGTCGGTCGTACGCAGGGCGGCCGCGTCCCACGTGACGATTCGCGCGTGACCGCCGTCGATCTCGACGAGGTTGAAGCCGTGGGTCGCCGGCTCTCCAGCGGGTGACGAGCCTTCGACCGACGCGAGCACGATGCCGCCGCGCGACACGAGCTCATCCTCTGGGCGCGTGGCGACGTCGGCCCGATTGAGCAGGACGGCGAGGCGTCCCTTCGCGGGATCGGCCGCGAGCCACGCCCCTCCCGCACGCGCGTCCCTCACGCCCACGACGCCCGGATGCGTGTCGGGCCACGATTCGCCGAGCGGCAGCCACGCCCGCGCCGGATCCTCGTCGCGGATCGCGAGCACGCGCACCGGAGCGCCGGGGTCGGACGGGACGCGGAGGATCACGGTGCACATCGAGGCGGGGTCTCCTGACTGGGTGGGGTCCGTGGGAGGATCGGTTCGTGTTCGTCGTCGTCGGTGTCACGGGCGGGATCGCCGCCTACAAGACCGTCCAGCTCGTGCGGCTGCTCGTGCTGGACGGGCACGACGTCCACGTCGTGCCGACCGAGGACGCCCTGCGCTTCGTCGGACTGCCCACGTGGGAGTCGATCAGCCGGAACGCCGTGACGACGTCCGTGCACGAGGATGTCGCGAAAGTGCGGCACGTCGCCCTCGGGCAGCGTGCCGACCTCGTCATCGTGGCGCCCGCCACGGCGAACACGCTGGCGAAGATGGCCGCCGGAATCGCGGACGATCTCCTCGGCACCACCCTACTCGCGACCACGGCGCCGGTCGTCGTCGCGCCCGCGATGCACACCGAGATGTGGCGGCACCCCGCGACCCAGCACAACATCGAGGTGCTGCGGGCGCGGGGAGTGCACGTCGTGGGCCCCGACGAGGGCCCGCTCACCGGTGGTGATTCGGGGCCGGGACGGATGTCGGAACCCGAGCGCATCGCCGAGGCGGCGCTCGCGGTCGTGCGCTCCGAGCCCGGCGACCTCGCGGGCCTTCGCGTGCTCGTCTCCGCCGGGGGCACACGCGAGCCGATCGATCCCGTCCGGTACATCGGCAACCGCTCGAGCGGCGAGCAGGGCGTCGCGCTCGCGGTGGCGGCCGCCGATCGCGGGGCGGACGTCGTTCTCGTCGCGGCGCACGTGGACGGGCAGGTGCTGGCAGAGGCATCCGGGCGTTCCGGCATCCGCATCGTCCGCGTGGGCACCGCCGCCGAGCTCGCCGGTGCCGTGTTCGCCGAATCAGAGGACCGCGAGGTCGTGGTGATGGCCGCCGCCGTCGCCGATTACCGCGTCGCCGACGTCGCGCCGCGCAAGCTCTCGAAGGAGGGGAGGGCGAGAGGCCTGCGGCTCGACCTGGTCGAGAACGTCGACATCCTCGCGGGACTTGTCGATCGGCGGCGCGACGACCAGACGATCGTCGGGTTCGCGGCCGAGACCGCCGAAGACGGCGAGCTCATCGAGCGCGGTCGCCGCAAGCGCGCCCGAAAGGGCGTGGACTTGCTCGCCGTGAACGAGGTCGGGTGGTCGAAGGGCTTCGAGAGCGACGACAACGCGCTCCACATCATCGACGCGCGTGGGGACGTCGTCGCCGAGCCGAAAGGCTCGAAGCGCGAGGTCGCCGACGCGCTGTGGGACGCGGTGCTCTCGCTGCGCTCAGGCGTCGTCTGACTTCTCGACGACGGGCGGGGCGTCCGGGGCATCCGCCGCGTCCTTCGGAGGATTCCGGATGCCGGCGAACGACACGATGCCGCCGATCGCCATGAGCACGGCGGTGACGATCGCGGCCTGGTGGAAGCCGCGCAGGTCGAGCGCACCGCCGACGATCACCGCGAGCATCGCTATCGCGATGAGGCCCGCGACGCGCGCGACCGCGTTGTTGATCGCCGACGCGATTCCGCTGCGGGAGGGGTCGATCGCGCCGAGGATCGCCGCCGTGAGCGGAGCGACCGTGATCGCGAGGCCGAGCCCGAACACGATCATGCTCGGCAGCACCTGCCACCAATAGTCGAAATCGGCGCTGACCGTGAGCAGCAGCGCCGAACCGACGGCCATCACGAGGGGACCGGTCGTCATGAACAGTCGCGGACCCCACTTGCCGGCGAGGGCCCCGATGCGCGAGCTCAGCAGGATCATGAGGATCGTGATCGGCAGGCTCGCGAGCCCCGCGACAGTCGCCGAGAGGCCGGCGCCCTCCTGCAGGTAGACGACCACGACGAGGCCGTTCAGGGCGAGCGCGGCGTAGATGAACGCGGTCGCGACGTTGCCGATCCAGAAGTTGCGCACGCGGAAGATGCTCAGCGGCATCATCGGGTCGCGCGCGAGCGCCTGCCGCACGATGAAGCCCGCGAACGCGAGCACGCCGACCGCGAGGGTCGTCACGATGAGGGGGGAGCCCCACCCGAGCCGCGGACCCTCGATGAGGCCGAACACCGTGCCGCCCAGTCCGATCGTGCACAGGAGCGCGCCGATCCAGTCGACCGTCGCCCCGGGACGGCGCACATCGCGCTGCTTGAGCACGGCGAGCAGCCACAGCGTCGCAGCGATCGGCACGACGTTGATGAGGAAGACGAGGCGCCACGACAGGAAGTCGACCGATAGCCCGCCCAGCACGGGCCCGGCGATGAGGGCGACCGTGGTCGCCGCCGTCCAGATGCCGATCGCGCGTGCCTGCGCGGGTCCGCGGAAGTTCGCGGTGATGAGGGCGAGCGAGCTCGGCACGAGGAGGGCGCCCGCGACGCCCTGCAGCGCGCGGGTCACGATGAGGAACTCGGCGGTCGGCGCGAGGGCGATCGCGACGGACGTCACGCCGAAGCCGATCAGCCCGACGACGATCACCCGGATGCGCCCGAACACGTCGCTGAGCGATCCCGCGACGAGGATCAGCGCCCCGAGAGTCACGAGGTAGGCGTCGACGACCCACTGCTGCGTCGTGAGGCCGCCCCCGAGCTCGTCCGCGATGGCGGGCAGGGCGACGTTGACGACCGTGCCGTCGAGGAACGACACGAACGACGCGAGCACCGCGATCCACAGGACGAGCCGCTGGTCCCGCGTCATCGTCTCGGCCATGCGGCCCACGATATCGATCGCGGCGGACACACGGGACGGGAAGTGTGAATCGGAGATTTGTAACGAAAAGATAACGAGTTTGTGTAGAGTGTTCGCACCGCGTCGACGAGGACGCGGCGCAAGACCCGGAGGACATGCCCGATGCCCGAAGAGCAGGCCCTCGACGCGACCCGAGCCCGAGACCGGATGCAGGCCCTCGTCGTGGTGTGCGTGCTGGCCGTCGCAAGCCTCGTGATCGCGTTCCTCGGAGCGACGCCCGCGCGCGTCAGCTCCAAGGAGCTGCTCGGCGACACGCGGGCGCCCGGTGACCTGGCCTTCATCGCGAGTCACCGCGGCGGGGGAGCGACGGCGCCCGAGAACACCCTGCCCGCGATCGAGGCGGCGCTCGCGGACGGCTACGACTACGTCGAGGTCGACGTATCCCTCACGGCGGACGGCGTCGCGGTGCTCATGCACGACGCGACCGTCGACCGCACGACGAACGGCCGGGGGCCGCTGTCGGCGCTGACGTTCGCCGAAGTGCGCGAGCTCGATGCGGGATCGTGGTTCGACAAGCGCTTCGCGGGAACGCGCGTACCGACGCTCGGCGAGTTCCTCGACGTGCTCGAGGACGCGGGACGGCGCGCGATCGTCGAGCTCAAAGGGCGCTGGGACGAGCCCAGCGCGGCGCGACTCGCGGCCGACATCGAGAGGCGTGGACTCGAGAACCACGTCGTGCTCGCGAGCTTCGACGCGCGCACCCTCGCGCTCGTGGGCGCCGTATCCGATGTGATCCCGCGGCTGGTGATCATGAAGCGGCTTCCCGACGACGTCGCGGATGCCGCGCGCAGGGCCGGCGCCAGAGGGGTCGTCGTCGACCGGCGCGCCGTGCTCGAGCGGCCCGAGGTCGTCGACGAGCTGCACTCCGCCGGGCTGCGCGTCGTCGTGTACACGCTCAATAGCGACCGCCAGTGGGACGCGGTGACGGCTCTCGGGGTCGACGGAATCGTGACCGATGATCCCGGCACGCTGCAGCGGTGGCAGCAGGCGACGGCGCGGCGCGAGTAGTCTCGGGGGGACGACCCCCGGGAGGATCAGTGACGATAGGACGCCGTCGCCGTGGACCGATTGCGCGCAGCCACCTTCGCTCCGGCGTACGCGTCGCGACGGTCGCGACTCTTCTCGTCGTCGGGACTTCGCTGGTGACCGCGTGCCAGCCCGAGCCCGGCCCGACGCCCTCCCCGACGGTCACCGCAGTCACCCCGAAGCCGGAGCCGACCGAGCCGACCCCGATCGAGTCGAACACCCCCGACGCGGGCATCGACGTGCCCACGGCGTGCGAAGACATCTACTCGGCCGACATGCTCGCGTCGCTCAACCGGCAGAACCCGCCGCTCAACGATCCGGGCGTGACGATGCTGTCGACCGAGGTCGTCGACGGCATCGAGATCCTCGAGTCGGGCGTCACGACGCTCCGCTGCTCGTGGGGGCAGCCGAGCGAGTTCGGGCTCGCCACGAATGTGACGGTGATCAGCGCGGAGCAGGCCGAGACGCTCCAGGGGGCGATGCTCAACGCGGGATTCGGCTGCGGCGACGAGCTCGGCGGCACAGTCTGCCGCGTCGAGCAGCGCACGATCGACCTCGACGACAACGAGGTCATCCACGGCGAGGTGCATGTCCTCCGCGACTCCGTATGGATCTCGACGCGCTACATCAACTTCACCCCCGACGGCTACACGGAGGACATCGTCTCGACGCTCTGGAGCTGAGTCGCCCGGCATCCGGCCCGCCTCCGCTAGAATGTAAGCGGAGATCCCGTTCCGTCGACGTCGCAGCTCGCAGAAGCGAGTGCCAGCGGCCGGCGGGCGAGGCATCCGGTCCCGCGTCCGTGACGGCGCCATCCGCCGCCCGCGGGAGCACGCATGAATGACCCGTCCCGACTGGTCAGCCGGCCATCCCGGCACACAGGCTCAGGAGGAGCATGCCGACCACGGCACCCGCCCAGACGGCGTCCCGACGCCGCAAGTCCTCGTCCGCGCGCCGCGACGACGAGGCCCCCATCATCCCGATCCTCGCGCGCAAGGTGCGCGAGGTCGAGGCCAAGGCCCAGCGCGGAAAGCTCGGCCCGACGAACCGCGTCAAGTTCCAGGTGATCGCGTTCCTCGTCCGCGAGGAGCGTGCGCGCGTCAAGAACGACACGACGATCACGGATGCCGCGCGCGCCGAACTGCTCAAGCGCCTCGACGGCGTCGCGACGATCCTCGCCAAGACGGCTGCACGCGACACGTCGCTCATCCAGCTGCTCGAGGCCGATCAGGCGACCTCGCCGGTCGCGCGCCGGATGCGCCGCGACTGGCTGCTCGAGTCCGGCGCCGAGCTGCCCGACGAGGAGCTGGTCATCGCCGACATCCCGTCGCCGGTCGCGGCTCCCGTCGTGCCCGCGGCGCTCGCCGAGCGTCAGGTCGTGCCGCCGCAGGTCGAGTCGCGCCGCGAGGCGAATCCGTTCCTCGCGCCCGACCTCACGCTGCGCATGCCGAAGGAGACCCCGCGCCGTCGCCTCGACGGGTGGGAGCTCATGGGCCCGCTGTACAAGGCGTTCGAGATGGGCGCCGGAGGCGGCTCGGCCACGATGGAGCTCCCCCCGGTTCCCGAGTTCGACCGCGTCTCGCCGAAGGGGCTCGAGGTCATGCCGCACCAGTCGCGGTTCCTCGAGGCCGTCCGGCAGGGCCACCGCACGTTCCTGCTCGCCGACGAGCCGGGCCTCGGCAAGACCGCGGAGTCGGTGCTCGCCGCATCCGTCGCCGGCGCCTACCCGCTGCTCGCGGTCGTGCCCAACGTCGTCAAGATGAACTGGGCGCGCGAGGTCGAGCGCTGGACGCCGCAGCGCCGCGCCACCGTCATCCACGGCGACGGCGAGGACATCGACGCGTTCGCCGACGTGTTCATCGTGAACTACGAGATCCTCGACCGGCACCTGTCGTGGCTGTCGACCATCGGACTGAAGGGCATGGTCGTCGACGAGGCGCACTTCATCAAGAACCTCACGTCGCAGCGCTCGCAGAACGTGCTGGCGCTGGCCGCCCGCATCCGCGAGCAGGTGCGCGACCCGCTCATGCTCGCCCTCACCGGTACGCCGCTCATCAACGACGTCGAGGACTTCGACGCCATCTGGCGGTTCCTCGGGTGGACGGTGCCGTCGGGCGACAAGCCCGGTCCGGCGCTCATGGAGAAGCTCGACGCGACCGGCCTCACGCCGGCAGACAAGGCGTTCTACCCCGAAGCGCGCGACGCGGTCATCTCCATGGGCATCGTGCGGCGCCTGAAGACCGATGTCGCGGCCGACCTCCCCGACAAGCTCATCGCCGACCTCCCCGTCGAGCTCGACGACGAGTTCGGCAGGTCGATCCGCCAGGCCGAGCGCGAGCTCGGCGAGCGCCTCGCCGCGCGGTACCGCCGCATCGTCGAGTCGCGGTCCCACCGCGTCATGGCGCCCGGCGAGATCGACGACGACATCGTGCGCATGGTCGCCCAGAACGAGCTCGACGAGTCGAAGGCCGCGGGCACGGGCTCCGAGAACGTCTTCACGATGGTGCGCAAGATCGGTCAGGCGAAGGCTCAGCTCGCCGCCGACTACGCCGTGCAGTTGCAGCGCTCGGTGGGCAAGGTCGTGTTCTTCGCGAAGCACATCGACGTCATGGATCAGGCCGAGGCGCACTTCGCCGCCGCGGGCCTGCGGACCGTGTCGATCCGCGGCGATCAGACGACCCCGGCGCGCCAGTCGGCGATCGACGCGTTCAACAACGATCCGGGCGTCGGCATCGCGGTGTGCTCGCTGACTGCGGCAGGCGTGGGTCTGAACATGCAGGCGGCGTCGAACGTCGTGCTCGCGGAGCTGTCGTGGACGGCCGCCGAGCAGACGCAGGCGATCGACCGCGTGCACCGCATCGGACAGGACGAGCCCGTCACCGCGTGGCGCATCATCGCGGCCCACACGATCGACACGAAGATCGCGGAGCTCATCGACTCCAAGCAGGGCCTCGCCCAGCGCGCACTCGACGGCGTGGCGGTCGACCCGCAGTCGAGCGACTCGGTGCAGCTCTCGGCCCTCATGCACCTCACGCGCCGGGCTCTCGGCGCTGAGTGAGCTCGAGGACGCATCGGCGGGTGGCGCTCACGCGCCCGCGTCAACCCCGTCGCGCGCACGGGCCTCGCGCTCGTAGCGTCGTCGCCACCGACACGAGGAGGCCGACGATGTCCGATCCCACACAGCCCACGACCGACGAGCCCGATGCGCGGCTCGACCGCGACATCGACGCTGACGCGATCGACAGCGCGGAGGCCGACGAGCGCGCGGCACGCGAAGGCAGCAAGGGCGAGCCGCAGGTCTGACCGAAGCGCGAAGAGCGACGGATGCCGCGGGCGCCGCGGTCGCGGCATCCGTCGTGTCTTGTCGGCTCACGCCCCCTTCCACCGGTCGATGCGGGCCGTGTGGCACGGCCGCCTCGTCCGGCACTAATCTCGGGTGAGGCACCGTCGCCGACGACTCACCCGACAGCGAGGACTCAGCATGAAGATCGGTATCCTGACCAGCGGCGGCGACTGCCCCGGACTCAACGCGGTCATCCGCGGTGTCGTGCTCAAGGGCACGACGTCGTACGACCTCGAGTTCGTCGGCATCCGCGACGGGTGGCGGGGCGTCGTCGACGCGGATTTCTTCCCGCTCACCCGTCACGAGGTGAAGGGTCTGTCGAAGGTCGGCGGCACGATCCTCGGCACGAGCCGCACGAACCCGTACGAGGGTCCGCGGGGCGGCGCCGAGAACATCGCCAAGACGCTCTACGGCCACCGGATCGACGGCATCATCGCGATCGGCGGCGAGGGCACGCTCGCGGCCGCGAACCGCCTGTCGAACGACGGCATCAACGTGCTCGGCGTGCCGAAGACGATCGACAACGACCTGCGCGCGACCGACTACTCGTTCGGATTCGACACCGCCGTCAACATCGCGACCGACGCCATGGACCGCCTGCGCACGACCGGCGACTCGCACCAGCGCTGCATGGTCGCCGAGGTCATGGGCCGGCACGTCGGCTGGATCGCATTGCACGCGGGCATGGCGGCGGGTGCGCACGCGATCTGCATCCCCGAGGTGCCGATGTCGATCGAGGAGATCTGCGACCTCGTCTCGAAGGCCCACGACCGCGGCCGCGCTCCGCTGGTGGTCGTGTCGGAGGGCTTCACGCTCAAGGGCATGGACGAGGCGTACAGCGACAAGGGCCTGGACGCGTTCAACCGTCCCCGACTCGGCGGTATCAGCGAAGTGCTCGCGCCCGAGATCGAGCGCATCACCGGAATCGAGACGCGAGCGACGGTGCTGGGTCACATCCAGCGCGGCGGCTCGCCGTCGGGCTTCGACCGAGTGCTGGCGACGCGCCTGGGCCTCGCGGCGGCGGATGCCGTCGTCGACGGCGCGTGGGGCCAGATGGTGGCCCTGCGGGGCACAGACATCGTGCGCGTGCCGTTCATCGACGCGCTGGGCGAGCTCAACACGGTGCCGCTCTACCGCTACGAGGAGGCCGCGGCGCTGTTCGGCTGAGCGCGCTCAGGCGTCCGCGACGGGCGGAGAGCACCTCATCCGCCGGAATCAGGACATCTTGCGGAATCAGGATGTTTCGCCTCGATCCGTCCTGTTGCGGCGAGATGTCCTGATTCGGGCGACGCCAGGGCATGCACTCGACGCCCAGCATGTCGGGCTCGGTGGATTCGGGGACGATCACCGGTGTGACTGCACTCGACGCCGGTGCGCGCCTTGCGACATGGCCGTCACGACGGTGTCGACGACGCGGTCCCAATCGAAGAGAATCTGCCGGTAGTCGAAGCGGAGCACAACGTAGCCGCGCACCGTCAGCCGGGCGTCTGCGGCGATGTCGCGGCGGCGGTCGGCGGCCGTTCCGTGGTGTGCGAATCCGTCGATCTGCACGACGAGCGACGTGCCGACAAGGCCGTCGACCGGGTGTCCATCGATCCACACCTGCTGGCGGACCACGACGCCTGCTGTTCGCATTCCATCGACGAATCTCGTCTCGAGTCCGGAGTCCGACAGGGATGAGGCCGAATCCGCGAGTTCGGATGCTTGCGTGCTTCGCCACGCGACGCGAGCGAGCACGTCGGGGTCGGCTTCTCCTCTGCGGATCGCCGACTCCCAGACCGCGAGGGCGTCGCTCTTCGGCAGGCAGTGCGCGACGTGGAAGAGCACGTTCAGGATCGGATCTTCGTTCGCGTTCCGCCCGACCGGGGACGGTCCACTTCCCCAGTGCACGTGAAGGCCGTCCGTGGGGATCCGTGACGCGGTCGACGCCACGGCGACGTGCACGGCCGGCACTTCGAGATCGGGCATCCACCATCCACGAAGCGCAGCCGCGCTCACGCAGGTGAGTCTGCCGCTGACCCGTGCGGCCGCGACGCGCCGCTCATCGCAGTCTGGAGTGACGAGCCACGATCGGCGCACTCGCACAAGCGCGCCGGCGGCCACCGTTTCACCGATGTCGTAGGCAGTGAAGCCGCGCGCACGCGCATCCGATGTGTGGGCAACGCCGTGGCGTCGACGAATCCAGGCGACAAGCGCGCCTCGTCGGTCTGATGAGCGGAGAGTTCCGGACGCCATCCGGCGATTGTCGTTCGGCGTTCGCCGCCTCGTGTGGACGGGAGCCGGAATGAGGCGGACTCCGGCCCACTCTCGGCCTGGGGAGGAGTTGTCGCCGAAGCATCCGGGCCTTCGCCCTCGCCGAGATCAGGACATCTGGCCGATTCAGGGGGTCTTGCGCTGGAATCTCCTGCGAACGCCAGATGTCCTGATCTCGCCGAGAGGGATGTCCTGATCTCGGCGAGAGGGATGTCCTGATCTCGGCGAGAGGGCGCCCGCGTGACGCGCCCGCGCAACATCAGGCGTCCGCGACACCGAGCACGTCGAGCAGCCACGCGAGCTCGAACGCGCGCTCGCGCCACGCGTTGTAGCGTCCGCTCACGCCGCCGTGGCCGGCGACCATCTCGCACTTGAGGAGCGCGTCGGCGCCGACCTCGCGCAGGCGCGCGACCCACTTCGCCGGCTCGACGTAGAGCACGCGCGTGTCGTTGAGCGAGGTCACGGCGAGGATCTTCGGGTAGGTGACACCCCCCCGCACGTTCTCGTACGGCGAGTACGACTTCATGTACGCGTACACGTCGGCGTCGTGCAGCGGGTCACCCCACTCGTCCCACTCGATGACCGTGAGCGGCAGCGACGGGTCGAGGATCGTCGTGAGCGCGTCGACGAACGGCACATCGGCGAGGATGCCGGCGAACAGCTCCGGCGCGAGGTTCGCGACCGCGCCCATGAGCAGTCCACCGGCCGAGCCGCCCTCGGCCACGAGCTGCTGCGGCGTCGTGTAGCCGTTCTCGACGAGGTGCCGCGCGCAGTCGACGAAGTCCGTGAACGTGTTGCGCTTGGCGAGGAGCTTGCCGTCCTCGTACCACTGGCGACCGAGCTCGCCGCCGCCGCGGACGTGCGCGACGGCGAACACGACGCCGCGGTCGAGCTCCGACAGGCGCGGCACCGAGAACGCGGGCTCGATCGAGTGCTCGTACGAGCCGTAGCCGTACAGATGCACGGGCCGAGGGGCGGAGCCCGCCTCGCCGAACGAGCGCTTCCACACGAGCGAGATCGGCACGCGCACGCCGTCCTGCGCCGTCGCCCACACGCGAGCCTGCGCGTAGTCGGCAGGGTCGTAGCCGCCCAGCACGGGCTGCCGCTTGCGCAGGTGCAGCTCGCCGGTGGCGATCTCGTAGTCGTAGACGGTGCTGGGGGTCACGAAGGAGCCGTAGCCGAGCCGCAGCAGCGGGGGAGCCCACTCGGGGTTGCCGCCCGTGCCGACCGAGTACAGCGGCTCGTCGAAGGCGATCTCGCGCACGGCGCCGTCGGCGTAGTCGAGCAGGCCGATACGGGCGATTCCGTCGCGCCGGTAGGCGACGACCCCCCAATCGCGGAACGTCGATATGCCCAGCAGGCGGCGACCCGGCTCGTGCGGGATCACCACTTCACGGGAGCCGGAAGGGTCGGATGCCGCGACCTTCACGAGCTCGAAGTCGAGCGCTCCGTCGTTGTGGAGCACGTAGAGCACGTCCTCGCCGTCGACGACGGCGTGCTCGGAGTCGTACTCGACGCCCTCGACGCGCGGCCACACGACGCGCGGCTCGGAGCGGAGATCGTCCGCGTCGACGAGCCACTCCTCGCTCGTGATCGACGAGCCGAGGCCGATCACGAGGTAGCGGTCGCTGCGCGTGAAGCCCGCACCGACCCAGTACCGCTCGTCGGGCTCGTGGAAGAGCTTCGTGTCTTCGGAGACGGGAGTCCCGAGCTCGTGGAGCCACACGGTGTCGGGGCGCCACGCGTCGTCGACGGTCGTGTAGACGATGAAGCGACCGTCGGGTGAGAACGTCGCACCGGCGAACGTGCCCGGGATCTCGTCGGGAAGCTGCTCGCCCGTCACGAGGTCGCGCACGCGGATCGTGTAGCGCTCGTCGCCGGCGACATCGACGCCGTACAGCATGCGCGTGCCGTCGTTGGACACCTCGAAGCTGCCGAGCGAGAAGAACTCGTGCCCCTCCGCCTCGACGTTGCCGTCGAGGAGCACCTGCTCGCCCGGCACCTCGACGTCGGGGGAGAGCTCGGGCGGGGTCCAGTCGTCCGGGGAGGCGAGGGGAGCGCGGCACTGGATGCCGTACTGCTTGCCCTCGACCGTGCGCCCGTAGTACCACCAGTCGCCGCGGCGCGTCGGCACCGAGAGGTCGGTCTCGAGCGTGCGGCCCTTGATCTCGGCGAAGATGCGGTCGCGCAACGGCTCGAGGTGCGCGGTTCTGGCACGTGTGTACGCGTTCTCGGCCTCGAGGTGCGCGATGACGGCCGGATCGTCCTTCGCGCGGAGCCACTCGTACGGGTCGTCGACGTCGTCGCCGTGGTGGCTGCGACGGACCGGGCGCGTCGGGGCGACCGGGGCGGAGACGGTGTCGATCGGAGGCGCGGACGGGTCGTTGGCGGTCACAGGTCAACGGTAGTCGAGGCGCCCGCCCGAGCATCCGATTCGCCCGCACGGACGCGCCCAGCCTGGACGGGCCCTGACCGTCTGCCGGGACACCCCTCCGACGCGGCGTCCTGAGTTGACCGGGGGCGACCGCGGTGTAAGGATTTCTGTGGCCGGTTGCCGGTTCCTGAAATCACGGTGAACTGTTCGTTCGTCACGCCGATCCCGTCGGCACCTCTCAGATCTTCCCCTCATTCTCACGAAAGCGAACGGTGGAAACCGCAGCCCTGCTCGTCGCGCTGGTGATCGCCCTGGCGCTCTTCTTCGACTTCACGAACGGCTTCCACGACACCGCCAACGCGATGGCGACCCCGATCGCGACCGGCGCGCTGCGGCCCAAGGTCGCCGTGCTGCTCGCCGCGGTGCTCAACCTCGTCGGCGCCTTCCTGTCGACCGAGGTGTCGAAGACGATCTCCCACGGGATCATCCGCGAGGACTCGCTGACCGGCAACACGATGCTGCCCATCATCTTCGCGGGCCTCATCGGCGCGATCACCTGGAACATGCTCACGTGGCTGCTGGGGCTGCCCTCCAGCTCGTCCCACGCGCTGTTCGGCGGACTGATCGGCGCGACGATCGTGGGGGCGAGCGTCGCCGCGATCGACTTCGGCCAGGTGCTCAGCAAGGTCGTGCTGCCCGCCGTCATCGCACCGTTCACGGCCGGTGTCATCGCCTTCGCCGCGACGCGCATCGCGTATGCCATCACACGCCGATACGACAACAAGCCCGACGGCCGCGACGGATTCCGCTGGGGCCAGATCTTCACGTCGTCGCTCGTCGCACTCGCCCACGGCACCAACGACGCCCAGAAGACGATGGGCGTGATCACCCTCGCCCTCATCGTCGCGGGCTGGCAGGACCCCGAGCACGCCGACCCGCAGACCTGGGTCATCTTCGCGTGCGCCATCACGATCGCGCTCGGAACGTACATGGGCGGCTGGCGCATCATCCGCACGCTCGGCAAGGGCCTGACCGACGTCAAGCCCGCGCAGGGCTTCTCGGCCGAGACCGCCACGGCGTCGACGATCCTCGCCTCGAGCGCCTTCGGCTTCGCGCTCTCGACGACGCAGGTCGCGTCGGGATCGGTCATCGGCTCTGGCCTCGGCCGCCGCGGCTCGAAGGTGCGGTGGCGCACCGTCGGTCGCATCGCGATCGGCTGGGTGCTGACCCTTCCCGCTGCCGCGGCCGTCGGCGCGGCGTGCGCGATCCTCATCGTGTGGTTCGGCCCTTGGGGCATCGCGATCGACGCGGTCCTCGCCGTCGCGGTCGTCCTCGGCCTGTTCCTGCGCTCGCGTCGCAACGCGGTCAACTCCGCGAACGCCATGAGCGAGGTGGCCGAGTCCGGGCGCGCCGTCAAGGTCAAGCGCAACCCGCCGCCCACGCGGCGTCAGCGCGCTGCAATGCGCGCCGAGGCCCGCCGTGAGCGCGAGGCGGCCGCCGCGGCAGCCAAGCGCGAGAAGCGCGAGAAGGAGGCGTCGAAGTGAACATCACGATCGACTGGATCGCCTTCGTCGAGGTGTTCGCGGCCGCTCTCATCGCCGCGGTTCTCGTGGTCGGCTTCTATGCGATCGGCTTGCGCCTGCTCGTGCGCGCCGGACGCGTGCCGGTCGTCGCGCCGGTCGAGTTCACCGACGCGATCACGGTGATCTCCGAGAAGGAGGCGCGTCGCGCGGCGAAGGCCGCCGCGAAAGCCGCGAAGAAGAACCCCCTCACCGAGGGGCAGAAGCTGTTCGCGCTCGTCTGCGCATACGCGTCGTTCACGCTGTGCGGTCTCGCGGTGCTCGGAGGACTGCTGCTCATCGTCTTGAAGTGACGGCTCACGGATGCGGGGCCACCGGCGCCGCCGCACCGGCACGTAGCATGACGGCATGGAGGTCCCCCAGCCCGTCCAGTTCGGCCAGTACCCGCCTGCCCGGCGCACGATCGTCCACCTCAGCGACACGCACCTGCTCGCCGGGAATCCGCCGCTCGGCGGCCGGTACGACACCGCCGCGAATCTCGCGCGCACGCTCGAGGCGGTCGAGGCGCTCGGCATCCGGCCCGACGCGATCGTGTTCACCGGAGACCTCACCGACCTCGGCGAGCCGGAAGCGTACCGGGCCCTTCGCGCCGTGGTCGAGCCGCTCGCCGCGCGACTCGGATCGCCCGTCGTGTGGGTCGCCGGCAACCACGACGAGCGCCCCGCCCTGCGGCGCGACCTGCTCGACCTCGAGCCCACCGAGGAGCCTGTCGTCGGGGCGTGGGACCTCGGCGGACTGCGGCTCGTCGCGCTCGACACGAGCGTCCCGGGGTGGCACCACGGCGACCTCGACGAGGGACAGCTCGCGTGGCTGCGGAGTGTGCTGTCGACGCCGGCCCCGCTCGGCACGATCCTGGCGCTCCATCATCCGCCGCTGCCGAGCCATCTGCCGCTGTTCGACATCCTCGAGCTGCGGGACCAGGGTCGGCTCGCCTCCGCGGTCGCCGGGTCCGACGTGCGCGCGATCCTCGGCGGGCACCTCCACTACTCCACGAGCGGCACTTTCGCGGGGGTTCCCGTGAGCGTGGCCGCGGCGACCTGCTACACGATGAACCTCGCGAGACCGGCGTCCGAGGTCAACGGAATGGACGCGGGTCAGTCCTTCCATCTCGTGCACGTGTACGACGACACGATCACGCACTCGGTCGTGCCGGTCGTCGACGCCGTGACGGGGGACTACTTCTCGGCGGAGTGGATCGAGCGGATGGCGCGGCTCACGCCCGAGGAGCGGCTGGAGCGCTTCTCCCGCAAGCGCTGACGCGCCCGCTCACGGCCGCGAAAAGCCATCGCCGGGTCGTACATACCACGCGAGCGCACCGTACGGGAGGTACAGCCTCGCCGAACACGCGCGCGGGTACGCTCGTAGGCATCCCATTCCTCTTCCGTGACGACCCACAAGGACAACACGATGTCACTGGACGCGATGACGCGCACCCGCACCGAGACAGACTCACTGGGATCCATGCAGATCCCTGCCGACGCCTACTGGGGCATCCACACCGCACGAGCCCTCGAGAACTTCCCGATCTCGAAGCGGCCGATCTCGGTGTACCGCGACCTCGTGCGCGCGCTCGCGATGGTCAAGCAGGCCTCGGCGCGCGCGAACAAGGAGATCGGGGTGCTCGACCCCGAGAAGGCCGACCTGATCGACCGCGCGGCCCAGCTCGTGATCGACGACCAGTTCCACGACCAGTTCGTCGTGGGCGTGATCCAGGGCGGCGCCGGCACGTCGACCAACATGAACGCGAACGAGGTCATCACCAACATCGCGCTCGAGCTGGCCGGTCGTGAGAAGGGCGACTACGAGTTCCTCTCGCCGATCGACGACACGAACCGCAGCCAGTCCACGAACGACGTCTACCCGACGGCGGTCAAGATCGGCCTGAGTCTCGACCTGCAGACGCTGCTCGAGGAGCTCGACCTGCTGCGCCGCTCGTTCCTGGCCAAGGCCGTCGAGTTCCACGACGTCCTCAAGGTCGGTCGCACGCAGCTGCAGGACGCCGTGCCGATGACGCTGGGGCAGGAGTTCAACGGCTTCGCCACGACTCTCGGCGAGGACTACAACCGCCTGCTCGAGAACCGGTACCTCCTGATGGAGATCAACATGGGCGCGACGGCCATCGGCACCGGCATCACGACCCACCCCGACTACAGCAACGCGGTGCTGCGGCACCTCCGTGAGATCACGGGCCTCGATCTGGAGCTGGCGACCGACCTGGTGGAGTCCACGAGCGACACAGGCGCGTTCATGTCGTTCTCCTCGTCGCTCAAGCGCAACGCGATCAAGCTGTCGAAGATCTGCAACGACCTGCGCCTCCTCTCGTCCGGACCGCAGGCCGGACTCGGCGAGATCAACCTGCCGGCGCGCCAGGCGGGTTCCAGCATCATGCCGGGCAAGGTGAACCCCGTCATCCCCGAGGTCGTCAACCAGGTCGCATTCGCGGTCGCGGGCTCCGACCTCACCGTGACGATGGCGGTCGAGGGGGGCCAGTTGCAGCTCAACGCCTTCGAGCCGGTCATCGCCCACTCGATCTTCCAGTCGATCACGTGGATGCGCCGCGCGATGCACACGCTCCGCGTCAACTGCATCGACGGGATCACCGCGAACCGCGAGCGGCTCGGTGCCATGGTGGGCTCGTCGGTCGGCGTGATCACGGCGCTGACGCCGTTCATCGGCTACGCCGCCGCGGCCGCTCTGGCAAAGACCGCCCTCCTGACCGGTCGAAACGTGGCGGATCTCGTCGTCGAGGCGGGCCTGATGTCGCGCGAAGAGGTCACGAAGCAGCTGTCGCCCGCGCGACTGTCGGGACTCGAGGCGATCACCGCGGCGATTCCAGTCGTCGACGCGGACTCGGTCACCGACAAGCCGAACGCACCCGATCTCGACGATGTGTGAGTCCTGATTGCCCGCCGTCCGCGTGGGCCGATAGCGTTCCAGGGTCACGACCGAAAGGTGCACGCATGTCAGACCCGCAGAACCCCGTCGACCCGCAGCAGCCGCCGGCATACCAGCCGCCCGCGTACCAGCCGCCGCAGCAGTATCCCGGCGCCGGTGACGCGGGATCCGGGTACGCCGCCGCGCCTCCTGCCCCGTACGGCCCGCCGGCGACCCCGACCGTGCCGGGCAGGACGATGGGCATCGTCGCCTTCATCCTGTCGTTCTTCGTCCAGCTCGTGGCGCTGATCCTCGGGATCATCGCGCTCGTGCAGAGCAAGAAGGCCGGCCACTCCAACGGCTGGGCCGTCGCCGCGATCATCATCTCGTCTGTGCTCATGGTGATCGGCATCATCGTCGGAATCGTGATGCTCGCCGTCTTCCTTCCGGCGATCGGCGAGCTCGCGCAGCGGTGCGCCGAACTCGGCCCCGGAGTCCACGAGCTGCCCAACGGCCTCACGATCACGTGCGGCTGAGACCGCCGAACACGTGAAGGGCGGCTCCGCGAAGGCGGGGCCGCCCCTTCCGTATGCGGTCGGCTCGTATGCGGTCGGCAGTGGCTCAGTCGAGGATCCGGCAGTGGGTCGTGAGCGACCCGATGCCGTCGATGCCGACCGTGACCGTCGAGCGGTCGCGCAGGAAGATCTGCGGGTCTCGCGAGTATCCGGCACCTCCCGGGCTGCCGGTCGAGATGAGCGTTCCCGGCAGCAGTGTGGCCGAGCGCGACAGGTGCGACACGAGCGTCGCGACCGAGCGCACCATCTGGCCGGTCGACGCGTCCTGCATCTGGTGGCCGTCCACGATGGTCCAGATGTGGAGGTCCTGAGGGTCGGGGATCTCGTCGGCGGTCACCACGAACGGGCCGGTCGGAGTGAACCCGTCGAACGACTTGCATCGCGACCACTGCGCCTCGGAGTACTGGATGTCGCGCGCCGTGATGTCGTTGACGACCGTGTAGCCCCACACGTGCGACAGGGCGTCCTCGGGCGACACGTCCTTCGCCGGGCGACCGATGATGACGCCGAGCTCGGCCTCCCAGTCGATCGCCTCGCTGAGCGACCGCGGCCAGGTCGTCGTGCCCCCGTGCCCGGCGAGCGAGTTGGGCCACAGCACGAAGACGGTGGGGGTGGAGTCGGTCTTGAGGCCGAGCTCCCCTGAGTGTGCGGCGTAGTTGAGGCCGACCGCGAGGATCACGGGCGGACTCAGCACCGCCGAGGCGAAACCGAGGGTGGCGAGCGGATGCCGCTCCGCCGCGCCGGTCGAGGCATCGGCCACTCTCTCCAGCAGCTCGTCGCCGGCGGCGATGAGCTCTTCGAGATACCTCGGCGCGCCGGGGAAGAGGTTCTCCACGAGGACGGCCGTATCGCCGTCGACGACTGCAAGGCGCGGCGAATCCGACCCCGTTCGGGTCACGTGGGCGAAACGCATCCGTCAAGCCTATTCGGATGTGCGGCGACCTCGGCGCCGACCCTAGGCTGTGCGCATGACGACCAACCCGGACGGACGGCCTTCGCTCGTCCCGCCCCCGTTCCCGTCGCCGCTCGCCCAGCCCCAGATCGGTCACGGCGCCGCCATACCGCCGGTCGGCACACTGCCGGCATCCGTGCCCGTGTCGGTCCCGTCGAGGGTGGGCCGCGCCGCGCCGATCTGGCTGTCGGGCGTCCTCGTGCTGCTGTTCTTCGTCCTTGCGGCGTACTTCCTCAACGCGATCGGGGCGGGGGCGTCGATCGTCGGCATGATCCTCGCGCTCATCCCGCTCGCGGGCGTCTTCATCGCGATCCGCATCGTCGACCGCTGGGAGCCCGAGCCGCGCGGCCTCGTCGTGTTCGCGGTCGCGTGGGGCGCGATCGCGTCGGTCGCGATCGCGCTGGGCGTGGATCTGCTGCTGACGATCCTCTTCGGCCCGATCGACTCCGTGGCCGCGGATGCCGCGTCGGCGGTCATCCAAGCCCCCATCGTCGAGGAGCTCGCGAAGGGCCTCGGCGTCTTCATCCTCTTCGCGAGCGCCCGGCGCGCGTTCGACGGCCCGGTGGACGGGGTCGTGCACGGCGCGCTCATCGGCGCGGGGTTCGCCTTCACCGAGAACATCCAGTACTTCGCGATCAGCCTCATCGAGGGCGGCGTGCCCGACGTCACGGCGACGTTCTTCCTGCGCGGGATCCTCTCGCCGTTCGCGCACGTCATGTTCACGAGCCTCACGGGCCTCGCGCTCGGCCTCGCCGCGCGGCGCGGTCTCACGCCCGGTCAGGCCGTCGGGCCGTGGCTCATCGGCATGGTCGGCGCGATGGGGCTGCACGCGTTCTGGAACGGCTCCGCGGTCTTCCTCGACTTCTTCGCGCTCTACATCACGGCGCAGGTGCCGCTGTTCGTGCTCTTCATCCTCGGGATCATCGCCCTGCGGCGCGAAGAGGCACGGCTCACACGCGCGCGACTCGGCGAGTACGCGGCGGCCGGGTGGTTCACGCCCCAGGAGGTCGACATGCTCGCGACGGGCCGTGGACGCAAGGCCGCCATGCAGTGGGCGATGACTCTGCGCGGGGATCGACGGCCGATCATGCGGGAGTTCATCGCGGATGCCACGGCCCTCGCGGCGGCGCGCCAGCGGGCGATCACGGGGCGCGATCCGCACGCGATCGAGGACGAGCACGAGCTTCTTCGCAAGACGGCGGCCGCGCGCGCGGCGCTGTTCGCGCTGTGACGGCGGGCGATCGGGCGATGCGCCGGGCGGCTCTTGACACGCGCGCGGCGGCTTGGGCATCCTGATGCCAGGTCAACTCAGCGCTCGGTAGACACGCAGGCATCGCCGCGGCACCGGGCGCTGAGTCTTGCGGCGGGTTGCTCCTCGCGTTGACTCCGCACTCCCGCTCGCGTTGTATGGACGCATGAGTGACGACCGCACCAAGCCCGAGATCGATGCTCCCGTGGGGCCCGCCCCCGATGAGCTCGTCATCCGCGACATCATCGTGGGGGAGGGCGCTGAGGCATCGCCGGGCGACACCGTCACGGTGCACTACGTCGGAGTCGAGTACGAGTCCGGCGAGGAATTCGACTCGTCGTGGAACCGCGGCGAGAGCATCCAGTTCCCCCTCCGCGGGCTGATCCAGGGCTGGCAGGACGGCATCCCCGGCATGAGGGTCGGCGGCCGCCGGGAGCTCGTGATTCCGCCCGACCTCGCCTACGGCCCGGCCGGCGGTCACTTCCTCGGGGGCAAGACCCTCATCTTCGTGATCGACCTCATCGAGGTCGGCTGACCACCGCGTCCCGCGTTTCGCACAGGGGGCGGATGCTGCGGCATCCGTCCCCTTCGTCATGCGGCGCGAGAGAATTTTTCATTCGTAGGAATAGATTTGACCGAACGGCGCGTTGGACCAAGGAGTCCGTCGCGCCCGCGGCGGTCCCGAGACGAAGGATGAGCATGACCGACACGACCGCCACCGCCACCCCGATCGACGTTCCCGGCTACAAGGCGGGCACCTGGGTGCTCGACCCGTCGCACAGCGAGGTCACGTTCAGCGTGCGCCACATGATGATCTCGAAGGTGCGCGGCACCTTCGGCGTGAAGCGCGCGACGATCGTCGCCCCGGAGAACCCCCTCGAGGCCACGGTGGAGGCGAGCGTCGACGTGACGTCGGTCGACACCAAGGACGAGGGTCGCGACAACCACCTGCGTTCCGCCGACTTCTTCGACGCCGAGAACCACCCGACGATGGAGTTCCGCTCGACCGGCACGCGCATCGAGGACGGCGACTTCCTCGTCGACGGCGACCTCACCATCCGCGGAACGACGAAGCCCGTCACCTTCGAGCTCGAGTTCGGCGGCTTCGGCGTCGACCCGTGGGGCAACTACAAGGCCGGCGCGACGGCGAAGACCGTCGTCAACCGCGAGGACTTCGGCCTCACGTGGAACGCGGCTCTCGAGACCGGCGGCGTGCTTGTCGGCAAGGACGTCACGATCACGCTGGACCTGCAGGGCGCGCTGCAGCAGGACTGACGCAGCAGATTCGAGAGCGGATGCTCCGACCCATCGCACCGGGTCGGGGCATCCGCTTCGTCATGTCACGGCCCGTGGGCGCGGGCGCGGGCGCAGACGATTCTGCGCGAGCAGGATCCCGAGGAAGACGACCAGGGCGCCGACGGGCTCGTTCCATGAGAGGCGCTCGCCGAGGATGAGCACGCCGAGGGCGACGCCCACGAGGGGCGTGATGTATGTCACGGTCGACGCGCGCGTCGGGCCCCACGCCCGCACGGCGTTCTGGTTCCAGATGTACGCGACGCCGGTGCCGAGGCAGCCGAGCAGCACGATGCTGCCGACGACCCAGAAGTCGAGCCGCACGGGGGAGAGTAGGAGCACCGGCGTCGCCAGCACCATGATCGCCGCGGCGATGCCGATGTTCAGGAACGAGAACATGAGGGCGCTCATGCCGGTGTTCGACACGAACCGGCGCATGTAGGTGAGGCTGAAGCCGTAGCACGCGGTCGCCCCGAGGATCGCGATCTGCGCCACGATGCTCTGGTTGAAGTCGAGCCCCTGCCAGGGTGCGATGATCACGACGACGCCGAGGATGCCCGCGAGGATGCCGGCGATCTGCGTCAGCGTGAGCTTCTCGACGCGGAAGATCAGGCCCGCCATGACCGCCGTCATGATCGGCGTCGTGGCGTTGTAGATGCTCGCGAGGCCCGACGTCACGTACTGCTGCGCCCACGAGAACAGCAGGAACGGCACGACGCAGAACGACACCGCGAGGACCGTCATGTGTCCCCAGATGCGGATGCTGCGCGGCAGCGCCTCGCGTCGCGCGAGGACGAACACCCCGAGCGCGAGCGCGCCCAGCACGAGCCGCGACCACGCGACTTGTGCGGGAGCGAGCCCCGTGAGGGCCACCTTCATGAAGAGGAAGCGCGAGCCCCAGACCAGTCCCGCGAGCGTGAACTGGATCGCGACCGACGCGTTGGACCCGGCGCGGTCGCGCACGACGGGGAGGGGAGCGGTTGCGGTGTTCACCCGGGTGACTCTAGACCCGGGGTGCGACCGTTCCGGCGGTCGGGCACTGCGACGTCCGACATCCGCCGTTCTTCGGCCGGGTGACTACGCTCCGCGAGGTCAGGGAGTGGGGTGGAGTGCGTCGTACTCGCGGAAGCGCGGGTTCAGGCGCACGAGCAGGCCGACCAGCCCGATGATGATGAAACCGCCGATCAGCGGCGGGAACCACAGCGTGGTGAGGGTCGCGAGGGTGCCCGCGTAGAGGGCGCCGATGCGCGGACCGCCCGCCACGACGACCGTGAAGATGCCCTGCAACCGCCCGCGCACGGCGTCGTGCACGGCGGCCTGCATCATCGTCGAGCGGTAGATCGAGCTGACGTTGTCGGCGGCGCCCGTGATCGCGAGGGCGACGCACGCGAGCACGATGAGGGTGATGTTCGGATGCGTCGCGTCGACCGTCGGGGGAGCGAACCAGCCGAGCGCGCCCGCGACGAGCACGAGGCCGAACAGCACCGTCGCGGCGCCGTACACCTGGATCGAGCGCTGGATGCCGATGCCGTGACGCCGCACGCGTCCGATCGGACCGGAGAAGAGGCTCGAGAGGAACGTGCCCGCCGCGACGGCCGCGGTGAGGGCTCCGGTCGTGATCGACCCGCCGCCCAGCAGCACCGCGCCCACCGCGGGGAACAGCGCGAGCGGGTTGCCGAACGTCATCGCGATGATGTCGAGGATGTACTGCAGCCGGATGTTCGGGGCCCGCTTGAGGAAGCGCCAGCCGTCCTTGAGCGACTCGAGGCCCGGCCGCACGGTCTCGCCTTCGGGACGGATGCGGGGCAGCGCCCACAGCCCGAGGAAGAGCGACAGCATCAGCACGACGTCGATCGAGTACGTCCATGCGTAGCCCGCGAATGCGACCAGCACGCCCGCGAGCGCGGGGCCGGCCATGACCATGATGCCGAACGTGATTCCCTGGAGCGCGGCCGCCGCGGGGAGCAGGTCGCGCGGGATGAGTCGCGGCACGATCGCGGCGCGCGTGGTCATGACGATCGAGTTCGCGGCCGAGTTCACGGCGCTCAGCGCGTACAGCCACGCGACCGTCTCCTGCTGCGTCCACGCGAGCACCGCGAGCAGCACCGTCGAGGCGAACGTGACCACGGCGGCGAGGAGGGCGACGAGGCGTCGGTCGAAGGCATCCGCGAGCATTCCGCCGTACAGTCCCGCGAAGATCATCGGCACGAGACCGAAGACCGCCACCATCGACACCGCGAAGGTGTCCTGCGTCAGCTCGTACACGTGGAGCATCACCGCGACGATCGTGAGCTGGCCGCCCAGCCCGGCGAGCGTCGACCCTATCCACAGGCGCGCGAACGCCGGGCTCGTGGTGAGCGGGCGCAGGTCGATCAGGTGGTCGCGGCGCAGGCGCGGCATCCGCCTCTGACCGTTCCCGCCGCTCACTCGGCGACCTCGACGCGCTTGATGCGCGACGTGTGGCCGCCCACGATCTCGACGCGGCTCGGCGCGACGCCGAAGTGGTCGGCGAGCACCCGGACGACCGCCGCATTGGCGGCGCCGTCGACCGCGCGCTCGCGCACGTACACGGTGAGGCCGTCGGCGGATGCCTCGACCAGGGGGCCCTTGCGGCTGCCCGGCTTGACGCGGACCGTGTATTTCACCCGATCGAGGGTACCGGCGCCACGGGGTGCGGCCTCCGGCGCCATCCTCGCCCAACGGGAGGCGGGATCCGGTCGATTCCGCGTGCGTCTCGGACGCTGGTAGACTCTTCCGGTTGCCGTTAGATCGGCCGCGGATAAAGAGAGCTCACGCAGAGGGCGTCGGGCGCCGCGCAACGACGAGGAAGGGGATCACTTTATGGCACTGGATGCAGAGGTCAAGAAGGCGATCATCGAAGAGTACGCGACGCACCCCGGTGACACCGGATCCCCCGAGGTGCAGGTCGCGATGCTGACGCAGCGCATCAAGGACCTGACCGAGCACCTCAAGGAACACAAGCACGACCACCACTCGCGTCGTGGGCTGTTCCTGCTCGTCGGTCAGCGCCGTCGTCTGCTCGGCTACCTCCAGGACATCGACATCGAGCGTTACCGCAAGCTGATCGAGCGTCTCGGACTCCGCCGATAACGCGACCAGCGTTCAATCGCGCAAAACATTCTTGGAAGGCCGCCCCCAGGTGTGGGGGCGGCCTTCACCGTTGAGCGTCGACACCCCTGTTGCGACGGTAGGAGATGGCGCCGGCGCAGGACCGCTGTCGGGTCCCGGATCCTCCGCGCGGACCATCTCCTGCCGCCAGGTCAGGGAGCGGACGGCGCGGCGGGCGCGGGGGCCGGGGTCGAGATCACGACGGACTTCGTGCGCGTGTAGTGGTGGAGCGCCTCCGGGCCGTTCTCGCGGCCGTAACCGGAGTTCTTGACGCCGCCGAAGGTCAGCGTGGGGTCGAGCTTGCCCCACTCGTTGACCCAGATGAGGCCGGCCTTGAGCTTCTTCGAGACACGCATCGCCTTGACGATGTCGGACGTCTGGATGCCCATCGCGAGGCCGTACCGCGTCGAGTTCGCGAGCGCGATCGCCTCCTCCTCGGTGTCGAAGGTCTGCACCGTGAGCACGGGGCCGAAGACCTCTTCCTGCACCGCCTCTGCGTCGTTGGGGAGCCCCGTGATGATCGTGGGGGAGAAGTAGTAGCCGCCGTCGAGGTCGACGCGTTCGCCGCCTGTGATCACGGTCCCGCCCTGCGCCTTTGCGCGCTCGACGAAGCCGCTCACACGGTCGAGGTGGCGCTGCGACACGAGCGGTCCGATGATCGTGCCCATGTCGTCGATGCGGCCGATCGGAACCTGCGGGACGGCCTGCGACAGGATCTGCAGGAACGTGTCGTGGAGTTCGCGCTGCACGAGCAGGCGGACGCCCGCCATGCAGAACTGGCCCGAGTTGAACACGAACGCGTTGATCGTCGCGTTCACCGCCGAGTCGATGTCGGCGTCGGCGAACACGATGTTCGCGCCGTTGCCGCCGAGCTCCACCATAACCGGCTTGAGCAGCTCGCCCGCCTTCGCGGCGACCTTCGAGCCGACCGCCGTGGAACCCGTGAACGCGATCATGTCGATCTCCGGGTGCTCGACGATGCGCTCGCCGAGCGCGGGGCCGACGCCGGTGATGAGGTTGTAGACGCCGTCCGGGAGTCCGGCATCCGCGAAGATCTGCGCCAGGATCACAGCGGACAGGGGAGTGTCCTCGGCCGGCTTGTGCACGATCGAGTTGCCCGCCGCGAGCGCCGGCGCGATCTTGGACGCGGTGAGGATGAGCGGGAAGTTGAACGGCGTGAGCGCTCCGACCACGCCGATCGGCTCGCGCACCGTGTACTGGAAGGCGGGGAGGGTCGTGTCGCGCAGCGCGCCCTCACCCGTCTGGGCGAGCGCGGCGTAGTACTCGAACGTCTCGGCGGCCGTCGGCACGTCGACGACGCGTGCGAACAGGATCGGCTTTCCGACGTCGGCGCTCTCGGCCTGCGCGAGCTCCTCGGAGCGTTCTCGGATGAGGGCGGCGATGCGGATGAGCACGCGGGCACGCTCGCGCCCGGAGAGGCCCGACCACACGCCGCTCTCGAACGACGCTCGTGCGGCCGCTGCCGCGGCGTCGACGTCGTCGACGGTCGCCCACGCGACATCCGCGATCTTCTCGCCCGTGGCGGGCGTGACCACGTCATGCCTCTCGCCACTGGACGATTCGCGCCACTCGCCGCCGATGAACAGCCTTCCGGTGGCGGTCGCGAGCAACGTATCGGTCATGTCTTCTCCTCATCGAGATGCACCTGGCAGCGCAGACCGCTTCGGGTAATTTCAGGCGGCCTGATCTGTGCCGATTATGGCGACAACCCGTCGCTCGGTCAAACAGCTCGATGAGGGACTGAGAGACGTGGGCGTCTCAACCGGATGCCGCGGCCCGCGCGGAGAGGAGGTCGGCGTGCCAGCGCTCGGCGACGTCCGGGTGTGCGCGCAGCCGCGACTTGAGGGCGTTCTCGCCGTACAGCGAGTGGATCGGGTTCGAGGGGTCGTGGGTGACGCCGCGCGCCTGTGCGGCGAGCTCGGGCGGCAGGTCGATGAGCGGCAGGCGCTTGTCGAGCGCGGGGTTGAAGAAGAACGGCACCGAGATGCGGTCGTCGGGGTAGCGCGGAGAGATCACGCGATGGTTCGTCGCGAGGAGGTAGCCCTGCGTCGCGTACTCGAGCATCTCGCCGATGTTGACGACGAACGCACCGGGGACCGGGGGAGCGTCGACCCACTCGCCGTCCCGCTCGACCTGGAGACCGCCCTTGCCCGGCTCGATCCACAGGAGCGTGAGCACCCCCGAGTCCTTGTGCGCGCCCACGCCCTGCTGCGGGGTCGGGTCCTCCTTGCCGGGGTAGCGCACGATCTTGATGAGCGTCGAGGGCTCGCCGAAGTGCTCGTCGAAGTACGTCTCGGGTGCGCCGAGCGACAGCGCCCACGCGCGGAGCAGCTTGCGAGCGACGCCGGAGAGGTGGTCGTGCCACTCCGAGACGACTTCGCGCAGCTCGGGCTGCGCCTCGGGCCACAGGTTCGGCCCGATGAGGCGCGCGAAGTCCGGGGCATCCGGATCGTCGACCGCTTCGCGCTCGGGCCCGATGTCGATCTGCTCGCGCCAGTCAACCTTGCCCTGCGTGCGCTCCCCGCCGACGCGCGTGTACCCGCGGAAGTGGGGGCTGTTGACGTTCTCGATCGCGAGCTTGTCGGCCTCGGGCAGCGCGAAGAAGTCACGCGCGGCGCGATGCAGGCGGCTCTCGAGCTCGGGCGTCACACCCGTGCCCGTGAGGTAGAAGAACCCGACATCGTGCGTCGCGGCGCGCAGCTCATCCCGGAAGCGTGCGGCCGCCTCGGGGCCGCGGTCGAGCTGAGAGAGATCGAGGATCGGCAGGCTCAGGTCGCTCATGCGCCGAGAATAGGCACGGTCGATGCCCGAGCGCTCGAATGTTGCCCGGCGTTACCGTGGGGCCATGCGCTCTGTCGTCGTGCTCCGTCTCGCCGTGCCCTCCGTGTGGTTCGGCCTCGTGCTGGGGCTGTCCTTCATAGAGACCCCGCTCAAGTTCCAAGCGCCGGGCATCACGCTCCCGCTCGGGCTGGGCATCGGGAGGCTCGTGTTCACCGCCCTCGCGATCGCGGGCTGGGTGCTGCTCGTGACGATCACCGCGCTCGCGGTGCCGCGCCCGCGCGTCGACCGCGCGGCATGGGCGATGATCGGGGCGATGTGGGTCGTGCTCGCGGTGCAGACGCTCGTCATCCGCCCGCTCCTGAGCGCGCGCAGCGACATCATCATCGCGGGCGGCGACCCCGGTCCGTCGATCCTGCACTACGCGTACGTGGCGGTGGATGTGATCCTCCTGGCGCTTCTCGTGCTGTGGGTCGTGCGCGAGGCGAAGCGTCTGCCGCTCGCGCTCGCCGACTCGGGCGGGCCCACGGCGTAGCATCCGGTCCGGGCCGTTGCGCTCGCGCGCGGGGACCGCTATGTCTGTCTCATGACCGCGATCTCGCGCGCCGTTCTCGTCACCGGATGCTCCACCGGCATCGGCCGTGAGATCGCGACAGTGCTCGCATCTCGCGGCTGGACCGTGTACGCGACGGCGCGACGGCTCGAGTCGATCGCGGACCTCGAGAACGCCGGATGCCGCACGCTCGCGCTCGACGTGACGGATGAGGAGTCATCCCGCGCAGCGGTGGACGCGGTCGTCGCAGCCGAGGGCGCGGTCGGCGTGCTCGTCAACAACGCGGGGGTCAACGAGCTCGGGGCGACCGAGACGCTCCCCGTCGACCAGGTGCGTCGCATGTTCGAGACGAACGTGTTCGGGGCGCTGCTCCTGACGCAGCTGGTCCTTCCAGGCATGCGGAAGCAGCGGTGGGGACGCATCGTGACGATCGGCTCGATGAACGGGCGCTGGATCATGCCGGGCATCGGGGCGTACGCGGCGACGAAGCACGCTCTCGAGGCGTTCACGGATGCCCTGCGCTACGAGGCGCGCCCGTTCGGCATCGACGTGTCGCTCATCGCGCCGGGGATGGTGACGACGCGATTCGGGCACGCAGCGGCGGAGCGGCGCGACACCGAGCAGGTCGACCCGGCGTGGGACGACTTCAACGAACGTGTCGCCGCGCTGACGCTGTCGTGGGACCGCGGGCCGCAGGCCCGCCTGGCGTGCACGCCGGCCGATGTGGCGGAGCGCGTGCTGCGGGCGGTGGAGGCGAAGCATCCGCGTGCCCGCTACCGCGTCGCCCCGTCGGCGACGCTCATGCTGGGGCTGCGTCGCGTGCTGTCGGAGCGGGCGTTCGAGCGCGTGCTGCGCACGCAGTTCCCGTCGCCGAAGCCGGGGGCCTAGCGGTACCTAGCGGTCGGGGCGCTCCTCGCCCGCCGGTCTCAGTCGGCGGGTCGTCTCGCGCGGCCGCCGCGAACCCGTCGGGTCGTTGCGTCGCCCCTCGCGCCGGGCGAGGTCGCGATCGGCGAACAGCCACGCCGGCCGCGGCTCGATGAACGGCCGGAACACCCACCTGACCGGCCGCGTCGCGAGGCCGAGCGAAATCAGCACCGACGCGACGATCACGATCGGCAGCCACAGCCACGTCGGCTCGAGATGGCGCAGCACGCCCGACTCGCGGAAGGGGTACAGCACGAAGGAGTGCAGGAGATAGACGTACATCGTGTACTGCCCGAAGTGCGTCCACCAGTGTGTGCCGCGCGGGACGAGCGCGAGGAACGCGGTCACGAGCACGAGCGCGATCGCGATGAGCGCCAGTCGCACGCCGCCCGCCCACCACTGCGTGCCGCCGATCGACGAGTAGTTCTCGTCGTAGAACAGCCACGCGCCGAGGTTCATCTCGCGCCAGTCGTCGATGAAGAACCATGCGACGAGCCCCGCGACGGCGAACGTGCCGATCGCGCCCGCGAACACCCACCACGGCCGGCGATCGAGCAGTCGCAGGCGCTCGACGATGTCGTGCTCGCGCAGCCACCAGCCGAGTGTGAAGAACGGCAGCAGGCCCATCGTGCGCGACAGCGACAGCGTCGAGTCGATGTTCGGCAGGTAGCCCGCGCCGATCGAGATCACGATCGTCCACGCGAGCGGCCACCGCAGGAGCGCGAGGTAGGGGAGCACGAGCCGGAAGATGCCGAGCGCGAGCAGGAACCACAGTGTCCACGAGGGCTGCGTGAGATTGGGGTTCGCCTGCCCCTCGACGAGCCACTTCGTGAGGGTCCACAGCGCCTCGAAGATGACGTACGGCACGAGGATGTCGGTGATCACGCGAGCCATCTGCCGTCGGCTCGGCGAGTCCGAGCGCGAGAAGTAGCCCGAGATGAGGGCGAACGCGGGCATGTGGAACGCGTAGATCACGAGGTAGAGCCCGAGCGCGATGTCGGAGTCGTACGTGAGTCGTTGGATCGCGTGACCGAGGACGACGAGCGTGATGCAGGCGAACCGCGCGTTGTCCCAGAAGGGCACTCGGCGCTTCGCGCGCGGCGTGCCGACGCTCCCCGTGGCCGGCGAGGCGGGGGATCCGGATGCCGCGGCTGCGGCCGCGCTGTGTGAATCGGTCATGGCGGCGAAGCCACACTATCCCCGGTTCGCGCGGGCGAGAGGGGCTTGACCGCGAGCCGTGCGGGACGTGTCGTGCGACGCGCCGACCGGTGAGAGTCGCCGCGAGGCTGTAGTCTCGTCGGCGCGATGACCACGATCGACGACGCGATCCAGCGTGACCAGGTGATTCCCGACATCGACTGGCGCACCTTCCCGCCCGGCACGGTGCGCGACACGGTGTCGGCTCCGAGCGGTCCGCTCGCGCGTGCGACGCTCGGCGACCCGACCGCGCAGCGCGTCGTGCTCGTGTCGGGGTTCGCCGGATCCAAGGAGGACTTCCTCCTCATGTTCCCGCTGCTGGCCGAAGCGGGATATCGCGTCGAGTCGTACGATCTCGCCGGCCACTGGGAATCGGTCGACGCAGGGCCCCACAACCTCATCCCGCCGCGTGAGCACTACGACTACCGGCTGTTCATCGATGACCTCATCGCGGTGCTGGAGGACGGTCCGACACCCGCGCATGTGCTGGGCTACAGCTTCGGCGGCATCGTCTCGGAGCTCGCACTCGTCGAGCGGCCCGACCTCTTCTCGAGCCTCACGCTCATGTCGTCGGCGCCCGCGGTGGGCCAGGTGTTCCGCGGCGTCCGGCACATCGGGCCGCTGTCGGACGTGGACCCCCACAAGGCGGCGGGGCTGATCCTGTGGGGCATCCGGTACAACCTCAATCGGTCGCCGTCGCACCGCATCTCGTTCGTGCGCGACCGCATGGACGTCACGCGGCGCGAGGCGATCGACGACGTGGTGCGTCTCATGATGGACACGCCCGACGTGCTGGACGAGGTCGCGGCGATCGACATCCCGAAGCTCATCGTCGTGGGCGACAACGACCTGTGGCCGACCGCGCAGCACATGGAGTACGCGAAGCGCATCGGCGCGCGCATCGCGATCTATCCGACAGGTCACGCGCCGTGCGAGGGGACCCCGCACCAGGTCGTACGCGACATGCTCGCGCTGTTCGCGGACGCCTGAGACGGCCGGTTCCGGGGCCGTCTCAGGCGTGCGGGAATAACCTTGGCGCAGAGGCGTTGCACGAGTTACATTCACTTGCATAGATACGGATGCTCCGGCATCCGAGAGCGGAAGAGATCGTGAGCGACACCAGCAGCACGTGGCAGGGGATGCAGTTCGGCATCTTCACCGTGAGCGACATCACGCAGGACCCCACCACGGGCCGCACTCCGAGTGAGGCCGAGCGCATCCAGGCGACCCTCACCATCGCCAAGCACGCCGAGGAGGTCGGTCTCGACGTCTTCGCGCTCGGCGAGCACCACAACCCGCCGTTCTGGTCGTCGTCTCCTCCGACGACACTCGCCTACATCGCGGGGCAGACCGAGCGGCTCATCCTCTCGACTGCGACGACCCTCATCACGACGAACGACCCGGTGAAGATCGCCGAGGACTACTCGATGCTGCAGCACGTGTCGCAGGGTCGCATGGACCTCATGATCGGGCGCGGCAACACAGGCCCGGTGTACCCGTGGTTCGGAAAGGACATCCGCCAGGGCCTGCCGATCACGATCGAGAGCTACAACCTGCTCCACCGCCTGTGGCGTGAGGACGTCGTCGACTGGGAGGGCCAGTTCCGCACCCCGCTGCAGGGCTTCACCGCGACACCGCGTCCGCTCGACGGCGTGCCGCCGTTCGTGTGGCACGGGTCGATCCGCACCCCCGAGATCGCCGAGCAGGCCGCGTACTACGGCGACGGCTTCTTCGCGAACAACATCTTCTGGCCGAAGGAGCACTACCAGCGGCTGATCGGCCTCTACCGCCAGCGTTACGCCCACTACGGGCACGGCACGCCCGAGCAGGCGATCGTCGGACTCGGCGGCCAGGCGTTCATGCGACCGAACTCGCAGGACGCCGTGCGCGAGTTCCGCCCGTACTTCGACAACGCGCCCGTCTACGGCCACGGGCCGAGCCTCGAGGACTTCATGGAGATGACGCCGCTCATGGTCGGCTCGCCCCAGCAGGTCATCGACCGCTACGCGAGCATGCGCGAGACGTTCGGCGACTACCAGCGCCAGCTGTTCCTCATGGATCACGCCGGCCTCCCGCTCAAGACGGTGCTCGAGCAGCTCGACATCCTCGGCGGCGAGGTGGTGCCGGTCCTGCGCAAGGAACTGCAGCGCGGACGCCCCGCCGATGTTCCGGATGCCCCCACCCACGCCGCGCGTGTGAAGGCCGCCTATGGCGATGGCGAGCCGCGACAGGCCGTGCCCGGCGCGAACCGCGGCGACAACCTCACTGCGGGGTCGCCGTACCAGGACGCGCACGCGACCCGGCCGGCGGCCGCCGCCGGCGCCGCGTTCGGCGCGGCCGCGACCGCCTCCACCCGTCCGGTGAGCGAGCGAAGCGAGACGAGCCGATGACCGCCCGTCGCATCGCCGTCATCTCGGCGGGGCTCTCGAACCCCTCGTCGACGCGCATGCTCGCCGACCGGCTCACCGCCGCGACCGTCGCGGCCCTTCGACGGGCCCAGGGACCGGATGGAGAGGGCATCGAGGCGGAGGTCGACGTGTTCGAGCTGCGCGACTACGCGCATGACATCACGAACAACCTCCTCACGGGTTTCGCGCCTCCGGCCCTCGAGTCGATGATCAACGCGGTCGTCTCGGCGGACGCCATCATCGCGGTCACGCCGATCTTCTCGACCAGCTACTCGGGTCTGTTCAAGTCGTTCATCGACGTGCTCGACCCCGACGCACTCACCGGCAAGCCCGTCCTCATCGGTGCGAACGCCGGTACGCCGCGCCACTCGCTCGCGATCGACTACGCGATCCGGCCGCTGTTCGCCTACCTGCACGCCGAGCCCGTCTCGACGGGCGTGTTCGCCGCCTCGAGCGACTGGGGCGGCTCGGGCGACCAGGTCGCGTCGCTGTCGGAGCGCATCGACAAGGCCGCACGCGAGTTCGCCGTCGCGATCGCGCGCAAGAACCCGGCGACCGCATCCGATCCGTTCGACCCGGCGAGCTACCTGGGTGAGGGCCGATCGTTCGGCCACCTGCTGGGCGGCCTCGCGGGCGAGTGACGCGCGAGGCGCGATTCAGCCCAGCGCGATGTCGTGGACCGCGCGGAGAGGCCGCCAGGCGGTCTCTCCGCGCACGGTCGTCTGCGGCAGGACGTCGGCCGCCGCGAGCGGACCCGCGTCGATGCCGGCGAGCCGCTCGAGGTCGACGATCGGCGCCTGGAACGTGCGGAACCCGCCGAGCGGCGCGACCGTCAGCCCGCCCTCGCGCAGGTCGAGCAGCTCGGACTGGTCGAGCACGAATCCCGTCGCGCCCAGGCGTCCGTCGCGCGAGGCATCCGCCCACGCGACGACCTTCCAGAACCGGCGCGGGATCGCGATTCCGCGGTAGACGGGGTCGTCCTCGGCGAGCACCGGAGCAGTGAAGGCCGAGATGCGCTGGTGGGTGGCATCCGCGAATTCGAGGACATGGTCCTCGAGACCCAGCCACAGCTCCTTCGACTGGTTGAACGCGCTCGCCTGCGGAGCGGCGTTCGGATAGAAGAACGTCGCCGCCATCGCTGTGCGCGCGTCGGCGGGATCGCCCCACCCCGGATCGCGTCGGCGAACGAGGTGGCCGCGGTCGAGGTCGTTGCGCGCGTAGAGCTCGGGGCCGGCCTGCTCGTGCGCGGGGACGCGCTCGTCGAGACGCCACCGGCCCTGACGCGGAAGGTCGACCAGCGACCCGCCGTCGACGTTGACGCCTGTGACCCGTGCGAGACGCCGCCGCGGGTCGAGCACGACCGTGAAGCGCGGGTAGTCGAGCTCGCGCATCGGCTCGTCCGTGCGGGGCCGGGGGAGCGGGACCTCGATCCCGAGGAACTCCTGGTCGTACATCCGCCACCTACACGTACCCGAAGGTCACGGGGAAGACCGCGACGACGACGGCGGCCCATGCGAGGTACACCGGGAGGAACGCCGTCTGCCACGACTCGAGCGCGGCGAAGCGCTCGCGCCCGAAGACGAACCGCGTCTGCAGCCACGTCGCTCCGACGAGGTTGACGAGCAGGATCAGGTTGAGCCCCAGCGACGCGAGCTTGTTCGGGCTCGAGCCGTACTCGGCGATCCGCCCGACCATCGACACGAGGACGAGCACGTCGACGACGAGCACGCTCGCCAGCAGCACGAGCTGCAGGCGATCGAACCATTTCGGAGGCTGCAGCGGGTCGCGCGCCGACAGCGAGTACAGCAGCAGCGCGAGCGCGAAGATCACGGTGACGTCGAAGACGATGAGCAGATTGCGCTCGCCGAACACGACGGTCGTCCCGTCGCTGCCCGCGGTGATCCCCTGCACGATCCACGCGGCGATGAGCGCGAGCAGCAGCAGCGTGAACAGGGGCGTGAACACCCTCGTGAGCACGGGCGCGATGTTCTCGACCACGCTCTGCTTGGCCTCGACGAGCCAGGCCGCCACGAGCACGGCGCCCGCCGCGCCGCACGGCAGGAGCCACTCGCCCACGAACGGCTGGGCGTCGATGCCGATCGAGCCGAAGACGCCCAGCGTGATCGCCGTGATGACGGCTCCGCCGAGCGCGATGAGCGCGTAGTACACGAGCCATTCGCCCGAGAACCGGATGAAGTCCATGCGCGCGCGGCTCGAGCGCCAGTCGCCACCGGCATACGCGATCCCGACGACGAGCCACATCGCCACGACGGCGTGCATCGCCGACAGGGCCTGCGTCGCGCCGTCCGGCTCGAACGGGTAGGCGTTCAGCACGACGGCCGTGATGGCGAACGGCACGAGCACCGCGACCGCGGTCACGGCGCTCGCACGCCGGCGCATGAGGAAGTGGGTCGCGAGGAACGGCAGCACGAGCACGCTCGCGTTCATGAGCGCACCGGCCGGCCCGTCGGGGAGCAGCATCGCCGCGAGCCGCACGGCCAGCGCGGCGCCGACGGCGAGGCCGAGGGCGAGCCGGAGACTCCGCGAATCGGATGCCTGGGGTGCGGCATCCGGCATCACCAGCTGCTTCCACATTCGTTCCGAATGCTCGCGAGCGAACTCCTTCGAGAGCTCGTCGAGGCGCCCCATGCGCTTCACCGCGACGAGGAACGCCTCGTCAGGGGCGAGGCCCGACGCCTGGAGCCCGTCGATCTGATCGCGCAGGTGGCTTTCGAGCTCGTCGACGTCACGCGCGATCGCGTCGCGACGCGCGACGAACTCACGCCATTGCGCGATGCGCTCCTCCAGCTCGCCTCCGGTCATGCCGACCCCTCCCGATGTGGTCATTCCGCCCAGGCGAGGTCAGCCCGCGCGCTCCCGCGGCCGTCCCATACGCGGTTGAGCGCGTCACTGACGACCTCCCATTGCCTGCGCTGTTCCGCGATCGCGGCGTGGCCGCTGGGGCTCAGCCGGTAGTGGCGCCGGCGTCGACCCGTGGGCGAGATGCCCCACGAAGCCTCGACGTAGCCGAGCCGCTCGAGTCGGTGGAGCAGCGGATACAGCATGCCGTCGCTCCACTCGAGCTCGCCGTCCGACAGCTCGCTCACGCGCTGCAGGATCGCGTACCCGTACGACTCGCCCTCGGCGAGGATGCCGAGGACGAGTGGCGTCGCGACCGCCGCGACGAGGTCCTTGCCGATGCGCACCGTGCCACCCCCAATACCTAGAACTGCTAGGTACATAGAACCACAAGGTAACACGCATCTCGCGCGCCGTCATGCGCGTCGTGGAGGCTCCTCGATCGTCCGGCGGGCGAGCAGGGCGGCGACGAAGAAGCACGCCGCGCCGATCGCCGTGCCGAAGTTCGCCATCGCCGCGCTCACGAGATCTCCCGTGGCGGGCCGCACGAACGCGGCCACCGCCGACACGCCGAACGCGATCGATCCGAGCAGGTTCAGTCCCGTGCCGTGCCACGTCCGCGCGTCGCGATCCCACAGCTCGCCGCGGTCCTTGGTGGCGACCACCGCGAGGGCGGACGAGACGAGGAACGCGATCGAGCCCCACGCATCCGGCCGCCATCCGGCACCAGCTCTGTCGGGCTCGATGATCGCGGCGACAAGCGCAGCCCCTGTCGAGGCGTTGAACAGGAGCGTTCCGGCGAACTGGATCGCCGCCGCCCACCAGTCCGTGCGGTCGGCGCGGTTCATCCGGGTGTCGGGCGCGCGACGGCCGCTCAGCAGGAGCTGGATGAGGCCCGCCATCGTGAAGAAGATCGAACCCGCGAAGAACGTCGCGTTCGTCCAGACGGGTCCCGCCCACGATGAGTACGCCGGCAGGACGCCGACGAAGAACAGCGCGGATCCGACCGCGAAGCCCCAGGATTCGCGCCTCAGACGTCGCACACGCCGTGTGGCGCGATCGGCCGCACCGCGCATGTCAGTGATGGAACGTCGGCCCTAGGCCGGGGTGGGGCATGGGCGCGTCGAGCGAGTCGAGGAAGTAGGTCTCCTTCCGGATATCGTCCAGGAGGCCCTCCGCGAGGTCGCGGCTGAGTCCGTTGCGGCACACGATCCGCATCACCGTCTGGTCCGACAGCTCGCCCGACAGCGGATAGGCGGGCACGAGCCAGCCCTTGATCCGCAGCCGCTCCGACAGGTGGTACAGCGTCCACTTGTCGGTGTACCCCGGCCGGAGCCGCCACGCGAAGACCGGGATGTCGGTGCCGTCGCTGAGCAGCTCGAAGGCGTCGAGCTCGGCCACCCCCGATGAGAGGTACGTCGCGACATCCTGCGACGCCTGCTGGATCGCCGTGTAGCCCGCGCGACCGAGCCGCAGGAACCGGTAGTACTGCAGCAGCACCGGGGCGCCTGGCCGCGAGAAGTTGAGGGCGAACGTCGGCATCGATCCGCCGAGGTAGCTCACGCGGAACACGAGGTCTTCGGGGAGCGCGGCCGTGCTGCGCCACACCACCCAGCCGACGCCGGGGTAGACGAGGCCGTATTTGTGCCCCGACGTGTTGATGGACTGCACGCGCTCGACGCGGAAGTCCCACTCGAGGTCGGGCTGCAGGAACGGCGCGACCATCGCCCCCGAGGCCCCGTCGACGTGCATCGGGATGTCGAGCCCGGTCGCAGCCTGGATCTCGTCGAGCTTGGCGGCGATCGCCTTCACCGGCTCGTACGCTCCGGTGTACGTCACCCCCACGATCGCGACGACGCCGATCGTGTTCTCATCCACGACGTCCTCGAGACCCGTGCCGTCCATGAGCGGATGCTCGGCGGTGACCGGCACGAGCCGCATCTCGACGTCGAAGTAGTTGCAGAACTTCTCCCAGCACACCTGGACCGCCGAGCTCATGATGAGGTTCGGCTTGTCCGCCGGCCTGCCCGCCTCGCGACGCGCGTGCTGCCAGCGACGCTTGAGCGCGAGCCCGCCGAGCATGCACGCCTCCGACGAGCCGATCGTCGACGTGCCGATGACGTCCTCGTCGTCGGGCGCGTTCCACAGGTCGCCGAGGATTCGCCAGCAGCTCTCCTCGATCGCCGCCGTGGCCGGGTACTCGTCCTTGTCGATCATGTTCTTGTCGGCCGAGTCGATGTAGAGCCGGTCGGCGTGCTCGTCCATCCACGTGCCGACGAACGTCGCGAGGTTCAGCCGCGCGTTTCCGTCGAGCATCGTCTGGTCGCGGATGACCCGGTACGCCGTCTCGGGAAGCATCGAGTCCTCGGGAAGCGTGCGGTAGCGCGCCGTCGTGGCCTCGCCTACGCGGGTGAACGTCGGCTGGAGCGCGTCGTCGTGAGTCATGCTGTCCTCCGTCGGATCGGGGACCGGCTCGCGTGCGAGTGCGCGCACGGAGCGGTGCCGATGTGCGCGGGACGGTCCTTGTGGGCGTGAACCTATTGCCCGACCGTCGGGACGTCACCGCGCAGATCGCGTGAAACCGAGTCGGATGCTCAGGAGGCGGCCGCGCCCGCGCTCGCTGTGCGACCCGTCGCGGCCATCGCGACCGTGAGCGCGATCGCGGCCCCCGCGACGACGAGCGAGAGCACGAGCCAGTCCTCGGCGCCCACTGCGCCCGAGAACGACAGGCCGACCACCGCGGCGGCCGAGATGCAGCCGATCGAGCGGGCCGTCTGGAAGAGCCCTGCGGCTTGGCCGACGATCGTGGGCGGCGCCGTGCGGTAGAGCGACTGGGTGAGCGAGATGAGCACGAACGCGTACGGGATGCCGACCGCCGCCATGAGCAGCAGCACGATCCACCACTGCGACGACAGGGCCAGCAGCGGGAGTGCGGCCGTCGCCACGACGAGCCCGCCCGCGCCCGCGAGCATCGTCCGGCGCACGCCCCACCGGTCGATGAGACGCTCGATCGGCCGCGCGAGCACGGCGTTGAACGCCGCGAGCGGCACGAGCATCGCGCCGACGATCGCCGTCGAGTACGACGCATACTCCTCGAGGTATTGCGGGATCCCGAAGAGCGTGCCGTAGAGCACGATGTTGCCGATCACGAAGAGGACGTACACCCGCACGAGCGGCAGATTCTCGGCGAGGAGCCGCAGATCGACGAAGGGCACCCGCGCGCGCAGCTCGCGCCACACGAACAGGGCGCACGCGACGACCGCGGCCGCGAGCAGCAGCCATTCCGGGGCGGTGGGGAGGGCGAGCAGGAACATGAGCATCGCGACCACGGTCGCCGCGAAGGCGAGCAGGCCGGGGATGTCGGACTCGCTCAGTGTCCGCCGGATCGGGACGTGATCGCGCGGCTCGTCGCGCGGAATGAGGATGCGCGTGCTGACGATCGCGAGCAGCGCGAGCGGCACGTTGATCCAGAACACCGCCTCCCATCCCGCGACGAGGATGAGCGCCCCGCCGACGACGGGCCCGATGGCGGCCGTGCTCGTGTCGATGAGCTGGATGCGCCCGATGACCCGGGCCGCGTCGAAGCCCCCGCGTGGAGCGAGCGAGCGCAGCAGGGCCGCGGCAGATGGGAACGCGGCGGCCGTGCCGACCGCGAGGACCACGCGCGCGACGCACACCCACTCCAGCGACGGCGCGAACGGACCCGCGGCGCCGGCGATCGCAACGATGATCATGCCGAACGTGAACACGCGGTGGGCGCCGTACCGGTCGGCGAGGCGGCCCATGAGCGGCTGCAGCACGGCCGACGTGAGGTAGAAGACCGTGATGACCCAGGTGACGGTCGCGACGTCGATCGAGAACTCGCGGCGCAGCGTCGTCAGGGCGACCGCGATCATGCCCGAGTTCAGCGCACTCAGCGCCGTACCCGTGCACAGTGCGGCGACGATCCAGGCGGCCCCCGCGCGCGGAGGCGACTCCCGGGCCGAGGGGTCAGTCGCCAGGGTCGATCTCCCCGGCTTCGATGGCAGCCTCGCGCACCTCGAGCTCCTGGTCGTCGACGTCCTCCTCGACCGACTCGAGGGGGTCGATCGTCGGCGGCGGAAGCTCCAGCTCGTCCTCGTCGTCGATCGGCACCTCGCGCTCGTCGTCGGGGATCGGCTCGTGGAAGTCGCTCATGTCACTCCTCGCCTTCAGGGGGCAGGTCGGCCGGGTCGACGTCCTCGAGGGGACCGGCCTCGGGGTCGGACCCGTCGAGGTCGGGCAGCTCGTCGGCCTCGTCGGAGATCTCGTGGAACGTCGGATCGAAGACCATCGCCGTGCTCCTTCGCGTCAGCCGCTCTTGCGGCGGAACTCTCGCTTGGTCACCGCGCCGTGCGTGCCGTGGATCGCCGAGTCGCCGTCGAGGTGCGCCTCGCCCTCACGGTGCTGCGCGTTCTTCTTGTCGAGTGCCTCTTTGAACTTTCGCTTCATCTCTTCGGATGCGGCGCCCGCCGGCTTGTCGTCGGTGCTCATGCACCAACCCTAGGGGCGCCGCCGCGGGGTCGCCACCTGTGCGGAAGACCCCCAGGTGGGTCCGCAGAAGCCGCACTGCTAGGATCGACGAGGCTGCCTTTGCGGCATCCGCTCAATTCAACATGAGCTTTCACGGAGCAGGCCGGCAGGAAGCTGGTCCCCTGTGGTGGGTTCCCCGACGCGACGCGGCGGGTGATCTTCTACTGGTGACCAGCGCTGGCGAATCCCGCGGCGATGCCGCGCGTCGAGATCTGCCTGTTCCTGCTCCTTCGAGAAACCCTCGCCCGGCACACGGCCGGACGAGGCTAAAAAAAGAAGGAGAGACCTCTTGGAAGGTCCTGAAATCACGTTCGCCGAAGCCGTCCTCGACAACGGACGCTTCGGCACCCGCACGGTCCGGTTCGAGACCGGACGCCTGGCACAGCAGGCCCAGGGCGCCGTGGCGGCGTACCTCGACGAGGAGACGATGCTCCTGTCGGCCACCAGCGCCAGCAAGCAGCCCCGCGAGGGCTTCGACTTCTTTCCGCTGACCGTCGACGTCGAGGAGCGCTCGTACGCGGCCGGAAAGATCCCCGGATCGTTCTTCCGTCGCGAGGGCCGCCCCTCGACCGACGCGATCCTGGTGTGCCGCCTGATCGACCGTCCGCTGCGCCCGTCGTTCGTCGACGGCCTGCGCAACGAGGTCCAGATCGTCGTGACGGTGCTCTCGATCGCGCCGGGCGAGTTCTACGACGCGCTCGCGATCAACGCGGCATCCGCGTCGACCCAGATCTCGGGTCTGCCGTTCTCGGGTCCGATCGCGGGCGTGCGGCTCGCGCTCGTGCCGGGTCACGGCGAGCACCCCGACCAGTGGGTCGCGTTCCCGAACACGAAGGTCCTCGAAGAGGCCGTGTTCGACCTCGTCGTCGCGGGCCGCGTGCTGGAGGACGGCGACGTCGCGATCATGATGGTCGAGGCCGAGGCGACCGAGCACAGCTGGAACCTCATCAAGGCCGGCGCCACCAAGCCCAGCGAGGAGATCGTCGCGCAGGGTCTCGAGGCGGCCAAGCCCTTCATCCGCGAGCTCGTCGGGGCGCAGAACGTCCTCGCGAACTCGGCGGCGAAGGAGATCCAGCCGTACCCCGTGTTCTTGCCCTACAGCCAGGAGACGTACGACTTCGTCGCGTCGCGCGCGTACGACGATCTCGTCGGCGTGTACCAGATCGCCGACAAGATCGAGCGGCAGAACGCCGACGACGCCGTCAAGGAGCGCGTCAAGGCGGAGCTGGTCGCCGCGGTCGAGGCCGGGGAGCTCCCGGCGGTCGCGACGGTCGAGTTCTCCGCCGCCTACAAGTCCGTGACCAAGAAGATCGTGCGTGGCCGCATCCTCACCGAGGGCGTCCGCATCGACGGTCGCGGCCTGGCCGACATCCGTCCGCTTGACGCGGAGGTGCAGGTCATCCCGCGCGTGCACGGCTCGGCGATCTTCCAGCGCGGCGAGACCCAGATCCTGGGCGTCACGACGCTGAACATGCTCAAGATGGAGCAGCAGATCGACTCGCTGTCTCCCGTCACGCACAAGCGCTACATGCACCACTACAACTTCCCGCCTTACTCGACGGGTGAGACGGGTCGTGTGGGCAGCCCGAAGCGCCGCGAGATCGGCCACGGCTTCCTCGCCGAGCGCGCGCTCGTGCCGGTGCTTCCGTCGCGCGAGGAGTTCCCCTACGCGATCCGCCAGGTGTCCGAGGCGCTCGGTTCGAACGGCTCGACGTCGATGGGCTCGGTGTGCGCGTCGACCCTCTCGCTGCTGAACGCGGGTGTGCCGCTGCGCGCCCCCGTCGCCGGCATCGCGATGGGCCTCGTGTCCGACGAGGTGGACGGTCAGACCCGCTACGCGGCGCTGACCGACATCCTCGGCGCCGAGGACGCGCTCGGCGACATGGACTTCAAGGTCGCCGGCACGAGCGAGTTCGTCACCGCCATCCAGCTCGACACGAAGCTCGACGGCATCCCGTCGTCGGTGCTGTCGGCCGCGCTGCAGCAGGCCAAGGACGCGCGTCTGCGCATCCTCGACGTCATCAACGCGGCGATCGACGGTCCCGACGAGATGGCGCCGACTGCTCCGCGTGTGATCAGCGTGCAGATCCCGGTCGACAAGATCGGCGAGCTCATCGGCCCCAAGGGCAAGACGATCAACGCGATCCAGGACGAGACCGGCGCCGAGATCTCCATCGAGGAGGACGGCACCGTCTACATCGGCGCGACCGACGGCCCGTCGGCCGAGGCCGCGCGCGCACAGGTCAACGCGATCGCCAACCCCACCAACCCCGAGGTCGGCGAGCAGTTCCTGGGCACGGTCGTCAAGATCGCGACGTTCGGCGCGTTCATCTCGCTCCTCCCGGGCAAGGACGGCCTGCTGCACGTCAGCGAGGTCCGCAAGCTCGCGGGCGGCAAGCGCGTCGAGAACGTCGAGGACGTGCTGGGAGTGGGGCAGAAGCTGCTCGTGCGCATCACGAAGATCGACGACCGCGGCAAGCTGTCGCTCGAGCCGGTGCTCGAAGAGGCCGACCAGGAGAGCCGTGCGGCTGCCAGCGTCGGCCCCGAGGCTCCTGCCGAGGGCTGATCAGGGCGTAAATCGCGGATGCCCGTCCCTCCCGTTCGCGGAGGGGCGGGCATTACCGTGCGGGGGCATGGGGCCCTGTCCGCCGAACGGGGGACGAATCGACGCACACGCGCCTCATCGTGATGCAAGCGTTATGCAATGTTTATCGTAGGTTCCCCGCAACGACCGGTCTCGTCGGTGGCCTGCCCTAGCCTGTAGTTACGTGCCGGGGGGCACACAGCATCAAAAGGTCACGATCTGTCCTCTAGGACATCGTGAGGGGGTGTGGCACATGGCTTACTTCGACGTCGAATCAAAGCGTACGGCGACGCATCTCGCAGCCGTGGCCGCGAGCGCGACGGATGCCGCGACGCCTCCTGCGCCGCATCCGTCGGAACCCATCCCGGTGCAGGGTCCCGCGGTCGGCGAGGGCGTCCGCGTGCGACTGGGCGAGACGGGTCACGAGATCTTCCCGCTCATCCTCGGCGGCGCCGAGTTCGGCTGGAATGTGGATCTCGAGTCGAGTCACGAGATCATCGACGCGTTCGTCGAGTTGGGCGGCAACGCCCTGCACACCGCCGACAGCTTCTCGGGCGGCCGCAGCGAGCACATCGTCGGCCAGTGGCTGCACTCGCGCGGCATCCGCGACGACATCGTGCTCATGGTGCGCGTCGGCGGAAACCCCGACCACCCGGGCCTCGGCCCCGTGAACCTCGTGCGCGCCGTCGAATCCTCGCTCACGCGTCTGCGCACCGACCGCATCGACGTGCTCTACCTCGACGCGACGGCCGACACGACCACCGCGCTCGAAGACACGCTCGCGACCGCCGAGTGGCTCGTCGAGTCGGGCAAGGTGGGCTCACTCGGGGCGATCGGCTACACAGCCGCGCAGCTCGTCGAGGCGCGCATCTACGCGTCGGCGGGCTTCCCGCGCATCACGGTGCTCGACGTTCCGTACAACGTGCTGCGCCGCCACGAGTTCGACGACGACCTGCGGCTCGTCGCCGGCGCGCAGGGCATGGCTGTGACCCCGTCGCACGCACTCGAGCACGGCTTCCTCGCGGGTCGTCACCGCACGCGCGTGCGCGGTGCGCTCTCGGTGCGCGGCGCTCAGCTCGCGGCGAACCTCAACCGGCGCGGGAGCCGAACGCTGCGTGCGCTCGACGCGGTCGGATCCGAGCTCGGCGTGCCGGATGCCGCGGTCGCGGTGGCGTGGCTGCTCGCGCAGCGTCTCGTGACGGCGCCGATCGTGAACGCGTTCGCGCCGCAGCACGTCGAGGAGCTCGTGCAGGGCGTCGGCGTGCGCCTCAGTCGGGCACAGCTCGCCGACATCGGTCGGGCGTCCGAGTAGGTCTGCGCCCGGCTGTCCACAGCCCGCGTCGGCGAGCCGGGTCGCGCGCATCGTTGTCGTAGGGTGGAGGGGCGCCTCTGAGCGCGCAGATCCCCCCGACGAAGTGAGCTGGTGTGACGCACTACATCTACCTCGTGCGGCATGGTGAGCATCAGGACGCCGAGCACGGCCTCGCCGACGGACCCCTGTCGCCGCGCGGCCGGCGACAGGCCGCACTGCTGGCCGACCGCCTCTCCGGCGTGCCGTTCGATTCCGTGTGGCACTCGCCCCTCGAGCGCGCGAGCCAGACGGCTCACGCGGTGGCCGACCGCATGCCGTCGGTGAACCCCGAGCCGTCGGCGCTCCTGTTCGACTGCGTCCCCACCGGCATGACCCCCGAGACGCCGGCCGCATTCGAGCCCTTCTTCGGCGGCGTGACCGAGGCCGAGATCGAGGCCGGCCGCGCCCAGATGGGCGACGCCGTGAGCGAGTTCCTCGTGCGACGGCCGGGCGAGGTGCACGAGCTGCTCATCACGCACAACTTCGTCATCGCGTGGTTCGTGCGTGAAGTGCTGCAGGCGCCCGAGTGGCGGTGGATGACGCTGAATCAGGCGCACTGCGGGCTCACGGTCATCGCCCAGAAGCAGGGCCGCCCGTGGACGCTCGTGTCGCACAACGACATGGCGCACCTCCCGGTCGAGCTGCGCACGGGTCTGCCCGAGACCTACCCCGTCTGACGCACGTCAATCGAGCGTCTTCGCGTACCAGCGCGTGGCGTTCGGGTTGTCGTTGTACGGCTCGATCCGCCTGAAGCCGCTCGCCGCATACAGGCCGCCCGCCGCCTCGAGGGTGTGGTGGGTGTCGAGCACGAGCTCCGCGGCCCCCCATTCGCGCGCACGGCGCTCGAGATCCGCGAGGAGCATCCGTCCCCATCCCCGCCCGCGCGTCGCGGGGGAGAGGTACAGGTGCTTGACCTCGTAGCGGACGCCTGCAGGGCCGTCGGGAACGCGACGGATGCCGCCGCAGCCGACGGGCGTTCCGTCGTCACGCACCATCACGAACACGCCGGTGGGCGGCTCGAACGCGGCCGGATCGGGGAACACGGTGCGGTAGCCGCCGCCGGGGAAGATCTCGGCGCGGAGCGCGAAGTAGTCGGCGAGGAGGGCATGTGCTTCGGGCGAGTCGACGGATGCCTCGACGAATTCGGCCATCCCTCGATCCTAGGTCGGTCGGTCGGCGTCTCCGCGCGCGCGATTAGGCTTGACGCATGACGACGCGCGTGGCCATCGTGGGCGGAACCGGCAAGCTCGGCGGCATCATCCGCTCCGTCGTCGAGGCCGAGGACGGCTTCGAGGTGCACGCCGTGCTGTCGTCGAGTTCGACGCTCGACGAGCTCGACGGCGCCGACCTCGTGGTCGACGCGTCGTCGCCGGCGGTGTCGATCGACGTCGTCCGCGCCGCCATCGAGCGCGGCGTCAACGTGCTGGTCGGCACGTCGGGCTGGTCGGCCGAGCGCATCGCACTCGTGCGCCCGCTCGTGGCGGCCGCCGGCACCGGTGTCGTGTTCATCCCCAACTTCTCGCTCGGGTCGGTGCTCAGCACGGCGCTCGCCGCCGCGGCGGCGCCCTACTTCCCGTCGATCGAGATCGTCGAGGCGCATCGAGAGACGAAGATCGACTCGCCGAGCGGCACCGCCGTGCGCACCGCCGAGCTCATCGCGGCGGCGCGCGGTGCGGTCGGTCCGGTGGAGTCGCCGCACGTCGATCAGCGCGCCCGCGGTCAGCAGGTCGCGAGCGTGCCCGTGCACTCGCTGCGCCGCCCGGGCGTCGTCGCGAAGCAGGACGTGATCCTCTCCGGGCCGGGGGAGTCGGTGACCATCACGCATGACACGATCGACCCTGCTCGCGCGTATGCGCCCGGCATCCGCATCGCCCTTCGCGCGGCGCGCGATGCGCAGGGCGTCCTCGTCGGCCTCGACAGCTTCATCGACCTGGGCGTCCGGGTGCCGGGCACTGTCGAGGAGCCGCCCGTCGCGGACGGGGACGTCTCGGGACAGGTCGCCGGCGTGACCCCCGCATGAGCGCGCGCATCGGCGTCTTCGTCATCGCGGCCGCGCTCGCGCTGTACATCGTGCTCGTCGGGCAGCGGGCCGTGCTCCTGCTCATGAGCGGCGACCCGGTCGGCGTCCTCATGGGCGTCGCCCTCGTCGTGCTGCCGCTCATCGCGGCGTGGGGGCTCGCGCGCGAGCTGTGGTTCGGCGTGCGCGCCGAACAGCTGGCGCGCCGCCTCGAGGGCGAGGACGCCCTGCCGACCGAGGAGGTCGGGGTGCGCCCGAGCGGGCGTGTGCTGCGCGAGGACGGCGACGCCGTCTTCCCCGCGTATCGCCGCGAGGTCGAGGAGAACCCGGAGGACTGGCGCGCGTGGTACCGCCTCGGGCTCGCGTACGACGCGGCCGGCGACCGCCGCCGGGCGCGCGAGGCCGTGCGTCGCGCGATCCGCCTCGAGTCGGTCGAGCGCCGGGCCGCGGCCGGGGGCTGAGCCGGGCCCCGAAGGCGTCGAGATCGCACGAATGACCGCGGCATGCGGCATCCGGTCGTCGTTCGCGCATCCTCGGCACGGGTAGGCGACCGGCGGGGGGTAGGGGGTAGGCGACGGGCGGGCGGTCAGGCGGAGGCGGGAACCGCGGCGGCGACCGCGTCCTCGACGCGCGGATGCATCCATGTGAAGCCGGACGCCTCGAGCTTCTCGGGCACGACGTGCATGTCCGAGGTCAACAGCGTCTCGGTCGCGTCGCGCCCGAGCACGAGCTTCATCGCCCACTCCGGCGCGCGCACCAGATACGGGCGGTTCATGCGCACCGCGAGCGAGAAGCCGAGGTCGTTGGCCGTGGCGCGCGTGGGCCCCGCGAGGTTGACGGGCCCGTCGAGACCCGCGTCGATGACGTGACGGATGCCGCGCACCGCGTCCTCGAGCGAGATCCACGGCCACGCCTGGGTGCCGCGCCCGATGGGGCCGCTCACCCCGAAGCGCGTGAGGAGGATGAGGGGCTTGAGGATGCCATCCGGGTGCACGATCGGCGCCGTCCGGACGACGGCGACCCTGGCGTACCGCCCCGCCGCGAACGCGGCCGTCTCCCATTCGCCGACCAGATCCGCGAGGAAGGAGTCGCCGCGCGGGGAGTCCTCGGTGAGCCGACGGCCGGGCGCCGTCCCGTAGTAACCCGCGGCGGACGCGGACACGAAGGGCGGCGCATCCGCCCCCAGTTCGCGCACCGCACGAGCGATCGCCTGCGTCGGCGTGATGCGCGACCACAGCAGGGTGTTCTTGTACTTCCCGGTCCACGGGAAGCGGCCGATGCTCGCGCCGTTGAGCCCGACGACGGCGTCGGCGCCCTCCAGCACGGCGGGGTCGAGCGGCTCGGCGCGCGTGAGCCACTCCACCTCATCCGGATGCTCGGCGGGACGCCGGACGAGGCGGGTCACCGCCACGCCGTCCGCGCGGAGGCTGTCGGCGAGCGCGCGCCCGATCAGGCCGGACGCGCCGCCGATGACGACGCGCCGGCCACGATCGGATTCAGGCAAGCGTCGCCTCGAGGGTGATCTCGATGCCCGCGAGCGCCTGCGACACGGGGCATCCGGCCTTCGCCGCCTGCGCGATGCGCTCGAAATCCTCGGGCTCGATGCCGGGAACCACCGCGTTGACGTTGAGGTGGCTGCCGGTGATGCCGGTGCCCGGCTTGAACGTGACGGATGCCGTCGTGTCGATCGACTGCGGGGGAGTGCCGTTCTGCGCCAGCTCGTGCGACAGCGCCATGCTGAAGCATGACGAATGCGCCGCGGCGATGAGCTCCTCGGGAGTCGTCGTGGAGTTCGACCCCTCGCTGCGGGCCTTCCAGTTCACATCGAACGTGCCGGTGCCGGAAGAGACCAGGGTGACCGTGCCCTGGCCGTCGGCAAGGCTGCCCTTCCAAGCGGTGGTGGCTTCGCTCGTGACGGTCATCGGTACCTCCTTGTCGCCGGCACCCGCCATTCGGACGCCGTTCCGTCAGCCTAGCCACGCGGCAGGCGCGATGCGACGACTTGACGCGGTGTCGTCAGGCCGTGGCGCGCTCGCGGCCGACCAGGCCCATGCGCTGCAGGAGAAGGTAGAGCTGGCACCCCAGGCACAGTCCGAACACGGCGTTGAGGAACGCCGCGACGAACGCCATGGCGGCCGCGATCGGCAGCGCCCACGGCACTCCGACGAGGTGCAGCACGAGGCCGATCGACGTCACGAGCAGACCGACGCCCTGCGCGAAGCGAGGCGGGCGCGGGTCTTCGAGCTCGGTGGGCGGGCTCAGGCGCGGCTGCACCGCCTTGCGGTAGAGCACGCCCCACGGCGCGGTGCGCGGTGAGAGCACGCCCCACAGGAACAGGAGCGCGATCACGAGCAGCAGGAGGAACGCGGGGTCGAGGACGCGCTGCGCGATGGACGCGTAGCCGATCGCCCACTCGGCCCCCGGCACGAACGTCGCTTCGGCGAGCGGCTGATACGCGAACCAACCGGCGTCCGCGCGCGCCGTCGACAGCCCGGTGAGACCCAGGAGCACGTCGACGAGCAGCAGCACGCTCGTGATGCCCGCGGCGAACCGGGGTCCTCGGGGATCGATGCCGCGTGCGGGGGTGTCAGACATGCGTGGCGGCCTCCGAGGTGAGACGTGCGAGCTCGAGCTCGAGCACTTCGCGGTTGGGGGCGCCGCCGAATCGTGTCTGGACAGCGCCGTTGCGGTCGAGGATGAGCGTGGTGGGGGTCTGCAGCACGTGGAAGTGGCGCGCGATGTCGGGCCGGTGCGTCAGGTCGATGTCGAGGTGGCGCACGCCCTCGTGGGCGGCGGCGACCGCGGCGAGCGTGCGGTGCACTCCGGGGCAGCGCGCGCACAGCTCGGTGGAGAACTGCAGCAGCGTCGCGTTCTCGCCGAGGCCGTCGGCGCCGAGGCGCTCGGGCTGCACGATCTCGTGCGGGATGTGGCGGCGCGGGCGGTTCTGACGCCAGCGCAGGAAGACGCCGAGGGCGACCGTCGCCGTGAGCAGCACGGCGAGGCCGACGAGAGCGCTCACGAGATCCACAACGAGCCAGGCTAACTGCAATCACCTGAATAGAGGCCGGATGCGGCGCAATGTGACGAAAGCCGCGTCACACGACGCCCGCCGTCGCTCCTCTGCGATGGGGGTGGGCGCGGCTAGTGTGGCAGGCGTGACCGACGAAGCCATCACCGAGCCAGAGATCGAGTTCCGCAGCGACGTCACCGTCGAGATCGTGCGCGCGAGCGCGTCCGATTCCGACGTGCTGTTCGCCGCGCGCGTGTCGACGATGGGCGAGCAGACGCTCGAGTCCGCGGCGGCGGGCACCGAGGCATCCGCTCGCGATCGCGGCCTCATCAACTACCTCATGCGCGACCGCCACGGATCGCCGTTCGAGCACAACTCGATGACGTTCTACGTGCAGGCGCCCATCTTCGTGTTCCGCGAGTTCATGCGGCACCGCATCGCGTCGTACAACGAGGAGTCCGGTCGATACCGCGAGCTGCGCCCCGTGTTCTACGTCCCCGCGCCCGATCGGCGGCTCGTCCAGGTCGGCAAGCCCGGCGCGTACGAATTCCTGGAGGGCACGCCCGAGCAGGCCGCGATCGTCGACGAGACGACGCGCGAGGCATCCGTCCACGCGTTCCGCGCGTATCAGCGGATGCTCGACGCCGGCGTCGCGCGCGAGGTCGCGCGCATCGTGCTGCCGCTCAACATCTACTCGTCGATGTACGTGACGATGAACGCGCGCTCGCTCATGAACTTCCTCTCGCTGCGCACGAAGGTCGAGGGCACGCACTTCCCGTCGTTCCCGCAGCGCGAGATCGAGATGTGCGCCGAGAAGATGGAGGCGATCTGGCGCGAGCTCATGCCGCTGACGCACGCCGCGTTCAACGCCAACGGGCGCGTCGCGCCGTAGTCGAGGAGCCGGATGCGACAGGAGGAGATGTGACGACAGCGCTCATCACCGGCGCCGGCTCCGGCCTCGGCGCCGAGTTCTCCCGGCAGCTCGCCGCGCGCGGCGCCGACCTCGTGCTCGTCGCGCGCGACCGCGAGGCCCTCGAGGAGCTCGCGGCGCGGCTGACTTCGCGTTACGGCGTGCAGTGCGAGGTGCTCGTCGCCGATCTCGCGAAGCCCCGGCAGCGGGCGAAGGTCGTCGAGCGCATCGTCGACGAGGAACGGCCCATCGAAGTGCTCGTCAACAACGCGGGGTTCGGCCTGCCGCTCGCGTTCGAGCGCAACGACATCGAAGACGAGGCACGGCACCTCGCGGTGCACGTCGAGGCGCCCATGCGGTTCATGCACGCGGCGCTGCAGTCGATGCTCGCGCACGGTCACGGGCGAATCATCAACGTCGCCTCGGTCGCCGCGTTCACACCGCGCTCCACCTACGGCGCCGTCAAGGCGTGGATCGTGAGCTTCAGCCGCTGGGCGAACACCGCGTACCGACCGCGCGGCGTGACCGTCACGGCGGTGTGCCCCGGCTACACGCACACGAACTTCCATGAGCGCGCGGGGCTTCCGCCGGGACAGGAGGGCGTGCCGTCGTTCATGTGGCTCGACGCGCCGGCGGTCGTCGGCCAGGCGCTGCGCGATTCGGCGCGCGGCAAGGCGGTGTCGATCCCGTCGCTGCGCTACAAGGCGATCGTCGCGGTGTCACGGATCCTCCCCGCGGGCATCGTCGCGTCCGCAGCGCGGCGCGGCCGCTGAGCGCCGCCGAAGCAGGCCGGAACGAGGAACGGCCGCCCCTCGGAAACCGATAACCTGAACTCCATGACGCATACGGGCAACCCCTTCGGACAGGTGCTCGTCGCGCTCGTCACCCCCATGACGGCCGACGGCGAGGTCGACTGGCCCGCCGTCGAGAAGCACATCGACGACGTCATCTCGGCAGGAGCCGACGGCGTCGTCGTGACCGGCACCACGGGCGAGACCTCGACGCTCACCGACGCCGAGAAGGTCCGGCTCGTGGAGGTCGGCAAGGACGTGGCATCCGGCCGCGCCAAGATCATCACGGGCGGCGGCTCGAACGAGACCGCGCACGCGATCGAGCTCTACAAGGCGAGCGAGCGCGCGGGCGCCGACGGCATCATGATCGTGACGCCGTACTACAACAAACCCACGCAGGCCGGCATCCTGACGCATTTCCGGCTCGTCGCCGACGCGACCGACCTCCCGGTGATCCTGTACGACATCCCCGGCCGCACGGGGGTGCCGATCGCCTACGAGACGATTTTGCGTCTCGCGAAGCATCCGAACATCCTCGCGATCAAAGACGCCAAGGGCGACTTCAGCGAGGTCAGCCGTGTGCTCAACCAGACCGACCTCATGTACTTCTCGGGCGACGACGCGAACGTGCTCCCGCACCTCGCGATCGGCGCGACCGGGCTCATCGGCGTGACCGCGAACATCGCGGCCCAGCCGTACCGCGAGATCGTCGACGCCGTGAACGCGGGTGACCTGCGCCGCGCGACGGCCGCGCACAAGAAGCTCGAGCCGCTCGTGCGCGCGGTCATGACGCACGTGCCCGGCACCGTCTCGGCGAAGTACATCCTGCACGGCCTCGGCCGCATCGGCAGCCCGCGCGTGCGACTGCCGCTCGTCGGACCGGAGGAGTGGGAGGCCGCGATCATCGAGGACGAGCTCGCGCTCGTGCGCGACGTCCCCGGCGTCGACTTCTCGAACTTCCGCCCCGATCGCAACGCCGCCGCGGGCGGCGCATTGCCGAAGGTCTCCGGCACGACGAGATGAGGGCGGTCCGTCGGGCGCGCAGCGCCCGGTGACGCGAAAGGCGGATGCCGCGTGGCATCCGCCGAGGAAAGGCGATCGGAAGGCGATCAATGCCCAACACCGTGTACGACCCGCCGGCTCTTGCCCAAGGCACGCTGCGCGTCACGCCGCTCGGCGGGCTCGGCGAGGTCGGCCGCAACATGACGGTCTTCGAGTACGGCGGCAAGCTGCTCGTGGTCGACTGCGGCGTGCTCTTCCCCGAAGAGCACCAGCCGGGCGTCGACCTGATCCTGCCCGACTTCGAACCCATCAAGGAGCGCCTCGACGACATCGTCGGACTCGTGCTCACGCACGGCCACGAGGATCACATCGGGGCCGTGCCGTACCTGCTCAAGCTCAAGAGCGACATCCCGATCCTGGGCTCCGGCCTCACGCTCGCGCTCACCGAGGCGAAGCTCAAGGAGCACCGGATCAAGCCGTACACCCTCACGGTCGCCGAGGGGCAGCGCGAGAACGTCGGGCCGTTCGACCTCGAGTTCATCGCGGTGAACCATTCGATCCCCGATGCGCTCGCGGTCGCGATCCGCACGCCGGCGGGCACCGTGCTCGCGACCGGCGACTTCAAGATGGACCAGCTCCCGCTCGACGGGCGCCTCACCGACCTGCGCGCGTTCGCGCGCCTCGGGGAGGAGGGGGTCGATCTCTTACTGCCCGACTCGACGAACGCGGATGTCCCGGGGTTCACCCCGCTCGAGCGCTCGATCGGACCCGTGCTCGACCAGGTGATCGCGAAGGCGCCGCGGCGCGTGATCGTCGCGAGCTTCGCGAGCCATGTGCACCGCGTGCAGCAGGTGATCGACGCGGCGTACGCGCACGGCCGTCGCGTCGCGTTCCTCGGACGCAGCATGGTGCGCAACATGACGATCGCCGAGGAGCTCGGGTACCTCAACGTGCCCGAGGGCGTGCTCATCGACTACAAGCAGGCGCGCGAGCTGCCCGACGACCGCATCGTCTACATGTCGACGGGGTCGCAGGGCGAGCCGATGGCCGTGCTGTCGCGCATGGCGAACCTCGACCACGAGATCGAGCCCGGCCCGGGCGACACCGTGATCCTCGCGTCGAGCCTCATCCCGGGCAACGAGAACGCGGTGTACCGCGTGATCGACGGCCTCACGAAGCTCGGCGCCAATGTCGTGCACAAGGGCAACGCGAAGGTGCACGTCTCGGGCCACGCGGCCGCGGGCGAGCTGCTGTACTGCTACAACATCCTGCAGCCGCGCAACGTGCTGCCCGTGCACGGCGAGTTCCGCCACCTGCGTGCGAACGCCGCGCTCGCTCAGGACACCGGCATCGCGCCGGAGCGCACGATCATCGGCGAGAACGGCACCGTGGTCGACCTGCGCGACGGCCAGGCATCCGTCGTGGGTCAGCTCGACCTCGGCTTCGTGTACGTCGACGGCTCCACGGTGGGCGAGATCACCGAGGCGGACCTCAAGGACCGCCGGATCCTCGGCGAGGAGGGCTTCATCTCGGTGATCGTCGTGGTCGATGCCGCGACCGGCAAGATCATCTCGGGTCCCGAGATCCACGCGCGCGGCTTCGCAGAGGACGACGCGGTGTTCGACTCGGTCAAGCCGAAGATCGCCGCCGCGCTCACCGAGGCGGCGCAATCGGGCGTTCGCGACACGCACGCGCTGTCGCAGGTCGTGCGGCGCACGATCGGTCGCTGGGTCAACCAGTCGCTGCGTCGGCGTCCCATGATCGTTCCGCTCGTCATCGAGGCGTAGCCCCCTCGGATCCGCGCCCTCCGGAGCCCGCGCGGTGCGCCGCGTGGCTACCGGGCGATGTCGTCCGGCGCGCTTACGGTGGAATCTATGGCCAGGAGCACCAGCCCGACCACGAACGGTCGTGCGCCCGCGAAGGGATCGTCTTCGCGCGCGTCGAAGTCCTCCGCGGGCTCGAAGGGCGACGCCCCCACGAAGGCCGCGCGCTCCGCGCCGGCTCCGAGGCGGTACGTCGGCGAGCCCGAGCGGCCGCCGGTGATCGTGCGGCTGTGGCTCGGCCTCGCCCATGCGACGGGTGCGCTGTTCCGCGCATTCGGGCCCGAGACGCTTGAGAAGGAGCAGCGTCGGGACGGCTTCCCGCTGCTGCTCGTGCTCCTCGCGGTCGCCGGCGCGATCGTGGAGTGGTTCTTCATCGGCAACGACGTCGCGGGCACGATCAGCGACTACACGGCGGGCGCGCTGGTCGGTCGCGAGGCGTTCGTGCTGCCCGTGCTGCTCCTGCTGCTCGCGGGCTGGATGTTCTGGCATCCGTCGTCGGTGCACGACAACGGGCGCATCGGAATCGGCTTCGGCCTGCTTCTGTGGACGATCGCGGGCTTCTGTCACGTCGCGGGCGGTCGCCCGCAGCCGCCCCAGGGGCTGCCCGCGCTCAGCGAGGCAGGCGGCCTGTTCGGCTGGATGATCGGCGAGCCCCTCGCGCTCGGCCTCACCGACATCGGGGCGTACATCGTGCTGTCGCTGCTGGCGGCGCTGAGCGTCCTCATCATCACGAAGACGCCGCCGAACCGCATCGGGCGCCGCCTGGGCGAGCTGTACACGTGGATGTTCGACGCCGAGCCGCGCGCGGTCGACGACGCGGCATCCGACACCTCGACCGAGTCGGACGACCCGTCGCTGCCGTGGTGGCGTCGCAACAAGACCGGGCGCGAGAAGGACCCTGACGAGGGGTCGATCCCGAGCGATCTGACCGAGCTCCTGCCGCCGGGTGCGTCGGAGGGCGGGTTCGAGCAGGCGGTCACGCCTCCGGTGATGCCGGATGCCGCGACCGAGGTCATCGTGCCGTCGGCGCCGCCCGTGCCGTCGACCGGCAAGAGCGGCACGGCGCTCGTCGACGACTCGGCCGCGCCGCACGACGACGGCACGCTGCCCGGGCTGTCGGGGCTCGGAGGCGACGGTCCGCGTACGCCGCCGTCGACGCCGTACCGCCTGCCCTCGGTGTCGTCGCTCGCGGCGGGGACGCCGCACAAGGCGCGCTCGCAGGCCAACGACGACACCGTGCGTGCGATCACGGGCGTGCTCGAGCAGTTCGGCGTCGACGCGCGTGTGACCGGTTTCTCGCGCGGTCCGACGGTGACGCAGTACGAGATCGAGCTCGGCCCGGGCGTCAAGGTCGAGCGCATCACGGCGCTCACGAACAACATCGCGTACGCCGTCGCGTCGAACGAGGTGCGCATCCTCGCGCCGATCCCCGGCAAGAGCGCGATCGGCGTCGAGATCCCGAACACCGACCGCGAGATCGTGACGCTCGGCGACGTGCTGCGATCGGATGCGGCGCAGCGGTCGACGCATCCGATGACCATCGGCGTGGGGAAGGACGTCGGCGGCGGCTACGTCGTGGCGAACCTCGCGAAGATGCCCCACCTGCTCGTCGCGGGCTCCACCGGCTCCGGCAAGTCGAGCTTCGTGAACTCGATGATCACGAGCCTGCTCATGCGCGCGAAGCCGTCCGAGGTGCGCATGGTGCTCATCGACCCCAAGCGCGTCGAGCTCACGAACTACGCGGGTGTGCCGCATCTCATCACGCCGATCATCACGAACCCCAAGAAGGCGGCCGAGGCGCTGCAGTGGGTCGTGAAGGAGATGGACATGCGGTACGACGACCTCGCGTCGTTCGGATTCCGCCACATCGACGACTTCAACCGCGCGGTGCGCGCGGGCGAGGTGAAGGTGCCTGCCGGCAGCGAGCGGGTGCTCAAGCCGTATCCGTACCTCCTCGTCGTCGTCGACGAGCTCGCCGACCTCATGATGGTCGCGCCGCGCGACGTCGAGGAGTCGATCGTCCGCATCACGCAGCTCGCGCGTGCGAGCGGCATCCACCTCGTGCTCGCGACGCAGCGTCCGAGCGTCGACGTGGTGACGGGTCTCATCAAGGCGAACGTGCCCTCGCGCCTGGCCTTCGCGGTCACGAGCGTCACCGACTCGCGCGTCATCCTCGACCAGCCCGGCGCAGACCGGCTCATCGGACAGGGTGACGGCCTGTTCCTGCCGATGGGCTCGTCGAAGGCGATCCGCGTGCAGGGCGCGTGGGTGAGCGAGCCCGAGATCGAGAAGGTCGTCGCGCACGTGAAGGGCCAGGCTCTGCCCGAGTACCGGCCGGACGTGCAGACGGTCGCCGCGAAGAAGGAGGTCGACGCCGACATCGGAGACGACCTCGATCTGCTGCTCGCGGCGGCCGAGCTCGTCGTCTCGTCGCAGTTCGGCTCGACGTCGATGCTGCAGCGCAAGCTGCGCGTCGGGTTCGCGAAGGCCGGCCGGCTCATGGACCTTCTCGAATCCCGCGAGATCGTCGGTCCCTCCGAGGGCTCGAAGGCACGCGACGTCCTCGTGACGGTCGAGCAGCTTCCGACGGTGCTCGCGCGCCTGCGCGGTGAAGACGTTCCCGACGAGCCCGCCGCCGGCGGGGGAGCGGATGCCGAAGCCGACGACCGGTACGACGGCGACGCCGTCGACCGCCAGTTCGACGGCTACCCCACCGAGGAGGCCGGCGGCGACGAGGACGCGTGGGGGCTCACGGGGCGCGACTGACGCTGTTCGCGAGCGCCGTGCAGGCGCCGCGGGGCATCGCGTGAACCTCGATAGGCTCGGGCCATGGCGATCCCCCGACAGCTTCCGAACACGATCACGATCGTGCGGATCCTGCTCGCACCGCTCTTCCTGTGGATGCTCCTCGCCGACGGAGGCGCCGACGGTGCGCTCCGCTGGTGGGCGGCGGCGCTGTTCATCGTCGCGATCGCGACCGACGGCGTCGACGGATACCTCGCCCGCAAGCATCACATCGTCACCGACCTCGGCAAGCTGCTCGATCCGATCGCCGACAAGGTGCTCACGGGCTTCGCGTTCATCGGGCTCTCCATCCTCGGCGAGCTGCCGTGGTGGGTCACGATCATCGTGCTCGTGCGCGAAGTGGGCATCACGGTCTACCGCTTCATCGTCGTGAGCGACCACGTGCTGGCGGCCGCGTGGATGGGCAAGCTCAAGACGGTCGCGCAGGCCGTCGCCCTCTCTCTCGCGCTGCTGCCGCTGTGGACGGTCGTCGGGGAGTGGACCCTCTGGGTCAACATCGTCACGATGTGGATCGCCGTCATCCTCACGATCGCGAGCGGCATCGACTACGTGGTGACCGAGGTGCGGGGCGCCCGCAGGAACAGGGCGTCGTCGTGAGCGAGCCCGACGAGGCGGCTCGCGCGCTCGTGGCGGCGCTCGGTTCGAGAGGCTGGTCGCTCGCGATCGCAGAGTCGCTCACGGGCGGGCTCGTCGTGGCGACGATCGTGTCGGTACCGGGTGCTTCGGCAGTGCTGCGCGGGGGAGTCGTCGCGTATGCCACCGACCTCAAGCGTTCGCTCCTCGGGGTGGACGCCGACCTGCTCGCGCGGCGCGGCGCGGTCGATCCCGACGTCGCGCTACAGATGGCGCAGGGCGTGCGCGTGACGGCCGGGCGCGATGGTGTCGCCGCCGACGTGGGCATCGCCACGACGGGCGTCGCCGGCCCCGACCCGCAGGACGGGCAGGCCGTCGGGACGGTGTACGTCGCGGTCTCCACGCCCGTCGAAACGCGCGTGGAGGGGCTCGCCCTCGAGGGCGGTCGCGCCGAGATCCGGTCGGCGGCGGTGCGGCATGCGCTGCGCCTGGCACGCGATTGCGTGGAGGGTGCGGATGCCTCGGGAGAGGCATCCGTGTGATTGCACAATGCGGGAACAACTCGTGTTGCGTGTCGGTTACATTCGGCGATTCCCACCCTTTCCACAGCGCGCGGGATTAGATTGAGTCCAGTCGCTGTTGTACTGTTGTCCACCCGGACACGGTGGGATCCGATGTGAGGAGGGGCCGGACATGATCCTTGTACGTCACGAGATCGGCGAAGTCCTGCGTGATTTCCGCCAGCAGAAGGGCCGTACCCTCCGTCAGGTCGCGAGCCGCGCAAGCGTCGCGCTCGGATACCTCAGCGAGGTCGAGCGGGGTCAGAAGGAGGCGTCGAGCGAGATCCTCGCGTCGGTCGCCGAAGCACTCGATGTCCCCATCTCGACGATCATGCGCGAAGTCGGCGATCGCATCTCGGTCCTCGAGGGCCTGCAGACCTTCCCCGACGTGGTGCCCGACGACCTGATGGCAGAGGTCGGTCCCGAGCTGTCGCTGCGCTGAGACCTCCATCGAGCAGGCCCACGATCAGCCGGGGAGTGTCATGCGCTTGAGCGAGTTCGAGCGCGCCGTCCAACACGAGTTCGGTCCCCGGGCGGGGGCGATCCTCTCCGACCTCGTCCTGACGGGCGTGGGCAATCGCACCGCGAATCAGGCGCTCGAGGCCGGCGTTCCGGCGCGCGACGTGTGGCTCGCCGTATGCGAGGAGATGGACGTGCCGCCCGAGCGCCGCTACGGCGTCGGACGGCTCGAGCCGAAGCGCCGCTGATCTCAGACATCCGTCGACCGCCCACCGGTGTTCCTCCGGTGGGCGGTCGCTTTTCGCGGGGTCGGGCGCGGCGTGTCGGATCGAAGATCCGTTCGATGTGAGCGTAGGCTCCTGCACAGCTGGTGTCGATCGGGCGTCTGTCCACGGGTCGGGAGGAGCGTGAGCCGCATGTCGGAAGCCCTCCCTAGCGTGGGACCCGTCCAAGACACCACACGCCTTGTCGCAGCATCGAGTCCACCCCGGGCAGAGCGCGACAGCCTACAGGCGACGGACCGCGACCAGAAGGAGCATGCGATGCCATCACCCGCCGACCGCGAGAAGGCCCTCGAATCGGCCCTCGCGCAGATCGATCGGCAGTTCGGAAAGGGCTCGGTCATGCGACTGGGCAGCGACGAACGTGCTCCGGTCGAGGTCATCCCCACCGGCTCGATCGCCCTCGACGTCGCCCTCGGCGTCGGCGGGCTTCCGCGCGGCCGGATCATCGAGATCTACGGACCCGAGTCGTCCGGTAAGACGACGCTCACGCTTCACGCGATCGCCAACGTCCAGCGTGCCGGCGGCATCGCGGCGTTCATCGACGCGGAGCACGCACTCGACCCCGACTACGCACAGAAGCTGGGCGTCGACATCGACCAGCTGCTCGTGTCGCAGCCCGACACCGGTGAGCAGGCGCTCGAGATCGCCGACATGCTCGTGCGGTCGGGTGCGATCGACCTCGTCGTGATCGACTCGGTCGCCGCGCTCGTGCCGAAGGCCGAGATCGAGGGCGAGATGGGCGACTCCCACGTCGGCCTCCAGGCGCGACTCATGTCGCAGGCGCTCCGCAAGCTCACCGGTGGTCTCAACCAGACCAAGACGACGGCGATCTTCATCAACCAGCTGCGTGAGAAGATCGGCGTGTTCTTCGGCTCGCCCGAGACGACCGCGGGCGGTAAGGCGCTCAAGTTCTACGCGTCGGTGCGACTCGACATCCGCCGCATCGAGACCCTGAAGGACGGGTCGGATGCCGTCGGAAACCGCACTCGCGTCAAGGTCGTCAAGAACAAGATGGCCCCGCCGTTCAAGCAGGCGGAGTTCGACATCCTGTTCGGATCCGGCATCTCGCGCGAAGGCAGCCTCATCGACTTCGGCGTCGAGCACGGCATCGTCAAGAAGTCCGGCGCGTGGTACACGTACGACGGCGAGCAGCTCGGGCAGGGCAAGGAGAACGCCCGCAACTTCCTGCTCAAGAACGAAGACGTCGCGGCCGAGATCGAGACGAAGATCAAGGCGAAGCTGGGCATCGGCGCGGTCAAGGGTGCCGTCGAAGCGCCCGTCGACGACCTGGCGGCACGCCGCCCGGCCTGATGGTCCGATTCGCAGACGACGGGGGCGAGCACGCCTCGGCCGAGACCGAGCGCGGGCTCGCCCCCGTCATCCCTCTGTTCGGCGGGGGCACCACGCCCCGCGTACACGCGCCTGCGCCGGAGACCGAGGTCGTCGACGCCGGGACGGATGCCGTGTGGCACCCGACGTGGGTGAGCAGCCGCTCCGACGAGTACGGGCCAGCCGACGACGACTCCGGTGAAGATCGCCCCGCGGCATCCGAACTCGCCGAGAAGCTGCTGCTGAAGAGGCTTCGCACGCGGTCGCTCTCGGTCTCGGAGGCACGATCGTTCCTGCGTGAACACGAGCTCGACCCCGCATCGGCAGACCTCGTCTTGAGCAGGATGATCGAGTTCGGCTACCTCGATGACACGGCGCTCGCCGAACAGCTCGTCCATACCGCGGTCGATCGCAAGGGGCAGGGCAGGCAGGTGATCGCGCAGACCCTCGTGAAGCGGGGCATCCCGCGCGAGATCGCCGACGAGGTGCTCTCGACGCTGCCCGACGACGACCTCGATCGCGCACTCGAGTTCGCACGTGCGAAAGCGCGCAGCATGAGCGCGCTCGACCGCGACACGGCCCTGCGCCGACTCGCTGGTCAGCTCGCCCGGCGCGGCTACCCGGCGAACGTCGCGCTCACCGCCGCGAAGCAGGCGCTCGACGAGAGCGGCGGTTCGTCGGGCCTGCGGTTCCGCTGACGATCGCCGGGGGCATCCGACCGCGGTCGCCGGGACGCCCGACGGGCCGACCTCCCAGCGCCGGCTCGTAGAATGACGCCATCATGACCTCCCCTTCTTCCACGCCGACGCTCATCGCGCCGTCGTCCGCGGCGGTGGGCGCCGACGGCCGCGTGCGCACGTACGAAGTCCGCACCTTCGGCTGTCAGATGAACGTGCACGACTCCGAGCGACTCTCCGGGTCGCTCGAGAGTGCGGGGTATGTCCGCGCCGGCGCCGGCGAAGAGGCCGACATCGTCGTGATCAACACGTGCGCGGTGCGTGACAATGCGGCCGGCAAGCTCTACGGCACCCTCGGGCATCTGAAGTCCCGCAAGGACCGTCACGAGGGCATGCAGATCGCCGTCGGCGGCTGCCTCGCACAGATGGACAAGCAGGCCGTGCTCGAGAAGGCCCCGTGGGTCGACGTCGTGTTCGGCACGCACAACATGGGCTCTCTCCCGACCTTGCTCGAGCGCGCGCGACACAACGGCGAGGCCGAGCTCGAGATCCTCGAGTCGCTCGAGGTGTTCCCTTCGACGCTCCCCACCAAGCGCGACAGCGTCTACAGCGGCTGGGTGTCGATCTCGGTCGGCTGCAACAACACGTGCACGTTCTGCATCGTCCCGAGCCTGCGTGGCAAGGAGAAGGACCGTCGCCCGGGCGACATCCTCAACGAGATCCGACTCCTCGTCGAGGACGGTGCGATCGAGGTCACGCTCCTCGGCCAGAACGTCAACTCGTACGGCGTCGAGTTCGGCGATCGCCAGGCTTTCGGCAAGCTCCTCCGCGCCGCCGGCGAGATCGAAGGACTCGAGCGCATCCGCTTCACAAGCCCTCATCCGGCCGCATTCACCGACGACGTGATCGACGCGATGGCCGAGACGCCCGCCGTCATGCCGCAGCTTCACATGCCGCTCCAATCGGGGAGCGACCGCATCCTGCGGGCGATGCGCCGCTCCTACCGCAGTGACCGGTTCCTGGGCATCCTCGATCGGGTGCGGGCGAAGATGCCGGACGCCGCGATCTCGACCGACATCATCGTCGGCTTCCCCGGCGAGACCGACGAGGACTTCGAAGACACGATGCGCGTCGTCGAGCAGGCGCGCTTCGCCAGCGCGTTCACGTTCCAATACTCGATCCGCGAGGGCACGCCCGCGGCCACGATGCCCGACCAGGTGCCGAAGGCTGTCGTGCAGGAGCGCTACGACCGACTCATCGCGCTGCAGGAGCGCATCTCGCTCGAGGAGAACCAGAAGCAGCTCGGCCGCACGCTCGAGGTGCTCGTCTCGACCGGCGAGGGCAAGAAGGATGCCGAGACGCACCGCCTCACCGGACGTGCCGAAGACAACCGTCTCGTTCACTTCGAGGTTCCCGAGGGCTCGCCCACGCCTCGTCCGGGTGATGTCGTGAGCGTCACCGTCACGCACGCGGCGCCGTTCCACCTGCTCGCCGACGCACCCGACGGCGCGCCGCTGCGCATCCGCCGCACGCGAGCAGGCGACGCGTGGGACCGTTCGCAGGCGGAGTCCTGCGCTGTGCCCGCACCGGCCGGTGAGCCCGGACCCCCGCGACCCGTGTCGCTCGGCCTCCCGACCCTCCGCATCGGGGTCTGACCACCTGCCCCCATCGCGCCAAGGCGTTCGCGCTACCGTTTCGTGCGAGCGCGCCCGATCCAAGGGGCGCGGATGAAGGAATCGACAGCGCGAATGTCCCCGAGCAGCGAACCCACCCTGTGGGCGGTCGTCGGCGCGACCGGCACCGGCAAGACCGCGCTCTCGCTCGACCTCGCGGAGGCGCTCGCGGCGCGCGGGCGCCCGGCCGAGATCGTCAACGCCGACGCGATGCAGCTGTACCGCGGCATGGACATCGGCACGGCGAAGCTTCCGGAGGGGGACAGGCGCGGCATCCGTCATCACCTCCTCGACGTCCTCGACGTCACAGACGAAGCCGCCGTCGCGTGGTACCAGGAAGCGGCACGAGCCGCGATCCACGACATCCACGGGCGCGGTGCGGACGCGATCCTCGTGGGCGGGTCGGGGCTGTACGTGTCGAGCGTCCTGTTCGACTTCCGCTTCCCGCCGCACGACGACGAACTCCGCGCGAAGCTCGAAGCGGAGCTCGCCGAGCACGGCCCGGGGGTGCTCTTCGCCCGTCTGCGCGAACTCGACCCGCGCACGGCCGAGCGGATCGACCCGCGCAACGGCCGCCGGATCGTGCGCGCGCTCGAAGTGCTCGCGCAGGGCGAGGCGACGCACGGCGCCGCGCTTCCCGACGAGCCGGTGCTGTGGCATCCGTCGACCCGCATCATCGGCGTGCAGGCGCCGCGCGACGAGCTCGTGATCCGGCTCGACGCGCGCGTGGAGCGCATGTGGGCGGACGGTCTCGTCGACGAGGTCTCGCGGCTGCGGGAGCAGGGGCTCGAACACGGCGTCACCGCGCGACGCGCGATCGGGTACGCGCAGGCGCTCGCACAGTTGAAGGGCGAGGCCACTGAGGCGGAGGCCATCGCCGAGACGCAGGCCCTCACACGGCGCTATGCGCGCAGGCAGGTGTCGTGGTTCCGCAGGTACGCGGGCGTGCTGTGGACGGACTCCGGGGCGGATGCCGCGACCCTGGCAGAGTGGGCTGAATGAGCCTGCGCGTCCGCCCCTTCGAGCGTCCCGACACCGAGTGCGTCATCGCTCTGTGGCGCGCCGCGGGCCTCACACGTGCGTGGAACGACCCCCGCAAAGACATCGAGCGCAAGCTGCAGGTGCAACCCGAGCTCTTCCTTGTCGCGATCGACGGCGACGCCGTCGTCGGATCTGTCATGGCGGGCTACGACGGGCACCGCGGGTGGCTGTACTACCTCGCGAGCGACCCGGCGCGTCGCGGGGAGGGCATCGGACGCTTGCTCGTCACGGAGGCGGAACGGCGGCTCGAGGAGCTCGGATGCCCCAAGGTGCAGCTCATGGTGCGACCGGACAACATCGCGGCGCGAGGGTTCTACGACGCGCTCGGCTACGAGTCGTTCGACATCTGGGCGACCGGCAAGCGGCTCATCGCCGACGCGTGACGACCCGACTCTAGGATTGAGGAATGCCGCTCATCCCGTTCACGAAGGGCCACGGCACCGGCAACGACTTCGTCATCGTCGCCGATCCCGAAGGCGACCTCGATCTCAGCGACGACCAGGTGGCGGCGCTGTGCGATCGTCGGTTCGGGATCGGCGCGGACGGCATCCTGCGCGTCGTGCGCTCCTCGGCGATCCAGGAGGGCGCGGCGACGCCCGAGGCGGAGTGGTTCATGGACTACCGCAACGCCGACGGCTCGAAGGCCGAGATGTGCGGCAACGGCGTGCGCGTGTTCGCGCGCTACCTGCTCCAGGCCGGGTACGCATCGCTTCCCGACGGCGGGACGCTTCCCATCGGCACGCGGGCCGGCGTCAAGACGGTCACGACGGCGCCCAACGGCTTCGAGGTCGACCTGGGTGCGTGGCGGACGGATGCCGACGCGCTCGTGCGCGCTCGCGGACTCGACGTCGCGCGCCCAGGGCAGGGCATCGACGTCGGCAACCCGCACATCGTCGTCGCGCTCGGCTCGACACGCGAGCTCGACGGACTCGACCTCACCGTTCAGCCGCTGCTCGACCCGCAGCCGCCGCACGGCGCGAACATCGAGTTCGTCGTTCCGAGCGATCCGCTCGTGCGGGACGGGGTCGGATCAATTCGCATGCGCGTGTTCGAGCGCGGTGTCGGCGAGACGCTCAGCTGCGGGACCGGCGTCGCCGCGGCGGCGCTCGCGGTGCGCCACTGGGCGGGGGAGGCCGCGCCCGACCGGTGGACGGTCGATGTGCCGGGGGGAACGCTCGGCGTGCGGGTGCGCCGCGACGCCGACGGGGAGCACGTATTGCTCTCGGGGCCCGCCACGCTCGTGTTCTCGGGCGAGGTCTCGCTGGCCTGAGGCATCCGGGTCGGGGTGTGCGCGCTTCGTCTCGACCGGTCGCGTCCTCGCTCAGCGATCGGGAGAACCGTCAGGGGACGTCGATCGGCTCCGTCGGCGGCGTGCCGTGGCGCCGCACGCGGATGACCCGGAACCCTCGGCCGGTGGCGGCGCGATGCACGCTGTACTCCTTGTCGAAGGTCGCCGCCAGCCACCGCTGCAGCGAATCCGACCCGAGGTTGCGCTGCACGACGAGCCACGCGTCGCTGCGTTCGGCCAACCGCGGGATCCAACGCTCGAGCAGCCCGTGCAGTTGGTTCTTGCCGACGCGGATGGGCGGATTCGACCGGATCGTGCGGAACGCGATGTCGTCGGGAACATCGTCGGGCAGCACGGCGTTGACATTCTCGAGTCCGAGGGACTCCGCATTGCGCCGCACGAGGTCGAGAGCCCGCTCGTTGACATCGACGGCCCACACCGTGGCGTGAGGCGACTGCAGGGCGAGGCTCAGAGCGATCGGGCCCCAACCGCACCCCAAGTCCAGAAAGTCACCGCCGGGCGGCGCCGGCGGCGTGTTCGCGAGGAGCACACCCGTCCCGGAGTCGATGTGATCGGGGCTGAACACGCCCGCGGCGGTCGTCACCTCGACGTCACGACCGGCGAGAGCGACCCGGATGCGTCGCAGATTCTCAGCGCTCGCCGGCGACGCACTGAAGTAGTGATCGCTCGACATGGGAGCGAGCGTACCGGGTAGGCCCCAGCAGCGGCGAAGCGAGGCTCCGCGGGGATTGCCCCGCAACCTCATCGGCGTAGAGTTTACGGATGCCTCGGCAGAGGCCCCACGAGAGGAACGAATGACCGACACCACGACATCCCGAAGCACCGAAGAGACCCTCGTCGACCCCGTCGACAGGGTGCTCTCGCGCGCCGACGCGCGGTCCGGGGTTCGTGTCTTCGGCGCGGCGCAGGCTCTTCAGGACGAGACTACGGTCGCGCAGGTCGACACCGACGGCGACCAGTGGGATCGCGAGGAGCGAGCGGCGCTGCGTCGCGTGCCCGGTCTTTCGACCGAACTCGAAGACGTCACCGAGGTCGAGTACCGGCAGCTGCGTCTCGAGAACGTCGTCCTGGTGGGCGTGCACCCGCAGGGCGCGCAGGAGGATGCCGAGAACTCGCTGCGCGAGCTCGCGGCCCTCGCCGAGACAGCCGGCGCGGTGGTGCTCGACGGCGTGCTGCAGCGGCGGCCGCATCCGGATCCCGCCACCTACGTCGGCCGGGGCAAGGCCCACGAGCTGCGCGACATCGTCGCCGCTGTCGGAGCCGACACCGTGATCGCCGACACCGAGCTCGCGCCCAGCCAGCGCCGCGCGCTCGAAGACGTCGTGAAGGTCAAGGTCATCGACCGCACGACGGTGATCCTCGACATCTTCAGCCAGCACGCGAAGAGCCGCGAGGGCAAGGCGCAGGTCGAGCTGGCGCAGCTCGAGTACCTGCTGCCGCGACTGCGCGGTTGGGGTGAGTCGATGAGCCGCCAGGCGGGTGGCCAGGTCGGCGCGGGCGGTGCGGGCATGGGCTCGCGCGGGCCCGGTGAGACGAAGATCGAGCTCGATCGCCGCCGCATCCGGACCCGCATGGCGCAGCTGCGCCGGCAGATCCGCGATTTCGCCCCCGCCCGCGAGGCGAAGCGCGCCGAGCGCAAGCGCAACACCGTGCCATCGGTCGCGATCGCCGGATACACCAACGCCGGCAAGTCGTCGCTGCTGAACCGGCTGACGAGCGCGGGTGTGCTCGTGGAGAACGCGCTGTTCGCGACGCTCGATGCGACTGTGCGTCGCTCCGAGACGTCCGACGGTCGCGTGTACACGCTGACCGACACGGTCGGTTTCGTGCGCAACCTGCCGCACCAGCTCGTCGAGGCCTTCCGTTCAACACTCGAGGAGGTCGGCGAAGCCGACGTGATCCTCCATGTCGTCGACGGTTCGCACCCCGACCCGGCCGCGCAGCTCGCGACCGTACGGGACGTCATCGGCGACGTGGGCGCGCGCGATCTCCCCGAACTCGTCGTGTTCAACAAGGCCGACCTCGTCGACGACGACACGCGGATGCTGCTCCGAGGCCTCGAGCCGAAGGCGCTCTTCGTGTCGTCGCGCACCGGTGAGGGCATCGCCGAGCTGCGCGCCGCGATCGAGGACGCGCTGCCCCTGCCCGAGGTCGAGGTGCACGCGCTCGTGCCGTACGACCGTGGCGACCTCGTGTCGGCCGTGCACGAGCAGGGCATCATCCTGTCGCAGGACCACCAGGAGGAGGGCACGCTCCTGCACGCGCGGGTGGGACGACACCTGGCTTCGAGACTGGCGCCGTACGCCCGAGCCTGACGGCCCGCCGATCGGCATCACCGCCGCGAAGCGTGCGCGGTCGGCGATGGCCCTCGTGCCAGTCGCTGAGCGCGCGCGGGCCCGTCACTCCAGCTCGAGGCGCTCGACGCCGGGCGGGTCGAACCCGAACACCTGACCGAGGAAGCTGAGCTCCGCTTCGAGCGTGCGCACGATCGTCTCGGAGCGCCGGAACCCGTGCCCCTCGTTCTCGAACGGCAGGTACGCGTGCGGCACTCCCTTGCGTGCGAGCGCGTTCCGCAGCGCCTCGGACTGCGCCGGGGGCACGACGCGGTCCTCCAGCCCCTGCTCGATGAGCAGCGGTGTCGTCAGCCGGTCGAGGTGCGACAGCGGGGAGCGCTGGACGTAGAGCTCCTCTGCCTCGGGAAGCGGGCCGACCATGCCGTCGAGGTACCGCGATTCGAAGTCATGCGTGTCGCGCGCGAGCGCGCGCAGATCGGCGACGCCGTAACGGCTGATGCCCGCCGAGAAGACGTCGCTGCGGTAGAGCGCGCACAGCACGGTCCAGCCGCCGGCCGATCCGCCCGCGATCGCGAGACGGTCGGGGTCGGCGAGACCCGCGTCGGCGAGCCCGCGTACGGCAGCGACGACGTCATCGACGTCGACGACACCCCACTGGCCGAGGAGCCGCTCGCGGTACGCGCGGCCGTAGCCCGTCGATCCGCCGTAGTTGACGTCGAGCACGCCGATCCCGCGACTGGTCCAGTAGGCGATCTTGGCGGATGCCGCGCCCCCGACGTGCGACGTCGGACCGCCGTGGACGAACACGATGTACGGCGGCTTCTCGCCGGCCGGCGCGGTGTGGTCGGGGTTCGTCGGCGGGTAAGCGAATGCGTGCACGGGTCCGTGCGGACCTTCGTACGTGACCGGCAGCGCGCGCGGCGACCACTGCGAACCCCACGGCGCGCTGCCCCCGCTCACCGTCACGACCTCGCCGGGGGCGTCGGCGTCGACGATCCACAGCCCGGTCGGCGCATCCGTTCCCGCACCCGACACCAGCACGCGCGAGCCCGACGCGTGCTCGACGCTCACCCCCGCGGTCGCGGGGCAGGGGAGTGGGGTGGCCTCACCCGACTCGAGGTCGATCGCGACGAGCTCGTCGGCGCCGTTCGTGCGCACCGCCACGACGCGGCCGCCGTCGACGAGCGCGTACCAGCGGGTCCCGAGGGTCCACAGCGGCCCACCCGTGTCGGCGTCGGCGGGCGACACCGGGCGGTGGTCGAGGTCGGCGGACAGTCGCATGCGCCACAGGTTCCACCGGCCGGTCGGGTCGTCGACGTAGAGCAGGTCCTCCGCGTCGAGCCACACCGGCTGGAGCGGGGCGGTCGCGGCATCCGGAGACACCGTCGCCCACTCCTCGACCGTGCCGTCTTCGATGCGGCCCACGCGCAGCTCGGTGCGGTCCCACGGCATCGCCGGGTGGTTCCACGCGATCCACGCGAGGTGATTGCCGCCCGGAGACAGCGCCGGCTGCGCGAGGAAGTCGCTGTCGGCGACGAGATCGGTGACTTCGGGCTCGTCGTCCAGCGAGATGGCGACGAGGTCGCGGCGCGGGCGGCGGCGACCGTTGTGGTCCTCGCGGACGGCGAGAAGCCGCCCCTCCTGCCACGAGAGGGCGCCATAGCGCGTGTCGCCCGCGGCGGGCGTGAGGGGGCGCGGCGGATCGCCGGGCGCCAGCAGCCACACGCGCTGATCGTCCTTCTCGACGAACGCGAGGCGTCCGTCGTCGACCGCGGCCCAGGCGCCGCCGCCGTACTCGTGCACGCGCGAGCGCGCATTCCACGGCGCGGGCAGCACCTCTTCGACATCTCCCGACGCGAGGCGCCTGCGCACGGTCGTGCGGCCGCCTTCGGACGGGACGGTCTCGCCCCACCACACCTCCTCGGCACCGCGGCGGGCGCCGACGAACTGAGCGCCCTCGATGCGCGGCGACGCGGCGGCCACCGACTCCGCGGTGATCGGGGATGGCCAGGTTCCATAGGGCAGCTCGGCGGTCACTCCTCAACGCTAGCCGTGCGCGTCGGCGGTCGCATTCGCGGAACGTGACGAAACACGCGGCAATACGCCGACACATCCCGGCGAGGAGGCGCGCACCGCGGCTATCGTGCTCGCACATGCCCGGCGCCGACCGGGCAGGGAGCGACAGCCGAGCCCGGCACCCGCCCGCCGAGATCCACATGCCCGAGACGGCATGTGCGAGACCCGCGGCCACCAGGCCACTGAAACCGTCCCTGTCCGAGAGACCGCCATGACCGTCAGCTCGCGTCGCTTCGCCGAACGCCCCGGCGCTGTGCCGTTCTCCTTCGAGGTCTATCCGCCGCGAACACCGGATGCCACGGCCGCCCTGCACGAGTCGGTCGAGCGCCTCGCCGACGCGGGGCCCCGCTTCATCTCGGTGACGTTCGGGGCAGGCGGCTCGACGGGCGGCCGCTCGCTCGAGCTGCTGCAGCACATCCGCGAGTCGACGGACGTCGAGCCGCTCGCGCACCTCACGTGCGTCGGCCACACGACTGCACGCGCGGAGGCGCTCGTGCGCGAGTTCCTCGACGCCGGCATCGGCCGCTTCCTCGCCCTGCGGGGCGACCCTCCCGCCGGCCTCGGCGAGGACGACGCGTTCCGCGGTGAGCTCACGCGCGCGGCCGACCTCGTGCGGCTCATCCGCCGTGTGCGCGCGGAGCGCGGCATCCACGACGGACCCGGCGCACCCGACATCGCGGTCGCGGCGTTCCCCAATGGGCACCCGCGGGCGCGACATGCGCATCACGACGTCGACGTCCTCCTCGAGAAGCAGGCTGCGGGCGCGACGTTCGCGATCACGCAGGTCGTGTTCCGCGCCGACGACCACCTCGCGTTCGCGGAGCGGGCGCGGCGCGCGGGCGTCCACATCCCGATCGTGCCCGGCATCATGCCCGTCACGTCCCCCGCGCGCCTGCGCCGCGTGCTCGAGCTCACGGGCGAGCGGGAGCCGACCGACCTCGCGCTCGACCTCGAACTCGCCCCCGACGCGGACGCCCGCCGCGAGGTCGGCGTCGCCCACGCGGCACGGCTGGCGCGCGCGCTGCTCGAGGGCGGCGCATCCGGCATCCACCTCTACGCCTTCAACGTCCACGACACGGTGCTCGCGGTGCTCCGCGAGGCCGGCATCCCCACCCACGAGAAGGAGACCGCACGATGACCGCATTCCCCTCCGGGACGATCCTCGGATATCCCCGCATCGGACGCCGTCGCGAGCTCAAGCGCGCGCTCGAGGCGCACTGGGCGGGAGATCTCGACGACGCGGAGCTCGAGGTCCGCACCGCCGAGCTTCGCCGCGCGACACGCGGGCGGCTCGCCCAGCTCGGCCTCGGCCGCGACGACTCGTCGATCCCCGAGTCGTTCTCCCTCTACGACCCCGTGCTCGACGCGGCGCTCGCGATCGGCGCACTGCCCGCACGCTTCGACGCGCTGCGCGAGCCCGACGGCTCGATCGGACTCGCCGCCACGTTCGCCGCCGCGCGCGGTTCGGGCGAACAGCCGCCGCTCGAGCTGACGAAGTGGTTCGACACGAACTACCACTACCTCGTGCCCGAGATCGGTCCCGAGACGGTGTTCGCGCCGTCGTCCGACCGCCTCGTGCGGCAGTTCGCCGAGGCTCGAGAAGACGGGTTCGTGACGCGGCCCGTGCTCATGGGTCCGGTGACGCTCCTCGCGCTGTCGAAGGCGACGGATGCCGCGGCCCTACGCCCCGGGGGCGCGCACGCCCCCGCTTTCCGACCGCTCGACCGACTCGAGTCCGTGGTCGGTGCGTACATCAGCCTGCTCGCCGACCTCCGCGAGGCGGGAGTGGAGTGGGTGCAGCTCGACGAGCCGGCGCTCGTGAGCGAGACCCTGCCCGTGTCCGCCGCCGAGCTCGCGGCCGCGGCATCCGCTGCCTATCGCGCGCTCGGGAGCGTCACGCGCCGCCCGTCGATCCTCGTCGCCGCGCCGTACGGACAGCTCGGCGACGACGCGTGGCGCGCGCTCGCCGCCGCTCCGATCGAGGCGCTCGCGCTCGACCTCGTGCGCGGCGTCGTGCCGCTGCCGACGTCGGGGCTCGAGGGCAAGACCCTCGTGGGCGGCGTCGTCGACGGCCGCAACGTGTGGCGCGGCGACCTGGCGGCCGCGTGGTCGTCGCTCGAGGCGCTGCGCGGACTGGGTGCACCGGTGGCCGTGGGCACCTCGACGTCGTTGCAGCACGTGCCCCACGACGTCGCCGAAGAGACGGAGCTCGATCCGCGGCTCGTGTCGTGGCTCGCGTTCGCCGATCAGAAAGTCGGCGAGGTGACGACGCTCGCGCGCGGCCTCGCCGAAGGTCGCTCCGCGATCGAGTCGGCGCTCGCCGAGGCATCCGCCGCCCTCGCCGACCGCCGCGATGCGCGCGGCGTGCGCGTCGAGGCGGTGCGTACGCGCGTCGCCGGAGTCTCAGAGGACGCGTTCCGACGCACCGATGCCGCGCGGCGCCGTGCCCTGCAGGAGGGCGAGCTCCACCTGCCGCTGCTGCCGACCACCACGATCGGGTCGTTTCCGCAGACGGCCGAGATCCGCCGCCTGCGCGGACGCCGCGACCGCGGCGAGTTGAGCCAGGCGGAGTACGAGGAGCTGCTGCGGCTCGAGATCACGACGATCGTGGGACTGCAGGAGGAGCTCGGTCTCGATGTGCTCGTGCACGGCGAGCCCGAGCGCAACGACATGGTGCAGTACTTCGCCGAGCACCTCGAGGGCTTCGCGGTGACGCGGCACGGCTGGGTGCAGTCGTACGGCTCGCGCGTGACCCGTCCGTCCATCCTGTGGGGCGACGTGACGCGACCCGCGCCCATCACGGTCGAATGGTCGCGCTTCGCGCAGGCGCTCACCGACAAGCCTGTGAAGGGCATGCTGACGGGCCCGGTGACGATCCTCGCGTGGTCGTTCGTGCGTGACGACCAGCCGCTGCGCGACACCGCGAACCAGGTCGCGCTCGCGCTGCGGGACGAGATCCGGGACCTCGAGGCGGCCGGCATCCGGATCGTCCAGGTCGACGAGCCGGCGCTGCGAGAGCTGCTGCCGCTGACGCGCGCGGCCCAGCCTGACTACCTCGACTGGTCGGTGCGCGCGTTCCGGCTCGCGACCGGGGGAGCGGCCGACGCGACCCAGGTGCACACCCATCTCTGCTACTCGGAGTTCGCCGACGTCATCGACGCGATCGCGGCGCTCGACGCCGACGTCACGTCGATCGAGGCGGCACGCAGCCGCGGCGAGCTGCTCGTCGATCTCGGCGAATCCGGGTTCGAGCGCGGAATCGGGCCGGGCGTGTACGACATCCACTCGCCGCGCGTGCCCTCCGTTGCCGAGCTCGTGCGGCTCATCGAGCGCATGCTCGCGCACATGCCGCTGTCGCAGGTGTGGGTCAACCCCGACTGCGGCCTCAAGACGCGCGCCTATCGCGAGACCGTGCTCTCGCTGCAGAACCTCGTCGAGGCGACACGGCTCGTGCGCGAGCGCGCGGGGATCGCCGGCCCCGTGAGGGTCAGCGGGTAGCGGGCGGCTCGACCCGTTCGGAGGCGTCGGTGAAGTCGTCGACGGCGGATGCCGCGGCTGCGGCCGTGGCATCCGCTGATCGGACTTCGTCGGCGATCGTCCCCGTTGCGTCGGAATCGCGCTGCACGAGCTCGGCGATGAGCCACACGACGAGTGCGAGCACGACCGTGAGGACGATGTCGCCGACCGACAGCGGCCTGAGCGCGAAGAGGAGCACGATCGCAAGCACGAGGATCACGATGCGCACCAGCAGGCGCTGCCGGTGCATCCAATCCCCGAAGGCGCCGGTGTCGAAGCCCCAGCGGCGCAATCCAGTGCGCGCACGGCCCGTGAGCGAGGCCGCGAGGGCGCGGACCCGCTCAGCCGGCTCCCACCGGCCTCCGAGCCAGGCCGCGATCGCGATGACGATGCCGAGGACGGTCGCGACGATCGCGGTGTCGCGCATGGCGCCCGTCACGGCGAAGAAGATCGAGTCGGTCGTCGTGGGTGCGACGCCGAGAGTCGACGCGTTCAGCGAGAGGATCGCGCGGGCGGTGCCGAGCACGATAACGAGGACGACTCCTCCGGCGGCGAGGGCGACCCCCGTGCTGAGGAGCGCCGTCGAACGCCGGCGCGCGACGAGGATGCCGGCCACGAACAGCGCGACCGCGATGAGTGGGAGCCACCAGCCGACCGTGACGGCGATGTTGTAGATCGCGATGACGAGCGGAAGCGCGTCGGACTGCGCGATCACGATCGTGCGGTCGACGGGAGGAATCGCCTCGGCGAGGCCGATCCCGCGGTCGACGAGCCGCTGCCTGAGCTCATCGACGATCGGGCCGAGCTGGATCCCGAGAACGCCCGCCCGGTCGATCGTCACCACGCCCGAGCCGTCGCCGGTCGCCGCCGCGACGAGCGAGCGGTGGCTTGCGATGAGCGCGCGCTGCCACACCTCGGCGAAAACGTCCGACTCGACGACCCGCGTGACCGTGTTCTCGATGAGGTTCTGCAGCCCCGAGGCAGCCGGCCTGCGCAGCAGCTCGAGGGCGCGCAGCGCCGCGGGCGGAAGGTCGAGCCGCGCGAGGCCGTCGAACAGGTCGTCGGTGAACGACTCGACGTCGAGCGACTCGTTGATCGCCGCGGTCGACTGCTGGATGACGAGTTCCTGCACGCCGGGATCATCGGCGAGAGGCGCGAACGTCTGCACGAAGGCCGCCTCGTCGACGAGCTGTGCGCGAGTCCACGTCGACACGATCGTGACCGGTACAAGGATGCCGGCGATCACGATGCACAGGGCCGAGACGATCGCGCGCCATCCGTTGCGGCGGCGGGGTGGGGCGGTGTCGGATGCCGGTTCGACGGACGCGGTGTGCATGGCGAGAAGCCGCTCGTTCTCGCGGCGGAGCTCTTCGATTTGCGCGCGCAGGTCGTCGACGTCGGATGCCATCGTCCTACCCACCTCTCGGCCTGCCGCGCCGTGTCGCTCGGCCACCTCGCTCGGCGGACCGCGTCCGGAGCGTAGGCGCGGCCGACGAGGCTCACACTAGCGGTGGCGGCACGGGCGCGCAGGGGCATCGCCCGGGGCGGGTGAGACCTCGGCGGTGGGTGTCAGATCGCCCGCAGCACCGCGACGACCTTGCCGAGCACGACGGCTTCGTCGCCGAGGATGGGCTCGAACGCCGAGTTGCGGGGGAGCAGCCACGTGTGGCCGTCGCGGCGGCGGAACGTTTTGACGGTGGCCTCGCCGTCGAGCATCGCGGCCACGATGTCGCCGTTCTCGGCGGTGTTCTGCGAGCGGACGACGACCCAGTCGCCGTCGCAGATCGCCGCGTCGATCATCGAGTCGCCGCTGACCTTGAGCATGAACAGGTCGCCCTTGCCGACCAGCTGGCGGGGGAGCGGGAAGATCTCTTCGATCTGCTGATCGGCCGTGATGGGCACACCCGCCGCGATGCGGCCGACGAGTGGCACGAGCGCGGCATCACCCACCGGGGGTGCGACGTCGGCCGGGTTCTCGGCGGCGGTGCCGGGCAGGTCGATGAGGACTTCGAGTGCGCGGGTCTTGCCGGCGTCGCGACGCAGGTAGCCGCTCAGCTCGAGCTGGTTGAGCTGGTGCGTCACGCTCGACAGCGACTTCAAGCCCACCGCGTCGCCGATCTCGCGCATGCTCGGCGGGTAGCCGTGGCGGGCGATCGAGCGCTGGATCACCTCGAGGATCGCGAGCTGCTTCTCGCTCAGGCTCTTGCGGCGGCGCGTCTGGGGCTTGTCTCGCCCGATGCTCGCGTCGGTCATCTTCGTGCTCCTGTCTCACGCGCTCGGCCTGCATGGCGGGTGCAGCGGTATTCGAATGTCGGAGCCCTGTGGTGGGGTGCTCTTGTCGAAACCGTATCCGGTTGCGACGGGTTCGTCGGACACCCGGCGGGCGTGTCGTGTTTCGAACGATCCGGCTTCGACGCCGCACTTGACACACTACAGCATCGAAGATACGTTCGGTACAGAGATTCGTATCCGGCTCTCCCGGCCGAGTGCCGGATGCGAATCTCCCCCCACCGCACAGGAGGCCCCCATGAGCGCGATCACCGTTCCCGCACCCGCAGCTCCCGTCACGCGCCTGCGCCTGACGGTCCGCGGTCGCCGGGTCCTCGCCGCTCTCGCAGCGCTCCCGGCGGTCATCGCCCTCTCGGTCGCGATCATCGGCGGCGGCTCCGCGCTCGCGTCGCGCGAAGACGGGGTTCCCGCCGGCGGTTTCGTGACGGTGACGGTCGAGCCCGGCGACACGCTGTGGGCGATCGCCGAAGAGGTCGCGCCGGCGGCCGACCCGCGCGACGTGGTCGACGCGATCGTCCGGCTCAACGCGCTCGAGGGCGTGACCATCGCAGCCGGGCAGGAGATCGCGATCCCGGCGCAGTACGCGCCGACTTCTCCCTGACGCGCGCGCTCTACGATGGGACGGGTGACCGCCACCCTCGATGACCTCCCGCTACGTGACGACCTCCGTGGCCAGAAGCCGTACGGCGCGCCGCAGGCGCCGCTTCCTGTCGCGTTGAACGTCAACGAGAACACGCATCCCGTCCCGCAAGAGGTCGCAGACGACATCCTCGACTCTGTCGCCCGTGCTCTGCGCGACGTCAACCGGTACCCCGATCGCGAGTTCACCGCGCTGCGCGAGGCGTTCGCCGACTACCTCGGGCACGGGCTCACGCGCGACCAGATCTGGGCCGCGAACGGCTCGAACGAGGTGCTGCAGCACATCCTGCAGGCGTTCGGCGGTCCCGGGCGCACGGCGTTCAGCTTCGCCCCGACGTACTCGATGTATCCGATCATCACGCGCGGCACGGGCGCCACGTGGACGGCCGGCACGCGCGGCCACGACTTCACCCTCGACCCCGCCGACGCGGCATCCCAGGTCGAGGCGGCCGCGCCCGACGTCGTCTTCCTGTGCGCACCCAACAACCCCACGGGCACGCCACTCCCGCTCGACGTCGTCGAGGCGGTGTACGACGCCACCGACGGCATCGTCATCGTCGACGAGGCGTACCAGGAGTTCGCGCCGCGAGAGGAGCGGTCCGCCCTGACACTCCTGCCCGGGCGCGAGCGGCTCGTCGTCTCCCGCACGATGAGCAAGGCTTTCGCCTTCGCGGGCGCCCGCGTGGGCTACCTCGCCGCCGATCCCGCGTTCATCGACGCGCTGCGCCTCGTGCGCCTCCCATATCACCTCAGCGCCCTCACGCAGGCGGCCGCGACCGCCGCCCTCCACCACGCTCCGACGATGCTCCGCATGGTCGACGAGATCGTCGCGCAGCGCGACCGCATCTCAGCCACCGTGGAGGCGCTCGGCTATCGTCCGTACGAGTCGTGGACGAACTTCGTGCTCTTCGACGGCGTCGAAGACAGCGCCGCGACGTGGCACGCGCTGTACGAGCGCGGCATCCTCGTGCGCGACGTCGGAATCCCGCATCACCTGCGCGTGACGGCCGGAACCGAGGAGGAGACGACCGCGTTCCTCGATGCCCTGGCCTCGGTAGGATCGGCGTCATGACCGACGCAGCACACCGCACCGCCTCGCTGCGTCGCGCGACGAGCGAGTCGACCGTCGAGCTCGAGCTCGACCTCGACGGCACCGGGCGCAGCCGCATCGACACGACCGTCCCGTTCTTCGACCACATGCTGACGGCGTTCGCCAAGCACTCGCTCACCGACCTCACGGTGCGCGCGTCGGGCGACACCGAGATCGACGCGCACCACACCGTCGAGGACGTCTCGATCGTGCTGGGCCAGGCGATCCGGCAGGCGCTCGGCGACAAGTCCGGCATCACGCGGTACGGCGACGCGCTCGTGCCGCTCGACGAGGCACTCGCGCAGGCCGTGGTCGACATCAGCGGTCGGCCGTATCTCGTGCACAGCGGCGAGCCGGCGGGCTTCGAGTTCCACCTCATCGGCGGGCACTTCACGGGCTCGCTCGTGCGCCACGCGTTCGAGGCGATCGCGTTCAACGCCGCGCTCACCGTGCACGTGACGGTGCTCGGCGGGCGCGACCCGCACCACATCGCCGAGGCCGAGTTCAAGGCGTTCGCGCGCGCATTCCGCCAGGCGAAGGCGCTCGACCCGCACGTGGAGGGCATCCCGAGCACGAAGGGCGCGCTGTGACCGATCGGCCCCTGGTCGCGGTCCTCGATTACGGCTCGGGCAACGTCCACTCCGCCGTCAAGGCTCTGCAGGCGGCGGGGGCGGATGCCCGGCTGACGTCCGACCGCGGACTCATCCTCGACGCCGACGGCCTCGTCGTCCCCGGCGTCGGCGCGTTCCAGGCGGTCATGGAGGCGCTCCGCGCGCAGCGCGGCGATGAGCTCATCGGCCGCCGACTGGCGGGCGGACGGCCCGTGCTCGGCATCTGCGTCGGCATGCAGGTGCTGTTCGAGCACGGCGTCGAGCGGGGCGCGGACACGGAGGGAATGGGCGAGTGGCCCGGTGCCGTGACCGAGCTCGACGCCCCCGTGCTGCCGCACATGGGGTGGGACACGGTCGACGCGGGCGCGGGCTCGCGCCTGTTCGACGGCATCGAGAACGAGCGGTTCTACTTCGTCCACTCCTTCGGCGCGCAGCACTGGCCGATGGAGCCGCAGACGCCGTTCCCGCAGCCCATCCTCACGTGGTGCTCGTACGGACGACAGCCGTTCCTCGCTGCGGTCGAGAACGGACCGCTGTCGGCGACGCAGTTCCATCCCGAGAAGTCGGGGGCGGCCGGCATCCGTCTCCTCTCCAATTGGATCGGCGGGCTCGGCGGGCGTAGCCTTTGACCTCGTGCCCACCGGGGGCGGCCGGTTCTCGCTCGCCCCGCACCCTTCCGCCGCACGAGGAGCCATGAACGATTTCGCGTCCACGCCCGAACTGATCCTGCTTCCCGCCGTCGACGTCGCCGACGGCAAGGCGGTGCGACTGACGCAGGGAGAGGCCGGCACCGAGTCGAGCTTCGGCGACCCCGTCGAGGCCGCCGAGGAGTGGGCGCGCCAGGGCGCGAAGTGGATCCACCTCGTCGACCTCGACGCGGCGTTCGGCCGCGGCAGCAACGCGAACGTGCTGCGCAAGGTCATCCGTCAGGTCAAGGGCGTGCAGGTCGAGCTCTCGGGCGGCATCCGCGACGACCGCTCGCTCGAGACCGCGCTCGAGATCGGCGCCGCGCGCATCAACCTCGGCACCGCGGCTCTCGAGAATCCGGAGTGGGCGGCCGACGTCATCAGCCGCTACGGCGAGGTGGTCGCGGTCGGTCTCGACGTGCGCGGCACGACGCTCGCGGCCCGCGGTTGGACGCGCGAGGGCGGCGACCTGTGGACGGTCCTCAAGCGACTCGAGGAGGCCGGCTGCAGCCGCTACGTCGTGACGGATGTCACGAAGGACGGCACTCTGCGCGGACCGAACCTCGACCTCCTGCGCGAGATCACGTCGCGCACCCCCAAGCCCATCGTCGCGTCGGGCGGCGTCGCCAGCCTCGACGACATCGCCGCGCTGCGCGACCTCGTGCCGCTCGGCGTCGAGGGGGCCATCATCGGGAAGGCGCTCTACACCGGCGCCTTCACCCTCACCGAGGCGCTGGATGTCGCCGGCGGTTGATCACCCGCACGAGGGCGACCATTCCCACGACGGCCACGCCCACGGGGGCGGGCACGCGCACGGCAACAGCGCCGATTCCGCCGGCGTTCCGTGGGAGGGCCGCAGCTTCCAGCCCAATCCGCACGCGGGCGACGACGGCTCCGCCGATCCGGCGCTGCTCGCCGCTCTCACGGCGTTCCGCGAGGGGACGGGCGACCAGGTCGCGATCATCGACGCGTTCCGCTCGGCGCGACTGCTGATCCCGCTGATCGCCCAGAAGGGCGACGAGGGGATCGGGCCCACCGGGCTCGCCGTCGACAAGACGCAGGAGCTGTCGATCGTGACGGTCGCGGCTCCCGACGGCCGTCGCGTGCTCCCCGTGTTCACGTCGGTCGAGACGATGATGCGGTGGGACGCGACGGCGCGCCCGGTGCCCGCCGACGGCGTGCGCGTGGCACTCGCGGCATCCGCCGATGACACCGACCTCGTCGTGATCGACCCCGGATCCGAGACCGAGTTCGTCATCCGACGCCCGGCCGTGTGGGCGATCGCGCAGGGGGAGAGGTGGGAGCCGGCGTTCACGTCGCCCGAGGTCTACACGGCACTGCAGGCGAGCATCGCCGGAGAACTCGCGGTGATCGACCTCTCGGTGCAGCCCGGCGACCCGACCGGTCGCCTGCGGGGGCAGGAGCTCATCGTGCGCCTTCACCTCATGGCGGGACTCACGCAGGAGGAGCTCGACGCCGTGCTGCAGCGCCTCGCGAAGCGCTGGGCGGCCGACGATCGCATCGCCGTGCTCGTCGACTCGCTCACGGTCAAACTCGTCCGCGCCTGACCCGCGGCGCGCGAACGCACTCCCGTCCACCCGCTGCGAAGCGGCCCCTTGCGCACAGGTCGGCGGGGGCGAAGGATCGGCACCCATGGGGCGGATCGACGACGAGCGCCGCGCCGCGCTCGAGGCGGCACACCGTCATGCGCTCGACGGCGTGCGGGATCGGCTCGGGTCCGACCTCCCCGACGAAGGACCACGCCGAAGCGGTGCGGCGCACGGTCGACGCGGTCGAGCGGGGCCTCGCGGCCGTCGCGGCTAGGTGACGGGGCCCGTCCACTTCTCGCCGGGGCCCTTGCCGATCGGGTCGGGGATGACGGATGCCTCGCGGAACGCGAGCTGGAGAGACCGAAGCCCGTCGCGCAGCGAGCGCGCGTGCATGTCGCTGATCTCGGGGGCGCCCGCGGTGATGAGACCGGCGAGCGCGTTGATGAGCTTGCGGGCCTCGTCGAGGTCGAGCTGCGACGCCGGGTCGTCGGCGAGGCCGACCTTGACCGCTGCGGCGCTCATGAGGTGCACGGCGGTCGTCGTGATGACCTCGACGGCCGGTACGTCGGCGATGTCGCGTGTGGCGGAGGCCGCGGCGGCCCGCTCCTGCTCCTCCCAGCGTGCGAGGCGCTCGGCGTCGGTGGTCTGGTCGGTCGGCCGGGCATTGTCGCCGGCATCCGGAATCTTGCTCACGTGCCACTCTCTGATAGACTTTGCCGGGCTCCGGAGTGATCTGCTCCGGAACGAAAGAGGATCACATCCCACCCGCGCTTGCCGCTCCAGGCTACCGGGTCACGCGCTCCGCCCCGTCCGCACGGCGTACGGGGTAGTCCCGATCTGGGATCAGGGTGCAGCAAGCAGGTGCTTCGGCGCCTCGCCGGGTGGAGTGAGACTCTTCGCCCGCGACACACCCGTGTCGCGGTGCCATCCATCCGCACGAAGAGGAGTTCCGCATCAGCGATCCCCGCACCAACGAGCGCATCCGTGTGCCCGAGGTCCGACTCGTCGGTCCGAACGGCGAGCAGGTCGGCATCGTCCGCATCGAGGTTGCGCAGCGTCTGGCTCAGGAGGCGGATCTCGACCTGGTCGAGGTCGCCCCGAACTCGAGGCCTCCCGTGGTCAAGATCATGGACTACGGCAAGTACAAGTACGAGGCCGCGCAGAAGGCGAAGGAAGCACGCCGCAACCAGGCCAACACCGTCCTCAAGGAGGTCCGGTTCCGCCTGAAGATCGAGCCGCACGACTATGAGACCAAGCGCAAGCGCGCCGAAGGGTTCCTCAAGGCGGGCGACAAGGTCAAGGCGATGATCCTGTTCCGCGGTCGCGAGCAGTCGCGTCCCGAGCAGGGTGTGCGCCTGCTGCGCAAGTTCGCCGAAGACGTGGCCGAGTTCGGCACGGTCGAGTCCAACCCGACCATCGACGGCCGCAACATGGTGATGGTGATCGCCCCGCACAAGAACAAGTCCGAGGCGAAGGCGGAGCAGAACGCGCAGCGCGCGGCGAACCGCGAGGCGGCCCGTTCGGCCCGCACCGGCGCCGGCGACGCGCCCGCCGAGGGTGAGAGCGAGAGCTAGCACCCTCCCCACGATCTCCCGCACGACGCGGGATCCGACTCCCGCCGCTGCGGGATGCCACACGAAGCCCGTACGGGCGAAATCGATAAGGAACGAAGATGCCGAAGCAGAAGACCCACTCGGGCGCCAAGAAGCGCTTCAAGGTCACCGGCAGCGGAAAGCTCATGAAGCAGCAGGCGAACCTTCGCCACAACTTCGAGGGCAAGCCCACGCGCCGCACCCGCCGCCTCTCGCAGGACCAGGTGCTCGCCAAGGGCGACGCGAAGGTCGCGAAGAAGCTTCTCGGCCGCTGACGCGGCCTGCGCACGAATAGGAACGAAACGAAATGGCTAGAGTCAAGCGGGCCGTCAACGCCCACAAGAAGCGTCGCGTCATCCTCGAGCGCGCCTCGGGCTACCGGGGTCAGCGTTCGCGCCTGTACCGCAAGGCGAAGGAGCAGGTCACCCACTCGCTCGTCTACGCGTACCGCGACCGCCGCAAGCGCAAGGGCGACTTCCGTCGTCTGTGGATCCAGCGCATCAACGCCGCCGCGCGCCAGAACGGCATCACGTACAACCGCTTCATCCAGGGCCTCGGCCTCGCAGGTGTGCAGGTCGACCGTCGCATGCTCGCCGAGCTCGCGGTGAACGAGCCCAAGACGTTCGCGTCGCTCGTCGAGACCGCGAAGAAGGCGCTGCCGTCGGACGTCAACGCTCCGAAGAGCGCCTGACGCCGCATCCGGTTGTCGAAGAGGGCGCCCTCCCCGCGGAAGGCGCCCTCTTCGCGTTCCCGCAAACGAGGTGACGGATGCCGCGGCGCGCGGGTCCCGCCGGAGCGGGCCATACACTGATGCTGTGCTCGAGAACCCGCGTTCGCCGCGCGTGCGCGCGGTCGCGAAGCTGACCAAGCGCAGCGCCCGGCAGGAGACCGGGCTGTTCCTGCTGGAGGGACCGCAGGCCGCGCGGGAGGCGCTCGCGTACCGTCCCGACACGCTCGTCGAGATCTTCGCGACCCCCACGGCGCTGGAGCGCCACCCGGATCTGCGCGACACGGCGCGCGACGCCGGCGTCGACGTCGTCTTCACGGCCGAGGCCGTGCTCGACGCGATGGCCGACACCGTCACTCCGCAGGGCATCGTCGCCGTCGCGCGCCAGTCGCCGACCTCCGTGCGCGACGTGTTCGCGGCGAACCCACGTCTCGTCGCGATCTGCGAGGAGGTGCGCGATCCGGGCAATCTCGGCACGATCATCCGGGCCGCCGACGCGGCCGGAGCAGACGCCGTCGTGCTGACGGGGCGCACCGTCGATCCGTACAACCCCAAGGTCGTGCGCGCGACGACCGGATCGCTCTTCCACCTGCCGGTCGCGCTCGGCGTCGACCTCGCGACCGCGGTCGAGCGCGCTCACGCGGTGGGCGTGCGCGTGATCGCGGCCGATGTCGGGGGAGAGGACTTCCTGGAGTCGCGGGGTCTGCTGTCCGAACCCACGGCGTGGCTGTTCGGCAACGAGGCACGCGGCCTCGGCGAGGAGGCCCTCGCGCTCGCGGACCTCGCGCTGCGGCTGCCGATCTACGGCAAGGCCGAGTCGCTCAACCTCGCCACCGCCGCCAGCGTGTGCCTCTACGAGACAGCTTTCGCACAGCGCGCGGGGGAGTGACCGTCCGCCGCGCGTCCACCGCCGCGCGGCATCCGCACCTGTTACAGATCGGTAAAGGGTCGCGTCGCGACTGGAACACCGTCGGACCACCGCCATAGGGTGATCGTCATGGCGACACCTGACGTGCCGGCAGCGGCGCCGCAGACCTCGAACATCAACGTCCGCAGGGGTGAGCCCCTCGTCGTCATGACCGACGTGCAGAAGCACTACGGCGACTTCCAGGCGCTTCGAGACATCAACCTCACGGTCAACCGCGGCGAGGTGGTGGTCGTGATCGGCCCGTCGGGCTCCGGCAAGTCGACGCTGTGCCGCACGATCAACCGACTCGAGACCATCACGAGCGGCACCATCACGATCGACGGGAAGGAACTGCCGAAGGAGGGCAAGGCGCTCGCGGCGCTGCGCGCCGACGTCGGCATGGTGTTCCAGTCGTTCAACCTCTTCTCGCACCTCACGATCCTCGACAACGTCACGCTCGGGCCGATCAAGGTGAAGGGCATGAAGAAGGCGGATGCCGAGCGTGCCGCGCAGACGCTGCTCGAGCGCGTCGGGGTCGCGCAGCAGGCGTCGAAGCTCCCGGCGCAGCTCTCCGGCGGTCAGCAGCAGCGCGTCGCGATCGCACGCGCGCTCGCGATGAACCCCAAGGTCATGCTGTTCGACGAGCCCACGAGTGCCCTGGACCCCGAGATGATCAACGAGGTGCTCGACGTCATGGTGAACCTCGCGCAGGAGGGCATGACGATGATCGTGGTCACCCACGAGATGGGCTTCGCCCGCAAGGCCGCCGACCGAGTCGTGTTCATGGCCGACGGGCAGATCGTGGAAGAGGCGACCCCCGACGAGTTCTTCACGAACCCCCAGAGCGCGCGTGCGAAGGACTTCCTCTCGAAGCTCATCACGCACTGACGCGAACCCATCGACGAAAGGATCACGCCACAGCAGCACCACCCCGCCCCGATGGGCGGAGTCCGCACGACCCGAACGTCGGAACCAACGCACCCCACAAGGAACAACCCCAGGAGAACTCACATGCGAAAGTCACGAATTTTCGTCGGCGCCGCGCTCGCGATCGCGGCACTCACGCTGACCGCCTGCAACACCGGCACGCCCGGAGGCACATCGACCGACGCGGGCGGTGACACCGGCGGAGACGAGGCACTCTGGGAGGTCGCCACGGATGTCTCGCTCGAAGGCAGCCCGACGTTCGAGGCCATGACCGAGCGCGGCGGTGTCGTGGTCGGCGTCAAGAACGACCAGCCCGGTCTCGGCTACGAAGACGCCACGACGGGTGAGCGCACCGGCTTCGACGTCGACATCGCGCGTTGGATCGCCGCGTCGCTCGGCTTCTCGGAGGACCAGATCGAGTACGTCACGATCCCGTCGGCCAACCGCGAACAGGCGCTCGTGAACGGCGACATCGACTACTACGTCGGCACCTACTCGATCACCGACAAGCGCAAGGAGCAGATCGACTTCGCCGGCCCGTACTTCATCACGGGTCAGGGTCTGCTCGTCGCGGCCGACAACGAGGACATCAACGGCCCGGAAGACCTCGCGGGCAAGATCGTCTGCTCGGTGACCGGTTCGACGCCGCTGCAGCGCATCCGCGACGAGTTCAACCCCGGTGACACCGTCGAGTACGACACGTACTCGCAGTGCGTCGAGCAGCTGCTCGCCGGCTCGGTGGACGCGATCACGACCGACGAGGCGATCCTCGCCGGCTACGTCGCGCAGCGCCCCGACGAGCTCAAGATCGCCGGTGAGCCCTTCAGCGAGGAGCGCTACGGCGTCGGCATCCCGAAGGGCGACACCGTCCTGCAGGACCACATCAACCAGCTGTTCACCGACGGCGGTGACGTGTGGCAGGCGCTGTTCGACCAGCACCTCGCGCCGGCGGGCATCGCGGGCGACCAGCCGCAGGTCGACGACTGATCCACGCGGGCGGGGCGGCCGTGAGGCCGCCCCGCCCCTCAGCCGTCGCACCGGCGGCTGACCGACAAGGAGAGGAGCGCGAGTGGGCGTCATCACCGACAATCTGGATCTCTGGCAGGAGACCCTGATCGGCACGCTCATCCTGTTCGTCGCGGGCGGGCTCGTCGCACTCATCCTCGGCACCATCGTCGGGGCGATGCGCGTGTCGCCGATCCCGATCGCGCGAGCGGTCGGCACCGTGTACGTGAACACGATCCGCAACACACCGCTCACGCTCGTCTTCTTCGCGTTCGCCTTCGCGCTGCCGCCGTTGCTCGGCCTCCGCCTCACCGCGCCGGTGTCGCTCACCCTCGCGATCCTCGCGCTCGGCATCTACACGGCGACCTACGTGGCCGAGACGATCCGCTCCGGCATCAACACGGTGCCGGTCGGCCAAGCAGAAGCCGCCCGTGCGCTCGGCCTGACCTTCGGTCAGGTCATGAGCCAGGTCGTGATGCCGCAGGCGTTCCGCTCGGTCATCCCGCCCATGATGAGCGTGTTCATCGCGCTCCTGAAGAACACGACCGTCGCGGCGGGCTTCTCGGTCGTGAACCTCGGCTCGATCCGCAGCTACATGAGCGAGCGCGGCGAGAACCAGTTCCTCGTGATCCTCTGGGTCATGGCGATCTTCGTCGCGCTCGTGCTCCTGCTGTCGTGGGCTCAGCGAGCTCTCGAGAACCGGTGGAAGGTGACGCGATGAGCTCGTCCGTCCTCTACGACGTCCCCGGTCCCCGGGCGATCGTCCGCAACCGCATCCTCGGCGTCATCACGATCCTCGTCGTCGCGGCGGTCATCGGATTCTTCGTGTGGCGGCTCGCCGCCACGGGGCAGTTCACCGCCGAGAAGTGGGCCGCGTTCACATACACGAACGTGTGGATCCAGATCGGGCTCGCGACGCTGCGCACGCTCGGCGCGTTCGCCGTCGCCGCGGTCGGCGCGCTCGCGCTCGGGTTCATCCTCGCGCTCGGCCGACTCTCGCTGCACCGCTGGGTTCGTTGGCCGGCCGGCGCTCTCGTCGAGGTGCTCCGCGCGATCCCGGTCCTGATCTTCATGTTCCTGCTGTACTACGGCCTGCCCGTGCTCGGCATCCGCATGGAGCCGTACTGGGCGGTCGTGATCGCGCTCATCGCGTACAACGGCTCGGTGCTCGCCGAGGTCATCCGCGCCGGCGTCGAGTCGCTCCCGCGCGGCCAGAGCGAAGCGGGGTACGCGATCGGTCTGCGCAAGTCGGGCGTCATGCGCCTGATCCTGCTTCCGCAGGCGATCCGCGCGATGCTCCCGGTGATCATCGCCCAACTCGTCGTGACGCTCAAGGACACGGCGCTCGGCTTCATCATCACCTACCCGGAGCTGCTGTTCTACGCGCGCTTCATCGGGTCGCAGTCCACTCTCGGGTCGCCGATCGTGCCCGCCACGATCATCGTCGGCGCGATCTACATCGGCCTGTGTCTGATCCTGTCGGCGATCGCGACGCTCGTCGAGCGGCGCCTGCGTCGCTCGGCCCGCACGACTCGCGTCGCGGGTGCGAACCAGCCGACGCAGGAGGTCACCGACACCGAGCTCATCGCGATGCAGAAGGGCGCCGGCAAGTACGACGCCCAAGGCCTCTGAACGGGAGAGGCCGCGCAAGGGCCCCTCGGCGCCGTCGGTAGACTCGGTACTCGTGTCCCACGCACCCGAGAACTCCGTCGCCGCTCCGGCGCAGATCACCCCTGAGGCGGTCGAGAGTGCGGTCCAGGCCGCGCTCGAAGCGATCGCCGCGGCATCCGACTCCGCCTCCCTCAAGGCCGCGCGCTCCGCGCACGCCGGCGAAGGATCGCCGCTCGCGAAGCTCAACGCGCGGCTGCGCGACGTGCCACCCGAGAAGAAGGCCGAGTTCGGCAAGCTCGTCGGGCAGGCGCGCGGGCGCGTCAACCAGGCGTTCGCGACGCGCGAGCAGGAGGTCATCGCGGCCGAGACGGCCGCTCGCCTCGAGGCGGAGCGCGTCGACATCACGGCGCTTCCGAGCCGCGCGCGTGTGGGGGCGCGGCATCCGATCTCGCTCCTGCAGGAGGAGATCGCCGACATCTTCGTCGGCATGGGGTGGGAGATCGCCGAGGGCCCCGAGCTCGAGCATGAGTGGTTCAACTTCGACGCGCTCAACTTCGACGAGGACCACCCGGCACGCCAGGAGCAGGACACGTTCTACGTCGACCCGGTCGCGCGCCACCTCGTGATGCGCACGCACACGAGCCCCGTGCAGGTCCGTTCGATGCTCGAGCGCGACCTCCCGATCTACGTGCTGTGTCCGGGACGCGTATACCGCACCGACGAATTCGACGCGACGCACCTGCCCGTGTTCACGCAGTTCGAGGGCCTCGTCGTCGACAAGGGCATCACGATGGCGCACCTCAAGGGCACGCTCGACCACGCGGCGCGCGTGCTGTTCGGACCCGAGGCGAAGACCCGGTTCCGCGCGAACTTCTTCCCCTTCACCGAGCCGTCGGCCGAGCTCGACCTGTGGCACCCCACCTTCAAGGGCGGCGCCCGCTGGATCGAGTGGGGCGGATGCGGCATGGTCAACCCGAACGTGCTGCGCGCGGCGGGCATCGACCCCGAGGAGTACTCCGGCTTCGCGTTCGGCATGGGCATCGAGCGCACGCTCATGTTCCGCAGCGACGTGCAGGACATGCGCGACATGGCCGAGGGCGACGTCCGTTTCAGCGAGCAGTTCGGGATGGTGGTGTGATGCGCGTCCCGCTTTCGTGGCTGCGTGAGTATGTGGACGTTCCGGCGGATGCCACGGCCGAGGACGTCCTGGCGGCACTCGTGTCGGTCGGGTTCGAGGAGGAGGACGTCCACCGCTTCGAGCTTCAGGGTCCGATCGTCGTCGGCGAGGTGCTCGAGTTCGTCGAGGAGCCGCAGTCCAACGGCAAGACGATCCGCTGGTGCCAGGTGCAGGTGGCGCCCGAGGGTGAGACCGCGGCCGACAGCGGCCCCGCCGTGCACGGGATCGTGTGCGGCGCGCGAAACTTCTTCGTGGGCGACAAGGTCGTCGTGACGCTGCCCGGCTCGGTGCTTCCCGGCCCGTTCCCGATCGCGGCGCGCAAGACCTACGGCCACATCTCCGACGGCATGATCGCGTCGGCGAAGGAGCTCGGTCTCGGCAACGAGCACTCCGGCATCCTGCGCCTTGTGGAGCTCGGCATCGACGCGCCCGTCGGCACCGACGCGATCTCGCTGCTCGGCCTCGACGACGTCGCGATCGACATCAACGTCACGCCCGACCGCGGCTACGCGCTGTCGGTGCGCGGCGTCGCGCGCGAGTACTCGCACGCGACCGGGGCGGAGTTCCGCGACCCGGCCGCGCGCTACGCGTCCGACGAGCTGGCGCCGGGTTCGGGCTTCCCGATCACCGTGGACGACGAGCACCCGATCCGCGGGCGGGTCGGCGCATCCGAGTTCGTCGTCCGCGTCGTGCGCGACGTGGACCCCACCAAGCCGACGCCGCCGTGGATGATCGCGCGGCTCGGGCTCGCCGGCATCCGCTCGCTCGGGATCCTCATCGACATCACCAACTACGTGATGCTCGAGCTCGGCAACCCGATCCACGGCTACGACCTCGACAAGCTGCAGGGCGGCATCACCGTGCGTCGTGCGCGCGAGGGCGAGAAGCTCGAGACGCTCGACGGTCAGCTGCGCACCCTGAACCCCGAGGATCTGCTCATCACCGACGATTCGGGCCCGATCGGTCTCGCGGGGGTCATGGGCGGAGGCACGACCGAGATGTCGGATGCCACGCGCAACGTCCTCATCGAGGCGGCGATCTTCGACACGGTGTCGATCGCGCGCACCGCGCGTCGCCACAAGCTGCCGAGCGAGGCGTCGCGACGGTTCGAGCGCGGCGTCGACCCGGCGATCCCGTTCGTCGCCGCCCGCCGCGTCGCCGACCTCATGGTCGAGTACGCGGGCGGAACCCTCGACACCGAGTACGGGGGAGCGCTTTTCGCCGAGATCGAGCGCACGACGATCGACCTTCCCGCCGGGTTCGTGTCGGGTCTCATCGGCGTCGACTACACGGCGGAGCAGATCGCGCACGCACTGCGCCTCATCGGATGCGACGTGACCACCACCTCGGACGGCTGGACGGTCGTGCCGCCGACGTGGCGTCCCGACCTCACCGACAAGTGGACGCTCGCCGAGGAGGTCGCCCGCATCGAGGGGTACGACCAGATCCCGTCCGTGCTGCCGCTGCCGCCGTCGGGCCGCGGCCTGACCCCGGCGCAGCAGGGCCGCCGTCGCGTCGCGAACGCGCTCGCCGCGGCGGGCTTCGTCGAGACGCCGTCGTTCCCGTTCACCACGGAGGAGCAGAACGACCTGCACGGCTCCGCGTCGGGCGAGCACGTGCCGAGCATCCGTCTCGCCAATCCGCTCGACGGGCAGGCGGCGTTCCTGCGCCGCTCGCTCGTGCCGGGTCTGCTGCAGGTCGCGCACCGCAACGTGTCGCGCGGCTTCACCGACCTCGCGCTCTTCGAGACCGGAACCGTCTTCCTGCCCGAGCCGGGTGTCGAATACGGCACGTCGTTCATTCCGCCGCTGGCGGTGCGTCCGGATGCCGCGACCCTCGCCGAGCTCGACGCGTCGATCCCGCCGCAGCCCCGTCACGTCGCGGTGCTCCTCACGGGCAACCTCGTCGCGAAGCAGCCGGGTCAGCCCGCCGTGCCGGCCGAACTCGCCGACGCGCTCGACGCCGTCCGGGCGATCGCGGCGGCGGCCGGGGTCTCGGTCGTCGTGGAGCAGGGCGAGCGCGCGGCGCTGCACCCCGGTCGTACCGGCGTCGTGTCGGTCGACGGCACCGAGGTGGGCTATGTCGGCGAGCTGCTGCCGGCGGTCGCCGAGGCATCCGACCTCCCGGGCCGCGTCATCGTCGCGGAGCTGAATCTCGACCTCGTGCTCTCGCTCTCGGGGCGGCGCGTCGTCGCCGCGTCGCTGTCGGGCTTCCCTGCCGCCACGCAGGACGTGTCGCTCGTCGTCGGCGCGGACGTGCCGGCAGCCGAGGTGCGCGACGCCCTCGTCGAGGGTTCGGGGGAGCTGCTCGAGTCGCTGCGACTCGTCGACGACTACCGCGGCCAGGGGCTTCCCGACGGCAAGAAGAGCCTCACGTTCGCGCTGCGCTTCCGCGCGCCGGACCGCACGCTCACGGCCTCCGAGGCGAGCGAGGCGAAGCTCGCGGGGGTCGCCGTGGCCGCCGAGCGGTTCGGCGCGTCCCTCCGCGAGTAGGTCTTCCCCCGGATCCCTGAGCGTGTCGATGGTCCGCTCCCTGAGAGACGTTCGATCGGATCGATGACGCGGTTCGTCGTGAGAAGCATGTTCAGGGCCGGCGGGGCGACGCTTCGGCGGGCTCAGCGACGGGGGACGGCGGTAGCGTGGCGTCATGTCTGAGACGATCACGCTCGAAGCCGAAGGCCACCCGTTCGACGTGTATCTCGCGCGCCCCGCGGGGGAGCCGGTGGGCGGTCTCGTGCTCATCCACGAGATCTGGGGCCTCGTCGACCACATCAAAGACGTCGCCGACCGCTTTGCCGCCGAGGGGTGGGTGGTCGCGGCGCCCGACATCCTGAGCCATGCGGGCGTCGAGCCGGCGCTCGGGGCGGAGCTCTTCGCCCTCCGCAACAGCAGCGACGAGGAGGCGAAGGCCGCGACGCAGCCGCGCATGCGCGAGATGCTGTCGACCGCGTACGCGCCGGAGTACGCACGGTGGGCCGTCGCGGCGCTGCGCGCGACCGTCGACCGGCTCGCCGAGGAGCGGGGCGTCGGCGACCGTCTCGCCGTGACCGGATTCTGCTTCGGCGGGACGTACGCGTTCGCCCTCGCGGCCGCCGACGACCGCATCCGCGCCGCCGTCCCGTTCTACGGCACCGCGCCCACGCCCGATCAGATCGCCCAGATCAAGGCGCCCGTCCTCGCCCTCTACGGGCAACACGATCCCGCGCTCATCGATGCACTCCCCGACGTGACGAAGGCGATGGCGGATGCGGGCGTCGACTTCGAGACCGTCGTCTACCCCGACGCCGGCCACGCGTTCTTCAACGACACTGGACTGCGATACGACGCGGATGCCGCCGCCGACGCCTGGCGCCGGGCCCTCGCGTTCCTGCGCGAGCACGTCTGACGCGTCATCCGCACCCTCCACGGCCCGTTAGGGTCGAGGTGATGAGCCTCACCACCGCCGCCCCCGCCCTTCAGCTGGCGGGCCTCGTCAAGAGCTTCGGTCCGAAACTCGCGGTCGCGGGGCTCGACCTCGTCGTCCCCACCGGTTCGTTCTTCGGGCTCGTCGGCCCGAACGGCGCCGGAAAGACCACGACGCTGTCGATGGCGACGGGCCTCCTGCGCCCAGACGCCGGGCGAGCGTGGGTGCACGGGATCGACGTGTGGGAGCATCCGGTCGAAGCCAAGCGCATCATCGGCAACCTCGCCGACGGAGTGCAGCTGTTCGATCGCCTCACGGGTGAGCAGCTCATCACCTACACCGCGATGATGTTCGGCATCCCGCGGCCTGAGATCGCCGGTCGCGTCGCGGACCTGCTCGAGCTCATGGGACTGCAGGAGGCGGCGGGAACGATCGTGGCCGACTACTCGGCCGGCATGACCAAGAAGATCGCGCTCGCATGTGCGCTCGTCAACGCGCCGCGGCTGCTCGTGCTCGACGAGCCGTTCGAGTCGGTCGACCCGGTCTCGGCCGCGAACATCGAGGACGTGCTGCGCGGGTACACCGCGTCGGGCGGCACGGTCATCGTCTCGAGCCACTCGATGGACCTCGTCCAGCGCATGTGCGACCACGTCGCCGTGATCGCGGAGGGTCGGGTGCTCGCGGCAGGCACGGTCGAAGAGGTCCGTGCCGGTCAGACGCTCCAGGAGCGCTTCCTCTCGCTCGTCGGTGGCCGTCACGTGTCGGAAGGGCCGCAGTGGTTGCGACAGTCCTGAGGCTTCGCTATCGCATCCTCGGCAACACCCTGGTCCGTCGCCCGTGGCAGCTCGTCGGGTTCTGCATCGGCCTGCTGTGGGCGCTGTGGGCGCTCGTCGCGGTGGTCGCGGGGTTCATCGCGCTCAACGCCTTCCAGCGGCTCGATGTCGCGCGCGCCGTCGCCGTGCTGGGCGGGTCGGCGCTCGTGCTCGGCTGGACCATCGGCCCGGTGCTCGTGGCGGGCACCGAGTCCACTGTCGACGCCCGCCGACTCGCGCCGTTCCCGCTCACGACCCGCCAGATCATGTTCGCTCTCGCCGCCACCGGCCTGACCGGTATCCCGGGGATCGTCACGAGCCTCGGGGCTCTCGCGAGCGTCGTGCTGTGGGTGCGGTGGCCGGCGGCGGCAGTGATCGCGATTCCGTCGGCGGCGCTCGGCGTGCTCATCTGCGTCGTCGCGAGCCGCCTCGTGACGACCCTTTCGACCGGCCTGGGCGGACACCGGCGCGGTCGCGAGATCTTCGGTACGATCCTGCTGGGCATCGTGATCATGACGGGGCCGATCATCACCGGCATCCTCGCGCTGCTGAGCTCCGCGGGTGACGTCCTCGGCCGCTTCGCGGAGGCCGCGGTCGTGCTCGGCTGGACGCCGATCGGGGCGGCGTGGGCCGTTCCGGGAGACGCTGCTGCGGGGGAATGGCTCGCCGCCGTCGCCAAGTTCGTCATCGCCGCGGGAACGCTCGCCGCACTGTGGCTGCTGTGGGGACGCGCCCTGAAGTCGTCGGTCAGTGCGCCGCCGCGCCAGACCGCCCGTACCGTCGCTCCGGGCCGGCTCGGCTTCTTCGCCGTCATGCCCACGGGCGGCGTCGGCGCGACATGGGCGCGGTCGCTCACGGCATGGCTGCGCGACCCGCGCTACCTGCGACAGCTCATCTTCGTGCCGCTGTTCCCCGTGCTGTTCGCGTTCACGACGGGAATCGACGGCTGGCTGTTCAGCGTGTCTCCGCTCATGGTCGCGCTGATCCTGTCGATCGCGGGGTACGCCGACATCTCGTACGACGGAACCGCCTTCGCATCCGTGCTCTCGACGGGCGTCAGCGGTCGAGCGGATCGCTTGGGGAGGCTCCTGGGTGCCGCATGCGTCGGCGTGCCCGCGGTCATCGTCGTCGCGATCGTGACCGCGGCGATCGCGGGCACCTGGACGACCCTGCCTGCGGTGCTGGCCGCCGCGCTCGGGATTCTGCTCGCCGGCTACGGCGTGTCGGCCGTGTCGTCGGCGCTCCTCGTCGTCCCGGTCGCGAAGGCCGGCGACAGCCCCTTCAAGACCGTGCCGGGTCAGACGTTCGTCAACGGACTCGTCGTGTTCCTCGTGCTCGGTGTGACGATCGCCTTGGCCGCGCCCGCACTCGTGCTCGCAATCGTCTCGACGGTGACGGCATCCGCAGTGCTGGCGTGGATCGCGCTCGCCGTCGCCGTCGTCGCGGGAGCGGCGATCATCCTCGGCGGGATCGTCGTGGGCGGACGCACGCTCGAACGCACCGGTCCCGACCTGCTCGCTCGCATCAAGGCGTTCCCGTCCTGACCGGCCGGCGGTTCCGCCCTGAGCGGAAACGGATGCCGCCGCCGCGCCGCCTCTGCTGGGATGAGCCCATGACCAACGTTCTCATCCTCGGCGGGACCGGCTGGCTGAGCGGACGGGTCGCCCGCCGCTGGCTCGAGGAGGGGGCCGCCGTCACGTGCCTCGCGCGCGGCGCGCGCCCCGCGCCCGACGGAGCCGAGCTCGTGGTCGCAGATCGCGCCGAGCCCGACGCGTACGCCGCCGTCGCGGAACGGGAGTGGGACGAGATCGTCGACATCTCGTCGCGCGCCGAGCATGTCGCCGCCGCCGTCGAGGCACTCGGCGCCCGCACGAAGCACTGGACCTTCGTCTCGACGATCTCGGTGTACACCGACGCCAGCACGGTCGGCGCCGACGAGTCCGCATCGACGGCGGAGCCCGCGGAGCCCGGCGATGAGTACGACTACAGCCGCGAGAAGGCGGCGGCCGAGGCATCCGTCCGCTCGACCCTCGGCGACCGTGCGGCGATCGTGCGCGCGGGACTCATCGTCGGCCCGGGCGACCCGACCGATCGCTTCGGATACTGGGTGTCGCGGTTCGCGCTCGCGGGGGAGGAGCCGGTGCTCGTGCCGGCCGCCGAGCGGCTCATGGTGCAGGTCATCGACGTCGACGACCTCGCCGCCTACCTCGTCGACGTGGGCCGTGGCAGGTGGAGCGGAACGGCCAACGCGACAGGCGACCCGCTGCCATTCACCGAGTTCCTCGAGCTCGCGCGGCGCGCGGGCGGTCACACCGGCGAGCTCGTGAGAGCCGACCCCGAGTGGCTTGCGGCACACGAGGTCGACCACTGGATGGGGCCGCGGTCGCTGCCGCTCTGGCTCCCCGCGGACATGCCCGGCTTCACGACCCGGTCGAACGCCGTGTACCGCTCGACCGGGGGAGCGCTGCGACCCGTCAATGAGACCCTCGCGCGCGCGCTCGGCGACGAACGCGCCCGCGGCCTCGACCGCGAACGGGCGGCGGGACTGTCCCGCGCCGATGAGCTCGCGCTGATCGCCGAGCCGGCGGGCTGAGGCCCGTCACGCGATTTGCGGATGCCGCATCCCGCCCGCTATCGTCGGCCCATGCTTTCGGCGAACCGGGGTCTCGAGACGCTCTTCACGAGCGCCGTCCCCGCGCGCCGACGTCTGCCTCGCCGACTCTAGGCGACTCCGCGCGCCACGCCCGCTGTGCGGGCATCTGCGGGAGTCGCCCGTCTCAGGCCCCGATCCGCAGACAATAAGGTTGAAGCATGACCTATTCGGTCGCCGTTTCCGGCGCATCCGGCTATGCAGGAGGCGAGATCCTCCGCCTCCTCGCCGCGCACCCCGACATCGAGATCCGCACCGTCACGGCCCACTCCAACGCCGGGCAGCCGCTCATCGAGCACCAGCCGCACCTGCGTTCACTCGCACATCTCGAGCTCCAGGAGACGACTCCCGAGATCCTCGCGGGACACGACATCGTGTTCCTCGCGCTGCCGCACGGCCAGTCCGGTCAGTACACGGATGCTCTCGGCGACGTGCCGCTCATCATCGATGCAGGTGCCGATCACCGGCTCGAGTCCGTCGCCGACTGGGACCGGTTCTACGGCGGCGCCTTCCATGATCCGTGGACGTACGGTGTGCCCGAGCTTCCGTTCCGCGGCGGCAAGCAGCGCGAGCGGCTCGTGGGGGCGACCCGCATCGCCGCTCCGGGCTGCAACGCGTCGACGGTGAGCCTGTCGCTCGCGCCGGGAGTCGCCGCGGGCGTGATCGATCCGTCCGACATCGTGAGCGTGCTCGCGGTCGGTCCGTCGGGTGCCGGCAAGAGCCTCAAGCCGCACCTGCTCGGCAGCGAGCTGCTCGGCACGGCGAACCCGTACGCGGTCGGGGGCGTGCATCGGCACATCCCCGAGATCCGGCAGGCGCTCGCGGCGGCGCGTGTGCCCGACGCTTCGTCTCGCTCCGCTCGCTCAGCGACCGGTGATGAGGGCATCCGCATCTCGTTCACCCCGGTGCTCGTGCCGATGGCGCGGGGGATCCTCGCGACCTCGTCCGCCCCGATCGCGGACGGCGTGACGGATGCCGACATCCGCGGCGCATGGGAGGCGGCGTACGGCGACGAGACGTTCGTGCAGGTGCTTCCCGAGGGCTCGTTCCCGCGCACGGCCGACGTGCTCGGCGCCAACACGGCGCTCATGGGCCTCGCGATCGATCGCGCCGCGAACCGCGTCGTGGTCGTGACCGCCGTCGACAACCTCGTGAAGGGCACGGCCGGCGCCGCCGTCCAATCCATGAACATCGCGCTGGGCCTCCCCGAGGACCGCGCTCTCACCGTGAACGGAGTCGCACCGTGAGCGTCACCGCAGCGAAGGGCTTCGAGGCGGCGGGCGTCGCCGCCGGGCTCAAGTCGACGGGCAAGTCCGATGTCGCGGTCGTCGTCAACCGCGGGCCGCTCAAGGTCGGCGCGGCGGTCTTCACGAGCAACCGCGCCAAGGCGAACCCGATCCTGTGGTCGCAGCAGGCCGTCCAGGACGGAGTCGTGGAAGCGGTCGTTCTCAACTCCGGTGGGGCGAACTGCTTCACCGGCTCGTTCGGATTCCAGACGACGCACCAGACGGCCGAGAAGGCGGCGGAGCTGCTCGGCGTGAGCGCGGGCGATGTGCTCGTGTGCTCGACGGGGCTCATCGGCACGGGTGACGACGTGTTCCGGCAGAAGGTGCTCGCGGGCACAGAGCGGGCGATCGCCGAGCTCTCCGAGGACGGCGGCGTCGCCGCATCCGAGGCCATCATGACGACCGATTCGCGGCCGAAGCGCGCCGAGCGCGCACAGGACGGCTGGACGATCGGGGGAATGGCGAAAGGCGCCGGCATGCTCGCCCCCGGCCTCGCGACGATGCTCGTCGTCGTCACGACCGACGCGGTGATCACGGCCGAAGAGGCCGACGCGCACTTGCGCGCGGCGACGCGTGTGACGTTCGACCGGCTCGACTCCGACGGGTGCATGTCGACGAACGATCAGGTGACGCTCATGGCGAGCGGCGCGAGCGGCGTGACGCCCGACCCTGAGGAGTTCCGTGCGCGCCTCACCGAGGTGTGCGACGACCTCGCGGCGCAGCTGCAAGGCGACGCGGAGGGTGCGAGCCACGACATCACGATCCGCGTGACGAACGCCGCATCCGAGCACGATGCCGTCGTCGTCGGACGCTCCGTCGCGCGCAACAACCTCTTCAAGGCCGCGATCTTCGGCAACGATCCGAACTGGGGCCGCGTGCTGGCGGCGATCGGGACGACCGACGCCGCATTCGACCCGTACGACGTCGACGTGTGGATGAACGGCGTGCGCGTGTGCAGCGCCGGCGGCCCCGACCGGCCTCGCGAAGAGGTGGACCTCACGCCCCGCGCGACTGACGTGCTCATCGACCTCAAGACCGGCCCCGCGTCGGCGACGATCCGCACGAACGACCTGACCCACGACTACGTGCACGAGAACAGCGCCTACTCCTCATGACCGATCTGCAAGACACCGACCCGGCCGAGGCCTCCACCAAGGCGGCGACGCTCATCGAGTCGCTGCCGTGGCTGCGACGCTTCCGCGACCAGATCATCGTCATCAAGTACGGCGGGAACGCGATGATCAGCGATGAGCTGCAGGACGCGTTCGCGGCCGACATCGCCTACCTGCGGTACGTCGGGGTCAAGCCCGTCGTCGTCCACGGCGGCGGTCCGCAGATCTCGTCGATGCTCGATCGGCTCGCGATCCCGAGCGAGTTCAAGGGCGGCTATCGCGTCACAAGCACCGAGGCGATCTCGGTCGTTCGCATGGTGCTGACGGGCCAGATCAACCCGCAGCTCGTGTCGAAGATCAACGCGCACGGACCCTTCGCGACCGGGCTCTCCGGCGAGGATGCGGGCCTGTTCGGCGGCCGCCGCCGCGGGGTCGTCGTCGACGGCGTCGAGCACGACCTCGGACGCGTCGGCGACGTCGTGCAGGTCGACCCGCAGCCCGTGCTCGACCACCTCGCCGCCGATCGCATCCCCGTGGTCTCGAGCATCGCGCCGGATCTCGACAATCCGGGGCACTCCCTGAACGTGAACGCGGATGCCGCGGCCGCCGCCCTCGCCGTCGCGCTGGGCGCCGCCAAGCTCGTGATCCTCACGGACGTGCCGGGCCTGTACGCCGACTGGCCCAACCGCGACTCGCTCGTGTCGCACCTGACCGCCGACGAGCTGCGCGCGATGCTGCCGCGGCTCGAGTCCGGCATGATCCCGAAGATGCAGGCGTGCCTCGACGCGGTCGAGGGCGGCGTCGAGACCGCCGCGATCATCGACGGGCGAGTGCCGCATTCGGTGCTCGTGGAGATCTTCACCAGCAAGGGAATCGGAACAGAGGTGGTGGCACGGTGACCGACAGCGACAAGGCGGCCTGGCAGGAGGACGCACGGCGCGACCTCCTGCGCAACGCGGGGGACCGGCTCGCACTCATCGTGCGCGGCGAGGGCGCGCACGTGTGGGACGACGAGGGCCGACGCTACCTCGACTTCCTCGCCGGCGTCGCGGTCAACTCGCTCGGGCACGCGCATCCCGTGTTCGTCGAGGCCGTGTCGAGGCAGGCGGCGACGCTGACCCACATCTCGAACTACTTCGCGACGCCGCCGCAGCTCGCACTCGCGGCGCGCCTCAAGCGCCTCGCCGGCACGGGACCTTCGGGCCGCGTGTACTTCGGCAACTCGGGCGCCGAGGCGAACGAGGCCGCGTTCAAGCTCGCGCGTCTGCACGGCGGCTCGGAGCGTCCGCGAATCCTGTCGCTGCGAAACGCATTCCACGGTCGCACGATGGGGACGCTCGCGCTGACGGGCAAGCCCGCGATGCAGGAGCCGTTCCTGCCGATGGTCGCCGGGGTCGAGCACATCGACTCGACGATCGAGGCGCTCGAAGAGGCGATGGACGACCGCGTCGCCGCCCTGTTCGTCGAGCCGATCAAGGGCGAGGCGGGCGTGGTCGAGCTGCCGGAGGGCTACCTGAAGGCTGCGCGTGAGGTCACCGAGAAGCACGGCGCGCTGCTGATCCTCGATGAGATCCAGACGGGCGCCGGTCGCACGGGGGCGTGGTTCGCGTTCCAGCACGAGGGCATCACGCCCGACGCGATCACGGTCGCGAAGGGCATCGGGGGCGGATTCCCGATCGGCGCGCTCATCACGTTCGGCGCCGCGGGCGACCTGTTCTTCCCGGGAAGCCATGGCTCGACGTTCGGCGGCAACGCGCTCGCGACGGCGGTCTCCGACGCGGTCCTGGCCGAGATCGAGTCAGCCGGGCTCGTCGAGAACGCAGCCGAGCGCGGCGTCCAGCTTCGTGAGGCGGTCGCGGCCATCGGCTCGCCGCTCGTGAAGGGCAGCGCCGGCCAGGGTCTGCTGATCGGCATCCGTCTCACGCACGCCGTCGCGGGCGCCGTGGCCGCCGCGGCGCAGCAGCACGGACTCATCGTCAACCCCGTCAACGACGAGACGATCCGTCTCGCGCCGCCGCTCACGATCGGCGACGAGGAGATCCGCGAGTTCTCCGAGCTGTTCGCCGCCGCGCTCGCGACCGTCGAGTCGGCGGTGCTGCTCGACGTCGACACGGATGCCGCGACCGACCCCGAGGGGGTGACCGCGTGACCCGCCACCTGCTGCGCGACGACGACCTGACGCCGGCCGAACAGGATGAGATCCTCGATCTCGCCGTCGCCCTCAAGAAGGACCGCTGGAAGCTCAAGCCGCTCGCGGGCCCGCAGACCGTCGCGGTGATCTTCGACAAGTCCTCGACGCGCACGCGCGTGTCGTTCGCCGTCGGCATCGCCGATCTCGGCGGGTCCCCGCTCATCATCTCGACCGCCAACAGCCAGCTCGGCGGCAAGGAGACGCCCGCCGACACCGCTCGCGTCCTCGAGCGGCAGGTCGCGGCGATCGTGTGGCGCACGTATGCGCAGGCCGGGCTCGAGGAGATGGCCCGCGACACGCGTGTTCCCGTGATCAACGCGCTGAGCGACGACTTCCACCCGTGTCAGCTCCTCGCCGACCTCCTCACGATCCGCGAGCACAAGGGCGATCTGAAGGGTCTCACGCTCGCGTTCTTCGGCGACGGGCGCTCGAACATGTCGCACTCGTACGTGCTCGCGGGCGTCACCGCCGGCATGCACGTACGGGTCGCGTCGCCCGAGTCGTACGCGCCCCGCGACGACGTCATCGCCGACGCGGATCGCCGCGCCGCCGAGACCGGCGGCTCGGTCACACTCTTCACCGACCCGAACGAGGCGGCGGCGGGTGCCGACGTCATCGTCACCGACACGTGGGTGTCTATGGGCAAGGAGGAGGAGAAGCTCGCGCGACTGCGCGACCTCGGCGGCTACAAGGTCACGCAGGAGCTCATGTCGCTCGCTGCGGACGACGCGATCTTCATCCACTGCCTGCCCGCCGACCGCGGGTACGAGGTCGACGCCGAGGTGATCGACGGTCCGCAGAGCGTCGTGTGGGACGAGGCCGAGAACCGGCTCCACGCGCAGAAGGCCCTGCTGGTCTGGCTCCTGCGGCAGCAGGACTGACCGGAGCGGTCGCCGATGAGCCGAGGGGCCGCGCGCACTCCGACGGGAAGTGCCACGGAGACGCGGCCCTGGCTCGCGACCCGTTGGGACCGCCTCAACGGAGAGGCCCGCGTCGCCGGAGTCGACCTCGCACGCGGGCTCGCCGTCCTCGGCATGTTCGCGGCGCACCTCCTGTGGATCCGCGAGGTCTTCGACTGGGGTGACCCGACGACGTGGATCCACATCGTCGACGGACGCTCGTCGATCCTGTTCGCGACGCTCGCGGGGGTCTCGATCGGCCTCGTGACGGGCGGTCCGGCGCCACTGGCGGGTCGCCGGATGGAGACCGCGCGCCTGCGCCTCGTCGTGCGCGCGTTCCTCCTGTGGCTGCTCGGGCTGCTGCTCGACTCGACCGGGGTCCCGGTCTACGTGATCCTGCAGGCCTACGGCATCCTCTTCATCCTGGCGGTGGCGTTCACGAGGCTGCGGGCGCGCACGCTGTTCATCGTCGCCGGTGCGATCGCGCTCATCATGCCGTTCGTGCAGGTGTGGCTCGACGCGAACCCGTTCTGGCTCACCCCGACCGGTGCGCTCACCGCGATGGCGCTGGGCTGGCATTACCCGTTCACGGTGTGGATCGCGTTCGTGCTCGGGGGGCTCGGCGTCGCGCGGGCCGGCATCCGACGCACGCGCGTGCAGGTCTGGACGCTCGTCGGCGGGGCTGCGCTGGCGGCGATCGGGTATGGCCTGCACGCTGTGAGCGGGTCGGATGCGGCATCCGAGCAGTCCTCGTTCTGGGCGGCGCTGTGGACGGCCCGTCCGCACTCGACCGGGCTCCTCGAAGTCATCGGCACCGGCGGATTCGCGCTCGCGGTCGTCGCGGCGTGCGTGCTCGCGTGCCGCACCGTGCTCGTGTGGGTCGTGCTCCCGTTGCGCGCAGTCGGGTCGATGCCGCTCACGGCCTACACCGTCCAGCTCCTCGTGTGGGCGTGGGTCGCGACGATCGTGCTCGGCACGTCGCGAGATCTCGGAGGCTTCCGGGACCTCGATCCGTTCGTGCCGCTCGCGGTGTGGACGGTGGTCGGATGCACCGCCTGGGCGCTGCTCGTCGGGCGCGGTCCGCTCGAGTGGGCGTTCGACCGGTTCACGCGTCTCGTCGTGAAGGAACGGGCGGATGTCGAAGGACAGCCCCTCGATAGGGTGGAGAAGTGAGCGACGAGAAGGCCGACGGCACCAACCCCGGCGCCCTGTGGGGCGCCCGATTCGCGGGCGGACCCTCGCCCGAACTCGCTGCGCTGAGCGTCTCGACCCACTTCGACTGGGACCTCGCGCTGTACGACATCGCCGGGTCGCACGCCCACGCCACGGCCCTCGCCGCCGCCGGGTACCTCACCGAAGACGAGGAGCGCCGCATGCACGCGGGCCTCGACGCGCTCGCTCGGCGCGTGTCGGAAGGAACGCTGCGCCCCGGCCCCGACGACGAAGACGTGCACGGTGCGCTCGAGGCGGCGCTCATCGCCGAGGTCGGCTCCGAGCTGGGCGGCAAGCTGCGTGCCGGCCGCAGCCGCAACGACCAGATCGCGACGCTGGTGCGTCTCTACCTGCTCGACCACGCGCGCACGATCGCGCGTGAGATCCTCCGCCTCATCGACTCCCTGGTCGCGCAGGCCGAAGCGCACCCCGACGCGATCATGCCCGGGCGCACCCACCTGCAGCACGCCCAGCCGATCCTCCTCGCGCACCACCTGCAGGCGCACGCATGGCCGCTCGTGCGCGAACTCGAGCGGCTGCGGGACTGGTCGGCGCGCGCATCCGTCTCGCCCTATGGCGGGGGAGCGCTCGCAGGATCGACGCTCGGCCTCGACTCGCAGCTCGTCGCGACGCGGCTCGGGCTCTCGCGCCCCGCCGAGAACTCGCTCGACGGCACCGCGGCGCGCGACGTCGTGGCCGAGTTCGCGTTCATCGCGGCGATGATCGGCGTCGACCTGTCGCGCCTCGCCGAGGACGTCATCATCTGGAACACGCGCGAGTTCGGCTTCGTGCGGCTGGACGACGCCTACTCGACCGGGTCGAGCATCATGCCGCAGAAGAAGAACCCCGATATCGCCGAGCTCGCGCGCGGGAAGTCGGGCCGGCTCATCGGCAACCTGTCGGGGCTCCTCGCGACCCTCAAGGGCCTGCCGCTCGCGTACAACCGCGATCTGCAGGAGGACAAGGAGCCGGTCTTCGACTCCGTGCGCACGCTCGAGATCGTTCTCCCCGCGATGGCGGGCATGATCGCGACGCTCACGTTCGACACCGAGCGCATGGCCGAGCTCGCGCCGCAGGGCTTCTCGCTCGCGACCGACGTCGCGGACTGGCTCGTCAAGCGCGGCATCCCGTTCCGGGAGGCGCATGAGATCTCGGGCTCGCTCGTGCGGCTGTGCGAGCAGGAGGGGATCGAGTTGCACGAGGCGACCGACGAGATGCTCGCTTCGGTTTCGCAGCACTTGAAGCCCGAGGTGCGCGAGGTGCTGACGATCGAAGGCTCGGTCGCGAGCCGCGACGGCGTGGGCGGCACGGCGCCGGTGCGGGTGGCCGAGCAGCGCACCGAACTGGTCGCTCGCGCGCAGGCGGCGGTTCATGCGCTCGACTTATAAGTGCTATAAATAAGCAGATGACTTATATCTGCTACATATAAGGCGTATGCTGGCGCCATGACCGTCGCAGTCATCGCCGACATCGTGGGTTCGCGCCGAATGCCCGACCGCTCGGGTGCACAGCGCGCGCTCGAATCCGCCATCGCGCGCGTCGAGCGCGACCTGCCGCTCGCGCGCGAGCCCCTGAGCCCGACAGTGGGCGATGAGCTGCAGGGCGTGTACCACGCGCTGCCCGACGCGCTCGGCTCGCTCCTGCTGCTGCAGCTCGCGCTGCCCGACGGCGTCGAGTGCCGGTTCGGCGTGGGCATCGGCGAGATCGGGCCCGTCGCCTCCTCGGCGGCGACGCTCTCGGACGGCGCCGGTTGGTGGTCGGCCCGCGCCGCGATCGACACGGTCCACCGTCTGCAGAAGCGCACCGCGCCGAACGCGCGCACGTGGATCGTCGCATCCCCGGAGCAAGATGACACCATGCGCCCCTCCGTCGACCTCGCCAACGCGTACGTCCTCGCGCGCGACCAGCTCGTCACCGCGATGAACGAACGCGCGCGCCGGCTCACGTACGGGCGGTGCCTCGGTGCGAGCCAGGCCGCCCTCGCGAAGGAGGAGGGCGTGACGCAGCCGGCGGTGTCGCAGGCGCTCGCGACGGCCGGCGCATCCGCCGTCGTCGAGGGCTTCCTCGCCCTCCGAGCGGGGCGGACGGCGTGATCCTCGCGGGGCTGTCGCTGCTGGCCGTCGGGGGAGCGGACCTCATCCGCCAGTTCCTGCCGCCCACGCGGCGCTGGATGGTGCAGGTCGCTGCGGCGCTCGTGCTGTTGCTCGTGGCATCCGGATTCGATGCGGCGGTGTGGGCGTTCGTCGCGACAGCCGTCGCCGTCGTGTGGGTCTTCGTCGTGCCGTCCGACGGATCGGGACGTGCGGGTTTCTGGCCCGTCGCGGGGCTCGCGGTGCTGTGCGCGGCCGCCGTGTCGACGGTCGGGCTCCGTGAGGCGACCGGGCCGCTCGGAGACGTGTGGCAGATCTCCGGTCCGAATGGCGTGGTGCATCCGGATGCGGCGATCCTGCTCGTCGGCACGATCGCGTTCCTGCTCGAATCCGGCAACGTCATCGTGCGCACGGCGCTGCGCGAAGAGGCGGTCGCCGACGACAGGGACGAGGAGGGCGAGCCGGGGCTCAAGGGCGGTCGCCTCATCGGCCCGCTCGAGCGCGTGCTCGTGTTCGCGCTGACCCTCGCGGGCGCGTACACGCTCCTCGCCGCGGTGCTCGCGGCGAAGGGCATCGTGCGCTTCCCCGAGATCTCGCGCGACACGGCGACGGGCAATCGCGCGGAGTACTTCCTCGTCGGCAGCCTCGTGAGCTGGGTCGCCGCCCTCGCGAGCGCGCTGCTGGTGTGGTGGGCGTTCGCGACCCTGCTTTGACGGCCGCCGCGCGTCGGGCGTCGGGCGCTTGACTTGGAGTGCGCTCGAAGTTGCACGCTGGGGCCATGACGACATCGACACCTCCCACCACGCCGCTCGTCCTCGGCGCGATGATGTTCGGCACCACGGTCGACGAGAAGACGTCGTTCGCGCTGCTGGACCGTTTCGTCGAGCGCGGCGGCGTCTGGATCGACACCGCGGACTGCTACAGCTTCTGGGCGAGCGAGTCCGGACAGGGCGGCGACAGCGAGCGCGTCATCGGCCGGTGGCTCGCCGCGCGGCCCGGCATGCGCGAACGCGTCCGCATCTCGACGAAGCTCGGCGCCGAGCCGCTCTGGGCGGGCTCATGGCCGGAGCGCCGCGCGGGCCTCTCGCGCCGGGCCGTCCTCGACGCGTTCGCCGGGAGCCTCGACCGCCTCGGCGTGGACTCCGTCGACCTGCTGTGGCTCCACCAGGAGGACCGCACCGTCCCGATCGAAGAGACGGTCGAGGCCCTCGCGGAGCTCACCGGCCAAGGTCTCGCGCGCCGCGTCGGTGCTTCCAACCACCCCGCGTGGCGCGTCGAGCGCGCGCGGGCGCACGCCCGCTCCATCGGTGCGCTCCCGCTCGACGCGCTTCAGCTCAACAGCACGTACCTGCGCATCCGTCCGGGCACCCTGCCGCCGGGCGTCGTCCACCCGTTCGGCGTCCTGAGCGACGAGCAGCTCGACTATGCGCGCACCCATGGGCTCGAGGTGTGGGCGTACACGCCGCTCCTGTCCGGCGCGTACGACAACCCCGAGAAGGAGATCCCCGAGGTCTACGACCACCCCGGCACGACGCGACGCCTCGAAGCGCTCGACTCGGTCGCGGGCGAGCTCGGCGCCTCGCGCGGGCAGGTCGTGCTCGCGTGGCAGGTGGCGCGTGGCATCCGGCCGATGCTCGGCGGCAGCCGCGTCGAGCAGCTCGACATCGCCCTCGACGGCGTGCGCCTCGAGCTCTCGCCCGAGCAGTTCGAGCGCCTCTCCTCCCCAGTGTGACCGTGACGCGGATGCCTCGCCCGCCGGGTCGCGCGGGCCGAGGCATCCGCGTCGCGCTGATAGCCTGAATCGCGTGTCTACGCCCCTCGTGAGCGCGACCACCCCGGCAAACGATCCCTCATTCGAGAACGTGTGGGATGAGATTGTCTGGCGTGGACTCGTGCATGTGTCCACCGATCAGGATGCGCTGCGTGCGCTGCTGGCCGGAGACCCGATCACGTTCTATTGCGGCTTCGACCCGACGGCGCCGAGCCTGCACCTGGGAAACCTCGTGCAGCTCATCACGATGCGCCGCCTCCAGCTCGCCGGACACAGGCCGCTCGGCCTCGTGGGCGGTTCGACGGGTCTCATCGGCGACCCGCGCCCGAGCGCGGAACGCACGCTCAACACCAAGGAGACGGTCGCCGAGTGGGTCGAGCGGCTGCGCGCGCAGGTCGAGCGATTCCTGAGCTTCGAGGGCGAGAACGCCGCCCGCATCGTCAACAACCTCGACTGGACTGCGCCGCTGTCGGCGATCGACTTCCTCCGCGACATCGGAAAGCACTACCGCGTGAGCACGATGCTGAAGAAGGACGCGGTGGCCGCGCGCCTGAACTCCGAGGCCGGCATCAGCTACACCGAGTTCAGCTACCAGATCCTGCAGGGGCTCGACTACCTCGAGCTCTACCGTCAGTACGACTGCGTGCTGCAGACGGGCGGCTCCGACCAGTGGGGCAACCTGACGAGCGGTGTCGACCTCATCCACTACGTCGAGCACGCCTCGGTGCACGCGATCGGCACGCCGCTGATCACGAACAGCGACGGCACGAAGTTCGGCAAGAGCGAGGGCAACGCGATCTGGCTCGACCCCGAGATGTGCAGCCCGTACCGCATGTACCAGTTCTGGCTGAACACGCACGACGACGATGTGATCTCGCGCATGAAGGTCTTCACCTTCCTCACGCGCGACGAGATCGAGGAGTACGAGCGCCTCGTCGCGTCCGAGCCGTTCAAGCGCGAGGCCCAGCGCCGGCTGGCTCTCGAAGTGACGAGCTTCGTGCACGGTCCGGATGCCACGGCCGCCGTGATCGCGGCATCCGACGCGCTCTTCGGGCAGGGCGACCTCTCCACGCTCGACGCGGCGACGCTGCGGACCGCGCTCGAAGAGCTGCCGAACGCCTCGCTCGCGAGTGGCACGCCCGTCGTGCAGGCCCTCGTCGAGACCGGCCTCGTGTCGAGTCTCAGCGAGGGGAGGCGCGCGATCGCCCAAGGCGGGGTGTCGCTCGACGGCATCCGCGTCGAGGACGACACCGCGGTCGTGACCGGCTCGCTGCCAGGACGCGTCTCGGTGCTGCGGCGAGGCAAGAAGACCCTCGCCGGCGTGTTCGTGCACGACTAGTCGCATGCCGTTCACGCCGAGCCACGCAGTCGTCGCGCTTCCGTTCGTCGGTACACCGCTGGTTCCGGCCGCGATCGCCGTGGGCGCGATGACGCCCGACCTGCCGCTGTTCGTGCGCGGAACTCCGATCCGGTACGGGTGGACGCACGACCTCCTCTGGCTTCCCACGACCGTCGTCCTCGCGCTCGTCCTGCTCCTCGTGTGGCGATGCGCGCTGCGGCCGGCGGTCCGGGAGTTGTCGCCCGCGCCGCTTGCGGCGCGCCTTCCGGGCGAGTGGGACGCGGGCGCGGTCGCCTCCCTGCGCGAGACCTTCGGACGGGGTCGACCGGATGCCGCGGCCCCGGGCCGCTCGTGGACGGCAGTGCCGTTGCTCGTGGTGTCGCTCGTGATCGGCGTGGTCTCGCACATCGTGTGGGATCTGTTCACGCATGAGGGGCGGTGGGGCGTCGCCGCGATCCCGGCCCTCGACACGGCGTGGGGTCCGCTCGACGGATACAAGTGGCTGCAGCACGGCTCGAGCGTCGTCGGCCTCGCGATCCTCGCGGTGTGGGGGCTTGTGTGGCTCGCGCGGCGGCGGCCCGAGGCATCCGTCACTCGTGTCCTCCCCGCGTGGGTGCGCTGGGTGTGGATGCTGTCGCTCCCGGCGATCCTCGTCGCGGCGCTGGTGATCGGCTACGCGATGTGGGGACCGTTCGACGCTCGGTTCACGGTGCAGCACCTGGCGTACCGGACGCTCCCGCCGGCGAGCGCGATGTGGGGAGTCGTCACCCTCGTGCTGTGCATCGTCGTGCAGGCGGTGCGCGCCGCGCGGCGCCGCGCGGCGGTGGGCGCACGCTAGCTCCTGGTGACGATCGGCGGGCGGCAGCTCGCGCCGCGAAGTGGTCGCGAGACCCCACATCGAGGGTCGCGGAGAGACCGCGGATGCCGCGACACGCCCGGGTTGCGAACATGATTTTGCGCACCCGGCGAGAGGCACGTACAGTATTCGTTGTTCGCCCCAAAGGAGCGCGGTGAGGCTCGCAGCTTCCCCTCCTCAAGCGGAGAACATCTCCTCCTCGAAACACCGCCTATCGACTCGCATCGGTCGGCAGGTTCCGAGGTGGGAACCCCCGTACGAGACGCCCGGTCTCGACCCGTCGGAGGCTCGCTGAGAGAGCCGGCGGTGATTTGACCGGATGCGCTCGCAGGGGGTAAGATAGAGAGGTTGCCCTGCAGGGAAGGCCGAGAGGCCCGAAGGCACGAGCGTCCGATCCTTGAGAACTCAACAGCGTGCACTTGTCAAATGCCAATTTATTTCCGCTGGCCATTTTTGGTTGGTGGGGGTTTTGGATCAATTCATGGATTGTCAGTGATGGCATTCTGTTTTGGTCATGATTGAACTCGTCGCAGGTTCTGCTTTTTGGTGGGGCTTGTGGTTTCGTTTTTTACGGAGAGTTTGATCCTGGCTCAG